>JAESFY010000006.1_pt1 | contig 986619 bp, 1010 predicted proteins | sample 9266201 | NCBI WGS metagenome assembly JAESFY01 (sample SAMN14515071, study PRJNA621656) | algae metagenome | isolation source: Nodosilinea sp. WJT8-NPBG4 and co-occurring heterotrophs from soil, lower... | place: USA: Pinto Basin, Colorado Desert, California | collected 2006-05-27
GGCGCGCCCTTCACGGTTCTGGGCGCCGCCCGGTCCGATGACGCGGCCTTCGCCCGCGTCGAGGCGCGCTGGCGGCTGTCGCCGTCAATGTCGATCGGCCTCGCTTACGACGGAACCCTCGGGACCGGCGGCGAGGACCACGCCATCACCGGAGGCTTCAAGGTCGTCTTCTGACGACTGCGACCGTCGGCGGCCAGGTCCGTTCCTGAACCTGGCCGGCTCCCCGGACGGCGAAAGCCATCCGGGGAGTTTGATCAGGAATTCGAGCATGACGGCTGAGCTCGCGGCCGCTCAGCGGTCCAGTGATTGACGGTTCGCGGGCAAGGTTCACTTCATTTGGCGGACCCGATGGCCTCTACCGGCCATTGCGGCCGTCCTCCTGCCGGCTGTTCCGGCCGCTCTGTCGCGGCGATACGTCCTTCGGAGTTCCATAGGCCCGACATCGTTGCTTGGGCCGGGTATCGAAGGCTAAAAGCGGGGGCAACCGTCGTTCGGGGCTTCAGACCCGTTTCGGCGGTCGGGAAAGCGGCCGCAATGATAGAAGTTCATCCAGCTGATTTCCCGGTCCCGCACAGTCTGCTCGACAGCGCAAGCATGGGGCGCAGGGAGGCGCTGTCGCTCTGGCAGGAAAACCTGGGCGCGATCTACGATGTGCGCCTGCGCTCCGACGATTCCGTTTTTCAGTCCCGCGCCGAAGCGTTCCACTTTGGCGACGTCGTCCTCACCGCCTACCGTTGCTCGGCCCAGACTTTCGACAGGTCCCGTTCGCGGATCGGGCGGGACGGCATTGACCACTATACGCTCCAATTCTGCCTCTCCGGCCGACACGGCCGGCGGGACGGAGCACAGAACGGCGAGGCCGAGCGCGGCGATCTGCTCGTCGCCGATCTTGCCCAGCCCCATGCCACGGCCACGAGCGACTTCGACAGCCTCAACCTGACGATTCCCCGTCGATTGTTGGCGCCGCTTCTCAACGCTCCGGATGAGCAGAATCTCCGGCTTGTCTCCGGCGCCGGGCCACTCACTGCGCTGCTCCGCAACCACCTGATCGCGCTGTTCGCCGCCGTGCGGACCATGAGCCGCGAGGAAGCGGAAGCGGCTGTCTCTCCGACCCTCGCCCTGGCGGCGGCGGTGCTCAACGCCGATGCGCCCACGAAGGGGCCCGGCCTCCTTGATCCCATCCTGGCCGCACAGGTCCGCCGTTTCCTGTCGGAGCGGGCGACCGATCCGACGATCACCCCCGAGGGCGTGGCTGGTCGCTTCGGGATCTCGCGCCGCAAGCTCTACTACCTCCTGGAACCGCACGGCGGCTTCAGCTCCTGTTTGCGCGAACACCGGCTCCATCTCGCACTCGCCATGCTGCGGGATCCCATGCAACGTGGACGGAGCATCGCCGACGTCGCACATAGCTGCGGGTTCGCTTGGCGGACCAATTTCGCGCGCACATTCCGATCCCGCTTCGATGTGACGCCCCAGGAGGCACGCGCCCTCGCAGGCCAATCCGGCCGACTGCCTGCAAGCGGCCTGATGGATCGACACATGTGGGAATGGATCCGCACCCTCCGCTGATCGGCAGACCGGCAATTCATCGATCCTGACAAAGGCGCGCGGCGCTTCGGATGCGAACCTGTCCGGCACGGGTGATACGATCGCTGCACGCACGGATACATCATTCGCGATCTTCGGCCGGATGCTTGCTTCGCATTCGCCTTGTCAGGTCCAAGGCGTGATCAATTACGACCCGCCGGGCGCAAGGGCCCGGCCCAACATCGCTCGCGCGGGGCCTTTTCGCTCCAGATCCGACGACAGCAGGAGACAGATGTCCGACGGGTTCGCACAACGTTTCAATCTGATTCTGAAGGCCCTTTCGATGACCCGGGGACGGCTGGCGTCAGAGATGGGTGTCGACAAGTCGCTGGTCGGACGCTGGGCGTCCGGCAGCGTGCAGCCGGCGGCCTACAATCTTGAGCGGCTGACCCGCTTTCTCGCGGAAAAGCGGCCGGGGTTCACGTTGCTGGACTGGGAACGGAGCCTGCCGGAGTTTGCAGCGCTCCTTGGGGTCGCGGTTACGACCGATGCCCGCGACGTCAGCACCCTCCGCCTGTCCGGCGAGCTCGTCGATATCGTCCGCAGCGCGGTGGATTCGCAACTTACCGCCTATGAAGGGTTCTGGCGCACGACGCATGCGTCGGTGTTTCAGCCCGGATGTTTCTGCCGCCAGCACGGCATCATCCGCGTCGAGGACGACGGGGTATTGCGGTTCGAACTGGGCGCGGACGGAATACGCTATGGCGGCTCGATGTTTCCCGTCGAGGGCCAGGTGTTTGCGATCGCAAGCGACAGTGTGCGTCACGTCCCATCGTTCCTGATCCTGAACGTCGTGCCCATGCCAAAGATCGTCATGCTGGACGGACTGCTGATCGCCGCAAGCAGTTCGTTGCGCATACCATCCGCCTATTCGATCATCTTCGAGCGGGTTGGTGACCTGTCAGGCGACAGGGCCGCGGACGACGCCCACGTGACCGGTCTTATGGAGCGGCCGGAGTTCGTCGAAGACGGAGAAGTCACTGAAGTGGTCCGTCAGCACCTGCTGCGGGACTTCAGACCACGCGCGGCCAGCGAGGGCGGGGAGATGATGCTCAGCGCGCCGCTGACGCCGCGGCTGGCGCAGATCATCTCTACGATGGCTCCATAAGCGACCGGCGCCTGACCATCGAAGCCGGCCTCGCTGTCTGGCTGGATTGAAGGTCAGCTTCGCGCCTGCGCTCCCATGTCCGCTACTGGCGCGATGCAGAGATTGCCCTCGCACTTTGAGGTTTCGCGACCCCCGGACGACTATTCATCGAGGCGGGGTCCGTATCGGTGGCGGAGTTGGTCTGCTCCTCTGAATCTGACGGATCACCCCGGCAGCTTCAGTCTCCGTGAAGCCTTTGCCGTTCAGGCGCGTTAAACGGCGAGCGCCATCTGTGGAGATGGAGGGGGGGCAAGCTTCTGAAAGACCGGGACAAACAGGCCATCGACCATGCCAGGGATTCGGAGCCCGGCGACTTTCTGTCAGCGGCGAAGGGCGACGCAGCTCGCCTGATCCGGGGCCATGACTGGGGTTTGACCTCGCTGGGCCCTGTTGAGGCTTGGCCGCAGAGCCTCAAGACCGCCACCGCCCTGCTGATCGCCGCGCCCATCCCCATTGTCATGCTGTGGGGCCCCGAAGGCGTAATGATCTACAACGACGCCTATTCGGTTTTCGCCGGCGGGCGGCATCCGGACCTGCTGGGATCCAACGTGCGCGAGGGCTGGCCGGAGGTCGCAGATTTCAACGACCATGTCATGAGGATCGGCCTGGCCGGTGGCACGCTGGCCTACAAGGACCAGGAACTGACCCTGTATCGTTCGGGCGAGCCGGAACAGGTCTGGATGGATCTCGACTACTGGCCGGTGCCGGGCGAGAACGGCCGGCCCGCCGGCGTGATCGCCACAGTGGTCGAGACCACTGAGCGGGTGCTTGCCGACCGCCAGAAGAGTGCGATTGCGGAACGTTTGGAGATGGCCCTGTCAGCCGGCGCCGGGATCGGCACCTGGGACTGGGACGTGCCCAACGACCGGGTTTACGCGGACGAACGCTTCGCGCGCCTGTACGGCGTTGACCCGGAGATCGCGCGGCGAGGGGCGCCGATCGCCGAGTTCTTCAAAGCGATCCATCCCGACGACATCGGCCCGACCCAGGCACTGATCGCCAATGCGCTGAGCACCGGCGAGGTGTTTTACGCCGAGTATCGCCTGGTGCAGCCGGACGGAGAGGCGCGCTGGGTCGCCGCCGAGGGGCGCGCCACGCAGTCCGAGGACGGGCGGCCGCTGCGGTTCCCGGGTGTGACCTTCGACATCACCGAGCGAAAGCGGACGGACGGGCTGCGCGAGGCCCACAACCGCCTGCTCGAACTGGCGATCCAGGACGCGTCGATGGCGACCACCCTCGAGGCGCTGCTGCAGATCGTCGAGGACTATTCGCCGTCGGGCATGGTCGGATCGATCCTTCTGCTGGACGAGCACGGGACGCACCTGCGCCATGGCGCGGCGCCGAACCTGCCCGAAGCGTACAACCAGGCCATCGACGGGATCGCCATCGGGGCAGGCGTCGGGTCGTGCGGCACGGCGGCGCATGGCGGACAGCCCGTCTATGTCTCGGACATCGCCACGGATCCGCTGTGGGCCGACTTCAAGGACCTGGCCCTGGCGCACGGCCTGCACGCCTGCTGGTCGATTCCCATCCGGTCGGCTCCGGGAGCAGTGCTGGGCGCCTTCGCGATGTACTACCGGGAGCCTCGCGAGCCCGCGCCCGCAGACCTGGAGCTGGTCGACGTCGTTACGTTCACGGCCGCGCTGATCATCCAGCGGGCCAAGGCGGAGGTTGCCCTGCGCGAGAGCGAGGAGCGCTACCGCACCCTGTTCGGCGACAGCACCACGGGTATGTGCATCATCGAGATGAAGTTCGACGCCGAGCAACGGCCAATCGACTACATGATCGTCGAGGGCAACGCCGCCTTCGAACAGCTGACCGGACTCGTCGCCGCCAATGGCAAGTGGGTGTCGGAGGTGGCGCCTGGGCTCGAGCAGCACTGGTTCGACCTGTACGGGCGGGTCGCTCTGACCGGCGAGCCGGCCCGGTTCGAGAACCCCGCCGACATCTTCGGCCGCTGGTATGATGTGCAGGCGCTGCGGCTCGGCCAGGCCGAGGACTGCCGGGTCGCCATCCTGTTCAATGATATCACCGGCCGTAAGGGTCTGGAGTTGCGCCATCAGGTGTTGTTGGAGCTGAACGACGCCATCCGCGACCTGACCGACCCCGCCGAGATCGCCCAGGCCTCCGCGCGTATCCTGGCCGAGGCCCTGAAGGTCAGCCGGGTCGGCTATGGCGTGATGGACACCGTCGCCGAGACGGTCACTATCGAGCGGGACTACAACGCCCCGGGCGTCCAGAGCATCGCGGGCGTGATCCATTTCCGCGATTTCGGCGACTACATCGAGGACCTGGCGCGCGGTGACGTCGTGGTGTTCGACGACGGCGGGGCCGATCCCCGTGTCACCGATGGTGGCGCGGCCCTGGACAGCATCAGCGCCAGGGCCCTGATCAACCTGCCGCTGATCGAGCAGGGCCAGGTCGTCGCCCTGCTGTTCGTCAACAACGCCACGGCACGCCACTGGTCCGCGAACGACATCGCTCTGGTGCGCGAGGTGGCCGAGCGGGTCCGGACCGCGACGGAGCGCGCCCGCGCCACCGTCGCCTTGCGCCGCAACGCCGAGCGGCTGCGTTTCCTGGATGCCCTGAATGTTGAGGTCGCCAAGGTCACAGGGGCGGACGAGGTCCTGGCCGTCACCACGCGCATGACCGCCCAGCACCTGAAAGTGGCCAACTGCGCCTACGCCGACATGGACGCGGACCAAGACGGCTTCACTATCCGCGGCGATTGGGCCGAGCCGGGCATGGCCAGCATCGTTGGCCACTACAGCCTGGCCGACTTCGGCAAGCTGGCGGTGCAGGAGCTGGGCGCCCGGCGCCCGCTGATCATCAATGACAACCTGACCGAGATTGCGCCCGAGGAAGCCGCAACCTTCCAGTCAATCGGCATCGGCGCGACCATCTGCATGCCCCTGGTCAAGGAGGGCCGGCTCACCGCCCTGATGGCGGTGCATCACCGGGGACCGCACCAGTGGACCGAGGAGGAGCTGGACACCATCCGCGAGGTCACCGAGCGGTCCTGGGCCCACGTCGAGCGGGTGCGGGCCGAGGCCGAGTTGCGCGAAAGCGAAGCCCGCTTCCGCAACATGGCCGACAACACGCCGATGATGATGTGGGTCACCGACCCGACGGGCTACTGCACCTATCTGAACAAGACCTGGTACGAGTTCACCGGCCAGACCGAAGGCGAGGCCGAGGGATACGGTTGGCTGGACGTCACACACCCTGAGGACAAGGCGCGCGCCGAAGAGGCCTTCGTCACGGCCAACGCCGCCAAGGCGCCATTCAAGGTCGAGTATCGTCTTCGTCGGGCCGACGGCGTCTATCGCTGGGCTATCGACGCGGCCAGTCCCCGCTTCGACGCCAACGGCGAATATCTTGGCTATGTCGGCTCGGTCATCGACATCGACGAACGGCGCGACGCCGAGGACGCTTTGCGGGCTAGCGAAGCCCAGTTGGAAGTCCTCCTGGCAGGCAGCCAAGCCGAATTCGAGCGGCTGTGGGAGCTCAGCCCCGACCTGCTGACCGTGGTCAACTACGGGGGCCGTCTGGAGCGCGTTAATCCGTCCTGGACCCGGGTGCTGGGCTATGACGAGGAAACTCTGCTGAACCGGCCCTACGTCGAAATCCTGCACCCGGACGAAGCGCCTGCGATCGCCGAACTGCTGGCCGAGATGAGAGCGAACGAGAAGCCCGTGCTGCTGGAGGACCGGCTGCTGGCGGCGGACGGAAGCTGGCGGTCGTTCGTCTGGTCCTTGTCGCCGGAGCCGGGGGGAGAGCGGCTGTATGGTGTTGGTCGCGACGTCACCGACGAGCGGGCGCAGGCCGAACAGCTGGCTCATGCGCAGGAGGCCCTGCGCCAATCCCAGAAGATGGAGGCTGTCGGCCAATTGACCGGGGGCATCGCCCACGACTTCAACAACCTGCTGGCCGGCATCTCGGGTAGCCTGGAGCTGTTGTCCAAACGGCTGTCCGAGGGGCGGCTGAACGGGATGGAGCGCTATATCGACGCCGCCCAGGGCTCGGCCCGGCGCGCCGCATCGCTCACCCAGCGGCTACTGGCCTTCTCACGACGGCAGACGCTGGATCCCAAGCCGACTGACGTGAACCGGCTGATCAACGGCATGGACGATCTGATCCGGCGCAGCATCGGGCCGGATATCGAGCTTGAGGTGGTCGGGGCCGGAGGCCTGTGGACGACGCAGGTCGATCCGTCACAGTTGGAGAATGCCCTGCTGAACCTGTGCATCAACGCCCGTGACGCCATGGCGCCGGACGGCGGGCGGCTGACCATCGAGACGTCCAACAAGTGGCTGGACGAACGGGCCGCGCGCGACCGCGAATTGCCGCCCGGCCAATATGTGTCGCTGTGCGTCACGGACACGGGCACGGGCATGACGCCCGAGATCCAGGCCCAGGTGTTCGACCCCTTCTTCACAACCAAGCCGATGGGCCAGGGGACCGGCCTGGGCCTGTCGATGATCCATGGCTTCGTGCGTCAGTCGGGCGGCCAGGTCAGAGTTTATTCCGAGGTCGGCAAGGGTACGACCATGTGCCTTTATCTGCCCCGCCATTTGGGGGACGTGGACACCGGCGAAGGCCAACAAGAGCAGCCCGTGGCCGAGGGCGGGCACGGCGAGACGGTCCTGATAATCGACGACGAGGAGACCGTGCGCATGCTGGTCGCCGAGGTGCTGGGCGACGCCGGCTATCGCGTGATCGAGGCGCCCGACGGGCCGTCGGGCCTGGAGATCCTGCGCTCGGACCGGCGTATCGACCTGCTGATCTCGGACGTCGGCCTGCCCGGCGGAATGAACGGGCGGCAGGTTGCCGACGCGGCGCGAGAGACCCGGCCCGACCTGAAAGTGCTGTTCATCACCGGCTATGCCGAGAACGCGGCAGTGGGCAATGGCTTGCTAGCGCCCGGGATGGAGGTGCTCACCAAGCCGTTTGTCATGAGCGATCTGGCTTTGAAGGTGCATGAGATGATTGAGGCATAGGGCGCTCTGTGAATGTCCGCTTTCCGTCGGCGATGACGAATTCGCGAACGGCCGCTCCCGACCGTTCCGCGTGGAGCCGCGGACCTCATGCACCGGCGTACGCCGTAGGTATCCGGTCGAGCGGCTCGCTGCCGATTTCCACAGTGTTACAAACTCTTGCACCTACGGAAAAACGTTCATAGGATACAACTCGTTAGCGAGACTGTGGGTGGCGTACATCCTTCGACTTCGGTCATGCGGATTCGACCCCCGCCGCTCGCACCACGACTTCCGCCGTCGCGCGGATTGATACCCTTGGCGTGTCCGCGCGTTGTGTTCCCGACATAAGGAGACACGTCATGAGCTATGTCGATGGTTTCGTGGTGCCGGTTCCGGTCGGCAAGAAGGACGCCTACAGAGCCGCAGCTGCCAAGGCCCAGCAGGTCTTCAGGGACCATGGGGCGACCCGCGTCGTCGAATGCTGGGGCGACGACGTGCCCGACGGCAAGGTCACCGACTTCAAACGTTCGGTGAAGGCGGACGGGGACGAGGTCGTGGTCTTCTCCTGGGTCGAATGGCCCGACAAGGCCACCCGCGACGCCGGCCAGACGAAGGTCATGGAGGACCCGCGGATGCAGGATCCGGACATGCCGTTCGATGGTCAGCGCATGATCTGGGGCGGGTTCGACGTCATGCTGGACGGCTGATCGGCTTCAGCGCTTCTTGCCCAGCTCGGCGGCGATGTCCTTGATATTGCGGCCGGCCTTGCGGTGGGCGGCGGTCAGCTGGTCGCGGGTCACGCCCCAGCGTTTCATCCAGTGTTCGACGGCCTGACGTTCGGACAGGTCCAGCCGATCCCTGTCGATGAAGCCGCGCTTGTCTTTCAGGCCCGCCATGGTCCGCTCCGTTGCTGGGGCTGAGGTAGCGCGAAACGGGGCCGGGCGCGACGGGTCGGCATAACTTCGTGTTTCTTGCAAAGAACGGCCCTTAACCCGGCGCGCTTTCATGGGCACAAGGACGAATCGCCCCTCAGGCCCTATGGATATTCGATGAAAAGAGCCCGGCGCGCCCGCATCGTCGCGACCCTCGGACCCGCCAGCCGGGCGCCCGGCATGGTGAAGTCCCTGGCCCAGGCGGGGGTCGACGTCTTCCGCCTGAATTTCAGCCACGGCTCGCACGAGGATCACGCGGCGGCCCTGAAGGCGGTGCGCGGCGCTGAGCTGGCGCTGAAACGCCCGCTGGGCGTGCTGGCCGACCTTCAGGGCCCCAAGCTGCGGCTGGGCCGGTTCAAGGATGTCGAGATCGACGTCAAGCCGGGCCATAGAATGCGCTTCGACCTTGATGCGACGCCGGGCGACGCGACGCGGGTGCAGATGCCGCATCCGGAGATCTTCAAGGCCCTGCGCACCGGCATGCTCCTGCTGCTCGATGACGGGCGGGTGCGGCTGCGGGTCGGCGAACGGACCGACGAATGGGCCGATGTGACGGTCGAGAGCGGCTCCAAACTGTCGGACCGCAAGGGCGTGGCGGTGCCCGAGGCCGTGGTGCCGGTCTCGGCCCTGACGCCCAAGGACCGCGAGGACCTCGCCTTCGCCCTGCGCATCGGCGTCGACTGGGTGGCGCTGAGCTTCGTCCAGAAGGCCGAGGACATGGCCGAGCTGAAGCAGCTGGTGAAGGGCCGCGCCGCCTGCCTGGCCAAGATCGAGAAACCGCAGGCGCTGAGCCAGCTGGAAAGCATTCTCGACTACTGCGACGGCGTGATGGTCGCGCGGGGGGACCTTGGCGTCGAACTGGAGCCCGAAGAGGTGCCGGTCGCCCAGAAACAGATCATCCGCGCCGCCCGCCAGCGCGGCGTGCCGGTGATTGTGGCCACCCAGATGCTGGAGAGTATGACGTCGTCGCCGGCCCCGACGCGGGCCGAGGCCTCGGACGTGGCCAACGCGGCCTATGAGGGCGCCGACGCCCTGATGTTGTCGGCCGAGACGGCGTCGGGCGACTATCCGCTGGAATCGGTGGGCGTGATGAGCCGGATCATAGAGCGCGTCGAGCAGGACCCGATGTGGCCCAGCCTGATGGACGCCGAACACGCAGGCATGGACGATATCGACGCCGACGCCCTGGTGGCCGCGGCGCGCAAGGCGGCCGAGGCGCAGTCGACGGCCTGTATCGTGGTCTTCACGACGCTGGGCGGGACGGCGCGGCGGATGGCGCGCGAACGGCCGCTCCAGCCCATCCTGACCCTGACGCCCAATCCCGACACCGCGCGGCGGCTGGCCCTGGTCTGGGGTCTGGAGACGCGGCTGGGCAAGGAGCCGACCTCGCTGGAGGATGTCACCGAGGATGCGGTGAACAGCGCCGTCGAGTACGAGATGGCCAAGCCCGGCCAGCGCATCCTGATCCTCGCCGGAACGCCCTTCGGCGCGCCGGGGGCTGCGAATCTGCTCCGACTGGCCCATGCTCCGACCAAGGGCGGCAAGTCGCGCGCCTGATCCTCAAGGGTCGGCATGATCAAATACATCGGGTCGAAGCGGGCATTGCTGACGCAGATCGCAACTGCGGTCCGCGCCGGCCTGCCCGACGGCGGCGCGGTTTGCGACCTGTTCTCCGGCAGCGCCCGGGTCGGCCACGCCCTGAAGCGCGAGGGGTTCCGGGTCTGGTCGAACGACCACAACGCCTACGCCCACACCCTCGCCACCGCCTATGTGCAGGCAGACCGGGAGCGCTGGCTGGACAAGGCCGAGGCCGTGCTGGCCGAACTGCGGACGGTGGCGCCCGAGGCGGGCTGGTTCACCAGGGCCTTCTGCGAGGACGCCCGCTATTTCACGCCGCAGAACGGCGCCGTTATCGATGCGATGCGCGACCGGATCGCGGCCATGGCGCTGGAGCCGGAGCTGGAGGCCATCGCACTGGTCAGCCTGATGGAGGCCGCCGACCGGGTGGATTCCACGGCCGGTCTGCAGATGGCTTATATGAAGCAGTGGGCGGCGCGGGCGCTGAAGCCGCTGGAACTGCGGATGCCCGACATCCTGCCCGGCGTCGCAGCGGGACCTTGCCGGGCGACCCACGCCGACGCCGTCGAACTGGCCCCACAGGTCGAGGCGGACCTCGTCTATCTGGACCCGCCCTACAACCAGCATTCCTACCTCGGGAACTACCACTGCTGGGAAAGCCTGATCCTGTGGGACCGGCCGGAGACCTACGGAATCGCCAACAAGCGGATCGACGTCCGCACCCGCAAGAGCGCCTTTAACAGCCGGCCGGGCATCGCACCGGCGCTCAAGTCCGTGATCGAGGGACTGAAGGCGCCGAACCTGATCGTCTCGTTCAACGACGAGGGCTATCTGGACCGCGATCAGCTGGTCCGCATGCTGTCCGGTCGCGGCGAGGTGCAGGTGATCGAGATCGCCCGGCCGCGCTACGTCGGGGCGCGCATCGGCATCCACAATCCGAAGGGCGAGAAGGTCGGCGCCGTAGGCCGGCTGCGGAACGTCGAATACCTGTTCGTGGTCAGCGAGCGGCCCGTGACCCTGGCCGACGCGGCCTGAACGGCAGCGTACGGAACCTGACGGATTCCTGAGCCGTTAGGGCGGCATGGAACAGCTGTCGATGACCCCCGCCCGCCGTCAGTACGCCCACAACGCTTATGGTCGGACCGCCGACGCGTTCGAGACCGTATCCTGGCGGCCGCCGGTTGCGCACAAGGTCGACACGCGCCCGGCCAACGACGGCTATCGCCCGTATCCTGCCAAACCGACCGTGACTGAAGAGTTCGCCGGCCTTCCGGCGTGGGTTCATATCGTCGGTGGCGGTGTCGCGGCGGCGCTGATGGGCGCGCTGCTGGGCGGCGCCCTGCACATCTAGGCTTCGAGCAGGGCCCGGATCGGAGCCCAGCCGCGACGGTGCGCAGGGCAGGGGCCCAGCGTCTTCAACGCCTCCTGATGCGCCGGCGCATTGTAGCCCTTGTGCCCGGCGAAGCCGTAGCCCGGATACTCCGAATCCAGCTCGACCATCAGCCGGTCCCGCGCCGTCTTGGCGAGGATCGAGGCCGCCGCGATCGACAGCGACAGGCCGTCCCCGCCGACCACTGTCTGCACATCGCACGGCAGTTTGAACCGGTAGTTGCCGTCCACCAGCGCCGCGACGGGCTGCACCGACAGCGCCTCGATGGCCCGGCACATGGCCAGGCCGGTGGCGTGCAGAATGTTCAGATCGGCGATCTCCTCGACCGAGGCGAAGCCGACGCCCCAGGCGACGGCGCGGGCCTTGATCTGGATTTCGAGCTCTTCGCGCCGGGCGTGAGTCAGGGCCTTGGAGTCGTCGATGCCCTCGGGCAGGTCGTCCGGGTTGAGAATCACCGCGCCCGCCGACACCGGCCCGGCCCAGGGACCGCGCCCGGCCTCATCGACGCCGCAGACCGGTCCCCCGCTCGACTGGATCAGCAGCAGTTCGAGGCCGAGGGTCGGGAAGACACGCGCGGCCTTCGGCGCGGCCTTGGCCTTGAGCTTTGCCTTTGCAGGGGTTTTCGGCGGAGTCTTCACGTTGCGGCCATCGCACGAACCTGCCCGTAACGGAAGCATTCGACGCCGTGATCGTTGACCATGCCCACAGCCTGCATGAAGGCGTACACAATCACGGGGCCGCAGAAGGTGAAGCCGCGCTTTTTCAGAGCCTTCGCCATGGCTTCCGATTCAGGCGTGGCGACCGGCCGGGCGCCACTGTCGGGCCAGTGGTTCTGGATCGGGGCGCCGCCGACGAACGACCACAGCCAATCGCCGAAGTCCTCGCCGCTCTCCTGCATCTCCAGCCAGATCCGCGCGCCCTTGATCGCGCTGTTGATCTTGGCCCGCGAGCGGATGATGCGGGCGTCCCCCAGCAGCCGCTCAATGTCGGACTCGCCGTAGGCTGCGACCTTGACCGGATCGAAGCCGTCGAAGGCGTCGCGCATCCCCTCGCGTTTCCTCAGGATGGTGATCCACGCCAGCCCGGCCTGGAAACCGTCCAGCACCAGCTTCTCCCACAGCGCGCGGGCGTCGTACTCGGGCACGCCCCACTCCTCGTCGTGATAGGCGACGTACAGCGGATCGGTCCCGCACCATGCGCAGCGGTGGAGTGAGTCGGGCATGGGAGGAGGGTAGCGATTTGCAGGCGCGATGTCCGCTCTCGACCCATACCGTGGCTAGATGATCGCCATCACAGCGGCGGGTATGAAGAAGCCGAGAAAGACCGCCAAACCGGGATGCACCCACCAAAGCCCGAATATCACACGGATGAGAAGGTCCATCGTCACAAGACAGAAGGATAAACCGAGACTTGCCCGGAGGTAGGCAAGGCCGACGTGACGTTTGGCTGACCAATCAATGCTGACACGGAGAAGCCAGAAGCCGGCCCCCGCCGTCACAAGGTAAATCGCCGCAAAGAGCATCTGTCGAAGCTAGCCCTGTCAATTTCCGCCCACCACCCATATCGAACCTAGATCTTCTCACCCCACCTCCGCGAACGCCCTGACCGGGAACGTCCCGAACGCCTTCACCTTCGGCGGGGCCGCCGTGAAGCGGAAGCCCTCGTCCGGCAGCAGCTCCAGTCCGCGCATGTGCTCGCAGATCGGGATGCCGGCACCGAGCAGCACGGTGTGGGCCGGACGCGACCGGGTTCGCGTGTCGTCGATGTTGTGGGAGTCGATGCCCACCAGCGCCGCGCGGCCCTCGACCAGCAAGGCCGCTGCGGCCTCGGTCAGGAACGGATGGTCCTCGAAATAGGCGTCGGTGCGCCAGCGGCGGGCCCATCCGGTGTGGATCAGCACGGCCTGGCCGCGCACGTCGAGACCCGCGAACCGGTCTGCGTCGACCGCCTGAACGTCGGGGACCCGCACCACCACGCCGGGCAGGGCGGCGACGCGGTCGAGGCCGACGTCGCTCAGGTCCTCGCCGTCCGCATAGCGGTGGAAGGGTGTGTCCAGATAGGTGCCGGTGTTGCCGACCATCTCGATCCGCCCGATCTGGAATTCGGTCGCGGCCTCATAGTTGGCGCGTGAGGCCTCGCGGCTCAGGTGGTCGCAGATCAGCGGCGCGGGCAGGCCCTTGTAGGTGATCATGCCGTCTTCGATGGTGTGGCTGAGGTCGATCAGCGGCATGGCCGGCTCCGTTTGGCGGGATGGCGATGATGCGGGAGCGGACCCTGTCGGTCAAAGCGCTGGACAAGTCACGGCCGAGGTTGAACAACCTCTTCTCCAACAAGGAAGGACTTCCCCCATGCGTATCGCCCTGTTCGCCGCCGCTGCGGCCGCCCTCGCCCTGACCGCCTGCTCGCAGCAGACCGAAGAGAACGCCGCCGCCACCGCTGACGCCGCCGGCGCCACGGCCGCGTCGGCCGCTGAAGACACCGCCGTCAACGCCGAAGCCGCGGCTGACAACGCCGCCGCCGCCACCAACGAAGCCGCGGCGAACACCGCCGCTGCGACCAACCAGGCCGCCGAGAATGTCGACGCCGCCATCGTGACGCCGGCCGAGACTCCTGCCCAGTAATCGACGGGTTCTGCCGATCGGAGACGCGCCCGGGGTTAACTCCGGGCGCGTTTTTCGTTTCAGGACCTGATCCAGTCCGGTCGCCTGACCATGACCGGGCGGCCGTCGACCGCCAGAGCGCCGTCGATCCGGTCGAGCCGCACCAGCGCCATGGCCGCGCCGTCGCGCCCGCTCAGCACCTCGCCCGCGCGCAACTCGCCGTTCAGAATCTCGGAGCCGAAGGCCGGCGCGGGGCCGTCGAAAGCGATCGGCAGCATGCGGTTCTTGATCGCCCCCCGCCGCTTCATGCGCGAGGTGGTTTCCTGACCGACGAAGCAGCCCTTCTGGAAGTCGATGCCGTTCAGCAGGTCGAAGTCGGCCTCGATGGGGTAGGTTTTGTCCGATGGCGCGTCGGCGGCGGGATCGGGAACGCCGACCGCGAGACGATACGCCTGCCAGTCGTCTTCCCCGGAGTTCGGTTCGACGCCGTCGCCGTAGCGGCGACCGCCCAGTGCGGGCGTGCGCGGGTCAGGTGCAAAGCCCTCGGCCTCGCCGTTCCAGGCCACGAACACCGGGCCTTCGTCGGCCTCGACCGAGACCTGCGCCCGCAGCCTGTACATGGCCAGCCGCTGCAGCAGGGCGTCGCGTCGGTCGGCGGCGACATCCAGCAGAACGCCATCCTCAAGACCCAGCAGGAACAGGTCGAACAGCAGCCGTCCGGGCGGCGACAGCAGGGCGCCGAACCGCAGTTGCCCAGGCTCGATCGTCTCGACGTCCTGGGTCAGCAGATTGTGCAGGAAGGGCCGGGCGTCGGGCCCGGTCACGCGGATCAGGGCGCGGCTGTCGAGTCGGGCGATGCGAAGGGCCATGGCGCCTAGATAGGGCTGCGAGCCTCTGTGGACCACACCTGCGACACGCCTGATGCGACGAGAGAATCCGTATACGGTCGATCCATGGCGAGCCGGTTTCCCATTCTGTACATCGCCGAGGCTGACGCGAGCGACGCGATCCTGTCGTCGGGCGTGCTCGCATATCTGGTCGAGGCCATGCCGGCGGCGAGCTTCACCATCGTCGGGTCGCCGAAGAGTGCGCCCCTGTTCGCCGACACGCCGCGCCTCGATCGCCTGATCATGCTGGAGCGCGACAGCCGGCTGGACTGGCTCGGCCTCTGGAACAAGGTGCGGGAGACGCGCTGGGGGCTGGTGGTCGACATGCGGGGCACCACCCTGTCCAGCAAGCTGAAGCGCCAGAAGCGCGCCGTGCGCGGGGCGTGGGAAGCCGGGGTTCATGCGGTCGAGCAGGCCGCGCGGGTGCTGCAGCTCGAGGAAATCCCGGCTCCGAAGCTGTTCGTGTCTGAGGCGACGCAGACGAAGGCTGACTCCCTGATTCCGCCAGACGCGGTTCCGATCCTCGCCATCGGCCCCGGCGCCGACTGGATGGGCAAGATCTGGCCGTCTGAACGCTATGCCAAGGTGGCGGTGGCGCTCGTCGGCGATGGCGGCCCGCTGGCGGGCGGACGGGTCATCGTGGTCGGCGACGACAACGCCCGCGACGCCGCTCACACCCTGCGGCTGTCGCTGCCCCGCAACCGGGTCACGGAACTGCAGGGGCGGTTGAGCCGGCTGGAGACGGTCGCGGCCCTCGGCCGGGCGGCGCTCTATGTCGGGGCGGACACGATCTGGACCGATCTGGCCGTGGCCAGCGGAGCGCCTGTGGTCGCGGCCTTCGGGCCGTCGGACGAGGTCGAGCACGGTCCCTGGGGCGGGGTCGCCGTGCGCGGTCCACGCTCGGTTGAGGAGTATCGCAAGATCGACCCCAACCTGAACCAGGCCATCCAGCATATGAACGACCTGCCGGCCGAACGGGTGCTGAAGGCGGCGACGAAGCTGCTGGCTCAACGGAACAGCTCCTGAATCCGTCATCCTCGGGCTTGTCCCGAGGACCCATCCGTCCGCATAAGCGAGCGGATGATTTTTGATCGCGGGTCTCGAGGACTAACGACCATGCGACCGCAGAATGGGTCCTCGGGACAAGCCCGAGGATGACGGTGCTGAGATGAACTACGACCTGATCGTCCGCGGCGGCGAAGTGGCCAACCATGCCGGACGCGGCATGGCCGACGTCGGCGTGACCGACGGCCGGATCGTCTTCGTCGGCGACCTGTCGCAGGCCTCGGCGGGCGAGGTCGTGGACGCGACCGGCCTGACCGTCCTGCCCGGGGTCATCGACACCCAGGTCCATTTCCGCGAGCCGGGGCTGGAGTGGAAGGAAGACCTCGAGACCGGCAGCCGCGCTGCGGCGCTCGGCGGGGTCACCGCCGTGTTCGAAATGCCGAACACAGAGCCCAACACGACCGACCCGGACACCCTGGCCGACAAGCTGGCCCGCGCCCGCGACCGGATGTGGACCGACCACGCCTTCTATATCGGCGGCACGCACGAGAACGCGGAACATCTGGCCGAGCTGGAGCGGCTTCCCGGCTGCTGCGGGGTCAAGGTGTTCATGGGCGCCTCGACCGGCACCCTGCTGGTCGCCGACGACGAGGGCGTGCGCAAGGTGCTGTCCCATGTGAAGCGCCGCGCCACCTTCCATTCCGAGGACGAATACCGCCTCGTCGAGCGCCGCCCGCTGGCCCGCACCGGCGACTGGACCAGCCACCCCGAGGTCCGCGACGCCGAGAGCGCCATCATGTCGACGCGCCGCCTTGTCCGGCTGGCGCGCGAGGTCGGGGCCCGCATCCATGTGCTGCACGTCTCGACGGCCGAGGAGGTCCGCTTCCTCGCCGACCACAAGGACGTCGCCACCGCCGAGGTCACGCCCCAGCACCTGACGCTGGACGGCGACGAGGCCTATGCCCGGCTGAAGGGCTACGCCCAGATGAACCCGCCGATCCGCAACGCGCACCATATCGCCGGCCTGTGGACCGGGATCGAGCAGGGGGTGTTCGACGTGCTGGGCTCGGACCACGCGCCGCACACGATCGAGGAGAAGGCCCGGCCCTATCCGGCCTCGCCCTCGGGCATGCCGGGGGTGCAGACCGTTGTGCCCGTGATGCTGACTCATGTGGCCAACGGCCGGCTGTCGCTGGACCGCTTTATCGACCTGACCTCGCACGGGGCCAACCGGGTGTTCGGGATCGCCGGCAAGGGCCGGATGGCCGAGGGCTATGACGCCGACCTGACCATCGTCGACCTGAAGGCGAAACACGTCATCGCCCACGCCGACATGGCCAGCCGCGCCGGCTGGACGCCGTTCGACGGCTTCGAGGCGACGGGCAGGGCCGTGGCCACCATCGTGCGCGGCCGGGTGGTGATGAAGGACGGCGAGCTGATCGGCGCGGCCCACGGGCGGCCGGTGCGGTTTCAGGAGACGCTGAAACCATGAGCCAGCGGGTCCTTGTCATCGAGGACGACGCGCTGTTGCGCGACGCGGTCGACCTTATCCTGACACAGGCGGGCTATCGAGTTTTCACCGCTGGCACGGGTCGTGAGGGTCTGATCCGCGTCCGGGAGGTCACTCCACAGGTCGTGCTGCTGGACATCAACATGCCGGGCATCAATGGCCTCGAGACGCTTGGCCGTCTGCGCAAAAGCGGCCATCGCATGCCAATCCTGATGATGACGACAGACAACCGCCCCGACACCGTTCGTGAGGTGATCGCCTTGGGCGGGGACGGTTATGTACTCAAGCCTTTCCAGCCAAACGAGCTGGTCGCCCGGGTTCGCAAGGCTCTGGATGACCGGTTGGCGTCCGGCGGCTAGACCGGGGCGCTGGCGTCCTGACGGCCCAGCCGCGCCATTACGGCGTCGCGATAGGTCCGGCTGGCGACCAGTTCCGTCCCGCTGGCCATCGTCAGCTTCCATGAACCGTCGGACAGGGATCGCGTTTCGCGCACCCGCGCCAGATTGACCAGGGTCGAGCGATGGCTGCGGGCGAACACGCGTCCGTCCAGCCGGGCTTCCAGAGCCCTCAAGGGTTCGCGGATCAGGCCCTCGCGGTCGCCCCAGTGCACGACGACATAGTTGCCGGCCGAGGCGAACCATTCGACCTCGTCAAGCAGGACCGGCGCGCGCCGGGCGCCCGTCATGACCATCAGCCGCTCGGGCGGGGCGTCGGATCCGGCCAAGGCTTCGCGGGCGGCGCGCAGGGCGGCCTCCAGCGTCCGGGCATGGGCCTGCGCCTCGACGGCGCGGCTGCGGTGCGCCGCAGCGGCCCCGACGGCGCAGATGGCCGTGTAGAGGAGGATGGCTACCGGGGTCCGGCCCAATGCTCGTCCGGCCAATTCCGACGCCGGTCCCGCGGCGAAGGCAAGATCGATCGCGGCTCCGCCCAGCGCCGCCAACGGCACGATGGCCAGGCCGGCGACCGTCAGGGCGGCCAGCGCCGCCAGCCCGGCTCCGAACCGCCGGATAAGAAGCCAGACCACGACCGCCACCGGCAGCCACAAGGCGTAGGTTGCGCCCTGCCACATCAGGGAGTCCGCCACGCCGAGATGGCCACCGATCGCCTCGACCGCCCGGCGCATGAACCAGGCGGCGCAGACGGTGGTCACGCCATAGCTGTAGGCCGTGAAAATCCCCACCCATTTGGCCGTGGTGATCCGGCTCAGCCGAACGCCATCGAGCGGCGGCGCACGATCAGGACCGCGATCCAGAAGATGGTCACGGTCTGGAACAGAATGCTGGGCCAGAGCTGACTCCATGGCGTGGGAATGAAGGTCAAGAAATTGCCGGAGAAGGCCGCGAGCACCGCGCCATAGGCCCCCAGCATCTTGGTCAGATGCTCATAGTTCCACAGGTTGGGCGAGAAGGGCCAGTCGGTCGGTCGAGCAAACCGCCACAGGTCCCAACCGCCATAGACCAACGCCCCGTAGGCGAGGGCCGATGACACCGCCGCCAGACTACCGGTCCGGCCGCTGACCACGAGGACCAGAACCCAGATGCCCACCCCGACGACGCCGACCGTCACGATCCAGTCGAGCGGCCGGGCCCGATCCTCGCGCCGGAGATCCGGCCTTTTCCGGCCCAGCACCCGGAGACCGGAGAACAGGGTCATGGTCGCGGTGGCGGACAGGGCCAGGAAATAGGGGCTGAAATGCAGGGCCGTCATCAGCCAGGCGCAGGCCAGCAGCGTCGTCATCAGCGCCGCGAACAGCCGGCCCGACAAACGGTGCACACGCGAGCCCTTGCGGGTGAAGATCGGGGCGAGACCGACCAGCGACGCCCCGAGGCCGCAGCTGATGTGCAGGATCAGGGTGGGGGTGAAGAGAACTTCCATGCGCGGACCTTGGCCGACCGTTCGGCGAGGATCGACGCTCGCGGGACGACTCGCGGCTCGCCGGGATGAACGCCGGGAACCGGATGGCCCGCCGTCGATTTCCAAACGGAAGGAGAGCCCACCATGAGCAAGCGAGAGCTGATCGAACCCAATCCGGGCGACAAGCGCTATGTGCGCCGCGACGACGAGGGACGGTTTAAGGAGAGCGACGACGTCGGAAGGGCTTCGGCCCAGGACCAGAAGCGTCAGGCGACCACCGCGTCCACGCCCGGCCAGGGCGATCGGGGCGACCGCCGGAGCTAGATCGAGAAGCTGACCCCGCAGCCGCAGCTGGAGGCGGCGTTCGGATTGCGCACCACGAACTGCGCTCCGGCCAGATCATCGACGAAGGCGATCTCCGAGCCCTTCAGGAAGGGCAGGGAAACCGTGTCCACCAGCGCGGTCTGACCGCCGGCCTCGATGCGGATGTCATCGGCCTCGGCAGCCTCGACCAGTTCCAACCGGTACTGAAAGCCTGAGCAGCCGCCGCCGTCGACGGCGACGCGCAGCATGACCGGGCGCCCCTCGTCCCGGCCCAGCGTCTCCAGCCGCCGGGCGGCGCTTTCGGACAGGGTCAGGCCGTGACCGCCGGCGGACGGCGATATCTGGAATGCGGGGGCTGATTGGACGGTGCTCACAGGGGCCTATATGAGGCGCGGGTGGCCGTTCGCAAAGGCCCGCAACCGAATGAGCAGCCGACGGTGATCCCCGAGCGCGCCTCCTGGGCCGAATATCCCGAGCACAGCCGCGGCCGGCTGACGCCCGAGCCGATCAGCCGCACGCGCAACGCCTACGCCCGCGACCGCGACCGGATCATCCACTGCACTCCCTTTCGCCGCCTGAAGGGAAAGACCCAGGTCTTCGTGGCGCATGAGGGCGACCACTACCGCACCCGCCTGACCCACAGTCTGGAGGTGGCCCAGATCGCCCGCTCGATCGCCCACGCCCTGCGGCTGGACACGGACCTCGCCGAGACGGTGGCGCTGGCGCACGACCTGGGACATCCGCCGTTCGGCCATGCCGGCGAGGACGAGCTGCAGGCGCAGATGAAGCCGTGGGGCGGGTTCGATCACAACGTCCAGACCTTCCGCGTGGTGACCCGGCTGGAGCACCGCTATCCCCAGTTCGAGGGGCTGAACCTGAGCTGGGAAACCGTCGAGGGGGTGGTCAAGCACAACGGCCCGGTGTCGCACCGGCTGGACGAGCCCGCGTGGAAGGCCATCGCCGACTATGCGCCGAACTGGGACCTGCGGCTGGGGACATTCGCGTCGCTGGAGGCGCAGGCGGCGGCCATCGCGGACGACATCGCCTACAACAACCACGATGTGGACGACGGGGTGCAGGCGGGGCTGTTCACCCTTGACGACCTGTCGGAGGTGCCGCTCATCGGTCCTGTGCTGCACGGGGTGCGCAAGGACTGGCCGGATATCGACGAGCGGATGATCCGTATCGAGGCCGTGCGGCGCATGATCGGGGTCATGGTCGAGGATGTGCTGGCCGAGACCGAACGCCGGATCGAGGCGGGCGGCATCCGCTCGTCCGAGGACGTGCGCATGGCAGACCGGATGCTGGTGGCCTTCTCGCCCGGCATGCTGGCCGATCTGGGCGTGCTGCGGCAGTTCCTGTTCGAGCGGATGTACCGCCACTACCGGGTCAACCGCACGCGCAGCCAGGCCCGGCGCATTCTGGCCGAGATGTTCCAGCTGTTCATGGCGGAGCCGGCGACCCTGCCGCCCGAATGGTCGGGCAAGGCCGCGACGGCGGATCAGGCGAAACGGGCGCGGGCGGTGTGCGACTACATCGCCGGCATGACCGACCGCTACGCCATCGAGGAACACAAGAAGCTGTTCAGCCTCGACCTCGCTCTCGATCTGTGATTCGAACGGCCGCGTCGGGTCGAGAAGGCGGAGCCTTCCGAGCGCGGCCTGAAAAATGCCCCTGGGCGGGTTAGGATGAGGTTCGGGCGCGCCGATTCGCGCGGCCCGGCTGGAAGGCGCGGTCATGTCCCACGAAGATCCCTATCGTCCGAACCCGGGCCGCGATCCCGGCCACGATCGCGGCGCCTATACGCCGCCGACCGACGACGACCTGCCGTTCAACCGCGGCGGCTATGATCCCCGCCGGGGCGGCGGCGCAGGCGGCGGAGCAAAGGCGCCGCCGATGACCCTGATCATCTCGGCCGTGGTGCTGGTCCTGCTGATCGTCGCCGTGGTCGTCTATTACCGGGCCGGTCCGCGCTCCTCGAACGACGCCCCGCCCGCCGTGGGCGCACCCGTCGGCGAGATGAAGGCCGAGGCCCCGGTGGACGCCCAGCCTGTCGACCCGGAAGCCGGCATCGACGTCTATTCCGACGCCGAGGCCCCGACGGCCGCCCCGATCTTCACTCCGCCGCCGGAGGCCGTTCAGCCGCGGCCGGCCCCTGCGCCCCTGCCTGCGCCAGCCGCGACAACGCCGAGGCCTGCCCCGGTCGCGCCGCCGGTCGCCGTTGTGCCGGCTCCCAAGGCTGACCCCGCACCCGCCGCTGGCGGAAGCTCAGGCGTCCAGATCGGCGCCTTCTCGACCCCCAGCCTGGCCGACCGCGAGTTCGCCGCCATCGTCGCCCGCTATCCGCAGTTCACCAGCGGCGCCGACAAGCGCGTGCAGGAGGTGACGGCTTCCAACGGCGCCACCGTCTATCGCACCACCGTCACCGGCCTCAGCCGCGAACAGGCGACCGGTCTTTGCAATGCGATCAAGGCCGGCGGCGGCGATTGCTTCGTGCGTTGACGCAAGCGTGACCTCCGCCGCGATCTACGGCTGCAGCGGCCATCGGCTGACGGAGGCGGAGAAGGCCTTCTTCGCCGACGCCCGGCCGTGGGGCTTCATCCTGTTCCGGCGCAACGTCGACAGCCCGGAGCAGATGCGGGCCCTGACCGGCGAGCTGAGAGACTGTATCGGCGACCCCCTCTGCCCGATCCTGATCGATCAGGAAGGCGGGCGAGTGCAGAGGATGGGGCCACCGCACTGGCGGAAATATCCGCCGGGCGAGGCCTATCTGAAGGCGACCAACGATCCGCTGGCGGCGCGCGAACTGGCCCGGCTGGGCGCGCGGCTGATCGCACACGACCTGCGGGCCGTCGGCGTCAACGTCGACTGCGCCCCGGTGCTGGACGTGCCGGTGCCCGGCGCCCACGATATCATCGGCGACCGCGCCTGGGCTCATGATCCGGGGACCGTGGCCCAGATGGGGCGAGCGGCGGCCGAGGGCCTCCTCGCGGGCGGCGTCCTGCCCGTGATCAAACACATGCCCGGCCACGGGCGCGCCTTCGCCGACAGCCATCACGATCTGCCGGTAGTTCACGCGGATTTCGAGACCCTGGACGGCTGGGACTTCGCGCCGTTCAAGGCCCTGTCGGACATGCCGCTGGCCATGACCGCCCATGTCGTGTTCGACGCTATCGATCCGAAACGGCCGGCCACGACCTCGAAGAAGGCCGTGCGGCTGATGCGGGATCATCTGGGCTTCGGCGGTCTGATCATGACGGACGATCTGTCGATGAAGGCCTTGTCCGGGGCGTTGCGCGAGCGGGCCGAGGCCTCGCTGAAGGCGGGCTGCGACGTGGTCCTGCACTGCAACGGCGATATGGACGAGATGCGGCTGGTCGCCGAGGGGATCGGGAAGCTCAAGGGTCAGGCCGCCAAACGCGCCGCCGCCGCCATGGCGCGCATCGTCCACACGCCGGAGCCGCTCGACGAACCCGAGGCCCGGACCCGGTTCGCGGCCCTGATGGAGGGACGGTTGGACGCCGCGCGCGGCCCCGATGTCGGCGAGGCGCAGGCCTGATCCCATGACCGACGCCTTCCAGCCCAATCTGGACTTCACCGCCGCCGAACAGGTCGACGAGCGCGAGGCGTTCGTGGTCGATCTGGAAGGGTATGAGGGCCCGCTGCATGTCCTGCTGGCGTTGGCGCGGACGCAGAAGGTCGATCTGCTGAAGCTGTCGATCACGAAGCTGGCGGAACAGTATCTCGCCTTCGTCCACGAGGCGCGGCGGCGCAATTTCTCGCTGGCGGCCGACTATCTCGTGATGGCGTCATGGCTGGCCTATCTGAAGTCGCGCCTGCTGCTGCCCCGCACCGACAAGAAGGGCGACGAGCCGCCCGCCGAGGAGATGGCCGCCGCCTTGGCCTTCCGGCTGCAGAAGCTGGAAGCGATGCGCAAGGCGGTCGAGGCCATCACCGCCCGGCCCCGGCTGAAGCGCGACGTCTTCACCCGCGGCGATCCCGAGGCGACGGTGATCGTGCCGTCCGACCAGATCGACGCCAGCCTGTACGAACTGATGGCCGCCTATGTGACCCAGCGCCGCCGTGAGGGCCTGCGCCAGTACAACCCCGGCCAGCGGGTCGAGGCCTTCGGGCTCGAGGCGGCCCGCGACTGGCTGCGCGACGTCCTGCCCCGGCTGGAGCAGTGGACTCCGCTGGAACAGGTGGCGCCCGCCCACAGCGGCGTCGAGGGCCCGACCCAGGCCAGCTTTACCGCCTCGACCCTGTCGGCCAGTCTGGAGCTGGTGAAGGAGGGGGCGATGGACGTGAAACAGGCCGAGGCCTTCGCCGATCTGTATCTGAAGCGGCGCGGCCAGGGCCAGCCGCTGGAGTTGATGCCGTGATCCTTCTCACCGTGCATCCCGGCGAATGCCGGGATCCAGATCACGGACACGGACGGCTGGCATTGAGTCCTGCATTCGCTGATCCATGCATCGAGACATCGCATCTGGGCCCCGGCATTCGCCGGGGTGCACGGAGTTTGGGATGATCCAGTTCGCCCCCGATCACGGAGAGATTGAACGCCGCGTCGAGGCCCTGCTGTTCGCCGCCGCCGGCCCGCTGTCGGCGGCCGAACTGGCGCGCCGCTTGCCTGAGGGCGCGGACGTCGGAGGGGCCATTTCCGCGCTGCGCGAACGCTATCAGGGCCGGGGCGTTGAGCTGGAATGCGTCGCCGACCGCTGGCGCTTCCGCACGGCCGCTGACCTTGGCTTCCTGATGACCGAAGAGCGGGAAGAGCCGCGCCGGTTATCGAAGGCCGCGCTCGAGACCCTGGCCATCATCGCCTATCACCAGCCCTGCACCCGCGCCGAGATCGAGAGCGTGCGCGGCGTCTCCCTGTCCAAGGGCACGCTGGACCTGCTGCTGGAGATGGGGTTCGTCCGGCTGAAGGGGCGCCGCCGCACGCCCGGACGACCGGTCACCTACGCCACCGCAGACAAATTCCTCGAGCATTTCAGCCTCGCCAGCCTGTACGACCTGCCCGGCGTGCAGGAGATGAAGGCGGCGGGTCTGCTGGACCTCTCTATCCCTGTCGGCTTTGAGGTGCCGGATCCGTCGCGCGCCGGCGACGAGGATGACGCGCCCCTGCTGGACGGCGCCGAGGACGCACCCGAGTTCGCTCAGGATTTCGTGGCCGAGGACTGATCCATACGACCAATTCTGACGCGTGCGCGTGCGATGGTTCGCGCGGGTCGTTCAGGGGAGGTGGAGTATCGAGAGTCCGGTAAGTCCGAATTGTCCGCAACAATTCGACCGGACTCGACCACTTTGATCGCTGGCCGAGGGAACTGCGGATCGGTGGTGCAATCCATCCGAAGCCTTGCTAATCCGCTGGGATGATCGCTCGCCTTCGCCCCGTACCGTTCGACCTCGGCCCCGTCCATTTCGTGGGCATAGGCGGCATCGGGATGAGCGGGATCGCCGAGATCATGCTCAAGATCGGCTATTCGGTTCAGGGCTCGGATGCGAAATCCAGCGCCAACACCGAGCGGCTGGAACGCCTGGGCGCGCGCATCTTCATCGGCCATGACGCGGCTCACATCGGCGACGGCGTCTCGGCGGTGGTCTATTCGACGGCGGTCAAGGCGACCAATCCCGAGATGATGGCGGCGCGCGAAGGCCGGATCCCGCTGGTGCGCCGGGCCGAGATGCTGGCCGAGCTGATGCGGCTGCAGTTCTCGATCGCGGTCGGCGGCACCCACGGCAAGACCACGACGACTTCGATGGTCGCGGCCATCCTCGACGCCGGCGGGCTGGATCCGACGGTGGTCAACGGCGGGATCATCAACGCCTACGGCACCAACGCCAAGGTCGGCGACGGCGACTGGATCGTGGTCGAGGCCGACGAGAGCGACGGCAGCTTCCTGCGCCTCAAGTCGACGGTGGCCATCGTCACCAACATCGACCCCGAGCACCTCGATCACTACGGCGACTTCGATGGGGTGCGGAAGGCGTTCGTGGACTTCGTTGAGAACATCCCCTTCTACGGCTTCGCCGCCGTGTGCCTCGACCATCCCGAGGTGCAGCGGCTGGTGGCCTCCATCGATAACCGGCGGCTGGTGACCTACGGCATCAACCCGCAGGCCATGGTACGGGCCGACAACTGCCAGATGGCGCCCGACGGCTGCCGGTTCGACGTCGTGATCCAGAAACAGGGCCTGGCCGCCCTGGACGAGCCGATCCGGATCGAGGGCCTGCACCTGCCCATGGCTGGCTGGCACAATGTCTCCAACGCCCTGGCCGCCATCGCTGTGGCGCGTGAGCTGGACGTCTCGGACGAGGCGATCAAGGCGGGCCTCGCCGGTTTCGGCGGCGTGCGCCGGCGCTTCACCACCACAGGCGTGGTCGGCGGCGTGCGGATCGTCGACGACTACGGCCACCACCCGGTCGAGATCGCCGCCGTGCTCAAGGCCGCGCGTCAGGTCGCCGAGGGCCGCGTCATCGCCGTGGTCCAGCCGCACCGCTTCACCCGGCTGGAATCCCTGATGGAGGAGTTCTCGACCTGCTTCTCGGACGCCGACGTCGTCTATGTCGCCGACGTCTATGCGGCAGGCGAGGCTCCGATCGAGGGCGTCGACAAGCATGCCCTGGTCGACGGCGTCCGCCGCTTCGGCCACCGCTCCGTCCAGCCGCTGGACAGCGTCGAGGCCCTGCCCGGCGTGATTGCGGCCGAGGCGAAGTCGGGCGACCTCGTCGTCCTGCTCGGCGCCGGCGACATCACCGCCTGGGCCTACGCCCTGCCGGGGCAGCTGGAGGCGCTGGCTTGATCGCCCTGCCTGAGGTCCGCGGCAAGCTGTTGCGCGATGAGCCGCTGGGGCCGTTCACCTGGTTCCGGGTGGGCGGGAATGCCGACGTTCTGTTCATCCCCGCCGACGGCGATGATCTGGCCGAATTCCTCAAGGCGCTGGACCCGGCCGTGCCCGTCAGCGTTCTGGGTGTCGGCTCGAACGTCATCGTCCGCGACGGCGGCGTCGAGGGGGTTGTCGTGCGGCTGGCCGGACGGCCCTTCGCCGCGATCACGACCGAGGGCGATACGATCACCGCCGGCGCGGGCGCGCTGGACTCCATGGTGGCCAAGGCCTCGGCCAAGGCTGGCCTGACGGGGCTGGAGTTCTACGCCGGCATCCCCGGCACCATCGGCGGGGCCCTGACCATGAACGCCGGCTGCTATGGCGCGGAGACGAAGGACATCCTCGTTTCGGCCCGCGGCGTCACGCGTTCGGGCGAGCGGGTCGAATATGCGCTGGCCGACTTCGGCTACACCTACCGCCACTCCGAGGCGCCGGCTGACATCATCTGGCTGGAGGCGACCTATCGCGGAACGCCGGCCGATCCCGAGGCGGTGGCGGCGAAGATCGCCGAGATCACCAGCCGCCGCGAACAGACCCAGCCGATCCGCGAGAAGACCGGCGGCTCGACCTTCAAGAACCCGCCCGGCCACTCGTCGTGGAAACTGGTCGACGAGGCCGGCTGGCGCGGCAAGCTGTTCACGGCCACCGGAGGCGGGGCCATGTTCAGCGAATTGCACAGCAATTTCATGATCAACCCGGGCGAGGCGACTGCCGCCGACATCGAGGGTTTGGGTGATACCGTGCGCGCCGACGTTCAAAGTAAACTGAACGTAAACCTCGAATGGGAGATCAAGAGGATCGGCCGCCCGCTTTGAGTTGATCCCTCCCATGACCCGCCCGTTCGCAGACCTGCACGTCGCCGTCCTGATGGGCGGACTGTCGTCCGAACGGGAGGTCTCGCTGAGCTCGGGCCGCATGTGCGCCGACGCTCTCGAAGGGCAGGTGGCGAAAGTCTCCCGCGTGGACGCCGGTCGCGACCTGGCGCAAGTGCTGGCGGACCTCAAACCCGATGTCGTCTTCAACGCCCTGCACGGCGAGTGGGGCGAGGACGGCTGCGTTCAGGGCGTGCTCGAGACGCTGGCCCTTCCGTATACCCACTCGGGCGTCCTGGCCTCGGCGCTGGCCATGGACAAGGACAAGTCGAAGGCCGTGCTGCGCGCCGCCGGCGTCATCGTGCCCGGCGGCGGCCTGTTCGACCGGCGTGAGGTGGCCCGCCGCCACGTCATTCCGCCCCCCTATGTCATCAAGCCCAACGCCGAGGGCTCCTCAGTCGGCGTCTATCTGGTGCGCGAGGGCGAAGAGCCCTGCGCCGCCCCCGGCGACTCGAGCTGGACCTATGGCGAGCAGGTGATGGTCGAGCCCTTCATCGCCGGCAAGGAACTGGCGGTCACTGTGCTTGGAGAGAAGTCGGGGCCTCGCGCTCTTACGGTCACCGACATCACCCCGCACAAGGGCTTCTACGACTACGAGGCCAAATACGCGCCGGGCGGCTCCAGCCATATCCTGCCAGCCGATCTGCCGCCGCACGTGTTCGAGAAGGCGCTGCGGGAATCCGAGCTGGCGCATGCCGCCATGGGTTGCCGCGGGGTGTCGCGATCGGACTTTCGTTATGACGATATTAAGGACGATCTGGTTCTTCTGGAGGTCAATACCCAGCCCGGCATGACGCCGACCTCGCTCAGTCCCGAGCAGGCCGCGTTTGTCGGGATGGACTATAAAGCATTGGTGCGGTGGATGGTGGAGGACGCCTCATGCCCGCGGTAGTTCGCGGCGGTCGGCGACAGAGTTCGAACCAGCCTGCAAAACGCGGCGCGGGTCCCAAATCCCAAGGACGCGGGCGCGCGCCCCGCAACGCGCCGGCTACCCCCGGCAAGATGGCGGCGCTGGGCCGTCTCGACCTGTCTCCCCGTGCGGTCATCATTTCCATCGTCGCCGGCGTCGGCGTTCTGGCGGCCGTTCTGGCGACCGGCGCGCGCGCCGAGCGCATCGGCGCCTCGATCAGCCATGGCGTCGACGGCGCCGCGGCGGGCATGGGCCTGAAACTCGAAAAGGTTTTCATCGAGGGCGAGTCCCCCGAGGCGACCGCCACCATCCAGCGCGCCGTTCAGCTGCATGCCGACCAGCCGATGACCTCGATCGATCTCGATGCCGTGCGCAAAAGGGTCGAGGCGGTGGGCTGGGTCAAGGGCGCGCGCGTGGTGCGGCTGCTGCCCAACACCCTGATCGTCCATGTCACCGAACACGACCGTTTGGCCGTCTGGCAGGCCGGGGGCCGGAATCTGGTCATTGACAGCCACGGCGCGGTCATCGCGGGCGCCGACGCCGGCCGCTATCCCAATCTTCCGCTGGTTGTCGGCAAGGGCGCTGAACAGGCCGCCTCCGAGGTTCTGCCCCTGATCGCCCAGCGGCCCGGCCTGCAGGCGCGGGTAGAGGCCCTGGTCCGCGTAGACGAACGCCGCTGGGACCTGAGACTGAAGGACGGCAGCCTGATTCAGCTGCCCGCCACCGACCAGGACGCCGCCCTGATCCAGCTCGATGCGCTGGACCAGCGCGAACGGCTGCTGGAACTGGGCTTCGACCGCATTGATCTGAGAACGCCCGGGGAGGTCGCCGTCCGGCCCTCCGCCGGCGCCGCGTAGGGTAGGGGACGTACATGGCCGGACGGTCTGTGGATAAAACTGTGGACGGCGCCAAGGGCGCCGCAGGCCGCGCGCCCGTCGTGGCGGCGCTGGATCTGGGCCAGTCCAAGGTGGCCTGCTTCATCATGAAGCCCGAGGGCGTCCGTCACGCCGACCGGACCATCCGCGTCGCCGGGGCCGGGCACGTCCAGTCGCGCGGCGTGCGCGGCGGCGGCATCGTCAACATGGATGAAGCAGCCCAGGCCATCGGCCACGCCGTTGAGCGCGCCGAGCGCGCCGCAGGTTCGCCCGTGTCGGGAGTCGTCGTCACCACGGCGATCGGCCAAATGGCCAGCCACCGTGTTCAGGCCCGGGTCTCGCTCGGCGCGACGCCCGTTGGGGACGCCGATCTCGCGCGCGCCATCGCCATGGCCCTGGCCCAGATTCGCCTGCCCAACCGCCGGCCCATCCACGTCCTGCCGATCGCATGGTCGGTGGACGGCGCGCGGGGCGTGCACGACCCCCGCTCGATGAAGGGTCATTCGCTCGGTCTGGACCTGCTGGTGGTCTCCATGGCGGAGGGCGCGTTCAACGGCCTGAGCCACTGCCTCGAACTGGCTCACTTGGACCTTCAGGGCGTCGCCTCGGCGCCGGTGGTGTCGTCGCTGGCGGCGCTGGAAGACGACGAGATGGATCTCGGCTGCGTCTGCATCGACATGGGCGGCGGTTCGACCTCGGCGGCGGTCTGGGGCGGACGCTCGCTGCTCCATATTGAATCCCTGAACGTCGGCGGCGATCACGTCACCGCCGATATCGCCCGCGGCCTGTCGACCTCCAAGGCCGGCGCCGAGCGGCTGAAGACCCTGCACGGCTCGGCCATGGCCTCCGCGAACGAGGATCGCGAAATGCTGGAGGCCCCGCCGCGCGGCGAGGATCCGTCCGCCGGCCCGATCTTCGTCCAGCGCGCCATGCTGAAGACCGTCATCGCCCCGCGCGTCGAGGAAACCCTCGAACTGCTGCGCGACCGCCTGCGCAACGCCGGCGTGGGACTTGAGCCCGGCGCCGGCCTCGTCCTGACCGGCGGCGCCAGCCAGCTGAACGGCGTGCGTGAACTGGCCGTGCGGGTGTTCGACCGCCCCGTGCGCCTCGGCAAACCCCAGCGCGCGCCCCACCTTGCCGACGCAGCCTCCGGCCCGGCGTTCTGCTCGGCCGCCGGCGTCCTGCTGCGCGCCGCCTATGGACCGCGCGAGGCGGTTTCGGCCCGCAAGCTGATGTCCAGACAACTCTCGGCTGCCGACGCCCCGCGCATCCATCAAGGCGGGATTGTGGCGCGCGCCGCAGGCTGGTTGCGCGAAAACCTTTGAAAGGTTTCGGGGCCGGCGGGCGATTTCGCCTGTGCGGCGCCGCCCCGAACCGGGGGATTTTACGGCTTTTGCTGCTCGCCGCGATCAGCGCTGCCGTAAAGAGCGCGAGCACGAGCTTGACCTCGGGGAAGCCTTTGGCCCGGCGAATTGGCTGTCTTAACGGACGATTTCCGCTTGTAGCTTGAGTGTCGAGACTGTGTCCAGATTGTAACAACCGGGGCCCGGATTGGACGCTAAGCGGCCACAATGCTTGCTGCGCGGGTCTTTGCTGTTAGCGTGGAGGTCCGAAGCAGAATCCGTCTCCACGGCGGGCGTTGCCTATTGCATCCATTCCTTGGTTGGGGCCAAAGCACCATGCTACTCAAGCGCAAGTACCTTTTTAGCTCGACGATCCTCGCGGGCGTCATGGCTGTGGCGGCTCCGGCCTTCGCCCAGACCACTCCGGCCCCGCAGCGGCCGCAGCCGCAGCCGCCGGTCTCGCAACCTGCGACGGAGGTCGGGGAGGTTATCGTTACGGGCACCCGAATCCGTAATCCCGAATACACCGCTGCATCGCCGGTCTCGGTGATCACGTCGGACCAGACGGACCTGCGCGGTATCCCGGACGTGGCTCAGGCCCTGCTCAACTCGCCGCTCGCGGTCAGCTCCTTCCAGCTTAACGATCAGCTGACCGGCTTTGTCACGGCTGGCGGCGGCGGCACCCAATCCGTCGCCCTGCGCGGCGCAGGCCCCCAGCGCACCCTCACCCTCCTGAACGGCCGTCGCGCCGGCCCCGCCGGTACGCGCGGTCAGGTTCAGGCCTTCGACCTGGGCGTCATCCCGGGCTCGCAGGTCGAGCGCACTGAAATCCTGAAGGACGGCGCCTCGTCGATCTATGGTTCGGACGCGGTCGCGGGCGTGATCAACATCATCACCAAGCGCGATCTGGACGGCGGTCAGATGAACGCCTTCTACAGCCAGCCCTTCGAAGAGGGTGGTGAGCAGCTGCGCGTCGACGGCGCATTCGGACAAACGTTCGACCGCGGGTATTTCAACATCGCCGGCGAATATTCCGAGACTTCCATCCTGCGCCGCCGCGACCGGGACTACACGTCCTGCACGCTGGACGTTCTTTACAACCCGAACACCGGTGATCGCATCGACTACGTCGATCCGTCGACCGGCGCGTACAAATGCTACAACCAGAACACCAACTATGTCTCGCTGCTGGAGCGGGGCGGATCTATCGTTCGGACAGCGCCGGGATATACTTACCCGACCGCCGCCCAAGGCAACGACGTCGCGACCACTGCGACCTTCTACCCGGGCCGCGCAGCGGCCTATGCTGGCTTCGCACGGTTCAACCGGGCCGGTTACCCGAGCACATACCTGTATACGCCGTCGGACAACGAGCGCTTCCAGAACTCCTCGGTGATCAGCCCGGCCGAGCGTTATTCGGTCAACCTGAACGTGGGCTATGACCTTTCCGACGACGTCGAACTGTACGGCGAGTTCCTGTACAGCAACCGCCAGTCGAGCCAGATCGGCGCGGCCCAGGTGTTCCAGAACTTCGCTCAGCGGAACATCGTCAACGGCGCGGCCAATGCCCTCCCGGCGTCCAACCCGAACAACCCGTTTGGCCAAGCCGTTCAGACCGTCAGCGGCTACGAGTCGAGCACCTTCCAGGAAGTGCAGTATATGCGCGGCGTGGTCGGCCTCCGCGGTACGGCCGGCGACTGGGACTGGGATGTCTACGGCCAGTATTCGATGTCCGACGCCGACTACAACAACGGCCCGCGCATCTATCTGGACCGCTACCTGGCGCTGAACAGCCCCAACGTGGCCTGCACCAACACGCCGGCCGGCGGCAACGTCTCGGGCTTCGACTGCTCCGCCCTGCCGGGCGGTATTGCGTGGACCTCGGACCGCGTGCTGTCGGGTAACTACACCGACGCCGAGCGCGCCTTCCTGTTCTTCACGGAAAACAACACCACCACCTACGAGCACGCCTATGTGGAAGCCGTGATCAGCACCAACTCGCTGTTCACCCTGCCGGCCGGTGATGTCGGCGCCGCCTTCGGCGCCCAGCTCCGTAAGGAAGAGATCGACGACTCGCCCGGTCCGCAGGCGATCCTGCGCAACGTCGCCCTGTTCACCACGGCGGGACGCACGACGGGTTCGGACACCATCCTGGAGTCCTTCGGCGAACTCGACATCCCGCTGCTCGCGGAGATGCCATACGCTCACGACGTTCGCCTGAACGTCTCGGGCCGCCTGTCGAACTACGAGTCCTACGGCCAGAGCGAGACCTACAAAGTGGGTCTGAACTGGGCCTTCACGCCGGAAGTTCGCGCCCGCGCCAGCTTCGGCACCTCGTTCCGCGCCCCCGCGCTGTACGAGCAGTTCCTCGGCGCCCAGGTCGGCTTCGGCGCCCAGACGGCCGACCCCTGCTATGATCCGGCAAACAACGCCATCGAGCCGATTATCCTGGCGGGCTGCGTTGCGGATGGAGCCTCCACCACCACCGGTGGCTCGAGCGTCGCGATTTCGTCGGTCGGCGGACGCGATCTGCTCGACCCGGAAACCGCTGAAAGCCTGAACCTCGGCTTCGTCCTGACCCCGCGGGACATCCCCGTCAGTGTCGCGATCGACTACTACGAGTTCGACATCGAGGACGCGGTCAGCCAGCTCGGCGCCACCGAGATCATCGAGCGTTGCTATCGCGGGCAGACCGGATTCTGCTCGCTCTTCACCCGCGTCCGGACCGGCAGCCCGGCCGACATCGGCAAGCTGGCCACCGTCGACAACGCCTACGTCAACGTTTCGGAACAGACGTACCGCGGCGTCGACCTCTCGGTCCGCTGGTCGGAAGAGTATTCCTTCGGCCGCCTGACGATCGAGACGGCTCACAACTTCAAGCTTGAAGACACCGAGACCGTCGCTGGCGACACTGACTCCTTCCTCGGAGACACGTTCAACTTCGGCGGACCGGCGTATGCGGGCAACCTGTACGTCACCCTGACGCGCGGCGATTTCTCCTACTTCTACGGCATCGACATGATCGGCCGTGGATCTGACGTCGAGGAACAGGGCGGGACCGAACTGATCGCCAACAGCAAATATGCCGACCTGCCAAACGGTATTGGAAGCGCGAACTGCGCCGCGGCGGGCAACTACTGCGTGCTGTACAACCTGGAAACGCCGTTCTACCAGACGCACTCTGCGTCGATCCGTTACCGGAACGACCGCTGGAACGCCTCGGTCGGCATCCAGAACCTGTGGGACGAAGCGCCGCCGCTGGCGGGTACGGGCCTGTTCCGCACGGGTACTGCCGCGCTCAACTCCTACGACATGCGCGGTCGCCGTCTGTCGCTCCGCTTCGGCGTGAACTTCTAAACCGGCTAACCCCGGACTTCCTTCGGGAACGGCAAAGGGCGGCTCGCAAGAGCCGCCCTTTTTCGTCTGCGGCCGGGAAAACTGCGGTGAAGGTTAACGAAATCCGTGGCCCCGGCCCCGACTCAGCCTATCGGGTAACACTCCCTTAAGCAGTTCAGGTGTTTCCTTAACGCGCTCATAACCAATGCGAATCGGCGGGGAATCGCATCGGGGTACGGCAAGGGCAGGGTCGGATAAGGTCGGATAAAATTATGTCTCTCTCGCTGGTGCGTCCGCAACACACGGAACTGAAGCCCCGGATCGTCGTCTTCGGCGTCGGTGGAGCCGGCGGCAACGCCGTCAACAACATGATCGACGCCGGCCTTGAAGGGGTCGAGTTCGTCGTCGCCAACACCGACGCGCAGCACCTGTCGTTCGCCAAGACCGACCGCCGCGTCCAGCTGGGCGAGACCATCACCCAGGGCCTGGGCGCCGGCGCCCACCCCGAGGTCGGCATGAACGCCGCCGAGGAATCCGCCGAGGAAATCTACGGGCACCTGGACGGCGCCCACATGGTCTTCATCACCGCCGGCATGGGCGGCGGCACCGGCACCGGCGCGGCCCCCGTCATCGCCAAATGCGCGCGCGACCGCGGCATCCTGACGGTCGGCGTCGTGACCAAGCCCTTCACCTTCGAGGGCCGCCACCGCATGCGTCTGGCCGATGCGGGCATCGCCGAGCTGCAGCGCTACGTCGACACCCTGATCGTCATTCCGAACCAGAACCTGTTCCGCGTCGCCAACGAGCGCACCACCTTCGCCGACGCCTTCGGCATGGCCGACCAGGTCCTGCACTCGGGCGTGCGCTCGATCACCGACCTGATGATCCTGCCGGGCCTGATCAACCTCGACTTCGCCGACGTCCGCGCCGTCATGTCCGAGATGGGCAAGGCGATGATGGGCACGGGCGAGGCCACGGGCGACGACCGCGCCCTGATGGCCGCCCAGAACGCCATCGCTAACCCGCTGCTGGACGAGACCAGCCTCAAGGGCGCCAAGGCCGTGCTGGTGAACATCACCGGCGGCATGGATATGACCCTGCTGGAAGTCGACGAGGCCGCCAACGCCATCGCCGGCGAGGTGGACGCCGACGCAAACATCATCTTCGGCGCCGCCTTCGACCCGGCGCTGGATGGCAAGATCCGCGTCTCTGTCGTCGCCACCGGCATGGAAGACCTGGCCGCCGCCAAGGGCGCGCCCTCGACCGGAACCCCGGCCTTCGACCGCCGCCCGGCCGCGCCCTACGCCGCGTCGCGCGCCGAGCCCGTCCGTCATGAGCCCGCTCGCAGCGAGCCCGTCCGCGCCGAAGCTCCCCGCCAGCCCGAGCCTGCCCCCATCGTCCCGACCTTTCAGTCCGCCCAGCCGGCCTACGGGACTGCGGCCCGCGCTCCCGAGCCGCGTCCGGAACCCGTGATCCACGTCGCCGAGGACCGCGCGCTGGAGCCGATCGTCGACCCGTGGGTCGAGGAATACGAGTCCTCGCCGCGCGCCCGCACGGCCGCCGAAGCCACCGCTCCGGTGGCCCAGGGCGACCTGTATATGGACCGCTCGGCCGACCGCGCCGCACCGGAGCCGGAAACGCGCCGCGACGAGCCGGCGTATGAGGAGTACGACGACCGAGATCATCGCAAGTCGGGCTGGAGCCTGTTCGGCCGCGGCAAGCGCCAGCCGGCCCAACCGACCTATCCGCAGTCGCGTCAGACCGAGTCCCGCATGACCGAAATGCGGCCGACGACCCAGGTCCAGCCCTCGCCCGAGCCCGAACTGGGCCCGGCGGAAGACGATCTGGAAATCCCGTCGTTCCTGCGCCGCCTCGCCAACTGAGGCTGTTCGACTGATTTGAGGAAGGCCCCGGAGCTGCCGCTTCGGGGCTTTTTCTTGTCCGGCACGGTTACCGAAACCGAAACAATCGGAAACCCTACTTTCATTTCGCCCTTGCGGCCGCCCCGCTAGAGGGTTGATGGCGCGTAATCCGCATGAATAGCGGGACGCCATTTTCGAGAGTTCAAGTTTGCCGGTCAGCTACGACCATCGCCAGAAGACCACCGTCGCCCCCGCGATCATCGCGGGCGTGGGCGTGCACACGGGCGACCGGGTGCGTCTGGCCGTGCGTCCGGCGCCGGTCGGCACGGGCATCGTCTTCGTGCGCACCGACATCAAGGACCGCGACAACCGCATTCCGGTCTCGGGCGAGGCCGTCGTCGACGCCCGCCTGAACACCATGATCGAGAACGCCGCCGGCGTACGCCTGTCGACCATCGAACACCTGATGGCCGCCTTTGCCGCCCTGGGCGTGTCGAACGCCGTGGTCGAGGTGGACGGGCCCGAGCTGCCGATCCTCGACGGTTCGGCGCTGCAGTTCGTCCAGTTGCTGGACCGCGCCGGCTTCCGCCGTCAGGAAGCGGCCGTCCGCTATATCGAGATCCTCGAGCCGATCCGCGTGCAGGAGGGCGACAAGTCCGCGGCCCTGCTGCCCTGCGACCGCTATGAAATGCGGTTCGAGATCGACTTCGACACGCCAGTCATCGGCAATCAGGTGGTGGACTTCGTCGTCGACGAGGAAACCTTCCGCAACGAGATCATGGCCGCCCGCACCTTCGGCTTCGCCCACGAGGTCGAGGCCCTGCGCCGCGCCGGTCTGGCCCGTGGCGGCTCGCTGGAAAACGCCGTGGTCATCGACGGCGACCAGGTCCTGAACCCGGGCGGGCTGCGGATGGAGCGCGAGTTCGTCAAGCACAAGGCGCTGGACGCCATTGGCGACCTGTATGTGCTCGGCGCGCCGCTTCTGGGCCGTTACGAGGGCGTCAAGGCGGGTCACGCGATCAACAACCTGCTGGTCCGCGAACTGCTGGCCAACCCGCAGGCGTGGCGCGAAGTCACCAGCGCGCCCGAACTGGCGATGGCGGGCTAAAACGGCCTGCTGAACGCCGGGGAATTCGACTACGGATTCCGCGGGAATTCGAATACCGGATCCAGAGAATTGAGAGACAGTGACGACGCCTTCAGCGGAGGCTGATCGCGCTCATCATCCGGCCGAAGTCCGGTTCTCCGTTCAGAAACGCTCGCCGGTTCGAGAAGAACTGCGTCTCGTCCACGCGCGTATCTTGGCCGGTCCATGCGGCTTCGCCGACGCCCGCCTGCTCCAGACGCCACAGCACGAAGCCGGGCAGGTCGAACAGGCGTTTGTCCGGCGTGGCGCCCGGCGCGAAGAAGCGGCGGCCGCCCGGATCGTGGTGATCGAACCGCTCCTGGAAGTCCGCGCCGACCTCATAGCTGGCCTGGGCGATGCAGGGGCCGACGACGGCGACCATGCGGCGCGGCTCGGCGCCGAGGGCCTGCATCGACGCCACGGTGGAGGAGACGATCCCGCCCAGCGCGCCCTTCCAGCCGGCGTGGGCCGCCCCGACGACCCCGGCCTCGGGATCGGCCAGCAGCACGGGTGCGCAATCCGCGGTCAGGACGGCGCAGATGACGCCGGGCGCAGCGGTGGCGGTGGCGTCCCCCTCGGGCCGGTCGCCCTTCCAGCCGGCCAGAGCCACGCGGGCGAGACTGGAATGGATCTGGTAGCAGGCGGCGAAGTCGTCGGGCCGCCCGCCCATATGCGCAGCCACGCGTTGCCGGTTCTGTGCGACAGAGGCGGGATCGTCGGTCGAGCCAAGGCCGGTGTTGAGGCTGTCGTAGATGCCGGCGGATACGCCGCCTTGACGCGTGAAGAAGCCGTGGCGGACGCCGGCCTTGTCGAGCAACGGGTGGGTGATCGGTGTGAGCGTCATCTGCTTGCTACTTCTTTCCATCCGTCATCCTCGGGCTTGACCCGAGGATCAGAGGTCAGGCGGATGAAATGGCCCGACTGACGCAGCGACACAACGTTTCACCCAGCACCGGACGGTCTGGTCCTCGGGTCAAGCCCGAGGATGACGGCTTCAGTCCTCGAAGCCGGGGACGACCAGGGTCCGCGGCGAGAACACCGCACAGACCTTGAACAGCGTCCCCATCTGGTCGTCCGCGATCAGGCGGGCCAGTTGGCGCTCGATGACGGGCGCCGCGTCCGGCCGTCCCGACTTCAACCGGTCGGCGCGGGCTTCGATCCCCAGCAGCCGCAGGAACTCGCCCTGACCGACCGCGCCCGTGACGTCGGCGCCGGCGCGGATCGCGGCCTCCTGCACGGTCGGGAAGTCGGCCCACTGGGTCAGATCGGCTTCGCCCGGCGTCGCCAGCGGATCGACCTTCTGATGCCGCCGCAGGGCCTGCAGCGTGTCTCCCGCCTCGGGTCTGGCCCGGCCATAGTCGATCAGCAGGGCCGCGCCCAAGGCCGCCTTGACCAAGGCCGCCACGTCGCGGCCGAAGGCGGCCTGCTGCTCCGAAATCTCGACTGTCTGGCCCGGTTCGACCTCGAACGCGGGCCGGGTGAAGCCGCCGGTGATGCGCACCAGACCGAAGGTCAGGCCGCCGTCATCGGTGACGCCGACGCGGCGTTCGGCCCAGCCGTCCTCGGTCTTCACGAACTGACGCGCGGGCAGGCAGTCCAGCACCTCGTTGGCGATCAGAATGACCGGGGCGTCGGTTTCGACGCTGTTCAGGTCCTTCACCCAGCGCGGATGGACATCGCTGTCGTTCAGCATCCGCGCCTGCGCCGCGCGCAGGGGCGGACTGGGCTCGATCAGGACCAGATCGACCGCGGCCAGGAAGTCGGGGGCCAGCCGCGCCGCGCGCAGTGCGTCGGCCATCAGGGTGCCGTCGCCAGGCCCGACCTCGACCAGCCGGACACGTTCGGGCGCGCCCAGCCGCTGCCACAGCTCGACCGCCCACAGGCCGATCAGTTCGCCGAACATCTGGCTGATCATCGGCGCGGTGACGAAATCCCCGGTCGCGCCGATGGCGGGCCGGGTGGCGTAGTAGCCGCCCTCGGGATCGTGCAGGCAACGCCCGACGTAGTCGGCGACCGTCATGGGCCCGGTCAGGGCGATCTCCCGCGTCAGTCTGTCCGCGAGCGACATCAGGCGGCGGCGGCCGGCCGGCTCCATGCGCGCCAGATCAGCACGGCCCCGATGATCATCATCGGGATCGACAGGATCATGCCCATGGTCAGGCCCAGCGGCAGGTTGTCCAGACCGGCGTCAGGCTGACGCACGTTCTCAAGCAGGGCGCGGGACAGGCCGTAGCCGAACAGGAAGATGCCCGTCACATAGCCCGGCTTGCCGAGAAGCTTCGCCTTGTGGACGGCGAACCAAAGGACGGCGAACAGCAGAAGACCTTCCAGACCGGCCTCATACAGCTGGCTGGGGTGACGGGGAACGTCGCCCGCGGGGCAGCCGTTGTAGAGGCGATAGATCCTGTCGTTGCAGAAGCGAACGGCCCAAGGGACTGTCGTCTCGCGGCCCCACAGCTCGCCGTTGATGAAGTTGGCCAGCCGGCCGAAGAACAGGCCGATCGGCACGGCGGGGGCGACCAGATCGCCGAGGCTGAGCAGCCGGACCTTGTGCCGCCAGGCAAACCAGACGATCGCGATCGAAACCCCGATCAGCCCGCCATGGAACGACATGCCGCCGTCCCACAGCCGGAGCAGCGACAGCCGCTCGCCCCAGTCCGCGCCGGTGAACAGCTGCCCGTACAGCGACGGCTGATAGAAGAGGGCGTAGCCGAGGCGGCCGCCGAGGATGATGCCGAGGGTGATGTAGAGGACCAGATCGTCCAGCTGCAGCGTTGTGACCGGCGGCTTGGCGGGCTGCCACAGGGCGTTGGCCTTCACCAGCCGCGAGGCATACCACCAGCCCAGCACGATGCCGGCGACATAGGCCAGCGCGTACCAGCGGATATCCAGCGGGCCGATGCTGAGCAGCACCGGATCGAACTCGGGAAATTGCACGGGCGCTCCTGACGGGTGTTCCTGAAGCGGTTTAGCAAGCGTCGCCGGTCGCGTCCCTGAAATTTCAGCAACACGATCGTTCACCCGCGCCCAAATCAGGCCATAGAACGCATCGACAGCAAGGTTTCGTTCACCATATCGGCGGAACCTTGGTTAACGAAGCTCGCTTGTGCGGGCGGGAGAGTTCTTATGCAGACGCGCAACCCCATCCTCGACGAGTTCGCCAAGTTGACGACGGGCGCCATGGGCCTGGCCCAGGCCGCGGGGGAGGAGGCCAAGACCGCCTTCCGCGCCCAGACCGATCGCATGGTCGCGGAAATGGATCTGGTCCGCCGCGACGAGTTCGACGCCCTGAAAGCCGAGATCGCCGCGCTGCGGGCCGAGGTCGCCACGCTGAAAGGCGCTCAAAAGGCGGCAAAAAAGCCTGCCACGGGAACGTCCACAGCGTCGGTTCCCCCTCAGGACGCAGCCGGTTGAGCCGAATCTGCGAACCCGCCTACCGTCTGACGACAGGGCGTGAGTCGCGCCCGGAGAGTGCCTGATGGACGCTGTACGGCCCGAAGAAGTCGATGTTCCCTACGATCCGCTGGATGTCGTGGAACACGTCCTGGTGGCCGAAAACCTGCCGTTCGACCGCACCGACGAGGGCGATCTGGCCTTCGCCCTGGCCGGCGACTGGAAGGACTATGAGCTGTGGTTCGCCTGGCGGCCCGAGGGAGACTGCCTGCAACTGTGCTGTGCCCTGGACCTGCAGGCGTCCAAGGCGCGCCGCGCCGCCGCCTATGAGCTGGTCGGCCTGATCAACCAGCGCACCTGGATGGGCCATTTCGAGGTCTGGGCCGAGGACGGCGAGATCGTTTTCCGCCACTCGCTGGCCCTGCCGATGGGCGAGCGCCCGACCTTGGCCCAGGCGGCGTCGATGATCGACGCGGCGGTCGAGGCGGCGGACCGCTACTATCCGGCTTTCGACTTCATGATCCGCGGATCGAAGAAGCCGCAGGAGGCGATCGACGCCTGCCTGTTCGAGACCGTCGGCACGGCCTGACGGCCATGATTCCTATCGCACCCACTGGTCCCGTCGTCCTTCTGGGCTGCGGACGGCTGGGCTCTGCGATCGTCGAGGGCTGGCTGAAGACGGGCGCGGTGGCGCCTTCGGACCTCATCATTCTTACGCCGTCGGAAAAGCCGGTCGCCGAGCGAGCGCGGGCTCTCGGGGCGCGGATCAACCCGCCGTTGGAGGCGCTGGAAGCCGCGCGGGTGCTGGTGCTGGCCGTCAAACCGGCGATGTGGCGCGCCGCTCTCGGCCCGCTGACCGGCCATCTGGGGCGTCGCACGCAGCTGGTTTCGGTCATGGCGGGCGTGCAGGCTGGCGACATCGTCGCAGCCTCGGATCGACCGGTGGCGCGGGTCATGCCCACGACGGCGGTAGCGCAGGCGCGAGGCGTGGCTGCCGTCTGGTCATCCGAGCCAGAAGCGCGGGAGACGGCGCGCGCGTTGTTCTCGCCCATGGCCGACGTGGTGGATCTGGATGCGGAGGCCCAGGTCGACGCCGCGACCGCGGTGGCCGGCTCGGCCCCGGCCTTCATCTACGCCTTTGTTCAGGCTTTGGCCGATGCGGGGCAGGGTGAAGGTTTGTCAGCTGAAGCGGCGCGGCGGCTGGCCCGGGGCGCCCTGCGTTCTGCAGGGGCCGGGGTCGAGACGGACGAGACGCTTGGGGCGCTGATCGCCCGCATCGCTTCCCCGGGCGGCACGACCCGCGCGGGTCTGGACGCCATGTCGGCCAGCGGAGAGCTGGAGCGGGCGGCGACCTCCGCGGTCACCGCCGCCGTTCGGAGAGCTCGGTCGCTTTAGCGGGTCTTGTAGCGACCATCCGCCAGATTGTCGGCCAGACGGCGATAGGCGCGGTCCGCGTCCTGCCATGTCGCGAAGCCGCGCACGTCCGCAATATTGTGCGAATACCAGTCGTAGGCGACCGGATGGACCTGGCCGTCGGCGGTTGTCACGTGACCGGTGATGGTCGCGCCGCCGATGGAGACGCTGCGGATTCCGTCGAGGCCGGGTCGGGCGATCATCTGTTGAATGGTCGGTCGGTTGGGCTTCAGGTCCGTCAGGGTCAGATTGACCTCGGCGCCGTCCAGGGCGCCGCGGCGGGCGAGCGTCTGACGCACGACGTCGGCGAGGCGAGAGGCCTGCTCGCGAACGTCCCGGTCGCCCAGGTCGCGTGCGGAGTCGAGCACGTCGGGACCGAGCGTGATGTTGATGGAGGCGGGGTCGGCCATGGCGGGCGCCGCCCACAGGGAGAGGCCGGCGGCCAAGGGTGCAAGGAGAGCGAGTCTGGTCATCTTGATCCTCAATGACCCCCCGGTCGGAAGGAAGATGATCCTTAAGGCTACGCTTTGCCAGCCCGGTCGCAAAATTTGATCAGCCCGGCAGCCGGATCAGCGCCCGCAGTCCGCCCATCTTGCTGCGTTCCAGCGTGATGTCGCCGCCGTGACCACGCGCGACGTCGCGCGCGATCGCCAGACCCAGGCCCACGCCCTTGTGGTTCTGGTTGCGTGAGGCGTCGAGGCGCGAGAACGGCCGGAAGGCCTCCTCGTGCATGTCTTCGGGGATACCGGGGCCGTCGTCCTCGACCGCAATCTCCAGCCCGCCCGAAGGGAGGGCGCGGGCGCTGAGCCTGACGTGTTCGCCGTGGGCCGCGGCATTGCCGGCCAGATTGGTCAGGGCGCGCTTGAAGGCGAGGGGGCGAAGGGACGCCGTCAGCTCCCCGGGCACAACGACCTCGACCTCGGCTCCGCCGCGACGAGCGTCCTCGGCGGCGGCGGCCAGAAGATCGGACAGGGAGACCGGCTGCGCCGCCTCCCCGGCCTCGCCACGGGCGAAGGCGAGGTATTCGTCGATCATATGCTCCATCTCGTCCATGTCGCCGCGCATGGCGTCGGCGCGCTTGAACGGGGGCGCCAGAGCGAGTTCGAGCCTCAGGCGGGTCAGGGGCGTGCGCAGGTCGTGGCTGACCGAGGCCAACAGGGCGGTGCGCTGGTCGATATGGCGCTGGATGCGTTCGCGCATGGCCAGGAAGGCGGCGGCGGCCGCCCGGACCTCACGGGCGCCGTGGGGCTTGAACGCCTGCTGGGTTTCGCCCCGGCCGAAGGCCTCCGCCGCCTCGGCCAGCCGCTCGATGGCGCGGACCTGATTCCGGATGAACAGGATGGCGACGCCCATCAGCAGCACGGTCGCGATCAGCAGCCAAAGGACGAAGATGTGGGCCTGGGTGGCGACCGCGCGCTCGCGCGGGGCGATGATCCGCAGCACGCCCTGCGGCTGCTGCACACGGATGTCGACGTAGGCGGGGTAGCGGGTGGTGTCGAACCAGAAGGGCTGGTCCAGCCGCGCAGCCAGCGCCTTCTCCAGCGTGCGGTCGACCACGCCGACAGGGCCGCGGCGGCTCTCGGCAGGCAGGGTGGCGCCGTCCTTCAGGGCGATGGACAGGGACATCGACCGCTGGGCCCGGTCGGTGATCACCGCCATGTTGCGCGGCGTCGGGTCGTCGGCGTAGCTCTCGGCGGCCCAGGCGACGTCGCCGGCCAGACCGTCGGACAGGCGGGCGGTCACCGTCTGCCAGTGCATGTCGAAGAAGGCCCAGGTGACGGCCACCTGCATGACCAGCACCGGCAGGACGATGATCAGCAGCGACCGGCCCCACAGCGAGGTCGGCAGACGCCGCTTCAGGAAACGCGGCCAGAGGCTGGCGGGAAGCAGCCTCATCGCCGCATCAGTCCGGGGCCAGCATATAGCCGACGCCGCGCACCGTCTGGAGGTAGCGCGGGTTCTTGGGGTCAGCCTCCAGCTTGCGGCGCAGGCGGGTGACCTGGACATCGACGGCGCGGCCGGTGATGTCGGCGGTGTCTGGAGACAGGCTCATGCGCTCCACCGCCGAATGGGCGTGGATGGCGAGTGTCTTCAGCAGCTGGGCCTCGGCCTCGGTCAGGCGCTGGGGCTTGCCGTCCTTAGAAAGCTCCAGCCGCTCCATGTCGAACACCGCCGGCCCCAGCTTGATCTCGCGAGGGGTCAGCGGCTTCCCGCCCGTGCGGCGCAGGATGGCGTCGACCCGCAGAGCCAGTTCGCGGGGGTCGAAAGGCTTGGACATATAGTCGTCGGCGCCGCGGGAAAGGCCCTCGATCCGGTCGTCGGGATCGCCCCGGGCGGTCAGCAGCAGGACCGGCGTCTTCGAGGTCTCCGCCTTGGATCGCACCCAGGTGGTCAGGTCGAAGCCGCTCTCGCCCGGCATCATGACGTCCAGCACCACGAGGTCGAACTCGATCAGTTCCATCATCCGCCTGGCCGCGGCCGCGTGGGCCGCGCCGGTGACGCGATAGCCTTCGCGGGCGAGGAATTCCTTCAGCAGCTCGCGGATGCGGTCATCGTCGTCGACGACCAGCAGGTGCCGTCCGGCCCCCGGACCGGCGATGGGGCCGGACCGGCCGTGAGGACGCACGTCGCTCATGCGGATGTGATCCGGCCGCTGCTCCAGGCGTTGACCTGAGCGGTTCGGAGGGCTCTAACCCGGTGACTTGCGCGGGAGACGTTATTCAATGGCCTTCGTTCCTATCGACGATCGTGACGGCTGGATCTGGCTGGACGGCGAATTCGTACCTTGGCGCGAAGCCAATGTGCACGTTTTGACCCATGCGCTCCACTACGCGTCTTCGGTTTTTGAGGGCGAGCGGATGTACAATGGCCAGATCTTCAAATTGACGGAGCATACGAACCGCCTGTTCCGTTCGGCCGAGGTGCTCGACTTCCAGATTCCGTTCACGGTGGCGCAGATCAACGACGCCTGCAAGGAGACCTGCGCGCGAAACGGCCTGACCGACGCCTATGTGCGGCCCATCGCGTTCCGCGGCTCGGAACAGGTCAGCGTCTCAGCGCAGGAGACCCGGACCCGCGTCGCCATCGCAGTCTGGGACTGGCCCAGCTATTTCGACCCGGAAACCAAGGCCAAGGGTATCCGCCTGTGCTGGGCGCCGTACAAGCGCCCATCGCCCGAAACCGCCCCGACCGAGGCCAAGGCCGCGGGCCTCTATATGATCGGCACCATCAACCGCCACTATGCCGAGGCGCGCGGATACGCCGACGCCATGCTGCTGGACTGGCGCGGCTTCGTCGCCGAGGCGACGGGAGCCAACGTCTTCTTCGTGCAGGACGGCCGGCTGATCACGCCGCCAGCGGACGGAGCCATCCTGAACGGCATCACCCGACAGACCGTGCTTGAGATGCTGGCCGCGCGCGGGCTCGAGGTCGAGGTCCGCCACATCCGCCCCGAGGAGCTGGCCGGTTTCAGCGAATGCTTCCTGTGCGGCACGGCGGCCGAGATCACCCCGGTCAGCGAGATCGGCGACGAACGCTTCACCCCGGGTGAGCTCAGCCTCAGCCTGATGGACGAATACAGCAGGCTGGTCCGCGGTCAGGCTTAGGCCGAGGCGGGCCGCCTGCGACGCAGGCCCCACCAGACCGCGCCGCCGATGACCACGATCGGCAACAGCACCGACCCGACCGTGATCAGCACGGCCAGCATGCCCATCGACAGGCCGAAGGCGTCGCCGAGGGCGCGGGCGACCGGACGCGTCGGGCTGTCGGCGGCCATGACGCCGCCCTGGCGGTAATCGAGCGTCAGCCGCGCCGACTGGACGCGGTCGGTGAGGGCCCGCAACGCGATCTGCTGGGCGTCGTATTGCTGTTGCAGGTCGGCCAGCTGCCGCTCGATCTCCAGCCGCTGGGCCAGCGTGCCGCCGGAGCGGGCCTGCAGATCGCGGATGCGTTCGGCCAGCGAGGCGGCGGTCTTCGCGCCCGTCGTGGCCGCGTCGATCCCGCGGGTGACGTCCTCGCCCTCGGTGACGGCCTCCTCCATCAGGCCGCCGGCGTTTTGGGCGTCCAGCGCCAGATTGGCGCGGAAGCGGTTGATCCAGTCAGGCTGGCCCCGCAGCTCAAGCCGACCGCCCGGGTCGCGGGCGGTCCAGTCGGCCTGGGCCGAGATCACCTGACAGAAGCCCGGGCCCGCGGAGACGCAGGCCAGTTCATGCCGGCTCATCATCTCGGCGCCCCTGTCGCGCGGCAGGGCCAGGGCGTAGCGATAGGCGTAGGCGATCTGCGCCACGGGCGCGAGCGGATAGGGCGACGGGGAGGCGGGGCGGTCCGTGGCAGCCTCGACGTCGGCCCGCGCCGCCACGGGGGCCGAAGCGTCGGCGGCGGACGCCGCTTCAGCAGCATGGTCCTGCCGGGCGCCTTCTTCCGCCGGCGAGCAGGCGGACAACACAGTCAAACTGGCCGCGGCCAGCATCAGAGCCTTGCGCATCGTCTTGATCTCCCTGTCCCGTGCTAATCACGGTTCCGTGATGACGCGCGCCGATCGCGACGGATTCAGGGCTCAAAACAAGCGAAACGGCGGCTTGCCAGACCGCGCGGTCTGGCGTTCAACGGACGCTGACCGGCGGGGAGCCGGTCGGGGAATGTCGTCCATGTTCAGCCTGCTGAATCTCCAGAGCCTGCTCGGGCTCGTTGTCATCATCGCGGCCTGCTGGGCGCTGTCCGAGGATCGGCGGGCCTTTCCCTGGCGGCTGACGCTGGGGGCGCTGGTGGTGCAGGCGGCGCTGGTGCTGGCGCTGTTCGCCATTCCGGGCTCGCAGAACGTGCTGGCGGCGATCACCGGGGCCGTGGACGGTCTGGCGACGGCGACCAACCGCGGGACCCAGTTCGTGTTCGGCTATCTGGCCGGCGGCGACCAGCCCTATGCGGTGCAGAACGACGGCGCCCTGTTCACCTTCGCCTTTCAGGTCCTGCCGCTGATCCTGGTGATCTCGGCCCTGTCGGCCCTGCTGTGGCACTGGAAGATCCTGAAGTGGATCACCCACGGCTTCGGCATCCTGTTCCAGCGGACCATGGGGCTGGGCGGCGCCTCGGCGCTGGCGGTGGCGGCCAACATATTCCTGGGCATGATCGAGAGCCCGATCGTGATCCGCGCCTATCTGGACAAGCTGACCCGGTCCGAGCTGTTCCTGATGATGGTGGTCGGTCTGGCCACCGTCGCCGGTTCGACCATGGTGGCCTATGCGGCGATCCTCGGCCCCGTGATGGCGAATGCGGCGGGCCATGTGCTGGTCGCCTCGATCGTGTCGGCCCCGGCGGGGGTGCTGCTGGCCCGGATCATGATCCCGGAGAAGCCGGGCGAGGGCGGGGCGGTCGCCGATTACGATTCCGCCCTGAAGTATGACAGCGCCATCGACGCCATCGTGAAGGGGACCGCCGACGGCCTGATGGTGGTGCTGAACATCTCGGCGGTGCTGATCGTCTTCGTGGCGCTGGTGGCGCTGGTCAATGTCATGCTGGGCGGCTTCTGGCTGTTCGGGGATGATGTGACGGTCGAGCGGCTGCTGGGCTGGGCGTTCATGCCTGTGGCCTGGCTGACCGGGGTGGAGTGGTCCGAGGCGGGCAAGGCCGGCTGGCTGCTGGGGGTCAAGCTCACCCTGACCGAGTTCGTCGCCTTCATCGAACTGGGCAAGGTTCCTGCGGGCGAGATGAGCGAGCGGACGCGGATGCTGATGACCTACGCCCTGTGCGGCTTCGCCAACATCGGCTCGGTCGGCATCACGGTGACGGGGCTCAGCGTACTGATGCCCGAGCGCCGCGAAGAGGTGCTGGGTCTGGTGTGGAAAGGGCTGTTCGCCGGTTTTCTGGCCACGCTGATGACGGCGGCCATTGTGGGCGCGATGCCGACGGCCATATTCCGCTAACGCCAAGCTCCCTCCCGAGGACCGCCCGATGAAGCTCTACACCTCGCACCGCGCCCCCAATCCCCGCCGGGTGCGCTGGGTCATGGCCGAGAAGGGTATCGAGGACGTCGAGCTGGTCGAGATCGACATCATGGTCGGCGAGCACAAGACGGCCGAATACAGGACCCGCGTGGGCGTGCCCCATGTGCCGGCGCTGGAGCTGGACGACGGCACGACGATCTCGGAATCGATCGCCATCGGCCGGTATCTGGAGGCGCTGTACCCGGAGCCCAATCTGTTCGGCGTCGACGCCCGCGAGCAGGCGGTGATCGAGATGTGGACCCGGCGGTGCGAGTTCTATCTGGCCAATCCGATCATGCTGAGCGTCCGGCACTCGCACCCGGCGCTGGCCGCGCTCGAGGCGGCGCAGATGCCCCAACTGGCAGACTACAACCGGGTCGCGGCCGAGAAGTTCATGAAAACCCTGGACCGCCGTCTGGCCGAGCACGAGTTCCTCGCCGAGGACCGGTTCAGCATCGCCGACATCGTCGCCGTGGTCGGTCTCGATTTCGCGCGGCTGATCAAATACCGGCCGCCGGAGGAGCTGAGCCATCTGGCACGGTGGCTGGAGACCTGCCGCGCGCGGCCGGGGGCGAAGGCCGGGGCCTAGGCCGAAAAACATCGTCCGAAGCGTCCGAAGCGTCCGAAGCGTCCAGTTCTCCGCGCGGTTCGCTGCTGATTCAGTTGTCAAAGACCCGTCCGAGGCAGGGAAGCATGCGCCTGCGTCAAAAACGGTCGTGGGGCGCCACCTACTGAATCCGTCATCCTCGGGCTTGACCCGAGGATCAGACGTCAGGCCGGACTGGGCGCCGGGAGACGGCCCCGCGACACGGGCCGCACATCATCCCCGGCGCACCGGATGGTTTGATCCTCGGGTCAAGCCCGAGGATGACGGGTGTGGGGTTATCTGGTTCGGCCTAGTGCTGATGCTCGACTACATGCCGGCCGCGAACCATGCGGACGAAGGGCAGGGGGCGGGCGGGGTTGGCCAGCCGCTCTGACACCTCGCCGAGAACGAAACGGGTGATGGCCGGCAGATCGACGGCACGGGCCTCGTCCAGCGGCAGCCAGGCGATCTCGTCCAGCTCGCCGGAGCCGGCGGTCGGTTCGGGATGCAGCAGGGCCTTGGCGTCGGCCATGAAGAAGCGGGCGTCGAAGCGGCGGGTGCGGCCCGGCGGGGTGATGGCGCGGGCGATGTAGGACAGGGCGGCCAGATCGGGCAGGGCGCCGGCGGCCCGGAACTCCCGCCACGGACCGGCGACCGAGGCGACGGGCGCGGGCTCGGCCAACAGCAGGCCGGTTTCCTCGAAGGTTTCCCGCACCGCAGCCAGGGCGAGGGCGCGGGCGCGGCGGGCGGGCGTTTCGCGGGTCAGGCGGGCCAGCTCGGAAGCGGAGAGTTCGGTGGCCGAGGCCGCCGCGAAGTCCGAGCGGTCGATGCGGCCGCCGGGGAAGACCCACTTGGCCGCCATGAAGACGTGGCCGGGCGCGCGGCGGCCCATCAGCACCTCGGGCGCGCCCTTGCGGACCCGCGTCAGGATCAGGGTGGCGGCGTCCTTCGGTCGCTGGGCGCCGCCGACGCGCGGGGCGTCGCGCACATCCTGGTCGCCGTCGAACGGCTGGATCAACGTCGCTTGCCCTTGCGCACGCCCTTCAGCCCGCCGGAGGGCCGGCCGCCCTTGGGCGGCTTGGGTCCGCCGGGACGGCCGCCGCCGCGCTTGGGGAAGTCGCCGCCGCCGCGGCCGCGCGCGCCGAGACGGGCCGCGGGGGCGTTGGGGTCGCGCGGGGCCGGTTCGGACAGCATCTCGAACACCAGACCGCCGGTGATGGGCGTGGCCTCCTTCAGCCTGACCTCGACGGTGCGGCCGAGCGTCCAGCGTTGGCCCGAGCGTTCGCCGATCAGGGCGTGCTGCTTCTCATCGTGGGTGAAGTATTCGCCGCCCAGTGACGACACCGGCACCAGACCGTCGGCGCCGGTTTCCTCCAGCCGCACGAACAGGCCGAAACGGGTGACGCCGGTGATGCGGCCGCCGAAGGTGGCGCCGACCCGCTCCTGCAGGAAGGCGGCCATGTAGCGGTCCATGGCGGCGCGCTCGGCGGCCATGGAGCGGCGCTCGGTCATGGTCACCTGTTCGGCGATGGCGGGCAGTTCCGTGACCTCGCGGTCGGTCAGCCCATCCTTGCCGAGGCCCAGCGCCCGGATCAGGCCACGATGGACGATCAGGTCGGAATAGCGCCGGATCGGCGAGGTGAAGTGGGCGTAGCGGTCCAGATTCAGCCCGAAGTGGCCGACGTTCTCGGCCGAATAGATGGCCTGCATCTGGCTGCGCAGGACGACCTCGTTGACGACCTCGGCGTGGTCGCCGCCGCGCGTCTCGTCCAGCAGCTTGTTGAACCGTTTGGTGGTCGCCGGCTCGCCCTTGTTCCACGGCTTGCCAATGGTCTGGAGGAAGTCGGCCAGGTTGAACAGCTTCTCCTGACTGGGCGCGTCGTGAACGCGGTACAGCAGGGGCGTCTTCTTCTGCTCCAGCGTCTCGGCGGCGCAGACGTTGGCCTGGATCATCATCTCCTCGATCAGCCGGTGGGCCTCGAGGCTGACGCGGGGCTCGATCGAGATGATCTGGCCCTCGGGGCTCATGCGGATGCGGCGTTCCGGGCTTTCGATGGCCAGCGGGCTGCGCTTGAGACGGCCCTTCAGCATGGTCCGGTAGGCGTTCCACAGAGGATAGAGAATGGCCTCCATGATGGGGCCGGTCGTGTCGTCCGTCTGGCCGTCGATGGCGGCCTGGGCCTGTTCGTAGGACAGCTTGGCCTGCGACCGCATGAGACCGCGCACGAACCTGTGCCCCGTCTTCCGGCCGTCCTTGTCGAAGACCATGCGAACGGCCATGCAGGCGCGGTTCTCGCCTTCCTTGAGGCTGCACAGGCCGTTGGACAGGCGTTCCGGCAGCATCGGCTCGACGCGGTCGGGGAAATAGGTGGAGTTGCCCTTCTCGCGCGCTTCGCGGTCCAGCGCCGTGCCGGGCCGGACGTAGGCGGCGACGTCGGCGATGGCGACCCAGACGATCCAGCCGTCGAGGTTCTTCGGATCGTCGTCGCGCATGGCGTAGACGGCGTCGTCGTGGTCGCGGGCGTCGGCGGGGTCAATGGTGATCAGCGGCAGATCGCGCAGGTCCTCGCGGCCCTTCAGCGACGGCAGTTCCTGATCCCCGGCCTCCTTCTCGACGGCTTCCGAGAATCCCATCGGGACGTTGTGGGCGGCGATGGCGATCAGGGAGGCGGCGCGGGCGTCGCCCTCGTGGCCGATCTTCTCGAGGATCTTGCCGCGTTTCGGTCCGTAGCGCTGGTCGCCCTTCTCGATGGCGGCCAGGACCAGATCGCCGTCGCGCAGGCCCTCGGCCTGGGCGTGGGGCACGATCAGAACATCCTTGGAGCGGCGGTCGACGGGTTCGACCCGGACCTCCTTGTTGGACTTGCGGATGACGCCCAGCACCTTGTTGGCGCCGGCGTCGAGTTTCTTGATCAGCCGGGCTTCCCAGCCGTCTTCCGTGCGTGTGAATTTGGCGAGGACGCGGTCGCCCATGCCGGGCGCGGGGCCGGTCTTGCCGCCGTTGTCGGGGATCAGCAGGGCGCGCGGGGCGTCAGCCGAGGCCTCGACCAGACGGACATAGAGTTCGCCGTCCACGTCGCGCTCGACCACATCGGCGACGCCGACGGCCGGCATGGCGCCGACCTCGGCGAAGCCCTTGCGGCCGCGCTTGCCCAGCTTGCCGGCCTCTTCGAGGGCGCGGATCATTTCGCGCAGGGCGCGGCGCTCGCCGCCCTTGAGGCCGAAGTGGCGGGCGATATCGGTTTTTTCGGCCGACCCGGCTTCGCGGAGGAAGGCGATCAGCGTCTCTTCGTCGGGGAGTCCGGCGACGGGCCGGCGGGGTGATTTGCTCATTTGTATCCTTGATAACGCACGAGAGGCCTCTTCGGAGGCGAAATCTTGCGCAGCTTGTGATGGGGAGAGGGCGCGCCTAGCTTCCGGCGCGAAGCCTCTGGAGTGATTGAATGTCGTTGGCCGCCACGCCTGTCCTGTCCGGTCCGACCGGCTCGTTGCTGGACCTGATCGGCAAGACGCCGATGGTGGAGGTGACGAAGATCGACACCGGCCCGTGCCGGCTGTTCCTGAAGCTGGAGGCGCAGAACCCGGGCGGGTCGATCAAGGACCGCATCGCCCTGTCGATGATCGCAGCGGCGGAGGCGGAGGGGTTCCTGAAACCCGGCGGGACCATCGTCGAGGCGACGGCCGGCAATACGGGTCTGGCGCTGACTCTCGTGGGTCAGGCCAAGGGATATAAGGTGCTTCTGGTCATTCCGGACAAGATGTCCAAGGAAAAAATCCAGCATTTGAGGGCGATGGGGGCCGATGTTCGCCTGACGCGTTCGGATGTGCCGCACGGGCATCCGGAATATTACACCGACATGGCCGAGCGGCTGGCGCAGCAGATTCCGGGCGGTTTCTACGTCAACCAGTTCGCCAACGACGCCAACTCCCTGGCCCACTTCAAGACCACGGGCCCCGAGATCTGGGAGCAGATGGGCGGCGACCTCGACGCCTTCGTCGCCGGCATCGGCTCGGGCGGCACCATCACCGGCATCGCCCGGTATCTGAAAAGCGTCGGCTCGGACGCGAAGGTTATCCTGGCCGACCCGGTCGGCTCGACCCTTGCGGGGATCGTCAACGAGGGCGTTCCGGGGCCTGAGGGAAGCTACACCGTCGAGGGCATCGGCCAGAATTTCGTGCCCGACACTGCGGACATGAGCCTGATCGACAAGGCCTATTCGATCCCCGACGCCGAGGCCATCGCCACGGTGCGCGAGCTGCTGCTGAAGGAAGGGGTGCTGGCCGGGTCGTCGTCCGGCACGCTGATCGCCAGCGCCCTGCGCTGGTGCCGCGAACAGACCGAGCCGAAGCGGGTGGTGACCTTCGTCTGCGACACCGGCGCCAAATACCTGTCCAAGGTCTACAACGACGCCTGGCTGGCCGATCAGGGGCTGGGCGGCGAGGCGCTGCACGGCGACCTGTCGGACCTGATCTCGCGCAAATACGAGAAGGGCGACGTGGTCGTGGCCGGGCCGGACGACACGCTGGATACCGCCTTCAAGCGAATGCGCGGGGCGGACGTGTCGCAACTGCCGATCATCCAGGACGGCCGTCTGGTCGGCATTCTGGACGAAAGCGACATCGTACACGTGATGAACACCGACGAGATCACGCGCCAGGAGCGGTTCAGGAAGCCGGTCGGCACGGTGATGACCCGTGATCTGGACACGGTGCAGGTCGGGGAAAGTCTGGACGCCCTGATCCCGCTGTTCGACCGCGACCGGGTGGCGATCGTTCTGGACGGCGAAAAGTTCGTGGGTCTGATCACGCGGACGGATCTGATCAACCACCTCAGCCTGAATCGTTAAGCCCATGACCAAGCTGAAGAACAGCCAGGGTTTTTCGACCCGCGCCATCCATGCCGGTCAACGGCCCGACCCGACGACGGGCGCGGTGATGACGCCGATCTACGCCACCTCGACCTATGCCCAGGAAAGCCCGGGCGTGAACAAGGGCTATGAATACGCCCGCGGCAAGAACCCGACGCGCGAGGCCTTCGAGGCCTGTCTGGCGGACCTGGAGGGCGGGACCCACGGCTTTGGCTTCGCCAGCGGCATGGCGGCGACCTCGACGGCGCTGGAGCTGCTGGACGCCGGGTCGCACATCGTCACGGGCGACGACCTGTACGGCGGCTCGTGGCGGCTGTTCGAACGAGTGCGGCGCCGGTCGATGGGGCTGGACTTCGCCTATGTCGACCTCAGCGATTTGGCGAAGGTCGAGGCGGCTATCACGCCGAAGACCAGACTGATCTGGGCCGAGACCCCGACCAATCCGCTGATGAAGCTGGCCGACATCGAGGGCCTGTCGCGGATCGCGAGGAAGCACGGCCTGCTGCTGATCGTCGACAACACCTTCGCCACGCCGTGGAGCCAGCAGCCGCTGAAGCTGGGCGCCGACGTGGTCATGCATTCGGCGACCAAATATCTGAACGGCCATTCCGACATCATCGGCGGGGCGCTGGTGACGGCGAACCCCGACCTGGCGAAGGAGATCAAGTTCCTTCAGAATTCGGTGGGCGGTGTGATGGGGCCGTTCGACGCCTTTCTGGCCAACCGCGGTCTGAAGACCCTGGGTCTGCGCATGAAGGCGCACAACGAGAACGCCCTGGCGGTGGCGCGCTGGCTGGAAGACCGGAAGACCGGGGTGGCCAAGGTCATCTACCCGGGCCTGATTAGCCATCCGCAGCACGATCTGGCGTCACGACAGATGAACGGCCAGTACGGCGGCATGGTCACCGTCCTGATCGACGGCGATCTGGAGCGGACGAAACGGGTGCTGGAGCGGGTTCAGGTCTTCACCCTGGCGGAATCGCTGGGCGGGGTCGAAAGCCTGGTCAACCATCCGGCCATCATGACCCACGCCAGCGTGCCCAACGAGGTGCGCGAGGCGGGCGGCGTGACCGACAACCTGATCAGGCTGTCGGTCGGGGTCGAGGAGGTCGAGGACCTGATCGCGGATCTGGATCAGGCCCTCGCGAGCTAGGGCGATCAGTCCTCGCTCAGCAGGGTTTCGCGCCAGAACAGCAGGCTGGCCCAGAACTGGTAGTCCTGATTGACCTTCTTGGCGAAGCCGTGGCCCTCGTCCTGACCGAGCAGGTGCCATGCCGTGCGGCCGTTGGCGCGGACGGCTGCGATCATCTGATCGGCCTCTGACGCCGGCACGCGCGGGTCGTTGCCGCCGGTGACCACCATCAGGGGGACGTTGATCTCGTTGACCCGGGTCATGGGCGAAATCTCGACCAGACGCGCGCGCTGGGCCGCGTCCCGCTCGTCGCCGTATTCGACCCGGCGCAGGTCGCGGCGATAGGCTTCGGTGTTCTCCAGGAAGGTCACGAAGTTGGAGATGGCCACCACGCAGTTCGCGCCGCGGATGCGGTCGCCATAGTGGATGGCTCCCGCGTAGCACATGTATCCGCCATATGAGCCGCCGGTGATGGCGACGCGCGCCGGATCGATGGCCGGATCGGCGCCCAACCGGTCGAGGTAGGCCCCGATGTCGCGCACCGAATTCTCACGCAGGTCCGGCCCGTTATCGAGGCTGACGAACCGCTTGCCGTAGCCGGTGGAGCCGCGGACGTTGGGGAAGAAGATGGCGACGCCCAGTTCGTTGATCAAATAGTTGTTGCGGCCCATGAAGCCGGGCCGGCTCTGGCCCTCGGGTCCGCCGTGGATGTTGACGATCAGCGGACGGCGGCCCGGGAAACGGCCGGGATCGGGACGGTAGAGGAAGCCCGACACCTGCTCTCCGTCAAAGCTGGCGACCTCGATCAGTTCCGGCTCGACGTTGCGGGCCGCATCCAGGCCCCCGGTCTCGCTGCGGGTCCAGCGAGTGACCGCGAGGGACTGTGGGTTGACGGAGAAGGCGTCCGAAGCGCTGCGGGCCGAGGAGAAGGTCAGGCCGATCTCGCCCCAGGGCGCGATGCGCAGGCCGCTGGCGATGCCGGCGGGCAGGCTGTCGACCGTGCGGGTCTGGCCTGAGGCGGGATCAAGTAGGCGCAGACGGGTGCTGCCGGCCTCGTTGATCGTATAGGCGATGAAGGAGCCGTCCTCTGCGATGTCGAAATTATCGACATCCCAGCGCGGCTCCGCCGAGACGGGGGTGAAGGCGCCGGTGGCGATGTCGACCCGGCCCAGCCGCTGGAAGTCGCTGTCCTGGTCCGAGGTGACCCACAGCGCCCCGTCGGGCGAGAACTCCGCGCCGCCGTAGGCGATGGGCAGGCTGTGGTCGCCGATGGCGGTCAGACGGCCGCTCGCGAGGTCGAGGGCGTAGAGGTTGGACTTGGTCACCTGGATGTTCTGCATCACCAGGGCGGTGGGACCGTCCGGCGAGAAATCGACGATGTTCCAGCCGCCGCCGCTGACCTGGGCCGCCATGCGGGCGGTCGACGGATCACGCGGGTCCATGACGTAGAGGTCGCTGTCCCCGCCATTGCGACGGGTGGAGGAATAGCCGATCAGCCGACCGTCCTGGCTCCAGGCCCCGAAGCTGTTGCGGCTGCGGCCTCCGTCGGTCAGCAGCGTCAGCCGGCCGTCGGCCAAGGTGTAGAGCTGGAAGAACTCGTCGCCTCCCTTGTCCTTGCTGACCACCGTCACGTCGCCGGCGGGGGACAAACGGCCGCTGACGGGCTCCAGCTCGAAGCTGAGCTGCTCGCGGGCGCCCATGGGTACGGCGACACGGTGGATCTGGGACGTATTGCCGAAGCGGGTCGAAATCAGCATCGACCGGTCGGCCGCATTCCAGCCTGCGAAGCCGGCGGTGCGGAACTCCATATAGGGCCGGGTCTCAGCGGCCAGGGCCGCGGGAATGGCCGGGACGCCATCGGCGACGAGGGCCGCGGGCTTTTCCACGACGCCGGAGGCCTGGGCCAGGACGGACGTCGGCGCCAGAATGCAGGCGATGACAACGGCAAGCGGACGGATGCGCATAAAACCCCCTGTTCAGGCGGACGCGATCCGCCGATGGGGCAGGTTGTCATCCAAGCGGGACCGGAGTCGAATCCCGGGCTCCACTTTCTTGGAGATCAGGCGGCCTTGGAGTCCGGCAGGGCGGTCTGGTGGCCGCTGGCGGGGACGACCTTCTTCTTGGCCGGGGCGCGGGGCTTCTTGACGGCCGTGGCGGTCTTGTCAGCGGCGCGGCGGGCGATCTCTTCGTCGATCAGCGGAATGACGTCGGTGGCCGAGGCGATCTGGGTCAGCGAGGCCGTGGTGGAGGCGGACAGGCGCAGGGCGTTCAGGCGAAGGGCCTTCAGGTCCGGGTCGCTCATCGTGGGGATCATGTCGGCAAGCGGGGTCATCGGCGTCTCCTGGGGTTGAAAAACAGTCGGGCCGGCGCCTGTTCGGCAGCCGGCCCTTCCATCAGCCGGAGCTATCAGCTCCGGCAGGGTCGCTTGAAAACTATTCAGCAGCCTTGAGGCGGCCGGCAGATTCCTTGCCCGAGCGCGAGTCGCGTTCGACTTCGTACGAGATCTTCTGGTTCTCGTTCAGGGTGCCGAGGTCGGACGTTTCAACGGCCGAGGCGTGGACGAAGACGTCCTTGCCGCCATCATCGGGAGCGATGAAGCCGTAGCCCTTGGTGGAGTTGTACCATTTAACAGTGCCGGTAGCCATTTTGAGACCTCCGTTAGGCGTTGACCGCCGGAAGAGGTTCCGGGTCGGCCTGTCGGGTCTGAATGGGATCGGCTTTGGACCTCGGTGCGCGATGCAAAGGGGCAGCAGCGTTTCGCAAGAGATCGACGAAGCCCCAAATGGGCCCTTTGCCGCCGAATAGCAAGCTCGGTGATTCAAGCCGGAACCGGCGGAGCCCGCAGATGCAGGCTCCGCCGGGCTTTCGTCAGTCCGGCATGGAGACGGTGTCGGTGACGTGGATGACGCCGTTGGACTGGAAGACGTCGGCCTGGGTCACCGTGGCGACGCCACCCATTTCGTCGATCAGGATGACGGCATTGCCGCGCATCGAGGCCGTCAGCGTCCCGCCTTCGACGGTGGTGAGGCGGGCCCGACCGCCGCCTGCGCGGATCTGCGCCATCAGGTCAGCGGCGCTGACGCGGCCCGGGACGACATGGTAGGTGAGGATTTTGGTCAGCGTCGCCTTGTTGGCGGGCTGGACGAGGCTCTCGACCGTGCCGGCCGGAAGCTTGGCGAAGGCGGCGTTGGTCGGGGCGAAGACGGTGAACGGGCCGGGACCCGACAGGGTCGGGACGAGGCCGGCGGCGGTCACGGCCGCCACCAGGGTGGTGTGGTCGCGCGAGTTGACGGCGTTCTCGACGATCGTCTTCGTCGGATACATCGGGGCGCCCCCCACCATGACGGTGGCCTGTGCGTCTGCGCCGGCCTCCATCGAGTTCATGCTGTTCATCGAGGAACAGCCGGCGGCGGCGAGGGCGCCGACGGCGAGGGCCGCCATCAGCGTGGTGCGGGTCTGGATCAGTTTCATCTGCGTCTCTCCTGAGCGGCCGTCGATACGGCTCCGCTCAGAGACGGGGGCAGGGGCGATGCGGATGCGGGACTGCGGCGAACTGCGGCGTCTGGCCACGGACCGCAACCGTGACGCCGCCGGAAACGTAGCGATCCCCGAAACGAAAGACGGCGGCGAAGGCTTTCGCCTGCGCCGCCGTCGAAATCATGCGTCGGTAAAGCCCGACGCGTGAACTCAGCCTTCGGTCTTCAGCTGACCAGCCGATTCCTTGCCCGAACGCTTGTCGCGCTCGATTTCGTAGGAAACCTTCTGGTTTTCATCCAGGCCGCGCAGGCCCGCTTGCTCGACGGCCGAGATGTGGACGAAGACGTCCTTGCCGCCGTCGTCAGGCTGGATGAAGCCGTAGCCCTTGGTGGAGTTGAACCATTTAACAGTGCCGGTAGCCATTTTCAGGACCTCCGTTAGCGTTGGCCTCAGGGAAAAGCCCCTGGAGCCTGTCGGGTCTGAATGGAGCGGCTAGACCTCAGTGCGAAAGCAGAGGGTGGCGTTTCGCAGAGAGATCGACTTTTCGCTTTTGACCTGTCGTTGCGGCGAAATCAAGCCGCAACGCTATTCGGCCTCCTCGCCCTCGGGCGTGGCGATGTAGTGGTCCTGGCACAGCTTGCGCAGGGCGGCGGTCAGCGTGGGGCCGTACAGCGAGTCCTGGATGCGTTCGAAACCTTCGGCCTGAAGGGCGGTCTTGATATCGCCGACGGTGCGGCAGCCCCCGGCGCGCGCCAGTTCATAGGCGCGTTCGAGGGTCGTGGGACGGTGGTTGCTCATCCACGATAGATAGGAGCTTCGCCGCAAAAACGCGAGGTTTTAGAAAGCGATGCTGAGCCCGACGACAAAGGCGTCCGCATATTGCTCGCCCGCCACGTCGGCGTCGGTCGAGTGATAGCGGACATCGGCTTCCAGCTTGTCGGTCAGGGCGTAGGTGAAGCCCGCGTTCCAGCCGGTATAGTCGACGCTGTTGTCCTGCTCGCGGCGGCCGATCGAAGCGGTCGCCTCCAGCTTGTTGGTGAAGTCCCAGCCGACCCGGGCCTCGTACCAGGTCCAGGCCTCCGTCGAACCCGTGCCATCCGGCGAATGCTGCAGACGCAGGCGGCCGCTGGCGGGCCCGATCGAGCGGGACACGTCGGCGGTGAACTCCCAGGCGTCATCGTCCGCACCCGGATCAGCGTTGAACAGCTGTTTGAAGCTGGCGTTCAGATCGAGGTCGAAGCCGGCCACATCGGGCGTGAAACCAAGACCGGCCTTGCCTTCCAGATCGGCGCCGGTGGAGCTCTTGATCGTCTCAAGCCCGCCCCCGGCGTAGAACAGGCCGGAAGCGCTGGCCCACTCGGCCTCGCCCCAGACGTAGGGCTCGCCATCGGACTTGGAGGCGTCCTTGGAGCGGTTGTCGGTCGCTGCGCCGGCGGCGAAGGACCACGACCCGGAGGCGGGCGCAGTGTCCTGGGCCCAGGCGCCGCCCGCAAACGCGAACAGGGCGGTCGCTGCGGCGGCGGCGGTCGTCAGGGTGCGGAGCATGTGAGTCGGCCTCTCGTTCGGGCCGGGTCTAGAACCGCTTTTTGACGAATTCGTCACAGGCTTGCGAATATTCGTCCCGGAGCCGACGAACCAGCTGGCCTGCGGGAAGCACGTCATGCACCGCGCCGGCGCCCTGACCGGCTGACCAGACCGTCTTCCAGGCCCGCGCCTCCTCGCCCATGTCCAGCTTGTGCTCGGGCAGGGATTTCGGATCGATGCCGTTGGCGACCAGCGACGGCGTCAGGAAGTTGGCCGGAATTCCCGAGACGGCGGGGGTGTAGGTGATGTCGGACGCGCCGGCGTCGACGATCATCTGCTTGTACTCGGCCTGGGCGGCGGACTCCGTCGTCGAGATGAAGCGGGTGCCCATATAGGCGAAGTCGGCTCCCATCATGGTGGCCGCCGCCACGTCGCGGCCGGTCGACAGGCAGCCGGACAGGATGATGGTCCCGTCGAAGAAGGAGCGGACCTCCTCGACCAGGGCGAAGGGATTGACCACGCCCGCATGGCCGCCGGCGCCATTGGCGACGAGGATCAGGCCGTCGACCCCCGCCTGGGCCGCCTTACGGGCGTGACGGACGTTGGCGATGTCGTGGAAGACCACGCCGCCATAGCCGTGGACGGCCTCGACCACGTCCCGCACCGCGCCCAGCGAGGTGATGATCAGCGGGACCTTCTCCTCGACCGACACCATCATGTCGGCCATCAACCGGGGATTGGTCGCGTGGACGATGTGGTTGACCCCGAAGGCGGCGGCCTCGGGGGTCAGGCGGCCCTTGATCTCGTGGATCCAGTCCCGATAGCCCTCGGTGGTGCGTTGGTTCAGCGACGGGAAGGTGCCGATGACCCCGGCGTTGCAGGTCTCGACCACCAGATCCGGGCCCGAGACGAGGAACATCGGCGCGGCGATCACCGGCAGCGTCAGACCTGTTTGCAGCGATGCCGGAATGGCCATGGCGTCTTTCCCCGTTGTCTTTCGCTACGGATAGCGGGGTGTCGCCGGGGAAGGCAAACCCGAAGCATGATGCGAGGCCTCAGTCTCCGAAGACCACGTCGAATATGGCGCGGACGTCGGGGGTCGTGTCGTAAAGCTCGCTGGGCAAAACCCTTGCGTCCCGGACCGCGCGCACGGCCGCTTGGCCGAGTCCAAGGTTTCCGGGGTCTTCCTGTCGAATGACGCAATGTCTAAGTCGACCGGCGGGCGTGATTGCACAGTCGAGACGCACCCGGGCGGACTCGATCCCGGCGCGCTGCGCGCTGCTCGGGAAGGCCGGGCGTGGCGGCTGCGCCCATGCGGGGTTCTCGATCGTTGCACGCGGCGTCGGCACTCTGAACCGGCTCGTGAACCTCACCTCCGCATCGGGTGCTGCGCTGTTTCGGAGGTCCAACTGTGCGCCCTGTGCGCCCACGACGGCCGCTGGGCCAAAACCGAGGCCGACCGGAACCTCCTCTGTGATCCGGCAGGCGCCCAGACGCCCGTCGGGCAAGACAGCGCAGGCAATTGTCGCGCGGCCTTCGTTCACGCCGCGCATCGCTGCTCGAACGGGATATTCAGGCTGCGGCGGTTGCACCCAGATGGGCATGGTGATGACGGAGGGTTGCGCCTGAGCCTCAGCGGAAGGCGGCGTCTGTGCGAGGGCGACGGTCGGGAGAGGGGCCCCCGCCAGAAGGCCGGAAACCACCAGCGCCGTGCGAAGGACGGACGAATTGCGATGCGACATAGATATTCCCCCTGTTTCGCTTTTGCCGTCCTCCCGGCTGACCTGCAAGTGGCGGCAGGTGACGGGCTGTCGCATTGGCGCTAAGTCGCCACCATGACCACTGACACCTCGGGCCTGCACCAACTGGGCCAGCAAACCGTTCAGCCGACCAGCCCGGAAACCGCCGAGCTGGAGCGCGTGCCCAATCCGCACGCCGGGACCCTGTATCTGACGCGCTTCACGGCGCCGGAGTTCACCAGCCTGTGCCCGGTGACGGGCCAGCCCGACTTCGCCCATATCGTCATCGACTATGCGCCGGGCGACTGGCTGGTCGAGTCTAAGTCGCTGAAGCTGTACCTCACCAGTTTCCGCAACCACGGCGCCTTCCATGAGGACTGCACCGTGGCTATCGGCAAGAAGATCGCCGATCTGCTGCAGCCGAAATGGCTGAGGATCGGCGGCTACTGGTATCCGCGCGGCGGCATCCCGATCGACGTCTTCTGGCAAACGGGCGCCGCGCCGGAGGGGCTGTGGCTGCCCGATCAGGGCGTGCCGACGTACCGCGGACGGGGCTGACGGGCGCCTAGCCCCACTGCGTCGTGTTGACCGGCTCCGGCGCGAAGTCGAAGTCGCCGTCCGTGGACGCTGACAGGTCGCGCCAGGCGTCCAGTTCGGCCTGCAGGCTATCGATCTTGCCCTGCACCATGCCGATCGCGTCCGTGCCGGCCGCCCAGCGGACGGGCGGTTCAGGCGTGCTCGCCAGGACGACCAGCGCCTGGCCCAGTCTGGCGGGATCGCCCGCCTGATTCCGGCTGCGGCCGTCGTAGAAGGCCTTCAGAGCGGCGGAAGCCTCGGCGTAATCGGCGATGGGCTCCGAGCCGTAACGGACCGAGGTCGGTTCGAGGAAGTCGGTGCGGAAGAAGCCCGGCTCGACCACGGTGGCGTGGATGCCGAAGCGGCGGATCTCGGGAGCGAGGGATTCCGTGAAGCCCTCGACGGCGAATTTCGAGGTGCAATACAGCGTGCCGCTCTCGCCGCCGACGATGCCGCCGACGGAGGCGATGTTGAAGATGCGGCCCGAGCGTTGGGCGCGCATGGCCGGCAGGACGGCGCGGGTGACGTGCATCAGGCCGAAGACATTGGTGTCGAACTGGGCTTGGACGTCTTCGGGCGTCGATTCCTCGAACATCGACAGGTGTCCGTATCCGGCGTTGTTGACCAGCACGTCGATGCGACCGAAGCGGGCGAGGCCGGCGTCGACGGCGGCGCGGACGGCCTCTGGACGGGTGACGTCGAGGGCCACGGTCAGCAGGTTGTCGCCGTCGGCGTCGAATTGTTCGGCCAGCGCTTCGCGGCGGCGGGCAGTGGCGACGACGCGGTCGCCGGCGTCGAGGGCGGCGCGAACGATGGCGGCGCCGAGCCCGCGCGAGGCGCCGGTGACGAACCAGGTTTTGGGGGCGGGCGAGGTCATGGGGAGGCTCCTTTGATCGGAGGGCCGGTATGCGCCGGCGGAGGGGCTCGCCCGTAGACAGATCGCGCCAGACTCTTGCACAATCCCACCATCTTCAACGGCGCGGGCGGCCGCCGACTTGTTTTTCGAGGCCGTCAGGGCTTGGGTGTTGTTATGAGCCGATTGCACGAACTCGCCGCCCTGGTGCGCCGCCATCTGGGAGGGACGTGGCCCGAGGGAGCCGGGCCGCTGCTCCTGCCCGGCCTGCAGCTGATCGGAAGTACGACCGTCACGGAGGCGCAGCAGCTGGTCTATGAGCCGATGCTGTGCGTTATCCTTGAGGGGTCCAAGAACACCACCCTTGGAGCTGACACCCACCCCTATCGCGCCGGCCAGTATCTGGTGGTGTCGGCCGACCTGCCGGTCAGCGGGCAGGTGATCGAGGCGCCCTATCTGGCCGTCGGCGTGCCGCTGGACCCGGCGATGATCGCTGAACTGATGATCGAGACGGGAGGCGGGATCGCAGAGACGGCGCCGGTGCGGGCGCTGGCGGTCAGCGACATGGATGACGACCTGATCGATACGGTCACGCGTCTGGTGCGACTGCTGGACCGGCCGGCGGAGGCGGCGGTGCTGGCGCCGATGCTTCGGCGCGAGCTGATGTGGCGTCTGCTGACCGGCGAGCGCGCCGACATGATGCGGCAGATCGGATCGGCGGGCGGGCGGCTGGATCAGGTCCGCAAGGCGATCCGCTGGCTGCGGGAGCACTATGCCGAACCGATGCGGATCGAGCGGCTGGCGGAAGTGGCGGGGATGAGCGAGACCTCGCTGCACCGCCATTTCAAGGCCGTCACGGCCATGAGCCCGCTGCAGTACCAGAAACAGGTCAGGCTGCAGGAGGCGCGCAATCTGCTGCTTAGCCGGGGCCGGGACGTGGCGGCGATCGGCTTCGCCGTCGGCTACGACAGCCCCTCCCAGTTCAGCCGCGAGTACAGCCGTTTGTTCGGGCGCCCGCCGGGGCGGGATCTGGAGCATCTGAGGGCGTCGCCGGATCTGGCGATCGCCGTGTGAGCACAGGCGGGGACGGCGTCAGCGATTGCTCAGCTTTCGCTCATGCCGGACGCCGCCGCCTGGCCTATGACCCGGATGTCCGGATCGGACAGTCAGGTGGAGGTCGCATGGGAATCGTACGGATCGACGTCCCACCGGGGCGAAGGCGCGCGAGCCCATGACCGAACCGCGCCGCCTTCCGCTCGAAACCTGGGGCCGTCACTGGCTCGGTCGTCTCCAGACTTGGGCCGACCGCGCGGCGTGGAGCCGCTACGGCTTCGAATTTCTGATGTTCGGCATCAAGCAGGGCTGGGCCTGTCTGTTCGGTGGGGCGATGCTGGCCCTGCTGCTGGCGACACATCTGTGGTGGCCGGACGAAGCGCCGGTCAGCCGGTACGACTTCCTCGTGATCGGGGCGCTGGCCATCCAGGCGGCCATGCTGGCGCTGAAGCTGGAGAGCTGGGAGGAGGCGAGGGCAGTCTTCGTCTTCCACGTGGTCGGCACGGTCATGGAGCTGTTCAAGACCCAGCACGGCTCGTGGATCTATCCCGAGGACAGCATCCTGCGCATCGGCATGGTGCCGCTGTTCTCGGGCTTCATGTATGCGGCGGTCGGCAGCTACATCGCCCGCATCTGGCGCATCTTCGATATCAAATTCCGGCACTATCCGCCGCTGTGGACGACGTGGGTGCTGGCGGCCGCGATCTACGTCAACTTCTTCGCCCATCACTGGCTGCCGGACATCCGGCTGGGCCTGTTCGCAGCGACGGCGCTGCTCTACGGGCGCGGCTGGTTTTATTTCACGCCGGACCGGACCCGGCGGAGGATGCCGTTCCTGCTCGGGTTCTTTCTCGTCGCGACCTTCATCTGGTTCGCCGAGAACATCGCCACCTTCGCCAACGCCTGGGTCTATCCGTCCCAGAGCGACGGCTGGCACATGGTCTCGATCGACAAGCTGGGCAGCTGGTTCCTGCTGATGATGATCAGCGTGGTGCTGGTGTCGCTGGTGCACCGGCCGGAGGAGGAGGCGATGACAACATCCGTGCATCCCCGCGACGGCGGGGACCCAGGTTTGAGCGACAACCAGACTGGTTGAACGAACCAGGCTGATTCAGGCACCGGTGTTGAGGCCAAAGCCTGGGTCCCCGCCTTCGCGGGATGCACGGAGAAAAGAACGCGTGTTAGATCACGCCCGATCCGGGGGAATGATGGCTCAAACACACACCGACGTCGTCATCCTCGGCGGAGGCCACAACGGCCTCGTCTGCGCCTTCTATCTGGCGAAGGCCGGGCTGAAGGTGACGGTGCTGGAGCGGCGGCATGTCGTGGGCGGGGCGGCGGTGACCGAGGCGTTCCATCCCGGATTCCGCAACTCGACCGCCAGCTACACGGTCAGCCTGTTGAACCCGAAGATAATCGCGGACCTGGAGCTGGCGCGGCACGGCCTGCGGGTGGTCGAACGCAAGGTCTCCAACTTCCTGCCCTTCGACGACAGCCGCTATTTCCTCGCCGGCGAGGGGCGGACGCAGGGCGAGCTGGCGAAATTCTCGACGCGGGACGCCGAGCGGCTGCCGGACTATGAGGCGCGGCTGGAAGTCGTGGCCTCGGTGCTGCGCGACTGGATCCTGAAGGCGCCGCCCAATGTGGTGGAAGGCGGCTGGATGGCCATGCTGCCCGAACTCCTGAAGGGCGCCTCGCTGGGGCGGCAGGCGGCGGGGCTGGACACGCAAGGCCGGCGCGACCTGCTGGACCTGTTCGCCAAGTCGGCGGGCGACTGGCTGGACGGCTGGTTCGAGAGCGATCCGATCAAGGCCCTGTTCGGTTTCGACAGCGTCGTCGGCAACTACGCCAGCCCCTATACGCCCGGCTCGGCCTATGTGCTGCTGCACCACGTCTTCGGCGAGGTGAACGGCCGCAAGGGCGTCTGGGGCCACGCCATCGGCGGCATGGGCGCGATCACCCAGGCCATGGCGGCGGCCTGCGCCGAAGTGGGCGTCGAGGTGCGGCTGGATACAGCCATCGCCTCGGTGCTGACCGAAAAGGGTCGCGCCGTGGGTGCAGTGACCGAGGCCGGGGACGTGGTCCGCGCCCGCGCGGTGGTGTCCAACCTGCATCCGCGCCTGCTGTTCGAGCGGTTCGTGGACGATGCGGTGGTTCCGGCGGACTTCCGCGAGCGGATCGGCAACTACCAGTCGGGCTCGGGCACCTTCCGCATGAATGTGGCGCTGTCGGAACTGCCGAACTTCACGGCCTTGCCGGGGGTGGGCGATCATCTGACGGCGGGCATCATCATCGCCCCGTCGCTGGACTATATGGACCGGGCGCACGCCGAGGCGCGGCTGAACGGCTGGTCGGGGAAACCGATCGTTGAGATGCTGATCCCCTCGACGCTGGACGACACGCTCGCGCCGCCGGGACAGCATGTCGCCAGCCTGTTCTGCCAGCACGTCTCGCCCGATCTGGCGGACGCGCACCGCGACACGGTCGCCGATCTGATGATCGACACGGTCGACGCTCATGCGCCGGGGTTCAAGGCCTCGGTGGTCGGCCGACTGGCGCTGGGGCCGCGCGATCTGGAGCGGCGGTTCGGTCTGGTCGGCGGCGACATCTTCCACGGCCGCCTGTCGCTCGACCAGCTGTTCAGCGCCCGGCCGGTGCTGGGCCACGCGGATCACCGGATGCCGGTTCCCGGCCTCTATCTGTGCGGATCCGGCGCCCATCCGGGCGGGGGCGTCACCGGCGCGCCCGGGCACAACGCGGCAAGGGCGGTGATCAAGGATCTGGGGCGCTAGGCGTCAGACGTTCTCGACGCCCATCGCCTTCATCAAGGCGTCGCGCACGGCGGCCTCGGTGAATGGTTTCTGGATCGTGGCCTGACCGCGCCATTCGTCAGGCAGGCCGCCTTCGCCATAGCCGGTGGAGAAGACGAAGGGGACGCCCCGGTCCTTCAGCGCCTGTGCGACCGGGAAGACCTGACGGCCCGCGACGTTCACGTCCAGCAGGGCGGCGTCCAGATGCAGGCCGTCGGTCGCCATGGCCATGCCGTCGTCGATGTTGGACGCCGGTCCGACGGGCGTGCAGCCCATGTCTTCCAGAATGGTCTCGAGCAGCATGGCGACAAGGGATTCATCCTCGACAACGAGGACCCGTCGGCCGTCCAGAGGTGCGCTCATGATTGTGTCCCGCGATCGAGCGGAATCGAAAAGTCCGCACTGAAACCGTTGCTTGCGTAATCGAGTTTGACCTCGCCCGCCAGATCGTGGCGCACGTTTCGTTCGATCAGCCGGCTGCCGAAGCCCTTGCGCCCGGGTTCGGCGACCGGCGGGCCGCCCAGTTCGCGCCAGCTGAGGTGAAGAACCGGGCTGGCCTGGTTCGAGACCGACCAGTCGACCAGCACCCGGCCCTCGGGCGCGGAGAGCGCGCCGTATTTGGCGGCGTTGGTGGCCAGTTCGTGGAAGATCATCCCCAGCGAAAGCGCCGCCGCCGGTCCCAGCGCCACCGGCAGGCCGTTCCGGGTCACCCGATGTGCGCCATGGGCCTCGGTCTCATGTTCCAGAACGGCGGCCAGGTCCGCGCCCTCCCAGTGGCTGCGGGTCAGCAGGTCGTGGGTGTGCGACAGCGCCAGGAGCCGGGCCTGGAAGCCCTCCGCGAATGTCTTTGGATCTGCGTGGGACCGGGCGGTCTGCATGGCGATCGACTGCACCGTGGCCAGCGTGTTCTTCACCCGGTGGTTCAACTCGTCGATCATCAGCTTCTGGCGCTCGGCGGCCCGGACGCCCTCGGTGACGTCGTGACCCTGCACGAAGACGCCGATGATGGCGCCGTCGGCGTCGCGGATCGGCTGGTAGAAGAAGTCGACATAGGCGTCTTCAGGCTCCGCGCCGGCGGAGCGTCGCAGCTGGACCAGACTGGCCTGTCCCTGCACCGGCTCGCCGGTCTCGAACACGCTGTCCAGCATGTCGATGAAACCCTGACCCACGACCTCTGGCAGCGCCTCGGCGGTGGGCAGTCCCTGTATTTCGCGATCGCCGATCAGCCGGCGATAGGCGTCGTTGTAGAATTCAAAGACGTGGTCCGGACCGGCCAGAACGGCGACGAAGCCCGGCGACTGCATGAACATGTCCTGCAGTCGGTTGCGCTCCTCGGCGAGACGCCGGTTGTCCTCCTGCACCTCGCGGGCCCGGGCCAGCACGCCGCCGCCGAGGATGGCGTCCAAAGTCCGTGCGCCCGCCTTCCGGTCGCGTGTGCTCTCGCGCAGCTGCTCCAGCTCGGTGATGTCCGAGGTGTGCTGCAGCAGCCAGATGACCTCGCCCTCTGCATTCAGGATCGGAGTATGGGTGGCGCTCCAGACGCGGTCCTCGAAAACAGGCGTCGGGCCGGCCGACTTTCCCGGCACCGAGAAACGCACCATGGCCAGATGATCGCGCTGGCGCGTGTCCCGCGCCTTCTCCAGCGAGGCTCTCACCTGACGCACGTTCTCGGGCGCCTCCTCGCCGGGGCCGGAATCGAAGGCGGCGAACAGAGGGCGGCCGATGATCGCCTCGCGCGCGCTCCGGGTGACTTCCAGATAGGCTTGATTGGCGCCGGCGATGCGGAGGTCGGGAGTCAGGAGCACATAAGGGTTCGGCGACGCGTCAAACGCGTTCGCCAGATCAACCGCGAGGTCGCCCGATTCCGCCAGCTTCTTCAATACAGCCTCACCCCAATCCGGGCCATAACGCCTTGATCCGTCGTTGGTTCACTCGGTCCATGTGCGTGCTCGACGGTTGCTATTTGAGACATGGCGGCCGGTCGCGCTAGTGTCCGCCGATGTCCCTGGTGTTTTTCCTCGCGGCGGCCCTGATCATGACCCCAGGTGGGACGACCGCGCTTGAGCCCCGCGCCGTTGTGGAGCAGGGCGCGCTGGTCGGCCGGTCCGACGAAGGCGTGAGCAGTTTCAAGGGTGTGCCCTACGCCGCACCGCCGGTGGGGCCGCTGCGATGGCGGCCTCCGCAACGTGCGGAGCCGTGGAGCGGCGAGCGCGAGGCGGGACAGGTCGGCTCCATCTGCATCCAGCCCCCGGCGAACGGCGACCCCGGCGTGGGGCCGCTACCGATGAGCGAGGACTGCCTGACCCTGAATGTCTGGACGCCGGTCGAGCGGGCCGGGCCGCGGCCGGTGATGGTCTGGATCCACGGAGGCGGGTTCAACAACGGGTCCGGCACGGCTGCGCTTTACGACGGAACGAACCTGGCGAAGCGCGGCGTGGTCGTGGTGACCGTGAACTACCGGCTCGGACGGCTGGGCTTCTTCGACCATCCGGCGCTGGCGGCGGAGCGGGAGCCGGGCGAACCGGGCGGCAATTACGGGATGATGGACATCGTCGCGGCGCTGGAGTGGGTGCGTGACAATGCGGCGGCATTCGGCGGGGACGCCGGCAATGTCACCGTCTTCGGGGAGTCTGCGGGGGGAGCGGCGGTCACGCGGCTGATGATCTCGCCCCGGGCGCGCGGCCTTTTCCACCGGGCCGTCGTGCAGTCGGGTCTGGGGCGCGACTCCGGCGTGCCGCTGGACGCGCCCTCGGCCATCGGCGGGCCATCGTTGCAGGATCGGGGCGCGGCCTTCGCCCGGACGGTCGCCGCGACCACAGCGGACGAACTGCGCGCCTTACCGGCTGAGGCCTTGCTGAGACCGGCGCCGAATTTCTACGGCGGCGACAATCTGGTGATCGACGGCCAGGTGGTCACAGAGGATGTCGAGGCCGCCTTCGCCGCCGGCCGGGAGGCGCCGGTCCCGCTGATCATCGGCGCCAACAGCGCCGAGTTCTGGTGGATACGGCCCTCGGAGATCAGCCCCTACGGCGCCATCGACGACGCCCTGACCTCGCAGGAACGGGTCGACCTGTACGCAGCCTATGGCGGCGAGGACGGCTATCGCGCCCATGTGGTCAGCGACCTGGCCTTCAACGAGCCGGCGCGGCATCTGGCGCGGCTGCATGCCCGCAATGGACACCCGACGTATCTGTACCGGTTCGACGTGGTCCCGGACTCAAACCCCGAACCCAGCGGCGGGGCCACACACGCCTCAGAGCGTCCCTATGTCTTCGACAATCTGCACACTGTCGGCCGGCCGAGGGGCGAGCGGGATGATCGTGCGGCCCAGGTGATGGCGGACTACTGGACACGGTTCGCGACGGCGGGCGATCCGAACGGGGAGGGGCGGCCCGTCTGGCCCGGGTTCGGCGCGGAGCGGGATCGGCTGCTGGAGTTCACCAACGGCGGCCCGGAAGCGAGGCCGATTCCCTTCCCTGACCGCCTGGATCTGATCGAGGCCTATTACGCGCGGGTACGCTGAGCCTCAGTCCGTGTGCTCGACATCGTCGCCGAGCACGACCGTCCAGGGATGTTTGCGCCCTTCCCAGACCGAGAACCGCGGCGGTGGAAAGCCGGGGTCGGCGAAGGCGCCCAGCGGGATGGCGATGGCGTCCGGGAAGTTTCCGCCCCTGTAGTGGACGGTCGATCCGCAGGTCGGACAGAAGCTGTAGTCGGTCGTGTTTCCGCTGTCGGCGACGCGGGTCCAGACGCGGGCCTCGCCGGTGATGGTGACGCGATCCACGGGAAAGCGTGCCTGCGCCGCGAAGGCGCTGCCGGTGCGCTGCTGGCAGGCCAGGCAGTGGCAGACCGAGACGCGGACCGGCTCGCCCTCGCAGACCGCCCGCAGGCGCCCGCAACGGCAACTGGCCTCGCGCCGGACGGTCACAGGGTGTCCAGCACCGCGCCGTGGCTCTTGATCACCTCGGCGTACAGCAGGCCGGAATCCTTGATGGTCCGCTCCTGCGTCTGGAAATTCACGTGGGTGATGCCGAACCGCTTCGAATAGCCCAGCGACCATTCCAGATTGTCGAGCAGCGACCAGGCCATGTAGCCGCGGACGTCGATGCCCTTGCCGATGGCGTCGTGCATAGCCTTGAGGTGGTTCTTCAGGTATTCGACCCGCATCGGATCATGGATGCGGCCGTCGATGGCGTGGGGCGGATCGTACCAGGCCGAGCCGTTCTCGGTGACCATCAGCGGCAGGCCGTTGGTCTGTTCGTGCAGCCAGACCAGGGTGTCGGTCAGGGCAGGGGGATAGACCTCCCAGCCGGTCTCGGTGTGGGCGTGCTGGATCTGTTTCACCGGCCGGGCGCGGACGGGCCAGGCGTCGGGCGCGTTCTCGGGCACGGCGCGCGTGTACCAGTTCAAACCCATCCAGTCGGTCGGCTGGGCGATCAGGTCGAAGTCTTCCTTCGGGAACTCGCGGTAGGCCTCGCCGTAGACCTCCTTCAGCTCTTCCGGATAGCCGCGGCCCATCAGGGGGTCGAGGAACCAGCGGTTCATCTGGGCCTCGGCGCGTTTGCGCGCGGCCTCGTCCTCGGGCCTGTCCGAGGCGCTGTATTTCGGCTCGATGTTGAGGACGATGCCGATCTGGCCTTCACCGACCTCGCGGAAGCGTTTCACTGCGGCGCCGTGGGCGCGCAGCACATTGTGGCCGGCGATCATGGCCTCGAACGCCGACTTGTGGCCGGGGGCAAGGGCGCCGTGAAGATAGCCGCCGTCGACGATGACCCATGGCTCGTTGATCGTACCCCAGGTCTTCACCCGGCCCTTGAACGTCTCGAACAGGACCTGGCCGTAGTCGGCGAACCAGTCGGCGATGTCGGGGTTCAGCCACCCGCCGCGGTCGTCCAGCGCCGCCGGCAGGTCCCAATGATAGAGGGTGCAGAGCGGCTCGATGCCCTTCTCAAGCAGGCCGTCGACCAGCCGGTCGTAGAAGTCGAGACCCTTCTGGTTGATGGCCCCGCGGCCCTCGGGAATCACCCGGCTCCAGCTGACCGAAAACCGGTAGGCCTGGAGGTTCAGGCGAGTCATCAGATCGATGTCTTCGCGCCAGCGGTTGTAGTGGTCGCAGGCCACGTCGCCGGTGTCGCCGTTAGACATCATGCCCGGCGTGTGGCTGAAGCGATCCCAGATGGACGCGCCCGCGCCATCGGCCATCGAGGAACCTTCAATCTGATAGGCGGCCGTCGCGGCGCCCCACAGAAAACCTTCGGGAAACCGATAGTTGCCTGTGTTTTCTGAAGTCATCTGCAGAAGCCTCGAAGAGCTGGAACGCGAACTGGCGGAACGGATTTGCGGCGGTCGGTACGCGGGCAGCTCTGTCGGCACAACCTCCGTGTGACCAAACTAGGGCACTTGCGGGGTGCATTACTAGTGTGTCATGTAAACGGTTACACGGTTTTTTCGGACGGACCCGCGCGAAGCGGGCCGGGGCTGGAAAATTCCAGGGAGGATGTATTTTGACACCTGTAGCGACCCGACGAATCTGCGCGAAGGCGGCGGCGTGAAGGCCGCCACGATTCGCGATGTCGCCGAGCGCGCCGAGGTGTCGGTGGCGTCGGTTTCGCGCGTCCTTAACGGCGCTGGTCCGGTCACCGAGGCGACCCGCGCCAAGGTGCTGGAGGCCGCTGAAGCGCTGCAGTACGTGCCGCATTCGGGCGCCCGCAGTCTGTCCACCAGCAAGACCCACACGGTCGGCGTCATCCTGCCGGACCTGTATGGCGAGTTCTTCTCCGAACTGATCCGCGGCATGGACCTCGCCGCCCGGGCGCTCGGCTATCACCTGATCGTTTCCAGCTCGCACGACGACGCGGAAGAGGCCTCGGCCGCGATCCGTTCGATGCGGGGGCGTGTCGATGGCCTGATCGTCCTGTCGCCCCATCTGGACGCCGCCAATCTGGCCGCGGCTCTGGCCGGACGGACGCCCATCCTGCTGATGAACGGCGGCGCGGACGCCGGCCGACCCTCGATCGTCGTCGATAACCACGGCGGGGCGGTCCAGGCGGTCGAGCATCTGATCGCGACCGGCCGTCGGCGCATCGCCCACATCTCCGGACCGACGGGCAACCTCGAGGCCGAGGCCCGGCTGGCAGGCTATCTCGAGGCCATGGCCAGGGCCGGCCTGCCGACGACGGTGGTCGAAGGCGCCTTCACCCAGGCCTCGGGGCATGACGCGGGCGAACGCCTCGCTCGCGGCGACGCCCGGCCCGACGCGGTCTTCGCCGGCAATGACAACATGGCGGTCGGCGCCATGCTGGCCATGCAGGATGCGGGACTGCGCATTCCGGAAGATGTCGCCATAGTCGGTTTCGACGACGTGCCGATCGCCAGCCTCGTGCGGCCCGCTCTGACGACCTTGAGAATCCGTATTGCAGAAACCGGACGCAGCGCCCTCGAGCGGGTCGTCCGTCTGATCAACGCAGCGGGCGAAGCCGTCGCCGATACCGCCTGCGAGGTCGTGCGGCCCGAACTGGTCGTACGCCCGTCCAGCCAACCGGCGGCATCCCGGGCAAACCATCCGGCCGGCGTCTCCACGCCGACGCCGACACGTCTCTGAAGGGGGAGAAATTCTGATGACCCGCAAATCCATTCACTACATGGGGGCGGCCTCGGCGCTCGCCCTCGCCGTCTCGCTGGCGTGCGCCGGCGGGGTTTCCGCCCAGGTCACGACCTCGACGATCCGCGGCTCAGTGACCGACGACGGGGTCGCCGAGGCCGGCGCCGCGATCGTGGCGCGTGACACCGCCTCGGGCTTCACGACCCGCTCCACGGCCAATGCCAACGGCGGCTATGTACTGTCGGGCCTGCGCCCGGGCACCTACGAGGTGAGCGTGACCACGGCGGACGGCGAAACCGCCTCGGACGTTGTCACCATCGGCGTCGGCCAGGTCGGCGATCTGGACCTGGCGGTCGGCGCGGCCGTGGCGACGGCGAGCGACCCCAACGCCACCGATCTGGGCGACGTCGTCGTCACCGGCCGCCGTCTGGCCGAGGTGCGCACGCCGGAGAATGCGACCAACGTCACGACGCAGCAGATCAACACCCTGCCGCAGATCAACCGCAACTTCCTCAATTTCGCGGCCTTGGCGCCAGGCGTTCGTCTGTCGCTGAACGAGGAAGAGCAGACCATCACCGCCGGCGGTCAGCGCGCGGAATCGATCAATGCCTTCATCGACGGCGCCAGCCTGAAGTCCAACGTCATCGCCGGCGGCATCATCGGTCAGGACGACAGCCGCGGTAATCCCTTCCCGCAGGCCGGCATCCAGGAATTCCGGGTCGTCAGCCAGAACTTCAAGGCCGAGTACGAGCAGGCTTCGTCGGCGATCATCACGGCCGTCACCCGCTCGGGCACCAACGAGTTCCACGGCGAGGTCTTCGGCGTCTACCGCGATCAGGACATGATCCAGCAGGACGAGTTCGCCGAACGCAACAACGCGCCGAAGCCCGATCTCGAGGTCCAGCAGTACGGCTTCGCCCTCGGTGGTCCGATCATTCAGGACACCCTGCACTTCTTCGGCACCTACGAGCACAAGCAGGAGAACCGTGCTCGCACGGTCAACCTGGGCCGTCAGGACCCGCGCTTCGTCAGCACCTTCGGCCAGTATATCGGCACCTTCGCGGCGCCGTTCGAGGAAGACCTGATGTTCGGCAAGCTCAGCTGGCAACCCGCCGATGGGCACCGGATCGACTGGAGCGTCACCTACCGCGACGAATCCGAGCTGCGTGACTTCGGCGGCGCGGATTCCTTCGAGCGCGCCAACAACCTTCAGCAGACGACCCTGACCAGCAACCTGCGTTATCAGTGGCAGACGGAGTCGTTCCTGAACGAGTTCGCCATCGACTACCGGGACTACAACTACAATCCGGGCGCCGCCAACTTCACCGCCGCAGGCGCCACCTATCGGCTGTTCGAGAACGACACGAGCCCTGACCCGGGCTTCCAGCCCGACTATTTCGGTGGCGCGGCGATCATCAACCTGGGCGGTCGCGACAGCACCCAGGACATCCACGACAACGCCATCACCATCCGTGACGACGTCACCTTCAACGACGTCGAATTGAACGGTTTCCACACCATCAAGCTGGGCGGCAAGGTGTCGTTCCAGAACTATCAGGTGCTCAAGCAGATCGGCCGCAATCCGAACTTCTACTACGACGTCGACGGTCGACCCGAACTGAGCGGCAGCACCACGGTGCCCTACCGCGTCCAACTGGGTGTGGCCTACCCAGACGTCGATCTCGATAACACCGTCATCGGCCTGTACCTCCAGGACGACTGGCGGATCACGGACCAGCTGGAGCTCAACCTCGGCATCCGCTGGGACTATGAGACCAATGCCGACAACAACGACTACGTCACTCCCGCCAGCGTCATCGCGGGTCTGGACCAGTGGATCGCGTCCACCGAGGGCGGCAAGCCTGCGGGCTACGCCCCCAGCTGGTTCAACCGCGCCGACTATATCTCGACCGGTGACAATCGCGACCCGTTCGCGGGCGCCTTCCAGCCCCGTATCGGCTTCTCGTACGATGTGTTCGGCGACCGGGCGACGGTGATCTTCGGCGGCGCCGGGCGCTACTACGACCGCGTCAACTTCAACTTCGCCTACGACGAGCTGGTGAAGCCGTTCGCCATCGAGCGGAACGCCTTCTTCAGCACCACCGGCCGTCCGGCTGGTCAGGACCGCGACCCCGGTCCGGGCGTGGATTTGCCCGGCGATCAGGGGGATCCGATCCTGTGGCAGGCCTCCTACGGAACCGCCGGCGGACTTGACCCCGTGCTCGCGAGCCTCCCGGGCAAGGGCGAAGCCTTCCTGCTGGCGAACGACTTCGAACCGCCGGTGACGGACCAGTTCAACCTCGGCCTGCGCCAACGCTTCGGCGACTGGCAGAGCGAGTTCACCCTCGCCTATGGCAAGACCCGGAACGAGTTCACCTGGCAGGTGCTGACCCGCTGCCGCGAACCTGTGCGCGACAATGACGGCGGTGGTTTCGGAGACAACGGCGGCGGCTGCGCCCCGAATGTTCTGGGACCGAACCCGTACCGCAACTACCTGGTGTCGGACCACAACAAGGAACGCGAGTTCCGGGCCCTCTACGTCAAGCTGGACAAGAACTACACGCCCGACTCCGGCTGGGGCCTGAACATCGCCTACACCTGGTCTGAAGCCGAACAGAACGGCGGCCGGGACACGTTCTGCTTCGATTGTTTCAGCGTCGAAAGCTCGCCGGTCCGCCCGACCGATAGTGACGAGCGTCACCGCATCGTGGCCAACGGCATCGTCGATCTGCCGTTCGATTTCCAGCTGTCAGGCATCCTGACGCTGGGTTCGGGCACCCCCTTCGATGTGTTCGACGGCCGCGGCGCCAACTTCGTCTATCGCCCCAACCACGGCCGTCCGCAGCAATACAACTTCATCATCCCGAACTCCTTCGCCTATCGGAATCTCGACCTCCGTCTGACGAAGGACTTCACGATCTGGGGTGGTTCGGAGCTGTCGCTGTATCTGGACGCCATCAACGTGTTCAACTTCAGCAACTACGACGGCTTCGACGGCGGCACGGGCTCCGCCGCGAGCCCCAATCCGAACTTCGAGAACCCGTCGAAGGTCCTGTTCCCGACCCGCACCTTCCAGGTGGGCATGCGTTACAGCTTCTGACCGTCTCTTGAGCCTGGCGGCCGCCCCTCGATTCCCCGGGGGGCGGCCCATTTTTTGACTGTCCAGTATTTGCGTAAGAGGATGAGACCATGGATCGCCGCCGTTTTCTGATGGGCTCCACGGTCGCGGGCGTCGCGGCGCTTTCGGTCGGCGGGTGCGGCGGGGCCGGCCTCGACTATTTCAGGCCCGAAACGCCGCTGGTCGATCCGGAAATCGACGAGCTCCAACTTCGTACATTCAGATGGTTCGCCCACGTCACCAACCGCGCCAACGGCCTGACGCCCGACCGCTGGCCGACCGAATCCTTCTCTTCCGTCGCCGCCGTCGGTTTCGCCCTGACCTGCTGGCCGATCGGGGTCGAGCGCGGCTGGATGAGCCGCGAGGAGGCGCGCGAGCGCACCCTGACCACCATCCGTTTCTTCCACGACGCGCCGCAGGGGCCGCAGGCCACGGGCGTGACGGGGTACAAGGGTTTCTTCTACCACTTCCTCGACATGGAGACGGGCCACCGCTTCGGTCGCACCGAACTGTCCACCGTCGACACCACGCTTCTGGTCGCCGGCATGCTGTTTGCGGCCCGTTGGTTCGACAGCGACCACGCCGACGAGGCCGAGATCCGGCGGCTGGCCCAGGCCGTCTATGACCGGATCGAGTGGGACTGGGCCGTTGTGCGCCCCAACCGCATCTCCATGGGCTGGCATCCGGAGACGGGTTTCATCCCCGCCGACTGGCACGTCTACAACGAGGGCATGCTGGTCCTGCTGCTGGCGATCGGCAGCCGGACGCATCCGGTTCCAGCGGCCGTCTGGGACGAGTGGTGCAGCGTCTACGACCAGAGCTGGACCGACCGCTGGGGCCCCGCCCACCTGGCCTTCGCCCCGATGTTCGGCCACCAGTACAGCCACATGTTCGTCGACTTCGGCGGCATCCATGACCCGTGGATGCAAGCGAAAGTCCGCGAGACGGGCCAAGCGTTCGACTACCGCATCAACAGCGAGCGCGCGGTGCAGGCCCAGCGCAAATACGCCATCGACAATCCGATGGGCTGGGCCGGCTATTCGGCCGACGTCTGGGGCCTGACCGCCTGCGACGGGCCGGGCGATTTCAGACAGGTCATCGACGGGCGCGAGCGCGAGTTCTTCAGCTATTCGGCGCGCGGTCCCGGCGACCGCGACGACGGCACCATCGCCCCGACGGCGGCCATGGCCTCCTATCCCTTCGCGCCCGCCGAGGTGACCGCCTGTCTGAAGGCCATGAAGGTCCGCTACGGGGCCGGCGTCTACACCGAGTTCGGCTTCCTCGACTCCTTCAACCCGACCCTGACGCGGCGCGACGGGAGGCTGCAGCACGGGCGCATCGTGCCGAACGTGGGCTGGGTCGACGGCGACTATCTGGGCATCGATCAGGGGCCGATCGTCATCCAGATCGAGAACCATCGCTCGGACGCCGTGTGGAGCCGAACGCGGAGCGAACCCAACATCATCCGCGGGCTGAAGCGGGCCGGCTTCTCCGGCGGCTGGCTGGACCGCGCATGAACCGGGCCCGGCCGGACCGGCGGACGGCGCTCGGGCTTCTGGCCGGGGCCGCGACGGGTCTGGCAGGGTGCGGCGGTCGCGATGACGGCGTTACCCGCCTGCGCTTCTGGGCCATGGGCAATGAGGCCACCAACGTCCCGCAGATCCTGCCCGGGTTCGAACGACTGAACCCGGGGATCAAGGTCGAGGTCCAGGCCCTGCCGTGGACGGCGGCCCATTCCAAACTGCTGACCTCCTACGCGGGCAATTCGCTGCCGGACCTCAGCCAGGTGGGCAACACCTGGGTGTCGGAGATGGCCGCCATCGGCGCGATCAGCGCCCTGCCGGACTTCGCATCGAACCTGCTGACCGACCAGTTTCCGGCCGTGCTGGAGACCAACCGCATCGGCGGGCAGGTGGTCGGCGTGCCGTGGTATGTCGACACGCGGCTGATCTACTACCGCGCGGACCTGCTGGAGCGTGCGGGCTTCGGCGACGGCGTGCCGCAGACATGGGACGGCTGGAAGGCGGCGATGCATGCGGTCAAACGCGTGGCGGGGCCGGGAAACTACGCCGTCCTGCTGCCGGTCAACGAGTTCGAACAGCTGCTGACCTTCGGCCTGCAGGGCGCCGAGCCGCTGCTGCGCGACCGGGACACGCGCGGGAACTTCTCCAGCGCCTCATTCGTCGCGGCGCTGGAATTCTACAAGAGCCTGTTCGACGAGGGACTGGCGCCTGTGGCGTCCTCGGCGCAGATTTCCAACGTCTGGACCGAGTTCGAGAAGGGCTTTTTCAGCTTCTACTTCTCCGGCCCCTGGACCATCGGCGACTTCAGGAACCGGCTGAAGCCGACGACGCGCTGGATGACTTCGGGCGTACCGGGACCGAAGGGACCGGGGGCCTCGGCGCCGGGCGGATCGTCGCTGGTCGTCTATCGCCATTCGCCGCATCAGGAGGCGGCGTGGAAGCTCGTGCGCTATCTGGCCGATCCGGCGGTGCAGGCGCGGTTCAACACCATCACCGGCGACCTGCCGGCGCGCCCGAGCGCATGGACCACGCCGGCGGTGGCCAGTGATCCCTATGTCGCCGCCTTCAAGGGCCAGCTGGCGCGGGCGAAGGCCGTGCCCAAGGTGCCGGAGTGGGAACGCGTCGTCACCGAGATGCAGATCGTCGCCGAGCGCATGGTGCGCGGCGAGTACACGCCTAGCGCCGCAGCCGCCGAGATCGACCGCCGCGCCGACCGGCTGCTGGAGAAGCGCCGCTGGATGATGGAACAAGGGAGGGCGATATGAGCGCACCTCCCGCTCATCCCGGCGAACGCCGGGACCCGGTTCTTTGGGTGTTGCAGCGTGTCCCGCGATCCCCGGCCCCCGTCCTGAAACACTGGCGTCTCGCTGGACCGGACTGGGTCCCGGCTTTCGCCGGGATGAACGGTTTTAAAGGGGCGACGCCATGACCGACGTTCCCGCTTCCGCCGACACCGTCCTCGCCAAACCAGCGCCCCGCCCGGCGCACAACGCCCGCAACCGCGAGCGCGCGGCCTGGGGCTTTGTCGCCCCGGCCCTGATCGCCATCGGCGTCTTCTTCGCGATTCCTGTCTTTTCGGCCCTGCTGCTCAGCCTGACCGATTTCGACATCTACGCCCTGGCCGACATCGGCAATGTCCGGTTCGTGGGTCTGCAGAACTATGAGCGGCTGCTCGGCAATCCCCTGTTCTGGGGGGCGATGAGGAACACCGGCCTGTTCGCCCTGATCGGCGTGCCGCTGTCGATCGCCACCTCGCTGGCGGCGGCGGTCATCCTGAACGCGCGGGTGATCAGATGGCGACCGATCTGGCGGGTGATATTCTTCGCTCCCTATGTCACCACGCTCGTCGCCACGGCGGTGCTCTGGAACTATCTGCTGCATACCAAATACGGCGTCATCAACTGGGCCATCCAGAGCATCGGCCTGCCGCCCGTCGACTGGTTGGGCCAGCCCTCGACCTCCATCCCGGCCATCCTGATGTTCGTCGTCTGGAAGATTTTCGGCTACAACATGCTGATCTTCCTCGCGGTGCTTCAGACGGTGCCGGACGACCTCTATGAGGCCGCGCGCATCGACGGGGCCGGACCGTGGAAGCAGTTCAGACACGTCACCCTGCCGGCCATCGCCCCGACCCTGCTGCTGGTTTCGATCATCTCGGTGGCGGGCTTCTTCCAGCTGTTCGCCGAGCCCTATGTGATGACCCAGGGCGGACCGGCCCAGTCGACCGTGACGGTGCTCTACTTCATGTACGAAGAGGGCTTCAAATGGTGGAACCTGGGCTCCGCCAGCGCCGTCGCCTTTGTCCTGTTCCTCTGCATCCTCGTGGTGACGCTGGTGCAGCTGGCGGTGGCGAAACGGATGGGGGCGTACGAATGATCGCCCTCCAAACCGTCATCCTCGGGCTTGACCCGAGGATCAGACCATCCGGCGCTCAGCGGTGGGCGGATCGCTACGGCTGGCGGGCCATCGGCCATGCACCGTGCGGGCCGACGTCTGATCCTCGGGTCAAGCCCGAGGATGACGGCGAGAGAGGGGTGGTCGCATGAAGTCCAAGGCCATCGTCCTCAACCTCGCCGTCGGCCTGATCGGCCTCATCGTCCTGTTCCCCCTGCTGTGGATGCTGTCGGTCAGCTTCATGACCACGGGCGAGGCCGCGACCTTCCCGCCGCCGCTGCTGCCGAAGTCTTGGACGCTGCAGCATTACCGCGACCTGTTCGTGACCCAGGGCATGGGCCGCTATCTGTGGAACAGCTTCGCGCTCGCCTCGCTGGCCACCGGGCTGGCGCTGCTGTTCACCGTGCCCGCCGGCTACGCCTTCGCCAAATTGGCCTTCAAGGGCCGCGACCGGGTGTTCCAGATCCTCGTCGCGGCGCTGGTGGTCCCGGCCCAGATCGGCACCCTGCCGCTGTTCCTGATGCTGAAGGGGATGGGACTGGTGAACACCTACGCCGGGGCGCTGGTGCCGTGGCTGGCCTCGATCTTCGGCCTGTTCCTGGTGCGCCAATATTCGCTGAGCATCCCCGACGAAATGCTGGAGGCCGCCCGCATCGACGGCGCCTCCGAGGGGCAGATCTTCCGCCGCATCGTCCTGCCGACGCTGCAGCCGATCATCGTGACCCTGGCGCTGTTCGTCTTCCTCGGCAGCTGGAACGACTTCCTGTGGCCGCTGATCATCCTGACCGACCAGTCCAACTACACGCTGCCGGTCGCGCTGGCCGCCCTCTCGCGCGAGCATGTGCAGGACATCGAGCTGATGATGGCGGGGGCCGTCATCACCGTGGCCCCGGTGCTGATCCTCTTCCTCGCCCTTCAGCGCTACTACATCCGCGGCATGCTGGCGGGGAGCGTGAAGGGCTGAACCACCCCATTGCCGTCATCCTCGGGCTTGACCCGAGGATCAGATGGTACGGCGAGCTGCCTGCCGACGACGAGGCGCACGGCGCCTGATCCTCGGGTCAAGCCCGAGGATGACGAACGAGAGAGAGTGCGAATATGCGTGGATTGCTGGTCGTCATCGCCGCCGCCTTGGGGCTCGCTTCCGCCGCCCACGCCCAGACCCCGCGCGTCCTCGACCCGTTCGAGACCCTCACCCCCTGGTCCGCCGACGCCTCAACCGACGTGTCCTCGGCCATCGCCAGCGTGCCCGGCCACGACGGCAAGGCCATGCGGCTGGACTATGATTTCAACGGCCGGTCCGGCTACGCCTTCGCGGCGCGGCCCATCGATCTGGACGTCCCGGCCAACTACGAGATCAGCTTCTGGCTGCGCGGCGAGATGGCGCCCAATACGCTGGAGATAAAGTTCGTCGACGGCTCGGGCGACAACGTCCACTGGCGCCAGATCCGGGGCTTCAAGGCCAACGCCGAATGGACCCGCTACACCATCAAGGCGCGGCAGATCATCTGGGCCTGGGGCCCGAACCCCGACCGCACCTTCCGCGGCGCCGAGCGGATCGAGTTCGTCGTCACCGCGGGCGAGGGCGGCAAGGGCTGGATCGAGGTTGACCAGCTGGAGCTGCGCGAGCTGCCGCCGGAACCCTCCGTGCCGCCGCGCCCGCTGGCCGCGGCGACCAGCGAGGACGGGCTCAACGTCGCCTCCCGGGCGGTCGACGACGACCCCGGCACGGCCTGGCGCACGGGCGCGGCGGGCGAGCAGAGCCTGACCCTGGACCTCGGCTATGAGCGCGAGTTCGGCGGCGTCACCCTGCGCTGGGCCGAGGGCTTGGCGGCGTCGCGCTACCGGCTGATGGCCTCGTCGGACCGTCAGGACTGGCGCGAGCTGGCGGCGGTGAGCGACGGCAACGGCGGCGTCGACTGGCTGCGCACGCCCGAGGCGTCGGCGCGCTGGCTGAGGCTGGATCTGCTGGCGCCGACTGCCGACGGCCCGCCCAATGCGACCCAGTCGGGCGCGGGCCAGATGCTCAATGCTCGCCGCGCCGAGGCCTACGCACTGAACGCGCTCGAGATCGAGCCCCTGTCGTTCGGCGAGACCCCGACGACCTTCATGCGCGCGGTGGCGGAAGAGAGCCGGCGCGGCCTGTATCCGCGCGGCTTCGTCGGCGAACAGCCCTACTGGACGCTGGTCGGCGTCGACGGCGGCGGCGAGAGCGGCCTGATGGGCGAGGACGGCGCTCTTGAGCTGCGCCGCGGCGGCCCGTCGATTGAGCCGTTCGTGGTCGAGAACGGGCGGCTGGTGACATGGGCCGATGTGGAGATCAGCCAGTCGCTGAAGGACGGCTACCTGCCCATTCCTTCCGTCACATGGACGAGCGAAGACTGGACCCTTCGGGTGACCACATTCGCGGAGGGCACGACCAACATCCGGCATCTGTACGGGCGTTATGACCTGACCAACCGCTCGAACCGGCCATTGCGCCTGTCGTTGGCGCTGGCCGTACGACCCTTCCAGGTCAACGGTCCCAGCCAATTTCTGACCACGCCCGGCGGCGTGGCGCCGATCGCGGGCGTCTGGCCGCGCGAGCACCAGTTTGTGAGCGTGCCCGGCGCGGGAACGATCGTTCCGTTCGTCGAGGCGGACCGTTTCGTCTCTTCCACATTCGCCGCGGGCGCGGATCCGCAGAGCCTGATCGCGGCGAGCCGGCGTGCCGGGCGACCGCCTCTCGACCCCTCCGGACTGGCGTCCGGCGCCTGGGTCTACGACGTCGAGCTGGCTCCGGGGGAAACCCGCACCTTCGGCTTCCAGACGCAGCTCTCGAGCTATCACAACGCGATCATGGATCGCCGCGACTGGATCGATGCGGCCGGCTATCTCACCGGCAAGGAAGACCGCGCCGCTGCCGCATGGCGCCAGAAGCTGGACCGTTTCGACCTGATCCTGCCGCCCGAAGCGCAGCGGATCGAGGACGTCATGCGCTCCTCCCTGGCCCACATGCTGATGTCGCGGCAGGGGCCGATCCTGCAGCCGGGCACGCGCAGCTATAACCGCAGCTGGATCCGCGACGGCGCCATGATGGCCGAGGGGCTCAACCGGCTGGGGCATGAGCGCCTGTCCGCCGACTATCTGCGCTGGTTCGCGCCGCTGGTGTTCGACAACGGCAAGGTGCCGTGCTGCGCCGACAGCCGCGGCGCCGATCCGGTGCCCGAGAACGACAGCCACGGCGAGTTCGTCTTCCTCGCCGCCGAGACGTATCGCTACACCCGGGACGAGGCCCTGCTGCGCGAGGTCTGGCCGAAAGTGCAGGCGGCCATCGGCTATATGGACGGCCTGCGCGCCTCGACCCGCACGGCGGAGTTCCAGGCGGCGGACAAACGCCATCTGTTCGGCCTGCTGCCGCCGACGATCAGCCACGAAGGCTATTCGGACAAGATCGCCTACTCGTACTGGGACGACTTCTGGGGGCTGCTGGGTTACCGCGACGCCGCCTTCATCGCCGATACGCTGGGCGACACGGCCGCCGCCGCCCGCATCCGCGGCGCCGAGGCCGAGTTCCGCACCGACATCATGGCCTCCATCGAGGCGACGGCGCGGGTGCACGGCATCGACTGGATCGCCGGCGCCGCCGACCGGGGCGATTTCGACGCCACCTCGACCACCATCGCCCTGTCGCCTGCGGGCCTCATCGACGAACTGCCGCAGGACCTGCTGAAGGGCACCTTCGACAAATGGTGGGCCAATTTCACGGCGCGGCAGGAGAACCGTCAGGCGTGGAAGGACTACACCCCCTACGAACTGCGCAATGTCGGCGCGATGGTTCGTCTGGGGCGCCGCGAAGACGCCCTGCGCGCGCTCGATTTCTATTTTGCCGACATGCGCCCCCGCGCCTGGAACGGCTGGGCCGAGGTGGTTGGCCGCGATCTTCGAGAGCCGCGCTTCATCGGCGACATGCCGCACGCCTGGATCAGTTCGGATTACATCCGCTCGGCGCTGGACCTGCTGGTCTACGAACGGGAGCGCGATCACGCCCTCGTGCTGGCGGCGGGCGTGCCGACGACGTGGCTGGGCGGGGAGGGCGTCGGCGTCGCGGGCGTGCGCACCGCCTACGGACCGCTGACCTACAGACTGCGCGAGGTTGACGGCGGTTATCAGCTGACGCTTGACGGGCAGGTCGCCCCGCCCGGCGGCTTCGTCATCCAGTGGCCGGCGGGCGAGACGCCGCCCGCGACCGTACGGATCGACGGACGGGCGGCGGGCTGGAACGGCTCCGAGCTGCAGATCCCGACGGGCGCGCGTCGGGTCGAGATGCGCTGACCGGACCGGTTCAGGCGGCCGCGGGGGCGTTGCAGTAGACGTAGCCCTCGAGGACATAGTCGCCCGCCACCGGCGTATAGCCGGGGCTGTGGATCATCTGCCGCCGCGCCGTGTGAAGATGTTTGCGGTAGCCCGCCTCGCCGCACAGCTCCGTCGCGCGCCGCTCCCAGAATTCGAAGGCGGTCTGCGGATCTTCGGTCCATTGGGGCAGCAGAACCCGGATGGTGTAGCCGCCATCCGGGTTCAGGGTGTCCGTGAAGCCGTAGAAGACCTTCTCCTCTACATTGATCGGGGCGTAGGCCGCCTGATGCATGCACCCGCCGAGCAAAAGGCCGGCCCCCGCGAGGATCGCGACACCGGCCTTGACCGATGGGGTCACCGGCCGGCGGCCTGGGCTTCGGTGCGGGCCCGGTGAACCTGCGCGATGGCGACCGAGTTGCCATAGGTCGAGAAGCTTCCGACTTCCGACGGCGACGAGACGTAGGACCCGGTCATGACGCCCGCGCCCAGACGGCGAACGGTCCGGCCGTCCGGCAGGGTTTCGACGACCTCGTCCAGACCGGTCAGGCTGGGGATGGCGGTCCGGTTCATGTCGAGGACGGCATAGCGGGCGATGAAGGCGTGCGCCTGCTCGACCTCGGCGCGCAGCAGGGCGCCGTTGTCCTTGCTCCACTCGCGGGTCAGGAAGATCGCGATTTCGGCCTTGGTCAGGTTGTCGTCGCGGGCCTGCTCCAGTTCGCGGTTCATGCCCTTGAAGGCGTCCGTGCCTTCGGCCGGCAGGGCGCCGGCCTCGTCGCGAGCGCTGTCCTGGATCGAGGCGATCAGGCGCTCGCGCAGTTCGGGGGTCAGGACCGGCACGGGCAGTTGCCGCGAGTACCAGGTGAAGCTGTTGCGATACAGCGGCCCGGACAGCTCGCTCTTCGGCGTATCTTTCTCGAAGGTATAGGGCGTGACGTAGGGCAGGGCGGGGTTTGTGTAGCTGAGATGGACCATGACCTGCAGCGTCGTGGCGTCTTCCGACAGCAGATAGCTGGTGGTGACCTCGACGTTGTCATTGATCGTGATGGGGGCGGTGCGCCGCTGGACCAGCTTCACCTCGGACACGGTCACGCCGCTCGCGGGCGATGCGGCCTGACGGCGGAAATGCTCCACCAGCGAGGCGTTCAGCGTATCCACCGGCATCACCTCGGCGATCTCATCCGCAGCCTGGGCGGCGCGGCGCGACGGGCCGACGTTCATCATGGCGTCGAAGGCGGCGGAGATCAGCACACCCAGCATGCCCTGGGAGGCGCCGGCGGCGGAACTGTCCTGGGCCATCCAGGCCTTGCCGACGCCGGTGTTGTTCTCGGACACGGTGACGGGGGTCGGCCCCAGGGTTTCGATATGGCTCGCATTCAGCGGCCGGGCGTTCGGCACCGGCGTAACAGATGCGCAGGCGGCCAGAGACAGCGCGGCGAGCGCGCAGACGACGATTCTCATTGATAGTCCCCCCATGCTGTCTCCCCCGGGACAGCGTCGGGCGAAACTATTTGCACGCGGGTAATCAGGTCAACCGCAGGTCACGGAAATTCCGGCGAGAGCAGGCCGAAATCAGTCGTAGTTGTCGTACCGCTGGCCCTGCGCCAGGTTGCCGAACTTGGTCGTATTGGCGTCGAAGCTCAGCTTGATGATGCCGATCGGACCGTGGCGCTGCTTGCCGATGACCACCTCGGCCTGGTGCTCCAGCCGGTCCATGTCCTCCTGCCACTGCAGGTGTTCGGGCGAACCCTCGCGCGGCTCGGCGCGGCCCAGATAGTAGCTCTCGCGGTACACGAACATGACGCAGTCGGCGTCCTGCTCGATCGAGCCGGATTCGCGCAGATCAGACAGCTGGGGCCGCTTGTCCTCGCGCTGCTCGACCTGACGCGACAGCTGCGACAGGGCGATGATCGGCACCGACAGCTCCTTGGCCAGGGCCTTCAGAGCGCCGGTGATTTCCGACACCTCCTGCACACGGTTCTTCTGATTGTTGCCGTCGCCCACCGTGATGAGCTGCAGGTAGTCGACGATGATCAGATCCAGCCCATGCTCCATCCGCTTCAGCCGCCGCGCGCGGGCGGCCAGTTTGGAGATGGACAGACCGCCGGTCGCGTCTATGAACAGCGGGCTTTCGCCGATCTCGACCGCGGCCTCGCGGATCTTGCCGAAGTCGCCGGCGTCGATCTCGCCCTTGCGCAGCTTGTCCGACGACACGCCCGAGGCGTCGGCCAGAATGCGCATGGCCAGCTGTTCGGCGCTCATTTCGAGACTGTAGAAGGCGACCACGCCGCCGTTGACGGTCTTGCGCCCCTCGGGCGTCGGCTCCCAGCGGTAGTTGCGGGCCACGTTGAAGGCGATGTTGGTCGCCAGCGCGGTCTTGCCCATCGACGGACGGCCGGCGAGGACCAGAAGGTCGGACGGGTGCAGGCCGCCCAGCTTGGCGTCCAGATCGTCCAGATGGGTCGCCAGACCGGCCAGCTTGCCGTCGCGCTGATAGGCCTCTGCCGCCATCTGCACGGCGCCGGACAGGGCGCTGGAGAAGCTGACGAAGCCCGACGACGGCTTGCCCGTCTCGGCCAACGTATAAAGCCGCTGTTCCGCCTGTTCGATCTGGTCGATGGCGGGGGTTTCGGGCTGGGGCGCCTCGCGCACGATCTCGCCGCCGATGCGGATCAGGTCCCGGCGCAGGGCCAGGTCGTAGACGACACGGGCGTAGTCGGGCGCATTGGCCGCCGGCGGCGCGCGGTCGACCAGATCGGCGAGGTAGCGCAGGCCGCCGAACTCCTGGAAGGCCGGATCCTGTTTGAACCGCTCCATCAGAATGGTGGGTTCGGCCAGCATGCCCTGACGGATGTGGTCCTCGATCGCCTCGTAGAGCCGCTGGTGGAACGGCTCGTAGAAATGGCTGCCGCGCAGCCGGTCGCTGAGCCGTTCGAACACCGCATTGTCGAACATCAGCGAGCCCAGCAGGGCCTGCTCCGCCTCAAGGTTATGGGGCATCGACGGGATGGACCCCGAGTCCGAAGGACCGGGGAAGGCGAGCGGAGCGAAGGCGTTCATGGGGGCCATGTCTTACCCATGCGCGCGGGCTACGTCAGTCCTGGTCGCAGGCTTCATGGGGAGCGATTCCGGGCCGCTGTGGACGTTCCCGAATTCCGTAGCCGGATCAGTTAACGGTCACGCCGTCACGGCGCCTCAGGCCGGGCAGGGATACCGCGATCGCATCCACGACCGGATGCCGTCGGTGACGTTCATCCGCTGACGCCGTGCCTCGGGAATGCCGTTCAGGAAGGCCAGAAGCTGGCGCACATCCAGATTGATGCGTTCCGGCGGGCAGGCGGGCGGCGGAGTTCCTGCGGTTCGGGCGGTCCGGATCTCATTTCCTACCGTGCGGAAACCGCGCTCGGCCTCGCCCTTCAGCCGATGGGCGTCGGGACGGAGCATGGCGGTGGCGTTGAGCGGGATGCGATTGGCCCGGGTGACGAAATCGTCCAGCGTCATGCCCGACTGGGCCGAGGCAGGCCCGACGGCCAGACAGACGGCCACGCCGACGACAAGTGCGATCTTCTTCATGGTCTTCTCCCCGGACGGTCCGACCTTGCTCGCAGATTTGCGGCCAGACAACGGCGATCATGCAAGCAAAAGGGGCGCGCCCGGCTGGACGCGCCCCCTTGGCCACAGGCGTTCCGCCTACCAGCTGTAGCCGACGCGGGCGTACAGGAAGCGGCCGTTGAAGCCGAACGGCGAGTACTGCGGATAGCCCACCGATCCCGTCGGGGAGTTCAGCGACGCGGGGGTGTGGGTGGGGTAGGCGTCGAGCGCGTTGTTGACCCCGATCGCCACGGTGACGCCCCGGTCGAATTCGTAGCGGGCCTCCAGATCCAGCAAGGTGGCGTCGCTCGTATCGAAGTCGATCAGGGCGTTGTTGTTGGCCACCAGCACGGTGTCGAAATAGGTCGCGCGCGCCGTGGTGCTCCACGGGCCCAGCTCCCAGTCTACCGAGCCCACGATCTTGGTTTCGGGCGTGCCTTCCTCGAAGGCGAGAATATTCGCGCGGTCGAACAGGAAGTTGGGCGAAACCGGGATCGAGACCAGCGGAATGCCCGGCACCTTGGTCACTTCGGTCTGGTTGAAGTTGCCGGCCAGGGTGAAGTCGAACCTGCCGTGCTCATCCGTCTGCATGCGATAGCGGCCGACGACGTCGATCCCCGTGGTCGTGGTCTCGAGCCCGTTGGTGAAGAAGCGGGCCGACGTGACGCCAAGGGGCTGGATGATGGCCAGAACCGCGGCGGTGGTCGCCGCCGATTGGCTGGGACGGGTCGGGCCGAGATTCTCCGACAGGATGATCCGGTCTTCGACATCGATCTGATAGGCGTCGACCGTCAGCTCGAACCCGCCGGAGCGGAAGACGCCGCCGATCGAATAGTTGACCGAGGTCTCGGGTTCCAGAGGCGTGGCGCCGAGGGCGATGGACACCGCGTCGCCGGGCCGGAAGGTGCCGGACTGGATCAGGTTGGTGACCGGCACGCCGCCGACCACCGTCGTGACGAGGTTGGTGGCGATATAGCTGAAGTACTGTTGCTGCAGCGCCGGCGCCCGGAAGCCCGTCGAGATCGCGCCGCGAATGGCGAAGCTGGGCGAGAAGTCGTAGCGGGCCGAAACCTTGCCGGTCAGCGTGTCGCCGAAGTCGGAATAGTCCTCGTACCGGGCCGCAGCGCCGAAGCTGAAGGCCTCCGTGAACTTGCCTTCCAGATCGAGATAGGCGCCCCAGTTGCTGCGTTCGACGTCGACCGCGTTGGAGGGGCTGAAGCCGGGGAAGCCTTGCGCGCCGCCGCCCTGGGTGCTGCCCGGGTTCTTGTCGTAGGACTTGGGTTCACCCGCAGTCTGGACGAAGCCCTCCTTCCGCGCCTCGATGCCGAAGGCGACGTTGAGCGGTTCGTACCATCCCGTATTCACCTGCCGAACGCCGTCGACGCCGAAGATCCACTGTTCGTATTCCAGTCCGCCGGCGTCGAACTCGAGCGGGGAGGCGGCGCCATAGGAGGCGTTGATGGTGTTCAGCACGCGATAGTCGAGGGTGTTCCGGCCATAGCCCGCCGAGAAGTCCCAGTTGATCCCGCCGGCTTCGCCTTTGGTGCCGCCGTACAGGTTGAAGTCGTCGATCTCGGTGGCGATGATCGGAAGGAAACCGTTCGGATAGACGGACAGGACGTTGTTGGCGTTGTTGAAGGCGCGTGCCGTGGCCGCGGACTCGGTGTTCTTGTGCTGATAGCCGCCGAAGCCGTAGATCGACCAGTTGGCGTCGATCGGCTTGCCAGCGTTGAACCAGATGGACGCGGCCTCGACCGCCGGATCGCCAAACCGGCCCAATATGGTGGTGGTGGATCCTGTGGGGGTGGCGGTCGGAATGGCAAAGTCCGACCGGTTGGTCGGCTCGCGGTCCTGCAACTCCCCCGACACGGTCAGGAAGCCGTCATCGCCGAGCGGCAGGCCGACCCAGCCGCTGAGCGACGTTTGGGCGCCGTCTGATTCATCGCGCTGGCCCCGGGCCGTCTCGACCTCGGTTTTATAGGCGCCATAGCTCAGCGTCACGCCGCCGCCCTCGCTGGCCTCGCGCAGTCGCAGGTTCATGACGCCGGCGATGGCGTCCGAGCCGTACTGGGCCGAGGCGCCGTCACGCAGCACTTCAACCGTGCCCAGCGTTACGGTGGGGATGGTGTTCAGGTCGAAGGCCGCCGAACCACGGCCCAGGCTGCCGTTGACGTTGACGAGTGCGCTGATGTGGCCCCGCTGTCCGTTGATCAGGACCAGGGCCTGGTCGGGGGCCAGGCCGCGCAGGGTGACCGGGCGAACGTGGTCGGAACCGTCGGAGATGGCGGGCCGGGGGAAGTTGATCGAGGGCGCGGTCGCCGCCAGCGCCGTGGCGGTCTCTGTGCCCGCGCCCTGTCGGCTCAGCGTCTCGCCCGAAATGACGTCCACCGGAGCGATGGTGTCGAGCCGCGACCGGCCGGCGGTCCGGGTGCCGGTCACGACGACTTCGTCGAGGGAGGTGGTGTCCTGCGGTGGCGGAGTCTGGCTCTGCGGACTCTGGGCCAGTGCGGGGCAGGCCATCAGCGCCCCGACGGAGGCGAAGGTCAGAAGAAGCGAGCGGCTGGCGAGCGTGTTCATGGGATCCCCCCGAAGAGCAGACAGGAAGAGCACGGATTTTCTCGGAGTCGGCATCCCGTGGCCGGGATCGTTCCCCCAGAAAGCGCGTCTATCCGTCCTGCGACAAGAATTTTGCGCGTATCGTGGGAAAAGACTGTGTCGCGTCGCCGCCGGCGGTCAACCCGTCGTCGATAGAGACGCTCAACGTGTGGCTGAATGGTCACAAAACTGTAATTGAAAAAGGGCGCGCCCCGTAGGACGCGCCCCTTCTTTCAGATCAGCGCTGAGGCCGGGTTCAGGCTTCCGAACCCAGACCGTCCTGCTGGCCGGCGCCGCCGGCGACCATGTCCTTGGCCTGTTCGAGGGCGGCTTCGCGGTCCTCGTCGTAGGCGGCCTTGATCACGTCTTCGCCCTTGGCCTGACGCTCGGCTTCGTCGGCCGAACGGGCGATGTTGATCTTGATGGTGGCCGAGACCTCGGCGTGCAGGCGGACCAGCACTTCGTGGACGCCCAGCGTCTTGATCGGGGTGTTGAGCACGATCTGGCTGCGCTCGATCTTGCCGCCTTCGGCCGTGACGGCCTCGACGACATCGCGGGCTGCGACCGATCCGTACAGCTGACCCGTCTCACCGGCTTGCCGGATCATGACATAGGTCTGGCCGTCGATCTTGGAGCCGATCGTGCCGGCGTCGGCCTTGTTCTTCTCGTTGCGGGCCTCAATGGCGGCGCGGTCGAGTTCGAACGCCTTCAGGTTCGCCGACGTGGCCCGACGGGCCTTGTCGCGCGGCAGAAGGAAGTTACGGGCGAAGCCGTCCTTGACGGAAACGACATCGCCGATGGCGCCGAGATTATCGACGCGCTCAAGCAGAACGACCTTCATCTTACTTCACCACATAGGGCAGGAGGGCCAGATAGCGGGCGCGCTTGATGGCCTTGGCCAGTTCGCGTTGCTTGATCTGGGAAACGGCCGTGATGCGCGAAGGGACGATCTTGCCGCGTTCGCTGATGTAGCGTTGCAGCAGTTTGACGTCCTTGTAGTCGATCTTCGGCGCTTGCGGACCCGTGAACGGGCACACTTTACGGCGGCGATAGAAGGGACGGCGGGCCGGGCCGGAGCCGGCCGGCGCGCCCGGCGACGGGGCGGTGGTGTCGGTCATGTTCCGGTTCCCTTAGAAGGTTGCTTCGGCGGCGGCGTCGTCACGCGGCGTACGCTCGCGTTCACGTTCACGCTCGCGCTCGCGGCGGGCCAGCAGCGGCGACAGTTCCAGGTCGAGTTCCTCGACGCGGACGGTCAGCCAGCGCAGGACGTCTTCGTTGATCGACAGCTGACGTTCCACTTCGGCCATGGCGGCGGGCGGGCAGTCGACGGCGAGCAGCGAATAGTGCGCCTTGCGGTTCTTTTTGACCCGGTAGGTCAGGTTGCGCAGACCCCAGTACTCGATCTTGGCGACGGTGCCGCCGCCGGCTTCGATCAAGCCCTTGATGGTGTCGTTCAGCGCTTCGGCCTGTTGCGCGGAGATATCCTGGCGCGACATGACCGTGTGCTCGTAAAGAGCCATGCGGTAGTCTCCCTTGTAGGGCGTCGGCGCGAGGGGACCGGGTAAGTCCTCTCCCACGATGGATCCTGGCGCGGCGGCCGGGATGACTTCCCGAACCCTTTGGTGCTCCGCAGCCAGGACCGAAGCCCTGGAAAGGCGGCGCGTATAGGGGAAAAGGGCCGGTGGGGCAAGGCGCGCGTGGCCGGAGGGCGATCAGGCCGCCCTTATACCGGGGCGAGGCGGCAGCAGGGTGACTGTCTCCACCCGGTTCCGGCCATTGTTCTTGGACCGGTACAGCGCGCCGTCCGCCCCGATCAGCAGGCCGTCCGGCATGGCGATGGTCAGGCCGACCGGGCCGGCCGCCGTCGCGGCGCCCACGCTGACAGTCAGCACCCCGCTTGCGCTATCTGCGTGCGCGACCCGCAGACGGTGGACGGCGGCGCGCAGCGCCTCGGCCACCTGGGCGGCCCCCGCGGCGGGGGTGCGCGGCAGGATGACGGCGATCTCCTCGCCGCCGTAGCGCGCCGCCAGATCGCCGGGGCGTTTCACGACCTCCTGCACCGCCCGGGCCACGTCGCGCAGGCAGGCGTCGCCCGCGGGGTGGCCGTAGCGGTCGTTGAAGGCCTTGAAGTGATCGACATCCAGCAGGATCAGGGACAGCTCTGTGTCGGCGCGAACGGCGCGCGCCCATTCCCGCTCGAGCGCTTCGTCAAAGGCCCGCCGGTTGGCCAGTCCCGTCAGGGCGTCCGTGGTCGCCTCGCGCTCCAGTCGGAGCTGCAACGCCTGCCGCTCCGAGACATCGCGCATGACCAGAATGACCTCGACCAGCGCCCCGGTCTCCGGATCGCGCAAGGCCCGTGAACTCGTCTCCACCCACGCCATGACCCCGTCCGGTCTGAGCGTCCGCAGGACCAGGGCGTCGACGTCCTCGCCCCTGAGCATACGCTCCGCCTTGGCGGCGATGATGGGCTGGTCCTCTTCTAGGACGATGGACGAAGGTCTCTGACCGATCATCGCCTCCGGCGTGCGGCCCAGCACTGTCGTCGATGAGGGCGAGCAGTAGCGGATGATGAAATCGGGTCCCAGCCGGCACAGCACGTCGCGGCTGTTCTCGACCAGCAGTTTCAGGTCGGCGTCGGTGGCCACGTCGGCATGCCGGGTCCGCCCGAGCAGGCGGTCGAACAGGCGACGGACGTATGACGCAGCCATTGCCGCCTCCACACACCATCCCCGACCCCGCCAAGGGTGCGCCCGGCGTCTTAAGCGAGGGCTTACGCCTATGGTGAATGCGCGTCAGCCAGAAGCGCCGAAGCCTACCCCTGCGGGCGGATGACCATGCAGGTGACGCGGCGCTCGGCCAGGGCGGCGCAGGCGCCCTGGGCGGCCTGTTCGCTCATGCCGGTGAAGCGCGAGCGGTACCAGCCCTCGGCGTTCTGGACATTTCGTTCGGCTGCGGCGAACTGGGTCCGGAAGCGGCGGTTGACCTCGGTCAGCCAGTTGCTGGCCACGGCTTCGTCGCGGAAGGCGCCGACCTGCACCGACCAGGCGCCGGCAGGGGTCCTTGCCGGCGGACGGGCGGCGGGCCGGGCCGGCGGAGGCGCGGCGCGGGCGGGGGCCGAGCCGCCGTTCAGGGCGGCGGTCAGGTCGCCGGTTGTCCGCACCTCGGCGCGCTGGACCGTAGCAGGCTGGCGCACTTCCGATGGCGCGGGCGTCACCCGCAGCGGCTGCGGTTGAGGCTGGGCCGCGACGACGGCGGTGTAGGCTACGGCCTCATCTCCGGCGTCCTCTGTGGCGGCCGAGGCGTATTCGACGCCGCTCGACAGTTCCTGGCCGATGCCGAAGCCGCGCGCCTCGAAGAAGGTCTGGGCGATCTGGATGGTCTCGCCGCGCGCCCGGGCGCGTTCGACATCGAAGCCGGTGTTCATCAGGGCGGCGACATGTTCGTTGCGGCTGGCGGTCGTGCGCCCGCCCAGCACGATGGTGATCAGCCGCTTGCCGTCGCGCACCGACGAGGCCGCCAGATTATAGCCCGAGGCGTTGGTGTAGCCCGTCTTCAGGCCGTCATAGCCGGAGCCGCTGCGCAGCAGGCCGTTCGTGTTCCGGTATTCGCGGCCCTGATAGTACCAGTCGTGCTGGCCGAAATATCGATAGTACTGCGGATAGTCGCGCATGACCGCGCGCGCCAGGACGGCAAGGTCGCGCGCCGAGGTGACCTGCCGGCTGTCGGGCAGGCCGTTCGGATTCACATAGTGGGTCTGGGTCATCCCCAGTTCGCGGGCCTTGCGGTTGGACATGGCCGCGAAACGCTCCTGCGAGCCGCCGATGTGTTCGGCGATCGCCATGGCCATATCGTTGGCGCTGCGAACCGCCGTGGCGCGCATGGCGTCGTCGAGAGTAATAGTCTGTCCCGCCGCCAGCCCCAGTTTCGAGGGCGGTTCGCGGGCGGCGCGCGGGGAGACGGTGATCACGTCGTCAAGCTTGACCTTGCCCTCGGCGAGCGCCTCGAACGCCAGATACAGGGTCATGACCTTGGTGACAGAGGCGGGGAAGCGCCGTTCGTCCGCGTAACGCGCAAACAGCACCTCGCCCGTCTCGGCGTCGACGACGATGGCGGCGTAACGGGCGTTGTCCGAAGACTGGGCGACCAGGGGGGGCGTAGTCGGCGTCAGGGCCAGGGCGGCCACCAGCACCAACGACAGCCACCCACGGCGGATCAGGGAGGAGATCGACAAAGGCAGGCCTCACAAGACATTTAGCGCGACGGCGGCCCCACCACGCGACGCTGACGAAAGGCTAACATGCGTCATCGGGGTTTCGTGAGGGTAAACAAGCCGTCAACGGATTTGTGAAGCGGCTTCGCCTGTCAGGCGCTGCGGTCCCGATATGAAACTATTGTGCAGTGCACAATAATCCTTGACCAGACTTCGCACTTGCACCATATAGCCGTCTGTCGCGATGGCCAACGCCTTCGCGAAATCAATCAGGCGGTCCCCCGGCCGCGAAAAAACGATCAGGAGACTATCATGGCTGACACCACCGCCGAGACCGTCAAGAAGACCGTCGAAACCACCGCCAACACCGTCAAGGCTTCGGCCGAGAAGGCCCAGGCCACGTTCCAGGCCAATGCCGAACAGGCGCAAGCCGCCGGCGCCAAGGCCTTCCGCGACGTCGCCGACAAGTCGGCCGCCGGCATCAGCGAGCTGAACGCCCAGGGCAAGCAGAACCTCGAAGCGCTGGTGGCCTCGGCCGCCGCCGCCCAGAAGGGCGTCGAGACCCTGTCGGCCCAATCGGTCGCCTTCACCAAGAAGTCCTGGGAGGACGGCGTCGCCGCCGCCCAGTCGATCTCGCAGGCCCGTTCGATCCAGGAGCTGCTCGAGCTGCAGACGACCTGGGCCAAGTCGGCCACCGAGGCCTATCTGGCTGAAGTGACCCGCGCGACGGACGTCCTGACCGCCTCGGTCAAGGACAGCTTCAAGCCGATCAACGAGCGCGTCACCGCCTCGGTCGAAAAGTTCCAGGCCGCCCGCTAAGGCGCCCGGGAGTTCAGTAAGCGTACCGAAGGGCCCTCGGCGGAAACGCCGGGGGCTTTTCATTGGCCGCTGCGCAGCCAGCTCATTGCGGCGTCGATCGCGGGGTCCGAGCGATCGGCGAAGCTTCGCGCAGTTCGCGGGGCGAGGACATCCGGCGTGACGCCCCGGCCCTCGATGCGTTCTCCCGAGAGATCGATGTAGTCGAGGTACGGCACCATCAGGGTTCCGCCGTCGGGGAGGTCGAAGATCTGCGACGCCAATACAGCCCCGGCCGTCGGTGAGCCGAACAGCTGTGCGCGGCCATAGTGCCGCAGGGCGGCGGCGGTCACCTCCGCGCAGCTCCCGGTTCGCGGACCCACGAGAACGGCGAGAGGTCCGTCGACAACCTTGCCCTCCCGGGCCGTCCTCAAACGATAATCGCGTTTTCGCCCCTTGAAGTCGCCGAGGGCGGTTGCCGCGGGCAGCAATCCGGAAGCCAGCCGGACCATTTCGGCAATCAGACCCCCGCCATTCTGTCGGAGGTCGAGCACCACGGGTCGGTCCTTCGCTTCCTGAAGCGTCTTGATGACCCAGGTCACGGCGGGTGGGTCGAAGGCGTTGAATCGCAAATACCCGGTTCCATCGGGCAACTCCCGCCATTCAGTGGGCGAGGGCGCGGCCTTGGGCGACCAGGTCACATCGAACCGCGTGCCGGAAACGGAGTCGACGAGCTGCACGGTGCGCCCTGTCTCGGGCAGACTAAGGCTGGCGATCCGGACTGACTGGCCCGGACGAAGTCCAGCCTCCTGAGCCGGGGCGTCAACGGTGACGTCTTCGACGAGGAAGGCAGACCCGGTGAATGTCAGCACAGCTCCCATGCCGGCTTCGTCTTCGGGGCTCAGCAAGACCGGGCGACCCGCCCTCTGCCTGGGCGGCGTGAAGAAACGGCCGTTCGACAGCGTGAGCATCCCCGGGGGACGGATCTCGAGGTGCGAAGTCCGGAACTGGTCCAGCACCGGAGCCAGAACCTCAAGGTAGAGAACTGCGGGGGTCTCAGCTCTTGCGGCCCGGGGCCGCCATTCACGACGGACGGCGTTCCAGTCGACGCCCTCCATCGCCGGGTCGAAAAACCATTCATCCACGGTCCGCCACATCGTGTCGAAGATCGCGAGGCGGCTGCGTTGGGTGGCGGAATGACATCCCGCGAGGGTCAGGCCGAGAGCGGCCTGGGCGAAGAATATCCGACGCGTCGCGCAAATCATGGCCGCAGGCTAGTCGCGGCGAGGTTGTGCGGCAATCGCTCCGGCGTGAGCCTTGACGCCTCCCGTCTCCTCCCTGTCGGCCAAACCGAGGGGAGGGGGCCGGTCCCCGTCTCCTCCCCACGCCGTGGGGAGGTGGCGCGGCGCATCTTCGCGCCGTGACGGAGGGGTGGAGGAGGATCGCATGCGATCCGACGACGGCGCCGCCGCCTTACCCCTCCACCCCTTCGGGGTCCCTCTCTCCATCGCTACGCGACAGGGAGGAGACGATGACGCTGCCGGCGAATCTATAGTCGCATTGGCGGAAAAACATCCGGCCTCTTCAACACCTTCCGCTTTTGCCGAACTGAATCTCCAGCACCCCCTCCCGGCGCCCTTATCATTCTCCCATTCCGTCGCGGGGGGAGGGCGTCTGGCGCCAGGGCCAATCACGTGCGGCGGGATGCGATCGAGCGGGAAACGTCGTCCTGTAATCGTCGCCCGGACCCTTGAGCGGTGAAGAACTGTGCTTGTGGAACATCGGGGGCGTGGGGACGGGGGACTGCCCGGGGGCGCCTAAACCCCGGGGGCCGGGAGGCCTGGAAGCCTTCCGCCCGTCGCGAGCGTACGACGGACAGGGATGAATGCGGCGAAAAGGCCGGGGTGGGAAAGTCCCAAAAGCCCCGCAGGCCGCCAGCGAAGCCCGCCCCCGTCGGCTTGCGTGAACCGGTCGCGCGGAGCGAAGGCGGCGACGCCGAAAACACATCAACGGTCCCCGCAACGCGAAAGCAGGGGGCCACCATTCGGTTCCGGGCTAGCCGCCCGCGCTCCGCGACCTCCCCGCACTTTCCGGCGTTCGCGCCCGAAAGCGCTTCAGCCTGCGCCAAAACATAAAGCTGTGACTGGACGCGCCTTCAATTCACGCCATCATTCCCTATCTGATCGTCTTCTCCCCGAAACTGGACCACGAATGCCGCCGTCACGCAGGCCAGGTGAACAAAACGATGGAGGCCTCGGCGCCGCCACCGTCACCGAGACCAAGCCGAAACTTCAGAAGCCCTCGCTGTACCGGGTGCTGATCCTGAACGACGACTACACGCCGATGGAATTCGTCGTCTATGTGCTGGAGCGGTTCTTTCAAAAGGACCGCGAGGCCGCGACTCGCATCATGCTGCATGTGCATCAGCATGGGGTCGGGGTCTGCGGCGTCTTCACCTACGAGGTGGCCGAAACAAAGGTCGCACAGGTGATCGAGACCGCCCGCCGCCACCAGCACCCCCTGCAATGCACGATGGAAAAAGACTGAGAGGATCTGTCCATGCCCTCGTTCTCCCGTCCTCTCGAAGAGACGCTGCACCGCGCGGTGCACTACGCCAATGAACGGCGTCACGAATACGCGACGCTCGAGCACCTTCTGCTCGCCCTGATCGACGACCCCGACGCGGCCAATGTCATGACCGCCTGCAACGTCGATCTGACCAATCTCAAGGCGGCGCTGACCCTTTACGTCGACACCGACCTGGCGGCGCTCGCCACCAGCGACGGCGAGGACGCCAAGCCGACCGCCGGCTTCCAGCGCGTGATCCAGCGCGCCGTCATCCACGTCCAGAGCTCGGGCCGCGAGGAGGTCACCGGCGCGAACGTGCTGGTCGCCATCTTCAGCGAGCGCGAAAGCCACGCCGCCTATTTCCTGCAGGAGCAGGACATGACTCGCTACGACGCGGTCAACTACATCGCCCACGGCATCGCCAAGAAGGCCGGCGGTTCCGGCGAGACGCGTCCGGCCAAGACCGGGTCAAGCCCTGAGGACGCCGAGGACGCGGCCGCCGCCAAGACCGGCGGTGAGGCGCTGGAGGCCTATTGCGTCGACCTCAACGAGAAGTCGCGCAACGGCAAGATCGACCCCCTGATCGGCCGTCACGCCGAGGTCGAGCGGGCGATCCAGATCCTGTGCCGCCGCACCAAGAACAACCCCCTGCTGGTCGGCGACCCCGGCGTCGGCAAGACCGCCATCGCCGAGGGCCTGGCCCGCAAGATCGTCAACCACGAGGTCCCGGAGGTGCTGGAAGGCGCCACCATCTACAGCCTCGACATGGGGGCGCTGCTGGCCGGCACCCGCTATCGCGGCGACTTCGAGGAGCGGCTGAAACAGGTCGTCAAGGAACTGGAGACGCACGACAACGCCATCCTGTTCATCGACGAGATCCACACGGTGATCGGCGCCGGCGCGACCTCGGGCGGGGCCATGGACGCCTCCAACCTGCTGAAGCCGGCGCTGGCCTCCGGCTCGCTGCGCTGCATGGGCTCCACCACCTACAAGGAGTACCGCCAGCACTTCGAGAAGGACCGGGCGCTCGCTCGCCGCTTCCAGAAGATCGACGTCAACGAGCCGACGGTTGAGGACACGATCAAGATCCTCAAGGGTCTGAAGACCTCGTACGAAGGCCACCACAAGCTGCGCTACACCGACGCGGCCCTGCGCACCGCGGTCGAGCTGTCGGCCCGCTACATGACCGACCGCAAACTGCCGGACAAGGCGATCGACGTCATCGACGAGGCGGGCGCCAGCCAGATGCTGCTGCCTGAATCGAAGCGGAAGAAGGTCATCGGCCAGAAGGAGGTCGAGGTCGTCATCGCCCGCATGGCCCGCATCCCGGCCAAGTCGGTCTCCAAGTCCGACACCGAGGGCCTGCGCGCGCTGGAAACCGACCTGAATCGGGTCGTCTTCGGCCAGTCGTCGGCCATCGAACAGGTCTCGGCGGCCATGAAGCTGGCCCGCGCCGGACTGCGCGATCCGAGCAAGCCGATCGGCGCCTTCCTGTTCAGCGGCCCGACGGGCGTCGGCAAGACCGAGGTCGCCAAACAGCTGGCCTCGACCCTCGGCATCGAGATGCTGCGCTTCGACATGTCGGAATATATGGAGCGGCATACCGTCAGCCGCCTGATTGGCGCGCCTCCGGGCTATGTCGGCCATGACCAGGGCGGCCTGCTGACCGACGCCGTCGACCAGCATCCGCACGCCGTGGTTCTGCTCGACGAGATCGAGAAGGCCCACCCGGACGTCTACAACATCCTGCTGCAGGTGATGGACAACGGCATGCTGACCGACGCGGTCGGCAAGAAGGTCGATTTCAGGAACACCATCCTGATCATGACCACCAACGCCGGGGCCGCCGACAACGCCCGCGCCTCCATCGGCTTCGGCCGGGGCAAGGTCGAGGGCGAGGACGACAAGGCCATCCAGCGCCTGTTCGCGCCGGAGTTCCGCAACCGTCTGGACGCCATCGTGGCGTTCAAGGCGCTGGACTCCGAAACGATCAAGTCGGTGGTGACCAAGTTCATCATCCAGCTGGAAGCCCAGCTGGCGGACCGGAACATCACCATCGAACTGACCGACGAGGCGGCCGACTGGCTGGCCAAGAACGGCTTCGACGAACTGTATGGCGCGCGGCCTCTGGCCCGGGTCATCCAGGAGCACATCAAGAAGCCGTTGGCCGACGACATCCTGTTCGGACGCCTGACGCGGGGCGGCCATGTGAAGGTGACCCTGACCGACGGCAAGATCGCCTTCGACATCGCCGGGCCGAATGCGGCGCAGGTGAAGGCGGTCGAGGCCCAGGCCGCGGACTGATCGTGGTGGGCGGGGCATGAGAAAGGCCCGGGCGGCGACGCCCGGGCCTTTTGTCTGCCTGACGTAAGAGCCTAGCGGCGGCGGCCGACGCCGCCCAGCAGGATGGCCAGGCCGGCGACGATGCCGGTGGTCAGCAGCGGCTTGCGGCGGGCGAAGTCCAGACCCTGACGGGCCTTGTCCTGATACTGGACCGGGGCCTTCTCGACCAGGCCGTCCAGCCCGTCGATGACGCGGCCATAGGCGTCCTTGGCCTTGCCCTTCACCTCGTTGAACTTGCCTTCGAGCTGAAGCTTGCTGTCGCCGGTCATGCGGCCGAGGCCGGACTGGGTCTGGCCGGTCAGGGTGTCTGCGGCGCCGTCGATACGTTGGTCGGTCATGAGAATGGTCCTTGCTGCGAAAGGGCGGGGAGGCCTGCACCGGAAGTGCATGTCGGGCTCAGGAGTTCCTGCGGCAAGGCGTCCGGCTTCACTCTTTCGCGCCTGAGCCCGCTAACCGGCGCTGGGCCTTCAGCCGAAGGTGACAGCTGGCTGGCCGACCGCTTCAAACCGGATGGCGGGCGGGTTGGCATAGGTGGCGGCATAGGTGTTGCCGTCGACGAAGGCGCCATTGGTGCGGGTCACGGCGGGCGCGGCGGCGGCCGCGACCCGGAACGAGGTCACGGTGACCGGCAGGTTCTGCACCAGTTGGCCGTTGGGGATGGTGGTCAGCGTCCTCGGCCCGTCGAACAGGGTCAGGGCGGCGCCGGTGTTGTTTCTGAAGGCGAGCCTGGGTGTCTCCCGAGGGTTGAGCGTGTCTGACCAGCGGTGGGCCAGATAGACAACTTAAACGAGTATAACGCAAACACAAGTTGTGACGCCAGGAGGGGGTCGGAGGGATATACCCGGATGATATTGACGCGACTGTTTTCTCCGGGTAAAACCCTTGCTCATCGACGTGTTTGGCAGGGTTTTCCCGAATTCCGGGGCACCAACCCTGCCAAACCCTGCCACCTCGGTCGTCTCCGCCTGATCCGGAGACACCATGGGGGGTGGGCTACGTCAGAATCGGAAGCAGGCGCTTCGGCGCCATTCACGGAGCCCGTCATGTCCCTCGCCGCAGACCATCCCCTGTTCGCCTTCGCAGGCCATCGCCTTCTGGCCCGCGGGCTTGCGACCGAGGTCGTCGCGGCGGTGAAGGCGGCGACCGACGCGGGTGAGACGGTCCTGACATTCGACGCCGCCGACGGCCGCGTCGTCGATCTGGACCTGCGCGGCGACACGGCCGCTGTCCTGGCCCGGCTGACGCCAGCGCCCGAGGCGGAGAAGCGCGGGCCGGGCCGGCCGAAACTGGGCGTCACGGCGCGCGAGGTGACCCTGCTGCCGCGTCACTGGGACTGGCTGTCCGCCCAGCCCGGCGGCGCCTCGGTGGCCCTGCGCAAACTGGTCGAAAACGCCCTGCGCGAAGCCGAGGGCCCCGACCGCGCCCGCAAGGCGAAGGAGGCGACCTACCGCTTCATGACCGCCATGGCCGGGGACCTTCCGAACTATGAGGAGGCGACCCGCATGCTGTTCGCCGGCGACTGGACGGCGTTCGACGCGGCGACGGAGGGGTGGCCAGAAGGGGTGCGGGAGACGGCGCGCGGGATGGCGGCGGGGGCGTGGCGGAACGGCGAGGCGGTCTCGACTGGCTAACGTTCGGTCGCAGGCCGGGACGCACCGTCGTTCGACGTCGGTCCAAAAATCATGTCGGTCAGCGCGCGCGCTCTTTCGCGACTACGCCGCTCCCGGGCGGGGTCGGGATGCGGCTCCAGATCGACCGCCCAGACGACGCCTGCGGGTGGGACCAGGTCGGGGCAGCTCGCGAGCGCGCGTTTCCGGCTCAGCACATCCATGTTGCGATCAAAGCGGTCGATGCCGTCGCCCGCGAGGTCACGGTTTTTCGCGACGGAAACGCTCACTGCCCATTGAGACGACTCCGCAGGCGGAGGGGGTATCTCATGGGTGACCGGTCGCCCGTCCTCATCACGCGTTGTGATCCGGGAGATGATGACGGCGCTCGTCTGGGCTTCCTTCCAGAGGGTCAGCACAGCGAACGGCTCTATCACGCCGTCACGTTCGATAAGGCCGCACCCGTTCCAGCCGCCACCCCTCGGAGTGGGGCCAAACGCGCTCGACAGGATCCGGCCGCCGGGGGTCTCGGCCAGCACCGCCTCAAGCAGTCGGGCGTCGGACGGGCGTGGTGGTTGGGCGACGGGCGTTTGCGGAGCAACCATCGCCAGCAGAGCGGCCATAGCACCCCCGAACATCATCCCACCTTCACCCGCGTCGCCGCCTCGGGGAGATCCTCCCCGAACGCCCGCTGATAGAACTCCGCGATCGTCGGGCGCTCCAGCTCGTCGCACTTGTTCAGGAAGGTCAGGCGGAACGCCAACCCCACATCCCCCGCGAAGATGATCGCGTTCTGGGCCCAGGTGATGACCGTCCGGGGGCTCATGACCGTCGAGATGTCGCCGTTCATGAACGCGTTGCGCGTCATGTCGGCGACGCGGACCATGGCGGCGATGCGGCGGCGGCCGTCGGCGTCGGACCATTCGGGGACCTTGGCGGCCACGATCTCGGCCTCGACGTCGTGGTCGAGGTAGTTGAGCGTGGTGACGATGTTCCAGCGGTCCATCTGACCCTGATTGATCTGCTGGGTCCCGTGGTACAGGCCCGAGGTGTCGCCAAGACCGATGGTGTTGGTGGTCGAGAACAGGCGGAAGAATGTGTTCGGCCGGATGACGCGGTTCTGGTCCAGCAGGGTCAGGCGGCCCTGAGCTTCCAGCACGCGCTGGATGACGAACATCACATCGGGGCGGCCGGCGTCGTATTCGTCGAAGACGAGGGCGATCGGGCGCTGGATGGCCCAGGGCAGCATGCCCTCGCGGAACTCGGTGATCTGTTTCCCGTCCTTGAGGACGATGGCGTCCTTGCCGACCAGATCGATGCGGCTGACGTGGCTGTCGAGGTTCACGCGCACCATCGGCCAGTTCAGGCGGGCGGCGACCTGTTCGATGTGGGTCGACTTGCCGGTGCCGTGATAGCCCTGGACCATGACGCGGCGGTCGAAGCTGAAGCCGGCGCAGATTGCCAGGGTGGTCTGCGGGTCGAAGCGGTAGGCCTCGTCGATCTCGGGCACATGGCTGTCGCGCTCGGTGAAGACCGGCACGGTCATGTCCGAGTCGACACCGAAGATCTCGCGCACGGTGGCGCGACGGTGCGGTTCCAGCGTCAGCAGGGGATCGGGGGTGGCCCCAAGAACAGAGTCGGCGAGGGAGGTCATACGGGTGCGATTACCGCACCCTCACCGGGTGGTCGAGGCCCATGCCGACACGAAGTCCCGCATTGAGCGCAAAGGGCAGATGCGAGAGCAGGGGCGGGACCACGCCCTTGAGCCAGTCGGCCAGCGGCGAGGTGTTGCGGACCATGCCGGTCAGACCGCGCACGCGGTCGACGACGGCGGCGTCCACGGGGTGGCGGATGCGGTTGTAGTCCTCGAGCCGGCCGGGCTCGCCGTTCAGGAAGTCGGCGGCGCAGGCGGCGTAGACGAAGGCGTCCTCGATACCGAGGTTCATGCCGCGCGCGCCCATCGGCGAATGGATGTGGGCGGCGTCGCCGGCCAGGCAGATGCGGCCGACGGTCATCCGCTCGACCATGCGGTGGGAGATGCGGAAGTCGCTCTGCCAGTGGATGGTCCCGAGGGTCCATTCGGGAGGCAGGCCCTCCAGCAGCGGACGGCCGAAGCCGATCAGGCGCAAGGTCTTGCCCGAGAAGGGCAGGACGATCAGGGCGCCCTCGTCGTGCAGGTCGATCCAGCCCTGATCGGGCTGCAGGCCGTCGATATCGACGTCCATCAGCTGCCAGGGTTCGGTCCAGCCGTCGCCGGGGAAGTCGAGGTCCAGCGCCTTGCGCACGGTGGAATGGGCGCCGTCGGCGGCGAACAGCAGGGGCGTCTCGATGGTTTCGCCGTCGGCGAGGGTCGCGGTGACGGAGGTGACGGTCTGCGAGACTTCGGCCAGCGCCTTGCCGCGTTCCGGGACGACGCCGAGCGGAGCGAGGGCCTCGGTCAGCAGGGCCTCGGTGCGGGCTTGGGGCAGGATGACCATCGGGTGGTCGGCGCCCAGCGCCTTCCAGTCCGGCTTCAGGGTCGTCAGCGGCTTGCCGTTGTGGTGCAGGAACAGGGTCCGCATCTCCTGCGCCTCGGCGAGGATGCGGGCGGTGACGCCGGTATCCTCAAGCAGGGACAGGGTGCGCGGATTGACGCCCAGCGCCTTGGAGGTCCGCGTCGGCTCGGGCGCGGCGTCGATGATGCGGACGGGTACGCCGCGCCGGCTCAGGAACAGCGCCGCCGCCAGTCCCGCGGGACCGGCGCCGACGATCAGGACCTGGGGAGAATGGGCCATGACCAAAACCTAGGCCGGGGCGCGAGGCAGGTCGAATCCCGACGCCCGTCACGTGCGAAAGAACATCCGGCGCAGGCTGATCCGGCGCGACGCGTCTTTGCCTACGGCGCGGGCATAGGCGGCCACTCCGCACGACAGGCCGAGTAAATCAAGCGTATGTGTGTCGCTGTCGCTCTCACGAGACCGGCAGAGGTCAAGTTTTGTGCGACTGATTTTACTGTTCTGGATCTGGCGGATCATTTTCCGGAGCGCCTCCCAGCACTTCAGAATATACAACGCCTATGTATAGTTTTAGTTGCATTGGCCAAAATACTATCGGCATGATCATATTCTAAGGGCCCCTCTGTGGGCGACCGCTATTCAGCGGTCAGGGCCACATCCACATTGCCGCGCGTGGCGTTGGAGTAGGGGCAGACCTGATGGGCCTTCTGGATCAGGTCGTCGATGACCGTCTGATCGAGGCCGTGGTCCGTGACCTTGAGGGCGATGTCGAGGTTGAAGCCCTCGCCGCGCGTGTTCTTGCCGAAGCCGACGGTCGAATGGATCTTCGTCTCCGGGCCGACCGGCGTGCCGGCCTTGCCGCTGACCAGACGCAGGGCGCCGAGGTAGCAGGCGGCGTAACCGGTAGCGAACAGCTGTTCGGGGTTGGTGCCGGCGCCGCCCTTGCCGCCCATTTCGGTGGGGACGGACAGCAGAACGTCGATCTTGCCGTCGTCGGTGGCCGAGCGGCCCTCGTCGCGGCCGCCGCCCGAGGCGGTGGCGTGGGCTTTGTAGAGGACTTCCATGGGACGGCTCCTGTGCGGGGGAGCCTGACAGTTAGGTGTTCGCCAGCGGGATGCTACCCCGCCAGCCCGGCCTTCTTGAGCGTCTTGTAGGCCTTTATGACGCTCTGCAGCTTGGCCTCGGCGCCGCGGTCGCCCTGGTTCAGGTCGGGGTGGAAGCGTTTCAGCATCTCGTGATAGCGCGCCTTGACCCCGGCCTTGTCGGTGCGGGCGTCGAGGTCGAGCGTGGTCAGTGCCGCGCGCTCCAGCTTGCCGAGACGCAGGGTGTCCTCGCCCGCCGGGCCGGCCTGTTCTTTCGTGCGGCGGCCGAACAGGCCGAAGCTGTCCTGCCAGCTGCCGGCGCCCTTGGTACTGGCCGTGCCCATTTTCGAGGCGAAGGCGGCGGCCTCGCGGCTGAATTTGCCCGCCTTCATCTCCCAGGTCGGGCGGCCGCCGGTCATGGCCTCGTTTTCCTTGGCCGCGCGGACCTCGCCGTCGCTCATGCCGGCGTAGAAATTCCAGCCCTTGTTGTACTCGCCGGCGTGGCGCTGGCAGAAATCGTAGAAGTCGTTCAGCCGTTCGCGCGACTTGGGCGCGCGGGCCGTGGCGGCGGCGCGGCAGTCGGGCCACTGGCAGGCTTTCTCGCCGGGTTTCAGATGCAGGACGTCGGCCTCCGCCGCCTCCTCTTCGGGGCGGGGCGGTTTGATCCGCATGTCCTTGAAACGGGGCTTGTATTCAAACTCGGATGACATCGGTGCAAGTGTAAGGTCGAATTAGTCACCAACAAGGACACAGCGATGCCCGAAGGCCCGATTGCGACGATTATCCGGGAAAAACTGACGGCGGGCCTGTCTCCCGAGCGGCTGGTGATCGAGGACGACAGCGCCCGACACGCCGGTCATCACCACGAAGGCGGCATGGATGGGCAGCCGGGGGGCGAGAGCCACTTCAATCTGACGGTCGTTGCTGCGGCCTTTGAGGGGCAGGGCCGGGTGCAGCGACAGCGCGCGATCAACGCCTTGCTGCGTGAGGAGTTGGCCGGGCCGATCCACGCCCTGTCTATCCGTGCACTGACTCCGGCCGAGGCGGGCGCGATTCCTGACGGTCATCGAACGGTGGTGTCGTTGTCGTAGTCGTTCATCTCGTCTTAGAGACTTCCCCATAGCGTTCGCCGGACGTAACGGGGTTTGGGGCGCGCATGGTGGAATCCGACGGCATCGGCAAGTCGATCAACGGCGAACCGGGCGCTGGCGAAGCCGCGCAGGCGCTTCGTGCGATTCTGCAGACGCAATACCTCCGCTATATGATTATCGGTACATGGGCCGTCGGGCTGCTGGCGACGGTCGGCCTGACCACCGCCGCCCTGTGGTTCGTCGGCACGCTGGCCGCCGGGGCCTTGCGCGGCGCGGTCGAAAAACGCATCAGCGAGCGCGTGGGCGCCGGCTGGGGTCTGGTGTTCCCGGCCGTAGCGACTGCGACGACGGCCTCTTGGGCCGTCGCGCCGGTGCTGGCCTGGTTCTCGGGCGCCGCGTTCGGACATGCGCTGGCCATGGCCCTGCTGGTGTCGGGCTATGTACTGGTGTTCGCCCAGCTGCGCAGTTCGCCGCGTCAGGCCATGGTGATCTCCTCGCCCTATGGGGTCGCGGCTCTGGTGATCGCGGCCAGCCTGTGGGGCACGCCGACCTTCTGGCAGTTCCTCGCCGTGGTGCCGTTCACAGCCGCCGGCCTGGTGGTGCTGGTGATGATGACCATGCTGCGGGAGGAGCGGATTCGCGCCTTCCAGGAGCATCAGGCCCATCTGATCGAGGAACTGGAGGCCGCCCGCGACCGGGCAAACGCCGCCAACGACGCCAAGTCGAGCTTCCTCGGCGTAATCTCCCACGAACTTCGCACGCCGATGAACGGCGTCCTCGGCGCAGCCCAGCTTCTGGGCGCCACGTCGCTGGAGCCGACGCAGCGCGAGTATCTGTCGATCATCCGCAACTCCGGCGACAATCTGCTGAGCCTGCTGAACGACATCCTCGACATGACCAAGATCGAGGCCGGCAAGATGACCTTCGAGGTCGTCGACGTCGCAATCGAAGACCTGCACAAGCGCGTGACGGGCCCCTTCCAGGCCCAGGCCGAGGCCAAGGGCCTGACTTTCGCGACGCAGTTCGAGGGCGACATTCCCTCGATGGTCCGCGGCGATCCCCTGCGGGTCTGCCAGGTCATCCACAATCTGCTGTCAAACGCCGTGAAATTCACCGACCGCGGCGACGTCACCTATGTCGTGCGGGGCGAACGTCTGGCCGATGATCGGGTGCGCTTCGACTTCGCCGTGACCGATTCCGGCGCCGGCATCTCGCCCGAGGATCTGGAGCGGCTGTTCCAGCCGTTCACCCAGGTCGACGGCTCGTCGACGCGCCGCTTCGGCGGCACGGGTCTGGGTCTGACGATCGCCCGCCGCATGGCCAACATCATGGGCGGCGACATCAGTGTGACCTCGACCGTGGGCGAGGGCTCGACCTTCACCTTCTCGGTCGAGACCGAGGTCGTCGAATGGGCGCGGCAGTCAGAGGTGGAAGCCATCGCCGCCGAGCTGATCGACGGTCAGGCGCTCAATGTGCTGGTGGTCGAGGACCACCCCGTGAACCGCATGATCCTGGAGGCCTGGTTGGGTTCGGCCGGTCACGCCTCGGTCAGCGCAGAGAACGGGCAGATCGCCATAGAGATGGCCCGGGACCAGACCTTCGACCTCATCATCATGGACGTGAACATGCCGGTGATGGACGGCCTGACCGCCACGCGGGCGATCCGGGCCGGAGAGGGCGCCAACCGCGACACGCCGATCGTCGTGCTATCCGCCTCGGCGCGCAGCGAGGATCACGCCGCGGGCCTGGACGCCGGCGCCGACGCCTATCTGAACAAGCCGATCGACTTCGGGGCCTTGGCCGAGCTGATGAACCGGGTGAGCTCGGGGCGGGCCGGCGTTCGCAGCTTCGTCGACAGCCCGCAGGCCGCAGCAGCCTGACCCGCTGACGTCGTTAATAAAGTCCTGAAGACGGCGGTCCGCTGAACGGCGAATGACCATCGGCGTTCACACCCGGCTCAAGGGCCGGCGACCAGAGTGCGGGCAAGTCGAGATTTTTCGGCCGCATCTGGAGATGTCTCATGAAGAAGATTCTCACCACAGCCATCGCCGCGACGCTCGCCATGAGCTCGCTCGGTGTGGCCTCCGCCGCCGAAGCTCAATCGCGCGGCAATTACGAACAGCGTCAGGATCGCCGGGACGACCGGCGCGACGATCGCAACGACCGCCGCGAATGGCGTCAGGATGACCGCAACGACCGTCGCGAGGCCCGCCAGGACCAGCGCGAATACCGCCAGTGGCAGCGGGCGGAGCGCCGGTACAGCGCGGGCCGGTATCAGGCGCCGCGCGGCTATCAGACCCGTTCGTGGTCCTACGGTCAGCGGATGCCGTCCTACTACCGGTCGAACCAGTACGTCGTGAACGACTACGGCCGCTACGGTCTGCGCGCGCCGCCCCGCGGGTACCAGTATGTCCGCAGCGGCAATGACGTGGTGCTGGCCGCGGTGGCCACGGGTCTGGTCGCCGCCGTGATCGCGAGCCTGTTCAACTAAACGGCCCGGCTTGAAGAGACGACGCCCCGGAGGGAAACCTCCGGGGCGTTTTTCGTTTGGGTTCGAGCTGCTTACATGAGGTCCGATGCGCGCCTTCGCCGAACTGCTGGACCGACTGTCGCTGACGGCGTCGCGCAATGCGAAGCTGGTGCTGGTTCGGGATTATCTGAGAGCGACGCCTGATCCCGACAGGGGATGGGCGCTCGCCGCCCTGACCGGAGACCTGAGTTTCGACGCCGCCAAGCCGGCGATGATCCGCAAGGCGGTCGAGGCGCGGGTGGATGCAGTGCTGTTCGGCTGGTCGCATGACTACGTCGGCGACATGGCCGAGACGGTGGCGCTGATCTGGCCCCGCGACCCCGACTACAAGCCCAACCGCGAACCCGAGCTGGGCGAGGTGGTCGAGGCCCTGCGGACGGCCGGACGCGGCGAGGTGAAGGGGCTGCTTGAAGGGTGGCTGGACGCGCTGGAGCCCAAGGGGCGCTGGGCCCTGCTGAAACTGATGACGGGCGGCCTGCGTGTCGGCCTGTCGGCGCGGCTGGCCAAGACGGCGGCGGCGATGATGCGGCCCGCCGCAGTCAGCGAACCGCCGGACCCGGAAGGCGATGAGGCGGTCACACCGCTGGAGCCGGTCGACGCCTCGGACATCGAGGAAATCTGGCATGCGCTGGAGCCGCCCTACGCCGATCTCTTCGCCTGGCTCGAAGGCCGCTCCGAACGGCCCAGCGGCGACGCGCCGGGGCGGTTCCGGCCGGTCATGCTGGCGGTCGCCATCGACGAGGCGGTCGACTTCCAGAAACTGTCGCCCGAGGATTTCGCCGCCGAATGGAAATGGGACGGCATCCGCGTCCAGGCCGTGCGCGAGGGCGGGGTGGAGAAGCTCTATTCCCGCACCGGCGACGAGATTTCCGGCGCCTTCCCCGATGTGATGGCGGGGCTGAGCTTTGAAGGAGCGTTGGACGGGGAGCTGGTGGTCTGGCGCGCCAATGACGAGGGAGGAGGCGGCGTCGCTCCGTTCGGCGACCTGCAGCAACGGCTGAACCGCAAGGCGGTGGATGCGAAGACCATGGCGGCCTTCCCCGCGGCGATCGTCGCCTATGACATTCTGGCCGACCATGAAGAGGACCTCAGGGCCCTGCCGCTGCGCGAACGGCGGGCGCGGCTGGAGGCGCTGGCCGAGGGGGGCGGGGATCGCCTGCATCTGTCGCCGGTGGTGCCCTACGCTACGTGGGCCGATCTGGCGGTCCTGCGCGCTGATCCGCCCGTGGGAGCCGCGGCCGAGGGGCTGATGCTGAAGCGCTGGGACAGTCCCTATGTCGCCGGCCGTCCGAAAGGCCCGTGGTTCAAGTGGAAGCGCGATCCGCACGTCATCGACGCCGTGCTGATGTACGCCCAGCGCGGCCATGGAAAGCGGTCCAGCTTCTATTCCGACTACACCTTCGGGGTCTGGACGGACGAGGGGCCGCTGACGCCAGTCGGCAAGGCCTATTTCGGCTTCACCGACGAGGAACTGAAGCAGCTGGACAAGTTCGTGCGCGACCATACCGTCGAGCGGTTCGGCCCGGTGCGATCCGTCCGCGCCGAGCGAGATTTCGGCTTGGTGCTGGAGATCGCGTTCGAGGGTCTGAACCGCTCGACGCGGCACAAGTCCGGCGTGGCGATGCGCTTCCCGCGGGTCAGCCGCATCCGCTGGGACAAGCCGGCGCGGGAGGCGAACACGATCGCCGACGTCATGGACCTGCTGGACGCCATCGAGGGCGGCGGCGGGCGGATCGCTCAGCCAGCGAAGGGCTGACGATTTCGCCACGACGGGTCGCGGGCGTCGGTCAGGCCGCAGAGCTGCAAGAAACCGATCACGGGGATCGCCCGCGCGGGCTGAGCCTGCGCCAGAAACAGCTGGGGCGGGGCCTCTGCGCGGGCCATCAGCGGCAACACCACCCAGGACCGGGGGAAGGGGCGGACGTCTATGTGAGGGTCAGCCTTCAGGTGGGGGCAATAGCGCAGGGACCGGGTCGAACACGCCTGGTGCAATGGCGCGATGGCCCCGGCGTCGATCAGGACCCGATCGTCCTCGAGATCGGCGGGCAGGGCGCCGCCGCGTCCGGTTGCGCGCAGGGTTCCCGCAGCGAACGGGTGCGCCACCTGGGTGTAGCGGTCCTCGGCCGTCGTGGGCTTGCCGCACATCGGGCACAGCATGTCGCGGACGGTCTGGCGCTGACGCACCGCATGGTTCTGCGAATACAAAGGCTTGCCGTGACCGGCGTTGTCGGCTTGGACGATGGCGAGGGCCCCCTTCACCGAGGAGCATGGCCGCACGCCCAGAACCGGCTCGCCGGTCCAGCTGGTGACCCAGGGCACGTCGATCCCGACCTTGAGCGCGGAGAGTTTCGCGGACTCGCTCATACCTCAGCCTAGGACGATGAGGCCCAGGCAAGAAGCCGGAAATACAGGCGCCGGGGTTCCAAATCGGGGGCGAGGCGTTAGACCCGGCTCATGTCCTCCCTCGTCGCTCCCCTGAACGAAGCGGTCGCCGCGGGCCAGAAGGCCGCCGCGATCGACGCCGCCATGATCGCCAAACTGACCGAGATGGCCGGCGATTTCGCGATCAACCTGACCATCGCGATCATCATCCTGATCGTCACCGTCTTCGCCTCGCGCTGGGCTTGCGGCCTGACGCGCCGGGCCCTGTCGCGGGTCAGGGGCTTCCGGCACGACCCAACAGTGCTCAGCTTCGCCGTGCAGGTGGTGCGGGTGCTGGTCTACATCATCGGCTTCATTGCCATACTGCAGCGGCTGGGCGTGCAAACGACCTCGATCATCGCCGTACTGGGCGCGGCCTCGCTGGCGGTCGGTCTGGCGCTGCAGGGGACCCTGTCGAACGTCGCGGCGGGTGTGATGCTGCTGATCCTGCGGCCCTATCGTGTCGGCGACCTGATCGACGTCGGAGGCCGTGTGGGCACTGTGCGGCGGCTGGACCTGTTCCTGACCCAGATGTCCGACGCCAATAACGTCAAGATCGTCGTGCCCAACGCCAAGGTGTTCAGCGACACCATCCTGAACCTGTCCGGGCAGAAGACGCGCCGGATGGAGCTGAAGATCGGCGTCGGTTACGGCGACAACCTCAACACGGCCAGGGAGGTTCTGATCAAGGCGGCCTCTGTCCATGACCTCGTCCTGCCCGACCCGGCGCCGTGGGCCGGCGTGACTTTGCTGGAATCCAGTTCGGTCCAGATGACCCTGCAGGCCTGGACTAAGTCGGACGACTACTGGCAGGCCAAGGCTGACGTGCTTCAGGCGGCGAAAGAAGCGCTGGACGCCGCCGGAATCGAAATCCCGTTTCCGCATCAGGTCGCCGTACCGTATGGCGAGGACAGTTCGTCCGAAGCGCCTCCTGCGCGGCGGAAGAGCCGGAAGACCAGGCCGGGCAAGTCCAGCGATCCGTCGCCGGGCGACGCCCATCAGGATAGCGGCGGCGAGGGCTGAGGCGTGCGTTACGATTTCGGATCCGACAATACGGCCGGCATGGCCCCGGCCGCGATGCAGGCTCTGGTCGAGGCCAACGAAGGCTTCGCCCGGGCCTATGGGTCAGACGACGTCACGGCCCGGGCCGCGGACCTGATCCGGCGCCGGCTGGATGCGGACGCAGACATTCGGTTCGTCTTCTCGGGCACGGCGGCCAACGCCATCGCTCTGTCGATGCTGGCCTGGCCGCATGAGGCGGTGCTGGCCCACCACGCCGCACACATCTGCACCGACGAGACCGGGGCGCCCGGCTTCTTCGGCTCGGGGGTCGGCCTGATCGGCCTGCCGGGTTTCTCGGGCAAGATCGACCCGCTGACGCTGAACGCCGCGCTGGAGGAGCCCGAGGTCGGCCATCGTCAGCCGCCGGCGGCGCTCAGCCTGACCCAGTCGACCGAATACGGCACGGTCTACACCGAGGAAGAACTGCGCCACCTGATAGAGCCGGTGAAGCTGAAGGGCTGCGGCGTGCACATGGACGGCGCGCGGCTGGCCAACGCCGCGGCGACGGGCTTCGACCTGACGCAGATCGCGCGGCTGGGCGTGGACGTGCTGGTGTTCGGGGGAGCCAAGGCGGGGGCGAACTGCACCGAGGCCATCGTGATGTTCGACAAGAGCCTGTCGCGGCGCATCGACAACCGGCTGAAACAGGCGGGGCAGACGGCGTCCAAGGCGCGGTTCCTTGCGGCGCCCTTCGTGGGACTGCTGGAAAGCGATGCTTGGGAGAACGGCGCCGCCCACGCCAACCTGATGGCTCAGCGGCTGGCCGACGGCATCGTCGCGCGGTCGCCCTTCACCCTGGCCCATCCGGTCGAGGCCAACGCCGTCTTCGTGCGCATGCCGCCGGCAGCGCATCAGCGGCTGAACGATATGGGCTGGGCCTGCTACCGCTTCGACGACGGTTCGGTGCGGTTCGTCTGTTCCTGGGCCACGCGGGAATCGGCCGTCGATGAGATAATCGAGGCGATCTCCATGCTTTAGACGGCGCGGTGTCCTTGAAGCTTCACGGAACCTCCCTAATTTGGAACAAACCGGGACCGTGATCGTTCGAAGCCCGAGCGCCGGTCCGGCGTAACCAGCAGGGGCCGACCATGAACGCGCCATCGCGCATCCCCGATGGGATCGCCGGGGATTTGAGCCGATATCGCGAAGTCCGTTCGGCCATGCTTGCGCTGGCGACTGGACTGACCGCGGAGGATCTGGCCGCCCAATCGATGCCGGACTGCAGTCCCGGCAAATGGCACCTGGCCCACTCCAGTTGGTTCTTCGAAGCCATGATCCTGGGCGAGGAACCCGGATACCAGCCAGTCGATCCCCGGTTCCAGACCCTGTTCAACAGCTATTACGAAGCCCTCGGCCAGAGGGTCGAGCGCAGCGATCGGGGCCTGATGACCCGGCCGTCGCTGGACGAGGTCATGGCCTATCGCCGCGAGGTCGACCGGCGAATGACGGCATGGCTGGGGCAGGGAGATACGGACTCCCGCCGGCGCTATCTGTTCACCCTCGGCCTGCATCACGACCAGCAGCATCAGGAGCTGTTCCTGATGGATCTGCTGAACCTGATGTCCCGGTCGCCGCTTGAGCCGGCGGCCTATGAGGCGCCGCCGCGCGCGACGGCTCTCGAGCCGCGCCGCGGCGGGTGGTCCAGGTTTGATGGGGGGCTGGTCGAGATCGGCCATGGCGGCGTCGGCTTCGCCTTCGACAACGAGGGGCCGGCGCATCGCATCTGGCTTGAGCCCTATGCCCTCTCCAATGATCTGGTCACGAACGGCGACTGGATCGCCTTCATCGATGACGGCGGCTACGCCCGGCCCGAGCTGTGGCTGTCGGACGGCTGGGCGGCGGTAAAGGCGGAAGACTGGACCGCGCCGCTGTACTGGCGCGACGATGGAGACCGCTGGACGGGGATGAGTCTGGCCGGTCGGATCGAGGTCGATCCTTCCGAACCGGTCCGGCACGTCAGCTTCTACGAGGCCGACGCCTACGCCCGCTGGGCGGGCAAGCGGCTGCCGACCGAAGCGGAGTGGGAGCATGCGGTGCGATGCCGGCCCGACGCCTTCTCCAACGCCTTCGGCGAGGTCTGGCAGTGGACCGCCAGCGCCTACGCCCCGTACGCCGGGTTCAGACCGACCGAGGGCACGGCCTCCGAGTACAACGGCAAGTTCATGGCCAACCAGATGGTGCTGCGGGGCTCGTCCTTCGCCACGCCCGAAGGACATGCGCGCGTCAGCTACCGCAACTTCTTCTATCCGCATCAAAGGTGGGCGTTCATGGGACTGCGACTGGCCGAGGACGCTGCGGCGCCGCTGACGCGGGACGCCGAGCCGGGCGAGACCGCCCGTTTTCGCCGCGATCTGGTCGCGGGTTTGTCCCGGTCGCCGAAGGTCGCTTCGCCCAAATGGTTTTATGACGCCGAAGGATCGCGCCTGTTCGAGGAAATCACCCGGCTGCCCGAGTATTATCCGACACGCCAGGAGGCGGCTCTGCTGCGGCCTGTGGCTCCGGAATGGGCGGGGCGGTTTGGCCCCGACGCGGTGTTGGTCGAATTCGGCTCCGGCGCCAGCGAGAAGACCCGGATCGTGCTGGACGCCGCGCCCGGCCTCGCCGCCTATGTGCCGATCGACATCAGCGCCGACGCGCTGGACGCCGCCGCGCGTCGGATCGCCGACGCCTATCCCGCGCTGACGGTCGCGCCGCTGGTCGGCGACTTCCTGCACCTCGGCGCCCTGCCGGCGGGAACGGGACAGGGCCGCAGGGTCGGTTTCTTCCCCGGGTCGACCATCGGCAATCTGGAGACCGAGGAGGCCGTCGCCTTCCTCAAGGCCGCGCGGTCCCTGCTGGGCGACGACGCGCTCTTCGTCCTCGGCGTGGATCTGGTCAAGGAGCCAGAGGTTCTGATCGCGGCCTATGACGATGCGGCGGGCGTGACGGCCGCCTTCAACCGCAATCTGCTGGTTCGGGCCAACCGCGAACTGGGGGCGGACTTCGACGTCGACGCCTTCGCCCACAGCGCGGTCTGGAACCCGGCGGAGTCGCGGATGGAGATGCATCTGGAGGCGACGCGCGACATGGCGGTCTGCGTCGGCGGCGAGACGATCGCCTTCGCCCGTGGCGAAACTATCCACACCGAGAACTCGCGGAAATTCACCGAAAAGGCCGTTCGCCGGCTGGCCGAAGCCGCGGGCTGGTCGGTTGCCGCCTTCGAAACGGGGGACGCCCCCGCCGTGGCCCTCGCGCTGCTGGAAGCCTGATACGAAAAAGGGCGGCGTCCGCGTGGACGCCGCCCTCTCGAATTCTGCGGCAGCCGTTCGCTATTCTGCGATCGTGCCCGTCTCTCGCGTGCGAGCCCCATGGGACGCTTCACCGCCCTTGCGGCCGGCCTGGGCGGCGAGGCTGCGGTCCTGGGAGAAGCTCCGCTTCTCGCTGGGTACGCTGGCTCCGCCCTTGCGGGCGATCTCACGCTGGCGTTCGGGATCCATCGAGGCAAAGCCCCGTTTGGAGACGCCGGAGGCGCGGGTGGGCTGACCTTGAGCCATCGGGGGGTTCCTTTCGTGGCGGAGGTGGCGGTTGCTGAACTGAACCCTTCCACCCCCGTCCGGTTCCGGTTGTCCGGTCACAGAATTGCGAACGAATCACAGAGTTTGCGTCGTCGTCAGCCGTAGGGACGCGAGTCGCCGGGCTCGCCTCCGGGAATATCCTGCTGCGGCATTTCCTCCGGCATGCCGCCCGGATCTTCGGGTGGGACGCCGCCCGGTTCGTAGTCCGGACCGGGCGTGTCGGGCGGCATGATCTCGGGTTGGCCGCCGGGGGTATCGGGCTCGATATAGGTCATCGCGGTCTCCTTCTCGGAAAGGAAACGTCCCGTACCGCAGCGCTGTTCAATCACGTTTCGGGAGCGCGACGTTTTGCCCGGAACCGGCTCGCCCCACGGCGGTTTGACGGGCTGAACCCCACACGCAGGAGCCCGCCATGACCGAGACCTACACCGGCCCGACATCCGTCGAGGATATCGAGGACGACGCCGACGGAGCGACGGCCACGCTGGATCGTCAGGCTGACGAGATCCTCGCCGAAGATCGCAGCTTCGGCGCCCGGCCGTTGCGGCAGGCTATCCGGGAGGATGCCCTGCAGGCGCGGGACTGGGGTCGGACCCGGACAGAGCGCCTGCGTCACGCGGTCGAGGAAGACCCGGTCAAGGCGTCGCTCTACGCCCTCGGCATCGGGGTGGTGATCGGCCTGCTGGCCGCGCGCTAGGCCAGATACATCAGGAAGGACCTGACGCCGGGCGCGCGATCGGCGCCCGGCGCATCGCCTCGTCCGAGACGAACGGATTGGTGCGCCGCTCGGCCCCGAAGGTGGAGGTCGGGCCGTGCCCCGGCACGAAGGCGACGTCATCGCCCAACGGCCACAGCTTCGTGGTGATGGCGTTAAGCAGGCTGGCGTGATCGCTGCGCGGGAAGTCCGTGCGCCCGATCGAGCCCTGGAACAGCACATCCCCGACCTGGGCGAAGCGGGCCGCCCGGTTGAAGAAGATCATATGCCCGGGCGTATGTCCCGGGCAGTGGTAGACCTCCCAGGTCGTGTCTCCCAAGGTCAGCGTGTCACCGTCGGCCAGCCACCGGGTCGGGGTGAAGGTGCGGGCGTCGGGCAGGCCGTAGAGCTGGCCATGCGCCGGGATGCCCTCGATCCAGATCTGGTCGTCCGGGTGGGGACCAATGATGTCGAGCCCGGTCTTCTCCTGCATCTCGGCCGCGCCGCCGGCGTGGTCGAGGTGGCCGTGGGTGATCCAGATGGCGTCCAGCGTCAGGCCCTGCTTGGCCACGGCGGCCAGAAGGGCGTCCACCGAGCCGCCCGGATCGATGATCGCGGCCTTCAGCGTGCTGCGGCACCAGACGAGGGTGCAGTTCTGCTGCAGGGCGGTGACCGGGAAGACGGCGACGCCGATCGGGGGAGGGGAGGAGGTCATTCCTCCAGATAGCGCGCCCCCGCCCGGACCGAAACCATCCCTGTTCCGCGTCTCACGTTGACCTTTCGGACCGTCGTCGACATAAGGGCGGGCTTCAAAGGCGCCGCCTCCAAAGGGCGGCCCTTGTTGCTTTACCCACACCGCGCAGCGCCTGCCTCAAAGGCGCAGCCACAGAGCGTCAGAATCCCGGCCATGCAAGTTGTCGAAAAGTCCAACGAAGGTCTCAGCCGCGTCATCGCGGTGACCATTCCCGCCGCCGAGCTGAACCAGAAGCTGGACGCGAAGCTGAAGGAAGTCGCGCCGCAGATGAAGCTGAAGGGCTTCCGTCCCGGCAAGGTCCCGATGTCGCACGTCAAGAAAACCTTCGGCCGCGACCTGATGGGCGAAATCGTCAACGACGCGCTGAACACCTCGAGCCAGAAGGCCCTGGACGACGCCAAGGTGCGTCCCGCCGCCCCCGCCGAGATGAAGCTGACCTCGGACATGGACAAGGTCATCGCCGGTACGGAAGACCTGGCCTATGAAATGGCCCTGGAAGTCATGCCCGACTTCACCCCGACCGACATCAAGAAGCTGAAGCTGGAACGCCCGACCTATGAAGCGTCGGACGCCGATCTGGACGAGGCCCTGACCGAACTGGCCGGCCAGGCCAAGTCCTACGTCGAAAAGACCGGCAAGGCCGTGAAGGCCGCCGAGGGCGACGAGGTCACCATCGACTTCCTCGGCAAGCTGGACGGCGAACCCTTCGAGGGCGGCGCCGCCGAGGACACCCAGCTGGTGATCGGCTCCAACCGTTTCATCCCCGGCTTCGAAGAGCAGCTGAAGGGCGCCAAGGTCGGCGAGGAGAAGGTCCTGAACGTGACCTTCCCCGAGGACTACCAGGCCGCCCATCTGGCCGGCAAGGCCGTGACCTTCGACGTCAAGGTCAAGGCCATCAAGGCCGAGGCCCCCGCCGTAGTCGACGAGGACTTCGCCAAGCGCATCGGCATCGAGTCGCTGGACAAGCTGAAGGAACTGCTGCGCACCAACCTGAACCAGCAGTATGTCGGCGCCGCCCGCTTCAAGCTGAAGCGCGCCCTGCTGGACGCTCTGGACAAGGCCCACGACTTCGCCCTGCCGCCCAAGATGGTCGAGGCCGAGTTCGACGGCATCTGGCAGCAGGTCCAGGCCGACAAGGAAGCCGGCCGACTGCCGGAAGAGGACGCCAAGAAGTCCGAGAAAAAGCTCAAGGAAGAGTATCAGAAGATCGCCGAGCGCCGCGTGCGCCTGGGTCTGGTGCTGGCCGAGATCGGCCGCGCCAACAACGTTCAGGTCACCGACCAGGAGCTGAACAACGCCATCATGAACGAGGCCCGCAACTATCCGGGCCAGGAGCGTCAGGTGCTGGACTTCTACCGCCAGAACCCGAACGCCGCCGCCCAGATGCGCGCCCCGATCTACGAGGAGAAGGTCTGCGACCTGATCTTCGACACGGCCAAGGTGACCGACACGCCGATCACCAAGGAAGAGCTGCTGAAGGAAGACGACGACATCTGATCGTTCGTTCGATCCGACGATTTCCGGGCCGCCGTTGCAATCGCAGCGGCGGCCCGTTTCGTTTGCGGACTTGAAAGGGACGGGTGATCGCTCCGGCCCCTGTCTTCGAGAGCCGCTCGTCCGTCCACCCCGCCACAACCGATCCTTGTGGCGTCGCCCGCGAAACGGTAAGTTCGCCATATCGGCTTGGGACGATGCGGGGGCTGGAATGTTCGGATGGATGGCGGTCGCGGCGGCACTGGCGGTCAGCCAACCGGCCACGCAGGACGACCCCCAAGGCGATCCGGTCACGGAACTCGGGACAGTGATCGTTGACGGGCGTCCGGTGGAAGAGCAGGCGAAGGCCTTTGTGGCCAACGCCACCGAGGCGCCGGGAACCCGGTCTCTCGCGCGGTGGGAACGGCCGGTATGCCTCGGCGTCGCCAACCTGCAGGCTGAGGCTGCGCAGGCCCTTATCGACCGTATGGCCGAGGTCGCCATGGCCCTCGGGGTCGAGACTGAAAGTCCCGGATGCAAGCCCAATCTGCTGATCGTCGCGGCCCGGGCCGGTGACGCGGAAGCCGTCGTGCGCCGCGCGATAGCGCGGAGCGAGTTCGACTTCCGGCCGTCGCGGAACGGCACCGATCGCGGCAGCGACGCCCTGGAGGCCTTTGCGTCGTCCACTGCGCCCGTGCGCTGGTGGCATGTCAGCCTGCCGGTCGGCGCGCTCATGGGTGAGCCGGCGATCGCTCTTGACGGAGAGAGTCTTATGGGCCCGGCCTTCGGGAATCCCGAGTTCGGAGAGCCTGCACCGGCGCCGTCCATCCTTGTCAGCAGCTTTTCGCGCACCAGTTCCACGATCCGGAATGATCTGATGCGGGTCATCATCGTGGTGGATGCGGATCAGGCGGCGGCGGTGCCATTCTCGGCTCTCGCCGACTATCTCGCCATGGTCGGGCTGGCCCAGATCGATCCCGAGGCCGAGGTGGGTGGCGCGCCCACGATCCTGAACCTGTTCAACCCCGATGCCGCCGGGTCGGCCGGAAAATTGACCGCCTGGGACGCGGCGTTCCTGATCTCGCTCTACGAGACCCGGAGCAACCCCTCCAGCCTACGCCAGCAGGAGAATGACATGGGCAGGCGGATGGCGCGGATCCTGGAGCGCGAGGCGGCCGTCGCCAACTAGGATCGCCTCGACCGATCCGCAGCGTTCCAGTTGACGGAGCCTGCTTTCGAGCGTTTCATTCTGTGCGAGGCGCCTTCCCGGGAGCCTCCCGGGGGTCTCAATGCCGACGGTCATGCATCGTTCGGCGGGAGTTGCGACATGATCCCGGTTGTCTCTCTGTCAGCGTTTTTCCTCCTGGCGCCAGTACAAGGGGATCGTCCGCCGGGGCTCGCCCCGACTGTATCCGGCCAGGCGCCGGCGACCGGAACGGCGCCCCGCCAGCTCACCGATGAGGAATCGGCCTTCGTCAAGGACGTTTCGGCTCCGGTCAGGGGGCGCGCGCTGGCCCGATGGGATCGCGCCATCTGCGTGGGCGTGGCCAACATGCGCACCGAACATGCGCAGTTCATGATCGACCGGGTCTCGTCGGTCGCCCTGGAGCTGGGGCTGGAAGTCGGCGAACCCGGATGCCGCCCGAACATCATGATCGCCGCGACGGCGGACGCCGACGCCTTCGCCACGGGCATGGTGCAGGACGATCTGTACAGCTTCCGGCCGGCGTTGAGCGACACGGACAGGGGGCGCCGAGCGCTTGAGCAGTTTCAGATTACGGACGCGCCTGTCCGGTGGTGGCACGTCAGTTTGCCTGTCAGTGTCGACACGGGCGAGCCTGCGATGCCCCTGAGTGGGGACGACCCGGTGACCGTGAGAGTGCGAAACGCCTCCAGGCTTCGGGGCAACATCCGGGACGATCTGGCCCGGGCCGTGGTCATTCTCGATATGCCCCGGCTTGGCAATGTCTCCTTTGACGCCCTCAGCGACTACGTGGCCGTTGTTGCGTTGGCGCAGATCGATCCGGCCGCCGCCGCCGCGATCTCGCCCAGCATCCTGGATCTGTTCAGTTCCGCAAATCCGCCCAAGGGTCTGACGGCTTGGGACAGGGAATATCTGCACGTCCTGTATTCCGATCTCCGTGACCGGGCGGCGGCGCCGACTCCGTAGCCGACCTGCAAGCGGTGCCTCAGCGGGCGACATCCTGACACGACGCCTTGCGTCAACCGCCCGGCGACGCGATATCCTGTCTGAAGGGCGAGCGGCCGGTGAGTCGCGCCCAAGGCATCCCGAGAAGGCACGAATGCGCGATCCGATCGAAATGATAAATATGAACCTCGTCCCCATGGTGGTGGAACAGTCCAGCCGGGGCGAGCGGGCCTTCGACATCTTCTCGCGCCTGCTGCGCGAGCGGATCATCTTCCTGACCGGGCCTTTCGAGGACGGCATGGCGTCGCTGATCTGCGCCCAGCTGCTGTTCCTGGAATCGGAGAACCCGAAGAAGGAAATCAGCATGTACATCAACAGCCCCGGTGGTCAGGTGACCTCTGCGCTCGCGATCTACGACACCATGCAATACATCCGCTCGCCGGTTTCGACCGTGTGCATGGGCATGGCGGCCTCGGCCGGTTCGCTGATCCTCGCCGCCGGCGCCGCCGGCCAGCGCGTGGCCCTGCCGAACGCCCGGATCATGGTGCACCAGCCCTCGGGCGGCTTCCGCGGCCAGGCCTCCGACGTCGAGCGCCACGCCGAGGACATCCGCTACACCAAGCGCCGTCTGAACGAGATCTACGTCCACCACACCGGTCGGACCTATGAGGAAGTCGAAAAGACCCTCGACCGCGACCACTTCATGAGCGCCGAGGAAGCCAAGGCCTGGGGCATCGTGGACCACGTCTACGACCGCCGCGAACAGGCCGAGGGCGACGGCGTCAAGACCGTCTGATCGAGCGATCCATCAAGTCTGGAAAGGGGCGCGCCGTGACCGGTGCGCCCCTTTTCTTTTGTGCTATCAGGCGGCCATGGAACAGACGCGCGAAACCAGCGGGACCGTCGAGGTCGACGGGGAGACCTATGAGTGGGAAATCCGCCGCCAGCCGCGGCCGCTGCCCGGCGGCAAGTGGGACGGCATGGGGCTGAGCCTGCGCCTGAAGGGGTTTCCACGGGAGGCCGTCGTCCTTTTTCCCATGCCGATGCGGCCGAACGGCCGGCCGGACATGGAGAAGCAGAGGGTCGACCTTGATCACGTCCGCAACGCCGTGGCCTCCTCTATCGAAGCCGGCTGGAACCCCACGTCTCGCGGCAAGGCCATGGTGTTCGAGGTGGACGCCGAAGGCCGCTGAGCGTCACGACCGCTCCTTGAAGACCCGGAAGCCGGCCTCGTCGGCGATGGCCAGCATCTCGGTGTCGCCGGACGTGTCGCCATAGGCGGCGGCGAGTTTCACATCCCGACCGAAGGCCTCCCGCAGGCGCCGCACCTTTTCCTCGCCCCGACAGTTGGGGCCGGCGAAGGCGCCGGTGACCCGGTCGTCGCCATCGAACACCAGCGGCGTGCCCAGCAGGGCGTCGGCCTGCAGTCTCTGCGCGAACGGCGCGACTGTGGTCTCCGGCGATGCAGTCACGATGACGCGAAATGCGCCTTTTGCGCCCCACTCCTTCCAGCAGGCGAGGGCGTCGTAGCGCATGAAGCCGGGCCAGACCTGACCGGCGAAGGCCTCGGCGTCGGCCTGCAGCTGGGCGCGCGGCACGCCCTTGAGGAATTCGCGCACCGAGGCCGCCTTCAGCCGTCCGCGATCCCGGTCGCCGGCGTAGGTCGCCAGGTCGGGGGCCATCCGCGTCAGGCCCAGAAACCAGCCGCCGGCGCCCGCCCGCCAGCGCAGGAATTGGGTGAAGCTGTCGCGAATTGTCAGTGTTCCGTCGAAATCGAAGGCCACGATGGCCTGATCCTTGCGAGGTGACTGGCGAACCATAATGGGACTTCCCATGTCAGACATTCGCCGCGATCTCCATCAACAGTGAACCGTTCGTTTCGCGCCCCAGCCACGCTTGGCCGGGGTTGTGGCGGGCGTCCGTATGGGTGATTGTCAATTTTTGAAGACCTTTGCGCCCAGTGTTCGGGAATCAACGCGAAGGAAGCGCGTTTCGTCTCATATCGGGGCGAACCGCGGGAGTGAGAAGGCTCGATGACCAAAGCCGCCGGCACAGACGCCAAAAGCACGCTCTACTGCTCCTTCTGCGGGAAGAGCCAGCATGAGGTGCGCAAGCTCATCGCCGGGCCGACCGTATTCATCTGCGATGAATGCGTCGAACTGTGCATGGATATCATCCGTGAAGAGCACAAGATTTCCTTCTCCAAGGCCAAGGACGGCGTTCCTTCGCCCAAGGAAATCCGCGAGGTGCTTGACGACTATGTGATCGGCCAGAGCCACGCCAAGAAGGTGCTCTCGGTGGCGGTCCACAACCATTACAAGCGCCTGAACCACGCGACGAAGAACAACGACGTCGAACTGGCCAAGTCGAACATCATGCTGATCGGGCCGACCGGCTCGGGCAAGACGCTGCTGGCCCAGACCCTGGCGCGCATCATCGACGTGCCCTTCACCATGGCCGACGCCACGACCCTGACCGAAGCCGGTTATGTGGGCGAGGACGTCGAGAACATCATCCTGAAGCTGCTGCAGTCGTCCGACTACAATGTCGAACGGGCCCAGCGCGGCATCGTCTACATCGACGAGATCGACAAGATTTCGCGCAAGTCGGACAATCCCTCGATCACCCGCGACGTCTCGGGCGAGGGCGTGCAGCAGGCCCTGCTGAAGATCATGGAAGGCACCGTCGCCTCCGTGCCCCCGCAGGGCGGCCGCAAGCATCCGCAGCAGGAGTTCCTGCAGGTCGACACCGCCAACATCCTGTTCATCGTGGGCGGCGCCTTCGCCGGCCTGGAGAAGGTGATCGCGGCGCGCGGCGACGGGGCCTCGATCGGCTTCGGCGCCAAGGTCAAGGAAATCGACGAACGCCGCACGGGCGACATCCTCAAGGGCGTCGAGCCGGACGATCTGATGCGTTTCGGCCTGATCCCCGAGTTCATCGGCCGTCTGCCCGTCCTGGCGACGCTGGAAGACCTGGACGAGGCGGCGCTGGTCACCATCCTGACCGAGCCCAAGAACGCCCTGGTTAAACAGTACAAGCGCCTGTTCGAGATGGAGAACGTCGACCTGACGTTCACCGACGACGCCCTGACGGCAGTGGCCAAGAAGGCGATCACCCGCAAGACCGGAGCCCGCGGCCTGCGTTCCATCCTGGAAGGCATCCTGCTGGAGACGATGTTCGAACTGCCCACCTTCGAGGGCGTCGAGGAAGTCGTCGTCAACGCCGAGGTCATCGAGGGCAAGGCCCAGCCGCTGCTGATCTATTCGGAAACCAAGTCCAAGAAGACAGCCACGCCCGACAGCGCGGCCTGATCTCCGCACCGGAATGAAATGAGGGCGGGTCCAGCGAATGGGCCCGCCCTTTTTCTTCGCCTGAACGCCAACAGCTAGTTGCTGGGGTGCAGGTTGGTTTCCTCGGCCTTTTCCTTGGCCGCGTCGCGGACGGTGGGGCTGGGACCGGACGGCATGCCCTCATTGGCCGGAGCGGTCCCCGCCGTGTCCGCCGAGGCGTCGCCGGCCGCCGTGGCCGCACCCGAGGTGGAACGGGAACCGGAGCTTGACGACGTCGACCCGGTCGATGTGCCGGACGGAGAGCCGCCCGTGGCGTCCGTGGCGGTCGCTTCCATCGCGGCGTCCGTTGCGGCGGGCGTTTCAGTGGCGTCCTCGGCCGGCCGCTGGCAGGCGGCCAAGGCGAGGGCGCCGACGGCGCAGATGATCAGTGTTCGCATGTGTTTTCCTCCCGGATTGCCCTTCCGGAACGGCCAAGCTGGGGGAGGGTTGCGAGGGCTTGGTGCTGATGCGCCCGCGCCACAGGGGCTTGCAGGCCAGTTTTGGACCCCTCCGTCGGATCAAGCGCATGATTTCTGCGGAGTCTTCGCCGGCGAGGGGGGGTCCGTGCAGCTTGAGCACTTGTGGATGGAAAGCCGGGGCGTTCACCAGCGACGCTTGAACCCGGCGCGCGCCGAACCACATACTCAATCGAAGGCCGCCGAATGGCGGGCCGAGTCGAAACGGAGGAGCTCAGTCGCTCTCAACGCCGGCGCGGCGGATCCGAGATGAACGAGGATCCCTGTGAAAGTACGCATCATGTCCGAGACCAAAATCCTGCCCGTCCTGCCGCTGAGAGACATCGTCGTCTTTCCGCACATGGTCGTGCCGCTGTTCGTGGGACGCGAGAAGTCGGTCAAGGCGCTCGACGAGATCATGAAGGGCGAAAAGCAGATCCTGCTGGCCACCCAGAAGAACAGCGTCGACGACGACCCCTCCGCCGACGCCATCTATCCGGTCGGCGTGCTGGCCACCGTCCTGCAGCTGCTCAAACTGCCCGATGGCACCGTCAAGGTGCTGGTCGAGGGCAAGAGCCGCGCGCACCTGACCAGATTCACCGATCGCACCGAGTACTTCGAGGCCGAGGCTGTCGAGATCGCCGACGATCCGGGCGAGCCCGCCCAGTCGGAAGCCCTGCTGCGCGCCGTGATCGAGCAGTTCGAAAACTATGTGAAGCTGAACAAGAAGGTCCCGCCCGAGGCCCTCAGCTCCATCCCCCAGATCACCGACCCGTCCAAGCTGGCGGACAGCGTCGCCGCGCACCTGTCGGTCAAGATCGCCGACAAGCAGGGCCTGCTGGAAACCATCGCCGTGCCGACCCGTCTGGAGAAGGTCTACGGCCTGATGGAGGGCGAGATTTCCGTCCTGCAGGTCGAGAAGAAGATCCGCTCGCGCGTGAAGCGCCAGATGGAGAAAACCCAGCGCGAATATTATCTGAACGAGCAGATGAAGGCGATCCAGCGCGAGCTGGGCGAGACCGACGACGCTCGCGACGAGATCATGGAGCTGGAGAAGCGCATCCGTAAGACGCGCCTGTCCAAGGAAGCCCGCACCAAGGCCGAGGCCGAGGTCAAGAAGCTGCGCAACATGAGCCCGATGTCGGCTGAATCGACGGTGGTGCGAAACTACCTCGACTGGCTGCTGTCGATCCCGTGGGGCAAGGCCAAGTCCAGGCCGATCGACCTCGACAAGGCCGAGGCCATCCTCGAGGAGGACCACTACGGCCTCGAGAAGGTCAAGGAGCGGATCATCGAATATCTGGCGGTGCAGTCGCGCACCAACAGCCTGAAGGGCCCGATCCTGTGCCTCGTCGGCCCTCCGGGCGTCGGCAAGACCTCGCTGGCCAAGTCGATCGCCAAGGCCACCGGCCGGGAATACATCCGCATGTCGCTGGGCGGCGTGCGCGACGAGGCCGAGATTCGCGGCCACCGCCGGACCTACATCGGCTCCATGCCGGGCAAGATCATCCAGTCGATGAAGAAGGTGAAGACCACCAACGCCTTCATCCTGCTGGACGAGATCGACAAGCTGGGCGCCGACTGGCGCGGGGACCCGTCCTCGGCCCTGCTGGAGGTGCTGGATCCGGCGCAGAACAATGCGTTCGGCGACCACTATCTCGAGGTCGACTACGACCTGTCCAACGTCATGTTCGTGACCACGGCCAACAGCCTGAACATGCCCCAGCCCCTGATGGACCGGATGGAGATCATCCGGGTCAGCGGCTACACCGAGGACGAGAAGGTCGAGATCGCCAAGCGGCACGTCCTTCCCAAGGTGACGGAAGAGAACGGGCTGAAGCCGGCCGAATTCATCGTGCCGGACGAGCAGATCCGCAATCTGATCCGCTACTATACGCGGGAAGCCGGCGTGCGTTCGCTGGAACGCGCCCTGGGCGGTCTGGCGCGCAAGTCGGTGCGCGAGATGTCGAAGAACAAGTCGCTCTCGATCACCATCGACGAGGCCAAGCTGGCCGAGTTCGCGGGGGTTCGTAAGTTCCGCTACGGCGAGACGGACGAGGAGGATCAGGTCGGCATCGTGACGGGCCTGGCCTGGACCGAGTTCGGCGGCGAGATCCTGACCATCGAGGCGATCAAGATGCCGGGCCGCGGCCGCATGACCGTGACCGGCAACCTGAAGGACGTGATGAAGGAGTCCATCTCGGCCGCCGCATCCTATGTTCGGGCCCGCTCGCTCAGCATCGGCGTCAAGCCGCCGGCGTTCGAGAAGACCGACATCCACGTGCACGTGCCGGACGGCGCGACGCCCAAGGACGGTCCCTCGGCGGGCGTGGCCATGACGGTGGCCATGGTCTCGGTCCTGACCGGCATCCCGATCCGCAAGGACATCGCCATGACCGGCGAGATCACCCTGCGCGGCCGGGTCACCGCCATCGGCGGCCTGAAGGAGAAGCTGCTCGCGGCGCTCCGCTCGGGCATCAAGACGGTGCTGATCCCCGAAGAGAACGAGAAGGACCTCGCCGACGTGCCCGACAATGTGAAGACGGCGCTGGAGATCGTCCCGATCAAGACGGCCGACGAGGCCCTGCGCTGGGCTCTCACCGGCCCGCTGACGCCGGTCGAATGGGACGAGGCCTCCGAGCCCCTCCCGGCCGCCCAGCCGATCCAGGACGTCGGCACCGTCCCCGCGACCCACTGATCGCCAAAAACGGAAGGCCGGATCGCCCGGCCTTCCGTCAGGGCTGCCCCTTCAGGCGGCCGCTCCTGCTGGGGCGATCATCGCGCAAGGGTCGGGGTAACACCTGATCCCCGCCTCTCCGGCCGACCCCCATGATCGGGGCGACCATTCGCAGGAGAGCGACCATGGCTACGCGCAAGGGCGGCGACGCGGCGGGGAGGACGGATCCGGCCTTCCCTCCGATCTCGACCGGCAAGTTCGACGACGTGCCCGAACCCCCGATGCCGGTCATCGATCCCGACAATGCAGCGGACCCCTCGACCCAGTATTCGCGGTACCGCACCCGGCTCTCGACCCACCGGACCGGGCTTTCCGAACATCGTACGGGGCTGTCAGAGCACCGAACCAGGCTGTCGGATCGACGCACCGGCCTGTCCGTGAACCGGACGGAGATGTCGAGCCGCCGGACCGGCATGTCGTTTCAGCGGACGCGCCTCAGCGCCGATCGCACGCTGATGTCGGTGATCCGCACCTCGCTGTCGATGATCGGCTTCGGCTTCACCATCTACAGCTTCTTCCACGGCCTGGCGCAGAGTGGCGCGATCGCGGAGGGGAACAATGCGGCGCGCTTCTTCGGCCAGGCGCTGATCCTTCTCGGCACCGGAATCCTGGCGCTGGGGATCGTCTATCATCTGATCTTCATGTCCGGCCTGCGCCGCGAACGTACGGCGATGAAGACCGCCGAACTGGTCCATGCCGAGAGCGTCTACCCGGTGTCGGTGCCCCTGATCACGGCGGTGCTGCTGCTGCTGCTCGGGATATTCGCGGCCGTCGGCATCATCATGCGGATCGGGCCGTTCGGCTGAGACAGTGAAAAGGCCGCCGGATCGCTCCGGCGGCCTTCGATTTACGTCGATGTGTCAGAGCCTCAGAGGCTGTCGACCATCACCAGTTCCGCGTCGGCTTTTGCCGTGATGGTGATCTCGGCCTCATCCTTGATCGCCGCGCCGTCGCGGGCGTTCAGGGGCACGCCGTTGACCTCGACCTCGCCGACGGCGGGGACCAGATAGGCGTGGCGGCCCGCGGCCAGACTGTAGGTCAGGCTCTCGCCCGCGTTCAGCGTCGCGCCCAGCACCCGGGCGTCGGCGTTGATGGTCAGGGCGTCGTCGGACGGGTCACCCGACGCCAGAACCGAGAACTTCCCGGTGCGGTCGTGTTTCGGGAACACCTTGGCACCCCAGCTCGGGGCCGCGCCGCGCTTGTCGGCCTCGATCCAGATCTGGAACAGGGTGGTGGTCTCGTTCTCCAGATTGAACTCGGAGTGACGCACGCCCGTGCCCGCGCTCATCACCTGCACGTCGCCCGCGCCGGTGCGGCCGCGGTTGCCCATGGAGTCTTCATGGGTGATCGCGCCCGCGCGGACATAGGTGATGATTTCCATGTCGTTGTGCGGATGGGGCGGGAACCCCGACTGGGCGGCGATCTCGTCGTCGTTCCAGACGCGCAGCCGGCCCCAGCTCATGCGGCTCGGGTCATAGTAGTTGGCGAAGGAGAAATGGTGTTTGGCGTTCAGCCAGCCGTGGTCAGCGCCGCCGAGGCTGGAGAAGGGTCTGACGTCGATCATGGGGATGCTCCCGGGAATCCGAGGGTTATGAACCTCGCTGGCGCGTATATAGTAACAGTGTTGGTGGCTGAAAAGGGGTCAGCCGGCCTGGGCGCGGTGTCTCAGCATCGCGTCCGCCAGCACGCACGCCGCCATGGCCTCCACCACCGGCACGCCGCGCAACGCGACGCAGGGGTCGTGGCGGCCTTTCGTGCGCAGGTCGGTCTCCTCGCCGTGGCGGGTGATGGTCTGGCGCAGTGTCAGGATGGAGGAGGTGGGCTTGAAGGCAATCCGGGCTGTCAGCGGCTGGCCGGTCGATATTCCGCCGAGCACGCCGCCGGCGTGGTTGGTCAGGAAGACGGGCAGGCCGTCGTCGCCCATCCGCATCTGGTCGGCGTTCTCCTCCCCGGACAGTTCGGCCGAGCCGAAGCCCGCGCCGATTTCGACGCCCTTCACCGCATTGATCGACATCATGGCGGCGGCCAGTTCGGCGTCCAGCTTCCCGTAGACGGGGGCGCCCCAGCCCGCGGGGACGCCCGTGACCTCCAGCGCCACTACGGCCCCGATCGACGAGCCCGCCTTGCGGACGCCGTCGAGGTAGTCTTCCCACGCCGGGACGACCGCGGAAGAAGCGGCGAACAGGGCGTTCTCGTAGACCGCGTCGAAATCCACGGCTTCGGGCGCGATGCGGTGCGGACCCAGCTGAACCACGCCGGCGCGGATGCGGACGCCCTCCCTGAGAATCTTGCGCGCCACAGCCCCGGCCGCCACCCGCACGGCCGTCTCGCGCGCCGACGAGCGTCCGCCCCCGCGATGGTCGCGGACGCCGTATTTGGCCTGGTAGGTGTAGTCCGCGTGGCCGGGCCGGAAGGCGCGGGCGATGTCGCCATAGTCCTTCGAGCGGGCGTCCTCGTTGTCGATCTGGATCGCGATGGGCGTGCCGGTGGTGACCGGCCCGTTTCCGTCATCGAACACGCCGGACAGGATGCGGGCCGTGTCGCTCTCCTGACGCTGGGTGACGAACCGGCTGCCCCCGGGCTTGCGCCGGTCCAGCCAGGGCTGGAGGTCGGCCTCGGTCAGGGCAATCAGCGGCGGGCAGCCGTCGACGACACAGCCGATCGCCGGCCCGTGGCTCTCGCCCCAGGTCGTCACGCGAAACAGATGGCCGAAGGTGTTGTGCGACATCCGGCGACCTAAGCCGCCAGACGGTCCGGCGTCCAGACGCGCGTGAAGCGCAACAGCAGATCCTCGGCCGCCGAAGGAGCATCTTCCGACGGTTCGAGGGTCACGAAAAGATGGCCTTGGGGCCGCGCGCCGCGCGCCGGCAGGCCCAGTCCCCTGAGGCGCAGCCGCAACGGCTGACAGCCCGCAACCAGCCAGGCCGAGCGCCGGCCCGCATGGGTCTCGATCTCCAGCCGGCCGCCGTCCTCAAGCAGGCGGAGAGGGACCGGGAAGGTCATGTAGAGGTCGTCACCCACGGCGCTGAGCTGTCCGTCGCCTCGAACGAGCACGGGGAAATAGAGATCGGCCCCGCCGTCTCCGCCCGCCTTCAGCCGCAGGTGCTCCCCGCTGCGCAAGCCCGCGGGAACGCGAACCCGAAGCGTCCGGCGTCCAAGCCGCACCGTGACCATCCCCCCGTTCAGGGCGACGTCCGGGCTCAGCCCAACCACCGGCAGAGCGGGCGCGGTTCGCACCGGCGCCGCAAGGGCCAGCGGCGCCGTCTCCTGCTGGATCAGACGCCATGCGGCGATGACCTTGCGGAACCGCGCCTCGCTGCCCCCGGGCGTATCAGGCCGGGCCGCCTTGATCGCCTTGCGGAACGCAGCCTTCAATGCCGTGACATCCGCCGGCCCGGTCAGGCCGAGCAGGGCGTAGGCCTCGTGGGTCGAGGCGACCTCGGGACGGGATCGTGCGCGCATGTCGCCACTAAGGCCCCCAACATGGTCAAGGCCCGGTTAACCGTGACGCTCTCGCCCGGACGCCCGCGATGCACTATCTCGGTGCCATGACCGCGCCCGTGATCCCGTCCAGCCCGACCCGTGAGGAGTATGCGCGCGACTACGCCGCCGCCCTGGCCGCGAACGGCGACGAGACGATCTTCGATCGGGCCGAACCGGTCGCCCTCTTCATCGACTGGCTGAACGACGCGAAGGCGACCGAGCCCAACGACGCCAACGCCATGGCCCTGTCGACCGTCGATGCGGACGGCGCGCCCGACAGCCGGATGGTGCTGCTCAAGGACGTCGATGCGCGCGGCTTCACCTTCTATTCGAACGCCGAGAGCGCCAAGGGCGGGCAATTGGCCACGCGGCCGCAGGCGGCCCTGCTGTTCCACTGGAAATCCCTGCGTCGGCAGGTGCGGGTGCGGGGCAAGGTCGAGCCGGTAACGCAGGCCGAGGCCGACGCCTATTTCGCCAGCCGGGCGCGCGAGAGCCGGATCGGGGCCTGGGCCTCGGACCAGTCGCGGCCGCTGGAGAGCCGGGATGTTTTGGAGGCGACGGTAGCGCGGGAAACCGCGCGGTTCGAGGGCGGAGACGTGCCGCGGCCAGAGCGCTGGACGGGATGGCGGGTGATCCCGGACCATGTCGAGTTCTGGCGGGACCGCCCCTTCCGGCTGCACGACCGGCTGCGCTTCGACCGGGATGGCGCCGGATGGATCCGGACCCGCCTGCAGCCCTGATCCTCAGACGCCGTAGCGGGCCAGGAAGGTCTCGACCGCGTCGTTTGCGATCTGCTCGACAGCGCGCACAGGCATGACCTCGTCGCCGGTCACCAGCGGCATGAAGAAGACCGGATGCTCGATCATCCCCATCAGCTGACCGGCGGCCCACGAAGCGCGCTCGACCCGGAGCTCGCCCGTCTCGACCATCTCGTTCAGGGCGTCCATCAGCACCTTGCCGAAGTCGGCCTTGCCGCGATCGAAGAACTTCATGGCCACGTCCTGGAACCGCCGTCGCTCGGCCATGACCAGACGGAAGACCGCGCGGATGAACGGATCGGCCATGAAGGCGGCGTAGGTGGTGGCGAATACAGTCAGCCGCTCGCGGGCCGGTCCGGTGGTGGTGCGGACATGACCCATCAGGCGGTTGAACTCGACGGCGGAGTCCTCGATCACCGCGGCGAACAGCTCTTCCTTGCCGTCGAAGAGGGCGTAGATGGTCGCGGTTGAAACCCCTGCGTCCCGGGCGATGGGCTCGATCCTCGCGCCGGCATAGCCTTGCGCGGTGAAGGCGCGCCGCGCGTGCCGCAGGATGATCTCACGCTTGGCGTCGTGGATGGGGGGATCTTGCTCCACCGGTGCGTGCATCTGGAATTCACCGCTCTTCAAGCGGTCAAGGTGAGCTTCGCATGCTCGCGGGGCAAGTTAAAATGAATGCGTTTCTGCAATCAGCGGGCGAGTAGCGGCGCCAGCAGCGGATGCGCCAGCACCGGGGCGGCGAGCCGGACGACAGCCTGCGGATCCTCAAGCCGGACAGCGGCCGTCGCATCCGCCACCACAAAGTCGGCGTTCAGGCGGGACGGTTCGGTCAGCCGCTCATGGCCGGGCCGGACGGTGGCGAGATACTGGTCGATGACGGATTCCGCTGTGCGGCCCCGTTCGGCCTGATCGCGCAGCAGGCGCCGGATGAAGCGGATGTCGGCGGGGGTGTCCACGAACACGCGAATGTCGAACAGTTCGACCAGGGCGGGGGTGCACAGCACATGGGTGCCTTCGACAACCACCACCGGCGCGGCGCGCACCGGTTCGCCCCCCGGGTCACGACCGTGATGGATGAAGGAATAGAGCGGCGCGACGACGTCCCGCCCGGCCTTCAGCGCGGCCAGGTCCCTGATCATCAGCTCGTGGTCCCGGGCCGCCACGTCGTCGAAGTCGAACGTCGCCGCATCGAAGCCAGGCAGGCTGGCCGCGTCGCGATAGTAGGAATCCTCGCGCACCAGCACGGCGGCGCCGTCGGGCAGACCCGCGAGCAAGGCCTCGGCAAGCGTGCTCTTGCCGGAGCCGGAACCGCCGGTGATCGCGATGAGGATGGCCATGGCGGTCTTCTAGGGCGACAGGGGAGCGGCGGCTAGTCGCGCGAAGGCCGCCGGCCCAAGACGGATATGCGCACCGCATATCCGTGAGACAGACCGCCGCAGTCGGGTTTTCACACCGTTCCTTGACCCGGCGTCACGTTGCTTATCCCCCAGCGCGCCGATAGCGTGGCTGCAAGCGTCTCAAAAGCAGACGTAGCCTTGAGGGATCGTGATGCTCGGATTGATGCAGGACTGGCCGCTGACGGTCGACAAGATCCTGGACCACTCGAAAAACTGGCATGCCCACCGCGAGGTGGTCACCCGGTCCGTCGAGGGCCCCATCGTGCGCACGACCTATGCGGAGATCCACGCACGGGCCAAACGCGTGTCCAGCGTGCTGCAGGACTGGGATGTGAAGGTCGGCGACCGCATCGCCACCCTGGCCTGGAACACGGGTCGGCACATGGAGGTCTGGTACGGCATCATGGGCATCGGCGCCGTGTGCCACACCCTGAATCCGCGCCTGTTTCCCGAGCAGCTGATCTACATCATCAACCACGCCGAAGACCGGATCATCTTCGTCGACCTGACCTTCATCCCGTTGCTGGAAGCGGTCCTGCCGCACTGTCCGTCGGTCGAGCGGGTCGTGGTCCTGACCGACGAGCTGACCATGCCGGCGACGAAGCTGCCGGGCGCGGAATGCTATGAGGCGCTGCTGTCTACCGCTTCGGAAGACGTCGTCTGGGGCGGCTTCGACGAACTGACCGCTTGCGGCCTCTGCTACACCTCTGGCACCACCGGCAACCCCAAGGGGGTGCTGTACTCGCACCGCTCGAACTTCATCCATACGCTGCTGGGGATGCAGGCGACGGTGCTGGGGGCCTCGCCCAGCGAGGTGATCCTGCCCGTGGTGCCGATGTTCCACGCCAACGCCTGGGGCATCGCCTTCGCCGGACCGGCGGGCGGGACCAAGCTGGTCATGCCGGGCGCACGCATGGACGGCGCGGCCATCTACGAACTGATCGAGAGCGAGGGCGTCACCTTCTCGGCCGCTGTGCCGACGGTCTGGCAGGGCCTGCTGACCCACCTGCGCGACAACAACCTCAAGATCCCGACCGTGAAGAAGGTGCTGATCGGCGGCTCGGCCGTGCCCGAAAGCCTGATCCGCGCCTTCAACGACGAGTTCGATATCGAGGTGCTGCAGGGCTGGGGCATGACCGAGACCTCGCCGATCGGCACCCTGTCCAACATGACGCCGGAACTGCGCGCCCTGCCATACGACGAGCAGATGAAGTGGCGGGTGAAACAGGGCACGCCGCCGCTGGGCGTGGAGCTGAAGCTCAAGAACTACGCCGGTCAGGAAATGCCGCACGACGGGCACACCTACGGCCGTCTGATGATCAAGGGGCCGACCATCGCCGGCGCCTATTTCAAGGACGAGGGCGGCGACATCCTCGACCACGAGGGCTTCTTCGATACGGGCGACGTCTCGACCATCGACGAGCAGGGCTTCATGCAGATCACCGACCGCGCCAAGGACGTGATCAAGTCCGGCGGCGAGTGGATCAGCTCCATCGAGATCGAGAACATCGCGGTTGGCCATCCGAAGGTCGAGCTGGCCGCCGTCATCGGCGCGGCCCACCCCAAATGGGACGAGCGTCCCGTGCTGGTCATCAAGCTCAAGCCCGGCGAGGCCCAGAACAAGCAGGAACACCTCGACTTCCTGCAGGGCAAGATCGCCAAATGGTGGATGCCCGACGACGTGGTGTTCGTGGACGACATCCCGCTGGGCGCGACAGGCAAGATCGACAAGAAGCTGGTCCGCGAGCGGATGAAGGATTACCGCCTGCCAACGGCCGGGGCCTGACGCATGGCTCCGCGTCGCAAGGGAGGGCAGGGCGTCGCGGTGCTTCTGGCGCTGAGCCTGGCCGCGCCGCTGCTGGTTCTGGTCACCGCCTTGCTTACCCGGGCGGGCGGGCTGTCGCTCGAGACCGGCTACGATCTGCTGACGATGAAGATCGGCTGGTGGCTGGCCATTGCCGGCGCCGCGGCCGCATGGGGCGCGGTCGTGCTGGCGCTCCGCGATTTCCGGCGGCTGGGACTGATGGCGCTGGCGGCGGTCCTGGCTGCCGGAGGAACGCTGGGCGGCTTCTTCTGGCACAATGGCCGTCAGATCGACGCTCCGCCCGAGGACATCAGCACGGATCTGGCGGAAATTCCAGGCTTCGGCGATCTGCGCTCCGAACGCGGAAACCGTGGGCCGCGCGTAACGGCCGGCGTCGAGGCCTGCCCCGGCGCGCTTCCGGTCATGAAGCAGATCGCGCCGGAATCGGCGATATGGGCGCTCGAAAAGGCCGGTTTCACGCTTCGCGGCGCCGGCGTGGCCCGGGCCGACGGCACCCGCGAGGGCTTCTGGTTCGGTTTCGACCATGACGCGGTGATCCGCATCCGTCCGGGACGCACCGACATTCGCGTCGCAGCGCGCGACAGCCGATCCCACGGCGGCGACGCCTGCCGTCTGGTGTCCAGCATCAGCGAGGCGCTGCAGCCCGCAAGCTGAGGCTCAGGCCGGCGTCCACTCAGCGTCGATCGCCGGCCCCGGCCGCGCCCTGACCTTGCCCGCGGCTTCGAGCGCGATCAGATGCGCCCAGACCGACAGGCTGGCCGCCGGCCACAGCTGTGAGTCCACCGCGGCGTAGAGGGTCGGCACCATCTCCGATATCCGCAGGTCGCCGGCTCTCAGCCGTTCCACGATCTGCGCTTCCCGGGCCAGCCGGTGCGCCCTGTAGGCGGCCAGGAAGGGGCCGGGTTCGGTCACCGGCGCCCCGTGGGTCGGCCACAGGGCGGAGAAGCCGCGCGCGATGACCCGGTCCAGACTGGCCATGTAGGCGGCCATGTCGCCATCCGGCGGCGCCACGACGGTGGTCGACCAGCCCATCACATGATCGCCGCTGAACAGGGCGTTTTCCTCGCGCAGGACGAAGGCCAGGTGGTTGGACGCGTGGCCGGGCGTGGCCAGCGCCTCCATCGTCCATCCGTCCCCTTCGATGATCTCCCCGTCGGCCAGCACGACATCGGGCGCGAAGCTCTCGTCGTCGTCCTCGTCCAGGGCGGTCGAGGCGTGAATGGTCCGCGCCGGCGGCCGGGCGGCCAGAACCGGCGCGCCGACGGCTTCGGCGAAGGGGCGGGCGAGGGGGGCGTGGTCCCGGTGAGTGTGGGTCACCAGCACATGGCTGACCCGTCGGCCGGCTACGGCCGCGAGCAATGCGGCCAGATGGGCGTCGTCCAGGGGCCCCGGGTCGATCACCGCCACCCCCGCTCCGGGCTGGGGCCGGCCCACGATGTAGCTGCCGGTTCCGGTGAAGGTGAAGGGCCCCGGGTTGTTCGCGATCACCCGCTGGATCAGCGGAGAGACTGGGTCCGCCCGGCCGTATTCGAACGGCGGCATGGAAACGAAGGGGATCATCAGTCGCGGCCCGGGCCTTGCGTCAAGACTTCGTAAACCTTCTGCGGAGTGCGCATCGTGGCCGTTTCCATCGCCCTGGCTGTCTCAAATCGGCTTCAGCCTGTGGCTGCAGCCTTCCTGTGTCTCATGGCGATGCAACTGGTCGTCGCGTCCTGCACGCCGGAACCCGCTCCTTACGCCGCCCGCGTCGCCATCCTTCGCTGACCGTCAGAGCGGCAGCCGGCTGAAATCATAGCCGGCGCCGGAAGCCGCCGCGCGCAATTCGTCCGCATCCGCGCCGCGAAGCCGCTCCGACATCGCCCAGGCGGCGGCAGAGCGGGTCCCCGAACGGCAGAACATCACCGTCGGCCGCCCGTCGGCCAGTAAATCGCGCACGGCGGCGGCCTGGGCGGCGGTCGGCATCCCGGTCACCGGGATCCATTCGAAAGCCATGCCGGCCTTCCGCGCCGCGTCTTCCATTTCGGCGGCCGTCGGCTGCCCGGGGTCTTCGCCGTCGGGCCGGTTGCTGATGATCCGCTGAACGCCCGAGGTGGCCAGCTCCGCCAGGGCTGCGGGCGCTATCTGCGGCGAGGTCCACACCGTCGGCGAAAGCGGGCGCGGGGGCATCGCTACTGGCGCCGCACACGCACGGCGCGGCTGTCGCCGACCGTCAGCAGGAAGCTGCCCAGGCTGGCCTTGCGCACCCGTACAGCGTCGCCTTGGCGAGGACGGTGACGAATGGAATCGGAATCGATCTGCCGCCAGACACCGCCGTCGGCCAGACGAAAGACCCAGCGGTTGTCGGCGACCTGGGTGGCGCTCTGCAAGGTGGTCTCGATAGAGTTGATCTCGGCCACGCCCTCGGTCGGGCCGAACAGGCGGGGCAGGGCCGGCATCTCGAACCCGAACAACTGGCGGCGGGCCTCGCCGATCTGGGCGCGATCCATGACCACGACCTCACCCTGCCGTTCGGCGGAATCGAGCGCGCTGACGGCTGCGTCGTAGCAGCTCAGGCGCGCTGCGCCGTCAGCAATGTCGCGGCATGCCGTGACGCGCGCCAGCGATCCGGCGCGCTCCTGCGGAGGCGCTGCCTGACCGGCCAGTGATGCAAGGGCGACCGCGGCCGCAACGCCGGAAATGAATGACATCCTTGATCCTTGTCCGACTGTCGATCCGCCCGAATCTAAGTCGGACAAGTCGTTCCTGGCGTCAACAGGATTGGCTGCAACAGCGCCTGTGACCGTATCGTGGCCTAAATACGACAGTCCCGCTCCGACGGGATTACAGCAGTGTAATTAAACTGGCGAATTGCACGACGCGGAGCCTAACGTCGGGCAACTGCGACGGGGGAATCTGTCGCGGGAGAAGGGAATATTCCAACCCAAGGCCGCGATATCCCCGGAAACGGGTGATGTCGAACATCAGGAGACGACCTTTGAGAACCCAGAGAACCCGTAATCGGCTGCTGTCGACCACGATGATCGGCGGCTTCGCCGCCTTGGCCTTCGCCGCGCCCGCCATGGCCCAGACGGCCCCCGCGCCGCAGGAAGAGACCCAGCTTGACGAAGTCGTCGTCACCGGCTCGCGCATCCCGCAAACCAACCTGGTGACCACCAGCCCTGTCACCCAGGTGACCGGCGAGGACATCGATGTCGCGGGCGTGACCCGGGTCGAGGACCTGGTGAACCAGCTGCCGCAGGCCTTTGCCGCCCAGAACTCGACGGTCGCCAACGGCGCCTCGGGCACGGCCACGGTGTCCCTGCGCAACCTCGGTTCGTCGCGCACCCTGGTGCTGATCGACGGCCGCCGTATGGGTTACGGCTCGCCGAACGACGACGCGGCCGACCTGAACCAGATTCCGGAACAACTGGTCGAGCGCGTTGAGGTCCTGACCGGCGGCGCCTCCGCTGTCTACGGTTCGGACGCCATTGCCGGGGTCGTCAACTTCATCATGAAGAAGGACTTCGAGGGCGTTCAGATCGACGCCCAGTACGGCTTCTACCAGCACAACAACGACTATGACGGCGTTGGCAATGTGCGCCAGGAAATCACCCGTCGCGGCACGACCAACCCGTCGCAGTTCGCCCTGCCGGACGACAATGTCTCGGACGGTGAGAGCCGCTCGGTCAACATGATCATCGGCGTCGCTGCGCCCGACGGCAAGGGCAACCTGATGGCCTACGCCGGCTATCGCAACAACAACCCGATCCTGCAGCGTGACCGCGACTACTCCGCCTGTACGATCGGCGCCCCGAACGCGGGTTCGGGCCCGAACACCTTCTCCTGCGGCGGCTCCGGCACCTCCTTCCCCGGCCAGTTCACGAACTTCGGCACCGGCGGCCCCAACTACGCCTATACGCTGGGCGCAGGCCGCACCTTCGTGCCGTATGTCGGCGACAACAACGCCTACAACTTCGGCCCCATCAACTACTACCAGCGCCCCGACGAGCGTTACACCCTGGGCGCCTTCGGCCAGTACGAGATCAACGACAAGGCTGAAGTCTTCGCCCAGCTGATGTTCTCGGACTATCAGTCGGTCGCGCAGATCGCCCCCTCGGGCAGCTTCTTCAACACCGCCGACATCAACTGCGACAGCCCGCTTCTGTCGGCCCAGCAGTCCGGCCTGATCGGCTGCGGAACCGCCGTCGATACCGACCCGGTCACCCCGGGCAACCAGGCCCGCGTGCCGCTCTACGTCGGTCGCCGGAACGTCGAAGGCGGCGGTCGTCAGGACAGCCTCAACTACACCTCCTATCGCGGCGTGGTCGGCGTTCGTGGCGAGTTCGCCCCGGGCTGGAACTACGACATCGCGGCGCAGTTCTCGCGCGTTCGTCTGGCGCGTACCTACCTGAACGACTTCTCGGTCACGCGACTGGGCCGCGCGCTCGACGTCGTGAGCGTCGGCGGCACCCCGACCTGCCGTTCGGTCGTCGACGGCACCGATCCGACCTGCGTCCCCTATGACGTCTTCACCGCGGGCGGCGTCACCCAGGCCGCACTCGACTATCTGCAGATCCCGCTGATCCAGACGGGTGAGACCACCCAGCAGATCGTCACCGCCGCCATCACCGGCGACACCGGCTGGACCATGCCCACCGCCTCGCGCAGTGTTCAGGTCGCGGTCGGCGCCGAGTATCGTCGTGACGCCCTGGGTTCCGAAACCGACGCCGCCTTCCAGACGGGCGACGGCGCGGGTCAAGGCGGCCCGACCATCGGCTTCAGCGGCGACATCGACGTGGCGGAAGTCTTCGGCGAAATCCAGATCCCGCTCGCCGATGATCAGCCCTGGGCCTACTCGGCCTCGATCGACGCCGCCTATCGCCGTTCGGAATACGAGAACTTTGGTGCGGACACCTACAAGATCGGCGCCGACTACGCCCCGATCGAGGACATCCGCTTCCGCGCCAGCTACTCGCGCGCCGTGCGGGCTCCCAACGTCATCGAACTGTTCACGCCCCAGGGCGCGGGCCTGTTCGACGCTGACTTCGATCCCTGCGACGCCACCAACCGTCCGGCGTCCGAGGGTCCGGTTCCCGCATCCTGCATCGGGACGAACCCGTGGCAGGTGACGGCCGGCCAATCGACCGGCGGCGCCCTCAACAATGGCGCTGGCCAGTACAATCTGCGGGCTTCCGGCAGCCTGACGCTGGTGCCGGAAGAAGCCGACACCTTCACGGCCGGCGCCGTGTGGGAACCTTCGTTCCTGCCGCGCTTCAACCTGTCGGTCGACTACTTCAGCATCCAGGTTGAAGACGCCATCCAGCCCTTCAACCCGCTGAACACCCTGGACTCCTGCTACATCTCCGGCGACGCCGCGGCCTGCGCACGGATCCAGCGGAACCCTGGCAACGGCAGCCTGTATGTCGGTGACAGCTTCGTCGACGATCCCAACACCAACATCGGCGGCATCACGACCAAGGGCGTCGACGTCAACGCCAACTACTCGATCGACCTGGAAGACTTCGGCGCTCCGGCTTACGGCTCGCTGCAGTTCACCTTCGCCGGCACCTGGCTGCAGGAACTGGAAGTCGACACGGGCGGCATCGCGGCGAACTCGGTCTATGACTGCGTCGGCTTCTACGGCAACCAGTGCTCGGCCAACGGCATCCCCGGCACCCCGAACCCCGAATGGCGTCACCGCGCCCGGGCGACGTGGGCCACGCCCTGGGACTTCGATGTCTCGGGCACCTGGCGCCACTACGGCGAAGTTGAGCTGGCCGTGCTCGGTGGCGACGGCTCGCTGAACAACGCCGGAACCCGCATCGATCGCTACTTCGACGCCTACAACTACTTCGACCTGGCGGCGACCTGGCAGGTGCTGGAGACCGTCACGCTCCGCGCCGGCGTGAACAACGTCCTGGATAGCGATCCCCCGCTGTCCTACAGCGTCGGCACCACCGGCAACGGCAACACCTATCCGCAGCTGTACGATGCGATGGGCCGTTACTTCTTCTTCGGTGTCACCGCCAACTTCTAGGGCCTGATACCGGGACAAGCCGGGGCGGCGGATCTTCGGGTCCGCCGCCCTTTTTTGTTGCCGGACGCGCGCCGCAGAAAAACCATTTGCGGGTTGGAGCGTTGCCAGCCGACACCTTCATTCACATTCCAGGCGCCTTCATGCTGATCACTCTCGTCTCCACCCTGCTGCTCACCACGCAGACGCCCGCGCCGGCGCTGTCCCGGCCCCAGGACGGCGTCGTCTCGACCGCTCCGGGCGTGGAAGCGGTGGAAACCGAGCGCTTTCGAGAGGCGGTGGCCTACGCCAACCCGATGCCGCGCGGCGCGCCGGAAGGCGACTATCCGCTGGTCGCCTGGTGCGAGGCGCTGGTGAATGGCCACGTGGCCCTCGGCGAGACCCTGACCAACCGCGATCCGCTGGACCTCGACATCATCCGACTGGGCAAGCTGGAGGCCGCTGACTTCCGCGCGGCCCTGGACGCCGCCGAGCCCCGTCAGACGGCTGCGACCCGCGCCGCCGCCGCCGCCGCCGCCGCCGAGGCGACCGCCAAATGGGCGCCGCTGGCCGGCCAGGAAGAAGCCGTGCGCAGCCAGGCCTTCGGCCTGTTCTTCGGCCTGCCTGGTCGCTGCGAGCACGCCGCGCGCCGCATCCGCGCCGGCATCACGGCCGCGCCGGCCACGCCCCGCGATGTCGGTCTGGAATAGGCGGCGCGGCGGCTCGGACCGAGTCTCCTGGCCGGCTTTCATGAGGTCGGCGAGGAGGCCCGGAACTTGTTTGCAGACATGCAAATGTTTATCCCGTCTCGGCAAGTTAAGTTGCAACTAGCCGAAGCACCGGGAGAATTCGGGTTATTGTAATATTGCAATCATTTTCAACGTGACGGGCCTGTCACAGAACTGACTCCACGTTTTCAGGTGGCGATGTTCCGGCTCGACACAAGACTTTGACTCCGTTCCTTTGGCATAGGGCGTGCGACTCCGCACGACATTTGCGATTGCTGGAACGAGCTCCGGCGGTCGTGCTTTGCTGGAGGCAACTTTGAAGAAGTATTCCATCCGTGAGCGCCTGATGGCGTCCACCATGGCCGGGGGCGCTGCGCTGCTGGCCCTGACCGCTGTTCCTGCGATCGCGCTGATGGCGCCGACCGCGGCCCTTGCGCAGGACTACACCTCGGGTGTGCTGTCCGGCTCCGTGTCGGATGGTTCCGGCGCCCCCGTCGCCGGCGCGACGGTCACCGTGACCTCGGCCCAGGGCGCCGTCCGCACCACGACCACCAGCGCCGATGGCGGCTTCCGGATGCCGGCCCTGCCGGTTGGTTCGTATGAAGTGAACATCCAGGGCTCGGGCTTCGATGGCCTGACCCAGCGCGCATCGGTCAGCCCTGGCGGCGCTTCCTACGCGTTCACCCTGGCCGCCGCCGGTTCGTCCGATGCCACCAACCTCGACGACGTCGTAGTGACGGCCGCCCGTCGGGTCCAGGACTTCAACGCTACGGATACCGGCCTGAGCATCGACGTTCAGGACTTCTCCGATCGGGTGCCCACCGGCCGTTCGATCAACGCTGTGACGCTGTTCGCTCCAGGCGCAAGCCTGCCGGACGCCTCGATCGCCGCCGGTTCGCGCCGGAACCAGTCGCTTGTTTCGCTGTCGGGTACGTCGGCCGCTGAAAGCGTCTATTACATCAACGGGATGAACGTCACCGATCAGCGTTCATTCCTGGGCTACGGTGAACTGCCGTACGAATTCATCCAGACGATCGACACCAAAACCGGCGGTTACCAGGCCGAGTACGGCCGCGCCACCGGTGGCGTGGTGAACATCGTCACCCGTTCGGGTACGAACGAGTGGACGGGCGGCTTCAGCACCTACTTCACTCCGGACAACCTGCGCGCCGGCCGTGACACCTCGTATCGCCCTGGCGGCAGCAACGTCGCCGGGATCGAAGACTACAACCAGTTCTCTTCGTCCGAGCTCAAGGAATACACCGCTTACATCGGCGGTCCGCTGTGGCGCGACCACATCTTCCTGTTCGGCGTGTACAACGTTCGTGACGTTTACCAGGAAACCGCCCGTTCGCGGAGTTTCGCCTACAGCGCCGGCACCGGTTTGACGACGCCCGGCGCCACGCTGTCGCAGTCCGAGATTTCCTATGATGATCCTCGTTGGGCCGTAAAACTCGACTTCGTTTTCAATCCGAACCACCGGATCGAAGCGACCTTCATCAACGATGAAACGACGACCACGACCCGGACACGGACCTACTCCGCCGCCACCGGCGCCCTGACCACGACCGCCGACCCCGCCTTCTCCGACGCCGGCGGTCCGACCGAAATCTACAAGTACACCGGCGTGATGACGGACTGGTTCACTCTGACGGCCATGTACGGCAAGCAGGAGAATTCATACCTCGACTACGGAAACCCTGTCTCGCTGCCGGGTGTTCTCGACAACGCGGCCCCCGGCGGCGCCCGCTATCTGACGGCGGGCCGGCCGGCGTCGTACAACCTCTCGGGCGGCGACATCCGCGAAACCTACCGGGTGGATGCAGACCTCTACTTCAGCCTGCTCGGCGACCACCATGTGCGCGTGGGCTGGGACAAGGAAGAGCTGACTTCGATCGCCAACAACTCCTACTCGGGCGGCGCTTTCTACAACGCACTGGCCACGGCGTCCTGCCCGACCGGCGCCGGCGCCGCGGGCTGTATCGAGGTCCAGACCTTCACCAATATCGGCACCTTCGCGGCGGAACAGACGGCGCTGTACGTCCAGGATTCCTGGGACATCACCGCGGACCTCTCTCTGCAAATGGGCGTCCGGAACGACCAGTACGACTACCTGAACTCGGTGGGCAAAAGCTATGTGAAGATCGACGACCAGTGGGCCCCGCGCCTCGGCTTCAACTGGGATCCGTCCGGTGACGGCAGCAGCCGTGTGTATGGTTCGGTGGGCGACTACTACCTGCCGATCGCGAGCAACACCTCGATCCGCGCTTCCTCTGGTGAAGTGTTCACCTACGAGTATTTCCAGGCGACGCGGGACGGGGCAGGCAATCTGACCCTGAACAACAATCGTCCGGTACTGGGCCCGCGCTATGACATCGAATACCTGAGCCCGCCCGGAGCTCCCGCGCCGGAACAGATCGCTGAGCAGGACCTGAAGCCTATGTACGAGCGCGAGTTCGTCCTCGGCTACGAGCACCGCTTCGACGACGGGATGTTCACCGACTGGCGCGCAGGCGTTCGTTATGTGAACCGCAATCTCGAAAGCGCGATCGAGGACACCCAGATCGGCGACGCCGTCGCGCGTTACTGCATTCGCACGGCCAACGCGACCTGCGTTGCCGCGGACGGAAGCACGCCCGCGGACGGCGCTGACTTCTCGTCGCTGTTCAACTACGTCCTCATCAACCCGGGTGACGGGGCGACGGTCCTCGTCGACCTGCAGGCCGACCCGAGGACGCTGCCTAACGGTTCGCCCAATCCGGCCTTCAACCCGCAAATGCTGACGCTCACCGCTGCGGACATGAATCTGCAGGAGGTCGATCGCAGCTATCAGGCGCTGGAGTTCACCTTCGAACGACCGTTCGATGGCGCCTGGGGTCTGCAAGGCTCGTACACCCTCGCCGAATCGAAGGGTAACTACGAAGGGGCGGTGAAGTCGGACATCGGGCAGCTGGATACGTCCATCACCCAGGACTACGACCACTCGGCCAACCAGCTGGGATCGTACGGCTACCTGCCGAACCACCACCGGCATACGTTCAAGATGTTCGGCTCGTGGTCGCCCATCGAGCCGCTCAGCATCGGTGCAAACTTCACCGCGCAGTCCGGCCGCAAGTACGGCTGTATCGGCCGGGTGCCGCTGTCGGTCGATCCGTATGCTCCAACCAGCGGGACGCCGTCGGGCTGGTACTGCCCGTTTGGTCCTGGCAACACGACCATCCAGACTCCGCGTGGATCCCAGGGTGAGACCAACTGGGTTTACCAGATGGATCTGAACGTGAACTACACGCTGCTGGACTCGCCTACGCGCGGTAACCTCGTTGCGTCGCTCGAGCTGTTCAACGTCTTCGACGCTGACACCGCCACGCGGGTGGTCGAGCAGGGCCTGATCCGCACGTCTGCCAACCGTATGGACGCGCGTTCGCAGTACTATGGCCTGCCGCGCAGCTACCAGTCCCCTCGGACGGTGCGGGTTGGTCTGCGCTATCGCTTCTAGGACAGCGCCAGACTGAGAGACGGGGCGGCGGACCGAAGGGGCCGCCGCCTTTTCTTGTGTGGAATCCGATGCAAGGGGCGGGGGTCTCGCCGGCCCTCAAGCCGCGTCGTCCCGCTCTATTGCGCCGGGATCGTAGTTCAGGATCGGCGACAGCCAACGCTCCGCCGTCGCCACGTCCCAGCCCTTGCGGCGGGCGTAGTCCTCGACCTGGTCCGGATCGATCTTGCCGACGCCGAAATAGTGGCTGCCCGGGTGTCCGAAATACAGGCCCGAGACCGAGGCCGGCGGCGTCATTGCATAGCTTTCGGTCAGGGCCATGCCGGCGTTGGCGCCCGCGTCCAGAAGCCGGAACAGGGTCGCCTTCTCGGTGTGGTCCGGCTGGGCCGGATAACCGGGGGCGGGGCGAATACCCTGATATTGCTCGGCGATCAGGTCGTCGGTCGTCGTCGCCTCGTCCGGGGCATAGCCCCACAGTTCGGTGCGCACCTTCTTGTGCAGGGCCTCGGCGAAGGCTTCAGCCAGGCGGTCGGCCAGGGCGGTGGCGAGGATGGATGAATAGTCGTCGCCGGCGTCCTTGAACCGTTTGGCGATTTCCAGCTCGCCATGGCCGGCGGTGACGGCGAAGGCGCCGATGTAGTCCGGTCCCTCTTCGGCGATGAAGTCCGACATGGCCAGGTTGGGCTTGCCGTTCGTCTTCTTGATCTGCTGGCGCAGGGTGTGGAAGCGGGCGATCTCCTCGACCCGGCCCTCGTCGGCGAAGACGGCGATGTCGTCGCCCACGGCGCGCGCCGGCCAGAAGCCGACCACGCCGCGCGCGGTGAACCATTTCTCGTCAATGATCCGCTTCAGCATCGCCTGCGCGTCCTTGAACAGGTCGCGCGCGGCCGAGCCCACGATCTCGTCCTCGAGGATCATCGGATAGCGGCCAATCAACTCCCAGCTGGCGAAGAAGGGCGTCCAGTCGATATGGTCTGCTAGATCGGCCAGATCCCAGCTGTCGAAGGCGCGCACGCCGATGAAGGACGGCGCCCCCGGCATGCGGTTGGTCGGGTCGGGCCGGAAGCGGTTCTCCCGCGCCTGAACCAGCGTGGCCCGCGCCTTGACCTCCTGACCGCGCGCATACTGTTCGCGGATGCGGACGTATTCGTCGCGCGTGGCCGCTTCGTTCTTCGCCCGCTCGGTCTTCGACAGCAGCCCGGACACCACCCCGACCGCGCGGCTGGCGTCGATGACATAGGTGGTCGAGCCGCGGCGGTATCCGGGCTCGATCTTCACGGCCGTATGGGTCCGGCTGGTCGTCGCCCCGCCGATAAGCAGGGGAATGTCGAAGCCGCGCCGCTCCATCTCGCGCGCCACGAACACCATCTCGTCCAGCGAGGGCGTGATCAGGCCCGACAGGCCGACGATGTCGACCTTGTGCTCGACAGCGGCGTCGAGGATGCGGTCGGCCGGGACCATGACCCCCAGGTCGATGACCTCGTAGTTGTTACACTGCAGGACCACGCCGACGATGTTCTTGCCGATGTCGTGGACGTCGCCCTTGACCGTGGCCATCAGGATGCGGCCGGCCTGCTCGCGCGGCTTGCCGGCCTTTTCGGCCTCCATATAGGGCTCGAGCCAGGCCACGGCCTGTTTCATCACCCGGGCTGACTTGACCACCTGCGGCAGGAACATCTTGCCCGAGCCGAATAGGTCGCCGACCACGTTCATCCCGTCCATCAGCGGGCCTTCGATGACGTGCAGCGGCCGCTCGACCGACAGGCGCGCCTCTTCGGTGTCGGCGTCGATATATTCGGTGATGCCGTTGACCAGGGCGTGCTCGATCCGCTTGCCGACCGGCTGGTCGCGCCACTTCAGATCGACCACCCGGGCCACGCCCTTGTCGCCCTTGTAGTTGGGGGCGATGTCGACGAGGCGTTCGGTGTTGGAGACATTGGTCCGCTGTTTGCGGTTCAGGATCACGTCCTCGACCGCCTCGCGCAGCGTCGGCTCGATGTCCGTATAGACGGGCAGGTCGCCGGCGTTGACGATGCCCATGTCCATGCCCGCCTGGATGGCGTGGTACAGGAAGACGCTGTGGATCGCCCGGCGCACCGGCTCATTGCCGCGGAAGCTGAACGAGACGTTCGACACCCCGCCCGAGACGCGGGCGTAGGGCAGGGTGGCCTTGATGACCTTCGTCGCCTCGATGAAGTCGACGGCGTAGTTGTCGTGCTCCTCGATCCCCGTCGCCACGGCGAAGATGTTGGGGTCGAAGATGATGTCTTCGGGCGGGAAGCCGACCTCGTCCACCAGTATACGGTAGGCGCGGGTGCAGATCTCGATCTTGCGCGCGGCGGTGTCGGCCTGGCCGATCTCGTCGAAGGCCATGACCACCACGGCGGCGCCATAGCGCAGGCATTTGACCGCCTGCTCGCGGAACTCGGCCTCGCCCGCCTTCATCGAGATCGAGTTCACGATCGGCTTGCCCTGAACGCATTTCAGACCGGCCTCGATGACCTCCCACTTGGAGCTGTCGATCATCACCGGCACGCGGGCGATGTCGGGCTCGGCCGCGATCAGGTTCAGGAAGGTGATCATGGCCTGCTTCGAATCCAGCAGGCCCTCGTCCATGTTGATGTCGATGACGGAGGCGCCCGCCTCGACCTGCTGACGCGCCACCGACAGGGCGGCCGAATAGTCGCCCTCGATGATCAGCTTCTTGAATTTGGCCGAGCCGGTGACGTTGGTCCGCTCGCCGACGTTGATGAAGGTGGGACGCAACTCAGGCTACCAATTCAAAAGGCTCAAGGCCGGACAGACGCATGGCCACCGGCCGCTCGGGAATCTCCCGCGTCGGCAGTTTCGACACCGCCTCCGCCGTGTGCCGGATGTGCTCCGGCGTCGTGCCGCAGCAGCCGCCGACGATGTTGACCAGACCGGACGCCGCCCATTCCTCGATGAAGTGGGCGGTCTGGTGCGGTTCCTCATCGTACTGGCCCATGGCGTTGGGCAGGCCCGCGTTGGGATAGGCGGCCACCAGGGTGTCGGCGACGCGGCTCAGCTCGGCGATGAAAGGCCGCATCAGATCGGCGCCGAGGGCGCAGTTGAAGCCCACGGCGAACGGTTTGGCGTGGCGCACGCTGTTCCAGAAAGCTTCCGCCGTCTGGCCCGACAAGGTGCGGCCCGAGCGATCAGTGATGGTGCCCGAAATCCAGATCGGCAGGGCCTCCATCCCCTCGTCCTCAAGGTCCTTGATGGCCTTGATCGCGGCCTTGCAGTTCAGCGTGTCGGTGATGGTCTCGATCAGATACAGGTCGACCCCGCCCTCGTTCAGCGCCTTCACCTGATGGCGGTAGGCCTCATAGACCTGATCGAAGGTGACCAGCCGCGCGCCGGGGTCGTTCACGTCGGACGACATCGACAGCATCTTGTTCAGCGGCCCGATCGAGCCGGCGGCGAAGCGCGGCTTGTGCGGCTCCCTGGCGATCCAGCGGTCGGCTGCGGCACGGGCCAATTTCGCGCCTTCCAGATTGATGTCCCACACCGACTGTTCGTCGAGCCTGTAGTCGTCCTGGGCGATGACGGTGGCGGAGAAGGTGTTGGTCTCCGAGATGTCGGCGCCGGCGGCGAAATACTGGTCGTGCAGGCCGGCGATGATGTCCGGGCGGGTGATGCACAGGATGTCGTTGTTGCCCTTCATCTGGCCGACGTGATCGGTGAAGCGCTCGCCGCGGAAATCCTCTTCCGACAGGTCGCTGCGCTGGATCATCACGCCCCAGGCGCCGTCGAGGACCAGGATGCGTTCCTTCGCGGCCAGATGCAGGGCGGCGATCCGTTCGCTGCGGGGGAGGGGGGTACTCATACTGTAGCGGCCTTCGTCTCACGCACGCCCAGCACCCGGCAGATCGCATAGACCAGGTCGGCGCGGTTCAGTGTGTAGAAATGGAAGTCGGCGAAACCCTCTTCCTGCAGCCGGGCGCAGGTCTCGGCGGCGACCGAGGCGGCGATCAGCTTGCGGGTCTCGGGGTCGTCGTCCAGCCCGTCGAAGTGGGCCGCCAGCCAGTCCGGCACGGCCGCGCCGCACGCCGCCGACATCCGCTTCAGGCCGTTGAAATTGGTCACCGGCATGATCCCCGGGGACATCGGGATCGTGATCCCCGCCGCCCGCACCCGGTCGCGGAAACGCAGGAAGGCGTCGATGTCGAAGAAGAACTGGCTGATGGCGCGCGTGGCCCCGGCGTCGACCTTGGCCTTCAGCACGTCGATATCGTGCGCCGTCGAGGGGCTTTCCGGGTGGCCTTCGGGGTAACAGCCGACGATGACGTCGAAGCCGCCCTTTGCCGTAATGGCGGCGGTCAGCTCGGTGGCGTTGGCGTAACCGTCCGCACGCGGAACATATGCGCCGCCGATGCCCCCAAGACTGGAGTGCCCGCCCGGCGGATCGCCGCGCAGGGCCACGATGTGGCGCACGCCGGCGTCGCGATACCCCTCGATGACCGCGTCCACATCCTCGCGGCTGGCTTCGACGCAGGTCAGGTGGGCGGCGGGGGTCAGGGCGGTTTCGGACAGGATACGCTCGACCGTCCGGTGGGTGCGCTCGCGCGTCGAGCCGCCGGCGCCATAGGTCACGGACACGAACTCGGGCTCCAGCGGGGCCAGACGGGTGACCGCCTTCCACAGATTGGCCTCAGCCTCATCGGACTTGGGCGGGAAGAATTCGAACGACACGCGGGGGCGCGACGTGTCCTGACCGGCGCGCGCGACGGGCCCCAGGGGGGACAGCAACAGGGCGCGGGCCTCGGCCAGACTGCGGGAGTTGTTCATGCGACTGCGGCCTTGGCTGCGGCTGGACGCTCGGCGGTCCAGATCGAGACGGTCAGGCCGTCGGTGTCGGGGGGAAGCGCGATCGGCGCGCTGGGCTTCAGACCTGCGCCGGTCAGCCAGCGCTTCATCTCGGCGTCGGCGAATCCGAGGCGGCGGTGCTGGTGCTCCTCGCGCAAGTGCTCCAGCTGGTGCGGGGCGAAGTCGACGATCAGCAGGCGCCCGCCCGGCATGACCAGCCGCGCGGCCTCGGCCACGGCGGCCGCCGGATCGGCGAGGTAGTGCAGGACCTGATGCACCAGCACCAGATCGGCGCTGTGTTCCGGCAGGCGGGTGGCGAAGATGTCGCCGTGACGCAGCTCCACCTTGTCCAGCCCGGCCTTCGTCACATTGGCGCGGGCGATGTTGAGCATGTTCTGGCTGAGATCCAGCCCGACCGACATCTTCGCCGTCTTGCCCAGCAGGGTCAGCATCCGGCCCGAGCCGGTGCCGAGATCGACAACGCGTTCGAACGGCCCCTCGCCGGCGGCCTTCTTGATGGCGGCCTCTACCGCGGTCTCGCTGACGTAGAGCGACCGGATGCGGTCCCACTGTGGCGCGACGCGTTCGAAATAGGCGCTGGCGGCGGCGCCGCGATCGCGGCGCACGTCTTCCAGTCGGCGGTCGTCCCCCTCGTGGGCCGCGTCGTTCAACAGATCCAGCACTGTATCGACCAGCCGGCGCGCCAGCGGATCAGATGAGAGGCGATAGAAGACGCGCGCGCCATCGGGGAATCGCTCGATCAGGCCGGCGTCGGCCATCAGCTTCAGGTGGCGTGACACGCGCGGCTGGCTCTGTTCCAGAATCCGCGACAGCTCCATCACCGACAGCTCCTCGCCGGCCAGCAACGACAGCACCCGAAGACGGGTGGGTTCGCCCGCGGCGCGCAGGGCCTCGATCGTTTGGTCAGGGGTCAGCGACATAGGTTTATATAAAGATATCCTTATATGATTTTGCAAGCGAATTCAGACCCGCGACAAGCTTGCTGAAACGGGCGTACACTCGGCCCATTCGTGGAACCCGGCAGGAGATACGCCATGATCCGCACCGCCTTCGCCTCATCCGCCGCGCTTGTGGTTCTCGCCGCGGCCGGCCTCTCCGCCGCACAGACGCCGCCGGCCGGCCAGGCCCAGGCCGGCCAAACCCCGGCTGGCCAAACTCCGGCCGGCCAAACCCCGACCGGCCAAACCCCGACCGGAATGGGCGGACCCATGACCCTGGAGGCCATGCAGGCGCGCCAGGACCAGATGTTCACCCGTCTGGACGCCAACGCCGACGACATGATCACGGGGGGTGAACTGGCCCCGCTGACCCAGCCGCCGATGAGCCAGATGGGCGGCCCCCGCATCCGCTCGATGATCACCCGCGCCGACGCCGACCGGAACGCCCGCATCAGCCGCGACGAGATGCGCAGCGCCGCCGCCGCCCTGTTCACCAGCCTCGATGTGGATCACGACGGTCTCGTCAGCCCGACCGAACGCGCGGCCATGATGCCCGCCCCCCCGGCGCCGCCCGCCGCGCGCATGTCGGTGCCGTCGACAGCGCCCGCCGACACGGGCGGCATGCCTGCCGGCATGGAAGTCCCGAACGGCGGCTAGGGGCCGTGGTTACAGGCGACGCCCGACTATCCGCCGAGGGGCAGACGTGCTGAACCGCCGCAATGGGTGGGAAGCGGACACTACTGGAGTGAGGTTGGAGGTCAGGAACCCCATGCACCCCGACTAGGCTAGATGGAGAATACGGAAGCCGATTGGCGGCTTCTAGCGACGGGTCCCAAGCCCGGCTGAAAAGGTTTTCAAACTATAGTGGGGGCCAGATCGCCAGCTACGATCGCTGTCGCAGACGATCGCAAGCTGTGATGCGACACCCGATGCCGTTTCGTTTGAAACCTGGGTGACGATGGTCCGGACCGGGTCACGGGTGCTGCTATAGGAATGCCTCGAGGTCACAGTTCTAGTTCGCCGATTACAATCGAACTCGGCCAGCCAAAGTTCGTAGCGGATGCCGGAGGTTGGCCAGTCCCGATCAAACACGCCGAGCACCGCGCTGTATATCCCGTCATCCTCACCGGCCGGCAGAGCGGCAGTATCCAAGGCAACCCTGCTGCGACCTTGAATACCCGCATCAACGAAAGGATCAGCTAGCGCCGGGTCTGCGGCGAGCAACATTCCCACGCCGATCGCGCACGCCCCGAGATTCCTCCAGTCGAGCCTGCTCATCGCCGGGACAGGGCTTCGCATTGGGGTTCACCCACTTTGGTTGAAATGTTCTTCGGCCAGCAACTGCACGAGTTTTTCGGCACCCCATCGAATATCGGAATATACGTAACGGCCCGGTTCCAAGAACCCTCAACGGGCGATTGGAAAGATACCGCGGCTCGAGCGTTCTTGTCTGACAAAACTGCGGCCGCGTCGTGTTAGATGGAACGTAGCGCCTAAGCTACCGCCGGAGCCAAATCAGGATGTCTAAAAGCCTCTACCTAGGCGGCGTGTGCTTCGTGGGGGCATGCATTCTTGGCGCCCTGTTCTGCCTGACCATGGTTTGGCTGGGCCACATAGGACTGCCGAGCGACCGTCAGACCTCCATACGGGGCTTGGTCGAGATGGTTCAGGTCGGCCTGATTTTCGTGGCCGTTTGGACGGCCGCGTACTGGCTCGCACGCCGGAAGGGTCCGAAACCGGGTTTGTGAAGAGGCGTCTTAGCCGGTGTCCGCTATGGGTCGGGAGCGGACGGTCGCCTAGGGGTGGGAAGCGGACGTCGAACTGGTAAGCTAAGTTGATGTCCGACCAGAAGCCACGACGGCTTGCCATATCGATCTTCGTCGGCGTTGCGATTCTGACGACAAGCGCCTGGGTTGCCCACCGGGAGATCAGTTGCACGCGGCTGGTCGAGCACGCCCGAAACTTTCCCGATGCAGAAGTGCGACGTGGCGCGGGGGGAGTTTGCCGAGTCTGTCGCCAAGCTGGGCCGCTCTACGACATTGCCTTCGACCACTGCTCTCAAGCCGAGCCGCTCTACGCAGGACTTAGGGTTCCCTGACGCCGACGGTGCGACTTGCCGATGTCCGCAAGGGGTCGAGAGCCGACTGACGTCTGAGGGTGCTTAGCGGACATCGGCGTGATATTTCGTGGCTACGGAGTGAGGTCGGGGGACTGCAATGGATGACCTATTCCAGGAGCCGATCCATTGGCGTCGTCCGTGGTTCAGGGAGAAGCACATCGTCGGCACCGCGACTCATGGCGGACAGGAGTTGGCGGTTCGCATCAACGATTTCCCGGAAGAACCGATGTTCACCCTCATCGGCCCGCACGGCCAAAGAGATTTCGATAACTGGCCCGTGGCTTGGGGCTCCAAGCCGTATTAGGTCCGCATTGGGTCGGAACCAGACACTTCGCACACCGGCGGTCAGCGGACTTACGGGTGCGCGGGCCCTAATGGTTCCGCCACGATATGCCAAACAACATGCCCCTCGCTTGCGATGCGTCGTTCGTAGACGGTGCCCGTGCGGGTATCGATCAAGCCCTGGCGCCCCTCGCCCAGCGATACCGAGCGATACGAGACCTTGCTGCAAGCGGTGAGCCCGGCAACCAAGGCCATGATGACTAGCGCGGTCTTCATTTTGGCACCTCGAACTTGCCCGCTCGGGCTTCCTGAACTCTGAATAGAGCATCACGCTCAAACTCGGCTAGGGCGAAAGCCCGACGGTCGCCTATGGGTGGAAAGCGGACGTTAAAATTCCGCCAGTAGAGTGGGGATATGCGCTTCTCAGCAATCTCCCTGACCGCACTGGCGGCCCTTGCTCTGACTGCGTGTGAGCAGTCGGAACAGGCTCAATACGAATCGGCTATGTCCGAGGTTTCCGCCGTGTCCGGGCTTACCGGTATGGGGCCGAAGCTGGCTGAGGACGCTCTGATCGGAGGGAAAACCTACCGGGCTCTCGGGCAGCACGCTTGGGATGTGATGCCGAACGGACAGAGTGCAGTCACCAGCGTCCCCATTGCCGAGTATCGCAAGATGACGGGCAATGAGACTCCAATCCCGGCCGGGAGCAGAAGGTCCAGCGTCATCATCAACATAAGACCAAACGACGGTCTGAACCGGGACTTGTCTGGCTCAACGGATGAGATTGAGCCTTACGCTGGCCTGAGGCGGACCGTAGACCCAGCGTATCCGGAGACGTCGCCGTGGACGCTTTGGCTGCCACAGCCTTATGACGGTGTCATCGTGTGCCCGCGAGGCGCGGTTGAAAACCTTTCGGGATGTCAGTTGAAACTCAAGCGTGGCGCCACGATCCAGTCCGTCACGATCCCCGCTGTGCAACTTGAAGACTGGAAGCTGCACACCGACGCCTTTATCGCGCTGATGGATCGCGCAACGGCTCCGGACGTCGTCCGCTAAGGGTCGGGAACAGTCGTCGGTCCAAGCGCGGGAACCGGACCTAGGATCGACGCTCCTCGCCCGCCGCATATCGGGGCATATCCGCGACAGCGGCGTTGAAAGCCTCGCGGATTTCGGACTGGCTGAAGCCCTTATCCCAGAGTTCCGTCATGAGGTAGTTGATCGCCTGCGAAGCAGCGGACGATCCGGCCAAGGGTTGGCCCGGTGCAAGTCTGAGAGGTCTTCGCCGAACTTCCAGATCACGTCCTGGAACCGGGTTTGCCAAGCATCGCGGAGATCGGGGGTATCGGTCATGCGGCAAGCATGATGCTGACGGGCAATGTCCGCAACGGGTCGGAAGCCGACGGTCGGCTAGGCGGGCATTGGAACCAGGCTCAGTGCGCGCCGAGTTTCAAAAACATCGGCGCCTTACGAGGAAACGCCCTGATCCGGCGTCGGAGTCTTCAGCGGCTGGCCCGAAAAGGCCGCCGTCAGGTTTTCCATCAGCAGCATCAGCATGCCCTGCACTGCCTCGGTCGTGGCTCCGCCGGTGTGGGGGGTCAGGACGGTGTTCGGCACATCGGCCCAGCGCGCTGCATCGACCGGTTCTTCCTCGAACACGTCCAGCGCCGCCTGACCCAGCCGGCCGTCCTTCAGCGCCGCGATCAGGGTCTCCTCGTCGACCAGTTGGCCGCGCGCGACATTGACCAGCAGTCCCTGCGGCCCCAGCGCCTCGATCACCTCGCGCGAGATCAGGCCGATGTTGCTGTCGTCGGCCTTGCAGGCGACCACCAGTATGTCGCTGTCCTGCGCCAGTTCCAGTACGGAGGCGGCGCGGGGCCAGGCGGCGTCCTTCTCGCGCGGGCCCCACCATTTGACTGTCATACGCAGGGCCTCGGCCCGCCTGGCCACGGCCTCGCCGATGCCGCCCAGACCCACGATGCCGACCTTCTGCCTGTGCAGCGAGGGCGTGATCATCTTCGAATCCGCCGTCCACTCCCCGGCGCGCAGGCAACGGTCTCCGGCCGCGATCTGGCGGCGCGCGGCGAGGATCAGGCCGATGGCGTGGTCGGCCACGTCCTCATGGTTCACGCCGGGCGCATGGGTCACCGGCAGGCCGCGCGCCCTGCACCATTCGGTGTCGATGCGGTCGTAGCCCGAGGTGAAACAGGCGATCAGCTGCAGCTTCGGCAGCTGTTCGATCAGCGCCTTGTCGAGCGGGAACTCTCCGGCGACCACCAGCGCACGGATCTCCGCCTGCGCCTCCAGCGGCGGCCCCTCCCAGAACCGGTAGACGGTCCACTGGCTTTCGAGAAAGGCCGTCAGCGGAGCCAGATGCCGCTGCATGATCAGAAGGGCGGGGCGGTCGGTCATCGAGGAAGACTAGCGCGAGGCAAGGCTGAAGGGGAGGGGCGGGTGAGCCCGGCCGTTCGGCGCGTTGCGAGCGTCCTCGCCCTCAACGCTCCGGCTTGCGCGACCCCGCCGCCGCCGCCTGCGCCTCCATCCACGCCTTCAGACCGGCGGAGCCGTCCGGGTCCATGCGGGCCGCCTGTTCCTCGATCGACAGCCTGCTCCAGCGGCTGTGCAGCGTCTGGACCATCAGGGTTTCGGTCACCGCGCCGGCGCGGGCGGGCTGGGCCGCATCCCACATCTCGACACCCGATGCGATGGCGGCGCGGGCGTCGGTCACGTCCTGCTGAACCAGCACATACTCCCGCGCGGCCTTGAGAAGGGCCGAGGCCTCGGCTCCCCGGCCCGAGGTCAGGGCCGCGCGGGCGCGGGCCAGCACGGCCTCCAGCAGATCGCCTTCGGCCTCGGCGGCAGGGCTGGGCGGGGGCGGAACGCTGGCGGCGACGGCGTCGGGCTGGACGGCAGCCCGCGCGTCGGCGAGCGCGCGCTTGCTCCAGCCGTGCTTGTAGATGTTCTGCCGCAGGTTCTGCAGGCCGATGTTGAAACGTTCCGCCACCTCGGCGGCGGTCTGGCCGCCCAGATAGGCGGCGCGGGCCAGCTCCCAGGTCGGGGGGCTGACCATCAGATAGGGGGCTCTCTTTTTCGGCTTGCGGGCCATGGGCGACGTTCCTCTGCAGAAAGTCGCCCATTTCACCGTTCTGCTACGTCAGATTCGGTCGTGGTTTTCTCTACCGCCCGAACTTCTGGAACTTGATCCGGTGCGGGATCAGGCTTTCGACGCCGAGGCGACGCTTCTTGTCTTCCTCATAGGCTTCGAAATTGCCCTCAAACCATTCCACGTGGCTGTCGCCCTCGAAGGCGAGGATGTGGGTCGCCAGACGGTCCAGGAACCAGCGGTCGTGGGAGATGACCACGGCGCAGCCGGCGAAACCTTCCAGCGCCTCTTCGAGGTTCTGCAGCGTCTCGATGTCCAGATCGTTGGTCGGTTCGTCGAGCAGCAGCAGGTTGCCGCCGGTGGCCAGGGTCTTGGCCAGGTGGACGCGGTTGCGCTCACCGCCCGACAGCTGGCCGACCTTCTTCTGCTGGTCGCCGCCCTTGAAGTTGAAGCTGCCGACATAGGCGCGGGTGTTGATCTCGCGCTTGCCGACCATCATCACGTCGGTGCCGCCCGAGATGGCCTGCCAGATGGTCTCTTCCGGTTTCAGGTCGTCGCGGCTCTGGTCGACATAGGCCAGTTTTACCGTCTCGCCGACGCGGATGGTGCCGGCGTCGGGCTGTTCCTGGCCCGTGATCAGGCGGAACAGGGTCGACTTGCCGGCGCCGTTGGGACCGATGACCCCGACGATGCCGTTGGGCGGCAGTTTGAAGCTCAGGTTGTCGAACAGCAGCTTGTCGCCGTACGATTTCCGCAAGCCCTCGGTTTCCAGCACGACGTTGCCGAGGCGGGGGCCGGGCGGGATCTGGATGACGGCGTGGGTCTGGGCGCCGCGCATGCTCTCCTGCTCGTCGACCATCCGCTCATAGGCGGCCAGACGGGCCTTGGACTTGGCCTGACGGGCCTTGGCGCCCGAACGGACCCATTCCAGTTCGCGGGTGAGGGCGCGCTGGCGGGCTTCGGATTCCGACTGCTCCTGCACCACGCGCTTGGTCTTGGCTTCCAGCCAGGAGGAGTAGTTGCCCTCGTGCGGGTGGCCCTTGCCGCGGTCCAGCTCCAGCGTCCACTTGGTGACGAGGTCGAGGAAGTAGCGGTCGTGGGTCACCAGGATGACGCAGCCGGGGAAGTTCTCGAGGTGGTGCTGCAGCCAGGCCACCGACTCGGCGTCCAGGTGGTTGGTCGGTTCGTCGAGCAGCAGCATGTCCGGCTTGGACAGCAGCAGGCGGGCCAGGGCCACGCGGCGCTTCTCACCGCCCGACAGATTGGTCGTCGCCCAGTCGTCCGGCGGGCAGCGCAGGGCGTCCATGGCCATTTCGATGCGGCTGTCGATGTCCCAGACGTCGCCGGCGTCGATCTTTTCCTGCAGGGCCGTCATCTCGGCCATCAGTTCGTCGGTGTACTCCTCGGCCATTTCCATGGCGATGGCGTTGAAGCGGGAAACCCACTGCTTCTCCTCGCACCAGGCCTCGACGTTCTCGCGGACGTTCAGGCTGTCGTCGAGCTGGGGCTCCTGCTCCAGATAGCCGCGCTTGATCCCCTCGGCGGCCTTGGCCTCGCCGTTGAACTCGCTGTCCAGCCCGGCCATGATTTTCAGCAGGGTCGACTTGCCGGAGCCGTTGACCCCGACGACGCCGATCTTGGCGTCGTTGTAGAAGCTCAGCCAGATGTTCTCGAAGATCTTCTTGCCGCCGGGAAAGGTCTTGGTGAGACCCTGCATCTGGAAAATATACTGCTGCGCCATGAGGTGCGGTGCGCCCTGTCGTCTGGGTGTGTTGGAGGTTGGCGCGGGATGTAGCCGCACTCTGCACAGAGGGCAAATGAGGCGAGAATGGTCGCGCCATCATCCGGGCCTCGGGGCGCCGGTCCGGGAGCGGGTCAGTCCAGGCGGATCGGCCAGAATGCGCCGGGCGCGGACTCCGGATCGGGCAGATAGCGCGCGCCGAGGTAGGACACCGCCAGCCACAGCGAGGTCCACAGGCACCACATGACCATGGCCAGGGAAACGTCGGTATGGGCGTCGGCGGCGGCGTCGATCTGGCCGATCAGCCCGACCGCCGCCGCCGCCAGGGCGGTCGCATAGACCACGATGCGCGACCAGGTCCGGGACGCCAGCAGCGCCACGGACCCGATCACCAGCAGAGCCCCGGTCAGCAGCCACGGAAACTGCGGCACCCACATTCCGATGACCATGTGGAAGCCGCTGTAGAGCAGCAGGATCACGCCGGTGGCGCGGGGGACGAGCATATCGATGTCAATCAAGGGGGCGGGGCAAGCGTGCGGATATTGCCGCCACAAGCTTTTCACAGCGCTAACCCACAGGCTTAACGTCCAGCCGCCCTCCCGCCCGCCCGCGTCCGGCTCAGGCGCCGATGCCCCCGTCGACCAGGATGCTGGTCCCGGTGATGTAGCCGGCGCCGGGACCGGCGAGGAAGGCGACCGCCGAGGCGATCTCCTCCGGCCGGCCGTAACGGCCCAGCGAAATCGCCGGCAGCATGCTGGCTGCATTGGGGCCGTCGGCCGGGTTCATGTCGGTGTCGGTGGCGCCCGGCTTGACCAGATTGACCGTGATCCCTTTGGGGCCCAGTTCACGCGAGAGGCCAAGGGTGAAGGCCTGCAGCGCCGACTTGCTTGCGGAATAGACGGTCACCCCGCCAAAGGGCACGCGATCGGCCAGCACGCTGCTGATCGAGATGATACGCCCGCCGTCCCCGAGATGGGGCAGGGCCGCCTTGGTCGTCAGTATCACGCCGCGAATGTTGACGTTCAGCAGGGCGTCGATCTCTTCGAGGGATTGGTCGGCGAACGGGGTGCCGCCCGCAATGCCCGCGTTGTTGACGAGAATGTCGAGGCCGCCCAGCCCGGCCACCGCGCCTTCCACCGCCCGGGCCGGTCCGTCGGTCGATCCGGCGTCGGCCCGGATGGCGACGGCCTTGCGGCCCAGGGCCCGCAGTTCGGTGGCGAGGACCTCGGCGCGTTCGGCCGACTTCTCATAGGTGATGGCGACGTCCGCGCCGTCAGCGGCCAGCTGGCGGGCGATGGCGGCGCCGATGCCGCGGCTGGCGCCGGTGACGAGGGCCCGTTTGCCGGAGAGGGGGAGGGAGACGGTCATGGTCGGTTCTCTTTCTGTAATGATCGACACAGAACGCCAGATGGAAAGCTTGCCTCCCCTCGTCAAGGGATTATGTATCGTTCGTTAGAAAAAGAGGTCCGAAAGACGCCATGGCCGGCCGTCCCCGCAGTTTCGATCGCGATGAAGCCCTGTCCCGAGCCCTTCAGGTGTTCTGGAGCAAGGGGTATGCGGACGCGTCCATGGCCGACCTGACCGGGGCGATGGGGATCAATTCGCCCAGCCTCTACGCGGCCTTTGGCAGCAAGGAGGATCTCTTCCGGGAGGCGGTGCGGCTCTACACCGACACCGCGGGCGCGGTCCTGTGGGCCTCCATGCGCGAGGCGCCGACGGCGCGGGCGGCGATCGAGGGCCTCCTGCTGGCGACCGCCGAGGCCAATAGTCAGTGCGACCGGCCCAAGGGCTGTCTGCTGGTTCTGTCCGGCGCCCACCCCGACGCCCTGCCGGCCGGGGCTTGCAGCGAGATGTCGAAGATCCGCGAGGACGCGCTGGCTACGATGCAGGATCGGCTACGGGATGGCCAGGCGGCGGGGGAGATCGCCCCGGAGGCCGATCCAGCCGCCATCGCCGCCTTCTACACCACAGTCCAGCAGGGCATGACCTTCCGCGCCCGCGAAGGCGCCACGGGCGATGAACTGCGCGGCACGGCCCGCGCGGCCATGCTGGCCTGGGACGATCTGGCCGGCCTCAGGCGTAGTTGAAGCTGATCGAGATCCGCTCGGCCTTCGCCGCGTTCGGCGGCACTTCGTGACGCAGCCAGCTTTCCCACATCAGCACCGTGCCCGCCTGCGGGGCCAGATAGACGAAGGGCTTCTCGCCTTCGGGCGCATCGGCGTGGACGCCGGGCCGGGCCATCATCATCGGCAGACGCGGGTCTTCCAGCTTCAGGGCCGAGGCGCCGTCGGGCAGATCGACATAGACGGTGCCGCTGAGGAAGGCGTGCGGGTGGATGTGGCCGCTGTGCCCGCCGCCGGGCTTGAGGATGTTGACCCACAGGCTGTCCAGCCGCGGCTTGCGCGCCAGATCGAAATTCAGCGCCTTCGCATACAGCAGGGCGTGCCGGTCCAGATGGCGTTTCAGCTCGGCGAACTCGGGCATACGGTGCGGCAGATCGGCCAGAGATCCGTACGAGGTATAGCCGCGATAGCCATGCTCCCGGCACCAGGCCCGCCCGGCCTGATCCTCGGCGGCCAGCATGCGGCAGGCGTCGGCCAGGCCGGCGTTGAAGGCGGCGAAGCCGGGGCCGGCGGCCAGACTGGCCTCATAAACCTGGGTGACGAAGAGGGGGCGCAAGGACATGGCTTCCCTTACCCCACAGGCGGGTGGATCAGAACCCCAGCCCGGCCTCGCCCCGCAGGATCGCCTCCGCCTCCGCCGTATGCTTGGCCCCCGACCGGTCGTGCAGCACCAGCGGCGGCAGCAGCCGAAGCGGCGCCTTGCCCGTCTTGATGGCGCTCAGCAGCACCCGTTTGGCAGGCTCGTCCGCATAGGGATGAATGCCCCGCACGCCGAACGATCCCGCCTTTTCACCCAGCAACGCCAGCAGATCGGCCAGCCGGTCGGCCCGGTGGATGATCACAATCCGCCCCCCCTCGCGCACACCCTTCAGCAGAAAGTCGGTCCACGCCTTCAACCCGTCGTCCGCCATCCACGCCCCGCGCTTGCCCGGCGAAGGCGCGCGCAAGGCGCCGGGGTCGTCAAAGAAGGGCGGATTGCTGACCGCCAGGTCGAACGGCTCCAGTCCCATCGCCCGGAACCCCGCCGCCACGTCGCCCTCGACGACCGTCGCCGTCGCGCCGTTCAGCGCCGCATTCTCCCGGGCCAGCGCCGCTATCGCCGGATCGCGCTCCAGCCCGGTCAGGACCGCGTCGGGACGCCGCGCGGCGATCTGCATCAGCACCGCCCCCGCACCGCACCCCGCCTCCAGCACCCTCTGTCCCGGTCCGGCGTCGACAGCCGCCGCCAGCAGGGCCGCATCCATGCCCGCGCGATAGCCCTTCGCCGGTTGGCGCAGCCGGACGCGGCCGCCCAGCAGGGCGTTCTCGACGGTATCGACGTTGTCGGATTGAGCGGATGTGGCGGTCACGCGGCTTGACCCTTCATGGCCCGATCACCATTGTGCGCCGCATCGCCGCCCCGCAAGGCGGCGGCTGGATTTTCCGGTGCGATCCTCCCCCCGCGCCGCGCCGAAGAGTTTTCCGTTGGACGCTGTCGTCGCCGCCGATCCCCGCTCCAAGGGTGATGTCGAACCGCTGGTTCGGCTGGCGAAGGGCGACATGGCGGCCGTGGACGCCCTGATCATCGCGCGGATGCAGTCCCAGGTGCCGGTGATTCCATTGCTGGCCGACCATCTGGTCAGCGCCGGCGGCAAACGCCTGCGGCCACTGCTGACCCTCGCCGCCGCCCGCGCCTCGGGCGCCACGGGCGACATCGACGCCGCCGTCAAGCTGGCCGCCGCGGTCGAGTTCATCCACACCGCCACCCTGTTGCACGACGACATCGTCGACGGCTCCGACCTGCGCCGCGGCAAGACCGCGGCCCACCTGATCTGGGGCGCGCCCTCCAGCGTTCTGGTCGGGGACTTCCTGTTTGCCCGGGCCTTCGAACTGATGGTCGAGACCGGTCAGATGCGGGCGCTGGGCATCCTCGCCACCGCCTCCAGCGTCATCGCCGAGGGCGAGGTGCTGCAGCTGACCCGCGCCCATGACCTGAATCTGGATCAGGAAACCTATCTGCGCATCATCTCGGCCAAGACCGCCGAACTGTTCGCCGCCGCCGCCGAGTCCGGCGCGGTCGGGGCAGGGGCGGGCGAGACGGCGGTTCAGGCCCTGCGCGCCTATGGCCTGAACCTCGGCCTGGCCTTCCAGCTGGCCGACGACGCCCTCGACTACGGCGGCATGTCGGAAGACCTCGGCAAGAACGCCGGCGACGACTTCCGCGAAGGCAAGGTCACCATGCCCCTGCTCCTGGCCGCCGCCCGCACGCGCGGCCGCGAGGACGCCTTCTGGGACCGCACCATCAACAAGGGCCAGCGCACCGAGGACGACTTCCGCCGCGCCCGCGAACTGGTCATCGGCTCCGGCGCCGTTGGAGCGACGCTGGACACCGCCTACGAATACGCCGACACCGCAAAGGCTTCGCTGAAGGGCCTGCCGTCGGGCGAATGGGTGGACGCTCTGGAGCAGCTGGCCGACTTCGCCGTGTCGCGGGCTGCCTGATGATCCTCTCGCTGTTGGCCGTTCTTACCTTTCAGCTTGAGCCGCGCTTCACCATGACGGTGGAACCCGACGACATGGTCCGGGCGGAATTATTCGAAATCAACGGCGGTCTGACGGATCAGGTGCGCCAACAATTACTTGGCGATGCGGTGTTCGTCGCGGAGGCCAGCGAGACGTTCCCCGGTTGGGGCAGCCTTCGGGTGGTCAGCGCACGGCGTCCCGACGGAACCCTGATCGCGCTGGCGGACGCGCCCGGCCATGATCGCCTTGGCGACAAGATCTGCATGGCCGCCTCTGACCCGCGCCGAACAATCGACAACCGGGCCCGGGCCGCGTCCTGGTGTCGGTCGTTCTTTGACCCCGATGGTATGCAGCCAATAGTGATCGTGCCGCCGCCACCACCGGCGCCGGGGACCTAGCGCAGCGAGGCGCAGAATCGCTGGATGCGGCGGCACGCCTCTTCCAGCACCGTTTCCGAGGTCGCATAGCTGATGCGGAAATAGGGGCTCAGGCCGAAGGCCGAACCCTGCACCACGGCCACCCCCACGGCGTCCAGCAGGGCGGTCGCGAACGCATCGTCGCCGTCGATCACCGTGCCGTCGTCGGTCGCCTTGCCGATCAGCCCCTCGATCGACGGATAGACATAGAAGGCCCCCTCGGGCGTGGCGCAGCGGATGCCGGCCGCCTGATTGAGCATCGACACGACCAGATCGCGCCGCCGCTCGAAATGGGTCGCGCGCTCGGCGATGAAGTCCTGCGGCCCGTTCAGCGCCTCGACCGCCGCCCACTGGCTGATCGACGAGGGGTTGGACGTCGTCTGGCCCGCCACCTTGCGCATCAGGTCGATCAGGGGCTTGGGCCCGCCCGCATAACCGATGCGCCAGCCGGTCATGGCGTAGGCCTTGGACACGCCATTTACCGTCAGCGTCCGCTCGTAGAGGTCAGGCGCCACCTGGGCGATCGTCCTGTAGTCGAAGTCGCCGTAGATCAGGTGCTCGTACATGTCGTCGGTCATCACCCACACCTGCGGATGACGGCGCAGCACGGCGGCCAACGCCTCCAGTTCGGGGCCGGTATAGGCGGCGCCCGTGGGGTTCGACGGGCTGTTCAGGATCAGCCAGCGCGTCCTGGGCGTGATCGCCGCCTCCAGCGCCTCGGGCTTCAGCTTGAAGCCGTCGGCCTCATGGCCAACCACCGTCACCGGTTCGCCGCCGGCCAGCAGCACCATGTCGGGATAGGAAACCCAGTACGGCGCCGGCACGATCACCTCGTCGCCCGGCGACAGCGTCGCGACCAAGGCGTTGTAGATCACCGTCTTGCCGCCCGGAGCGACGTGGATCTGGCTGGTCTCGTATTTCAGCCCGTTCTCACGCGCGAACTTGGCAGCGACCGCCGCCTTCAGTTCGGGAAGGCCGTCGACGTCGGTGTATTTGGTCTCGCCCCGGCGGATGGCGTCAATGGCTGCTTGCTTGATGTTCTCGGGCGTATCGAAGTCCGGCTCGCCGGCGCCCAGCCCGATCACGTCGCGGCCCTCGCGCTTCAGCTCGCGGGCGCGGGCGGTCACCGCCAGGGTGGCCGAGGGCTTGACGCGGGACAGGGCGGCGGACTGAAGGCTGGACATCAGGGATTCTCGCGCGGGGAGGCGAGGATTGTTTACGAGGGAGCCGGGGTGCGTGCAAATGGCGGTGAAGCAGGGAGCCGCCGGATGTTTGCCGCACTGGTCATCAGTCTGACGTTAGCGGGTCAGGACGCCGGGACGGTCAACGTCCGTTGCCGGACCGCGGACGACGTGGACCGTTGCCATCCTGCCAACCGGGCAACCCTTGTCGGCGCGCTGGGGATGGCGACCATCGAGGAAGAGCGGGGCGCAGGGGTAGAGGTCTATCGAGTCACCCAGATCGACGGCTACGGCCGGATCATGCCGGGCATCTCCTTCGAGCGACGGCCGGGGGCGCCGCCACAGGTTGTCGTCTATGGGCATGGGGGGCGTCGAATGTCCGCCGTCCTTCCCTTCACCGACTGGCGCACCGTGCAGTCCCGGGGAAGGTTCGCGGACCGGGAACTGGTCCCGCTGCCGAAAAGCGCGCCCGACGAGGTCAGCATCTGCCTCCACGGCTGGAGCAGCACGGTCGAGATAGCCAACGCCGTGGATCGCGGCGTGCCCGACGGCAAGTCGCGAACGCGGTCCGAGAGCGCCTGTGACGGCGGCCTGGCGACGCGGTTCGCGAATGATGCGGCGCAACTGGCCATCACAAACCTTGGGGATTGCGACGCGCTCGATCCGGACGAACATCGCAACGACGCCTCACGCCTCCAGGTCTGCCTCGGCTTCGACGGCGACCGGCTCGCGGCGGCCGAAGTGATGAATCAGACGGGCTGGCGGCTTACACCCGACAACCCGGAGACAGCCCGGGCTTGGGCGAGCGTCCTTGGCATGAACTCCGCCACCCGGCTGGACTGGGCAGGCACGAGCGTAACTGGCGCACGCGGCGTCGCCGCTAATCCGGTCGCGGTTTTCCTCGCGGCGCGGCATGCCGAATCCCCAAGCCTGCGAGCCTATATCGGAGCGCTCACCGGCGTTTCCTCCACTCGCGTCGAGGCCACCGGCAGCCTTGAAATGGACGGGCCCGGCGACGGACGTCTCCAGGCGCCTTTCCGTCAGGTCTGGATCTGGGACCCCAACGGCCTGATGTGGACCCTGCAGAGCTGGACGGTCGAAGCCTTCCAGCCCATGGCCTGACTCCATGCGCCGCGTCCTCGACTTCATCCTCAACATGGAAGCCCGCCGCTGGCGGGCCTTGCTGGCGACGGCGCTGCTGCTGGGCGCGACGCTGGGCCTGCTGGCGATCGGCAAGAGCCAGCTGGGACTGGCGGCCGAGGAAAACCTCGAACACTGGCTGCAAGGCTATTCGGGCAGCCCTTGGGCTTTCGCGGCCACGGTCATCCTGTTCATTGCCGCCGCTTTCATCGGCGCCCCCCAGTTCATCCTGATTGCCGCCTGCGTGGTCGCCTTCGGCCCGTCGCTCGGATTTTTCTATAGCTGGGCCGCGACCATCATTTCCGCGGGCGTCACCTACTGGCTGGGACGGGGACCCACCGCGCGGCTGGTCGACCGCTTCGGCGGGCGGACCATGGGCCGTCTCAAGGGCTTCGTCGGCAAGAACGCCTTCTACGCCAGCTTCATGATCCGCAACGTGCCTTCGGCGCCCTTCATCGTCGTCAACATGGCGTTCGGCGCCGCCCGGGCGTCATTCTGGCGCTTTCTGGCGGGCTGCACCCTCGGCGTCCTGCCCAAGACGGCGCTGGTCTCCTTCTTCGGCGGGGCGGTGGTTTCTGCGGTCAGCGGCGACGGCGTCTGGACCTCGCTGATCCTCGCCGGCGTCGCCGTGGTCTGGCTGGGTCTGATGCTGGGGGTGCGCGAATTGGTCAAACGGCGCGAGGCCGCGTCGGGGGCCGACTGACGCTCCGGTCACGGCTTCGACAGCGACGCTTGGAAGGGCTTGTATTCACCGTCGCACACTGCCAAACGAGCCTTAAGGTCGGTCAGGCGATAACGATCAGGAGGCGGTGCGTGGGGATGCGCGTCGCCGGGGCGTCGCCGAAGCGGATCGAGACGACCAACGCCCCTTTCAAGGCCCGAACGAACGGTATCCCGGACCCATGTTCTCCAGCATTTTTGGCGCGATCTCCAACGACATCGCCATCGACCTCGGCACCGCCAACACCCTGATCTATATGAAGGGCAAGGGCATCGTCCTGAACGAACCGTCCGTGGTCGCCCTTCGTAACGTCGGTGGCCGGAAGATCGTCCACGCCGTCGGCATCGAGGCCAAGCAGATGCTGGGCCGCACCCCGGGCCACATGGAAGCCATTCGTCCCATGCGCGACGGGGTCATCGCCGACTTCGAAGTCGCCGAGGAGATGATCAAACACTTCATCCGCAAGGTTCATAACCGTAAGGGCTTCGTGAACCCCAAGGTGATCGTCTGCGTGCCGTCGGGCGCCACCGCCGTCGAACGCCGCGCCATCAACGATTCCTGCCTCAACGCCTCGGCCCGCCGGGTCGGCCTGATTGACGAGCCGATGGCCGCGGCGATCGGCGCCGGCCTGCCGATCCACGAGCCGACCGGCTCCATGGTCGTCGACATCGGCGGCGGCACCACCGAGGTGGCCGTGCTGTCGCTGTCCGGCATCGTCTATTCGCGTTCGGTCCGCGTCGGCGGCGACAAGATGGACGAGGCGATCATCAGCTACATGCGCCGCAACCATAACCTTCTGATCGGCGAGACCACTGCCGAGCGCATCAAGAAGGACATCGGCACCGCCCGCATCCCGGCCGACGGCGAAGGCCTGTCGATCGACGTCAAGGGCCGCGACCTGATGCAGGGCGTGCCTCGCGAGGTCCGCATCTCGGAACGTCAGGCCGCCGAGGCCCTCGCCGAGCCGGTCACCCAGATCGTCGAGGCCGTGAAGGTCGCGCTGGAAGCCACCCCGCCGGAACTGGCCGCCGACATCGCCGACAAGGGCATCATGCTGACCGGCGGCGGCGCCCTGCTGCGCGGTCTGGACGCCGAGATCCGCGACCACACGGGCCTTCCCGTGTCCGTGGCCGACGATCCGCTGTCCTGCGTGGCCATCGGCTGCGGCCGCGTGCTCGAGCATCCCCGGTGGATGAAGGGCGTGCTGGATTCCGCCCTCTAGGGTTTGATCCCCAACTCCGCCGCAAATCCCTGTCATCACAGGGCTCGGGCCGGTTTCCATCCGGCGCGGATTTTGCGATAGGCTGCTGACGTCGGCGGGGGGGTTCCCGCTGATTCCCTCTTTCCCAGGAAGGCGCGCCGTGGCGTTTCGCGACGGACCGTTCGAGAACATCAAGGTGCCGCTGGTCTGGACCGCGGCCGTCGCTGTCGTGGTCGCCGCCATCGGCTGCATCCTGCTGCTGATCAGCGACGCCCGGGCCCAGACCTCGCCGTACCAGCCGGTCCGCGCCGGGGTCGAATCGGTCGCCGGCCCCGTCGGCGGCGTCTTCGCCGCCCCGGTCCGCTGGTTCGGCGCCGCCACCGACTACGTCGGCGGCTATTTCTTCGCCGTCTCCGAGAACCGCCGCCTCAAGCGCGAACTCGCCGAACTGGCGCCGTGGCGCGACCAGGCCATCGCCCTGAAAAACGTCAACGCCCGCTACGAGGCCATGCTGGGCATCCGGCCCGAGCCGCCCGTGGCCATGCAGACGGCCCGCTCCATCTCCGACACCCGCGGCCCGTTCTCACGCGCCCGACTGCTCGACTCGGGCGCGGCCAAGGGCGTCAAGGTCGGCAATCCCGTGATCAACGAACACGGCCTGGTGGGGCGGATCGTCGGGACTTCGGCGAACGTCAGCCGGATGGTGCTGCTGACCGACGTGGCCAGCCGGACCCCCGTGCTGGTCGACCGCACCGACGCCCGCGCCTTGCTGACCGGCGACGGCAGCGACAACCCGCGGCTGGAGTTCATCCGCGGCGTCGGCGCCGTCCAGGCCGGCGACCGCATCCTGTCCTCGGGCGACGGCGGCGGCTTCCCGCGCGGCGTGCCCATCGGCGTCGCCGCCAAGGGCATCGACGGCTCCTGGCGCGTCAAGCTGTTCAGCGACCGGGGCGCCATCGACTATGTCCGCGTCATGCTGTTCGAGGACTTCGGCCAGTTGATCGGCTCCGACGACCTCAACGCGCCGCCGCTCGCCGCCCTGGGCACATTGGCTGAAGCTACGGCGGCCCAGACCGGCGCGATCACCGATTCCGCCGCGCGCCGCGACGCCGCCCGCACCCGCACGACCGAGTCCAATGCCGCCGCGGCCCGCGCCGACGCCGCCGAGGCCGCCCGGCCACGTCCGGCCCCGACGCAGCCCGCGCCTGCCGCCGCCGCACCGCCGGCCGCCGAGACCTCGCCTCCCGCCGGAGGAACCGAATGAGACGCCCCGTCGCGGTCCGTGTGGTCGGGCCGATGCAGTGGATCGTCTATCCGGCCCTGATCACGGTCGCGGCCACCATCGTCCTGGCCACCCCGGTCAAGGTGTTCGGCCTGAGCCTGCCCGAGCCGGTCATTCCGATGGTGCTGGCCTTCGCCTGGCCCTTGATCCGGCCCTCCATCGTGGCGCCGCTGGTCCTGACCCTGCTGGGGCTGGGGCTCGACATCTTCACATACGGCCCGCTCGGCCTCTGGGCCCTGTCGCTGCTGGCCATCTATGCGATCGTTCTGGCCTCGCGCAGCTTCCTGATCGGCCAGGACACCGCCGTCCTGTTCGTCTGGTTCGCCGCCTGCTGTGGTCTGGCCTTCCTGCTGGTCTACCTCGTGCGGATCTTCATCGACCACAACGCCGCCAGCCTGCTGGCCCTGATCGGTCAGATAGTCCCGACCCTTTTGCTCTTCCCGTTCGCCAATCTGATGATCGAACGGTTCGAGGACGGCGACGTGAGGTTCCGATGAGTTCGGAACCTTCCATCTTCTTTTCAGACGTCAACGAGCGGCAGGGCTCGTTCCTGCGCCGCACCTTCGTCTTCGGCGGCCTCACCGCGCTCGCCGGAGTCGCCCTGACCGGCCGGCTGGCCCAGCTGCAGGTCATTCAGGCGGGCGAATACGCGACCCAGGCGGCGAACAACCAGTTCAACTTCCGCCTCGTACCGCCGCCGCGGGGCCGAATCCTTGACCGCAACGGCGTCGTCATCGCCGGCAACCGTCCCAGCTTCCGCGTGCTGGTCGTACGCGATGAGACCAAGGATCTGGACCAGACGCTGGACCTGCTGGGCCGTCTGCTGCCCGACACGATGGAGCGGCGCCGCTCGATCATCCGCGACGTCAACGCCGCCCCGCGCTTCTCGCCCGTCCCGGTCAAGAGCGACCTGACCTGGGAGGAGTTCGCCAAGGTCAATCTCTACGCCAACGAGCTGCCGGGCGTCATGGCCGACATGAACGAGGCCCGCTACTACCCGTTCGGCGGCGCTTTCGCCCACGTCATCGGCTATGTCGCCAAGCCCAACGACCGCGACATCAAGGCGATCGAGGACAAGGGCGAGAAGGTCCCCGAGATCCTTTACAACCCCGGCTTCCGCATCGGCCGCCAGGGCGTCGAGAAATCATTCGATTCCGACCTGCGCGGCGAGGCCGGCGGCAACCGGGTCGAGGTCGACGCGCGGGGCAGGGTGGTGGCCGAGGATGTCGGCGGCTCGCGTCCCGCGGTGCCCGGGAAGGACGTGGTCCTGACCCTCGACGCCGACGTGCAGAACCGCGCGCTGGAGGTGTTCGGCGACGAGAGCGGCGCCTGCGTCGTGATCGACGTGCGCAACGGCGACATCCTGTGCATGACCTCAGCGCCCTCGTTCGACGCCAATCTGTTCGTCGGCGGTGTGCCGACCCGCACCTACCGCGCGCTCGCCGACTATGAGCGCAAGCCGCTGCTGGACAAGGCGATCAACGGCACCTTCCCGCCGGGATCGACCTTCAAGCCTGCGACGGCGCTGGCTCTGCTGGCCGCCGGCGTCGATCCGGCCAGCCGCGTCGTCTGCAACGGCGTATTCCGCACGGGCCAGCGCTGCTGGGGGCGTCACGGATCGCAGGATATGCACGAGGCGATCAAGAACTCCTGCGACATCTATTTCTACACGATGTGCAACCGCGCGGGCGTCGATCGCATCCGCGACACGGCGATCAAGCTGGGTTTCGAGCAGACCTTCGACATCGGCGTCAGCAACCAGCGCAAGGGCCTTCTGCCGTCCACGGACTGGAAGCGCCGCACCTTCCCGCGCGACCCGGTCTGGCATCCCGGCGAGACGACCTCGGTGGCGATCGGCCAGGGCGCGGTCACGGTCAACGCGCTTCAGCTGGCCGTCTACACCGCGCGCCTGGCCAACGGAAAGAAGGCCATTCTTCCGCGCCTCATCAAGTCCGTCGGGGGCGTCGAACGGCCCAGCGGCGCCGCCGTGCCGGACCTGGATTTCCGGCCGGAACATCTGGAGATCGTCCGTCAGGGCATGATCGCGGTGGCCAACGACACCTCGGGCACCGCCTATCGGCAGAGCCAGCTCGGTCTCGGCGACATCCAGATGGCGGGAAAGACGGGCACGGCGCAGTCGCGGGATTACGGCTCGGGGTCGCGCAAGTCCGATGTCTGGGCGCTGAAGGACCACAACCTGTTCATCGCCTTCGCCCCTCTGGAGGCTCCCCGCTACGCCGTGGCGGTCATTATCGAGCATGGCGGCCGGGGCGGCGGGACGGCGGGGGCTCCGCGCGCACGCGAGGTCATGCGGACCGTGCTGCTGAAAGATCCCGAGATGCGTGACCGCATCACCCGGCCGTTGCCGCCAGAGCCCACCGGACCCCAGATCGATGAAGGCGCCATCGGCGCCGCTCCCGACATCGCCCCGCCCGCGGCAGCCCCCGCGCCCCGCAGCGCGCCCGCGGCGACCAGCGGTCCGCGTCCCTATCTGCCCGAGGCTCCTCGATGACCGCCTCCGCCTTGACCCGTCCCGGCGAGCGCGACCGGGTCTCGACCAAGATCAGCGAGCTGGACTGGCGGCTGATCGGCCTGATCTCCCTGGTGGCCATGGTCGGGGCCGCCATGCTGTATTCCATCGCCGGCGGGCAATGGCAGCCTTGGGCCGCCAAGCATGTGATCCGCTTCCTGGCCATGTTCGTCGTGATGCTGGGGCTGGCGATGGTTCACCCCAAATGGTGGTTCCGCATCGCCTATCCGCTGTACGGCTTCCTGCTGGTCCTGGTCCTGATGATCGAGTTCACGCCGCTGGGCTATACGGCGGGCGGCGCCAGGAACTGGCTCAATCTCGGCTTCATGCGCATCCAGCCCGCCGAGTTCGTCAAGATCGGCCTCGTCCTGGCGCTGGCCCGCTGGTACCACAACCATACGGCCCAGGAGGCGCGCTGGTCCTGGAAGCTGCTGATCCCGGCCGGGATGATCGGCCTGCCGTTCATCCTCGTCGCCAAACAGCCTGACCTCGGATCTGCCATGGTCATCGGCCTGACGGGCGCCGTCGTCATGTTCGTGGCAGGCCTCAGCTGGCGCGTTATCGCCGCGGGGGCCGCCGCCGCCGTGGCCATCATCCCGCCCTTCGTCATGTTCGGCATGCACGATTATCAGCGGAACCGCGTGCTGACCTTCCTTCACCCGGAATCCGATCCTTCGGGCACCGGCTACAACATCATCCAGTCCAAGATCGCGCTCGGCTCGGGCGGCCTGCTGGGCAAGGGTTACGGCCTGGGCAGCCAGAGCCAGCTGGAGTTCCTGCCCGAACGGCACACCGACTTCATCTTCTCGACCGTGGCCGAGGAATTCGGCTTCGTCGGTTCGTTCACCGTTCTGGCCTGCTACGTCGCCATCATCCTGATCGCCTTGCGCATCGCCTCGCTGGCGCACAGCCATTTCGGCCGGATCGCGGCCGCCGGGATGACGGCCTTCTTCGCGCTGTTCGTCCTGATCAATGGAGCGATGGTCATGGGCATGGCGCCCGTGGTCGGCGTGCCGATGCCGCTGCTGTCCTATGGCGGGTCATCGATGATGACCGTCATGTTCGGCTTCGGCCTCGTGCTGGCGACGCGCGTGCATCGCTACGCCGAACTGCCCAAGGGCCACGGGTTGTTCTAAAAATCTCCCTCCCCTTCATGGGGAGGGTGGTCGCGCAGCGACCGGGTGGGGAATTCTCCAGCCTTACCCCACCCAGTCGCCGCTTCGCGTCGACATCCCTCCCCATGAAGGGGAGGGAGAGGTACGATACCGAATGAGCAAACCCGACCCCAAGTCCGCCCCCGATCCCGCACCCGATGCGCCCGTCGTCGCCCCGGCGTCGCTGTTCCAGTCAGACTGCGGCGACAAGCCGTGTCCCGAGCCGGTTCTGCCCACGGCCACGCCCGAACAGCAGGCGGCCCTGACCGACGGCGTGCGCATGCGCGAAAACCCCGCCGAATGGGCCTTCGTCCGCCTGTCCAAGCTGATCGAGGACTTCGAGAAAAATCTCCACAAGGACGAGGAGATCGGCGCACGCATCGTCGGCCTGCCGGGCGACGGCACCATGTCGATCGAGGACGTGGGCTTCTGGGGCCCCGACTTCATCATGTTCCTGGGCAAGAACGCCGACGGCAAGCCGGTGCGGCTGATCCAGCACTACGCCCAGATCAACGTCCTGCTCGACGTCCGCAAGAAGCCCGAGGAACGCGCCGCCCGCCGCATCGGCTTCCAGCTGTCCGAAATGGTCGAGAAGACGAATCCGGCATAGGCGGCTCTGTCGTCATCCTGGGGCGCGCAGCGACCCTGCGACCCAGCGGCGCGCGCGAGCGCGAAGCTGTCGGGAGCGCTGGTGCGTGAACAGATCGCCTTCGGCGCCGCTGGGTGCCGGCCTTCGCCGGGATGACGACAGCGATACGTGCGAGCCATAAACTTCCAGCCATACACGTTGTGGAAGCCAACGGGCTGATCCAGCAGGGATTTTGCAAACCACCAGCGTCATTTCCCAGCCCTGGTCAGCGGAGCCCTTATCATGCTCCCCATCCCGTCGCGGGGGAGGGCGTCTGGCGCCAGGGCCATCACGTGCGGCGGGGTGTGATCGTTGCGGGACGCCGCATGTCGCCTTCGGGCGGCGTGTGGCGGAACCGGACCGCTGCTGGAAGACGGGTTGCTCCCCCTTCCGGCGCGCGAAGGGACTGTCCTCCGGTTTGAAACGGAGGAGCCCGGGGGCCTGGCAGCCCCCGCCCGTCCGGGCTTAGTTTCGAAAGGGCCTAAATGGCGAGAGACCGGGGGCCGAAAACTGGCACACCCCGGTCGGCCATCCGATGCCCGCCCCGAAGCGCTCGGAGCCGTGATCACGCGGAGCGAAGGCGGCGACGCCGAAAACACATCACCGGTCCCCGTAACGCGAAAGCAGGGGGCCACATATCGGTTCCGGGCCAGCCGCCCGCGCTCCGCGACCTCCCCGACTTTTCCGACCGTCAGGCCGGAGAGCGCTTCAGCCTGTCCGGTCTTTGAAATCGCAATCCATCTCCGTACATCACGGACGCCGGGACCCAGTACTGTCCAGCGAAGCGCCTGCGTATCAGGACTGACGGACGAGGATCACGGGACCGCTGCATCACCCAAAGAACTGGGTCCCGGCCTTCGCCGGATGACGACGGGGTCTAAAGCCCCGCCGCCCAGTCCGTCGCGCGCACCAGGCTGTCGATGATGCCCGGCTCGGTCGAGGCGTGACCGGCGTCCTTGACGATGTCCAGCTTCGCCTCGGGCCAGGCCCGGTGCAGGGCCCAGGCGCTGGTGATCGGCGTCACCACGTCGAACCGTCCTTGGGCGATCCAGCAGGGGATGTGCTTGATTCGGCTGATGTTCTTCAGCAGCCAGCCTTCCTCGGGGAAGAAGCCGCCGTTGACGAAATACCAGCATTCGATGCGGGCGAAGGCGACCGCGAAGTCGGGCTCGGCGAACTTTTCGGGTTTGGCGTCGGGGCCCTCGACGCTGACCGTCTCGCCTTCCCAGCTGGACCAGGCGATGGCGCAACGCTCGCGCTCGGCCTTGTCCTCGCCGGTCAGGCGCTTGTAGTAGGCGCCCATCAGGTCGTGTCGCTCGTCCTCGGGGATAGGCGCCAGGAACCGCTCCCACGCGTCGGGGAAGATGTTCGACGCCCCGTCCTGATAGAACCAGTGCAGTTCGGGCTTGGTCAGCAGGAAGATGCCGCGCAGCAGCAGGGCTCGCGCTCGTTCAGGGTGGGTAATGGCGTAGGCCAGCGACAGGGTCGAACCCCAGCTTCCGCCGAACACCACCCATTTATCGATGCCGAGCAGTTCGCGCAGGCGTTCGATGTCCTCGATCAGCGTCCAGGTCGTATTCTCTTCCAGCGACGCATTCGGCCGGCTGCGGCCGCAGCCGCGCTGGTCGAACAGGACGATGCGGTACTTCGCCGGATCGAAATAGCGCCGCATGCCGGGATTGACCGCGCCGCCGGGGCCGCCGTGCAGGACGACGACCGGCAGGCCCTGCGGATTGCCGCATTCCTCATAGTAGATCTCGTGCACCCCGCCGGTCGGCATGAAGCCGGTGGCGTAGGGCTCGATCTCCGGGAACAGCTCACGGCGGGTCGTTTCGGGCGCGGGGAAGGCCATACGGTAATCGGTCTCTTGTTCGCGCCGGTCAGGCGGTGACGGTTTGTGACCGCAATGCGGTAACGGCGAGTAAAAGCCAAGCCGAGATCATCAGGACGGCGCCTATCGGGGCGACGGCTCCCATGACCGGCAGGCTGAGCAGGGCGACGGCCGACAGGGCGAGGCAGAACACCAGCCCGCCCGCCGCCGCCAGCCAGCCTGCGATGGTGACGAGACGCGACCGGGCTGGCCAGACCGCGCAGATCAGGGCCAGCAGGGCGTGGACCATCTGATAGTGGCCGCCGGTGGTCAGCAGGACCTTCACCTGCGGCCCCGCGCCATGCGCCGCGAAGGCGCCGATGGCGACCGCCAAGGCTCCGTTCAGGGCGGCGAAGGTCGCCAGACTGCGGGTCACTGTCATGGCCGGAAGGCTAGCCGACAGAATCCCGCCCGTCTGCTATTGCCCGACACATGAACGCAGCCCGGCGCCTGGCTTTGCAGTATGTGTTGCTCTTCGGCGCCACCGGGGTGAGCCTTCCGTTTGCAGGCTTATGGCTAAGCTCGCGGGGGTTGAGCGGCGCCCAGATCGGAACCCTTCTGGCCATCCCCATGCTGGCCCGAATCATCACCGGTCCGCTGCTGGCGGTCTGGGCCGACGGATTCAGGCTTCGCAGGACGCCTATCGCATTGTTGGGCGTGGTCATGACGCTGGGATACGGCGCGGCGGGACTGGTCGACGGCTATTTCGCATGGGCCGCATGCTGGTTCGTCGGTGCAACCGCCATGGGCGTGCTGGTGCCCCTGACCGATGTCCTGAACCTGCGTCTGTCGGGCCGGCTCGGCTACACCTTCGCCCTGCCGCGGGCTTTCGGTTCGGCGGCGTTCGTCGCGGCGAACATGATCATGGGCGCCGTCCTGCTGACAGCCCCGGCCGATGCGGTCATCGTCTGGCTGGTTTTCGCCTCACTGGGTCTGGCCGTGGTCGCGGTTCTCGCCCTGCCGCCCGAACCTGTGGCCCACGGCGGGCCGTTGCGGGGACGGGAGCGTTTCCGCGGCCTCGGCCGGCTCGTGAAGGACCCGACTTTCATGACCGCCATCTTCGCCGTCGGCGCGGTGCAGGCGGCCCATGCCTATCAGTACGGCTTCTCCGCCATCCTGTGGAAGGCGGAGGGGATCAGCGAGGCGGTCACGGGCCAGCTCTGGGCCTTCGGCGTCGTCGCCGAAATCGCCCTTATGTGGCTGTTCGAGCCTTGGCGTCGCCGAGCCGGGATCGGTCCGTGGATCATGCTCGTGGTCGGCGCGGCGGCCGCTGTCCTGCGCTGGAGCGTCATGGCCCTCGAGCCGCCGTTGTGGATGCTGTGGCCGCTGCAGGGGCTGCACGCCCTGACCTTCGCCGCCACCTTCCTGGCCGGGATCCAGATCGTCGAACGACTGGCTCCAGGCGACAGCCAGACGGCGGGGCAGATGCTCAGTTCGGTGCTGTCAGCGGGCGTGCTGATCGGCCTGGCCACGGCCGCATCGGGGACGCTCTACGACCGGTACGGCGCGGGTGGCTACTGGGCGATGGCGGCGATGGCGGCGGCGGGCCTGCTGGCCGCATTGCCGCTTCGACGTCAGCTGGCGCGGGAGCGGGGCAGCGGCGACAGGTGACGCGCCATGGCCTCCGCGGCCGCCTTCACCGCCCGCTGCACGTCGAGGGCGGATCGGCCTTCCGGGGCGCGCAACAGGCCGACCGCGGGCGTATCCAGTCCCTCGGGCAGATCGGCCAGCACGCGGTACAGCAGATAGCTGCCCGCATCGTCCTCGGCGTCCGAGCTGGTGTCGACCGGAAGGCCCGCCTCGTTCAACGCCCTGACTATGTCGGCTGCGGGCGCCGTGGCCCGGGCGATGGCGGGCCCGACGCTCGTCAGGCGATGCACGCCGTCCAGCGAGCGGTTTTCCGCCCGGATCTGCAGTCTGAAATTGCCGCTGCGGCGCGTGCGTCCGACCAGCAGCAGGGCCCGGCAGCGTTGATCACCGAGGTGGGCAGCCAAGGTCTGCGCCAGAGCCGCGGGTTCGCCGCCCGGAACCGGGACCGTCCGGGCGCCGGCGGGACTCCACGGCACGCCCGACAGGTCCTCGATCGGGTCCCAACCCTTTTCCCCGGCATCCCAGGCGCAGATCACGATCGCAGGGCGATGATCCGGCGGGGTTTCTGCAGCGGTGTCGGACATGGCTCCTGCTACGTGACGGATATATGACAAGCCATTGAACCGTGGGGCCCTTCCCGCATGTCCGTCAAGCCGTAAACCCGCCTCAGGCGAGATCGCCGATAGCGGCGTCCAGCAGCATGAAGGCGCGGCCGCCGTCGGAGGTCAGCCGCCCCTGGATGCCCGACGCGTCTCCGGCGCCGGCTCGCGCCGCCAGATCCCGAGCGACGGCCCGCACATAGGCCTCGGCATCCGCCCGCAGGTCCGGATCGGTCAGCACCCGACGCGACACGCTGCGTACGGCCGCCGGAGCCACCCGCCGGACGATCTGGCGCGCCCGGTCCGGATCGCGCTCGGCCACGGCCTGTGCGGCTTCCTCGATACGGGAGCGAGGCAAAAGGGCATTGGGATCGACGCCCATGCGCCGGATCGCCGCGGTGACGCGCTGCTCCAGCCCCTCGATATCGGCTCCCGGCATGACCGGCGTGTCGAGGTCCAGCGGCGCTTCGCCCGGTCCGTCGTCAACCAGGTCGCTCCAGCCCAGACGGTCCGCCGCGGGCGTTGCAGGCGGCGTCGAGCCGGGCATGGGCTCGAGCTTCAGCCGACCTCGCAGGCCGAAGCCGCGCGGTTCGTCGGTCTTGGCGGGACGCTCGCGCGAAGCATCGGGCTCGGGCGATGGAGCGACCGGCGCTGGTTCGCGGCGGCGGATGGCCGGCGTATCGCCTGACACCACGCCCATCAGCCGGACCGCCTCGGTCAGCATGTCGTAGTTGCGCCGCACCCGCTCCTGGAAGCCTGAGTCCAGCGCCTCGGTGTCGGCGGCGGCCTTCTGCGAGGCGGCGGACAGGGCGGCCAGACCTTCCTCGACGGAGGTCCGGACGGCGTCGACCCGCTTCTGCGCTTCTTCGGGCAGACGGGCGGCGCGTTCGTCCAGATCGCCGATCGTCTCGTCGATCCGGGTCAGGGCGGCGTTCATGCGCTCCAGAGTGGTTTCCAGACGCTCGAGGGCGCGCTCGCCGGCCTCGTCGATCAATCCGCCGGTCTCGAGCACGATCTTGCGCGCGCTGTCGACCTGGGCGTCGGCGGCCTGATCGGCCTTCCGGGCGGCCTCGAACAGGGTCTCGCCGAGACGGTCGGCCCGCATCCGGGCCTGTTCGGCGGCCTCGGCGGCGGCGGCGCGGGATTCCTCGGCCGTTGCCTGCAGAGCCGACAGCGCCAGCCGGGTTTCCTCGACCAGGGCATCGCGCGCTTCGGCGGCGAGGGCCTCGAACCGGTCCAGCGCCAATTTGGTGGCCGCGTCGAAGCCGTCCGCCTCGCGTTGTGACATTTCCACCAGCGCGCGGAATTGGTCGGTTGCGGCCTCGACGAGGTCGCGGATCGTTTCGGCCGTGCGGGTCGAGGTGTCGCCCAGTTCGCCGGCGGCCGAGCGGCTGGCGGAAAGCTGTTCCGTCAGCTGGGCCCGCTGGCTTTCGACCTGGGCGGAAAAGTCTTCCTGATCGGTCCGCAGGGCGTAGGCGGCGGTGACCAGGGCGGCGCGTTGCTGGCCCAGGCCTTCCTCGACTGACTGTATCTGTTCGGCGACGCCCGAGCCCGCATTTTCCAGCCTCAGGGTCTGGCGGGCCAGATCGTCGGCGGCCACGCGGGCGGCGTCTTGGGCCTCGCCGGCGGCGGCGGCCAGATCGGCGGCGCGGGCGGCCAGGGCGGCTTCGGCCTCCCGGAGCTGGGTCTGGGCCAGATCGGAGGCGTCGACGACCATGCGCGACTGGCGCTCGACGGCGTCGAGCACGCCGGAAGCCTGCGTATCCAGTTGGGCGCCAAGAGCCGCCATCTGGGTGCGTTCGCCGCTCAATTCCTCGGCCAGACGGCGCGCGGTGCGGCCGGCGGTCTCCGCGGCCTCGTTCAGGCGGGTGGTTTCCTGCGACAGGGCCTCGCGCAGCAGGGCCATGTCGGTGCGGGCGCGTTCGGCGGCCAGCGAGGCCTGGTCGATGTCGTGGCGCAGGGACTGCAGGACCTCGCCGGTCTGCTGCGCCGCCAGCGCGGTGGGGGCGATCAGGGCCTCGGACAGTTCCCGGGCGCGCCGGGTCTCGGCGGCGAGGCCGGCGCCCTGCCGGACGGCGTGGGCCAGCATGATCGCCATTCCGGCGGGAGCCAGGGCGATCAGGGCGTAGACGGCGAGACGCAGGGGCTCCAGTTCCACCGCCCCCGCGCCGAATTCGTACATGAACCAGGCCGCGACGCCGCCGATCCACAGGGCCGAGGCGACGCCGGCGATCACATAGGCGTGACGGCCTGAGGGCGCCGAGGGTTCGGGCCGGCGAGTCCGCGTGGGCAGGGGCGGGGCGGCATAGGCGACCGGCGGCGCGTCAGCGGACACGGCCAGCTCGGCCATGGCCTCGGTCGGCCAGGGATCCTGGCGGGCGAGTTCGGCGGCGGCGCGCTCTTCGGCGCGGCGCTGTTCTTCAGCCAGCCGTCGCTTTCGGCGTTCGGACATCGGCCGCTCCGGCGCCGGTTCGGGCGTAGGCTGAACCGCTTCCGGAGCGGAGTCGGTCGCACCCGCCGCGGGATCCGGTTCGGTCAGGTTCAGCGGGGGCCGTTGGCGGGGTGGTTTCATGGTGCGGCGATCTCGTCACGGAGCGGCGTCGGCGACCGACGCGCGAGAGGACGGTGCGACCCTAACGAGTCAATCGCGGCGCGCAAAGGCGAGGCTGCAGGAATCCGGCGTCCGTCCACACGCGGTGGATCAGCAGTCCTGTTTACGCTCGGAAGAGGCGGCGAACACCGCAGACGACGGGCCGGTGTCGCAGTCTCGCACCCGGTGGATTTCGCGTTCGGACTTTTGCGGCGGGTCGAGATTCAGCCCGAACTGCGACAGCGCCGCAGCGGCCAGAATGGCGACGAACCCCGCGATAAATTCGATCAGCGCTTGCATCGCCGATCTCCCTGTCCCGACTGCTGACGACTTATGCGCCTAAAACGGCGTTCGGACAATCCGCGGGCGCATGAACAAAGCGTCACCATTGACCATCTGCGCTGTAAGGTGGAACGGAAAGGGCCGGCGCGCGTCCTGTAAAGCTTGAGGCGTACGGCGCCCGCTACGCGAATGGGCCAAACCAACGCCATGACTGACCTGAGTGTCGAACACAGCCAAAGCCTGCTGAAACCCGGCTCAAACTGCTGGCGGGTGGAGACCGCTGACCGTTTCGGGGTTCTGATGGAGAACGCCGCCTATTTCGAGGCCCTGCGCTCGGCACTGGCCAAGGCGCAGCGGTCCATCGTCATTCTGGGCTGGCAGTTCGACCCCCGAACAAGGCTGGACCCCGAAAGCCTTCACCACGATCACCAGGCCCAGATAGGCCACCAGCTGCGCATGCTGGTAAAGTCGAACCCCGAGCTGGACGTCCGGCTGCTGATCTGGAAGTCGCCCCTGCTGATCGCTGCGTCCCAAGGCTTCTATCCGCACAAGGCGCAGGGCTGGTTCCGAAAACGGATGGTTGAGTTCCGGCTCGACAAGCCGGGCCCGATCGGCGCCTGCCATCACCAGAAGGCGGTCATCATCGACGACGCGGTGGCCTTCTGCGGCGGCGGGGACATCTCGACCGACCGCTGGGATTCCGAGGAGCATCTCGACGGCGACCCGCGCCGTTGCCAGCCGTCAGGAGAAATCCCGTCTCCCCGCCACGAGGTAATGACCGTCATGGACGGAGCCGCGGCGCGGGCCCTGGGCGATCTGGCGCGTGAGCGCTGGTTCCGCTCGACCTGGGAGCGGACGGTGCCGGACGAAGTGGACAGCGATCCCTGGCCCGACGGGGTCGAACCCGTGATGCGCGACGTGCCGGTGGCCATCGCCCGCACCGAGCCCGCGACCGGGGGGCGGAGCGAGGTCCGTGAGAACGAGGCGCTTCATCTCGACGCCATTCGCGGCGCCAGGAAGCTGATCTATTTCGAGAACCAGTATTTCACCTCGCCCGTCATCGCGGCCGCTCTCGCAGAGCGGCTGGTCGAAGAGGAGGGGCCGGAAATCATTCTGGTCTCGACGGGCAGCAGTCCCAGCTGGTTCGACCGCATGACCATGGATACGGCGCGGTCAGAGGTTCTGTTCCGGCTCGAGCAGGCTGATCGGCACAACCGCTTTCTCGCCTTCACACCCTACACCAAGGGCGGCGAGCGGATCATCGTTCACGCCAAGGTCTCGATCTACGACGACGCGGTCCTTCGCGTTGGCTCGACCAATCTGAACAACCGCTCATTCGGCTTCGACACCGAATGCGACGTCGCGGCCGAGCCTCGCGATCAGGCCGGCAGGGACGCGATACGCGCCTTCCGTCACCGAACCATCGGGCACTGGATCGGCATCGAGGGCCCGGAGTTCGCGGCGGCCGAGGCCACGGCCGGATCGGTCGGCGAGGCGATTCAGCGGTTCGACACGGGCCGGATGCATCTGCTGGGGGCCGAGCCCCCGTCGCGCGCCGAGCGCATTATCGCCGAGTTCCAGCTCGGCGACCCCACCTCGACCCGCGACGCGTTCCGACCATGGAAGCGGCGCTCCCGCTCACACCGGACCCTGCCGGCCCCTACGTCCTGAACTCGAAGTCAATGATCAGCGGCAGGTGGTCCGACGCCATCCGGGCCAGCGGCGAGAATGGCGCGGACACGGCCGTCACCAGAATCTCTGGGCTGGTGAAGCAGTGGTCGATCCGGATGGCCGGGAAGCTGGACGGGAAGGTCTTCACCGACGGCCGCAGGCCCAGGCTGCGCTGGCAGTCCGCCAGTTTCGCCGCCAGCGTCTGATAGGGCCGGGTGACCGAGGTGGCGTTGAAGTCGCCGGTCAGCAGGGTGGGGCCGGTGCACTCCGGATGGCCGAGCCAGTCCGGCCCCGTCAGGGCCGCCGCCTGCAGTCTTTGCTCGCGCGGGACCAGTCCCAGATGGGTGTTGATGACGTTCAGGTTGACGCCGTCGAAGTTGATCGCGGCCCACAGGGCGCCGCGCGGCTCCAGCCCGGGCACCCCGCGGATCGACGGCAAGGGCCCTGACTTGATCAGCCGCTCGGGGCGGGAGGTCAGGATGGCGTCGCCGTACTGTTCGGCCTCCACACGCATGGCGGCGTGGAAGTGGAAGGTCATGGCCAGCTGGTCGGCGATGGACTGGGCCTGATCGACGAAGCCGGTGCGCCGCCGTCCGACATCCAGTTCCTGCAGACAAACGATGTCCGGTTCATGCTCCGCGATGACGGCTGCGACCCGGCCCACGTCGAGCTTGCGGTCGACGCCCACGCAGCGATGCACATTGTAGGTCAGCAGGCGGGGCATGGTTACAGGAACGGGTCCGGCGGGTGGCGGGGGCAGTCCATACCACAGTGAATGCGACACCAAAGCGGCGGCGCGTTTGGATCAGATCACGACCAGCTTGTCCTCGACCTCGTTGCGGTTACGCGGGGCCGGGGGGAAATGCTCGGCCAGCACGGCGCCGCAAAGTCCGACGGCGTCGACGAAGCCACCGGCCGGATCGCCGCGCCGCAAACCCTTGGCCAGCACCTCGACGGCGTCCGCCCAGACGGTCTGGTCGACCTTGCTGTGAATGCCTTCGTCCGCCACCACCTCGACCTGATGATCGCCGAGGGCGGCGAAGATCAGCACTCCCGTCCGCGCCTCGGTCACATGCAGGCCGTGGGCGAGGAACTGTTGCATCGCCGCCTTGCGAACGCGCGCCTCACGGATGCTGCGCGGCGTGACGATGCGGGACACGGCGGGAATGGAGGTCAGCAGGAAGACGATCAGGAAGACCGTCGCCTGGATCAGGGCGTAGGCGCCCAGCGCCTGGCCCACGGTCACGTCGCTGGCAGCCAGATGAGCGGCCTCCCAACTGGCCCCGAGTCCCGGGATCCACGCGGCCTCAAAGCCGAACGGGATCACGCCCAGCGGCAGAATGAGAGCCGCCGCCGCCGCCCAGCCGAGCGAAATGTCGCGATACGACGAAACGCGCCGCGCCATGACGCAGAAGATTTCGCCCGAGGTGCGGGTTTCCGCATCGCGGATCGCCTCGGCGACGCGGTCGTGCACGTCGGGAGTCAGTTTGATCACCATCCGCCCGAAGCGCCCCCGCCGCCGAAACTGCCTCCGCCGCCGCCAAAACCGCCGCCCCCTCCGAAGCCTCCGCCCCCGCCACGGCCGCTGTTGCGCATGGCTTCGGACGCGGCCCAGATCATGACGGGCCCGAGCCCGCTGGGCCGCCGCCGCCCGCGTCCGCCGCCGCCGATCATCCGCAGCATCAGCATGATGAAGATCATGGCGATGACGGCGGCGACGCCGACGGGCGGCGAGGACTTCGGCCGTTCGGCCGCAGCGGCCCGGGCTTGCGCTTCGGCCGGGTCGAGCCGCAGCTGCCGGTCGATGGCGTCCACGCCCTGTTCGATGCCGCGCTCGTAGAAGCCCTCCTTGAACGAGGGCAGGATGTCGTTTTGGATGATCACGGAAGACAGGGCGTCGGTCAGAACGCCCTCAAGGCCGTAGCCGACCTCAATGCGAACCTTGCGCTCGTTCGGCGCGATGATCAGCAGGACGCCGTTGTTCTTGCCCTCCTGACCGATCCCCCACGCCCTACCGAGTTGATAGCCGTAGTCCTCGATCTCGTAGCCCTGCAGGTCCGGCACGGTGACGACCACGACCTGATCGGTGGTGTCGCGTTCCAGCGCCGCCAGCTTGTCGGCCAGCGCCTGTTCCTTGGCGTCGGAGATCAGGTCGCCATGGTCGATGACCCGACCGTTGAGCGGCGGGAAGGTCGGACCCGTCTGGGCGAATGCCGGAGCGGCGACCATCCAGACGGCGGCCAGCAGGACCGTCAGGAAGGCGGCGGCCCGGCTGATCGATAGCCCCGGAAGGATGCGGCTCACTGGGCCGTCGGCGCTGCGGGCGGGGCGGCGCCGGGAGCGACGGCTGGCGCGCCGCCGCCGGGCTGTGCGGCCGGGTTCAGGGCGTCGAAATTGACGGTCGGTGCGGACTGGGCGGCCTCGGTGGCCGTGAACAGCTGCATCGGCTCTGACCCGCCATGGATGGTCTTGGCCCAGATCACCGTCGGGAAGGTCCGCAGGCTGGTGTTGTAGTCGCGAACGGCCTCGTTGTAATCGCGACGCGATACGGCGATGCGGTTCTCGGTGCCCTCAAGCTGCGACTGAAGAGCGATGAAATTCTGGTTCGACTTGATGTCGGGATAGCGTTCCACGACCAGCAGCAGACGCGACAGCGCCTGCGACAGCTGGCCCTGCGCGGCCTGATAGCGCTGGAAGGCGGCCGGGTCGCTGAGGGTGTCGGGCGTGACGGTGACGCCGGTAGCGGCGGCGCGGGCCTGGATGACCTGCGTCAGGGTGGTGCGTTCGGCGATTGCTGCGCCCTGGACGGTAGCCACCAGATTGGGCACCAGATCCGAGCGGCGCTGATACTGCGACTGCACGTCGGCCCAGCGTGCCTTGGCGGCTTCTTCCTTGGTCGGGATGGCGTTGATGCCGCAGCCCGCCGCGGCGGGCGTCAGGACCACGACGGCCGCGAGGGCCGAAAGACGGGGCGAAAACCGGATCATGGATATCTCCTGACAGACCAGATCCCGACTATCGGGGTTGAGCGTCAGCGGTTCAAGCGTCCAGCGGTTCCGGCGTCACGCCCGTCGCCCTGCAGGCGGCCGTATAGGTGTTGGCCAGCAGGCAGGCGATGGTCATGGGGCCGACGCCGCCGGGCACGGGGGTGATCCGTCCCGCGACCGAGCGAGCCTCATCCAGCGCCACGTCGCCGACGACCCGGGTCTTGCCTTCCGCCGCCTTGACCGGATCGCGCGACGGAACGCGGTTGATGCCGACATCGATGACGGTCGCTCCGGGTTTGATCCAGTCGCCTCGCACCATCTCGGCGCGGCCCACGGCGGCCACGAGGATATCGGCGGACCGGCACAGGGCAGGCAGATCGCGGGTCCGTGAATGGGCGATGGTGACCGTGCAGCTCTCGCCCAGCAGCAGCTGGGCCATCGGCTTGCCGACGATGTTCGAGCGGCCGACGATGACGGCGTTCAGGCCCGACAGATCACCCAGTTCGGCCTTCAGCAGCATCAGACACCCCAGCGGCGTACACGGAACCAGCCCGGGCAGGCCGACGGCGAGCCGCCCGGCGTTGACGACGTGAAACCCGTCCACGTCCTTGTCAGGGTCGATCGCGCCCAGCACGGCGCTGGAATCGATGTGGGAGGGCAGGGGCAGCTGCACCAGAATGCCGTGGATGCCGGCATCGGCGTTCAGATCGGCGATCAGGGACAGCAGTTCGGCCTGGGTCGTCGCGTCGGACAGGCGGTGCGTGTCGGACCGCATACCGGCGCGCAGGGTCGTCTCACCCTTGTTGCGGACGTAGATCTGGCTGGCCGGGTCCTCGCCGACGATGACGACAGCCAGGCCCGGGACGACACCGTGAGCCTGTCCCAGCCGGGCGGATGCGGCCGCCACGCGGTCGACCAGACCGGCGGCGAAGGCCTTGCCATCGATGAGGGTCGCGGGTGCGGGATCGACCGTCATGGCTTTCAGCTCCGGTTGTCGGGGAAGAGTCGTGCTCGCGCGATTTACAGAGGGCGCGGTTCGGCGTCTATGATCGAGGGGCCGCAACCGGGGGATTCCATGCGCCGTTTCACCATCATGACCGCTGTCAGCGCGCTGGCGCTGTCGATCGCGGCTCCTGCTCTGGCGCAGACGCCGGCTCCGCTGGCGCCCGGGGGCTCCGTCAACGGCCAGATCGCCGAGGGCGATGCAAACGGTCCCGAGGACGCCTTCCGGTACGACAGCTATGCGGTCAGGGCGCGCGCCGGCCAGCGGCTGGAAGCCGTGATGCGCTCGTCAGCCTTTGACACCTATCTCGAGGTCTATGGCCCGGATCAGGATACCGCGGCGCTCTTCAGCGACGACGACGGGCTGGGCGAGGGCACCGATTCGCGGTTGCGGTTCACGACGACGCAGGACGGCGTCTATGTGCTGAGGGCCCGAACGCTGTCGGGGCTGGAAGGCGGCGCCTACACCCTCAGCCTGACCGAGCGCCCGCAGGCCCGGCCGGCGCCGCGCCCGGGGCGCATCCGTGTGGGGCAAAACCAGCGGGGCCAACTGGCGTCCAACGATCCCGAAACCGACGCTGGCGGAGCCTACGACGCCTTCGCCGTTCGCGCCCGGGCCGGCGAGCGGTTCGCCATCGACCTGACCTCGGACGACTTCGACCCCATCGTCCGCGTCGGCCGGATGGAAAACGGAGCTTTCAACGAACTGGCCATGAACGACGACGGCCCGGATACCGGCCTCAACTCCCGACTGGTCTTCACCGCGCCCGAGGCCGGCGAATACGTCATCCGGGCGACCGCGCTGAACGCTGCGGGCGAGGGCGGCTACACGCTGGCCGTCGCCGAGGGACCGGAACCCGCGCCGACGCAGGCGATCGAGATCGGGGCCACCGTCGAGGGCGAATTGACGGCCGCAGACGGCAAGAGCGAGTCCGGGCGCGCCGCGGACGCCTACCGGTTCTCAGGCCGCGAAGGGCAGCGCGTCCGGATCGACATGAGCTCGCCGGACTTCGACACCTATCTGCAGCTGTTCGATGACAACCGTCTCAGCCTGGCGGAAGATGATGACGGCGCGGCCGAAGGCACGAACTCGCGCCTGACCTTCACCCTGCCGCGCACCGGCGCCTACATCGTCGAGGCCCGCGCCTTTTCGGATGAAACCGGCGGCTACGAACTGACTATCAGCGAAATCGAGCCCGAGAAGCCGCCCCAGGTCCTGGCCTTCGGCGAAACCCAGCAGGGCGAGATCGGCGAGGGAGATCCCACGGACGGCGAGGACCGCGGGTTCGATAGCTACACCCTGACCGGAAAGGCGGGTCAGCGGATCCACGGGATCATGCGTTCCGGGGATTTCGACACCCTGATCCAGATCGGCCGTCCCGGGGGCGAGTTCGAAGTGCTGGCCTACGACGATGACGGACTGGGCGAGGGGACGGATTCCCGGCTCAGCTACACCCTGCCGGAAGACGGCGACTATCTGTTGCGCGCCCTTCCGTTCGCGGCGGCCGGCAAGGGTTTGTATTCGCTGGAACTGGTTGACCGCGGACCGCAGCCGCAGCCCGGCAGTCTGCTGGTCGGGTCGACGGCGCGCGGGACGTTGACCGAGGCCGACGCCACGGCCGAGGACAACAGCTTCTACGACGCCTATCGTGTCACTCTTAAGGAGGACGAGAAGCTGCTGATCACCATGGTGTCGAACGAGGTCGACAGCTTCGTGGTCGTTGGCAGCGACAAGGAGGGCGGGTTCGAGGCGCTGGCGTCGGATGACGACAGCCTGTCGGACACCCACTCCAAACTGGAATGGACCGCGCCGGCGGACGGCACATACGAAATCCGGGCCGGCACGTTCCAGCAGGGCCAGACCGGCGCCTATGCCTTGAACGTCGAGAAGCAGCCTTAAAACTGGTCGCGGGGGGCGACTGCGGCGAGGGCCGCGGAGAGTGGAGTTCGCCGCGTGACCGACATCACGACCCGCAAGGACCAGCATCTGGACGTGATCCTGTCCGGCAGGGGGCGCCACGAGCTGGACAGCGGTTTTGCGGACATTCGCTTCGTTCATGAGGCGCTGCCCGATCTGGACCACGGCAAGATCGATCTCGGCGCGGACTTTCTGGGCCGGCGGCTCAAGGCGCCGCTGCTGATCAGCTCCATGACCGGGGGGCCGGCGCGGGCCGAGGCGATCAACGCCCGGCTGGCCGAGGCGGCGCAGCATCTGGGCATCGGCCTGGCTGTCGGCTCGCAACGGGCGGCGCTGGAGAGCAACGGAGCGCCGGGGCTGGACATGGCCCTGCGGCTCAGGGCGCCGGACACGCCGATCCTGGCCAATATCGGCGCGGCCCAGCTGACGCGCGGCTTCGGCGTCGACGAGGCGCGGCGGGTGCTGGACATGATCGCCGCCGACGCCCTGATCGTGCATCTGAACCCCTTGCAGGAGGCCTGCCAGCCCGAGGGCGACCGCGACTGGTGGGGCGTCGGCGCGGCGCTGGAGGCGCTGGTCAAGGCGTTGGACGCGCCGGTGGTGGTCAAGGAGACAGGCGCGGGCATGTCGGCGGCGACGGCGAAGCGGCTGCTGGCGATGGGCGTGGCGGCGGTGGATGTGGCCGGGGCGGGCGGGTCGAACTGGGCCACGGTCGAGGGTGAACGGGCCGAAGGCGAGACGGACAAGGCGCACGCCGCCGCGTTTGCCGACTGGGGCATTCCCACCGCCCGGTCGATCGCCGAGGTTCGGGCGGCCTGCCCCAAGGCCTTGATCATTGGCTCGGGCGGAATCCGTGACGGGGTCGAGGCGGCCAAGGCCATCCGGCTGGGCGCGGACATGGTCGGTCAGGCGGCGGGGGTGCTAACCGCGGCGACGATTTCCACCGAGGCGGTGGTGGAGCATTTCCAGACCCTGATCCGGCAGATGCGGACCGTCTGTTTCTGCACCGGCTCGGCCAATCTGACCGCCCTGCGCAAGGCCCCGCTGCAGGACTAGGAGAGGGGCGGGAGTCTCGTACCTCCTGCAAAAAAATTCTGCGCAAATTTGCCGTCGCGGCCGGACCGGCCCTCGGGGAGGGGAAACCGGGCCTCATGAGGCGGCGCGGCGTGTGCGAATGATGTCAAAGACCCCGCCCGGTGGCGTTGGAGCTTTAAAGCACGCCGGTGCGTCAGAACTGGTCGCAGGGTTTCGCGAGGGTGGAGGCTTCGTTTTTGAAAGGGCGGAAGTAGCGGATTTCGGGGGCGAGAGTAGCGGGCCGGGAGTAGCGAGAGTCTCCATCGCGCCCTCCTCTTTCGTCATCCCGGCAAGCCGCGTCTTCGCGGCGCAGACCGGGGGACCCTGCGGCGCCGCAGGCGATCTGTCCACGCAGGGTGTCCGCGGCAGTTTCACACTCTCGCGCGCCGCTGGGTCCCCCGGTCTCGCTACGCTCGCCGGAGGATGACGAAAGGAAAAGGGGAGCTACGCCGAGGGCAGCAGGTCCCCCGCGAAGGCCCGGTAACGTCCCGCCCGCACCCCGTCCGTGGCCCGGGCGATGTCGGGGGCGAAATAGTGGTCCGAGCCGTAGGCGGCGGCCGCTTCGCGCACGATGGCCCAGACCTTCTCCAGCTCGGGCGAGGACGTCAGCGGGCGATGGAACTCAAGCCCCTGGGCGGCGGCCAGCAGTTCGATGCCGACCACGGCGGCGGTGTTCTCGGCCATGTCCAGCAGGCGGCGGGCGCCGTGGGTGGCCATGGAGACGTGGTCTTCCTGATTGGCCGAGGTCGGGACGGTGTCGATGCTGCAAGGGTGGGCGACCATCCGGTTCTCGGCGACGAGAGCGGCGGCGGTGACCTGGGCGATCATAAAGCCGGAGTTCAGGCCCGATTCCTTGACGAGGAAGGCCGGCAGTTCGCTCATCTTCGGATCGACGAGGATGGAGGTGCGGCGCTCGGAGATGTTGCCGATCTCGCAGAGGGCCATGGCGATCATGTCGGCGGCGAAGGCGACCGGCTCGGCATGGAAATTACCGCCCGAGATGACGTCGCCTTCCTCGATGAAGACCAGCGGGTTGTCGGTGACGGCGTTGGCCTCAAGCTCAAGCGTCGCGGCGGCGTTTCGGAGCACGTCGAGAAGGGCCCCCATGACCTGTGGCTGGCAGCGCAGGGAGTAGGGGTCCTGCACCTTGTGGCAGTGCTCGCGGTGGCTGTCGCGAATGGCGCTGCCGTCCATCAGGCCGCGCAGGCGGGCGGCGACGGCGATCTGGCCGGGCTGGCCGCGCAGGGCGTGGATGCGCGGGTCGAACGGGGCGTCGGAGCCCTTGAGCGCATCGACCGACAGGGCGCCGGCGGCGATGCCGGCGGCGAAGACGGCCTCGGCGGCGAACAGGCCGGCGAGGGCGAGGGCGGTCGAGCACTGGGTGCCGTTGAGAAGGGCGAGGCCCTCCTTGGGACCGAGCACCAGCGGCTTGAGACCGACACGGGCGAGGGCGTCCTCGGCAGACAGTGTCTGGCCGTTGTGGCGCGCCTCGCCGACGCCGATCAGGACGCAACTCATATGGGCCAGAGGCGCGAGGTCGCCCGAGGCGCCGACCGAGCCCTTGGACGGGATGCAGGGCAGGACGTCGGCGTTGACCATGGCGATCAGGGCTTCGAGGGTCGCGCGGCGGATGCCCGAGGCGCCCTTAGACAGGCTGGCGATCTTCAGCACCATCAGCAGGCGAACGACCCGGTCGTCCAGCAGGGCGCCGACGCCGCAGGCGTGGCTGAGGACGAGGTTCTTCTGCAGCGTCTCCAGATCACCATCGGCGATGGAGGTGTTGGCCAGCAGGCCGAAGCCGGTGTTGATCCCGTAGACGGTTCGGCCTTCGGCGAGAATGGCGGCGACGACCGCCGCGCCCTTGTCGACGGCGGCCCAGGCGGAAGGGGCGAGCTCGACCTTGCAGGGGCTGTCGAGCACAGCGCGCAGTTCGGAGAGGGTGAGGGGGGATTGGCCGATGGTGAGGGTCATTCGCTCCCCTTATCCCGATGCGCGGGATCAGGAAAAGCGGTTCCCTGATTTTGCGCGGTGGAACGGGAGTTCAGCCAGCCGGTCGGCGGGTCACCCATAGTCCGAACAGCGCGGCGACCGGGAACATCAGCACCCCGTAGACCGCAGCCGGCAGCGACATGTCGGGCCGGCCCAGCACGCCTTGCGCGATGACGATGGCGAGGGTGGCGTTGTGGATGCCGACTTCGAAGGCGCTGGCTACGGCTTGGGGCTGTTCGATCCTGAGCAGGCGCGGAACCACATAGCCGACCGTCAGGCTCAGTACGCAGAAGGCGATCGCGATCCCGCCCAGCAGGACGAAGTTCGACATCAGCAGGTCGAAACTGCTCGCCACCGATCCCGCGATCACCAGCACCAGGATCGCCACCGACGCGATCCGGACGGGCTTGTCCATCGCCCTGGCGAAGCCGGGTTTCAGCGCCCTGACCGCCATCCCCAGCGCCACCGGGGCGAGGACGATCATGAACACCTCCAGCGTCTTGCGGAACTGCAGGCCGACGGTCAGATCGCCCGGCTCGAAGAACGCGATGGCCAGATTGGTGATCAACGGCAGGGTGACGACGGCGATGACCGAATTGATCGCGGTCAGCGAGATGTTCAGCGCCACGTCGCCCCGGAACAGGTGGCTATAGAGGTTGGCGGTGGTGCCGCCGGGCGAGGCCGCCAGCAGCATCATCCCGACCGCGAGGATCGGCGGCAGCCTGAACAGAAGCACCAGCCCGAAGCAGATGGCCGGCAGCAGCAGCAACTGGCAGGCGAGGGCGACGGCGGCCGCCTTCGGCTGTCTGGCCACCCGGACGAAATCGGCGGGCGTCAGGTCCAGCCCGAGGCCGAACATGATGATCCCGAGGGCGAGGGGCAGGGCGACGGCGGCGAATTCCATGCGTGGTCCTCAGGTGTCAGTCATCGTCCTGCGGGCCGGACGATTGCGTTCCGGATCAGGTGAGGCCCGGCAGGTTGAGACCATGCTCGCGGGCCGCGTCTTTGGCGATGTCGTAGCCCGCGTCCGCGTGGCGCATCACACCGGTGGCCGGGTCGTTCCAGAGGACGCGTTCCAGACGCTTCGCCGCCTCGGGCGTGCCGTCGGCGACGATGACCACGCCCGAATGCTGGGAATAGCCCATGCCCACCCCGCCGCCGTGGTGCAGCGACACCCAGCTGGCGCCAGAGGCGGTGTTCAGCAGGGCGTTCAGCAGGGGCCAGTCGGACACGGCGTCCGACCCGTCAATCATTGATTCCGTCTCGCGGTTCGGACTGGCGACCGAGCCGGAGTCGAGGTGGTCCCGGCCGATGACGATCGGGCCGCTGAGCTCGCCCGAGGCGACCATGTCGTTGAACATCAGGCCGGCCCGGTGACGGTCGCCGAGGCCGATCCAGCAGATGCGGGCGGGCAGGCCCTGGAAGGCGATGCGCTCGCCCGCCATGTCGAGCCAGCGGTGCAGGCCGGCATTGTCGGGGAACAGCTTTTTCATCGCCGCGTCGGTCTTGCGGATGTCATCCGGATCGCCGGTCAGGGCGGCCCAGCGGAAGGGGCCGACGCCGCGGCAGAACAGCGGGCGGATGTAGGCGGGGACGAAGCCGGGGAAGTCGAAGGCGTTGCTGACGCCGGCGTCGAAGGCGACCTGACGGATGTTGTTGCCATAGTCGGTGGTGGGGATTCCTGCGGACTGGAAGTCCAGCATGGCCTGGACGTGGACGGCGGAGGACTGGCGGGCCGCGGCCTCGACGGCTGCAGGGTCGGAGACGCGTTTGTCCTCCCACTCCGCGACGGTCCAGCCTTGCGGCAGGTAGCCGTTGACCAGATCGTGGGCGCTGGTCTGGTCGGTGACGAGGTCGGGACGGACGCCGCGCTTGACGAGTTCAGGCAAAACGTCAGCAGCGTTGCCCAACAGGCCGACAGATATAGCTTTTCCGTCCGTCTTCGCTTGGTCAAGCAGGGTCAGCGCCTCGTCCAGCGTCTCGGCCATAACGTCGAGGTAGCGGGTCTTCAGACGCATCTCGATCCGGCTGCGCTGGCATTCGACGGCGAGGCAGGAGGCGCCGGCCATGGTCGCGGCCAGCGGCTGGGCGCCGCCCATCCCGCCGAGGCCCGCGGTCAGGATCCATCGGCCCGACCAGTCGCCGCCATAGTGCTGGCGGCCCGCCTCCATGAAGGTCTCGTAGGTGCCCTGAACGATACCTTGCGTTCCGATGTAGATCCACGAGCCGGCCGTCATCTGGCCGTACATCATCAGGCCCTTGCGATCGAGTTCGTTGAAATGCTCCCAGGTCGCCCATTTGGGCACGAGGTTGGAGTTGGCGATCAGAACGCGCGGGGCGTCTTCATGGGTGCGGAAGACGCCGACCGGCTTGCCCGACTGGACCAGCAGGGTCTGGTCGGCCTCGAGGTTGCGCAGCTCCGTTACGATGCGGTCGAACGACGGCCAGTCGCGCGCGGCCTTGCCGATGCCGCCGTAGACCACGAGGTCCTCGGGCCGTTCCGCCACCTCGGGATCGAGGTTGTTCATCAGCATGCGCAGGGCGGCCTCGGCGGCCCAGGTCTTTGCGGTCATGTCGAGGCCGCGCGGGCTGCGAATGACGCGGGTGTTCGGGGTCTGTTGAGTCGTCATGGACCGGTTCATAGCCCCTTCTCCCCTTGCGGGAGAAGGTGGCCGAGCGCAGCGAGGTCGGACGAGGGGTTTCACCGGCCTGCGCGACCCATCATCCGTCAGCCTTCGGCTGCCACCTTCTCCCGCAAGGGGAGAAGGGGTTATGTGGATGGATGACCGAATCCGAAGCCCTCTCCTGGCGCTCCATCGCTGACCTTGTCGGCCACCACCCGGATGCTTCCGTCGCCCTGATCGGCGCCGGACTGAACGAACGCTCGCTGACGCCGGGGCGCTGCGACCTCGGGCCCAAGGCGTTCCGCGCCGTGCTGCCGCGGTTCTCGACCTATGACGTGGAGACCGGCGGGGAGCTGTCGACGCGGGTGCACGACGCGGGGGACGTGGCGCTGAAGGGCGTCTCGCCGGCGGACGCTTTCGTCCCGGTGCGGAATGCGGCGGCGGGGCAGACGAAGCGCGCGCTGACGGTTCTGGTCGGGGGCAACAACGCCATCACCCGGCCGGGGGTGCACGCGCTGGGGCTCGACAGGGCCGGGGTGCTGACGCTGGACGCGCATTTCGACCTGCGCGACACGGATCAGGGCCTGACCAACGGCAATCCGATCCAGGCGCTGCTGGACGACGGGCTGGACGGCGAGCGCATCAGTCAGGTCGGCCTCGCGCCCTTCGCCAATACAAAGCGGGCGCACGAGAAGGCGAAACGCGCCGGGATTTCGGTGCGGACGGCGCGGGAGTGCCGGGATCAGGGTCTGGCCACCGTCGTCGGCGAGGAGCTGCAGCGGCTGTCGAAGCTGTGCGAGGTCATCTACGTCGATTTCGACATCGATGTGATCGACCGCGGCCAGTGGCCGGCGTCGCCGGGTGCGCGCCCGGGCGGGGTCTCCGCGCAGGACTTCTTCGATGCGACGCGGGTCATCGGGGCGCATCCGAAAGTGAAGGCTGTGGATCTGACGGAATACGACCCCTCGCTGGAGATCGGCGACCTCGGCTCGCTGACGGCGGGGCGGTGGTTCTGCGAACTGCTGGCGGGGTTCGAAGCGCGATGACTTTCAAACTCCGTGCATCCCCGCGGAGGCGGGGACCCAGTTCTGTCCAGCGTGACGCCTGCGCTTCAGGACGGCGGTCGAGCGCGGCGCCACGGGCTGCAACACCCAAAGCACTGGGTCCCCGCCTTCGCGGGGATGCACGGAAATGAGGGCCGACCACCTGATCACCGACTGCCGCCTCGCCACCATGGCGGAGGGCGGCGAGCCCTATGGGGCGATCGAGGACGGGGCGATCCTGATCCGGGACGGGCGGATCGCCTGGGTCGGGGCGCGGGCGGACTTGCCGGAGCATACGGTCGCGGAGACCGACCGGCTGGACGGGCGCTGGGTCACGCCGGGGCTGATCGACTGCCATACGCATCTGGTGTTCGGCGGCGACCGGTCGGGCGAGTTCGAACAGCGGCTGAACGGCGCGACCTATGAGGAGATCGCGCGCGCCGGGGGCGGCATCGTCTCGACCATGGCGGCGACCCGGGCGGCGTCGGAAGACGACCTGTACGCCAGCGCGCGGGCGCGGCTGGCGGGGCTGAAGGCGACCGGGGTCACCACGGTCGAGATCAAGTCTGGCTATGGGCTGGACCGCGACAGCGAGCTTAAGATGCTGCGCGTTGCACGACGGATCGGGCGCGAGGCGGGGGTGCGGGTGCGCACCAGCTATCTGGGCCTGCACGCCGTGCCGCCGGAGCACCGCGCGGACCGGGCCGCCTATGTCGATCTGGCCATCGACGACATCCTGCCGGCGGCCCATGCCGAGGGCCTGGTCGACGCGGTCGACGCCTATTGCGAGCCCATCGCCTTCACCGTCGAGGAGACGGCGCGGCTGTTCGACAGGGCGCGGGCGCTGGGCCTGCCGGTCAAGCTGCATGCGGACCAGCTGTCCGATGGCGGCGGGGCGGCGCTGGCGGGGCGGTACGGGGCGCTGTCGGCGGACCATGTGGAGCATACGACCGAGGCCGGGGTGCGGGCCATGGCTGACGGCGGCGTGGTCGCGGTGCTGCTGCCCGGGGCCTATCTGATGCTGCGCGAGACGACCCCGCCGCCGATCGAGCTGTTCCGGGCGCACGGGGTGGCGATGGCGGTGGCGACGGACTGCAATCCGGGCACCTCGCCCGTGGCCTCGATGACGGCGGCGATCACCCTGGCCTGCGTCCAGCTCCGGCTGACGCCGGAGGAGGCGCTGGCGGGGGCGACGCGGCATGCGGCGCGGGCGTTGGGGCTGGGCGACGAGATCGGCACGCTCGAGGTCGGCAAGGCGGCGGATCTGGCGGTGTGGGACATCACCCGGCCGGCAGAGCTGGCCTACTGGCTGGGCAAGCCGCTGCTGGACCGGACCTATGTCGCGGGAGAGCGTCGGTAGGGCGAATCTGCTATCCTGCGGACATGAGCCGACGTCCGGACGCCATCGAATGCCTGCTGATCGCCGCGCTTGTGGCGACGACGCTGCTGATGGGCGGGGCGGCGGTGCTTCTGACGATGAACCTGTTCGGTCAGGGCCTGTAGGTCACCTTGTCGGCCAGGTCGGGGCGTGGACGCTCCAGTGGCGCTTCGGCCAGCGTTCCGATGTGGATGAAGCCCGCAACCTGCTCTCCGCCCTCCACGTCGAGAATGTCCTGCGCCTGCGGGTCGTAGCTGTACCAGTCGGTGATCCAGCTGGAGGCGTAACCGAGGGCGTTGGCGGCATGCTCCAGGTTCATGCAGACGGCGCCGGCTGACAGCTGCTGCTCCCACTCCGGCACCTTCTGGCTGGGAACCGGGGCCGAAACGACCATGATAGTAGCGGGCGCGGCGGTCAGCTTGCCGAGTACGGCCTTGGCCTTGTTCGGCTCGGGCTGGATGGCGGCCAGCGGCGTCAGGGCCGTGGCCAGTTCGGCGCGGGTTTGAGGGCCCAGGACCACGAAGCGCCAGGGAAACAGCTTGCCATGATCAGGGCTGCGGGCGCCGAGGGTCAGGATGTCCTCGATCTCTTCGGCCGACGGACCGGGCGCGGTCAGGGCCTGGGCCGGGGCCGAGCGGCGGGTGGCCAGTCTGAGGCGCAACTCGTCTGAAACGGTAGGGGCGGGCATCGAATCGCCGAGGGCGAAACGCGGCAGGGCGGGGCGTGTCATGCCGCTCACATGGCGTTGGAGGACCGAGAGGTCAAACGTCGGATGCCGTTGCGGCGCGCGCGCTGCATCGCCATACGCACGCCATGACCGACTCCCGCACCGACTTCGACGCCGACCGCCCGCTGCCCGTCTGGGACGATGGAAGCGACCGGCCGCCGGCCTGGCAGGATCACGGCTCCAGCGTCCTGTTCGAAAGCCCGTGGCTGCGTCTGATGCGGCACGACGCGACGGCGCCGACGGGCTTCAAGGCGGACTATGCCGTCATGCGGCCGCGGAACATGTCGGTCGGCGTCCTGCCCGTACATGAGGACGGGACGGTCACCCTGGTCGGTCAGCAGCGTTTCGCCCTGATGAACTGGTCGTGGGAAATGCCCGAGGGCGGCGCGCCGTTCGACGAGGACCCGATCGAGGGGGCGCGGCGCGAGCTGGCGGAGGAGGCGGGGCTGGAGGCGGCGACCTGGCTGCCCGCCTACAAGGCCGAGATGAGCAACTCCGTCACCGACGAGCGGGCCATAGCCTGGATCGCCTGGGGGCTGACGCCGGTTCCGGTGGCGCCCGATCCGACCGAAATCATCCGCGTCGTGCGCGTGCCGTTCGGCGATCTGCTGCGCGAGATCGGCACGGGCGCGATCCGGGACATGTTCACGCTGGCGACGGCGCTGAGGGCCTACCATATGGCGCGGGAGGGCGAACTGCCGCCTGAACTGGCGAAGGCCATGCTGGCGAGCGTATGATGCGTGCGATGGAGACCCCGATGCCCAAGCTGGAAGTCGTCGCGAAACGCACTGAGCCGTGGTCGCTGCTGCGCGCCGCTGCCGAGGAGACGATCCGCGCCGAGCCGCATCTGGCGTCCCAGCTGAACGCCGTGATCCTGTCGCACAACGACCTGGCCTCGGCCCTCAGCTTCCAGATCGCGCGCAAGCTGGGCGACGGCGAGCTGGGACCGATGTCGGTGCGCGAGATCTGCCGCGACGCCTTCGACGCCGATCCGAAGATCGTGGCCTCGGCCGAGGCCGATCTGCAGGCCGTGGCCGAGCGGGATCCGGCGATCAAGACGCTGTTGCAGCCCTTCCTCTATTTCAAGGGCTTCCAGGCGCTGCAGGCGCACCGGGTGGCGCACTGGCTGTGGGGGCAGGGGCGCGAGGCGCTGGCCTTCCATTTCCAGAGCCGGATTTCAGAACTGTTCCAGGTTGACATTCACCCGGCTGCGAAGATGGGTTCGGGCCTGTTCCTCGACCACGGCACCGGGATCGTCATCGGCGAGACGGCGGTGGTCGGAGACGAGGTGTCGATGCTGCACGCCGTGACCCTGGGCGGCACCGGCGCGGACCGCGGCGACCGTCATCCCAAGATCGGCAAGGGCGTTCTGCTGGGCGCAGGGGCCAAGGTTCTGGGCAACATCACCGTCGGCGACTACGCCAAGGTGGCCTCGGGCTCGGTGGTGTTGAAGGACGTGCCGGCCGGCTGCACGGTGGCCGGCGTGCCCGCGCGGCTGGTCAACTGCCCGACCGAAGCGACCCCGGCGCGGACGATGGACCATACGCTGGCCGACATCGTCTACGACTTCGTCATCTGAGGGTTTCCCTGCCGGGCGGGTTTCTCTAGGGTCCGCGGCTTCACGAGTGACCACCGAGGCCGACCATGAACACCGCCGACATGAAGCGCGTCGAGACGCACCTGAAGCGCACCTTCAACACGGGCGGCATCATCCTGAAGCCGCGCGGCAAGCCCAATGACTCCTGCGAAGTCTATGTCGGCGACGAATTCATCGGCGTCGTCTTCGAGGACGAGGACGAGGCCGGCAGCTTCATGTTCGAGATGGCGATCCTGGCGGAAGACCTGCCGCAGGACTGATTTCTCCGGCGCAGGCCGGGCACGAAAAAGCGCCGGTGGAGCGATCCACCGGCGCTTCGTCGTTCAGGCGTCGCGATTTACTTCTTGCCGAAGATCGCGTCGAGCAGCCCGGACAGGAAGCCCTTGCTTTCGGCGGGCTTGGCGACCGGCTTGGGCGCGGCGGCCGGAGCAGCGGCGGCGGGCTTGGGAGCCGGAGCCGGGGCGGCTGCGGGCTTCGGAGCCACGGCGGCCGGAGCGGCAGCCGGTTTCGCGGCGGCGGGCTTCGCCGTAGAAGCCGGCTTGGCGGCGGCCTTCTTGGCGACCGGCTTCTTCGCGGCTGCCTTCGGAGCGACGGCCTTGGCAGCGGGTTTGGCGGCGGCCTTCGGTGCAGCCTTCTTCACCGCGGGCTTGGGCGCAGCGGCCTTGGCCGGAGCGACGGTTTTGGTTGCGGGCTTGGCGGCGGCTTTCGGCGCGGCCTTCACAGCCGCCTTCGGAGCGGCGGCCTTGGCGGCGGGTTTCGCAGCGGCTTTCGGCGCAGCGCTCGACTTTGTCGCCGGTTTCGGCTTGGAAGCGGCGGCGGCCGGCTTCGGTTTCGCAGCCGTACTCGACTTGGATGGTGCTTTAGCCATGGATTCCCCGACCCCTCGGTTCAGTTGGTTGATGCTGGCGCAGGAGAGCGCACCAGCGTGCGTCTCGATTCGCAATGATAGCGGTGTTTGAGAAATGTCCGAGTCCGCAGTTCAAATAATCGCGAGAGGCCCACGGGCTATCGCCGAAGCCGCCGCCGCATCGCTGGATTCCGATCCGCTGCTGGAAGGCGCGACCTATTCGATTCTCGAGGAAGACGAGGACAAGGGCATCTGGCGCATCGACGCCTTTCCCAATGACGCGGACGACGCCAAGGGTATCGAGACGCGGCTGAAGGCGCACGACGGTCTGACGGTGATCGTCGAGAAACTGGCCGACGCCGACTGGCTGGCCATGTCGCTGTCGGGCCTGCCGCCGGTGCGCGCCGGACGGTTCTTCGTCTATGGCGCCCACGATCAGGGCATCGTGCCGAAGAACACGGTGAACCTGAAAATCGACGCCGGCGCCGCCTTCGGCACCGGGCATCACGGCACGACGGTCGGCTGCCTCATGGCCTTCGACGAACTGCTCAAGAAGGAGCGGTTCGAGCGGGTCCTGGACGTGGGCTGCGGCACCGGCGTGCTGGCCATCGCGGCGGCGAAGACCGGGTCGAAGGTCGCGGTCGGCACCGACATCGACCAGCCCTCGGTGCGTATCGCCAACGAGAATGCGAAACTGAACCAGGCCAACGCCCGCTTCGTTCACGCCTTCGGTCTGAACGACCGCAAGGTGCGGGGGCAGGGGCCGTATGATCTGGTGTTCGCCAACATCCTGGCCCCGCCGCTTGTCAGCCTGTCGCAGGACATCAAGGAAGCGCTGAGCCTCGGTGGCGTGGCCATCCTCTCGGGCCTGTTGCGGACGCAGGAGCGGCGCGTCTCGGCGGCCTATCTGTCACGCGGTTTCATCCTCGAACGGCGCATCCACCGCGACGCCTGGAGCGCACTGGTTCTGAGACGAGTGGGTTAACGGCGGAACGTCGGCGAAGCGCAGCCGTTGCGGGAGTTCATTGGAGGACTGCCCCGTGACTCACTACGACCCGAATGACCCCAACCGCGTACCGCCCGTCGAAACGGTCTACACCGAGACGGTGACCACGGCCGCGCCGCTGCACACCGAAACCGTCGAGACCACGGTGGTGCGCGAGGCCAACAACACCGGCTGGTGGATCGCCGGCATTCTCGGCGGTCTGGTGATCATCGCCGTGCTGTGGATCCTGTTCTCGCGCGGCGCCGAGCCGCAGACCGACGAGGCCCTGCTGCAGGCCCAGGCCGATGCGGCCGCCGCACAGGCGCAGGCCGACTCGGCCCTGATCCAGGGTCAGGTCGCCGGCGCCCAGGCCAGCGTCGACATCGCCCGCGCCGACGCCGCCCGCTCGCAGGCCGACGCCATCCGCGCCGCCAGCGAGGCCCGCGCCGCCGAGGCGCGCGCTACATCGCCGGTGATCATCGAACGCGAGGTTCAGGTTCCCGCTCCGGCGCCGAATGGCGGGGTGGCCGTGGTGACCCCGACTTCGCCGCAGAACTAGGTCGAAAGCTCTCCCTCCCCCTTGTGGGGAGGGATGTCGGCGCGAAGCGACGACAGGGTGGGGTACGTCTGAAATTCCCCACCCGGTCGCTGCGCGACCACCCTCCCCATGAAGGGGAGGGAGATGCTATGCGCATCCCATGCGCCAGTCCTTCGACGAAACCACCGATCCGTCCTTCGGGGCGAAACACCTTCCTCGCGTCCGCGCCAGGATGGCCGAGCAGGGCCTCGACGGCTTGCTGGTCCCGCACGAGGACGAGCACCAGAACGAATATCTGCCCGCCGCCAACGACCGGCTTGCGTGGGTGAGCGGCTTCACCGGCTCGGCCGGGGCGGGGGTGGTCATGAAGGACCGCGCCGCCGTCTTCGCCGACGGCCGCTATACGGTGCAGGTCCGGGCGCAGGTCGATCCAGGTCAGTTCGAAATCCTCGAGCTCGAGAACGGCGGCGTCGCCAACTATCTGCAGCGCGCGCCCAAGGGATCGGTAATCGGCTACGACCCGCGCCTGCATAGCCCCGATGCGCTGGCGACACTCAAGCGGGCGGCGGCCAGCGCCGGAGCCGAACTCAGACCTGTCGAGCCCAATCCGCTGGATCTGGCATGGGCCGAAGAACGCCCCGGTCAGCCGATAGCGCCCGTCGTGCCGCACGAGGACCGCTACGCCGGCGAGACGAGCGCGTCCAAACGCGCCCGCATCGGCGAAGCGATGGTCAAAGCCGGCGCCGACGCCGCGGTGCTGACCGCGCCCGCATCGCTGGCCTGGTTGTTCAACATCCGTGGCGGCGACGTGATCCGCACGCCCCTGCCGCTGGGACAGGCGGTTGTGAAGGCCGACGGCACGGCGAAGCTGTTCCTCGATCCGCGCAAGGTGGCCAACGAGCTGCCCGGCTGGCTGGGCGACGCGGTATCGCTGGAGGCGCCCGATGCGCTCGAGGGTGCGCTGGACGCCCTGTCGGGACAAAAGGTGCTGGTCGATCCGGGCCAGTCCTCGGCCTGGTATTTCGATCGTCTGGCCGCCGCCGGCGCGACTGTCGTGCGCGGGATGGACCCGTGCACCCTGCCGCGGGCCTGCAAGAACCCGGTCGAGATCGAGGGCGCGCGTCAGGCTCATATCCGCGACGGCGCGGCCCTGACCCGCTTCCTGCACTGGGTCGACACCGTGGGGCAGGAAACCCTGCCGGACGAACGTCAGATCGCCGAGGCGTTGGAGGGCTTCCGGGAGGCGACCGGGGCGCTGAAGGACCTCTCGTTCGACACCATCGCCGGGGCAGGGCCCAACGGCGCCCTGCCGCACTACAAGCCCGTGGCGCGGACCATCCGCCGGATGGAGAAGGGCTCGCTGCTGCTGGTCGACGGCGGCGGCCAGTATCTGGACGGCACCACGGACGTGACGCGCACCATGGCCGTGGGAGAGCCGACCGCCGACCAGCGCCGCATGTTCACCCTTGTGCTCAAGGGCCATATCGCCATGGCCGTGGTGCGCTTCCCCGCGGGCACCACGGGGCACCAGCTGGACGTGCTCGCGCGTCTGCCAATGTGGATGGCGGGCCTCGACTACGACCATGGCACCGGCCACGGCGTCGGCAGCTATCTGGGCGTGCACGAAGGCCCGCAGCGGATCGCCAAGGCGGTCAACAGCCAGCCGCTGCTGACCGGCATGATCCTGTCCAACGAGCCAGGCTATTACCGCGAGGGCCACTGGGGCATCCGCATCGAGACGCTTCAGGTGGTCACGCCGCCCACGCCCATCCCCGGCGGCGAGCGGCCCATGCACGGCTTCGAACAGCTGACCCTGGCGCCGCTGGACCGCAAGCTGATCGATGTCGATCTGCTGACGCCAGACGAGCGCGCCTATGTCGACGCCTATCACGCCGAGGTGCTGGCCAAGGTCGGGCCGCTGCTGGACGGGGACGTGCTGGACTGGCTGAAGACGCAGACGGCCCCCTTGAAATAAGGCCGAACGGCGCCCATCTCCGGAGGGTCGGCGGTTGCGCCGCCGGCCCCCCACATTTCAAGGAGAGCGCTCATGAAGACGCGCACGCTGGGCCGTTCGGGTCCTGAAGTTTCGGCTATCGGCCTGGGCTGTATGGGCATGGCCGCCTTCTACGGTCAGGCGTCGGACGAGGGCCAGGCGACGGCGGTGATCCACCGCGCGCTCGATCTGGGCGTCACCTTCCTCGACACGGCCGAGATGTATGGGCCCCATACCAACGAGATTCAGGTCGGCAAGGCGCTGGCCGACCGGCGCGACCGCGCCTTCGTCGCCACGAAATTCGGCATTGGCTACAACGCCGACCGCACCGCCCTGACCGTCGACGGTTCGCCGGCCAATGTGCGCCGCGCCATCGAAGGCAGCCTGAAGCGGCTGGGGATGGACCACGTCGATCTCTACTACCTGCACCGCGTCGATCCGAACACGCCGATCGAGGAAACCGTCGGTGCGATGGGCGAGTTGGTGAAGGAGGGGAAGGTGCGCTTCCTCGGACTGTCCGAGGCCTCGCCGGCGACCCTGCGCAGGGGTCACGCCGAATATCCAATCACCGCACTGCAGACCGAATATTCGTTGTGGAGCCGCGAGCCGGAAGACGAACTGCTGGCGACCTGCGAGGAACTGGGCATCGGCTTCGTGCCCTACAGCCCGCTGGGCCGGGGCTTCCTGTCGGGCGAGATCAAATCCGTCGACGACTTGGCCGAGGACGACTTCCGCCGCTCGAACCCCCGCTTCCAGGGTGAGAATTTCCAGAAGAACATCGACCTGGTGAACGCCGTCGCGGAGATCGCGAAGGACAAGGGCGTGACGGCGGCGCAGCTGGCCCTGGCCTGGGTGCTGGCGCAGGGCGAACACCTCGTCCCGATCCCCGGCACACGCCGCATCCGGACGCTGGAAGAGAATGCGGCGGCCGTGGACATCGCGCTCACGGCCGACGATCTGGCGCGGATCGAGGCGGTCTTCCCCAAGGGCGCGGCCTCGGGTCACCGTTACGCCGAGGCGGCGCGGGCGGCGCTTAACCGCTAGCGGGCGGCGGGACGGGCGGCGCGCGTCGGGCCCCGAGGCTGGCGTGCGACGCTCCGGCCATGCCGGCGAGCCCGAGGTACTCGGGTCCGGCCAGGCCGTGGATGATCACGGACCGGGTCGCGCGTCTGGCGGTGGCCACGGCCCGTTCGGCCCAGACCGAGAACCCGGCCGCATCCAGTGGGTGCGGCCCGCTCTCGAACGCGATGCCCTGCAGCCTGACGCCGCGCAGGTCGTCGGACGTGCGTCGTCCCGGAGGCTCGCGCAGCTTGCCGACGACGATCAGGCAGAAGGGTTTGATCAGCCCGGTGACGGCGCCCAGGACGCTGGCCGGCACGCCCTCGATGTCGCTGATCTCGCAGACCAGACCCTTTTCCACGCCCTGCGTCGCCGCCTTGAAACGGGCGATCAGCGGGCCGCGTCCGCGCTGGCTGGCCAGGGTGGTGTATGACACCGGCAGGAAAAGGCTGGGCTGTCTGGCGTTGCCCTGTTCCGATCCCAGCCGGCTGACGCCCCGGGCGATCGTCGCCAGATCGACCTTTTCGATGTCGGCGGTGGTCAGATTGTGCAGCTCCTGGGCGTTAAGCTCGATCTCGCCGGGCATTCGCAGCACCCGCCGGACGATGCGGAAGCCGATCTGGGAGAAGGTCTTGAGCTCGAATACCGGCTCCAGATGGCACGACACCCGCAGGGTGCGGCCGTCCGCGGCGACGAAGGGATTCCATGGAGTCGGGAGCGCGTCGTCTGACTCCGGCGGCACGACGGGGGGCTCGGTCTTCGCGGCCGTGATCGCATGGGCGCGGTCGATTTCGGCGGCGAAGATCCGGCCGCCGCTCAGGCTGGTGACCTCCAGCACGTCGATGGCGTCGGGTGCGGCCCCGCCGAGAAAATGGGTCAGGAGCTCGCGCAGATACCGCAGGCAGGAGACCTGGCCGCTGAATTTCGCCAGCGCAGGCTGCACCACCAGATAGTCGGTCGGCGACACCCGCTGGAAGAAGCCGCCGCCCTCCAGATGGCGCGTGAGGGTGCGTTCGACGTGATCGTAGATTTGTTCCTGGCGGCCTTCCCATTTGTCGCCCAGCCGCTCGGCAATGGCGTCAAGGCCGATCAGATTGATCCGGCCTTCCTCCAGCATGCCCGAGCTCTGGAAGCGCTCCAGCAGCGGGGCGAGCTCATGGGTGGAGTATCGCTCGACGACCGGGCGGACCTCCGCCCTGTCGGCGACAAGGGTACTGGCCATGTCGCCATTGACGCCAGCTCAGGTGATTTATTGATTAAGGTTGTGCGGTCCGATCCGTCACACCTTTTTCTTCGCCGCCCGGTCCCGGTTCTCCCGCGCCCTGACTTTCGCCATCTCGGAGATCAGCTCGTACGGGATCGGCCGGTTCTTCGGGAACTGCACCGCCGACTTCGAGACGACATAGGGCGACAGCGCGTCCTCGAACCCTGCGAAGAACGGCGGCGGAGAGGCCAGGCTGTAGTGGTTGGTGTAGGCCGAGATGTAGAAGAGCCAGCCGTCGGCCTTGTAGGCCGGTATCTGGTAGCTGATGACCGGCTCCGCCTCCGGCACGGCGGAGAGGATGGCGTCCTGCATCTTCAGCAGCACAGCCCGCTCGTCTTCCGAGCGCGTGGCGAAATAGTCCTCGACGGTGCGGAAATCGGTGTTCGCCATGGCGGCCCCTCGATCTTCATTTAACCATCGTGTTAAATAGACCGGTCCGGCGTCGCGATCAAGTCAGGCGATCAGGGCCAGCCATTCGTCCTCGGTCAGCACCTTCACGCCGTATTTGAGAGCATCGGCCATCTTGGACCCCGCGCCCGGGCCGGCGACCAGATAGTCGGTTTTCTTCGAGACCGAGCCGGACACCTTGGCTCCCAGGCTCTCGGCGCGGGCCTTGGCCTCATCGCGGGTGAAGCGTTCCAGGGCGCCGGTGAAGACCACGGTCTTGCCGGCGACGGCGGTGTCGGACTTCGGCTTCTCGGCGTCCTCGATCAGGTCCAGTTCGGCCACCAGAGCGTCGACCATGGCGCGGTTGTGGGTCTCGCGGAAGAACAGGGCCAGCGCCCGGGCTGCAACCGGACCGACGCCCGAGACGCCGGCGATCTGGCCGAGGCCCTCGGATGGCCCTTCATCGCGCGCGACCGCGGCCAGACGGACCAGACCGGACCAGTCGTCAGCCAGGCTCGCCAGCCCACGGCGAGCGGGGGCGGCGAGGCCCGGGAAGGCGAGGGCGATCTTCTGGTCGATGGGGGCCTCGGGCCATGGATCGGCAGGGGGAGGCGAGGCCTCGGCCAGCGTCGCCACCACCCGCGGCGAGACGGCGTGGGCCTCGTTCAGCCGGACCCAGTCCTCGCTCGGAATACCCTCGGCGGCGGCCAGGCAGGCGGCCTCGAACGCGGGCCAGGTCTCGAAGGCGCGGGCGAGGACGATGGAGGTCTGTTCGCCGATGTCGCGCACGCCGAGGCCGTAGATGAAGCGGTCCAGCGTGATCGTCCGACGCGCGTCGATCCCGGCGACCAGATTGCGCACGCTTGTCTCGCCATAACCGTCCTCGGCGCGCAGGGCGTCCAGCTTTTCCGCGTCGCGGGCGAGACGGAAGATGTCGGCGGGCTGGTTGATCCAGCCGCGCTCATGGAAGGCGATCAGCTGTTTTTCACCAAGGCCTTCAATGTCGAAGGCGCGGCGGCTGACGAAATGCTTCAGGTGTTCGATGCGCTGGAACGGGCAGGCCAGTTCGCCGGTGCAGCGGCGCACCACGCTCTCGACGCCCGAGGCGTTAGTCTCCTTCACCAGCGCCGTCTTCAGCGGGCAGATGCAGATGTGCGGAAACGCCCACGGCTCGCCGCGGCCGGGGCGGTCCGCGTCGACAACGCCGAGAATCTGGGGGATCACGTCGCCCGCGCGCTGCAAGGTGACGGTGTCGCCGAGGCGGACGTCCAGCCGGGCGATCTCGTCGGCGTTGTGCAGGGTGGCGTTGCGCACGACCACGCCGCCGACGGTCACCGGATGCAGGCGCGCGACCGGCGTATGCGAGCCCGTGCGACCGACCTGGATGTCAATGCCTTCCAGCACGGTGGTCGCCTGCTGGGCCGGGAATTTGTGGGCAATGGCCCAGCGCGGGGTGCGGGCGACGAAGCCGAGCCGCGCCTGCCAGTCCAGCCGGTCGACCTTGTAGACCACGCCGTCGATGTCATAGCCGAGCGTGGCCCGATCCTTCTGCAGGCCATCGTAGAGGGCCAGCAGGCCCGTCTCGTCCTCGACCCGGGCTGAGCGCCCGTTCACGGGGAAGCCCCAGCTTTTCAGCGCTGCCAGCGCCCCGGCCTGGGTCTGGGCGAACGGAGCCGAGGTCTCGCCCCAGGCGTAGGCGAAGAAGCGCAGCGGACGGGCCGCGGTGATCGCCGGATCCTTCTGACGAAGGGAGCCGGCTGCGAAATTGCGGGGGTTGGCGTAGGTGCGCGTTCCGGCCGCCTCGGCCGCAGCGTTGAAGGCGTCGAAGGCGTCGTTGGGGGCGTATACCTCGCCCCGCACCTCGACCACGGCGGGCCAGCCGGAACCGGCCAGACGTTCGGGAATGTCCTTCAGGGTGCGCAGATTGGCGGTGACGTCCTCGCCCGTACGGCCGTCGCCGCGCGTGGCGCCGGTGACCAGCACCCCATTCTCGTAGCGCAGATTGGCCGACAGGCCGTCGATCTTGGGCTCGGCCACGAAGGCCACCGGCTCGTCGGCCGGCAGTCTGAGAAACCGCCGGATACGGGCCACGAAGTCGGCGACCTCGGCGGCGTCGAAGGCATTGTCCAGCGACAGCATGGGCACGCCGTGCCGCACAGGCGCGAACTGGCTGGAGCCCGCCGCGCCGACCACCTGCGAAGGGGAGGCGGGGCTGGTCAGGTCGGGGAAACGTTCCTCGATCTCCAGCGCGCGGCGCTTCAGGGCGTCATAGTCGCCGTCGGAAATCTCGGGCGCGTCCTGACGGTGATACAGGGCGTCGTGCCGGGCCAGTTCGGCCGCCAGTCTGTCGAGTTCCTCGCGCGCGGCGGACTCGGTCAGCTGATCGGCGGGGGTCTCGGACATGCTTGGCTCGCCGGAAGGAATCCAGCCTGCGTTCTAGCATCGCCCCCATGCGGTTTTCGAGGGGCGGTTTTCGAAGGCCGGCTATCGAAGCCCCGCGGTTTATTGCGGTCGAACGACCGGAATGACGGCGAGTTAATCTGACAGCGCCCCCGCGCCCCGGTAGCGTCTCGGCGATTCCCGAGGAGCCCTCCATGCCACACGCCCGTCTCGCCGCCCTGTCGCCCATCGTGGCGGCTCTGATCCTGTCGGCCTGCGCGGGCGCCCCTGGCGTACCGACGGTCGTGGCGCCGCCGCCGCCTTCGGTCTTGCACGCGCAGCTGCTGGACGACGTACGCATCCTCGCCGCCGACGACATGCAGGGCCGCGACACGGGCGCGGCCGGCGGCGAGATGGCGCGCAACTACATCGTCGGGCGGCTGGACAGTCTCGGAGTCGTGGCCGCGCCCATGGGCCGGCTGCAGCCGTGGGAGATGCAGGGCCGCACCCGCGCGGGCCCGAAGACGTTCAATGGCGTCAACATTATCGGCCTGATCTCGGGAACGCGCGTCACCGACCGCTACATCGTCGTCACCGCCCACTACGACCACGTCGGGGTCAACGCCGAGGGACAGGTGTTCAACGGCGCCGACGACAACGCCTCGGGCGTCGCCACCATGCTGGCGCTGGCGGCCGACCTGAAGCGTCAGGCCCCGGAACACAGCGTGCTGATCGTCGCCCTGGACGGCGAGGAACGCGGTCTGCTGGGCGCCAAACATTTCGTCGAGGCGCCGCCCGTGCCTCTGACCTCGATCGCCATGAATCTGAATTTCGACATGACCGCCCGCGCCGAGACCGACGGCAAGCTGTGGGTCACCGGCACGTACCAGAACCCGACCTTCCGCCCGATCCTTGAAGGCATTCCGCCCAACGGCGCCGTTGCTTTGGCCTTCGGCAAGGACACCCCTCAGGACACGGGCGAGGACAACTGGGTCGAATCCTCGGACCACGCCGCCTTCTACAAGGCGCAGATTCCGTTCCTGTATCTGGGCGTGAACTATCACCCCGACTATCACCGCCCGTCGGACGATTTCGAGCGCATCACGCCTTCCGTCTTCATCAGCGCGACCGAGCTTTCGATCGCCTCGTTCCGGGCGCTGGACGCCGGTCTGGACCGGTAGGCCTCGACAGCGGGCGCGACGCATGTTCGGTGGGCGGGTGGAGGATCTCAATGCGCATCGGAACGCTCGCCGCCGTCTTCGCCGTCCTCGCCGCCGCAGGGTGCGACCGGCCAGCCGATCCCGCTGAACCGGCCGATGCGCCGACGGCGCGGGCCTTCAGCTACGCCGCGACCTCGGACGTGTCCGGCTTCTACGTGCCGGTCAGCCCGGTCATCATCGGCACGTGGAAGCTGAACCATATCTTCATTAGCCAAGGGGCGGACTTCGAGGGCTTTACGGGAGTGAACGGGACGAGGTTTGCGCCAATCACCCTCGAGTTCGCCGACGAGACCAGCCCGATGGTGGATACCGAAACGGGCGAGTCGCGCGGCAACACGCCCCGCGTTGAACCGACACGCTACATCGTGTCCGACGACCGGATCGTGTTCGAAGGAAGCCAGCCCGAACTGGGCGCTGTTCGCTTCGAGGGCCGGATCGATCAAGGCGCGCTGGCGACGTCGCGGCGCAACCTCGGTGACGAGGGGGTGGTCGTGACCGGAACCTTGACCCTCGCCGGCCAGACGGTGAACGACGTGAAATTGCACTGGTGGATGGGCGACTAACGGATCAGCTCCCGTTTCGGATATCCAGCTTCAGGCCCATGGCCTCGGCCAGCGCCTTGCCCCGCCGCCGTGTCTGTTCCCCCAGCAGGACGTCGGCGTAGCCGTCCGACGCCGTCAGCACCAGCGTGCCGTCCTTCACATCGGCGCGGGCGTTGGCCAGCAGCTGCGGCGCCCGGCCCGACAGGTCGCAGGCCAGGCGGATCGCCAGCCCCAGCGTCCGCGCGCCTGTCAGCTGTTCCTCTGTCAGCAGACGCGCCATCGTCTTCGGTTCCGGCGTCGATACGGGTCCGCCGTAGCGGGCGTTGACCGCCGCGGCCAGATAAGCGCGCTCGGCATGGGTCTGGCCCGGCACCGGCGCCCGCAGCACCTGGTCGAAGGAGAGCTCCACGCGGTGGTCCGGATGCAGCCGGGCGCCGAGGTCCGCCAGACGGCAGGCGGCGTCGGCCAGTACGTCGTCACGAACCTGGTCGAAGGTCACGGGCATGGCGGCAAGAAGGGGAGCGATCCAGCCCTTCAACGCGCCGGGCAAGGTCGGTGAAATGCCCTGCCGCGCGCCCAGCGCCGACGAACCCGCCAGCAAGGGGTCGGCCGCGGCGATGTCGGGCTCGAGCGCCTCATACAGCAAGCCTTCGCGCACGCCCCAGGCCGAGACGACGACCCGTTTCAGACCCAGCCTCTGGACCAGTCCCTCCAGAACAAGGGCGGCGTGGGGCAGGGTCTCGGACCGCTTCTTCGACACCCCCGGCCACTTTTCCAGCGCTGCCTTCGAGGCCCGCGCGATCAGGCCCGCGGTGGTCAGCATCTCGTCGGCCGACATCGTATACTGATGCACGATGCGCAGCGGATAGCCGTTCATCTCCATGTGCACCTGCGCCAGCGTCCGCCATGCGCCGCCGACCGCGTAAAGCGTATCCGCCTTGAAATCGGCGGCCGTTTCCAGCCGCTTGCCGATCGCCTTGCGCAGCCGGTCGGCGTCGAACGGGCCTTCGTCGGCGAAGGAGAAGGGCCCCAGCGGCAGGGTCACGCCGCGCTCGACCTTGCCGCCCGCCAGTCGCACCAGTTCGAGGCTGGAGCCGCCGAGGTCGCCCGCGACGCCGTTGGCGTCCGGTATGCCGGCCAGCACGCCCAGCGCGGCATAGCGGGCCTCTTCCTCGCCGGACAGGACGCGGATCTTCAGCCCCGTCTCCGCCGCCACCCTGTCGCAGAATTCCTGACCGTCCACGGCTTCGCGGACCGCCGCCGTCGCCGCGACAAACACCAGCGCCGGACGCACGCCCTCGATGACCGCCGCAAACCGCTTCAGCGCCGTCAGCGCCTGCACCGAGCCGTCGACGGAAAGCCTGCCGGTCGCCGCCAGTTCCCGCCCGAGCCCGGCCAGAACCTTTTCGTTGAACACGGTCCAGATGGCGCGGCCTTCCAGCCGGTACAGGACCAGACGGACGGAGTTCGAGCCGATGTCGATGGCCGCGACGTCGCGCGGCGCGCCGATAGCCGACAGCAGGGCCTCGGGCATCAGCGCTTCTTCCGTGAGGGCTCGTAGCTGAGCTGGCCGGGCAGGGTCTTCACCTTGCGGCCGCGTCCCGACAGGCTGGGGTTGGTCATGAAGTATTTGTGCGCCGAGAAAGGCCGTTCCGGATCGGCGGGCTGGACCCGCTGATAGGCGCCGTCGGGGCCCAGCACCCAGCTCTGGGCGTCGTCCTTCAGATTGGCGACCATGATCTGGTCCAGCACCTGGTCGTGGACGGTGGCGTTCAGCACGGGGGTCATGAGCTCCACCCGGCGGTCAAGGTTCCGGTTCATCCAGTCAGCGGACGAGATAAACACCTTCGCCTTGTTGTGCGGCAGGTTGTGGCCGCTGGCGAAGGCGACGATGCGGGCGTGCTCGAGGAAGCGGCCGACGATCGACTTGACCCGGATGTTCTCGCTCAGGCCCGGCACGCCGGGGCGCAGACAACAGATGCCGCGGATGATCAGTTCGATCCGCACGCCCCACTGGCTGGCGCGGTACAGGGCGTCGATGACCTCCGGATCGACCAGCGAGTTCATCTTGGCCCAGATGGCCGCCGGCTTGCCCTGCGCCGCAGCCGTCATCTCCTTGCCGATCAGGTCGATCAGCGTGGTCTTCATGTTCAGCGGCGAGACGACCAGCGCCTCCAGCTCGTCCGGCTGGGCGTAGCCGGTGATGTAGTTGAACACCCGCGAGGCGTCGCGGCCCAGCATGGGGTCGCAGCTGAACAGGCTCAGGTCGGTGTAAACGCGCGCCGTCACGGGGTGGTAGTTGCCGGTGCCGAAGTGGCAGTAGGTCCGCAGCGCCTCGCCCTCACGGCGCACGACGACGCTCAGCTTGGCGTGGGTCTTCCATTCGACGAAGCCGAAGACGACGTGGACGCCGGCCCGCTCCATGGCCCGGGCCCAGCGCAGGTTGGCCTCCTCGTCGAACCGCGCCTTGATCTCGACCAGGGCGGTGACGTTCTTGCCGTTCTCGGCCGCCTCGATCAGGGCGGCGACGATGGGGCTGTCCTTGGAGGTGCGGTACAGCGTCTGCTTGATGGCGATGACGTTGGGGTCGCGCGCCGCCTGACGCAGGAACTGGACCACCACGTCGAAGCTCTCGAACGGGTGGTGGATCAGCATGTCCTTCTCGCGGACCGCCGCGAAGATGTCGCCGCCGTTGTCGCGCACCCGTTCGGGATAGCGCGGCTCATAACCCTTGAACTTCAGGTCAGGGTGGCCCGACGGGATCAGGTCGGCGACCTGGGCCAGACCCAGCATGCCGGCCACAAGGACGGTATCCTGCGGGGCGGCGTCCAGTTCATTGGTGATGAAGTTGCGCAGGTCGTCCGGCATGGACGCCTCGATCTTGATCCGTACGACCGAGCCGAGACGGCGCTGCTTCAGCGCCTCCTCGAACTCCATGACCAGATCCTCGGCCTCTTCCTCGATCTCGATGTCGCTGTCGCGGATCAGTCGGAAGACCCCGCGCTCCAGCACGTCGCAGCCGGGGAACAGGTGGTCGATGAAAAGGGTCAGCAGGCTTTCCAGGCTGACGTAGCGCTTGCGGCCCGGTGTGGAGCGGCCGTCCGTGGCCAGCGGCCAGAACCGTTTCACCTGCGTCGGCACCGGCACCAGCGCATAGAGGGTCCGGTTGTCCGAACGCCGCTTCAGCTTCAGCGCCAGCGAGAAGCCGAGGTTGGGCAGGAAGGGGAAGGGGTGGGCCGGATCGATCGCCATCGGCGTCAGCACGGCGAACAGCTGGTTCAGGAACTCCGGCTCCAGCCGCTCGCGCTCGGTCTTGGTGATCCTGTCGGCGTCGACGACCTCGATGCCGGCGGCGGTCAGCTCCTTGCGCAGCTTGCGCCAGCGCCGCTGCTGTTCAGCCATCAGGGCGCCGGCGGCGACATTGACCTTGTCCAGCTGTTCCGCGGGGGTCAGGCCGTCGGCCGACAGGACTCGCACGCGTTCGCGCACCTGACCCTTGAGGCCGGCCACGCGCGTCATGAAGAACTCGTCCAGGTTATTGGCCGAGATCGACAGGAAGCGCAGCCGCTCCAGCAGCGGATGGGCCGGGTTGGCGGCCTCTTCCAGCACCCGGCCGTTGAAGGCCAGCCACGATATCTCGCGGTTGAAGAAGCGCGTGGGGGACGCCATCAGCTCTTCCGACAGGTGCAACTGCGGGGCGCGGGAAGAGGGGACTTCCTCGCCGCGTGTCTTGTCGCTGATCGCCGCGTCGGTCATGCGCCGGTTCTGACCCGTCGCGCGCGCCGCCGCAACCTTGCTCCCGATACGAAAACGCCGCCCGATCTCGCGATCGGACGGCGCTTGTTCCGTGGGCTGACGAACTACCAGCGCCAGGCGTCGTAGATGACGTCGATGATGTAGCCGTCGTAGGCGTCGATCAGATAGATGTGGTTGTCCACCAGCACCCAGCGCGTGCCCTCGGGCGGATAGCCCAGGCCGTAGGTGCGCCAGTCGTTCAGCTGGTAGCGCCAGAAGATCGACGGCAGGTACTGGCCCTCGTGGTAGCGCTGGCCCCAGTAGGTGCGCGGCACCTGGTAATAGCCGTAGCCCGGCGCGAAATAGAAGCCGATGCGCAGGCCGTTGTAGCCCCGGAACCGTCGGTCGTTGCGCCACCAGTCCGAGCGGTGGCTGCGGTTCCAGTCGCGGCGCCAGGAGTCGCTGTTGAAGCGCTGGCGGAACTCGCGGTACTCGCGCCGGTCCTGACGGTTTTCGCGGCGGTCCTCACGGCGGTCCTGACGGTTTTCCTGACGATCCTCGCGGCGATCCTGACGGTTCTCCCGCCGCTCTTCGCGGTTCTGAGGCGGATCGTTGGGACGGTCCGCACGGCGCTCCTGCCGGTTCTCGCGGCGCTCCTGCCGATCTTCCTGCCGGTCCTGCTGCCGGGCCTCGCGGGCGAGGGCGTCGCGGAAATCCTGTTGGTTGCGGAACGGCGGCGCGTTCGGATCGCGAGGCGTTTGCGGCTGCCGCTGCTCCTGTCGGTTTTCCCGACGCTCCTGACGGTTCTCCTGTCGCTCCTCCCGGCGCTCCTGCCGCTGTTCGCGGTTTTCGGTTGGCTGGGGCCGTTCGGCCCGGCGTTCCTCGCGGCGTTCCTGCCGTTCCGGTTGCGGAGCCTGCGCCTGTCGCTCGGCCCGCGCTTCCGCACGGGCAGCGGCGCGGTCCTCGCCGCCGTTCTGGCGGGCGGCGCCGCGGCGGCCTCCCGACTGTTCACCGTCCTGGGCCAGAGCCGTCAGAGGCGCGGCCGCGGGCACGGCGAAGGCCGCTATGGCCGCCGCCATCATAAGTGAGCGTTTCATTCTCGTTCTTCCCCGCACGTCCCTGTCAGACGGCTTGATGCAAAGGTCGCGCCCGGCCGATGAACCGTCACTGAACGGTCAAGGTCGGATCATTAAACTTCGGACAGAAAAACGCCCCGCAGGTCGAATCCTGCGGGGCGTTCTCCTGGCCTCCAGGGTCTAGAAGGCTCCGGACAGCACGCTGGCGATCAGGCCGGTGGCGACGGCGATCATGACGATGTCATTGCCGGCGTGGACGTAGCGATAGCCGCGCGGCGCAGGGCGCAGGCCGTAGGCATACGGATCGCGGACGTAGTAGCCGCGGTAGGCCGAGGGCAGATATCCGCCGCGCGTCCAGCGCTGGTTGTAGTAGCGCGGCTCGACCCGATAGTAGCCGTAGCTGGGCGCGTACCAGTAACCGTTGCGGGCCCCGCGATAGTCGCGGAAGTCGTCCCGGCCGCGCCACCAGTCGCGGTTGTTCCGATCCCAGCGCTGCTCTCGGCGCCAGTCCTGCCGGTCGTCGCGGCGTTCGGCGCGATAGTCGCGGCGATCGTCACGGCGGTCCTGCCGGTATTCGCGGCGGTTGTCGTATTCGCCGTTGCGCCAGTCGCGACGATCGTCCTGGCGTTCGCGCCGGAAATCCTGCCGGTCGTCGCGGCGGTCCTGGCGATATTCGCGACGGTCGTTCCGGCTCTGGGCTTCAGCGGCCATCGGGGCGGCGGTGGCCAGCACCAGACCCAGCACGGCGGCCTTGGTGAAGCGGTTCATCGTGGTTTCTCCAGTGTGGGGAGGAAAAGGGTTTCCGCCCGTTAATCATGGGCTCACGCTCTGCCTGCGCTCATGAACCCGTCCTGAACGTGGTTGTCAGGTTCGCTGTTGTGCGCGGGGGGCGAAGCGCCCACCTCAGATCAAGCCATCTCAGGAGCCCGCATGACCCGCCCGATCGAACTCTGGTACTGGCCCACGCCGAACGGTTGGAAGGTCTCCATCGCCCTGGAGGAGATGGGCCTGCCCTATGAGATGAAGCCAGTGAACATCGGCGCGGGCGAGCAGTTCACCCCGGCCTTCCAGGCCATCAGCCCGAACGGCCGCATGCCCGCCATCGTCGATCCCGACGGCCCGGACGGCATGCCGCTGTCGATCTTCGAATCCGGCGCCATCCTGCAGTACCTCGGCGCCAAGACCGGAAAATTCTATCCGCACGACCTGCGCGGCAAGGCCGAGGTTGACCAGTGGCTGTTCTGGCAGGTCGGGGGCCTCGGGCCGATGGCGGGACAGACCCATCATTTCCGGCAGTATGCGCCCGCGATCATCAAGGACCAGCGCCAGATCGCCTATGGAGTCCGCCGCTACACCGACGAAACGCACCGGCTCTATGGTGTTCTGGACCGAAGACTGGCCGACCGTGACTTTTTGGCCGGCGCCTATTCCATCGCCGACATGGCCGCCTGGCCGTGGATCCTGCCGCAGCTTCAGGGGCAGAGTCTGGACGAGTTTCCGCACCTTTCGGCCTGGATGCAGAGGGTCGGCGAACGTCCCGGCGTCATTGCTGGAAGGGCGCTGGGCGAGGCGCTGCGGGGAAATCTGGCCTCGTCGGACAAGTCCGCCGAGGCGGCGCGCAAGGTCCTGTTCGGCCAACGGGCGCGGTGACCTTTCGTTAGAGGGTGTGACCGGGAGATTTACGAGAGATTTCAGAGATCTGAATCGCGGGTAAAGTATTCGTTTCCGCTCTACAGATACGTCTGATGGGCCCTCTCGCTGTTAACTTTAACTTCAAACCACGGGTATTTGATCGTTGTCAGAGGGCAGGGCCAGAACGGCTCCAAACCCGGGAGATGACGGTGATGAACGCGCAAGAAATGGCGCCGGAAGTCGATCAGGAGCAGGGCCTTCCCCTGCCCAGCGCCGAAATGAGCGGCGATGATCTGTTCCGGCTTGGCATGATGTATTCGAGCGGCCAGGGCGGTTGCCCGATGGACCGTGTCTCGGCCCACATGATCTTCAACCTCGCCGCCATGAAGGGCAGCATCGAAGCGCGCGTCTATCGCCGCGAGATGAGCCAGGAAATGGAGCAGGACGAAATCGCCGAAGCGCAGAAGGCGGCGCGCCGCTGGATCGACGCGGGCGTGGTGTCGCTCGCGGCCTGAGCCGGTCAGGGGCGGCTTTCAGGAGAGCGGGGGCCTGCGTTCGGCGATCTCCCGCAGATAGCGGTTGGCTTTGACCAGCTCACGGAAGACGAACGCCAGAGTGATCAGAATCAGTATCAGCCACAGGCTCATCGGTTTCTCCTTGATCGCGCACTGATCTGACCAGCAACCAAAGCGAGAGTCGAGGGGCGGACGGTTCGCGCGCTAGAAGCTCTGATACTGCCCGCCGATCGCGTAGCTGAATCCGATCGGCAGGGCGTTGCGGAACAGGGTGACGAAATTGGCCACCTCGCCCAGCGTCGAGCGCGGCACGAAGATGATGTCGCCGCGCCTCAGGGCCACGACCTCGCCCTGTCGGGGCCTCAGGTCCACCGCTCGCATCATCCGCACGCCGCCGCGCCCACGGCGGATCAACGCCACCTCTGAAGCTCTTGCGGTCGGCAGGTAGCCGCCTGCCTGCACGACCGCCTGATAGGCGTCCAGGTCGCCGGTCATTTCGTAGACGCCCGGGGTGCGCACCTCGCCGTCCACCCAGACCCTGATGGGGCCTGCGGTCTTCAGCGTCACCTCGACCACCGGCCGCCGCAGCTGGGTCGCATAGGCGGCTGAGGCGTCGGCCTCGAGCTCCGCGATGGTGCGGTCTCCGGCCATGATCTGGCCGACCAGCGGCAGCGAGATCCGACCGTCGGGCCCGACCTTCTGTGTCCGCGTCAGCTCAGTGGCGGTCGGGGTGGCGATCTCGATTTCGTCGCCGGGATACAGGACGTATTCCGGCTCGGCGTCGTCCCAGTCGGCGAAGCTGACTTCCGGGAAGCCCGTTCGTCCGACGTTCCGCACCCGGTTGCCGTCGCGCAGGTCCGCCTGCGAAGGCGCTCGGCCGGCATAACCACTGTCGCCCAGCATTCCGGCGGCCCCGCCGCAGCCGCTGACCGTCGCGCCGACCCCGGCAAGGCCAAGCAGCATCAGGCGGCGGTCGATGGACATGGAGACTCATTCCCGAAAGCGACGTTGAGGGCAGGGTCGCCGCTTATGGGTAACCAGTGGTTAACGCCGCTGGCCCAAGGCTTCCATCACCAGCCCCTGTTCGATGGAATCAGTCCGCCAGCATGCGTACGACGGCCTACACGACAGTCCGCCCGCGCTACGGCTTCCTCGATGTCGTCGGCCTGCTGTTCCGCGAACTATTGCTGATGGTGGTGATCTTCCTGGCCGTCTTCGCCATCGGCGCGGCGGCCGTGCTGATGCTGAAGAAATCCTACACCGCCACAGCCAGCGTCTATGCGGGCGCCGGTTCGGAATACGTCTATCAGCCGCGCGTCGGCGCGACCGAGCGCAGCCAGCCGCTGGAGGCCGACGCCGTGGCCCGCTCGGAAGCCGCCATCCTGAACAGTCTCGAGGTCAAGCGCCGCGCCGTCCGGGCCGTCGGCGCCGACACCGTTCTGGGCCCGGACGCATCCGGCACGGCCGCCGAAAAGGACGCCTCGGCCCTGAAGGTTCTGGACTCCAGCCTCGGGGTCGGGACCACCGCGGGCAGCGCCATCATCTCGGTCTCCTACAAGTCCGACGACCCGGTGCGCGCCGCCCAGGTGCTGAACGCCGTCGTCGACCAGTATCTGGTCCAGCGCCGCGTCGTCTTCCGCGACCGCACCACTCCCGCGCTCGCCCAGCAGCGCGCGGCGTTCGAGAACGATCTGGCCACCGCGGACAACGCCTACGCCGCCTTCATGCAGTCCAACGACATCGGCGACTTCGCCACTGCCAAGGCCACGCTGGCCGCAACCTATCAGACCACCTATGCCGAGGCCCTGTCGCTGCGCGCCCAGCTCAACCAGGCCAGCCAGCGGGTCGCCACGCTGGAGGCGCAACTGGCCCAGCAGCCCGCCGAGGTAGTGCTCCAGCAGGACCTGAACATCTCGGCCCAGGACCAGATTCTGCAGCTGCGCACCCAACGCGAGGCCCTGCTCTCGCGCTACACCGCCGACGCCCAGCCGGTGAGGGACATCGAACAGCAGATCGCCGACCTTCAGGCCTATGTCGCCACCGGCACGACGGTGGGCGCCAAGGAGGTCCGCACGGGCCCGAGCGTCATCTTTACCGAGATCGAGACCGCCCGCATCACCGCCGCCGCCGACCGCGACGGTCTGGCCGCCCGCCTCGCCGTCGCCAACAACCAGCTGGCGCAAATCCGGTCCCGTCAGGCCGAGCTGACCCGGCTGGAATCGACCAACGCCAATCTCGCCGGCAACCGCGAGGTCCTGACCGCCAACATCCGCGACTTCCAGCAGCGCGAGAGCGCCGCCCGCGCCGACAGCGCCCTGATCGCCGCCGGGGCCGACAACGTCACCGTCATCGAACGCGCCGAGGCTCCCACCCGGGGCTCGAGCCTGAAGGCGCCGCTGCTGGCGGTCATCTTCCTGTTCGCCGCCTTCACCGCCCTGTGCGTCGGCCTGCTGCGCATCTTCACCCGCAAGGGCTATGTCACGCCTGCCTCGACCGGCCGGACGCTGGAAATGCCGGTGCTGGCGGTGGCGCCGATGAAGGCCGCTCGGTGATCCTGCAAGCCATGGTAGCGTAGGGACCTGTAGCCGGGCGCGTAGCGATTCGATGGTCGATCTGACATCCGAAATGGCGGCTCTCTGGGCCGCGCTGGGGCCGGCGCCCGGCCATCGCGGCCGGGTGCTGCAGATCGCCGCCGCCAACTCGGGCGAGGGCGTCTCGACCGTCGCCCGCGAATACGCCCGCCTCGCCGCCGTCCGCGCCCGCCGCCCCGTCTGGCTGATCGACGCCGACCTGTCGCAGCAGGGCCAGATGGAGGCCGTGGCGGGGCAGCAGGACCGTTTCGGCGCCCTCGGCAAGGCGGCCATCGCCACGCCTGACGGCTCGATCTTCTTCGCCGTCACGCCCCGGCTGATGGACCGCGCCGGCAAGCCCGTGCATCCGGCGCGCCTGATGGTGGCGCGGCCCTGCCTCGGCGGGCGGTTGTGGGTGACGAAATTCGCGGCCGAGCATCTGCGCTCGGGCCAGCGCTCGGAGGCCGTCGGCGACGCCCGCTACTGGGACGCCCTGCGCAAACACGCCGACACGGTGGTGATCGACGCCCCGGCCGCGGACCGCAGCGACACGGCCATCACCCTGGCCCCCTTTGTGGATGCGACGGTGCTGGTGGTGGCGGCCGAAAGCACGGCCGCCAACGAGCCGTTGATGCTGCGCGACGAGATCGAGGCGGTGGGCGGCAAGATCGCGGGCGTCGTGGTCAATCGCTCGACCTACAAACCGCCGGCCTTCCTGAAGCGTCTGACAGGCTAGGCCGCGTCCAGCCGGGCCAGTTCGCGCGCGCCGTAGAAATGCGGCTCGAAGCCCCGCATCCACAACACCTTGCCGAGGCCGCGCGCCGCGCGATCGTACATCCCGGCGCGTGAGGGACGGGCCATCAGGGTCAGCGCCGCGGCCGCCGCGCCCCACACGATTGTCTGCGCCGCGCCGATCAGCATCCAGCGCGCCACCCCCGGCCAGTTCTTAGCCGCCGCCGCCGTCTGGCTGGGGCCCTGACCATAGGCGAAGGCGCGGGCGAGGGCGTATTTCAGCGTGGCCCGATGCGCCGGCGCGAACTCCTCGACCCGCGCGTCCGCCGCCCAGCCGAACCGGCCGCCGCGCGCCGCCAGCGCCGCGAACAGGGCGTCATCCTCGCCGCCCGCCTGATCCGCGGCGACATTGAACGGCGCCGCGCCGGGCAGGGCGGTGCTCCTCAGCATCAGCGAATTGCCGCAGCCGTAGGGTTCGGCGATCAGCCCCGTGCGCTCGGGGCCCTCGCGGCCGAAGAACCGCTCCAGCGAGGGCCGCAGCCAAGGTTCCGCGTCCGGCGCCCGGCCGGTGATCGGACCGAACACGGCGTCGGCTCCGGTTTCCTCGCGGGCCTCCAGCAGGGCGGCCAGCCAGCCCGGCTCTGCGACCTCGTCGTCGTCGAGGAAGGCGATCAGGGGAGCGGCTGTGGCGGACAGGCCCGCATTGCGCGCCGTAGCCACGCCCGGCGTCGGGGCATGCTGATAGATCAGCGGCCATGGCGACGACGGGCGCAGGGCGTCGGTCAGCGCCGCCGCCGACCCGACGGGATCATTGTCCACGACCACGATCCCGGACACGCGGTCGGCCACACCGGTCTGCAAGAATAGCGACCGCAGCGCCCGTTCGAGGCTCTCGGGCCTGCGCAGGGTCGGGACGATGATCGCGACGTCGGCCATCACACCGCATCCGCATAGAGGGCCGCCCGGTACAGGCGCAGGGAGAAGGCGCGAGTCGCCACCGGCAGCCACGCCGCCTCAGCGCCCCCGCGCAGGCCCCGGCGCAGCAGGCGCAGGCCGGGCAGCCGCTTCAGCAGCTTCGCCGCCCTGTAGCTGGGGTAGGCCGCGACCACCTCCGGATGACGCTGGACCATCCGCCCGAAATTGGGAGCCGACTGCTCATACTTGCCCGCCAGGGCCGCGACCGTGTCCAGACCCATGTGCGTCGCGGGATTGTCGACGTGGACGACCGCGAACCGCCGCGCCACCCGCATGGCCCATTCGACGTCCTCCCAGCCCCAGCCGGTGAAGCCGGGGTCGAAGGCCTCGGATTCGAACACGTCGCGGCGGACCAGAAGGTTGGAGGTGTAGACGTATTTCTCGGGCTGTTTGGCCCGCTCGGCGCAGGGCACGCACTCCGACTTGGCGGCCAGGGCGCGGTGGACCTGGAACCGGGCGTCGGTCGGGGCCTGCAGGAGGGAGAAGCCGCCGAAGGCGACGGCGGGATCGCTGTCCGCGACCAGCGCCGCCCAGTCGCGCAGGAAGTGCGCATGGTCCGGCCGCATGTCGCTGTCGAGAAACAGCAGCGATCCCGCTCGCGCGGCGCCCGCCAGCCGGTTTCGCCCGATCGCCCGGCCTTCGTTTTTCGGAAGGGTGATCAGACGCACGGGCAGGGCCATGGCGTCGATCTGCGCCTTCAGCCGCTGCGTCAGTGCTGCGTCGGCGGTGCCGTCGTCCAGAACGATGATTTCGACCGCGCCGTTCAGCGACGGTCCCTCCGTCTCCAGCGCGCCCAGCAGATCCGTCGGGTCGTCGCGCAGGAAAGGCATCAGCACGGACACCGTCGGACGCGCGTCGGCAAAGGCGGCGTTCTCGTGGATATCGGCCCGGGCGCTCACGCTGTCGCTCCGCGGGCCCGGAACTGCGCCAGCAGACGCAGGGCGACATCGCGTACGCCCGCCGCGTTCAGCGTCAGCGCCGCTGCCGCATAGACGATCCCGCCTACAGAGGCGTCGAGCATCAGCTCCGGGAAGCCGCCCACGACCGGAAGACGCGCGACCACCAGCGCCATCACGCCGGTGGCCACGCTGCATCGGACCAGACTCTCCCACGGGATCGGCAGGGCCACGACCCGGCGGCCGATCATCATGGTCGCGATGAGGCCGAGGCCGAAGCTCGCCGCCGTCGCCCAAGCCGCGCCCATCAGGCCGAAGCGGGGCACGAGGATCAGGTTCAGGATCACATTGGCGATTGCGGGGATCGCCATGGCGATCAGCAGCCGCTTCGTCTTCTTGCCGAGCGTGAAGGCCTGTCCGAAATAATAGGCGGTCAGACCGAACAGCAGGGCCGAAAGGGCGATCCACGGCGTCACCCCCGCAGCCGCCGCCCGCAGTTCCTCGCCGATCAGCAGCTCGGCCAGCGGCCGCGCCACCAGCGCCACCCCCGCCGCGGCCGGCAGGCCGATCAGCAGGAAGGTGGACAGCTGCTCCCGCGCCGCCTCCTTCAGCCGCTCCAGCCCGCCGCGCTCCAGCGCCATGACCAGCGCCGGCTGCCCGGCCGAGCCCAGCCACAGGAACAGCACGTCCAGCGTCCGGTTCGCGATCGAATAGCTGGCGTGATAGGCGCCGACCGCCGCCTCATCCATGAACAGGGCCAGCAGGAACCGGTCGGTCGAGGACAGCACCACCGTCAGCGCCAGCGAGGCGGCGATGGGATAGCCGTACAGGGCGTAGCCGCGCACCCGCTCAGGCTCGAAGGCGCCGCCACGGGCCTGTTTCATCTCGCCGGGCAACACGAAGGGCAGTGCGGCCAGGGGCGCGAGGCCCAGTCCAAGCAGGGGCGCGGCGCCGCCGGCTCCGATCAGGGCGAAGCCGACGCCGATCACCAGCCCACCGATCGCCACCGCCATGTCCAGACCCGCGGCCTTGCCGACTTCGCCAGCGGCGCGGAATCGCTCCTGACCCAGTTTGACCAGACAGCGCGCGGGCGCGCCCGCCAGACCCGCCGCCAGCGCCAGCTTGAACAGGGGATCGACCGGAAACACCCACAGCGCCACGCCCGCGACCGCGATGAACCCCGCGCTCAGCGCGAAGGCCGTCCGGTACAGGCTGGCGAAATGGCCCCAGGTCTCGGTGCCGGGCGACTGGGCTGCCCAGAACCGCGCCATGGCCGCCTCCAGCCAGCTGAACACCGCCACATGCGCGAGGGTCATGACAGAGAAGGCCAGGGCGTAGCGGCCGAATTCCTCGGCGCTCAGCAGGCGGGTGAACAGGATGATGGCCAGAAAGCCGACCACGCCCTGCACGATATTGGCGGGCAGATAGCCCCAGACGCCGCGCCAGAACATCAGCGTACCGCCGCGCGGTCGCCCAGCAGCACCGGCAGGGTCACCGCCATGATCCACAGGTCCAGCCAGAACGACTGGTTCTCGACATAATCGATGTCCAGCTGCACGCGACGGCGCACGTCCTGCGCCGTATGCAACGGCCCTCGCGAGCCATTGACGGCGGCCCAGCCGGTCATGCCCGGCTTGATCCGGTGACGATGGGCGTATTCGGCGACCAGACGCGCGCTCTCGATATGCCCCGTCTTCATGCCGATGGCGTGCGGCCGCGGTCCGACCAGCGACATCTCGCCGGTGATGACGTTCAGCAGCTGCGGCAGTTCGTCGAGGCTCGTCTTGCGGATGAATTTGCCGATGCGGGTGACGCGGTCGTCGTCATGGGTGACCTGCCGGCTGGCGGTGGCGTCGGCGGACTCCTGCCGCATCGAGCGGAATTTCCACACCACGATTTCCTCGTGGTTGAAGCCGTGACGGCGCTGACGGAAGAAGATCGGCCCCGGGCTGTCCATGCGGATCGCCAGTGCGACCCCGGCCATCACCGGCGCCAGCAGAACCATCGCCGTCAGGCCCAGAACGATGTCCTGCAGCCGCTTGTTGAATGCGCGACGGTCGTCATCGACCGGGCCCTGAACATCCGCCAGCGGGGCCGCGGCCAGTCGGTTCAGGGCGGTCCGGGTCTCGGCCTCGTCCTTGGGCTCGACGACAAGGCTGACTTCATTGGGCAGGGTCCGCAGACGCGCCGTCAGATCCCGCACCCGCGCCTCGGCCCTGGGGTCGATGGCCAACACGATCCGATCGACATAAGGCGTCATCTTGTGGTTCAGCAGGTCGTCGGCGGTGCCCAGCACCGGCACGCCCTCGATGGCCCGCGGGCTGCGCGCCAGCCGGTCGTCGAAGATGCCCAGTACGTTCAGATCGCGCCGCTTCAGCGCCTCGCGGATCAGGGCCTCGGCATGCCTTGTCGCCCCGACCAGTACAATATTGGGCGTCAGCGCCCCCGACGCCCGCCACCGCGCGACGATCTCGCTCCAACCCATATGCATCGCATTCAGCGTGACCAGCACCAGACCGGCCCAGACCAGCCAGGCCGCCCACTGGGCCTCCGCGCCCTGCAGCGCCCAGCCGGAGGTCATGGCGACCACCGCCCCCGCCGCGACGATTCCCGCCACCGACGCCAGATGCAGCAAAGTCTGCTGGCCGCGGGCGAACCGGTAGCGTCCCAGCGACCTCAGCAGACCCAGAATGGTCACGGCGCCCAGGGCGAACGGAAGAATCTGCGACAGGGGCGCGTGGAGCAGCGGCCCCGACGCGGCCGCCCAGGCGCACAACAGGGTGACGCCGGCCACGGCCAGCACGTCCAGCGAACGGAAATAATGCGCCGCCAGCCGCGAGGCGTGCCTCTGGCGGGCGTTGCGCCAAACCTCTGGCCGGAACGGGCCCCGTCGCGCGGCGCCCTCGGGCTGCGGGCCGTCGACGACGGCAGACGCCGCCAGCGCCTGGAGCGCCGACGCGTTCAGGCCTTCGGGGCCCGGCGGGTCGGCGTCGAGCGTTTGGCGGCGGGTTGCGGCGTCGGTCATGGGGCTCGCGAAGGGTTCCCGGACACCTTGCACGCCCGCTCTCACTGTCCCGTTAACGCACGAGGCGTCGCGTCCCCCGTTGCGTCCGCCCTCGGCCTCGGCTAATCACGCCGCCTGCCGGAGACGTGGCCGAGTGGCTGAAGGCAACGGTTTGCTAAATCGTCGTACCGGGTAACCGGTACCCAGGGTTCGAATCCCTGCGTCTCCGCCATCCTCCTTCGCGCTGAAGCGCTTCGGAGGATGGCCTCCGCCGGCCGCCGCAACCTCAGTTCCGCGCTGGAAACTGCGCCATGACCCCGGCAACGGCGGCGTCGATCTGCGCCGGATCCGTACGGCCCGGATCGACGTTCTGGGTCGCCTGGCCGTGCCACACCGGCCGCGCCGTGCGGGTGTCGAACGCGTCCAGCGTCAGCTTGCCCTCGGTGTAGCGGTAGGTGTCGATGTTCTGACCGAACCGGCCCCACGACTGGACATCGACCCGCTCCTTGCCGGCGACGGTCAGGATCAGGGTGATGTCGCCGGGGCTTGCCGCCGTGTAGCCCTTGGCTGCCATGGCCCGTTCGACGCCCTGCCGCATCCGCTCCAGCGAGACCGGGTTCATGCCGGCCGCGGGGCTGACATCGACCCACTCATAGGTGCGGTAACCTGAGAAGTTCGCGCCGGGCGCGATGTCCGACGAGATGTTCGGGGTCGATTCGCAGGCGCCGAGCGCCAGGACGATCAATCCAAGTCCAAAAAGACGGCGGTGCATGGGATTCTCCTGTTCGGGCTTCCCGGCGGGAAACGTGAGGGTGATTTTGGCGGTTCGCCTTCTGGCGCCAATCAGCCGAAACCCCACGCCTTCCGCCGTAAGCGAGCAGTCCGAATTCAGGGTTTGCCCCGAGACGCCGCGCTCCGGGCGTCGAGGACTTTGAACCGGACCCGATCTGGGGGGTTGCATGAGCGCCGCTTCAGTTCTGGTGCCCCAATGTCTTCCGATCCGTCTTCCCCCCGACCTCCGTTCGATCCCGCGCCGCCCCGGCCGCGTCGGATCAGACCCGCGCATATGGCCGCGATCGCCGCCGTCAGCGTGGCGGCGGTGGGGCTGATGGGATTGAAATTCGTCAATCTGCCCAATGCCGCGCCGGTCTCTCCGGATGAGGCCCTGAAGATCGAGATCGTGGCTCCTGTGGAACCCAAACCGGTCGCAGGATCGGTCATGGACGTCGGAGAACTGGTGGATGGCTTCCGCTATGTGCCGCCTAGGCCCGCCGAGCGGGCGGCCTACGACATCGCCGGGAGCGGCGACGAGGATTTCGCCCCCTATGAACCGCCTTCGCGGCCCGCGGCCGTGCGGCGCTACGCCTCCGCCGAGCCGTATGCGCCTGCGCCGTCTGAACCGGAACCGCCGCGCCGAGAGCGGGAACGCCGCTGGTTCGGCTTCGACAATCCGCTGCCGGACTTCGGCGCCGAACGGCGTGCGCGCCGTGCCCGGATGGACGCCCTCGAGGAGCAGCGCCGGGCGGAGTTCGAGGATCGTGCGGACCGCAGGCGCTATTCATCCGAGCCGAGGCGGTACGAACAGCCGCGCGACGTGGGGCGAAACTACAATCCGCCTCGCGACGAGCCGCCCGCCGAAGAGGCGGCAGACGGCCCCTACGGTCCCGAAGTCGGCTGAGCTGGAGTCCCGTCGCGCCAACTTGACCTGACGTGATCTTGGCGCCGCCCCCTGCGCGGTCTAGGTCGATGGCTCAACGTCTTCAGGGAGAGATCCATGGCCGACCTGGCTCAAGTCACCGAACACATCCGCGGCGCCGTGGGCGACAACTCCGGTCTGGGCAAGACCGTAAAGATCGACTTGGGCGACACCGGCAAGATTTTCATCGACGGCGCCTCCGTGCCGAACACGGTCACCAACGAGGACAAGCCCGCCGACGCCACGGTGTCGATCAGCTGGGACGACTTCATGGCCCTGTCGAACGGCCAGCTGGACCCTATGATGGCCTTCATGCAGGGCAAGCTGAAGATCGCCGGCGACATGATGATCGCCCAGAAGCTGGCCCCGCTGCTGAAGCGCTAGCGCAAAACCTCTCCCTCCCCTTCATGGGGAGGGATGTCGGCGCGACGCGACGAAAGGGTGGGGAACGCCAGTCCCGCCGCGCCGACGCCCGGCTTCACCCTTCCCCACCCGGTCGCTTCGCGACCACCCTCCCCACGAGGGGGAGGGAGAAGGAAACCTCCCATGGAATTCCGGCACAGCGACAGGGCCCTGCACTGGCAGGAGCGGGTGGGGCGGTTCCTCGAAGACCACGTCCTGCCCCGCGAGGCGGAGTACCGGGCCCAGGTCCGCGAGAACCCGCGACGCCAGCCGCCCGCCATGGAAGAGATGAAGGTCCAGGCGCGCGAGGCCGGTCTTTGGAACATGTTCCTGCCCGGCGACCACGGCGCGGGCCTGACCAACCTCGAATACGCCCCGCTGGCCGAGCTGATGGGCCGCCATCTCTGGTCGGCCGAGGTGTTCAACTGCAACGCCCCCGACACCGGCAATATGGAAGTGCTCCATATGTACGGGAACGAGGCCCAACAGGCGAAATGGCTCAAGCCGCTGATGGCTGGCGAGATCCGCTCGGCCTTCCTGATGACCGAGCCCGAGGTGGCTTCGTCGGACGCCACCAACATCCAGACCCGGATCGTCCGCGACGGCGACCACTATGTGATCAACGGCCGCAAATGGTGGTCGACCAACATGGCTCACCCGAACGTCGCGGTGACTATCGTCATGGGCAAGACCGACCCCGACGCCGCTACCCACGCCCAGCAGTCCCAGATCATCGTCCCCGTCGACACGCCCGGCTTCCGCGTCGAGCGGATGCTGTCGGTGTTCGGCTATGACGAGCTCCCGATCGGCCACGCCGAGGTGGTGCTCGAGAACGTCCGCGTCCCCGTGGAGAACCTGATCGCCGGCGAAGGCCGCGGCTTCGAGATCGCCCAGGGCCGCCTCGGGCCGGGCCGTATCCACCACTGCATGCGCGTGATCGGCATCGCCGAGCGCGCGCTGGAGCTGATGGTCCAGCGCCTGCTCTCGCGCACCGCCTTCCGCAAGTCGCTGGCCGAGCATTCCGTCTGGGAACAGCGCGTCGGCGAGGCCCGCACCAATATCGAGATGTGCCGCCTGCTGGTGCTCAAGGCCGCCTGGCTGATGGACGAGGCCGGAGCCAAGAACGCCAAGTCCGAGATCGCCCAGATCAAGGTCGCGGCGCCGCGCATGGCGCTTCAGGTCATCGACGACGCCATTCAGGCCTTCGGCGGCGCCGGCGTCTCGGCCGACACGCCTCTGGCCGAGATGTACGCCATGGTCCGCACCCTGCGCATCGCCGACGGTCCCGACGAAGTCCACAACCGCACCGTGGCGCGGCTCGAGTATGCGAAACACGGCGGTCGGGGCGGATAGTCCCACGGCCTCCGTCTCCTCCCCATCCTGGATGGGGAGGTGGCGCGGCGCGTCTTCGCGCCGTGACGGAGGGGAGCCGCGCGAGCCGCCTTTACCCCTCCACCCCTTCGGGGTCCCTCTCCCCATCGCCTTCGGCGACAGGGAGGAGACAATGCGAGCAATAAACCGCCAGCCAGACGACTTTGCGCAACCAAGCCGTTGATCCTGCACAGGATCGGACGCTGACCAGCGTCATTTCCCCGCCTTGGTCCCGCGCCGTGCCACACTCCTTCCCGTCCCGTCGCAGGGGAGGCGCAGAGGCCTTGCGTTCTTTGGCGGCGGGATGTGGAGAAGCGGGGCCCGGTTCCCGGCTGTCAAAGCAAGACAGCCAACGCCCGGGGCCCGATCGGTCGCACAGCGCCGATCAGGATGTCAGGGACGAGGGGGATACTCGTCCGGTCCGGGGACCGTGTCGCAAGCACGGCCCGCCCGCCGGAGGCGCTGCGGTAAGGCGATAAGACCGCCACCGGACGCAAGCTTCCGCCCCAATCTCCGCGCGGAGCGTCTGTCTGCGTCGAAACGGTTACCCACAACGAACTCCGGGCGCAGGCCCGGCGCTCCGCACGCCTTCCGCCACCGCTTCTGCCGAAGCGGGCGAAGAAGCACGCCCATTGCTCGAGGTTCCGAATGCCGCCCCTTCCCGAAACCATCACACCCGGCGTTGGCGCCCTTTGCGCCAGCCCCCCCGCAGTCCATATGTCCGCCATGGCGATGCACGGTGAACGGTCGGGACGACGGGGTGATTCAGTAGCGAAGGCAGGGCAGGCCGGGGTCGTTCCTCCGGCGGACGGACCCCCGACCTGGCAGGCGCTGGGCGACCTGATCAAACTGGTCGGCCGGTCCAACGCTCCGCAACTGCGCCTCCGTCTCGTCGCCGCCATCGCCATGACGCTCGGCGGCAAGGCATTGGGCGTGCTGGCCCCTCTGGTGCTGGGCGCGGCGGTCAATCATCTGGCGGCGGGGCAGGGGACGGGCGTCGCCTTCGCCATGGGGTTCGCCGCCTTCGCCCTCGGCTGGGCCTTCGTGCGCCTGCTGTCGGCGATCGCGCCCAACGCCGCCGACGTGGTCTTCGCGCCCGTGCGCTCAGCCGCCCAGCGCACCGCCGCCACCGAGACCTTCGCCCACGCGCTGAGCCTGTCGCTCGATTTCCACCAGACCAAGCGCTCCGGTTCCCTGTCGCGCACAATGGACCGCGGCGCGCGCTCGGTCGACTTCCTGATGCGCATTCTCGCCTTCAACCTCGTGCCCACCGGCGTCGAACTGGTGCTGGCGGCCGGCGTGCTGGCGGGGAAATACGACTGGCGTTTCGGCACCGTGGCGGTCGGCGTCGTCGTCGTCTACGCCGCCTCGACCTTCGCCCTGTCCAACTGGCGGCTTGAGCATCGCCGGGAGATGAACGCCGCCGACACCGAGGCCGCCGGCGTCTCGGTCGACGCCCTGCTGAACTACGAGACCGTCAAATCCTTCGGCGCCGAGGCCCGGGCCGCGCGCACCTACGACAATGCGCTGGGCGACTACACCCGCGCCGCCCTCAAGGCGAACAGCTCGCTGGCCCTGCTGAACGTGATGCAGGCGGTGATCATGAACGTCGGCTTGGGCGTCATGGCCGTCATGGCCGGCTTCGAAGCTGCGGCGGGCCGGATGGGGCCCGGAGACGTGACCGCCGCTGTCCTGATCATGATTTCCCTCTACGCGCCGCTGAACATCCTCGGCTTCGCCTACCGGGAAATCCGCCAGTCCTTCATCGACATGGAGGAGATGCTGAAGGTCACCCGCCAGACGCCCCAGGTCGCCGACGCCCACGACGCAGCCCCGCTGCCGCGGCCCGTTGACGCCAAGGGCGCCTCCGTGACCTTCGAACAGGTCGGCTTCCGCCACGACTCCCGGGCCAACGGGCTGGAGGACGTCAGCTTCATCGCCCCGCCGGGCACCACGACGGCGCTGGTCGGCCCCTCCGGCTCGGGCAAGTCGACCATCGTCAAACTGGCCCTGCGCCTGCTCGATCCACAGGAGGGCCGGGTTCTCATCGACGGCCTGGACGCCCGTCAGGTGACGCAGGAAAGCCTGCGCGCCGCGGTCGCCCTGGTGCCGCAGGACGTGGCCCTGTTCAACGACACCATCCGCGCCAACATCGGCTTCGCCCGCCCCGACGCGGACGAGGCGGCGATCTGGGCCGCCGCCGAGGCCGCCGAACTGTCCAACTTCATCCGCGAACTGCCCGACGGCATGGATACCAAGGTCGGCGAGCGCGGGCTGAAGCTCTCGGGCGGCGAACGTCAGCGCGTCGGCATCGCCCGCGCCCTGCTGGCCGACCCCTGCGTCCTCATCCTCGACGAGGCGACCAGCGCGCTGGACAGCCGCACCGAGGCCGCGATCCAGAAGACGCTGCGCCGTGCGCGGACGGGTCGGACGACGCTCGTCGTCGCCCACCGCCTGTCGACCATCGCCGACGCCGACCAGATTCTGGTGCTCAAGGCCGGCCGCATCGTCGAACGCGGCGCGCACCACCAACTGGTGGCGCGTCAGGGCGGGGAATATGCGGCGCTGTGGCGCAAGCAGACGCGCGGCGCGAAGACCGATCGCCAGCCGGCCTGAGGTCAGGCCTTGGGCGGCAGCTTGCGCTCGACGACCATCTTCAGGCCGTCCAGCACGGCGTTGCGGGCTTCGGTCTGCTCCAGCGGCAGGGTCTGTAGCAGCCGCAGCGAGCGGGCGTAGACCGTGACGATGCGCCAGTCGAAGGTCCTGTCCGTCGGCGCCCCGTCGATCAGATCGCACAGGCCGCTGGCGGCGCCGCACAGGTCCAGCAGCTCGAACGGGCTGGCCGCATCGATGACCGCATTGGCGGCCCGATAGGCCTCGTTCAGCCGGAAAGCCTGCTCTTCCAGATTTGCCGGCGGAACGACGGCCTCCAGCGCGGCGATCTGGACGTCCACGACCGCCATGGCCTCGGCCCGCTTGGCTTCTATATTGGCCCGCGCCTGGGTCAGGGCGACGCCGACGCTGATGCCGCCGGGCGAATCGATCATCTTCGAGAGGTTCGACTTCGTCCGGGCGTGGGTAATCACTGCCATTTACTGAACGTCTTTTGCGGCCGCCCGCTCGGCCTGTTCCTGTTCAAAAGCCGCCTTGCGAAGGACAGCCGCCCGCCGCTCTTCCGCCGGCGGGCCCAGATCGCGAATGCGGCGGTCCGGGCCGAAATAGTCGCCGACCTCAAGAAACGGACGCACATCACGGGCCACCCAGACGATTCGTTCAAGCAGCGTCGAGGCGCTGAACGGTTTTGTGACCACGAAGTTGGCGCCGCAGTCGCGGGCCTCGGTGATCTTTGAGCGGCGCATGTGGGCGGCGGTCATGATGACCGGCGCCAAGGCGTTGGCCTGGGCCGAACGGCGCAGCCAGCGCACCAGTTCGAAGCCATCGACGCTGGGCATCTCGCAGTCGACGACCAGCAGGTCGATGGGCTGGTCGGCCAGGATTTCCATGGCCTGGGCTGCGCTCTGGCAAGTGTAGCTGGTGCGGATGCCGAACCCTCTGAGGGCCTGACAGGTGAGATCCAGCCCGAAGGCGGAATCATCGACCACCATCGTCGTGGCGGCGGTCAGGTTGATGACCGCGCTTTCACGAAGGGACTCACCCACACCGCTCATACTCGACCCGCCGACACGCGATTCTGTAACCGCCTACATGACTGTGGCAGATGGCACCCCAGAGTAGAAGGACTGGTTAACGCTAACTTGCGCGGCCGATGGCGTAGAAGCGATCCGCGCGCGCCTTGCGGAGTTGATCCGGGGTCATTCCGGACAGGGCTCTCAGTTCCTCGGCCAGCACATCGCCGACCGTCGCGATCGCCGCTTCGCGGTCGGCGTGGGCGCCGCCGATCGGCTCAGGGATGATCCGGTCGACGATCTTGAGCTCGAGCAGGTCGGGAGCGGTGATCTTCATGGCCATGGCCGCATCGCGGGCCCGGGCCCCGTCGCGCCACAGGATGCCGGCCGCGCCTTCCGGCGAGATGACCGAATAGATCGAATGCTCCAGCATCAGCACCCGGCCCGCCGCCGCGATGGCGATGGCGCCGCCGGATCCGCCTTCGCCGGTAATGGTCGCGATCGAAGGCACCCCCAGAGTCAGGCAACGTTCGGTCGAGCGGGCGATGGCCTCGGCCTGACCGCGCTCCTCGGCGCCGAGGCCCGGATAGGCGCCGGCGGTGTCCACGAAGGTCAGAACGGGCAGGCCGTACTGTTCCGCCAGATCCATCAGCCGGACGGCCTTGCGATAGCCCTCGGGCCGCGCCATGCCGAAATTGTGCACCACCCGGGTCTGGGTGTCATAGCCCTTCTCGTGGCCCATCAGGACCACCGGCGCGCCGCGGAACCGGGCCAGACCGCCCAGAATGGCCTGATCGTCGCCGAACTGCCGGTCGCCCTTCAGCTCGACGAAATCGGTGAACAGGCCTTCGACATAGTCGACGAAATGCGGCCGCTGCGGATGGCGCGCGACCTGGGTCTTCATCCAGGGATCGAGCCCGGCATAGGTCTTCTTGCGAAGCTGCTCGGCCTTCTGGCGCAGTCCTTCCACCTCGGCGTCGAACGAGCCGGAGGTCGAGGAGAGCAGGTTCAGCTCCTCGATCTTCGCCTCCAGATCGGCGATCGGTTTTTCGAACTCGAGGTAGTGCACGGCCATAAGGCGTCCGGAACAGGCGCGCCTGTGGCGCATCGGAAGGCGGCGGAACCTAGTCAGGTCAACGCCGGGGAGCAAGCTACGGTTCAGTCGTCCCGCGCAAGAGGGTGTTTGCTTTTCACCACCTGCGCCAGCCGGTCGGTGGCGACGTGAGTGTAAATCTGGGTGGTGGCGATGTCGGCGTGACCCAGCAGGGTCTGAACGACGCGTAGATCGGCGCCGCCGTCCAGCAGATGGGTGGCGAAGGCGTGCCGCAGGACGTGGGGGCTGACCCGGGCCGGGTCGATGCCGGCGTCGACGGCGGCCTGATCGAGCAGCTGGGCGAACCGGCGCGGGGTCAGATGCCCCTTGGCTGAAGACGAAGGGAACAGCCAGGGACTGTCCGGCGCCTGTTCCGGCCGGGCGGCGTCGCGGGCGACGAGCCAAGCCTTCACCGCCTCGCGGGCCGAGACGTTCAGCGGGGCCAGCCGCTCCTTGCCGCCCTTGCCGCGCACAATCAGCCAGGCCGGGTCGCGCCGTACCGCCTCCAGCCGCAGGCCGAGGAGTTCGGAGACCCGCAAGCCGGACGCATAGGCCAGCTCCACCAGCGCCACCATCCGCAGACCCGCCGCGCCATCATGGGCCGAGGCGGCGGTCAGCAGCCGTCCGATCTCGTCGCCCGACAGAGTTTTGGGCAGGCTGCGCCCCTGTTTCGGCGCGTCCAGCCGTCGCGAGGGGTCGTCGCTCCGCCAGCCTTCGCCCAGAGCGAAGCGGTAGAACTGCCGCACCGCCGACCGCCGCCGCGACTGGGTCGCTGGCGACAGGCCCTGACGCGCCAGACCGGCGTACCAGGCTTCAAGCCCCGCCTCCTCGCCATGCATCAGCCCGCCCTCGATCCCGGCCTCCGCGTCGGCCAGATCGCGGCCATAGGCGGACAGGGTATGGGGCGAGGCGTCGCGTTCGACGGCCATCATTTCCAGAAAGGCTTCGATCTGTGGCGTGCTCATGCGTCGCGGCGCTTCCAGCCAGCGGCGCTTGGTGTAGAGGATGGGGCTGTCATGCCGTGCCTTTCCGTGCCCCGCCCGTCGTCCATCCGCCGCCCGCGAGAGCGCGCGTGAGCCATGCCGTGGCGATTCCCGTCCATGAACGCACCATAGCCCTGGTCGGGCTGATGGGCGTGGGCAAATCGACGGTCGGCCGTCGTCTGGCCAAGCGGCTCGGCCTGCCTTTCGCCGACGGTGACGTGGAGATCGAGGCCGCGGCGGGCATGACAGTCTCCGACATCTTCGCCAGCCTCGGCGAGGCCGAGTTCCGCGCCGGCGAGGCCCGGGTGATGAAGCGTCTGCTGGAAGGACCCCGCATGGTGCTGGCTACGGGCGGCGGCGCGATCCTGAACGAGGAGACTCGCGCCACACTCAAGGACCGGGCCGTCACGGTCTGGATGCGCGCCGATCTGAAGACCGTCGCCGAACGGGTACAGCGACGCGATACTCGCCCGCTGCTGCGCGGCCGGGATCCCCTGCAGGCGCTCTCCGCCATGGCCGAGGTCCGATACCCCTTCTATGGCCTTGCCGATGTCGCGGTCGACGTCGCGACCGGCGCCCATGCCGAGGCGGTCGAGGCGATCGTCAGGGCGCTGGATGCTCACGCGGCGGAGCAGGCGGCATGACCACCATCCTTCCGGTCAGCGGCGCACGTTTCGCGCCCTATGACGTCGTCGTCGGTCGGAGGCTGACGGCGAACCTGGGGTCGCGCGTCGCGCCCTTTGCCAAGGGCCGCACCGTGATCGTCACCGACGAGACCGTCGCGGGCCTTCACGGTCCTGCGGTGCTGGCGTCGCTGGAGGCTGCGGGCGTTCGGGCGCGCCTGCTGACCATTCCACCCGGCGAGAACTCCAAGTCGTTTGCCGAGCTGGAGCGGGTGATCGACCGGCTGTTGGCCTTCGGCCTCGACCGGCGCGGCCTGATCGTCGCCTTGGGCGGGGGCGTGGTGGGCGATCTGGCCGGGCTGGCGGCCGCCCTCTACATGCGCGGCATCGACGTGGTGCAGGTTCCGACGACGCTGCTGGCCCAGGTCGACTCCTCGGTCGGGGGCAAGACCGCCATCGACACCCCGCGCGGCAAGAATCTGGTCGGCGCCTTTCACCAGCCGCGTCTGGTGGTGGCCGACATCGACCTGCTGGCCACCCTGCCGGAGCGTCAGTTGCGCTCGGGCTGGGCCGAGGTGCTGAAGCATGGGCTGATCTGCGATGCAGATTTCTTCGACTGGCTGGCGGGGCAGGGGGCTTCCGGGGCCAAGGGCGATCCCGTCGCGCTGACCCGGGCGGTCGTTCGCTCGATCGAGATCAAGAGCGCCATCGTCGGAGAAGACGAGAAGGAGGCAGGCCGCCGCGCCCTGCTGAACCTCGGCCACACCTTCGGTCACGCGATCGAGGCGGAACTGGGTTTTGACGAGGACGCGCTGACCCATGGCGAGGCCGTGGCGCTGGGCTGCGCCCTGGCTTTCCGCTTCTCCGCCGCCCAAGGGCTGTGCGCATCAACCGAGGCCGAGCGAGTCGAAACGGTGATCGCGGCCGCCGGCCTGCCTGCGCGACTGGAACACGCCGGAACCTTCACCGCGGACCGCCTGCTGTCGCGCATGGCGGGAGACAAGAAGGCCGAAGGCGGACGACTGACCCTCATCCTGGCCCGCGCCATCGGCGACGCCTTCGTCGACAAGGCCGTGGATCGCGCCGTCGTCGCGGCTTTCCTGAGGGCCGAGGGCGCGGCTTGATCACGGCCGACACGGTGCAGGCTGGATCGTTCGCCTAATCCACGGCGCGGCAGTTGGTAGGGTCGCGGCCGTCGGAGGTCCAGGTGGCCATCACGCCCTTGCCGCGCAGTTCGTAGCCCGAGGCCCGGTACCAGATGCCGTCCGGAGCCTGCTCCTGATACAGGTCGACGGCTTCCCCGCTGGAGTTGCGCACCGTCGCCATCTGACGCGGATTGTCGAAGTCGACCGACAAACGCTCGCTGTTGTTGCACAGATAGACGGTGCGGATGACGCGGTTCAGCGCCCGGTCCTGAGCCTCCGCCCCGGTCCGCCGGCGCGCCGTCTGCGCCTCTTGGGCCCGTTCCCGCACGGCATCCCCGTCCGTCGGCGCTTCCGCCGGTTTCTGCCCGCAAGCGGCGAGGAGGGCAGTAGCCACTAGAGCAATTTTAAGCTGCATATTAGCCTCACTTGATGGTGCTGCCGCTAAGGGAGGCTGCCGTTATGACGCTTGAACGCCTGACGATCGGATTGGTTTTGGCTCTGACCCCGGTGTAGTTCCAAAGCGTATGCAAAGTTGAGGCGCGGGCCGCGACACGTGCGGGTGATCAATGCCCCCGGGGATAGCCGTGACTCGAAACAAGTGGACGAATTGCTATCGTAACGGTCTCTCATAATACTCCTATGGAGTTCCACATCACCGCAACGGGCCCGGATGGGACCCGTTCGGACGTGACGTTCAGGATATCGGCCCCTGAACGCGCAGGTCGGGACGACTACATTTGCAACTACCGGGTTGATCCTCTCGGTCTGAACGGTTCCGTGCTTGCGGGGGATCCATTCAAAGCCGTGCGGTGGGCGCTCCTTGAGATGCGTGTCAAACTTGTTCATCGGTTTGCCGGCTGGACCTTTCTCTATCCCGACGGGCGTCCGGTTTTGCTGGACTACGACGAACCCGCCTAGGTCCCGACCTTCCTGCGTCGGGCACGAAAAAATCCGCGCAGCAAGTCGCCCCCCTCGGCGGCCAGCACGCCGCCCTCAATGGCGGGCTTCCAGTGGCAGGTCGGCTGCTCAAAGAAACGCGGGCCGTGCGCGACGGCGCCGCCCTTGGGATCGTCCGCGCCCCAGACCACCCGGCCGATGCGCGCATGGCTGATCGCCCCGGCGCACATGGCGCATGGTTCCAGCGTCACATAGAGGGTCAGGCCCGTGAGGCGATAATTTCCCAGTTTCGTCCCGGCCGCCCGTATCGCCGCGATCTCTGCATGGGCGGTCGGATCGTGCGCGCCAATGGGGCCGTTTCGACCCTCGGCGACCACTTCTCCGGTCGATTCATCGACGATCACGCAGCCGACGGGAGTCTCTCCCGCGTCCGCCGCCGCTTGCGCACACGCCAAGGCCATGTGCATGAACCGCTCATCATGGCCAGCCATCCCCGAGACAACGACAAGAAGCCGCGCCCGCGTCAAGACGACAGCCGCGACGGCCCCCGCAAACCCTACGTCAAACGCCTCGAGGGCGGCGACGACCGCGGCCCGCCCAAGGCCGGCAAGTCCTTCGGCAAACCGGGCGGCAAGCCCGGCGGCAAACCCTTCTCGAAAGACGGCAAGCCCGCGCCCAAGGCCGACGAGGGTCCCAAGCGCAGCGAACGTATCGCCAAAGCTATGGCCCGCGCAGGCATCGCCTCGCGCCGCGAGGTCGAACGGCTGATCGGCTTGGGCAAGGTCGCTGTAAACGGCAAGATTCTCGACACGCCCGCCGTTCTGGTGACGCGCGACGACATCATCACGGTCGACGGCAAGCCGATCGGCTCGGCCCAGGCCACGCGCGTCTGGCGCTACAACAAGCCCGCCGGACTTGTGACCTCGCACAACGACCCCGGCGGCCGTCCCACTGTGTTCGACGCTCTGCCCAGCGGCCTGCCGCGCGTGATCTCGGTCGGACGCCTCGACCTGAACACCGAGGGCCTGCTGCTGCTGACGAACGACGGCGAGCTGAGCCGCGCGCTGGAACTGCCGCAGACCGAGCTGGTGCGCCAATACCGGGCCCGCGCGCGGGGTCGCGTCAGCCAGTTGCAGCTCGATTCCCTGAAGGACGGCGTCACCGTCGACGGCATCCGCTACGGTCCGATCGAGGCGACGCTGGACAAGGCCAAGGAGAGCGAAGGCAACTCCCCGGCCAACCTGTGGATCAGCGTCTCGATCACGGAGGGCAAGAACCGCGAGGTTCGCAAGGTTCTCGAACACCTTGGCCTGACGGTGAACCGGCTGATCCGTCTGGCCTATGGACCATTCCAGCTGGGCACCCTGCCGACCGGCTCGGTGGAGGAGGTAGGCCCCCGGGTGATCCGCGAGATGCTGGCCCAGCATATCCGCCCCGAGAACCTGCCCCAGGGCAATACGGTCTCGACCCCCGCGCCGATCCCCGGCCGCCGCACCTCGGCCCCGATCGTCAAGGGCGCATCCGGGTCCGCCATTTCGGATCCGTCGCGCAAGCCCAGCCGCGTGCGCGCCGCCGGGGCCGCCGCTGACGCCGCCGCCGAACGCGCCGCCCGCCCGCCCAAGAAGGCCGGCTGGGCCAAGGCCGCGCCGAAGTTCGAGCATCCGAAGAAGTCCTTCACGCCCCGCGCCCGGCCTGAGGGTGCGGAAGCCGCTAGCGAGCGGCCGAAGCGTGTCTTCAAGCCGCGCGAGGACCAGTTCATCGACCGCCCGCGTGGCGACGCCCGCACCGGCGCCAGACCCGCGCCGCGTTCGGCGTCCGGCCGTCCTGACGACAAGGGCGGCGCCAAACGTCCGTTCGGCCCCAAGCCCGGTGGGTCGCCCTTCAAGGGCAAGCCTGGCGGCGGCTCACGCGGCGGGCCGCGCGGCTAGCTTCGGCGGAAGGTCGACGTAGCGCCGGGCGAGTCGCTCGACCATGACGATCATGACGACGGCGACCAGGATTTCGGGCGCCAGGTCGGTCCACGTTGCGTTCTGTTCCGTCCCGGCTTCCGAAAACGGCTGCCAGAACAGGGATATGATCAGGTTGTTGGCGAGGTGCGCGCCGATGCCGAATTCCAGCCCTCCCAAGCGCAGCGCCGCCCATGTCCAGACGGCTCCTGAAATGGCGCGGGCGATGAAGGCGATCGGGTCGGGGTCCAGATGGATGGCCGAGAACACGACGCCATTGATCAGGCACAACAGCAGCGGACGCCGGGTGATCAATCCCGTCAGCCGCAGAAGCACGCCCCGACAGACGACCTCCTCCGCAGCGGCGGCGATCAGCAGCCCGAAGACCATCGCCAGCACATAGGTCAGTCGTGTCCGGTCCAGATACTGGGCGTCGAGGATCGGCGGGGCCCATTCGCTGCCGGTCGCGAGATAGAAGGGGATCGTGACGATGGACATGCAGGCCATGGCCAGAAAGCCGACGCCCAGCTGTCCGGCGTCGAAGCGCCGCCCAGGCCAGAGGAAATCCTTCAGCGGTCGGCGATAGGTGAGGGCGGCGGCCAGAAGAATGCCGAACGCCAGAGCGCCGAGAATGGCCGCGAACAACAGCACCTGAAGGCTTTCGCCGATCAGGCGGAAGGGGGTGTCGGGCAGGGCGTCCAGACTTCCAAGCTGATCCCGCAAGGCGGGAACGAGCGCGACCAGAACGCCGACGAAGAAGATCATCACCGCCATCAGCACGGCGGCCAGAAGCGCGAAGCCGCCCAGCCTGAGCCAAGGCCGCTCCACAGTGAAAGATGTGGTGAGCGAGGATCGCGCCGCCGCGGCGAGCGCAAGGTCGAATTGGACGCGACGGGACTGAACCATGACGCGAACGTTGCATTCGCGGCCGGTTCCGGTCCAGAGGCTTCCGCATGAGAATCGTCGCAGGCAGCCTGAAGGGCCGGTCCATCGTCGCGCCGGAGGGGGAGGGCACGCGCCCGACCTCGGATCGCGCGCGTCAGGCTATCTTCAACGTCCTTGAACACGCCGCCTGGGCCGAGCCGCTCGAGGGATCGCGGGTCATGGACCTGTACGCCGGCTCGGGCGCCCTTGGCTTTGAGGCCATCAGCCGGGGCGCCGCCTTCGCCCTTTTCGTCGAAACCGACGAGGACGCCCGCGGCGCCATTCGCGAGAACGCCGACGCCTGGCATCTGATGGGCCGCACGCGCGTGCACCGGCGCAGCGCCACGGATCTGGGCGTCCGCCCCGGTTCGGATGGAGAGGCCTTCGACCTGGCCTTCCTCGACCCGCCGTATCGCAAGGGGATGGGCGAACAGACCCTGGTCCGGCTGCTGGAGGGGAACTGGCTCAAGCCCGGCGCGGTGGTCGTCTTCGAACGCGGTTCGGACGAGCCGGAGATCGACACGCCCGGCTATGAGCGGCTGGACGCGCGCGACTATGGCGCCGCGCGCGTCCTTTTCCTCAGGGCCCTGTCAGCGGCGGGCTGAGACCCGGTTGTCGAGCTGGCTGCGCATGCGGGCCAGCCCGTCGCGGTTGACTCGATAGGGACCGCCACCGATCGAAGCGATCAGCCCCTTGGTCTTCAGCTTCTTCCAGACCGACAGATTGCAGTCGGTCAGCAGAAAGCCGTCGCGGGTGAAACAGTCGGCGCGCAGGATGCGGCCGCCTGTGTCGCGTTCGAGCACGATACCGCCGCCCTGGGCGAGGCAGTGAAGCGTGCGTTGTTCCGCACGGGAGATGTTCATTTCAGAAGTCCGGAAAGGCGTGAAAGGTCGCGCCGGCGCAATCACGCCGGCGTGCGGTTCAGAGGCTCTTCACAGTCAGCGCCTGGAGGCCTCAGGCCTTTCGCGCAATCTCGGACATAGGCTTCCTGTCGGGATGATCCCGGTTGGTCGCAGGCGTATAGCGCAGGCGGGGATTCTGCGCCAGGCTGAGGTCATGACCCGGATCGATCGCAGAACCTTCATCGCCGCCGCCGGAGCCACGACCGCGGTCCCGTTCACCGCACGCGCGCATCAGCCGTCCCCGGACTGGGTCGCCAGGAGCTCCCTGCCGTGGGCGGTTCAGGAGATCTATTGCGCCGTTTCGGGCGGCAGGATCGTGATGGCTGGCGGCCTGCGGCTGGGCGAGGGTAACGCCCTGATCATCGAAGACCGGACGGGCGTCTATGACCCCGCGGCCGACAGCTGGAGCGAGGGACCCCGTCTGCCGGCGCCGCGTCACCATCCGATGCTGATCGCGGGAGACGACGGGCGGGTCCGCGTCTTTGGCGGCTATACGCGGTCCGCCGAGGGGGAATGGACCGCCATGACCGATGTCTGGGCGCTGGAGGGGAATGAGTGGGCGCCGCTCGGCCAGATGCCGGAGCGGCTCTGCGAAACCGTGGGCGTCAGCGTCGGCGGGCGGATGCATCTCGTCACCGGCCGTTCGCCGGCTGGACCCGGCAATGCGCAGTGGCGCGATCAGGCCGATGTGGCGACGCATCTCGTCTATGAGCCAGCCGGGAACCGTTGGGAGACGGCGCGGCCCTGTCCTATGGCGCGGAACAGCGCGGCGGGCGCGGTTCTGGACGGCGCGATCTGGATCGCCGGAGGCCGCACGGTCACCGGAGGGGGCACGGGCCAACTGGACCGCTACGATCCCGCAGCCGACCGTTGGGACACCCTGGCGCCCATTCCGCGATCCGAGGCCGCCAACAACCAGGTCGGCGGCGGGCTGGCCATGGCGGCGGCCAAGGGCAGGTTGGTCGCGTTCGGGGGTGAATGGTTCCAGCGCGGCGGCGGCGGGGTGTTCGCCGAGACCTGGATCTACGATCCGACGGCCGACCGCTGGGACGCCGGGCCGGCGATGCGGACGCCGCGTCACGGACTGGCGGCGGCGGCTGTGGACGGGGTCGTCTACGCCGTCGCCGGCGGCGAGGTGGTCTCGGGCGCGCGCGCCGGGAGCGTCGTCGAGGCGCTGGCGCTCTAGCGCCGGCCGAACAGCTTCTCGAGGTCCGCCAGCTTGAGTTCGACATAGGTCGGGCGGCCGTGGTTGCACTGTCCCGAGTGGGGCGTGACCTCCATCTCGCGCAGCAGGGCGTTCATCTCAGGGGCGGAGAGCACGCGTCCGGCGCGGACAGAGCCGTGGCAGGCCATGGTGCCGCACACCTCGCCGAGACGTTCGGACAGGGCGAGGGCAGCGCCATGTTCGGCGAGGTCGTCGGCGATGTCGCGGATCAGGCCCTGGACGTCGGTGTCGCCGAGCAGGGCAGGCGTCTCGCGCACCAGCACGGCGCCGACGCCGAACGGTTCGACGATCAGGCCCAGCTCGGCCAGTTCGTCGACGCGCGCCGAGACGCGCTCGGCCTCGGCCGGATCCAGCTCGACCACCTCGGGCGTCAGCAGGGCCTGACGGGTGACCGCGCCGCGCGCCATCTGCACCTTCATCCGTTCGTAGACGAGGCGCTCGTGGGCGGCGTGCTGGTCGACGACGACGAGGCCATCGCGCGTCTGGGCGACGATGTAGGTGCCGTGCAGCTGGGCGCGGGCGGCCCCGAGCGGGAAGTCTCTGAAGTCGTCGGAGTATGACTCCGGCGTCGTCGAATTCCCCCTGATTCCGTAGCGCGATTCCTCGGCGGAAGTCTCCCGGTCTTCGACCCGCGCCGAACGCTCGTTCAGACCGGGAATTAGCTGCGCCGTTGCAGATGCGGGCGCGGCCCAGCCCTGCCAGCCGCTCCAGCCTTGGGCCGAGGGCGTCGAGGGGCTGAAGGCGGCGCCGCTGTGGGGACGGAAGCCGGCCAGAGCGTCGGCGGCGACGGTCGTCGAGGCGCGGTGGCCGGCGCCGGCGAGGGCGTGGCGCAGGGCGCCGACGATCAGGCCGCGGACGAGGGCGGGATCGCGGAAGCGGACCTCGGCCTTGGCCGGATGGACGTTCACATCGACGTAGAGGGGGTCGATCTCGAGGAACAGCACCGCCGCGGGATGCCGGTCGCGGGCGAGGAAGTCGGCGTAGGCGCCGCGCAATGCCCCTTGAAGGAGGCGGTCCCTCACGGGGCGGCCGTTGACAAACAGATACTGGTGGCCGGCGTTGCCGCGGCTGTAGGTCGGCAGGCCCGCATATCCGGTGAGGCGGACGTTGTCGCGCGCTTGGTCGATCAGCAGGGCATTGGCCTCGAAATCGCGGCCCAGCAGGGCGGCAAGCCGCTTCAGCCGCCCGACGTCGCCGGGGTGTTCGGCGGGCAGGCGCAGGGTGGTCTTGCCGTCGAGGTCGAGGGTGAAGGCGACGGCCTCATGCGCCATGGCCTGGCGCTTGATCTCTTCCGAGATGGCCATGGCCTCGGACCGCTCGGATTTCATGAATTTGAGGCGGGCGGGGGTGGCGTAGAACAGGTCGCGGACCTCGACGCGGGCGCCGTGGGGGCCGGGGAAGCCGGCGGGGGAGACCGGGCGCTGGTCGCCGCCCTCGACGGTGATGCTGTGCGCATCGTCGCCATCCCCCTTCCCCGTGTTTTTGGGCCGGCTGGTGATCGTCAGGCGGGCCACCGAGCCGATCGAGGGCAGGGCCTCGCCGCGGAAGCCGAGGGTGTGGATGCGCAGCAGGTCCACGTCGCCCGCATCGTCGGGCTCGAGCTTGGAGGTGGCGTGGCGCTCGACCGCGAGGGCCAGCTGGTCGGCCGCCATGCCGTGCCCGTCGTCGGCGATCAGGATCCGGCTCAGGCCGCCGCCGTCCGCCTGGATCTCTATGCGGGTGGCGCCGGCGTCAAGGGCGTTCTCGACCAGCTCCTTGATGGCGTTGGCCGGGCGTTCGACCACCTCGCCGGCGGCGATGCGGTTGACGGTCTCGGGCGGGAGGCGGCGGATCAGCATGGGATTCGCGAGTATGGCCTTTTCCGGGGCAGGCAAGAAGGGCGGGAGCGATTGTCTCCTCCCTGTTCGCGCAGCGAATGGGGAGGGGAACCGCGAAGCGGTGGAGGGGCGCCAGACCGCACTCCCTGCTTCTACCCCTCCACCCCCGCGCGAAGAGCGCGGCGGTCCCCTCCCCATCGCCTGCGGCGACAGGGAGGAGACGTAGCTTCAGCTCACCTCGGCCAACGCCTCTTCCGCCGCGACCCAGGCGGCCTCGGCGGCGTCGAGGTCGGACTGGGTCTTGGCCCGGGCGCGGGTCAGGCCTTCGAGGGCCTTGGGGTTGCTGACCGAGGCGTTGGCCATGTCGTCGTCGATGCGGGCGATTTCGGCCGTCAGCTGCGCCATCCGCTCCTCGGCCTTCCTCACCGCATGACGAAGGGTCGAGGGGGAAGGTCCTGATTTCTTTTCGTTCTTCTTGCCCTTGTTGTTCGATGCAGGCGCGGCAGCCGCAACAGTCTCATCCTTGATCTGGCTCGGCTTCACGGCCGCCATTTTCGCCCGGTCGAGGACGAATTTCGCATAATCATCCATGTCGCCTTCATAAGGTTTCACCGTGCCGTCGGCGGCCAGCCACAGGCGGTCGGCGACCATCTCCATCAGCGAGCGGTCGTGGGTGATCAGGATGACGGCGCCCGAATATTCGTTCAGCGCGTCCAGCAGGGCCCGACGGCTGTCGATGTCCAGGTGGTTGGTCGGTTCGTCGAGGATCAGGATGTGGGGCGCATCCATCGCCACCTGATTGAGCAGCAGGCGGGCGCGCTCGCCGCCCGACAGGCTGGCGACCGTGGTTTCCTGCTTCTCATAGCCCAGACCCCATTGCGCCAGTTTCGAGCGGCGCGCGCTCTCGGGGGCGTCGGGCATGGCGCGGCGGATGATCTCCAGCGGCGTGTCGGTCGGGTCCATGGCCTCGATCTGGTGCTGGTGGAACCAGCCGACCCGCATCTTGCGGTCGCGGTGCAGCTCGCCCTCGGACACGTTCAGGGCGCCGGCGATCATTTTGGCGAAGGTCGACTTGCCCGCGCCGTTAACGCCCAGCAGGCCGATGCGGTCGTCCAGATCCATGCGCAGGTTCAGGTTTCGCAGGATCGGGCGGCCGGTCTCGTAGCCGACGTTGGCCCGTTCCAGCCGGATCAGCGGAGGGGCCAGCGGGCGCGGGGGCGACGGCAGGATGAAGGGAGCGACGCGCTCCTCGATGGTGGTGGCCACGGGCTGCATCTTGGCCAGCCGCTTCATGCGCGACTGAGCCTGCGCGGCCTTGGAGGCCTTGGCCTTGAAGCGGTCGACGAAGGCTTGCAGGTGGGCGCGTTCGGCGTCCTGCTTGGCCTTGGCCGACATCTGCAGGCGGGCCTTTTCGGCGCGGGCCTTTTCGAACTGGTCGTAGTTGCCCGTGTAGAGCTCCAGCGTCCGGTTCGCGAGGTGCAGGATGTGGGTGCAGACCTCGTTCAGCATCTCGCGGTCGTGGGAGATGATCAGGGCGGTGTGCGGGTATTTCTTGAGGCGGGCCTCAAGCCACAGGGCGCCTTCCAGATCGAGGTAGTTGGTCGGTTCGTCGAGCAGCAGCATGTCCGGCTCGGCGAACAGGGCGGCGGCGAGGGCCACGCGCATGCGCCAGCCGCCGGAATATTCCGACATCGGACGCTGCTGGTTCTCCTGGCTGAAGCCGAGGCCGACAAGGATTTCGGCGGCGCGGGCGGGGGCGGCGTCGGCGTCGATCTCGATCAGCCGGGTCCAGATCTCGCCCATCTCCTCGGGCTCGGCGGTTTCGAGACGGCCCAGCAGGCTGTGGCGCTCCTCGTCGGCCTCGAGGATGGTCTCGAGGACGCTGACGGGCGTGGCCGGGTGTTCCTGGTCGACGGAGCCGATGCGGGCGGTTTTCGGCAGGCTGATCTCGTCGCCGCCCGCGGCCAGTTCGCCGAGGATCAGCTTGAACAGGGTCGATTTGCCGATGCCGTTGCGGCCGACCAGTCCGACCTTGGAGCCGGGCGGCAGGGAGACGGAGGCGTCCTCGAGGAACTTGCGGCCCCAGGCGTTGAAGGTCAGGTCGGTGATCTGGAGCATGGTCGGTCGTGATCTCGGGCCGCCCCTGACGCATCGAGCCGCCTTGCGGCGGGCGAAAGAGGCAAAATTGTGTGGCGGTTGGAAACCGGGGAGGGCGCCGCTATAAGCCCGCGACCCTCAATCTCCCAACAAGAAGTCACCTCCATGACCGAACGCACCTTCTCGATCATCAAGCCCGACGCCACGCGCCGCAACCTGACGGGCGCCATCAACGCCGTGATCGAGGGCGCCGGCCTGCGCATCGTGGCCCAGCGCCGCGTCAAGCTGACTGACGCCCAGGCGAAGAAATTCTACGAAGTCCACGCCGAACGCCCGTTCTACGGCGAGCTGGTCGGCCAGATGACCGCCGAGCCGGTCGTCGTTCAGGTGCTGGAAGGCCCGAACGCCGTCGCCGCCTATCGCGAAGTCATGGGCGCCACCAACCCGGAACAGGCCGCCGAAGGCACGATCCGCAAACAGTTCGCCCTGTCGATCGGCGAGAACTCGGTCCACGGTTCGGACTCCATCGAGAACGCCGGCATCGAGATCGCCCAGTTCTTCACCGACGACCAGATCGTCGGCTAAAAATGCGATAGCCTTTTCAGAGGCTTGACCGTTTCAACGGCCTGCGTCCGGAACCGGACGCGGGCCGTTTCCGTTTTCAGGGCGCCCTTCCTCCCAAGGAGAACCGAGATGAAGACGATCGTAAAACTGGCTCCCGTCGCCGCCATGCTGACCCTGCTGTCCGCCTGCGGCACGACCATGGAACAACGCGCTGCGACCGGCGCCATCGGCGGCGCCGTCGTCGGTCAGGCGGTCGGCGGCAACACCGGCTCGACCGTGGCCGGCGCCGCGGCTGGCGCTGTGGCCGGCGCCGTCACCACCCCGCGCCGCCGCAACTAAGGGCTCCGGCCAAACGAAAACAGCCCCGGCGATCACTCGCCGGGGCTGTCGTCTTATCTGCGGTCCGCCTTACCAGATGCGGGCGCGGGCCTCGGGAGCGAGGTATTGCTCGTCGCCCGGCTGGACGCCGAACGCCGCATACCAGGCGTCGATGTTGCGCGGCGACACCGCGGCCCGATACTGGGCCGGCGAGTGCGGATCGACCTGCACCTGCTGGCGCAGGGCCTCGTCGCGAATGTTGTTGCGCCACACCTGGGCCCAGCCGAGGAAGACGCGCTGGTCGCCCGTCAGGCCGTTGATAACGGGCGCTTCCGCCCCGTTCAGCGACATGTGGTAGGCGTTCAGCGCCAACAGCAGGCCGCCCAGGTCGGCGATGTTCTCGCCCATGGTCAGGTCGGCGTTGACGTTGGCGCCCTCCAGCGGGCTCAGGGCCGCGTATTGGGCTCCCAGAACGGCCGCGCGGGCCTCGAACTTGGCGGCGTCCTCGGGCGTCCACCAGTCGCGAAGCACGCCGTCGCCGTCGGTCTTGCGGCCCTGGTCGTCGAAGCCGTGGGTGATCTCGTGGCCGATGACGGCGCCGATGCCGCCGTAGTTGACCGCCGGATCGGCGTTGGGATCGAAGAAGGGCGCCTGCAGAATGGCGGCCGGGAAGACGATCTCGTTGCGGACAGAGTTGTAGTAGGCGTTCACCGTCTGCGGGGTCATGCCCCACTCTAGCGGGTTCACCGGCTTGCCCAGCTTGTTGACGTTGAAGGCCCATTCGAAGGCCGCCGAACGCTCGACGTTGCCGTAGAGGTCGCCGGGGTCAAGGCGCAGGCCGTCATATTCACGCCACTCCTCGGGGTAGCCGATCTTCACCCCGAAGCGGCTCATCTTGTAGAGGGCCTGCTGTTTGGTTTCGGGGCTCATCCAGTCGAGGCCCTCGATACGGGCAGTCATGGCGCGGCGCAGGTTGGCGACCAGGGCCTCCATCTGGGCCTTGGACTCGGCGGGGAAATGGCGCGCCACGAACTCGCGGCCCAGCACCTCGCCCAGCGAGCCGTCGACCTGGGCGACGCCGCGCTTCCAGCGGGGACGATTCTCGGGCTGGCCGCCCAAGGTCTTGCCGTAGAAGTTGAAATTGTTCTCGACGAAGGCGCTCGACAGCCAGGGCGAAGCCTGGTCGACGATGTGGAAGGCCTGCCACGACTGCAGGGTCTCGACCGGGGTCTCGGCGAAGACGCGCGCCATGCCGGGGAAGGCGGTGTTGTTGGCGGCGATCAGGGTCGGGACGTGGGCGATGCCGGCGCCCTCGGCCCAGGCCGCCCAGTCGAAGCCGGGGGCCGAGGCGGTCAGTTCGGCGAGGGTGGCGGGGTTGTAGATCTTGTCGATCTGGCGGTTCTGGACCTGGGTCCAGTGCTCTTGGGCAATGCGGGTCTCGAAGGCCACGATGTCGGCGGCCGCCTGCTCATGGCCGGGCCAGCCGGCCAGTTCGAGGGCCTTGGCGACGTAGGCCTGATAGGCGGTCTTCTGCGTCGCGAACTTGTCATCCAGATAATAATCACGATCGGGCATGCCGATACCGCCCTGACCGATGTAGACGGCGATCGTCTTCGGGTCCTTGAGGTCCTCGAAGATCTGGGCTCCGAACAGGCTGGAGCCGAAGCCGCCCTGGGTCCGGCCCATCAGGGCGGCGATCTCTTCGCGCGTGTCGGCGGCGCGAACCTCGGCCAGGTCGGCCTGCAGCGGCGAGGCGCCGAGGCGCTCGACCGTCGCCTCGTCCATGAAGCTGCCGTAGAAGGCGCCAATGCGGGCGGCGTCCGGGCTGGAGGTCGGGTTGGCGACGCTTTCCTCGATGATGGTGCGCAAGTTCTCCTGCGACCGGTCGTGCAGCAGGTGGAAGGCGCCGTACGACGTGCGGTCGGCGGGGATCGGCGTGTTCTTCAGCCAGGCGCCGTTGGCGTAGCGGTTGAAGTCGGCGCCGGGGCGGATGGTGGTGTCCATGCCGCCGATGTCAAAGCCGAACTCGCCGATCTCGGCCTGGGTCGCCGAGGGGATTTCCACGATCGGCGGCGCGGTTTGGGCCTGGGCGATGCCTGCGGCGAGCGCAAGGGCGGCGCCGGCGGCGCAGGCCATAAGACGAAGTCTGAGCATGAAAGCCCCCATTGAAAATTGGCGGCAAGCTGCCTCAGGTCATCGCCGCTGTCGCCGGGAAAGACCGGTTATTACAAACTTCTAATCTGGCGGGCGAAATCGGCGAGGGCCCGGGGATAGAGGCCATGTTCGACGGCCAGCACCCGCTGGGCCAGGGACGCGGGCGTGTCGTCGGGCTGGACGGGTACGGCGCGCTGGCCCAGGACCGGGCCTTCGTCGACGCCTTCGGTCACGAGATGGACTGAACAGCCGGCCTCCCCGTCGCCGGCCGCAATGGCGCGGGCATGGGTGTCGAGGCCGGGATACTTCGGCAGCAGGCTGGGGTGGATGTTCAGCATCCGCCCGGCCCGGCGGTCGACCAGCCAAGGCGTGAGCAGCCGCATATATCCGGCCAGGGCGACCACCTCGACGTCGTGGTCGGTCAAGGCGGCGTCGAGAGCCTGTTCGTGCGCCTCGCGGTCCGCGCCGAAGGGCCGATGATCGACCGTGACCGTCGGGACGCCCTTGGCCTCGGCGATCGCCAGTCCGCCCGCGTCGGGCTTGTTGGACAGAACCAGCACGACCTCGAACGGCGCGCCGGGCTGCTGTCCGGCGTCGATCAAGGCGGCCATGTTGGAGCCAGCACCCGAGATCAGGACGGCGACGCGGACGGGGCGGGCGTCGGACATCAGTTGGCGGCGCGCGGAGCTGGATCGCCGACCGAGACGAATGAGCCGGCGGGACCGGGGAAGACGACGGGGCTTTCGTAGCCGTCTTCCGACACCGCTGAGACGCCGAAGAAGAAGTCGTCGATGACGATGTTGCGCAGGACGAGCTCCGTCGCCGTTCCGGCCCAGCGGCTGTGCGTCCACTGCGGAGCGGTGGTGGAACGCCACCAGACCCGGTAGCCCGCCGCGCCGGGAACGGCCTGCCACTTGATGGTGGTGTCGGGTTTGACGGCGCCCTCGATGGTCACACCGAGCGGGCTGGCGGGGGCGTTGGCGAGGGCGGCCATGGAGACGATATTCAGGCGCGCGACCTGACCCAGATAGGCGAAGTCGACGCCTTCGATGGTGTCGCCATATTCGACGCCGTTTTCGGTGCGCAGGTCCTGATGCTGGCGGTCGTAGTTCTCGGCGCCCTCGGAGATGCGGACGGCGGGGAAGCCGTGTCGCAGCATCTCGACCTGGTCGCCGCCGCGGCCGTAGCGGTCGGTGCGATAGATCATCTCCACGTCGAAATTGGCGAGGTAGCGGTCGGCCACGCCGTCGACGAAGCGGGCGAGGTTGCGCGAGGAGGAGTCGACCTCGCCGCCGTTGTAGCGGCGGCGCTCTTCCTGGGCCTCGGTTTCGACGGTTTTGGTGCCTTCCGAGAAGACGCGGACGCGGGTGGTGTCGCGCACGCCGGACTGGCCTTCGGAATTGCCGACGATGTCGTTGTTCAGATTGGCCTCGACCCGCCAGCCCTGCGCCTGGGCGTAGTCGGCCAGGATCTTGCCGCCCAGCAGCCCCTGTTCCTCGCCGGACAGGGCGGCGAAGACGAGGGTGGCGTCGAACTTGTGCTTCGAGAGGACGCGCGCGGCTTCGAGAACCGCGGCGACGCCGGACGCGTCGTCATTGGCGCCCGGGGCGTCGGCGGTGAAATTCATCACGTCGGTGACGCGGGAATCGAGGTGGCCCGAGATGATGATGACCCGGTTCGGATCGCCCCCCTCTTCAACAGATCGGCCGCGCTGTATGGCGACGACGTTGACCACCTCGGTCGGGGTGGGGACGCGCGGACCAGTGACGGTGTCGGAGGGGGTGACGACGGTCAGGCAGCCGCCGCAATCGCGGCTGATCGCCTCGAACTGCGCCTGAGCCCAGCGCCGCGCGGCGCCGATGCCCCGCGTGTCCGATTGCGTCTCCGACAGGGTGTGACGGGTGCCGAAGCTGACCATGGCCTGGATGTCGGCGCGCATCCGCTCAGGCTGGATGTCGCCAGCGAGTTGGTGCAGCAGCGCCTGTTCCTGAGCCGGGGACTGGGCTGTAGCGCCCGATGCCGAGAGCATCAGTGCAGCCAGGGCAACAGGAAACACACGCATCGGCGACCTCGTTTGCAAGAGTGCGCGGACCTTGCCGGGCAGGCTACGCGGGGTCAACGGGCCTGCGGTCAGGCGGTTTCCAGCTGGCCGCAGACGAAGGCGACTTCGCCGGCGTTGAGCAAGGCTTCCAGAACCGGCTCGGCGTTCTCGGGCGCGACGATCAGGATGAAGCCCACGCCACAGTTGAAGGTGCGGCGCAGTTCGTGGTCGGAAATTCCGCCGACCTCGCCCAGCCACTGGAACACCTGCGGCATGGGCCATGCGTCCCAGTCGAAGCTGGCCTGCAGGCCGTCAGCGATGCAGCGGGGCGGGTTTTCGATCAGGCCGCCGCCGGTGATGTGGGCCGCGCCCTTGACCAGCCCGTCCTTCATCAGCGGCAGGACCGGTCTGATGTAGATCCGCGTAGGCTCCATCAGGGCCTGCGCCAGGGTGCGGTCCTTGGCGAAGGGGGCGTCGTCGCCCCACGACAGGCCGGACTTCTCGACCACCTTGCGGATCAGCGAATAGCCGTTCGAGTGCGGCCCCGAGGAGGCCAGGCCGATGATAATGTCGCCCGCCGCCTGACGGTCGAGGTAGGGCAGGGCGTGGCCGCGCTCGACCGCGCCCAGCGAGAAGCCGGCCAGATCGTAGTCGCCGCCCTGATACATGCCGGGCATTTCGGCCGTTTCGCCGCCCACGAGGGCGCAGCCGGCCTGACGGCAGCCCTCGGCGATTCCGGCGACGACGCGTTTGGCGGCGTCGATCTCGAGCTTGCCGGTGGCGTAGTAGTCGAGGAACAGCAGGGGCTCGGCGCCCTGGGCCAGCAGATCGTTGACGCACATGGCGACCAGATCGACGCCGACGCCGTCATGGCGGCCCGTTTCGATGGCGATCTTCAGCTTGGTGCCCACGCCGTCGGTGGTGGCGACGATCAGCGGATCCTCGAAACCGGCGGCCTTGAGGTCGAACAGCGCGCCGAATCCCCCCAGCGAGGCCTCTGCGCCGGGGCGGCGGGTGGACTTGGCGAGAGGCTTGATCGCGTCGACCAGCATCTCGCCGGCGTCGATGTCCACGCCCGCGTCGGCATAGGTCAAACCGTTCCTGAGGCCGTCATTCCGGGAATCGGAGGTGTCGCTCATGGGTCACGGGCCTGAATCAGTGGGAGGTTTTCTGCGGCGGCTCTTGCCACAACCATGTCTGGCGGGGCTATAGCATCCGAATGACGCCGATCACCACCACCGAGGCGCTTCGCGATTTCTGCAAGCTCCTGGCCGACCAGCCCTTCATCACCGTCGACACCGAGTTCATGCGGGAGACGACCTATTGGCCGCGCCTGTGCCTGATCCAGGCGGCGTCGGCCACGGAAGCGGCCATCATCGACCCGATGGCCGAGGGGCTGGATCTGGAGCCCTTCCTCGACCTGCTGCGCGATCCGAAGATCATCAAGGTGTTCCACGCCGCGCGTCAGGACACGGAAATCTTCGTCAAACTGGGCGCCATGCCCAAGCCCATGTTCGACACCCAGGTGGCCGCCATGGCCGCCGGCTTCGGCGATCAGGTGTCCTATGAGGCGCTGGTGCGCCAGATGCTGCGTCAGGAAGTCGACAAGGGCAGCCGCTTCACGGACTGGGGCCGCCGCCCGCTGTCGGACGCCCAGCTGATCTATGCGCTGGGCGATGTGACCCATCTGGCCGCCCTGTATCCCAAGCTCCGCGACCGCCTGGAGAAGGAGGGCCGTCTGGAGTGGGTCATGGCCGAGATGGAGGATCTGACCGATCCGGCCCTGTACGACACCGACCCCGAAAAGGCGTGGAAACGCCTCAAGCCCAAGAAATTCTCGGCCAAATACCTGTCGGCCTTCGTCGCTGCGGCCGTCTGGCGCGAGCGCACGGCGCAGGAGCGCGACCAACCGCGCGGCCGCATCCTCAAGGACGAGGCCATCGACGAGATCGCGGCCCAGGGCCCGACCGATCCCGACGCCTTCAACCGTCTGCGGTCGGTGCCCAAGGGCTTCGGCGCCTCGCGTCTGGGCATCGAGCTATCGGCCGAGCTGAAGCGGGTGTTGGATGACCCCGAGGCGCACGCGCCCAAGCTGGAGCGCCCGGCCCACAACCAGCCGGCGCCGCCGTCGGTGGTTGAGCTGCTGAAGGTTCTGCTGAAAGCGAAGAGCGACAACGCCGGGGTGGCGACCAAGCTGCTGGCCAATGTCGCGGACCTCGAGAAGATCGCGCTCGACGACGAGGCCGACGTCGACGCCCTGAAGGGCTGGCGCCGCCAACTGTTCGGCGAGGACGCGCTGAAGCTCAAGCGCGGCGAGATCGCCCTGGTCCTGAACGGGGCCCGGGTCGAGGTGGTGGAGATCGAATAGAAAAAGGGCCGTTCTTTCGAGCGGCCCTTTTGTTTAGCTGACCGTCGCCTTGACGATCTTGCCCGGCGAGCGCGGCGGCTCGCCCTTGGGCAGTGCGTCGACGTTGTCCATGCCTTCGATGACCTCGCCCCAGACGGTGTACTGGCCGTCCAGGAAGGAGGCGTCGTCCAGGCAGATGAAGAACTGGCTGTTGGCGCTGTTGGGGTCCGAGGTGCGGGCCATGGAGCAGACGCCGCGGGCGTGGCGCTCTTTCGAGAACTCGGCCTTCAGGTTCGGCTTCTTCGAGCCCGAAGTGCCGGTGCCGGTCGGATCGCCGCCCTGGGCCATGAAGCCCGGGATGACGCGGTGGAAGACCACGCCGTCGTAGAAGCCTTCCTTCGAAAGCTCAGTGATGCGGGCGACGTGGCCGGGGGCCAGGTCGGGACGCAGCTTGATGACGACGTCGCGGTCGACGCCGTCGCCGGTGTCGAGGGTGAAGGTCAGGGTTTCGTCGGCCATGGGAGGGCTCCAGTTTGCGTTTGGGCGGTCTTACAGCCGCCCCGACGCTGGCGGAACCCCCCGTTCTTCCTCAAAACAAGGATAGCGGTTCTGGCGGAAAATCTCTTTCAACGGTCAGACTGCCGGTCGGGAGCGACGTCAGGAGCTCAGCCTCGGGGCGGCCAAGATCGAGCCACGCAATCCCTTCCGAGGGCGGCAAAACCACGATCTGACGGTCATGATAGGGCGCGATATCGCCGCCCGGCGGGGTGGTCAGCATGGCGAAGCCGCGGTCACGAACGATGCCGGCGATCCAGAACCATGGCTCTCCGGCGAGTGTAAACAGCCATCGGGTCTTCCTCTTCTGACCGGGCTGCGGATCGGTGAACTCGAAGAAGCCGGAAGCCGGTATGAGGCAACGTTTCGACTGTTCGAAACTCCGCCCGTCCGATCGAAAGTTGAACACCGGCCGCCCGTTCGGGCCCTTCCAGCCGAAGGAGAGGCTGGCGAGTTCGGGGCCTTCCGAGCCGGAAACAACAACCGACGCGGCGTCGCCGATTGTCACCACGTCACGAGGCTCAAGATTAGGGCGGCCGGTCGGGAAACGCAGTGGAAATCTCGTGTGGCTGAACGAGGCCTCAACCACATGGAGCGGCAATTTCACCTGGAACTGGCTGCACATGCTCAGTCAGGCAGTCCATCTTCATCATACAACCAGTCATGCCCCTCCGGCTGACCATCGGCGGGCTTCGGCGGCGCCGCGAGCCTGACAGCTTCCATCACGGCCCGTCGCGTGAGCGGGGGCTGAGGCTGGACCGGAGTGGGCTTCTGATCGGACATGACGGGATAGTAGGGGCGGCGCGAACTATTCCCAAGACTTCTGAACACGGGCATTACCGGAGGATGTCCAACGAAGATCCCCCGCCAGAACGCCGCCGAATGGTGCGACCGCCCTCGGGCGGAACCGCAGCCGGCCGCGGCATGGGCACCAAGATGAAGACGGCGGACACCAAGTCGATGTCCAGCCAGCAGTGGATCAAACGCCAGCTGTCGGACAAATGGTCCGAGCGGGCCCGCGCCGAGGGCTGGCGCAGCCGCGCGGCGTTCAAGCTGCTGGAGATCGACGACCGGTTTCACCTGATCAAACACGGCAGCCGGGTCATCGATCTGGGCGCGGCGCCCGGAGGCTGGGCCCAAGTGGCTGTAAAACGCGGCGCGACCTCGGTGGTGGGCGTGGATCTGTTGCCGGTCGAGCCGGTGGAAGGGGCCATCATGCTCCAGGCCGATTTCACCCATCCGGGCGTCGATCAGCAGATGATCGACCTGCTGGGAGGTCCGCCCGATCTGGTCCTGTCCGACATGGCCCACAATACGGTGGGACACCGCCAGACCGACCACCTGAAGATCATCGCCCTGATCGAGATCGCCGCCGACTTCGCCTTGCGCACCCTGCGGCCGGGCGGGCATTTCGTGTCGAAGAATTTCCAGGGCGGCGACGCCGGCGGCGTGCTGGCCCGGCTGCGGGCCGGGTTCGAGACGGTGAAATACGTCAAGCCGGCGTCGAGCCGGAAGGACAGCGCCGAGGTCTTCCTCGTGGCGTTGAACAAACGATGAGCCTGCTGGCGGCCGCCCTCTCCTTCGCCCTTCAGGTTGCGCCGGAACGGGAAACGCGCGTCGCTGTCGCCGACTTGCTGGGTCAGACACCGAGCGAAGTGGCGGCAGCACTGGGCGCTGCGCCCGATCCGGTCGCGGCGGACGCCTTCCGCATCGCTGACGGCGGACGCTCCATCGAAATCTATCCGGCCATGCGCTTCTGGCGGATCGCGCCAGCGGGCGACAGCTGCGTCACGGGTTTCCCGGAGGTTATCGATCCCGACAATGTCGAGGGCAGGCAGCGGACCCGGCTGGCCCGACGGAACAGAGGCTATCTGGTTTTCGAGAACGGCCGCCTGACGGCCATCCACCCGGAGCCCTTGCGGCCGGGCGGGACGGGCCCCGCCACCCGCGAGGGCGTCGAGGCGTTCGGCCGGGCGCGGTCGCTGGAGTCGCCATGGCTGGCCGCACCAGGAGGATTGCCGGCCGCGGACGGATCCGGCGTTCTGGGCCGCCTGCCGCCAGCGCCTGCAGACCTTTCAGTCGCCAGCATCTGCGGGCCGCTTCCAAACCATCCGCCGGTTCGCAGCGGCGATATCGGCACCGACATCATCTGGGCCATGGTCGGCCTGCCGTTTCTCGTCGCTGTGCCTTTCCAACGCTCGGAGGCCGCTCGCGCAGACCGTGAGGGCGGGGCCCTGCTGGCCTCGGTCGAGCCGGGTTCGGTCCTGTCGCAGGGCGTGGACGCGTTCGGGGCAGGAACGAAGGGCGTGCGAGTCTATCGCGATCCCGTCGATCCCGGCTTCGCGGTGGTCGCCATCAAGCTGGGGCCGGGCCACAGCAACGGCTCGGATGTCGGCCTGCTGGGCGTCCGCGAGAACCGGGTGGTCTGGGAGACCGAGCGGTTTCCGGCGCAGGTCCTCGGCTTGCGCGGGCTCATGTGCCGGGACGAAGAGGGGCGCGCGGGACGGGTCCGACCGGGCTGTTCGACGACCGGCTTTCTGGAACCCTAGGCCGAAGCCATCTCCGCCGCCTTTGCGGCCTTCCGCGCCTCGATTCGCGTCCAGATGCGGTCGTGGACGGTGAAGAAGATCGTCTGAACCAGCGGCTCGATGACGCCGATGGCCAGGGCTACGCGCCAGTTCTGGGTCAGGGCGTACGCCACCGTCACCGCCACGACGAAATGCATCACGCCATAGGTCACGGATTTCGCCGCGATCTGTTTGAACGACCGGGGCAGGGCGTGGCTGTGCCCATGGTGGCCGTGAGCGCGGGACTGTTCCTCCGGTGCCATGATCTGGAGGCGGGCGGTGAAGGCCTCGGAGGCCTCTTCGAGCCCCGACAGCATCTTGCGCCGCTCGATCCGGTGCCAGACGCGGTCATGGATCGAATAGGCGATGGTCTGGAAGAAGGGCTCGACGATGCCGACCGCCAGCGCCATCCGCCAGTCGCGCGTGATGGCGAAGGCCACCAGGATGGCGACCACCAGATGCATGACGCCATAGCTCGCGATCTTGAGCGCGAGGCGGCGGGCGGTGCTGATGAGCGTACGGACCATATGTCTCCCAATGTGGGACCGGAGCCGCATCCGGCAAGCCAATTGTTCTTATCGGCACGATAAGGGCGTGCGGCCCTTGCGGTTCCCCGCCCGTCACCGCTATACGCGGCCCGCAAAACGGAGACTCCTCATGGAGATACGCGAAGGGCTAACCTTCGACGATGTTTTGCTGGAACCCGGCCCGTCAGAGATCATGCCCGCAGACGCGGACGTCTCGACGCAGCTCACCCGCGACATCAGGCTGAACATCCCGCTGACCTCGTCCGCCATGGACACGGTCACCGAAAGCCGACTGGCGATCGCCATGGCCCAGGCCGGCGGTCTGGGCATTCTCCACCGCAACATGACGGTCGAGGAACAGGCCGATCAGGTCCGCGAGGTCAAACGCTACGAAAGCGGCATGGTCATCAATCCGGTGACCATCACGCCGCAGACGACGCTGGGCGAGATTCGCCAGATCGTGGCGAAGAAGAAGATTAGCGGCTTCCCGGTCGTGGATCCCGTCAGCGGCAAGCTGGTCGGCATCCTGACCAACCGCGACATGCGGTTCGACACCGATCCGAACCGCAAGGCCATCGAGCTGATGACTACGGCTGATCTGGTCACCGTGCGCGAGGGCGCCGGACGCGACGAGGCCCGCGCCCTGCTGCGCGACCGCAAGATCGAGCGGGTCATCGTCGTCGACGAGGACTATCGCGCCACCGGCCTGATCACGATGAAGGACATCGAGAAGGCCCAGGCCCATCCGCACGCCGCCAAGGACGATCAGGGCCGGCTGCTGGTCGGCGCCGCCTCGACCGTGGGTGACGCAGGCTATGAGCGGGCCATGGCGTTGGCCGAAGCCGGGGTGGACGTGGTGGTCATCGACACCGCCCACGGCCATTCGGCGCAGGTCTCGCGCGTGGTCGAGCGCATCAAGCGCGAATCCAACCGCATCCAGATCATCGCCGGCAATATCGCCACCTACGACGCGGCGCGCGCCCTGATCGACGCCGGCGCCGACGCGGTGAAGGTCGGCATCGGTCCGGGCAGCATCTGCACCACCCGCATCGTCGCAGGCGTGGGCGTGCCCCAGCTGACCGCCATCATGGAAGCGGTTCGAGCCGCGAAGGGGTCGGGCGCTCCCGTCATAGCCGACGGCGGCATCAAATATTCGGGCGATCTGGCCAAGGCCATCGCAGCCGGCGCCAGCGTGGCCATGATGGGCTCGATGTTCGCGGGCACGGACGAGAGCCCCGGCGAGGTCTTCCTGTACCAGGGCCGGTCCTACAAGTCTTACCGCGGCATGGGCTCGGTCGGGGCCATGGGGGCCGGCTCGGCCGACCGCTACTTCCAGAAGGAGGTGGAGGACACGCAGAAGCTGGTGCCCGAGGGCATCGAGGGCCAGACGCCATACAAGGGGCCGATCGCCCCGGTGCTGCACCAGATGGTCGGGGGGCTGCGCGCCGCCATGGGCTATGTCGGCGCCGCCACCATCGCCGATCTGCAGGAGCGGGCCCGCTTCGTCCGCATCACCGGCGCCGGTTTGCGCGAGAGCCACGTCCATGACGTGATGATCACGCGGGAAGCGCCGAACTATCGGCAGGGCTGACCGGGGGGAGGACTGACGCCATGGATATGACGCCCGAGTTCATCATGCTGGCCTTCGTGCTGATCCTGGCGCTCGTCCAGATCGGGGCGGCGGGTGCGGCTCGGACCGCCGAGCTGGGAGGCAAGTGGAACGCCGGCCCCCGCGACGGCGACGTTCCGCCGCCCGGAAAGATGGCCGGCCGGCTGATGCGGGCGCAGGCGAATCTGTTCGAGACCCTGCCGATTTTCGCGGCCGCCGTGATCATGGCGCATATCGCCGGTAAGGACGGCCAGCTCACCTTCATCGGTACGCATCTCTATTTCTTCGGGCGGCTGATCTATCTGCCGCTGTACGCCTTCGGCGTTCCCTGGATCCGCTCGCTGGTCTGGCTGGTCGCCACCGCCGGGCTGGTGATGGTGATCGCCGCCCTTTTTGTCTGAAAGTTTGATTTGACCCCCGCAGCTCGTCTGGCCTCCGCCGCCTCCGTCCTCGACAGCATCGCCCAGGGCCGCGCGCCCGCCGATGTGGTCCTCAAGGCCTGGGGCGCCGCCAACCGTTATGCGGGGTCCAAGGACCGCCGCGCCGTCGCCGAGCGGGTCTACGAAGTGCTGCGCGCACGCGGCCGTCTGGTCCGCGCCATGGGTGGGCGCGAGGACGGCCGGGCGCTGGTGATCGGCTCGCTGGCCTTCATCGACGGCCTGTCGCTGGAAGAGATTGAGGCCCTGCACTCGGGCGACGGCTACGGTCCGCGCCCGCTCTCGAAACAGGAACGCGCCCGCATCGAGGCGGGGGAGGGCGATCTGCCCGACTGGGCCGCTGCCGGCCTGCCGGAATTCGTGGCCGAGGACCTGAAAACCACCTTCGGCGATCGCTGGAGCGAGGAGGCCGCCGCCCTGATGGCGCGCGCCCCGGTCGACCTGCGGGTCAACACCGCCAAGACCACAGTCGAGGCCGCCCGCGCAGATCTGAAGGCCGGCGGCTTGACGCCGCAGCCGGCCCCGTGGTCGGCCGTCGGCCTGCGCCTGCCGTCCGAGCCTGCGCCCAATGTTCAGGGCCTGCAGGCCTTTAACGTCGGCGAGATCGAGATTCAGGACGAAGGCAGTCAGATCGTGACCTGGCTGGCCGGATCGGGCCTGAACTTCACGCCCGACAGTATCGTCGTCGACTATTGCGCCGGCGGCGGCGGCAAGACGCTGGCTCTGGCGGTTCAGAGCCTGCCCGAAGCCGATCCGTCGAAGGTCGCCGCGCCCCGGCCTGCGGGCTGGTCGCCGGTCGGCGCCGACGAGGAAGCGGCTGTGAAGAAGGCGCCGCGCGTCGCCGGGATGCGGCTCATCGCCTGCGACGTGGTGCAGAAGCGGCTCGACAACATCCGCCCGCGTCTCGAACGCGCCGGGGTCGAGGCCGACCTGCGCATGCTGGGTCCGAACGGCGGCGGGGTCGAGGAATTCAACGGCAAGGCCGATCTGGTCTTCGTCGACGCCCCCTGCAGCGGCTCCGGCGCCTGGCGCCGCCGTCCCGAGGACGCCTGGCGGCTGAAGGCCGACGAGGTCGAGCGGCTGCACGCCCTGCAGCTGCGCATCCTCGGTCAGGCGGCCCAGCTGGTGAAGCCTGGCGGCCGGCTGGCGTATGTCACCTGCTCGATCCTGACGCGCGAGAACGAGGCCGTCGCCGACGCCTTTGAGGCCGCGCACCCGGGGTTCAAGCCCGTCGCGGCGATCGAGCTGCTGGCGGCGAAGACGCTCACCGACGCCGCCCGCACGGGTCTGGCCGACGCAGCTTCCGGCGGGCGCATCCGCCTGTCGCCCGCCTCGACCGGCACCGACGGCTTCTTCGCGGCCCTCTACGAGCGGCGGGCGTGAGCCGGGACTGGACCCTTTCCAGCTTCGGTCCGAAGACCGTCCTCTGCGTCATGGCCGCCGAGCCCGAATATGGCCCGGCCCTGCGCGTCCGCGTCCGCCCGCTGATCACCGGCGTCGGCCCGATCGAGGCCGCGGCGGCCGTCGCCCACGCCCTGGCCGAGCTGCAGGCTGAGAGCGCCCTGCCTGACCTCATCGTCTCACTGGGCTCTGCGGGCTCGCGCACCCTGGACCACGCCCGCGTCTATCGCGTCGCCTCGGTCAGCTATCGCGACATGGACGCCAGCGCGCTGGGCTTCCCGAACGGCGAGACGCGGTATCCGCGCATCCCGGCCGTCCTGCCTCTGGCCGACGGTCCGATGGCGCTGCCGGCCGTGCATCTGGCCACCGGCGCCAGCGTCGTTTCGGGCGCCGCCTACGATGCTATCGAGGCTGACATGGTCGATATGGAGACCTTCGCCGTCGTCCGCGCCGCCGCCCGCTTCGGCGTGCCGGTGCTGGGCCTGCGCGGCGTCTCGGACGGCCGTTCGGAGCTGTCCGCCCTCGCATACTGGACCGACGCCCTCGCCGAGGTCGATCAGGCTCTGGCCGCCGCGCTCGACCTGTTGCATGACCATTTCACGCCTGCCGTTACGGAGCCCGCATGACCGTCCCCGCTGATCACCAGAAGGTCCTGATCGTCGATTTCGGCAGCCAGGTCACCCAGCTGATCGCCCGGCGCCTGCGCGAGGCGAGCGTTTATTGCGAGATCCATCCCTACGCCAGGGCCGAGGCTGCGCTGGCCTCCATGAAGCCGCAGGCCATCATCCTGTCGGGCGGCCCCGAGAGCGTCCACGAGGAAGGCAGCCCCCGTGCGCCGCAGGGCGTCTTCGAGGCGGGCGTGCCGGTGCTGGGCATCTGCTACGGCGAGATGACCATGTGCGAACAGCTGGGCGGCAAGGTCGAGGGCGGCCATCACCGCGAGTTCGGCCGGGCCGAGATCACCATCGGCAAGGTCTCGCCTCTGCTGGCCGATCTGGCGGCCGTCGGCGAGGACGAGTGCGTCTGGATGAGCCATGGCGACAAGATCATGGCGATCCCGCCCGGATTCGACGTCGTCGCGTCTTCACCCGGTTCGCCCTTTGCCGTCATCGCCGACGAGACCCGCCGCTTCTACGGCGTGCAGTTCCACCCGGAGGTGATGCACACCCCGCGCGGCGCGACCATGCTCAAGAACTTCACCCACGGCATCGCCGGGCTGAAGGGCGACTGGACCATGGCCGCCTATCGCGACGAGAAGATCGCACAGATCCGGGAACAGGTCGGATCGGCGAAGGTCGTCTGCGGACTGTCGGGCGGCGTCGACAGTTCGGTGGCTGCCGTCCTGATCCACGAGGCCATCGGCGACCAGCTGACCTGCGTCTTCGTCGACACCGGCTTGCTGCGCAAGGACGAAGCCAAACAGGTCACGACCCTGTTCAGGGAACACTACAACATCCCCCTGATCCACGTTGATGCATCGAAGGAATTCCTCGGCGCGTTGGCCGGCCAATCGGACCCCGAGACCAAGCGCAAGACCATCGGCCGCGTCTTCATCGAGGTCTTCGACCGCGAGGCCAACAAGATCGAGGGCGCCGAATTCCTCGCCCAGGGCACCCTCTATCCCGACGTGATCGAGAGCGTCTCGTCCTCGAGCGGCAAGGCCCATGTCATCAAGAGCCACCACAATGTCGGCGGCCTGCCGGACTTCATGAAGCTGAAGCTGGTCGAGCCGCTGCGCGAACTGTTCAAGGACGAGGTCCGGGCGCTGGGCCGCGAACTGGGTCTGACCGACGCCTTCGTGGGACGCCACCCCTTCCCGGGACCCGGCCTGGCCATCCGCATCCCCGGCGAAATCACGCCGGACGCCGTCGAGACCCTGCAGCAGGCCGACGCCATCTACCTCGATGAGATCCGGAAGGCGGGCCTCTACGACAGCATCTGGCAGGCTTTCGCCGTTCTGCTGCCGGTCAAAACAGTCGGCGTCATGGGCGACGCCCGCACCTATGAGAAGGTGCTGGCATTACGCGCGGTGACGTCTACCGACGGCATGACGGCCGACTTCTTCGAATTCCCGTGGGATGTCCTCGGCCGCTGCGCCACGCGCATCGTCAACGAGGTCCGCGGCGTGAACCGCGTGGTCTACGACGTCACCTCCAAGCCGCCCGGCACCATCGAGTGGGAGTAGGAAGCGGCGGACATGGGCGCATCACGATCGCGATCCGTCGGGCCGCGATGCGATCGCCTTGCCGGATGGCCTAGGTACAGGCTTGGTTGAACCGGTCGACGCCAGCCCATGCGCAGGCGCCGTCAATACAGTCGATCAGGTTGCTGGAGAAGGCGTCGGCGCCGTGGTCGTAGACCTGAAACCAGCCGCCGTCGTCCCAGACGGCGGTGGGCATGCCTGCCGCCCTGGCGTGGACCGCGTCGAAGCGGGCGTACCATAGCCGGATGTTGTTGCAGTCCATGGTCGCGAGCCGGCTTTGCCAGCCTACGCCCCATTCGCCGATGAAAACCGGCATGCCGCCGCCGGTCGTTGATGCCCAATCCGCCATCACTCGCATCGGGCCGGCGATGTCATCGTCCGTCCAGGGGTCGGCGTAGTCGCCCTGATTGTCGCCGGCGAAGGTCCAGGGATTGTAGTGGTGGAAGGTCGCCATGACGTAGGGGTCGGCGCCCCCGCCCACCGCGTCCAGGTTCGGCCAGGTCACGGCCATTTCCTGCGCGCCGAACCACCGGTTGCCGCCGATGACCACGATGCGTTCGGGATCCATCGGACGGATTTCCCGATAGGCCCGCCCGGTCATGTCCCGCAGGGTCTCGGGCGGCATGGGCTCGTGATTGCTCAGGTGGGGCTCGTTGAGGATTTCAAAGATCAGGCGTCCGTCCCTCTCCCGAAAGGTGGCGCCGATATCGGTCCACAACTGCGCCAGAACGTCGGCGCGCCCGTAATCCTTCAGTCCGCTTTCGTGGTGGGCGTTGATCACCACGTAAAGGCCGGGCCGGGAGAGCGCGTAGTCGATCACCGCTTGCAGCTGGGCGAGGCGGGGTGAGGTGCGGTCGAGGCGACCGGTGTCGGGATCGGCGAGGGTCGCGCCGTCGACGGGCTCGGTCCAGGTCACCGGAATGCGGACCAGACGGAAGCCGCGCGTGTAATAGGCGTCGATCTTTGGGCGAGCGGCTTCAAGCGTAGGCGGATGCTGACTGTTGTCGAACATCTGGCCCAGGTTGAAGCCCTTGCCCATCGCCTCCGCCGCCTGACGCGCCGTCGGCCGATCCGCGGCGGAAGCCCGGAACGGTGCGACCGCGCACAGCAGGAGGATTGCCGAGAGGAACAGAGACCGTAGCGGGACGGAACGGTGAAACATCACAGCCCTCGAAAGGTGAGGGGAGAGGGCAACAGGGCGAACCTGCTGTCGTCAAGGCTGCCCGGTCCGGCCGGCGGACAACTCTGGTATCAGCGCACCCGCCGTACCCCCAGCACGGCGACGCCGCCGAGAAGGGCGATCATGGCGATCAGGCTCATCAGTTGCGGCCACGACTGACGGTCCGCGCCGAGGGCGACCAGGACCAGTCCGGGCGCCAGAACGGTGGGCAGGGTGTTGGTGAGGTTCATGATCCCGAGGTCGCGGGCCGCGTCCCGGCGGGACGGCAGGACCTGCGCCACCAGGGCGGCGTCGACCGTCGTATAGAGGCCGAAACCGACGCCATAGAGGCTGTAGCCGACGAGCGGTCCGGGCCAGCCGGGCCAGCCGGCGAACACCGTCAGGCCCGCGGCCATCAGGCCGGCGGCGAGCAGGATGAAGCCCTTGCGCCGGTTGCATCGGTCCGACGCCAGGCCGCCCAGGAAGCCGGACACCACGACAAGGACCGTGGACAGGGCGATCAGTCTGGCGAGACCGCTCTCGACGGACGACCCCGGAAACTGTTCGGCGTAGCGGGCGTGGTCGGCGAGATAGAACAGCATGTAGGCGTTCATGACGCTGGCGGCGATCTGCAGGCAGAAGCGGGAGGCCCAGGCGAAGCCGAAATCCCGCGAGAGCTTCGGGAAGGACCAGGGGCGGAGCTCCGGCGCGGCGACGGCGGGGCCGTCGCGATAGGTCAGGAGGAAGGGGAGAAGGCAGGCGACGACCAGCAGCCCCAGCAGGGTCATTCGGGGCCCGGCGTCGGCGAACAGCGGCGCGGTGATCAGCACGCCGCTGGCGGCCCCCAAAGGCGCGCCAAGGCCGAGGAAGGCGGCGACACGCCCTTTCTGCCGGTCCGGAACACGGTCCGCCAGAACGGCGGTCAACGGCGCGAACATCGTGTTGAAAGCTAGCTGAAACAACATCACGCCAGCCACGAGCGCGAACGGGCTGCGCGCGGCGGCGATGAGTCCATAGGCGAGGAGCAGGCCTGCCAGGCCGACCAACATCCATGGACGGCGTTTCCCGAAGCGGTGCCGGGTTCGGTCGCTGGCCCAGCCCACGACCATGTTGGCGACGCTGGCGACGAGAGCGCCCCAAAGGGTGACGAGACTGAGCAGGCCGATCTTGTCGGCCGGAGCCAGGTTCTGGGCCTGCAGCGGAACCAGCAGGGACAGCAGAGGAACAAACGCGATGAACGCGCCGACATAGGCCAGGGTCAGAACGGCGATGAAGCCGGCTCCTACGGCGGCTGTGGGACCGCCCTCAAGGTCTTCGACAGCCTTCATGGTGCGCGGACAGTGGCCAATGTCGATTTACGGAGCGAGCGAAATCTTGCGCGATGCGCGGCGAAGACCGCATATCAGTCCCGCTGACGGACTGCTTGACCCGTCACCGGGGAGACTGCCGTCACGATGACCGCGACGATCTACGATGTCGCCGCCCTCGCGGGCGTCTCCATAAAATCCGTGTCTCGCGTGCTGAACCGTGGACCGAACGTCAGCGCCGAGCTGGAGGCCAAGGTGCTCGCCGCCGTCGAGACCCTCGACTACCGGCCCAATCTGTCGGCACGGGCCCTGGCGGGCGCGTCGTCCTATCTGATCGCCGCCTTCGTGGACGCGGAGCTGACTCTGGAACACTGGCGGAGCGGCCGCGGCAACGACTACCTCAGTCGTCTTGAGTACGGCGCGCTCGTCGAGTGCCGCAAGGCCGGCTACCACCTGATGGTCGAGCTGGTGGACTACGGATCGTCGACCCTGGAGTCCTGGCTCCTGGCCCTGTTGCGATCACTGAAACCGGACGGCGTGCTTCTGACGCCGCCGAACTCGGACGATCCGCGGGTGCTGGGGATTCTCGAACGCAACGGCACGCCCTTCGTGCGGCTCGGCGCCGAGGTCGACCTCGACCGCGGCATGCGGGTGTTCATGGACGACCGGCAGGCTGCGGAGGATATGACGGCCCACCTGATCGCGCTCGGGCACCGTCGTATCGGCTTCATCACCGGCCCGGGCAGCTACGCAGCGAGCCGTAAGCGCCGTGAAGGCTTCGAAGCGGCGATGGTGCGTCATGGTCTGGAGATCGACCGGGGCCTCATCGTCGAGGGTGATTTCACCTTCGATTCCGGGCGCCGCGCAGGAACCGCCATCCTCAGCCGAACGGAGCGCCCGACCGCCATTTTCGCCAGCAACGACGACATGGCCCTCGGCGTGCTCAACGCCGCGGCCGCGCTCGGGGTCGCAACGCCCGCCGCTCTGGCGGTCTGTGGTTTCGATGACACCCCCAGCGCCATGCTGAGCACGCCGCCCCTGACCACCATTCGGCAGCCGGTAGCCGAGATGGCGGCCGCCGCCACCCGGCTGCTCCTTCCGTCGTCAGCCGGTCGGCCGGGACATGCGGAACGGGTGGATTATACCCTCATCGACCGGTTCTCGACCCATTCAGTGGGCTGAAGAATGGTTTTTGGCAGCGCTGTCAAATAGCATTGACAGCGCTGTCAAATCTGAACAGTTTGACGTGAGGAAACGGGCGGGCCTGTAGGCGCGTCGTATGATGGAACCTTGGCAAACAGGGTCCACGGGAGGGACGACCATGACTACCTTCAAGCAATCGCTTCTGCTCGGCTGCGCGTCTCTGACCATAACCGCCGGGGCGGCCCATGCGCAGACGGCTCCCGCTACGGCGGAAAGGCAGGACGAGGCCACGGATGTCGGGGAGGTGGTGGTGACCGCCGAACGGCGTGAGCAGACGCTCCAGAACTACGCCGGGGTTGCTCAGGTGATCACCGGCGAAGACCTCCGCGCCGTCGGCATCGACCAGATCGAGGACCTCCAGTCCGCCATTCCGGGCCTGTCCATCTCCAACCAGGAAGGCAACGTCCAGATCTACATCCGGGGCGTGGGGACGGCCAACAACACTGAACTGGGCGACCCTTCGGCGGCGACTCATCTGAACGGCGTCTATCTGCCCCGTCCCCGCGGGGTGGGCGGCCTGTTCTTCGACCTCGCCCGGGTCGAGGTCGCCAAGGGACCGCAAGGCACCCTGCGCGGGCGAAACGCCGTCGCCGGCACGCTGAATATCATTCCCAACATGCCCCGGCTGGGCGTGATGGAGGGCTTCATCCAGGGCGAAATCGGAACCCTTGATACGCTGGGCTATGAGGCGGCCGTCAATCTGCCGATCGGCGATGATCAGGCGTTGCGTCTGGCGGTCTATGGCGTGGATCGCGGCACCGCCTACGAGAACGTCGGCAACGACCAGGATCTGGATCCGACGGGCGAACAGCAACTGTTCTCCGCCCGCGCCACCTATCTCTACCAGCCGAACGATCGCTTCCGCTTGAGTCTTATGGGGGACTTCGAGTCCGAACGCGGGACGGGCTATCCGGCGACCAACATCCGCAATGGTCTGGTCGGCGGCGGGACACCCGATCAGCTGGAGCTGCGGGAGGTGCTCTATCGCGGGCCGCAAGGGTTCGTTGAAAACGACAACTGGGGTCTGGCGCTCAACGCCTCCTACGACTTCGGCCCCGCGGTGCTGGAGTACACCGCCAGCCGACGGAATGTGGACTACTACCAGGTCAACGCCTCCAACGAAGGCGTGGTTCGGCCGGGCTATGGCGCGGGCGATGTCGACTACGACAACTTCGGGACCCAGTACTGGCTCACGCTGTCGGAGTCGGACGTCCACGAACTGCGCCTTTCGTCGGCCCCGGACGCGGACGTCATCTGGTCAGCCGGGGTGTTCTATTTCAAGGAAAGCCAGCAGGTCGGTTTCCTGTCCCTGGTCGACAAGGGGATGTTCTACTCCGGCACCGAGTTCACCTTCCCCGACGTTCAGGCGGATTCCCTGGCCGGCTATTTCGACATCACCTATCCGCTCAGCGATCAACTGAGATTGAAGGGCGGCTATCGCTACACCGAGGAGAACAAGTCCCGGCGCGGCATCGGAGGCAACTGGTCGCTTGGCTTGGGATCCGAGGGTTTCGGCTGCTGCTTCACCACCCGGCTCGGCACGGAGGGCTTCCGCCCCATCTTCACCGGCCGCGCCAGCTACGCCCCGCCGACGCCCGGCAATAACCAGGAGGCCGCGCAATACTTCCAGGGCGCCTTCACCCCGGGCGCGCGAGACACCTTCCTCGACCAGATCGCCGGGGTGGCCGACGGCTCGCGGCCGAACGGGACCTGCGTCAACCGGCCCGACACCCAGCCCTCCTATGGCGGTCAGGTCTGCCCGGCGAATGGCCAGCACAGCTTCTTCCAGATTACCGCCCCCGGCGAACAGGTCGGGTCCTATGAGGACTCGTTCAGCGACTACCGGGTCGGGTTCGAATATGACCTGACCAGCGCCAACCTGTTCTACGGAGCGATCTCGACGGGCCACAAGTCAGGCGGCTTCAACGACACAATCGTCATCAACGGCGTATCGACGGCGCCCACCTTCGCCCCGGAGTCGGTGACCCTGGTCGAGCTGGGCACCAAGAACACCTTCCGCCCGGCCAGCGGCCGCATCGACGTCAATGCCAACATCTTCCACTACGACTACGCCGATCAGGTGTTCCAGACCCTGGTGTCCCTGGGCTCCGGACCGGGCGGAGCCAGCGCGGGCTTCTCGCAGCAGAACATCAACGTCGCCCAGTCGACCATTCAGGGCTTCGAGATCGAGACCCGCTTTGACCTCCCGTTTGGCATGCGGCTGGACCTGATCGGCGCCTACATCGACGCCAAGGCGGACGAGGGCGCACTGACCGACACGCGTGGCACCGACTACGGCGACGGCACGCCGAACTTCAACATCGATATCGGCGGCAATGAGTTGCCGAACGTCTCCAAGGTCAATCTCAACGCCCACCTGCAGCAGTCCGTCGATCTGTTCGGCGGGCGGGCCGACTTCCACCTGTTGGCCAACTATCGCTCGTCCTACTATCTCAACATCTACAATGAGCTGCCGGTCATCCAGTTCACGGCTCGACCGGGCGACCCGGCCGGGCAGGCGGCCTATGACGCGTTCAAAACGTCGATGGCGGGGACCACCGTCGATCCGACTGCAGCTCTGACGAGCCCGTACCTGCGCAGCACCGATGCCCGCGCGGGCGGCTTCTGGGCTCGCCAGGAGGGCTATGTCACGGTCAATATCGGCGCCGGTTGGGAGCCGTCGAGCGGCCGCTACCGGATCGAGGGCTATGTGAACAATCTGTTCGATGAGACCGTCGTCGAAAAGCAGCTGGTTTCCGATCAGGTCGTCAACGTCCTGTTCCTGAACCAGCCGCGGACCGCCGGCGTGCGCCTGCGCGCCAACTTCTAGTCTCCTGAACCGGGGCGGCGCGGCCATCCGGACGCGTCGCCGCTTTTTTCAGTATCGCGTCGTCTCGAGGTTCAGCATGTCCGTGTCCCGCCGAACGCTTCTGTGCGCCGTCGCCCTGGCGGCCGTTCTTTCGGGTTGCGCGCCTGTGGCTGCGGGCGCCCAGGACATCCGGCGCGCTACGGCCGATCCCGCCGCATGGCCGGCGGCCGCCAGTCCGACGGCGATCACGGACGCACGCACGGAGGCCATGATCGACAGCCTGCTGGCCCGCATGACGATCGAGGAGAAGGTCGGCCAGCTGATACAGGCCGACATCGGCTCCATCACGCCGGCCGACCTTGCGACCTATCCGATCGGATCGATCCTCGCAGGCGGAAACTCGGCGCCGGGCGCCAATGAGCGGGCCCCCCTGGCGGACTGGGTGGCTTTGTCCCGCGCTTTCCGCGAGGCGTCGGCGAACCGCCCCGGAGCGGCCATTCCATTGATGTTCGGCATCGACGCCGTCCACGGTCACAACAACATCGTCGGCGCGACCCTTTTTCCCCACAATATCGGGCTGGGCGCGGCCCGCGATCCGGATCTGATCGAGCGGATCGGTGCGGCGACCGCGCGGGAGGTCGCCGCCTCGGGAGCGGACTGGACGTTCGGCCCGACGCTGGCCGTGCCCCGCAACGACCGCTGGGGGCGGGCCTACGAAGGCTACGGCGAGCACCCGGAGATCGTCTCCAGCTATGCAGGACCTATGACGCGCGGCCTGCAGGGCGGGCTGGTGGAAGGCCGGTCTCTCGCGCCTGACCGCATCGCGGGGTCGGCCAAGCATTTCCTCGCGGACGGCGGCACGACGGACGGCGTCGATCAGGGCGATGCGGTGATCCCCGAATCCGAACTCGTCGCCATTCACGCCCAAGGCTATGTGCCGGCCATCGATGCCGGCGTCCTGACGGTCATGGCGTCCTTCTCAAGCTGGAACGGCGTGAAGATCACGGGGAACCGCTCGCTGCTGACGGATGTCCTGAAGGGGCGGATGGGATTCGAGGGCTTCGTCGTCGGGGATTGGAACGCTCATGGCCAGATCCCGGGCTGCAGCAACGAAAGCTGCCCCGAGGCGATCAACGCCGGGCTGGACATGTTCATGGCGCCGGACAGCTGGCGGGGGCTTTACGTCAACACCCTGGCGCAGGCGCGGGCAGGTGAAATCCCGGCCGGCCGTCTCGACGACGCCGTGCGGCGCATCCTGAGGGTCAAGATAAAGCTCGGGGTCTTCGATCGTGACCGGTCGCTCGAGGGCCGCACCGACATCTTCGGTTCGGCTGAGCATCGCCTCCTGGCGCGCGAGGCGGTCCGAAAATCCCTCGTTCTGCTCAAGAACGAGGGCGTGCTGCCGATTCGGCCGGGCGCGCGCGTTCTCGTCGCGGGCGACGCAGCGGACGCCATCGGACAGGCTTCCGGTGGCTGGACCGTGACCTGGCAGGGCGCCGACACGACCAATGCCGACTTCCCGGGCGGCGTCTCGATCTGGGCGGGGCTCGAGGCCGCGGTCAAGGCGAGCGGCGGCGTCGCCGAGCTGAGCGCGAACGGATCATGGGACGACCGGCCCGATGTGGCCATCGTCGTATTCGGAGAAACCCCCTACGCCGAGTTCCAGGGCGATATCGAAACACTCGACTTCGAACCCGAGGAGCCGTTGGCCTTGCTGCGTCGCTACAAGGCGGCCGGCATCCCGACGGTCTCGGTCTTCCTCAGCGGACGCCCGCTCTGGACCAATCCCGAGATCAACGCCTCGGATGCTTTCGTCGCGGCCTGGCTGCCCGGCACTGAGGGGGCCGGCGTGGCCGACGTGTTGGTCGCAGGCCCCGACGGCCGCGCACCGTTCGACTTCACGGGCCGTCTGTCCTTTTCCTGGCCGCGCGACGCGGGCCAGGACGTTCTGAACGTGGGCGAGCCGGGTTACGCGCCGCAGTTCGCCTATGGCTACGGCCTCAGCTATGCGGCGTCGGCGCACACCGACGCTCTCTCCGAGAATCCCGGCGTGACTGCGAGCCGAAGCAATGTCGATCGCTACTTCGCAGACGGTCGCGTCCAGTCGCCCTGGTCGTTGATGTTGCGGGACGAGGGCGGCGAAAGCCGGGTGGGCGCCATTCTGGCGGGGACCAGCCCCAGAGGCGCATTGCTGGTCCGACCGACGGACGGCGCGGCGCAGGAAAGCGCGATGAGTCTGACGTTCAGCGGGCCGGCCGAAGCCCTGATTACCGGCCCGCCCGTCGACCTGTCCCGGCAGCGTAATGGCGACATGGTGCTGGCCTTCTCTATCCGCCTCGATGGGCCGCTCTCCGGACCGTTAGAGCTCGGTTTCGGGCGGGAGCGCACCAGCATCGCGCCGTTGCTGAGCGATGTGCGTCCGGGCGCCTGGCGGCCTATCCGGATTCCACTGACCTGTTTCGACGGGGGCGGTTCGGGTGTGGCGGCTGTGGAAACCCCGTTCTCGCTTCGATCAACGGAACCTCAGCAGGTGTCGGTCGCGGAGATCGGTTTGATCAGCAGTGAAGGCGGGCAGGGCTGCCCGACGAACCTGAATGCGGAGGTCGCAGCACCCCGCTAGGCGTGGCGATGCGCAGCGCCCGCGGAGCGCGAGCGACGGACCTCATTTTCACTGTAGCGGAGCGATTGAGTGGGAACAGGGCCGGCTTACCGGCTGTCGTCGAGCGGCTCCGCCAGTCCGATGAGAATGCCCTCCGGCCCGCGAACGTAGCAGAGCCGATACGCGGTCTCGTACTGGACCACTTCGCCGACGAGCTGGGCGCCGTGCTTGCGCAGTCGGGTCACGGTGTCGTCAATGTCGCTCACCGTGAACATGGCGCGCAGATAGCCCAGGGCGTTGACCGGAGCGTTCCGGTGGTCGGCGACGACCGACGGGGCCAGAAATCGGCAGAGTTCGAGGCGGCTGTGTCCGTCGGGCGTGACCATCATGGCGATCTCCACGCGCTGATCGGGCAGTCCGGTGACGCGCCCGGCCCAGTCGCCCTCGACCATGCCGCGCCCCTCGAGCGACAGACCCAGTTCGGTGAAGAATGAGACGGCGTCATCGAGGGATTCCACCGCGATGCCGACATTGTCCATGCGCAGTAATTTGCTTTCCGTCACGATCTCGATCCTGTTTCCGCTGGCGGCGTAATCGGGGCAGTCTGCCCTCTCGAGCTGGTTGAAAGAAGGGAGTCGCGGCGTGGGAGTGCAGGGCCCAATCACGGTCAATCCGGACCGCGTCCGCGAGTTTGTGGACGCGGACGCCTTCTACACCTGGCTTGGCGAGCATCACGACCGTGAGGATGAGGTCTGGATCAAGATCCACAAGATCGCCTCGGGCCTGCCGTCTATCACGCCCAAGGCAGCCATCGACGTGGTCCTGTGCTGGGGCTGGATCGACGCGGTACGCAAGAGTTTCGACGAGACCAGTTATCTTCAGCGCTACACGCCGCGGACGAAGAAAAGCATCTGGAGCCAGATCAACGTCGACAATGTCGCCCGGTTGATCGCCGAGGGGCGAATGACCGAGCATGGCCTGAGGGAGGTCGAGGCGGCGAAGGCCGACGGCCGTTGGGCGCGGGCCTATGGCAGCGGCAAGGGGATGGCCATTCCGGACGACCTGCAGGCCGCCATCGACGCCGAACCGGAGGCGAAGGCGATGCTGGGCAAACTCAGCGCCCAGAACCGCTTCGCGCTGGCGTTCCGAACCCATAATATGAAGACCGAGGCCGGTCGGAAGAAGAAGATCGCCGATCTGGTGGCGATGTTGAAGCGCGGCGAAACTCCGCATCCGCAGAAGGAGCGTTGAGTTGGCCGCCGCCTCGGGAGACCTGTTCGGCGAACCCGCCGCCACGCCGATCGAGCGCCTGTTCCTCGGCCTCATGATGCCGCCGGACAGCGCTGCGGCGGGATCAAAGGTGCTTGAGGAGGCTCGCGTCGATCACGGCCTGAGGGGATCGGCCATTCGTCCTGACCGGCTGCACATCACCCTGATCCATGTCGGCGACGATGCGGAATCGCTTCCGCGGAGCGTCGTCGCGGACATCCTGGGCGCGATGGACGGCCTGTCCGAAGCCGCCTTCGATGTGGCCTTCGACCGCGCCGCCAGCTTCGCCGGCGCGCCGGGCAAGCATCCCTACGTCCTGCTCGGCGCAGCAGGCGTGGAGGCGTTGATCGCCTTCCGCGACCGGCTGTTCAGGGCGCTGTTGCGCGCGGGCGTCCGCACCCTGTCGCGGGAGGCCTTCACGCCGCACGTGACCCTGACCTACGGCGACCGCCAAATGCCGGAACGCGCCATTGAACCGCTCGACTGGCGGGCGACAGAGTTCCTGCTGATCCACAGCGAGGTTGGGTGATCGACCTATCACACCCTGGGCCGCTGGCCCCTGCGCGGCTGAGCCCGTAGGCTGCGTTCGGGAATCGCGCTGAGACGCGGACAGGGGAAACGGCATGGCGCGCAAGTCGACCACATCCGACACGCCGCGCAAACGCGCGCCCCAGCCCATGAAGATCGCGCCCGGCGTCGCGGTCGAAGCTGCATCCGCCGCGTCGCCGAAGAAGAAGCCGATCTGGACCCATCTGTATTTCCAGGTGCTGGTCGCCATCGGCCTGGGGGCCCTGATCGGGCATTTCTGGCCGACGTTCGGCGAGGGCCTGAAGCCGCTGGGCGACGCCTTCATCCGGTTGGTGAAGATGATCATCGCGCCGGTGATCTTCCTGACCGTGGCCACCGGCATCGCCCACCTGCGGGACCTCGGAAAACTGGGCAAGGTCGTGGGCAAGGCCTTCGCCTATTTCCTGACCTTCTCGACCCTGGCCCTGATCGTCGGCCTGATCGTCGCCAATGTGGTGCGGCCCGGCGCGGGCATGAATGTGGACCCGGCGACACTCGATCCGGCGGCCGTCGCCCAGTACGCGGCCAAGGCGCACGAGACCTCGATCGTCGGCTTCCTGATGAACATCATTCCCGAAACCGTGGTCGGCGCCTTCGCCGGGGGCGAGATCCTGCAGGTGCTGTTCTTCGCCATCCTGTTCGGAATCTCGCTGGCGGTGATCGGAGACCGGGCGCAGCCGGTGATGACGGTGCTGGAAAGCGCGTCCGAGGCCTTCTTCAAACTGGTCGCCATCCTGATGAAGGCGGCGCCGATCGGGGCGTTCGGCGCCTTCGCCTTCACCATCGGCCGCTACGGCATCGAGTCGGTGATCAATCTGGCGGCGCTGGTCGGGACCTTCTACCTGACCTCCGCCCTGTTCGTGGTGGTAGTGCTGGGCGCGGTGGCCCGGTTTAACGGCTTCTCGATCTTCAAGCTGATCCGCTATCTGAAGGAAGAGCTGCTGCTGGTCCTCGGCACCTCGTCATCCGAGGCCGCCCTTCCCAGCCTGATCGAGAAGATGGGCCGCGCCGGCTGCGACAAGTCGGTGGTCGGGTTGGTGGTGCCGACGGGCTATTCGTTCAATCTGGACGGCACCAATATCTATATGACGCTCGCGGCCCTGTTCATCGCCCAGGCCTGCGGCGTCGACCTGTCTCTGGGCGACCAGCTGCTGCTGCTGGCCGTGGCCATGCTGAGTTCCAAGGGGGCGGCGGGCGTCACGGGGGCGGGCTTCATCACCCTCGCGGCCACGCTGGCGGTGGTGCCGTCGGTGCCGGTGGCGGGCATGGCCCTGATCCTCGGCGTCGACCGGTTCATGAGCGAGTGCCGGGCCCTGACGAATTTCATCGGCAACGCCGTGGCCACCATCGTCGTGGCGAAATGGGAGAACGGACTGGATCGCGAGGCGTTGAACACGGCGCTTGCTTCCGGTCCGTCTCCCGTCGCGGTCGGCAGCTGGGAGTCGGACGACGACTAGCCGCGCGCGGCGCGCTCCAGCTCGGCCACGTTCAGCCGCTTCATGCCCATCATCGCGTCGAATACGCGCTTGCGGACCGCCGGATCGGGATCCGCCAGCAAGCGGGGCAGGGCGTAGGGCACGATCTGCCACGACAGGCCCCAGCGGTCCTTGACCCAGCCGCACTGTTCCGCATCGGGGACGGCGGACAGGGCTTCGGTCAGACGGTCGACCTCCGCCTGGTCCTCGCAGTCGATCTGCAGCGAGACGGCCTCGTTGAATTTGAACATCGGCCCGCCGTTCAGCGCCGTGTAGCGGCTGCCGGCCAGGGTGAACTCGACCACCAGCACATCGCCGGCTCTTCCGTCGGGATAGTCGCCGGGCGAGTGGACGATGGAGTCAATGCGCGAATCCGGAAGCAGGGACACATAGAAGCGGGCGGCTTCCTCGCCCTGATTCCTGTCGAACCACAGGGTGGGGATGACCTTCTGGCGAGGCGGGAGGGCGGTCATGGGACGTCTCCTTTGCTGACCGCGACGTTATATTAAACTTATAGGTTAAATGCAAATCAGGCGGCTTGCGGTTCCGGCGCGGCGTCGCCACACAGGCCGGCATGACACCGACTCTCTACGGCATCCCGAACTGTGACACCGTCAAAAAGGCCCGCGTCTGGCTGGCTGAGCACGGCGTGGCCCACGAGTTCCACGACTACAAGAAGGCCGGGATCGACCGCGCCCGCGTCGAGGGCTGGGTGGCCGAGCACGGCTGGGAGACGGTGTTGAACCGCGCCGGCACGACCTTCAGGGCCCTGCCTGACGCCGACAAGGCGGACCTGAACGCGGCGACGGCTGTCGACCTGATGCTGGCCCAACCCTCGATGATCAAACGCCCGGTGCTGGATCTGGGCAGGCGTACGCTGGTCGGCTTCAAGCCTGACCGTTACGCTGAAACCGTGATCTAGCGGACGAGGTTGAATGTCGCCGGTTCGCCGCTCTGGGCGTCGGCGCTGAGCCAGACGTCGAAAAGGCCGGGCTCGGTCGTCGGCCGCAGGTCGGGCCCGAGGAAGCTCAGCTCGGCGAAGGTCAGCGGCAGGGCCACCTCCAGCGAACCGCCCGCGGGCACAGTGACGCGCCGGAAGCCCTTCAGCAGCCGGATCGGCTGGGTGATCGAGGCGGTCTTGTCGCGGATGTAGAGCTGGACGACCTCGGACACCGTCCGCGATCCGGGGTTGGTCAGGGTCACGCTGGCGTCGAGCGCGCCGTTCCAGGCCATGGTCGGGGCGGACAGACGGACGGGAGACCAATTGACGGTCCCGTAGGTCAGGCCATGCCCGAACGGGTAGAGCGCCAGATGCGGCGCCTCGCGGAATTTGGACGTGAACTCGGTATCCGTCGGCCGCGACGGCCGCCCGGTGGTCTTGTGGGCGTAATAGAAGGGAGACTGGCCGGACCGGTGCGGGAAGCTGACGGGCAGCCGTCCGGTCGGCGCGTGATCGCCGAAGACGATGTCGGCGACCGCATTGCCCGTCTCGGACCCCAGGAACCAGGTCACCAGAATGGCCGACGCGTCCTTCACCGCGCCAGCCAGCTCCATGCCGCGCCCGTTGCGCAGCAGAACGACCACCGGCTTGCCGGTCGCCGCCACGGCCTGCGCGAGCGCCAGCTGCGGCTCCGGAATGCCGATGTCTACGCGGGACTTTGATTCAGCCGACATCACTCCGGACTCGCCGACCGCCAGCAGCACGACGTCGGCCTGCGACGCGGCGTGAACGGCGGCGTCGATTCCGCCGGCGATCGGCGCCTCGACGTCGGAGCCCTTGACCACGGTCAGACTGGACCCTTCGCCCAGCGCGGCGCGCAGACCCTGTTCCAGCGACACCGCCAGCTTCGGATCCTTGAAGATCGACCACGGGCCGAACAGGTCGGTCGTATCCGCGCCAAACGGTCCGATCAGGGCATAGCGTTTGCTGGTCTTCGGCAACGGCAGCAGTCCGCCCTCGTTCTTCAGCATCACGATCGACTTGCGGCCTGCCTCCCGCGAGAGCGCCAGGTGTTCGCGGCTGCCATGGACGCGGCGTTCGGTGCGCACGTCCGAGCCGCGGTAGGGATTTTCGAACAGGCCCAGGGCGGCCTTGGTCATCAGCACCCGCCGCACCGCCTCGTCGACGCGGGCCATCGGCACGTCGCCGGACTGGACCAATTCGGGGATGTGCTTGAGGTAGAGCCCGCTCTTCATCGACATGTCGACGCCGGCCATCAGGGCCAGACGGGCCGCGTCGCGTCCGTCGGCGGCATAGCCGTGGGCGATCAACTCGTGTTCGGAGGTGTAGTCCGACACCACGAAGCCGGCGAAACCCCATTCGCCGCGCAGGATGTCGGTCAGCAGCCATCTGTTGCCGCTGGCCGGGACGCCGTTCAGGTCGTTGAAGGCGCTCATCGTCGACAGGGCGCCGGCGTCGAAGGCGGCCTTGAACGGCGGCAGATAGACCGAGCGCAGCTCCAGCTCGCTCATGTCGGTCGAGTTGTAGTCCAGACCCGCCTCGGCGGCGCCGTAGGCTGCGAAATGCTTGGGGCAGGCCAGCAGCGACGACCAGGCCTTCAGGTCGTCGCCCTGGAAGCCCTGCGTCCGCGCCGCAGCGAACAGATTGTTCAGCAGCACGTCCTCGCCCGCGCCCTCGACCACCCGGCCCCAGCGCTGGTCGCGGGCGACATCGACCATGGGGGCGTAGGTCTGGTGCACGCCCGCGGCCCCGCCCTCCACGGCGGCGGCGCGCGCCGTGCGCATAGCCAGATCGGTGTCCCAGCTGGCGGTCTCGCCCAAGGGCACGGGGAAGGTGGTGCGCAGGCCGTGGACGATGTCGGCGGCGAACAGCAGGGGAATACCCAGTCGGCTGTCGCGGACCGCCATGTCCTGCACCATCCGGGTCGTGGCGGCGCCCACGCCGTTGAACAGGGCGCCGACCCGGCCGGCGCGGATGTCCGCAGCGCTCGCAGCCTGGTCCGGATTGAAGTCTCCGGGGTTCACGCCCTCGGGCCGCCAGCGGAAGGGGTCGTTCAGCAGGTTCAGCTGGCCTGCCTTCTCCTCGATCGTCATGCGGGCGATCAGACCGTTGACCCGGTCGAGATCCGCCGCCGCCCGCGCCGATGCAATACGCGGAGCCATCATCATCCCGGTCGCCATCACGCCTCCGGCCAGCAGGGCGCGACGGGTCGGGGCGGAGAAGGGAGCATGACGCATGTAACCGGTTCCAGGGACGGGAGGCCAGACCTAACGGGCGTGCCGCACCGCGCCTAGCCTCGACCGATCACAAGCGGTTGCGGTCAGCCCTCGACGTCGACCTCGGGCCGGTCGTGGCCATCGGCGCGTTCGGTGACCCAGCGGCCGGAGGCGTCGGCGTATTCGATCAGCGTGTCCTCGTCCGGCACCTTCTGCTCGCGCGACACGGCGATGGCGGCGGCCCGCGCCGAGTCATGCGTTGGATAGGTCTCGGAATAGGTGCCGCCCGACTGATAAGCCCAGCCCCCGTCGTGCTCGACGATACGATAGGTGATCTGGACCATGGGGAGGCTCCGCTGCGGGGTCTTCAGTGTCGGCCAGCCAACGCAGGGCCGCAAGATGGGTTGCGCGTCCGAATCGGCAGTCCTGCAATAAACCTCCATCCGCCGCATCCGCTGGCGCGGTTGGCGACGACTACCCTATGAAAGCGCGGGCGAGCCGTCTGGCGCATGAGGGGTGAAGATCATGGAAGACCTGTTCCGTTCTTACTGGTGGCTGCTGTTCCCGCTGGCCTGGTTCGTGTTCGGGGGCTTCAACAGCTTCCTGAACTACCGGCGGCAGAAAGACACGCTGGACCTGATCAAGACCTACGCCGCCAAGGGGCAGGAGCCGCCCGAGGCGCTGCTCAAGGTGCTGGAGCGCCCGATCGACTCCGATGACGACTCCTGGCAATCGCGCCGGGGCGGCGGCAGCCGGATGAATGACGGCAACTGGTTTTCCGTCGTCCTGTTCGGCGTCATGGGCGCCGGCTTCGCCTACGCCAGCTATGCCGACATCTATGGCGCCGGAGAGGCCTTCCTGATCGTGGCCTTTGTTCTCGGGGCCCTGTGTCTGGCCAGTCTCGTCTCGGCCCTGATGGGACGCCGGCGCGGCGACTGATGCCGGGCGGGGGCCGGGGGCATGGAGGGACTTCTGACGGACGCCGAGCTTGTGCGCCGCGCAACCGGCGGCTCGGACGCGGCCTTTTCGCGGCTGGTGGAGCGGCATCAGGCGGCGGTTCGCGGCTTTCTGCGCCGTGCGGTGGGCGGGGGATGGGCCGAGGCGGACGACGTGGCGCAGGACGCCTTCCTCGCCGCCTGGCGGTCGCTGCGGTCGCTCAAGGATCCCGCGGGCGTCCGCCCCTGGCTGTGCGGCATCGCCTGGCGCAAGGCGCAGGACCGGATACGCAGCGCGCGGCGAGGCGCGGCCCGGGACAACGTCTGGCTGGAGACGGCGGACCCGCCCGCCGGCGTGTCGCACGAGGACCGGCTGTCCATGGTTGCGGCGATGGCCCAACTGTCGCCCGACGTCCGCGCCTGTGTGGCCCTGTGCCTCGCCGACGGCTGGTCGAACACCGAGGCCGCGGTCGCTCTGGGCTTGCCTCTCGGCACGGTGAAGTCGCATGTTGCGCGCGGACGGGCGCGACTGCTGAAAGCGCTCGGAGGGCCCGATGACGCCTGAACAGAAACTCCAGGCACTGTTCGCCGCGGAAGCGCCGCCGGCGCGGGACTACGCCTTCCAGGCGCAGCTGGCGCAGCGGATCGCCTTGCGCCGCGCGTGGATGACCGTCGCGGCCCTCATTCCCTGGGGCGTCGCGGCCGTCGCGATCCTGTGGGCCCTGATTCCGGTGGTCGGCCCACTGGGCGAGGATATCGCCGCCCTGATCCCCGCCGCCGGCATGCTGGCGGGCGCGGCGGTCAGCGCCGTGGCCGCCCTGTGGCTGTCGCGCCGGTTCAGCGCAGCCTGACGGTCGCCGCCACGCCGAAATGATCGGAGGGGTATTCCCCACCGGTCGCCTGGGCGCCGATGACGGCTGAGCGCACCGGCGCGAACCGGGCCGCCTCGGCGAAGATGTGATCGATGACGCGGGGAGGGTGGTTCTTCGCGGGGTTCAGGGTGGTGGGCGCCGATCCGCGGGGCAGGGCGCTGAAGAACCGCTCGCCCGTCAGCACCGCCAGCCCGGCGTCCTCCTGCACCGCATTGAAGTCTCCCGTGGCGATCAGCGGCGTCCCATCCTTCGGCAGCCAGGCCATCAGGTCGGCAATCTGGCGCGCCCGCACGGCCTGGGCGTCGGCCTGCCAGGCCAGATGGGTGTTGACGATGTCGATCGCGCGGCCGCCCACATCGACGCGGGCCCTGATCGCAGTGCGGTAGTCGTCCAGCGGTTCCAGCTTCTTCCAGTCGTGCGCCAGCACTGGCAGGCGGCTGAGGATCGCATTGCCGTAGCGCCGGGGCGCCCCCTCCGCGTCGGTCGAGACGAAATGCATCTCATAGCCGCCCAAGGCGTCCGCTATCGTCCGGGCCTGGTTGGGCAGGCCTACGGCGGCGTCTTCCAGCACCTCCTGCAGGGCGATGACGTCCGGGTTCTCTGCGCGGATCGCGGCGACCAGAAGCGGCAGGCGCGCGGCCCAGTCGCCCTGATTGTGCCATATGTTGAAGGTGACCAGCGTCAGCTCGCGAGGGCTGTCAGTCGGCAGGGTGGCGCAGGCGGCCACCGGGGCGGCGGCGAGGCCGGCCAGCAATACGCGACGGTCGATCATGGGCGAGTCCTCCCTTGGGTCGGTGCATGTAACCGGTTTCATCGTCCTTACGAAAGTTTCACCTCGCCGTCCGCATCCACGGGGCCTCCTCACAGCCTCTTGTCGTCAGAAGGCCGAAGCATCACGCTCCGGTCTGAGAATAGAGGGGATACTCACATGGAAGAGTTCATCGGTCTGGTTGCCGTCCTGTCGGTCTTCGGCACCATCACCGCCATCGCGTTCGGCCCGACCTACCTGAAATTCCGCGAACGCCGCGAAATGCAGGAGACCGTCCGCCGCGCCATCGACAAGGGGCAGGAACTGCCGCCCGAGATGATCGAGGCCATGACCAAGGATGTGAACAAGAACCTGCCCTCGCGGACCCGCGACATTCGCCGCGGCATCATCTGGCTGGCCGTTGGCATCGGCATCGCCGCCTTCAGCATGATCAACAACATGGGCTGGCAGGGCGGCGACGACTGGCACGGCAATGTCGGCGATGGCCTGCTGGGCATTGCAGCCATCCCGGCCACCATCGGCCTGGCCTATCTGGTCCTGAGCTTCTTTAACAAGAACAAGGACTGAGCCGGGTCGGACAGGGGGACTGATCATGACCCAACCTCTGATCGACCGGCACGACGTCGAGCTCGCCGCCCTTGCGGCGGCGGGCGGACGGCGGGAGTTCGGCGAGCTGGTGCGCCGCCACGGCTCGGCGGTGCGCGGCCTGCTGCGGCGGATGGGGGCGCAAGCCTCGCTCGCCGACGACATTGCACAGGACGCCTTCATCCAGGCGTTCGAGCGGTGTGCGGAGTTCCGCGGCGAGGGCACCTTCGCCGCCTGGGTCAAGCGGATCGCGGCGCGCCTCTATATCAAGCGCATTGCAAAAGAAGCCCGCTACATCGCTGAAGTTGAACAGGATGATGTCGCGCCCGCCGCCGATCAGGCGGGCCTGATGGACCTTGATGAAGCCCTCAAGGGCCTCAGCGAGCCCGAACGACTGTGTGTCTCCCTTTGTCACGGGGCCGGCATGGCGCATCCCGAGATCGCCGCCGCCCTGAATTTGCCACTCGGCACGGTGAAGTCTCATGTCAAACGTGGTCTGGATAAACTCCGCGCGCGGCTACAACCGCAATCCGCGCAGTCCCTGGGAGGAACGCAGCATGTCGGCTGACGAGTTCGATCCCCAAATCGAGCGCCTGTTCGCGCGCTCTACCCAGATGGCCGATACGGCCCTGTTCACCGCCCGGGTCGAGCAGCGGTTGCAGAAGGGTTCCCGCATCCGGATCTTCGCCCTTGGTCTGGCTGGCGTCGTCGGCGGCGCGGTGGCGGTGCGTGAGACCATGAACGTGAACCTTGGCGGCGACGACGGCGTCATCGCAGGCGACGCCCTGGGTCAGGGTATCCGCTCTACCTCGCTGAGTGTGCAGAACACGGTTCAGGGCGGCCTGGACCAATTTGGTCTCGGCGGTCTGGAGCTCGGGTCCATGGGCGGCATGCAGCTGTTCTGGATCGCCGCCGGCGCCCTGATCGCCCTCGCCGCCGCCGGGGTGATGAAGCTGTCGCAGGAGATGTGAACCGGTCCCCGTCGTCCGCAGGGATGACGGGGGCAGGCCTCATCGCTATCTAGGTCCCGAACAGGAGGACCGCCATGTCCAGCCAGAAGCAGGAAACCGTCCGCCGCCTCGCCGCGCCGGACATCCGGTCACGCAAGGGCGGCGAGCCCATCGTCTGTCTGACGGCCTATGACGCCCCCACCGCCGCCCTGCTGGACGACCATTGCGACCTGCTGCTGGTCGGCGACAGCGTCGGCATGGTGGTGCACGGCATGCCCAATACGGTCGGCGTCACCCTGGAGATGATGATTCTCCACGGCCAGGCCGTCATGCGCGGCTCGAAGAAGGCCATGGTGGTCATCGACATGCCGTTCGGCAGCTACGAGGGCGGCAAGGAGCTGGCCTACGAAAACTGCGCCCGGGTGATGAAGGAAACCGGCGCCCAGGGCGTGAAGCTTGAGAGCGGTCCCACGGTCGCGGAAACCATCGCCTATCTGGTCCAGCGCGGCATCCCCGTGATGGGCCACGTCGGGCTGCGGCCCCAGGCCGTGCTGACGGACGGGGCCTTCAAGGCCAAGGGCCGGACCGACGAGGAACGTCTTCGCGTCATGTCGGAAGCCGAGGCCACCGCGGACGCCGGGGCGTTTTCCATCGTCATCGAGGGCGTGGCCGAGGGTTTGGCCCGTGACATCACCGCCGCGGTGGACAAGCCGACCATCGGCATCGGGGCCTCGTCCGCCTGCGACGGCCAGATTCTGGTGACGCCCGACATGCTGGGCCTGTTCGACTGGACGCCGAAATTCGTGCGCCGCTACGCTGATATGCGCGGCGAGATCGGCAAGGCCGTCGCGGCCTACGCCGCCGACGTGAAAGCCCGCCGTTTTCCTGCCGAAGTCGAGACCTACTTCTCGAAAAAGCCCGTTACGCCCTAAGGCTGCGTTGCGGCGGGCAGGCTGACCCTCTAGGGTCCGGCCGGATTGAAATTCAACGGCCTTAAGCGCCGTTTTCCGGGGGCGACGTATCCGTGGTTGATGTTTTCGAGCAGGTCGAGGAGGAGCTCCGCTCCGACCGCTACAAGCGGCTGGCCCGCACCTGGCTGCCCGTCGTGGGCGGCGTGCTTCTGGTCGCCCTGATCGCCGCCCTGGCCTTCTGGGGCTGGGACAGCATGCAGACGTCGAAAGCGGACAAGGCGTCCATCGCCTATGACCGCGGCATGCAGTCGATGGCGGCGAACAACCCCGTCGGCGCCGACGCCGCCTTCATCGAAGCGGCCAGGGAGGGCAACGGCGCCTACAAAGCCCTGGCCCTGATGCAGCGCGGCAATATCGCGCTGGACGCCAACCGGGTTCCGGACGCTATCGCCCGCTTCGACGAAGCCGCCAAGGCCTCGGGCGATCCGTTGCTGCGCGACGCCGCTGTTCTCAAGGCCGCCTGGCTGGCCATGGACAGCGAAACCCTGCCGCAGATCGAGGCCCGGCTTGCGCCGATCGCCAAGGACGACCGTCCCTTCAGCCCGTTCGCGCTCGAGGCCCTCGCCATGGCCCGGCTCCAGCATGGACAGACCGCGCCGGCGCGTGAAGCGCTGGTGCTGCTCAAGAACGGCCTGGACACGCCCGAGATCGTCAGCCAGCGCGCTGATCTGGCTATCGCCGCCATCGACTCCGGCGCCGCCGCCAATCTCGCCGCCATTGTCCGCGCGCAGGCCGCTCTTCCCGTCGCCCCTCCGGTCCAGCCCGCCGCCGCCCAGCCGGCCGCACCAGCTGCCGCCGCCCCCGCCGCTGCTTCGGCCCGCCCGTGATCCCCGCTTCCAGGACGTCCGCCATGAATCGCGTGCTTAAAGTCGCCCTGCTGGGTGGTCTGGCCGTCTCCCTCGCCTCGTGCAGCACGGTGCGAAACGCCCTGCCGTTCGGGCTTGGAGGCGATACGGAACCGCAGGCTACCGCGACCGAGGGTCAGCGCATCTCGGTGCTGGAGTTCGAACAGCAGCTGGCCCCGTCGGCCGCCCTGTCCGGCCGCGACTTCTTCATTCCGGGTCCGCAGGCCGCCACGGCCTGGACCCAGCCCGGCGGCAACACCGAGAACTCCGTCGAACACGTGATCGCCGCGCCCGCGTTCACCGTGGCCTGGCGTCGCGGCGTCGGCGCCGGGTCGTCGCGTACGCGTCAGGTCATGGCGCCGGTCGTGGCCGACAACGGCCGTATCTTCGTTCTCGACGGCGAATCCACCGTATCGGCCCTCGACGCCGGCACGGGCGCGCAGGCGTGGAAGGTCAACATCAAGCCCGATGAACGCGAGGGCGGCAGCCGCGGCTTCCTCGGCATCGGCGGCACGGGCGGGACGACCGGCGGCGGTTTCGGCGGCGGCGTGGCCGTCGGCGGCGGCAAGGTCTTCGTCTCGTCCGGCTATCGCATCATGACGGCGCTCGATCAGGCCACGGGAGCGGTTCTGTGGACCACCCCCGTCGACGTGCCGATCCACGGCGCCCCGACCGTCTCGGGCGGCCGTGTCTTCGTGGTCGATGTCGAGAACCAGATCCAGGCGTTCGACGTGAACAGCGGCGCCCAGGTCTGGTCGTATCGCGGCATCCCCGAGCCGGCCCGCATCATGCGCGCCTCCAGCCCGGCTGTCGTCGGCGACACTGTGATCGCGCCCTTCTCGTCGGGCGAGGTCGTGGCCCTGCGCGCCTCCACCGGTCAAGCGGTGTGGCAGCAGGTCCTGTCGCGCACCAGCCGCACCAGCGCCCTGTCCGAAATCCGCGACATCGCCGGCCGTCCGGTGGTCAGCCGCGGCACGGTCTACGCCGTCAGCCACTCGGGCGTGCTGTCGGCCATGGACCTCCGTTCGGGCCAGCCCAAATGGGCGCCCCTGCCGATCGCCGGTGTCAATGCGCCCCTGCCGGTTGGCGACGTCATCTATGTCGTGTCCAAGGACGGCGAACTGACCGTCATCAACCGCGACAGCGGCCAGATCTACTGGAGCCGCGACCTCAACGAAGGCCGCGTGCGTCAGGAAGGCGGCTATTTCGGCTTCTTCGACCGCACGGTCAGGCCGGAGTGGTCGGGTCCGCTGCTGGCCTCCAACCGTCTGGTGCTGACCAATTCGGACGGCGAACTGGTCGCCTACGATCCCAAAACCGGCGCCCAGACGGCCTCGCTCAAACTGGGCGGCGGCGCCGTCTATCTGGCGCCGGCGGCCTATAACGGCGCGCTGTACGTCCTCACCGACAACGGCGACCTCGTCAGCATTCGCTGACGCCGGACCACAAACTGCGTTAGAAGGCCGACATGGCTCTCAAAGTCGCCATCGTCGGCCGGCCCAATGTGGGCAAGTCGACACTGTTCAATCGTCTTGTCGGCAAGCGCCTCGCGCTGGTCGATGACCGCCCGGGCGTGACCCGGGACCGGCGCTATGCGGACGGCAATATCGGCGACATGGATCTGACGCTGATCGACACCGCCGGCTATGAGGACGTCACCGACGGCAGCCTCGAATCGCGGATGCGCGAGCAGACCGAGGCGGCGCTGGAAGACGGCGACCTGATCCTGTTCATGATGGACGCCCGCGAAGGCGTGACCTCGCTGGATCGCATCTTCGCCGACCGACTGCGCAAACAGCACAAGCCCGTCATCCTGCTGGCCAACAAGTCCGAGAGCCGCGAGAGCGGCGGCGGCATCGGCGAGGCCTACGCGCTCGGCTTCGGCGAGCCGGTCGCCATCTCCGCCGAGCACGGCGAGGGCATGGCCGATCTGTACGCCGCCGTGGTCGCCGCCAGCGCCGACATCTTCATCGAAGAGGTCGACGAGCCCGACAAGCCGATCCGCATCGCCATCATCGGCCGTCCCAACGCCGGCAAGTCGACCCTGATCAACCGCCTGATTGGCGAGGACCGGATGCTGACCGGCCCGGAGGCCGGCATCACCCGCGACTCCATCTCGGTCGACTGGGAATACGAAGGCCAGAACATCCGCCTGGTCGATACCGCCGGCATGCGCCGCAAGGCCCGGGTGCAGGAGAAGCTGGAGAAGCTGTCGGTCGCCGACACCATCCGCGCCATCACCTTCGCCGAGGTGGTCGTGCTGGTCATGGACAAGGACGACGCTTTCGACACCCAGGACCTGCAGCTGGCCGATCTGGTCGAGCGCGAGGGCAGGGCGCTGGTCTATGTCGCCGCCAAATGGGACCTCGAGACCGAGCCCCAGTCGAAACTGGCCAAACTGACCCAGATGGCCGAGGACAAGCTGCCCCAGCTGAAGGGCTCGCCCTTCGTGGCCCTGTCGTCGCACAGCGGCCGCGGCGTCGAACGGCTGATGCCCGCCGTGCTTCAGGCTCACGCCACCTGGTCGGTCAAGGTCAAGACCAAGGACCTGAACACCTGGCTGTCCATGGCCACCCAGAGGCATCCGCCCCCCGCTGTCGACGGCAAGCGGATCAAGCCGAAATACATGGCCCAGACCAAGGCCCGCCCGCCGACCTTCGTGCTGATGGCCAGCCGCGCCGAGGCCATGCCCGAGCAGTACAAGCGCTATCTGGTCAACAACCTGCGCGAATCCTTCGACCTGCCGGGCACGCCGATACGCCTGATCGTCAAGTCGGGCAGTGAGAACCCCTATGCGCCGGGCGGCTCCAAATCGGGCCCCGAACGCTACAAGGGCGACGCCAAGACCGCACCGCGCCGGGTGATCAAGAAGGCCGAACGCGAAGAGATGCTGTCCAACCTGCCCGGCAAGGCGCTGGAGCAGAAGAAGGCCGGCAAGACCAAGCTGAAACCGCTGGCGGGGCTCAAGGCCAGCGCCAGCAAGAAGGCGGGTTCGTCGGTGGCCGTCCAGAAGGGCGCCCGTGGCGGGGCCCGTCAGGTCTCGCGCTCGGGCCGGGTGCGGACGGGGCAGAAGCACCTGCCGAAGAAGTAGGCCTCAACTTTTGTTGCATCTGCGAACAAAGCTGGCGAGCCCTGTTCTTGGGCTAGCGTAGCCGTGGTACGTCCATAGGGCCGGTCCCCCGACCGCAGACCAGTCAGGAGACGAGACCATGGCGACCGTGAAAACCCGCGACGGGACCGAAATCTTCTACAAGGACTGGGGCGCCGGCCAGCCGATCGTCTTCTCGCACGGCTGGCCGCTGTCGGGAGACGACTGGGACGCCCAGATGATCTTCTTCCGGGCGCAGGGCTTCCGCGTCATCGCCCATGACCGGCGCGGTCACGGTCGCTCGACCCAGACCGATGTCGGCAACGAGATGGACACCTACGCCGATGATCTGGCGGTGCTGTTCGACGCTCTCGACCTGCGCAACGCGATTCTGATCGGCCACTCCACCGGCGGCGGCGAGGTCGCCCACTATCTCGGCCGTCACGGAACGAGCCGGGTCGCCAAGGCCGTCCTCATCGGCGCCGTTCCCCCGGTCATGGTCAAGTCGGACCAGAATCCGGGCGGCCTGCCGCTCGAGGTCTTCGACGGTTTCCGGGCAGCCTTGGCCGCCAACCGCGCCCAGTTCTATCGCGATGTGCCCAGCGGGCCCTTCTACGGCTTCAATCGGCCGGGCGCGGCGGTCCATGCCGGGGTGATCGACAACTGGTGGCGTCAGGGCATGATGGGCGGGATCAAGGCCCACTACGACTGCATCAAGGCCTTCTCGGAAACCGACTTCACCGAGGATCTCAAGAAGATCGACATCCCGACGCTGGTGATGCACGGCGATGACGACCAGATCGTCCCGATCGCCGACTCGGCCCTGATCTCCGCAACCCTCCTGCCGCAAGGGGCCTTGAAGGTCTATCCGGGCTTCCCGCACGGAATGGCGACGACCCAGGCCGACACTATCAACGCCGACCTGCTGGCGTTTATCCGCGCCTAGATCAGCGCCGCCACTTTCGGCCCGCCGCTCCAGTCCTTGAACTTCACCTCCAGCGCCGGCTCCAGATCGCCGCGCGCCAGTTCGATCATCAGCGGGCCGATTGCCGACGGATGGACGACGTCCTGCGGGTCCTCGCCCGGATAGGCCTGGGCCCGCATCTGGGTGCGCATCCGGCCCGGATCGACGATGGAGACCCGCACCGGCGTGGACTCGATCTCGTCGGCCCAGCATTTGACCAGCGCCTCGGCCCCCGCCTTCGATGCGGCGTAGGCGCCCCAGAAAGCCTTGGGCGCGCTCGCCACGCTCGTGGTCACATAGACGGCGCGTCCGGCGTCCGACGCTTTCAGCAGGGGCTCCAGCGAGCGGATCAGGCGGTAGACGGCGGTGAAATTCGTCTTCTCGACCTTGGCCCATACGCGGGGGTCGGCGTGGCTGACCGGCGTCAGGCCCGAGGCGCCCATGGTCGCGGCCGCCTGCACCCAGACGTCCAGCCGCCCGAACCGCTCGAAAATGGCGCCGCCCAAGCGGTCGATGCCGCCGCCGTCGACCAGATCGAACGGGATCAGGGTCGCGTGTTTGCCGGTGGCCGCATAGATGGCGTCGTCCAGCTCCTCCAGCCCTCCCACCGTCCGCGCTGTGGCGATGACGTGCGCCCCGGCCTTCGCCAACGCCAGCGCGGTCTCATAGCCAATGCCGCGCGAGGCTCCGACGACGAGGGCGATACGGTCTTTGAGCGGAAGGTCGGTCATGCCGGGCCTGATAGCCCGCCCGCCGGTCCGGCGAAAGTCAGAAGCCGGGGGCCGGTTGCCACAGGCTGAAGCTGACGCCCTGATCGTCGCTGACCACGGCCGTCCGCCCGCTCGCGCTGTCGGCCGGAACCGCGGCCTTGCCGCCCAGCTCAGTCGCGCGTTTGCAGAGGGCGTCAACATCATCGACGCGGAAATACAGATGCGGAAACTGGCCCGCCCGCTCGACCTTGGTGAAGCCGAAAGCCGGATCGCTGCCGGATACGTGGGCATAGGTCGGCTTGGAAGCGTCCTCGTCGAACGTCCAGCCGAACAGGGCCGAATAGAAGACCTTGGCCTTGTCGACGTCCTGGGTGTCGATGGTGAAATAGCCGAGCTGGATCATCCGCCGCCTCTGAAGGGGATCGTATGAACCTTAAGCGCTGACCAGCAGCGAAAGTTGCCGCGCCGCCACCTCGCGCCCGCCTTCCTCGATCTCGCGATCCAGCAGGCGGGTCGGGTATTCGCCAGTGAAATAGTGGTCGGTGAACTGCGGATTGCGCGGATCGCGCGGCCCCGCCTCCATGGCGTCGTACAGACCGTCGACCGACAGGAAGCCGAGCGAATCGACCTCCAGATGGGCCCGCATCTCTTCCAGCGTCTTGTTGGCGGCGATCAGCTGGTCCCGCTCGGGCATGTCGATACCGTAGAAGTCGGGCCACAGGATGGGCGGGGAGGCCGAGCGCAGGTGCACCTCGGTGGCGCCCGCCGCGCGCACGGCGCGGACCAGTTTCACCGACGTGGTGCCGCGCACGATCGAATCGTCGATCAGCACGACGCGCTTGCCTTCCAGCACCGAGCGGTTCGGGCTGTGCTTCATGCGCACGCCCTTCTGCCGGGCACCCTGGCTGGGCTGGATGAAGGTGCGGCCCAGATAGTGGCTGCGGATGATCCCCATCTCATAGGGAATGCCGCTTTCCTGGGCATAGCCCAGCGCCGCGGGCACGCCGGAGTCCGGCACCGGCACGACAACGTCGGCCTCCACCGCATGCTCGCGGGCCAGTCGCATGCCCATCCGCTTGCGCACGCCATAGACCGAACGGCCGTTCACGACGCTGTCGGGGCGCGAGAAGTAGACGTATTCGAACAGGCAGGGCCGGGCCCCGCGCGTGGGGAAGGGCTTCAGCGACTTCAGGCCCTCATGGTCGATCACGACCACCTCGCCATGCTCGACGTCGCGTTCGAAGGTCGCGCCGATGGTGTCCAGCGCGCAGGTCTCGGACGCCAGCACCCATGCGTCGCCCAGACGGCCCAGCACCAGCGGGCGGATGCCCAGCGGGTCGCGGGCGCCGATCATCTTGGACCGCGTCTGGCAGACCAGGGCGTAGCCGCCCTCGATCCGGCCGATGGCGTCGATGAAACGGTCGACGATCTTGGCTTTGCGGCTGCGCGCGATCAGGTGGAGGATGACCTCCGAGTCCGAGGTCGACTGGAAGATGGCGCCCTCGCCGACCAGCTGGTTCCGCAGATACAGGAAGTTGGTCAGGTTGCCGTTGTGGGCGATGGCGATGCCGCCCTGATCCAGATCCGCGAACATCGGCTGGATGTTGCGCAGGAAGCTGCCGCCGGCGGTGGAGTAGCGGGTGTGGCCCACGGCGGCCGAGCCGGGCAGGCGGGTGGACAGGTCCGCGCCGCCGAAGGCCTCGCCGACCAGCCCCATGTGGCGTTCGGTGTGGAAGCGGGTGTCATGGATGCTGGCCATGCCGCAGGCTTCCTGACCGCGGTGTTGCAGGGCGTGCAGGCCGAGGGCGACGACGGAGGAGGCAGCGTCCTTCTCGGCGCCCCAGACGCCGCACACGCCGCATTCCAGACGCGGACGATCGTCGTCGGCGTCGCGATAATGCTCCCGATGAACGACCGGGGCGGCGATGGAATGCTCGAGGCGGCTCATCGTGGGGCTCCGATGAAGCGGGGGAACGCTAGCGTGCGGCGGACGGCGGCGAGGTATTGCTTGTTTGGGGCGAGGGCAAGGCTTTCTCTTCGGAAAACCCTTTGCTCACGGATGAAGTGACGACGGGAGCCAGCGCATCGGCGCCGCGTCCGATGCCGGGCAGGATGATCTGGATCGCCCGGGCCGCGCCCGCCGTGACCGGTCGCAGGGCTGCTTCGCTGAGCCAGCGCGGCGTCTTTTCGCCCGGCATGGCGGCGACGATGACCAGATGGATGGCGCCCAGCAGCACCAACGACCGCGCCGCGCCGACGAATATGCCCACGATCCGGTCGATGCTGCCGAGTTGCGGATGCGCCTGCGCCCGCTTCGACAGGATGGAGCCGAAGATGCGGATGCCGAAATAGATCAGCAGGAAGGAGGCGATGGCCGCCGCGATCGTCCCCATCCAGTCCGGATTGACCAGCATCCGCCCTAGCGGCGCGGTCAGCGGAAGGGCGACCAAGGCGATGAAGGCCGCCAGCACGAAGCTCAGCAGGGTGATGACCTCGCGCGTCCCTCCACGCACCCAGCCGGCCGCGGCCGAGGCGAGGATGACCAGAATGGCGATAACGTCGAAACCGGTCATGCGCGCCTGGGGCCCTTGCTAACGCGGACTGACATCCCCCCCGCCGTCACCCTCGGGCTTGACCCGAGGGCCAGATTGTCCGCCCCCTCGTCGTCAGAAGGCTGGCTCCACTGGCGGCGCCAGCCGAACAGCAACCGCGGTCGCCCAACGTCCGACCCTCGGGTCAAGCCCGAGGGTGACGGTCGAGAAAAAAGCGGGAGGGAAGGGATCACGCCCTTCAATAGCGGTTTTGCGAGATTCGTTCGACCGCTTCGGTCAATCGCGTGACGGAGGTCACCTTGACCCCCTTGTCCTTGACCGTCAGCGGCGGCGTCAGCGCCTGATCGAAGCCCAGCTTCTGCGCTTCCCGCAGACGCGCCTCGGCCCGGCCCACGGCGCGCACCTCGCCGGACAGGCTGATCTCCCCGAATACGACGCAGCCCTGGGGCAGGGGGGTGTCCGTCGCTGAACTGATCAGGGCCGCCGCCGCCGCCAGATCCGCCGCCGGCTCATTGATGCGCAGGCCGCCCGCGACGTTCAGATAGACGTCCTGATCCCCGAACCCGAAGCCGCACCGCGCCTCCAGCACCGCCAGCACCATGGCCAGCCGCCCGGTGTCCCAGCCGACCACCGCCCGGCGCGGCGTGCCGTAGGCCGACTTCGACACCAGCGCCTGCATCTCGACCAGCACCGGCCGCGAGCCCTCGATACCCGCGAACACCGCCGCGCCCGGGGCCCGGTCCCGACCCTCGCCGAGGAACAGGGCCGAAGGGTTGGCCACTTCGCGCAGACCGGCGTCGCCCATCTCGAACACGCCGATCTCGTCGGTGGCCCCGAAACGGTTCTTGCCCGCCCTCAGGATGCGGAACGGATAGCCTCGCTCGCCCTCGAAGCTCAGCACGGCGTCGACCATATGCTCGACGACGCGGGGTCCCGCGACCTGTCCGTCCTTGGTCACATGGCCGACCAGCACCACGGCCACGCCCTGCGACTTGGCCAGCCGCACCATCTCCCCGGCGCAGGCGCGGACCTGCGTCACCGAGCCCGGACCGGCCTCATGGGCGTCGGACCACAGGGTCTGGATCGAATCGACGATGACGATGTCGAACTTCTCGCGCTTCAGCGTGCCGAGGATGTCTCTAAGCGCCGTGGCCGAGGCCAATTCGACCGGCGCCTTCTCCAGTCCCATCCTTTTGGCTCGGGCCCGGATCTGCTCGACCGCCTCCTCGCCCGAGATATAGGCCACCCGCCGCCCCGACAGGGCCGCGCGCCCCGCCACGTCCAGTAGCAGCGTCGACTTGCCGACGCCCGGATCGCCGCTAAGCAGGATCGCCGAACCCGGAACCACCCCGCCGCCGCAGACCCGGTCGAACTCGGCCACGCCGGTGATGATGCGCGGAGGCTCCGGGGTCTCGGACTGCAGGCCCTCGAACTGCACGCCGCGCCCGCGCGCAGCCGCGCTGGTCGCCGGCTTCATCGCCCCCGGAGGCGCCGCGCGGCTCTCCTCGACGATCGAATTCCACTGGCCGCACGCCCCGCACTGGCCGGACCACTTGCCGTGGACCGCCCCGCAGGACTGACAAACATAGATCGCGCCGTCTCTCGCCATGGGTCCGGCTTACAGGAGTCGCGGGCAGACGGGCAGGGGGTCGGCCCGGGGGTACGTCCAGAAATGACGTACGGGCTACCGTCTCCTCCCTGTTCGCGCAGCGAATGGGGAGGGGAACCGCGAAGCGGTGGAGGGGTGTTGATCGTGCGCCTTGCTTCTACCCCTCCACCCCTTCGGGGTCCCCCTCCCCATCGCCTCCGGCGACAGGGAGGAGACGGGGTGACGACCCGATGAAGACTCTCGCCCTCCCTGACCCGAGACTCTCGAGACATTTATCCGCCCATCCGGCCCCCTCGATTCCCCGTCCGCTCCTCGAGAAACCGCCTGCGTCCGTTTCTGACGCATCACCATGCATACTGGATCAAATCCCCACGGGGACTGGTCATTGACAACGCCTCATCCCTCCCGGAGCCGCCTCAGGCCCCGGCGTTCGCCTCCCGACGAGCCGATTGCCCCGGCCCGATCGTCATGACGATTTTTTCGTGTGACCATCGGGACTCCCGCCCCGAACCTGTGTGTTCCGCGGCGCACCCGGTTGCCCGCCCATCCCCGCCATGCCAGCTTCGCGTCCACAGGGGAGTTCCAATCATGCTGCATCGTCTGGCCGCCGCCGCCATCGCCCTCACGCTCGGCCTCGCCGCCCCCGCCCAGGCCGACACCCTGGTGGTCACGGCCGCCCGCATGGTCGATGTCGAGCGCGGCCGCTACGTCGACAATCCCGTCGTCGTGGTCACCGACGGCCGGATCACCGCCGTCGGAACCGCCATGCCGACGAACCTGCCCGCCGACGCGCGGCGTCTCGACCTGCCCGGCCTGACCCTGCTGCCCGGTCTGATCGACATGCACGTCCATCTGGCCGGCACACCCTATGTCTCCGGCTTCACGGTGCTGGAGTACGCCGACGATTTCGAGACGGTGCTGCAGGTGCCGAACGCCCGGGCCAATCTCATGGCCGGCTTCACCACGGTGCGGAATCTTGGCGGGCCCGACTTCGCCGACGTCGCCCTGCGTCAGGCCATCGACGCCGGTTTCATCGAGGGTCCCCGCGTCATTCCGGCGGGCGTGTCGTTCGGCGCGACCGGCGGCCACTGCGACGCCACCGGTCTTCCGCGCTCCATGGCGCAGGCGAACGACTACAACGCCGACAGCGTCGACGAGGCCCGCCACAGCGTGCGCGAGATCCGCAAATATGGCGCCCAGGTGATCAAGGTCTGCGCCACCGGCGGGGTCTTCTCGCGCAACACCGAGCCGGGCCAGCAGCAAATGACCCTGGCCGAACTGACCGCCGTCGCCGACGAGGCGCATATGTGGGGTCTGAAAGTCGCCGCCCACGCCCACGGCGCCTCGGGCATCCGCGACGCCATCCGGGCCGGCATCGACACGATCGAACATGCCTCGCTGATCGACGCCGAGGGCATACGGCTGGCGGTCCAGCACGGGACCTGGCTGTCGATGGACATCTACAACACCGACTTCACCCAGGCGACCGGGACCGAGTTCGGCGTCACCGAGGACAACCTGCGCAAGGACCGCGAGATCGGCCAGCTGCAGCGCGACAATTTCCGCGCCGCACACCGCGCCGGGGCCCGGATGGTGTTCGGCACCGACGCCGCCATCTATCCGCATGGCCAGAACGCCAAACAGTTCGCGGTCATGGTCGAATACGGCATGACCCCCGTCGAAGCGATCCGCGCCGCCACCTGGAACGCCGCTCAGGCGCTGGGCCGGGAAGGGGACGTCGGGGCCATCGCCGCCGGGCGTTATGGCGACCTGATCGCGGTGTCGGGCGACCCGCTGGCCGATGTGCGAATGCTGGAAACCGTGCCCGTGGTCATCAAGGGCGGAGCGGTAGTCCGGGACGTCCGCTGAGCCTCAGACGTAGAGGCGCGGCACCCGCGCCGTGACCGAGGTCAGCAGTTCATAGGCGATGGTCCCCGCGGCCGTCGCCGCGTCATCCAGCATCCGGTTCGCGCCGAACAGCTCGACCCGGTCGCCGACCGCGACATCCAGCCCGGTGACATCGACGGCGCAGACGTCCATCGACACCCGCCCCACGATCGGGCGCAGCTGACCCGCGACCGAGACCTTCCCCCTGGGACTGTACGCCCTCAGCACGCCGTCGGCGTAGCCGGTGGCGCAGGTCGCGATCCGCCGCGGCGCATCGGCCAGGAAGCCGCGCGAATAGCCGACGCTCTCGCCCGCCGGAACCTCGCGCACCTGCAGCACCTCGGCCGCCAGCGTCGCCACGGGCCGGATGCGGTCGTCGGGTCGTCCCTCGGGTCCGCCGCCGTACAGGCAGATGCCCGGCCTCAGGGCGTCAAAGGCATAGTCCGGCCCCAGGAAGGCGCCGCCGGAGTTGGCGAAAGACCGCACCGTCCCCGGATACCGCGCCGCGGCCGCCGCGAAGGCGTCCCGCTGCCGTGCGTTCATTGGCTCGGCCGGATCGTCCGCGCAGGCCAGATGGCTCAGGACCAGATCCAGCCCCTCGACGGCGTCCGGCGCGTCCTCGACGCGGAAGCCCAGCCGGTTCATGCCTGTGTCGATCTGCAGGCCGCAGGGACCGCCTCCGGCCGCCTGCCACTCAGCCAGCTGCGTTCCCGTGTTCAGCACAGGCTTGAGCCCCGCCGTCCGCAGCCGCACGGCCCGGCCCGCCAGACAGCCGTCCAGCACATAGATGGCGACATCGGCGCCCAGCGCTGCGCGTAGCCGCTCCCCCTCGCTCGTCCGCGCCACGAAGAAGGTCCGGGCGCCCTCGGCCACCAGCCGTTCGGCGCAGGCGGACGCGCCCAGCCCATAGCTGTCGGCCTTGACCACGGGGTGCACGGGCGCGCCGCCCGCCGCCTGGAGCGTGTGGAAGTTCGCGGCGAGCGCGTTCAGGTCAATCGTAAGCGTGGCCGGTGCGGGCATCCCGCCATCTATGGCGACCCGGTTGTGCGATGCAACACACGAGCCGCTACAGCAGGATCGTCAGGGACACATGGAGTAATAAGTCCAGACTGCCGTGTCCGTTACGACTCCCCAGGTGTCGGGATCTCCCTCGCAATAGATGACTGCGCCGCCCACGAGCTGACCGCCCGACAGGTAGTCGATGGTCGCCCAGATCTGCTGCGATGTCGTGGTGGCGGCCACTGATGCGGTCGCCGTTCCGGAAGCCGCTGTCAGCGCCAGCGCTGACGCCACGGCAAGTTTGGCCAGGATCTTCATGGTTGAATTCCCTCCGGGGCAGAAGCGCCCTGCAAGTATCACTACTCCTGATTGATCAATTTCTCAATCTCCGGGTGTGAACTCCGTCAGAGGCGATCGAACGCGAGCCCGTCCGCGTCAAACAGATGCGCCTGATCGGCCGGGACCTTCAGGCTCAGTGTCTCGCCCGCCGAGGGCCGTGCATCACCCGGCAGCAGCACCGTCACCGGCGTCTCTCCCGCGGTCAGATAGGCGTAGGTGGCGTGGCCCAGCGTCTCGACGAAGATCACCTTCGCGCTGATCGCATCGCCCTTGCCAACGGTCGCCAGATGTTCGGGCCGCACGCCCAGAGTGACCTTGTCGCCGGCCTTGGCCCGTGCCGCGTTGACCGCCACCTTCAGCGTTTCGCCCGCCGGGGTGCGCACTGTCGCGCCCTTGGCCGTCGCGGTCACGATTCCGGCGGTCAGCAGGTTCATCTTCGGACTGCCGATGAACTCGGCCACGAACAGGTTGCGGGGCCGTTCGTACAGGTCCATCGGCTTGCCCACCTGTTCGATCCGGCCGGCGTTCAGCACCACGATCCGGTCGGCCAGGGTCATGGCCTCGACCTGGTCGTGGGTGACATAGACCATGGTCGTCTTCAGCCGCTCATGCAGGCTGGCGAACTCGTAGCGCATCCGCACGCGGAGGGCGGCGTCGAGGTTGGACAACGGCTCGTCGAACAGGAAGACCTGCGGCTCGCGCACGATGGCCCGGCCAATGGCGACGCGCTGCCGCTGGCCGCCGGACAGGGCCTTGGGCTTGCGGTCCAGATAGTCGGTGATGTTCAGCGTCTCGGCCGCGCCGCGCACCCGGCGGTCAATCTCGGCCTTGTTCGCCTTGGCCAGCTTCAGCCCGAACGCCATGTTCTCGTACACGCTCATGTGCGGATACAGGGCGTAGGACTGGAACACCATGGCGATGCCCCGGTCGGACGGGCTCAGGTCGTTGACCGGGCGGCCGCCGATGACGATGTCGCCGCCGGTCTGTTCTTCCAGACCCGCGATGGTCCGCAGAAGGGTGGACTTGCCGCAGCCCGAGGGGCCGACGAAGACCACGAACTCGCCGTCCGCGATCTCCAGATCGATGCCTTTGAGGACCTCGGTGGTCCCGAAGCTCTTGGTCACGCCGGTCAGCCGGACGTCCGCCATATGTTTCCCTGCCCGCAGCTTCTTGTTCGGCCCGTGGAGGCCGGTTTTGCGGTTACCGTAAACGGTTACAGGCCGGGATCAACCTCGCGGTCGGCGAGGCGGGCAGGGGTCAGCGCGGACCCTTGGCCTTGTACGGCGGCTTTGCTCCGGCGGGCTTGCCGCGAGCGTCCTTCGCCGCCCAGGGACGGTCGCCGCCCTTGGGCTTGCCCTTCCACGGTTTGTCGCCGGCGGCGGCTGCAGGGGCCTCAGCGTCGGATCGCGGCGTCCAGGGCGTCTTACCCTCGGCCGCGGGTTTCTTGACCCAAGGCTTCTTGCCCGGAGGCGTCGGATCGTTCGGCGTGCGCTTGACCCAAGGCTTCTTGCCCTCGGCGGCCGGAGCGGCCGGGTCTTCGCGTTTCACCCAAGGCTTCTTGTCGGCCTGTGGACGGTCCTCTCGGGCCTTCCATGCGGGCTTGTCGCCGGTTTCCTCGCGCTTGACCCAAGGCTTCTTGCCTTCAGCCGGAGCGGCGTCGTCACGTTTGACCCAAGGCTTTTTCGCGCCCTCGGGACGATCCTCGCGAGCCTTCCAGGCCGGCTTGTCGCCGCCTTCCTCGCGCTTGGTCCACGGCTTCCTGTCCGGGCGGTCGCCGCCAGCGGGCTTCTTGTCCCAGCGGCTGACGGGCTTCTCCTGCGGGCCCGGCTTCACGGCCGGATCGATCTTGACCCCTTCCTCGAGGCCCAGGGCGATGGCGGCCTCGAACTTCGCCTGCATCTCCTTGGTGATCTCGAACTTGGTCTCGCGCTCGAAGATCTTGATCGAGCCGATGTCGCGCTTTGTGACGTGGCCCAGACGGCAGATCGTCGGCATCAGCCATTTCGGGTCGGCGTTCTTGTCGCGGCCGATGTTGATCCGGTACCAGGCCATGTCGCCCCCGCGGGCGAAGTCCGTGTACGGAACGTCGGCCTGACCCTTGTCGTTCTTGCCGGTCTCCTGCTGACGCTTCATGCGGTCGTCGTCATAGACGTCTTCCGGCGCCGGCAGCTTGGTCTGGTACAGGCGGATCAGGGCGGCGGCGATCTGTTCGGGCGTGCTCTTCTCCAGAAGCTGCTTGCCGAGGGCCAGCGTGTCCTCGTCCTCGACCGGGGCGGTCAGGACGGGGTCGGCCAGCATGCGCTTGCGGTCGTTCTCGAGGATCATCTCCGCCGAGGGCGGACCGGACCATTCAGCCTTGATCCCGGCCGAGCCCAGCATCAGCTCCACCTTGCGGCGGCGCGTATAGCTGACCAGCAGGACCGAGACGCCCTTCTTGCCCGCGCGGCCGGTACGGCCCGAGCGGTGCAGCAGGCCGGCCTTGTTCACGGGGATTTCGGCGTGGATGACCAGACCCAGATCGGGCAGGTCCAGACCGCGCGCCGCCACGTCGGTGGCGACGCAGACGCGGGCGTGGCCGTCGCGCAGGGCTTGCAGGGCTTCCGAGCGTTGGCTCTGGGTCAATTCGCCCGACAGGCCGACGACCGAGAAGCCGCGCTCGCGCAAGCTGGAGGTCAGGTGTTTCACCCGCTCACGCGTATTGGCGAAGACCAGGGCGCCGGGGGCCTCGAAGTAGCGAAGCACGTTGACGACCGCGAGCTCGACCTCGTTCGGGGCGACGCGGATGGCCTTGTATTCGATGTCGGCGTGCGAGCCGGCGCCAGCGACCGTGTCGATCCGCAGCGCGTCCTTCTGATAGGTCTTGGCCAGCTGCACGATATCGCGCGCCAGCGTCGCCGAGAACAGCAGGGTGCGGCGCTCGGCCGGGGCGGCATCGAGGATGAAGGTCAGGTCTTCCTGGAAGCCCATATCCAGCATCTCGTCGGCTTCATCGAGCACGACGGCCTGTAGGGTCGACAGGTCCAGCGAGCCGCGCTCGACGTGGTCGCGCAGGCGGCCGGGGGTGCCGACGACGATATGGCAGCCGCGGTTCAGCGCCTGACGCTCGACCTTGGGGTCCATGCCGCCGACGCAGGAGACGATGCGGGCGCCGGTCTGGGCGTACAACCATTGCAGTTCGTTGGAGACCTGCAGGGCCAGTTCACGGGTCGGAGCGATGACCAGGGCCACGGGCGCGCCGTATTCGGCGAATTTCTCGGCCTCGCCGAGGAGGGTGGGGGCCAGGGCCAGGCCGAAGGCGACGGTCTTGCCCGAACCAGTCTGGGCGCTGACCAGCAGGTCGCGGCCGGAACCGTCTTCGTTCAGTGAGGCGTCAAGGACGGCGGACTGAACCGGCGTGGGCTCGGCGTAGCCGCGTTCGGAAAGGGCGCGGTCGAGCGCGGGATGACTGGCGGGGAAAGGCATGGGGCAGTCCGTAAGGCGCCAACGCGGCGCGCGCCAGCCTCGCCCCGGGGAGGGGGCCACCGGCAAAGGGCGGGGCATATGCGCCCGGATCAAGGCCGAAGGGTGGCCCTGCCTGCCTCAAACCGGCGAGAATGACCGCTGACAGACCCTTGTTTCACGGGCAGAGTGCCGTTTCGGGGGACCTCATGCTGAAATCCGTGCTTATCGCCACCACCGCGCTGACGCTCGCCTCCATGGTCGGCGCTGTTTGGGCGCAGGAGCTTACTCCGCCGCAGAGGCCTGTCGGAAGCCGGCCCGCCGCGCAATCGACGCCCGCGGATGCGCGGGAGGCGGGGACCCTGACCAACGGACGGCCCGTTCGCGGCCAGCTGGCCCGGGGCGACGAGACATTGCAGAGCGGTGAATACACCGATGAATTCACCTTCACGGCCCGGCGGGGCCAGACTTATGAGCTGACCCTCTCGTCCTCGGCCTTCGACCCCTATCTGCTGGTGCGCGGTCCGGGCGGGCTGAGCGAGGACAATGACGACGATCCCGCCGCGCGCGGCTCTCACGACAGCCGGCTGCGTTTCACCGCCCCGGCTGACGGCCAGGTCGAGGTGTCGGCGACCAGTTACGAGCCTGGAGAGACAGGCACCTACACCCTCACGCTCGGTGGGGCCGCGGCGAGACCCGCCGCATCGCCCGCGGGCGCCGCCTCCGACGGCGCGGTTCGCGTTGGGCAGACGCTGGAAGGACGGCTGGGCGCCGGCGACCGTCAGCTGGACAGCGGCGAATACATCAACAGCTATGTGCTGCGCGGGCGCCGCGGCCAGACGCTGGACCTGCGGCTGACCTCCACGGCCTTCGACCCCTATGTCGCCATCAGCGGGCCCGGCGACTTCTCGGCCTTCAACGACGACGATCCGGCCGTAACCGACGGGCGCAATAGCCGGTTGGTCGTGACCCTGCCGGCCGACGGCGACTACCGCATCACCGCCACCAGCTACGCCTCGGGCGAGCAGGGCGGCTATCGCCTTGCGGTGCTGGACGGCGCGGGGGCCGCAACCCCGGCCCCGCTGGCGGTGCGCCCCTCCGAACGCGCCTCGGCCGACGGCGGGATCACCATCGGCCAGACGGTCAGCGGCTCGCTGGACGCCGGGGACGAGACGCTCGATTCGGGTGAATACGTCGATAATTTCCGCTTCACCGGCCGTCGCGGCCAGCGGGTGGCGGTCGAACTGACCTCCTCGGCCTTCGACGCCTACACCATACTGAGAACCCCTTCGGGCGATCAGCAGGAGAATGACGACGCCCGCGACGGCGGCCACGACAGCCGTCTCGACACCGTCCTGGCCGAGGACGGCGAATACGAGGTCATGGTCACCTCCTACGCGCCTGGCGAGACGGGCTCGTACCGCTTCAGCGTCAGCCCCAGCCAGGGCTCGCCGCGGCAGGCCTCGGTGCAGGGCGGAGCGCGGGTGTTCGCGGTCATGGTCGGGGTGTCCGACTACGGCGGCGCCCAGACACCGCTCGACTTCACCGACGAGGACGCCCGCAAGCTGGCCGAAACCCTCAGCGCGGACGGCTCGCTGAATGACGCCAGCGTGGTGCTGACCAACGCCGAGGCCACGGTCGCCGGCGTGCGCCGCGCCTTCGCCCGGGTCGCGGCGGAGGCGGGGCCAGAGGACACCTTCCTGTTCTTCTTCTCGGGTCATGGCGACCAGTCCGAGGTCGCCGTCAGCGGGCTGGAGCCGGATGGCAAGTCCGAGGCCATCGTGCTGCGCGACGGCGAAATCAGCGACACCGAGATGGCCACGCTGTTCGGTTCGCTGCGCACCCGTCTGTCGCTGCTGGTGATCGATTCCTGCTTCTCGGGCGGCTTCGCGCGCAACGTCGTGGACCGGCCGGGCGTGATGGGGCTGTTCAGCTCGGAAGAGGACCTGACCAGCGCCGTGGCCGATAAATTCCAGGCAGGGGGCTATCTGTCCCACTTCCTGCGCACGGGCATGGGCGGCGAGGCCGACGCCGATGGCGACCGTCTGGTCACCGCCGGCGAACTCGCCACCTACCTGCGCCGCCAGTTCCGTGAACAGGTCGAGAGCGTCGAGTCCGAAACCCAGGACGGCCAGCGCAACTATCAGAACCTGGTCGTCGACCGCGGCGGCGTGCAGGTCGACGACGTGATCGTGCGGCTGCCGGCGACGGCGGCGGGCGGGCAATAATCGGCAAGGATGATGGTGGATGCGACAGGGATTGAACCTGTGACCCCCTCGGTGTGAACGAGGTGCTCTCCCGCTGAGCTACGCATCCATATCGGGCCCCGTCATCGGGGAGGCGGCGACATAGCCCGGTCGTCCCGGAGGCGCAAGATGTCAGATGCCGGCGCCCCGCACCGCCTCGGGCGTCTCGGCGTCCGGATCGCCCGGCAGCCAGGCGACGTGGCCGTCATAGATCGCCTCGTCGAGGATGCCTTCCTCCTTCGCCACCAGCACGGGGACCAGCATCTGGCCGGTGACGTTGGTGGCGGTGCGGATCATGTCGACGATGCGGTCGATGGCGACGATATAGCCGATCCCCTCCAGCGGCAGGCCGGCGGTGGTCAGGGTCAGCGTCAGCATGACGATGCTGGTCCCCGGCACGCCCGCGGTGCCCAGCGAGCCCAGCACCGCCGTCAGACCGATCAGCACATACTGGGTCAGCGACAGGTCGATCTGGAAATACTGGGCGATGAAGATGGCGGCGATGGCCGGATAGATGGCGCCGCAACCGTCCATCTTGACGTTGGCGCCCAGCGGCACGGCAAAGGCGGCGTAGGCCTGCGGCACCCCCAGCCGTTCGACCGTCTGTCGCAGCGTGATCGGCAGGGTGCCCAGCGACGACGACGTGGCGAAGGCCGTCTGCTGGGCCGCGAACGCCCCGCGGAAGAAGCTGACGATCTTCAGTCCGTGCAGCTTCAGCAGGCCGGAATAGACCACCAGGATGTGGAACAGGCAGGCGGCGTAGATGGCGAGAATGAACTTGCCCAGCGGCAGCAGGGCTTCCCAGCCATAGCCGCCCACCACCGCGCCTATCAGGCCGAATACCCCGAACGGGGTCAGCTGGATGACCCAGCGGGTGATGCGGAAGACGATGGCCGAGCCCTCATCGACGAATCGTCGCGCCGTCGCCGCCCGGTCGCCCAGCGCCACCAGCGCGCCTCCGACCAGGGCCGAGAAGAAGATGATCTGCAGAACCTTGCCCTCGCTGAGCGCCGCGAAGGGGTTGGTGGGGACGATGCCGATCAGTACATCCAGCGGAGTCGGGATGACCCGCTCCTTCACCTCGCCCAGCGGCAGGTTCTCAAGCCCGAGACCCGGGTTGATTAAATGCCCGAAGGCGAAACCCACCAGAACAGCCAGCAGCGACGTGATGGCGAACCAGACGAGAGTCCGCAGCCCGAGCCGCACCGCGCCGGCGCCTTCGCCCAGCTTCGCGATCGAGCTGGCGATGGTGAACAGCACCAGCGGGGCCACCACCATGCGGATCAGGTTCAGATAGACGTCGCCGATCGGCTGCAACCAGACCCCGGCCTGTTCACGCAGGATCAGGCCGGCGAGTATGCCGAGCACGAAACCGGCGGCGGTGCGCTGCCACAGGGGGATCGCGAAGAAGCGACGGAGCATGGGCGGCCTCGATCTGACGAGCCTTGCACATGTTAGCTGTCCCGACGATCCGCAACCGTCGGGGCTGCGGATTCAGCCGATCAGACGGTCGATCGCGGCCGGCAGCTCGTCGAAATGGGCGATCACGGCGTCCGCCCCCAGCGCCTCGGCCGGGGTATCGGTATAGCCGAAGCTCGTGAGGATGCAGGGCACCCCCGTCGCACGGGCCGCGTCCAGATCGGTGATGCTGTCGCCGACCATGATCGCCCGCGCCGGGTCGCCGCCGGCCAGAAGCACGGTCTCCCGGATATGGGCGGCGTCCGGCTTCTTCGCCGACACGGACTGGGGTCCGCAGATGACAGCGAAGCGGTCGGACAGGCCAATGGCTTCGAACAGGGCGACGGCGAGATCTGTGGGCTTGTTTGTGGCGACGCACAGGATCGCGCCGCGCGCCGTTAGTTGATCCAGCGCCTCGACCGAGCCCGGATAGGCGGTGCTGTGGTCGGCGATATGTTCGAGATAATCGGCCAGAAACGCCTCGAGCAGGGGCGGGGATCCGGCCTCGTCCCAATGCGCGCCCGCCGCCTCGAACCCGCGCTTCAACAGGGCGACCGCGCCATGGCCGATCAGGTTGCGGGCCGATTCCAGCGGAACGGGCGGCAGGTCCTGCTGCGCCAGCAGCCGGTTCAGCGTCCCCACCAGATCGGGCGCCGTCTCCACCAGCGTGCCGTCCAGATCAAAGGCGATCGTCCAGCCTTCGAGGTCGCGCGTCGTCATTGGCGTCTCCCGTCGGCCGCCGTGATGGGCTAGACCGCTGGCGACGACTAACCGCCGGACCGATTCATGACCAGCACTCACCCCAGAGCCGCCATTATCCTCGCCGCCGGCCAGGGCACGCGGATGAAATCGGCCCTGCCAAAGGTGCTGCACCCGGTCGGCGGCCGGGCCATGCTGGATCACGCCATCGACGCGGCCGAGGCGCTGGGCTGCGAACGGATCGTCGTGGTGGTCGGCGCCCATTCGCCCGAGGTGCGCGACCACGTCGTCAAAAGGCTGGGTGAGGACGCCATCGCCATTCAGGATCCGCCGCTGGGCACCGGCCACGCCGTCCGCGCCGCGGAGGCCGTGCTGAGCGATTTCGTGGGACAGGTGGTGATCACCTATGGCGACGTGCCGCTGCTGCGCGGCGCCGACATCGAGCCCGTTTTCGCCGCGCATGAGGGCGTCACCGTCATCGGGTTCGAGGCCCGCGATCCGGGCGCCTACGGCCGGCTGGTCATGGAAGGCGATGCGCTCGCCGCCATCACCGAGGCGAAGGAAGCGTCGCCCGAAATCCTCGCCCTGACCGCCTGCAACTCGGGCGTCATGGCCGCGCCCGTCGGACTGCTGTTCGAACTGCTGGCCGAGGTCCGCAACGACAACGCCAAGGGCGAATACTATCTGACCGACGTGGTCGAACTGGCCCGCAGGCGCGGCGCCCCGACCCGCGCCGTCTTCGCCGACGAGGACGCCGTCATGGGCGTCAACGCCCAAGGCGAACTCGCCGTGGCCGAGGCCCTGTTCCAGAAGGTCCAGCGCGAGACCTTCCTCGCCGCCGGGGTCACCATGCCGGCCCCGGAGACGGTGCATTTCTCGTTCGACACCGAAGTCGGCGGCGGTACGACGATCGAGCCTTTCGTCGTCTTCGGTCCGGGCGCCAGGATCGCCGCCGGCGCCCGCATCCGCAGCTTCAGCCACATCGAGGGCGCATCTGTCGCCTCAGGCGCGGAAGTCGGCCCCTACGCGCGCTTGCGTCCCGGCGCGGATCTGGGCGAGGGCGCCAAGGTCGGAAACTTCGTCGAGGTGAAGAACGTCCGCATGGGCAAGGGCTCCAAGGCCAACCACCTGGCCTATCTCGGCGACGGCGAGGTGGGGGCGAAGGCCAACATCGGCGCGGGTACGATCTTCTGCAACTACGACGGCTTCTTCAAACACCGCACGACGGTGGGCGAGGGGGCCTTCGTCGGCTCCAACAGTTCGCTGGTCGCCCCGATCACCATCGGCGCGGGCGCCATGGTGGGCTCCGGCTCGGTGATCACTCGCGACGTCGCGCCGGGCGACCTGGCGCTGGCCCGCGGCGAACAGCAGGCGAAGACCGGCTGGGCCGCGCGCTTCATGGAAAAGATGCGGGCGAAGAAGGCGTTGAAAGCGAAATGAGCGCGGACGATCAGAAACGCGGGGCGGGCGAAGCCGCCGCCGAACGCGTGGAAGCCGGCATGGTTGTCGGCCTCGGCACCGGATCGACCGCGGCCTGGTTCGTCAAGGCGCTGGCCGCGCGCAACCTGACCGGCCTGCGCTGCGTGCCGACCTCGGAGGCCACCGCAGAGCTGGCGCGCGAACTGGGGCTGACGCTTTCGACGCTGGGAGACACCCCCCGCATCGACCTGACCGTCGACGGGGCCGACGAGATCGGTCCGGGACTGGCCCTGATCAAGGGCGGCGGCGCGGCCCTGCTGCGCGAGAAACTGGTCTGGGAGGCGTCGTCGCGCTGCATCGTCATCGCCGACGCCGGCAAGGTGGTGAAGACGCTCGGCGCCTTCGCCCTGCCGATCGAGGTCGTCGCCTTCGGTCACAAGACCACAGCCAACCGCATCGCCGACGTGCTGTCGGACCACGAGATCGCCATGCCGGCGCGCGTCCGCACAGCTGAGCGCGGTCTGGTCCGCACCGACGGGGGCAATCTGATCTATGACGCGAAATGCGTCGCCATCCACGACCCGGTGCGGCTGGCCGACGACCTGAAGCTGATCACCGGCGTGGTCGAGCATGGCCTGTTCCTCGACCTCGCCGACGAGGCCATCATCGGCTTGGATTCCGGCGTGGACCTCCTAACTCCGTAAGCCCTCGGTTCCGAAAGCTGACAAATGGCTGACTACGACTACGACCTTTTTGTCATCGGCGCCGGCTCGGGCGGCGTGCGCGCCGCGCGGCTGACCGCGCTCGGCGGCAAGCGCGTCGCCATCGCCGAGGAGTTCCGGGTCGGCGGCACCTGCGTGATCCGCGGCTGCGTGCCCAAGAAATTCATGGTCATGGCCTCGGACTTCGCCCACCAGTTCGAGACAGCGGAAGGCTACGGCTGGACAGTAGAGGCTTCGTTCGACTGGCCGAAATTCATCCATGCCAAGGATGTCGAAATCGCCCGCCTGTCTGGCATCTACGCCGCCAACCTGGGCAAGGCGGGCGTCGATCTGGTCCACGGGCGCGCCGTGCTGAAGGACGCCCACACCGTCGAGATCATCGGCAAGAACCAGACGATCACGGCCGAGAAGATCCTGATCGCCACCGGCGGCCGCCCGTGGATGCCCGACGACATGCCGGGCATCGAGCACGCCATCACCTCGGAAGAGGCCTTCCACCTGCCGGAACTGCCGAAGCGCATCCTGATCGCAGGCGGCGGCTATATCGCCGTGGAGTTCGCCGGCATCTTCGCCGGGCTGGGCGTCGAGACCACCCTGATCTATCGCGGCCCCAACATCCTGCGCGGCTTCGACGACGACGTGCGCGCCCATCTGGCCGGCGAGATCGAGAAGCGTGGCATCAAGGTGATCCTCGGCTGCCAGCACACGGCCATCGAGAAGACCGCGGCAGGACTAGTGAACAAGCTCGGGAACGGCATGGAGATCGAGACCGACGTGGTCATGTTCGCCACCGGCCGCGTTCCGCATGTGAAGGACCTCGGGCTTGAGGCCGCGGGCGTGGCCCTGAACGACAAGGGCGCGATCCAGGTCGATACGCTGTCGAAGACCAGCGCCGAAAACATCTGGGCCATCGGCGACGTCACCGACCGGATGAACCTGACGCCAGTCGCCATCCGCGAGGCCGTCGCCTTCCACGAGACGGTCTTCCGCGATAACCCGCAGCATTTCGACTACGAGGCGGTGGCCACCGCAGTCTTCAGCCAGCCGCCGGTCGGCACCGTGGGCCTGTCCGAGAGCGAGGCGCGCCATTCCTGCCCCGGCGCCGTCGACGTCTACGTCACCCGCTTCCGGCCGATGAAATACGCCTTCACCGGCTCGGACGAGCGGGTGCTGATGAAACTGGTGGTCGACGCCGAGAGCCAGAAGGTGGTCGGCGTCCACATCGTCGGTCCCGAGGCGCCAGAGATGATCCAGTTGGCCGCCATCGCCGTGAAGGCCGGCTTGACCAAGGCCCAGTGGGACGCCACCTGCGCGGTCCACCCGACCATGGCCGAGGAACTGGTCACGCTTAAGGAAAAGCAGTCGAACAACACCTCGGCGGGGTAGGTGCGACCGATAGTGACGTAGCGGCATGCCAGACTGCCGGAATGACCGATGTGACGCCCATTCCTCCGCCGACGCCATCAACGCGAACCGACGCTTCGGACGCTTCGGACGCTTCGGACGCTTCGGACGGTGTTTTTTGGGCCGGACAGGGAGAACAGCGACGGTCGGAGGCATGCTGCGACACAGCCTTCGTTGTCCCCGGCGATGCGAGCGCCTATCCTTAGGGCATGAGTACGCGCTGGACCCCAGATAGCTGGAGACAAAAGCCCGTTGTGCAGATGCCGACGGACTATCCCGACATGGCCGCCCTTGGCCGGGTCGAGGACGAGCTTCGGGCCCTGCCCCCGCTGGTCTTCGCCGGCGAGGCGCGGCATCTGACCGCCAAGCTGGCCCAGGTCGAGGCGGGCAACGCCTTCCTGCTGCAAGGCGGCGATTGCGCCGAGAGCTTCAAGGAGTTCTCGACCGACAACATTCGCGATACCTTCCGTCTGATCCTGCAGATGGCGGTAGTCCTGACCTTCGCCGGCGGCAAGCCGGTGGTGAAGGTCGGCCGCATCGCCGGCCAGTTCGCCAAGCCGCGCTCCTCCTCGCTGGAGACGATCGGCGACGAAACCCTGCCCAGCTACCGCGGCGACATCATCAACGGCATGGCCTTCACGCCCGAAGAGCGTCTGCCTGATCCGCAGCGCCTGCTGCGCGCCTACAATCAGTCGGCCTCGACCCTGAACCTGCTGCGCGCCTTCGCCGGCGGCGGCTATGCCGACCTGTACAACATCCACCGCTGGACCATGGGGTTCGCGGCCGACAGCGCCTACGGCCACAAATACCGCGAACTGGCCGACAAGATCACCGAGGCCCTGACCTTCATGGAGGCCGTCGGCGTGACGCCGGAAAGCCATCCCGACCTCAGCCGGGTCGAGGTCTTCACCAGCCACGAGGCCCTGCTGCTGAACCTCGAAAGCGCCCTGACCCGTCTGGATGGGGCGACGGGCGAGTGGTTCGACACCTCGGCCCACATGGTCTGGATCGGCGAGCGCACCCGCCAGCTGGACGGCGCCCACGTCGAGTTCGCGCGGGGCATCAAAAACCCCATCGGCCTCAAGTGCGGCCCGACCATGGAGCCGGAAGACCTGCTGCCGCTGATCGACGCCCTGAACCCGGACAACACGCCCGGACGCCTGACCCTGATCGGTCGCTTCGGCGCGGACAAGGTCGGCGACCGCCTGCCGCGTCTGATGAAGGCGGTGAAGGCCGAGGGCCGGCGCGTCGTCTGGTCGATCGACCCCATGCACGGCAACACGCTGAAAGCGGGCAACGGCTACAAGACGCGGCCGTTCGAACGCATCCTCGCCGAGGTCCGCGGCTTCATCGACGTGGCCGAGGCCGAGGGCGTCCACCCGGGCGGCGTGCATCTGGAGATGACCGGCCAGAACGTCACCGAATGCCTCGGCGGCGCCCAGGCCCTGACCGAAGACGACCTGTCCAGCCGCTATCACACCCATTGCGACCCGCGCCTTAACGCCGACCAGTCGCTGGAACTGGCCTTCCTCGTCGCCGAACGGCTGAAGGCCGGACGCCGGTCGCAGTCGGAGGCGGCGTAGGATGGACGGCGTCGGCAGACCTTCAGACGACGACGCCGGCGGCCGCTGCGCCTATCAGGGCGCGCCGGGCGCCTTCAGCCACGAAGCCTGTCTCGATCTGCGTCCGTGGGACGAGGCGGTGCCCTATGACTCCTTCGAAAGCGCGCTCGAAGCCTTGAAGGCCGGCGAGGTCGGCTGCGCCCTGATCCCGGTCGAGAACACGACCATCGGCCGGGTCGAACCGGCCGCATCGCTCGTCGAGGCCGCTGGCCTGACCGTCGTGTCCGAAGTCTGGCGTCCGATCCGCCTCGCCCTGATGGCCCCTCCGGGAGCCACGCTACGCAGCGTCAAAACCGCCGAGAGCCACCCCGCCGCCCTACGCCAATGCCCCGGGTCCCTGGCCGAGCTGGGCCTGACCGCCATCGAGGCCTTCGACACCGCCGGCGCCGCCCGCGCCGTGGCCGAAGCCGGCGACCCGACCCGCGCCGCCGTGGCTCCCACGCGCGCCGCCGAGGTCTACGAACTGTCGATCCTGCGCAACGATATCCAGGATTCCGAAGATAACCGGACGCGATTTGTCCTGCTCAGCGTCAATCCGGGTTGACGCCGCACGATCCATCCGGCCTTTGAGGCCCATGGTCCGCTCGCAAGCCATCGCTGCGACTGCAAACGCCCGCGTTTTCGCGGCTGCGAACCTGTATTTCTACGGCTTTCGATACGCCGGCTGAGGCGTCGGGAACATCGTCCTGACGGCCTCGCCGGCGACCGCCCCGCAACGGGGCGGCGGCTCGCAAAACCCCTCAGCGCCGTAATCGAAATCGAAAGTCCTCTCCCGTGCCCCATTCCAGTACCAAGCCCGCCCTCCAGCAAGTCTGGCCGTCGCCCGTCGCCGCGCCCATGACCGACATCTCGCCCGAACACATGGCCCTGGCGGCCCTGCGCCACGAGATCGACCACCTCGACGACGAACTGCTGGCGCTGTTCGAGCGCCGCCTCGCCATCGCCGCCCGGGTCGGTCAGGCCAAGGACGCGCCCGCCGGCCCTCATGTGAAACTTCGTCCCGACCGCGAGCAGGCTGTGCTGGCGCGGATGCTGGACAAGGCCCGACCCGACAACCGGGAGGCCGTCGAATCCTTGTGGCGGCAGATCGTCGGCTGGGGTCTGGCGCGTCAGGGCCGCATCCAGGTGCAGGTCTGGTCGCCGATCGAGCCGACCCGCGCCTTCGACGGCGCGCGCCTGCGCTTCGGCGCCGCCGCCGACATGCGGGCCGTGCGCGATCCCGAGGCAGCGCTGGCGTGGGCCGCGGAAGGCCATGGCGTCGCCGTGCTGGCGGTCAACGCCGACAGCGCCTGGTGGATCGGACTGCGCCGCGACTGGTCGATGCTGAGCGTGTTCGATGGCTTCGGCGGCGCGACGCCGACGGCGCTGGCGGTCGGGAAGATCGATCCGGCGGCGCTGCCGACCGGCCGGCGCGTCCTTGTCGACGCCGGCGGCGACGCCGGAGACGGCGGCGGCATCCGCCGTCGGGGCCTTGCGACCCACCATGGCTGGACCCTGTCCCTGACCGACGCCGCTCTTCCGGTCGGCGGCGACGAAGGCTGCGTCGGGGCGATCGGCTGAGGAAGCGGGGCGGGTTCAGCCCGCCTTCGCCGCCCGAATCGCGCGGTCGATGTCGGCGGGCTGGATGCTGGGATTGGCCCGACCGTTGATGAAGAAGGTCGGCGTGCCGAGCAGGCCAAGGCCAGAGGCCGAGGTCTGGACGTCTGCGAGGTGGCGCGCTGTCCGCGGGCTCGACATCGCTGCCTGAGCCGTCGGGGCCGCTATGCCGTTGGCCGCGAGGATGCGGTCGACGGCCGCCTTGTTCAGCGCGGGCTCGGCCATCAGGGCGCGGAACACAGCCAGATACTTGCCCTGGCTGTGCGCGGCCTGGGCGGCGCGGGCGGCGTAGTGCGAGGTGTCGTCGGCGCCGCGATCGAGGATGGGCCAATCCTTGAACACGAACCGCACGTCGGGGTGAGCCTGCATCAGCCGCAGGACGTCCGGCGCCGTCGCCTTGCAGCCGGGGCAGCGGAAGTCGAAGAACTCGATGACGGTGACCTTCGCATCGGCGGGGCCGAAGGCGGGATCCTGCGCGCTGACGGCCAGGAGCGAAGGGCTGGCGGCGGCGCGCTGGTTGATGGCGTCGGTGCGGGCGCCGTCTTCCTTGGCTTGCAGGGCCGCGCTGACTTCCTGCAGGATTTCCGGGTTCTTCAGCAGATAGGTGCGCACCCGGCCGTCAAAATCGCCGCCCGTGGCGTAAGGCGCCGCCGCCAGCCCGAGGGCGACGACGGACACGGCCATGGAAGCCATCGCCGCTCGGGGGCGATCGAAAAAGCCGCGGTCTCGCGCGGGCGTCTGGTCAGGCGCGTCAGTCATATTGATCTCGGAGAAGGCGGTCAGCCGGCGGCGGGAATGACGCCGCCGCGGTCGCGGCGGCTGTTGCGGCGATCGACATCGTCGATGTCGTCCTGGGTCGCGCCCGAGGCGAAGACGATGTCCATGGCGCGGGTCCATTCGGCGGTGCCGGGGGTGAGCATGTCACGGGCGCGCAAAGCGAACTGCGTCGCCTGCTGTTCGGCGCCCATGGCGAAATACATCTCGGCCGAGGCGAGGCGGGCCTCACCCTCCTTGTTCTGGCTGGCGTAGGCCTGGCTCAACAGACGCCAGCCCATGGTGTTGTCGCGCTCCAGGGCCGTGGCGCGCTTCAGCTGGTTCACGGCCTCGTCCAGTTTCGAAGGGTCGTGGGTTTCGATCAGGGCGTGGGCGAGATTGATGCGCAGCAGGGGGGCGTCGGGCTTGATCTCGACCGAGCGCTGGTGTGCGCCGATAGCCTCGGCGGGCCGCCCTTCCTCGAACAGGATCTGGCCCTTCAGCTCCCAGAAATAGGGGTTCCCGGGCTGCTCGGTCAGGAAGGCGTCGACGGCGGCCAGCGCCCTGTCGGTTTGACCGTCCCGATACCATGCGATGGCGCGCGCATACCGGGCGGGGAAGGATGTGTCGCTCTCCGGGTAGTCGCGCAGCGTCTGGTTCGGCGCGTCCATGAAGGCATGGATCTTGGCCAGGATCAGCGCGTGTTCGGCAATCCGTTCGGGACTGTCCTGATGGTTGTAGTTCGGCTGTTCGGCCACGAAACGGCGCAGGTTCTCGATCCGGTCGGACGACAGCGGGTGACTGCGGAAATACGGATAGCGCCGCGCGTCCGAGAAGACTTCCTGCGAGCGGAAATTCTCGAAGAACGAGACCAGACCGCGACCGGATTCCCCGGCGTTCTGGAGCGCACGCGCTCCCGTGTTGTCGGCCTCGCCCTCTTGGTGCGTCATGTAGCGCAGGGCGCTGAGCGTGCCGAAATACTGGCTGTTGCCCAGCAGGACCGCCCCGGCGTCCGGGGCGCCCGCTGCGATCGCCAGCGCGCCGAGCGCCATGGTCATCAGCATGGGCTGCATGCCAGCGCCCTGGGCGCCGTCGCGCAGGGTGTGTCGGTTCTTGATGTGCCCCGCCTCGTGGGCGAGGACGCCCAGAAGTTCGTTGGCGTTGCGGGTCTTCAGGATCAGGCCGGTGTTGACCCCCATGATCCGCCCGCGCGTGGCGAAGGCGTTCAGGTCGTTTTCGTTGATCAGAAGGATCTCGACCTCGGAGGGCTCCAGCCCCATGGCGACGAGCACAGGGTCCGTCCACTCATGGATGATGCCTTCGATCTCGGTGTCGCGAATGGCGCTCTGGGCCGCGGCGGGCGAGGCCGCAGCCAGCAACAGGCCGGCGGCGGCGACAGCGCCGGACAGCCGGGCGACGGCGTTTCGGGACAGCCAGTTCACTGCGAACTCCTCAAACCCAACTATACGCCCCCGCCCGGCCGATGGTCACAACCTAATCACGGCGTTTCAGCGGCGCCACCATCCGCGCTTCGGCTTCTCGGGCGGGGCCACGATCTGGTTCGGGTCTTCCGCGATCAGGGCGGCCACGTCGACTTCCGGCTGCGGAGCCGCGACAGGCGCGACCACGGCGGCGGGTTTCGACTTCGCCGGAGCGGGGGCCGGAGCGGGCGTCTCGACCGCCTCTTCAGGCGTGACGTCCAGCACCGCAGGCGCGGCTTCCGGTTCAGCCTCGTTGGGCTCGATCGGCGCGGTGACAGCTTCGGCCTCCGACTCGGCGGTGGCGCTGGCCGAGACCTTGCGGCGGACGCGCCGGCGCTTGGGCTCCTCGGCGATGGCGACCGGGGCGACATCGGCGACGGCGTCCTCGATGACCACGGCCATCGGGGTGTCGACCGAACCGTCGGGCGGCATGCCTTCGTTGGTGGCGCGGGTCTCGACCTTGGTTTCGTGGGTCAGGCCCTGTTCGTTGCCGCGATCACGACCGCGACCGCGTCCGCGACGACGGCGCGAGCGGGGACCGCGTTCGCCGCCGACCTCGCCCTCGGGCCGTTCGCCGACAACCTCGTCGACATCCCCGGCAGGCGTGGCGTCGGCTTCCGCGCGTGGTTCGACGCGCTCGGGATTGATGGGGTCGAACCAGACGTAGGGATCTTCCAGCGACGGCGTACGCCCGCGCACCCAGTTGAACCCGTCGCGCTCGTTGCCGCCTTCTTCGCGCACGCGACGTCCGCCGCGGCGTCCCCGGCGGCGACGGCGGCCGCCTTCGCTGTCGTCGTCGTCCTCGCCGGGGGCGGGGGCCGGGGCCGCGGCTTCGTCGGTCGAGGCTTCGGCGCCGTCGCGACGGCCACCGCGACGGCGGCGGCCACGGCCGCGGCCGTTTTCGCCCTCGGAGCGCTCGGCGCGTTCGCGGGGTTCGTCGTCGTCCGTGTCCTCGCGGTCCAGGGCGTCGTCGTCGGCAATGAATTCGTCTTCGTCGCCGTCGTCTTCATCCTCGAAGGCGCTGTCGTCGAAGCCATCGTCGAGGTCGATGAAGGCCTCGGCGCGTTCTTCGGGGACGAAGTCCTCGTTGGTTTCGGTGCGTTCCAGGGCGTGGTCGCCCTGGCCGAGGGTGTCGTCGATGAGGATGACGACGTTCAGGCCGCGCCGGGCCAGCAGGCCCTGCAGGTAGTCGCGCTTGTGGTTCAGGATGTAGAGGGCGACGGCGGTGCACAGGCGCAGGTTCACCGAGCCCGCGCCATTCTTGCCGGCCTCGATGTCGACGGCGCGCAGCGTCATCAGCGCGGCGCTTTCGGCCGAGCGGACGCGTCCGGCGCCCTGGCAGTGCGGGCAGACCTCGGTGGCGCCTTCGATGACGCCGAGACGGCGGCGTTGGCGGCTGATTTCCATCAGGCCGAAGCCCGATATGCGGCCCATCTGGATGCGGGCGCGGTCCTTGGCCAGCGCGTCCTTGAGCACCTTCTCGACGGTGCGGTTGTTCTTCGACTCATCCATGTCGATGAAGTCGATGACGATCAGGCCGGCGAGGTCGCGCAGGCGCAGCTGGCGGGCGGCCTCGACGGCGGCTTCCATATTGGTCTTGGTGGCGGTGGCCTCGACGTTGCGTTCCTTGGTCGAACGGCCCGAGTTGACGTCGATGGCGACCAAGGCCTCGGTCTGGTTGATGACCAGATAGCCGCCCGAAGGCAGGGGCACGACCGGCTGGTGGATCTGGGTCAGCATCTCCTCGATGCCGTTGGTCGCGAACAGGGGGCGGGCGCCCTGGTACAGGTGCACCTTCTTCGACTGCGAAGGCATCAGCACGCGCATGAAGTCGCGCGCCTCCTTGAAGCCTTCGACGCCCTCGACCTGGATGCCGTCGAAATCCTTGTCGAACATGTCGCGCACGGCGCGGCGGACGAGGTTTTCTTCCTCATAGATGATCGAGGGAGCGTTCGATTTCAGCGTGGTTTCGCGGATCGTTTCCCACAGGCGCAGCAGATATTCGTAGTCGCGCTTGATCTCGGCCTTGGTGCGTTTGGCGCCGGCGGTGCGGATGATCAGGCCCATGCCCTGGGGCACATGCAGGGCGGCCGCGGCGGCCTTCAGGCGCTTGCGGTCTGTGGCCTGGGTGATCTTGCGCGAGATGCCGCCGCCCTTGCCGGTGTTGGGCATGAGCACGCAGTAGCGGCCGGCCAGCGACAGCCAGGTCGTCAGGGCCGCGCCCTTGCCGCCGCGCTCGTCCTTGACGACCTGGACCAGCATGACCTGCCGGCGCTTGATGACGTCCTGGATCTTGTAGCGGCGCATCAGGCGGCGCTTCAGGCGTTCCTCCTCGGCCATGCCGCCTTCGGATTCGTCGTCGGCGTGGTCGCGGGCGTGTTCGTCGTGCTCGTCATCTTCCGAGTGCGCTTCGGCCATGATGGCTTCGCGGTCGGCGACGGGGATCTGATAGTAGTCGGGGTGGATTTCGCTGAAAGCGAGGAAGCCGTGGCGGTTGCCGCCGTATTCCACGAACGCAGCCTGGAGGCTGGGTTCTACGCGAACGACCTTGGCGAGGTAGATATTGCCGCGAAGCTGGCGCTTCGCGCGGGATTCAAAGTCGAATTCCTCGACCTGACGGCCCTCGACGATGGCTACGCGGGTCTCCTCCGCGTGGGCGGCGTCGATCAACATGGTCTTTGACATGGAAGAAGTCTTTCTGGCGCGCTCGGCCATCCCCGCGAAGGGGCAAGGCGGCTCGCCGAATGGGATTGCGGGCAGGCGCAGACGCAGTCCCGTCGCCGCGGCGAAGGCCGCGGGCGAGGTCGGTTGTTTCAAACCGGAAGGGAGCGCAGGCGATAGGGCCCATGGGGGTTCAGTACGGTCCTGGGACCGGACGCGCCGTCGAAAGGGCGTCCCGGACCCGTCTTCAAACCGGCGGGTGCTACCCCGGCCAGTCCTCGGATCAGTGAAAACACGCCGCGAGGAGGGCGCGCCCGGCCTGAAGTCAGGGGGCGCGATCGTTCGCGGACAGATCAAGCATAGGCATTGCGTGCGTGAATTAAAAGCGTTGCGCGCTTTAACCCGTTGTCGACGACGTTGAGTCATCATGAGCCCAACCAAGAAGGTGGGTTCCCGTCGAATGCACGGACTGTTGCGTATCAACCTGACGCGTTGGGGCGTTCGCGAGTGGGCGATGGCGGCCGTGGCCGCGGTCGTTTTCTGCGTCGCCGTGTTCGCGGCCGGGCGCGGTCTCGCCTCGGGCGCCATGGGCGAGGTCCTGCGTGTCCGGTTCGGCGGCGACGCCCAGCATACGCGCGTGGTGGTCGATCTGGACCGGACGGCGCGCGGACAGGTGATCCAGTCCGGCGAACAGGGACAGGTGGTGGTGTCTCTGGCCGGCGTGGCGCCGCAGCGGGGGCTGAATGGGACCGGTTCGGGGTTGGTGCGCGGTTGGCGGGTCGCCGGCGCGGGCCTGGCCTCGCGCGTCGAGCTGGACCTCGCCACCAGCGCGGAGATCGAGCGCCGCTTTCTGCTGCCGCCGGGCGACGGCATCGCCCACTATCGTTATGTGATCGACCTGAAGGCGACGGGCCGGGCGCCGACGCGCGCAGCGGCGCGGCCCGCGCCGAGGACGCCGGCCCGGTCGGCCGAACGGCCGCTGATCTACATCGACGCCGGGCACGGCGGCCGCGATCCGGGAGCTCGCGGCGCCAACACCAACGAGAGCGCCGTAACGCTGGCGGCGGCGTTGGCGCTGAAGCAGGAGCTGGAGCGGACCGGCCGTTACCGCGTGCGGCTGACCCGCGAGAGCGACGCCTATGTCGACCTGTACCGCCGGGTGGCCATCGCCCGTCAGGCCGACGCCGACCTGTTCATTTCCCTGCACGCCGACGCGGGCGGCGATCCGGCCACGCGCGGCGCATCCGTCTACACCCTGTCCGAACAGGGCGCGGGGCGGGCGGTGCGCGAGTTCACGCGGGGCGAGAACTGGCAGCGCAGTCTGAACCTGCCGGGCCGCGATCCGTCGGTGGACCGCATCCTGCTGGACATGACCCAGCGCGCCACCCAGAACCGCTCGGCCCAGCTGGCCCGGACGCTGCTGGGCGAGCTGGAAGGCGCCGACCATCCGATGCTTCGCCGCAGCCACCGCGACGCCGGCCTGGCCGTGCTGCTGGCCCCCGACGTGCCCGCCGTGCTGCTGGAGATGGGTTTCATCACCAATCCCGAGGACGAGCGGCTGCTGAACGACAGCCGCGCCCGCCGCCGCCTGATGCGCGCCGTGGCTGAGGGCATCGACCGCTATTTCCGCGAGCCGGCCGGCGGTCTGCAGATGGCGTCGAACGGGGCGACCGGCGGACAGCCCTAGGCATCCAGAACACCGCTCATCCGGGCGAAAGCCGGGACCCAGTGCTTCGGGTGATGCCGCAGGGCCGATAATCCGCTCCCGCAAGTCCTGAAATGCCGGCACCAAGCTGGACGGAACCGGGTCCCGGCTTTCGCCGGGATGAGCGGATGAAACGAGCCGTTCAGTATTTGTCCTCCGGAAAGCCGGGTGGCGGCAGAATGCCTTTTTCGATCAGGTTGTGTCCGGCCCGAACGTAGTAGTCCGCGGTGATGTGCCAGGGGCCCTTGCCCGTGCACATGGCGTTGATCTCCCGGTCGATGGCCTTCTTCCACTGGAAGATCGGCCAAGCCTCCCGCACCCGCCGGATCAGTTCCGGGTCGGCGCGCGGCGGGGCCGGCGGTCGGGGCGGACGGGGTTTGGGCAAGGCGGACTCTCCTCTCTGAATGCAGGCATGCGGAAGCATCCCGCGCCGGATGACGCGAGGGGCGGGAAGGCGTGCGGAGCGCCGGACCGAAGCCCGGAGATCAGATGAGACGAACCGTTTCGGCCAAGGCCTGACGCTCCGCGCGGAGATTTGACGGAAGCTTGCGTCCGGTGGCGGTCTTATCGCCTTACCGCAGCGCCTCCGGCGGGCGGGCCGTGCTTGCGACACGGTCCCCGGACCGGACGAGTATCCCCCTCGTCCCTGACATCCCGATCGGCGCTGTGCGACCGATCGGACCCGGGCGTTGGCTGTCTTGCTTGAACAGCCGGGATCCGGGCCCCGCTTCTCCACATCCCGCCGCCAGATCACGCAAGGCCTCTGCGCCTTCCCTGCGACGGGACGGGCAGGAGTGTGGCACGGGGCGCGACCAAGGCTATGAAATGACGCTGGTCAGCGTCCGATCCTGTGGAGGATCAATCCTTTGAGCTCACGAAGTCGTCTGTCTGGAGACAGATTGCCAGCGGTTCGACCCGAGGCGGCAAGCCGCCGGTTCTCAGACGACCCGCACAGCGATGCCGTAGAACAGACCGATCCCGGCAAGCGTCATGATCGCAGAGATGATCAGCGTCGGACGCCCGAGACGGAAATGCTCGGTTCGCTGCAGGTCCTTCAGTGTCGCCCAGTAGCTGACCACGCCGAGGATCATGGACAGCGTTCCGACCCCGGCGAGAAACAGGCCGACCCGTTGCGGATTTTTAAGATGAGGCCCTGTCGCAGCCCCCGCGGCCTCCAGAAACTTGTAGATAGTGAAGCTGAAGCTCAGCAGGGACAGTGCGGTGCGTATCCACGCCATCAGCGTTCTGTCGGCCGCCATGACGGTGCGGATGGCGCCGAGATCGCTCGGCAGGGCCGGGCCACGATGCAGGCGGTTATGGGTTTCGGACATGGTCACCCTCAGGACGGATCGCCAGCGGCTGGCGCGACAATGTGGTCGAGTGTGCGCCAACTGACGCCGCGCCCAAATCAGGTGAGGACCCGAGACGGACATGCTCGGTCGCCGCTTACTGTGTTCGCAGACGGCCAGCCCGCAAGCTGTAGGCACGCGTCGCGCGGGCCGCTTTTCAGCGATTGCTCATCTCTTGCTCATGCCGTGCAGCGGCTGATCGGGCTTGTTCGCGGCGAGACGGCGGAGAGCGGGTCAGTGCATTCGCCGTTTGAGATGAACGAAAAGTAATGATTACGAAACTGCAATGTTCGAATGAGACCTGATCCTGCCTTGAGCATGACGAAGAAGTAACTGTCTCAATAAACCGCGGCTCTATAGCCGTTACAACTCAATACGGGGCTGAGTCCCGCAAGCTCACCGGGGGGGCTCTCATGACTTCATTCAAACTGCTGCTGCTTGCGAGCGCAGCGATCGTGACCTCGGCCGGGCCGGTTCTGGCCCAGACGCCGCCGCCGCCGGCGCAGACGCCGGCTCCGGCGGCCCGGACGCCGACGCCCGCACCCGAGGGGGAGGAGGCGACGACCGTGGAGGACGTGATCGTCAGCGCGCGGCAGACCGACGTCCGAAGCTCGATCGACTCGACCAGCTACAGCCTGGCCGACGATCTTCAGGCGAAGACGGGCAGCCTGGCCGACGCCCTGCGCAACATTCCGTCGGTGGACGTCGACCCGCAGGGCAATGTGTCGCTGCGCGGCGATGGCAATGTGACCATTCTGGTGGACGGGCGGCCCTCGGGCGTCCTGACCGGCGAGGGCAGGGCGCAGGCGCTGCTGTCGTTGCCGGCCGACCAGTACGCCCGCATCGAGGTGATGACCAATCCGTCGGCGGCCTACAGCCCAGAGGGCTCGGGCGGGGTGATCAATCTGATCACCAAACCCAGCACCGTGCCGCAGGGCGCGGTGACCACCGGCTCGCTGCGCGCCAACGTGGGCGACGGAGGGCGCTGGAACGCCGGGCTCAGCGGTTCGTGGCAGAAGGACAGGCTGACGCTGTCGGGCGATGTGGGCACGCGGCACGATCTGGCGCTGCAGGAGGCCGACCGGGTGCGCGAAAGCCTCAACCCTGCCGGCGCAGTGACCCAGACCCTGAACCAGACGACGGACATCGAGGGCGAGTCCGACGTCCAGTTCCTGCGGCTGGGCGCGGACTACAAGCTGACCGACCAGATCCAGCTGACGACGGAACTGCGTGGAAATCTGATCGAGAACGGCGGGCGGGGTCTGGAGACCTATGACACGCGGACGGGGGCGGGCGCGCCTCTAAGCTTCTATACCCGGGATGGCGACTTCAATTTCGAGGGCGACAGTATCGGCGTCACCGGGCGGATTCTGCGCCGCTTCGACGATCAGGGCCATGACTGGACGACCGAGCTGCGGGTTGACCGCAACCGCGGTCATTTCTCGCTGACCTCGGAATACGACTTCGCCCTGCCGGCCTCGCCGCCTGTTTACGAGCAGTTGGACAACCGCAACCGGCTCAACCTGATCGGCTTCACCAGCGCCTATGTCCGTCCAATGCCGAACGACGGCAAGCTGCGGGCCGGCTATGAGCTGGAAACGCGGGACACCGCGTTCGACAACTCGGCCAGCCGGGGACCCGCGCCGGACGCCCTGACGCCCGTTGCTTTCGCCACCAACCGGTTCGAGGCGCAGCAGGCGGTGCACGCCGTCTATGCGACCTGGGAGCGCCCGTTCGGCAAGCTCTCGGCCCAGCTGGGCCTGCGGCTGGAATATGCGGATATCGAGCTGAACCAGGTCACCACGGGGACCACCGCGGAGCAGGATTATTTCCGCGCCTATCCGACCCTGCACGCCACCTATCAGCTGACCGACACCCAGTCGGTGCGGGGCAGCTACAGCAAGCGCATCCAGCGGCCGCCGCCCTTCCTGCTGAATCCGTTCATCAGCTATCAGGACCCGCTGAACCTGCGGTCGGGCAATCCCGATCTGGAGCCGCAGGAGACGGATTCGTTCGAGGTCATGTGGCAGCTGCGGGCGGGCCAGACCTTCTATCAGGCGACGGCCTATTTCCGCGACACCTCCGGGGCGTTCACGGAGGTGGTGACCGATCTGGGCGGCGGCGTGCTGCTGACCCGGCCCGAGAACCTCGGCGCGCGGCGCGACATGGGGCTGGAACTGGTCGCCAACGGCAAACTGCACTCGACCCTGCGCTACAACGCCAGCGTCAACCTGTTCCGGCAGGAGATCGACGCCGCCGGTATTCCCGGGGCTGTGGACGGCGAGGCCAATGTGGTTTCGGGCCGCGCCAATCTGAATTGGCAGCCGACGGCCGCGGACTTCCTGCAGATCGCGGGCGTCTGGCAGGGGGAGACCCTGCAGGCCCAGGGCACGCGGGAAACCGAGGCGACGATCAACCTCGGCTATCGCCGCAAGCTGACCGAGAAGCTGGCCTTCCAGGCGACGGTGCGGGACCTGTTAGACAATTTCGGCGACGTCACCATCTCTGAGACGGCGACCTTCCGCGACCGGACCGAGCGCACCTTCGGGGGCCGGGCCTGGTATGTCGGCCTGACCTACGCCTTCGGCGCAGGGCCGCGGCGGCAGCAGGACCCGCAGTTTGATTTCTCGGCGGCGCCGACGGCGAACTGATCCACGGGATGCGTTTCGGCCGGAGATTGCCTATCTCCGGCCGATGCGTCTGAGAGTCGTCGATCTGGAAACCACCGGGGGAGACCGGGCCGCCGAGATCATCGAGGTCGGGATCGTCGATGTCGTGCGGGACGGGGAGGGCTGGAAGGCCCTGCCGCCGGTGGCGAAGCTGTTCCGGCCGCGGGGCGAGATCTCGTTCCACGCCATGGCGGTGCATCACCTGACGCCGGCGCATTTCTGCGACGCCGATCCGCATTGCGACGAATATGCGCTGCGCGAGATGTTCGGCGCGGAACCCGCCGATGTGATGGTGGCGCATGCGGCGCGGTTCGAACGGGGCTTCATCGCCGATACCGCTCACGGGGGCCTGCCGTGGATATGCACCGTGCGCTCGGCCAAGGCGGTTTGGCCGCACGCGCCGGGGCATTCCAACCAGGTTCTGCGCTACTGGCGAGGGCTGGACCTCGATCCCGCGCTGGCCAATCCCGCGCACCGGGCCGGGCCGGACGCCTGGGTCACGGCGCATCTGTTGATCGACCTGCTGAAGGAGGCGACGGTCGAGCAGATGATCGCCTGGACGGCAGAGCGGCGGCCGGTGGACCGTATTCCGTTCGGCAAGCATCGCGGCAAACCCTGGTCCGAACCGCCCGAGGACTATCTGCGCTGGATGGCCGGGCAGGGGGACATGGACGCTGATGTCGTGGCCGCCGCGCGACAGGAACTGGACCGACGTTCAGGCGAACAGGGATGCCCACGATGAACACCGGCGCGAACCAGCAGGCCTGGCCTGATCTTTCGTCCCCCTTGCTGGGGCCCACGGCGGAAACGCTGCAGCTGTGGACGCAGATCGTCGGCAAGGTGCGGCTGGCCCGGACGCCGTGGCTCAATCACTCGTGGCACACGACGTTTCATGTGTCGCCGCGTGGGCTGGCCACGCCGATGATCCCGCATGGCGCGGTCAGTTTCGACATGGAGTTCGACCTCGTCGTTGGCGAACTGGTCATTCGGGTGAGCGATGGCGGGGAGCGCCGGATCGGACTGGCGCCCGGCAGTCCGGCGGAATTCCATGCCGCCGTGATGGACGCGCTGGCGGGCCTCGGGGTCGCGACCACCATCGTGGCGAGACCCAATGAGATGGCCGAGGCGACGCCGTTCCCGCAGGACACGCGGCGGCGCGACTATGACGCCGGGGTCGCCCGCGACTACTGGCGCGCGCTGGTGCAGGTGGATCGCGTGCTGAACCGCTTCCGGTCGCGATTCCTCGGCAAATGCAGTCCGGTGCATCTGTTCTGGGGCGGGTTCGATATCGCGGTGACGCGCTTCTCGGGCCGTCCGGCCCCGCTGCATCCGGGCGGCATTCCCCATCTGCCCGACGAGATCACCCGCGAAGCCTATTCGCACGAGGTTTCCAGCGCGGGCTTCTGGCCGGGCGGGGGCGGCGTGGATGGGCCCAGCTTCTATGCTTACGCCTATCCGACGCCGGAAGGATTCGCGTCCGCCGCCGTTTCCCCGGCGCAGGCGCGGTTCGATGCGGGGCTGGGGGAGTTCCTGCTGCCCTATGAGGCGGTGCGGGCCGCTCCGGACCCGGACGAAACCCTGCTGTCATTCCTGCAGTCCACCTATGAGGCGGCGGCCGATCTCGCCGGCTGGGACCGGCCGGCGCTGGAGTGCGACGAGGGCCTGCTGCGGCGGCCGCGACAGGTGGAATGACGCGCGCCGATGCACAGGCCGTGGCCGCTGCGTGACAGGCGGTGGGCCGTTGCACGGGATGGACGCACGGGAGCTATGGCGGTCGCCGACGACGCAAGCTAAACCCTTCGCTGGGCGCGCCTTTCGGAGACTGCGGTGAAGATTGCCGAACGCTGGTTCGTAATGGCGGGTGTCGCCCTGCTGGGCGCGATCGCGCTGGCGGGGCTGATCGTCGCCGTCTATGCGGCCTGGCTGTTCCACGACCTGCCGGATGCGTCCGAGTTGGCCGACTACCGGCCGGCGACGGCGACGCGGGTCTATGCGGGCGACGGCACCCTGATCGGCGAGTTCTCGGACGAGCGGCGCATCTATGTGCCCTATGAGCAGATCCCTCTGCCGGTGGTGCAGGCCTTCCTTGCGGCCGAGGACCGGAACTTCTTCAACCACGGCGGCATCGACGTGGGCGGTCTGGGCCGGGCCATGTTCAAGAACGTGTTCAACGCGGCCACCGGGCGGCGGCTGGAAGGCGGCTCGACCATCACCCAGCAGGTGGCCAAGAACGTCCTGCTGACCAACGAGAGCAGCATCAACCGCAAGGTCAAGGAAGCCATTCTGGCCAACCGGCTTGAGGCGACGCTGACCAAACAGCAGATCCTCGAGCTGTATCTGAACGAGATATTCCTCGGCTATCGCTCCTACGGGGTGGCGGCGGCGGCCTACAACTATTTCGGCAAGTCGCTGAGTCAGCTGACGCCGGACGAGGCGGCCTTCCTCGCCGCCCTGCCCAAGGGGCCGAACAACTATCATCCGAAGCGCCATCCGGGGGCCGCCAAGGGTCGCCGCGACTGGGTCCTGGGCGAGATGAACCAGAGCGGCTGGATCAGCGACGAGCAGCTGGCGCAGGCGCGCGCGCGTCCGCTGACGACGCAGGATGCCCCGCGCCGGGCCCAGTACGCCGACGCCGACTTCTTCGTCGAGGAGGCGCGCCGTCAGGCCATCGCCCGCTTCGGCAAGGAGGAGGTCAACCGCGGCGGCTACTATATGCGCACGACGCTGGACCCCGAGCTGCAGTCGGCGGCGCGCGACGCCCTGATGAAGGGGCTGGAGAACTACGACCGTCGTCACGGCTGGCGTGGAGCGTGGGGCACGACCGACTTCGCCGAGGGATGGCGCGAGACCGCCGTGCGCGGCCAGCGTCCGCCCGAGCGCCGGGCCTGGGAGGCCGCAGCCGTCGAGAGCGCGTCCGGCAACAGCGTGCGCATCCGCACCGCCCGCGACGACCGCACCGGCTATCTGATCACCGAGGACGCGGCATGGGCCAACGCCAACCGCCCGCTGAAGCGGGGCGATCTGGTGTTCGTGGAGGTGCAGGGCGGGCAGTACGCCCTGAAACAGGTGCCGCGGGTCAATGGCGCACTGGTGGCGATCGAGCCGCAGTCCGGCCGGGTGCTGGCCATGGTCGGCGGGTATTCCTACGCCCTGTCCAGCTTCAACCGCGCGACCCAGGCGAACCGCCAGCCGGGCTCGGCCTTCAAGCCGTTCGTCTATGCGACCGCGCTGGAGGGCGACTACACGCCCGCCTCGATCGTGCTGGACGCCCCGATCAGCTTCGCCGGCGGGCCCAACGGCACGCGCTGGAGCCCCGAGAATTACAGCCGCGAATACTACGGTCCGCAGACGCTGCGGCGCGGTCTGGAGCTGTCGCGCAACGTCATGACCGTGCGGCTGGCCCAGGCTATCGGCATGCGTAACGTCGTCGACCTGTCGAAGAAGATGGGCGTGTCGGACAATCTGCAGCCCAATCTGTCGGTCTCGCTGGGGGCCGGCGAGACGACGCCGTACCGGCTGACGGCCGCCTACGCCGCCTTCGTCAACGGCGGGCGGCGGGTGAATCCGTATCTGATCGAGATGGTGCAGGACCGGGACGGCGAGACCATCTTCAGCGCCGACGAGCGCCGCTGCCGCGATTGCGGGCGGCCGTTCACCGGGCAGGAGTCGCCGCGTCTCGAGCAGCGCGGGACGCAGGTCATCGACCCGATCACCGCCTATCAGATGAGCTCGATGCTGGAAGGCGTCGTCCGCCGGGGCACCGCCGCCAGCGCCGCCAGCCTGGGGCCTTACGTCGCTGGAAAGACGGGGACGACCAACGAATATCGCTCGGCCTGGTTCGTCGGCTTCTCGTCCGACATCGTCGTCGGCGTGTTCATCGGCTTCGACGACAACCGGCCGCTGGGCTCGGGCGAGACGGGCGCGACCGGCCCGGTGCCGGTGTTCGCCGACTTCATGCGCGTGGCCCTGCGCGAGCGCCCGGCGCGGCCCTGGGTCAAGCCTCGCAACGCCATCTACCGCACCGTGAACGGCATCGAGGAAGCCTTCCGCCCCGGCACCGAACGCCGCCGCGAGGAAGAGCGCCGCGCGCCGGTCGAGCAGATTCCGACGGGTCCGCAGAACTACAACGAGGTGATCCGCCGCGAGATCGAGGGGCCTGACGCCCCGCCGGCCACGACCGCTCCGCCGCCCGTGACGACGCCTCCGCCTCCGAAGAAGGAGGAGGACTTGAGCGGACTGTACTGAGTGGCTAGTGGCTAGTGGCTAGTGGCTGGCCGCCAGTTGCGGGGGCGCGCTGTCCGCGCCGCCCTTCCGCAATCAGTGTAGGGACAATCACTAGCCACTAGCCACTAGCCACTAGCCACTAGCCACTAGCCACTAGCCAAGCCACTAGCCAAGCCACTAGCCACGCCGCCCGGCGCGCTCTATGTCCGCGCCTCACTTTTGTATCGCTGGAGAATGCGATGAGACCGGATGTCGAGGCCATGAAGGCCGACATCGAGCAGAGCATCGCTCTGCTCAGGAGGCGTCTTTGACTGGGATGTCGCACTCAGGAAGCTCGACGAGCTGAACGCGCGGGTCGAGGACCCGACGCTGTGGAACGACCCCGAGGCCGCCCAGGCGGTGTCGCGCGACCGGTCGCGTCTCGAGGCCCAGATCAATACCGTCCGCGAGATGGAAAACGGTCTGGAGGAGGGCGTCATGCTCTCCGAAATGGCCGACGAGGAAGGCGACGAGGCGACGCTGGAAGAGGCGCGCGCCCAGCTGAAGGCCATCAAGGACCGCGCCGCCCGCGCCGAGCTGGAGGCCCTGCTGTCCGGCGAGGCCGACGCCAACGACGCCTATCTGGAAGTGAACTCCGGCGCCGGCGGCACCGAGTCCAACGACTGGGCCGGCATGCTGCTGCGCATGTATTCGCGTTGGGCCCGGGCGCACGGCTATGAGGTCGAGATCGAGGCCGAGGAATCGGGCGAACAGGCGGGGATCAAGTCGGCGACGATCCTGATCACGGGCCCGAACGCCTATGGCTGGCTGAAGTCGGAATCGGGCGTGCACCGGCTGGTGCGCATCAGCCCCTACGATGCAGCCGCGAAACGGCACACCTCGTTCGCCTCCATCGGGGTTTCGCCGGTGGTGGACGACACGATCGAGATCGACATCAACCCGTCCGACGTGCGCACCGACACCTATCGCGCCTCGGGCTCGGGCGGTCAGCACATCAACAAGACGGATTCGGCGGTGCGTCTGACGCACATTCCGACCAATACCGTGGTCGCCTGTCAGGCCGGCCGGTCGCAGCACCAGAACCGCGAACAGGCGTGGAAGATGCTGCGGGCGCGTCTCTATGAGCTGGAACTGCAACGGCGCGAGGCGGCGGCGCAGGCTCTGGCCGACGCCAAGACCGACATCGGCTGGGGCCACCAGATCCGGTCCTACGTCCTGCAGCCGTACCAGATGGTCAAGGACCTGCGGACCAACGTCGAGACCTCGGACACCCAGGGCGTGCTGGACGGCGATTTGGACGCCTTCATGGGGGCGGCGCTGGCGGCCCGGGTGGGCGAGACGCGGGGATCCACGGTCGAATAGGGAACTGGGGCGTCGGCGGCCTGGCCGTCTGGCCCGGCGGCGGCCGGGTCGGAGCCGACGCTCGCAACGACCGTAGAGGGTGGAAAGCGGGCTTCGGCAGCAGCCGCAAACCCAAGGGCGCCAATACGAAACCGTCATCGCAAGGGATCAGGCGGGGACGCCTTGCCGGGTACTGCGAGGGCTCGCGTCGTTCTCGTCCGGCCCCAGGCGCCAGCGTGGGGGCGCACATGTCCGCTGGCCAGAAGCCCACGTTAACAACACACCATCGTGAGTTGTGAACTCGGCTCAATCAGACAGTGTCGTGCCGTTGTAACGAAAGGAGGGTCTCATGAAGATCTTGAAACTGGCTATTGGTGCGATGTTGGTTGGATCCGCCTTGGCGGGGGCGGCATCGGCTCAACACCCCGGGCGTGGTCCCGTCGAGCAGGGCCACGTCGCCTACCACTATAATCAGGAGGCGGAGCCTCGCACCCTGGTGGCCGTCTCCGGCCAGAACTGTGACGGCACGTGGTACCACGATCCGCTGACCCTCGGTCAGCACATCGAATATGTCTACTTTGACTGCTGAGCCTTCGATCCAGCTTTAGGGGAAGCCCCGGCTCGAGTTCGGCCGGGGTGACCTCCGAACCTCCCATCACCAGGTTGGGGGCTGCAGTGTCCGCAATGGGTGGAAAGCGGACGAAAGCCGAACCAGCCTCCTCAGCATGACACCGAACCAGAGTTTTCTGTTGTCGGTCATCGCCCAAGTGCGTTGGTCGAGCCTGATCATCGGAATCATGGCTGTCGGGATCACGCTCTCAAACTGGGAGTGGCTCAAGACCGCTGACGCTTCGACGCGCGTTATAAATCTCGCTGCGGGCACGACCTTCACAATCCCAGGGGTCGGGCTCTTCTTGTTGGCGGGATACGTTGGGCGTCACTATCGGCGTCGTATCTCACCGGACATTCCCAAGGTCGGCTAAGGGTGGAAAGCGGACTCTTGTGCGGGCAAAAAGTCGTTCGTTCAGATCTACTGTCGGATGCCAAACAGACAGTTCGTCCGCGCTCAGGCAGTCGGTTTTCGGGAGCAGTCAGGAGAGGTCATGAGAGACCCTTTTGCGGCATTCGAAGAGCCCCCGCTCGTCGTGGCTATCAACGGTGAGGTTGTCGTGACTGGCCCATTGGTCGCCGCCGCCTATACGCCAGACGCTGCGAGGGCCAAGGCCGCGATGCTATTGCGTCAGGCTGAGGAAGCTGAGCGCCAGAGGAAAATCCGGGCGGCGGGCATGCACGCGTGACAACCGCTGTCGATGGCGGAACCGATCTCGAAACCGCCCCTGCAACCTTGACCGCAGATTCAGCGTTGGTCGCCTGAGAGAACAATGACGTCCGTAGATTCCGACCTGCAGCGGTTGATTGAGAAGTTGGAACGGCTCGCGCCCCTCGGGGACGCGAGTCGGCGGTCTCTCGAAGGGCTGCCCATCCGCGTGGAAGAGGTTAGCCGAAGCCAGTTACTGGTCCGGGAAGGCGATGTCCCGACAGAGTGCTGCGTACTGCTCCAGGGCTACGCGTGTCGGCACAAATCGACACCGGGCGGCGCCCGCCAGATTGTGTCCTTCCATATGGCGGGGGACATCCTCGACCTGCAGCACCTCAAACTGCCCCGTGCAGACCATAGCGTAGAGGCCATCACGACTGCGACCATTGGATGGATCCCGATGTACGCCATGAGCCGGCTTCTGCATGACGATCCTGATGTGGCTGACGCGTTCTGGAGGGACGCGCTGATCGACGCTTCCATCTTCAGGGAGTGGGTTCTCAACGTCGGCCGACGGGACGCTCGGGCCCGGATCGCGCATATGCTTTGCGAGTTTGCGGCCCGCCGGGAGGCTTCCGGCCTAGGCTCGCCCGACAGCTTCGACCTGCCCATGTCGCAGCAGATGATCGCGGACGCGACCGGCCTGACGATCGTTCACGTCAATCGGACCTTGCGGGCATTGTGCAAAGAGGGCGCTCTCGTCCGGGAGGAACGAAAGCTAAGGATCAACGACTGGACCCGGCTGCAACAGGTCTCCGCTTTCGATCCGGCCTATCTGCACTGCGCGGCCTGATGGCGATCACCTTCACCCCCGTAGAACTGGATACGCGAAATGGGGATCGAACCGGCCTGCTCGTTTTTGACGAGGGACGACTTGCCGCGGTTCTATGCCGCCTCGATGCCGACCACGGTGATCAGGCGGGGAGATGGTTTGTCGAAACTATCTTCCACGAAGCCTGCGGAGCGCAGTCACAGACGTTCGAAAGTCCAGAAGAGTTCGCCGCGAGCTTGAGGTAGAGCCGAGCCCTACTCTACGCGCGATGTGTACGGAGGGGAGCGGGAGCGGACACTTCGAGGCTCCGTCCATCACGGGGCAGCGCGAGGCGCAATACCGAAACTCGTAGGCCCTTAGTCGCTAAATGCGGCGTGGCAGCCGCAGGCGTAGCTTTGCAGCCTGGCCTGATCCAGAATAGCGACCCGGGCGCGCAGATAGCTGATCGCACCGGCGGCCTTGAGTGTCCTGGCCGCTCCGTTGATCGTCGTTCGCTGTGCTCCGAGCTGTTCCGCCAGTTCGTCCTGCGTCAGCGATATCTCACTGGATCCCGTCCGATCCATGACGTTCAGAAGATAACGCGCCACACGCTGCGTCACGTCATGAGCCGCGTTGCAAGCCGCGAGCTGAGCGGCACGTGCCTGGTGGGTGTGCGTCACAGACAGCAGCAGCCGCATCAGGTCAGTGCTCTGAAGCGCTCGGTGTCGAAGGAGATCTGCCGGGAGGCGGATCACCTGCCCCTCTTCCCGGACCCGAACCTCCCACGCTATAGGCTCATCAGCCAGGAACGCCGCCAGACCAGAAACGTCGGATGGGCCTACAGCCGAAGTTTCGATCGCGTGTCCATCGCGCAGCAGTGTTCGGTTCGAGAGATCGGCTGTCAGAGGGAAATGAACCTCAACGACCTTGGCGCCCTTCGTGATCAGAACCTCGTCACGCTGCACAACAGAGACGAGCATAGCCGGCGCGAGCGCCACGAAGTCATCCTGCGAAAAGGCTGAGAGCAGCGTGTTGTCGGAGAAGTCAGTCTGCTGAATCGGGCTCATGCACACTCATGCACCGGCTCGATCGAGCCGTATAGCCTGGGTCGACTGCTGGATGGCGCTTTGAGCGCCGCAATGAGACGTTGGGCGAGCTCTGCGGCTGCCTCGGGCGTAAAGGCGTCGTCCACGCCCATGACCGAAAGGACAATTGCGCCGTCAATGACCGAGACGATGGGTGCGTCGGGATAGGCGTCGAGATGTGAACGGGGGGCGGCCATAATCAAAGGCTAGCCGCGCGCTTATGAACGCCCGCGATTGGCGTAAGTGACCGTTCATAAGGGCCCACGCTCGCCGCTGCATCTGGATTGCTCCAACAGCGCCGCCCACGTCCGCAATGGGTCGGAAGCTGACCGTCGCCTATAGGTCCGAAGCGGACCCGCCTATGGCTGGTAGACTGCGATAACAGCGTCGAGCCGCGAGACGACACCGGGCTCCCCGGAACGGGAGGCCCGCATTGCGCGCGCCTCGGTCACAAGCTCATCGCACCGAAGCTTGTCCATTTGCGCGTTGAGCCATTGGTCCCGCTCGGAACCGTCCCCGCCGAACTCGCCGGAATAGTGCTGACAACGGACGCCGCGATATTCGAGGGCCTCCAGGGGGTTGGAGGGCTCGGCCTCGACCTGCCGGTAGCGCTCCTGGGTATCCGCCCAGGACAACGGCGCGGAGGGCTCGGGAGCGCTCGTTGGCGCAACCGCCGCCGGGAGTGGTTCCGGCGAGGCGCTTTCGGCGGTCGGGGTCTGATCCGCAGGCCCGCAGGCCGTGAGGATCAGGAGGGCCAGTGCAATAGCGACAGTGCGAGACATGCTGCGCCCTCCCAAGGATGTGATTGTGCGAGGCGTTGCGGTCAGGTCGCTTCGCGGATCGCGATAATGGCCGGGAAGTTATCGTCCATGACGGTCCCTTCGTTGTCGAGCTGATCGACACTGCCCATCTGCACTTCCCAGGTCTTGTCGGTGACCCCTGCGGCCAAGGCCTGGCCTTCAAACCAGGGCGTGCAGAGGTCGGCGGAGCACATCACGTCGTCAGCCTCCCCACCGTCGAGCGGCTGGATCCGGACGTAGCAGTTGTCGCCACAGGTCAGATCGGTGATCTTGATCCTCGTCCAGGCTGCCCCGGGATTCACGGCGACTGTAGCGGCGGGCGCTGCAGTCGCTGGCTCTGGCGCGGCAGCTTCGGGCGCCGGATCCGCAGGGCCGCAAGCCGCGAGGATCAAAGTGGTCAGTCCAATAACGACAACTCGAGACATGGTCCCTCCCCGGGGCATGTGAATGTGAGTGAAGCGGTGGCGAATCGACGTCGGGCGCGCCCTGGGAACGACCGCCGATGGGAACGCTACTCCGGCGTGTCAGGAATCGGAAATGGAAAGCTAACGCTGTTTCCTCACCAAGGTTGGAAAGGCATGGCGATGGAAAAAGGGCCCCGGATCTCTCCGGGGCCTTTCGTATTTACAGGTGGCGCGATCAGGCCGGCGGCTTCATGTCGATGATCTGCGGCGCGGGCTCGGGCGTCGCCGGGCGGGGCGCGGCGGTCGGAGCAGGCGCCTCGCGGCGGCCCTGAAGGACGCGGCCCTGGAAATAGGCGCCGATGTCGATCGACAGCTGTTCGGCGGTGATGTCGCCGTCGACATAGGCCGTGGCGATCAGCTTGACCTGTTTGCCCGAGATGGCGCCGACGACGCGGCCGCGGATCTCGACATAGTCGCCCGAGACATTGCCCTCGATCGCGCCGGTCTCGCCGACGATCAGACGGCCGACGCGGACGTCGCCCTTGATGGCGCCGTCGATCTGCAGGTCGCCCGCGCCGGTGATGTTGCCGTCGAACTGGAGGTCCGACGACAGGGTCGACAGGCCGCGCTGGCTGACGGGCGCCGGAGCGGCGGCGCGCGGCGCGCCGGCCGGAGCGGAACCGCCGGGCATGGGCAGATCGGGCAGGGGCGGAATGGCCGAGCCGCTGTTTGCGCGGGGCTCGGGGGACGGGACGGGGGACTTGGTTTTATTGAACAAGATGGTCTCCGGCTCTCATGAAGCGGGCGGGGTTTTGCGGGCGGCCGTCCATCCACACTTCGTAATGCAGGTGAACGCCGGTGGAGCGTCCTGTCGTGCCCATGGCGCCGACACGCTGTCCCAGTGCAATTCTCTGGCCAGCCGCGACCGCCGTGGCGTTCAGATGGGCGTATCGCGTCTTGAAACCTCGGCCATGGTCCATCTCGACGGTCTTGCCATAGCCTGATCGCACGCCGACGAAAGACACGATTCCGGGAGCGGGGGCGTAGATCGGGGTGTTCAGCGGGGCGGCGAAATCCTGACCCTGATGCAGGGCAGGACGGCCGTTGAATGGGTCGAAGCGGACGCCGAATCCCGAAGTGGTGCGGGCCTGGGTCGGGCGGCGGAAGGGCATGCCCTCGGCGGCGTTGGCCAGTGTGCGCATTTCGGACAGATTGTCGGCGGCGTGCCGAATTCGGACAGCGAAGGCCTCGTCCACGTCCAGAACGGCGGCGAGGGCGCGGGGATCGCGGGCCTCGACCAGCGGACCGCCGAGCGCGGCGTCGTGCGGCGAATAGGCGGCGGGGTTCAGCCCCGCCAGCCGGAAGGCCAGGCGCAGGCGTTCGGCCCGGGTGTGGGCTTCGTTCTCGGCGCGCGAGATCAGCCGCTCCTGATCCATGCGCACGGCGATCATGCGCTGGACGGGCGAGGATCTGGCCGGGTCGAGGGCGATGGCCGGGCGCAGGGCGGTCTGGGCGCCCTCGACGCCGCGGAACATGCCCATGACCTGGGTCAGGGCGGCGTGACGGCGCTCGACCATCTGGGCCATTTCGTCGAGCGAGCCGGTGGTGGCGCTCATGCGGACGACGGCGCTGTCCAGACGGGCCTGCAGGTCGGCGTTCATTCGCTCGGAGGCGGCGCGGGCGCGGGCGACCGTGCGGTCGGACTGGCTCTGGGCCGCCATGTCGATGATCAGACTGCCCGAGGCGGCCAGGGTCCAGCCGCCGATCAGGACGGCGGCGGCGGCGGCCAGGATCTGTTTGCCGGGCGTCAGGGCCCAGGCGCGGACGGCGTCGCCATCGCGCAGATACAGGTATCGGGTCGGAAACCACTTTCCGACCAGAGACCGCCTGACAGTCGGCTCGTGTTCGGTCATCACGCAACGCCCCCACGTACGAGGCGGGTTTATGCGCCCGGCATTGCCGGGGCGGCAAGTCTCTTCACAATTTGTTAACCACGATTACATGGGTTCGCGCGAACGACGACGGTATTGGAAAGCGGAACTCTCCTGACAGGCGAATGTGCGAACTGTGTAACCCGGCTTACATCTGCGGTGATGAGGAAACGTCCGTATTCAGAGCGATTGCGCGGCTGCAAGAACTTCAGCGACGTGGCCCTTGACTGAGACCTTGCGCCAGACGCGACGGACGACGCCTGCGCCGTCGATCAGGAAGGTGGCGCGCTCGATGCCCATGTACTCGCGGCCGTAGAGCTTTTTCTGCACCCAGACGCCCCACGCGTTGGTGATGTCTTCGGGCTCGTCGGAGGCGAGGACGACCTTCAGATCGTGTTTGGTTTTGAACCGGTCAAGCTTTTTGACCGGATCGCGCGAGACGCCGATGATCACGGCGCCGGCGGTGGCGAACTCGTCGGCCAGGGCCGAGAAGTCCTTCGCCTCATTGGTGCAGGTCGGGGTGTCGGCCTTGGGGTAGAAGAAGAGGACGATCTTCCGGCCCTTCAGGTCGGCCGAGGACACGCGGCCGCCGCCGTCCGTGGCCATGTCGAACGCGGGGGCCTTCTGGCCTTCGGTGATTTCCAACGCTCTCTCCCGTCATCCTCGGGCTCGACCCGAGGATCAGATGTTGATCGGACTGTGCGTCCGGGATGGCCCGACGGCTGTCGATGGCTGATCGTCGACGGAGCACCGGATCGTCTGGCCCTCGGGTCAAGCCCGAGGGTGACGGGGACTATATGGGTCGCACCAGCACGATCTTCTTCTTCCCCGCCGCCAGCTTCAGCACCCCGTCCGCGTTGATGTCGCCGGCCTCGATCAGGCGGGCGCCGTCGGCGACAGCCTCGTCGTTGAGACGCAGGCCTCCGCCCTGGGCGAGGCGACGGGCCTCGCCGTTGGAGGCGGTCAGACCGGCCTTGGTGGCGACGGCGGCGATCATGGCGCCGATGACCTCGGCGGACGGGATTTCGACAGTCGGCAGGTCGGCGGACAGGGTCCCGCGTTCAAAGGCGCCCTCGGCGGCGGCCCGGGCCGTTGCGGCCGCATCCGCTCGATGCAGCATGGTCGTGGCGGCGTCGGCGAGGGTCTTCTTGGCGTTGTTGATGCCGGCGCCCTCGAGCGCTTCCAGACGGGCGATCTCGTCCAGCGGCAGGTCGGTGAACAGGCGCAGGAATTTGCCGACGTCGGCGTCATCGACGTTGCGCCAGAACTGCCAGTAGTCGTAGGGCGACAGCTGTTCGGCGTTCAGCCAGACGGCGCCCTGGGCCGTTTTGCCCATCTTGCCGCCCGAGGCGGTGGTCAGCAGGGGCGTGGTCAGGCCGAAGGCGGCCTTCTGGTCCACGCGGCGCACCAGATCGACACCCGAGACGATGTTCCCCCACTGGTCCGAGCCGCCCATCTGCAGGGTGCAGTTCCGGGCGCGGTTCAGCTCGAGGAAGTCCACCGACTGCATCAGCATGTAGTTGAACTCGAGGAAGGTCATCGGCTGTTCGCGTTCCAGCCGCAGCTTGACCGAGTCGAAGGCCAGCATGCGGTTGACGGTGAAATGGGTGCCGTAGTCGCGCAGGAACTGGATGTAGCCGTAGCCCGACAGCCACTGGTCGTTGTCCAGCATGACCGCGTCGGTCGGGCCGTCGCCGAAGGTCAGGAATTTCTCGAACACGGTGCGGATCGAGGCGATGTTCGACTGGATCGTCTCGTCGGTCAGCTGGGGCCGCGAGGCGTCCTTGCCGGTGGGGTCGCCGACCTTGGTCGTGCCGCCGCCCATCAGGACGATGGGCTTGCCACCGGCCTGCTGGAGCCGGCGCAGCATCATGATCTGGATCAGGCTGCCGACGTGCAGCGACGGCGCCGTAGCGTCGAAGCCAATGTAGCCGGTGACCACGCCGGCGGCCGCGGCGGCGTCCAGCTCGGCCGGGTGGGTGATCTGATGGATGTAGCCGCGGTCCCGCAGGGTGCGCAGAAAGTCGGACTTGAAATCTTGGTCGCTCATGGCGGCTCCGTTAGCAGGGAAGCCGGCGGGCGTCATGGGAGTTTGCGCGCCGGCGAAGTGCGGCGCAGGGGATCGCGGGCCGCTCGCTAGAGGTGCGGGCGGTAATACAGGCCGGAGAGGGCGGGGACGGCGATCATGGCCCTTGGGTAGCGTCGGCCATTGACCGGCGTCAAGCGGGCGCTATCCAAGACCGATGCTGGTCACCCTGACGCCGCACCCGGATACGCCGTCCACCGCTGTCGACCGGATAGAGGTCGATATGGAGCGACGCGAGGATTGCATCTGGCTGCGCTACGCTGTCTTCGGCGACGTGGGGCGGGTGCTTTGGCCGGAAGCGTCGGAGCCTGAAAGGGCAGACGAGCTGTGGCGCCACACCTGCTTTGAGGTTTTCGCGCCGACTGCTGAAGGCTACCGCGAGTTCAACCTGTCGCCGTCTGGCGCCTGGGCGTCCTACAGTTTCGATGGCTACCGGTCCGGAATGGCCCCGGCCCACGAGCGGGCGCAGGTTCTGGGCCTTGAGACTGCGGAGGGCTGGGTCACCCTGGAAGCGCTGGTAGAGGCGCCAGCGGGAGCCGCCCGTATGGGTCTGTCGGCCGTCATCGAGGATGCCGACGGCGCGATCTCCTACTGGGCCTTCGCCCACCCGCCGGGTAAGCCGGACTTCCATCATCCCGACTCATTCGCCCTGACCCTGCCGCCCCCGGAGCCCGCATGAAATTCGGCATCGACCGCCTCTTGTCCGAGCCCGAACTGCGCGCGGCCTTGGAGGGCAGGCGCGTCGCCCTGCTGGGGCATCCGGCCTCGGTGACGGCGGACCTGACGCATTCGCTGGACGCGCTGATGGCCTGCGACGATCTGAACGTCACGGCGGCCTTCGGGCCGCAGCACGGCATGCGGGGCGACCTGCAGGACAATATGATGGAGAGCCCGGACTTCACTGATCCGCGGCACGGCATTCCGGTGTTCAGCCTGTACGGCGAGGTGCGCCGGCCCAGCGGGCAGGCGATGGGGACGTTCGACGTCCTGCTGGTCGACATGCAGGACCTGGGCTGCCGCATCTACACCTTCGTGACGACGCTGCTGTACGTGCTGGAAGAGTCCGCGAAACACGGCAAGGCGGTTTGGGTGCTCGACCGGCCGAACCCGGCCGGGCGGCCGGTGGAGGGCACGACCCTGCTGCCGGGGTGGGAGAGTTTCGTCGGAGCCGGGCCGATGCCGATGCGGCACGGCATGACCTTGGGCGAGATGGGCCGCTGGTTCATCGACCATTTCAAACTGGATGTGGAATACCGCGTCATCGAGATGCAGGGCTGGGCGCCCGATCAGGGGCCGGGCTTCGGCTGGCCGATTGGCGAGCGGAGCTGGATCAATCCCAGCCCCAACGCGGCCAATCTGTCGATGGCGCGCGCCTATGCAGGCACGGTGATGCTGGAGGGCACGACCCTGTCAGAGGGCCGGGGCACGACGCGGCCGCTGGAGCTGTTCGGGGCGCCGGACATCGACGCCCGGGCCGTGATCGCGCTGATGCAGGCGTTCGCGCCCGAGTGGCTGGAGGGCTGCCGGCTGCGCGACTGCTGGTTCGAGCCGACCTTCCACAAGCACGTGCACCAGCTGTGCAACGGGGTGCAGATCCACGTCGACGATCCGGCCTACGATCATGCGGCGTTCAGGCCGTGGAGGCTGCAGGCGCTGGGGTTCAAGGCGATCCGGCGGCTGTATCCGGACTACGCCCTGTGGCGGGACTTCCCGTACGAATACGTGTTCGACAAGCTGGCCATCGATGTGATCAACGGCGGGCCGGGCTTGCGCGAATGGGTCGACGACCCTGCGTCGACGCCAGCCGATCTGGAGGCGCTGGCCGGGCCGGACGAGACGGCGTGGGTGGAAGAGCGGAAGCCGTATCTGCTCTACTGAGGGTCGTATGTTCGCCGTAATCGGCGGCTGTTCTCCAGCAACGGGAGGACATCATGATCGCACTACTGCTTGCAGCGCTTCTGGCTTTTCAGGAGCCCACGCCGCTGAGCCCGGAGGCCCGCGCCCTGATCGCGCCGGTGGCGGAAGCGATCGCCGCGGAGGAGGCGAGGCAGGCGGCCCTGCCGCCGGCGGCCAATGATCGCGAACGGCTGGAGCGGATGGGCGTGCTGGACCAGGTCGGTCGCCGCGCCTTGAATCCGATCGATCTGACCCTTCTTCCGGAAGCAGAGCGTCAGGCGGCCAACGCGGCCATGTGGGCGCCGCTGACGGCGACGGATGAGCGGCTGATGGCCGAGCTTCTGACCATGGTCCCGCCCGAGGGCTGGTTCCTGAAGAGCGTCTACGGCGAGCAGGCCGCCGGCGCCGCCTTCCTGATCGTGCAGCACTCGGATCTGGAGAATTGGCGGCGGTTCGTGCCGGTGCTGGAGCCGCTGGTCGCGGTTGGCGAGGTTGACGGGCAGTCGTACGGACTGATGTACGACCGCCTCGCTGAAAATGAGGGCCGACCCCAGCGCTACGGAACGCAGATGACGTGCAAGGCCGGCAAATGGGTAATCGATTGGGAGAATCTCGAAGACCCGGAGAATGCAGACGCCCGCCGCCGGGCCATGGGTTTCCACCGGACACTGGCCGAGTACGAGCAGGTCTTCGCCAAATATCCTCCGTGCGAGGAAAAGCCCTGAGGCGAAGGGGCGACCTGACAGGGGGGGAGCGGCCTAGTGCAGCTTCAGCCGTCCCGAGACGCGGCGGTGGAGCAGGCGTGATACGGCCAGAAGCACCGTCCGGCGCACGCCGATGATGGCGCGGTGGTGGTTGAGATGCAGGGCCATATAGGCCCATTTGGCGAGCAGGCCCTCGATCAGGAAATCCGGGCCGCCCAACGCGCCCATCAGGGAGCCGACGCCGCGGTCGCCGCCGAGCGACACCAGAGAGCCCCGGTCCCGATAGACGTAGGGGCCCGGATCACGGTCGGGACGGGCGAGGGCGCGGGCCAGATACGTTGCCTGCTGGGCCGCAGCCTGGGCCCGGGCCGGGACCGGGCGCCCGTCCGGTCCCGGCGCCTCGGCGCAGTCGCCCATCGCGTAGACGCCGGCGGCGGAGGTGCGAAGCCGGTCGTCGACGACGAACTGGTTCAGCCGCCCGGTCTCGAGGCCATAGTCGCGATTGCCTGGAGGCGCCTTCACGCCGGCGGCCCATACGGTCAGGTCCGCGGGCACGCAGCCTTGGCTGGTCTCGAGGCCGTCGCTCCGGACGCGCTCGACGCGGGCGTCGGTCAGGATGCGGACGCCCCTGGCGCTCAACGCCCGCGCGGCCTTGTCGGACACCCGCTCGGGCAAGCCGCCGAGGATTCGGGGCGCGGCTTCGACAAGGGTGACCGTCAGGCCGAACCTCTGGCCTTCGGTCAGGCCGGCGGAGAGTTCGTCATGGCCCTCGATCAGTTCGGTCGACAGCTCCACGCCGGTGGCGCCGGCGCCGACGATGGCGATGCTCAGGGTGTGATGCTCCGACCAGGCGGCGGCGAGGAAGGCGGCGGTCAGCCGGGCGTTGAAGGCCTCGGCGTCGGCGACGTCCTCCAGTAAATGGGCGTGTTCCGTCGCGCCGGGGGTGTCGAACAGGTTGGAGCCGCTGCCGATGGCCAGGACGAGCGTCCCGAAGGCGATGGTTCGCGCCGGGATCAGCTCGCGGCCGTCCGCGTCGACAACCGGAGCCAGGGTCAAGGTGCGGGCGGGTGCGTCGAGGCCGGCCAGTTCGCCGAACGCAAAGCTGAAGTGATTGCGGCGGGCCAGCACCGGATAGGACAGGCCCTCCTGATGCGAATCCAGCGAGCCGGCCGCGACCTCGTGCAGGGTCGGTTTCCAGAGATGGAGGATGGAGCGGTCGATCAGCAGCACGCGCCGGCGGCCCTCGACGGGACCGAACCGGCGGCCGAGACGGGCGGCCAGCTCAAGGCCTCCGGCGCCGCCGCCGATGATGACGATGTCCTGCTGCATCCGGATCTCCATACGTCGGATCCGGATGTGGGGTCAGGCCGGCTTTTCAGCCAGCCGCTTGTCCAGATAGGCCCCGACCCGGGTTTCAACGGCGCCGATGTGGTCCTGCCAGAAGTGGGTCGCGCCCTCTTCCAGTTCGTAGTCGATGATGATGCCCTTCTGGGTGCGCAGCTTGTTGACCACGCGCTCGACCTCGACCGGCGGAACGACGGTGTCATTGGTGCCGTGCAGGAACAGGCCCGAGGCCGGGCAGGGGGCCAGGAAGCTGAAGTCGTACATGTTCGAGGGCGGCGAGACCGAGATGAAGCCGTCCGTCTCGGGCCGGCGCATCAGCAGCTGCATGCCGATGTAGGCCCCGAACTGATAGCCGGCCACCCAGGTCTGGGAGGCGCCGGGGTTGTTGGCCTGCAGCCAGTCCAGGGCCGTGGCCGCGTCGGCCAGCTCGCCGATGCCGCTGTCGAACTCGCCCTGCGACTTGCCCACGCCGCGGCTGTTGTAGCGCAGCGTCGCGAAGCCGCGCTTCTGGAACAGCTGGTACAGGGTCACGGTGACCGGGTTGTTCATATGCCCGTTCGCCTTGGGGTGCGGGTGCAGGATCAGGGCGATCGGGGCGTTCGGGCGCTTGCCCGGCGAATAGCGGCCTTCGATACGACCAGAGGCGCCGGGCAGGATGACTTCAGGCATAGGCGGCGAAATCCGTGTTCAACTGTCATTTCGCATCTGCGTAATACTTGACCGCAGCGGTAGGACTTTCTAAGTCCAGCCTGCGCGCCGACGCCTTTGCGAAGGCGCGGGTTCTAGCACAGGACCCTCGAAAAGCGCGCGATTTTTGAAGGTGCTCGATGCGTCTGTCGACCAAGGGACGATACGCCGTGATGGCGATGGCCGATCTGGCCAAGAACGGACACGCCGACGGCGTGGTCCGGGCCGTGTCGCTGGCCGAAATCGCGACGCGTCAGGAGATCTCTCTGAGCTATCTGGAGCAGCTGTTCGCGCGGCTGCGGAAAAGCGGCCTGGTGCAGAGCGTGCGCGGGCCCGGCGGCGGCTATCGGCTGGCCAAGGCGGCCGAGGAGACGGTGATCGCCGAGATCGTGCTGGCGGTCGACGAGCCCATCCGCGCCACCCGCTGCATCGGCCATTCGTCGCCCAAGGGCTGTATGATGGCCGGCGAGCGCTGCATCACTCACAATCTGTGGGAGGACCTCGGCGACGAAATCCACCGCTATTTGGCCGGCGTGTCGCTGGAAGACGTGGTGATGAACCGCACCGGCGCCCGCCGCCGGGCGACCGATGCCGAGGTTGGAGTAGCCGCGTGAGCCCCGTGTACCTCGACTACAATGCCTCGGGTCTGGTGCGGCCGGAGGTGCAGGACGTGATGGCGAAAGCTCTCGCGGACAACGGCAATCCTTCGGCGGTGCATGCCGCCGGACGGCGGGCGCGGGCGCGGATCGAGACGGCGCGGGCGGAGGTGGCCGAACTGGTCGGCGCCGATGCGCAGTCGGTGATCTTCTCCAGCGGTGGGACCGAGTCCAATGCGCAGGCGATTATCAGCGCCATCGCCGCGGGCTGCGAGCGGCTGATCGTCAGCGCGACCGAGCATCCGTGCGTGGCCGAGGCGGCGACGGCGTCGGGCAAGCCGGTGACGATGCTGCCGGTCGATACGCGCGGCGTCGTGGACCTGAACAGGCTGCGGCAGCTTCTGGGCCAGCCAGGCAAGGCGGTCGTGGCCATCCACCATGCGAACAACGAGAGCGGCGTCATCCAGCCGATCGCCGAGGCGGCGCGGCTGGTTCGCTCCGCGGGCGGCTTGCTGCACGTCGACGCCATCCAGTCGGCGGGCAAGATCCCGGTCGATATCCGCGAGCTGATGGCCGACAGCCTGACCCTGTCCGCACACAAGCTGGGCGGGCCGCAGGGCGTCGGGGCGCTGGTGCTTGGCGAGGGCCGCGAGGCGGTGCGCATCCTGCACGGGGCCGGACAGGAACGCGGCCTGCGGGCCGGGACCGAGAACGTGCCCGGGATCGCCGGCTTCGGCGTGAGCGCGGTCTGCGCCGCGCGCGACCTGCCGACGGCGCAGTCGCATGCGGCGTGGCGGGACGCGGCCGAGGCGACGGTAAAGAAGGCCGGGGCGACCATCATCGGCGAGGGCGCCGAGCGGCTGCCCAACACCCTGTTCATGGCCGTATCGGACTGGGAGAGTCCGCAGCAGCTGATCACCCTGGACCTGATGGGTCTGATGGTCTCGGCCGGGTCGGCCTGTTCGTCGGGCAAGACGAAGCCGTCGCGCGCCATCCTGGCCACCGGTCTGATCGACAAGGCCACGGGCGGGATCCGCATCTCGGGCGGCTGGGGCACGGCCGAGGAGGACTGGACGCGGTTCGCCGCGGCCTGGGTCGAGGCCTATGCCAAACATCGCCAGCGTACAGCCGCGCGGGCGAAGGAAGACGCCTGATGGCCGCCGTTCAACAGACCATCGACGCGGTCGCCGCCCTCGAGAAATACGAGCACGGCTTCACGTCCGAGATCGACACCGAGTTCGCGCCCAAGGGGCTGAACGCCGACATCGTGCGCTTCATCTCGCAGAAGAAGGGCGAGCCGGAGTGGATGCTGGAATGGCGTCTGGCCGCCTATGAGCGCTGGCTGGCGATGGAGGAGCCGACCTGGGCGTCGGTGAAATATACGCCGGTCGATTATCAGGACCTGCACTATTACGCCGCGCCGAAGGAGAAGGCGGGGCTGAAGTCGCTGGACGAGGTCGATCCGGAACTGCTGGCCATCTACGCCAAGCTGGGCATCCCGCTGAAGGAGCAGGAGGTGCTGGCCGGGGTCGAGGGCGCGCCGAGGTATGCCGTGGACGCGGTGTTCGACAGCGTCTCGGTGGTCACCACCTTCAAGGCCGAGCTGGCCAAGGTGGGGGTGATCTTCATGCCCATCTCGGAGGCGCTGAGGGAGCATCCTGAGCTGGTGCGCAAATATCTGGGGTCGGTGGTGCCGGTCTCGGACAACTATTTCGCTGCGCTGAACAGCGCGGTCTTCTCGGACGGGTCGTTCGTCTATATCCCGCCGGGCGTGCGGTGCCCGATGGAGCTGTCGACCTATTTCCGCATCAATGCCTCGAACACGGGCCAGTTCGAGCGGACGCTGATCATCGCCGACAAGGGCAGCTACTGCTCGTATCTGGAGGGCTGCACCGCCCCGATGCGCGACGAGAACCAGCTGCATGCGGCGGTGGTCGAGCTGGTCGCGCTGGACGATGCCGAGATCAAATATTCGACGGTGCAGAACTGGTATCCCGGCGACGCCGAGGGCAAGGGCGGCATCTACAACTTCGTCACCAAGCGCGCCGACTGCCGCGGCGACCGGTCGAAGGTGTCGTGGACCCAAGTGGAAACCGGCTCGGCGGTGACGTGGAAATATCCGTCCTGCATCCTGAAGGGCGAGGATAGCTCGGGGGAATTCTATTCGATCGCCATCACCAACGGACATCAGCAGGCCGACACCGGCACCAAGATGATCCATCTGGGCAAGAATTCGAAGTCGCGGATCATCGCCAAGGCCGTCTCGGCCGGGAAGTCGGACTCGACCTATCGCGGTCTGGTGTCGGTGCATCCCAAGGCGACGGGCGTGCGCAACTTCACCCAGTGCGACAGCCTGCTGATCGGCAAGGACTGCGGCTCGCACACCGTGCCCTATATCGAGGCCCGCAACGGCTCGGCCCAGCTGGAGCACGAGGCGACGACGACGCGCCTGTCGGACGACCAGCTGTTCTATGCGCAGCAGCGCGGGCTGTCGCAGGAGGAGGCGGTGGCCCTGCTGGTCAACGGCTTCGTCCGCGACGTGATGCAGAAGTTGCCGATGGAGTTCGCCGTCGAGGCGCAGAAGCTGGTGGAGATCAGTCTGGAAGGGAGCGTGGGGTGAGGGTCGCGCGGATACTGATCGCTCTGGTCGCGCCCGTGCTCGGTCTGACGGCGTGTTCATCGCCCGAAAGCGCGGAGCCTTTGCCCAATCCGAACAGGATGGAGCGGATATTCCAGGGGACGCTCGACACCGTCAACGGCCGCAAGGCAGCGAGCACCAAGGTTGAGGTTTCGCTTGGCGACCGCCAGTTCATGGTGGTGGCGGGCTGCGGACTGACTGCCGGTTACGCCGACGGAGTGGTGACGCGAGTCGGCCAACCCGCTCCGGCCATAGGGCCCTGTTCCGTCGAGGATATGAGAGACCTGAACGAAGTCGAAGCCATCGTCAGGGACACGCCCTCCATCGAGTACGAAGAACACGAGCGTCTTGTTCTTACGGGCCGCGCCGGTGGCGTGGCCGTTTTCCTTCTCACGCCGTACTCCGGCGCATTTGTCGATTGATCATGCTCTCCATTTCCAACCTCCACGTCGCCGTCGGCGACAAGCCGATCCTCAAGGGGCTGACGCTCAACGTTCCGGCGGGCGAGGTGCACGCCATCATGGGGCCGAACGGGGCCGGCAAGTCGACGCTGGGCTACGCCCTGTCGGGACGGCCCGGCTATGAGGCGACCGAGGGCGCCGTGGCGTGGAAGGGCGAGGACCTGCTGGGTCTGGAGCCCGCCGAGCGGGCGGCGAAGGGCGTCTTCCTGTCGTTCCAGTATCCGATCGAGATTCCCGGCGTTCCGGCCCTGACCTTCGTGCGGACCGCGCTGAACGCCCAGAAGCGCGCGCGCGGCGAGGACGAAGTGTCGGCGCCCGCCTTCCTGAAGATGGTCAAGGCGGCGGCGGCGGCGCTGAAGATGGATTTCGACATGCTGAAGCGGCCGCTGAACGTCGGCTTCTCGGGCGGCGAGAAGAAGCGGATGGAGATCCTGCAGATGGCCCTGCTGGAGCCGTCGCTGCTGATCCTCGACGAGACGGATTCAGGCCTCGACATCGACGCCCTGCGCATCGTGGCCGAGGGGGTCAACGCCCTGCGCTCGCCCGAGCGCGCCATGCTGGTGATCACCCACTATCAGCGGCTGCTGGACTATATCAAACCGGACCGGGTGCATGTGCTGGCCGGCGGGCGAATCGTGGCCTCGGGCGGACCCGAACTGGCGCATCAGCTGGAAGCGGAAGGGTATGACAAATACCTGCCGGAGGCGGCGTGAACGCTCCGGTTCGCATCGATCTGAAGGACGCCTCCAGCTTCCCCTCTAAGCGCGTCGAGGCGTGGAAATATTCGGATCTGCGCCGGCATCTGCGGGAGGCGCCTTCGCCTTCACCGTCGGCGACGGTGCCGCTGGTCGGCGGCGGACCGTTCGAAGGTTTGGGCGGCGAAGCGATGGTCTTCGTCAACGGTCGGGCCGTGAACGAGACCCAGCTGATGGTCTCCGGCGACAGGACGGTGCGGCTGCGCCTGATTTCGCGGGCGGAGGAGACGGGCCACGCGATGAATGCACGCATCTCGGTGCGGGCCGGAGCGAGGCTGCTGCTGCTGGAAACGCATGAGGGCGAGGGCTCGGCATATGTCGCGCATAACCGGCTGGAGCTGGAGGTGGCGCGCGGCGCCGAGGTGACGCGGGTGGTTCTAGCCGATGAGCCGGCGGATGCGATCTCGATCACCGAGGCGCAGGTGAGGGTCGAGGCGGGCGGGCTGTATCGCCAGACCATCCTGACGACCGGGGCGAAGCTGCAGCGGCAGGAGACGCAGGTGACGCATCGGGCGCAGGGGGCGGATGTGCGGCTGGACGGGGTCTATGTGCTGTCGGACGCGCGGCAGGCGGATCTGACGACGGTGGTCGATCATGTGGCCGCCAACGGGCTGACCAGCCAGCTGACCAAGGGCGTGGTGCGCGACACGGCGCGGGGCGTCTTCCAGGGAAAGATCATCGTCGAGCGCGGGGCCGACGGGACCGATGCGCGGATGGGGCACCATGCGCTGATCCTCGGTGAGCGGGCCGAGGTCGACGCCAAGCCGGAGCTGGAAATCTACGCCGACGACGTGCAGTGCGCGCACGGCAATACGGTCGGAAATCTGGACGAGAGCGCCCTGTTCTATATGCAGCAGCGCGGCATTCCGGCCGACGAGGCGCGGGCGCTGCTGACGGAGGCCTTTCTGATCGAGGTGGTCGACCGGATCGAGCACGAGGGCGCGAGAGAGGTGGTGCGGCAATGGCTGACGGATCGCCTGTGACCCTGTTTGATCCCTACGCCGTCCGGGCGCAGTTCCCGATCCTCTCGCGGCAGGTGAACGGCCGGCCGCTGGTCTATCTGGACTCGGCCGCCTCGGCGCAGAAGCCGCGGGCGGTGATCGACGCAATGACGGCGGCGATGGAGGGCAGCTACGCCAACGTCCATCGTGGCCTGCATACCCTGGCCAATGAAACGACCGAGGCTTTCGAGGCCGCGCGCGAAAGCGTGGCGCGGTTCGTCAACGCCGAAGCGGCGTCGAACATCGTCTGGACCAAGGGCGGAACGGAGGCGATCAATCTCGTGGCGGCGGGGATCGGCGAGTCGATCCAGCCGGGCGACGAGATCATGGTCAGCCAGATGGAGCACCACTCCAACATCGTGCCCTGGCACCTGCTGCGCGAGCGGCGCGGGGCAGTGATCAAATGGATCCCGGTGCTGGACGACGGCGCGCTGGACATGGCGGCCTACGCCGAACTGCTGGGGCCGAGAACGAAGGTCGTTGCGGTCACCCACATGTCCAATGTGCTGGGCACCATCAATCCCGTGCGGACGATCACGGAGATGGCGCACGCTGTCGCGGCGCGGGTGCTGATCGACGGCTGCCAGGGCGCGGTGCATGCGGCGCCCGACGTGCAGGTCATCGGCTGCGACTTCTACGCCTTCACCGGCCACAAACTGTTCGGCCCGACGGGCATCGGCTGCCTGTACGGCACGGCCGAGGCGCTTGAGGCCCTGCCGCCGTATCAGGGCGGCGGCGAGATGATCGAGACGGTGACGATGGACCGCGTCACCTATGCGAAGCCGCCGCACCGGTTCGAGGCGGGGACGCCGCCGATACTTGAAGCCATAGGCATGGGTGCGGCCATCGAATGGCTGTCGCGCTTCGACAAGGGTGCGGTGGCGGCCCATGAGCGCGCCGTCTACGAGCACGCGCGCAAGCGGCTTGAGGGCGTGAACTGGCTGCGGGTGGTCGGTGAAGCGGAAGGGAAGGGCGCGATCCTGACCTTCATCGTCGAGGGCGCCCACGCCCATGACATCGCGCAGGTGATGGACCGATATGGCGTCGCCGTGCGCGCCGGTCTGCACTGCGCCGAGCCGCTGGCGGAACGTTTCGGCCTGACGTCGAGCGTTCGCGCCAGCTTCGCCCTATATAATACGACAGAGGACGCCGACGCCTTCGCCGACGCCCTGATCAAGGCCCGTGAGTTCTTCGCATGAGCGACCCGACGACACCGATCACCGACAGTCCGGCCTTCGCCGAAGCCTGGGACGCGCCGCAAAAGAGCGCCCTGGCCCAGGGCGAGATCGACCGGATGACGGATGACATCATCGAGGCGCTGAAGTCGGTGTTCGATCCGGAAATCCCGGTGGACATCTATGAGCTGGGACTGATCTACAAGGTCGATCTGTCCGACGACCGCGACGTGCTGGTCGAGATGACCCTGACCGCCCCGGGCTGCCCGGTGGCTGGCGAAATGCCGATCTGGGTCGAGGAAGCGGTGAAGAAAGTCGAGGGCGTTCGGTCGGCGCGCGCGGAACTGACGTTCGATCCGCCATGGGACGCCTCGAAGATGAGCGACGAGGCCAAGCTGGCCCTGAACATGTTCTGATGGACCGATCGATGAGCGAGCTTCAGACCACGACCCGTCCCCGCCGCCCGCGCCCCGCCGTCGTCACCCTGACCGAGGCGGCGGCCGAACGGGTGCGCGCGCTGACCGAAACCGGCGGCCACAAGGCGCTGCGCGTCGGGCTGAAGAATGCGGGCTGCGCGGGGCAGGAATACACCTTCGCCTTCGCCGACGAGATCGGGCCGCTGGACGAGGTGGTGACCGACAAGGGCGCGACGGTGGTCATCGACACCAAGGCGATCCTGTTCCTGATAGGGTCGGAGATCGACTACGAGACGACGAAACTGGCCTCGAAATTCGTCTTCCGGAATCCGAACCAGACCGACGCCTGCGGTTGCGGCGAGAGCGTCACCATCATTCCCGCCAAGGCGTCGGAAGCCGACTGATGATCCGGCTTGAAGGGGTCACCAAGCGCTTCCGGAGCGCGGCGGGCGAGCGCGTGGCGCTGGACGCGGTCGATCTGGCGGTCGCGCCGGGGCAGGTGTTCGGCGTGGTCGGGCGCTCGGGCGCCGGAAAATCAACATTGATCCGAACCATCAATCTGCTGGAACGGCCGGACGCCGGGCGGGTGACGGTCGATGGGCAAGAGATGACGGCCCTGAGCCCGGCCGAGCTGCGCGCGGCGCGGCGGCGGATCGGGATGATCTTCCAGCATTTCAACCTGCTGAACGCGAAGACGATCGCCGAGAACGTGGCCTTCCCGCTGCGGCTGGAAGGCCGGCCGACGGTTGAAGTCGACCGGCGCGTGGCCGATCTGCTGGAGCAGCTGGGCCTGTCAGAGCATGCGAGCAAGCATCCGGCGCAGCTGTCGGGCGGCCAGAAGCAGCGGGTCGGGATCGCCCGGGCCCTGGCGTGCGAGCCCGGCGTGCTGCTGTGCGACGAGGCGACCAGCGCGCTGGACCCCGAGACGACCGACGAAATCCTGACCCTGCTGGACCAGCTGAACCGCGACCTGAAGCTGACCATCGTGCTGATCACCCACCAGATGGAGGTGGTGCGCCGCGTCTGCGACCGGGTGGCGGTGCTGAAGGACGGGCGGGTGGTGGAGGAGGGGGCCACGGCCGACGTCTTCCTGCATCCGCAGCACGCCGCGACCCGCGCCATGCTGGCCGAGGGCGAGGAAGGCTTCGAGACCGCCGACGTGCCGCCGGGCGGGCGGCTGGCGAAGCTGACCTTCCGCGGCGGCTCGACCTATGAGCCCGAACTGAGCCGCGTCGCGCGGTCGGTGGGGGTAGACTATTCGATCCTGTCGGGGCGGATCAGCCGGATTCGCGGCGAGCCTTATGGGCAGCTGGTCGTGGCCTTCACGGGCGGCGACGCGGAAGCCGCGGTGGCGCAGCTGACGGCGCGCGGTGTGACGGTCGAGGCTGCGTGATGGACGCCTTCTTCGCCAATATCGACTGGCCCGAGATCGCGCGGGCGACGCGCGACACCCTGCTGATGCTGGGAGGGTCGATGGTCCTGACCGTCCTGTTCGGCATCCCGCTGGGCGTGCTGCTGTACCTGTCCGGCAAGGGACGGCTGGCGGCCAATCCGGTGCTGAACGCCGCGCTGTCGCTGATCGTCAACATCCTGCGCTCGGTGCCCTTCATCATCCTGCTGATCGTCATGCTGCCAGTGACGGTGCTGCTGGTCGGGACGTCGCTGGGCGTGGCCGGAGCCATTCCGCCGCTGGTCGTGGGCGCGGCCCCCTTCTATGCGCGCCTTGTCGAGACGGCGCTGCGCGAGGTCGATAAGGGCGTGGTCGAGGCGACCCAGGCCATGGGCGGCTCGACCTGGCAGATCGTCACCCGCGCCCTCCTGCCCGAGGCCATGCCCGGCATCCTCGCCGGCGCGACCGTGACCGCCATCGCCCTGGTGTCCTACACCGCCATGGCCGGCGTGGTCGGCGCGGGCGGTCTGGGCGACCTGGCCATCCGCTTCGGCTATCAGCGGTTCCAGACCGATGTCATGGTCGTCACCGTCGTGCTTCTGCTCCTGTTGGTGCAGATTCTCCAGATGCTCGGCGACCGACTGGTCGCCTCCGTTTCCCACCGCTGATCGCTCTCTGAAAGACACGCCCATGATCCGCCGCTCGCTCCTGACCCTCGCCGCCGCGTCGCTGGTCCTCGCAGCCTGCGGGCAGGGTGCGGCGAAGAAGGCCGACACCGATGCGCCGCTGATCATCGGCGCCACGGCCGTGCCGCACGCGGAGATCCTCGAGCACATCAAGCCGCTGCTGGCCGCGGAAGGGCTGCAGATCGAGATCAAGGTGTTCAACGATTACGTCCAGCCGAACACCCAGCTGGTGGAGCGCCGGCTGGACGTGAACTATTTCCAGACCAAACCCTATCTGGACGAGTTCAACGCCTCGCGCGGGGCGGATCTGATCACCGTGGCGGGTGTGCATGTCGAACCGCTGGGCGCGTATTCGCGCCGCTTCCGCTCGCTGGATCAGCTGCCGAACGGGGCCGAGGTGGCGGTGCCGAACGACGCCTCGTCGATCGGGCGGGCCCTGATTCTGCTGCAGAAGGCCGGTCTGGTGCGGCTGAAGGACCCGGCCAATCCGCTGCAGACCCTGCGCGACATCGCCGAAAATCCCCGCAACCTGCGCTTCCGCGAGCTGGAATCGGCGACCCTCCCGCGGGTGCTGGACCAGGTCGACATGGCTGTGATCAACACCAACTACGCGCTGGACGCCGGGCTGAAGCCGAAGACGGACGCCCTGACGCTGGAAGGCGCCGACAGCCCCTATGTGAATTATCTTGTGGCGCGGCCGGACAACCGGACCGACCCGCGGATCGTGGCGCTGGCGGCCATGCTGCGCAGCCAGGTGGTGAAGGACTACATCGCCGCCAAATACGACGGCGCCGTGATCCCGGCCGCCTGATGGCCTACGACCCGGACTTCGGCGAATGGGTGCGCGAGCATTTCGCCGCCCTCGGCCCGGTCGAGATCAAGCGGATGTTCGGCGGGGCAGCGATCTACGCCAACGGCCTGATCTTCGCCCTGCTGGACGACGGCGTCGTCTGGCTGAAGGCGGACGAGGTCAACTCCCCGCTGCTGGAAGCGGCGGGCGGGCGGCAGTTCACCTATCCGACCAGGGACGGGAAGCAGATGACCATGGCCTACTGGTCTCTGCCCGAAAGCGCGCTGGACGATCCGGATGAGGCCGTGGACTGGGCCCGGAAATCAATCGACTGCGCCCTGAGGAAGGCGGCGGCGAAGAAGCCGCGCAAGCCTAGGCCGTAGCGGCCGCCAGTTTCGCCGCCTTGGCCCGTTCGTCGGGCGTGGGGACCAGCACCGCCGGCGTGGCGGCTGCACCCGTGGCTTCGGCGATCAGTTGCGAGGTCGTGCCCTCGACGGCGGCCTCCAGCCGGGCGAGGAATTCCTCCTTGCCGAGCCCCGTCGGGATCGGATCGAGGAATTCGAGGGTGGCCGTGCCCGGGTTCTTGCGGAATTCCTCCTGTGGCCAGAACAGGCCGAGGTTGGTGGCCAGCGGCACGACCGGCATGTCGAAGTCGCGGTACATGTGCCAGACGCCCGAGCGGTAGCGGAATTTCTCGCCCACCTTCGCGAGATTGCCCTCGGGGTAGATCAGGATCTTGCGCCCGGCGGCGTGGGCGTCGGCGGAGCGGTGTTTCAGCGCCTCGCGGGCTTCGCGGCCGCCGCAGTTGTTGACGACGATGGCGCCAAGCTTGCGCAGCACCGTGCCGAGCAGGGGGAATTTCTCCAGATGGTCGCCGGTGACGAAGGCCAGATCGTCGAACTGGTCGTAGGTGGCGAAGCCGTCGCCCCAGCTCTGGTGTTTGGAGGCGATGATGAAGGCGCCGGTCGGCAGCCGCTCCTTGCCGCGCACCTGGATGCGGATGCCGGCCAGCAGCCGCATGGCCTGGACCATGCGCTTCACATACCGGCGGATGATCCATTGCGTCGCTTCCCGCCCGGGGGTCAGGGCCGCGAAGGCCGCCGCCAGGGTGTAGACGATCGACAGGAGCCAGTAGGCGATGTTGAAGGCGAGGCTGCGCATCGGGCGACTATGGCGTGAATCGCCGCACGGGGAAGCCTAGGCCGCCTTGGCCAGCCGTTCGGCGCAGGACACCTGATTGCGGCCGCCGCGCTTGGACGCATAGAGGGCGGCGTCGGCGCGTTCGAGCAAGGCGGCGGGCGTCTCACCCTTTTGGCGGACGGCGAAGCCGGCGGACACCGTGACGGCTCCCAGATCGTCGTTGGTCGAGCGGCGGCGAAGCGATCGGGAGGCGATCTCGGCGAGCACGCCCTTGAGGGCGGTCTCAACCATGGCGGCGCTCTCATAGGGGAAGACGATGGCGAACTCCTCGCCGCCGAAGCGGGCGGCGAAGCGGGGGTTGGCCGCGGTGCGGCCCAGCACGCTGGCGACGTAGCGCAGGACCTGATCCCCGGTCTGGTGCCCCCAGGTGTCGTTGAACCGCTTGAAGTGGTCGATATCGAGCACGGCCAGGGTCAGCGGCGCGCCGCCGCCCTCGGCCTTGTCGCAGGCGGCGGCCAGATGTTCGTCGAAGGCCTTGCGGTTGGCGAGCTCGGTCAGGGCGTCCGTCATGGCGTCGCGGCGGACGATTTCGAGGTGCTGACGCAGGCGGGCGACCTCCTGGGTGGAGGTCTCCAGCTTCTTCTCGAGCGATTCCGTCTCGTTCCGGACCTGAAGCGTGGCGCTGGTCAGGTCGCCGACGATGGTCTGAAGTCCTTCTCCGTCCGCCGCCGCCTCGATGCTGGAGGCTGCCTGTTCGAGCGATTGCCCGTAGGCGGCCTGCGATCTCTGCGCCTCTGCTATGACGCTTGAGACGCTGGACAGCTCGCGGTCGAGGACGTGGCCGGCGTCACGAATCTGGTCGGTCAGACGCCCGCGCGGCAGATGCTGCGCCGCCAGGGCGTCGGTGACGGCCTCGGTGAAGGGCTCGCCCGCATCGGTCATCCGCCGGATCTCGCCGGCGAGGGCTCCGTCGGGCTGGGCGAGGGCGTGGGTCCAGAGTTCGAAATTCAGCGGCGTGGGCCAGACGCCGGCGCGTTCCATCTGGTCGATGACCCGGCGCGCGAGCCCGTAGGCTTGCGGACCTCGCAGGGTGGTTTCGACCTTGGCCGTCATTCACGCGTCTCCAGGCTCAAGCCGGGGCGGCGATCCTGTCCGGTCAGGCTACGCCCCCGGTTCGTAACGCCGGGTTAAACGGATGAGGGGTCGGCGGTCAGCCCTTGATCGAAACCGGGCGGCGCAGGAAGGCGGGGACGTCGCCCTCTCCGAACGGACGGCCGTTCGAGCGTTCCGGCTGGGCGTCTGCCCGATCGCCGCGGCGGTCCGACTGACGCAGGTGGGTTTCCTGCACGGGACGTTCCGACTCCTTCGCGGCGGGAGCCGGGGCCGGGGCGGAGCGTCCGCGGTCAACGGGCTTGCGCTCGGTCGCGGCGGGGCTGGTTTCGGCCACGGGAGATTCCGCGACCGGAGCGGCCGGTTTGGCGCTGCGGCGGCTGCGCGAGCGGTGGGCGGGCGGTGCGATTTCGGCGGCGGACTCTACGGCGGCGCCGACGGAGGCCTCGGTCGGGGCGGGGGTCTCGACAGGCGCGGCCGTTTCGGCTTGTGGGGCCGGAGCGGCGTCCGCCCTGGGCTCGCCGCGCGAGCCACGGCTGCGGCCGCGAGCGGGCTTGTCGGAAGAGCCGCCGTCACGCGATGGCTGGACCTTGCCGGGGGCGAAGTCGACGCCGTCCAGGGTCAGCTCAATGGGATCCATCTTGATCAGCTTCAGGACCTTGTCGAGCGAACGGTCGTCCGCCGGGGTCACGATCATGAACGTCTGGCCCAACTTCCCCGCGCGGCCCGTACGGCCGATGCGGTGGACGTAGTCGTCGGCGTGGTGCGAGACATCGTAGTTGAAGACGTGGCTGACATCCGGGATGTCGAGACCGCGCGCGGCGACATCGGACGCCACCAGCAGCTTCAACTCGCCCGAACGGAAGGCGGCGAGGGTCTTCATGCGCAGCGACTGGTCGAGGTCGCCGTGAATCGGGGCGGCGTCGAAACCGTGCTGTTTCAGCGACTTGGCGACGACATCGACTTCGGATTTGCGATTGCAGAAGACGATGCCGTTGCGCACGTCGGCGCGGCCGATCAGGGCGCGCAGGGCGGCGCGCTTGGCCTTGGGGTCGCTGGACGGAATGCGGACCAGATACTGGGTGATGGTGTCGGCCGTGGCGGCGGGGCGCGAGGCCTCAAGCCGGGTCGGGTCCTTGAGGAACTGGGTCGTCAGACGGGTAATCTCGGGCGGCATGGTGGCCGAGAAGAACAAGGTCTGGCGGCGCGGCGGCGTCAGTTTGAAGATGCGCTCGATGTCGGGGATGAAGCCCATGTCCAGCATGCGGTCGGCTTCATCGATGACTAGGATCTCGACGCCGTTCAGCATCACCTTGCCGCGCTCGAACAGGTCAAGCAGGCGGCCAGGGGTGGCGATCAGGACGTCGACGCCCTTGTTCAGCAAGGTCACCTGGTCGCCCATGGAGACGCCGCCGATCAGCAGGGCCCAGCTCAGCTTGGTGCCCTTGGCGTATTTCTCGAACGACGAGGCGACCTGGTCGGCCAGTTCGCGGGTCGGGGCCAGAACGAGGGCGCGCGGCATGCGGGCCTTGGCCCGGCCCGACGACAGCCGGTCGATCATCGGCAGGGTGAAGGCGGCGGTCTTGCCGGTGCCGGTCTGGGCGATGCCGAGAACGTCGCGGCCGGCGAGGGCGACCGGAATGGCGGAGGCCTGAATGGGGGTGGCGGTGGTGTAGCCGGTGTCAGCGACGGCCTTGAGAGTCGTGGCCGAGAGGCCAAGCTGGGAGAATTCGGTCATAGGTCCTTGGGACTGGAAGAAGGACGTCCCGCGCATCGGGCCGTCGTGCGATGTCGCGGAACCGCCCTGAATCTCTGGGCGAGCGGGCGGCGCGAATTCGCCAGTCCTGTCCCGAACGTGCGCCGCATATAGAAGCCCCTGCGCGAGAGTCAACTATTCGTCAGGGCGGGGAGCGGGGGTTGGCTTCGCATGAACCTTTGTTAATAGTCGGCGTTGGGAAGGGTTAAGTGAGGGACCAGTATGCTGCGTACGCTCGGCGTCGCGACTGTTGCAGTCGCATGTCTGATGGCCGGTTCTGTCCGGGCGGACATGAATTCTGCCTTCGGCAACACGGTAGTTTCGCGCTATCCGGATGGCGGCTGGGTCAAGCACTGGTTCAATCCGGACGGCACCTATTCGGCACAGTTTTCGGATGGCCGGCGTCTGGCGGCCCGCTGGTCAGTGAGCGGCGAGCGCGTCTGCCTGACGCATATCCGACCTTATATGCTGGTGCCGCGCTTCTGCACGACCATGGTCGAGGCGAACATCGGTCAGACCTGGCAGTCGCGCGATCCTATGGGCCGGCGGGTGCAAAACGTGCTGGTGGCGGGCCGGAACCCGTAGAGGCGCAGGGGCCCCGACCATTGATCGGAGCCCGCTTCATCCTGATCAGGCCGGGTCGGAGCCGTGTCCGCGCATGCGGGCGGCGCCCTCGACCATGCGGTCCGCGCCGTCTTCCATGCGCGGAATGGCGTCCAGAAGCTGCTGGTCGGTGACCGTCCGCCCGCGTTCACGGGCGCGTTGGATCTGTTCGGCGCGATAGGCTGGATCACGCAGTTTGCGGGCTTCCTCGCGCATGTTGCGGGCGCCCGCCTCCATGTCGTCAGCCCCGGCGCGCATCTGGACGCGGGCTTCAGCCATTTGATGAGCGGCCCGGGTCCGCGCTTCGTCGGCCTGAACTCTGGCCCGGGCTGCGTGATCCGCTGCGGCGCGGGCGTGGACAGCCGTCCGCTCGGCGTGCCGCGCGATGTCGGCGTTGGACCGCGCCACGGTCCTGGCCTGCGCCGCATGGGTCCGCGCCTCGTGGGCCGCGGCCCGGGCGTGGACGGCGGATTCGCGGGCGGCTGCGACGGCGGCGCGTTGCTCGTCAGTAAGCGACTCTTCCGAGCGGTAGACCCAGGTTCCGCTGCGATTGGCGACCTCGGGAGCCTCGGGCGCAACGGGCGGCGCTGGTGGGGCGGGAACCTGGGGCGGAGCGGGAGGCGCGACCATGTCGATCCCGGCGAGCGGCGGAAGCGGGGGAAGGGGCGCCGCGGGGGCCACGGGCGGCAGCGGAGGCAGCGGCGGAAGCGGAGCGACCCGCTCGTCACGCACGGACAGTTCGACGGCGGCCAGAGGCGTGGCGACGGCCAGAAGGGCGCCGACGGCGACCATCATGGCGAGAGGACGGGGCGAGGCGGGGCGGCGTTGGGTCATGACCTTGGTGATCCTTGTCGCGAGGGAACGGGCCGGTCCGGTCATGCCGGTGGCGGCCACAGGGGTGAAATCGGAAGCCATGCCCAACAGGGTGCGGGCGTAGGCCTCGGGTTCGACATGGCGCAGGGCGTCGGCGTCGGCGGCGTCCTCGGACAGGCGGCCGAGCTCGGCCTGCAACAGCCACACCAGCGGGTTGAACCAGAACAGGGCCGTGGCGACGCGGGACAGGGCCAGGAACATCCAGTCGCGGCGGCGGATGTGGGCGAGCTCATGGGCGAGGATGGCCTCGGCGTCGCGCGGCTGCTTCAACTGGGCGGCGCCGATCAGGACCACGCCGGGCGGAACGCCCCAGCTCAGCGGCGCGGCGAGGCGGCCGGTCGCCAGCAGGCGCGGCGCGGACTCGCCGCCCAACCGGGCCAGCGGCGCGGTCCATGCGGTGTCGGACACGACCTCGCCGCTGCGGGTCCAGCGCGCCAGCGTCAGCACGCCGAGACCGAAGCGGGCGAGAAGGGCAGCGGCGCCGACGGCCCAGCCGAGTGCGAGCCATGTCGGCAGGCCGGGCAGGGTGAAGAACGGCGCGGCGGCGGCGGCGCCTCCGGTCGCCGGAAGGATAAAGGGCCCGGCAGCAGCGGCCTCGGGCGCTGCGGCCAGCCAGATGGTCAGATCGGGGCCGGCGAGGGCGATCAGGGGCAGGGCGACCAGCAGAACGACGGCGGCGCGCAGCAGACGCACCCGCTCGGAAGGCGCTCGCCCGCTCAGCAGCCAGACGGCCGCCAAGGCCAGACCGGCCACGAGGCTGGACTTGATCAGCAGGGACAGGGCGACGGCGATCATGATCCCCGCTCCCGGGCGTTCTCGATGGCGCGCTCAAGCGCGGCCAGTTCGTCGGGCTTCAGCTTCTTCGTGAGGCCGAGCAGGGCCGTGGCGGCGCTGGCGGCGGAGCCCGCGAAGAAGGTGTCCACCAGACGGTTCAAGGCCCCGGCGGCGACTGTCTCGGGATTGGGGACAGGGGCGTAGACGTAGGTCGCCCCTTCGTTGTGATGGTCGACGAGACCTTTCGCCTCCAGCCGCGTGAGCAAGGTCCGCACGGCGGAGTCGCTGGGCGAACCGGCCATGGCCTGACGCACTGCGGCCGCCGTGCCCGATTCCAGTCGGCACAGAATCTCGAACACCTCGCGCTCGCGCCGGGGGAGGGTTTCGATCATGCCGTGGAAATCTCCGCTACATTTGTAGTGTTACGTTTGTAGCAGAAAAAGGCAAGATCGGGGCGCGGGGATGAAACCGCGGTAATGTCGCTGCTTTGTGGGATGGGGGGCGGGGATCCGCGCCACCTCTCCGATCAGGAGAAGTGGCGCGAGTGACGGGACTCGAACCCGCGACCTCCGGCGTGACAGGCCGGCACTCTAACCAACTGAGCTACACCCGCGTATCCCGGCCGCGGCGCTGATGGGTGCGTCGCGGCGAGGGGCGTCGTTTAGGCGGGGGCGGCTCGCACTGTCAAGCGCGTCCGGAGAGGAAATCGAAGATCATCGCGATGCGACCCCCGGACCCGCCACGGCGGCGGCCTCGGGCGGCGCGACCGGGCCGACGATGCCTCCGTCGACAGGGAGCTGCGCGGCGACTGCAGGGGGCGGCGGCGTATAGTGCACGCCGACGCCGGGACCCAGCGGCAGGTCCAGGGCCACCCACAGGGCGACCATCGTCAGGCCGGCGACCAGGAAGGCGCCGGCGTAGGGCAGCATGGTCGACATCAGGGAGCCGAGGCCGAATTTCGGATCCCAGCGCTGGGCGAAGGTCAGGATGAGCGGGAAATAGCTCATCAGCGGCGTGGCGATGTTGGTCACCGAATCGCCCATGCGGTAGGCGGCCGTGGTCATCTCGGGGCTGATGCCCAGCAGCATGAACATGGGCACCACGATGGGGGCGAGCGCCGACCACTTGGCCGAGGCAGAGCCGACGAACAGGTCGAAGAAGCAGGAGACCAGCACGACGCTGATCAGCAGGAGCGGGGCGGGGAGGTTGATCTGCTGCAAGCCGGCGGCGGCGTTGATGGCGAGGATCGGTCCCAGACCCGACCAGTTGAACATGGCCACGAAATGCGCGGCGAAGAAGACCAGCACCAGATAGGGAGCCAGCTGGACGATGCCCTCGCGCATCATGCGGACGAGGTCGCGGTGACTGGTCACGCTGCGAGAGCCGACGCCGAAGGCCGCGCCCGACAGGAAGAAGGTCAGGGCGAAGAAGGCGGCGAGGGACTTGTAGAGCGGGTTGAACCGCTGCTGGGGATCGGCTTCCGGATCAATGAAGGGCGAGCCGGGCAGGGCGGTGATGGCGGCCCAGACGGCGATCATGGCGAGGATGGTCAGGCCGGCGAAGGCGAGGCCGCGCTTTTCATCGGCGGTCAGCAGGGTCTTCTCTTCGGCCGTCGGCGCGGCCACGCCATCAGGCTTCCAGGGGCCCAGACGGGGCTCGATGATCCGGTCGGTGATGAACCAGACGATGGGGGTGAAGACCAGCACGACGCCGACGATGAAGAACCAGTTGCCGGCGATGTTCACGGAATAGGACGGGTCGATCAGGTGGGCCGCCGGCTCGGTGATGCCAAGCAGCAGCGCGTCCTGGGCGCCGGGGAAGAGGTTGCCGGCATATCCGCCCGACACGGCTGCGAAGCCCGCGGCGAGCCCCGCCAGCGGGTGCCGGCCGACGGCGGCGAACATCACCGCCGCCAGCGGGATGACCACGACATAGGCGGCGTCCGAGGCGTGGTGCGAGACCATGCCGGTGATCACGATCATCGGCGTCAGGATCAGTCGCGGCGCGTTCAGCAGTGCGGCCCGGATGGCGGTGACGAACAGGCCGCTGCGCTCGGCCACCGAGGCGCCGTAGATGATGGTGACCACGATCCCCAGCGGCGGGAAGTTCGTCAGGGTCGAGGGCATGCCGATGATCAGCTGCGCGAGGTTCTCCGGCGACAGCAGGCTCTCGGCCCTCAGGGTGTCGCCTGTGACCGGATTGACCGCCGACCAGCCGAGGCCGGCGCCGACGAGGCTGAGGACGATCAGCCCGCCGATCAGCCAGAGGAACAGGAAGACGGGGTCGGGCAGCCGGTTGCCGATGCGCTCGATGCCGTTCAGCACCCGTGTTCCAATGGTCATGCGTCCCTCCCGGACGGTCTCAGATCAGCGAGTCATAGGGCGTGAGAGGGGCCCTGGAGGCAAGCCGCCGGGCCTGCGACATGCTGTCCGGAAATTTGCGAACCATTCTCAAGAAAAACCTTTCGTCATATGGGTTTGAACGGGGGTTTGAACGGGCGAGGCTACCGGTCTAGAAAGCGCCGAATCCGCCCCTCCCTCTGTGGCGGACGAGGTCCCCCCGGATGAACGCATTCCTGCTCCAATATCTGCCGATCGTGATCTTTCTCGGGATCGCGGCGGTGCTCGGCGTCGGCTTCATGCTGGCGGCCTGGGTTCTGGCCCCCAAGAATCCCGACAGCGAGAAGCTGTCGGCCTATGAGTGCGGCTTCAACGCGTTCGACGACGCGCGGATGAAGTTCGACGTCCGGTTCTATCTGGTGTCGATCCTCTTCATCATCTTCGATCTGGAAGTGGCCTTCCTGTTCCCGTGGGCGGTGTCGATGTTCGACCTGTCGCGCGCGGGCATGGTGTTCGCCTTCTGGTCGATGATGGTCTTCCTGGGCGTGCTGACCGTCGGCTTCATCTACGAATGGAAGAAGGGCGCGCTCGAATGGGAGTGACCGACAACACCTTCCCCCTGATCGGGGCGGGCAACCAGGGCGCGTCGCCGGGCCTGACCGGCGCGAGCTCGCCAGTCGCTTTCGGTTCGGCCGGACGGACGATGGTCGAGGGCTATGACCCGGCCATCCACGACAAATTCTTCGAGGCCGTGAACGTCGAACTCGGCGAGCGCGGCTTCATCACGACCTCGCTGGACGACGTCATCAACTGGGCGCGCACCGGCTCGCTGATGTGGATGACATTCGGTCTGGCCTGCTGCGCCGTGGAGATGATGCAGGCCTCGATGCCGCGTTTCGACATGGAGCGGTTCGGCATGGCCCCGCGCGCCAGCCCGCGCCAGTCCGACCTGATGATCGTGGCCGGCACCCTGACCAACAAGATGGCTCCGGCCCTGCGCAAGGTCTACGACCAGATGCCGGACCCGCGCTACGTCCTGTCGATGGGCAGTTGCGCCAATGGCGGGGGGTACTACCACTATAGTTACAGCGTTGTTCGCGGCGTCGACCGGATCGTGCCCGTCGACGCCTATGTGCCGGGGTGCCCGCCGACGGCGGAGGCGCTGCTGTACGGGCTGCTGCAGCTGCAGAAGAAGATCCGGCGGACGGGGACGATCGAGCGATGACTGCCCTGGCTCAAATCGCGGAGATGGAAACCGCCCTGACGCCGCTGGGCGCGGAGATGGTCGGGGCGCTCGGCGTCGAGGCGCAGGTGGCGTTTGGCGAGCTGACGCTGATCGCGACGCGCGGGAATATCATCCCGGTGCTGACCGCGCTAAAGGAGCAGTTCGGCTTCCATCAGCTGCTCGACATCTGCGGCGTGGACTTCCCGGACCGCGCCGAGCGGTTCGAGGTGGTCTATCACCTGCTGTCGATGACGCGGAACGTGCGCGTCCGGGTGAAGCTGACGACAGACGAGGTCCAGCCGGTGCCGAGCGCCGTGGGCGTCTTCCCCTGCGCCGACTGGTTCGAGCGCGAGGCGTTCGACATGTACGGCATGCTGTTCTCGGACCATCCGGACCTGCGCCGGCTGCTGACCGACTACGGATTCCAGGGACATCCGCTGCGCAAGGACTTCCCGATGACGGGCTATACCGAGGTCCGGTACGACGACGAGCAGAGGCGGGTGGTCTATGAGCCCGTTCGGCTGACGCAGGAGTTCCGGGAGTTCGACTTCCTGTCGCCGTGGGAGGGCGCCGAGTATCCGACCGACGTCCTGCCGGGCGACGAGAAGGCGCAGGGTCTGGCGGGGAGCAAGGCCTGATGGCTGACGGAAACAACACGCCCGCGCCGCTGGGAGCGACGGACATCTTCGACGATGGCCTGACCGAACACGCCCGCGCCATGGACGACCGGAAGTTCACGATCAATTTCGGCCCGCAACACCCGGCCGCGCACGGGGTGCTGCGTCTGGTGCTGGAGCTGGACGGCGAACTGGTGACCCGCGTCGATCCGCACATCGGCCTGCTGCACCGCGGCACCGAGAAGCTGATGGAGGCGCGGACCTACCTCCAGAACATCCCGTATTTCGACCGCCTGGACTACGTCGCCCCGATGAGTCAGGAGCACGCCTTCTGCCTCGCCATCGAGCGGCTGATGGCGATCGACGTGCCGTACCGGGCCCAGCTGATCCGCGTCCTGTTCCTCGAAATCAGCCGCATCCTGTCGCACCTGCTGAACGTGACGACCCAGGCCATGGACGTGGGCGCCCTGACGCCGCCGCTGTGGGGCTTCGAGGAACGCGAGAAGCTGATGGTGTTCTACGAGCGCGCCTCCGGGTCGCGCCTGCACGCCAACTATTTCCGTCCGGGCGGCGTCCGTCAGGACCTGCCGAGCGATCTGATCGACGACATCGGCCGCTGGTGCGCCGAATTCCCGGCCGCGCTGAAGGACATCGAGAGCCTCGTCACCGAAAACCGCATCTTCAAGCAGCGCAACGTCGACATCGGCGTGGTAACGAAACAGCAGGCCCTGGACTGGGGCTTCACCGGCGTGCTGCTGCGGGGTTCGAATGTGCCTTGGGACCTGCGCAAGTCGCAGCCGTACGAATGCTACGCCGACCTCGAGTTCGACATCGTCGTCGGCAAGAACGGCGACTGCTGGGACCGTTACCTGTGCCGCATCGAGGAGATGAAGCAGTCGGTGCGCATCATGGAGCAGTGCATCCACAAGCTGCGCAACTGCCCCGGCGAACCGATCGTGACCGAGGACAACAAGATCTCCCCGCCGCGTCGCGGGGAGATGAAGCGGTCGATGGAAGCGCTGATCCACCACTTCAAGCTCTTCACCGAAGGTTTCCGCACGCCCGAGGGCGAGGTCTACGCGGCCGTCGAGGCGCCCAAGGGTGAGTTCGGCGTCTATCTGGTCTCGGACGGCACCAACAAGCCGTACCGGTGCAAGGTCTCGGCTCCGGGATTCCGTCACCTGCAGGCGATGGACTGGATGAACCGCGGCCACATGCTGGCGGACGTCTCGGCCATCCTCGGCTCGCTGGACATCGTGTTCGGGGAAGTGGACCGGTGAGCGCCTTCGCCGTCGATCCGGTTTTCACCACCACGCAGGCGATCTGGTTCGCCGCGCTGCTGACGGTCGCCGTCGCGGTGCAGGTGGTGTTTTCGCCGAAGCGGCGCGCGATCATGGGCGGGCTGAAGTTCGCCCTGGCCAGCGCGGTCGTGGCGGCGCCGGGTCTGGCGGGCGTGACGCTGGTGCGCGGCGCCTACCGGCTGGGCTATCTGGAAGAGGGCAGGGGGTTCTGGGAAGCCAATCTGCGCTCGGTGGTGTGGATGAGCGGGGCGATCTTCGCCGGCCAGATGGCCGTGCGGTTCCTGCCGCCGATGGCCTGGCTGTCGCGCGATCTGAGAAACGCTGACCGCGCCGTGTGGAGCGAGCGGCTGGGCCGCTGGTTCGGGAGAACGCGATGAGCGACAAGCCTCTGAGCGACGCCGTCCGGCAGGGTTGGTCGGTGGTCGGCTATACGGTGACGGACAGCGGCGGGGATGTGTGGAAGCACAACTTCCTGCTCAGCCGCCAGGGTGCACACAAGGTCTTGACCGTGCGCAAGAAAATGATGGGCGAAGGCGTCGTCGCCTCTGAAATGGAAGTCTGATGAGCGTTCGTCGTCTCGCCAAGGAACAGCCTGCCTCGTTCGCCTTCTCGAAGGCGACGAAGGCCAAGGCCGACTGGTGGATCGCCAAATATCCCGAAAACCGCCGTCAGTCGGCGGTGATCCCGATCCTGTGGCTGGTCCAGAAGCAGGAGGGCTGGGTCTCCGAGCCCGCGATCCGCGCCATAGGCCAGCTGCTGGGCATGCCTTATATCCGGGTGCTGGAGGTCGCGACCTTCTACACAATGTTCATGCTCGAGCCGGTCGGCACGGCGGCCCTGATCCAGATCTGCGGCACCACGCCCTGCATGCTGCGCGGCGCCGGCGAGCTGATGGCGGTCTGCAAGAGCAAGATCGGACCGAAGGACACGCTGAGCGCCGACGGCCGCTTCACCTGGCAGGAGGTCGAATGCCTCGGCGCCTGCGCCAATGCGCCGATGGCCCAGATCAACGACTATTACTTCGAGGACCTGACCGCCGAGACCATGGCCAAGGTCATCGACGACTTCGCCGCCGGCAAGAAGCCCAAGCCCGGTTCGCGCGTCGGCCGCGCCAGCTCCGAGCCCGAAGGCGGGGCCCTGACCCTGAAAGATCCAAACCTGTATGACGGCTCGGCCGCCAAGCCGATCAAAAAGCTGCCCAACAGCGATCCGGTGGTCGCATGACGCGCCCCGATCTCAACGACGACGCCAAGGTCGCCGAATACCGCGCCGAGCTGCGCGCGGTCGGCCGCAACCAGCGTCTGGCCGGGTTCGCCCTGGTCATCCTCGGGGCCATCGCGGTCTGGGGTTCCGGCGTCGCGGGCGGGGCGGGTCCCGTCCTGCAGTGGATCGGCTACGGCGCCCTCGCGACGGGCTGGGCCCTGATGCTGGGCGCCATCTTCATGCGCACCCGTTATCACCGCCGCCGCATGCGGGAGGAGGGGTGATGGCCGGGAAAAACGATCCTTCGGCCGTGGGCCGCATGTTCGTGCAGATGGGCCTGTTCGACATGGTCGCCGGCGCCGCTCTGGCCATAGCGGGCTGGGCCGGGGTTCTGGGCGAGGACATGGATGTAGTGACGATCGTCGGCGGGGTGATGGTGCTGGCCGGAGCCGTCCTTTTCATCCTCGGGCGCAAGAAACTGAGCGACGCCGATGACCGGCGCGGAGATCTGAACTGACCATGGTCGGAATCCTCGAAGACAAGGATCGCATCTTCACCAACCTGTACGGGCTCCAGGACTGGGGTCTGGAGGGGGCGAAGAAGCGCGGCGCGTGGAACGCGACCAAGGACATGCTCGACCTCGGTCGGGACTGGATCATCACCAACGTCAAGAACTCGGGCCTGCGCGGACGCGGCGGCGCCGGCTTCTCGACGGGTTTGAAGTGGTCCTTCATGCCCAAGGAGGTGAAGGACCGGCCGCACTATCTGGTCGTCAACGCCGACGAATCCGAACCCGGGACCGCCAAGGACCGGGAGATCATGCGCCACGATCCGCAGCTGCTGATCGAAGGCTGCCTGATCGCGAGCTTCGCCATGCAGGCGCACGCCTGCTACATCTATCTGCGCGGCGAATATGTGCTGGAACGCGAGCGCATGGAGGCCGCGGTCAAGCAGGCCTATGAGGCCCGGCTGATCGGCAAGAACAACGTCCACGGCTGGGACTTCGACGTCTACATCCACCACGGCGCCGGCGCCTATATCTGCGGCGAAGAGACGGCCCTGCTGGAGTCGCTGGAAGGCAAGAAGGGCCAGCCGCGCCTGAAGCCGCCGTTCCCGGCCGGCGCGGGCCTGTACGGTTGCCCGACCACGGTGAACAACGTCGAGTCGATCGCGGTGGTCGGCACCATCCTGCGCCGCGGGGCCGAGTGGTTCGCGGGCTTCGGCCGTCCGAACAACACCGGCACAAAGCTGATGACCATCAGCGGCCACGTGAACCGGCCGTGCAATGTCGAAGAGGCGATGTCGATCCCGCTGAAGCAGCTGCTGGAAGAGCACTGCGGCGGCGTGCGCGGCGGCTGGGACAATCTGAAGGCGGTCATCCCGGGCGGTTCGTCCGTGCCGCTGATCACGCGCGAGATGTCCGAAACGGCGCTGATGGATTTCGACAGCCTGCGCGACATGCGCTCGGGCCTCGGCACGGCGGCGGTGATCGTCATGGACCAGTCGACCGATCTGGTCCGCGCCATCGCCCGCATCAGCTATTTCTACAAGCATGAGAGCTGCGGCCAGTGCACGCCGTGCCGCGAGGGCACGGGCTGGATGTGGCGCGTGCTGGAGCGGATGGCTGTCGGCGAGGCCGATCCGTCCGAGATCGACATGCTGCTGGAGGTCTCGACCCAGATCGAGGGCCACACCATCTGCGCGCTCGGCGACGCCGCGGCCTGGCCGGTGCAGGGCCTGATCCGGCATTTCCGTCACGAGATCGAGGAGCGCATCGCCTCCTACCGCAGTCGCCGCGCGAACTTCGCCGGCCACGCGATCGCGGCGGAGTAGGGATGCGGGATCACCCCACCATGTCCGTCACCCTCGGGCTTGACCCGAGGGCCAGAGGCGCCGCCGCTCCGTCGAGCGAGACGGCCCGCGGACGTGCGTCTGAACGTCTGATCCTCGGGTCAAGCCCGAGGATGACGGTCGTGGGGGTGATGGCGGCGGCGCTTGCGCTTGCAGCCTGTGATCCTGTTGCTGAAAAGACCGCGCCGACGCCGGCGGAAAAGGTGTCGGCCACGAACCCGGCGTCGGACGCGGAGGCCAGTGTGCCGGTCGTGCTGAACGCCGCTGATCTGCGTGGAGTGTGCAAGGCCGGGCTGGCCGCGATCCACGGTCAAACCCTGTCGGCCATCGAGATCGACGGGCTGGAAGGCCAGGTCGTCAACGCCTCGTGGCGCGCGCCGGTCGACGGCGGACGCCGACGGGCCCAGTGCCGCGTCGACGGCGACATCATCACCTGGAAGCAGGTCGGCGCCGCCAACCCCGAACAGGACCGCTGGATGAACCAGTCCGGCGATCCCGTGACGCGCTTCGTCCTTGACGGCGACGCCATCACCATCAACACGACGCTCCCCGATGGGAGCACGACCACGGAAGAGTATTCCGTGGCTGCTGAGCAAGAGGCCCGCTGATGCCCGTCGCCAAGGTCAACGGCGTAGAAACCGAATTCCAGCCCGGGATGACCGTGCTGCAGGTCGCCGAACAGGCCGGCCATGAGATTCCGCGCTTCTGCTATCACGAGCGGCTCTCGATCGCCGGCAACTGCCGCATGTGCCTGGTCGAGGTGAAGCCCGGACCGCCGAAGCCGCAGGCGTCGTGCGCCCTCCCGGCCGCCGAGGGCCAGGAAATCTTCACCGACACGCCGATGGTCAAGAAGGCGCGCGAAGGGGTGATGGAGTTCCTGCTCATCAACCACCCGCTGGACTGCCCGATCTGCGACCAGGGTGGCGAATGCGACCTGCAGGACCAGTCGGTCGGCTATGGCCGCGACGGCTCGCGCTACGCCGAGAACAAGCGCGCGGTCGAAGAAAAGAACATGGGCCCGACCGTGAAGACGTTCATGACGCGGTGCATCCAGTGCACGCGCTGCGTCCGCTTCATCACCGAGGTCGCCGGCGTGCCGGACATCGGCATGATCTCGCGCGGCGAGGACGCCGAGATCACCACCTATCTCGAGAAGAACATCGACTCGGAGCTCTCGGGCAACGTCAACGACCTGTGCCCCGTCGGCGCCCTGACCCACCGGCCGTGGCAGTACCACTACCGCCCCTGGGAGCTGAAGAAGACCGAGACCATCGACGTCATGGACGCCCTGGGCTCGAACATCCGCGCCGACTCCAAGGGCGCCGAAGTGATGCGCATCCTGCCGCGCGTGAACGAGGGCATCAACGAGGAGTGGCTGTCCGACGTCAGCCGCTACGCCGTCGACGGCCTGCAGCGCCAGCGGCTGGACCAGCCTTACGTTCGCGAGAACGGCAAGCTGCGCGCCGCCTCGTGGGACGAGGCGCTGAACGTCGTGGCGGAGAAGCTGAAGGCGGTCGCGGCCGACCGGATCGGCGTCATCGCCGGCGACCTGCAGGACGCGGAATCGATGAAGGCGGCGCTGGACCTGTTCCGCGCCCTGGGATCGGCCAACACCGACTGCCGTCAGGACGGATCGGCGCTGGGCTATGGCCCGCGCGAGAGCTGGCTGTTCAACTCGGGTCTGGCCGGGGTCGAGAACGCCGACGCCGTTCTGATCGTCGGCGCCAATCCGCGCACCGAGGCCCCGCTGCTGAACGCCCGCCTGCGCAAGAGCTGGCTGGCCGGCAAGGCGGCGATCGGGCTGATCGGCGAGCAGGCTGATTTAACCTATGAATACAGCTATCTCGGCGCAGGTTCGAAGACGCTGGGCAAACTACCAAAGGCGGCGATGGATGCGCTGAGCAAGGCCGAGCGGCCGGCGATCGTCGTCGGCGGCAGCGCGCTGACGGGCGCGAACGGTCCGGCGGTGCTGAACGCCGTCGGCGCGCTGGCGAAGAAGATCGGCGCGATCGTGGACGGCTGGAACGGCTTCAACGTCCTGCACAGCGCCGCCTCGCGCGTCGCCGGTCTGGACATGGGCTTCGTGCCTGCGGCGGGCGGCAAGACGGCGGCTGAAATGCTTAGGCCGGGCGCGCTGGACGTGCTGTTCCTGCTGGGCGCCGACGAGGTCGATCCGACGGGGTCCGACGCCTTCCGCGTCTATCTGGGCAGCCACGGCGACCGGGGCGCGCACGGCGCCGACGTGATCCTGCCGGGCGCGGCCTATACCGAGAAGTCGGGCCTGTACGTCAACACCGAGGGCCGGGTGCAGATGGCCGAACGCGTCGTATTCCCCAAGGGGCAGGCGAAAGAGGACTGGGCCATCCTGCGGGCGCTGTCGGCGCGCGTGGGTCAGACCCTGCCGTACGACACGCTTGACGCCCTGCGTTCGAAGCTGATGGTGGATCATCCGACGTTTGGCCGCATCGACTACCTGCCGGCGGCTGCGTCGTTCGACACCGGTTCGCTGGGCAAGAAGGGCGACCTTGGCGATGCAGCGTTCACCTCGTCGGTTCGCGACCCCTATCTGAACAACCCGATCACGCGCGCCAGCGTGACCATGGCCGAGCTGTCCGCCCTGCGGATCGCCCCGGTCGCCATGGCGGCGGAGTAGACCATGGCCGATACCCTTCCCGATCAGAAGAAGAACCCGCTCTTCGGCTTCGTTCTCGCCGTCACGGCCCTGCTGGTGGTGTTCGCCATCGGCTTCGCGGTCGTCTGGGGCTGGGGGCTGATCCCGGCAAGCTTCTGGACGAGCCCGGTGGGCTGGACCCTGATCACCATCGGCGGGATTCTGGCGGTCACCGTCGGCATCCTGATCTCGCTGGCCTTCCTGCTGCTCGCCGACCGGAAGATCTGGGCCGGGGTGCAGATGCGCAAAGGCCCGAACGTGGTCGGGCCGTTCGGCCTGCTGCAGTCTTTCGCCGACTTCTTCAAATTCGTGCTCAAGGAAATCATCGTGCCGGCGGGGGCCGACAAGGTCGTCTTCCTGCTGGCGCCGCTGCTGACCTTCGTCCTGGCCTTCATCGCCTGGGCGGCCATACCGTTCGCGCCGGGCTGGGTGATCTCGGACCTGAACGTCGGCATCCTGTACATCTTCGCCATCTCCAGCCTCGGCGTGTACGGCATCATCATGGGGGGCTGGGCTTCGAACTCGAAGTATCCGTTCCTGGGGTCGCTGCGGTCGGCGGCGCAGATGGTGTCCTATGAGGTGTCCATTGGTCTGGTGATCATCAACGTCATCCTGCTGGCCGGGACGATGAACCTGTCGTCGATCGTGACCGCGCAGTCGGGCATGTTCTGGAACTGGTTCGCCTTCGGCGGCGGGGAGGGGACCTGGCCGCTGCTGGTCATCCTGTTCCCGATGTCGATCATCTTCTTCATCTCGGCCCTGGCCGAGACCAACCGGCCGCCGTTCGACCTGCCCGAAGCCGAGTCCGAGCTCGTGGCCGGCTATCAGGTGGAATACAGCTCGACGCCATACCTGCTCTTCATGATCGGCGAATACGCCAACATCGTCTTCATGTGCGCCATGATGACCCTGCTGTTCTTCGGCGGCTGGAATCCGGGCCTGCCGCAGGACTGGCTGGACGCCCTGCCGGGCTGGCTGGAGCAGGCGGTCTACTTCCTGACCTTCGTCTTCAAGACGATCTTCTGGTTCACGATGATCGCCATGGTGAAGGCCTTCGTGCCCCGCTATCGCTATGACCAGCTGATGCGTCTGGGCTGGAAGATCTTCCTGCCGACGTCGCTGGTGGCGGTCGTCATCGTGTCGGCCTGGCGCGTGTTCGCGGTGGGCGCATGACCCGCACCCTCGCTCTTTCCGGCCTGTTGCTGGCGGCGCTGGCCGCCGGCGGCTGCCAGACCATCTTTCGGCCGATCCAGCCCGAGGCGAGCTCGCCTATGGGCCGGCTCGAACGGGCGGAGCGGGCGCGCGACCGTACGGACCGCAACCACCCGGCCTGCCGGTCCGACCGCAGCGAGCGTGACGACCAGCCGGAAGGCTGCGACAAGGTTGTGAGGCGCGGCCAATGATCCGACCGCTGACCATCGCTCTGGTCGCCGCCGCGCTCGCCGGCTGCACCATCCCGACCTATGAGGCCGATCCCGTGTCGGTCTATCAGTGGGAGAAGCGGCAGGAACGCATCCAGCAGCAGGAGGCTGAGCGCCTGCGCCGCTGCGAGACCATGGACAAACAGAGCGAGCGCTACGCCCGCGAGTGCGCAAGCACCGGAGCCAGACAGTAATGTTCACCCGTATCGTTCAGGCTGCGAAGGGCGCGATGATGCTGGACGTCATCGGCGCGGTCGGCCTGTCGCTGAAATACATGATGCGGCCCAAGGCGACGGTGAACTATCCGTTCGAGCGCAATCCGCAGTCGCCGCGCTTCCGGGGCGAGCACGCCCTGCGCCGCTATGCCAACGGCGAGGAACGCTGCATCGCCTGCAAGCTGTGCGAAGCCATCTGCCCGGCCCAGGCCATCACCATCGAGTCCGAGCCGCGCGCCGACGGCAGCCGCCGCACGACCCGCTACGACCTCGACATGGTCAAATGCATCTACTGCGGCCTGTGTCAGGAAGCTTGCCCCGTGGACGCCATCGTCGAGGGGCCGAACCAGGAGTTCACCGTCGAGACGCGGGAAGAGCTGCTCTACGACAAGGACCGACTGCTCGCGAACGGCGACCGCTGGGAACGGCTGATCGCAAAGAATCTGGAACTCGACGCGCCTTACCGGTAAGGCGCAGACGCTCACCGGGCCGTGATTCCAGCAGGGATCGCCGCCCACAGTCCGAAAGGGGCGAAGGCCTCCGATGTTGCAAGGCATTGCCTTCTATCTGCTGGCCGCGGTGGCCGTGCTGGGCGGCCTTATGGTCGTCACGGCGAAGAACCCCGTGCACAGCGTGCTGTGGCTGATCCTGGCCTTCTTCTCGTCGGCCGGGCTGTTCGTCCTGCTGGGCGCGGAGTTCCTGGCCATGCTGCTGGTCGTCGTCTACGTCGGGGCCGTGGCGGTGCTGTTCCTGTTCGTCGTCATGATGCTCGACGTCGACTTCGTTAAGCTGCGCGAGGGCTATGCCCGGTATCTGCCGCTGGCGATGATCGTGGCGGGCATCCTGCTGGCCGAGATGATCATCATCTCCCTGGCGGTGGTCAGCGGCGGGGCCGCCGCGGACGCGGTCGGCCCGGTTGCGGCGACGGCCGAGATGTCGAATGTCGAGGCCATCGGCCGCGTTCTGTACACGGACTATGTCTACATCTTCCAGGCGGCGGGAATCGTGCTGCTGATCGCCATGATCGGCGCCATCGTCCTGACCCTGCGCCACAAGCCGAACATCAAGCGCCAGAAGCCGCACGATCAGGTGACCCGCGACCGCAACAAGGCGGTCGAGATCAAGACCGCGGTCACGGGCGCCGGCGTTACTCCCGAGGATCTGGTCTGATGGCCGTCACCCTGCAGCACTACCTGGCGGTCGCCGCCATCCTGTTCACCATCGGGGTGTTCGGCATCTTCGTGAACCGCAAGAACGTCATCATCATCCTGATGTCGATCGAGCTGATCCTGCTGGCCGTGAACATCAATTTCGTCGCCTTCTCGGCCTATCTGAACGACGTGCAGGGGCAGATCATGGCCATGTTCGTCCTGACCGTGGCCGCCGCCGAGGCGGCCGTGGGTCTGGCCATTCTGGTGACCTTCTTCCGCAACCGCGGCGACATCGCGGTTGACGACGCCAGCGTGATGAAGGGCTGACCGTGAACCTCGAGACCCTCGTCACTCTCGGCGTCTTCGCCCCGCTGCTCGGCGCGGCCATCGTCGGCCTGTCGGGCCGCCGGCTCGGCGACCTGATTTCCAAGTCCATCACGACCGGACTGCTGTTCTTCTCGTGTGCGGTCGCCTGGACCGTGTTCAGCCAGTGGACCTGGGGCGGCCTGCAGGCCTTCACCGTCGAACTGTTCCCCTTCATCAACGTGGGTGACTTCCAGTCGGTCTGGTCGATCCGCGTCGACGCCCTGTCGGCCACCATGCTGGTGGTGGTGACGACGGTGTCGTCGCTCGTCCACCTCTACAGCTGGGGCTATATGTCGGAAGACCCCGACAAGCCGCGCTTCTTCGCCTATCTGTCGCTGTTCACCTTCGCCATGCTGGCGCTGGTCACCGCCGCCGACTTCATGCAGCTGTTCTTCGGCTGGGAAGGGGTGGGGCTGGCGTCCTATCTGCTGATCGGCTTCTGGTACAAGAAGTCCACGGCCAGCGCCGCCGCCATCAAGGCCTTCGTGGTCAACCGCGTCGGCGACTTCGGCTTCGCCCTGGGCATCTTCACCGTCTTCTGGATGTTCGGCACGATCCAGTTCGCCGAGCTGTTCCCGATGATCGCCTCGAAGGCCGGCACGGGTTGGGAATTCCTCGGCCACACCTGGTCGGCGCTCGATCTGGCGGCCTTCCTGCTGTTCATCGGCGCCATGGGCAAGTCGGCCCAGTTCTTCCTGCACACCTGGCTGCCGGACGCCATGGAGGGCCCGACCCCGGTGTCGGCCCTGATCCACGCGGCGACCATGGTCACCGCCGGCGTCTACATGGTCTGCCTGCTGAGCCCGATCTTCGAATATGCGCCGGTCGCCTCGGCCATCGTCGCCCTCGTCGGCGCGGTCACGGCCCTGTTCGCCGCGACCGTCGGTCTGGCGCAGAACGACATCAAGCGAGTCATCGCCTATTCGACCTGTTCGCAGCTGGGCTACATGTTCTTCGCGGCGGGCGTCGGCGCCTATCAGGCCGCCATGTTCCACCTGTTCACCCACGCCTTCTTCAAGGCCCTGCTGTTCCTCGGCGCCGGCTCGGTCATCCACGGGATGCACCACGAGCAGGACATGCGGAAGATGGGCGGGCTGTGGCGGCTGCTGCCGGTCACCTATGCGGTGATGACCATCGGCACCATCGCCATCACTGGCCTCGGCATTCCCGGGGTGGGCGGCTTCGCGGGCTTCTATTCGAAGGACTCGATCATCGAGAGCGCCTTCGCCTCCTTTGCCAACGGCCACAGCGCCATGGGGCTGTTCGCCTTCATGGTCGGCATTCTGGCCGCCGGCCTGACCGCCTATTATTCGTGGCGGCTGGTGTTCATGACCTTCCACAACAAGCCGGCGTGGAAGGACGCGCATCACGACGATCATGCGCACGGACATGACGACCACGCCTCCCACGCCCAGCTTGAAACCCATTCCGAGCCGATCGCCGCTCACGCTGACGATGGGCACGCGCACGACGACCACGCGCACGACGACCACGGGCACCACGGCCCGCTGCATCCGCACGAGAGTCCGTGGGTGATGCTGGTTCCGCTGCTGCTGCTGTCCGTCGGCGCGGTCGCCGCGGGCTTCGCCTTCGCGCCCTACTTCATCGGCGACCATGAGCACGCCTTCTGGCGCGGCGCGATCTTCGTGGCCGAGACCAACCACGTCCTGCACGAGAGCCATTCCGTCCCGACATGGGTGAAGTGGTCGCCGCTGATTCTGACGCTGATCGGCACCTTCGCCGCCTTCTGGCTCTATGTCCTGAAGGAAGGCATGGCGCGGCGCATGGCCGACAGGGGAGGGACCATCCACGGCTTCCTCTACAACAAATGGTATTTCGACGAGCTGTATGACGCCGTGTTCGTGAAGGGCGCCAAGGTCGTCGGCGATCTGTTCTGGAAGATCGGCGACGTGAAGATCATCGACGGGCTGGGCCCGAACGGCGCGGCCTGGGCGTCTCTGAAATCCGCGGCCCGGCTGGCGAAAGTCCAGTCCGGCTATGTCTATCACTATGCGTTTGTGATGCTGCTCGGCGTGGCCGGTTTCCTCGCCTTCGCCATCTATGCGTGGGGAGCCTGATCTTGCCCCAGATCCCCTACATCCTCAGCGTCGTCACCTTCCTGCCGCTGGTTGGCGCGGGACTGATCCTGCTGGCGCGCCTGTTCAACAAGGGCTCGGCCGACGGCGCCGCGCGCTGGATTGCGTTGATTACCACGGTCGTGGTTCTGGCCATCTCGGCCGTGCTGGTGGCCGGCTTCGATCCGTCCACGGCGGCCTATCAGTTCACTGAGCGCTACGAGTGGTTCGCGGGCGCCCAGTATTTCATGGGCGTGGACGGGATTTCGATCCTGTTCGTCCTGCTGACGGCCTTCCTGATGCCGATCTGCATCGTGGCCAGCTGGAAGACGATCACCGACCGCGTGGTCGATTACATGATCGCCTTCCTCGTGCTGGAGACGCTGGTCATCGGGGTGTTCACCTCGCTGGACCTGTTCCTCTTCTACATCTTCTTCGAAGGCACCCTGGTGCCGATGTTCATCATCATCGGCGTATGGGGCGGGGCGAACCGGATCTACGCCTCGTACAAATTCTTCCTCTACACCCTGCTGGGCTCGGTCCTGATGCTGCTGGCCATGCTGTGGATGGCCGCCGAGACGGGCACCACCAGTATTCCGGCCCTAAAGGAATACGCCTTCAGCCCCACGGTTCAGCCGCTGCTCTGGCTGGCCTTCTTCGCCTCGTTCGCCGTCAAGATGCCGATGTGGCCGGTCCACACCTGGCTTCCGGACGCCCACGTGCAGGCGCCGACGGCGGGTTCGGTCATCCTGGCCGGCATCCTGCTGAAGCTGGGCGGCTATGGCTTCATCCTGTTCAACCTGCCCATGTTCCCCGACGCGTCGAAGACATTCGCGCCGCTGGTCTTCGCCCTGTCGGCCATCGCCATCGTCTACACCTCGCTGGTCGCCTTCCGGCAGACGGACATCAAGAAGCTGATCGCCTATTCGTCGGTGGCCCACATGGGCTTCGTGACCATGGGCATCTTCGCCGGCAACGATCTTGGGGTGCAGGGCGCGGTCTTCCAGATGCTGAGCCACGGCCTGATCTCGGGCGCGCTCTTCCTCTGCGTCGGCGTGGTCTATGACCGGATGCACACCCGCGAGATCGCCTTCTACGGCGGTCTGACCAGCCGGATGCCGTGGTTCGCGGCCGTCTTCCTCATGTTCACCATGGCCAACGTCGGCCTGCCGGGCACCTCGGGCTTCATCGGCGAAATCCTGACCATGACGGGCGTCTATGGCGTCTCGACCTGGACGGCGCTGTTCGCGGCCACCGGCGTGATCTTCTCGGCGGTCTACGCCCTGACGCTGTACCGCAACGTCATGTTCGGCGAGATCACCAACCCGGCCCTGAAGACCATCACCGACATCGACAGGCGCGAGCTGCTGATCTTCGCGCCCCTGATCATCGGCACCCTGTGGCTGGGCGTGCAGCCCGGTCTGGTGCTGGATTACACCGCCGCCTCGGTCGAGGCCCTGACTTCCGCCTATCAACTTGCGATCGGCGGGTGAGACCATGATGCCTGATCTTGACTTGGCCCTGCGCCTTTCCGCCCCCGAGAGCACGCTCGCTGTAGGCGGTCTGGTTCTGCTGATGCTCGGCGCCTTCATGGGCGAAAAGAGCGCGAAACTGGTGTCGGCCCTGTCGGTCGCCCTGCTGGTCGCCGCCACTGCCGTGACCGTGACCGGTCCGCTGGGGCAGGCCTTCAACGGCGCCTATGTCGCCGATCCGCTGGCCGTCTACGGCAAGGCCGTGATCTTCCTGTCCAGCGCCGTGGCCATCATTCTGGGCGGCGGCTGGATGTACCGGGCGCGGATCGCACGGTTCGAATATCCGGTGCTGATCGTGCTGGCCTCGGCCGGCATGGGGATGATGGCGTCGTCGGGCGACCTGATCTCGCTCTACATCGGCATCGAGCTGCATTCGCTGGCGCTCTATGTGCTGGCCGCCTTCCACCGCGACGACCTGAAGGCGTCCGAGGCGGGGCTGAAGTATTTCGTGCTGGGCGCCCTGTCGTCGGGCCTGCTGCTGTACGGCGCCAGCTTGATCTACGGCTTCGCCGGCTCGATGCGGTTCGACGAGATCGCCGCCTATGCCGCGACCAATCAATCGACCGGGCTGATCTTCGGTCTGGTCTTCCTGATCTGTGGTCTGGCGTTCAAGGTCTCGGCGGCGCCGTTCCACATGTGGACGCCGGACGTCTATGAGGGCGCGCCAACGCCGGTGGTGGCCCTGTTCTCCACCGCCCCCAAGGTGGCGGCCATGGTGCTGATCGCCCGCACGCTGGAAGGCGCCTTCGCCGGGTCGCACGACCAGTGGGCGCAGGTGCTGATCCTGATCTCGCTGATCTCGTTCGCTGTCGGTTCGTTCGGCGGTCTGGCGCAGAAGGATATCCAGCGCCTGCTGGCCTATTCGTCGATCGCCAACATCGGCTACGCCCTGCTGGGCATCGCGGCGGGCACGACGCTGGGCATCCAGGCCATGCTGCTGTTCATGACCCTGTACGTCATCGACCAGTTCGGCTTCTTCGCCATCCTGCTGTCGCTGTCGCGCGGCGGGCGGCCGATCCGGCGGATCGCGGACCTGGCCGGGTTGCGCAAGGACAAGCCTCTGACGGCCATTGCGCTGACAGTGCTGTCGCTGTCGGTGCTGGGCATGCCGCCGGCGGCGGGTTTCTGGGGCAAGTTCTATGTCTTCGGCGCGGCCGCCGACGCCGGCTACTGGATGGCCGGCGCCGCCGGGCTGGTGGCCTCGGTCGTGGCGGGCTTCTACTACCTGCGGATCATCAAGCTGATGTGGTTCGACAAGGCGCCGGAGGGCGTGGCGCCGATCGACGCCTCGCCGATCGAGGCGAAGACCATAGCGTTCGTCGCGGCGGCCTTCTCGTTCCCGCTGGTGATGGTCGGTCTGACCTGGCTCGAGCCGCTGGCCCGCGCCGCGGCCGTCGGTTACGGAGCCGGATAGGGCGCGATGCCCGCCGCTCCGATCCTGCTGCTCGAGGAAACCGACTCCACCAATGCGGACGCGCGTCGCCGCGCCGAGGCGGGCGAGACCGGGCCGCTGTGGATCGTTGCGCGCCGCCAGACGGCCGGGCGCGGACGTCGGGGTCGCACTTGGGAAAGTGAAGGGGGAAATCTGTTCTCCACCCTGCTGCAATTGACCCGAAAGCCGCCCGCAGAAGCGGCGCAGGTGACCTTTGTGGCGGCCCTGGCCATCGCCGACCTGCTCGATGCATATGCGCCGCCGTCGCTGGTGACGATCAAATGGCCCAATGACGTGATGCTGGCGGGGGAAAAGGCCTCGGGCGTGCTGGTCGAGTCCGGGGCGCACGAGACGGGCGGCTTGTGGCTGGCGGTCGGGATCGGGGTCAATCTGGCCCATGCGCCCGAGGGGACCGAGCGGCCCGCGACAGCGCTGGTCCATCATCTGCGCGGCGACGTGCTGGCGCCGCCGACGGTGGAGGCCGCGGCGGCGACGTTGGCCGAGGCCTTCGCGGTCTGGATGGACCGGTGGGAGACGCTTGGCTTCCAGCCAATCCTCGACGCCTGGCAGGCGCGGACGCCGGGGCTGGACGGGCCGGCTGTGGCGCGGCTGGGGCGCGAGACGGTCGAGGGCCGGGCCGAGGGCGTGGCGCCGGACGGAGCGCTGAAATTGAGACTGGCGGACGGGTCGCTCAGGCTGATCTCGGCCGGCGATGTCTTCTTCGGGGAGACCGCGTAATGCTGCTGGCGATCGAGCAGGGCAACACCAATACGCTGTTCGCGGTGCACGATGGGAGCGAATGGGTCGCCCAGTGGCGGACCGCGACCCACGCCAACCGCACGGCCGACGAATACGCGGTCTGGCTGAGCCAGCTGCTGGCCATGCGCGGACTGGCGATAAGCCAGCTGGACGGCTGCATCATCTCAAGCGTGGTGCCGCAGTCGATCTTCAACCTGCGCAACCTGTCGCGCCGCTATCTGTCGGTCGAGCCGCTGGTGATCGGCGAGAACGTCGACCTGGGCATGACGGCGCGGATCACCAAGCCTAGCGAGGCGGGGGCCGACCGGCTGGTCAACGCCGTCGGCGCGCACATGGTCTATCCCGGCGACCTGATCATTATCGACAGCGGCACGGCCACGACCTTCGACGTGGTGGCCGCCGACGGGGCCTTCGAGGGGGGGCTGATCGCGCCGGGCATCAACCTGTCGCTGCAGGCCCTGCACGAGGCCGCCGCAATGTTGCCCCGCATCGCCATCCAGAAGCCCGACAAGGTGATCGGCAAGGACACGGTCTCCAACATGCAATCGGGCGTCTTCTGGGGCTATGTCGCCCTGATCGAAGGCTTGGTGGCGCGCATCAAGGCGGAGTGGGGCAAGCCCATGACCGTCATCGGAACCGGCGGGGTCGCCTCGCTGTTCGAAGGCGCAGCAGAATCAATCGACCGGTTTGATCCGGACCTCACTATCCGCGGCCTGCTCGAAATATGGCGGCGGAACACCCCTCTAAAGGACGTATGAAAAACAATCCCAACGACGAACTCGTCTTCGTTCCGCTCGGCGGATCGGGCGAGATCGGTATGAATCTGAACTGCTACGGCTACGGGCCGGAAGCGAACCGCCAGTGGCTGATCGTCGACGTCGGCGTGACCTTCGGCGATCTGTCGACGCCCGGCGTCGACGTGATCGTGCCCGACCCGGCCTTCCTTGACGGCGAGAACATCCGCGGCATCGTCCTGACTCACGCGCACGAGGACCATATCGGGGCGCTGGGCTGGCTGTGGCACCGGATCAAGGCGCCGATCTACGCCACGCCGTTCACCGCCTTCCTGATCCGCGAGAAGTTGCGCGAGGCGGGCATACTGAACGAGGTGAAGATCATTGAGGTGCCGCTGAGCGGCACGATTGATCTGGGTCCGTTCGAGGTGACGATGATCACCATGACCCACTCGATCGCCGAGCCCAACGCGCTGGCCATCAAGACGCCGCTGGGCACCGTCTTCCACACGGGCGACTGGAAGCTGGATCCGTCGCCGGTCATCGGCAAGCCGACCGACATCGAGGCCATCAAGAAACTGGGCGACGAAGGTCTGCTGGCCATGGTCTGCGACTCGACGAACGTCTTCGTCGAAGGGCAGGCGGGGTCGGAGACCGATGCGCAGGCGGGTCTTATCGAACTGATCGGCAGCCTGAAGACCGGCCGGATCGCGGTGGGCTGTTTCGCCTCGAACGTGGCCCGGATGGTTAGCGTGATGAAGGCCGCTCAGCTGGCCGGGCGGCGCGTGGCGCTGGCGGGCCGGTCGATGCACCGGATCACGGCGGCCGCGAAACATGTCGGCCTGTTCGGCGACAGCCAGCGCATCCTGTCGGAGGAAGAGGCCCGCGTCTGGCCGGCGGACGAGATCCTGTACCTGTGCACCGGCAGTCAGGGCGAGGACCGGGCGGCCCTGTCGCGCGCCTCGCAGGGGACCCACCCGTTCATCAAGCTGGGGCTGGGCGACCACTGCATCTTCTCGTCGCGGGTGATCCCGGGGAATGAGCTGTCCATCGCGGCCCTGCAGGACCGGCTCGCCGATCGCGGGGTGCGGCTGTACACCGAGAAGGACCATCCGCACGTCCACGTCTCGGGCCACCCCTGCCGGGACGAGATGAAGCAGATGTACGAATGGGCCCGCCCGCGCATCGCGGTGCCGACCCACGGCATGCGCCGCCATCTGGCCGAGCACGCCAATCTGGCCAGGGACATGGGCGTCGCCGAAGCGGTCACGCCGCGCAACGGCGATATGGTCCGTCTGGCCCCCGGTCTGGCCGCCATCATCGACGAGGTCCCGAGCGGCCGTCTGTACGTCGACGGCGGACGTCTCGTCACCGAACAGGGCGAGGCCCTGCATGAGCGGCGTCACGCCTCGACCAACGGCGTGCTGATCGTCAGCTTCGCCATGGACAAGCGCGGCAAGATCGTCAGCGACATCGACGTGCGGGCCATCGGCCTGCCGGGCGATGCGGAATCGCCGCTGGGCGACGCCCTGGACGATCTGGCGGAACGCGCCGAACAGGCGGTGATGAAGCTGAAGGGCGAGGCGCTGCAGGACGAGATGGTCATCGAACAGGCCGTCTCGCGGGTGCTGAAGAAGGCCAGCCAGCAGATCTGGGACCGTCGCCCGATCGTCGAAACCATCATCCTGCGGATGTAATCGCGGCAGTCAGGCCTTTGAACCGGCGGGTTCGCTTCCTATAAGGAGCCGAATCCGCCGCCAGGACCGCCCCCATGCCCGACGCCCCGTCAGAGTTCCGTTACAAGCGCGTCCTGCTGAAGGTTTCGGGCGAAGTCCTGATGGGGGATCAGGGCTATGGCATCGACCAGAAGACGGTCGCCGACGTGGCCCGCGCCGTGGCCGATGTGGCCCGCGAGGGTATCGAGATCTGCCTCGTCATCGGCGGCGGCAACATCTTCCGTGGTCTGAGCAAGGCCGCGGGCGACATGGAACGCGCCACCGCCGACTATATGGGCATGCTGGCGACCGTCATGAACGCCCTGGCCATGCAGGCGGCCCTTGAGAAGATCGGCGTCCAGACCCGGGTGCAGAGCGCCCTGACCATGAATGCGGTGGCCGAGCCCTATGTGCGCCGCCGGGCGCTGCGCCATCTCGAAAAGGGCCGGGTGGTGATCTTCGCCGCCGGCGTCGGCGCGCCGTTCTTCACCACCGACTCGGGCGCCGCCCTGCGGGCCGCCGAAATGGGCTGCGACGCCCTCCTGAAAGGCACCAGCGTGGACGGCGTCTATACGGCCGATCCCAAGAAGGATCCGGCGGCGACGCGGTACGAGACCCTGACCTATCACGATGTGCTGGCGAAAGACCTGAAGGTCATGGACGCCTCGGCCATCGCCCTGATGCGTGACTCGGGCATTCCGATCGTGGTCTTCTCGATCCGGGAAGATAATTCGCTGCGCCGGACGTTGACGGGGGAGGGGACCTTTACGGTCATCTCTTCCAACAAGGCCGCCTGAGCCGCCAAAGCCAAGAAAACGCGAGAGAAACGACCATGGCCAAGCCTGATCTGAAAACCTACCGCGAGCGTATGGAGAAGTCCGTCGCCGCGCTGAAGGAAGAATTCAACGGCCTGCGCACCGGCCGCGCCAACGCCGGCCTGCTGGATCCCGTGCGGGTCGAGGCCTACGGCTCGGCCTCGCCGCTGAACGCCGTGGCCGCCATCAGCGTGCCCGAGCCCCGCATGATCTCGGTCAGCGTCTGGGACAAGTCGATGGTGGGGCCCGTCGAGAAGGCCATCCGCGCCGCCGGTCTTGGCCTGAACCCGATCGTCGACGGCACCATGCTGCGCATCCCGGTGCCCCCGCTGACAGAAGAGCGCCGCAAGGACCTGGCCAAGCTGGCCGGGAAGTATAGCGAGCAGCAGAAGATCGCCGTCCGCAACGTCCGCCGCGACGCCAACGAGGACCTGAAGAAGGCCGAGAAGGCGGGCGAGATCAGCCAAGACGAGCAGAAGAAGATGGAGACCGAGGTCCAGAAGGACACGGACGCGGCGATCAAGCGCATCGACGAGGCCTTGAGGACCAAGGAAGTCGAGATCATGCAGGTTTGACGGCGCGATTTGCCGTAGGATAAGCGCCCATGCCCGCCAACCGCTCTCATTCCGCCCAGCCCCCTGTCGGGCCGACTGACGGGCCGCGCCATGTCGCCCTGATCATGGACGGCAACGGGCGCTGGGCCGAGGCGCGTGGGTTGCCCCGCGCCATGGGGCACCGCGAAGGGGTTCAGGCGCTGAAACGGACGGTACAGGCCGCGCCGGCGCTGGGGATCAACTGTCTTACGGTGTTCGGGTTTTCGACCGAGAACTGGAGCCGGCCGGCGGAAGAGGTCTCGGACCTGATGGGGCTTGTCCGGTCGTACGTCGCCAGCGATCTGAAGCGGCTGGAGCGCGAAGGCGTGAAGGTGCGGATTCTGGGTCGCCGTGCGGGCCTGCCCGCCGATATCGTGGCGATTATCGACCGGGCCGAAGCGACGACGGCCCACAACGACAAATTCACCCTGCAGGTCGCCTTCAACTACGGCGGCCGGGCCGACATCGTCGACGCGGCGCAGCGCTACGCCGATCAGGTGCTGGCGGGCGCGGCCACGGGACCGCTGGATGAGGCCTCGCTGGGGGCCGGCCTGTCCACCGCCGGCTCTCCGCCCGTGGATGTGATCGTGCGCACCTCGGGCGAGCAGCGTCTGTCGAACTTCCTGCTTTGGGAGGCCGCCTACGCCGAATTGGTCTATCAAAACGTGCTCTGGCCCGACTACGGGCATGACGCGCTGGCCGACGTGGTCGAACAGTACCGCAACCGGGACCGCCGTTTTGGCGGTCGGTCCACGCCGAGCGCGGCGCCGGCCCTCGCGGCCAGCTGATGGCGGTCAAGGCGGGCGACATAGGTATCCGGGCCGCCTCGGCCGTCGTGCTGGCTCCCGCCGCCGTCCTGGCCATCTGGGCCGGGGGGCTGTGGTTCCTCGGACTGATGCTGGCGGCCTGCGCGCTGCTGGCGGTCGAATGGTCGACGATGAGCGCCTCGAAGGCTTGGCGCGTCATGGCTGGGGCCGTCGGGTTCGGACTGGTCGCCGGAGTCGTGGCGGCCCATGCGCAGCAGCTGTCGCTCGCGCTGGTGATGCTGGTCTTCGGGGCCGTGGCGGCCGGGCTGTTCGCGCGCAATCGCGGGCAGGAGGCGCTGGATGCGGCCTATGGGGTGCTCTACCTCGGCTGGCCGGCGGTGCTGCTGATCTGGCTGCGGGACGTCGACAGCCCGTCGGGACTGGCCTGGACGGTGTCGGCCTTCGCCATCGCATGGGCGTCGGACATCATGGCCTATCTGGTCGGCAGTCTGGTCGGCGGGCCCAAGCTGTGGCCGCGCTTCTCGCCCAACAAGACATGGTCGGGCTTCATCGGCGGTCTGGCGGCGGGCACGGGCGCCGGCGCCCTGCTGGCGGCCTTCCTCGACATGGGCATCAATCCGGCCTGGGGCGCGGTTCTGGGTCTCGCCGCGGCGCTGGCCACCATGGCGGGCGACCTGTGGGAATCGGCGTTGAAGCGGCGTTACGGGGTCAAGGACGCGGGCAAGCTGATCCCGGGCCATGGCGGCCTGCTGGACCGGGTGGACGGTCTGATGTTCGCCGTGGTGGTGGTGGCCTGCGGGCGGCTGCTGGTGGGGCTGTTCGGGGGCGGGGCGTGATCCGGCGCCGCGTCACGGTGCTGGGCTCAACCGGATCGGTCGGCTGTTCGACGCTGGACCTGATGGACCAGATCGAGAGGGCGGGAACAGGGACCTTCGAGGTCGCAGCCCTGACCGGCGGGGCGAATATCGCGCGGCTGGCCGAACAGGCGCGGCGCTGGAAGCCCGCAATCGCGATGACCGCCGATCCGTCCCGGCTGCAGGAACTGCGCGACGCGCTGGCCGGTACGGGCATCGAGGCGGCGGCGGGAGACGAAGCGATCATCGACGCCGCGACCCGGCCCTCGGACTGGATCATGGCCGCCATCGTCGGCGCTGCGGGGCTGCGCTCGGCCTGGGCGGCGGCCTCGACCGGGGCGACCCTGGCGCTGGCCAACAAGGAAAGTCTGGTGTGCTGCGGACCGGCGCTGATCCAGCGGGTCGCGCGGTCCGGCGGACGGTTGATCCCTGTCGATTCCGAACATTCCGCCATCCATCAGGTCTTCCCGCACGAGGCGCCGGAGCGGGTGGCGAAACTGGTGCTGACCGCGTCCGGGGGGCCGTTCCGTACCCTGCCGCGCGAAAGCCTGGGCGCGATCACGCCGGAACAGGCCGTGGCCCACCCCAACTGGAGCATGGGAGCCAAAATTTCGGTCGACAGCGCCACCATGGCTAACAAGGGACTGGAGGCGATCGAGGCGGCCTATCTGTTCGACATGCCGTCCGACCGCATCGAGGTCGTGGTGCATCCGGAATCGATCATTCACAGCATGGTCGAATATGTGGACGGCTCGACCCTGGCCCAAATGGGGCCGCCGGACATGAAGACGCCGATCGCCTACGCCCTCGCCTGGCCCGACCGGATCGCCTGGAAGGCGCCGCGGCTGGATCTGGCGGCGCTGGGCCGGCTCACCTTCCAGGCGCCGGACGACGTGCGGTTCCCGTTGCTGAAACTCGCCCGGCAGGCGCTGCAGGCGGGGGGCGCGGCGCCTACCGTCTTCAACGCCGCGAACGAGGTGGCGGCGCTGGCCTTCCTTGACCGTCGACTGGGCTTTCTCAATATTGCCGCAGTCGTCGCCGACACCTTGTCGCGCGTGACGACCCCGGGGGCGGTTTCCTGTTCGGACGACGCATGCGACGCGGCCCTTGAGGTCGATGCGCAGGCGCGGCGGACGGCGGAATCGATCATCCGGGGCATCGCGGCGGCAGCCTGACGGCAGAGGGGACCCTTATCGGCATGACGGGCTTTCTCGGCCAGGCGCTGCTCTACATCGTGCCCTTCCTTCTGGTGCTGACGTTCATCGTCACCATCCATGAGCTGGGCCATTTCCTCGTCGCGCGCGCCTTCGGCGTGAAGATCGACCGCTTCTCGATCGGATTCGGCAAGACCATCGTCGCCCGGACCGACAAACGCGGCACCGAGTGGCGGCTGGCCTGGCTGCCCCTGGGCGGATACGTGAAATTCTCCGGTGATCTGGACGCGTCCAGCGTGCCGGACCAGGCGGGTCTGGCCGAGCTGAAGCAGCGGGTCGTCGCCGAGGGCGGGGCCGGGGCCGAGCGCGACTATTTCCACTTCAAGCCGATCTGGCAGCGCGCGTTGATCGTGGCCGCGGGACCGGCGGCCAATTTCCTGCTGGCCATCGTGCTGTTCACCATCCTGTTCAGTGTCGTGGGCGAGCAGATCGTCGCCCCGCGCGTGGCCCGGGTCGCGCCGGGCACGCCGGCGGCCGAGGCCGGCTTCCAGCCGCGCGACCTGATCGTCGCCGTCAACGGCCAGCCCGTGCTGGAAGGGTCCGAGGTCACCCGCATCGTCATCATGAGCGCCGGCGACCCGTTGCGCTTCACCGTCGACCGCGGCGGACAGCAGGTATTCCTGACCGCGACGCCCGAACGCCGGATCGAGGACGACGAACTGGCCGGACGCGTGCGCATCGCGCGGATAGGGCTGGAGATGTCGCCGCTGGCGCAGGACTTCAAATTCCGCCGCCTCAACCCGCTGGAGGCCGCCGGCAAGGGCGTCGACACCATCGGCGACACGGTCGCGACGACCGGCACCTATATCGGCCGCATCTTCACGGGCAAGGAATCGGGCGATCTGCTGAACGGTCCGTTGGGAATCGCCAAGGCGGCCGGCGGGGTCACCCGTCAGGCGGTGGAGGCGAATCCCGACCCCGGATACATGGCCGCCAACCTCGCCCTGACGTTTCTTCAGTTCGCCGCCATAGTTTCGATCGGAATTGGCATTGTTAATCTGCTGCCGATTCCGGTTCTGGATGGGGGCCACCTGCTGTTCTACGGCTATGAAGCTGTGGCGCGCAGGCCAGTCCCCGCCCGCGTTCAGGAGGTCGGTTATCGCGTCGGTCTTGCTTTGCTGGCGGGATTGATGTTGTTCGCCACCTGGAACGACTTGCAAAAGCTGAGCCTGTTCAAATTCCTCGGCGGGCTCGCATGACGAGCCAACGCCAGCCCCCGATGGTCCCCCGCATGATCCGACAAGACGCGTCCGTCCTTCACTTCGCCCGGCGCCTGAGCCCGAGCCTGCTGGCCCTTGCGGTCGCGGCAGGTCTGGCGGGCCCCACGCTGGCCCAGACCGCGCCGCCGGCCCAGCCGGCCATCCAGCCCGGCGCGCCTGTCGAGGCCGCTCCGGCGCCCCAGGCCGCCCAGGCTCAGGAAGAGCGGCTTGTGGTCAACCGCATCCTGGTGCGCGGCAACCAGCGCATCGACCAGACCACGATCCTGTCCTATCTGCCGATCCAGCCCGGCGACACTGTCGACGCCTCCGTGCTGGACGTCGCCGTCCGCACCCTGACCCGGACCCAGCTGTTCGCAGACGTCCAGCTGGGCGTCTCCAACGGCGACCTGATCGTCGAGATCGTCGAGAACCCGATCATCAACCAGGTGGTGTTCGAGGGGAACAACGCCCTCAGCGAAGACAAGCTGACCGAGGAAGTCACCCTGAAGCCGCGCGGCATCTACACCCGCGCCCGCATCCAGGAAGACGTCGGCAAGATCGTCGAACTGTACCGTCTGTCGGGCCGTATTTCGGCGACCGTTACGCCCAAGATCGTCCAGCTGGAACAGAACCGCGTTGACGTGGTGTTCGAGATCGACGAGGGCCCTGAGACCGGCGTCCGCGCCATCACCTTCCTGGGCAACACCGCCTTCTCGGACAACGACCTGCGCAGCGTGATGGTGACGCAGGAATCGGCCTGGTATCGCCTGTTCACGACCAACGACAACTACGATCCCAACCGTCTGGACTACGACCGCGAACAGCTGCGGAAATTCTACACCAACCGCGGCTATTACGATTTCCGCGTTCTGTCGGCGATTTCCGAACTGGCCCCCGACGACGGCGCCTTCGGCATCACCCTGACCGTGGACGAGGGCGACAAGTACAATTTCGGCACTGTCGACGTGGTCACCGAGAACGACCGCCTGAACGCCGACTTCCTCAAGATGCTGCTGCCGATCGCCACCGGCGACCTGTACGAGAGCGACAAGATCGAAACGGCGGTCGACGCCCTGACGTTCGCGGCGGGCTCGGCCGGCTACGCCTTCGTCGAGATTGATCCCAGCTACCGCGCCAATCCCGAGACCGACACCGTCGACGTCACCTTCAACGTCAAGGAAGGCCAGCGTGTCTACGTCGACCGGATCAATGTGATCGGCAACACCCGCACTCTCGACAACGTCATCCGCCGCGAAATGATGCTGACCGAGGGCGACGCCTTCAACCGGACCCTCCAGGAGCGCTCGCGCAACAACCTGCGGGCCCTGGGCTTCTTCAAGGATGTCACCGTCGAGGAAGCACGCGGCTCGGCGCCGGACCGTTCGGTCATCAACGTCACCGTCGAGGAGCAGCCGACCGGCGAGCTTTCGGTCGGCGCGGGCTTCAGCTCGGTCGACTCCTTCGTCGTCAACCTCGGCATCACCGAGCGCAACTTCCGCGGTCGTGGCCAGAACGTCGTGGCCCGTCTGGAATGGGGTTCGCTGCGCCAGCAGGTCGATTTCCGCTTCACCGAGCCCAAATTCCTCGGCCGTGATCTGCGCGCCGGCTTCGACGCCTTCCACTCGCGCTACGACCTCAGTGAATATTCGTCCTACGACTACCGCTCGACCGGCGGCGGCGTGCGTCTGTCCTACCCGCTCAACGGCTATACGCTGCTGAGCACCCGCTACTTCCTCAAGAGCGACGAGATCATCGTGCCGCTCGGCTACTGCTCGGCCGTCGGTCAGGGTTCGACCGCCCTGTGTGATCAGGTTGGCTCGTTCCTGAACTCCTCGGCCGGCTATACGCTGCTGGTCGATCGCCGGAACGACCCCGTGCGTCCGACGCGCGGCTGGACCGGCTCGTTCCGTCAGGACTTCGCCGGCATCGGCGGCGACGTGAACTACACCAAGACCGAAGGCGACATGTCGGCCTATTGGGGCATCACCCCCGACTGGATCGTCACGGCCTCGGCTTCTGCCGGCTATATCTCCGGCTGGGGCGGCGATCCGATCCGCATCAACGACCGCTTCTTCAAAGGCGGCAACAGCTTCCGCGGCTTTGAAACGGCCGGTCTGGGTCCGCGCGACCTGAACACGACCGACGCCCTCGGCGGTAATTTCTACGCTATCGGCACCCTGGAGGTGACCCTGCCCAACTTCCTGCCCGAGCAGTACGGCATCAAGACCTCGCTGTTCACCGACGTGGGTACGTTGGGCGTGCTGGATGACCGGTATACGGTGAATTCGCTGGGCAACCCGGATCCCAACATCGTTGATGAGCTGGAGCTGCGTGCATCGGCCGGCATCAGCATCCACTGGCGCTCGCCCATGGGCCCGATCCGCTTCGACCTGAGCCATATCATTGGCCAGGAAGAGTACGACAAGACAGAAACGTTCCGCTTCTCGACTTCAACCCAGTTCTAGGAATGCGGGACCCGGTCCCGTTCAAAGGTTCAAGATGAAACTGTTCGCTATCGGCGCTTTCGCGCTCGCTTCGCTGGCTGCCGGTTCGGCCGCCGCCCAGGCCCAGGCGCCGGCCAACCCCGGCCCGGTGATCCCCGGCGTCTGCGTCTTCCACAATGACCGTATGCTGGCCCAGTCGACCGCCGGCCAGGCCGTACAGGCCGGCATGCAGCGTCTGATCACTGAAGTTCAGGGCGAGCTTCAGCCCTACGCCGCCGCGATCCAGACCGAGGCCCAGCAACTGCAGCAGGGCGGCGCCGCCGCCGATCCGCAGGGCACGCGCCGTCAGGCGCTGCAGCAGCGCGCCCAGGAGGCCCAGCAGCTGGAGCAGACCCGCCAGCAGGAGCTGCAGTACACCCAGCAGATGCAGATCCGCGCCATTGCCCAAGCGGCTGACCCGATCCTGGTCGCCGTCTACCAGGAGCGCGGCTGCGGTCTGCTGCTGGACCGTTCGTCGGTCTACATTTTCAATCAGGCGATGGACATTACGGACGTGGTCATCCAGCGCGTGAACACGGCTCTGCCGACACTGAGCTTCAACCGCATGCCGGTGCCGGTTCAGGCTCCCGCGCAGTAAGGACGCTATGCCTGATCCGCGCTTCTTCGACAGCTTGCCGGCGCTCAGCGTCGCCGAGCTGGCCGGGCGGATCGGCGGCGAAGTGCATAGAGGCGGAGACCGTCGGGTCTCCGCCGTCGCCCCCCTGGCTTCGGCGGGGCCAGCCGATGTCGCCTTCCTCGGCGACCGCAAATTCCAGACAGCGCTGACTGAGACCCGCGCGGGATGCGTGATCCTGCCCGCAAGCGCGGCCGAGTTCGCGCCGGCAGGCGCCGCCGTGATCGTGTCCGGCGAGGCCCAGGCCGCCTGGGCGCGGGCCTCGTCCCTGTTCCATCGTCCCGTACCGCTGGACAAGGCCTCCGACCTTCGCGAGGCCGCCGAAGACGCGTCTGTTGTCTTCGAGCCGGGCGTCGTGATCGGCGAGGGAGCTCGCATCGGGCGCGGTTCGCGCATCGGCGCCAACACCGTCATCGGGCCCGGCGTGCAGATCGGACGCGATTGCCAGATCGCCTCGAACGTGACGATCAGCTTCGCGCTCGTCGGCGACCGGGTGAAGATTTACTCGGGCGCCCGGATCGGCGAAGCGGGCTTCGGCGCTGCCGGCTCGAAGGCGGGGCCCGTCGATATTCCCCAGCTGGGCCGCGTCATCCTGCAGGACGGCGTCACGCTTGGCGCCAACTCCTGCATCGATCGCGGGGCCTATGACGACACGGTCATCGGCGAGAACACCAAGATCGATAATCTGGTCATGATCGGCCACAACTGCGTGATCGGTCGCAACTGTCTGCTGGCCGCCAACACCGGAATTTCCGGCTCGGTCATCGTCGGCGACAACGTCATTTTCGGCGGCAAGGCGGGGATCGGCGACCACATCCGGATCGGCGAAGGGGCCCGCGTGGCGGCCGGCGCCGGGGTGCTGACGGATATTCCGGCGGGCGAAACATGGTCCGGCTATCCGGCCAAACCGCTGCGTCAGTTCTTGCGTGAAACGATCTGGCTCGCCAAACAGGCGTCCGGAAAGGCGCGTTCCTAGACGCCCACCGCAAGGAAGGCCGCAGGATGAGTGACGACGGGAAAATCGACTACGCCGAGGTGATGCGCCGACTCCCGCACCGCTACCCGTTCCTGCTGATCGACAAGGCCGAGGACTTCGTGCCGAACACCTCGATCACCGGCATCAAGAACGTCACCCACAACGAGCCCTATTTCCCGGGCCATTTCCCGATCGACCCCGTCATGCCCGGCGTTATGATCATCGAGGCCATGGCCCAGACGGGCGCGCTGCTGATGTCCAAGTCGATGGATGTCTCGGTCGAAGGCAAGGTGATCATGTTCATGTCCATCGACGGCGTGCGCTTCCGCAAGCCCGCGCGTCCCGGTGATCAGCTGCGCATGAAGGTCATCGTGACGAAGATGCGCGGCGACATTTTCAAGTTCCGCGGCGAGACCTTCATCGACGGCAAGCTGGCGTCGGAGGCGGACTTCGCCGCCATGATGGTGACCGTCGACAAGCCGGTGGACGCATGAGCCGCATCCACGCCACGGCGGTCGTCGACGCCGGTGCGCGGATCGCCGACAGCGTCGAGATCGGGCCGTGGTCCATCGTGGGGCCGGGCGTGGTGCTGGAGGCGGACGTAAGGCTGGTCAGCCATGCCGTGGTCCAGCAGGACACGACGGTGGGCGCACGGACGGTGATCCATCCGTTCGCCGTCATCGGCGGCGACCCGCAGCATACCGGCTACAAGGGCGAGACGGTCCGGCTGGAGATCGGAGCCGACAACAGCATCCGCGAACACTCCACCTTCAATCGGGGCACGCCGCAGGGCGCCGGCGTGACGCGCGTCGGCTCCAACGGGCTGTTCATGACGGGCGCCCATGTCGGCCATGACTGCGTGGTCGGGGATAATGTGGTGATGGCCAACAACGCCACCCTGGGCGGCCACGCCCGGATCGGATCAAAGGTCTTCCTCGGCGGTCTGGCCGCGGTGCACCAGAACGGCCGGGTGGGGCAGGGCGCGATCGTCGGCGGTCTGGCGGCGGTCACGCGTGATGTGATCCCCTATGGTTCGGCCTGGGGCAATCACGCGCGACTGCACGGGCTCAACCTGATCGGGCTGAAGCGGAAGGGCTATGACAAGGCGGCCATCCGGCGCCTGCTGGCCGCCTATCGCGACCTGTTCGAGGGCGGCGGGACCTTCGCCGAGCGGCTGGACGCGGTCGAAGGCGCCTATGCCGACCTGCCGGAGATCATGGAGATCACGGCCTTCATCCGCGAGGACGGCAAACGTCCCCTGTGCCTGCCAGGCGAATGAGCGGTCAGGGAAAACTGGGGCTGATCGCCGGCGGCGGCGCCCTGCCGATATCGGTGGCGGCGCGGTGCGAGGCCGAGGGCCGGCCGGTGTTCGTGGTGCGGCTGACCGGGTTCGCCGATCCCCATCTGGCGCGCTATCCGGGCGTCGAGGCGGGCATGGCCGAGATCGGCAAGGTGCTGTCGGCGCTGAAGAAGGCGGGCTGCGCCGCGGTGACCTTCGCTGGCACGGTGAACCGGCCCGATTTCAAGAGTTTGAAGCCCGACTTCAAGGGCGCGACCCTGCTGCCGGGCATCGTGGCGGCGGCCAGCAAGGGCGACGACGCCCTGCTGCGCAAGATCCTGTCTGTGTTCGAGAACGAGGGCTACGCCATCGAGGGCGCCGACGACATTCTGGGCGGCGAAACCCTGCCGGGCGGGGCCTTGGGCGCGGTGACGCCATCGGAGGAGCAGCTTTCCGATCTCAGGAAGGCGCTGCACGTAGCGGAAAAGGCGGGCGAACTTGATATCGGGCAGGGCGCGGTCGTCTGTGACGGTCTGGTTCTGGCGGTCGAGGCGCAGGAGGGGACGGACGCCATGCTGGCGCGCGTCGCGGCCCTGCCGGCGGACCTGCGCGGCTCTGCTTCCGACCGCAAGGGGGCGCTGGGCAAGGCGCCCAAGCCGATTCAGGACCTGCGAGTCGACATGCCGGTGATGGGCGCGCGCACCGTGGAAATGGCGGCTGCCGCCGGACTGGCCGGCGTCGGGGGAGTGGCCGGAAAGCTGATCCTGATCGACCACGCCGCCATCGTCGAGGCGGCGGATCGGCTGGGCCTGTTCGTGTGGGGCGATCGAAGCGAATGAGCCGACCGCTCAAGATCATGCTGGTGGCGGCCGAGGCGTCTGGCGATGCACTGGGCGCGGGCCTGGCCGAAGCGCTGAAGGCGCGGCTGGGGTCAGACGTGGTCTTCGTCGGGGTGGGTGGACCCCGGATGGCGGAACAGGGCGTCCAGAGCCCGTTCGATATCGCGGAACTGTCCATCCTCGGCTGGCTGGAAGGGCTGAAGGCCTACGGCGTGGTCAAGCGGCGGGTGGCCGAAACCACTGCTCTGGCCGTCGCCGAAAAGCCGGACGCCGTGGTCCTGATAGACAGCTGGGGCTTCACAATCCGGGTGGCCAAGGCGCTGAAGGCGGCCCTACCGGGCATGCCCCTGATCAAATACGTCGGACCTCAGGTCTGGGCCTCGCGCCCCGGCAGGGCGAAGACGCTGGCGGCCTCGGTCGACCATCTGTTGGCCCTCTACGCTTTTGACGCGCCGTGGTTCGAGCGCGAGGGCCTGCCGACCACCGTGGTGGGATCGCAGGCGCTGCACGTCGATTTCGGCGAGGCGGACCCGGCGGCCTTCCGTGCGTCACGGGCCATAGCGCCCGGTGCGAACCTGCTGCTGGTCCTGCCGGGGAGCCGTCCGTCGGAAATCCGGCTTATGACGCCCGTCTATGAAGCAGCTGTGGCGCGACTGAAGGCGGCCGACCCGGGGCTGGAGGTGGCGGTCGTGGCGGCGGGGACGGTGGCCGAGGATGTCGCGGGCCGGGTCGCGGGCTGGCCGTTCCGCGTGCATCTGGTCGCCGAGAGCGAGAAATACGCGGCCATGCGCGCCGCGACCGTAGCGCTGGCCACCAGCGGCACGGTCTCGACCGAACTGGCGCTGGCGGGCGCGCCGATGGTGATCTCCTACCGCTTCCAGCCGCTTAGCTATGCGGTCATGAAGCCGTTCTTCACCGGCAAATACGCGACCCTCTTCAACCACGCCGCCGACGCCGAGATCGCGCGCGAGCTGATCCAGAACGACGCCACGCCCGAAAAGCTGGCGGCCGAGGTGGGGCGATTGCTGGCGGACCCAGAGGCGCGGCGGGCGCAGACGGAGCGGCAGACGGCGGCGCTGGACCTGATGGGGCGGGAGGGGCGCGATCCGTCAGAAATCGCCGCGGATGCGGTGCTGCGGGTTATCGCGGGCAGGGCCGCCTAGACGCCGGGCCGGCGCCTCGCCAGCCGTATGGCCGCCGCCACGCAGGCGCCGAACAGGGCGCCTTCCAGACCGCCGGTGATGATCTGGCTGGCGAGACCGAAACTGGTCTCGCCGAAGAAGGTGCCCATCCGGTCGATGCCGAGCCGGGAGTTGGGAAAGCCCTGCGCGAGTTGCTGCAAGCTGCCGCCCATGAGTCGGCCGCCCAGCAGAGGGATCAGTGCGCCGGCGGTTCCCCCCGCGAGGCCGGCTACCGCAACGCTATGGGCTGGCGAGGAAGGACCTCCGATCCGGGTTCCCAGCCAGGCACCAAAACCGATCGCGCCGCCAAGCAGTGCGCCCTCTGCCGCGCCGGTGACCTCGCCGGGGGTCTGCCCGAGCAGCAGGCTGAAAGCGTCGACGCCGATCAGGTTGACGACGGCGCCGACCATCATGCCTCCGAAGGCGCCGCCGACGGTGTTCCACAACCACATTCGTCCCGAGGTGAAGCCCGCCGCGGCGATACCGAAGCCGACGCCGGCTCCGCCCAGAAGGCCGACCAGCGCGGTGAGGCAGATCATGACGAGGATGATCGATGTCGCGCCCATGCCGGTCTGCTGCGGCTGGGCGGCGGCGACCAGGCCGTAGAACAGACCTCCGAAGACGCCGGCGACGCCGCCGCCGGTCATTCCCGCCGCGCCGAGCCGGAGGAACAGCGGCCAGCGCCCTCGCGGCTGGGTGGCCGGGGTATGACGCGCGACAGATTCAGCAGGCGCGACGTGAGGTTCCGCCCGGGTCACGGGCGCGATGAAGCGGTAGCCATGCTTGGGCACCGTCTCGATGAAGCGCGGTCGTGTGGCGTCATCGCCGAGCTGACGGCGGACGGTCCGGATGCACTGGGTCAGGGCCTCGTCTGTGACGGGTACGCCTCGCCAGACCTCGTCGAGGAACCGGTCCTTGGATACCAGCCGGCCGTCCTCGCGAACCAGCAGGGCCAGGGCGTCGAAATAGCGGGCGTTCAGTTCGACCGGGACGTCGTCCCGCTTCAGCAGCCGGTCGCCGGTGTCGAGCTGGAAGCGGTCGAAGCGAAAGCGGCCGTGCGGCATGTGTTCAGAAAGACCCCGGATGTCGCGCAGCGTCACCCATCACTGACGGCAAGGCAATGGCCTGACAACCAACGAAAAACGCCGGGGCTGGGCCCCGGCGTTTCATTCCTGTTGGGCCGCGGTCAGAAGGCTCCGCCTTCTCGACCCGACGCGACCGTATCAGCCGCGCTGGCTGATCGGCACGTAGTCGCGCTCGGTCGGCCCCGTATAGAGCTGGCGCGGGCGGCCGATCTTCTGGCCGGGGTCGGCCATCATTTCCTGCCACTGGGCGATCCAGCCGACGGTGCGGGCCAGCGAGAACAGCACGGTGAACATCGAGGTGGGGAAGCCCATCGCCGACAGGGTGATGCCCGAGTAGAAGTCGACGTTCGGGAACAGTTTGCGCTCGATGAAATATTCGTCGTTCAGGGCGATCCGCTCCAGCTCCTTGGCGACCTGGAACAGCGGGTCGTTGGGATCGCCGACGGCGGCCAGCACCTCGTCGGCGCTCTCCTTCATCACCTTGGCGCGCGGATCGTAGTTTTTGTACACGCGGTGGCCGAAGCCCATCAGCTTGTATTTCTTGGCCTTCACGCCCTCGATGAACTCCGGGATCTTGTCCGGGGTGCCGATCTCCTTGAGCATGTTCAGCGCCTCTTCATTGGCGCCGCCGTGCGACGGGCCCCACAGGCAGGCGATGCCGGCGGCGATACAGGCGAAGGGATTGGCGCCCGACGAACCGGCCAGGCGGACGGTCGAGGTCGAGGCGTTCTGCTCGTGGTCGGCGTGGAGCATGAAGATGCGGTCCATGGCCTTGGCCAGAACCGGATTGACCACATAGTCCTCGGCCGGAACGGCGAAGCACATGCGCAGGAAATTCTCGGCGTAGGTCAGGTCGTTGCGCGGCGAAACGAAGGGCTGGCCGACGTGGTATTTGTAGGCGCGGGCCGCGATCGTCGGCATCTTGGCGATCAGGCGGATGGCCGAGATGTTGCGCTGGACCGGATCATGGATGTCCAGGCTGTCGTGATAGAAGGCCGACAGGGCGCCGACGGTGCCGACCATGATCGCCATCGGGTGGGCGTCGCGGCGGAAGCCTTCGAAGAAGCGGTCGAACTGCGAATGCAGCATGGTGTGCATGGTGATGCTGCGCTCGAAGGCCTCGTATTCCGAAGCGGTCGGCAACTCGCCATGCAGCAGCAGGTGGCAGACCTCGATGAAGTTGGACTTCGAGGCCAGTTGGTCGATCGGGTAGCCGCGGTGAAGCAGGGTGCCGACATCGCCGTCGATGAAGGTCAGGGCGCTTTCGCAGGCGGCGGTCGAGGTGAAGCCCGGATCGTAGGTGAAGGCCTCGGTCGCGCCGTACAGCTTGCGGATATCGATCACGTCGGGGCCGGTCGAGCCCGACAGGACGGGAAGCTCGACGCTCTTGTCGCGGAAGGTGAGGGTCGCCGATCCGGCGGGTTTGGCTTGTTCAGTCATTGAAGCCCCTGGGGGTTTTGCGGAGACCGGCGCGGAGAGGCGCAATCCACGGTCTGATGAAATGTCAGATAGTCTGTTGCAGCGCATCATCCAAGCGCCCGAGGCTTTCTTCTCGCCCCAAAGCCGCCAGAGTTTTGGCGATGTCGGGCGAGACGCCGTCGCCGGTCAAGGCGGCGCGCACGGCCGGGCCGATCTTGCCGAAGCCGACAGCCTCTTCCTCGGCGAACACCTTCAACTCGGCCTCGAGCGCGAAGACGTCCCAACTGGCGAACAGTTTCAGCCGGTCGCGCAGGCGGGCGATGCGTTCGCCCGATTCGCCGGCCAGCATCGGCAGGCCCTTTTCGTAGATCTTCAGCGGGCGCGGACGCAGGACGAAGGCGGTCTGATCGGCCAGTTCCAGCGCGGTCTTCGCCCGGTCCTTCACGAACGGCATGGCCTTCAGAAGACGGGCCTCATCGTCGGGCCCGAGGGCGTGGCCGCGGGCGAGGTGGACGTCCAGCGTCATCTTGGCCAGCCGATCGTCGTCGGCCAGCCGGATCCAGTGGGCGTTGACGTGGGCCAGCTTGTCGAAGTCCAGCCGGGCCGGCGCCTTGCCGACGCCGGTCAGGTCGAACCACTCCAGCGCCTGTTTGTCGTTGAACAGCTCATCGTCGCCGTGGGCCCAGCCCAGACGGGCCAGATAGTTGCGCATGGCTTCGGGCAGATAGCCCATCTCGGCATATTCATGCACCGCCTGCGCGCCGTGGCGCTTGGACAGTTTGGCGCCGTCAGGGCCGTGGATCAGGGGGATGTGGGCGAAGCTGGGCCGCGTCCACTCGAGTGCGTCATAGATCAGGCTCTGGCGGGCGGCGTTGTTCAGATGATCGTCGCCGCGGATGACGTGGGTCACGCCCATGTCGTGGTCGTCCACCACGACGGCCAGATTGTAGGTCGGGGCGCCGTCCGAGCGCAGCAGAACCAGATCGTCCAGATCGTCGTTGGCCCAATTGACGGTTCCCTGCACCTGATCCTCGACCGTGACCTGACCGGGCAGGGGGCGGCGGAAGCGGACGACGTGCGGCTGGGTCAGGTCGTCGACCGATGGCTCGCGGTCGCGCCAGGGCGATTCAAAGGTGCGGCGCTCGGCCTTGGCGAGATCACGCAGTCGGCCGGTTTCCTCGGCGGAGGTGAAGTCGCGATAGGCGGCGCCACGCTCCAGCAGTTCGTTGACGACCTCGCGGTGGCGGTCGGCGCGGCTGAACTGGAAGACCGGCTCCTCGTCCGCGAACAGTTCCAGCCAGCTCAGGCCGTCGAAAATCGCCTTCACCGCGTCGTCAGTCGAGCGTTCGCGGTCCGTGTCCTCGACGCGGACCAGGAACTTCCCGTTGCGTCCCTTGGCATACAAATAGTTGAAAAGCGCCGTTCGAGCGCCTCCTATGTGAAGGGAGCCGGTCGGCGAGGGGGCGAAGCGCGTGACAACGGCGGGAATATCGGACGGGGAGGTCATGGCGGGCGTTATAGCGCCGACGCCGGCAAAGCCCAGCCTCGCTGAGCGCGCCGGGGTCTTCCTGTCGGATCAGGTCGCCGCACAGACCCTGCGCTGGCGGATGTGGGCGCCGGTGGCGTTCGGCGGAGGGTGCGCGGCCTATTTCGCGCTGAAAAGCGAACCGCCGGGCTGGCCGTTGCTGGCGTCCGCCGTAATCGCGGCCGGGCTCTGGCTGGGCGCGCGGCGGCTGGCGCTGGGACGGCTCTGGACCTTGCCGCTGCTGATGCTGGCCTGTTTCGCGCTGGGGGTGGCGGTGGCCAAGCTGCGAACGGATGCCGTCGCGGCCCCGATCGCTCCGGCCATGGCCGAGCCAACGGTGGTTGAGGGCTGGGTGATCGATGTCGACAGCCGGGGATCGGCGGGTCCGCGTGTGGTCATCGCGCCGGTGCGCGTCCGCGGCCTGACGCCGGAGCAGACGCCGATGCGGCTGCGCGCCACTGTGCGGGGCGAGGCGCCCGCGCCGGGCGAGGCGGTGCGGCTGTTCGCCATTCTCAATCCGCCGCCTGCGCCGGCCAGTCCGGGTGCCTATGACTTCGGCCGCAACGCCTTCTTCCAGAGTCTGGGCGGGGTGGCCTTTTCGCTGGGCGAGACGCGGCCTGCATATCTCGCGCCGCCGCCGTGGCGGGTGCGGGCGGCGATGGCGGTCAACGGCATGCGGTTTGATCTGGCGAGCCGGATCGTCGCGCGGCTGGGCGAGCGGACGGGAGGGATCGCGGCCGCGATGACAACGGGGCAGGAGGCGTGGCTCAATCCCGACGATGTCGATGTGATGCGCGATTCCGGATTGGCTCACATCCTGTCGATCTCGGGCCTGCACATGGCGGTGGTCGGCGGCTTCGCCTTCTTCCTCGTGCGGCTGGTGGTCGCCGCATGGCCGTGGCTGGCGCTGCGAGTGTCCAGCAAGAAGGTGGCGGCTGTCGCGGGGCTGGTGGCTGTCGGGACCTATCTGGTGGTGTCAGGCGCGCCGCCGCCGGCCGAGCGGGCGGCGATCACGGCTTCCATCGCCTTCCTCGCCATCCTGCTGGACCGGCAGGCGATCACCATGCACGCGCTGGCCGTCGCGGCCTTCGTGGTCCTGCTGCTGCAGCCCGAGGCCATCGTGACGCCCGGCTTTCAGATGTCGTTCGCGGCCACGGCGGCGCTGGTGGCGCTGGTCGAGGCCTGGCCGCGCCGGCCGAAGGAGATTTCAGCGCCGCTGCCGATCCTGATCGTCCAGCGGGCCTGTGCGTGGCTGGGCGCGGCCATTCTGGCCAGTCTGGTGGCGGGGGCGGCGACCGGGCCGTTCGCCATGCAGCATTTCAACCGTACGGCCATGTACGGGCTGGCGGCCAATCTGGCGTCGGCGCCGGTGTCGGACTTTCTGATCATGCCGATGCTGGCGCTCGGCGCCCTGCTGGAGCCGCTGGGCCTGGGGGCGCCCTTTCTGTGGCTGGCGGAGCAGGGGATCGGGCTGATGCTGGCCATCGGGGAATGGACCGCGGGCCTCCCCGGCGCGGTGCGCACCGTGGCCAGCGCGCCGGAGGTCGCCCTGCCGATCTCCTTTATGGGCGTGCTGTTCTGCTGCCTGTGGCGCGGGCCGCTGCGGTGGCTGGGGTTGCCGTTGGCGGGGGCGGTGATGCTGTGGCCGCGCGAGCCGACGCCGGATGTCTGGATCGGCGACGGCGGGACCAACGCGGCCTGGGTTCAGACCGGCCAGACGGTGGTGATGCGGCCGGGCGTGCGGCAATTCGCTGTTGATGTCTGGTCGCGGCGGCGCGGCGTCTTGCCCGAGGAGCGTCCAGTTGACGGTTGGGGGTGCACGCGCTTCTCCTGTGCGCCCGAGGCGCCTGCGGTTGGTCCGTTGGCGCTGTGGTGGGGCAGGAAGCCGCCGTCTCCCGAACAAATCGACGCCCTGTGCCGTTCTGCTCCGGTCATCAGCGTCCGCGCGGCACTGCCCGCCTTGCCCGCGTCCTGCGATGGGCGGCTGGTGCTGGACGGCGTCGACTACGCCCGCGGTGGCGCGGTCGAGCTGTGGCGTGATGGTCCGGCGTCAGCTGGCCGCTGGCGCGCAGTGTGGTCCGCGGATGTGCGCGGCGACCGGCCGTGGAGCCGGTTCGGCGACGCCGAGATCAGTGATAGCGGCGGATGAGGCCGACCAGCTTGCCCTGAACCTCGACCTGATCGGGGCCGAAGATGCGGGTCTCATAGTTCCGGTTGGCGGGCTCCAGCGCGATCGAGCCGCCCTTCTTGCGCAGGCGTTTCAGCGTGGCTTCCTCGCCCTCGACCAAGGCCACGACGATGTCGCCCGAGGTGGCGGTATCCGTGGATTTGATGACCACCAGATCGCCGTTCAGGATGCCGGCCTCGATCATGGAGTCGCCTTCGATCTCGAGCATATAGTGCTCGCCTGCGCCCAGCATGGCTTCGGGCACCGAGTAGCGGGCGGTCTCGTGCTCGATAGCGGCGATCGGCGTGCCGGCGGCGATCTTGCCCATCAGCGAGAGTTCGCGCGTGTCATTGGCCGGATCGGCGGCCATGGGCCGGCCGCCGCCCTGGATGACGTCCGGACGGAAAGGCTGCCGGCCGCGCGGCTGCGAGGTCGTGGCCTGTTCGGGCAGTTTCGTGACTTCCAGCGCCCGCGCCCGGTGGGCCAGACGGCGGATGAAGCCGCGTTCCTCCAGCGCTGTGATCAAGCGGTGGATGCCCGATTTGGACGCCAGATCCAGCGCCTCCTTCATCTCGTCGAACGAAGGCGACACGCCCGTCTCCTTGATGCGTTCATGGATGAACATCAGGAGTTCGTGCTGTTTACGCGTGAGCATGGAGGTCCTCGAGGCGAATCCCGTTGTGAGAAACGTAGCGGAACAAACCGCAAACGTCCACAAGGTGTTCCTGAGGTGTTCCGGTTAAGGTCCGGTTACCGGAGCAGGGCGCGCGTGGCCGCCTCGACGTCCGCCGGACGCATCAGGCTTTCGCCGACGAGGATGGCCTGGGCGTGAGCGTCTGAGACGCGCTGGACGTCGTCCGGGGTGAAGATGCCGCTCTCGGCGACCAGCAGCGCGCGGACCGGGCCGAGCATAGCGAGGCGTTCGGTGACCTCGAGATCGACCTCGAAGGTGCGTAGGGAGCGGTTGTTAATCCCGACCAGATCGCCGCCCAGCTTGCAGGCGCGGGCCATCTCAGCCTCGTCGTGGGTCTCGATCAGGGCGTCCATGCCGAAACGCTCAGCCTCGGCCAGCAGGTCGGCGGCGAGGGCGTCGTCGACCATGTCGAGGATGATCAGGATGCAGTCGGCGCCCAGCGCCCGGCTCTCGGCCACTTGCCATGGGTCGACGAGGAAGTCCTTACGCAGGCAGGGCAGGGCGGTCGCGTCGCGGGCCTGTCCGAGGAAGGCGTCTTCGCCCTGGAAACTGGGGGCGTCGGTGAGGACGGACAGGCAGCTGGCGCCTCCGCGCTCATAGGCGCGGGCGAGGGCCGGCGGGTCGAAGTCGGCGCGGATCAAGCCCTTGGACGGGCTGGCCTTCTTGATCTCGGCGACCAGGGCGGGGCGGCCGGTTTCCTCGAAGTGGCGCTCCAGGGCGGCGCGGAAGCCGCGCGGGGCGGAGGCATGACGCGCCAGCGCCTCAATGGCGTCCTGCGAGGTTGCGGCCTTGCGGGCGGCCACCTCCTCACGCTTGTAGGCGGCGATGCCGGCGAGGACGTCGCTCACGCCGGCTCCTCTTCCGGCACGGGCGAGTTGGTGGCGACGACGAGATCGGTCAGAGCCTGTGCGGCGCGGCCGTCGTCAATGACTGCAGCGGCGATGGCGGCGCCGTCCTTCAGGTCGGCGGCGCGGTCGGCGACCACCAGAGCGGCAGCGGCGTTCAGCAGGACGATGTCGCGGTAGGCGCTCTTCTCGCCCGCCAGCAGCTGGTGCAGGGCCAGGGCGTTCTCCTCGGCGTCGCCGCCGCGCAGGGCCGCGATGTCGGCGCGGGGCAGGCCGGCGTCCTCGGGCGTGACAGCGAAGCGCCGGACGGCGCCGTCCTTCCACTCCGCCACCTCGGTTTCGCCGGTGGTAGTCAGCTCGTCGAGCCCCTGTCCGTGGACGGTCCAGGCGCGGGTGGCGCCCAGCCGGCCCAGCACCTCGGCGAGGGGCTCCAGCAGGCGGGGATCATAGACGCCCATGACCTGACGTTTCGCAGACGCCGGATTCGAAAGCGGTCCCAGAAGGTTGAAAACAGTGCGGAAACCGATCTCGGCCCGGACCGGTCCGACGTGGCGCATGGCCCCGTGGTAGGCGGGGGCGAACAGGAAGGCGATGCCGGCGTCGTCCAGCGACCGGCGCTGCTGGGCCGGGGTGGCGGCGAGGTTGACGCCCAGTGCGGCGAGCACGTCGGACGAACCCGACTTTGAGCTCAGGGCGCGGTTGCCGTGTTTGGCGACCTTCAGGCCAGCCCCGGCCAGAACCAGAGCCGCGGCGGTCGAGATGTTGAAGGTGTGCTGGCCGTCGCCGCCCGTGCCGCAGGTGTCGATGACATCGTACGGGTGATCCAGCTTCAGGGCTGCGTCGCGCATGGCCGTGGCGAAGGCGGCGATCTCTTCCACCGTCTCGCCGCGGATGCGCAGGGCGGTGACGGCGGCGGCGACCTGGGCCGGGGTCGGCTCGCCGCGCAGGCAGGCGGCGAAGAAGGCGTGCGCCTCTTCCGTCGACAGCACGCGGCCGTCGACCAGCTTGGCCAGCAGGGGTTTGAAGCCGTCAGCCATTCAAACCATCGCCCGGCGTCTGACGTTGGTCAAGTCGAGGAAATTGGCCAGCAGGTCGTGGCCGTGTTCGGTGGCGATGGACTCCGGGTGGAACTGGACGCCGTGGATGGGCCGGGTCTTGTGCGCCAGTCCCATGATCTCGCCGTCGGCGGTCCGCGCGGTGACGTCCAGCACGTCGGGGAGGGTTTCGCGGCGGACGGCGAGGCTATGGTAGCGGGTGGCGGTGAAGGGCGAGGGCAGGCCCTTGAACACGCCTTCGCCTGTATGCTCGATCGGCGAGGTCTTGCCGTGCATCAGGGCCTTGGCGCGGATCACCTCGCCGCCGAACGCCTGACCCATGGCCTGATGGCCCAGGCAGACGCCGAAGATCGGCATGTCCAGCGGCGCCGTGTCGAGAATGGAGAGGCAGACGCCCGCCTCGTTGGGGGTGCAGGGACCGGGCGACAGCAGCACCGCCTCGGGCTTCAGCGCCCAGGCCTCGGCGGCCGTCAGGTCGTCGTTGCGCACCACGCGCGTCTCAGCGCCCAGTTCCGCGAGGTAGTGGACGAGGTTGTAGGTAAAGCTGTCGTAGTTATCGACGACGAGGATCATGGTCTGGCTTCTAGGGGGTGCGAGGCGACGCGCCAAGCGTATCTGCCTGTAAGTCTTCGTTAACCAAACCGTCCCGAAATGAGGCGGTCCAACGGGGAGCCGGGCCATGACCGACAAGACCATCGCCAGAGCTCGCGTCCTGCTGACGCCCGTGGGCGTGAAGGCCAATCCCTACGCCGCCCTTGGCGCTGCCGCGCTGGCGGCAATGGCGGCGGTGTTGATGGCGGGCGTGGTGGTGCTGGGGCCAGGCGTGCGGTTCGACGAGCCGGTGGTTTCGGCCCAACCCTGAGCCGTGGCCTAGCGGTTGCCGAACGGATAGCGCCAGGCGTCTTCGGCGGCCCGCATCGGCGCGCGGGCTTTGGCCAAGGTCTCGGCGTATTCTGCGGCCGGGTCGCTGTCGGCGACGACGCCCGCGCCGGCCTGAACGTGAATCTTGCCGTCGGCGAACAGGGCGGTGCGCAGGACGATGCAGATGTCGGCCTCGCCGCCCGCCGAGATGTAACCCACGCCGCCGCCGTAGCCGACGCCGCGTTTGGTCGTCTCCAGCTCGTCGATGATCTCCATCGCCCGCACCTTCGGCGCGCCCGAAAGGGTGCCGGCCGGCAGGGCGGCCAGAAGGGTGTCGACGGCGTCCAGTTTCGGATTTGCGTCGCCCTGGACCTCGGAGACGATGTGCATGACCGAGCTGTAGCGCTCGATGCGGAAGCTCTCGATGACCTTGACGGTGCCCGGCGCGGCGACGCGGCCGACGTCGTTGCGGCCGAGGTCCAGCAGCATCAGATGCTCGGCCCGCTCCTTGGGATCGGCCAGCAATTCGGCCTCGAGCGTGCGGTCGGCTTCGGGCGTCTCGCCGCGCGGGCGGGTGCCGGCCAGCGGGCGGATGGTGACCCGGCCGTCCTTGAGCCGGACGAGGATTTCAGGGCTGGACCCGGCCAGCTGGAAGTGGCCGAAGTCGAGGAAGAACAGATAGGGCGACGGGTTCGAGCGCCGCAGCGAGCGGTAGAAGGCGAACGGGTCGGCGGTCCACGGCGCGGCGAAGCGGTGGCTAAGCACCACCTGGAAGATGTCACCGGCGCCGATGTAGTCCTTGGCCCTGGCGACGAGCTGGCCGAAGCGGGGCTTGTCGACAGGGGAGGCGAAGTCCGGCGCCGGGACGTCGACCGCGGCTGGAATGGCGGGCAGGGGCCTGCGCAGGTCGGTCTCGAACGCGTCCAGCCGTTGCACCGCGCCGGCCCAGGCCGCCTCGGCGGTTGCGCCGCCGTCGGGATAGGCCGCCGAGACCAGCACGATCTCGTGGCGCACGGAATCGAAGATCGCCACCAGTGTCGGCCGGGTCAGGACGGCGTCGGGAAGGTCCAGCGGGTCGGAGTTGGGCGCGCCCAGCGGCTCGAGCAGTCGCACCATGTCATAGCCGAAGACGCCGAACAGGCCGGCGGCCATCGGCGGCAGGTCGTCAGGCAGGTCGAAGCGCGAGGCGTCCATGAGGGCGCGTAGCGAGGCGAGGGCGTCGCCCGCTTCAGATACGAATTGGCCCTCGGCGATGGCGGAGCCTCGCGCCAGTTCAGCCCGGCCGTCACGGCAGCGCCAGACGGCGTCGGGCTCGCGCGTGATGATGGAATAGCGACCGTTGACGGCCCCGCCCTCGACGGACTCCAGCAGGAAGGCGTGGGTTCGGCCGTGTCCGACCTTGAGGAAGGCCGAAACGGGTGTCTCAAGGTCGTCGACCAGTCGGCGGACGACGACGCGAGGCAGGCCGGCAGCCCAGCCCCGCTGGAAGTCGGCGAAGTCGGTCGCGCCGGTCCCCGCGGTCATCGACCCTGGGCGGGCGCCGGAGCGCCAGCGCCCGCGGCGGGCGCAACCGGAGCCTCCGCGGGCAGACCGAGCGCTGTGCGGGCCAAGGCTTCGTCGTACGTGGCCTTGGAGCGCTCGGCGGCAGTCTTCAGGGCCAGGTCGCCGACCGCGTTGACGTTGTCGCTGGCCATGCGCTGGCGGAACTGCTCGGCCATCGGCGCGGCCAGGACAGCGGGGGCCGCCGTGATCCGGTCCGTGCGGCCGATGACGAAGCTGTCGTTGGTGTTCTGCTGCGAGAACGTTTCACCGCGAGCGCTGCTGAACACGCCCTGGATCACACCCTGACCGTACTGTTGCACCGACTGGCGGTTCAGGCCCGTGCCGGTCTGGATCGTCGCGCCGGCGGAGGCGGCCACGGCCGCCAGATCCTCGCCGCCGCGCACGCGGGCGGCCAGGGCGTTGGCGCGGGTGGTCAGCAGGCGGGCGTTCTCGCGCAGGACCCACTGCTGGGCCAGCGGCGCGCGGATCGCCTGAAGCGGCGGCAGGGCGGCGGGCATGACCTCGTCCACCCGGACGACGAAATACTGGCCTTGGCCCATGTCGATGACTTCGCTCTCACCGCCCTTGCTCAGGGTCCACATGGTCTGGACCAGTTGCGGCGGCAGCGGGGGATTGATGTCCTGACCGTTGCGCAGCTTCCCGTCCTGACGGATCGCCGGGACCTGAATGACGCGGGCGCCGATCTCGGCCACGGCGGCGTCCAGCGTCTTGCCAGCCTGACGGGCCTTCTCATAGGCCTCGACACGGGCGTAGACGGCGGCGCGGGCGTCCTCGGCGCGCAGTTCCTCGATGACCTGCTCGCGAACGTCGGAGAGGGTGGCGGCGCGGCCCGGGGTGATGGCGGTCACCTTGGCGACCACGAAGCCGACGCTGGCCTGAACCGGGGCAGACACGGCGTTGGCGGCGAGACCGAAGACGGCGGCCGCGACGGCGGGATCGCCCAGGGCGCTGCGCGGCGTGTCGGCGTAGTTCGCCGGCTGGATGTTGTTGGCGCTGGCGACCGCGGCCGGAGCCTGACCGGCGCGCAGGGCGGCGGCGATGCGATCGGCCGCGGCGCGGTTTGGCGCCGTCAGGGTCACGAAGGAGCGCTTCTCAGGCAGCGACAGGGCGTCGCGGCGGAAGTTGAACCGCTCCTCGATGCGGGCCTCGGTAATGGCGGCGGGCGCAGTGCGGCTGTCAAACAGGACGACCGAGGCGGTGCGTGATTCCGGCAGGCGCAGTTCGGCGGCGTTCTGGTTCATGAAGGTGGTCAGCTGGGCGTCGGTCGGCGCGCCGGCCGTCCCGGCCATGGCCTGGGTCACCGTGAACCAGCGGCCGTCACGGGTCTCCAGCGCCTGACTGGCCAGAATCGCGCCGTAGATGCGCGGCAGACGCATGCCGGCACCGATCGCCGAGCCGTAGTGCTGGGTGATGTACTGGTCGCGCATCTGCGCCTCGAACATCTCGGGCGTGGCGTTGTTCTCAGCCAATTTCTGGCGGTACAGGTTCTCGTCGAACTTGCCGGTCACGGAATCGAAGAAGGCCGGCGCCTGGCGGAGTTCGCGCAGGACCAGCTCCTTGCCCGGACGGATGCCGGTCTTCCAGGCCCAGTTCAGGAAGCCGAGCTGCCGGGACCGCTGCTGAAGATATTGCACCAGTCCGCCCTGGCCGATCAGTTCCTCGAAGGTCAGGGCGCGTCCGGCCTGTTGCTGGGACTGCTGCAGAATGCGATCCATCTCGCCCCGGAACTCGGCTTGGCCGACGCTGCGGTCGCCGGCGGTGACCACATGCTTCGGCCCGAGATTGCCCAGTACGTCCAGCTGGGTTCCGCCCGTGACGAGCAGGCCCACGGCCAGGAGGACAAGAAGACCCACGGCCCATTTGGATTTGGCGAAGGTGCGGAACGCGGTGAGCATGGTCGATCCTGGCGGAGCAGCGACGGGAGTATCGCTTGGCCTATAGGGCGTGAGCGACCTGCACGGCAAGACGAAGGCCATTCTTGATGGGCCGCGGTGGTCGACCTTCGGGATCTGGCTGCGCCGCGCCGCCCTGCGGGTCCCGACCCGACGCCTGACGGCTTGGCTTGAGCGGATGCGCCGCATAGAAGGCAGGCATGAAACAATCCGTGAAGCTGGTCGCCGGCAATTGGAAGATGAACGGGACGGGCGCGAGCCTGTCCGAGGTTGAGGCCCTGCGCTTGGCGCTGGAGAGCGAGCCGGCGGCGTGCCGCGTTGCGCTGTGTCCCCCCTCGACGCTTGTCGAGCGGATGGCTCGGGCAGCGGCCGGAAGTCCGATCGAGATAGGGGGGCAGGATTGCCGGGCCGAGACCCACGGCGCATTCACCGGTGACACCTCGGCGTCGATGCTGAAGGACGCCGGCGCGACGTTGGTTATCCTGGGCCATTCCGAACGCCGTCAGGGGTATGGCGAAAGCGATCTGCTGGTGTCGGCCAAGGCCGGGGCGGCGCTGGCCGCCGGTCTGGCGCCGATCGTCTGCGTCGGTGAAACCCTTGAGCAGCGCGAGGCGGGACGGGCCGTCGAGGTCGTGCGGTCGCAGATCATGGCCTCCCTGCCGCTGGCGCTGGCGGGGCGCGATTTCGCGGTCGCCTATGAGCCGGTCTGGGCGATCGGTACCGGTCTGACGCCGACGCTGGAGCAGATCGAAGAGGTCCACCGGGCCGTGCGGGCCGCGATGATCGAACGGCTGGGGCTGGGAATCGCGGCGACGCCGATCCTGTACGGCGGCTCGGTCAAGCCGGACAATGCGGCCGAGATTCTGGCGGTCCCCGAGGTCGGCGGCGCGCTGGTGGGCGGAGCCTCCCTGAAGGCCGCCGACTTCCTCGGCATCATCCGCGGCGCGTAAACGCCGGAGCGTTTGCTCCCGTCCGTCATCAATGTTAGACGCCGCCGCTTGATCGGCGCGGTGTCGCGCCACACATATCGGCTGCCATGCTCCAGACAATTCTCCTCGTCGCCATGATCCTCATTTCGGTCGCGCTTGCGGCGGTGATCCTGATTCAGCGCTCCGAAGGCGGCGCGCTGGGCATGGGCGGAGGCCCGTCGGGCTTCATGACGGCGCGTGGGGCCGGCAATCTGCTGACCGTGACGACCTGGTGGCTGGCCGGCGCCTTCTTCGCCTGCGCCATCGGCCTGACCATCCTGGGCAACGTCGAGCGCTCGAACAACTCGGTCGTTGACGCCGACTCGATCGGCGAACTGCTCGCCCCGACCACGCCGCAGACCGCTCCGGCCGCCGATCCCTCGGCTCCGGTCCAACCCGCCGCACCGTCGCTGCAGGATCTGGAGTCCAGCCTGTCGGGCGCCGCGCCCGCTCCGGCTCCCGCCCAACCCGCACCGGCGCAGTAAGGGTGAGCGGGGACCTTATCCCCGCCTTCCGCTCCCGCCCTCAAAGTCTCCAGTCCGCCGCCCCCGAATCGGCGGTAAGGTAATCTCCCATGGCCCGTTACGTGTTCATCACCGGCGGCGTGGTTTCCTCATTGGGAAAAGGCCTCGCATCCGCCGCTCTCGGCGCGCTTCTGCAAGCGCGCGGCTACAAGGTTCGCCTTCGTAAGCTCGACCCCTATCTGAACGTCGATCCGGGCACGATGAGCCCGTATCAACACGGCGAGGTCTTCGTAACCGACGACGGAGCCGAGACCGACCTCGACCTGGGTCATTACGAGCGCTTCACCGGCGTGTCGGCGGCGAAGTCGGACAACATCACCACGGGCCGCATTTACTCGACCATCCTCGAGAAGGAGCGGCGAGGGGACTATCTGGGTGCGACGGTGCAGGTGATCCCGCACGTCACCGACCAGATCAAATCCTTCTGCCTGACGCCCGCCCTGACCGACGGCGGCGAGGACGTGGACTTCGTTCTGGTCGAGATCGGCGGCACCGTCGGCGACATCGAGGGCCTGCCGTTCTTCGAGGCCATCCGCCAGCTGGGACAGGATCTGCCGCGCGGCCAGTCCTGCTTCGTGCATCTGACGCTGCTGCCCTACATCAAGACCGCCGGCGAGATGAAGACCAAGCCGACGCAGCACTCGGTCAAGGAGCTGCGCTCGATCGGCATCCAGCCCGACATCCTGCTGTGCCGCTGCGAGTTCCCGATCCCGCCCGAAGAAAAGCGCAAGATCGGCCTTTTCTGCAACGTGCGCGAAAGCGGCGTCATCCAGGCGATGGATTCCAACGACATCTACGCCGTGCCGCTGGACTATCACCGCGAGGGACTGGACGCCGAAGTGCTGGCCCATTTCGGCATCAGCGACGCCCCGGCGCCGGATCTGACCATGTGGCAGGAGATCGCACGCCGCCGGCTGCAGCCGGACGGCGAGGTCACCGTCGCCATCGTCGGCAAATACACGGTGCTGAAGGACGCCTACAAATCACTGATCGAGGCCCTGCACCACGGCGGGGTGGCCAACAACGTCAAGGTCAATATCGACTGGGTCGAGGCCGAGACATTCGAGGGCGACCGCGAGGCCTGCGACGCGCGGCTGCAGTCGGCGCACGCCATCCTAGTGCCGGGCGGTTTCGGCGAGCGCGGCTCGGAAGGGAAGATCGAGGCGGCGCGCTTCGCCCGGGAGCGCAAAATTCCCTATTTCGGCATCTGTTTCGGCATGCAGATGGCGGTCATCGAGGCGGCGCGGAATCTGGCCGGCTATCCGAAGGCCTCATCGACCGAGTTCGGCCCCACGACCGAGCCGGTGGTCGGTCTGATGACGGAGTGGACCCAGGGCAACCAGCGGGTCCTGCGCCAGCAGGGAGGCGACATGGGCGGCACCATGCGGCTGGGCGCCTATGACTCCACGCTGAAACCCGGGTCGAAGATTGCGCAGATGTATGGCTCGACCACCATTAGCGAACGGCATCGCCACCGCTACGAGGTCAACATCAACTATCGTGATGCGATCGAGCAGAAGGCGGGACTCACATTCGCCGGGCTGTCGCCTGACGGCGTCCTGCCCGAGACGGTCGAGCGCGAGGACCATCCATGGTTCATCGGCGTGCAATACCATCCCGAACTGAAGAGCCGACCGTTCGCGCCGCACCCGCTGTTCGCGGGGTTTATTGAAGCGGCCGTGGTGCAGAGTCGGTTGGTTTGACGGGCGGAGTAGAGCCTTCGAACGGTCGGCGATGCCTGCAGCGGACGCAGACTTCGGTGCCTGGCTGACTCCTGCTGTCCACGTACATGTGGCCCTTGCGGGCGCATTTGAGTGACTCGAACACAGCCGCTTCCCCTCGTCTGTTTCTCAGATAGAACAGTGTTCTGTTCTTGCTGCGGTGCAAGAGTTCAACGGAAACAGCGGTTTCAGGTTCCCTTAAACATAATGCGGTCAGCCTTTACGGCCTCGAGGATCATGGCTGTAACCGCCTGGATGCGAGCGAGCGGCCTCAGATCAGCATGCGTCACCAGCCACAGGCTGCGATCCAGATGAACCGCCTCGGGGAGAACCCGTCGCAGGCCCGCCTCACGCGCCGCGATGAAATCGGGCAGCACGCATAGCCCGGCTCCGGCGAGGGCGGCCTGGAGCTGGGCGATCAGGTTCGAGCTCTGCAAGGCGACGTGAATGTCAACGTCGGGCGCCTGCATATAGTCCAGTTCAGGGGCGTACAGCAGGTCGCCGATGTAGCCGATGAAGCGATGCCCGGCCATGTCGCCGCGGGTCAGGATCGACGGGCGCGCGTCCAGATAGGAGGGGGCGGCGTAGAGGCTCAGCCCGTAGTCGGTGAGTTTTCGCGACACCAGCCGGCCCTCGCGTGGCGCGCTGAGCGTCACCGCGATGTCCGCCTCGCGCTTCGACAGGCTGAGCACGCCGGAGATGGCCACCAGCTGGATGTCCAATCCCGGATGCCGGTCGGCGAGCCGCGCCATTAACGGCGCCAGAACATAGCTCCCAAATCCCTCCGGAGCCCCGATACGCACCGTGCCGGTCAGCGCCTGATCGGCCTCGCCCAGTTCGTCGGCGGCCCGTATGGTCAGGCTCTCGATCTTCTCGGCGGTCGGCATGAGGCGTTCGCCGTGGGGCGTAAGGGCGTAGCCATGAGGGCTGCGATCGAACAGCTGGGCTCCGAGGCCGGCTTCCAGGGCCGCGATACGTCGGGCGACGGTGGTGTGATCCATGGCCACGCGCGCCGCCGCCGTGGTCAGCCGCCCGGTCCGCGCCACTGCGAGGAAGGCGCGCAAATCATTCCAGTTGAAATCCGCCATGTTGGCTCCTGTGCAAAAATGCACAACGATTGCTCAAACCTTGGCATCGTCAGAACAGAAAAGCTATGAGATACCGGCGCTATCGAACGCGACTTCGTTCAGAGGACCCCTGTCATGGCATTCGACGCCGCCGCCTATGTTGCCGTTTCGCCCACGCCGGTCCTGCCGGTTCCGGCGCTGATCGATGATGCGAAGGACCCGTGCCCGATGTGGACGGCGGAGAACCCCGACCGCGCCCTTGCGTTGCTGTTCGTGGCCCCGCGCGCCTGCGCGGCTGTCGACGTCCTCGTCTCGCTTTAAGCAAAGACCCGCTCATGACCGCCCCGACGACGCCCGTCCCCTCCGCGCCCGATCCCATGGTCGTGGCCGAGACCCTCACTACCCTGATGCAGAACGCCGCCGCCGCTGTGCGCACCACGATGGTGCAGGCCGCGACGCCGCAAACGCTTCCGTATGACCCGACAACGCTGACCAACGCGATGATCGACTTCAACACCTCGGTGATGATGCGGCCGGCTGCGCTGTTCGAGGCCCAGGCGAAGAACTGGAATGACTGGACGGCGCTGTGGCGTACCATGGGCGAACGGGCGATGGGGCAGGAGACCGCCCCGGTGGCGGCGCCGGCGAAGGGCGACCGCCGTTTCTCCGACCCGGCGTGGAACGACGAGCCGGTCTACGACTACCTGAAACAGGCCTATCTGCTGGCCGCGCGTCAGTTGCAGGCGTTCGTGGCCGCGGCGCCGGTCGACGAGGACACCCGCGCCCAGGTCGACTTCGCCAGTCGCCAGATGATCAACGCCCTGGCGCCAACCAATTTCGCCCAGACCAACCCGCAGGTCGCCCGCCGGATGATTGAAACCGGCGGCCTCAGCCTGCTGACCGGCGTGTCCAACCTGCTCGAGGATATCGGCAAGGGGCAGGGGCTGGTCAGCCGCCGCGCGCCCAATGACTTTGAACTGGGCGTCAATGTCGCAGCGACCCCCGGCGCGGTGGTGTTCAAAAACGACCTTATGGAGCTGATCCAGTACGGGCCGACGACGGACAAGGTCTATCGCCGGCCGTTGCTGTTCGTCCCGCCGCTGGTCAACAAATACTACCTCTTCGATCTCACCCCCAAGGCCAGCTATCTGAAATGGCTGGTGGATCGGGGCCACTCCGTCTTCGTCATTTCCTGGGCTAATCCTGACGAGAGGCACGCCGAAAACGGTCTGGACGCCTATGTGAAGGATGGCGTGATCGCCGCCATGGACGCCGTTGAGAAGGCGACGGGAGAGCCGGATGTCGATCTGGTTTCCTACTGCCTCGGCGGCACGATGTCGGCCATGACGCTAGCCTATCTGGCGGCGACGGACCGCGCCGATCGCGTGGCTTCGGCGACGCTGATCGCGACCCTGGTCGACTTCGGCGACATGGGCGAATGGTCGGTCTTCACCGGCGACGCCGACATGAAGGCCTTCGACCGCTATCTGGACGAGCGCGGCTACGTCGAGGCGCACGACCTGACCAAGCTGTTCTCCACCGTTCGGGCCAACGACCTTATCTGGTCCTCGGTGGTGAACCACTATCTTTTGGGCGACGAGGCGCGGGCGTCGGACCTGCTGTGGTGGTTTGACGACGGTTCGCGCATCCCGGCGCGGATGCTCAAGGAGTACGGCGCGCAGGTGCTGCGGGGAAACCGGCTCAAGGAAAAGGGCGGGGTGTCGATCGACGGCGTGGCGCTGGATCTCGGCGCGATCAAGACACCGGTCATGATCGTGGCGCTGAAGGACGATCACGTCGCGGCGTGGAAGAACACCTATGCCGGCCGCAACTTCTTCGGCGGGCCGACGCGTTTCCTGCTGGGCGGTTCGGGCCACAATGCAGGCATGATCAACCCGCCCGCAGCCAACAAGCACGGCTACTGGGTCAACGACGCCGCGCCGGACGACGCCGACGCCTGGCTGGCGGATGCGGAACAGAAGACCGGTTCGTGGTGGCCGGAGTGGCAGGGCTGGCTCGATGCCGCCGCCGCCGACGAAAAGGTCAAGGCGCGCAAGGTCGGCTCGGGCAAGCTGAAGGCCGGAGAGGCCGCGCCGGGAACCTACGTCCGCGTTCGTCACTGAGGTCTGACTTCCCGCGCGTGCAATCCCGTGAATTTGGTTTAACCCTTCTCTTTCGAGTCAGCGGCTTAGGCCCTGACCGTGTGTAGGGGTGGGGCATGGGCGAACGGCTATCGCGAAGGCAGCTGCAGTGTGTTCGGCTGGCGGGTGAGGGGCTCTCCAACAAGGAGATCGCCCGGCGACTGGGCGCGACCATCTCTCCGAGCACCGTCAACAACCATCTTTCGAACGCCTACAAGCGGCTCGGGACCTCCGACCGCTACGAAGCCGTGCGTATTGTCTCCCGGGACTACCCGCTTTCCTCCTCGTTTTCTCCCGGTCCCCTTCCAACCGATACATCCGCGACGTTTCGTCATCCGGCGCCGGACGAACAAGCCGGCGTCCCAGGCGATCGCTCGGTCCCGTCCAGCTGGTTCCTACCGCGTCCTGACAGGCGCATCCTGTTCCGGCTGGCCCTGATCCTGGCATTCGCGATGGGCGCCGCGATCGTGTCGATGGGAATCGTGTCTGTGATGGCGGCGACTTCGCGCGCCGCCGCCGAACAGGCCCCGCCCGACATGATCCGGACCGTGTCAAGACAATGACCAGTGACGGAGCGGGGACGTGAAAAGAATACAGGTAGGGGTGAGGATCGCCCGAAAGATCCACACGACGGAGCACGCCGTCGATCAGGCCATGGTGGCGGCCAGCGAACTGCTGCAGGCCATGCTCGAGGGTCGCCGCGACGCTGCAGTGGGCGCCGACGTCGGCCATGCCGAGATCAGTGATGTCGTCGCCAGTCTGACGCAACTCAACGGAGCACGCGGGCTGGTGGTTCGCAGTCACGGCGGGCTGGCCGAGGTCGCTGAGGCGTTCGGCGTATCATGGCGGATGGACGGCACGCATGAAGACAAGCGGCCGCCCGTGCCCATGTCTCTCGTCGCGAACGGCTGACGCTCGTGGCGGGCTTAAGCCTGGCGCAGATCGTTCTCTCGCTTTTCACCTACGTAACGCTCTGCTTCTTGTTGAGCTTCGGGCGGAGGGCGGAGCGTATCGCCGGTGTTGCACTTCTCGCCGCCCAGGTGGGAACGCCTTTCGTGGACCACCTGTACATCGGCGATTTCCGCTACGGGGTCGCAGTCCTCTCGGTCGGGCTGTTCACAACGCTGATCGTTCTGGCGTTGCGGACCGACCGGTGGTGGCTGATCGCGGCGGCCGGCGTTCAACTTCTGTCTATCGGTCTCTGGGTAGCGACCCTGCTCGGCGACTTGCAAATCTGGGGCGCGGTCACGGTGCGTATCGTGATCTGGATGCAGCTGATGCTTCTCGCCCTTTTTGGCATCTGGGAGGCCCGCGCGGCGCCCTATGCCCGACCCTCAACATCAGCCGGACCCGCGGTCCGGTCAGGAGCAATATCATGAAGACCAAGCGCACCTTCGGACAGGCGATCGCGCTGTGGGAAGCCACTCGCCAGACGGCTACGGATGACGACTTCGCCACCCTGGAAAACGCCGAGCGCGTGATCCTTGCGCACAAGCCGACCTCGCTCGCCGACGCGGCCAGCATGCTTGAGGTCGTCATGGAGCAAAGAGGCGATGGCCGCAGCGATGGCCTGGACTTGCGCGCCATCGAGCACGTCGTTTCCCTGTTGCGCAACGGCATTGCCGCTGATCTCAGCGCGGCGCAGGCCAACGGTTCGGTCGTTGTACTCAGGGCAACTCAGGCCTGAAGGCAGCGCTTGCAACCCGCGGGCATTCGGGTCTCTTGACCCTGCCCATGGCCAAACGTCCTTCCACCGTCAGAAAAACCCTGTCCGAAGCCAATCTGGCGGCGCTCGGGGCGGAGCGCTTGGCCGCCCTGTTGATCGAGGTTGCGGACGGGGATCTGAAACGGCGCCTGCGGATGGAACTGGCGGCCGAGGTCGGAGCTCCAGACCTCGCGCTGGAGCTGGACAAGCGGTTGGCGACGCTGGGAGCCAGCCGTGCGCGGGTGTCTTGGCGCAAGCGGCCGGAACTGCTCGCGGACCTGCGGATGTTGCGCGCCATGATCGTCGGACGTCTGGGCGCAATGGACGCCAAGCTGGCGCTGGATCGTCTGGTGGCGTGGTTCGACCTCTATCCATCGCTGGCAGCCCGGGTGAAGGACCCAAAGGGCGAGCTCACCCTTGTCTTCGACGCCGCGTCATCAGATCTGGCGACGCTCGCTTCGGCCGTCGATCCCGACATTGCGGCTGCGGTTTTGACGGAGGCTTTGTCAACGCGGCTGTCCGAATGGGCGTCGTGGGTCGGACGGGGCGCGACCGCGCTGAGCCCCGATCTGGCGAGGCGGGTGCTGCTCGATCTGACCAGGGGCCGGCCTCGACCCACCGGCCGTCTGGCCTTGGTCGTACGCAAGCTGGCGGACCGGGCAGGGGACATTGACGCCTGGCTTCTCGCCATTCCCGACGACGACCGCCGCAAGCCCGAGGTCGCCGCCGAGATCGCCAGGAGACTGGCCAGCGCCGGGCGGCCGGAGGAGGCGCGGGAAGTCCTTGACGCGTCGCGGATCGTCCCTCCGCCGGCGAGCCGATGGGGCAGGGCGAGGAGCGTAGCCGAAGCCCCGCCGCCGCCCGAGAGATGGTTCACCGCCGAGATCGCCGTCCTCGAAGCCGAGGGGCGGACGAGGGAGGCGGAGGAGGCGCGGTGGAGCCTGTTCGAACGGACGCTGTCGGAAGACGCCTTGAGGACTTTACTGGCGACCCTGCCTGACTTCGAGGACGTCATCGCGCTGGATCGGGCCTTCGCCATCGCCGCGGCCTTCGTCGACCCCATGAAGGGGCTGGCCTTCCTGATGAACTGGCCGGCGCTCCGCGAGGCGGCGGAGGCCATCATGGCGCGGCGCGATGAAGTCCGGGGCTCCGTCGAGGACGTGCCGCTCTGGGCGGCGCGGCTTGCTGGTCGTTATCCGGACGCCGCGCTCGTGCTCGTACGGGCGAGGGCGCGGGCGCTGGTGCGGCTCGGCGCGGGCATGACCGAGGAGGTCGAGGGTCTGGTCGGCGAAGCGGAAGCCCTCTCTGCGAGCGCGAGCCCCGTGCAGACGGAAAGCCACGCCGCCTTCGTCGAGGCGCTCAAAGCCTTGGCGGCTCCGAGGCGGCCTGTCTGGCGTTGACGGTCCTCCGCGGCGGCATGTCCCCGCCCGGCAACGGACGACGACTACACTCACGTTTGACGAAGACCGTGGCCGCATGCCCTATGCCGCTCCCGTCTTTGGCCAGAATCATCGAAAGTCGTTCATGCGCGCTCGTCTCGTTTCTCTCGCGGCCCTTCTTGCGGTTGTCGCGCCGTCCCTGACCATCGCGGCCCCGGCAGCCGCCCAGACCGCCGCGGTCGCCGGCGCGGCGCAGGCGCCGGAGCTTCCGGCCGCGCCGGTCTCGGACCTGGTGTCCCGCGTCAACATTCCCTGGTCGCGCTTCGTGCTGGACAACGGCCTGACGGTGATCGTGCACGAGGACCGCAAGGCGCCCGTGGTGGCGGTATCGGTCTGGTACAACGTCGGCTCCAAGGACGAGCCGGCCGGGTCGACCGGTTTCGCCCACCTGTTTGAACACCTGATGTTTGGCGGCTCGGAGAATGCGCCGGGAAGCTACCTCGGCCGTATGCGCAACCTCGGGCCGTCAAACCTGAACGGCACCACCTGGTTCGACCGCACCAACTATTTCCAGACCGTCCCGACCCCGGCGCTTGAGCAGGCCCTGTTCCTCGAAAGCGACCGCATGGGCTATCTGCTCGGCGAGGTCGGTCAGGACGTGCTCGATCTTCAGCGCGGCGTGGTCCAGAACGAGAAGCGGCAAGGCGACAACCAGCCGTACGGGCTGTTCGAATACGCCCAGCTGGAAGCGCTCTTCCCGGAAGGTCACCCCTACCGCCACTCGACCATCGGCTCGATGGCCGATCTGGACGCCGCCAGCCTGGAGACGGTGCGCAACTGGTTCCGCGAGAACTACGGCCCGAACAACGCCGTCGTCGTGCTGTCGGGCGACATCGACGAGGCGACGGCCCGGCCGCTGATGCAGCGCTATTTCGGCTCGATCGCGCGCGGCCCGGTCAACACCCCGGCCGAGGCCGACGTACCGACCCTGGCCGCCCCTGTGGTGGCGACCATGCATGACCGGGTGGCCAACACCCGCCTGACCCGCAGCTGGGCGGTGCCCGGCCTGCTGAGCGATGACGCCGTGCCCCTGTCTGTCGCGGCCTCGGTGCTGGGCGGCCTTGCTTCGTCGCGCCTGGACAACCAGCTGGTTCGCGGCGAGCAGACGGCCGTGGCGGTGACATCGTCGCTGTCGGACTTCCACCGGGTCGGCATCTTCGACATCTCGGTCGACGTGAAGCCGGGCCAGGACGCCGCCGAAGTGGGCCGCCGTCTGGACGCCATCGTCGCCGACTTCATCGCCCGCGGCCCGACCGAGGAAGAGGTCGCCCGCGTCGCCACCCAATATGTCTCGGGCCGAATCCAGAGCCTTGAGCAGGTCAACGGCAAGGCCAACGTCCTCGCCGAGGGCCAGCTCTATGCGGGCGATCCGGACCACTACAAGAAGGATCTGGCCGCCTACGCCTCGGTCACGCCCGCTCAGGTCACGGCCGCCATGCAACGCTGGCTGACCCGTCCGGTGTATGACATGACCATCGCTCCGGGCGAGCGCGAAGCCTATGTGGAGGCCGCCGCTTCTCCGTCGGGCGCCGCTCCGGTTCCGGCCGCCGAGATCCAGCGTGTCGCCCGCGATCCGATGCCGGCTATCGGCCAGGTGCCGGACCTGCAGTTCCCGGCCGTCGAGCGCGCGACCCTGTCGAACGGGATCAAGGTGGTCTACGCCCACGTCGACACCGTTCCGGTCACCCGTGTGGCGGTTGAGTTTGACGCGGGATACGCCGCTGACCGCGCCGACCGCCTCGGCGCCCAGGCCATGATGCTCGATCTGCTGGACGAGGGCACCACCACCCGCAACGCCAACCAGCTGGCCGAGGAAGAAGAGCGCCTCGGCGCCTCGGTCAACGTCAGCGCCTCGATGGACCGAACTTCGGCCGACCTGTCGACGGTGACCGCCAATCTGACGCCGGGCCTGACCCTGCTTTCAGACGTGGTGCGGAACCCGGCTTTCGCCCCGACCGAGATCGAGCGCATTCGCGCTTCCCGCCTGTCGGGCCTCGCCAGCGAACGCACCAACCCGGGCGCCATCGCCGCCCGCGCCCTGCCGCCGCTGATCTACGGTGAAGCGAGTCCCTACGGCCGGTCCTTCACCGGCTCGGGCGACGAGGCCACCATCGGCGCCCTGACCCGCGCCGACCTGGTCGCCACCCACCAGGCTTGGGTCCGTCCGGACAATGCAACCATCTTTGTCGTGTCCGACCTGCCGCTGGCGCAGGTCACGCCTCAACTGGAGGCCGCATTCGGCGACTGGCGCGCTCCGTCGTCGGCCAGGGGGACCAAGGACTTCGCGGCCGTTATCCCGGCCACGACGAGCCGGATCGTCCTGATCGATCGTCCTCAGTCGCCGCAATCGCTGATCTATGGCGGAGCCGTCCTTCCGGTTTCCGGGACCGACGATCTGCTGGCGCTGAACGCGGCCAATGTGACCCTCGGCTCGGACTTCCTGTCGCGGATCAACTCGGACCTGCGCGAGACCAAGGGCTGGTCGTACGGCGTGCGGGGGAACGCCAACATGCTTGAGCATCGTGTCCCGTACATCGTCAACGCGCCAGTCCAGGCGAACCGCACGGGCGAGTCCATCGCCGCGCTGATCGCCCAGTACGATCGCTTTCTCAAGACTGACGGCGTCACGCCGCAGGAGCTTGAGCGGACGATCAACGGCAACACCCGCTCGCTGGCGGGCGGTTTCGAGACCTCGGCCCAGATTCTCGGCGCCCTGCGCTCCAACGCCCTGTACGGCCGCCCGGACGACTACCAGACCACGCTGGCCAGTCGCACCAGCGCCCTGACCGCGGCGCAGCTGGACGCCGCCGCTCGCGAAGTCATCAAGCCGGAAGGCTTTGTCTGGGTGGTGGTGGGCGACGCGTCTGTGGTGAAGCCCCAACTCGAAACGCTGGGCCTTCCGGTCGAGGTGCGTTCCGCGACCCAGTGAATCGCAGGGTCTGTAAGGCCCTGGAGAGGCGCGCCGTTCGCGGCGCGCCTCTCTGCAATTCCGGAACCGTCAGAGGCCGAGCGGCCCATAGTTCCAGGTGAACCAGCCGCCGATCGCGAGGAAGACCCCGAAGGGCAGTCGGCTGGAGCCCGTCAATCCTCGACGACCCAGTTGGGCGGCCAACACCACGCTCAACCCCGCGGCGGCGGCCCACAGGAGCACGCTCGGAAGTCCGGCCCAGCCCACCCAAGCGCCGATCGCGGCGAACAGATACGGATCTCCTCCGCCGAGACCCTCCCGGCCGCGAAGCTGGCGGTATGCCCAGGCGAGCAGCCATAGGGAAACGAAGCCGACGACGGTGCCTGTCAGACTGGCTGCAACGCCGGGGGCCTTGAGCAGTGCCGAAGCCGCCAGTCCCGAGCCCATCAGGGGCAGGGTGACTCCGTCCGGCAGCCAGAAATGCTCGGCGTCCACGACGGCGATGAGAAGCAGCTGCCAGCCCAGAAGGGCCGTGAGAAGGGCGGCGAGGGGCGTCGGTTGAATGAGGGCCGCCCAGGCCCCCAGAGCGGCGCAGCCGAGTTCCATCGCCGGATAGCAGATCGGTATTCGCGCCTTGCACAGCCTGCATTTCCCGCGCGCCACGAGGTAGCTGAGCATCGGGATCAGATCGCGCGATGAGAGCGTCCGGCTGCAGGCGGTGCAGCGCGACCGGCCCGCCACAATGCCTTGCCCGGTCGGCAGCCGCACACTGACAAGCCCGAGGAAGCTTCCGGCGATCAGACCGAGTCCCGACAGGCACAGAATGAGCAGCCAGTGGGGGACGCCGTCGATCAATTGTGGGTCCTCCGGATTGGCCTGCGGCCCGCGTTAGGGGCGATCGAACGGCCCGGCAAGCCTCCGCCTACCGCCGATCCGTGACAGTTCAACCGTACCGTGACGGGTTTTCACCGAACCGCGAAGACAACTTCACACAAGCGCACCGGAACCGTCACCGTACGGCGTCCGGGCCGTCATATCTGAGCCCTACCACGGCGGTGGGCAGGGGGCGGTGCAGACATCGCGGCGGGGACAGGATCCCTGACGACCCCTGTCGTGAAATTCTTTTGCACAGACACGGTGAAAACGATGACCGGCTTTCGACTGACGACCCTGCTCGCGGTTTCCGCCAGCGCCTTGACCCTGGCCGCCTGCGGCTCGTCTGAAGTCGCATCGCCGGGCGAAGGCGATTTCGGCAATGGCGGTGGTGGCGGCGGTGGAGGCGTGACGCCTCCGCCTCCGGGCACTCCGGCGGCTGACTGCCCGACCGGTCTGGCCAACGTCGGCGTTGTGGCCAACGGCACGCTGCGGGCCTGTCAGCTGCCCGCCACCATCACCGGCGCCCTGACCCTGTCGGTCCGCGCGGGCACCATCTATGCGATCAGCGGCCGCACCGAAGTCGGCACCGACCGCGGCGCCGATCCGGCGGCCCCCGTCGCCGGCAGCGTCCAAGGCGTCCTGACCATCGAACCGGGCGTCAAGCTGTTCGCCTCGGGCGGCACCGACTACCTGCTGATCAACCGTGGCTCGCAAATCTTCGCTGAAGGCACCGCCACCAACCCGATCATCTTCACCAGCCGCCAGAATGTCGAAGGCACGACCACAGCGACCTCGCAGGGCCAGTGGGGCGGCATCGTCATCGCCGGCCGCGCTCCGACCGCCGTCTGCCCGGTTGGCGTCGTCGCGCCGAACGCGGCCTGCGTCGGTCAGGTCGAGGGCACCAGCGCCAACTACGGGGGCAACTCTCCGGCCGACAACTCGGGCCGCCTGCGCTACGTGCAGGTAAACTATTCCGGCTTTGAACTGTCGCCGAACAATGAGCTGCAGGCCCTGACCCTGGCCGGCGTCGGTTCGGGCACCACGGTCGATCACTTCCAGTCTTACAACAGCTCGGACGACGGCATCGAAATCTTCGGCGGCACGGTGAATCTGTCGCACATCGTCATCAACGGCGCCGACGACGATGGTCTGGACACCGACACCGGCTGGCGCGGCGGAGCCCAGTTCGTGATCGTGACGCAGAAGCCGACGGCCGTGACCAACGGCAGCCGCGGGTTCGAATGGTCGGCCGCCCCGTCGGGCACCGCCTTCTTCGCCCAGCCCAAGGTCTCGAATGTGACCATCGTCGGCCGCAACGCCGCCGTGGCCGCCGACGCCATCATCACCCTGAACACGGGCACGGACTCGTCGATCGTCAACTCGGTCTTCACCAACGCGTCGACCTCGGCCGCCGCCTGCCTGGACATCGATGACGCCAACACCGTGGCCAACACCCCGGTGTTCAACTCGGTCTACTTCGCCTGCAGCCGTCCGTTCGAGAACGACGCCAACATCGACGGCGCGGCCACGGGCGCGATCTTCGCGCTCGGCACGAACAACACTTCGGCCGGAACCTCGACGATGACGGCCCCGGCCGGCGCGACGATCTCCAACCAGAGCCTGGCCTTCATCAACGGCGCCAACGAAACGGCGGTGACTCCGGTCAATGCGCCGGCCCTGCACAGCTTCTTCGTGCCGGTGACCTACATCGGCGCCGTGCGCAACGCGGCGGACACCTGGTACGCGGGCTGGACCTGCGGCCTGCAGGCCGGCTCGAACTGCTGACGACGGAAGACGGGCGGCGGCGTCATCGCCGCCGCCCGGCTGACCGCCACTTCCGTTGAATTCCTCGAGGCGCAGAACATGAAGACCGTAACCCTGACCCTGAGCGGGGTCCTGCTGGCCACCAGCGCGCTGATCGCGCCGGGCCTGGCGTTCGCTCAAACCCAGCCCGTCCCGCCGGCGGGCCAGGCCGAACCCCAGGTGGAGGAATCGCAGCTGGACGAGGTGGTCGTGCTCGGCCGCTTCATCCCCACACCCAACCGCGAAAGCCCCGAGGTCGCGGCGTTCCTGACGGCCGAGGATCTGGAGCGCACCGGCGACGCCAACGTCGCCCAGTCCCTGACCCGCGTCACCGGCCTGTCGATCGTCGAGGGCCGCTTCATCTATGTGCGGGGGCTCGGCGAGCGCTACTCATCGGCCCTGCTGAACGGTTCGCCCCTGCCCAGTCCCGAGCCCCTGCAGCGCGTCGTGCCGCTGGATCTGTTCCAGTCGGAAATCCTCGCCGGGGTGACGGTCCAGAAATCCTATTCGGTCAGCTATCCCGGCGAGTTCGGCGGCGGCGTGATCGATCTGCAGACGATCTCGGCCCCGGCGGACCCCTTCTTCAACATGTCGGCCGGGATCAGCGGCAATACGGAAAGCTCGGGTGAGGATCACCTGATCTATATGGGGTCGCGCACCGACTTCACCGGCTTCGACGATGGGACGCGCGACGTTCCCGGTCCGCTGCAACTGGCGTTCAACTCCGGCGTCCGGATCGGCGACAACGGATCCTACACCCCCGCCCAGTTGCGCCAGATCGGCCAGTCGCTGGTCAATGCGCCGCTGCGCCTGCTCCAGCGCGAGACCACCCCGGCGAACTTCAATTTCAAGTTCACCGGCGGCACGAACATGGAGACGGAGTTCGGCACCCTCGGGGCCGTTTTCTTCGCGGGTTACGACAACTCCTGGACCGGCCGTAATGGCGTCCGCCAGACCGGCCGGATCGACAGCGGCGTTCTCGTCGTGGCCAACGATTATGACTTCGAGTCCAACCAGAACGACATAGGCCTGAACTTCCTCGGCGGGCTCAGCCTGACCGGCGACACCAGCACGCTGAAGTGGACCAACCTCTACATCCGCAACGTCACCAAGGAGGCCCGTTCGGAGGCCGGCTTTGACGATGCGTCGGGCGGTATTCGCCGGACCGATTATACGGAATGGTTCGAGCGTCAGCTGTTCTCGACCCAGCTGGCCGGCGAACACGAATTCGGCGACGCCTGGGACTTCTCGTGGCGTGCGGCCTACGCGAAGACATCTCGCGACGCGCCCTATGAGACGCGGTTCGGCTATGGCGTGAACCCGGCCGGGGCCTTCATCCACGACATCGAGACCAACGCCATTTCGTTCAGCCAGCTCGACGACGACGTGGTCTCGGGTGGGGCAGACGTCAGCTACACCCTGCCGCTCTCGGACCAGCGCGACGCCGTCTTCTCGGCGGGCGTCTCGACCTATGACAACAATCGCGAGTCGCAGCAGCGGACGCTGCGCTTCATTGCACCGAACGGTCTGACGCCGGACCAGCTGGAGTCCCGCGTGGACTACCTGACCTCGGACGCTAACATCGGGCCGTATCTGCAGATCGAGGAGATCACGGGCTCGAACGGCGCCGCGGCGTTCGACGGTCAGCTGACCGTCAACGCAGCCTATGTGCAGGTCCAGGCCGAGTTCATCCCGCTGGTCAATCTGAACCTCGGCGTTCGCTACGAGGACGGCGAACAGTCGGTGATCCCGCGCGATCTGTTCGGCGGCTCGACCGGCTTCCTGCCGACCGAGATCAAGGAACAGTACGTCCTGCCGGCCGGCACCATCACCTGGAATTTCGCCGAGGACATGCAGTTCCGCCTGGGGGCCTCCAAGACCCTCGGCCGGCCCCAGTTCCGCGAGCTGGCGCCGCAGCAGTACACCGATCCCGAAAGCGACCGGACCTTCATCGGCAACCCCTATCTGGTCGACACCGAGATCCTGAACCTGGACGCACGCTGGGAGTGGTATTTCGCCCGCCAGCAGTATCTGACGGCCGGCGTCTTCTACAAGGATCTGGACAAGCCCATCGAGTCCAGCGTGGTGGATCAGGGATCCGCGATCTCGCAAACGTTCCTGAATGCGCCCAATGCGGTCATCATGGGCGTCGAGCTGGAAGCGAAGAAGTATTTCGAGTTCGCCTCGGACATGGACTTCATCAACAACAAGCGCTGGCTGGTGCAGGGCAACTACACCTGGTCCGACTCCGAGGTGAACGTCGAGCCGGGCGACACCGTCACCACCCAGAACAGTCTGGGCGTGGCGCAACCGGCGTCCTTCTACGTCGTCGACGGCAGCCGTCTGCAGGGTCAGTCCGAACACGTCGCCAACCTGCAACTGGGCTGGGAAGACGACACGGCCCGGTCGCAGGCGACCCTGATCGCCAACTATGTGTCAGAGCGCACCTCGGCGCGCGGTCGTCCGGGCGAACCCGACCTGATCCAGGAGCCGGGCATCTCGCTGGACTTCGTCTACCGCAAGGACTTCGACTATCAGGGCCGCGACTACGGCTTCTCGCTCGAACTGCGCAACCTGCTGGGCGAGGAGTTCCTCGAATACCAGGAGCTGGGCAACCGCGTGACCATCAACGGCTACGAGCTGGGGACCAGCGGCTCGGTCAGCCTGACCGCGCGCTTCTAGACCACGAACGGGGAGGCCGTCCCGACGACCTCCCCCCCGAGCCGCCGCGCGACCGTTTTGCGGCGGTTCATCCGTGTGCGCACCAACCGTCACGGACAGTTCTCCGGGCCGTCATGTGGCGGTGAAGCCGGACCCGGACGATTGGTCTACGGAGTCGGCCGGGCCGTCGGGGACCCGTGGGGCACGCCATAGTGATCGGCGCACTGAGCAACTTCAGCAGCGGAGTTCGGGACGCCATCTCAGCGCGTCCGGATCGCATCCGCGCCGGGGTCGAGATCGCGCTCGCCCTGGCTCTCGCGGTGCAGTTGGGGCAGTTGGTCTGGATCGTCGTCAGGCCCGGGACCGAAGCCGCGGCGGCGGCCTCGACGCGCCCTGACGTCACGCCCGCCGACTACACGGTCTTCCAGCGTTTCGACGCCTTCTTCCGCACCGGCGATCTGAGCAGCCTCGCCGAAGCCACGGCCGCGGGCAGCAGCCAGATGCGCCTGTTCGGCGTACGCGCGGGCGGCGCCGGCGGCGGTTCCGCCATCATCGGTCTGGCCGACGGCCGTCAGGTGTCGGTCGGCGTGGGGGAAGAGGTCGAGCCGGGGCTGATCCTTCAGTCGGTGGGCGCCGACCACGTCACCCTGGCCCGCGGTGGATCGGTCACTCGTCTGATCTTCAGCGAGGTCCCGGTCGGAGCCGCGACACCGCCCCCGCCGCCACCCGGCCCGCAGACGATGGGGCCGGATCCCGACCCGGTCGTCGCAGCGCCGCCCATTGGTCCTGCCGCTGCTCACGTAGCGCGCGTCGATCCCGCCCGATTGATGGCCCAGGCGTCCTTGCGGCCGCGTATGCAGGGCATACGGGTCAACGGCTTCACCGTCTCCGCCACAGGCGACGGGGCTGCTCTGAAAGCCGCCGGCCTCCAGTCGGGTGATGTGATCCTGGCCGTCAACGGAACTTCGCTGGACAGCCTGGACCGCATCGCTGGTCTGCGCAGCCAGCTCGCGAACAGCGCCAGCGCCGAAATCCGCTTCGAACGCGGCGGCGCGGTGCAAACCACCACCATAAGGACAGGCCGTTGAAGCGATCGAACCGCAGTGTCCTCGGCGCCGTTCTGGCCGCCGTCCTGGCCGCCCAAGGGCCTTTGGCGGCGACGCCTGTGCTGGCCCAGTCGGGCGAACGCCAGACGCTGAATGTTCAGGGCGCCGACATTCGCGCCTTCATCCAGGACGTGGCGCGTTCGACCGGCCGCACCTTCATCGTCGATCCGGCGGTGACCGGCACGGTGACCGTGACCAGCGAGCGGGCCCTGACCCGCGCCCAGTTGTTCGAGGTCTTCCTGTCGACCCTGCGGGCCAACGGTCTGGTGGTGACGCCGACCTCGTCCGGCGCCTACCGCATCAGCCCGGCCCAAGGCGCGGCGCAGGGGCCGTCCACTGTCGGGTCGGAGCGGTTCTCCACCGAGGTCTTCCAGCTTCGCAACATCGACGCCGCCTCGGCCGCCGAGACCATCCGCCCGCTCGTCGGGCCGCAGGGGCAGGTGCTGGCCAATCCCGGCGCCAACAGCGTGGTCGTGGCCGATTTCGCCGACAATCTGGCCCGCATCCGCGCCCTGATCGGCCGCATCGACGTGGATCGCACAGGCTTCGAGGTGGTGACCTTGCAGAACTCGTCGGCGCGCGAGATCGCGGCGGTGCTGCAGTCCGTGCTCGCGCCTCCGGGCGGCCAGCCGGGGCAGGGGATGGTGTCGGTGACGCCCGTGGAGAGTTCCAACTCCATCGTCCTGCGCGGCGATCCGTCTGCCATGGCCCGCATCCGCCCGCTGATCGAGGACCTCGATCGCCGCGCGGAGTCCGCCGACGACGTCAAGGTCATCTTCCTGCAGCACGCCAACGCCGAGGCCCTGCTGCCGGTGTTGCAGCAGATCGTCGGCCAGCAGGTCACGGCCGCCAGCGCAAACGCCGAGCCGGCCGGCCCGAGGGGCGTGCCGGCCGCCGCGGCCGCCGTCATTCCCGCTAGCACGGGCCCGACCGCGCCCCTGCCGGGCCAGCGCGCCACCATCGCCCGTTTTCCGGGCGCCAACGCCCTTGTCATCTCCGCCTCGGCCGACACCCAGCGGATGCTGGCCGAGGTCATCCGCCAACTGGACCAACGGCGCCAGCAGGTGCTGATCGAGGCCATCGTGGTCGAGCTGTCGGATAATGCGGTCAAGGAGCTCGGCGTTCAGTGGCTGTTGGCGGGTGAGGACGGCAATCCCATCGGCCTGACCAACTACACCGACAACGCCGTGCCCCTGCTGCCGATCGTCGGGGGCGCTGCGGCGGGCGACCTCGAGGAAGACGACCCCCTGCGTGAGCAGCTTCAGAACCTGGCGGTGAACACCCTGCTGGGCGCCAATGGCTTCATCGGCGGTGGCGGCGGGAGCATCGGCAACGGGCTGTTCGGCTTCATCATCAACGCGGCCAAGACCGACGCGGGCTCCAACCTGCTGCAGACGCCGTCCCTGATGACGCTGGACAATGAGGAGGCGACCATCCTGGTGGGTCAGGAGGTGCCGATCACGACCGGCGAGACGCTGCTGGACGGCAACTCCAACCCGTTCCGCACGACCGAGCGCCAGGACATCGGCGTCAAGCTGATCGTACGGCCCCAGATCAACGCCGGCGGCTCGATCACCCTGTTCATGCGGCAGGAGGTGTCCAGCATCAACGGCGTCCTGACCCGGTCGGCCAGCGACCTGGTGCTGAACAAGCGCGAGCTGGAAACCACCCTGGTGGTCGACGACGGCGACATCGCCGTGGCTGGCGGGCTGTTGGACCAGAACGACCAGCTGTCGGTCGACAAGGTCCCGGGACTAGGCGACATCCCCTATGTCGGGGCGCTGTTCCGTTCGACCAGCCGCCAGCGCGGACGAACCAATCTGATGGTCTTCATCCGCCCGACCATCATCCGAAGCCCCGCCGACGCCCAGACCCTGGCCGCCGACCGTTGGGGCTATATGCGCCAGCAGCAGATCAACAACGCGCCCGATGTGGAGCCGAGCCTCGACGCGATGTTGCGCGACTATATGCGCACCCAGCCGCCGGCCGCGCCGGGGGTGACCGCGCCCGCGGGCGAGGTGGTAATCAGCCCGCTGCCGCCCGCACAGCCGAGCGCCGGGGGCTGAGGCTGCGATGATCACCCTGATCAATCCGACGCTGCCCTACGGCTTCGCCAAGCGGCACGGCGTGATCCTGCTCGAGGCCGGCGACATCGCCGTGGTCGGCCTGCGCGAGGGCGCCGACCCGGCGGCCCTGATCGAGACACGGCGGGCGCTGGGCCGGCCCTTGCGCGTCGAGCCGCTCGGGCAGGCCGCCTTTGATCGCCAGTTGTCGGAAGTCTATGCCGGCGACCATCTGAACGCCGCCGACGGCGACGATCTGGACATGCCGTCGGGTCTGGACAGCCTGATCGACGACATCCCCGCCGCCGCCGACCTGCTGGACACGGCCGACGACGCTCCGGTCATCCGGCTGATCAACGGAATCATCGCCGAGGCTGTGCGCACCGGCGCCTCGGACATCCATCTGGAGCCGTTCGAAACGGCCCTGACCGTGCGCATGCGCGTCGACGGCGTGCTGCGCGAAGCCCTGTCGTTGAACCCCCGGATCACGCCGCTGCTGGTGTCGCGCATCAAGGTCATGGCGCGGCTGGATATCGCCGAGAAGCGCGTGCCCCAGGACGGGCGAATCCCGCTGACCCTCGGAGGCAAGACGCTGGACGTACGCGTCTCGACCCTCCCGTCGCGCGCCGGCGAACGCGTCGTGCTTCGCATCCTCGACAAGGATCAGGCGGGACTGACGCTGGATCGGCTGGGCATGTCGCCGGATGCGCTGGATGCCTTCCGCGGCGCGCTGAAGGAGCCCAACGGCATCATTCTGGTCACTGGCCCGACGGGATCGGGCAAGACCACCTCGCTCTACGCTGGCCTGTCGCTGCTCAACGACTCGACGCGCAACATCCTGACGGTCGAGGATCCGGTGGAATACGCCATCGACGGCGTCGGCCAGACCCAGGTCAACCCGAAGGTCGGCATGACCTTCGCCGCCGGCCTGCGCGCCATCCTGCGTCAGGATCCGGACGTGGTCATGGTCGGCGAGATTCGTGATGTCGAGACCGCCCGGATCGCGGTGCAGGCCTCTCTGACGGGCCATCTCGTGCTGTCGACCGTCCACACCAATGACGCGGCGGGCGCGGTCACCCGCCTGCGCGATATGGGGGTCGAGCCCTTTCTGCTGGCCTCGACCCTGCGGCTGATCGTGGCCCAGCGGCTGGTGCGGCGCCTGTGCGGCGAGTGCCGGCGACCCGAGACGGCGGATGCGGCCACGGCGCGGTTGGTGGGGATCGAGCGCGGGGCGCGCATCTGGCGGCCGCAGGGCTGCGCCCACTGCCAGAACACCGGCTATGTCGGCCGCGTCGGACTGTATGAAGTCATCCGCGTCGACGACCGGGTGCGCCGCCTGATCGCGGCCGAAGCCGATGAGGAGGCGATTAACGCCGCCGCCTTTGGCAGGTCGGGCGCTGACACCCTGCTTCAGAGTGCGCGGTCTCTCGTACTTGAGGGCGTGACCTCGATCGAGGAGGCCGTCCGGGTCGCCCGTCAGGAAACGGCCGACATCGAGGGCGAAGCCTCCGACCATGGGGTCGCCGCCTGATGGCGGCCTTCGACTATATAGCCGTCGACCCCGGCGGCCGGACCGTCACCGGGGCGGTGACCGCCGCCGACGAGGCCGCTGTGCGCGCCGTCCTGGCGCGGCGCCGGCTGATGCCGCTGGAGGTCACGACCGCGCGCGGGGCTGTCGGGCGCCCTGAACCCGCCGGATCCCGCAAGGCGACGAAGCTTGGCGCCAAGACGCTCGCTCTGACCACTCGCCAGCTCTCGACCCTCGTCTCTGTCGCCCCGATCGAGGAGGCCCTGCGCACCATCGCCTTGCAGGCTGATCGCCCGGCGGTCCGCCGCGTGCTGGACGGCGTTCATGCAGGCGTGATGGAGGGTCGCCGTCTGTCGGACGCCATGGCGCTGCAGGGACAGGCCTTTCCGCCGCTTTACCGGGCCATGGTCTCGGCCGGCGAGACCTCGGGCTCGCTTGAGCCGATCCTCGAACGGCTGGCCGATGGGCTGGAGCGTGATCAGGTCGTGCGCGGCAAGGTGATCACGGCCCTGGTCTATCCGATCGTGCTGGCGATCGTGGCATTGGGGGTCATTACCGCGATGATGACCTTCGTCGTGCCCAAGGTCGTCGATCAGTTCCAGAGCATGAACCAGACGCTGCCGCTGCTGACGCGGCTGGTCATCGGCGTGTCGCATCTGATGCGGGATTGGGGGTGGCTGATGGCCCTCGTGGTTGTGGCCGGCGGCCTGATCGGCGCGGTTCTGTTGCGCAATCCGGAGATCCGGCTGCGCGCCGACACGGCCCTGCTGAGGCTGCCCCTGATCGGACGCCTGACCCGCGACCTGCACGGCGCGAAGATGGCGCGCACCCTGTCGACCATGATCGCGGCGGGCTTGCCGGTGCTGGAAGGTCTGACCATCACCGCCCGCACCGTCTCCAACCGCCGCCTGCGTCTGGCCACCGAGGCCATGGCCGACGCCGTGCGCGAGGGCGGGGGCCTGTCCGCCGCCATGCGCCGCGCCGACGTCTTCCCGCCCATCCTCGTCTACATGACCGCCTCGGGCGAGAGCAGCGGCCGACTGGAGCCGATGCTGGAACGCGCGGCCGACTATCTGGAGCGCGAATTCTCGACCTTCACGGCCGTGATGCTCAGCCTGCTCGAGCCGACGATCATCGTGGTGATGGGCGGCGTCGTCGCCCTGATCGTGCTGTCGATCCTTCTTCCCATTCTGCAGATCAACACCCTTGCGATGGGGTGAGGAGTTTGGCCGTGTCTACTGAAACTGAACATAAAATCGAAAAGCGTCGTCGCCGCGCCGGGTTTACGCTGGTCGAGCTGATGGTGGTCATCGTCATCATCGGCCTGCTTGCCACGGTCGTGGCGATCAACGTCCTGCCCAGCCAGGACCGCGCCATGGTCGGCAAGGCGAAGGCCGACATCTCCACGCTCGAACAGGCCATCGAGACCTACCGCCTCGACAACCTCGACTTCCCGGCCGACCTGCAGGCGCTGGTCGCAGCCCCGGCGGGTCTGGCGAACCCGGAACGCTATCGCCAGGGCGGCTACATCCGTCGCCTGCCAGAGGACCCGTGGGGCAACGCTTATGGCTATCGCCGCCCGAGCACGCACGGCGGTCAGTTCGACGTCTTCTCGCTGGGCGCCGACGGCAAGGAGGGGGGCGAGGGCAATGACGCCGATCTGGGCAACTGGCAGGCTTGAGCCACGGCCGCGTCGCGCCGGCTTCACCCTGGTGGAGCTGCTGATGGTGGTCGCCATTCTGGGTCTGGCCGCCGGCGCTGTCGTGCTGGCGGTCCCCGACCCGCGCCCGGCCGTCGGCGCCGAGGCGGAGCGGTTTGCCGCTCGCCTTTCCCGAGCCCGTGAGGAGGCCGTTCTGTCCAACCGCCCGGTCGCGGTCGAGGTCACGCCGACCGGTTACGCCTTCGCCGTTTTTGACGGGCGCGTATGGTCGGCCCTTTCGGACGGTCCGTTCGGGCCGGAAATCTGGCAGGCCGAAACTGCGGTCGCGCCGGAGGAGGGCGTCCGCTTCGTCTTCGATCCCACGGGCGTCGCTGAGCCCGCCGTCCTGACGCTGGCTCGCAATGGCAAGCGCCGAAACGTGTCCGTCGACGGCGCCGGAGAGGTGCGGATCGATGAGTGAGCGTTCCGGCTTCACCCTGATCGAGATGCTGGTCGCCCTGGCCGTGTTCGGCCTCGCGGCCATGGCCCTGCTGAACCTGTCGGGCGAGAACACCCGCTCGGCCGCGCGTGTCGAGACCCGTACCCTTGGCGGGGTCGTCGCCGAAAACCTAGCCGTCGAGGCCGCGACCGTGCCGGTGATCGGGGAGGGAACGTCCTCGGGCCAGGTCGAGTTGGCGGGCCGACGGTGGAACTGGACCCGCGCGGTCGTCGCCACCGACGTGGCGGGCATGCTGCGCATCGACGTGCGGGTCAGCGACGCCGAGGGCCAGGCCGCCGAGCGCGTTCTGTTCAGGGCGCGAAACGCATGACGCGGCGCGCCGGCTTCACCCTGGTCGAGGTTCTGATCTCGCTGATGATCTTCGCCATGATAGCGGCGGCGGGCGCGGCGGTGCTGGGTGTGACCATCGACAACCGGTTCGCGGTCAAGGCGGCCAGCGACCGCATCGGCGACCTGCAGCGCATGCGCAGTCTGATGCGCGCCGACCTCGGCCAAGCCACAGCCCGCCGCTCGCGCGGAACCACCGGCCGGCCCATGCCTCAGCCCATCGTCGGCGCGGCAGCGCCCGGCGATCCGATCCTGACCTTGACCCGCGCGGGCTGGAGCAATCCCGGCGAGCAGTCGCGGCCGTCGCTGCAACGGGTCGAATACCGGCTGGTCGAGGATCGGCTGGAAAGGCGCGTTTCCAGCCATCTGGACGGCGCCCGCGCCGGCCCGCCGCAGGTGCTGTACCGGGGCGTGCGCGATGTCTCGGTCGCCTTCGTCCGCGACGGCGAGGCGGCGCCGTCGTTCATCTCCAGCATCGACCGTCCGCTGCCCGACGCCGTGCGTATCGGCATGACGATCGAAGGCTATGGCCGGATCGACCAACTGTTCCTCGTCGGGAGCGGTCGATGAACCGATCGCGCGGAGATCGCGAGGGCATGGCCCTGCTGACGGTGCTGCTGCTGGTGGCCGTCATGTCGGTGGTGGCCGTGGCCATCCTGGACGACGTGCGTTTCTCGGTGCGCCGGGCGACCAATCTCGAAACACAGAGCCAGGCCCAGTGGTACGCCGCCGGCGCCGAGACCCTCGCGCGCGGCCAGATCGACCGGCTGCTGGACGGCGGCCCGGCCCGCACGCCGCTGGAACCGGCATGGAACGGCCGGACAATGAGCTTCCCCATCGACGGGGGGACGATCACTGCCGCCGTGACAGACGGTCAGGCCTGTTTCAACCTGAACAGCCTCGTCTTCGGCTTCGGCGAGGATCTGACCGCCCGTCCGCTGGGCGCGGCCCAGTTCCGGGCTCTCGGCCGGGCCGTCGGCGCCCCTGACAGCCGGATGCAAGCCATCGCGGACGCGTTGACCGACTGGCTGGACGCCGACGCCACGGCCCTGCCGCTGGGGGCCGAGGACGGCGCATATGCGGGTCTCTCCAAACCCTATCGCACCGGCGGCGTCATGCTGGCCGAAGTCAGCGAACTGCGCGCCGTGAAGGGCGTCGACCCCGAGACCTACCGCCGCCTGCGTCCATGGGTCTGCGCCTTGCCGACCACGCGCCTGTCGCCGTTGAATGTGAACACCCTGACGCTGGAACAGGCGCCGCTGCTGACCATGCTGACCGGCGGCGCGCTTACGCCTCAGCGGGCCAAGACGGTAATCGCCGCCCGTCCGCGGGACGGCTGGCCCGACGCCGCGGCGTTCTGGGTGCAGCCGGCCCTGGCCGCGGTTCAGATCCCGCAGGAGGCGCGGGAGCAGGTCACCGTCCTGACCCGCTTCTTCGACCTGCGGGTCGATGTCGAGCTGGGCGGCTCCCACGCCGTCCGCACCGCGCTGCTGGAGGCCGGAGCCGACGGCCGCGTGCGCACCGTGATCCAACGCTGGACCCCCGAAGAATGAAACCGACCCGCCTGATCCTGATTCCGAGCCTCGGCAGCGAACCCGCGCCCTGTCTGGTCATCGCCGACGGCAGGGTGCGCGAGCGCGGCATGCTGGTTCTGGACGCCGTCGAACGGCCCGAGCCGATGCGCACCGTCGCGGTCGCCCCCGGCGCCGACGTGACCATCCGTTGGCTCGACCTGCCGCCGGGCGGACCCGCCCAGCAGCGCGCCGCCGCCCTGTGGATGCTCAAGGACTCGCTGGCTGCGCCGCCCGACCGGCTGGCCGTGGCGCTGGGGCCCGTGCCGGCCCCCGGTCAACCTCGGCTGGTCGCCGTGGTCGGCCTCTCCCTGTTACAGGCCTGGACCGACTATCTGGACGCCCTCGGCGTGCGCGCGGACGCCATCGTCCCCGACGCTCTGACCGTGACTGAACCGGGTGATGAAGACCGGCTGAACGCTGTGGCCTTCGGCCCCGCCATGGCCTTGCGGGGCAGGGGCTTCGCGGCGAGCGTCCAGTCGGACCTGGTCGATCTGCTGGCCGGGTCACGCCGGGTCACGCCGATCGAGAACAGTGACGCGGTCGAACGGTCCCTGATCGACGCCGCGCTGGCGCCGCCCATCAACCTTCTGTCGACGCAGGATCGCGCGCGGGGAACCTCGCGCCGGGGCTGGGCCCTGGCTTCGGCCCTCGCGGGACTTCTGGTCGTCTCGCCCCTTGTTCTGACCGCCGCCGCCGCCGCCCGCGATGATATGAGCGCCCGCGCCGACGCAGGGCGGGCCCGCGCCGAGATCGCCCGCGCCGCTCCCGACCTCGCCGCCCGACCCGATTCCGTCGAGGTCCTGCGCCAGCGCGTTCGTGCCGCGCCGCCCGGCGGCGTCATCGCCGCGACGGCCGCGCTGTTCGCTGCCGTCGAAGGCGTCGAGGGCGCCGAACTCGATCTGCTGATCGTGGATCCCGCCGTGGGCATGAAGGCCAGCGTCACCCATGCGGACTATCAGGACATGCAGCTCATCTCCCGGGCCATGCGCGCCAACGGTCTGCAGGTCACCGAGACCGGCACGCTCGACGACCGGGGGCGGATCGTCAGCGACATCACGATCGGGAGCGTCCGATGAACCGGTACCTGGCCCCGCTGGAACTCTGGTTCAGCGGCCGCACCCTGCGCGAACAGCGCATGCTGATGATCATGGCGGCGCTGCTGCTGGCCGTGGTTGTCTGGCTGGGGGTGGTACGGCCGGTCCTGGGCTGGAGAGCCGCCGCCGCCGAGCGCGCCGCCGCCGCCGCCGTCACCCTCGCCGAGGTCCGCGCCTCGGTCGCCGTGGTCGGGCCGGCGCGCCCCGCGGCCAAGGCTCCGGCCGAGGGACTTGAGCCGCTGATCCGTCGGTCCGCCGAGGCCGCCGGCCTGGAAGTCGTCACCGCGATGAGCCCTTCCGGCAAGCTGGGCTTCAAGCTCTCGCGAGCCCGATCGGGCCCGTTGTTCGCATGGCTGGCGGCCCTGGAAGCGGATCATAGCCTGATCGTGTGCAGTCTGGGCGTGGTCGAGAACGCCGACGCCACCCTGAATGTGGAGGGCGCGGTGGCGTCCGGCGCCTGCGCGGTCTGACACATCTGAAAACGTCCGCAGGCGGGCCAAATGTCAAACTTCGTACATTCAACCGTCGCATAATCTTTACAATCGCAGAAAAGCGCGCATAATTCTTCCGGGTCCTGACCTTTTCGGGCCGTTGGAGAGATCGAAATGCGCGCTTTCACCCCGGTTGTCGGACTGGCGGCTCTGGCCGCGGCCGCGATTCTTCCTGCAGGACTGGTGAGCGCCGGCGAGGCCGGGCAGCCGTCGGCCCGGTCGAATGCGCGCCCCGTGCTGATCTGCGCCGCCGACGCCGCGACCCGCCGCGCCTTCACCCGCGAACACGGGGCCGCGCCGATCTTCGTCACCGCCCGCGAGGCGCTGTCGGTTCGGTCTTCCGACCCCGCCTGGACCGCGCCACGCTGCATGACCGCGCGCGAGCATGCCCGGTATAAAGAGGCGGCGATGACGTACGCGGCTGTTCGCTAGCCGTTGAGATCGCCCTCAATCGGCATGTGACCCGTGCGTCGTCATTGCACTCATGGGGGCAGATCAAGCCAGGGACGGCGCGAGCGAAGCCGTCGCGGAGGGTGGCTCCCTGCAGCAGGATGACGACCGTCGGACAAGCTGCCTGCTGCCGAGCCCTTGGCCAACATGGCCGGGAAGGATCAGGTGAGACCCGCAGGTAGGCATTGCCTCAGCCGGGAAACACCCCCCGGGGACGCCGAGGGCCGGCGCTGCTGCGTTCAAAGCCGGAACCGGTGTCAGGGTAATCCCGGATGGCGTCGGCAGGATCACTCCGGCCAAATGCCCTCAACGCGGAGAGCCTGATGCCAAGCCCGGAGAGGAAGCGGGATCCCGACGACAGCTTTGTTCCGGAACGGCCCGACATGATCCGGATTGCGGGCGGCGTCTTCCGCATGGGGTCGGACGACCATTATCCCGAGGAAGCCCCCGCGAGGCGGGTGCAGGTGAACGACTTCTGGATCGACGCGCGCCCCGTAACCAACCGTGCGTTCGGGGAATTCGTCAGGGCGACCGGCTGGAAGACCGTGGCGGAAAAACCCGTGGACCTCGCTCTCTACCCGGAGGCCGCGCCGGAATTGCTCAGCCCCTCGTCTATCGTATTCGTCCAGCCTGAACGCCTGGAAGGGCTGCGGGACGGAGAATGGTGGCGCTACATCCCCGGTGCCGACTGGCGACATCCGACGGGCCCGGAAAGCTCCATCGAGGGGCTGGACGATCACCCGGTGGTTCATGTCGCCTGGGACGACGTGGAGGCCTACGCCCGCTGGGCCGGCGCCGAACTGCCCACGGAAGCGGAGTGGGAGTTCGCCGCACGAGGCGGGCTGGAGGACGCCGCCTACGCCTGGGGTGAAGAGCTGGAGCCCGGTGGCAGGCATATGGCCAATGTCTGGCAAGGTCCCTTTCCCGTGACCAACGCCCTCCAAGATGGTTGGGCCCGGACATCGCCGGTGGGCGCCTTTCCGGCCAACGGATACGGCCTTCACGACATGATCGGGAACGTCTGGGAATGGACCCGGGACTTCTGGTCCACGGCTGACCCTGCGCGGCCGCCCAGCGCCTGCTGCGTCGCGAAGGATCCCAGGGGCGGTGAAGCCGACCTGAGCTATGACCCCGCGGCGGCCTGGCTGAAGATTCCGCGACGGGTCCTGAAGGGCGGATCGCACCTGTGCGCGCCAAACTACTGCCGCCGCTATCGCCCGGCCGCCCGCCATGCGCAGGCAGAGGACTCCAGCGCCTCGCACATCGGCTTCCGCTGCATCATCAGGGCCTGAACGAGGGAGAAACGCCGTGGCGCGCATGATCCAGCTCTTTGTCTGCACGATCGTCCTGTTGTTCGCGGGCGCGCCGTCGGCCTCGGCCGCTCTCCCGTCCTGGAATCCGGGTGAGGCCAAGGCGGCTATTCAGGCTTTTGTGCACACTGTGACTTCGCCCGGTCCCGACTTCGTGCCGGAGGCGCGCCGCATCGCCGTCTTCGACAACGACGGCACGCTGTGGACCGAACAGCCCATCTATACGGAGGTGGCCTTCTCCCTGGCGCGGGCCGCGGAGATGGCTCGGGCCGATCCCGAACTGGCGAAACACCCGGCCTTTCAGGCGGTGCTCAGCGGCGACCGAGCGCGCATCGGCGCACTGAGCCAGCTCGAGTTGCTGGAACTGGTCGCCGCGACCCACAGCAACCTGACCGTGGACGACTTCGCCGGCGCTGCCGCGGCATGGCTGGCCGATGCGCGACATCCGCAGACGGGCAGGGCCTATCCGCAAAGCGTCTACCAGCCGATGCTGGAGCTGATGGACTTTCTACGGGCCAACGGGTTCGAGGTCTTCATCGTTTCCGGCGGCGACCGTGACTTCATCCGCACCTTCTCGGAAACGGCTTATGGCGTGCCGCCATGGCAGGTCATCGGGTCCAGCAACGCGACGGCTCTGGTCGAACAGGATGGCGTGTGGGCTCTGACGCGCACGGCGCAGCCGATAGGCGACGATGGGCCCGACAAGGTCCGCAACATCGCCCTGCAGATCGGCCTGCGTCCCATTTTCGCCGCGGGCAATTCCGACGGCGATCTGCAGATGCTTCAGTATTCGACATCGGGACCTGGAGCCCGTTTCGGCCTGCTGGTTCATCACGACGACGCTGCGCGCGAATACGCCTACGATCGCCAGAGCCATATCGGAAAATTGGACGCGGCGCTGGACGCCGCAGGCCCTGCCGGCTGGACGGTCGTCAGCATCCGCGACGACTGGCGCACGGTGTTCCCCGGTCCTCCGCCTGCGCAATGAGGCGTCCAGCGAGGTCGCATCGGGGGTTTTACCCGATCCCGGAGCCTCCGACGCCACGGTAGCCCTGCTGCATCCTTGCGGGAGAACCGAGATGCCAGACAAGAAGCCGAACATCCTCGTCATCTGGGGCGACGACATCGGGATCAGCAATCTGAGCTGCTATACGCGCGGCCTCATGGGCTACCAGACGCCCAATATCGATCGCATCGCCAACGAAGGGATGATGTTCACCGACAGCTACGGTGAGCAAAGCTGCACCGCTGGCCGGTCATCCTTCATCACAGGCCAGTGCGTGTTGCGCACCGGCCTGTCGAAAGTCGGGGCCCCGGCCGCTCCGGTGGGCATGAACGACAAGCTGGTGACCATCGCCGCTCTGCTCAAGGAGCAGGGCTACACGACCGGCCAGTTCGGCAAGAACCACCTGGGCGACCTGAACCACATGCTGCCAACCAACCACGGCTTCGACGAATTCTTTGGCAACCTCTACCACCTGAACGCCGAGGAAGAGCCGGAAATGTATGACTATTATCCGGAGAAGGACTTCCCGAACTTCAAGAAGAAGAGCGGCCCGCGCGGCGTGGTCCATAGCTGGGCGACCGACGTTGATGATCCCACGACGCACGAACGCTGGGGAAGGGTCGGGAAGCAGACGATCCAGGAGACCGGCCCGCTGACCACGGCGCGGATGGAGACTTGCGACGACGAATTCGTCGAACACGCCACGCGGTTTATCAACGAGGCGAACGACAGCGATACGCCCTTCTTCGTCTGGCTGAACACCACGCACATGCACATGTTCACGCACACCAAGAAGTCGAGCCTGGGTCAGGCCGGCCGCTGGCAGTCGCCCTACCACGACACCATGATCGACCACGACAAGAACGTCGGCCAGATGCTCGATCTGCTGGACGAACTGGGCCTGGCCGAGGACACCATCGTGGTCTATTCCACCGACAACGGGCCGCACCGCAACAGCTGGCCGGACGCAGGAACCACGCCGTTCCGCAGCGAGAAGAACACCAACTGGGAAGGCGCCTTCCGCATCCCGGAGCTGATCCGCTGGCCCGGAAAGATCAAGGCCGGCGTCGTCTCCAACGAGATCGTCCAGCACCACGATTGGCTGCCGACCTTCCTGGCGGCGGCGGGCGAGCCGGACATTGTCGAGAAGGTCAAGAAGGGCGTCACTGCCTGCGGCCGCAAGTACAAGAACCACATCGACGGCTACAATCTGCTGCCCTACCTGACCGGCGAGGTCGAGAAGAGCCCCCGTCAGCTGTTCGTCTACATCAGCGACGACGGCGACATCCTCGGGGTCCGGTACGACAACTGGAAGGTCGTGTTCATGGAGCAGCGACTGAAGGGCACGATGCAGCTCTGGGCCGAGCCGTTCATCCCGCTGCGGCTGCCCAAGATCTTCAACCTGCGCACCGACCCCTACGAGTACGCGGATATCACCTCGAACAGCTACTACGAGTGGTTCATCTACCACGCCTACATCCTGTACGGGGCTTGGGGTCTGGCGGATCAGTTCGCGGCGACTTTCAAGGAGTTTCCGCCGGTCCAGAAGCCGAACACCTTCACCATCAATGACGCGGTGGCGAAGATGGCCGAGGCCCAGGGCGGCGGTTAAGGCCCGGACGCCAGGTGAAAGCCGGCGGCGTTTGTCGCCGGCTTTCACCGTTCACCGCACGGGCTCAGGCGTTGGCGCGACGGGCATCGGAACACACCCCATACCGTCAGGGTCAGGGGTGATCGCGCGCGACTGCGCACGGTATTTGCGCCGGAGCAGAAAGCCGGCCGGCGAAAGCAGGTTGAGCCTCAGAACGCCTCTCCGACCCGGAAATAAAAGGCCGAGGAGTCCTCGCCGATCGCATAGTCGATCCCGACGTTGACCCCGTATTTGCGCGACGCCTCGTAGCGCAGACCGACGCCAGCCGCCGGGAGCAACTCCTCCGAACCGATCGAGCCGAAGTCGGGCGCCACGGCGCCGACCCCGGCGAACAGGACCAGGCCGAAACGGCTGCCGAATTTGCGCCGGTACTCGGTCTGGATCGCGAACATCGAATGGTCGCGGTACTGCCCCTGAACGTAGCCCCGCAGGTCCGACTGGCTGCCGAAATTGCAGATGTCGTAGAACGGCGCGTCGTCGCCGGCCCAGCAGGTCGAGGCCCGCCACGCCCAGATGGTCCGGTCGTCGGTGCGCTTGTAGCCGTTCAGCTTCAGCTCGGCGCGGCCATAGTCGTGGTCGCTGCCGAACGCTTGATCCGACTGAAGCCATAGCGCGGTTCCATAGAGGCCGGACGCGGGCTGATATTCGTTGTCCCGGGTGTCGTATTCGCCGGAGATGCCCAGGGCCGAGGTCCTGCTGTCCAGCTCCAGGGTCGGAATGTCCATGTCGGCAAAGGGTGGCGGAGTCGCAAAGTCGATCGTGGTCGACATGTCGATCAGACGATACTGGAGCCCGACATAGGTGTGGGGCGCCACCCTCATCAACCCCTGCACAACGGCGAAGCCGGCGTCCTGCGTGATAGGAACGGCGACGCCGCGCGAGCCCGCTTCGGGGCCGACGCCGAAGAAGTCGACGTTGAACTCGCCCACGCCGGCGCCGCCGAGCAGGCGAAAGCGGTCCACGCCGATGTAGGCCTTCTGGAAGATGGCGGCCGACCAGCTGCCGTTGTCCGTGTATAGGCCGGCGAGCCCGGTCGTCCACGGGCGCTGCGAGCCGCCGGCCTTGTAGAGAGCGCCGGCGCCCAGAGCCAGGCCGTTGCCGATGGCGGGATCGGAGATCGGGATCGGCATGGCCAGGAAGCTGAAATCGTGCGGCCTGCGTCGCTCGGAGGGCGGGGAGGCGGGCTGTGGCGCGGGCGGGGCGTAGATCTGCGCACTGGCCTGACCGGCCGCCATCACAGACATCAGGCTCAGGAGCGAGACGCAACGAACGGGATGAAACATGCTCGGGTACTCCGGTGACCGCCGGAGTATCCATCAGGCCTGGGGGCTCCCCCATCAGGCGTTGACCCCAAGGCGGACGAACGGCGCCCTGATCCCGGGGCGTATTGGAAGGCCTCGGGGGTTTTACCTGATTATCGCGGAGGCCTCTCCAGCGGACATTCCGCCGATGTCCTCGCGCTCATTCCTCCTCGCTCTCGTCCTGGCCGCCCATCCGCTGGCCGTGCAGGCCCAGGACAGCGACGCCGACCTGGCCAAGAAGCTGTCCAACCCGGTCGCAAGCATGATCAGCGTACCGGTGCAGTGGAACTATGACTGCTGCTACGGGCCGTCCGACGGGGAGCGCCTGACCGTGAACTTCCAGCCCGTCGTGCCCTTCAAGCTGAACGACGACTGGAACCTGATCGTCCGGACGATCGTCCCCGTGGTCTACCAGGAGTCCCCGGCGCCGGGGGTTGAGACGGCCTACGGGCTATCCGATGTCACCCAGAGCTTTTTCTTCTCGCCGCGGGAGACGAGGAACGGGATCACCTGGGCCGTCGGTCCCGCCTTCCTCTGGCCTGTGGGGACAGACGAGTTGGGGACGCAGAAGTGGGGCGCCGGGCCTACGGGTCTGGTGCTGAAGCAGGACGGCCACGCGACCTACGGCGTGCTGGCCAACCACATCTGGTCGTATGCGGGCGAGGACAGCCGGGACGAGGTCAGCTCGACCTTCCTTCAGCCATTCTACAGTTACACGACCGCCGATGCGACGACTTGGGGCGCCAACCTGGAAGCGTCCTACGACTGGACGCGGCAGGCCTGGAGCGTCCCCGCCAATCTGACGGTCTCCCACCTCTACAAGTTCGGTGAGCAGCGCGTGTCGCTCGGTGTCGGCGTGCGCCTCTACCTGGTCGACGAGGGCGATAGCCCCGACTGGGGGGTACGGGCGGTGGCCACCTTCCTCTTCCCCGAATAGGTCTCGTCGAAAGGTCCTGACATGAAAGCGCTTGTCCCCGCGGTCGTCATTCTCGGGTCGTCGATGGCCATCGCCGCGCCTGCGACGGCGCAGGATCTGCAAATCTCGGTCACACCCTATTTCTGGGCCGCTGGAATCGCCGGCGACGTCGCGCCCGTACCGGGCCTGCCGACCGTCCATACGGAATCCGATTTCAGCGAAGTGCTCGACACCCTTCAAATGGGGCTGGCCTCTGCAATGGAGGTGCGGGCGGGCCGTTGGGCTTTCGTCGGCGACCTCAGCTATGTGGATACCGGCGTCAGCGCCGAGCTCCCCGCGGGCACGCCGGTATTCAGCGACGCCGGACTGGACACAAAGTCGCTGTTCGGCACCGCCGCCGCCTCGTACCGGCTATCCGAATCCGCCGACGGCGACAGCTTCGACGTTCTGGCCGGTCTGCGCGTCAACTGGACCGACAACGACGTCCGTCTGATGCGCCCGGATGGCAGCCAGGTGAAGGCCAGCGACGACGAAACATGGTTCGACCCTGTCGTCGGCGTGCGCGCGGCGGCGCAGCTGACGGAACGGTGGGGCGTGGTCGGCTACGCCGACGTCGGCGGGTTCGGTCTGTCGTCTGACCTGACATGGCAGGCGATGGCCTCGGTCAACTATCGCCTGAACGATCGCTTCTCGGTGGTCGTCGGCTATCGCTACTACGCCATCGACTATGACCATGACGGCTTCGTCTTCGACGTGGCCCAGTACGGTCCCCTGATCGGCACCACGATCCGGTTCTAGCGGTCAGCCAGCCAGCACATCGGGGACTTTCTGCATCAGGCCTCGGCTTCCAACCTGGCTTCTTCCCGGGCCTTGGTCAGGGCTTCGATGTCGCGTTCGAGGAACAGGTTCAGGAATGTCCGGATCGCGGCGATGGCCGCGAGCTGACCCAGTTGGTCCCAGTCGGGAGCGATGGCCGTGTCCGCGATATCGGCGGCGAGGGCGAACTCCAGCGCCAGCACGAGGGACGCCGCGAAATGCAGCCAGATCTCCTTCTTGAGGTTCATGTCGCTGTAGCCGCGCCAATGCCAGACCAGCCGCCCCGCCGCCGTGACCGCGGCGACCAGCAGGATGGTGATCGACAAGGTCTCGCAGATCGACGCGACCGCGTGAGCCAATTCCTTGAGAACGAATTCCATCTGAGCCTCCGAATGACAGAGGCCGATCAGGCGGCGGACCGCGCGGCTTCGCCATCGGATGAACTACTGACCCGGCGGACGCCGGGACCGGGGCCAGCCGGGCCAGCGGTCACGCGCCGGCCGTCTTTGCCGCCGCGACGCGCTTGAACCATGTCTTGTAGACCGCGCCGACCACCAGACCGACGAGCATGAACAGCAGCACGCCGGCCTGAACATGTTTGTCGGTGAAGTTCGCGCTGGCCAGACTCATGGCGATGGCGGGGTGACGGACCGAACTGGCTACGGCCAGACTGCCCCGATCCACCCATTCGGTGCCGCCGAGAAGGTGCCCGGCGCCCAGGCAGACAAGGACAAGCGCCGTCATGGCGAGGAGCGTCCCGTTGCCGACGAGAGAGACGAGGGGTCCCCAGATGGTGATCAGGATGGGCAGGAAGGCGAGGACGACAAGCAGCATGCTGAGCTTGTACAGAATGGGCGCGATCCGGACGGCGAAAGCGGGGGCGAACTGGCGGATGACCAACCCCACCGCCAAGGGCGCCAGAACCCCCTTCGCCACCATCAGGGCGATGGTGATCGGCGCGACGCTGTCGTCGCGGCCGAACATCCAGGCCGCGATATTGAACACGAGTGGCACGGAAACGACCGTCAGCAGGACCATGGCCGCGTAGAGGCCGTAGGCGTAGGATTTACGCGCGCCGATCCCGACTTCACCGCCCGGCACCAATGGAGGCACCGGCGCGGCGGCCATCAGCATGAGCGCGGCCTTCACCGCCGGTTCGAGAGGGAGGATCGAGACGAGGATCGCCGCGGCGATGGGCGGAATGATCATCACCGACAGGATCGAACGGGCCAGCAGGCGCGGGCGCCGCAGGACATAGACGAGGTCCCCCCGGTCCGCGTTCAGGGCGACCGTCAGCACCAGCCCGCCCAGGCTGACGGCCAGCAACAGGGGGATCAGTTCTTTGAGGGCTTCCATCGCGACCTCCGCATCTGGCGCGCGCGGTCGCGCGGCGGGGGTACGATCCCGCCCGGAGCTGTCGGCTGCAATTGGGGGTAACCCTCGGTTCAGTCGCTTCGCGGCCCGGCGCGATCGCGTGGTGCGTCAGCCTGACCGGGTCACGGTACGGCAACCGGGGTGACGAAAAACCTTTCCCTCGGGTTTGCCCTGATAGTTCGGGACGCTTTCCGGCGGTTTTCTGTGCGCATCAACCGAACACCGGAGCGGACCATGCCCAACGGAAAACCCAACATCCTCGTCATCTGGGGCGACGACATCGGCATGTGGAATGTCGGCGCCTACGCCCACGGCATGATGGGTCGGACGCCCGCAATCGACAGCATCGCCAAGGAAGGCTGCCTGTTCACAGACCACTACGGTCAACCCAGTTGCACCGCCGGCCGCGCAGCCTTCATCACCGGCCAGCTGCCGATCCGCACGGGCATGACCACCATCGGCATTCCCGGATCGCCGCGCGGCATCCAGAAGGAAGACCCGACCTTGGCCGAGGTGCTCAAGGCCGCTGGCTACGCCACGGCCCAGTTCGGCAAGAACCACCTGGGCGACCGCAACGAATTCCTGCCGACCGTCCATGGCTTCGACGAATGGTTCGGCAACCTCTACCACCTCAACGCCGAGGAAGAGCCGGAAGAGCTGGACTATCCGGGTCAGAAGAACCCCGAGTACCAGAAGAAATTCGGCCCGCGCGGCGTCCTGCATGCTTGGGCGACGGACAAGGACGACCCAACCGACGACGGCATCTTCGGCAAGCGCGGCAAGCAGAAGATCGAGAACACCGGCCTGCTGACCCGCAAGCGCATGGAGACCTTCGACGGCGAGGTCCTGGACCACACCCTCAACTGGCTCGACCGCGTCGGCAAGGACGACAAGCCCTTCTTCTGCTGGTTCAACACCACCGCCATCCACATCTTCTCCCACCCGCAGAAGAAGTATGTGCAGAAGGCGGTCGACGAGGGGCGGGCGGAGGAAGATGTCGTCCGCGCCAAGATGATAGAGCACGACGAGCAGGTCGGCGTCCTCCTCGCCAAGCTGAAGGACCTGGGCATCGAGGACGACACCATCGTCGTCTACTCGACCGACAACGGCAACGAATTGATGCTCTGGCCGGACGGCGGCTATGCCCCGTTCCGCGGCGAAAAGGGCACCACCTGGGAAGGCGGCGTCCGCGTGCCGTGCCTGATCAAATGGCCAGGTCAGATTCCCGCCGGCAGCGTCTCCAACGGTCTCCAGAGCCACGAGGACCTGTACGTCAGCTTGGCCGCCGCCGCCGGGGCGACGGACATCAAGGAGAAGCTACTCAAGGGGGTGAAGGTGGGCGACATCAACTACAAGGTCCACCTCGACGGCTTCAACAACCTCGACCACTGGCGCGCGCCCGACACCACACAGTCCGAACGGATCGCGTATTTCTACTATGACGAAACCGATCTGATGGCGGTGCGCGTGCGCCACTGGAAGATGCACATCGGGGTCAAGAAGGCCGGCAGCTGGTGGAACGAGAAGACCTATCCGTCGGTGCCCTACATCTTCAACCTGCTTATGGATCCGATGGAGAAGATGGATCCGGAGAGCGAGGAATGGGGCTATATCGGCCGACGATTCTTCGCATCCAAGCTCTGGTCCCCCAACGCGGGCGCGCCCTTCATCGCCGAGCATCTGGAGAGCCTGAAGGCCTATCCGCCGCGTCAGGCGGCAGACACCCTGTCGATGCACAAGGCGCTGGAAACGGCCATGGCCAAGCTGGCTGACCCGCGTGGGGGTTAATTGCGGATCGATGTCGTGAAGGGAAGGCGGACGCGCGTCCGCCTTCCCGTTCTGTCGGTCGACCCACGGAGGCCAATCATGTCCAGCGATGAGTTTTTTTCGGGTCATCCGATCCTGATGATCGGCGCCCTCGTCTTCGCCGGCATGATCCTGGCCGCCGGCGTCGGAATCCTTGCGCGCAATCGCCATGATCGGCGCCCGGACCCGGAAGCGAAATCGGATGAGAACGCCGCCTTTGTGGCGTCTGCGGTGCTCGGCCTCCTGGCCCTGTTGATGGGGTTTTCCTTCTCTCTCGCCATCGACCGCTTCGAGACGCGTCGGGTGTTGATCCTCGAGGAGGCCAACGCCATCGGCACGGCCTATCTGCGAACCCAGTTGCTGGAGCAGCCGCATCGGGCGCGGATCGGACAATTGCTGATCGACTACACCGGAAACCGGCTCGCCCTGGCCAAGGCGTCGGACGAGGAGATGCCCGCCCTGATCTCGAAGGATGAGGCGATGACCACGGATCTGTGGGCCGCGACCTCGGCGGCGTTCGTCACGATCCAGGGGCTCGACTTTTCAAGCGCCTATCTGGAGTCCATCAACAATCTGATCGATCTGGACGCCGCGCGAAAGGCGGCCACGATGGCGAGAATCCCCTCTGAAGTGTTCGCGATACTGGTCATCTATCTGATCGCGACCTCCGCCGTGCTCGGCTACGTTCTTGTGGGCGTCAGAGGGCGCGTCGCGGCCGGTTTCACCCTTATGCTGCTGACGACCTCGTTCCTCCTGATCGTGGATATCGACAGGCCCGGACGCGGCGGGATCATACAGTCCCAGCGGCCCATCGAAGCGTTGCACAAATCCCTGATCAGCCAGCCGCCGGAGATTTACGACCGCTATCGAGGCTGATCAGTCGGGCGCCCCATAGCGACGCCCGGGTCCCGTTGAACCGACCGTCCCTCCGGAAAAAGTTGGGTGGAGCCGCAGCATGGTCGAGCAGAATCTCGTCGAGACAGCGCGCGGCTGGGTGGCGTCCACGACGTCGGTGGAGCTGGGCCAGCGCGGCCTGAAAGCGATCGCGATCTTCGCAGGCGCCTTCGTTCTGGCCCGGTTGCTGAAACTTGGCCTTGATCGACTGCGGCGCAGGTCCAAGCTCGGCGGCTCGATCATCTACATTGTGGAACAGATCGGCGGCTATCTGATCTTGCTGGTAGGACTGCTCGCCGCCGTGGCGACCCTGGGGGTGGACCTCACCTCCCTGACCATTTTCGGCGGAGCCCTGGGCGTCGGGGTTGGACTGGGTCTGCAGGGCGTGGTCAAGGAATTCGTCTCAGGACTGGTCCTCATTTTTGATCCGGACATCCGGGTCGGGGATTACGTCGAGATCGAGGATGGCGTCCGGGGCGAAGTGGTCGAGATCGGCGCCCGGGCCACGCGGCTGCGAACCAACGACGACCTCAACGTCGTCATCCCCAACTCCGCGCTCATCCAGAACCGGGTCACGAACTGGACCTACAACGAAGGCTCGCGGCGCATACACGTGCCCTTCTCCGTCGCTGAGGGCAGCGATGTCGCCCTCGTCCGCGAGGTCGTCCTGGAGGCGGCCTGCGCCCTTCCTTTCACCCGGCCCGACGACCACTTCCGCAAAACCCAGGTCTGGTTGACCGGATTCCGCGGCGCGGGGTTGGACTTCGACCTGGTCGTCTGGCCCCGGCTGGAGTCCTCGCGCCATCCCCGTACGATGCACGCCGCCTATACCTGGGCAATCTACGAGGCCCTGCTCAAGGCAGGCGTCGACAACGCCTGCGAGCGGATTGAAGTGAGCCTGCAGAGCCTGGCGGGCGATGAGGGCGAGGCCGTTCTGAGGGCGCTCCAATCGGGCAAGCGGTCCACGCGCAGGCGGCCTGCAAGGACGGCCTCGGCTCCCAATGACGCCGCCCAGGCAATGTTCGACGACGCGAGCCGTGATCGACAGAGTCGGGTTCTGGCCTCACGAAAGGGGAATCGGATGGCGAGGGATCAGGGGGAGATCGGACGTGACGTTATTGCGGGCTCGACAATGTCCCAGGAGCGCGCGAGTCCGGGCGCCACACGCGTCCGGCCTGGCGTATCGGGATCGCCGGTGGCGGACAGGGTGGGATTCGAACCCACGGTAGGCTCACACCTACGGCGGTTTTCAAGACCGCTGCCTTAAACCACTCGGCCACCTGTCCGTGCCTGTTGAGCGGAATGGCCGCATAGCGCCAAACGCTCCGTTAGCCAAAGCGGAAATGTTTACGGTAATGCTTCGGACCTTGGGAATGGCTATGGCCGGACGCGCGAGGTTATCCCGAAGCACGACGATTTCCGGCGGCCAGGCCTTTGCGAACCCGGCGGACCCCGCCATTGTGCGCCGGTGACCCACGGCAGATTCATTACATTCGAAGGCGGCGAGGGAACCGGCAAATCGACCCAGGTCGCACGGCTGGTCGAGCGCCTGCGTGCGCGTGACCTTGAGGCCCTCCAGACCCGCGAGCCGGGCGGATCCGCCGGGGCCGAGGACATCCGCAACATCGCCCTGAACGGCGACGCCGGGCGCTGGTCGCCGATGACCGAGACGATGTTGATGTTCGCGGCACGCAGCGATCATCTGGAACGGACCATACGGCCCGCACTTGAGGCCGGGCGGTGGGTGGTTTGCGACCGGTTCGCGGATTCCAGCCGCGCCTATCAGGGTGTCGGCGGCGGAACGCCGGCGGCGTTCATCGAGATGCTGGACGCCGCGATCGTGGGCGAGACCCAGCCGGACCTGACCCTTGTCTTCGACCTGCCCGTAAGTGTCGGGCTTGAACGCGCATTCGGGCGAGGCCTGTTCGAGACGCGCTTCGAGTCCAAGGGGCTGGATTTCCATGAGCGACTTCGGCGCGGCTTCCTTGAGATCGCGACGCGTCACTCCGAACGCTGCGTGGTCATCGACGCCGAGGGAGACCAGGATACGGTCGAAGCGCGGGTCTGGGCGGCCGTTGAGGCGCGGCTGCTGTGAGCGAACACCCGCGCGACCGGTTCGACCTGATCCCGGACGCCGCGGCGGAGGCGTCCTTCCTCGACGCTTTCGACAAGGGTCGGCTGCATCACGCCTGGCTGCTTTGCGGGGTCGAGGGATCGGGGAAGGCGACGTTCGCCTATCGCGCCGCGCGCCGCCTTCTGGGGGCTGCTCCCGACGCTTCGCATGGGATGCTGGGAACGCGGCCGGACGACCCGGTGGCGCGGCTGGTCACGGCCCAGTCCCACCCCGACCTGCTGGTGCTGGAACGCGCAGTAGAGGGGGGCAAGACGAAGAAGTCGATCTCCGTCGATCAGGCCCGCGATCTGCCGGAATTCTTTTCCAAGAGCCCGTCGCAGGCGCGATATCGGGTGGCGATCATCGACGCGGCGGACGATCTGAATCTGAATGCGGCCAATGCCTTGCTCAAGGTTCTGGAGGAGCCGCCGGAGCGTGGCGTGCTGTTTCTCGTGACCCACGCGCCCGGGCGGCTGCTGTCGACGATCCGTTCGCGCTGCCGACGGCTCGCTTTCCCTGTCTGGCCCCTGCATGCGCTCGAGGATCTGGTGCGGAACCAGACCGGGGTCTCGTCCGGTGAAGCGGCGCGGATTGCGAACATGGCCGCGGGCTCGCCCGGGCAGGCCCTGGCGCTGGCGTCGGGCGCGACGCTCGAGGCTGATCAGCTGGCGCAGGGGTGGGTCGCCGCGCCAGCCGTGGATCGCGCGGAGGCCATGGCCATCGCCGACAAGTTCCGCGGCGCTGAGGGGCAGGAGCGGTTCGAGACCCTGATGGACCGGCTGATTGCCGCCGTGAAGGTGCGGGCGCTGGAGGAGGGGGCGTCCGGCGCGCGCTGGGCCGAGCTGTGGAGTCGGCTCTCCGAACTGCCCGACCGGACGGCCGCCATCAATCTGGACCGGGGCGACGTTCTGGCCGGAGCGCTGGCCGATCTGCAGCGCACCAAGGCCGGCGCCTGATGCTGATCGACAGCCACGTCAATCTGCATGCGCCCCAGTTCGACGAGGACCGTGACGAAGTGATCGCCCGGGCGCGCGAGGCGGGCGTAGGCCTGATGGTCGAAATCTCCGACAAGCTGTCGACCTTTGAGGCCACACATGGTCTCGCCATGGCTCATGACGACATCTGGTGTACGGTCGGCGTCCATCCGCACGAGGCGAAGGACTATGCTGATCTGACCGCCGGCCGGCTGGCGGAACTGGCTGGCCGCGACCGGGTGGTGGGGATCGGCGAGTGCGGGCTGGACTTCCACTATGATCTCAGCCCCCGCGACACCCAGGCGGCGGTGTTCCGGCAGCATATCGAGGCCGCGCGGCTGACCGGCCTGCCGCTGGTGGTTCACACCCGTGAGGCGGACGATGTGATGACAACCATCCTGAGCGAGGAACAGGCGGCTGCGCCGTTCAAATTCCTGATGCACTGCTACACCAGCGGCCCCGAACTGGCGGAAAAGGCAGCGGAACTGGGTGGGTGGTTCTCGGTATCCGGGATCGCGACCTTCAAGGCGGCGGGGGATGTCAGGGAGGCGATCCGGGCCATGCCGGCCGACCGCATCATCATCGAGACCGACTGCCCCTATCTGGCGCCCGTGCCGCATCGGGGGCGCCGCAACGAGCCAGCCTACGTGGGGCATGTGCTTGACGTCCTGGCCGACATTCGAGGCTGGACCCGGGCGGAGGCCGAAGCGCGAACGACGGACGCCTTCTTCGCCCTGTTCGACCGCATTCCGGGACCGGAGGGGGCATGACCGGCGAGCTGGAGATCGTGATTCTCGGCTGCGGCTCGTCGGGCGGGGTGCCGCGCGGCGACGGGGACTGGGGCGACTGCGATCCGGCCGAGCCGAAGAACTACCGCACCCGCTGTTCCGCTCTGGTGAGGCGGCACGGCCCGGATGGCGTGACCAGCGTGCTGATCGACACATCGCCGGACCTCAGGGCGCAGATGCTGGCGGCGGAGGTCAGGCATGTCGATGCGGTCCTTTACACCCACGACCACGCCGATCAGGTGCACGGGATCGACGACCTGCGGGTCTTCGCGATGCGGACGCGTCGGCGCATTCCCGCCTGGATGGACACGGCGACGCAGAGGGCGCTGACGGGGCGGTTTCCCTACATCTTCAAGAGCCAGGAGGGCTATCCGGCTATTCTGGACGAGAAGATCATCCCGCCGCACGGTCAGTCATGGGCGATCGAGGGGGCGGGCGGCACAGCGCCGGTCGTAACCTTCGATCAGGCCCATGGCCCGATCCGGTCTGTCGGCTATCGCATCGGCCCGGTGGCCTATTCCAGCGACGTTTCCGATCTGGACGAGGCGGCGATCGAGGCGGTGCGCGGCTGCGAGCTCTGGATCGTCGACGCCCTGCGCTGGACGCCGCATCCGACCCATGCCCATGTCGAGAGGACGCTGGACTGGATCGCCCAAACGGGGGTCAAGCGGGCGGTGCTGACCAATCTGCATATCGATCTGGACTACAACGCTCTCAAGGCCGCCGTGCCAGCCCATGTCGATGTGGCCTTCGATGGCTGGTCGGCGCGGCTGCCGCTGGATGGAGTTTCGACCAAATGAGACGCCTGTTCTCTGCCATTTGCGGTCTCGCCGCCTTGGCCCTGTCATCGGCCGCCCTCGCTCAGTCCGTTCCGGTGGAAGGGGATTTCAGGGCTGCGGATTTCGCCCTCGCGGGCGGACAGCGGCTTGAGGAGCTGCGCCTCCATTACCGGACGCTGGGAGAGCCTCGGCGAGGCGCGGGCGGGCGGGTCGAGAACGCGGTCCTGCTGCTGCACGGCACGGGCGGGACGGGCGCGCAGTTCCTGTCGCCCCAGTTCGCGGGCGAGCTGTTCGGACCGGGCCAGCCGCTGGATACGGCGCGGTATTTCATCATCATGCCCGACAACCTCGGTCATGGAGGGTCTTCCAAGCCGTCGGACGGTCTCAGGGCGCGGTTCCCGGAATACGGCTATGCGGACATGGTCGAGGCCCAGCGGCGGCTGCTGACCGAAGGGCTGGGCGTGGATCGGCTGCGGCTGATCCTGGGCACCTCGATGGGCTGTATGCACATCTTCGTCTGGGGCGAGACCCATCCTGATTTCGCTGACGCCCTGATGCCGCTGGCCTGCCAGCCGACGGCGATCGTGGGGCGGAACCGGCTGTGGCGGGCCATGCTGCAGGACGGGATCCGCAGCGATCCGGCGTGGGCGGGCGGAGACTATGTGGAGCAGCCGCAGCAGGGCCTGCGGACTGCTGTGGATATGCTGCTGCTCGCGGGCGGAGCGGCCATGCCGATGCAGCGGGATCTGGCGACGCGCGAGGCGACGGACGCCTGGCTGAAGGCGCAGCAGGACCGGCGCATACCGGCGCTGGACGCCAATGACCTGTGGTATCAGGTCAACGCCTCGCACGACTACGACCCTTCGGCGCGGCTGGAGGCGATCACGGCGCCGGTGACCTGGGTCAACTCGGCGGACGACTTCATCAATCCGCCCGAGCTGGGCCTCTCGGAGCGGTTTGTTCCCCGGATCGCCAATGTCCGCTATCGCCTCATCCCCAACAGCGTGGGCGGCAAGGGGCACGGGACCCATACCTGGGCGACGTTCTGGAAGGATGATCTGATCGAGCTGCTCGCCAGAAGCGAATAGCCGCTGGGCGCAATCACTTGTGATTGCGGAAGATTCGGGCAGTATTGAAGGACCGCAAGGAGACCCCGATGATCGCTTTCACCCGCCTGTCCCAGTCATTTCAGCGGAAGCCGGTGAGCACGGCGGCGGGGGTCTTTCTGGCGATTGTGATCTTCGCGGTCCTCCGAGAATTCGGCCAAGGCTTCATCCATGGCATGTATGAGGGCTTCACCGACGGGATTTAGGCCCCCAACAGACGGGCCGCCTTCGGGGCGAAATAGCTGAGCACGCCGGCGCAGCCCGCGCGCTTGAAGCCGTGGAGGGTTTCGAGGACGGCGCGGTCCTCGTCGAGCCAGCCGTTGGCGATCGAGGCCTGCATCATCGCGTATTCGCCGGACACCTGGTAGGCGAATGTGGGGACTTTAAAAGTGTCGACAACCCGTTGAACGATGTCGAGATAAGGCATGCCGGGCTTGACCATGACGGCGTCTGCGCCCTCGGCGATATCCATGGCGACCTCGCGCAGGGCCTCGTCGGAGTTGGCGTAGTCCATCTGGTAGGTCTTCTTGTCGCCGGTCAGCTGTTTCGCCGAGCCGACGGCGTCGCGGTAGGGGCCGTAGAAGGCCGAGGCGAATTTGGCCGCATAGGACAGGATCAGGGTGTCGGAAAAGCCGTTGGCTTCGAGGGCTTCGCGGATGGCCTGCACGCGGCCGTCCATCATGTCGGAAGGGGCCACGATGTCGGCGCCGGCGTGGGCCTGGATGAAGGCCTGTTCGGCGAGGCGTTCGAGGCTGGCGTCGTTGAGGATGCGGCCGTTCTCGACGACGCCGTCGTGGCCGTGGTCGGTGTAGCAGTCGAGCGCCACGTCGGTCATGACGCCGATCTCTGGCGCGGCGTCCTTGATGGCCTTGATGCAGAGCGGGATCAGGCCGTCGGGGTCGGTGGCGCCGGTGCCGACGCCGTCCTTGATGGCGCCGTCGACGTTGGGGAAGAGGGCCACGGCGGGGATGCCGAGATCGCGGGCCTCGACGGCGGCGGCGGCGGCGGCCTTGGGCGAGAGACGGAATACACCCGGCATGGAGGCGACCGGAATGCGATCCTCGGCGCCGTCGTGGACAATCAGGGGCCAAATCAGGTCTGCGGGCGTCAGCGTCGTCTCGGCCACAAGCCGGCGGACCCAGGGGCTGGAGCGCAGGCGGCGGGGGCGGGCGTAGGGAAAGGCGGCGGGGGCGAACGGCTGGGTCATGCAGGGGTCATAGGCGGCTTGGCCGTCGGGGAAAACAGGGCGCCCGGCGTTTCACGCGTCCCCAGCGACCGGCTCCCGGGCGAAAAACACCGTCCGAAGCGTCCGAAGCGTCCGAAGCGTCCGGTCGTGCACCGGTAGAAAACACCGTCCAATGGGTCCACCATCCACTGAGTCCACATTCTCCCGACTGATCGGCGGGCAATCTGGCACGTGCTCACGTCAGAAACGGACGTAGGCCTGAGGGTGACGCCGCGCGAGGGGTTGGATAGAAGCACCGCAAGCGGCCCGGCAGAGGCCGGCCACGACCCGGGAGCTTTCATGGACTTCGCCCTCACCGACGACCAGCGCGCCATTCAGGACGCCGCCCGGCAGTTCGCGGAGGCGGAACTGGCTCCGCACAGCGCCGAATGGGACGAGACCAAGCATTTCCCGGTCGATGTCATGCGGCACGCGGCCGAGATGGGCTTCTGCGGCATCTATACGGGCGAGGAGCATGGCGGGATGGCGCTGGGCCGTGTCGAGGCGGCGGTCATCTTCGAGGAGTTGTCGCGCGGCGACGTGTCGACGGCGGCCTTCATCAGCATCCACAACATGGCGACATGGATGATCGACAAGTTCGGGTCCGACGACCTGCGCGGCCGCTATGTGCCGGCGCTGGTGACCATGGAGAAGATCGCCAGCTACTGCCTGACCGAGCCGGGGTCCGGGTCGGACGCAGCGGCGATGCGGACGACGGCGACGCGCGACGGAGACGAATGGGTTCTGAACGGCTCCAAGGCCTTCATCTCGGGCGCGGGGACCAGCGAGGTCTATGTCGTCATGGCGCGTACCGGGGAGGCGGGACCGAAGGGGATTTCGGCCTTCGTTGTCGATCTGGGCACGCCGGGCCTGAGCTTCGGCGCCCAGGAGAAGAAGATGGGCTGGAACAGCCAGCCCACGGCCATCGTCTCGTTCGACGACTGCCGCATCCCGGTCGCCAATCTGCTGGGCAAGGAAGGCGACGGCTTCCGCTATGCGATGATGGGTCTGGACGGCGGGCGGCTGAACATCGCGGCCTGTTCGCTGGGCGGCGCGCGGCTGGCGCTGGAAACGACGCTGGACTACGTCAACACCCGCAAACAGTTCGGCAAGCCCATCGCCGACTTTCAGAACACCCAGTTCAAGTTGGCCGACATGGCGACGCAACTGGACGCCTGCCGGCTGATGGTGCTGCGCGGGGCCTGGGCGATGGACACCAACCATCCCGAGAAGACGAAGTGGTGCGCCATGGCCAAGCGGATGGCGACGGACGTCTGCTTCCAGATCGGCGACGAGGCCCTGCAGCTGCATGGCGGCTACGGCTATCTGAAGGACTATCCGCTCGAGCGGATCGTGCGCGATCTGCGGGTGCACCGGATTCTGGAAGGGACGAACGAGATCATGCGGGTTATCACGGCCCGGGAAATGATGCGGCAGTGAGGGACAGCATCGTCCCATGGTCGTGGGCGGCGCTATGTATTTCGGCGGTGCCGATCGGCGTAATCATGACGCTGATGCTCTTTGTAGCCGATGGTTTTCGGTCCGGCCTCGACGCAGACACGCCCGTGTCACTCCACACGATGTCAGCGCACGTGATTGCGGTGGGCGTGGCTCAGATCGGAGGCACCGGGCTGGTCTTTGTGGTCGCCGGCCGATGGCTGGCCAACCGGTCCGTCCGACCAAGGCGCCTGTTCCTGATCCTCGTGCCGGCCATGCCGGCCGCCATGATCCTCGCTTCGAAAATCTTCGGGGGCCTCTTCTATCTCCCGAGCTGGATCGAAATCGGTTTCACAACAATCGCGTTCCTGGCGGCCGCCATCACCTATCTTGCGGTCGCTCAAGCAGCTACCCGAGCGCCATGAGCGATTCCGAAGTCCTGACCCGCGTCGGAAACGGCGTGGGGCGCATCACCCTGAACCGGCCAAAGGCGCTGCATGCGCTGAACCGCGACATGTGCGAGGCGATGACGGCCGCGCTGCTGGCGTGGCGCGGGGACGATGCGGTGAAGTCGGTCCTGATCGACCATTCGGGCGAGCGCGGCTTCTGCGCGGGCGGCGACATCCGGATGATAGCCGAGAGCGGGGCGGGGGATGCGTCGGAGGCGAAGGCCTTCTTCCTGAGCGAATACCGGCTGAACCATCTGATGTTCGAATATCCCAAGCCGATCACCGCGATCGTCGATGGCATCGTCATGGGCGGGGGTGTCGGCATTTCGGAACCGGCCGAGGTGCGAATCGCGACCGAGCGGACGACCTACGCCATGCCCGAGACGGGCATCGGCCTGTTCCCGGATGTGGGCGGCGGCTGGTTCCTGCCGCGGCTGCCGGGGCAGACGGGCGTCTGGCTGGCGCTGACCGGGGCGCGGCTGAAGGCGGCGGACACGGTCTTCCTGGGCATTCACAGCCACTATCTGCCGAGCGACGCGCTGGAGGCGTTCAAGGCCATTCTGGCGGCGGATCCGGCCCATCCGGCGGATGTCGCCGACGGGCTGGAGGCCGATGCAGGCGAGGCGCCGGTGGAGGCGCATCTGGAGGCCATCGACCGGCTGTTCGCCTTCGACAAGGTCGAGGAAATCTTCGCGGCGCTGGAGGCCGACGGATCGGACTGGGCGCTGGCCCAGCTGGCCATTCTGAAGACCAAGTCGCCGCAGTCGATGAAGGTCACCCTGCGCCAGCTGCGGACGGGGGCGACGCTGGCGAGCTTCGCCGACAACATGGCCATGGAGTACCGGCTGGGCGGCCGGGTGGTGCGCAGTCACGACTTCCAGGAAGGGGTTCGCGCCGTCATCGTCGACAAGGACAATACACCCAACTGGTCGCCGGCCGGGCTGGCGGAGGTGAGCGACGCGATGGTGGAGGCGCTGTTCGCGCCGCTGCCGGCGGGCGAGGAGTGGTCGCCGCTGGCCTGACAGCCGACGCTTGCTTTCGTTGTGAAAGCCGCGCGTAGATCAACGATCACGGGAGGGTTTGCTGATGAACAGGATGCTGGCTGCGGCGATGTTGGCCGTGACGTTGGGCGGCTGCGTTCCGACAAGCCTGGAGACCGCCCGGGCCCGGCTGGAACTGGGCGCCCGCGAGCGTGAGGCTAGCCACGCGGCGGCGATCAGCGATCCGCGCCGTCTGCCCGCAGAGGTGGCCCGGGATCCGCTGCGCAAGCCGGCGGAAATGCTTGAGGCCATGCGCCTTCACGAGGGGGCGGTCATCGCCGACATCCGTCCGGAAGAGGGCTATTTCACCCGCCTGTTCGCGCCCGCCGTGGGCGAAACGGGCCACGTCTACGCCTTCGTCCCCAACCAGACGGCGCAGCGCGAGAACGGCTTCGCCGACACCCTGGCCTCGACCTATCCGAACGTCAGCCGCGTGACGGGCGCGCTCGAGACGATGACCTTCGACCGGCCGCTGGACGTCGTCTTCATGGGCGAGGAGTACCACGACTTCACCATCCCCCGCTTCGGCGTCGACGTGGCGAAGATGAATGCGGCGGTTTTCGCGGCGCTGAAACCCGGCGGCGTCTACGTCATCCTCGACCATCAGGCCGCGGACGGGGCCGGGATTGGCGTCGCCGGAACCCTGCACCGGATCGAGGCCGCCGAACTTCGGCGCCAGGTCGAGGCGGCCGGCTTCGTCTTCGACGGCGAAAGCGACGCGGTGCGCGTTCCGGGCGACGACCATTCCCTGAGCGTTTTCGACGAGAGCATCCGCGGCCGCACCGACCGGTTCGTATATCGCTTCCGCAAACCGGGCTGACGGCGACCCGCGTTCGGTCTAGCTTGCCCTCCAGCGCCGCCAGAGCGCCTCAGGAGGATTAGTCATGCGTGGTTCCCTGTTCATGGTCGCCGTGGTGGTCGCCGCCCTGTCCTCCGCCGGCTGGACGATTGTCCCGGCGTCTGATCCGCAAAGCTATGCGGCCGCGCTGGCCGACCCGGTCCGCACGGCCGAGGACCGCGCGCGCGACGAGGCGCGGCATGCGGCCGAGACCCTCGACTTCGCTGGGGTGATGCCGGGCGAGAAGGTCGCCGACATGATCATCGGCGGCGGCTATTTCACCCGCCTGCTTTCGGCGGCCGTAGGGCCTGAGGGCCATGTCACGGCCTGGCAGCCGGCCGAGTTCATCGCCTTTCAGGCCAGCTATGGCGACAGTCTGACGGCGGCCGACGCCATCCCGAACGTGGACGCAATCCGCTCGCCGATCGGGGCGCCCGAGTTTCCGGCCGGACTGGACCTGATCTTCACGGCCCAGAACTATCACGACCTGCATCTGCAGCCGTTCCCGGCGGATACGGCGGCCAAGGTCAATGCGGCGGCCTTCGCGGCGCTGAAGCCAGGTGGGCGCTATGTCATCATCGACCATTACGCCGCCGCCGGATCGGACCTGTCGGCAGCCCGCACCCTGCACCGGATCGACATCGAGTCGGTGAAGCGCGAGGTGACGGCGGCAGGCTTCGTGCTGGACGGCGAGAGCGACGTGCTGGCCAGTGCTGGCGACCCGCGCACGGCGAATGTCTTCGACGGGTCGATCCGCGGACGCACCAGCCAGTTCATGCTGCGCTTCAAAAAGCCGGGCTGACCGGAATTCCGCCCGGCGCCGCTGGCGACGGGGCAGGGGACGGGCTAACGCTCCCGAAAATCATTCGGGAGACGACGCCATGACCCTCAAGATCGCCTTCATCGGCCTCGGCAACATGGGCGGAGGCATGGCGGCCAACCAGGCGAAGGCCGGGCACGCCGTCGCCGCCTTCGACCTGTCTCAGGCCGCGCTGGACCGCGCGAAGTCGGCGGGGTGCTCGCCGGTCGGGTCGGTGGTCGAGGCGGTGAAGGACGCGGACGTGGTCATCACGATGCTGCCCGCCGGGCCGCATGTGCTGAAGGTCTATTCGGAACAGATCATCGGCGCCGCGCCGACCAGCGCCCTGCTGCTGGACTGTTCGACCATCGACGTGGACACGGCGCGCAAGGTGGCGGAGCTGGCGAAGGAGGCGGGCTACGCCTTCGCCGACGCGCCGGTGTCGGGCGGGACGATGGCGGCGGACGCGGGGACGCTGGCCTTCATGGTCGGCTGCGACGAGGCGGACTTCGCCCGTATCGAGGCCGCGCTGGAGCCGATGAGCCGCGCCACCTTCCGGGCCGGCGACCACGGGGCGGGGCAGGCGGCCAAGATCTGCAACAACATGATCCTGGGCATCACCATGCTGGGGACCTGCGAGGCCATCGGGCTGGCGGAGAAGCTGGGGCTGGACCCGGTGAAGATGTTCGACATCGTCGCCAAGTCGTCGGGCCAGAGCTGGTCGGTGACGACCTATTATCCGTGGCCCGGTCCGGTGCCGACCGCGCCGTCGAACCGCAACTATGACGGCGGCTTCGCGGCGGCGATGATGCTGAAGGACCTGAAGCTGGCGCAGGATGCGGCGGCCAAGTCGGGCGCCTCGACGCCGCTGGGCGCGCAGACGGAGGCGCTGTTCCAGATGTTCAATGGCCTCGGCTACGGCGGCCGCGACTTCTCGGCCATCCTGCAGATGCTGCGCGGCAAGCTCGACGAATTGCCGAAGGGCTAAGGGGTCGGGTTTCTGAGAACCGTTATCAATTAGGGGTTTGCGGCGTTTTGTCCGGCCCCTTTCATGGACAAATCGTCCGCTTCGGCGCATCAGGCGGCAAGGTTTTCGCCGCCAGCAGAGCTGTTCGTTTGTTCGACTACAAGGCCGCATTCGAGACCGCCGTGGAGCAGGTCAAGGGCGAGGGGCGCTATCGCGTCTTCGCCGACCTGAAACGCGTGCGCGGCCAGTTCCCGAAGGCGATCCGCCGGCGCGAGGACGGGACCGAGCAGGACGTGATCGTCTGGTGCTCGAACGACTATCTGGGCATGGGCCAGCATCCGGTGGTGCTGGAGGCCATGCAGGCCGAGATCGAGGCGGTCGGCGCGGGCGCCGGCGGTACGCGCAATATCTCGGGCACGACGCGATCGGCGGTCGATCTGGAAGCCGAGCTGGCCCACTGGCACCAGAAGGAAGCGGCCCTGCTGTTCACCTCGGGCTATGTGGCCAACGAGGCGACGCTGACGACGCTGCAGCGCATCCTGCCGGGGCTGATCGTCTTCTCGGACTCGCTGAACCACGCCTCGATGATCGCGGGCATCCGCAACGGCGGCTGCGAGCGGCACATCTACGCCCACAACGATCTGGAACACCTCGAAAGCCTGCTGGCCGACGCGCCCGCGGACGCGCCGAAGCTGATCGCCTTCGAGAGCGTCTATTCGATGGACGGCGACATCGCCGACCTGGCCGGGACCATCGCCCTGGCCAAGAAATACGGCGCCATGACCTATCTCGACGAGGTCCATGCGGTCGGCCTGTACGGCGCGACCGGCGCGGGCGTGGCCGAACGGGACGGGCTGCTGGACGGGATCGATATCGTCGAATGCACGCTGGGCAAGGCCATCGGCGTGATGGGCGGATACATCGCCGCCGACGCGGTGATCGTGGACGCGGTGCGCAGCTGGGCCTCGGGCTTTATCTTCACCACCAGCCTGCCGCCGGCCCTGACGGCGGGCGCGCTGGCCTCCGTGCGGCATCTGAAGGCCCATCCGGAGCTGCGTGAGGCCCATCAGGAACGGGCCGCCACGCTGAAAGCGCGCTTCGCCGCGGCCGGCATTCCCGTCATGGAAAGCGTGAGCCATATCGTGCCGGTGTTCGTGGGCGATCCCGTGCACGCCAAGATGATCTCGGACATGCTGCTGGAAGAGCACGGCGTCTATGTCCAGCCGATCAACTATCCGACCGTGCCCAAGGGCACCGAGCGGCTGCGCTTCACGCCGTCGCCGAACCACACCGACGCCATGATGGACGATCTGGTCAGCGCCATGGACGCCCTGTGGACTCACTGCAACGTGGCGCGCCTTCCTGCCGTCGCCTGACGACAGCCTCGGCGAGGTGATCGTCGAGACCACCCGCAGCGGCCTCTACCTGAAATGCTGCGCCGTGCATGTGGCTACGGGCGTCGAGGCGGTCGCGATCGGCCCGGCGCATGAGCCCAAGGCGGTCGAGAGGTTGGCGATCGCCAAGCTGAGGCGCGCGCTCGAACGCTGACAGGCTGCTGACAACTCCTGACATCGGTGGATGATAGAACAGCCGGACAAGCCAACGGAGTTCCGAGATGACCCTGACCGCCGCCTGTCACTGTGGATCCACCAAGATCACCCTGCCGGGGCCTCCGGCCGAGGCCAAGACCTGCAACTGCACCTACTGCCAGCGCACCGGCGCGGTGTGGGGCTACTATTCGCCCGAGGACCTGGCCGTCACCGCGAAGGACGACCGCGTCTATTCGGCCAGCGGCTTGAACCAGCACCATTTCTGCGGAGCCTGCGGCGGCAACACCCACGGTTTCTCGCCGGACTGGGCCTCGAAATACAACAGCGACGGGACGCTGAAGCCGGGCGAGGCGGAGGGTGTGCCGGAACGAAAGGTCGCGGCCGTGAACCTGAACATGATCGACGATCTGGACATGTCCGGGATCACGGTCATGGCGATGGACGGACGAAACAGTTGGTAGGCGGATCGGTCGGCGCCCTCTACTTCCCGATCAGCCAGGTCCGACCGGCCGAACGACGCGGAACCCATCTTCGTCCATGAGGATGGCGACGCGGTTGGAGCCATCACGCGCCTCCCACATCACCAAGGTCACCAGAATTCCGTCCGGGCCGCAGTAGGCGCTGGCCGAGCGGGGGATGGGGTAGGGCCGTACGGCGGTGTTTACAGCCTCGAGTTCCGCGGCTGTGGGGGACCGACCATTCCAGCCCATGTCGTCAATCTCAACATGTGTAAGGGGGCCTGGATCGTCAGGCGCTGCCCGCCACCGCACCCAGGCACGATCCGACGGACGCCCCGCGGGCGAACATTCGAAACTGTGCATCAGCTCCACGGCAAAGGGCTGGTGCGGCATTCCATCGTGCTGATGCCGGAAGATGCAGGGTACATCTGTCGGCGCGCAAAGATGCCGGTCGGACTTGTTGGACCACAGGCAGAATACGTCATCCCGAGCGCAGGTCTGCTGTCCTGTCGATCGCGCCTGATCTACCTCAACGACCCGCGCGACGGCCGCACAACCCAGCGGCGATGCGAATATCAGCCCGACGGCGACCCTGATGGCGGTTACAGACTTTCGTTGCATGGCGGCAGCTGTCCGGTGATCACCTCGGCACGGCGGGCGGGACGAGACGGAAGCCCTGTGCGTCCATGGCGATGGCGATGCGTGCGGCCCCATTACGCACTTCCCACATCTCCAGCGTCAGCAGGTTGTCATCGCGACCGCAAAACAGGCTGGCGGAGCGCGGTGTGAAATAGGGCCGCAGGGCGGCGTTCAGAGCAGCCAGTTCGTCTGCCGTCGGCGACCGCCCATTCCAGTCGAGACGGGTGACTTCCAAGGCCCGGGGCGGGTCCCGTCCATTTGATGGAACGACTATCGTTCGCCATTCCAGCGACACCCGATCCGATGGCCGACCAGGCGGCGAACATTCGTACCTGTATGTCTGGGTCTGGGTGTAAGGATGATAGGGTTGATCGTCGTCTTGATGAGACCAGATGCAGGGTACGTCATTGGGGGCGCACTGGGCTTGACCGGACGACGGGCCTACCTGACGGACGCTGACATCCTGGGCCGAGGCGCATCCCTGAAACGACAAGAGCGCCGTGCCGATGACGAAGCGAAGCGCGATCAAAGACTTTCGTTGCATGGCGGCAGCGGTCCAATGATTTCCGGTGACACGGTTGGCTTCTGGGCACCGCCGCCGGAGTTGTCGCACCCAGTGTACCCCATGGTTTACTGAACGCCTCGCAAGCAACCATACCGCGCAGCCTCGAAAAAAGACAATACGACGCTACTTATGCGGGTGGTTTGTGGGCAGCCGCAACCGCAACCGCAACCGCAACTGCGATCCGCCGTCGCAGGCGATGCCCTACAACATATTGTAACCTGCCCCTTCCAAGGACTAGATGTGCGGCCTTGATCTGTCCTTGGGATTTGACCGTGACCGCCTTCACCCACGCCGACTATTTCTCGAAGAGCCTCGCCGAGGCCGATCCCGACATCTTCGGCGGGATTCAGGGCGAGCTGGGCCGGCAGAAGGAGCAGATCGAGCTGATCGCTTCGGAGAACATCGTCTCGAAGGCGGTGCTGGAGGCGCAGGGCTCGGTCCTGACCAACAAATACGCCGAGGGCTATCCGGGCCGCCGCTACTATGGCGGCTGCGAATACGTCGATGTCACCGAGAACCTCGCTCGCGAGCGCGCCAAGGCGCTGTTCGGCTGCGCCTTCGCCAATGTGCAGCCGCACTCGGGCGCACAGGCCAATCAGGCGGTGTTTCAGGCGCTGCTGACGCCGGGCGACACCTTCCTGGGCATGGATCTGGCGGCCGGCGGCCACCTGACCCACGGCTCGCCCGCCAACCAGTCCGGCAAATGGTTCCGTCCCGTGACCTACAAGGTGCGCGAGGACGACTGCCTGATCGACTATGACCACGTCGCGGAAATGGCCGAGAAGGAGAAGCCGAAGCTGATCCTGGCCGGCGCCAGCGCCTACAGCCGCCACATCGATTTCAAGCGGTTCCGCGAGATCGCCGACAGCGTGGGGGCCTATCTGATGGTGGACATGGCCCACTATGCGGGCCTCATCGCGGGCGGCGTCTATCCCGACCCGCTGCCGCACGCCCATGTGGTGACGACGACGACGCACAAGACCCTGCGTGGGCCGCGCGGCGGCATGGTGCTGTCGAACGACATCGAACTGGGCAAGAAGATCAACTCGGCAGTGTTCCCGGGCCTGCAGGGCGGGCCGCTGGAGCATGTCATCGCCGCCAAGGCCGTGGCCTTCGGCGAGGCGCTGAAGCCCGAGTTCAAGCTGTATGCGAAACAGGTGGTGACCAATGCACAGGCGCTGGCGGCCGTGCTGGTCGAGCGCGGCGCGGCCATCGTTTCCGGCGGCACTGACAGCCATCTGATGCTGGTCGACCTGCGGCCCAAGGGCGTGACCGGCAAGGCGACCGAAGCCGCCCTCGAACACGCGCTGATGACCTGCAACAAGAACGGCGTGCCGTTCGACACCGCGCCGTTCACGGTCACCTCGGGCGTTCGTCTGGGTACGCCGGCCGGGACCACGCGCGGCTTCGGCGTGGGCGAGTTCCAGCAGGTCGGCCACTGGATCGCCGACGTGATCGACTCGATGAAGGGCACGGACGAGGCGGACGCCGGCGTGTCGCAACGCGTGGCGGGCGAGGTGCGAGAGCTCACGCGCCGCTTCCCGATTTACGGATAACCCTCTGATGAAATGCCCTTTCTGCGGACATCAGGACACCCAGGTGAAGGACAGCCGCCCGTCGGATGACGGCGCCGCCATCCGTCGTCGCCGGTCCTGCCCGCAGTGCAGCGGGCGTTTCACAACCTTCGAGCGGGTGCAGCTGCGCGAGCTGATGATCCTGAAGCGCAACGGCCGCCGCACGCCGTTCGACCGCGACAAGCTGGAGCGGTCGCTGAACGTGGCCCTGCGCAAGCGGCCGGTGCAGGCCGAACAGGTCGAACAACTGGTCAGCCGCATTACGCGCCAGCTGGAAAGCCTCGGCGAGACGGAAATCCCGTCCTCGACCGTCGGCGACTTCATCATGAAGGCGCTGAAGTCGGTCGATGAGGTCGCCTACGTCCGCTACGCCTCGGTCTACAAGGACTTCCGCCACACCGGCGATTTCGCACGGTTCCTGGGCGATGAGGGTCTGGACGAAAACTGATGCGCCCGCGCGTCACCCTGAAGCTGGCGACTTCCCTCGACGGCCGGATCGCCACAGCCTCGGGCGAGAGCCAGTGGATCACGGGCGAGTCCGCGCGGCTGGAAGGCCACCGCCTGAGGGCCGCCCACGATGCCATTCTGGTGGGGGTCGAGACCGTTCTGCACGACGATCCTGAGCTGACGGCGCGCCTGCCGGGCCGGCCGGTGGATCAGCCGCTGCGCGTCGTTCTGGACAGCCGGTTGCGCACGCCGCCGACGGCGAGGGTAGCGAGCGGGGATAGCCTGATCCTGACCGTCGTCGAGCCGGCGCCCATCGGAACCGCCGTGGTCGAACGCGTTGAGGCGGATCAGGGCCGTCCGTCTGTGGGAGCGAGCCTGTCGGCGCTGAAGCGCCGGGGCGTGTCGTCGGTGCTGATCGAGGGTGGCGGGCAGGTCGCGGCCAGTTTCCTGCGCGCCGGCGTGGTGGACCGGCTGGAGTGGTTCCGGGCTCCGATCCTGCTGGGCGGGGAGGGGCGGCCGTGCGTGGCAGCGCTTGCCCTTGCAAAGCTGGCCGACGCCCCCGGCTTCCGGCGCCTTGCGGTCGAGCCTTGCGGTGACGACCTGTGGGAACGCTACGAGAGGATTTGACGTGTTCACCGGGATTGTCACGGACATCGGCCGCGTTCGTTCGGTCAGGCAGACCGAGCGCGACCGCCGCTATGAGATCGAGACGGCCTGGGACACCTCGGGCATCGATCTGGGGGCGTCGGTCAGCCATGCGGGCTGCTGCCTGACCGTCACCGAGAAGGGGCCCGGCTGGTTCGCGGTCGAGGTCTCGGGCGAGACGCTGTCGAAGACCAGTCTGGGCGACTGGACCGAGGGTCATCGGGTCAATCTGGAGCGGGCCGCGAAACTGGGCGACGAGATGGGCGGGCATGTCGTGTCCGGTCACGTCGACGGGCTGGGGCAGGTCGTGGCGATCCAGCCCGAGGGCGGATCGCACCGGGTCTACATCGAGGTTCCGGCGCCCCTGCACCGTTTCATCGCACCGAAGGGCTCGATCACCGTGGACGGCGTATCGCTGACGGTGAACGGGGTCGAGGGGCAGCGGTTCGACGTGAACCTGATCCCGCACACCTGGGACGCGACCACGCTCGGCGCCCTGACTGTGGGTGATGCAGTGAATCTCGAGATCGACATGCTGGCGCGATACCTCGCGCGGTGGCAGGAGACGGCGTGATGCAACTGGCCGCGAACATGAACGACAGCCCGATCAGCCCTATCGAGGACATCCTCGAGGACGCCCGCAACGGCAAGCCATACATCCTCGTCGACGCCGAGGATCGCGAGAACGAGGGCGACATCATCATTCCGGCCCAGTTCGCCACGCCGGACCAGATCAATTTCATGGCCCGCCACGCGCGCGGCCTGATCTGTCTGGCCATCACCAGCGAACGCGCTCGCCAATTGCGCCTGCCGCCGATGGCCGCCGAGAACCGCACCAGCATGGGCACGGCCTTCACCGTTTCGATCGAGGCGCGTGAGGGCGTGACGACGGGTATTTCGGCCGCCGACCGCGCGCGGACGGTGCAGGTCGCCTCGGACCCGGCCAAGGGCGCGGACGACATCGTCTCGCCGGGACACGTGTTCCCGCTGGTCGCGCGCGACGGCGGCGTATTGGTCCGCACGGGCCATACCGAGGCCGCGGTGGACATCAGCCGCATGGCCGGGCTGACGCCGGCCGGGGTGATCTGCGAGATCATGAACGACGACGGATCGATGGCCCGAATGCCCGATCTGGTCGCCTTCGCCCAGCTGCACGGGCTGAAGATCGGCACCATCGCCGACCTGATCGCCTATCGCCGCCGCACCGAACGCTATGTCGAACGGGTCATGGATACGCCGTTCGAAAGCGTTCACGGCGGACCGTTCCGGCTGATGCTGTACCGGAACACCATCGAGGGGGCCGAGCATGTGGCGCTGGTCCACGGCAAGATCGAGCCGGGCAAGCCGACGCTGGTGCGCATGCACCAGGTGGATTTCGCGGCCGACCTGCTGGGCCATGTCGAGGCGCGCCAGTCCTATATTCCGCAGGCTCTCAAGGCGATCAGCGAGCATTCCGGGGCGGGGGTGACCGTCTTCCTGCGCGACCCGGACCTGCACGGTCTGGCCGAGCGGCTGGCCGGGGTGGAGAAGCCCGTCGCGGTCGACCGCTCGATCCGCAACTACGGCGTCGGGGCGCAGATCCTGCTGGATCTCGGCGTGCGCGACATGATCGTGATGAGCTCGACCCGCCCCAATCCCGCTGCGCTTGAAGGCTACGGCCTGCGCATCGTCGGCTGGCGAGACATGGACGGAGAAGACCAATCGTAAGCGAGCCCATCCGCGTCCTCGTCGTCGAGGCGCGCTTCTATGACGATCTGGCCGACGCCCTTCTGGAAGGGGCGAAGGACGCTCTGCGCGCGCAGGATGTCGAGTTCGACGTCGTCTCGGTGCCGGGCGCTCTGGAAGTGCCGACGGCGATCGCCCTGGCGGTCGAGGCAGGACGTTATCCGACCGCGCCGCGCTATGACGGCTATGTCGCCCTGGGCTGCGTGATCCGCGGCGAGACCTACCATTTCGAGATCGTGTCGGATCAGTCGGCGGCCGGGATCCGTAATCTGGGCCTCAAGGGCGTGGTGATCGGCAACGGCATTCTGACGACCGAGGATGAAGACCAGGCCTGGGCCCGGGCCCGTGTCAGCGAGGGGGACAAGGGTGGCGGCGCGGCGCGCGCCTGTCTGGACCTCATTGCCTTGCGCAAGCGGCTGCGCGTAGGACTGGGCGCGTGACCGAACCCGCCAGCATCCAAGCCGTCCTCGCCCAGCTCGCAGAGGCCGAGAAACAGCGCGCAGAGCCGCAGCTGACCAGCCGCCAGCGCCGCGCGCGCACCGTCGCGCGCCTGGCCGCCGTGCAGGCCCTGTATCAGATGGAACTGGCCGGGGAGGGCGTGGAGACGGTCATCTCCGAGTTCCTGCACCATCGCTTCGACGCAGACATCGAGGGCGAACCGCTGGCCGAGGCCGACGAGGATTATTTCGCGGAGATCGTGCGCGGCGTGGTCGGCGGCCAGCGCGGCATCGACGAGGCGGTGAAGGCGCGGCTGGCGTCGAACTGGCGGATGGAGCGGCTGGACTCCACCTTGCGGGCCCTGCTGCGGGCCGGGGCCTGGGAGCTGCGCGAGCGGCAGGACGTGCCGCGCGAGATCGTCATCGACGAATATGTCGAGTTGGCCAAGGCCTTCTTCGACGACGCGGAAGCCAAGTTCGTCAATGCGGCGCTGGACGGCGTGGCGCGAGACGCGCGGCCCAAGGCCTGACGCGGACATGCCTGCGGTCGACGTCGCCGGCGAGTTCGAAACTATCCGCCGCCTGTTCGCGCCCCTGGCCCATCCGGAGTGGGGGCGGGGATTGCTGGACGACGTCGCCGTGGTGCCGTCACGGGCGGGTCACGATCTGGTCCTGACCAAGGACGCCATCGTCGAGGGCGTGCATTTCCTGCCTGACGACCCGCTGGACACGGTGGCGCGCAAGCTGCTGCGGGTGAACCTGTCCGATCTGGCGGCCAAGGGTGCGGAGCCGTTCGGCTATCTGCTGGCCTGTCACTGGTCGCCGCGCTGTGGATGGCCCGAGCGCGTGACGTTCTGCGACGGGCTGCGGGTCGACCAGAAGGCGTTCGGGGTGGCCTTGCTGGGCGGAGACACCGTGTCGACGCCCGGACCGGCGAGTTTCTCGCTGACGATGCTCGGCTGGATTCCGAAAGGGAAGACTGTCGGGCGGGCGGGCGCCCGACCCGGCGATCTGGTGTTCGTGACCGGCGCGATCGGCGACGGCTGGCTGGGGCTGGAGGCGGCGCAGGGCAGGCTGTCGCTGGATCCCGAACGGATCGCGGCGCTGATCGAGCACTATCGGACCCCGATGCCGCGCGCGGAGTTCGCCGGCGTTGTGCGGGACATGGCCAGCGCTTCGGTGGATGTCTCGGACGGGCTGATCGCCGATCTGAGCCATGTGGCCGAGGCCAGCCGGGTGGGCGTCGAGATTGATCTGCAAAGCGTGCCCCTGTCCGCCGCCGGTCAGGCCTGGTTCGACGGGCGCGTCGATGAGCAGGCGGCGCTGGAGAAGCTGGTGACGGGTGGCGACGACTATGAGATCGCCTTCACCGCCGCCTCCCGGGACGAGGCCGCGATCCGCCGTGAGGCCGAGCGGCGGCGTCTGCGCCTGACGAAGATCGGGCGGGTGACGGAGGGGCAGGGGGTAGTGGCCCGCTTCGGCGGCAAGGCCGTCGCATTCGACGGGCCGGGCTTCACGCACGGCTGACAACGAAATCTCAAGGCGTGTCGGGCAGGGTGTCGCCATGCGCCGTCGTGACCTTATCGCCGCCTCCGCCGCCCTGCCGGTTCTCGCCGCCGGGAGCGACGCCCTTGCCAGCGACCGGCCGGCGCCGGGCGGGGTCAGCATCAGCATGCCGGGCGTGGGCCTGCCGATTATCGCGGGCGGGCGGCTGAGGAACTATGTCTTCGTGTCGCTGAGGATGCATTTGGGCGGGTCGGCCACGCCCGAATCGATGCGGCCCAAGGAGGCCTTCCTGCGTGACGCCCTGGTGCGCGCCGCACACCGGACGCCGTTCACCGTGGCGGACGACTGGACCGTCATCGACACCGCCGCCCTGTCGGCCAGCCTGATGCGTTCGGCCGCCGCTATCGCCGGGCGGGGCTCGGTGACGAGGGTCGAGATCGTCAACCAGGCGCCCCGACGCCGCACTGGCGTCAGTCCCCGCTGAACTATGTTCACCAAGGCTGTTGCCTAGGGCTCCGGCATTTGGCACGTTTCCGCCGCAATTCCCCAAGGACGCAACATGCGTCGTGCGCACGGGGGGACCGGAAGGCGGACAGAGGCGAATAACGCCCGCCGCGCCAAGGAACCGGGCGCCTGAACACACAGGGTTTGGAAACGCCATGAGTAACTATCTGTGGCTGGTGATCGCCGCAGGCGCGCTGGGAGTCCTCTACGGACTGATCCAGACCGCCGCGCTGATGAAGGCCAGCACCGGCAACGACAAGATGCGCGAGATCGCCGCGGCGATCCAGGAAGGGGCTTCGGCCTATCTGCGCCGGCAATACACCACCATCGCCATGGTCGGGGTGGTTATCCTGATCGCGGCCTGGCTGCTGATCGGCCCGTATGCGGCCATCGGCTTCGTCATCGGCGCGGTGCTTTCGGGCCTGGCCGGTTTCGCCGGCATGCTGATCTCGGTCCGGGCCAACGTCCGCACCGCCCAAGCGGCGTCGGAGAGCCTCGCCAAGGGTCTGGACCTGGCCTTCCGGTCGGGCGCCATCACCGGCATGTTCGTGGCGGGCGGCGCGCTTATGGGCGTGGCCGGCTACTATGCCTTCCTGACGGCGGGCGCAGGTTTTGAGTCCACCAGCCGCGAGGTCATCGACGGACTGGTCGCATTGGGCTTCGGCGCCTCGCTGATCTCCATCTTCGCCCGTCTGGGCGGCGGCATCTTCACCAAGGGCGCCGACGTGGGCGGCGACATGGTGGGCAAGGTCGAGGCCGGCATCCCGGAGGATGACCCCCGCAACGCCGCGACAATCGCCGATAACGTGGGCGACAACGTCGGCGACTGCGCCGGCATGGCCGCCGACCTGTTCGAGACCTATGCGGTGACGACGGTCGCGACGATGGTGCTGGCGGCGATCTTCTTCCGCGACCAGCCCTATGTCGAAACCATGATGCTGCTGCCGCTGGCCATCTGCGCCATCTGCATCGTCACCTCGATCATCGGTTCGTTCTGCGTCCGTCTGGGCAAGAGCCAGAACATCATGGGGGCCCTGTATCAGGGCCTGATCGTCACCGGCGTGCTGTCGGTCGGTGCGGTCTGGTGGGTCATCACCAATCTGGTCACCGGCCCGGTCACGACGACAAGCGGTCTGGTCATCGAGCCGATGAGCCTGTTCTGGTCCGGCCTTGTCGGTCTGGGCGTCACCGCGGCCATCGTGGTGATCACCGAATATTACACCGGCTCCAACTTCCGCCCGGTCCGATCGGTCGCCAACGCCTCGGTTTCGGGCCACGGCACGAACGTGATCCAGGGTCTGGCCGTTTCGCTGGAATCGACCGCCCTGCCGGCGCTGACGATCATCGTCGGCATCATCGCCAGCTATCAGCTGGCGGGTCTGTTCGGCATCGCCATCGCCACCACGACCATGCTGGGCGTGGCGGGGATGATCGTGGCGCTGGACGCCTTCGGCCCGGTCACCGACAACGCCGGCGGCATCGCCGAGATGGCGGGTCTTCCCTCGGAAGTCCGTCACTCGACCGACGCGCTGGACGCTGTCGGCAACACGACCAAGGCCGTGACCAAGGGCTATGCGATCGGTTCCGCCGGCCTCGGCGCCCTGGTGCTGTTCGCGGCCTATACGTCCGACCTGCAGTACTTCTCGGCGAACCCGGACCTGTATCCGTTCTTCGCCAACATGCGCGAGGTCGCCTTCGACCTGACCAACCCCTACGTCGTGGTCGGCCTGCTGTTCGGGGGGCTGCTGCCCTTCCTGTTCGGCGGCATGTCGATGATGGCCGTGGGTCGGGCCGCTGAATCGGTGGTGGAAGAGGTCCGCCGCCAGTTCCGCGAGAACCCGGGCATCATGACCTATGAGGTCAAGCCCGAGTACGGCCGGGCGGTCGACATCCTGACCAGGGCGGCGATCCGCGAGATGATCGTGCCGTCGCTGCTGCCGGTGCTGTCGCCGATCGTGCTGTTCGTGGCCATCCTGTTCCTGTCGGACAAGGCGGACGCGTTCGCGGCTCTCGGCGCCATGCTGATGGGCGTGATCGTCACCGGCCTGTTCGTCGCCATCTCGATGACCTCGGGCGGCGGCGCGTGGGACAACGCCAAGAAGGTGATCGAGGAAGGATTCACCGACAAGAACGGCGTCGTTCACGGCAAGGGTTCCGAGGCGCACAAGGCCGCGGTGACCGGCGATACGGTCGGCGATCCCTACAAAGACACCTCCGGTCCGGCGGTGAACCCGATGATCAAGATCACCAACATCGTCGCCCTGCTTCTGCTGGCGGTGCTGGCGAGCGGCAAGATCGTCTGAGTTTGACCGGCCTCTCCGGTTCGCCGGGGAGGCCGGCCATTCTGAAAAGAAAGAGGCCCCGGAGAGCGATCTCCGGGGCCTTCTTCATTCCGGTTTGCGGGCGACCTAGTCGTCGCGGCGCTGCTGGCCCGGGGTGTCCTCGTCCGTGCGGGGCAGCTGACCACGGCCGACGTTGCCGAGCAGCTGCTCGAGGATCGTCAGCTGGCGTCCGCGGGTCGGGGTCTCGCGACCGTTCATGGCCACGACGCGCCCGTCCTCGAGGCCGAGGTTGTTGACCGCCGACACCTGGCCGGCGTCGTTGAAGGTGATTTCGGTCACCGACCGCTGGGTCACGTGGGCGCGGTTGTAGGTGTATTTCTCGGTGGTCTGGCTGATGTAGTACCAGACGTTGTCGTGCTCGAAGGTCGAGGTCGTCGACGGCGTGCCCAGCTTGGTCAGTACGGTCTGTTTGGTGTCCGTGCCGGCGACGATGTCGGCGGGCTTGGCGTCGATGGCCTGGAAACCGTTCTGGCCGATGGTCGGGGCGCACGCGGCCGTGAGGGCCGTGGCCGACAGAACGGCGATAAGGAGCTTGGAACGGAGCATTTGCGGCGCCTGCGACTTCAACAAGGTCTTTGACCTAACCGGACCCGAGCCTTAGTTCAACGGCGCGGCGGAAAAGGGGCCGCATGATCATGCTTCAGAATCTGTTCCGTACCCGTCCCCGAGAGCGCCTCGGCCAGCCGCTGTATGAACTGGCGGTGCGTCAGGCGCGCGAGCCGGCCTTCTATACGCAACTGGGCGTCGCCGACCGCATCGACGCGCGGTTTGAGCTCTACACCCTGCACGTGCTGCTGCTGGTCATGCGGCTGCGCGACGAAGGCGAGCGCGGGGCCGAGGCGGGGCAGGACCTGTTCGACACCTATGTCTCGGCGCTGGACCACGCCCTGCGCGAACTGGGCGTCGGCGATATTTCGGTGGGCAAGAAAATGCGCAAACTGGGCGAGGCCCTGTATGGCCGGATGACGACCTGGGAGGCGTCGCTTCGCGATGGCGACGCCACGATCCTGTCTGCGGGGCTGGCGCGTAACATTTACGAGAGCGAGGACGCTGCCGCGGGTGAGCGGCTGGCCGACTACGCACTGTCCAGCCGGGCTCGTCTGGCGGCGCAGGATTTTGATGCGGTCGTGGCCGCTCCCGACTGGGCGGAGACAGCCGAATGACCGTTCCCAGCCTTCCCTACAGCGAGCCCGTCCGCCTGCATCAGGTCGCCGGTGGGGTGAAAAGGACGCTGGAGCCCGATGCGGCGGCCCGGGCGCGGATCGCCAGGGCGCTGGATCTGGCCTCGCTGGATTCGTTCACCGCCGAGATGGATCTGGCTCCAAACTCAGCCGGCTGGCGGCTGTCCGGGCGGGTTCGGGCCAGTCTGGCGCAGACCTGCGGCATCACGCTGGAGCCGCTGCCGGTCGAGATCGACGCGCCGTTCTCGGTCTCCCTGGCCGAGGCGGTGGACGAGGATTCGGACGAGATCATCATCACCATGGACGACGAATCGCCGGACCTGATCGAGGACGGCCAGATCGACCTCGGCCAGTACGCAGTCGAACAGCTGGCGTTGCGGCTGGACCCGTTCCCCCGCAAGCCCGGCGCCGAGTTCGTGCAACCGCCGGAACCCGCCGAAATCTCGCCCTTTGCGGTGCTGAAGCAACTCAGGCCCAACGACGAAGGTTGACGCAGCGGCGGCGCGGTTGCATCCCCCCGCTGCGGCGCTATCGTCGCCTTACTGACAAGCGCCGCACCGGCGGCGCGACGGAGTCGAAACGGCTTGTCATCCCCGATCCTGATTTCGCTCGACGCCATGGGCGGAGACCACGGTCCATCGGTCGTGGTCGGCGGCGTCCGCGACTACCGCAAACGCAACGGCGGCGAGGGCGTGCGCTTTCTGCTGCACGGCGACGAGACGGCGATCCGCGCCGAGATGGCCAAATGCACGCTGACGGATGACGTCTGCATCGTCAGGCATACCGACAAGACGATCGCCATGGACGAAAAGCCGGCCCAGGCGATGCGTCGCGGCAAGGGCTCGAGCCTGTGGAACGCCATCGAGGCGGTGAAATCGGGCGAGGCCGGGGCGGTCGTCTCGGCAGGCAACACCGGCGCCCTGATGGCGATTTCCAAACTGCTGCTGCGGATGTCTGCGCCCGGACTGGAGCGGCCGGCCATCGTCGCCGGCTGGCCGACGCCCAGAGGCGTCACCGCCGTGCTGGACGTCGGGGCCAATGTCGAGAGCGACGCGGCCCAGCTGGTCGAATTCGCCATCATGGGCGAGGCCTTCATGACCGCTGTTCATCACATCAGGAAGCCGACCATCGGCATCCTGAACGTCGGCTCCGAGGACATGAAGGGCCACGAGGAGGTGCGCGAGGCGGCGCGTCTGCTGCGCGAAGGCGGCTTCGGACTGGACTATTTCGGCTTCGTCGAGGGCACGGACATCGCCAAGGGCACCGTGGACGTGGTCGTGACGGACGGCTTCACCGGCAATATCGCTCTGAAGACCGCCGAAGGCGTGGCCAAATTCATCGCGGGGCTGTTGAAGGAAGCGCTGAGCTCGAGCGTGACTTCCAAGGCGGGTGCGCTGCTGGCCATGCCGGCGTTGAAGCGGATGAGCCAGAAGATCGACCCTAACGCCAACAATGGCGGGCCGCTGCTGGGCCTGAACGGGATCGTGGTGAAAAGCCATGGCGGCGCCACACCGGCCGGCTATGGCGCGGCCATCCGGGTTGCTGTCGAACTGGCCCGGAGCGATTATCTGATCAAGGTCAGCGACAGTTTCAGCCGCCTGACCGCCGTACTCGAACAGCCGCCCGCACTCGCCGCGGACCCGGCGATGGAGACTCCCCAGTGAGCGTCATTCGCAGCGCCGTGACCGGCGTCGGCTCATTTCTGCCGGAACAGGTCGTGACCAACGCCGACCTGGCGAAGTTCGTCGACACCTCCGACGAGTGGATCCAGGAACGCACCGGCATCCGTCAACGCCACAAGGCGCGCGACGACCAGCCGACCAGCGATCTGGCCGTCGAGGCGGCGAAGAAGGCCCTGGTCGACGCCGGCCGGACGCCGGCAGAGGTCGACATGATCATCGTCGCCACGACCACGCCCGACATGACCTTCCCGTCGGTCGCCTCGATCGTGCAGCGCAAGATCGGCGCGCCGACCTGTATCGCCTTCGACGTCCAGGCCGTGTGCTCGGGCTTCGTCTATGCGCTGAGCGTGGCTGACGGCTTCGTGGCGCGGGGCCTGTCGAAATGCGCGCTTGTGATCGGCGCCGAGGAGATGACCCGGCTGATGGACTGGACCGACCGGTCGACCTGCGTCCTGTTCGGCGACGGGGCCGGGGCGGTCGTCGTCGAGCCGCACGAAGGGCAGGGGACCAAGGACGACAAGGGGCTGCTGGGCTTCGCCCTGCGCAGCGACGGGACCAAGACCGATCTGCTGTATGTCGATGGCGGACCCGCCACCACGGGCACGGTCGGCCATTTGCGGATGGCGGGAAATCAGGTCTTCCGGCACGCCGTGGTCAATATCGCCGAGGCCATCACCGCCTGCTGCGCCGCCTCGAACATCGAGATCGCGGATGTCGACTGGTTCGTGCCGCATCAGGCCAACCAGCGTATCATTAAGGGCGTGGGAGACCGGCTGGGGCTGGACGAGCACAAGGTGATCTCGACCGTCGCCATGCACGCCAACACCTCGGCCGCCTCGATCCCGCTGGCGCTCGACGCGGCCATCCGCGATGGTCGCATCAAGCGCGGCGATCTGGTGCTGCTGGAGGCCATGGGCGGCGGGCTGACCTGGGGTGCCTGCGCGTTTCGTCTCTAAGGTCTGATTCCGGCTTTCCATTTGACGACGCTTGCCCTTTTATGTCGGCAACCGACCTTTGGAGGGGAGCGGACCTTGCCCGAACACCAGACCCTGACGCGCGCGGACCTGTGTGAAGCGGTGCACGAGGAAGTCGGCCTTTCCCGGCAGGAGTGCTCATCACTGGTCGAACGCACCCTCGAACTGATCATCGAATCGCTGGAGCGTGGCGAAACGGTCAAGCTTTCCGGGTTCGGCGTCTTCCAGGTGCGCGAGAAGCGCGCGCGGATGGGCCGCAATCCGAAGACCGGTCAGCCGGCGGCCATCCACCCGCGCCGGGTCATCAGCTTCCGCGCCTCGCAGATCATGAAGGGCCGGGTTCACGACGCAGTCGTGCCCGCCTGATCGTGGCCAAGAGCCCCAACGCCTTCCGGACCATTTCAGAAGCCTCTGACGAGGTCGGCGCGCCCCAGCATGTGCTGCGCTTCTGGGAGACCAAATTTCCGTTCCTGACGCCGCTCAAGCGGGCCGGGGGGCGACGCTTCTACCGCCCGCAGGACATCGTGGTGCTGAAGGCCGTCAAACGGCTGCTGCACGAGGAAGGCCTGACCATCAAGGGCGTCCAGCGGCTGCACAAGGAGCAGGGGCTGAAGCGTCTGGCCCACTACGGCGATCCCGACGGGACGGTGATGTTCGAGCCGGAGGGGGCCGCGCCCGCCGAGGTTTCCGCCCCGTCCAGCGCCCGGTCCGCCGCTGCGCCGTCGTCCGTCCGCCTGCGTCAGGTGCTGGCCGAACTGGAAGGCGCGCGGGCCCGTCTGGAAGCCGTCCTGTCGAGAAGCGCCTGAGGGCTGCTTTTTCAGTTTGCGGCGCCGCGAACCCCGTCTATAGGGAGCGCCTCTCGGAGCGTGGCGCAGCCTGGTAGCGCACTTGACTGGGGGTCAAGGGGTCGCAGGTTCGAATCCTGTCGCTCCGACCATCTTCCTCAATGAAGACGGTTGGTTGAAGGGGTCGCCTCAGGGCGGCCCCTTTGCAATTGGGCGGCTATTTCTTCCCGCCCTCGGCCCAGCGGAACAGCGGGTAGAGCGGAACACCCCAGCCGATGCCGGCGACGGCATAGACCAGCAGGTCGATCAGCGGCGATGCCGGAAGCAGGCCGCGAATGGCGATCGCGCCCCAGATCCAGACGATGAGGAAGACGATCACGCCCAGCATGGCGACGAATCGGCGCGTGCGCGGCCCCACGGTCAGCGCTTGCTGCGGAACAGGAAGAAGCCGCCCAGCGCCAGGGCCGAGGCGGCCAGCGACCAAGCGACCCAGCCCCACTCGTCCATCGTGCCGATGGTGAAGACGCGGATGGCCAGGAACCAGCCGGCGACAGCCGCGACGCCCGACACCAGCGAGGTCGCGAACAGACCGCGGCGGCCGGTGAACAGGTCGGCCAGCCAGGCGAGGGCGAAGGCGCCCAGAACGGCGGCGGCGATGTCGGCGTACTGCAAGGGCCTCTCCTGACGTGTGGCGATGCGACGCCGAAAAGCGACTCGATCTCGCCGCACCGGGCGGGCATACCGCTCAGGTCGGCGTCGGACCAGTGACGCATCGGCACTGTAACGAGCGGGACGGCAGGCGTCGAATGAAGCGTTTCATCGGGGGGGATCAGAGCCGGGCCGTGGCCATCTGGCTGTTCGCCTGCGCCGTGCTGGTGTTCGCCATGGTCGTGGTCGGGGGGGTGACCCGCCTGACCGGATCGGGCCTGTCGATCACCGAGTGGAAGCCGATCATGGGGGCCTTGCCGCCGATGAACGCGGCCGACTGGAATGAGGCGTTCGAGAAATACCGGGCCATCCCGCAATACGCCCAGGTCAATGCCGGCATGAGCATGGGCGAGTTCCAGGGGATCTTCTGGTGGGAGTGGGCGCACCGGCTGCTGGGGCGGCTGATCGGGGCGGCGTTCTTCCTGCCGTTCGTGGTGTTTCTGATTCTCCGCCGGATGCCGCGGCGCCTGATCGTTCGGTGCGCGGTGCTGCTGACGCTGGGCGGGCTGCAGGGGTTCATCGGCTGGTGGATGGTGTCCAGCGGCCTGTCGGAACGGGTGGATGTGGCCCCGGAACGGCTGGCGACGCATCTGGGTCTGGCGCTGCTGATCTTCATGGGCCTGATCTGGACCGGGCTGGAGGCGTGGAACGGCGAGGCCCATTCGCGGGCGCCGCAGGGCTGGAGCCGGGGCGCGGCGATCCTGCTGGGCGCCGTCTTCCTGCAGTGCCTGCTGGGTGGGCTGGTCGCCGGGGCCAAGGCCGGGTTCGTCTACACCGACTGGCCGATGATGAACGGGGCTGTGTTGGCGCCGGTGGAGTGGAGCAAGGGGGCGCTGGCCTTCCTGCACGACCAGGCGCTGGTGCAGTTCAATCACCGGATCTGGGCCTATGCCCTGCTGATCGGCGGCACGCTCTATGCGGTGCAGGCGTGGCGGTGGCGGTTGGCCGAGGGGCTGGGCGTTTCAGCCTTTGTCGTGGCCGCCGTGCTGTGGCTGCAGGCGCTGCTGGGCATGGTGACGCTGATCCACGCCGTGCCGCTGTGGCTCGGCGCCCTGCATCAGGCGGGGGCTGTGGCCGTGCTGACGGCCGCGACGGTGAACCTGTGGCTCGTGCGGCGTTCGCAGGCGCGGCTGTTTACGTCCGGACCGAGGTCCAGGGGCCTCTGATCGCCAGGGTGATGCCCGGGTACTGGATGTTGACGAAAAGGACGCTGGCGTCGGGCGAGAAGACGCAGCCGCACAGTTCCGAATTGCCGTGGAAGACGTTGCGGCCGATGGCGTAGACGCGGCCGTCGGGCGTGACGCCCTTCAGGTGGTTGCGCGTCTCGCTGGAATAGGTGTCCTCGCAGACGATCAGATGGCCCCACGGCGCGACCGTCAGGTTGTCGCCCATGTTCATTGTCTTCTCGTCGGTCGACTCCAGAAAAAGCTGGATGCGACCGGGACGACGGGCGCGGCCGTTGGCGCTTTCGCCCGCCGGAGGGACGTAGCGCAGGATCTGGCCGCGCTTGATCGGGCCGCCCGACTTGGCCGTGAGATACATCTCGCCCTTGTCGAAATGGATGCCTTCGCCGCCGTTGAAGATGGCGGCGCCAGCGGCGCGGCCCCGGGCGCGCAGGTCGCGATTGGGGCTTTCCACGTCATCGAGGTCGAACCAGACCGCCTCGCGCCAGTCGCCGACAGACCAGAGCCGGGTCTCGTTGTTCGAACTGTCGGCTCCGGGCGCGTTCCTGAAGCCGAGCGCCTGAAGCCGGCCGCCCTCGGCCAGCTTGCCGGGCGTCTTCGGGATGAACCGGTAAAACAGGCCGTCGGTCTGGTCCTCGGTCAGATAGACAATGCCGGTGCGGGGATCGATGCAAACGGCCTCATGATCGAAACGGCCCATGGCCTTGAGCGGCACGGGATCGACGAGACCGGTCGCGGCAGCGGGCACTTCGAAGACGTAGCCGTGCTCGCGATTGACGTTGTGGGTGTCCGGCTGCGCCTCGGTCTCCTCGCATGTCAGCCAGCTGCCCCAGGGCGTCTGGCCGCCGCAGCAGTTGGTCGCGGTGCCGGCGAGGCTGAGGTGCTGGCGGACGGTCTGGCGGGTTTCGAGATCATAGATCAGCGTCGTGGTGCCGCCGGGCAGGGGGCGGCCATCCTTGTAGGTGTCATAGGCCTTGCTCGCGTCCAGCAGGTGCAGGCGCTCCTGATGCAGACCGCCGGGGCCCCAGTTGGCGTGGGTCAGGGACTTGGGTGTCAGCTCGTGGTTGCGGACGAGCGCGACGCGCGATCCCTCCATGGCGAAACAGCCCATGCCGTCGAACTGGCCCGGCACCCGCAGGCCGTCGTCCATGATCTCGCCGCCCTGGGAGATGACCTGGTAGGTGAAGCCCTCTGGCAGGTCGAACAGGCCGTTCGGATCGCTGATCAGCGGGCCATAGCCGTGCGCCTGATTGACGTAGGTTTCCTCTGCCGGAGCGGCCGGCGTCTGGGCGCGGACATTGCGGGCCAGGCCGGTGAAGGCGAGGGCGGCGGCCGAGCCGGCGATCAGATCACGACGATGGGGACGCATGGAGACTCCGGATTTGATGGCGACGCTTATGGCGGGGCCGCGCGTCCGGGTCATCATGGTTCTGTGACGGCCCAGCCAGCCGCTCAATCTTTTAGCGCCCGCCCCGCAACGACGGCCTTGGCGCCGAATTTCGCGCGCAGGGCGTCGATGGCGGTTTCGGTTTTCAGGGCCCGCGTTTCGGGGGTGTCGAACAGGGCGGGGGCGTCGATGGCGTCGACGACCTCGCCCATGCCGATGCCGATGAGACGGTAGGGGCGGCCCAGTTCGGGAGCCATCAGGGCGCGGCCGGCGGCGAACAGGGCGCGGGCGGTCTGGACGGGTTCTGGCAGGGAGACGCGGCGGGTGACGATCTTGAAGTCTGTGCGGCGCAGCTTGAGCACGATGACGCGGCTGGCAACGCCGTCGCGCCGGGCCTTGGAGGCCAGTTTCTCGCACAGGGGCCAGAGCTCGGCCTCGAGATCCTCCGCCGAGGTCAGGTCTTCGTTGAAGGTCGTTTCCGCGCTCATGCCCTTGCGGTCGTGGGTCGGATTGACGAGCCGGGCGTCGCGGCCGTGGGCGAGGTCGTGCAGGCGTAGCCCGGTCTCGCCATAGCGTTTGACCAGATCGCGCACGTCGGCGGCGGCAAGATCGCCGACGGTGGCGAAGCCGTCGCTATTGAGCGTTTTGGCGAAGACCGGGCCGACGCCGGGCAGGATGCGGATGGGTCTGGGCGCGAGAACATCTTTCGCCTCGGAGCCGAGGACGGAGAAGCCGCGCGGCTTGTCGAGTTCGGAGGCGACCTTGGCGAGGAAGCGGTTCGTGGCGAGGCCGATGGAAACGGTCAGGCCGGTGTCTTCCTCGATCTGCTTCTGCAGGCGGATCAGCTGGAACGCCGGCGGGCCGCCGTTCAGCCGTTCGGTGCCGGCCAAGCCGATCCAGGCCTCGTCCAGCGAGAGGGTCTGGACCAGTGGTGTCAGCTTGCCGACAGCGCCGAAGATGGCCTCGCTGGCGGCGATATATTTGCGGAAGTCGGGCTTGATGACAACGGCGTCGGGACAGGCCTTCAGCGCCTTGAACATCGGCATGGCCGAGTGCACGCCGTACTGGCGAGCGACGTAGCAGCAGGTCGAGACCACGCCGCGCTTGCCCCCGCCCACGATGACGGGCCTGTCGCGCAGTTCGGGCCGGTCGCGCTTCTCCACCGAGGCGTAGAAGGCGTCGCAGTCCAGATGGGCGATGGTCAGCTGGTCCAGCTCGTCGTGGCAGACCATGCGGCGCGAATCGCAGTTCGGGCACCGGTCGACCCTGTGGTCGCCGGTCCAGAAACAGTCGCGGCAGATGGCGCGGATCGGCACGTTTGAGGCCCTGTAGCGTCGCTTCACGCCAACTTAAGACCCGTCGGGCCACAGTGCACGGAGAAGGCGACAAGCCTCCGTGCAGCCGCACTCCATGAGGCGACAGGCCAGGTGATGATGTCCAAGAAAGTCCTCATCGTCGAGGATAACGAGCTGAACATGAAGCTCTTTCATGATCTGCTCGATTCCCAGGGCTACGAGACGCTGCAGACCCGGGAAGGTCTACAGGCGCTGGCTCTGGCGCGCCTGCACAAGCCCGACCTGATCCTGATGGACATCCAGCTGCCGGAAATCAGCGGACTGGAAGTGACCAAATGGCTGAAGGACGACGAGGAACTGAGCCACATTCCCGTCGTCGCCGTCACCGCCTTCGCCATGAAGGGCGACGAGGAGCGTATCCGCCAGGGCGGGTGCGAGGCTTACATCTCCAAGCCTATCTCGGTGATGCATTTCCTCGACGTGGTTCGGAAACATCTGGGGTAGGACGATGACGGCGCGCATTCTTGTCGTTGACGATGTCGAACCGAACGTCCGCCTCCTCGAGGCCAAGCTGACGCTCGAATACTATGAGGTGCTGACCGCCTGCGATGGCGCGACGGCGCTGCAGATCGCGTCGGACGAACGGCCCGACATCATCCTGCTGGATGTCATGATGCCCGGCATGGACGGGTTCGAAACCTGCAGGCGCCTGAAGGCCGACCCCGTGACCCGGCATATTCCCGTCGTGCTGGTGACGGCGCTGGACGGGCGCGAGGACAAGATCAAGGGACTGGACGCCGGGGCCGACGACTTCGTCACCAAGCCGATCGACGACGTCATCCTGTTCGCCCGCGTGAAGTCGCTGGTGCGGCTGAAGTCGGTGATGGACGAGTTGCGCGAGCGCGAGGAAAGCGGCCGCAAGCTGGGCGTCGACACGGATGGTGCGGGCCGTTTGCGCGGCTCGGGCGGACGGGTGCTGATCGTCGATGACAATTTGCGCCAGGCCGAGAAGATGGTCGAGCATCTGGCCGGCGAGCACCGGCCGACGGTGGAATCCGATCCGGCCGCGGCGCTGATCGCGGCCCGCGGCCCGGTCGATTTGATGATCGTCAATGTGTCGAGTTCGGAGTTCGACGGCCTGAGGTTCGTGGCCCAGATACGTTCGACCGAGGCTTCGCGCCGTCTGCCCATCCTGGCGGTCGTCGATCAGGCCGACCGGCCCCGGCTGCTGAAGGCGCTGGAACTGGGCGTCAACGACATCCTGCCCCGGCCCGTGGATCCGGAGGAACTGGCGGCGCGGACGCTGACCCAGATCAAGCGCAAACGCTACGCCGACTTCCTGAAGCAGAAGCTGGACTACAGCCTCGAGATGGCGGTCACGGACGCCCTGACGGGGCTGCACAACCGCCGCTACATGGCCGGGCAGCTGCAGGGGCTGATGAACCGGGCCGGGCAGGGGGGCGAGGGCGTCGCCGTGCTGGTCATGGACATCGACCATTTCAAGCTGGTCAACGACGGATTTGGCCACGACGCCGGCGACGAGGTGCTGCGTGAGTTCGCGGTGCGGCTGGCGACAAATGTGCGGGCCATCGACCTCCCGTGCCGTCTGGGAGGCGAGGAGTTCGTGGTGGTCATGCCCGGCGCGAGCATGGAGGACGCGGTGCGCGTCGCCGACCGCATCCGCCGCGACGTGGCCTCGCAGCCGTTCCCGATCATGAACGGCGCAGAGGGGCTGACGATCACGGTATCGATCGGCGTGGCGTCCAGCGACGGCAATGGCGACACCCCCGAGGCCCTGCTGAAGCGGGCCGACGAGGGCGTCTATGAGGCCAAGGCCCACGGGCGGAACCAGGTCATCGCCCGCGCGGCCTAGGCGTCAGCGACTCATCCAGGGCTTGGACTTGCCGGTGGCGATCCGTGCGGCCTGTTCGCGCTGAAAGCGGCCGCCGCGCGGCGGCTTTTCCCGCGCCTCGATCGCCGCTTTCTTGAGCCGGAGCGCCCGCTGGACGGGGCTCTCGGCCAGCGTATCGGGAACCAGCGGTTCGTCGGTCGGGTCAGTCATCACATCAGTCTAGCACGCCAAAGAAAAACGCCCGGTGTTTCCACCGGGCGTTCTGCAATCCTCGGATCGGCCTCGCTTCGCTCGTTGTCCGAGGAAGACGAGGTCATAAGGCGAGCCTTACTTGATCTTGCCTTCCTTGAACTCGACGTGCTTGCGCACGACGGGGTCGTACTTCTTGACGACCATTTTCTCGGTCATGGTACGGGCGTTCTTCTTGGTGACGTAGAAGAAGCCGGTGTCGGCCGTGGAGTTCAGACGGATCTTGATTGAGGCGGGCTTGGCCATCGGGAATTACCTTTGCGACGGCGAAAGCCGCTGGAAATAAGAGGCGCGGAACATACTCAGGCGCGGCCGGAAGTCAACGACGACTTGCGGCCTTCCATTCGCCGAGCTTCCTGACGGTAGCGCAGGCGGGCGAACCGTCCTTGCCGCGGCCGGGCAGATGGACTTCCAGAACCGCGCCGGGGACCAGCAGGGCGGGCGGGATGTCGTGGATGTCGATCTTGGCCCGGCGGCTCCAGACGCTGGCGTGGTCGCCCGCCGAGGCGCCGATGCGGATGTAGACGAAGCGGCGCTGCGGACCTTCGCGGCGCACGAACGGACCGGTCATGCGGCCGTCGGGGTGCAGGGTAATGGGCGCCTCGAACGAGATCGGCCCGTCGCCAGCCGTGACGGGCTCGAACGGCATGTCGTCCTTCTGGAGGCTGTAGCGCACTCCGGGAACCGGATTGTCGATGGTGAGGCGAAGCGTCACGGCAGCGGTCATGCAGACAGGTTAGGCGCAACGTGATCGCCATGCGAGGCTGCGTCCATGAAACAGATCGTCGTTATCGCCGCCGCCGCCATCGCCCTGTCCGCCTGCGCCACGGCGCCGGCCCCCGTTTCGCCGCAGGACGCCTTCTTCGCCAATCTTACGGCCCTGTGCGGCCAGAGGTTCGAGGGGCGGGTGGCGACCACGGACGCCGCTGACGCCGACTTCGCCCGGTCGCGGCTGCTGATGCATGTGCGCGACTGCTCGGCGAACGAGGTGCGGATCCCGTTTTGGGTAGGCGAGAACCGGTCGCGGACCTGGGTCATCACCCGGACAGCCTCGGGCCTGCGGCTCAAGCACGATCACCGGCATGAAGACGGGACCGAGGACGAACTGAGCCAGTACGGCGGCGACACGGCGAACGCAGGCACGGCGACGCGTCAGGAATTCCCGGTCGACCAGTTCTCGAAGGACCTGTTCACGCGCCGCAATGCGACGGTGTCCAACACCAACGTCTGGGCCGTCGAGGTCCGGCCTGCGGAAACCTTCGCCTATGAGCTGCGCCGGCCGAATCGCTATCTGCGGGTCGAGTTCGACCTGGCGCGGCCGGTGACCGACTAACCCGCCGCCATCACGCCGCAGACGACCCGGTCGCCGGCCCCGCCGATCGGCTGGCTGGTCTGGTCGTCCATATTGGCGTGGATGACGAGGGCCGAGCCGTCGGCGTCCCACAACCACTCGCCGGGGCCGTTGCGGGCGATTCGGGCGCGGGTGGTGAAGACCTCGGCGTTCACCCGGCCCTGGGCGTCGGCGAAGACATTGGGCAGGTCGCCGTCGTCGGGACCATCAGCGTTAAGGAGGCCGTGGGGCGCCTTGGGCTCGCCGTGGTTGATGTGGCCGCCGGCCGAGGTGAAGGGGGCGGCGCACTGGCCGGTGGCGTGGATGTGGACGCCGTGCCAGCCCGGCGTCAGGCCCTCGGCCTCGATACGCATCAAAAGGCCCGTGGCGCCCTGCGTCAGGATGGCCCGGCCGACTCGCGCGCCGGTGGCGTTCATCAGCGTGGCCTCGCCGAAATCGCCAATGACGGCGCGCGAGGGATGATACGAGTGCTCCACCCCGTTGACTGTGACGCAGCCTCCCAGGGCGGCGATCAGGGGCAGGGCGGCGAGGGCGGAGAGGCGGGCGAGGCGCATGGTCTGGAATCCTTGTCTGGACGGAGCGTTTCCGGGCGGCCCGGCTTTGCCACGGAGGGCTCTGGATGCTAGAAAACCCGTTCGCGGATCACGTTCCGATTCCGGCCATTTAAAGCCTGATTTCCTTGACTGACGACAGCTATAACGACGCGCTTCCCCCGGTTTCCGGCGGCGGCGGCGGCGACATCTCCACCATCACCATCGAAGACGAGCTGAGGCGCTCGTATCTCGACTACGCCATGAGCGTGATCGTGAGCCGCGCCCTGCCGGACGCGCGTGACGGGCTGAAGCCCGTGCACCGCCGCATCCTGTATTCGATGCACGACCTGAAGATGACGCCGGACCGCGCCTATTCGAAATGCGCGCGGGTCGTCGGCGACGTGCTGGGCCGGTTCCACCCGCACGGCGACGCCTCGGTCTATATGGCGCTGGTGCGCATGGCCCAGCCGTTCTCGATGGGGCTGATGCTGGTCGACGGCCAGGGCAATTTCGGCTCGGTCGACGGCGATATGCCGGCCTCGATGCGATACACCGAGGCCCGGATGGCGCCGGCGGCCTCGGCCCTGCTGACCGACATCGACAAGGACACCGTCGATTTCCAGCCGAACTACGACGAGAAGGAGCTGGAGCCCGTCGTCCTGCCGGCGCGGATCCCGAACCTGCTGGTCAACGGCGCGGGCGGCATCGCCGTCGGCATGGCGACCAACATCCCGCCGCATAACCTCGGCGAGATCATCGACGCCTGCGTGGCCCTGCTGGACGATCCGAACGTCAGCGACGACGCCCTGCTGGACATCGTGCCCGGTCCCGACTTCCCGACCGGCGGCGAAATCATGGGCCGCACCGCGCCGCGCAACGCCCTGCGCGACGGCCGTGGCTCGGTCATGGTGCGCGGCGTCGCCACCATCGAGACGATCCGCAAGGACCGCGAAGCCATCGTGGTCACCCAGTTGCCCTTCCAGGTCAACAAACAGACCCTGATCGAGCGCATCGTCGAAATGGTCCGCGAGAAGCGGATCGAGGGCATCTCCGACGTCCGCGACGAATCCGACCGCGACGGCATGCGGATGGTCATCGAGCTGAAGCGCGACGCGTCCGGCGATGTGGTTCTGAACCAGCTGTGGCGCTTTACCGCCATGCAGAGCTCGTTCGGCGTCAACATGCTGGCCCTGAACCACGGCCGCCCGCAGCAGATGGGGCTGCGCCAGCTGCTGGAAGCCTTCCTGGAGTTCCGGGAAGAGGTGGTCGTCCGCCGCATCAAGTTCGAACTGGCCAAGGCCCGCGACCGCGGCCACGTGCTGGTCGGTCTGGCTGTGGCCGTGGCCAATATCGACGAGGTCATCCACATCATCCGCTCGTCGGCCGATCCGGCCGAGGCGCGCGAGCGGCTGCAGGCCAAGGCCTGGCCGGTGGGCGACATGATCGCGCTGATCGAGCTGATCGCCGACCCGCGCTCCATGCTGGTCGACGGCGACAAGCTGAACCTGACGGACGAGCAGGCGCGTGCCATTCTGGGCCTGACCCTGAGCCGCCTTACGGGGCTGGGCCGAGACGACATCTTCGGAGAGGCGCGCGGTCTGGCCGACACCATCCAGGGCCACCTGACCCTGCTGAGCGACCGCGCCAACATCCTGGCCGTGATCCGCGAGGATCTGCTGCTGGTGAAGGAGGAGTTCGCCGTTCCACGCCGCACGATCATCGGCGAGGGCGATTTCGAACTGGAAGACGAGGACCTGATCCCGCGCGAGGATATGGTCGTGACGGTCACCCACGGCGGCTACGTCAAGCGCGTGGCGCTGAACGCCTATCGGACCCAGCATCGCGGCGGCAAGGGCCGTTCGGGCGTGGCGATGAAGGAGGACGACGCCGTCGTCGGCGTCTTCTCGGCCTCGACCCACACGCCGGTGCTGTTCTTCGCCACCAACGGCAAGGCCTACAAGCTGAAGACCTGGCGGCTGCCGCTGGGCAATCCGCAGTCGCGCGGCAAGGCGTTCGTCAATCTGCTGCCGATCGAGCCCGGCGATTCGATCATGAACGTCCTGCCGCTGCCCGAGGACGAGTCCGAATGGGCCAACCTCGACATCATGTTCGCGACGCGGTCGGGCGACGTGCGCCGGAACAAGCTGAGCGATTTCGCCACCGTCAACCGGGCCGGCAAGATCGCCATGAAGCTGGAAGACGGCGACCACATGGTCGGCGTGGCCCTGTGCACCGCCGAGGACGACGTCATGCTGACGACCGCCCTGGGTCGGGCCATCCGCTTCAAGGCTGACGACGTGCGCGTGTTCAAGGGCCGCGATTCGACCGGCGTGCGAGGCGTGCGTCTGCAAAAGGACGACGAGGTTATCTCCATGGCCGTGCTGGGCCGCGTCGACGCGACACCGGACGAGCGCGCCGCCTATGTCAAACACGCCTCGGCCATGCGCCGGGCTACGGACGGCGATGACGAGACTCCGACGGTCGAGGCCGACGACGAGGGCGGCGAAGGCTCCGCCGATGCCGCGCTGAGCGTCGAGCGCATCGCAGAACTGGGCGCGGCCGAGCAGTTCATTCTGACGGTGACAGACACCGGCTTCGGCAAGCGGTCGTCGGCGTATGAGTACCGGCGTACGGGCCGGGGCGGGCAGGGGCTGACGGCCCACGGTCTTGGCGGCCGCGCGGGTACGCGTCTGGCGGCGTCCTTCCCGGTCGAGGAGGGCGATGAGCTGCTGCTGGTTACCTCGGGCGGGCAGATGATCCGCACGCCCGTGGGACAGGTTCGCATCGTCGGCCGGTCGAGCCAGGGCGTGACCATCTTCCGCACCGCTGAGGGCGAGCGGGTCGTGTCCGTGGAGCGGTTGCCCGACAGCGGCGGCGGTGACGATGTGGCCGGTGAGGTTGAAGCGGACGGTGAGGGCGGCGAAAGCTGATTGCACGACCCCTCTTGGTCGACGCATGCTGATGCGTCGATTGGGGGGACGTAATGTTGCGCTATTTGCTGCTTGTACTAACGCTTTGTCTCGGCGCATGCGCGTTGCCAAAGGCGGACCCCGAGCGCGAGGCGCAGGCGGACAAGGTCTATGAGGCCGTTCGCCGCGATGATCTCTCCGCCTTGAAGGCGATGGCGACGCCGTCCCTCGAGTCGCAGGCCTTGCCTGAACCGTTTCAGGCGTTGCAGCGTCATGTCCACGTCAGCACGCCGACGGCGGCCGAGACCATCGGCTGGGGAAGCGATGTGTCGACGACGCATGGCGCGAGCTATCGCATCGTCCGGGGGTACACCCATCCAGAGGGTCGTGTAGAAACCGAGGTGCTGATGGTCCGAGACCCACAGGGTGCATGGCGGGTCGACAGCTTCAGGGCTGTCCGGGTGACAGCGGCGCTGGTGCGCGCCGCCGAAGGACAGGCCGCCGCGGCGCGCTTCACGCTGGCGGGAAAGACTCCGGCCCATTACCTGATCCTGGCTGGAGCCGTTCTGTCTGCGGCTCTGTGTCTGGGTTCGGCGGTCGTCGCAGGCTTCCGCAGACGTTGGGGATGGATGATCCTGAACCTCTTCGGCATCGGTCAGTTCACACTGAACTGGACGACGGGCGCAGTAGGATTCCAACCCATCTATTTCGCCATCTTCGGCGCGGGTTTCCTGAAGGGAATGGGCCCCGCTGATCCCTTATGGATCATGGCGTCCTTCCCGATACCGGCTGTTCTGTTCTGGAGCTTGGGCCGGTGGCGGAAGAAGGCGCCCAAGCGGAAGGTCCGGCAGGCGTCGGGCGCGGTTGAAGAGGCTCCTGACCTTTGAGCCTGACCTTGCTCATCGACGGCGCGCCGGCCACACCGGACGATCTGACCCATGTGGCCTTGGTCAACTACGGCGCCTACACGTCGTTTCGCGTCGAACGGGGAGGGGTGCGCGGGCTGGACCTGCATCTGGCGCGGCTCGAGGCCGAGGCGGTCGAGCTGTTCGGCGAACCCGTGGGCGAGACGCGTTTGCGCGAGCTGATGCGGGCGGCCGCGGGCGAGCGCGGGGACTGCTGGCTGCGGGTCAGCCTGTTTTCGCCGGAGATCGGGCCGCGGACGCCGGACTGGAGCGGTCGGCCCAAGGTGATGATCGCCGCGTCGCCGCCACCTAAGCCGTTGGCCGACAGCGTGCGCCTGCAGGTCCAGACCTATGGCCGCGAGGCGCCGCATCTGAAGCATGTCGCGACGTTCGGCCTGATCCGTGCACGACGTCTGGCGCGCCGCGCGGGCTGCGACGATGCCCTGTTCGTGGATGCAGGCGGTTATGTTTCCGAGGGAAGTCTCTGGAATATCGGTTTTGTCTGTGGAAGCGAGGTGGTGTGGCCGCAGGCGCCGATGCTGGCGGGGGTGGCCCAGGCGCTGGTGCAGCGCGGCCTCCAACACTCCGGACTGACCGGCCGAACCGAGCCCGTTCATGTCGACGACCTGGCTGGTTTCGAAGGCGCCTTCATCTGCAACAGCGCGACGCCGGCCTGCGCCGTAACCATGGTCAGCGAGCATGCGTTCGCGACGGACCCCGCAATGATCGACCGACTTCAGGCGGCATGGGCGTCGAACCCGGTCCAACCGATCTAGGCTGTGGCGGCGGCGGCTGCTAAACCGCTGGAAAGCGGGGAGGACTGCATGCGCATCGGCCTGTATCCGGGCACGTTCGATCCCGTGACCAACGGACATATGGACATCATCGGCCGTGCGGTGAAGCTGGTCGACAGGCTGGTCATCGGCGTGGCCCGCAACGACGACAAGGGTCCGCTGTTCAGGACGGACGAGCGGGTCGAAATGGTCCGGGCCGAGGTCGCCCATCTGGGCGACAAGGTCGAGGTCCGGGCCTTTTCCACACTGCTGATGCATTTCGCCGAGGAACTGGACGCCAGCATCATTGTGCGGGGCCTGCGCGCCGTCGCCGACTTCGAATACGAATTCCAGATGACGGCGATGAACCAGCGCCTCAATGCCGACATCGAGACGGTCTTCCTGATGGCCGACCCGCGGCATCAGGCGATCGCCTCGCGGCTGGTCAAGGAGATCGCCCGTCTGGACGGCGCGATCGACAGTTTCGTCAGCCCGGCCGTCGCCAAGGCGGTCCGGGACAAGGTCAAGGGATAATATGAGCCTCCGTATCGCAACCATCTGCGTGTTTTCGATGGCGCTTCTCGCCGCCGGCCTGCCCGCGGTCGCCCAGACGCCGGCTGCCGAATGGCGCGCCGTGGCGCCGGAAAACCTGCTGGTCATCGACACGGCCAAGGGCCGGATCGTCGTCGAGCTGGACCCCGCGGTCGCCCCGCGGTCGGTCGAGCGCATCCGGACGCTGGCCGATCAGGGCTTTTACGACGGACTGAAATTCCATCGCGTGATCCCTGGGTTTATGGCCCAGACCGGTGATCCGCTGGGCACGGGCGCCGGCGGCAGCGAACTGCCGGACGTATCTGGTGAATTCCAGTTCCGGCGCGGCCGGGACCTCGGCTTCGTCAATCTGGTGTCCGCGCCGACCGGCCAGTTGGGCATCGTCGGGTCGATGCCGGTCTTCACCCAGCCTGACGCACAGATGATGGTCACGGCCGACTTCAAGACATCTGCTCAGGCCCTGTTCTGTCCCGGGGTCGCGGGCATGGCCCGAAATCAGGATCCGAACGGCGCCAACAGCCAGTTCTTCCTGATGACCGGGCCCAATGAAAGCCTGAACGGCCTGTATACCCCCTTCGGACGCGTCCTCTCGGGGCTGGATGTGGTCAAGGCGCTGAAAGCGGGGACCGAAGCCGGCAACGGTCAGGTCGCCGATCCGGACATCATGACCCGCGCCCGCACGGCGGCGGCCATGCCCGAGGGCCAGCGCCCTGCGGCGCGCGTGATGACGACGCGCAGCCCGGCCTTCGCGGCCCTGGTCGAACAAAAGCGTGCTGAGCTGGGAACGCGGTTTACAGTCTGTGACGTGCAGCCGCCAGCCGAAGTGACCGGCGGCTGATTCAGCAACGGAGGGGGAAGACGATGCGGCAATTTACCGGTCTCATGGCTCTGGCCGCGCTGGCAGCCAGCGCGGCGAACGCTCAGGACTCGGGCGGCACGCCGCCCCCGCCGCCGTCGCCCACCCCCGAGACGACCATCGCTGCGCCCGAGTGGCGGACGGCGACGGCCGAGAACCTGCTGGTGATCGACACCACCAAGGGGCGCGTGCTGGTCGAACTGACGCCCGAGGTGGCGCCGCTGCATGTGGAGCGGATCAAGCTGCTGGCGCGGCGCGGCTTCTACGACGGCGTGCCGTGGCACCGGGTGATCGACTGGTTCATGGCCCAGACCGGCGATCCGCTGGGCAATGGCGAGGGCCAGAGCCCCTATCCCGACCTGAAGGGCGAGTTCACCTTCCGCCGCGAGGCCACCATGCCCTTCGCCGCCGTTGCCGAGCCGGCCGGGGCGCGGGTGGGCTTCTTCCATTCGCTGCCGGTCCAGACCCAGCCCGATTCCGCCTTCGCCCTGACCGCCGACGGCAAGGTCCACGCCTGGGGGCTGTACTGCCCGGGCGTCGCCGGCATGGCCCGCGACGAGGGCAATGACACCGCCAACAGCCAGTTCTTCCTTATGCGGCAGGCCTATCCGGCGCTGGACAAGCGCTACACCATCTGGGGCGTGACGGTGTCGGGGCTGGACGTGGTGCGGTCGCTGCAGGTCGGCGACGGCGACAACGGCATGATGACCCAGGCCCAGCCGGACAGGATGACCCGCGTCCGCGTCGCCGCCGACATTCCTGAGGCCGAACGGCCGTCGGTGCAGGTTCTGGCCACGGATTCCCCGCGCTTCCGGGCGCTGGTCGAAGAAACCCGGGCCGCGCGGGGCGCGGATTTCTCGGTCTGCGACATCACCTTGCCGGTGCAGGTGACCAACTAGCCGGCGGGTTACGATGCAGAGTCCGATCCGCGCCCGCGCCGTCTGCGCCGGCCGGTCGTGCGGGCGTTGCGCATCTGCTGCAGCAGAAGGCCCTCGCGCAGGCCCCGGTCCGCGACGCGTACGCGTTCGGACGGCCAGGCTCGCTGGACAGCTTCCATAATGGCCGCGCCGGCCAGGACCAGATCGGCCCGGTCCGGACCGATGCAGGATTCAGCCGCCCGGCCTGCCGGCCCCATGGCCATCAGCTTTTCGGCCGCCCGCTCGCAATCGCCGCTGGTCATCCAGAGGCCGTCGACCAGATTTCGCTGATAGCGCCGCAGCCCCAGATGGATGCCCGCCAGACTGGTGATAGCGCCGGAGGTTCCGATCATGTGACCGCGGCCGCCGGTAAAGATCTCGCGCAGATCGGCGCTGACCGGGGCGGCGGCGATGGCCCGGCCCATGTCGGCGACCATGGCCTCGTACCAGTCGTCCAGTCCGGCGCCCGGCTCGGGATGGCGTTCGGCTAGGGTGACGACGCCGACGGGGGCGGACATCCAGCCGTCGAGCACGAAATTCTCGCGCCCCTGACGCCTCAGCCAGCTGAGCTCGGTCGAGCCGCCGCCGACGTCCACGACAAGAACGGCCTCGGCCGAATTGTCGAACAGATTGAGGCAGCCCTCGACCGCCAGCCGGGCTTCCTCGACCGGGTCGATGATGCGCAGCTTCAGTCCGGTGCCCAGGCGAACCCGCTCGATGAAGGCTTCGCCATTGTGGGCTTGGCGGCAGGCCTGGGTGGCGACGGCCATCAGGCGACCGGCGTCGATGCCCTTCTTCGCGACACGCTCGCCGCACAGGACGAGGGCTTCATAGGCGCGGTCCATGGCTGCGTCGTCCAGCCGGCCCGTACGCGACAGACCTTCGCCCAGGCGGACGATGCGGCTGAAGGAATCGACGACGCGAAAGCCGTCGCGCGCAGGCTTTGCAATCAGCAGCCTGCAATTATTGGTCCCCAGATCGAGGGCGCCATACAGCGGCGCCTCCCGACCTGACGCCCCGGATCCGTTGGCGGCGCCGCCGCGGGCGCGCTGCCGATCAGGCTTTCGGGGCTGGGACCGCTCGTCGCGCCGTGGCGCGCCGTCGGTCTCCGGCATGGGCCGAACTTTCAAGGTGGGCGGTCCGAAACGGCGCCCGTCCCGAACACCTTAGGACCGGCGAACGGCAGTCGCCAAGCGGCTGACGCGAAAATGAACGGGCCTGCGGTCCAAAGGCTCAGGTTGGCTCCGGCATTCTGCGGTCATGACCCAGCAATCCGTTGCGAAATTCGGCCTCGGCCAGATCGTTCGGCACCGCGAGGCCGCCTTCCGCGGCGTGGTGATCGACATCGACGCCAGCTATGCGGGCGACCCGACGAAGACGAGCGAGGTCATGCCCGATCAGCCCTATTACAAGGTCCTGGCCATCGGCCCGGGCGGCGGCTTCATCGCCTACGCCGCGGAGAAGGTGCTGGAGCACGACCCCGAGCTGTCGGCGCTGAGCCGGGAGGCCGAGCAACGCTGGTTCACCATCGACGCCCATGGCCGGCATGCGCCGCTGGCGCACGCCATTCACTGACGGCGGCTGGCGCGTCGGCGGCGGGGGGCCTAGATTGGTCGCCAAGGGCCGGTGAGAGCCCGAAGGTTGCAGGAGACGGTTCATGTCAGACTTCGAGCATGTGTTCGACAAGCCGCCCGAGGGCGCGGGCGCTGACTGGACCATCCCGCAGGATTGGGCGTCCTACACCGAGGTCGAGCACCAGACCTGGGACACCCTGTATGCCCGGCAGATGAAGATCCTCCCCGGCCGCGCCGCCGACGTCTTCCTGAAGGGGCTGACGGCGCTCGACCTGAACACCGGCGGCATTCCCGACTTCGCGGTGATGAATCCCAAGCTGCAGGCGCTGACGGGCTGGACCGTGGTGTGCGTGCCGGGGCTGGTGCCGGACGAGGTCTTCTTCGACCATCTGGCCAACCGGCGCTTCCCCTCGGGGCAGTTCATCCGCAAGCCGGACCAGCTGGACTATCTGCAGGAGCCGGACATCTTCCACGATGTGTTCGGCCATGTGCCGATGCTCAGCGATCCCGATTTCGCGGATTACATGGAAGCCTATGGCAGGGGCGGGCAGCGGGCGGCGTCGCTGGGCATGCTCCAGAACCTGGCGCGGCTGTACTGGTACACGGTCGAGTTCGGCCTGATGCGGGACGCGGGCGGGCTTCGGATCTATGGGGCCGGCATCGTTTCGTCGGCGACCGAGAGCGTCTTCTCGCTGGAGGACCCGTCGCCGAACCGGCTGGGCTTCGATCTCGAGCGCGTGATGCGGACGCTGTACCGGATCGACGACTTCCAGCAGGTCTATTTCGTCATCGACTCGATCGAACAGCTGAAGGCCGAGACGCTGAAGGATTTCGGGCCGATCTACGACCGGCTGAAGGGCGCGGACGACATCGCTATCGAGGCCGTCCTGCCGACCGACCGGGTCTTCACGCGCGGCACCCAGGCCTATGCCGACAAGGGCGGCCGCTTCGCGGCCTAGTCTTCGTGCAGGATCAGGCTGTGATGCCTGGTGTCGCGCATGAACAGATAGACCAGCAGGGACACGCCGATCATGCCGGTCACGTACCAGAAGAAGGCGCTCTCGATCCCGTTCGACTTGAACCACAGGGCGACATACTCCGCCGTGCCGCCGAAGGCCGCATTGGCCACGGCGTAGGGCAGGGCGACGCCGAGGGCGCGGATGTGGGCCGGGAACAGCTCGGCCTTCACCACGGCGTTGATGGCGGTGTAGCCGCTGACGATCACCAGCGAGGTCATGGCCAGAAGGAAGGCGATGAACGGGCTGTCGGCTGTGGCGAGGGCCGTCATGATCGGCACCGTCAGCAGCACGCCTGACACCCCGAAGGCGATCATCACCGGCTTGCGGCCGATGCGGTCCGACAGGGCGCCGACTGCGGGTTGGAGCAGCATGAAGACAAGCAGGGCGGCGGCGCTGATCTGGGTCGCCGTGTCCTTCGAGAAGCCTGTCGTATTGACGAGGAATTTCTGCAGGTAGGTGGTGTAGGCGTAGAAGGCGAGCGTGCCGCCGGCGGTCAGGCCCAACACCAGCAGCGCTTCTCGCGGATGCTTCATGATCAGCAGCAGGGCGCTGGATTTCGGCGCGCCGGACGTGTCGCCCTCGAAGGCTCGGGTCTCGTCGAGACGGCGGCGCAGCCAGAAGACGACCACGGCCAGGGCCGCGCCGACGAAGAACGGAATGCGCCAGCCCCAGGCCTTCAGGTCGGCCTCGTCCATCGTCGCCTGCAGAAGGATCAGCAGCAGCAGGGCCAGAAGCTGGCCCGAGATGAGGGTGACGTACTGGAAGCTGGACCAGAAGCCGCGGTGCCTGGCCGTGGCCATCTCGGACAGGTAGGTGGCCGACGAGCCGTACTCGCCGCCGACGCTGAGCCCCTGCAGCATGCGGGCGAACAGCAGCATGGCCGGGGCGAGGACGCCTATGCTGGCGTAGCCGGGCGTGCAGGCGATGATGAGACTACCGGTGCACATCAGGGTCACCGACAGGGTCAGGCCAGCCTTGCGGCCCTTGCGGTCGGAATAGACGCCCATCACCCAGGCCCCGACGGGCCGCATGAAGAAGCCGACGGCGAAGATGGCGGCGGTGCTCAGCAGCTGGGCGGTGGAGTCGCCCTTGGGGAAGAAGACAGGGGCGAAATACAGGGTAAAGGCCGCATAGGCGTACCAGTCGAACCATTCGACCAGATTGCCGGCTGAGCCGCCGACGATGTTGCGCAGGCGGCGGGCGGGGGTCATGGCGACGCTCATCGGCGGGCTCCGAGGCTCGACCATGCCATCCAGGTCCCGACCGCGTACGCGACGCCGTAGATCAGGACGATCAGCGAACTCCATAGGACAAAGGGCATGACATCGCTCCCGTTGATCACCAGCGCCGGAATCAGGGCCAGGCCGCGCAACAGATAGATGGCGCTGATCACGACGAGTCCGGTGCGCAGGAGCGGCAACCGGGGCAGCAGGCCGGCGCCCGAGAAGGCATAGGCCGCCCAGATCGCCAGCGCCGCCGCGATGCCAAGGGTGAGCAGGGTCGGCACAATCGAACCTCGCGCGGCCATGGTCGCCATCTCTTCGCCGGCGCCGAAGAAGCGGTACCAGTCGGGTCCGCCGATGATGCAGGCGACGTGCAGCAGCGAGGCGGCGACGCTCAGCACCCCGCCGATGACGAGGGCCGGATTGCGCATTGGTTTCATCGTTTCCCCCGTCAGTCAGCGAACGCTAGGCGGGTTCGCGCGGATGGCCAAACCCGGGAGCTCTGTCCAGCCGCTTGCCCATTCTGACCAAAGGCACGGGCGCGCCGCCGCGGTCGTCCTCGAAGCGTTCGATCTCGCGATAGTCGTTGGCGAGATAGAGGGGTTCGCCGCCCATGGTGGCGACCAGTTCCACGCGGTCGTAACCCTCGGCGCGGGCGGCGTCCTCGCAGACCTGCAGGATCAGCCGGCCGATACCCCGGCGGACGAATTCCGGCGTGGTGTACATGGCGCGGACGCGGGCGGCGTCGATTCCAGGATGAAGCAGGGCGGGCTCACGGCCCGGCGTATGGTCGCCGCCGTAGGTGGTGATGCGCCGGCTCCAACCGCCACATCCGGCGAGGACGCCGTCAACCTCGACAATGAAATAGGTGCGATCGGCGATGATCTGGCTGTCCAGACCCATCAGCTTGCGGCTGGCGGCGATCTGATCCGGCGTCAGGAAGGCCGCGAGCGGGCCCGAGATCGACCGGTCCATGAGGGCGACCAGCGCGGGGATGTCGGCCTCGGTCGCGATGCGAAGGGAGAACGCCGACACGGGATCAGGCCCGCTGGAAGGGATAGAAGCCGCCGCCGAGGCCGAGAATGTCCGTCAGGGCGTCCAGCGCGCCGCGGCTCTCATCCAGCAGGGCAGGATCGGCGAGATCTCGTGGCGTCAGCGTATCGCGATACCAAGCGGCGGCCCAGATCGACAGACGGGCGTGCAGTTCGTCGGTCATCCGCATGGCGGGGTTGGTCGCGGCCAGTTCGGCGTCGGTCAGGACGACGCGCAGGCGCAGGCAGGCGGGGCCGCCGCCATTGCGCATCGACTGACGCACATCGACGTATTCGGTCCGGCCGATGGGACCATTTGAGGCGGCCAGCCGTTCGACGACGGCGTGGCTGCGCGGGTTGTCGCGGGTCTCGGTCGGGCAGATCAGGGTCAGGCGGTCTTCACCCGGGATTCGCACCAGCATGGAGTTGAACAGGTAGCTGGAGATAGCGTCGGCCAAGGGCAGATCGGCGGACGGGACCTCGACGAAGATGGGTTCGAACAGGCCGTTCGCGGCGTCGCGGATGGCGGCCTTTGCAGCATCCGTGTCCTCGAAGGCGAGATCATGGAAGAACAGGGTATCCAGCGCGCCGACGCAAACGACATCGTTGTGGAAGGTCCCGCCGGCGATGGCGGCGCGCGACTGGCGCGGGAAGACGGAGCGTCCCGCGGCGTGGCGCCGGGCGACGGCCTCGGAGGCCTCGTGCGTCTGGCGGGCCGGGAAGGCGCCGGACCAGGGTTCACAGGCCTCGCGGCCCCAGACGAGGATGTTGACCCCGGGCTCGCCGTGGTCGGCGCACAGGCGGACGTGGTTGGCCGCGCCCTCATCGGCGAGATGGGCGACCGAGGGCAGGGCGTCGTGGACCGCAAAGCGGGCGGGGTCGGGGAAGAGGGCGGCCAACGCGCGCTTCGTCTGCTGGTGCTCCAGCGATCGGTGCAGGTTGGTGACCAGATTGGCGGGGGTGAAGTGGACCCGACCATCGGCGGCGTCGGCGGACGGCGTCACCGTGGCGGCGTTGGCGGCCCACATGGGCGAGGCCGAGCAGGCGGCGGCGGCGAAGGCGGGCGCGGTCTTCCATGCGGCTTCCAGCACGGCGGCGTCGGAGCCGGTGAAGCCGAGGGTGCGGAGGAAGGGGATGTTTGGTCGCTCATGCGGCGGCAGGACGAACTGCGGCAGGCCGAGATCGGCGAGCCGTTTCATCTTGTCGAGACCCTGAAGGACGGCCGCACGTGGGTTGGACGCCTCGCCGGCGTTGAGGCTGGAGGCGAGGTTGCCCGGAGACAAACCGGCATAGGAGTGCGTCGGTCCAATCAGGCCGTCAGCGTTTGCCTCGACCGCCGAAGTCATGGCCTCAGGCCTTTGATTTCACTTTCGATGTTCTTCACCGACCCGGCCTCGAAACTGGCCACAGGATAGGCGCAGTAGTCGGCGGCGTAGTAGGCGCTGGGTCTGTGGTTGCCGCTGGCCCCGAGACCGCCGAAGGGCATGTCGCCGGCGGCGCCAGTGGTGGGGCGGTTGAAGTTGACCACGCCGGCGCGGATGCGGCGGATGAAGCGGTCCCAGTGGGCCGGATCGTCGCTGACCAGACCGGCAGACAGGCCGTAGCGGGTGGCGTTGGCCTCGGCGATGGCGGCGTCGAAGCTGGCGACGCGGGTCACCGACAGGAAGGGGGCGAACATCTCCTCGTCGGGAACGGCCACCCCGGTGACATCGATGATCGCGGGCCGCACAAAGGCGCCCGGCAGGTTGTCGACGGGGCCGGACGCGCGAATGACCTGGGCGCCCATGCCGATCCGGTCCTGCAACGCCTGCAACGCAGCGTCGGCGGCCTTCTGCGAGATCAACGGGCCGGCGTAGGGTTCGGGTGTAGAGTTCCACGGCGCGAATATCAGGCGGTCGACGAACGCGGCGACGGCCTCGACGATGGCGTCACCTCGGGGGCCCTCCGGCACGATCAGACGGCGGGTGCAGGAACAGCGTTGGCCTGTGGTGATGAAGGCGGACTGCACGACGATCCCGGCCACGGCTTCGGCGTCGGCGGCGTCCCAGACCACCAGCGGGTTGTTGCCGCCCAGCTCCAGCGCCAGAATCACATGCGGATCGTCGGCGAATTTGCGCCGGAAATGCGCGCCGGCCGCGCCCGAGCCGGTGAACATCAGGGCGTCGATGCCCGCGTCCAGCAGGGCCGCGCCGGTGTCGCGTCCACCCTGTACGACGTTGACCACGCCGGTGGGCAGGTCGGCTGCCTCGAAGGCCTCGGCCATTAGCTGGCCGATCAGGGGGGCCTCTTCCGACGGCTTGAAAACGACGGTGTCGCCGGCCAGCAGGGCCGGGACGATATGGCCGTTGGGCAGGTGGCCGGGGAAGTTGAACGGCCCCAGCACCGCCGCCACGCCGTGCGGGCGGTGCCTGAGGGTCGCATGGCCGAAGGCGGTTTCGGCGGTGCGTTCGCCTGTGCGCTCGTCATAGGCCCGGATGGAGATGTCGACCTTGCCCGCCATGGCGGCCAGTTCCGTCGTGGTCTCCCAAAGGGCCTTGCCGGTCTCGCGACTGATAGCCTCGGCCATCTGCGGGACGCGCTCCTTGAGCACGGCCTGATAGCGTTTGACGGCGTCAATGCGGTCGTGACGTGGACGGTCGGCCCAGTCGGGGAAGGCGGCTCGCGCGCGGTCCGTGGCGGCCTGAACCTCGGCGGGCGAGGCGGCGGCGCCCTCCCAGACGGTTTCGCCGGTGGCGGGATCGATGGATTTGAAAATAGTCATGGTCATCAGATGGGCGCTCAGGCCTTTACCCGCACCGTGTCGCCCGGACGCACCTTGAGGGCGTCGGCGGTTTCGGCGTTCAGGGTGGCGGTGTCGCCCTCGATATGGGCGCGTTGTCGGACCGCGCGGAAGGCGGAGACGCTGTCGGTGGAGATGAGGGCGGGCAGTTCAGCCTCGACTTCGGCGGCCACGGCCACGGTCAGGGTGCGGGCATCGCGGACCGTGCGGATGTTGTCGCGGCCGCAGGCGACCGTGGGCCCGGCGTCGAAGATGTCGACCAGGCCGTTGGGACGGAAGCCCTCGCTCTCCAGCAGGGCCATGGCCGGCACGCCCTGCGGATGGACCTTGCCGATTACGGCGCGGGCGGGCTCGGGAAGCAGGTCGATGTAGATCGGGTGGCGGGGGGCGAGATCGAGGATGAACTGCTTGTCGGTCGAACCGGTCATGCGGTCGGCCTCGTCGAATTCCATGGGGAAGAATTTGTGCGCGACATGGTCCCAGAAGGGGCAGGCGCCGTCAGGGGTGAATACGCCGCGGAGTTCGGCCAGGACGTTCTCGCTGAAGAGCTCGGGCTCGGCGCCGATCAGCATGTAGCGCGACTGGCTGAGCAGGCGGCCCGCGCCGCCCTTGCGCCGGTCGGCCTTGAGGAACAGCGAGCCGACCTCCGTCCAGCCGGTGCATTCGTTGACCAGAACGAGGGTCTTCTGCTCCAGCCGGATGCCCAGAGACGGCGACGACTGGGTGTTGGTCACGACCCGGAACGAGAAGAACGGGCGGTGCAGGCCGACGGCCGCCTTGACCGAGCCGATGCCGTCCACGTCGCCGGTCTCGGATTCCTCGAGCATCAGGGTGTACCAGCGCTCCTCCGGCGCCAGCTTGCCGGAGAAGCTGTCGCGGCTGAGGTCCAGCCGCTCGGCGAGCTGGTCCGGATCCTCGGGCAGGCTGGTGAAGCCGGGGCCGCTGAGGATGGCCAGCTCCAGCAGATGGTCGAGGTCGGCGGGCGCGGCGGGTCGGACGACGAGCATGGGTTACATCGTCTCCAGACGCAGGGACTTGAGTTTCAGGGCGTCGATTTCGCCCGACGCGATCTTGCACAGTATCAGGGCGCTGAGCTGGGCCCGCTCGACGAAGCTGGCCGGCCAGGCGAACTCCTGATCCGAGTGGATGTCGCCGCCCAGCACGCCGAGGGTGTCGATATTGGGCAGGCCGGCGGCGTGCAGGTTGTTTCCCTCGCAGACGCCGCCGGAGGGCTTCCAGGCAATGGTCTGGCCCAATAGCGCGCCGGTATCGCGGACGGCTTCGAACAGGGCGGTCTGGGAGGCGTCCATCGGCTTGGGCGCGCGGGTCATACCGCCGAGCAAATGCAGGACGAGGCCGGGGAAGGGCGGGTCGGAGGCGATATCGTGCACCGCCGCCTCGATCCAGTCCGAAGCCGCCTTGTCCGGCACCCGGACATTGAAGCGGACGATGGCGTTGTCGGCGACCACGTTGAGCGCGCCGCCGCCGCTGATCTTCGCGACATTGACGGTGACGCCCTCCCGCAAGCCGTTCAGGGCATGCAGCCGCGTGGCCAGTATGGCGGCGCCGGCGACGGCGTTGGCCCCCTCGTGGAAGGCGCGGCCGGCGTGGGCGGCCTTGCCGCCGACGATCAGGTGGTAGTTGCCGCTGCCCTTGCGCGCGCCGGCCAGCGTGCCGTCGGCGAGGGCGGGCTCATAGGTCATGCCGATGTGTCCGCGGGCGCCGAGTTCCGCCAGCAGGGGAGCCGAGGCGGGAGACCCGATCTCCTCGTCCGGAGACAGCAGAACGGTCCAACCCACCTGTTCGCGGTCGGGATGGGTCTCGAAGGCCTCCAGCGCGGCGAGCATGACGCTGATCCCGCCCTTCATGTCGGCGATGCCCGGCCCGTTGAGCGCGCCGTCGGGGCGGGTCGATACGGTCTGGAAGCTGCTTTCGGCGGGAAAGACGGTGTCGTAGTGGCCGGTCAGGACGATCTGTATCGGGGCGAGTGGACGCGCAGTGACTCTCAGGGCGTCGGCGTGAACCTCGGTGCGCACCACGCCATCGTCGCCGGCGGAGGTCGAGGCGCCGGTTGGGATCCGTTCAACCACGGCGGGGAGATACCCGGCCTCGGCCTCAAGCCTGTCCAGCATGATCGACAGGCCCGCGGCGTTTCGGCTGCCCGAGTTGACGCCAGCCCAGTCGATCGCGCGGCCAACGATGATGTCTTCGCGCGCTGCGACATGGTCGAGCACGAGCTGGTCGGAGGGTTGAATTCGCATGCGCGCGAACCCTAGCCGCGCCGACGGCAAAGGTGAAGGCGAGGTCCGGGTATCGACTCGTCGGCCGGGCGGGTTAGGCTGCGGGCATCTTCGGGAGGAACAGACGAATGACCGATCTTATCAAGGCGATGAACCCCACCATGCCGCTGACGACAGAGGAGGCTGCGCTCGCCGCCGCCCGGGTCAGCGCCGTCGGCATGGTGATCGGGGCGCTCAACCAGGCAGTGGCCGGCTGGTACGCCTCCACTCCGGCGGCGGCCGAGGGGGCGGCTCGCGTGGTCGAACAGTTCACCGGTCAGGCGCCCGATCTGGCCGCTCTCGCACAACAGTCCCAGATCGGTCTGGGCGTCGCGGGCTTCTTTGTCGTGCTGCAGCTGATCCTGGCCTTCGTCCAGTGGAAGAAGCCGGGTCAGGCCCTGCCGATCCTGTTCCTGGTTCTCGTGATCTGGGGTCTGGGCGGGGCTCTTCTCGCGCTGTTCATGCCGGCGATGGGCGCCGGCCAGCCGATGTGGCTGACGCTGTTCACCCTGGTGACCATGGTGCTCGCAGGCGTCACCCATATCGCGGCGATCCGGGGCGCCAGCGCCCTGGACAAGATCCGCACCAGCGCCGCCCAGAACTACTAGACGCTAACGGTTCGGGCGTCGGTCCTCGCGACCGGCGCCCGGCTGCCGCGACTGGCGCCGCCAGCGGATCGACAGGCTGGCGTCCCCGGTTCCGCTGACTTTCGAGCTGACGGTCAGGTTGCGACGCACCTGCCACTCGACGTTCACGGACGCGCCGTTTTCACCGCCGCCGATGATTTCCAGATAGACATCGTCGCTGATGTAGCGGCCGCCCGCGACGGTCAGACCTGACGCCTCGCCGCCGAACGACAGCCGGTCGAGGCCGGCGAGTTCGCGCAGATTGCCGATGACGTCGAAGCCGCCACCGCCGGCCAGGGCCGCGACGCCGGCGGCGAGCTGCGCCGCCTCGAATCCGGACAGCTGCGACGCGGACCGCCCGAACAGCACCTGTGACAGGATTTCGTCCTGGGGCAGTGAAGGCGTCGAGGTCAGCGCGATTTCCGGCCGGGCGGCGGTGCCCGTGACGCGGATGGTCGCGGTCAGCGCGGGATCGTCCCGCGTCGCGCTCAGGTCGAGCCGGATCAGTTCGGGATTTGTCGACAGGCTGACGGAGCCGCGCTGGTCGAAGACGAACCGCTTGCCGGCGAAATCATAGTCGCCGCGCACGACCCGCGCCGTACCGCTGAGCACTGGCCGGCTGATCGTGCCCGTGACGCGGGCGTTGACGTTCATCTCGACGTTCAGGCCGCGACCGACAACGCGCACGTCGCCGCCCGGCGAGCGCAGGCCGATGTTGAGCCCGAACTGGACGCCGCGCTGACGGGTCTGGTCCTCTTCCGGGATGTCGCCGCCGGGCTTGTTGATCTCGACGACGTCCATGCGGACGATGCCGGTCGATCCGGGCGGATTGGCCTCGATGCGGGCCTCGTCGATGTCCATCTCGCCGGTCAGGGTAATGTTGCCGTCCTCGCCGCGGGTCACGGTGAGCGGACCGGAAGCCTTGGCTTCGGCGATGTCGTTGTCGATGATCCGGAACCGGTTCAGCAACAGCTGGAAGCTGGAGGCCGAACCCTGACGCAGGCCGATGCGGCCATTACCCGAAATCGATCCGCCGGCCCCGTCTACCCCGCTGAAGGTCTCGATCAGGCCCGTGGTGTCGTCAAAGCGGCTGGCCAGGGTGACGTTCTCGAGCCGCACGCCGGTGGCGCTGTCGCGGAACGAGCCCTGCTGCAGATCCAGCCGTCCGTTGATGCGCGGCTCGGCCAGCGAACCCGCAAGGCTGGCGCGGACGTTGACCTGACCCGTCAGCGACCGCTCGCCGCCGGCCAGCAGGTCCCAGATGGGCTGGATCTGGCCCTGGATGGAGATGTCGCCCGACATTTCGCGGGTGCGCACGATAGCCAGCCGAAGCGGGACCGCGGACGCCTCTACGGGCAGGGTCAGATCGGCCGTCGCCCGGACGGCGTCGCCGTCGTTGGCCTGGGCCTGAATTTGCAAACTGTTGTTGACCAGGATGGCGTTCAGGGTTCCGTCGACCGCCAGTCCGCGCGGCGCGTCGATGCTGCGGATGTCCTGAGCCGTGAGGTTGGCCGAACCCGACAGATCATCACCTGCGCCTCGCAACGACAGGCGACCGGTGATCGATCCGCGCATGTCCCGGACCACGGTGCCGAGGTCTACGCTGGTCAGATTGGCCTCAATGACGGCGGCGCGTGAATCCTGGCGCAGTTCGCCCAGCAGGACGCCGCCGCCGATGCCCAGATCGACCCGCGCGACACGTCCGTCGCCAGACAGGGCGATGACGGCGGGATTGCGTGTCGCGAAGGCGATCTCGCGCACCCGGCCGGAGCCTTCCAGCACCACCGATTGGGCTCCTTCATTACGAGAGTAGACGCCGGTTCCGTCGAACGAGACCGGGGTCGCGCCGCCGATGTCCGTCTTGAGCGTGAAGGGCAGGCGCGACAGCGTGCCCCGGCCATTCAGGTCGAGGGTGCGGATGACCCAGGTCGATCCGGTGAGGCGAACGTTGCGGCCCGTCACGTCGAGGATCGCTGTCTCGGCGCCGCCGCCGTCGGTCAGACGGACGCGGCCATCAGCGGTCCCGGATGCGAGGAAGGCGCCGGGCCGGGCGGTGAAGGTCAGATCGGCGCTGGACGGGAAGCTGTTGGACAGGGCGACCGCGCCCTGGGCAGTGATACCGCCTGCGTTCAGGTCGACATCCGTCAGACGGATGCGGTCGCCGCCGAGGAAGAAGTTTCCACTGGCCCGGGCGGGGCCATAGTTCGATCCGGCGGTCAGGGCGATGCGACCGTCGGAGGCGTCCGCGCCGCGTCGGAAGCTCAGGATCATGTCCGCGTCGGTCAGGACCAGCGCGCCCGCGCTGAGTTTGCCGAATTTCGCCGTCAGATCGGCGCGAGGCCGCGCCAGCGTGCCGGTCAGGGCGCCGTTGCCGCTCATCGCCCCGTCGATGGCGACCGGGCCGACGCCGAAGGGGCCGTTGGCGTTCCAGTTGAGCGCCAGTCGCAGCCGGCCATCGCCCTCGATCAGGCCCCGCGCTCCGGCGGTTCCCTGAGCCCCGGTCAGCGCCGCCCTCTCGATCTCGATCCGTCCGCCATTGAGGGCGCCGGTCGCCTGTAGTCGGGGCGTCGGGCCGAGGAGGCGATCCAGCTCGGCCATGCCCGTCGCCAGCCCGCGGCCGCGCGCGTCGAAGCTGAGCCGCCACGGCTGACCCGCCCGCGCCATGGAGGCGGTGATCGGACCGCCGAAGGCGCCGCGGGCGCCCTTGCGAAGGCGCGAAACGTCGGTAATCCGGGCCTCGCCGCGGAAGCCGAGACCACCCAGCAGGTTGCGTCCGCCCGACCCGGACAGGGTCAGCGCCTGACCGGTCGCCCGAACCCGCTCCAGCAGGATGGCGCCGTCGGCCAGCCGCGCCGCTTCGAAGGACACACGCGGCTGACTTCCGAGAAGCCCGCCGACGATGCCGGCGCTGGAGCCTCCGGCGGCGCGAATGTCGCCATCCAGATCCAGCCGCCCCAGCCGCATGCTTGCGTTGAGGGGACCGCGGATACGTTGGGCGCGATAGCTTGAGACCTCGACGCCCAGCAGGTCGGCCGACCCGGTAAGCGTCCATGTCGAGGCGTCGCCCTTGAACACCCCCTTGTAGGCCGCGGGGCCCGCCGCCCGCTGGCCGACCAGCCGGGTGAGGGAAGGGGTCGAAACATCGAGGGTGATCCCGTCCGGGCTGCTGCGATCGCTGAGGCGGACGTCGCCGCTGGCGCTGGCGTTCAGATTGTCGGCGATCAGCCGCCAACCGACGCCGTGAAGGCCGTCCTTGTCGCTGTCGGGCGAGGTGGCGAAACCGAACCGGGCGGTGCGGCCCACCCGCTGCGCGAACGGCGCCAGCAGATCCGAGCCGGAGAAGTCGACGAAGCCCGCGATGCGGGTCCGGTCGTCGCCGTAGCGGCCCTTGATGACCAGGGGGACGAAGTCGCCCGTGCGCACAACGGCGTCGATGACGGAGCCGTTGACCACAGCAGTCGCGAAGAAGGGCTGATCGGGAGAGTAGCCCAGCGCGCCCGCGATGGGGCCGCCCTGTGCCTCGTTGGCGCGCATGTTCAGGCGCAGGTCGGTGATCTTGGCTCCGACAGTGGCGTTGATGCGCAGATAGTCGCCCGGCCGGCTGTTGCTGGCGGCGTTGAGGATCGCCTTCTTCGGGCCCTTGCGCGGCACGTCGGCTTCGCCAGTCAAACGCCAGCGGCCATACTCCTGGCTGAAGCCTTCCAGCAGTTCGACGTCGGCGGAGAAGCGATCGATGTCGACCGACAGGGGCTGCGGTCCGGGCGGGGTTGTCGACGGCTCGACCTCCGGGCGGCGGATCAGGCGAACGACCTGAGCTTCCACGTTGGTGGCGTGGAACTCGCGCGCCATCAGCGGCCACCAGTCCCAGTCGACGCGCACCTTGCGGGCTTCCAGCCAGACGCCCTTTGCGTCGGTGACGGTGACGCGATCGATGGTGAAATCGTCGAACAGGTCCCCGCGCACGCCCTCGACATTGATCCGCCCGTAGCGGCCGATCTTCTTGCCAGCGACGAAGCTGGTGACCAGTTCGCGGCCCGGACCCGACAGGAGGTACATCCGCCCGCCGACCAGGGCGACAATCAGGATAGCGGCGAGGATGGCGGCGCCGATGCCGCCGAAGAAGGCCAGGGCCTGCAGCCGCGTGCGCTTCTTTTTCGCCGTTTCGGCCGGCGTGTCGGGCGTCTCCACGGGTGGCGGGGCGGCGGTCAAAACGCCTGTCCGATGCTGACGTACAGCTGGAAGTCGGCGTCGCCTTCACGCTTGTCCAGCGGAACGGCGATGTCGGCGCGGATCGGACCAAACGGCAGCATATAACGCACGCCGACGCCCGCGCCGTAGCGGAGGTTGTTGAAGTTCGGCGTCTCCTGAAAGCCGATAGCGCCCGCATCGACGAAGGCGACGGCCTGGAAGCTGCGCCAGACATCGCGGCGGATCTCGATCGCGGCCTCGACGAGGCTCAGGCCGCCGCGTGGCGTGTTGTCCGGCAACCGCGGCCCAACGCCTTGGTATTCATAGCCGCGAACCGAGCCGCCGCCGCCCGAATAGAACAGGCGATCGGACGGGATGGCCAGTTCGTCGCCGCCGACGATGGAGCCGAGCCGGAAGCGCCCGGCCAGAACCGTTTTGGCACCGTCCTGCAGCGGCAGATAGGCGGAGATCTGGGTCTCTGCGCGGAGGAAGGCGAGGGAATCGTCGCCGCTCACACCCGTGGGCTGGGCCCAGATCGACAGACGCCAGCCGGTCGTCGGATTCAGCGGGTCGTTGGACCGATCCAGATAGGCGCTGGCGCGGCCGGTCAGGATCATCAGGTTCCGGTCGAGGACGACGGGTAGCTGGGTGACCGGGTCGAAGCGGTTTTCCTCGTATTGGCCGGCGTCGAAGCCGACGCCGTAGCTGACGTAGGAGGTTTTGCCGATGCGCTGCTGCAGGTCGGCCGACAGGGCGAGGGCCGTCCGGATATAGGCGTCGGTGTCTTCGTTCACGACGGCGGCGGATAGCTTCAGCGTCTCGCCCGGACGCCGCCAGTGCGGCAGGCTCAGGGTGCCGCCGATCCGACTGTCGATGTCGGCTACGCGGGCCTGCCAGACCAGGGTGTCGGCGCGTCCGAACCGGTTGTGCCAGGTCCAGAGCAGGTCGACGCCCGAGCCGTCAGATGTCGAGAAGGTCGCGCCGGCCTCAAGGATGCGGCGGGGCCGATCTGTCAACGTGACGATGACAGGCCGGTTGCCGGAAGCCAGGGTTTGATCCGCCGGCGCGAGCGCCACGCCCACACCGTCAAAGACACCGGTCTCGAGCAGCCGGCGCTCCAGTTCGGCGACATCCTCGGGATCGTAGACATCGCCCTCTGACCACGGCGCCAAGCCGGCCACCCAGTCAGGATTGGTGGGACCGCGAGTCTCAAGTCTCACGCCATTCAGGCGGACCAGGGCCCCGGATGAAATCCGATAGTTGGGCTGGACGGTGAAGGTCGCATGGTCGACGACCACCCGCCGGGGTTCGGCCGCCGCATCCGCATAGCCGCGGCGGGTCAGGACGGCGACCGCGCGCCCCTCGGCGGCTATGACGTCGCTGGCGCGTCCGGCCTGCTCCGGCTTGACCGCGACTTCGCCGAGAGCGGCGGCTTCCGAAGCGGGATCGGGAGCCGGAGCGGTCCACTGGACGCGCGGCTCGCTGAGCAGGAACCGCCGGCCGGGGGTCACCTGAACGATGGCGACGGGGGTTTCCTCGCCCTCGACGATGTCCTCAAGCACGGGCTGGTAGTAGCCCTCGGACCTCAGCAAGGCTTCCGCGGCCTCCATCGCCCCGCGTGCGCGCCGACGCGCCTCGAATCGGTTTGAGGGCGGGGCATCCACCTCGCCCACGGCCCGGGTCAGTTGTTCGCGCAGCTCGGCGTCCATCTCACCGCGAATCTGGGCGCGCGGGTCTGCGTTGGCGGCGGACGCGAGAAAAGCGAGACCCGCCGTGCTGACGAGAAACAGGGCGAGCCGTGGCGTCAAACTGGAACTTTCGTCAGGGCGGGGAGCCGCCGCCAATCATCGGGCAGATCAGTAGAAGAGGGTTTCGCTCTCGGGTTTGACCGACTCTTCGGACGACCGCTTTTCTGGCGGCAGGGTGGTCGAATCCACAGGCGGCGCATCGACCGCGCTGGGCGCGGCGACCGGCACGCCGGCGTCCTCGGCGGCGGGGGCGACCGGCGCCTCCATCGTGACGTCGGCGGTTTCGGGTTCGTTCGAAGCCTGCGGATCGTCGCAGGCTGCGGCGGTCAGGGCGCTGGTCAGGACCAGACAGGCAATCAGTCGTTTCATGGATGGCGTCTCCCCCGGATCGGCCTTCCAACGCGCGACCGGTTCGCCCGTTCCATAGCCTTGAACGGGCTGAGGGTCACCACGCCAGAAGATGGTCGGGCAAGATTTTGCGGTTTGTCGACGCGCAGGTCTATCGGGCCGACCCCTGGCGCCACAGATCCAGGGCCCCTGCGATCGAGAGGGCCGGTCCCTGAGGCTCCGGGGGCGCGTTCGATCCCCCAAATCTGGGCGCTGCGGAGGGCTGGGGCGGGGCGTCGGCCGTGAAGGTGTTTCGGGCAGCGTTGTGAGGGTGATGCGGGGCTTCCGCGAGCGTCAGCACCGGGGTGACGCAGGCGTCCGTGCCCTCGAACAGGGCCGCCCAGTCGTCGCGGTCGCGGGTGGCGAAAATGGCTTCCAGCCGGTCATGCAGGGCAGGCCAGTTCGCCATGTCGTACTGGGGGGCCTCCTGCGCGCTCAGGCCAAGGCCGGCCAACAGGGCGCTGTAGAATTGTGGCTCCAGCGCCCCGACCGCGACAAACCGGCCGTCGCGGCATGTGAAACAGCGAAAGAAGGGCGCGCCGCCGTCCAGCAGGTTCGCGCCGCGCTCCTCGCGCCACAGGCCGCGGGCCGAGAGGGCGTGGAACAGGCTCATCAGTAAGGCCGAGCCGTCGGTCATGGCGGCGTCGACGACCCGGCCGGCGCCGGTTCTTTGGGCCTCGATCAGGCCCGCCAGCACGCCGGTGACCAGCATCATGGCGCCGCCGCCGTAGTCGCCCACCAGATTCAGCGGGGGGCGGGGCGGCCGGTCGGGCTCTCCCATGGCGTGAAGCGCGCCGCTGAGGGCGATGTAGTTGATGTCGTGGCCGACCTCGGCCGCCTTGGGCCCCGTCTGGCCCCAGCCGGTGACGCGGCCGTAGACGAGGCGCGGATTGCGGGCGGCGCACACGTCAGGCCCCAGGCTCAGCCGTTCCATGACGCCGGGACGGAATCCCTCGATCAGGCCGTCCGCCACGCCGATCAGGTCAAGGATGCAGGCCCGGTCTTCCGGGTCCTTCAGATTGACGGCGACCGGAGAGCGCCCGCGATGCAGGATCTCACCCCCCACATCGGCGAAGACCGGCGCCCCCGCGCCGGCGCCGCGGGTCAGGCGCAGCACATCGGCCCCGAGATCGGCCAGGACCATGCCGGCGAAGGTCACCGGGCCGAGGCCATCAAACTCGAGGATGCGCAGTCCGGACAGGGGTTTCATGCGAAATGCCTAGCCCGGCGCCCTCATTCCGTCGACCCGACGCTTGACCCGGAAGCCGGATTGCAACAGAAGGCGCGTCGCCGGGTCGCAAGCGCGTCCCGACAGGTGTGCGTCCTTAGCTCAGTTGGTTAGAGCATCTGACTTTTAATCAGAGGGTCCTCGGTTCGAGCCCGAGAGGACGTACCACCCCTTTTTCTGGAACAAGGCAGGCCCGCTCCCGGTTGTCATCAGACACCGAAAGGAGAGTGCGCCATGCCCCATCAGAACGTCGATTCCTCCAAGGCCACGGCCCAGAACGCCGCGACCGATCCGGTCGGCCCCGGCGATCAGACGCAGGCTGGCGGCGAGAGCCGCCGTCCGGAGCCTGCCAGCTACGCCGCGCCGGATGTCGCCGACTCCACGCTGGCGCCGCCCGCCGCCGGCGAAGTGGCGGACTTTATGGAAGAAGGGGATCCACTTGGCGCGGATGACGTCCAGCTGGGAAGCACCAACCGCAACCGGCCGGGCAATACCGATGCCGACTCAGGCCAAGGACCCAAGACGCGCGAAGCCAATCGTCACAGGGTGCAGGGGCGCGGCGACGGAGTCTGAGCGACGGCTTCCGGACAGGCTTCAGGCGTGGTTGAAGGGGCGCATGCGCACCCTGGGCCCCTTGGCTATGGCCACCCTCCTGCTGTCGGGCTGCGGCGCCGTTGAGGGCGGCGCCCGGCAGTTCGCCGCCGGGGTAGGCGCGGCAGCGACGGCGCCGCTGGATGACCTCAACGTGCGTCGCCAGCATATCCCCACCGTCCTGCTGCAGGCCGAGGCCAATCCGTATGACCTGCGCAACTTGAATCACTGCTCGACTATCGGGGCGGAGGTCGTGCGGTTGAACGAGGCGCTGGGCCCCGACAGCGACGAACCGCCGGCGCCGAACGGCTCGTTCCTGAGCGAGCGGGCGGCTGATGCGGCGGCGAGGGCGGCGTTGGACGCCATCCGGGACGCCACGACCGACTTTATTCCGGGGCGGAACTGGATTCGGGCGCTGTCGGGCGCCGAGCAGCACAGCCGCCATGTCCAGTCGGCGATCGAGGCTGGCAGACTGCGACGCAGCTTCCTGAAAGGGACGGGGATGCAGCGGAACTGCGCTCCCCCCGCCGCGCCCGCATGGTTCAGGCCGCGGGGCGGCAGTCAGCGCTAGCCGTTGGTCGTATGCCGGGCGTGGAAGTCGCGGCGGAAGGCCTCGAACCGGCCGTCGGAGATTGCGGACCGCATGGCCGCCGTCAGGGTCTGGAAGAAGGCGATGTTGTGCCAGCTGAGCAGCACCTTGCCCAGAATCTCGTCGGCGCGGATCAGGTGATGCAGATAGGCTTTTGAATATTGGGACGATGCCGGGCAGGCGATCTCGAGGTCAAGGGGGTCCTGATCCTCGGCGAACCGGGCGTTCTTGAGGTTGATCGGCCCCGCCCAGGTCCAGGCCTGGCCGTGGCGGCCGGCGCGAGTGGGCAGGACGCAGTCGAACATGTCGACGCCGCGCCACACCGCCTCGACCAGATCCACCGGCTTGCCGACGCCCATCAGATAGCGGGGCCGGTCGGCGGGGAGCATTTCGGGGGCGTAGTCCAGCACGTCGCACATGGCCTGATGGCCCTCGCCGACGGCCAGACCGCCGATGGCGTAGCCGTCGAAGCCGATCTCCTGCAGCCGGTCCGAGGACTCGCGGCGCAGGTTCTCGAAGGTCGAGCCCTGCTGGATGCCGAACAGGGCCTGGGTCTCGCGCGTGCCGAAGGCGGCTTTCGAGCGCGCGCCCCAGCGGACCGACAGCTCCATGGCCGCACGGGCGGCGGGCTCTTCGGCGGGCCAGGCGACGCATTGGTCCAGTTGCATGGAGATGTCGGCGCCGATGCGGTCGGCCTGGATCTCGATCGATCGTTCAGGGGTCAGGACGTGTTTGGAGCCGTCGATGTGGCTGGAGAAGGTGACGGCCTCCTCCTTCACCTTCGAAATGCCGGCCAGCGACATGACCTGGAAGCCGCCGCTGTCGGTGAGGATGGGTTTGGTCCAGCCCATGAATTTGTGCAGCCCGCCCAGCCGCTCCATCCGCTCGGGGCCGGGGCGCAGCATCAGGTGGTAGGTGTTGCCCAGGATGATGTCGGCGCCGGTCTGGGCGACCTGATCGACGGTCATGGCCTTGACCGTGGCGGCGGTGCCGACGGGCATGAAGGCGGGCGTGCGGATGTCGCCGCGGGGGGTCCTGAGCACGCCCGTGCGCGCGCGGCCCTCGGTGGCGGAGATGTCGAAGGGGAAGGGCATCAGCGGCTCACAGGGTCTGCTCGGGATCGAAAAACAGCGGACATTTCGGACTCATCGGACTCTTCTTCTGGGGCGAGCCGCGCGCGGCTGCGTGAGCGACCATTGTAGGCGCGCCCGGAGCGGCGCCAGAGATTCGCGCTGATAACTTTTCAAGCATCTGACGAGCCTGAAGAATTTTCGCCGAGTTGTGCGGGCTGACGGAACAGCAGCGACCCGTCGCCGTAGGAATAGAACCGGTAGCCGTCCCTCACCGCATGAGCGTAGGCCGCCCTCATGGTCTCCAGTCCGGCGAAGGCGGAAACCAGCATGAACAAGGTCGACTTCGGCAGGTGGAAATTGGTCATCAGCACATCGGCCGCACGGAAGCGGTAGCCGGGGGTGATGAAGATGGCCGTGTCCCCGTGGAAGGGCCGGACCTCGCCGTCTTCGGTCGTGGCGCTTTCGAGCAGGCGCAGGCTGGTGGTGCCGACGCAGACGATGCGGCCGCCGGCGGCGCGGACGGCGTTCAGGGCCGCGGCGGTTTCGGCGGAAACCTCGCCCCATTCGGAGTGCATTTTATGGTCGGCGGTGTCATCGGCCTTGACCGGCAGGAACGTGCCGGCGCCGACGTGCAGGGTCAGGGCGTGGGTCGAGACGCCACGGGCGCGGATGGCGTCCAGCAGGGCAGGAGTGAAATGCAGCCCGGCCGTAGGTGCGGCGACCGAACCGTCCCAGTGGGCGAACATGGTCTGGTAGTCCGAGCGATCGCGGTCGTCCTCGGCCCGTTTGGCGGCGATGTAGGGGGGCAGGGGCATGACGCCCACGTCGCGGATGGCCTCGTCGAGCATCGGTCCGGCGAGGTCGAAACGCAGGGTGACCAGACCATCCTCGCCCTTGTCGATCACGGTGGCGTCGAGGCGGCCCAGCAGGCAGGCGCCGTCCGCCTCGGCGCCGAAGCGGATGCGGTCGCCGGCCTTGATGCGTTTGCCGGGCTTCATGAAGGCGGACCAGACGTCGGGGGCGTCGCGGTGATGCAGCGTGGCCTCGACGTCGACGGTCAGGGTCTCGCCCTCGGGGCCGATGCGCTGGCGGACGCCGGACAGGCGGGCGGGAATGACGCGGGTGTCGTTGAAGACCAGGGCGTCGCCGGGCTCCAGGAAGGCGGGCAGATCGCGGACGATCCTATCCTCGAGCACGCTGTTGCGGACCACCAGCAAACGGGCGGAATCGCGCGGCTCGGCCGGGCGCAGCGCGATGCGGTCGTCGGGCAGGTCGAAGTCGAAGTCGGCGGTCTTCATCAGGCGGCGCAAAGGCCATGGGGCGGGGCATGGGTCAAGTCGTCACCCTGACCATGGGTGCAAGGTCAGGCATAGATCGCCGATGAAACTCATCCCCCTGATCACCGTCCCCGCCCTCGTCCTTGTGCTCGCCGCCTGCGACGCCATCGACACCTCCGCCTTGCAGGACATCCAGGACACCGCCGCCGAGGCACAGGCCGCCGCCGAGACGATCAACGCCCGTTCCGCTCAAATCCAGCAGGCCGTCGACAATCCGGCCGGCGCGCTGCAGGCCGCGCTCGGCGCGACCCTGGCGAAAACGCCGACGGACCAGCCGGGCGTCTATGTGCTCACCGATATGCAGACCGGGTGCCAGTTCCTCGGGACGTACGGTCCTGACGGAACCACGGTCAGTTCCATCGCTCCACGCGTCGAGGCCGTGGCCGGCGGCGGAACCCGCCAGCGCTGCGTGTCCATCCCCGGGGGGGTCCGGCTGGAGGCGGGCGCCGACGGCGAAGGCTGACGAGGCGCCGGCGCCGCGGTGCGAGCAACGGTGAACCGCAAGCGCTTGCGGGCCGTTGGGCGGGAATGAGAACGCCCGAACTCCTCTCGTCCGCCCTGATAGGGGCCGTCGCCAGCGCCCGCTCGATGACGCCCATGGCCGCACTGGCCGGCGCTCATCTGGCGAGACGTAGAACACCGGGACGGCTGTTCCTGCTGGGACGGCCGCTGTTCACGGCGGGCGCCCTGGCCATGGGGGTCGGCGAACTGCTGGGTGACAAGATGAAGTCAGGCCCCGATCGCACGGTTTTCCTGGGCCTGCTGGCGCGGGTCATGAGCGCAGGGATCGCGGGCGCGGCTCTGGCCCCGCGAGGGCGGGAGCGGGAAGGAGCCGGCCTTGCGGTCGCGACGGCCGTACCGCTGGCGTATCTGACCTTGGCGGGCCGCAAGCGGGCCATGGATGAGATCGGTCAAACCCGCAGCGGTTTGATCGAGGACGTTTTGGTCGTCGCTGCCGGGGCAGCAGTGGTCGCTTTTGCCGTAAGGCGCTGAGCGCTGCCGCGTTGACCAGAGGCGCTGGAAGCTTCAAACCGCGCCCATGTTGCAGAACCTCGAAACCCTCGCGCGCGACGCCAAGTCATGGCCGTTCGAACAGGCCCGCAATCTTCTGGCCCATGTGCTGAAGAAGCGGCTGTCCGACGCCGACCGGAATGCGGCGAAGCTGCTGATCGACGCCGGCAAGGCGGACGAGGCGCTGGAGGCGTTTCCTGAGCTGCAGCGCCCGGTCGTTCTGGAGACCGGATACGGGCCGTCGGGCCTGCCGCATATGGGCACCTTCGGCGAGGTGGCGCGCACGACCATGGTGCGCAACGCCTTCCGCGCCCTGACCGGCGACCATTGGCCGACGCGGCTGATCGCGTTCAGCGATGACATGGACGGGCTTCGCAAGGTTCCCGAGGGCGTTCCCAATCCTGAAATCCTCGCCGAGGACCTGCACAAGCCTCTGACCGTGGTGCGCGATCCTTTCGGGACGCACGACAGCTTCGGCGCTCACAACAACGCCCGTCTGCGCGCCTTCCTCGACAGTTTCGGCTTCGACTACGAATTCCTGTCGTCGACCGAGCAGTACAAGTTCGGCCGGTTCGACGCGACGCTGCTGACCCTGCTGGAGCGGTTCGACGCCATTCAGGCCATCATGCTGCCGACGCTCGGCGAGGAGCGGCGCGCGACCTATTCGCCCTTCCTGCCGGTCAGCCCGGCTACCGGCCATGTGCTTCAGGTCCCGACGCTGGAGCGGAACGTGGAGAAGGGGACGGTCACCTTCGACGACCCGGTGCGCGGCCGCACCGAGCTGCCGGTCACCGGCGGCCATGTGAAGCTGCAGTGGAAGCCCGACTGGGCCATGCGCTGGACCGCGCTGGACGTCGACTACGAGATGTCGGGCAAGGACCTGATCGAGAGCGTGCGCGAGAGCGGGAAGATCTGTCGCGCGCTGGGCGGCGTGCCGCCGGAGGGATTCAATTTCGAGCTCTTCCTCGACATTGAGGGCAAGAAGATTTCCAAATCGAAGGGCAACGGCCTGACGATGGACGAATGGCTGCGGTACGGCACGCCGGAGTCCCTGAGCTGGTACATGTTCCAGTCGCCCAAGTCGGCCAAGAGCCTGCATTTCAACGTCATCCCACGGGCCATCGACGACTATCTGGCGGCCATCGAGGCCTACAAGACCCAGGAGCCGGCCAAGCGGATCGACAACGCCGTCTGGTCGATCCACTCGGGCGCGCCGCCGACCCATACCTCGCCGGTGTCGTTCGCCCTCCTGCTGAATCTGGTCGGGGTGGCCAATGCGTCAAACAAGGCCCAGCTCTGGGCCTATTTCGCGAAATACCTGCCCGAGGCGACGCCGCAGAATGAGCCGCTGCTGGACCAACTGATGGAGCGGGCGCTGAACTACTACGAGGACTTCGTGAAGCCGACGAAGTGGTATCGCCTGCCGGACGAGAGGGAGAAGGCGGCGCTGCTGGATCTGGCGGGACGGCTGAAGGCCCTGCCGGCCGACACGACGGACAGCGAACTGATCCAGGGCGAGGTCTACGCCGTGGGCAAGGAGCATGCCTTCGAGCCGCTGCGCGGCTGGTTCGGGGCGCTGTACGAGGTCCTGTTGGGCGCGTCGCAAGGGCCGCGGTTCGGGTCGTTCGCGGCGATCTACGGCCTGCCGCAGACGGTGGCCCTGATCGAAGCGGGCGCGAACGGCGAGCTGGCGCAAGCGTGACATTACGGTCGCGCCGCGTTCGGTAACGTACATGAACCGAATATAACGGCGAGGCTCCGGGAGCCTTCATCCAGCGTGGCGCATTGTGCTGCTCATCGACCAACCTCGATGAATTGGAGAGACCATGTCGAAGCTGATGAACACCACCCTGGCCACCGCCGCCGCCCTGGCGGCTCTGGTGACCGCCGCCCCGACCGCCGCGTTGGCGCAAGCCAACGGCATCACGAACTGCGACGCCCCCGGCGGCCGTCAGCGTACCGGCGCCTTGATCGGCGCGGTGATTGGCGGACTGGCCGGCAGCCAGATTTCGTCGAATGAACGCACCCTCGGCGCCGTGGCCGGCGCAGGCGCCGGCGCCGCCGCCGGCTCCTACATCGGCTGCAACCAGCAGCGCGCCCGGGCTGAATCCACAGCCAGCAGCGGCGCCCAGTACCGCGCCACCTCGAACCTGCGCATCCGCTCGGGTCCGGGCACCAGCTATCGTCAGGCGGGCTCGCTCCGCGCCGGCCAGCCGTTCGCGGTGATCGGCTCGCAGGGCGAATGGGTCCAGATCGCTGGTGGCGGCTGGGTCAACGCCAACTACGTCACCGCCTACTAAGCGACACGACGTAGAGACATCGAAGGCCGCTCCGAAAGGGGCGGCCTTTTTGTTGCGCTATCGCTCGCCGCGCGGCGGCTCGCTGCTTGAGCGCGTTTGTTGCGCTATCGCTCGCCGCGCGGCGGCTTGCTGCTTGAGCGCGTTTGTTGCGGTATCGCTCGCCGCGTAGCGGTTGGTGATCTGGCGCTACTGGCTGACCCACAGCACCCGCCCCATCCAGACGATGTCGCTGCGGGGCAGGGTGCGCGGTTCATAGGCCGGGTTGACCGAGGCCAAGGTCACCGAACGCGCCGTGATCGCCGACAGCTCCTTGGCGAGGGTCTCGCCGGAGGCGGTGCGGACGACGACGCGGTCGCCCTTGCGCACGCGGGTTGCGTCGCGGTCGACCAGCACCCGGTCGCCTTCACGATACAGGGGGGCCATGGAGTCGCCGTCAATCCTGAGACTGAACAAGGTGTCCTTCGGCTGGGGCAGGTCGGTTTGCTCCCATCCATCGCCGGAGGGCAGGCCCGCGTCGTCGAAGAAGCCGTCCTCGCCCGCCCGGGCCATGCCCAGCATGGGGGCGGTGGAGGGGCGGTCAGGCGCATCGAGCGCGAAGGCGGCGAAATCGCCGAGGGACAGCCCGGTCGCCTGAAGGATGCGGGTCAGGCTCTCGGTGGAGGGCCAGCGGGGACGGGGCGGATCGCCCGCTCCGAACCGTTTGGAGGGATTGAAGCTGGTCGCATCCAGTCCGGCCCGCAACGCCAGACCCGAAGCACTGAGGCCCTCGCGACGGGCGAGGCCGTCGATCGCCTTCCACAGCTGGGCATGAGACAGGGGCATGGGATCTCGGGAACGCCGACCGGCTGATTCGGTCCGAGATTACAAGCGTGGGATAGGAATATCCACCTATTCTGGTCCGTCAGCGCGTCGATCCCGCCATGACCGGAAAGTCCCCAGCGCGAGGGCGAGCAGGATGCCGTAGTTGGCCAGGTTCATCACGGCATAGAAGGCCGCCATGGGCGGGCGCAGATCGACGACAGTCAGCAGGTGGCACATGACGATCAGGGCCTGAAGCGCGCCGGCCCAGACGGGCCATGACCGGCGGCTCTTCCAGGCGAGGGCGGCAAAGACGCCCAGCATCACCGTATCGACGATCATCAGGCCCCACTGGGGGCCGGACAGCTGGATGTCGTTCTGAAGCAGCAGGGAGGCCAGCAGGGCCAGCGCGAAGGCGCCGCCTCCAACCCGTTCCGGCTCATCGCCCCTCAGAAAGGCGAAGGCGACGACCACGAGGGATATCGCTGTCCCGACCTGAGCGTAGAGGGTGTCAAACACGGACTTCACGCCTCGCAGTCGAGTCTGGCATGGGTCCCGGACTACTTTTCCAGTCCGGCCGCGCGGCGTTCCTGCCAGACCCAGAATGTCCCGACAGCCATGGAGATCAGCAGCCCGTAGTTGGCCATGTTGTTGACGGCGGCGAAGGCATCGCCTGGAGGTCGCAGATTGGCGAGCACGAGGGCGTGACCGGTGACGATCAGAGCCTGGAACGCCGAAGCCCAGAACAGCCATGCCCGGTGGCTATGCTATGCCATGCCAAGCCAACAAACACCGCTAACAGAATGGTGTCCCGTCCTATCGAGCTCCAGTCCACGCCCGAACCATCGCCAGGCGGCGTCACCATTCCGGCCAGAAGGATGAACACAAAGGCCCCGCTGGCGATGCGTTCGGGCTCCTCGCCCTTCAGAAGGGCGAAAGCCACAACGAGGACTGTGACGATGATGCCAACTTGTGAGTAGATGGTTTCGAACACAGAATCGCCCCCACACCAGCGGTGTAGGGGCGACCATGCCTCAACTTGGCCTTAGCGGGAATGACCGCTAGCTGACATTACCTCGAATTAAACTGCACGCAGATGCTGGCCAGCGGTCTCGGGACGGGTGTCACCCTGTCCCTTGTCCTGCCAGCGGTCAGCGTAGACGCCGAAGCCCAGACGGCGATGATCCTTGGCGAGCTGCTCATGGCAGGCGACCATGGCCTGACGCGCTGTCCCGAGGGCGGCGATCGCTTCCATCGCTTTCGCTTGGGATTCAGCACCCGCGACGGGCGAGAAGGCCAAGGCCGAGCGGGCCCCGATCATCGCCTGCACAAGGGTTGTGGCGCGAGCAATGGCCTCATCAACCGCTTGTTCGGTTGCGTTCAGGTCGCCGGCCACGCTGGCGATAACCTCGGTCTTGGTCACGGAAGGCCTCCCACAGGAAAAACTAGGTGAACCAGCCCTTAACACAGCTCCGCTTTGTACGGTAGGGTTTTGTTGACCGTGTTTGGTAGGGTCTCATTGACCATGTTTCCGCGAATCCCCGGACCGTCCCCGCCGCCGCCGCCGACCGGCGGCGTGTCGCCCGGCTTGTCGACGGGGCCGACCGCCAACACGTCGAGGCCCAGCTTGCGGGCGAGGGCGGCAAGTGCGGTGTGGGTCTGGACCATCTGGGATCGGGCGGCGGAGAGTGCGCTGAGAGCCCCGGCGGCCCCGTCGAAGGCCCGTTGACCCGTGACGGCCGAGAGATAGGCGTCAGCGCGGGCGGCCGGCAGCAGGGCCGCCAGCCTGGCCGTCTCTATCAAGGCGAGGTCGATGGCGGTCTCGGCCGAATAGAGCCGGGCGGCGAGGTTTTCGCCAATGGATTGTCTGCTCATGATCTTCCTCCGGTGACCAAGCGTCACCGGTGGAGCCGAGCATGCGTGCTACTAGAACGCTACTCCAAGTCGTCTACTGCAAGTAGGAAGTGTGCGGTCAGGGCGGCGATAGGCTGCGCCCGGTCGTCCTGCCAGGCTTCGGCAAGCACATGGGCGACACGGCGGCCGGCGCGGCTGATGCGGGCGCTGGCGTGGACATTCATGGGTCGACCCGAGCGCAGGTAGGCGACGTTGACGTTGATCGGCCGGGGCAGGCGCAGGCGCGGATACAGGGCCGCCACCTGGGCCACCGCGGTCAGCTCCAGCAGGGCCGCAGTGGCGCCGCCGTGAAGCGCGGGCAGGATCGGGTTGCCGATCAGCCTGTCGGCAAAGGGCATTGTGATGGTCAGGCTGTCGCCGTCGGCCTCGGTCAGCAGGCCCAGGAATCGGGCGTAGGGCAGGCGGTCCAGAAGGCCGGTCATGCGGCCGACCCTCCGGCCCGCAGGTTGACGCCCGCCCCGCGACCCTCGCCGGAACCCAGCATATACGCCATCTGGGCGGCGGCGACGGGGTCTTCGGCCGTATCCTCAAAGGCCCAGGCACGGACGAAGCCCACGGATCGGGTGAGACGATAGCAGCGCGCCTCGGCGATCAAATCGCGGCGGGTCGCGGCGGCGCGCATGTAGTCGACGCGCAGGTCGAGGGTGGCGAGAGGCTCGAACCGGCCGAGCGCCACCCAGGTCGCCAGCCCGCCGACATGGTCCAGCAGGGTGGTGACCAGCCCTCCGGACAGGACGCCGGTTTCGGGGTCGCCCACCAGATCCTCGCGCCATGGCACGCGGATGCGGACGCGATCGCCGTCCACGCCGTCGAAGACGAAACCGAGGGCGTGGGTATGGGCGGCGCCGCTGGCCAGTTGAGGCAGCAGGTCGAGGATGGCGGAGGTCATGATCCGCTTCTGGTTCGGACGGGAAATGAGCGCAAGTCCGCCCGGCGCGTTGTCTGCTGCGCCATGACCGCCATATGCCCCTCATGATCCGTTTCGAAGACCTGCTGCGGCCCACGCCCGCGGGCCTTTATTGCCCGCCCGGCGACTTTTACGTCGATCCGGTCCAGCCGGTGGACCGCGCCGTGATCACGCACGGTCATGCCGATCATGCGCGGTCGGGGCACGGAACGGTGCTGGCGACGCCGCAGACTCTGGCGATCATGGCGGAGCGCTATGGCGAGGAATTCACCGGTCGTCGGCAGGGCGTCGCCTATGGCGAAACGGCGTCTCACAACGGCGTCGAGGTGACCATGGCCCCGGCCGGCCATGTGCTTGGCTCGGCCCAGGCGGCCATCCGCTGGAAGGGGATCACGATGGTGGTCTCCGGCGACTACAAGCGCCGGCGTGATCCGACTTGCGCGGGGTTCGAGCCGGTGCCGTGCAACGTCTTCATCTCGGAAGCCACTTTCGGCCTGCCAGTCTTTACCCATCCGCCCGACAGCGAAGAGATCGGCCGGCTGGTGCAGTCTCTGCGTCAGTTCCCCGAACGGGCGCATCTGGTCGGCGCTTACGCCCTGGGCAAGGCGCAGCGGGTCATCCGGCTGCTGCGCGAGGCGGGCTGGGACCGGCCGATCTACGTTCATGGCGCGCTGGAGCGACTGAACCGGCTGTATGAGCGCGAGGGCGTCGATCTGGGCCCGATCCTGCCGGCGACAGGACTGAAGCCGAACGCGCTGGGCGGCGAGGTCGTGATTGCGCCGCCGTCGGCGACGCAGGACCGCTGGGCACGGCGGTTCGCCGATCCCGTGCTGGCTTTCGCCTCTGGCTGGATGCTGGTCAGGGCCCGGGCGCGACAGCGAGGCGTGGAACTGCCGCTGGTGCTGTCGGATCACGCGGACTGGCCCGAGCTGATCGCCACCTTCACGGAGCTGAAGCCGGAAGAGGTGTGGATCACCCATGGTCGAGAGGAAGGCCTGCTGCGCTGGTGCGAGCTGAACGGTCAGGCGGCGAGGGCGCTTCGCCTCGTCGGCTATGAGGAAGAGGACGACGAGGCGGGATCGACGGACGAGGAGGGCGGTTAGGCGACCGATCGGGCAGAAGCTGTACCGGGATTGGCCTCCGCCCTCGCCGTTGCGGCGGCCTGTTCGAGGGCGACGTTCATGGCCATGCGCAGCCGTTCCGGCTTGATTGGCTTTTCGACCACGGCGGCCATACCGATCTCGACGTATTTGCGGGCGTCGTCCGGATCGGCGTTCGCGGTCAGGGCTACGATCGGCAGGGCGGATGCGGGGCCGTCGAGGGCGCGGATGGCCATGGTCGCCTGAACCCCGTCCATGCGCGGCATCTTGATGTCCATCAGGACCAGATCGAACCGGCGTTCCTGCACGGCTTCCAGCGCCTCTACGCCATCCTCGGCGGTTTCGGAGGTGCAGCCGAACATTTCGCACAGGGCCTGGGCTACAACCCGGTTAGTGGCGTTGTCGTCCACGATCAGGACGTGAGGGTTGGACAGCAAATCGCCATCCCCGATGCTTTCGACATTGGAGGGCGTAACGGTCTCGGCGTGGGCGCGCGGAACATCGATGTCGAAGGCGAAGGTGGCGCCCGGCCCACGATTGTTTTCCGCCCAGATACGACCGTCCATCCGTTCGACGATCTGCCGGCAGATGGCCAGACCAAGACCGGCGCCGTCGGGACCCGAGCCGTGCACGAACGGATCGAAAATCTCATCGACACGATCAGGATCGACGCCCGGCCCGTCGTCGCGAACGCGCGCCTCGAGCTGGATCCGGTCGCCGTTCGCAAAGGCTTTCAGCCCCGCCTCGACGATCCCGTTCCGGGCGAATTTCAGCGCGTTGCCGATCAGGTTGTTGAACAGCTGTTTGACGCGCACGCCGTCGATGACGGCGGCCAGATCGGTGTCGCCCTCGTAGCTGACCATCAGGGTGACGTTGTCCTGTGACGCGCGGGGTTCCCACAACGACTGGACATCGTCCATCAGCGCCCGCAGGGGCGTCGTTTCGGCATGCAACTCCAGTTCGCCGGCCTCGGCGCGCGACAGGTCCAGGGCGTCCTGCAGGATGCGGAGCAGGGTCTCGGAGGAGTCCACGATGGTGGTGACGTGGGCATGGGCCTGGGCGTTCAGCGGCTGGCGGCGCAGCAATTCGGCCACAGCGAGGACGCCGTTCATTGGCGTGCGCAGCTCGTGGCTCATGATGCCCAGGAACTGGCTCTTGGCGCGCGCGGCCGCCAAGGCCTGGGTGCGGGCGTCGCCAAGGACGCGGGTCTGTTCGGCCAATTCTTCGTTCTGGCGCCGCTGCTGGTCGTTGACGGCCTGCAACAGGGACACCGCCGTGCCCACGCCGTGATACCGGCCCTGACGGGTGACGATGAAGCCCCGCAGCAGGGCGCCGGGGCCGCTTTTCAGCAGGATGTCGCAGAAGGCGTCGATGGCGACGCCCGCTTCGACCACCGCGGGCTCGTCATCCATCAGGTGCAGGACCGGCCGCCCGGCGTAGAGGGCGTGGCCGAACGGGGCGGCGATTTTCAGCAGGAAGGCGTTGCGCTCGATCAGGCCAACCGGCCTGCCGGCGTCGACGACGGGAATGACGAGGGTGTCGGGTTCGCGCTCGAAGCGCTGGAAGACAGCGCTGCCCAACGTCTGGGGCGAAACCGCCTCGGCGCGCTCGGTCAAGACTTCGATGGTCGGCATATCCGGCCATAACTCCACTGCGACCGGTGGACATTGGATGGAAACCATTTGCAGAAGGGTTAAGCTGAAACCGCCGTTTTTGGGCCGTCTTTGCCCTGCGCCCGACGCTGGTGTAGAACGCCCGCCCGCCACTCAAGGCGGCCCATCCCCTTGTTTATGCGCGCGGCCGACCGGCCGACCGCAGGTTTGTCATGAGCGAATTCGGCCCCGTCATCGAAAAAACCGCCCTCGTCCTGTTCTCGGGCGGGCAGGACAGCGCCACCTGCCTGGCCTGGGCGCTGGAGCGGTTTTCGCGGGTCGAGACCGTGGGCTTCGATTACGGCCAGCGTCATGCGGTTGAGATGGAAGCGCGCCTGAAGGTGCGCGAGGGCATGGCGACAGTCCTGCCGCAGTGGGCTGACCGGCTGGGCCCCGACCATGTTGTCGATCTGACGGGCTATGGCCGGATTGCCGAAAGCGCCCTGACAGCGGACAGGGCGATCGAGATGGATGCGCGGGGATTGCCCACGACCTTCGTGCCGGGGCGGAATCTGGTGTTCCTGACCTGCGCCGCAGCGTTGGCGGATCGGCGCGGGCTGGAGGTGCTGGTCGGCGGCATGTGCGAGACAGACTTCTCGGGCTATCCCGACTGCCGCCGCGACACCATCGACGCCATGGCGGCCGCGCTGAGCCTCGGTCTGGACAAACCCGTCGTGATCGAGACGCCGCTGATCGCCCTGACCAAGGCTGAGACCTGGGCGCTGGCCGACCGGATCGGCGGGGCGGCGCTGGTCGAGCTGATCGTGGAGGCGTCGCACACCTGCTACCGCGGCGACCGGGAGCATCGCCACGCCTGGGGCTATGGATGCGCCGACTGCCCGGCCTGCGAACTGCGGGCTGCGGGCTATTCGGAATGGGTCGCCGCATGACCTATTCCGCCAAGGAAGTGTTCCTGACCGTGCAGGGAGAGGGCGGGCAGGCCGGGCGGCCAGCCGTCTTCCTGCGTTTCGCCGGCTGCAATCTGTGGAACGGGCTCGAGCGGGATCGCGCGACGGCCGTCTGCACCTTCTGCGACACCGATTTCGTGGGCGTGGACGGCGACGGCGGCGGAAAGTTCGCGAGCGCCCCCGCCTTGGCCGACCATGTCGCCGCGATGTGGCGGGGCAGGGAAGGGGATCCGAAGCTGGTCGTCTGCACCGGCGGCGAACCCCTCTTGCAACTGGACGCGCCGCTGATCGAGGCCCTGCACGCGCGCGGCTTCGAGATCGCGATCGAAACCAACGGCACACTTTCAGCGCCGGCCGGGATCGACTGGATCTGCGTCAGCCCCAAGGCCGATGCGCCGGTCGAACAGACTTCGGGCCAGGAACTGAAGCTGGTCTTCCCGCAGGCGAAGGCCATGCCGGACCGCTTCGAGCATCTGGCCTTCGAACGCTTCTGGCTGCAGCCGATGGACGGTCCCGATCAGGCGACCAACACCGCGGCGGCCATCGACTATTGCCTGACCCACCCGAAGTGGCGGCTCAGCGTCCAGACCCACAAATACATCGGCGTAAGATGAGCGTTTTCGAGATCACCAAGGCGGCCACCTTCGACGCGGCCCACCATTTTCCGAACGAGCCGGACGGCAGCCCGTACCGGCGCATGCACGGCCACTCCTTCTCCGTGGAGGCCACGGTGCGCGGCGCGGCGCTGGACGGCCATGGCTGGGTCGCGGACCTCGGCGCGCTGGATCGTGCGCTGAAGGCGGCGGCGGAGGAGCTGGATCACGGGCTGCTGAACGACAAGCCGGGGCTGGAGCTGCCGACCCTGGAGCACCTGTGTCTGTGGTTCGCCGACCGGCTGAAACCGGAATGGCCCGGCCTGAGCCGGATCACGGTCTCCCGTCCGACGATCCACGAACGGTGCGTGTTGACGCTCTAGCCTTCAGCAGTCGCGGCCTTGGCGCTGACGCTGTTCGCAGCGCCGCTGCTCGCGTTCGTAGTCGCGCTGTTCGCGTTCGCGTTTCGCCTTGGTTTCTTCGTCCGAGGTCGTGACGGCGTCGACGCTGGCGCCGACCACGGCTCCCGTAACCTGGGCCGCGCCGCCGACGACCGCGCCTGCCGTGCCCACGACGGCGCCCACCAGACAGCCCTGCAGCATCAGGGCAGAGCCGAGAACGCCTGAAAGCGCGGCGAGGCGAGTGGGGGACATTGACATGCGAATCTCTCCTGACCGTCAGGGTTAACCCGCAGACGTGAACGCATCCTGACCGGGCATTGAGGAGATGATGGGGCGTGGTGGGCGGCGAGGGGTTCGAACCCCCGACCCCCTCGGTGTAAACGAGGTGCTCTGACCAGCTGAGCTAGCCGCCCATTATTTTTCCCTATCGCGCGCCGCGCGGCGCCTTGCTGCTTGAGGCCTCGACCTAGAACCGGAAGCTGGCCCGCAGGAACAGCATGTAGCGGACATAGTCCTCGATCATCTCGGCGTCGGCGCTGATGGACAGCATGCCCAGTTCGTTGCCGATGTTCAGGCGGAAGCCGACCAGCGGACCGCCGCCTTCGATCGTGCCGCCGTCGAGGGTGAAGTCCGGGCCGCCCGAGCGGAAGCGGGCGATCGTCTCGCCCGGATCGACCGAGATGTTCTGGCGCCAGCCGACCCGTAGCTCGGGCCGCATCCAGCTGTTCTCGCCCATGGCCATGCCGATGTTGATCGCGGCTGTGGCGGAGAACAGATGGCCTTCACGGTCGTCGATCTCCAGATCGAAGCCGTCGCCGCCGCCTTCTTCGACGTGGCCGTCCTCGCTCAGGCCGAAATACTCGGCGTAGATTTCGGGGCGAATGTTGAAGCGTCCGTAGGTGCGCTCGTACGAGGCGCCCCCGGCAGCCGCCAGGCTGAACCCGCTCCAGTCCGATGTGTTGGTCAGGTTCTGACCACCGCCGACGAACCGGCGTTCCGAATTGAAGGTCGCATAGCCCGCCGCGGCGCGGGCCCATGTCGTCCAGTACTGACCCTGGGCGCGCCAGTATAGGCCGAGTTCGAACAGGTTGGCCGAAAGGACTTCCTCGGCCTCGGCTTCGGGGTCTTCCAGGTCCGAAGACGTGAAGGCCGCCGTAATCCCGATATTGCCGAGACCGGTGCCGCGCTCGACGCCGCCCGCGACGCCGAAGCCTTCCGAGCGGAAGCCATAGGTGTCGGTCTTGTCCTTGTCGGCGTAGAAGGTGATCTCCTGCGCCCAGGCGCTGGTTTCGCCCGGAGCGGCCGAGGCGTTGCGGCCGGTAAGGGCGCGCGTCACGGCGTCAACGCCGGAAGCCAGCGACAGCAGCGGACCGCCCGAGTGCTCGGGCAGCAGCTGTTCGTACAGGTTGATGAAACCGTCGCGGTCGTTCTGCGCGAGGAAGGCGTTGCGCATCTCCACCGCGTCGGGATCGCCGAGCGAGGTGTAGAAGGCGTCGTACATTGCGGCCTCGACAGGGATCAACTCGGCTTCATCGGCGGTCCGCCTGCGGACGTCGACGAACACTTCCCCGGCCGGGACGTTGGCGCCCGCGTCGACCTTGAAGAGATAGGGGGAGTTGGTCTCGATCGAATCGAGGTCGATGGCGCCGAAATTCAGCGTCGCGGCGTCAATCAGCGTGAACCGGCTGGGTCCGGTCAGAAGCGAGGTGAAGCGAACGCCAAGCCCGGCGCCATTGGCCAGGGTCGCCGTTCCGGCGACATTGAAGCCCCCGGCCGTGTTGTTGGCCGGGTCCAGGGTGATGATCAGATTGCCGTCGGCGGCGACATTCAGGCTGGTGATGTCCATCCGCGCGGTCTGGCGCGCGTCGAGCGTGCCGTTGGCGACATCGATGGTGAGGTCCCCGCCGGTATCGGAAAGGGCGCCGCGGACAATGCCGCCACCCGTGATGGCCAGACGGTCAGCGCCGGCGCCGAAACTGATGTCGCCCAGCACGACGCCATTCCGGATGTCGACGATGTCGGCGCCCGAGCCCAGCTTGATCGCACCGGCGATGACCGGTTCATTGCCGTCCGGCACCCCGTCGCCATCGCTGTCGGGATTGGCCACGGTCGCCGGAGCGGCGACGCCCGTCTGAAGCAGGGTCACGCCGGTCGTGTTCGCGCGGACATCGATGGCGGTCGTCGTGCCCGTGATCGGGTCGCCGTCCTCATTCGGGGTCAGCGTCGCCTGAAGCGAGCGGGTATTGGTGATCGACGTCAGCGTGCCGCTCAGGTCCTGGATGGCGGTTACGGTCGCCGTCCCGCCGGCCGAGGAGGCGAGTATCGACCCCGTATTGGTGAAGCTGGAAACCGTAGCACCGGCGTCAATCCGGATGGCGGTCGCCGAGGAGGCGGCCAGTTCGCTGGCGACGGCGCCCGTGATGATCCCCGAGTTAATCAGTTGGGCCGCTGACGTTCCCGCGCCGACCCGGATCGCCGTGGCGTTGGCGTCGAAGGCGAGAGCGGACACGGTGCCTTCGTTCCGGATGCCGCCCGAGGTCGCCACAGTCTGGCCGGCGTTGCCGCCGAAGAGGATGCCTGTTGCATCGACGCCGTCGTAGACGCCCTGGCCGCTGATGGCGCCGCGGTTGATGAAGCCGAAAGCCCGGTCGCCTGTGCCCACGGCGCCGAGCGTGATGGACCGGGTCGCAGAGCCCACCCGGACCGCGGGTGCGGCGCCGAAGCTGGTGATCGCGCCCTCGCCCTCGTTCGCGTCGGCAATGCCGTCGCCGTCTTCGTCGGCATTGGCGGTGTCCGCGTCGACGGGCGCGCGGTCGACGATAACGCCGCCGCCGACATTCCCCGCGACTACAACGGCGCTTCCGCCCTGAAGCTTGTCTTCAGCGTCGAGCTTGCCCTCGAAGGCGGCGTTTCCGCGCGAGATATAGCGGTAGCCGGATGCGTTCATGTCGCCCTGGAGCGTCAGACGGCCGCCTACATCACCGGCGATGGACACCGCCGATGCATTGGCGCCGCGTGCGCTGATGCTGCCCAGCAAGGCAACCGCACCTGTGACCGTCCCCTGGGTGTGCACGCCGACCGTATTGTCGCCGAACACCCGGATGGCGCCCTGGCTCTGGATCCGCCCGTTCAGCCCCGATTCGATCGAGATGCCGTAGGAGTTGTTTCCATCAACGCTGACGATGCCCGCCGATCCGATGATGAGGTCGCCGGTTACCGGCGCGCCTGCCGCGTAGCGGACGCCATATCGGCCGGTTCCGGTCGCCCAGGGGCCGTCCAGGTCCCCGTCAGTGTCGGTGTCGGGATACGCGCCGATGCTGTCGGCCACATTGATGGAGCCGTTGATCGTAAGATTGGACGTCAGTCCCGGATTGACCAGCACTCCGGTCGCGCCGTCCGCAGCCGTGGTCATATTGATCGCGCCGCCGGTATCCAGGGTCAGGTTTTCGCTGGCGTCGATCGTGACCGCCGCGCCCGAGGCCACGTTGATCGCGCCGCCGCTGGCGATGCGGATGTCGTCAGAGCCCCCGCCAGCCGGGTTCGACGTCGCGATCGGCGTCGTACGGGCGGTCGAAATCACGACCTCGGCCATCGCGCCGGAAGCCGCCATCAGGGGAGCGATCGCAACCGCGGTCGCGAGTAGAATACGCATTCGGTAGAAACCCCTGTGGACGATACGCCAGAGACGCGGGCGATCCTCTAACAGGGACCACGCCAGCCTGCCTCAAGTTTCTCGAATTTGAGGCGAATGCAAGGCCGAAGCCGGGCTTCGCCGCCACACATCAAGCGGGGCTATTGCGCAATATGGCATCAAAGTGATATCACTTTCATATTGCTTGAGGAGGGCTCTCATGACCGCAACCACCCATTCGAGATCCGTCGAACGTCCCGCGAAGACCGCCAACGGCGTGCTCGTGCTTCTGATCGGCCTGGCGCTGCTGATCCTCGGCCCGGTCAGCGTCGCGCAGGATCCGGACAGCGCCCTGCGGGTCGTGGCCGGCATCTCCGCCGCGGTCTTGGGCCTGCTGCTGCTCTGCGGCCTGTATTCGTTGCAGCCGAACGAGGGGATGGCGATCCTGCTGTTCGGCGACTATCGCGGCACGGACCGCAAGACCGGTCTTCGCTGGGTTCTTCCCTGGTACAGCCGCAAGAAAGTCAGCCTGCGCGTCCGCAACCTGACCTCCGACAAGCTGAAGGTGAACGACAAGCGGGGCAGCCCGATCGAAATCGCCGCCAACGTCGTCTGGCGCGTCGAGGATTCGGCCATGGCCCTGTTCGATGTCGATGACTATCAGGCTTTTGTGAACATCCAGGTCGACACGGCCCTGCGCGATATCGCTTCGCACTACGCCTACGACCACGGGGACGAGACCGACGAGCCGGAAATGACGTTGCGCGCCGACGCCGAGGATGTCGCCGGCCGGCTGCGGGACGAACTGGTAGGCCGGGTCAGCGTCGCGGGCGTCGCGATCGACGAAGCCCGACTGGCCCACCTGGCTTATGCGCCCGAGATCGCCGGCGCCATGCTGAAGCGGCAGCAGGCCGAGGCCGTCCTGTCCGCCCGCCGCCTGATCGTCAGGGGCGCCGTCGGCATGGTCGAGAACGCCTTGGCCGATCTCAACGAACGTGGCGTGGTTGATCTGGACGAGGACCGCAAGGCCGCCATGGTTTCCAACCTGCTGGTCGTCCTGTGTGCTGATCGGGAGGCCCAGCCGGTCGTAAACACCGGAACCCTGTACGGTTGATTCATGGCGCGTCCGCGTAAGCCTTTCCTGATGCGCGCCTCGCCGGGCGTGATGGCGGCGGTCGAGCGATTGGCCGCCGCCGAGTTGCGCTCGGTCAACGCCCAGCTGGAGACCCTTCTGCGTGAGGCCCTGCACCGTCGAGGGGTGACGCCGTCGGAAGACCCTCCGCAAGCGGACGACGCTTGAGCTTGGCATCCAGCGGCGCTACGGGCCGCTGATGGTCAAGTCGCACATGTCGAAGGTCCGCAAGGCCCGCCGAATTCAGAAACGCATAGCGCGCGGTACAGCCAGCATCAGCGAGGCGGAACGCGAACTGGTGAGTCTGGCCGGGCTGGAAGTGCAGGAAGGCGAACTGCGCCTGATCCCTGGCTGGGATGAGGAGGTCTCCGCGACCCTCGCCGCGACCAAGGCCGCAGGAGAGGACGGCCGGCCGCGTCTGGTCGACACCACGATGCTGTACGCACCGCGCTCGGGCGGGGTTAAACGCTATCTACTGTCCAAGAAGGCCTGGCTTGAGGCCAACCGGCCGGGCGTCGCCCATTCGCTGGTCGTGCCGGGCGCGCACCATAAGGCGGGGGACGACGGCATCGTCCAGCTGCACGCCACCAAGCTGCCGTTCGGCGACGGCTATCGCTGGCCGACATCGGTGCGCCGCTGGGGCGCCTGGGTGGCTTCGCTCAATCCTTCGATCATCGAGGCCGGCGATCCCTATACGCCGGGGCAGGGGGCCCTGGAGGCCGGTCAGCGCGCCGGCTGCCCGGTCGTCGGCTTCTGCCATTCTGATCCCGCTGGCCTGGCCGCGCTGCATTTCGGCGAATGGGCCAAGAAACCGGTCGAGAAGCGCTGGGCGCGGCTGTTCGGCCAGTTCGACAAGGTGGTCTCGCCCAGCCGGTTCATCGCACGCCGTCTGGAAGAGGCCGGGGTCGGGAATATCGTCATCCGGCCGCTGGGCGTCGAGATCGACACCTTTCGTCCCGACCGGCGCGACCGCGACTGGCTGCTGAAGAAACTGGGCCTGCCGGCGTCCGCCCGCCTGCTGTGCTTTGCCGGGCGTCCCGCGCGCGAGAAGAACATCGACGTCCTGATCGAGGCCGTTCAGAAGCTGGGCGATCCCTATTATCTTGTTCTGGTCGGCGCCGGCCAGGGCATGCCGGCGGAAGAGCGGGTCATCTCCCTGCCGTACGAGGCCAATCCCAAGGCGGTGGCGAAGATCATAGCCAGTTGCGACGCCTTCGTGCACGCCAACGACAAGGAGCCGTTCGGCCTGATCGTTCTGGAGGCGATGGCCTGCGGCCGCCCGGTCGTCGGAGTCAATTCCGGCGGGGTCAAGGAGACGGTCGACCAGACTGTCGGCCAGCTTGCGGCGAAAGCCGACCCCGCACAGTACGCTGCTGCGGTCGAAGCCCTGTTTGCGCGCGATATCGAGGCTATCGGCGCGGCCGCCCGCGTGCGGACCGTCGAACGCTTCGCATGGAACCGCGTCTTCGAGGATCTGAGCTCGGTCTATGCCGAGGTCAGCGGAGAATCTGCCTTTGCCCAGCCGGGTGAGTGGAAGGCGCATTGAGGCCTGCCTCTCGACACGCGGTTGCGGCGCGGTCAATCTCGAATGAAATCGGGGATTTGAGATCATGAAACGCTTCCTGCTCGCGGCCGCCGTCTCGCTGCTGACCGCCACCTCGGCCGTGGCCCAGACGGTCTATCTGGTGCGCCACGCCGAGAAGGCCGACGCCAGCGCCGATCCGGTGCTGTCCGAGGCCGGACAGGTCCGCGCCGCGGCGCTGGCCACCGCGCTGGCCGAGGCCCATCCCGGCCACATCTTCACCAGCCCCCTGCAGCGCACGCGCCTGACGGCCGAGCCAACCGCGACCTTCCATTCGGTGACCATCGAGCCCGTCGGTTTCGATGGCGGCGCGGCGGCCCATGTGGCCGCGATCGCAGAGCGGGTTCGCGCCCTGCCGGACGACGCGGTCGTTCTGGTCGTGGGCCACAGCAACACCGTTCCGCTGATCGCCCGCGCGCTCGGCTACGCTGAGGCGGCGGACATGCCGGAGTGCGAATACGACCGGATGACGCAGCTGCACCTCGCGGGCGACGAGACCCACAGCCAGGTCACCCGCTACGGGGCGCCGACAGACTGTCCCTAGGGCCGCTTCACCATATCGGTGATGTCGGCAATTCGAGAGCCACCGACCGAAAAGAAGCGGTCGCCGGCCATGATCGCCAGCGTCAACTGGTTCTGTATCGACAGGAAGACGTGGGTCTCCACCGGGCCGCGGGAGACGATCTGGGTGTAGGCCAGAACGGCGTCACGCGCGTCGGCGGGCGGACGCTCCGCGAAAAAGCAGGTGTTGCTCAGCTGGTCGCGCTGGAGAACCGTGCCGCCGTCCGCGCTGATGCGGAACCTGTAGTGCCCGCCAATGGGGATCGCCCGATTCTGGGGCATCGGCGTCAGCAGCCAGACGAGCCATCCGTCGCTGTCGGGATCGTCCATGATGACGGTGTTCGGTCGCGCCGAGCACTGTAGCCGGCCAATATTGGCTCTTGCGGTCGCCAAGGCCCGGGTCTGCGCCAGTTCCTCGGGAGTCAGAACGGCTCCGGGGGGCGGCGTGACCGGCCCGGCGACACGACCCTTGATCACTACGTCCCAGCCCGGAACGGGATCGGGGTCGCCCTCGCGATAGAAGCGGACCCTCAATCCGTCTTCGACGGGCGCGATCAACCAACCCCGGATTGTCCTGGTCTCTTCCTGACTGATCGCCTTCAGGAGCGCGTCCGTCGCCACCCACGCGGCGGTGTCGAGGCGATACATCTCCAAACCGATGCGGGAGATTTTCTCCAGCGGCCATTCCTCGATCGGAACAGGATCGGGCGCGCGCTCGGCCTGAGCGGCGGCGATCGTCGGGGCTGCGACGCCCAGCATGGCGACGACGGCGAGAACAGCGAGGCGCATGAACAACTCCCGGTTTCGCGAGCATCCTGCCACTACACGTCGAGGTCGGCCACCACGAAGCGCGCGTTTTCCTGAATAAACTGGTAGCGGGCCTCGGGCTTGCGGCCCATCAGGCGTTCGACCAGATCCTCGATCTCGTCCTCGGACTCCGGCACCGTGACCCGCGCGAGGGTGCGCTTCTTCGGGTCCATGGTGGTCTCCTTGAGTTGGGAGGCCATCATCTCGCCCAGACCCTTGAATCGGCCGATCTCGGTCTTCTTGCCCTTGAACACCGTGGCCAGCAGTTCGTCGCGGTGGGCGTCGTCGCGGGCGTACTCCGACAGCGGCCCGGCGCTGATCCGGTAGAGCGGGGGCAGGGCCATATAGACGCGGCCCTGACGGATCGTCTCCGGCATCGAGCGGTAGAAGAAGGTGATCAGCAAGGCGGCGATGTGGGCGCCGTCGACGTCGGCGTCGGTCATGATGACGATCCGCTCGTAACGCAGGTCGTCGATGTTGAACCGGCTGCCCGGCTGGACGCCCAGCGCCAGCGCCAGATCCGACAGTTCGATATTGGCGCGCAGCTTGTCCGCCGTGGCCGAGGCGACATTCAGGATCTTGCCGCGCAGGGGCAGAATGGCCTGGGTGGTGCGGTCACGCGCCTGTTTGGCCGAGCCGCCGGCCGAGTCGCCCTCGACGATGAACAGTTCGGTGCCGTTGGCCGACTGGCGCGAGCAGTCCGACAGCTTGCCGGGCAGGCGCAGCTTGCGCGTGGCTTGGGCGCGCTGGACCTCCTTGTCCTTGCGGCGGCGCAGGCGGTCTTCGGCGCGGTCGATAACAAAGCCCAGCAAGGTGTTGGCCTGCTTGGGACTTTCGGTTAGCCAGTGGTCCAGCGGGTCGCGCATCAGCTGTTCGACCAGACGCTGGCCCTCGGGCGAGGAAAGGCGGTCCTTGGTCTGGCCCTGGAACTCGGGATTGCGGATGAAGACCGAGATCATGGCCCCGGCGTTGGCGATGACGTCCTCGGCCGTGATCAGGTTGGCGCGCTTCTCATTGGTCAGTTGGCCATAGGCCTTGAGGCCTTTCACCAGCGCGGCGCGAAAGCCGGCCTCGTGCGTGCCGCCGTCGGGCGTGGAGACGGTGTTGCAATAGGAGGAGACGAAGCCGTCGGCCTCACCGAAGCCGATGGGCGACCATGTGACGGCCCATTCGACGGCGCCGGCCTCGCCCTTGCGCTCGACGCGGCCGGCGAAGGCGGGGGTGACCGTCTCCAGCGTGCCGATCCGCTCGGCCAAGGCGTCCGCCAGACCGTTGGGGAAGTGGAAGACCGCCTCGGTCGGGGTGTGGTCGGTGATCCGCTCGGCGGCGCAGGTCCAGCGGATCTCGACGCCGCGGAACAGATAGGCCTTGGAGCGGGCCATGCGGAACAGGCGGGCGGGCTTGAAGGCCGCGCCGACGCCGAAGATCTCCTCGTCCGGCTTGAACCGGATCAGTGTGCCCTTCTTCTTCGACGGCTGGCCCTGGACGATGGGGCCCAGCGGCAGGCCGCGGCTGAAGGACTGTTTCCACTCATGACCGTCGCGCCAGACGGTGACGTCCAGCTGTTCGCTCAGGGCGTTGACAACACTGACGCCCACGCCGTGCAAACCGCCTGAGGTTTCATAGGCTTTGCCGGAAAACTTGCCGCCTGAGTGGAGGACGGTCATGACCACTTCCAGCGCCGACTTGCCCGGATGTTTGGGGTGCGGATCGACGGGGATGCCGCGGCCGTCGTCGCGGACGGACAGCCAGCCCTCGGCGTCGAGATCGACGGTGATGAGCTTCGCATGGCGGGCCACGGCCTCGTCCATGGCGTTGTCGAGGACTTCGGCGAACAGGTGATGCAGCGCCCGCTCGTCGGTGCCGCCGATGTACATGCCCGGGCGTTTGCGGACGGGCTCAAGGCCTTCGAGCACCTCGATCGACGAGGCGGAATAGCTGCCAGCGACCGGCGGGGTCGAGGCTTCGGCGGGTGAGGGCGCGCGCACGGGCGCAGGGCGGGGCGCTGCGGCTTGGGGCGTCAGAGCTGGCTCAGGCGCGGGTTCAGGCGTGGCGACGGGATCGGCGGGACGCGGTTGCGTCGGCTCGTCATCGAACAGCGAAAGGAGGTCGGCGGACTGGCCCATGCGGATACTGTGCGGCGATTCGGGAGGGGGTCTGGTAGGCCCCGCGGCGCTTCTCCACAAGCGGAACGGCGACCGCAGCGGGGGAGGGCAGGACGGCGCGGGTCAGGACCGCGAGGAACAGCACCCACGGCAGGCTCTGATGCTGCACCAGGATGCTCTCCGACAGGCTCAGCACGAAGAAGGCGGCCAGGAAGCCCAGCGCCCACCAGCCCTCGCGTGCGCCGGAGCCCATGGACCGCAGGACAGTGATCAGGGCCGTCGACGCCATCAGCACGCCGACCAGCACGGCGCCGGGCCAGCCCAGTTGCACCAGCAGGTCGATCCAGCCGTTGTGGGCGCTGGGGACGACCCAGCCGGTCTCCTTGCGGACCCAGTCGGCGGGAACGGATTCGCCTGCGCGGCCCCAGAAGGCGCCATAGCCGTAACCGGTCCAGGGCCGATCGGCGACCTTGCGCATCAGACTGTCCCAGATCTCGGTGCGGCCGGTCAGGGAGGGGTCCTTGCCCAGAGCCTCCAGCACGGCCACCGAATGGGTTTCCCAGGTCCAGAGGCCCACGCCGCCCAGCACCACCAGGATCCAGATGGCGGCGACGCTGACGGCCGGGCCGCCGCGCTTCATCGACCAGAAGGCGCCGACGATGCCGAGGCCGACGATCAGGCAGAGCAACGAGGTCTTGGACTGGGTGGCCAGCACCAGGATCGACGCGAGGCCCAGGGCTATGGCGGGCAGGAGCCGGCGAGGGTCGGGCGAGGCGAGGCAGGCAGCGGAGGCCGTGGCGCCGATCACCATGACGGCCCCCATCTGGTTCTTCTCGTACCAGAGCCCGCGCCACAGGCCGGCGTTGTCGTATTGATGGACGCCGATGGAGGGGAAGGCGAAGACCATCACCAGACTGCCCACCGCCATCAGCAGGGCCGCGTGCATCAGCAGGCGCGGCAGATGCGGTCCCCGGAACACCGCGCCGACATACAGGGCGAAGACGCAGCTGATGGCCAGGGCGATGACGCGGCGGCTCGTCACGCCATAGTCGATCGACCAGTATTTCGAGGCGAAAGCCAGGCCGACCACGGCGACCATGGCCAACATCGCCGGCCAGGCGCGCCACAGCCGGTCGATCCGGTACGCCGCCATGCCGAAGATGGCCGCATAGGCCGGCAGCCAGACCAGACGCAGCACCGGCGTCTCTTCCTGCAGGGGCGCGAAGACGGGGCCGATCAGGGCGCCGGTCAGCATGGCGATGATGCCGATACAGATCGCCCGTTCCCACAGGCTGGGAACCGGTTCGGTCAGGACCGCTTCTGGACGGGACTCGCGCACCCATGCAGGGTCGGGCTTCAGGCTTAACGAAGGGTTGGAATCGGATGGCCGGCGATCTGTTGAGGGACCGGGACGGCGGCCATGCCCGCGTGGGCTTCGTCGAACTGTTCTTCGACCTGATATTCGTCTTCGCCATCACCCAGATTTCCCACGCCCTGTTGGCCCACCTGACGTGGATCGGGGCGCTGCAGGGATTCATGCTGCTCGGAGCCGTGTGGTGGGCCTGGATCGACACCAGCTGGATCACCAACTGGCTGGATCCCGAGCGTGCGCCGGTGCGGGGGCTGTTGTTCGTGCTGATGGGCGCCGGTCTGGTGATGTCGACCTCCTTGCCCGAAGCGTTCGGCGACAAGGGCCTCATCTTCGCCTGCGCATTCGCCGCGATTCAGGTCGGGCGTGGCCTTTTCACCCTCTGGGCCGTGCGGGCCCATGAGGTTCTGCGCCAGAATTTCCAGCGCATCAGCATCTGGGCTCTCGTCGGCGCGGCCCTCTGGATCACGGGCGGCTTCCTGGAGGGGCAGGCCCGTCTGATCGTGTGGCTGGTCGCGGTCGCCGCCGAGTTCGCCGCCCCGGCCTGCTATTTCTGGGTGCCCGGCCTCGGCCGGTCGCATACGGCGGACTGGGAGGTGGAGGGCGCCCATCTGGCCGAGCGGGTCGGGCTTTTCATCATCATCTGTCTCGGCGAGTCCGTCCTGATCACGGGCGCCACCTTCGCGGAACTGGACTGGTCGCCGCCCGTCGTCGGCGCCTTCGCCGCGGCCTTTGTCGGGACCCTGGCCATGTGGTGGATATGGTTCAGCAAGGCCCATGACGCCGCATCAGAGGTCTTCGCCCATGCACAGGACACCGGCCGCGTCGCCCGCCGCGCCTACACCTATGCGCCGATCCTCGTCGTCGCCGGCATCGTCGTGACGGCCGTGGGAGACGAGATGTCGCTGAGCCATCCGGGGGGCGTCATCGATTTCGCGACCGCCGCCGTCCTGATCGGCGGGCCGATGCTGTTTCTGGTCGGCGCGCAGGTGTTCAAATTAGCCGCCTTCGGCCTGTGGTCGCCCTCGCGACTAAGCGGGATCGCGGTGCTCGGCGCGCTCACGTTCGCGGTGCCGATGCTGACGCCACTGGGGCTTGCGATCTGCGCGACGGCGGTGCTGGTCGGGGTGGGGGCGTGGGAGACGCTGGTTCGGCATCGGTCGCCGGTGGACACCGAAGTCGGACACTGACGCCTTGGCTCACGCCTTCTCCACGAAGCTGTCGATCACCTTCTTCTCGCCGGCCTTTTCGAACGCCACCAGCAGCTTGTTGCCCTCAATGCCGGTGATCAGGCCGTAGCCGAATTTCTGGTGGAAGACCCGTTCGCCCTTCGACCAGTTCGAGCCAGCCTTGGGGTCCGCGGTGGCGACCAGACGGCCGTCGCCCTCGATCAGGGCGTGGCGGGCAGGGCGGGCGTCGGGGGCGCGACCGGCGGTGAAGGACTGGGCCCGTTTCCAGCCCGGCGAGGAATAGCCTGAGCCGAAGGTCGGCATGTCGTCCCAGCGGCTCTTGGCGTCCTTCATGCCGGGCGTGACGCCGTAATAGCCGGTGTCGCTCTCGGCCTCGACGTGGGCGATGGGCAGTTCGTCGACGAAGCGGCTGGGCAGTTGCGAGGTCCAGCGGCCGTAGACCAGCCGGTTGGCGGCGAACGAAATGCGCGCGTCCGACTTGGCCCGGGTCACGCCGACGTAGGCGAGGCGGCGTTCCTCCTCGAGGCCCTTTTCGCCCTTCTCGTCGATGCTGCGCTGGCTGGGGAAGACGCCTTCCTCCCAGCCCGGCAGGAAGACCAGCGGGAACTCCAGCCCCTTGGCGCCGTGCAGGGTCATGATCTGCACGGCGTCGTCCGAACCGCCGCGGTCCAGGTCCATCACCAGCGAGACGTGCTCCAGATAGGCTGGCAGGGTCTCGAACTGCTGCATCGACTGCGTCAGCTCCTTGAGGTTGTCGAGCCGCGTCTGGCCGGTGGCGCGATCCGCCTTCTGCATGTCGGTGTAGCCGCTCTCTTCGAGCACGGCCTCGGTCAGCTCCCAATGCGTGGTGGTCTGCGCCAAGGCGCGCCAGCGGTCGATGTCGCGCACGAAATTGGACAGGGCAGTCCGCGTCCGCGCCTGAAGCTCGTCCGAGGTGATCAGGTCGCGCACCGCGCTCATGGCGGAGACGCCGGAGAGGCGGGCTATCTGGAGGACCTTCTGCACGCTGGTGTCGCCGATGCCGCGCTTGGGCACATTGACGATCCGCTCGAAGGCCAGGTCGTCGTCCTCGCTCAGGATCAGCCGCAGATAGGCATGGGCGTCGCGGATCTCGGCCCGCTCGAAGAAGCGCGGACCGCCGATGACGGTGTAGGGCACAGCCAGCAGGACGAACCGCTCCTCGAACGCCCGCATCTGGAACGACGCGCGGACCAGCACGGCCATGTCCTTGTAGGCGACGCCGGACCGGCGGGCGGTCTCGATCTCATCCGCGATCAGCCGGGCCTCGGCCTCGCCGTCCCATACGCCGCGCACCCGGACCTTGTCGCCGGTCAGGTCTTCGGTCCACAGCGTCTTGCCGAGCCTGTCGCGGTTGGCGGCGATCAGCCCAGAGGCTGCGCCGAGAATATGCTGCGTCGAGCGATAGTTACGCTCCAGTCTTACGACCTTGGCTCCAGGGAAGTCCCGTTCGAAACGCAGGATGTTGTCCACCTCGGCCCCGCGCCAACCATAGATCGACTGATCGTCGTCGCCCACGCAGCAGACATTACCGGTCGACGAGGTCAGCAGCCGCAGCCACAGATACTGGGCGACGTTGGTGTCCTGATACTCGTCGACGAGGATATAGCGGAAGCGCCGGCGATATTCCTCCGCGATGTCCGCATGTTGGGACAGGATCGTAAGATTGTGCAGCAAGAGGTCGCCGAAGTCGCAGGCGTTCAGGCTCACCAGCCGCGCCTGATAGGCGGCGTAAAGGCTGTGGCCCTTGCCGTTAGCGAAATCCTCGGACGGCGGCAGCTTCTCGGGCGTCCAGCCGCGGTTCTTCCAGTGGTCGATCAGTCCGCTCAGAGAACGCGGCGTCCAGCGTTTGGTGTCGAGGTTGGCGGCTTCCAGCAGCTGTTTGCAGACCCGCTCCTGATCGTCCGTGTCCAGAATGGTGAAGGTCGACTTCAACCCCACCAGTTCGGCGTGGCGACGCAGGATCTGGGCGGCGACGCTGTGGAAGGTGCCCAGCCAGCGCAGGCCCTCGGCCGAAGGGCCGATCAGATGGGTGATCCGCTCGCGCATCTCGCGCGCGGCCTTGTTGGTGAAGGTGACGGCCAGCAGTTCCCACGGCCGGGCGCGGCCCGTCGCAAGGATGTGCGCCAGCCGGGTCGTCAGCACCCGCGTCTTGCCCGTTCCCGCGCCGGCCAGCACCAGAACGGGGCCGTCGACCGTCTCGACCGCCTCGCGCTGTTCGGGGTTCAGGCCGGCCAGGTAGTGGGCCGGGGCCGCCTCCACGCCGTTGGGGCCGCGTGAGCGAGCGAGGTCGGAGATACGCGGGGCGGGGACTTCAGGCAGACTCATCGGCGGAACATAAGGGGCACGAAGCCATCTGTCAGCGCCTGCGTGCGCCGGCCTTCGCGGAACCGTCAAGCGTGACCGTCGTTCCGGCAACATCCACAATCAGGGAAGGGGTCATTCCATGGCCGACAACATCAACAACACCGGCAGCGGCGGCGGCAATACGGGCCTCGCCTTCATCGTCGGCGGCATCGTCGTCGTGCTGGCTATCGTCGCGTATTTCGTTTTCGCCCGCGGCGGCGCGCCCGAGACCAAGGACGTCAACGTCGACGTCAACCTGCCCGAAGTCTCGGCCCCGGCCGCTCCGAGCACGAACTAGGTCATGACAGACCCTAATATCCCGCCGCCCGTCGAGCCGACGCCGCGCACCGAGGTTCATCACACCACCATCAACAACCCACCCGCCGAGCGGCGGGGCGGCGGTAGCTGGATCGGCTTGCTGGTCGGCGGTCTGGTCGTGGTGGTGCTGATCATCGCCTTCGTCGTCTTCACGAACGGCGGCGGTATGAACCCGGCCAAGGACACCAATGTCGACATCGACGTCGACCTGCCGCGCCCGACCTTGCCGGACGCGCCGAAAATGCCCGATCTGCCGGACGTTCCGGCAGTCGAGCCGCCGTCGGTGCCGAGCCCGTCGCCCGAACCGCAGGCCTGATCCTCAGCGCAGCCGGTAGCTGATGGTCGTCACGACCCGGACCTTCTTGTCCGGGGACTGGCTCTCGTCGCCGATTTCGTCTCGGGCGAGAATTTCGAATGAGCCCTGCGTCGCCTGACGAATGGGACCGAGCGGCGCGCCCGAATCCTGGGCGAACCGCTCGGCGCCGGTACGGGCGGCGGCGGTGGCCTCGGCGATCATGGCCGGGCGGACCGCGTTGAGTTTGGTGAAGACGTAGGTCGGGCCGGTGAAGTCCTGCAGCACCACGCCCTGACGGACGAGGTCGTTGAGCGCGCGGGTCGTGGCCTGAACCCGGTCGACGTCCGTCGTTCGCACGATGACGGTCTGGGCCAGGATGAAGCGCGGGCCGCCGTTCTGGTTGGCGTATTCGCGGGACTGCGTATCCGCGACCTCCAGCCTTCCCAGCGACACGGCGTTGGCGGGATAGCCCTGCGCGGTCAGAAAGCGGCGCACGATGGCCAGATCGCCGTCCACCCGGGCCTGAACGTCTGACAGCACATCGCCTGAGGCCGTGAACCGCAGCGGCAGGATGGCCAGATCGGCCTTCACATTGCGCTCGGCGAGGCCGCGGACGCTGACGGAGCGGTCGCCGACGCGGGCGTTGACCACCCCTTGTCCGATCAAGGCGCCGCTCCCGATCAGTCCGGCGGCGATCAGGCCGCCGAAGACCAGTGCAGGGATCAGTTTTTCATTGGCCATGGAACGCCCTCCGGAGCGGAGGATGCGCCAACCCCGGCCGCTGTCAATCGGCGGACTCCTGTTCGGCGAAAGATCGGTCGCCGCCGGCCCAGGCGAGCGCCAGCAACCGGCATGCCGAAGCGAGGGGGGTGCGTCCGCGCCGTTCGTCGATCCGCTTCATCAGCCCGGCCTGGGACAGACCCGCGGCGGCCGCGACCTCATCCAGCACGGCCCAGAAAGCGGGCTCCAGCGCTACCGAGGTGGCGTGGCCGGACAGGGAGATGGAGCGCTTTTTCAGCATGCCCGAACCTTGGCACACGGCCGCGGCGGATGCGACGTGAACGACGTTCACCTGCTGGAAGGATCGCGGTATGATCATGCCAGCGACAGGATCCTCTCATGACCGCCACCGCCGACTTCCAGACGTCCAGCCGCTTCGAGGCGCCGAAGCTGGAGCCGATCACGGCGCTGCGCGCGTTCCGGCGTCTCGTCCGGAACAAGGAAGACACCGCCCAGGTCTTCGAGATCATGCGCGCCCTCTCGGGCGGCTCGATCGCCCGCGGCTACAACCGCATGCTCGGCACCATGGAGGGCGGGCGGCAGGCCTTCCTGCGCGAGGAGTTGGCGCACAAGCTTGACGATCCCGTCTGGCTGGCGAAATTTCCGGCCGGTTCGGTCGGCGGCGCCTACCGGGCCTTCCGCGAGGCGCGCGGCTTCACCGCCGAAGGTCTGGCGGACGAAGCGCGCAAGGTCGCGCCGCTGGTCGACGCCCCCCATCCTGTCATCTGGTACTCGCGCCGGCTGAGGGATGTCCACGACATCTGGCACGTCCTCACCGGTTACGGCACCGACGCCCTGGGCGAAGCTTGCGTGGTTTCGTTCTCCTACGGTCAGACCGGCAACCTCGGATTCGCCTTCATCGGCTGGGGCGCAGCGCGGGAAATCCAGCGCGAGATGAGCAGTGTGCCGGCGCGGCGGGCGGTTTGGCAGGCGTACCGTAACGGCAAGGCCGCGCGCTGGCTGCCCGGACTGGACTACGAGGCCCTGTTCGAACAGCCGCTGGATCAGGTTCGCGAACGCCTGAACATCCGCCCCGCGACGGTCTATCAGACGGTGTCGGCCGAGGTGCTCGCCGGACTGAAACTGCGGGCCTGACCGGCGATATCCGGACGCATAAGCCGTCTTTATGACACGCGGCCATAACCCGGCTTGCGCCCCGCTCCGCCGCGGTTCATCTGCGAACCATGTCCTCCCCGACTGAAACCGCACCGGTCGCCCGGCCGCCCCTGTCACGCACCACGCTTCTCGGCATCGGAGGCGTCATCGTCTGCGCCATGATCTGGGGCACGACCTGGTACGCGATCACCCTGCAACTGGGAACGGTGGCGCCGCTGGCCTCCATCGTATGGCGGTTCGGCCTGGCCTCGGCCCTGCTGTTCGTCGGCTGCCTGATCTTCCGCCTGAACCTGCGCCTCACGTGGCCCCAACATCTGGCCGCGCTGGGGCAGGGGGCCTTCGCCTTCTCGATCAGCTACAGCTTCACCTACGCCAGCGAGGGGCTCGTCGCTTCGGCCATCGTGGCGGTGACTTTCGCCTCACTGACCTTCCTCAACCTGGTCCTGTTCCGCATCGCCGCCGGCCAGAAGGCGGCCGCTGCCTCATGGGGCGGAGCCATCCTCGGTCTGTTCGGCGTCGCCGTCCTGTCGGGCGGAGAGGTGCTGAGCGCCGGGTTCGACCGGCGGGCGGCGCTCGGAGTCGGCCTGGCCTTCATCGCCACCACGGCCTCGGCCTTCGGCAACTATTTCGCCTGGCGCGGCCAGAACCGGGGTTCGGAAGCCATTCCCTCGACCGCCTGGGCCATGGCCTATGGCACGGGCCTGCTGGCGCTCTACGGCCTCGCGACGGGGGTGGAGTTCACGATCGACCCGAGCTTCACCTATGTCGGATCGCTGCTCTATCTGTCGATCTTCGGCTCGGTGATCGCGTTCGGCCTGTATTTCACCATCGCCCGCACCATCGGCTACGCCATGGCCAGCTATATCTCGGCCCTGACGCCGCCGATCGCCATGCTGGTGTCGGTGATGTTCGAGGGCGCGCAGTTCGGCTGGACGGCGCTGATCGGCCTGCTCCTCGTCCTGTCAGGTCAGGCGCTGCTGATCCGCGCGCCCAAGAGCTAGGCCTGGCCGAACCAGCCGCGCTTCTTCTTCGCCGGCGCCGCCGCCTTTTTCGCCGCCTCGGCTTCGCGCCGTTCGCGCTCGGCCTTGATCCGCATGGCGACCAGGACGGGGATCAGCCCGTGTTTGACGCGCAGGTCCTGGCGCGGATCGGCCATGGCTCAGTCCTCCAGCTTCGATCCGTCCAGAAGCCGGTTCGCCCGATCGCGTTCCTTCTCAGCGGCGGTCCGGGCCCCCTTCGATTGGCCGTGACTGGCGCGGTTGGCTTTCGCGGCGGCCTTGGCTTCGGCCTTGGCCCGATCCTTCCGGACCCGGTTCAGGTTGACGATTTCGCCCATCACGACCTCCGCAAACGAAACCCGGCGAACCTTACGGCGTTGATTTCCCGCGCCATCAGGACAGGAGCTTTCGCATGGTAGACGTCTCCCGGATCAAGGAACACCTCGAAGTCGTGGGCTCGGACGGCGAACACGTCGGCCGCGTCGATCACGTGCTGGGAGACCAGATCGAACTGGCCAAGCTGGATCTCGCCGGCGGGTTCAAACACCACCTGATCCCGGTCAGTTGGGTCGATCACGTCGACGAGCACGTGCATCTCAATGTGACGAAGGACGATGCGAAGGCGCGCTGGATCGAGAAACACTAGCCGGTCCGGCTTACTGCGAATTCACGAAGGCCCCGCTGATATCGGCGGGGCCTTTGCATATCTATGAGGCGGCGTCCGATTCGGGGCGCGTGGAGACGACCGCCTTGATCCGCCTCATCCTGAATATCCTGTGGCTCATCTTCGGAGGCTGGATCGCCGGCCTGTTGTGGCTGCTGGGAGGCGCGATCCTGGCCCTGACCATCGTCGGCCTGCCGTGGACCTTCGCCGCCTGGCGGATCGCCAGCTACACCTTCTGGCCGTTCGGCCGGGAAGTCGTCTGGCGCGACGAGTTCACTGGCCAGCACGACATCGGCACGGGCGGCGTCGGTCTGGTGCTGAACGTCGTCTGGTTCCTCTTCGCCGGTTGGTACATCGCCCTGTCGCACCTGCTCATCGCCATCGCCGAGTTCATCTCGATCATCGGCATCCCGTTCGCGCTCAAGGATCTGGAGCTGGCCAAGCTGGCGCTCGCCCCGATCGGCCGCACGATCCGCGACAAGCCCTGATCAGTCGTCGGCGAGCAGGACGTCGAGATAGGTCTCGCGGCGGTTCAGGAAGCCGCGCGTAACCTGAAAATGCTCGGTGTCCTCGTACTCGATGCGCTCCAGCCCATGCCCGGACGCCTGATAGATCCAGGCGTCCGGGTAGCCGAGGATGATCGGCGAATGGGTGGCGATGATGAACTGCGATCTCTGCGTCACCAGTTGGTGCATCCGCGCCAGAAACGACAGCTGCCGCGTGGGCGACAGCGCCGCCTCGGGCTCATCGAGGATGTACAGCCCCTCGCCCTCGAAACGATTGTCGAACAGGTTGAAGAAGCTCTCGCCGTGCGACTGTTCGTGCAGGCCGGTCTGGCCTGCACGGAACGTCCCTGACGCCTTCAGATAGCTGGCGGTGTTGAAGAAGCTCTCGGCCCTCAGGAAATATCCGTCCCTCGCCTTTACCGGCGCGCGCACCGGCCGCACGAACCGGTGCAGCGGCGAGTGCGACGCGCGTGTCGAAAACCGATGGTCCTTCGATCCGCCCTCGGCGTTGAAGCCCCAGGCGATGGCCAGGGCCTCGATCAGGGTCGATTTGCCCGCGCCGTTCTCGCCGACAAGGAAGGTCACGCGCGGATGGAAGGCCAGCGTCTCGAGCGCCTTCAGAACCGGCAGGTTGAAGGGATACGCCGTGTCGTCCCATCCCTCACGCCGCTCGAAGCGCGCCTCGATCCAGACGGACGCTCCAGCGCGCTCATGCGATCACCCTGGCGAGATCATCTTCTCGGGCCGCACCGCTTCGTCGAACTCGGCGTCGGTCAGATAGCCGCCGCCGACGGCTTCCTCGCGCAGGGTGGTGCCGTTCTTGTGCGCGGTCTTGGCGATCTTGGCGCAGGCATCATAGCCCAGCTTGCCGTTCAGGGCGGTGACCAGCATCAGCGAGTTGTCGAGTCCGCGCTTGATGTTGTCCTCGCGCGGCTCGATGCCGACAACGCAGTTGTCGGTGAAGCTAATCGCCGCGTCGGCCATCAGGCGCACCGACTGCAGGAAGTTGTAGGCCATCACCGGGTTGAAGACGTTCAGCTCGAAATGACCCTGCGAGCCGGCGAAGGTCACCGCGGCGTGGTTGCCGAACACCTGCACGCAAACCTGGGTCAGGGCCTCGCACTGGGTCGGATTGACCTTGCCCGGCATGATCGACGAGCCGGGCTCGTTCTCGGGCAGGGCCAGTTCGCCCAGTCCTGAACGCGGGCCCGAGCCGAGGAAGCGGATGTCGTTGGCGATCTTGAACAGGCTGGCGGCGACCGTGTTGATCGCGCCGTGGCTGAAGACCATGGCGTCGTGGGCGGCCAGGGCCTCGAACTTGTTCGGCGCCGTCACGAAAGGCAGGCCGGTGATGGCGGCGATCCGCTCGGCCACCTGTTCGGCAAAACCGATCGGGGCGTTCAGCCCGGTGCCGACGGCGGTGCCGCCCTGGGCCAGTTCCATCAGTTTCGGCAGGGTCAGTTTGATCCGCTCGATGCCGTTGGCGACCTGCTGCGCATAGCCGCCGAACTCCTGGCCCAGCGTCAGGGGCGTCGCATCCTGCGTATGCGTGCGGCCGATCTTGATGATGTGGGCCCAGGCCTTGGCCTTGGCGTCCAGCGCCGCGTGCAGATGCTTCAGCGCCGGCAGCAGGTCGTTGACCACCTGTTCGGCGCAGGCGACGTGCATGGCCGTGGGATAGGTGTCGTTCGACGACTGGCTCATGTTGACGTGGTCGTTCGGGTGGACGGGCTTCTTGGAGCCCATCTCGCCGCCCAGCATTTCGATGGCCCGGTTCGAGATCACCTCGTTGGCGTTCATGTTCGACTGGGTGCCCGAACCGGTCTGCCAGACCACCAGCGGGAAGTGATCGTTCAGCCTGCCCTCGATGACCTCGTCGGCCGCCTTGACGATGGTCTCGCCGATCGTGGGGTCCAACTTGCCTAGCGCCACGTTGGTTTCAGCGGCCGCGCGTTTGACGATCCCGAGCGCGCGCACGATCGGCAGGGGCTGTTTCTCCCAGCCGATTTTGAAATTGCCCAGCGACCGCTGCGCCTGGGCGCCCCAGTAGCGGTCCGAGGCGACCTCGATGGGGCCGAAGGTGTCGGTTTCGGTGCGGTTCGTCATGGCAACGGGCTCGTCAGGCGTGGCGGGAGGATGCGCGGCGGTGTAGCACGGGGCCGCGAGCGAACAAGGCGCTCGGGCAAGGACGCTGAATGACCGCAGGCTGGATCGGCATCGGAAAGGTCCGCGCGCGCGAAGTCGGCGACGCTGTCGAGATCACCATCGACGGCCTGACCACCCAGGCCAAATACTACAAGCCGCTGGTCTATGAGTTCATGCGCAAGGAGTGGTCGTCGCTGCCCTCATACGGCGACTACACGGTCGAAATCCTGATGGAGCACGTCGGCGATCCGCCCTGGATGGACTTGGACAATCTGGCCAAGGCGCTGCTGGACGCCATCAAGGGCTATCTGTTCCACGACGACGCCCAGGTCGCGCGCCTGCTGGTCGAACGCCGCGAGGGCGAACGCGAGCGGATCACCATCCGGGCCTTCCCGCGCCAGCCCTCGGGCGCCCCCGGATAGCGGTCGAACGACGGAAGGTCGTGGGCCGTGGCCATCAGCGCCAGCCTCGTTCAGTCGGCAGGTTTGTTGAACCGCAAGGTCGGTAGTCGCAGCTGCATCTCGGAGCCGACGAACAACTGGGGCTCGGACGGCAGCTCGACGGCGTGTTCCTGCTCCTTGCGCGTGACGCAGGCGCGGGCGTCCGCCGCCAGCGCAAGGAAGTCGGCCGCGGTCGGCAGGGCTTCGATGATGCAGCCGTCGAACCAGGGATACGTCTCGTCCGCCCCGCATCCGAACGACGTGCGCTCGCGGCTGGCGGCCGTGAGGACCATACGGTTGGGCGCCGACAGGGCGTTGATGAAGATGCCGGAATAGCATGCCGACACGATCACGACGGTGGGCCGCGCACCGCAGGCGCGCCGGACGATGTTGACCATCATATCGGGCGTCATGCGGGGGGCGTCGCCGAACACCATGGCCGTCGGAACGCCGTGCGAGGTGAAATACAGCAGGCAGCCGGCTTGTCCGCGCGCCGCCGCCTCATAGAGGCCGTCCAGCACCGTCTGGGCTGTCGCCGGGTTCGGCGCGTCGGGCCTGAGGCTGTAGTCGACCATGGTCGCGCGCGGGAAGCCGGCCCCGAGGAAGCCCTTCACCAGATCGCGGCGCGCATTGTCGAACGCTTCGATGGGTCGACCGCGGCCATCGCGCCAGTCAGCGGCGATGATCACCGAAGTCCAGCCCTCGAAGCGACCGGGCGCGGCCCTCGCGGCCTGGGCGAGAGCTTGTGAGGGCAGGGCGATCCAGATCGCCAGCAGGATGACAAACACCCGTCCCATGACCGCGTCCCCCGGCTCCGAACAGCCCGAGGTTAGCCGACCTTGCGGGAAGGGGAAGGGGCTACTTCTTGCGGAACTGGTCCAGGGAAACGACCTTCGGACCGTCGTCGCCGGTATCAACAGGATCGGCCCGGGGCGGTTCGGCGGCTGCGACCTCGGCGGCGATCTCCTCGACCGTGGCCGGGGCCTCGAACTGCAGCAGGAACTGCACGGACGGGTCGTAGAACCGGGTCACGGCCGTATAGGGCATGGACAGGACCTTGGGCATGCCGCCGAATTTCAGCATCACCGAGAACCGCGTCGGCTCGACCTTCAGGTCCCAGTATTGATGCTGCAGCACGACCGTCATCTCGTCCGGATATTTGGCCATGATGTCGGGCGGCACGCTGACGCCGGGCGCCCGCGTCTTGAAGGTGACGTAGAAATGGTGCGCGCCCGGAATGCCCTCGGGCAGGGCCGCGCGCTCCAGCGCCGAGCGCACGACGCCGCGCAGGGCGTCCTGCGCCAGCTGCTCGTAGTGCATCTCGTCGACTGGAGGAGTTTCGTCGGCCATGGGTCGCCTCAAGGGTTCGGGCGAACTGATAGCTGTGCGGGAGGACGGGCGAAAGATGGCGACGTGGTGAAAGCGCCGGTTTCTGCGACGGAGCAACAAACGATGATGTGGGGAAAGTGCCGGGATTCTGTTGGCAGGCTCCCCATTCTTCAACGAAGAGGGAGGCGCGTCCCTGAGATAGGTGGAGGGCTTCTGTTGGCAGGCGCCCTCCGGGCCCCGCCTGAGGAACTGATCCCCCAGGACTTAAGTGTTCGAAATCAACCGAACCGCATTACGCGGCGAGGCGGACTTCTCCAGCGAAGTTATCGTTCGCAGTTAGAAAATGGCCCGATACGGTGGGCCAGGACGAGCGAAAGCAGTCTTCTTTACACGTCCGTCGATGCTAGTCGGCCCCATGCTCGCTCCGCCGATAACGCGGGGAAGGAATGGTGGAGCCGCCGGGAATCGCACCCGGGTCCGGTCCGCTTATTACAAGCGCGTTTATCGCCATAGTCCGGGCGAACCCGGACAATGACAATATAGGGGCTATAGCGCGCGCTTCCAATAGGCTGCCGCGCGGCGCCCGGAGCTTGATGCAAAGAGAGCGGACCGACAGTCCCGAACGCGTCAGCGCGGCCCGTGCGCCGGTGGGCCGGAGCCGGGCCCGCAGCTGTTGTCAGCCTCGCACTCAAGCGTCCCCCGCCGATCCACCACGTTTTCCAGCCATCTTTCGGACTGTTGCCGCAGGTGTTCGGTGACTTCAGGATGGGTGCAGATCTTGCGCGTCCGGTTCGAGCCCGTCACGATTTCGCGCCGGCAAACCGGCTGTGTCCCGTTCGGGGTCGCGGAAGTATTCGGGCCGCGTGCTGCCGCCTCGGCCGGGGCAGCCTCCCGAGGCTCAGCGTCGGGCATCGACGGTGCATCCTGACCGCCGAGAAGAAGACTCACAAACAGCACTGCCAGCATCACGACCTCCCAAAACGAAAATCTACCGTATCAGCGCAATCCGGCGGCGCAACCGTCAGATTAATCTCCGGCCGTCACGCGTCGCCAGCCCGCGGTCTGGTTGCGGAACCAGGTGAGCTGGCGTTTGGCGTAGTTGCGGGTCGCATGTCGCGTCGCCTCGATGGCACTCGCGAGCGTCGTCTCTCCGGCGAGGCAGGCTGCAAACTCGCGCACGCCCACCGCCTTCATGGCGGGGAGGGCGGGGTCGAGGCCGCGGGCGACCAGGCGACTGACCTCTTCCACCGCGCCGTCCTCCACCATCCTCGCCACCCGCGCGTCGCAGTTGGCGTAGAGAGCCTCTCGCGCCGGTTCCACCACCAGCCCGATCCACGCCTCCGGCGGCAAGAGGGGCGTCGTCTCCGCCGTCCAGTCGCTGAGCGAACGGCCCGTGTGATGCGCCACCGCCCACGCCCGGATCAGCCGTTGCCGGTCGCCTGCCTCGATCCGCATCGCCGCCGCGGGATCGACATCGGCCAGCCGACGGCGAAAGGCGGCTTCCCCCTCGGCGTCGAACGTCGCCTCGGCGGCGTCTCTTGCTTCAGCCGGGATCGTCGGAATATCCGCCAGACCCTTGGTCAGGGCCGCGAAATACAGACCTGTCCCGCCCACCAGCAGCACCGGGCGGCCGGCAGCGACACAGCCAGACACGATCGGCAGGGAGGCCCGGCTCCATCGCCCGACCGACCAGGCTTCAGCCGCGTCCGCCACGCCGTACAGCGCGTGTTCGGCCATCGCCTCCTCCTCTGCCGACGGCCGGGCGCTCAGCACGCGCAGATCGGCGTAGAGCTGCTGGCTGTCCGCATTGACGATCAGGGCGCCGGTCCGCTCCGCCGTCTCCAGCGCCAGCCGCGACTTGCCCGAGGCGGTGGGGCCAGCGATCAGGGTGATGAGGGGCTGTGACAAATGCAGGCTCGCGGGCGGGTGTCTCCGGCGATAGAACGCAGACCTCGCCCCCGCAACCCGGACTGACCCGCCTTGCCCGACCGCGCTTCCGTCATCGCCGCCCTCGACGCCATCCCTGATCCGAAGACGGGCCAGGGGCTGGTCGCCGCCGGTCTGGTGCAGGGGCTGACCGTCACTGACGATCGCGCGGGCTTCGTCATGGAGGTTCCGACCGCCGAGGCCGCCCTCTACGCCCCGGTCCGCGACGCCGCCGAGGCCGCGCTGAAGGCCTTGCCCGGCATGGCGCGGGTCTCGGTCGTCCTGTCCGCCGAGGCGGTCGCGCCCGCACGCCGCGCCTCCCTGTCGCCCCAGGCCGTCGACCAGACACGCCCGAAAGCCCCTGTCGCAACCGACCGTCCCGCACACGTCCGCCGCGTCCTCGCCATCGCCAGCGGCAAGGGCGGGGTCGGCAAGTCCACGGTCGCGGTCAATCTGGCCGCCGCCTTCGCCGCGCGCGGTCTGTCGGTCGGACTGCTGGACGCGGACGTCTACGGCCCATCGATGCCCACCATGCTGGGGATCTCCGGCCAACCCGAGTATCGCGACGGCAAGATCCAGCCGCACGTCGCCCACGGCCTGAAGGCCATGTCCGTAGGCCTGCTGACCAAGGCGGACGACGCCATGATCTGGCGCGGCCCCATGGCGTCCCAGGCCCTGACCCAGATGCTGACCCAGACCGCATGGGGGACGGAGGACGCCCCGCTGGACATCCTCGTCGTCGATCTGCCGCCCGGCACCGGCGACGTGCAGCTGACCCTGATCCAGAAGACGCCGCTGGACGGCGCCGTCATCGTCTCCACCCCGCAGGAAGTCGCCCTCGCCGACGCGCGCCGCGGCCATCGGCTGTTCGAGAAGGTCGGCGTCCCGACGATCGGGCTGATCGAGAATATGACGGGCCTGGTATTCGGTCAGGGCGGGGCGAAGGCCGAGGCGGACCGTCTGTCCATCCCATTTCTCGGCGACCTGCCGCTGGACGCCGCTTTCCGCGAAGGCGGCGATGCGGGCGTGCCCGTCGTGACCAGCCAGCCGGCTGGCGACATCGCCCGGCGGTTCGGCGATATCGCGGAACGGGTGGCCGTCGCGATGGGCCTCTAGGCCTCGGGCTCGACCACCACGGCCGTGCCGTAGGCCAGCACTTCCGTGATCCCCGGCATGATCTCGTTGGCGTCGTAACGCATGGCCAGAATGCCGTTCGCGCCCATCTCGCGCGCATGGGCGATCAGTTCGTCATAGGCTTCCTGCCGCGCCGCCTCGGCCAGTTTGACATAGGCCCCGACGCGGCCGCCGAGGACCGACTGCACCCCGCCGACCATGTCGCTGAAGGCATTGCGCGAGCGGACGGTGATGCCCCGCACCACGCCGAGCGTCTTCACCACCCGATAGCCGGGCGCGTCATTGGTGGTCGTGATCAGCATGGTCATTTCCTCTCCAGAACCCGGAAGCGGAACGCGTGATCGTCCTTCTCGCCCGCCGGGTGCGCTTCCGAGGATACCTCGACCCACGCCGCCTCGTCGAACGCCGGGAAGACGGCGTCGCCCTCGGGCTCGGCCTCGACCTCGGTGAGATACAGCCGCTTCGCCCGCGGCAGGGCCTTTTCGAACAGGGCCGTGCCGCCGATGACGCAGATTTCGTCGGCCCCCTCTTCCTCGGCGGTCTCGCGCGCGATCTCGATCGCTTCATCCAGGGTGGTGCAGACCAGGGCCCCGCGCGCGCCGAAGGATTCGTCGCGGGACAGGATGATATTCAGTCGGCCGGGCAGGGGCTTGAGCGGCAGGCTATCCCACGTCCGCCGGCCCATGATGCACGGCTTGCCGACGGTGATCGCCTTGAACCGCTGCAGGTCGCTGCGCAGCCGCCAGGGCAGGTCGCCGTCGCGTCCGATGACGCCGTTGCGGGCGCGGGCGACGACGAGAACGAGTTGGGGCAGGGGCAAGCGAACCTCCGGCGCAAAGGCCGCCGGCGGCCGCGCGTTTCACCCCTTCCTTGCGCCAATCCGCCCGTTGTCTTCAAGCCGTCGGTCGTCCGGTTTTCCGGCCTTGATGGACGCACCGCGGACCGAGGCCGGGTTCGACGGTCTCAACCAGCCTGTCAGACCCAACCCGCCGTGGCAGGACAGCATGGCCAGACCGAGGGCGCGATCACTCGCCTTCATGGCTTTCCTCCAGCAATTTCAAGCGGAACAGCAGCCCGCCCACGACCGCGCCGATCAGCGGCGCGACGATGAACAGCCACAGCTGCGACAGCGCCAGTCCGCCGACCAGAACCGCCGGTCCGAAGCTGCGCGCCGGATTGACCGACACGCCCGTCACCTGAATGCCGACGATATGAATGACCGCCAGGGTCAGGCCGATGGCCAGCCCCGCGAAGGGCGCGTCGCCGCGGACGCCGGTAACGCCGAGGACGACCACCACGAAGATCGCGGTCGCCACGACCTCGAAGATCAGCGCGGCCTGCAGACCGTAGCCGCCCGGCGACCCGGCACCGAAGCCGTTGGCTCCCAGATCGGTGAAACCGGTTTTGGCGATCAGGCCCAGGATGACCGCGCCCGCTATCGCGCCTGTGAACTGCGCGAGCCAGTACAGGCCCATGTCCTTCGCCGACATCCGCCCGGCTGTGAAAGCCGCGAGGCTCACCGCCGGATTGACGTGACAGCCAGAGACCGGCCCGATGCCATAGGCCATGGCCACGATGGCGAAGCCGAAGGCCAGGGCGATGCCCAGCTGCCCCACATGATCGAACCCGCCCAGCACGGCCGCGCCGCACCCGAACAGAACCAGCACCAGCGTGCCGACGAACTCCGCCGCGAACTTCTGCAACATGACCGCCCTCCGTCCCGACAGGATCGAGGGCCATTCTGGTCATCAGGAGCCGACGGGGTATCGGGTTGAACCCCAAGCCGGCGTGCAACCTCGTCAGGTCAGGGCGCCGCCTTCGGCTCCAGCCAGTGCAGCCATTTGCGCTGCATCGCCTGTTCGAGATCGATGCCCGCCCGGTCGCAGTAGATCAACAGCATGCCCAGCACATCCGCCGCCTCGTCGCCCAGCTTGCCGGCGTCCGCCGTCCCGCGCGCCCGGCCGCTCATGCGCAGATGCTCGGCCGTCAGTTCGCCCAGCTCCTCCTGCACCTTCAGCAGGGCCCAGTCAGGGGATCGTTCGATGCCGTGCTCGGCGGCGTAGATGTCCGAGATGCGCAGGACGTCGGCCTGCAGGGTCTTGAGGTGCATCAGACCGCGACCGGCGCCTTGATATGCGGCCAGGGCTCATAGCCCTCGAGCACGAAGTCCTCCAGCCGGTAGGCGAACAGGTCGTCGCGCGGCGCGATGGTCATGGTCGGGGCGGGCAGCGGCTCCCGGCTCAGCTGCAGCTCGGCCTGTTGGACGTGGTTCAGATACAGGTGGGCGTCGCCGAAGGTGTGCACGAACTCGCCCGGCTTCAGGCCGCACACCTGCGCCACCATCATGGTCAGCAGGGCGTAGGAGGCGATGTTGAACGGCACGCCCAGGAAGACATCGGCGCTGCGCTGGTAAAGCTGGCAGCTCAGTTTTCCGTCGGCGACGAAGAACTGGAACAGGCAGTGGCAGGGCGGCAGGGCCATGTCGTCGACATCGGCGGGGTTCCACGCCGAAACGATGTGGCGGCGGCTGTTGGGATTGGTCTTCAGCCCCTCGACCAGTTTGGTGATCTGGTCGATCACCCGGCCGTCGGGCGCGGCCCAGGACCGCCACTGCTTGCCGTAGACGGGGCCCAGCTCGCCCTCGGCGTCGGCCCATTCGTTCCAGATGCTGACGCCGTTGTCCTTGAGCCAGCCGATATTGGTCTCGCCGCGCAGGAACCACAGCAGTTCGACGATGATCGAGCGCAGGTGCAGCTTCTTGGTCGTCAGGACCGGGAAGCCCTTGCTCAGATCGAACCGCATCTGCCGCCCGAACACGCCGAGGGTGCCGGTGCCCGTGCGGTCGTCGCGCTGCGCCCCGTTGTCCAGGATGTCGCGCAGCAGGTTCAGATACTGCCACTCGGGATGGTCGGCGTCGACCGCCCCGGCGCGGGCTTGGACATCGGCAAGAAGGACCTGGGCGTTCATCCGGCCAGAGTGGCGCTGATTCGGTCGGCTTGGCAGGCGCGTCGTCGGCTTGCTCACAGAAACGTGCCGCGCCCTGTGGGGCGATCAGTCCCGGTTCCTGTCCCGCCGCGCCTGCGCCAGCTGCGCCCGGTTCTTCACCGCCCAGTCCCTCTTGACCGTGATCGGCTTGCCGGACCCGGGACCGACGGGTTTCCGTCGCTTCACGCCGGGCTGGATCAGACCATAGCGCCGCCGCGAATAGGCGCGGGCGCAGTCCATGCAGTGTCGATATGTGCGCGCGGCATAGGAGGCGTGCCAGTTACGGCCCTCCTGCAGAACGGTTTCGCACTCACGGCATCGGTGCAACGGCGATCAACCCCTGAAGCCGTCCTGATCGAGGAACGCCTGTTCCTCCGGCGTGGTCTCGCGCCCGAGCGCCCGGTTCCGGTGCGGGAACCGGCCGAAGGTCGCGATGACCCTGTGATGGTGCTCGGCCCAGCGGTCGTCGGCGGGGCGTTCCATGCTCTGGAACAGCGCCAGCTGGCGATCCTGCAGCGCCATATCCTCGGCATGCTGCAGGGGCAGGTAGAAGAAGCGGCGCAGGTCGTTCTCGACGAGCCGGTCCTGCCCGCCGTCCAGCGCCATGATCGCGAAATGCCGCGCCAGCGGATCGGTGCCGAAGGCGTGCCCCGCGCCCCGGAAGACATTCCTCGGAAACTGGTCCAGCAGGATCAGCAGGGCCAGCGAGCCCTCGGGTGTTTCCGCCCAGTGATCCAGCTCTCGCCGGGCGGCCATGAAATGCGCCGCCTCGAACCGCTGACGGAACAGGGCGTCGAACGCGTCGTCCTTGGCGAACCACTTCTTCGGTCCCGCCTCTTTCCAGAAGCCGACGACATCGGATGGCGCTATCTGTGTGCTCATGACCGACCAGATAGCCACGCCGCTGCCCGTATTCCATGACCGCGACTGCGATCTGTCGATCGTCCGCGGCAAACGCGTCGCCGTGGTCGGCTACGGCAGTCAGGGCCGCACCCACGCGCTGAACCTGCGCGATTCCGGCGTCGCCGACATCATTGTGGGGTTAAAGGCGGCCTCGCCCACGCGCGCGAAGGCCGAGGCCGATGGTTTCCCGGTCCTGACCGCGGGAGAGGCCGCGGCGAACGCCGACGTCGTCGCCGTCATGGTCTCGGACGAGGCCCACCGCGATCTGTGGGCGAACGAACTGGCTCCGGCGATGAAGCCGGGCGCGGCCCTGATCTTCGCCCATGGCCTGTCGGTGCGCTTCGGTCTGGTCCAGCCGCGCGCCGATCTCGACGTCATTCTCGCCTCGCCCAAGGGCATCGGGCCGCGCATCCGCGATCTCTATGTCGAAGGGCAGGGGGTCTTCGCCCTGTTCGGCGTGCATCAGGACGCCACCGGCGGCGCCCACGCCCTGGGCCTGTCCTATGCCGCCGGCTTGGGCTGCGGCCGCAGGGGCATCCTGGAGACCACCTTCGCCGCCGAATGCGAAAGCGATCTGTTCGGCGAACAGGTGGTGCTGTGCGGCGGGGTCGGCGAACTGATCGACGCGGCTTTCATGAAGCTGGTCGACGCCGGCTATCCGCCCGAGGTGGCGTGGTTCGAATGCTTCTATGAGGTCAAGCTGGTCACCGACCTGATGTTCGAGCGCGGCATCGCCGGCGCCTTCGGCAAGATCTCCAACACCGCCGAATACGGCGCCTATCTGACCGGCCCCCGCATCATCGGCGAGCCGTCCCGCGCCGCCATGGACGAGGTTCTGTCGGAAGTCCGCTCGGGTTCGTTCGTGAAACGCCTGATGGCTGACTACGACGCCGGCTCACCGGATCTGCTGGCCCGGCGCAGGGCGCTGGGCGAACGCACGATCGAGGCGGTTGGCGCGCATCTGAACGCTGTGGCGGCGAAGGCGGGGGATTGAGAGAGGGCGCCGGCGCGCCGGACCCCGCGCTCAGGCAATGAGCCCCCGAGGGGCGAATGCCAGTGCGAGAAAAATGGTCGGAGTGAGAGGATTCGAACCTCCGACCCCTGCGTCCCGAACGCAGTGCTCTACCAGGCTGAGCCACACTCCGACTTGAGGAGGGGGCTTATAGCCACGGGTTTTCACCCCCGCAAGCGCCGTTTCGCGGTCGATGAAAATAGTCTCGAAACCGGTTCTTGCATCGCCCGCAGCCTTCGCGTATCTCGACCGCCTTCCGGCGCTTCGGCCCCGGATGCGCCGGACCTGCTGGGGAATGGTGTAATGGTAACACTCCGGTTTTTGGTACCGTCATTCTAGGTTCGAGTCCTAGTTCCCCAGCCATCCGCCCCTCCTGACATCGCGAGGCCCTGCGTCCGGAAATGACGCAGGCGCATGCCAGTCTCCTCCATCGGAATGGAGGGGTGAATGAATCAAGCCGGACCATCCGGACTGTCCGGACAGTGTTTGCGCAAACCTGGCGCCAAGCGCCGTTAGTGCGCGGCCAAGGCCTCAAGCGGCAGGCGGATGCGCACGCCGACGCCGGCCTCTGGCGCAGTCTCGATGTTCATCGATCCGCCGAGGTGTTCGACCAGTCCCTGAACCAGCGACAGGCCTTCGCCCGGGACGAGGGCCTCGGCCCCGACGCCCGAATCGCGAACGACAAGGCTGACCCCGCCCACGGCGCGCGAGAAGGCGACGGCGACAGAGCCGCGCCGCTCGCCCGGAAAGGCGTGGCGGCAGGCGTTGGAAATAAGCTCATGGGTGATGATGGCCAGAGGAAGCAGATGGCTGTCGGGCAGGAGCGCCGCCTGGCCGCGCACGTCGATTCGCACCGGTCGGCCTTCGCAGGCCCGGCTCCAGAAGGCGGCGACGTCCTCCAGATAGCCCGCGAAATCCAGCGGCCCCTCGGCCGTCATGCGCCGGCTGATCAGCTCCATCGCCGCAGTCACGTCGCTGAGCCAGGCCAGATGGCGCACGCTTTCCGGATCGACCACGCTGCGCAGGCGGATGCCGACGAGCGTCTGAAGCAACTGATAACCGCCCAGCAGACGTCGCTGAAGCTCAACGAGGCGGTCCTCGGCAATCGCAGCCATCACGCCCCCAAGCGTTGAAAAACACCGGATTTTCTTAGCGGAGCCGAACCAATTAGCCAATGGCGCGTTCGACTGTCCGCTAACCGACACAATAGTGTACTGGGTCCGGTTCGCGTGGGGGTGTTGCGTGTCGAATCCGCCGGACCTTCGGGTCATGATCGTAGAAGACCAGGCCCTGCTCGCCATGGAGCTGGAGCTTGTGCTGGCCGAATCCGGCTGCGACGTCGTCGGCTGCGCCATGGACAAGGCCGGCGCCTTCGCTATCGCCGAACGCGAGCGGCCGGACCTTGCCCTGATCGACGTCAACCTGCTGGATGGCCTGACGGGCCCCCAGATCGCCCAGCGCGTGGTCAGCGAGTTCGGCTGCGCCGTCGTCTTCCTGACCGCCAACCCCGAACAGATTCCCGACGGCTTCGCCGGAGCCCTGGGAGCCGTGTCCAAGCCGTTCGACGAAGCCACCATCCAGGCGGTCATTATCTTCGCGCGCCAGTTTATCCAGCAGCGGACGCTGGGAGAGGCGCCGCGCCGGTTCCGTCTCGCGCCTTGGCTGACGACGCCGCCGGCCGACATCGCGCCGCACTGACCCTGCGGCCAGCGCGGCGCGCCCCGCCGATCAGTCGATCTTCAGCCGGGCGAAGATCATGCCCCCGTCCGGATCGCCGCCGTACAGCGGCTCCAAGGCCTCCGGCACGCTGTTGACGCTGTAGAGGGCGCCGAGGCCGAAGCGGACATTTTCCGCCACCCGCCAGTCCCGAACCGCGCCGACAGACGCCTTGGCCACAGTGTAGAGCGCCCCATGCCCGCCGCCCGGTCCGGCGACCAGTTCGTCCGTCTCGATGCGTTCGGCTCTAGCGAACAAGGTCCAGAGACCGTCGGGCGTGACAGCCGTCTCCGCCAGCCAGGCGTCCTTGGATTCGTCGTGGTCGTTGGTCTTGCGCCCCCAGGCCAGGGTCGAGGACCACCAGCCGTCCGCACCGACGCGCCTCGTATGGATGGCGCTGGCTGACAGCTTGGTCTCGTTCTCGTCTGGCTCCAGCTGCTCCGGGCCGGTTACGTCGGCATATGAGGCCTGCAACGACCACTCGGCCGATGGATTCCATGACGCCCGCACCGCCCAGCTGTCCAGTTCGGGCGTCTCGATGTCGTAGCGGTCCTCGTCGGGCTCCCGTCCGCGGAAGGACGAGGCCTCGAGTTTGAAGGAGTCATGGACCCAGCCGAGCGTCGCGACGCCGAAAACGATATGGGTCGAGTCCAGCCAGTGATGGGTGATGGGCGCCTCGGGGCTGTCCATGGCGCTCATGCGGTGCATGAAGGCGGGCGGGCCGAAAGCGGGTTCGCCGGGAAGGCCCACATAGGCGAAGACGCTGTCCTTCTCGCCCAGCCGCCGCGCGTAGGAGGCGGACAGTTCCATCACCAGTTCGTGGGGATGCTGGCGATCGACAAGCGGAGCGACGCCATCCGCGGTCTCGCCGGCGGCCAGCAGCAAGGGGAAGCCGTCCTTGCCCATGAACGGGTCGGGGCTGAGCATCGCCCGAAGGTTGAGGGTCGAGCCGTCGGCGAAATCACGCCGGGCCGAGCCCATGATCATGCCGCTGACGAAGGTCTTTTCGTCGCCGCGCGGTCCGTTCTGCCAGTCGTAAACGAGGTTCAGCTGGGCATGGCCCATCAGGGACCAGTCGCCCCTTTCGGCGTGAACTCCGCCATGCTCCGACAGATCCGGCTGCCAGCTTGTGCCCGAGGCGTCACGCGCCATGGGCCAGGGGCCGAGCGCGCTGATCATCGGCTGATCCATCGTCGCCATGTCGTGTCCGGCGTGAGGATCGGCAGCGGGTGTCTGCGCCGGAGGCATGACCATGCCGGGCGTATGAACATGCGCCTGCGGCGCGGCATGCGCCGCGTGGGGATCGACCGCCGGGGGCCGGGGGGCGGGCGCCGCAACGGTCGGCGGAGCGGGGTGGCGGGTATGATCCTGAGCGGCGGCGGGCAAGGCCAGCGCCAACAGGGACGCGCTCGGAAGGAACGCGAAAAGACGGACAGCCATCATGGCCTCCTGAACAATATCGGAAGATCGCGCGCCGCCGGAGCGGCGCCGTGAGGACGGGACGCGATCAGACCTTGGGCGGTCCATGTTCAGGCGTTGGCGACAGACCCACAGGAAGGCTGGCCGGAACGGGCACGGCGGGCGCTTCAGGATGGGCGGCCAGTTCGCTCGCCGGCGACTGCAAGGCTGGCGCGACCACGCAGGAGACGCAGCAGGCCATAGTGACCATGCCCTTTTCCGGTTTGCCGGAGGGAACAGGGGCCTCATGGTGCGATGGCGAGGTCGCAGCGGCCTCGTGACACGGTGCTGCCGCATCCCCTGTCTTTGCAGATGCCGGGAGCGCGCCCAGGATCAGCACCGACAGGGCGCCCAGCAGCATCAGGATGAGGTTCAGGCTCCGCACGGGTATCATCTAGACCCGATCCCTCGCGGTCTCAAGCAAGGCCGCCGGTCAAATCCAGCCCCGGCGCCTGCGGCGGATCGCCCTCGGGGGCCATGTCGAGCTGCATCAGGGTGACGTCCAGCCAGCGCTCGAACTTCCAGCCCACCTGGCGGTAGACGCCCGCCTCGCGGAAGCCCAGCGACCGTGCAAGGCGATCGATGCGGCGCTGGTGTCGCTGTCGCTGATCGCGCCGATCACGTGCCGCAGCCCCATCGCCCGCGCGCGGTCCACCAACGCCACCAGCAGCGACCGGCCCACGCCATGTCCGCGGGCCGCCTCCTCGACATAGATCGAGCCCTCGACGCCATAGCGATAGGCGGGCCGCGGCCGGAAAGGCGAGGCGTAGGCGTATCCGGCAAACCGGCCGTCGATCTCCGCTACCAACCAGGGCAGGCCGTGGCGTTTCACCGCCGCGAACCGGCCCGCCATCTCCGCAAACGTCGGCGGCGTCGTCTCGAACGTCGCCGTGCCGCCCAGCACCTCCCGCCCGTACAGGGCGGTAATAGCCGGCAGGTCGCCTTCGTCTGCGTCGCGGATAAGGGGCGTCATGGTCGGCCGCTGGGTATCAGGTCCGCTCCCAGCCCTTTTCGACAGCCCAGACCGCGAAGGCGTAATCGTGGGCGACCTCCTTCAGATAGTCGAACCGCCCCGAGGAGCCGGCGTGCCCGGCCTCCATATTGATCTTGAGCAGGATCGGCTTGCCCGAGGTCGTCGCCGGCCTCAGCTTCGCCACCCACTTCTCGGGCTCCCAGTAGGTCACGCGCGGGTCTGACAGGCCACCCGTGGCGAGAACAGCGGGGTAGGCGAGCGGCCCGACCTGGTCGTAGGGGCTGTAACTCATCATATAGTCGTAGGCCTCAGGATCCTCGATCGGATTGCCCCACTCCGGCCATTCCGGCGGCGTCAGCGGCAGGCTGGTGTCGCTCATGGTGTTGATCACGTCGACGAACGGCACGCCGCCGATGACGCCGGCCCACAGGTCGGGCCGCATGTTGTTGATCGCCCCCATCAGCATGCCGCCGGCTGACCGGCCCTCGGCGACGATGTGGCCCGCCTTGGCGTAATTGCGCGAGATCAGGTGCTCGGCCGCCGCGATAAAGTCGGTGAAGGTATTCTTCTTGGTCATCCGACGGGCGGTCAGGAACCAGTTCCAGCCCTTGTCGGAGCCGCCGCGGATATGGGCGATGGCGTAGATCCAGCCCCGGTCCACCAATGACAGCCGGTTGGTTGAGAAGCTGGCCGGGATCGGGTTGCCGTATGAGCCGTAGCCGTACAGCAGCAGCGGCGCCGAACCGTCCACCGGGGTCGATTTACGGCGCAGCACCGTCACCGGCACCAGTTCGCCGTCGGGGGCAGGGGCGTTCAGCCGCTCGACCACGTAGTCGGCCGGATCGTGGCCCGACGGCACCTCCTGAACCTTGCGCAGGGTCCGCTCGCGGGTCGCCAGATCATAGTCGTAGGTCGAGGTCGGTGTGGATGGCGAGTTATAGCCGTAGCGCATGGTCGTCGTGGCGAATTCGGACGCCCCGGCCAGCGACAGGGAGTAGGCGGGCTCGTCCACCGCGATCTCGTGCTCGGCCCCCGAACGGTCGCGGATGACAATCTTCGTATTGGCGTCGGCCCGCTCCTGACGGCCGATGTAATCCTTCACCAGCGACACGCCCTCGATGAAGCGGCCCGGCGTATGGGCGACCAGATCGACCCAACTGGCTTGCCCAGGTGAGGCGGTCGGGGCCTCGACGATCTTGAAGTCGATCGAGTCGTCGGCGTTGGTGCGGATGACCCAGCGGTCGCCCCAGTGGTCGGGCTCGTAAAGTCGCCCGACGTGGCGCGGCTCCAGAACGACCGGTGTGGCGGTCGGCGTCGCCGCTGGGATCACCCGGGCCTCCGAGGTCTCCTGATTGGCGATGGAGATCAGGATGAAGGCGTCGTCGGCCGTGCGGCTGACGCTGATGAACATGCCGTCGTCGGTCTCCTCGTACACTAGGCTGGCGTCGCCGCCGCGGACGGGCCGGCGGAAGATCTTGTCGGGCCGCCCGTTGTCGTCGCGGTTGGTCCAGAAGATCCACCGGCTATCGGGCGAGAAGGTGAAGTCGCCTGTCGCCGAGCCGATAGGATCCGGCAGGACCTCGCCGCTCGCCAGGTCCTTCATGTAGATCTGGTGCACCTCCGATCCCTGCGCGTCCTCGGCATAGGCGAACAGGGCATGGTCGGGGCTGTGGTCGGCGGCCGAAACCTCCGAATAGGCCTTGCCCTCGGCGAGCGCATTGGCGTCGAGGAGCATCTGCGCATCGCCGCCGGCGCGGGGCCTGCGCATGTAGCGGGGATGCTGGTCGCCCCTGCGGTATTCGGTGAAATACTCCCAGGCGCCGTCCGGCGACGGGACCGAACTGTCGGCTTCCTTGATCCGTCCCTTCATCTCCTCGAACATCGCCGTCTGCAACGGCAGGGTCGAAGCCATCATCGCCTCGCGATAGGCGTTCTCGGCCAGCAGATGCTCCTTCACGTCCGCCTTGATCAGGGTCGGATCGCGCAGGACGGCCTGCCAGTTGTCGTCCTTCATCCACTGATAGTCGTCGGTGCGTACGCGTCCCAGCTGTTCGATCGTGACCGGAATTTTCTTCGCCACGGGCGGGACGGGACGGTTCTGCGGCATCGGGGCTCCGGGCGTGCGGGCTGAGACGGGAAGGGCGCTCGCGGCCAAAGCGGCGGCGGACGTGGCGAGCAGGTCGCGGCGGTTCATGGATAGCCCCCTGAATTGAACGCGGACCTTGTGCGCGCCGGCGACCCGCCGTCAAATGAACAAATGCCGCTGACCCGATAGGGGATGATGTTCGATCTTCAGACGCCGCCCGAACCCGTTCAGGAGCCGCCGCCCGCCGCGGGCCTGTCCCGTCCGGCCTGGGACCTGACGGTCGGGTTGATCAGCGCGACGGTTCAGATCGACCAGATGAACGGAGACGGCACCCGCCGTGTCGGGACCGCCTTCCTGATCGACGCGCCGCGCGCGAATGGCGAACCCCGAACCGTGATGGTGACGGCCCACCACGTGGTGTCGGGCATGAGCGCGCCCGAGGCCCGGATCGGCTGGCGGGTCGAGGTTCCGGGCGGGGGCTGGCGCTTCGCCCCGGAACCGCTGCGCATCCGCGACGAGGCGGGCGAGCCGGTCTGGGTCAAGCACCCGGATCGGGACATCGCGGTGATGGAGGTCTCGGCGCCGCCGGTATTTGCGCGCGCCGCGATACCGCTGGCCTGGCTCGCCGACGAGAACACGCTGGACGCCTGGCAGGTAGGGCCGGGCGACGAACTGTTCACCTTGGGCTTTCCGCGCGGCTACGCGTCGAACACGGCGGGCTTTCCGATACTGAGAGTGGGCCGGGTCGGGTCATGGCCGTTAACGCCGATAAACAGCTTTCCGGTATTCCTACTTGATTTTCCAGTCTTTCCAGGCAACTCCGGCGGGCCGGTTTTCTGGACGCCGGCGGCGCGCAAACTGCCGGGGACCGTCCAGCCGGACCATCCGTTCATCGCAGGCGTGCTGACGTCGGAGGTTCGACCCGGCAATGAGCCGCTGGGGATTGGCCTTGTCGCGCATGCCAACTACGTGCGCGAGGCGATCGCGATGCTGGATGCGACGGAGCGGGTCGCAGAGGGGCCTTAGACCGGGTGTCACTGCCATACTCTGTATGCGCATAAGATATATTATGCGAAATCGGACTGTGCCGTTTCGCGTCGCGCCTAGTCCTGTCGCAGTTCCAGCGCCGTGTACGGCGTCTGGCCGCGCTCTATGCGGATCAGGTCCAACACACCGACCATCTGATGCGAGCGCCAGGTGCTCAGGAAATAGGCCAACGGTCCGATCGTGACCAGGACCGCGATCTGCATCGCCCAGTCCGGGTGCTCCCGGACAAACGTGATCAGTGAACCGCCGGCCACTTCGGCGATAATCGCGACCACGGACAGCGGGACGGTCAGATACAGTATGACCACGGCCCTGAGCATCTGCTCCTGTCGCCTGACATTAAGATTGGCCAAGGCGGACAAGGCGTCGAAATCCTCATCCGTTACACCATTCAGAAGTTCGAAGGCCTGTTTCGTTGAACGGTTCTGGCGGAAACCGGTGATGAAATCATTGCCCATATAGCCCCAGGCGCCCGGCGTGACGAACGACTCGGGCAGCAGGCTCCAGCTCGGAAAATAGGTCCTGAGACGGGTCCATAACGCCCAGGCTCCTGATGTCATTTGGCTTTCAGCCGCGCCGCCAGACTTGATGTGTCCCATCGCGATCCCCCCAAGGACTGCACTTCAGAATAGAATTGGTCGACCAGCGCCGTCAGCTCCAGCCGGGCGCCGTTGCTGCGGGCTTCGTCCAGCACCAGACCCAGATCCTTGCGCATCCAGTCGACGGCGAATCCGAAATCGAACCGACCCTCGGCCATCGTCTTCCAGCGGTTGTCCATCTGCCACGACTGGGCCGCCCCCTTGGAGACCGCGTCATAGACGGCGTCGGTGGCGAGCCCCGCAACTTCGGCGAAATGAACCGCTTCGGCCAGTCCCTGAATGACGCCGGCGATGGCGATCTGGTTGACCATCTTGGTCAACTGGCCCGCGCCGGACGGCCCCATATGTTTCACGGCCTTCGAATAGGCCATGAGCACGGGCCCGGCCTTCTCCAACGACGCCGCCTCGCCGCCGGCCATGACGCTGAGCTGGCCGTTCTCGGCGCCGGCTTGGCCGCCGGAGACCGGCGCGTCGATGAAGACGCACCCCTGCCCCGCCGCCAGCGCCGACATCTCGCGCGCAACCTTTGCCGAGGTCGTGGTGTGATCGACGATGATCGCCCCGGCGTTCAGATGCGGCAGCGCCTCTGTCACGACTTGACGCACATCGGCGTCGTTGCCGACACAGAGGATCAGCAGGTCCGCCTTGTCCGCGGCCTCCGCGACCGTCATTGCGAATCGACCGCCATGGGCTTGCGCCCACGCCCTCGCCTTGTCGGCGGTGCGGTTGAAGCCGGCGACCTCATGTCCCGCCTCAAGCAGATGGCGCGCCATCGGCCCGCCCATGACGCCAAGGCCGACGAAACCGATCTTCATTTTTCAGGCTCCGGAGCGATGCCGTAGCGGCCGCGATAGTAGACCAGAGCGGCGCCGGGGACGGTTTCGAAGCTCCGCACCGCCCCGACAATGGTCAGATGGTCGCCCATGATGATCCGGTCGGTCGCGACGCAGTCCAGTCGGGTCAGGGCGTTCTTGAGCCGCGGCGGCTCCGCGCTGGTGCTGTCGAACTCCTCCGACGACAGGCGGCAGACGCCCCAGGCGAAACGGTCCGACATCTCCCGGTCCTCGGCCGGCAGCATGTGAATGGCGAAGCGGTCGGCGGAGGCGAAGGCGTCGTGCCGGTCGGAAGCGCGATCCAGACACCAGAGGATCAGCGGAGGATCCAGGGACACCGAGGTGAAGGAGTTCACCGTGATGCCGAAAGGCCCTTCCTCCGTGTGCGCGGTCACCACGCAGACGCCGGTCGCGAAACCGCCGAGCGCGCGGCGGTATGCGGGGATGTCGAACGCGGGATCGGACGGGGTGCTCACGCCTCGACGACTAGGCGACGGCCAGCGCCGGAGCAAGTCCGGCCGGTATGGGAAACGCGGCCTTAACCTTGCGGCGCTCATCGTAGGATCGAGTTCGACTGTCGAGGCCGCGTCCCATGTCCATGAGCGATCGTCCGATCCTCATCAAGAAGGTCAAAAAGGTGGTCGGTCACGGCCATCACGGCGGCGCGTGGAAAGTGGCCTATGCCGACTTCGTCACCGCGATGATGGCCTTCTTCCTGCTGATGTGGCTGATCAACACGACCGACCCGGAACAGAAGCGCGGCATCGCCGAATATTTCGCACCGGCCAGCGTCTCGCAGACGACATCGGGTTCCGGCGGCATTCTGGGCGGGACGTCGCTGGGCGACGACGGCGCCAAGAGCTCGGGTTCGCAGTCAGTGGTCAGCGAATTGGCGCCGGAAGCGCCCGCGGATGCGCCGCCTGAGGCCGGGCAGAGCCAGAACCTGGCCGCCGCCAGCGAAGAGGCGCTGCGTGAAGAAATTGCCCGGCGCGAGGCCGTCGAGTTCTCGTCCGCCGCCGAATCGCTGCGTCAGGCCATGCAGTCGATGCCCGAACTGGCCGAGCTGTCGAAACAGCTGATCATCGACCAGACCCCCGAGGGCCTGCGAATCCAGCTGGTCGATCAGGAAGGCCGCTCGATGTTCGATCAGAACTCGTCCCGGCCCAATCCGCGGGCCCAGCTGCTGCTGCGCACGATCTCGAAGGTCATCACCCAGCTGCCGAACCGGATTTCCGTGACAGGCCACACCTCGGCCGCGCCGGGATCGAGCCGTGCGACCGGCCCCAACGACTGGACCCTGTCCTCGGCGCGCGCCAACGCCTCGCGGCTGATCCTGCAGGCGGCCGGCGTCGATCCGGATCGGGTCTATCAAGTCTCGGGCAAGGCGGGGTCCGATCCGCTGTATCCCGACGATCCGACCTTGGCCGGCAACCGGCGGATCGCCATCGTGCTGCTGCGCGAGGCGCCGGTGCTGCCTACGGACACCAGCCTGTGATCCCCGGCCCCGCACATTCGTGTGGGGTAAACGGGCTTGCCCCGCGAGGCGACGCAGGCGCAAATCAGGACATGAAACGCGGGCTGCCAAATTGTCGGCGAAATCAGGTGCGGATGTAGGGCCGTGACCTTTGTTCCCCAGCGCCAGCTTCGCTTCTACATGACCTCGGTGGCCCCCTGCCCCTATCTGCCCGGGCAGACCGAGCGGAAGGTGTTCGCCAACCTGCCGTTCAGCGAGGGCGCGCACGTCAATGACGAGCTGACTCAGGCCGGTTTCCGCCGCAGCCAGAATATCGCCTACCGCCCCGCCTGCGAGGCCTGTGACGCCTGCGTCTCGGTGCGGCTGCCCGTGCCGGAGTTCGCCTTCTCGCGCTCGCAGCGGCGGGTGCTGAAGCGCAACGCCGACCTGTCGCGCGATCTGGTCGAGGCCGAGGCGACGACCGAGCAGTTCGACCTGCTGCGCCGCTACCTGAACGGCCGCCATCCCGGAGGCGGGATGAGCGCCATGACCTGGCTGGACTATGTCGCCATGGTCGAGGATACGGCCGTCCGCACGCATCTGATCGAGTACCGCCTGCCTTCGTCCGACGGCGGACCTGGGGATCTGGTGGGGGTCTGCCTGACCGACCTGCTCGGGGACGGGCTGTCGATGGTCTACAGCTTCTTTGAGCCGGAGATGGAGGCCCGCAGCCTCGGCCGGTTCGCCATTCTGGACCATGTCCGGCAGGCGGCGGCGGTGAGCCTGCCTTTCGTCTATCTGGGCTATTGGGTCCGCGGCTCGCGCAAGATGGACTACAAGGCCGAGTTCCAGCCGATGGACCAGCTGACCCGGCTGGGCTGGGAGCGGATGGGCCCTACAGCTTCCTGAGGCGGACGGGCGATTTCGGGGAGCGGCCGATCACGCCCTTGGCCTCCAGATCCAGCTGCACGCATTTCGCCCACCAGCCCGCCGTACTGCCGCCCGGGAAGAGGTCCTGGGGCAGGAGCGGCGTGAGCTTCGCCTTGATCTCGGTCGGCGTGGCGCCGGGCTCGGCGGACGGGATCACCTGCAGATAGGCGTTGCGCATCGCCTCGTATTTGTCGGCGTTGACCGGCGTCTGGCGGCCGGGGGTGACGGCATTCTCGACGAGGATGGTTCGCTTCGACACGGGATGCCTCCTGCGGTCAGGTGCTGGGAACCGAGACGCCGGCCCAGGGCGATGGTTCGGGTGGGTTGCTTTCGCCGTTCCAAGGGCCGGGGTCCCGCCCTCCCCCGAATTTCACGAGCGCGTCGATCCGCTTCTGGATCGGCGGGTGGGTGGCGAACAGGCCTTCGAGACCGACGCCGTCGGGCTGGTTGTCGAGGAACAGCTGCTGCAGCTCGTCCGGACCCTTCACCGACGATCGGCCCTCCACCTTGCGCAGGGCCGAGATCATGGCGTCGGGGTTCTTGGTCAGCTCGACCGCCCCGGCGTCAGCGACGTATTCGCGGGTCCGCGACAGCATCATGCGAATGACGATGGCGAGGGCGAAGCCGACGGCGGCGAAGGCCAGGCCGATCAGGATCAGCGGCATGGCGTTCTTGTTGTCGCGTCGCCCGCCGCCGCGCGAATAGATCAGGCCCCGGAAGACCAGTTCGGCGATGACGCTGATGATCCCCGCGAAGATCGAGGCGATCACCATGGTTCGCACGTCCTTGTTGATGACGTGGGTGAGCTCGTGGGCCAACACGGCCTCCAGCTCGTCGCGGGTCAGGGTGTTCACGAGGCCGCGGGTGACGGTGACGCTGTACTGGCCCTCGTGCAGGCCGGTGGCGAAGGCGTTGAGGCTGTCGCTGTCGATCACGCGCAGGGTCGGTGTGCGCAGTCCGCGTGAGATCGCGAGGTTTTCCAGCAGGTTGTAGAGGTCAGGCTCAGATTTCCTCTCAACTTTCCGCGCGCCGGTCATCATGTCGATCATGGCCTGGCTGCCGAAGTATGAGATGGCGAACCAGATGCCGGCGACGATGAAGGCCAGAGGTATGGTGCCGGCCAGCCAGGAGGCGGCCAGGGCCATATCGTCGCCCAGACCGCGCCCCGTGCCGGGCAGGAAGCCGAACCCCATCAGGACCAGCTCCAGCCCGTAGATGATGAAAATCATCAGCACGGGGAAGGCGGCCAGCAGCAGGACCGAGCGGGTGTTGTTCGCCCAGATGTGGGTCTGGAGCCCGACGGCGGCCATCGATGGGGTCCCTTACGCCGTGAAGCTGACCTTGGGAGGGGCGGCGTTCATCGCAGCCCGATCGCCCTCGCCCACGTCGAAGAAGGGCTTGTCAGAGCCGAAGCCGACCATGCCGGCGAACAGGACGGTGGGGAACTGGCGGCGGACCGCGTTGAACTCGCCGACGGCGTTGTTGAAGAAGCGGCGGGCGGCGGCCAGCTTGTTCTCGATGTCCGACAGCTCACGCTGCAGCTCAAGATAGTTGGTGTTGGCCTTGAGGTCCGGATAGGCCTCGGCGACCGCGAACAGACGGCCCAGAGAGGCGGTCAGCATGTTCTCGGCCTGGACCTTGTCGTTGATCGAGGTCGCGCCGGCGGCGGCGGCGCGGGCGGCCGTTACGGCGTCCAGGGTGCCGCGCTCATGCGTGGCGTAGCCCTTCACGGTCTCGACCAGATTGGGGATCAGGTCCTGGCGCTGTTTCAGCTGTACGTCGATGTCGGCGAACGACTGGTCGGCGCGCTGGTCGAGGGCGACCAGCTTGTTGTAGGCGCCGACGATGACGAACAGCACCACGGCGATGATGACGGCGATGACGATCAGGGTGGTCAGCATTGCGGTCTCCCAACCTTGGCCGTGGATCGGCCGTTCAGCGAGTATCGGGCGCCATGGCCACGCTCGATAGTGAAATCGGCGTCACCCTCGCCCATTGCATGAAGAACGTTGTTCGGCCACCTTCGCCCGGGAACGGAGACGTCCATGCGCAGATTGGTCCTTGCCAGCATCCTGACGGCCCTCGCCCCGCCCGGCGCGGCCGCAAGCCAGGAGCGGTCCCTTCGAATCCAGGCGGACTACGACATCTCGGTGCGCTGCGCCGGCGTCTATGGAGCCGCCGCGACAGGTATCGAAATGGAGCATCACGAGCGCCACCCCTATGTGGCGACCTATCGAGGCTATGAGCAGCAGTTCATCCTTTTCACCCAGTGGTTCGGCCCCGAACTGCGGATCGCGCCCGCCGTCACCGAGGAGGCGGTCAGCGATGCCCGTGGCGAAGCCTTCAGGCCCGTCCGGGAGGCGCTGTTCACGCAGGATCTGGCTCACTACCAGGCCGGACTGGCGACATTGTACGCCCTGATCCCGGCCTGTGAGGCGGAACGGGTAAGGCTGAGCCTGACTAGCGGAATTTCCTGAGCCCCCTTGGCCCCTGTCGCCCAGCCCCGGCGCGCTTGCCGAGCCAGTCCTTCCAGTCGGGCCAGTTGCGGCGACGGGCGCCGCCGTCGACCCACTCGGGGCCGTGGGCGCTGTCGAAGACGGTGACGTCGGCGAGGCCGCCCTGTTTGTAGGACTGCAGCTTCACCCCCTTGCCGCGGCCCATTTCGGGCAGTTCGGCGATGGGGAAGATCAGGGCCTTGATGTTGTCGCCGATGGCCGCGACGTGGTCGCCGGTGACGCGCAGGGCGGCGCGCATGTCGCCGTTCAGCACCTGTTTGCCGCCCCGCTTCTGGGCCAGCAGTTCGTCCTCGGGCGCGATGAAACCGTAGCCGGCCTTTGACGCGATCAGCAGTGTCCCGCCGGGCTGGTGCATCAACAGGTTCACGATGTCGGCCTTTTCGTCGAGGTCGATCATCAGACGAAGCGGCTCGCCATGACCGCGGCCCGAGGCCAGCTTGTCGGCGCCGACGGTGAAGATGCGGCCGTCGGAGGCTGCGACCAGCAACTTGTCGGTCGTGTAACCAGGCACGAGGAAGGCCAGGCTGTCGCCCTCCTTGAACTTCAGCTCGGACGGGTCCTCGACCTTGCCCCTCGCGGCGCGGATCCAGCCGCGTTCGGACAGGATGACCGTGATCGCCTCGCGCGGGATGAAGGCCTCGACCGAGGCGAAGGCGGAGCTGTCGACGGCCTCGGCGATGGTGGTGCGGCGCGGCGAGACCAGCGCCTTGCGCACGGCCTCCAGGTCCTTGCCGACCTGTTTCCACTGTTTGGCGGGCGACGACGACAGCGACTGCAGCGCCGCAAGTTCGTCTGACAGGGTCTTGTATTCATTCTCGATCGTCATTTCCTCGATCCGCGCCAGCTGGCGCAGGCGGGTGTCGAGGATGAAGTCGGCCTGGAGTTCGCTGAGACCGAAGCGGGCGATCAGGACGGCCTTGGGCTGTTCCTCCTCGCGGACGATGCGGATGACCTCGTCGAGGTTGAGGAAGACGATCCGCAGGCCTTCCAGCAGGTGCAGCCGCTTCTCGACCCGCTCGATGCGCCAGTGGGCGCGGCGGACCAGAACATCGCGACGGTGATCAAGGAAGGCCTGCAGACAGGCCTTCAGCCCCATGACGCGCGGGGTGCCAGTGGCGTCCAGCACATTCATGTTGATCGGGAAGCGGATCTCAAGGTCCGAGAGCTTGAACAGGCTCTCCATCAGGACCTCGGGCTCGACGGTGCGCGACTTCGGCTCGATGACCAGCCGGATGTCCTCGGCCGACTCGTCGCGAACGTCGCCCAGCAGCGGAGCCTTCTTGTGCTCGATCAGGTCGGCGAGGTCGGCGATCAGTTTCGACTTCTGCACCTGATACGGCATCTCGGTGACGATGATGCGCCAGACGCCGCGGCCGAGGTCTTCCGTCTCCCAGCGGGCCCTCAAGCGGACACCGCCGCGCCCCATCTCATAAGCGTCGAGGATGGAGGCGTGGCCTTCCACGGCGACGCCGCCGGTGGGGAAGTCGGGGCCCGGAACGATGGTGGCCAGTTCTTCCGTGGTGGCGTCCGGGCGGTCCAGCAGGACGTGGCAGGCGTCGATCAGCTCGCCGACATTGTGCGGCGGGATCGAGGTGGCCATGCCCACGGCGATGCCAGACGAGCCGTTGGCCAGCAGGTTGGGGAAGCCGGCGGGCAGGACGATCGGCTCTTCGTCCTGATCGTCATAGGTGGCCTTGAAGTCCACCGAGTCCTGGTCGATGCCCTCCATCAGCAGGACGGCGGCCGGCGTCAGCTTGCACTCGGTGTAGCGCATGGCCGCGGCGTTATCGCCATCGATGTTGCCGAAATTTCCCTGCCCGTCGACCAGCGGATAGCGCTGGGAGAAGTCCTGCGCCAGGCGGACCAGGGCATCATAGATCGAGGCGTCGCCGTGGGGGTGATAGCCGCCCATGACCTCGCCGACGACCTTGGCGCACTTCCGCGCCGCCGCCTGCGGGTTCAGCCGCATCTGGTGCATGGCGTACATGATGCGGCGGTGCACGGGCTTGAAGCCGTCGCGCACGTCCGGCAGGGCGCGGTTGGTGATGGTCGACAGCGCATAGGCCAGATAGCGGCGCGACAGCGCCTCGCTCATCGGCTCGTCTACGATGCGTCCGCCTTCCGGCGGCGGGGTGTGAACGGTCATGGGGTCCGAATCGGCGGTCTGGAGCGTGAAGTCTAGCCGCCTGAGTCCGGTCCGGCGCTAATTTCAGGGGACATTGCGGACACATCGGACTCTTCGTCGTCATCGTCGGGGACCCGGACGCGGCGCCCGGCGAGGGATTCGATCATCGATGCCCGAAGATAGTCTGCAGGGCTGTACGGTCGGACATCCACATTGGTACTGCGACCGACGGCCTCTGACAGCCGTACGACCCGGAGCCAGGCCGCCGACTCGCCGGGCGCGCCCATGGCCGCGCTCTCGGCTGCCTTGCGGAAGGCATAGCGGCACAGGCCGATCGAGTCCGGCAACAGGAGCAGGTTGTGCAGATCCTGGCTTGTGATCGCGCTGACTTCGGCAAGGTCCGGGAACGCTTCCAGATCGGATTCCATGCGGAAGCGCAGCGGGTCGAAGGCGGGCGCGGCCGGGTCTTCGCGGCGCCATTGCTCCAGACGGGCCCGGCGGCGGACGCTGCGCGCGTCAATGCCGTAGCGCTCGCCGATGACGGCGGTGGAGGCGCCGGCGACGTAGTCGCGGCGGGCGGCTTCCCAAGTTTCGGGAGAGCGGCGGGTGTCGGGCGGCATGGATGAGTTTGTCATGGCGGCATTATCCGCCGGCCCCGGGCAGTGCTAGAGATTCAGGCGGACTTTTGCTGCATGCCGTTGTTTTCACGGAACTCGAGCAGCGTCATTTCGTCTGGCAAACCGACTCTGATTCTGATTCCGTCATCCTCGGGCTTGTCCCGAGTAGCCATCGCGGCGGACAGCTCGAACTCCGGGATCAGCAAAACACCGTCGTGTAACCACAACGCTCGTGCGGCGGATAAATGGGTCCTCGGGACAAGCCCGAGGATGACGGGCGTTGGGGTGTAGACGCTACAGCCGCCCCTGCTCGCGCAGCTTGTCCACCATCCACACCCGTGCCGGCGGGATCGGCCGGTTCTGGGGGTGGAAGACGAACTGTTCGAGGAAATGGCCGGTCAGGTCGAGGCCGGAGCCGACATCGCCCTCGCCCAGTCCCGCCTGCGCGCCCAGCATGAAGGGCGGCAGTTTCAGCAGCTTGTCGGCATAGGGTTGTCCGGCCTCTCGGCTGACGGCGCGGCCGGTGCGGGGACTGACCCAGATCAGGTCGTCCATGGTCCCGTTGACGGCGCAGCGCGACAGGTCGAGGCCGAAGCCGAGGTCGTCCAGCAGCCCCGCCTCGAAACGCACGAAGATGGCGGGCCAGACATCCGGCAGGGCGAAGGCGCCCATCAGGGCCTCGAAGGCGAGGAAGGCGCCGGGATGGGGTTCGCGCTCAGGCAAGGCCCCTTGCGCCACCGCGGCGGCGGCGGCGAGGCCGGTCAGTGCCAGCGGATCGTCGAACAGGGCGCTGGGCCCCTCCCCCACCGGCTCGAGCCGGGCCGAGCCGAGATGGTCCGAGGTCCGGGCGCGGTATTCGGCGGTGACCCGCGCGCCGGCCTGCAGGAAGGGCTTCATCTTGCGCGAGGCCCCTCCGGCGACATAGGCGGCGCGGCGGCCATGCTCCTCGGTCAGCAGTTCCACGACGACGCCGGTGTCGCCATGGGCGCGGGCGGACAGGACGAAGGCGTCGTCAGTGAAATCCATGCCCGGTGTTAGCGGTCCGAGCCGGAGTTGGCCATACGTTCCGTTTTCCCGCTACTGCGCCGCGCGGATCCGGGCCGTCATGTCCCGGGCCAGGGCGTTCGGAATCGGGAGGGTCAGGGCGTAGAGGGCGATGCGCCACTTGCCGTCGCCGCCGCGCACAAGGACCCCCGTGCCGCGGCTTGTGCCGTAGGACTGGCTGTCGAGGGCCTCGTCGAACCAGACCACGCAACGGCAATCCAGCGGGGCGAGCGTCAGCGAACGGGCGCGCGGCGTGTAGGTCCAGCCCCGGCCGCGGGCGAAATAAGGCTCGGCATAGGCGCGGAACTCGGCGATCGACCAATGCTCGGTGACGTCAGTACCGATGTAGGTCGCGTCCGGCGTGAACAGGTCGAAATAGGTGGCGCCATCGGCGGCCGAGGCCGCGCGGTGCAAGGCGTCCAGCGTCGCGGCGGCGGCGGTTTCCTCGGGCGTGTCGGCGGCCTCGCCCGGAGCGTCGATGATGGGGGTGGCGGCCTCGAAGGCCTTGATCTCGGTCGTCATGCCGTCGGCGAGGTCGTTGGGAATCGGATAGCTGAGGGCGTAACGCAGCACGCGCCAGTCGCCGCCCTCGCGGACCAGCATCCCCTCCCCCCGCGCCGTGCCGTAGGTGGCGCTGTCCAGCACCTCGTCGAACCAAACGACGCAGGCGCAGGGATCAGGGGCCAGGATGACGTGGCGGTCGCGGGCCGAATAGGTCCAGCCTTCCCCGCGCGCGAAGACGGGGGCGGCGAAGGCGAGGAAGGCCTGGCGGTTCCAGCGCTCGGAGGTCTCGTTGCCGACCCAGACCATGTCAGGCGCCAGCCGCTCGGCCCAGGCGGCGGAGTCGGCGCGCGCGGCGGCGGCGTGCAGGGCGTCCAGCGCGGCGGCGGCCTCCTGTTCCGGCGGGGTCTGGATCGAGAGCGCCGCGAGGGCGGCGAGGAGCGGCGACATGGTGTTCTCCGGATCGTTCGGAGGTGACGCTAGGCGTCTTCGGCGCTTTCCGGAACCGGATAGGTCGTCGGTTTGAGCACTTTCGCCAGGGCGAGCAGGTTGCGGGCGGCGTTGCGGCCGACGCGATCCGAATAGTCGTGGCCCTGATCCGTCTCGACATAGTCCGGACCGGGGCCGGGCCCGAGGTGCCAGTAGGTCCAGCTCTGGCCGGGGATGGTGAAGCCCATGTCGATCAGACCCTGACAGACGGTGGCGACGATGTGGTGGGCGCCGTCCTCGTTGCCGGTGATCACTACGCCGGCCACCTTGCCGAAGGCGACGGGGCGGCCGGTGTCGTCGGTCTCCCCGAAGAGGGCGTCCATCCGCTCGAGCACGCGTTGGCAGACGCTGGACATCTGACCGAGCCAGATAGGTGTGGCGAAGACGAGGATGTTCGCGGCCATGATCTTCGCGTGAACGCCCGGCCAGTCGTCGCCCTTGCCCTGGTCCGTCTTCACGCCCGGCTTCAGGTTCAGATCGACGAGACGGACCATCTCGACCTCGGCGCCGCCCTTCTCGAGTTCGGCGAGGACGACCCGCGCCAGCGCCTCTGTGCTGGAAGTTTCGGGCGAAGGCTTGAGGGTGCAGTTGAGGATCAGGGCTTTCATCGGTCTCGCTCACGGCTGAGCCAGACCAACCCGGGGCGACCGCGGACGTTCCGCAGATTTATTTAACCGACCGGTTGACAACCGTCTCGTGGCCGTTCATTTAACCTACAAGTTAGATACGAAGCAGGCCCATGCAGACCGATCCGCTCAGCGCCAAATTCGCCGCCCTCGCCGACCCGACCCGTCGGGCTATCCTGGCGCGGCTGTGCGAGGGCGAAGCCAGCGTCAACGACCTGGCGGCGCCGTTCGACATGAGCCTGCCGGCTGTGTCGAAGCATCTGAAGGTGCTGGAGAAGGCCGGACTGATCAGCCGGGGCCGCGAGGCCCAGTGGCGCCCTGCCCGGCTTGAGCCGATGGCGCTGAAGGGCATCGCGGACTGGCTGGAACACTATCGGCGGTATTGGGACAAGAGCTTCGACCGCCTCGACGCTTATCTTCGCAAGATTCAGAAAGGGAACGAAAATGACAAACCCAACTGACGACAATCCCTGCATCACGCCGGGTGCGCCGCATGCCTTCGATCTGGTGCTGGAGCGCGTCCTGGACGCCCCGCCGGAAAAGGTCTTCCGGGCCTATACGGACCCCGCGATCCTGACGCAGTGGTTCGCGCCCAAGCCCTGGTCGATCACCGACGCCATCGTCGAGCCGCGAGCCGGCGGCCGGTTCCAGTTCGTCATGCACGGGCCGAACGGCGAAGCCTTCCCCAACACCGGCGTCTTCCTGGAGGTCGTGCCGAACCGGCGACTGATCTCGACCGACGCCTTCACCCCGGACTGGAAGCCCACGGGCCAGCCCTTCATGGCCGCCAGGATCGAGATGGAGCCCACGGCAGACGGCAAGACAAAATACACCGCCACGGCCAGTCACTGGAACGAGGCCACTATGAAGCAGCACGAGGAGATGGGCTTCCACGAGGGCTGGGGCCAGGTGGCCGACCAGCTCGCAGAGCTGCTGAAGACGCTGTGATCCCGGTCCGACCGGAGTTGATGCAAGGAGCCAGCATGACCCTCGCCGAAGACCTCGCCGTCCGACCGACGCTGAACATGCAGCGGACCTTCGATGCGCCCCGCGCGCTGGTCTGGAATGCGTGGAGCCAGCCCGAAGTCCTGGTGCTGTGGATGGGTCCGGTCGAATGGCCGGCCGTCAAGGTCGCCAACGACTTCCGCGTCGGCGGCGCCTGGCGCATCTGCCTGCGCTCGCCGGAGACCGGAGAGGATCTCTGGCAGGGCGGGGTCTATCGCGAAATCGTGGAGCCCGCACGACTGGTCTTCACCTTCAAGTGGGACGAGAGCCACGAGGACGGGCCGCCGGCCGACACGCTGGTGACCGTCGTGCTGACCGAGCTGGATGGCGGCCGGACGCGCATGGACTTCACCCACGCGGGACTGAAGTCCGAACAGAGCCTCACCGGACACCGCCACGGCTGGAACAGCACAATCGACCGGCTTGAGGCGTGGCTCGCCGCCGACGGGAACTGAACCGAAATCAGAAGGAGACGACCATGAAGATCGTGACCAGTTTGAGTTTCCGCGGCCAGTGCCGCGAAGCCTTCGAATTCTATGCGCAGGTGCTGGGCGGTACGATCACCGCCGCCATGCCCTACGGCGACGGACCCCCCGATATGCCGATCGGCGAGCAGTACCGGGACTGGCTGATGCACTGCTGGATGGACGTGGGCGACCAGTCGCTGATGGGCGCCGATATGGACGTCGACTGGGCTGCGAACATCGACAAGCCGAAGAACGGCTTCGACGTCAGCCTGCACACCAACGATCCCGCCGAGGCCCGGCGCTGGTACGACGCCCTGGTCGAGGGCGGCCAGCCGACCATGCCGTTCGGCGAGACCTTCTGGTCGCCGGGCTATGGCGGGCTGATCGACCGGTTCGGCGTGCCGTGGATGGTCAACACGATTCCGTCGGCCGACTGGAAGCCGGCGCAATGAAGGCCTCGCCCTCCGTCTGGACCGGGCGGGTGCTGAGCGGACTGTTCGTCCTGTTCATGCTCGCCGCCTCCATCGCCCCGAAATTCCTCATGGCCGGCATGGTCGCCGAACAGAATATGGATCCGCTCGGCTGGCCGGCGAAATACCTGCTACTGATCGCGGCGATCGAGCTCATTTGCACCGTCCTGTACGTCGTTCCCCGCACCAGCGTGCTGGGGGCCGTGCTGATGACCGGCCTTCTGGGCGGGGCCATCGCTGCCAATCTCAGGGTTGAGATGCCGATGTTCAGCCACACGCTGTTCGGCATCTATCTCGGGCTGGTCATGTGGGGAGGCCTGTGGCTGAGGAACGACCGGCTGCGCGGTCTCTTCCCGGTCCGGCGGAGCGCGGCATGAGAATCGCCGCCTCCATTCCCGAGCATCTAACCCGGCTCGACATCGTCCGCGAGTTCGATGCGCCGCGCGCGCTGGTGTGGAAGATGTGGACCGACCCGGCCCATGTCGCCGTCTGGTTCGGCCCCGAGCATTTCACCATGCCCGAGGTCCGCATGGACGTGCGGCCGGGCGGGGCCATCCACATGGTGATGCGGGGGCCGGACGGGACCGACCATCCCTTCGACGGCCGCTTCATATCACTGGACGAACCCGATCAGTTGGTGATGCGGACGTGGATCAAGCTGGCGGACGGTTCGACCTGGTTCGAAGTGGAGCAGACCGCGCGGTTCGAGGAGATCGACGGCCGCACCATCCTGCGGTTCCAGGCCGTGGTCGTGGAGGCCCGCGAGGACGCCATCGGCCCGCTGAGCGGGATGGAGGCCGGCTGGACCGGCAGCCTCGACAAGCTGGCGGCGCATGTCCGCGCCGTGGCGACGACTGCAAGCTGACGGGATCGGAAACACAGCCTGAGCAAGGAGACCTCTCATGCGCAAGATCAGAGCCGCCACCTTCATCAGCCTGGACGGAGTCATGCAGGCGCCCGGAGGTCCAACCGAGGATCCCACCGGAGGCTTCCGCTTCGGCGGCTGGGTCGCACCCTTCTGGGACGACACCGTCGGCGAGCTGATGGGCGAGGCCATGGGCGAGGACTACGATCTGCTGCTGGGCCGCAGGACCTATGAAATCTTCGCCGCCTACTGGCCGTTCATGGACGACGAGATCGGCCGCACGTTCAACGCCATCGAGAAATATGTCGTGGCCGGCCCGGACACGCCCATGACCTGGGCCGGCAGTCACCGGCTGGAGGGCGACGCGACGGACGCCGTTCGCGCGCTGAAACAGACGGATGGCCGCGATCTGCTGATCCAAGGTTCGAGCGAGCTGATCCACGCCCTGCTGGGCGCCGATCTGATCGACGAACTGACGGTGCTTACGTTTCCTCTGGTTCTGGGCAGGGGCAAGCGGCTGTTCGACGAGGGCTCGCAGCCGCACGCATGGACGCTGAAGAAGACGCGCCAGTCCACGACGGGCGTCGTGATCAGCCGTTACGAGCGCGGTGGAGAGGTGCCGACCGGCTCGTTCGGCGGTGACGACCCAAGCGAGGCGGAACTCGCGCGCCGCACGCGCTGGGCCCGCGAAACGCACGAAACCCCGGCTGAATGGTCATGACCACGACCGGAGACGAAGCCGCGATCCGCACCCTGATCGATCGATGGGCGAAGGCGGTTCACGCGGGCGATATGGAAACCGTGCTCGCAGACCACGCCGACGACATCGTGATGTTCGACGTGCCGCCCCCGAACGAGGTGCGCGGCAAGGCTGCCTATCGCGAGACCTGGCCGCCCTTTTTCGAGTACCAGAAACGCGCCGTGTTCGAGATCGTCACCCTCGACGTGACGGCCGGAAGCGATGTCGCCTTCGCCCATGCCCTGCTGCGCTGCGGAACCGAGGAAGGGTTCCGTCGCGACCCCGACAACCGGCTGCGGCTCACCATCGGACTGCGCAAGCAGAACGGGCGCTGGACGGTCGCGCACGAGCATCATTCATACCCGCTCGCGATCGATTGACCCTCAGCGCGCCATCCCGGTCGGAACCTCGCGACCCAGCGCCTCGGCCATGCCCTGCTGCGACAGCAGGAAGACGGCGTCGCGCGAGTGGTAGTTGTTCGACAGCACGATCACCGTGACATCCTCGTCCGGCTGATAGGTCATCAAGTTGCGGAAACCCGACCAGCTGCCGGTGTGGAAAATCTGACGATCCAGGAACGGCGGCGAGACGCGCTGGCCGATGCTGTTGACGAAGACCCCGAAACCCCAGTCGCGGCGATGGCGCCCACGCTCAGGCGGCGTGTTTTCCGGCGCGTGGTCGGCGATCATCATGGCGTAGCTGCGCGGCGTCAGCAGATGGCCGCGATGCAGCGCCCGCTCCCAGACCAGCAGATCATCGAGCGTCGAATACAGGGCCCCGGCTGCGAAGATGATGCTGACGTTGGCGTCCGGCTGGGGTGTGGGGCCGCCGCCGCCGAGGTTGGCGTAGCCCATGACCACGTCGGAATAGCCGTCGTCATAGCCGGTGTCGTTCATGCCCAGCGGCTGGAAGAAGGCCTTCTGCAGATAGTCGTGCAGCGGCATTCCGGAGGCCTTTTCGACCACGGCGCCGAGCAGATTGTAGCCGGCGTTGTTGTATCGCACCTTCGTACCCGGCGGGAACTGAAGGCCATACTGTCTTGACTCTTCTGTAAGTTCATCCGGCGTCGCGGGCGTGACACGGCGCGTGCCCCAGCCCGGGCGGGCCATCAGGTCGGGCACGCCGGAGCTGTGCGACAACAGGTGATGCAGAAGGATCGGCTCCCATGCCGGCGGACACGGCTGGACCCATTTGCACAGTGGATCGTAGGTCGACAGCACGCCCTCGTCCTGCAGCCTCAGGATGGCGGCGGCGGTGAACTGCTTGCTGATCGAGGCCAGGCGGAAGCGCGAGTTCAGCTGCAGCGGCGTTCCCTGGCTGCGATCGGCGAAGCCGTGGACCTGCCGGAACAGAACCTCATCGCCGCGCGCGACCAGTACGCCCCCGGTGAACTGACCCGAACCGCCCCAGCGGTCCAGCTGGGCTTTCAGCGCCGGCAGGGTCTCGACCACTTCGACGGGCGGGCGCGGCGGAAGCGGCGTGGCCTCTGGCGCAGCAGACAGCGGGCGGACGCTCATCCAGCCGACAAGCGCCGCGGCGCCGATGAGGACGAGCGCAAGAACGGCGATCACAAGCCGGGGATGCCCCCCGGCGCTTCTGGGTACGTTGAACACAGTGACTTAAACGTCGAAATCCAGCCCGAACTGGGCGTAGAGGGCGCGGGAATCCTGCCACTTCGGGTCGACCTTGACCGTCAGGAACAGATGGACGGGTCGGTCGAGCAGCTCGGTCAGCTCCTCGCGCGATTTCTGGCCGATCCATTTCAGGGTCTGGCCGCCCTTCCCCAGCACGATGGGCCGCTGGCTCTCGCGCTCGACATAGATGGTCTGTTCGATGCGGGCCGAGCCGTCGGCCTTGTCCTCGAACGAGGTGGTTTCGACGGCGGCCGAATAGGGCAGTTCCTCGTGGACGCGCAGATAGACCTTCTCGCGCGTGATCTCGGCGGCGAGGACGCGCATCGGCACGTCGGCGGACTGGTCTTCCGGATAGAGCCACGGCCCCTTGGGCATGGCGCGGGCCAGACGCTGCTTCAGGTCGTCGACGCCGTCGCCGCTGAGCGCCGAGATCATATAGACCTCGGAATAGACGCCGGTTTCGAACATGGCGTGCGACAGGGCCAGCAGGGTGTCGCGGCGCATGCCGTCGATCTTGTTCAGGGCCAGGATGACCTGGGTGTTCGTCGCCTTGAGATTGGCGATGATGGTTTCGGTGTCCTCGGCCGAGCGGCGGTCGGCGGCCTGGCCTTCCTTGCCCTCGGAGGCGATGTGCGAGGCGGCGTCGATCAGGTGGACGACGACATCGGCGTCCGACGCGCCGCCCCAGGCCGAGGCGACCATGGCGCGGTCCAGACGGCGGCGCGGGGTGAAGATGCCGGGGGTGTCGACGAGCACGATCTGGGCGTCGCCCTCGATGGCGATGCCGCGCACGGGGAAGCGCGTGGTCTGGACCTTCTGGGTGACGATCGAGACCTTGGTTCCCGTCAGACGATTGACCAGCGTGGACTTCCCGGCGTTCGGGGCGCCGATGATGGCGGCGAAGCCTGCACTCTGGTTTTCAGGGTTGGTCAAATCACGCCTTCACGCTGCAGCAGGCCGACGGCGGCCGCTTTCTCCGCGTCCTGACGCGAACGGCCTTGCGCGGTCAAGGGCGGATATCCGGCCACGTTGACTTCAACGGTGAATGTCGGGGCGTGATCCGAGCCCTTGCGCTCTACGATACGGTAGGCGGGCAAAGGCTTTGCGTGGGCCAGCGCCCACTCCTGCAGGGCCGATTTCGGATTGGTCATGGATTTGCGCGGCGGGGCCGCCAGTTCGTCCGCCCACGTCCTGTCGAAGACGGCGCGGGCCGCCTCGATGCCGCCGTCGAACCAGGCGGCGGCGAGGATGGCCTCCATGGCGTCGCCCAGAACCCCTTCGCGCCGCCGGCCGCCCTGTTTGGCCTCGCCGGGCGACAGGCGCATGGCGTCGCCAACGCCAATGGCCTCGGCCACGCGGGCGCAGGCGGCCTTGTCGACGAGGGCGTGGAGGCGCGATGACATCTCGCCCTCGTCGGCGTCCGGGTGATCGCGCATCAGCCGGTCGGCGACCAGCAGGCCCAGCACCCGGTCGCCGAGGAATTCGAGCCGCTGGTTGTCGGCGAACAGGCGGCCGCGGGCATCGCGCTCGGCTCCCTCCCCCACGCTGGCGTGGGTCAGGGCGAGATCCAGCAGGGCCGGATCCCGGAACGTGTGGCCGAGGCGGCGCGCGAGCGCCCGGACAGCCTCGGCCCGTCTATCCGCCATCAGTCGAGAACGGTGAAGAACCGGCTCGGACGGATCTTCTGGAACCAGCTGACCGGATTCCACAGCGAGGCGCCGGGCGACCACGAGAACAGAATGATCTCGGCCTTGCCGATCAGGTTTTCAGCCGGCACCAGACCAACGCCCTGGGACTGCTCGACCCGGCTATCGATCGAGTTGTCGCGGTTGTCGCCCATCATGAAGTAATGGCCGGCCGGGACTTCGAACACCGGAGTGTCGTCCAGGTCGTTGCCGGGCCCGAAGTCCTGGATGGTGATGGTCTTGCCGCCCGGAAGGGTCTCGCGCATCCGCACGATGGGCATGCCGTACATGTTGGCCACGTCGGCGCCGCTGACGACGACATCGCGCACGGGGGCGCCGTTGATGTGCAGCACGTTGTTGACCATCTGGATCCGGTCGCCCGGCAGGCCGATCAGGCGTTTAATGTAGTCGGTCTTGTTGTCCCGCGGGAGCTTGAACACGACGACATCGCCGCGGCTCGGCGCATGGCTGACCATGGGCAGCATGACGCGACCGTCGAAGATCGGCGGGCTGAACGGGATCGAGTGTTTCGAATAGCCGTAGCTCCACTTGGAAACGACGATGTAGTCGCCCTCGTAAAGATTGGGCTCCATCGAGGCCGAGGGGATCGTGAACGGCTGGAACAGAACGACGCGCAGGACAAAGGCTATCAGCAGGGCGAAGAAGATCGTCTTGATGAACTCGAAGCTCTCGCCGCTGGAGCCGCCCGACTTCTTCTTGCCCCCCTTGCCGCGGGCGTAGACGGGCGTCGAGTCGATGTCCTCGAACGGGGCGTCCCCGGCGTCGCTCCAGACCGGTTTGTGGGCCGCGGCGGCGGCGACGGTCGCGCCGGCGGCTGCTGCGGCTACGGGCGCGGAGTGGCTGTCATGGGCATGGTCGTCGTGATCGTGAGCACCATCGTGCGCAGCTCGCGCACGCTCGTCGTGGCCGTGGCCGTGGTCTTCCGCCGGATAAGCGGCGTGATGGTCATGGCCGTGAGCATCCGCGACCGGATGGGCGGCGTGCTCGTCATGACCGGACGGGCCCTCCGGCGCAGCGGGGGCGTGATCGTCATGACCGGACGGGGCCTCCGGCGCGGCAGGGGGGTGATCGTCGTGACCCGCATGGCCGTGGTCGTCGTGCGGCTTGTGCTCGTCGCTCATCTCGGTTTGTTCCCCAGCCGCTGTTCCGCGGTCATTGCGGCGAAATCGGTATAACGTGATTAAGCCATCGGCAAGGCTTCGATCACCACGAAGGCGAGTGCGTACGGGTGCTCGTCGCTGAGCGTCAGATGTATCCGTGGTTCGTGACCAGGCGGTGTCAGCCTTGCCAGGTGTTCACGGGCATGACCGGTCAGGGCCAGGGTCGGCTGTCCAGAGCGCTGGTTCACCACCCCCATGTCGCGCCAGTAGACGTCGGCCCGCATGCCGGTGCCCAGCGCTTTGGCGCAGGCCTCCTTGGCCGCGAACCGCTTGGCGTAGCTCCACGCGGCGTCGGGCTTGCGGTCGGACCGGGCCTGCTCGAGTTCCGTGAAGCAGCGCTGTTTGAAGCGGTCGCCGAAACGCTCGAGCGAGCGCTGGATGCGGCGGATGTCGCACAGGTCCGCGCCGACGCCGATGATCACGAGACAGCGTCCATGGCGGCGCGCATGCGATGGATGGCCGGGCTGAGGCCGATAAACACCGCCTCGCCGATCAGGAAATGGCCGATGTTGAGCTCGCGGATCTCGGAGATGGCCAGCATGTCGGCCGCGGTCACGTAGTCGAGGCCGTGGCCGGCGTGGACCTCGAGACCCAGGCCAAAGGCCCGGGTGGCGGCGGTCTGAAGCCGTTCGAACTCGACGGCGCGGTCATCGCCCGACAGGTGGCAGTAGCGGCCGGTGTGCAACTCCACGACCTGGGCGCCGACGGCGTGGGCGGCCTCGACCTGTTCGAGGCTGGGCTCGATGAACAGCGACACCCGCATGCCGGCGTCGGCCAAGGCCTTCACCACGGGCTGGATGCGGGCTTCATGCCCGGCGACGGCCAGCCCGCCCTCGGTCGTCACCTCCTCGCGCCGCTCGGGCACCAGACAGGCGGCGTGCGGGCGGTGACGCAGGGCGATGGCCAGCATCTCTTCGGTGACGGCCATCTCGAGATTCAAGGGCCGCCCCGCCCCGGCGCACAGGTCGCTGAGGGCGCCGATGTCGGCGTCGGTGATGTGACGGCGGTCCTCGCGCAGGTGGGCGGTGATGCCGTCCGCGCCGGCGGCCAGCGCCTCGCGCGCCGCGCGCACCGGATCGGGATGAACCCCGCCGCGGGCGTTCCGCACGGTGGCGACATGGTCGATGTTGACGCCCAGCCTGACCGGATGCGTCATCGCCCGCTCCTACTTCGCCAGCCGGCGGCTGCCGGGATCCTCGACCGGCAAGGCGGCGAGTTCGGGCGGCAGCGAGTCGGCGGGATATGCAGGCACGTCCAGCGTGGCCAGGGCGACCAGCGGCACGCCGACGTCGGCGCGTCCGCCCGAGCGGTCGACGATACAGGCCGCCGCGACGACCTCGCCGCCCGCGGCGTTGATGGCTGCGATGCATTCGCGCGAGCTCAGGCCCGTCGTGACGATGTCCTCGACCATGACGACCTTCTGGCCCGGCTCGACGTGGAAGCCGCGGCGCAGTTTGAATTCGCCGCCCTCGCGCTCGACGTACATCGACGGGACCTTGAGCCAGCGGGCCGTCTCATAGCCGGGGATGATGCCGCCAACGGCGGGCGAGATGGCCACATCCACCGGGCCGACCGACGCGGTGATCTTCTCCGCCAGCGCCTTGCACAGGCGCGCGCAACGTTCCGCGTCCATGAAGACGAGATTCTTCTGGAGGAAGACGGGACTATGCAGTCCCGAGGACAGCACGAAATGGCCTTCGCGCAGGGCGCCGGCGCCGCGGAATTCGTCGAGTACGTCGTCTGAGGTCATGAGCCGCTCATAACCCTTCTCCCCTTGCGGGAGAAGGTGGCAGCGTGAAGCGCTGACGGATGAGGGGTTTTGCGGACGGAAGGGATAGATTTTCAGGCCCAGTCGAGACCTGTGCGACCCCTCATCCGACCCGCTGCGCGGGCCACCTTCTCCCGCAAGGGGAGAAGGAAAGAGAGGTCAACCCCGCGCCCGTTCGACCGTGTCGACCGACGGATTGGTCCGCAGCGCCGCCATGATGGCGGTGGCGTGTTTGGCGTCCTCGACCTCCATGTCGATGTCGACATCGAAGAAGTCCTGCTGCCGGTGGCTCATGACCAGGTTCAGGATGTTGCCGCCGGCCTCGCCGATGATGGTCGCGACCTGACCGAGGACGCCGGGCGCGTTCTTGATCGTGGCGCGGATGCGGGCGGAGGCGACGGCCCCCTGCTCGGCCTGCGGCGTCCATTGCAGATCCTGCCAGACGGAATCGTCGTCGGCGAACTCGGCCAACTGCTGGCAGTCGATGGTGTGGACGGTCAGGCCCGCCTCCGGCTCGAGGATGCCGACGATACGGTCGCCGGGCACCGGCGAGCAGCAGTGGCCGAAATGGACGCTGACCCCGGGGGTCAGACCGCCGCCGCGCACGAACAGACGCGCCTGTTCGTCGCCGATGCGTTTGCGGTCGGGGCCGGCCTTGAGCCGACCCTTCAGCGACGGGAACAGGGTTTCGCCGACCTTGGCCGCCGACAGTCGGCCGCGGCCGATGGCCTCGAACAGGTCGTCCTCGGACGCGAACGACAGGGTCTCCAACATCGCCTTCAGTGATACCTCGGCCAGCGCCTTCCCGGCGCGCGACAGGGTCTGCTCAAGGGTCGCGCGGCCCAGTTTCTGGAACTCGCCGCGCTCTGAGGTGCGGATATGGCGGCGGATGGCCGAACGGGCGCGGCCGGTGACGGTCAGTGACCGCCAGTCGACGGGAATCTCGCGCTTGGAGCCACGTACGATCTCGATTACGTCGCCGTTCTGGAGCTGGGTGCGCATCGGCTTCAATTCGCCGTTGATCTTGGCGCCCACGGCCGTGTCGCCGACCTCGGTGTGGACGGCGTAGGCGAAGTCCAGCGGCATGCCCCCGCGCGGCAGGGTGATCAGCGAGCCCTTGGGCGTGAAGACGAAGACCTGTTCGAGGTACATCTCCAGTTTGGCGTGTTCGACCCAGTCCTCGCCGCCCTCGCCGTGTTCGATCACCTGGACGAGGTGGCGCAGGTTCTGCAGCGGGTCGCGGCCGCCGTCCTTCTCCATGGCCTCCTGGTCGAAGCCGTAGGACTTGTTCTTGTAGGCCCAGTGCGCCGCCACCCCGTCCTCTGCCACGCGATCCATGGCCTCGGTGCGGATCTGCATCTCGATGCGCAGTCCAGACGGGCCGACAACAGTCGTGTGCAAAGACCGGTAATTGTTGGACTTCGGCGTCGAGATGAAATCCTTGAACCGCTCGGGCACCACGGGCCAGGCGCGGTGGATCACGCCCAGGGCGCGGTAGCAGTCGTCCTCGGCTTCGACCAGGACGCGGAAGCCGTAGATGTCCGACAGGGACGAAAAGCCAACCGACTTGCGCTGCAGTTTGCGCCAGATCGAATAGGGCGTTTTCTGGCGGCCGAAGACCTGTGCCTTCACCCCCGCCTCGGACAGGACCCGTTCGACCTCGCGCGACACGCCGTCTATGGCGCGGCCATGTTCCAGCTTCAGCGCCTCCAGACGGCGCTCGATGGCGGTGCGGGCGGTGGGGTTCAGGTGTTCGAAGGCCAGTTCTTCCAGCTCGGAAGCGATCGAGTGGATGCCGATCGAACGGCCCAGCGGGGCGTAGACTTCCAGCGTTTCGCGGCTGATACGCTCGCGCTTCTCGGGTTTGACGTATTTGAGCGTCCGCATGTTGTGCAGACGGTCGGCCAGTTTCACCAGCAGGACGCGGACGTCCTTGGAGATGGCGAGGATGAATTTGCGCAGGTTCTCGGCCTGGCGCGTGTGTTCGGCCTGAAGCTCCAGCCGCGACAGCTTGGTCACGCCCTCGACCAGCGAGGCCACCTCCTCGCCGAAGCGTTCGGCGATGTCGTCGCGGGTGGCCGAGGTGTCCTCAACCACGTCGTGCAACAGGGCCGTGACGATGGTGGCGGTGTCGAGCCGATAGTCGGTCAGGATGCCGGCGACCTGGATCGGATGGGCGAAATAGGGGTCGCCCGAGGCCCGCAGCTGCGAGCCATGCATCTTCATGGCATAGACATAGGCGCGGTTCAGCAGCGCCTCGTCCGCGGTCGGGTCATAGGCGCGGACGGCCTCGACCAGCTCGAACTGGCGCAGGACCCTGGAACGCGGATGATCCGACGGGTCCACGTGTGGACGCGGACCTCCGGGGTCGTTCAGATTGGCGGGTTCGGGCGTCGGCGCGGGCTGCCGCGCCGGCAGGATGGTGATACCGTTGGCGGGCTCCGCCGTCAGTACCGCTCCTCCTGGCCGCCGTCGCGGTCGCTTTGCAGCGCACGGATCAGCTCGGCCTCGGCCATGTTCATGTGCTGGGGTTCAGCCAGCAGGCCGACGATTTCGGCTTCGTCCTCGGCTTCGGTGCGCTCGTCGACGCGTTGCAGCGCAACGATGACGGTCTCGCGCAGCTCGTCCGGCACGACGGTCGAGTCGGCCAGTTCGCGCAAGGCCACGACCGGGTTCTTGTCGTTGTCGCGGTCGAGGGTCAGGGGCGCGCCATTGGCGATGGCCCGGGCGCGGTTGCCCGCGAGCAGAACCAGGCCGAACCGGTTCGGCACCTTCTCGATGCAGTCTTCGACAGTGACGCGAGCCATGAATATCCTCGGGCGCGGGGGGAGAACCGCACAAACTATAGGGTCAGCCTCAATTGTGCAACGCCGCATGGGCGAGAATGAGGCGTCAGCGCCGCACCGTATAGCTCGTCACGACGACGGTGATAGTGAACCCATCCCCCGGCGCCGGACCTGTCGCACCGAGCAACAGCCGCATTCCTTGAACAGCAGAGCGAGCGGATCGGTGGCTGAGCGCGTGCCGGGGCGATTGCCGAACGACTGCACAATCGTCGAGCACGCCGTTAGCCTCGACGGTGCAGCGCACTGATATCTCCGCCCGGCCCCTCCAGCCAGCGAGCGGTTTGATGGGCGGCGCCGTCGTCCCCTCGACAAAGCGGACCTCCGGATCGGCCTCCGTCCATTCGCGCGGTGCGCCCAAGAGTTCGGCGCTCTGCGAGAGCAATATTGCAGTCAGGGTCAAGGTCAGCATGTGTCGTCTCAGGCGAGGGGATGAGCGTCGACACCGACCCTTGCCGTCCAGACCAGGGTGGCCGCCGTTCCTCCGGCGGGATGACACCACGCGGGGGCGATCTCCGCCAGCGGCCCCATGACGAACTTCCGGTCCGTCGCGCGAGGATGGGGAATGACCAGACCGTCCATCTCTCCCGCAATCCGCCCATAGGCTATCAGGTCCAGATCCAGCGTCCTGGGTGCATTGACAGCCCCGCGCTGACGCCCGAACGCCTCCTCGATCCGGCCCAGCGCGGCCATGAGGTCGTGGGGCTCATGTTCGGTGCGGACGATGACCACGCCGTTGAGGAAGGGTGGATCGGTCGGGTCGGGCCAGGCCGCCGACGACCACCATGACGAGCGGGCGACGATGTCGATCCCCTCGGAGCGGAACCGGGCGAGGGCGGCTTCCAACGCCTCGCGGCAGTCGGCCCAGGCCCCCTTGTCATTGCAGCCGAGGGCGACGATTACAGCCGAGTCCAGATCAGGCGCACCGTCTATTTCGACGGAAGCGCGGACGTCATTTTCGCCGGGGTCCTTTTCCATGACGCCTTATCCGACCGAGCGCATCGCCCTGTTTATCGACGGGGCCAATCTCTATTCCGCGGCCAAGGCGCTGAACGCCGATCTCGATTTCAGGAAGCTGGTCGAGATGTATCGCAGCCAGGCCGTTCTGGTTCGGGCCTACTATTACACGGCGGTGATCGAGGGCGAAGAGTTCTCGCCGATCAAGCCGCTGGTCGACTGGCTCGACTACAACGGCTTCACCGTGGTGACCAAGCCTGTGAAGCGGTTCACGGACGCCCAGGGCCACACCCGGACCAAGGGCAATATGGATATCGAGATCGCCGTCGACATGCTGGAGTTCGCCCGGCACATCGACCACGCGGTCCTGTTCTCGGGCGACGGCGACTTCCGCCGGCTGGTGCAGGCGGTGCAGGCGAAGGGGGTGCGGGTCACCGTGGTCTCGACGACGAAAAGCCAGCCGCCGCAGATCGCCGATGAGTTGAGACGGCAGGCGGATGCCTTCGTCGAACTGGCCGACTTGCTGCCGGACATTGGCCGGCCGCGTGCGGCGGCGGCGCAGCCGACCAGCCGGGTGTTCGAGACGGATCACCGCGAATGAGCCACGAGCCGCCCCGCGATTGTCCTCTGTGCCCCCGGCTGGTCGAGTACCGGCGCGAGAACCAGCATCAGAACCCCGACTGGTTCAACGGCCCCGCCCCCTCGTTCGGCGACCCGAACGCGCGGCTTCTGGTGGCGGGGTTGGCGCCGGGACGCACCGGCGCGAACCGCACGGGCCGGCCCTTCACCGGGGACGGCGCGGGCTGGCTTCTGTACGAGACGCTGATCAAGACGGGCTTTGCGACCGGCGTGTACGAGGCCCGGCCCGACGACACGCTGCAGTTGGTCGACTGTATGGTCACCAACGCGGTGCGCTGCGCCCCGCCCGGCAACAAGCCCCTGCCTGTCGAGGAGGCGACCTGCCGACCGTTCCTCACCGCCCGTCTGGCTGCCCTGCCCCGGCTGAAGGTCATCGTCACCCTTGGCGACGTGTCCCGGCGAAACGTGCTGAAGGCGCTGGGACTAAAGGGGACGGCGGCGCCTCCGGGGCATGGGATCGAGGCGGCGCTGGGAGGCTATGTGATCCTGAACAGCTATCACTGCTCCCGGCTCAACACGAACACAGGAAGGCTGACGCCGGCGATGTTCGAGGCGGTGTTCCGCCGTGCGCGCGAGCTGATCGAAGCGTGACCGAACGCCGCTTTCCGGGCGTCGGGTGTGGCACCTCCGCCACGCGAATCACTCGCTGTCGGGTGTAGGCTCCATCTCCAGGAACAGTGCTGCCCAGCTTGCGTTGATCGAACAGCTTTGGAGGCTGTGATGCGTAGGTCGAACGGGGCGTTCACGCCCCAGGAACGGAAGACGGCGATGTGGGCCCTGCTGATGGCCGGCCTGCTCGCGGCGATGGGGCTTATGATCCAGCAATACAGCCAGCCGTCGCTCGGGCCCGGGGGCGTAGACGCCTATATGACCGCTTCGGCTCCGGGCGTGCTGGACGCCCAGCCGGTGACGGACCAGGCGCCGCTGGTCTGAACCGTCAGTCTGGCCCGTTCAGGGAGCGACGCGGGGTCGCTCGCTTGCGCGAACTGCGTTCACAACATCTCTGACCGCGTCAATCACGGCCTGTGGTTGCTCGAACTGAATCACATGCGAAGCATCCGCAACCATGCGCTGTTCGCCGCGGGTCGATGACGCCGCGATCGCCGCACCGCCTTCCGACCAGGCGCGCCGCAACGCCTCGGTCTCGGTCGAGTCTGCGCCTTCGTTCGCACCGAATTTGTTCCCGGCCGTCAGGACAATGAGGGACAGGTCGCCCAACGCAACCGGGTTGTCGGAGATGGTCTCGGGCTCGTTCTCCGACAGAACGGCGACGGCCATCCCGCGATTCGCAAACCGTCCTCCCACCGGCGGCGAGCCACATTCAACGTAGACCGCGTTTCCTGGCCTCATTTCACCGGCCGCCGTGGCTCGAATGCATTTCAGGGCGGCGGCCTGTCCCTCGTCGTGCGCGGCGGCCCAGGCCGGTCCAAGCGCCCTCAAGGTTTCCAGATCGACGCCCGGATCGACGAGGACCAGTCCGGCGACAATGTCCGGTCGCTGTTCGGCAGCCCGGCGCGCCGTGAGCTCCGCAGCCGAATGTCCCACAAGGACAAAGGGTCCTTTCTCCGCCGTGGCGTCGAGCAAACCCAACAGATCGCTGGTGCGGCTGGCGACATCTCGCGGCAACGGACCGGCGTCGCTCTGACCGTAGCCGGCGCGGTCATAGGCGCAGGTCCGGGTCATGGCGGCGAGACCCGGTTGAACCCGCACCCAAACCGATGAATCCAGACCAAGCCCGGCATCGAGTATGACCGTCGGATCGCCGGCTCCGCTGCACTTAAGGTGAAGCCTTCGGCCATCGGGAAGCGCGACCATGGCGTCGCTATTGGCGGCGCCCGGCGCCACCGCGCCCTGCGGTTCCTGACTGGCTACGGCCGGTCCGCCGGCAGCAAGCAGAACGAACAAGCCTAACACGCTCGCCGCCGCTGACCGGTCACGGAATCGTAAGAGCATCAACGCCACCTTGAGAGCCACACCTGCCCGGGCAACAGCGGTGAAACCCGCCGAATAGTCAACGCGGCTTCGGGACGGTTCTACCCTCGGTCCTTCATCAGCCGGGCCTTGTCGCGCTGCCAGTCGCGCTGGGCCGTGGCCTCGCGCTTGTCGTGCAGCTTTTTGCCCTTGGCCAGGGCAATCTCGATCTTCGCCTTGCCGGCCTCGTTCAGGTACAGCTTGACGGGGATGATGGTCTGGCCGTCGCGCTGGACGGCGCCGATCAGCTTGTCGATCTGCTTGCGGTGCAGCAGGAGCTTCCGGTGCCGGCGCGGCTCGTGGTTGAAGCGATTGGCCTGTTTGTAGGGCGGGATGTCGGCGTTCACGAGCACGATCTCGCGCCCCTCCACCGCCGCATAGCTCTCGGCGATATTGGCGCGGCCGTCGCGCAGGGCCTTGATCTCGGTGCCCAGCAGCATGATGCCGGCCTCGACGAAGTCCTCCAGAAAATAGTCGAAGCGCGCCCGCCGGTTCTCGGCGATCACCTTCATCTTCGGCGCTGTCGAAGCCATCAGCCCAGACCCGCATCCGCCATGGCGCGGTCGATGGCGGGCTTCACGGCGTCGGCCGTGGGGGCCAGCGGCAGGCGCACCTCCTCGCCGCACAGGTCGAGTCGCGACAGGGCGTATTTGGTCGGCGACGGCGAGTTGTCGAGGAACAGGCCCTTGTGCAGGCCGATCAGTCGATCCTGCCAGTCGCGCGCGGTGGCGTAGTCGCCCGCGGCGGCGGCCTCATGCAGGGCGACCATGCCTTCGGGATGAACGTTGGATGTCACCGAGATCACGCCGACGCCGCCGTGGGCGTGGTAGCCGAGGTAGCTGGGGTCGTCGCCCGAGATCAGGTCGAACTGGCCGCCGATGTTGGCGCACATCCAGCTGACGCGGGCGAGGTCGCCCGTCGCATCCTTGATGCCGACGATGTTCGGATGCGCCGCCAGCCGGGCGACGATGTCGTTGGACATGTCCACGCCGGTGCGGCCGGGCACGTTGTAAAGCAGGATGGGCAGCTGGACGGCGTCGGCGATCGCCTCGAAATGCAGCGCCAGTCCCTCCTGCGAAGGCCGGTTGTAATAGGGAGTGACGGTCAGGGCGCCGTCCGCGCCGATGGTCTTGGCGAAGCGCGCCAGTTCGATCGCCTTGTCGGTCGCGGACGATCCGGCGCCCGCGATGACCCGGACACGGCCGGCGGCGACGCGGACGCATAGCTCAACGACCTGTTTGTGCTCGTCGAGGGACAGGGACGCGCTCTCGCCCGTCGTGCCCATGGGGACGACGCCGTGAATTCCCGCGGCGATCTGGCGTTCCAGAAGCCGGGTGAAGGCGGCTTCGTCCACCTTTCCGTCACGAAGTGGTGTGATCAGGGCGGTGATCACGCCCTTGAACAAGGGGGCGGTCATTGAGAGAGATGGTCCTGCGTGGAAATGGCGACGTTCGCCGCGACAAGCGCTGGAGGGTAGGTTGCCGGTCGCCCGACCGCAACCGCGACGCATGGAGTTCGGACACCCAATGATCGTTGCCAGTCTCGCGGGGGCTATCGCCCTCCTCGCCCCGCCGCTCGAGACCGTGGCGCCCGAAGGCCTGTTCGCGCAGGAGCGGCCTTACAGCGCGGTCGCCTCCGGCCCGGTCAGCAACCAGCCGCGCACGCTGAACGATCAGGACACGGCGCTCTTCCGACAGGGTCTGGCGGCGGCCCGGAATCGCGATGTGAGCGGGGCCCGCAACGCCGCCTCCCAGATCGGCGATCCGACGGCGCGAAAACTGGTCGAATGGGCCCTGCTGGACACCTCGGGCGAGCAACTTCCGTACAGCGATCTGGCCGTCGCCCAGACCAGCTTCGCCGGCTGGCCCCGCGCCGAGAGCCGGCGCACCGCCGCCGAACGCGCGCTCGACCTGGCCTCGCCGGGCGCCGAGGCGGTCATGAACCTGTTTTCTGCTTCTGCGCCCACGACGGTTCAGGGGGCTATCGCCCTGGCCGACGCCATGGAGCAGCGCGGACGCCGGGACGAGGCGCGGGCGCTGATCACCGACTGGTGGCGGACGAAGTCGTTTGACGACGCGGCCCAGACCCGGATTCTGAACCGCTGGGGCGGCGACCTGGGCCAGTCCGATCATGAGGCCCGGCTGAACATGCTGCTGCTGGGCCCGCACGGCCCGGCGACGCGGTCGATGGTCTCGCGTGTTTCGTCGGAGCGTCAGGCGGTGGCCAACGCCGTGCTCGCGCTGCGCAGCGCCTACAGCCCGGACGCCATCGTGGCGGGCCTCAGTCAATCACAGGCGAGGGATCCGGCCGTCGTGCTGGAACGGGTGCGCATCCTGCGGTCGCAGAGCCGGCAGTCAGAGGCCTTCCCACTGCTGAGCGCCCTGCCCGCGGCGCCGTCGCACACCGAGGGCCAGAACACGCTGTGGAGCGAGCGCCGCAACTATTTCCTCGACGCCCTGCAACAGCGGAACTGGCAGGCGGCCTATGACGCCATGGCCGGTCACGGCTTCCCTTCAGGCGACCGCAAGGTGGACGCCGAGTTCTTCGCCGGCTGGGTCGCGCTGGTGAAGCTGAACGATCCGGCCCGCGCCACCACCCATTTCGAAGCCCTGCGCCAGACCTCCTCGACCCCGATCACCCAGGGCCGCGCCCTGTACTGGCTGGGCCGCGCCGCCGAGGCGCAAGGCTCCACGCCCGCCGCCGTCCAGTATTACCAGGCCGGTTCGCGCCACATCCAGACCTTCTATGGCCAGCTGGCGGCCGAGAAGGCGGGGATGACCACCATCACCCTGCCCGGCGATCCCGTGCCGTCGGGCGCAGACATCCGGGCGTTCGAGGACAATGAGATCGTGCGCGCCATGCGCATCCTCGGCGAGACGGGCGAGACCAGCCTGTTCCGGGTCTTCGCCTATCAGCTGGACGACGACCTGCCGGGCGCGTCGCAACTGGCGCTGCTGATGGACATGTCGCGCAACTACGGCGAGGGCTTCACGGCCATGATGGTCGGCCGCGCCGCCAGCCAGCGCGGCTTCCTGATGCCCGAGCGCCAGTACCCGATCCGCATTCCGCCGCAGGTCGCCGGCGCGGCGCCGCTGGAGTTCACCCTGGCCATCACGCGTCAGGAATCCAGCTTCGACCCCCGCGCCCGCTCCGGCGCCGACGCGCGCGGCATGATGCAATTCCTGCCGGCGACCGGCGCGGCGGTGGCCCGGCAACTGGGCCTGCCCTTCTCGGCCGAGCGCCTGTGGGACCCCGACTTCAACATGACGCTGGGCAGCTATCACCTCGCGGACCTGACCGGGAATTTCGGCGGCTCGATGCTGCTGGCGACGGTCGGTTACAACGCCGGCCCCGCGCGCCCGCCGCAGTGGATCGCCCGCTGTGGAGATCCGCGCGCCGGAACCGTCGATCCGGTGGACTTCATCGAGTGCGCGCCCTTCACGGAAACCCGCAACTACATGATGCGAGTCATGGAAAACATGCAGGTTTATCGCGCGCGGTTGAACGACGGGTCGGGCCAGTTGAGGCTGTCGGAGGACCTGAGGCGCGGCGTACCCGTCGGGGCTGCTCCCTACACGACCTATGCACCCGAGACGGATTCGACCGCGACGCCCTATCCGGCCAACTGACGCCGGCCGGCGGCCAGCAACGGTCCGTCGGCTCCAGCGATCCAACGGGCCGCCAAGCCGAACACGCGCGCCATTACGTCGGGCGACAAGGCCTCCAACGGCGCAGCGTCGGCGATGACTTTTGCCTGATCCAGCACCACAACCCGGTCGGCGAAGCGCGCCGCCAGTGTCAGGTCGTGCAGGCTGACGAGAACAGCCTGTCCGCCCCGCGCCCGCGCCTGAAGCCGCTCCAGCACCATCAACCGGGCGTCGGGGTCCAGTCCGGCGATCGGTTCATCGACCAGCAGGCCGCGTGAGCCGGTCGCAAAAGCTCGAGCCAGCAAGACCCGCGCGCGCTCGCCACCCGACATCTCGGCTACGCCCCGGTCGGCCAGATGGCCGGCCTCTACCTCGTCCAGCGCCGCCCGGGCGCGGGCCTGCGCATCCGCCGCCTGCAGGAAGGGCGCGCCGAGGGCGGCGATCTCGATGGCGGGCAGGTTCCAAGCGATGCGGCGTTCCTGCGGAAGGTACGCGGCGCGCCTCGCCCGCTCGGGCGGAGACAGGGCGCCGGCATCCTCCGCGTCCAACCGCGCGTGGCCGGCGGTGAGCGGCAGCAGTCCGGCGAGGGCCCGGATGGCGCTGGACTTGCCGGCTCCGTTCGGCCCGACGACGGCGACAAGCTCTCCCGCGGCGACCGACAGATCGACGGCGTCCAGCACGGTGCGGCCACCGAGCGAGGCCGTCGCGGCGACCAGGGTCAGGACGGTCACAGCCGCCACTCCCGCGCCGCCCGCCATGCGATTATGGCGAACAGGGGCGCGCCGACGAGGGCGGTGAAGACGCCGAGCTTCAGTTCCTGATCCGTCGGCGTCAGCCGGGCCAGCAGATCGGCGATGATCAGCATCAGTCCGCCCGCCAGAGCCGATGGCGCGAGAAGCCTTCCCGGATCGCCCCGCACGGCGCTGCGCACCAGATGCGGCGCGGCCAGCCCGACAAAGCCGATCACTCCGGCCACGGCCACGGCGGCGCCGGTCGCCAGTGAGGCCGCCAGCAGGGCCAGCAATCTCAGCCGGGCCATCGGCAGGCCCGAGGTGCGCGCCGTCTCCTCGCCGAGGCTCAGCATGCGGAGGCCGGGCGCGGAGAAGGCGGCGAGGGCAGCCGAAATCAGCAGCGGCGGCGTCACCCAGGCCACGTCGATCCAGCTGCGGTTCTGCACCGACCCCAGCAGCCAGCTCATGACCTCGGCGGTGGCGATCGGCGATGGCGACAGGTTGAAGATCAGGGCGGTGGCGGCGCCGGCGAAGCTGGACACCGCGACGCCGAACAGGATCAGCGCCTCGGGAGACCGGACCCGCGCCGAAAACAGGATCAGCAGCGCCCCGGCCAGTCCCGCGCCAGCCAGGGCCGAGATTTCGACCGCCCCCGGAATCGCGGCCGCGCCCAGCACGATGGCTGCGGCCGCTCCGAGCGCCGCGACCGCTGACACGCCAAGCACGCCCGGATCGGCCAGCGGGTTCCTCAGCAAGCCCTGCATGACGGCGCCCGCCAGACCGAGCGCCGCGCCGACCATAAGGGCGGTGACGACACGCGGAGCCCGTACCTGCCAGAGCACCTCGCCCGGACCAGACGCCGGATCGGAGAAGGCCTGCGTCCACTGGCGGCTGTTGAAGACGCTCTCGCCAAGAAGGACGGCGGCGATGACCGCCACAAGGATCAGCAGCATGAGGCCGATGGCCAGTCGCGACGGCCTCACGCGCCGGCCATCAGCATCGCGGCGGCGTCGGCCGCGAACCAGCCGGGACAGGTCAGGGCCGCGGCGGGCAGCCGGGCGGCGACCCGGCCCCGGGCAAGCCGCTGCAACACCGGATGACGACCCGCGCCGCGCCAGTCGCCGCGTGACTGGTCGAAGAAGCCGAGAACGAACCTGGCCGGCGGAAACAGGACCATCCGCTCGATGCTGACCGGTGCGAAGAAGGACGCCTCGGCCGCATTGACGAAGCCCGCCGCCGACAGGATGGCGTCGATCAGCGTACCCTTCCCGGCCGTGAACCCACCGGGCGTCAGATACTGCGCCCGCGGCCCCGTCGCGAGTCGGCGCGGCGAAGGGGCGGGCAAGGTCGCGTTCATGCGGGCGATGAGCGCCTCGCCGCGCTCCGCAGCGCCCAGCCCTCTCGAGACGGTTCGGATATCCGCGCGGACGCCGTTGAAGTCCGTCGCGTCCTCAATGGTCAGAACCCGCACGCCGTCGGCCTCAAGACGCGACAACAGCCGGGGCTCGCCGCCCCAGTAGCGGACCACGACGTCGGGCTGGAATGCAATGGCCGCCTCCAGCGTCGGACGCACGCGTCGACGCCCGACAGCGGCCTCCCGCATCCAGGCGTCCGGATCGTCGGCGCGCGGCGACAAGGCGAGGTCGGCGTCTGGCGCGAGAGCCAGCAAATACTGGTCGGCGCATTGATCGAGCGACAGGACCCGCAGCGGACGCGCCTCGGCCCCGCCCGGCGCGACCAGGATCACGCCAGCGAGCACCGCAACGGCCAATCTCATGGCTTCAGCAGACCCGCAAGCAACCCGTCCAGCAGGCTGGTCACCAGCGTCTCCCGGTCGACCCAGTCGAAATAGGGCTTGGTGATCATCAACGACACCACGCCATGGACGCCCGCCCAGAACACCTGGGCGGCGGTCCGCGCATCGCCGCGCAGCAGGCCGGCGGCCTCGACATCCTCGACCGCTTTTTCGAACGACCGGAACAGTTCGTGGCCCAATTCCCGCGCCGCGGACTGGGCCCCTTCGCGCAGTTCGATCGGGCGAGTCATATAGGCCAGGCGGTAGGCGTTGGGGTTGTCGAAACCGAAGGCCACATAGGCTTCCAGCATCAGCCGCAGCCGCGCCGCGGGATCGGCGGTCTGGCTGGTCACGGCCTCGTTGGCCTCCAGCAGGGCCGTGAAGGCCCGGCTGCAGATCTCGTGCAGGATCTCGCTCTTCTCCGAGAAATGCATGTAGAGCGCCGTCGAGGACAGGCCGACGTCGTCCGCAATCTTGCGGATCGTGGCGCCCTCGTAGCCGTGCTCGACGAAGATGCGCTCGGCCGCCGCGAGGATTTCGGCGCGTCGCGCGTGGCCCTCGCCTTTCGGCTTTCTCTGCGAGCGGGGGGTGAGGGTTACGGCAGTCAAAACGCGCACTCCGAACGACGCCCTCCTGAATAGCGGCATTCCCGGGCCTGCGCCAACCGCCTTGCCCTGAGCGAATCACCGCGATAACCATGCGTTGTGGAAACGCCGAAAGAAAACAATCTGGAGGTTCGTCGGCGCGAGACCCGGCGATTTGGACCGCCGTTCGATCGGAGCGCGGCCAGGCGCAGTCTCGCGCCGGCCCAGAGCGCGGCCCTTTGCGGGCTCTTCGTCCTGGCCGGCGGGTTTGTCTGGTTCGAACCACGGCTGTTCGTAAGCGGTCTGGTCGCCGCGGGCGCATGGGGTTTTCTGGCCATCGCCGTCTGGCGGCTCGCGCTGATCCTGCTCAGCGCCGCATCTCCCCCGCCGTCGCCCGAGCCGACCGTCTGGCCCCGCTATACGGTCGTGGCGGCGTTGTATCATGAGGCGGAAGTGGTTGGTCAGTTGATCGAGCGGCTTTCGCGGATCGACTATCCCGCCGATCGCCTGCAGGGCCTGCTGGTGCTTGAGGAGCACGATCACGCGACCATCGCCGCCGCGCTTGCGACGCCCCGGCCGGCCTGGCTGGAGGTCTTTATCGCCCCGCCCGGCCACCCGCAGACCAAGCCGCGAGCCCTGAACTGCGCCCTCGCCCACGCCACGGGCGATCTGTTGACGGTTTATGACGCCGAGGACGATCCCGATCCACTTCAGCTTCGCGAGGCTGCGGCGCGGTTCGCCGCCGACCGGGCGGGGACCCTGGCCTGTCTGCAGGCCCCGCTGCGTATCCGCCGGCGAGGACGGGCGTCGGAGCCCTCACCCTTCCTCGACCGACAGTTCGCGGCCGAATACGCCAGCCTCTTCGAAACCACCCTGCCCGGCATTGCGCGTCTCGGCCTGCCCTTCCCGCTGGGCGGAACCAGCAACCACTTCCGTACCGATGTGCTCAGCGCGGTGGAGGGTTGGGATGCCTGGAACGTCACCGAGGACGCCGATCTCGGCTTTCGCCTGTGGAGTCGGGGCTGGCGCCTGGGCGTGATCTCGCGACCGACATGGGAAACGCCGCCCGGCGGCCTCGACAACTGGCTGCCTCAGCGAACCCGCTGGCTGAAGGGCTATATGCAGACGTGGGGCGTGCACACCCGCGCGCCGTGGCGCCTGGGCTGGCGCGGAGCGGCGGCCCTGGTTCTGACGGTCGGGGCCGGGCTGGTTTCGGCGGGCCTGCACGGACTGTCGCTGGCCTGGGTCGCGGCGACGGTGCTGGTGTCGCTGATGGCGGGCCTGCCGCCCGAGACGCCGGCTCTGGCGCTCGGCGTGCTGGCGCTGGGAGCCATGTCGGCGTGGCTGTCCTGCGCCATCGGCGCGCGGCGTGCCGGTGTGCCGTATCGCGCCGACGACATGATCGCCGCGCCTGCCTACTGGGCCTTGCTAAGCTTCGCCTTCGTCCATGCCGCCTGGCGTCTGATCCTCGACCCCTACGCCTGGGACAAGACCCGCCATCAGCGCGATGCGCCCGCTGAAACGCAAGACGTGCTGGACGAGACCGCGCCTCTCCGCCTATCAGCCGTGCATGCCGCCGCGCCTGAACCCGTCGCCTGAGACCCTGGTCACCCGCGCATGGGCCGATTACGCCCTGCTGGACAGCGGCGGCGGCCGCAAGCTGGAACGCTATGGCCGGTTCACGGTCGTGCGGCCGGAGCCCCAGTGCTTCTGGTCGCCGCGCGATCCGTCAGCCTTCGACGCGGCCGACGCGGTGTTCGATCCGACCGACGAGGACGAGAGCGGGCGCTGGCGGTTCGCCGGAAACCCGATCGACACCTTCCCGCTGGCGTGGCGCGACGTGCGCTTCACCAGCCGCTTCACACCGTTCCGGCATCTGGCCTTCTTTCCCGAACAGGCCGCCAACTGGGAATGGCTGGACGGGCGGGTGCGGACCCTGCGCTCAAGTAGCCCGAAGGGCGGTAGCGCAACCAAAAATGCGCCGAAGGTGCTGAACCTGTTCGGCTACACCGGCGTCGCCAGCCTGGCCTGCGCCGCGGCCGGAGCCGAGGTGACCCACGTCGACGCGTCGAAGAAGTCGGTGGCCTGGGCGCGCGAGAACGCGGAGCTCTCAGGGATGGCCGACAGGCCGATCCGCTGGATCGTCGAGGACTGCCGCAAATACGTGGCCCGCGAGGTCCGGCGCGGGTCGAAATACGACGGGATCATCCTCGACCCGCCCAAATACGGGCGCGGGCCGACCGGCGAGGTGTGGCGGCTGTTCGAGGATCTCCCGGGTCTGCTGAAGGACTGCGCCGCCCTGCTGTCGGACGATGCGTCCTTCCTGCTGCTGAACGCCTACGCCGCCCGCATCTCCGGCCTGTCCCTGTCGCACATGATGGCCGAAGCCACCGCCGATCGGGGCGGCGCAATCGACTGGGGCGAACTGGCCCTGGCCGAGGATGGGCCGGACGGGCGCTCCATCGGCCTGAGCTTCTTCGCGCGATGGTCGGCGTGATCGGCGACCGACTGATCACCTCCCTGACCAATGACACGGTCAAGGCCGTGCGCGCCCTGCACATGCGCAAGGAGCGGGAGATCACGGGCCGGTTCCTGGCCGAGGGTCTGAAATTCATTGGCGAAGCGTTGGACCAGAACCGGGCCCCTCGCCTGCTGCTGGTCGGCGAGGACGCCCGGCCGCATCCCATCCTGGACAGGGCCCGCGAGGCGACCCGGACTGGCGGCGGCGAGGTGGTGGTGGTCACCCACGCCATCCTCGAGAAGATCAGCAGGCGCGATAATCCGCAGACCGTGCTGGGGGTGTTCGACCAGGTATATACGCCCCTGTCGGCGATCCAGCCCGCGGCCGCCCCGGCCTGGGTGGCGCTGGAACAGGTGCGCGATCCGGGCAATCTGGGCACCATCATCCGTACGGCGGATTCCGCGGGTTGCGGCGGGGTGATCCTGATCGGCGACTGCGTTGACCCCTACTCGGTCGAGGCTGTGCGGGCCACCATGGGCTCGGTCTTCGCGGTGGCTATCGCCAAGGCCTCGCCGGCCGAGTTCCTGGCTTGGCGGCAGAGCTGGCCGGGCAGCGTCATCGGCACCCGGCTGGACGCGGTCCATGGCTATCGCGAGGCGGCCATCCAGCACCCCGCCCTGATCCTGATGGGCAATGAGCAGGCGGGGCTGACCGACGCCCTGGCCGCCGCCTGCGACGTCAACGTCAAGATCCCCATGCGCGGACGGGCCGACAGCCTGAACCTGGCCGTGGCTACCGGGATCATGGTCTATGCGGTGACCGACGCCGCCTAGAAGCTGGCGCCGTCGACCCGCTGGGCCGTCCAGCTGAAGGGTTCGATGTCGGTCAGGGTGCGGATGTTGACCGCCACCATCGCGTCGCCGTTCGGGGCCGTTCCGCGAGCGAAGGACTGCACGCCGCAGGTCTCGCAGAACAGGTGGCGGATCTTGTGGGTGTTGAACTGGTATTCCGTCTGGGGCCCTTCGGCCGTCAGGCGGAAGGCGTCCGGCGAGACGAAGTTGAGCACCAGCCCCTTGCGGTAGCAGTGCGAGCAGTTGCACTCGATCAGGCCTTCCAGATCGGTGTCGACCTCCCAGGCCACCGCGCCGCAGCGGCACGATCCGGTGTGGGTTTTGACGTCAGCCATCACGCATCCTCCAGAAGCACCACCCCGGGCGCCGATTTGAGCGCGCCGCGCAGGGCGCCGTCCAGCCGGTAGCGGCCCGGCAGTTTCAGTTCGACCTCGCGGCGGCCGTCCAGCGAGGCGATCAGGGAGACCTCGCCGCCCTTGCCGGGGGATTTGGCCTTTTCGAGCCGGGTGCGAAGGGCCTCGGCGTCGGCGGATTTGGCTGAAACGTGGATGCGCAACCCCATGGCGCCGTCGTCGATCAGGGCATCCAGCCGGGAGGCGTCGTCGCCGAAGAAGCGCACCTCGCCGTCGGCGGACTTGGCCCGCACGCGAACCATGATCGAGGCCCCGACCTCCAGCACCTCGCGGCATTTACGCAGCTGTTCGGGCGGGAACAGGCATTCGAACTCGCCCGTCGGATCCGAGAAGGTGACGAAGGCGAATTTCTCGCCCGACTTGGCGCTGGCCCGCTCCTGACGGCGGCGGACGACGCCGGCCATCAGGAAGGCCTCGTGGCCGCTCTCGGCCAGGGCCGTGGCCTCGGCGACGAAGGTGACGCGCTTGCGCTTCAGGGCCGGGGCCATGTCTTCCAGCGGGTGGCCCGACAGGTAGAAACCGACGGCGGCCAGTTCCTGATCCAGCTTCTCGGGCCCGACCCAGGGCTCGACCGGCTTCAGGCGCGGGCGGGCCGCGCCGGCCTGGTCGCCGCCGAACAGGGAGACCTGCGATGAGGCGCGTTCGGCCGCGACGCTCTGGCAATAGGCCATCAGGGTGTCGGCCTGTTCGAACAGCTGGCGGCGGTTGGAGTGGAAGCTGTCGAAGGCGCCGGCGCGGGCGAGGTTTTCCAGCGCCCGCTTGTTGACGCTGCGCGGGTCGACGCGCTCGAGGAAGTCGAAAATATCGGTGAACCGGCCGCCGGTCTCGCGCACCTCGACGAGATGCTTCATGGCCTCGAGGCCGACGTTTCGGATGGCGCCGAGCGCATAGAGGACAGACCCCTGCCCGTCGTCCCAGGCCACGTCGAAATCGGCCGAGGAGCGGTTCACGTCGGGAGACTTCACCGGCACCTCGAACCGGCGACAATCCTGATAGAAGACAGCCAGTTTGTCGGTATTGCTGAGATCCAACGACATGGACGCGGCCATGAATTCGACCGGATGCGTCGCCTTCAGCCAGCCGGTCTGGAAGCTGATCAGGGCGTAGGCGGCGGCGTGCGACTTGTTGAAGCCGTAGCCGGCGAACTTGGCCACCAGATCGAAGATGCCGCCCGACTGTTCCTCGGAAACGCCCTTTTCCGACGCGCCCGCGATGAAGCGCGCGCGCTGGAAGTCCATCTCCTCCTTCTTCTTCTTGCCCATGGCGCGGCGAAGAAGGTCGGCCTCGCCGAGGGAGTATCCGGCCAGGACCTGGGCGATCTTCATCACCTGTTCCTGGTAGATGATGACGCCATAGGTCTCGGTCAGCACCTCGGTCAGGGAGGGGTGCAGATAGTCCACCTGCTGCCGGCCGAATTTCCGGTCGATATAGGTGTCGATCATCTCCATCGGCCCCGGCCGGTAAAGGGAGATCAGGGCGGTGATCTCCTCGATCGAACCGCAGCGCATCTTGCGCAGGGTGTCGCGCATGCCCTGGGATTCCAGCTGGAACACCCCGACGGTCTGGCCCGAGGCCATCAGCTCATAGGTCTTCGGATCGTCGAGCGGCAGGCCGTTCCAGTCGGGCGCGGCGCCGCGCCGTTCCAGATACTGCCGGGCGCGATCCAGCACGGTCAGGGTCTTGAGGCCGAGGAAGTCGAACTTCACGAGACCGGCGGCCTCGACCCATTTCATGTTGAACTGGCTGGCCGGGATGGTCGAGCGCGGGTCCTGGTACAGGGGCGCCAGCTCGATCAGGGGGCGGTCGCCGATGACGATGCCGGCGGCGTGGGTCGAGGCGTTGCGGTACAGCCCCTCCAGCTCCAGCGCGGTCTCCAGCAGCGTGGCCACGGCCTTGTCGTTGTCGCGCGCCTCGCGCAGGCGGGGCTCGATCTCGATGGCCTGGGCCAGGGTCACGGGATTGGCGGGGTTGGCCGGCACCATCTTGGCGAGGCGGTCCACCTGCCCCAGCGGCATCTGCAGCACCCGGCCGACGTCGCGCAGCACGGCCCGCGCCTGCAGGGTGCCGAAGGTGATGATCTGGGCCACCCGGTCCTTGCCGTAGCGGTCCTGGACGTAGTCGATCACCTCTTCCCGCCGCTCCTGGCAGAAGTCGATGTCGAAGTCGGGCATGGAGACCCGTTCGGGGTTCAGGAACCGCTCGAACAGCAGGCCGAAGCGCAGCGGATCCAGATCGGTGATGGTCAGGGCCCAGGCGACCAGCGAACCGGCGCCCGAACCCCGGCCCGGACCCACGGGGATGCCGTGGCTCTTGGCCCATTTGATGAAGTCCGACACGATCAGGAAATAGCCGGGGAAGCCCATCTGCTGGATGATGCCGACCTCCCATTCGAGGCGGGTCCAGTAGTCTTCCTCGGGCGCGGCGGGGCTGACCTCCTGCAGGCGCGCCTTCAGTCCCTCGCGGGCCTGATGCATCAGTTCGTCGGGCTCGGAGCGGCCGGCGCCGGCGTCGAACCGGGGCAGGATCGGCGCGCGGGTCGGGGCCATGAAGGCGCAGCGGCGGGCGATCTCGATCGTCGTGTCGCAGGCCTCGGGCAGGTCCGCGAACAGTTCGCGCATGGCCGCGGCGGGCTTGAACCAATGCTGGCCGGTGATGCGGCGGCGGTCTTCCTGACCGGTGAAGGCGCCGTCGGCGATGCACAGCAGGGCGTCGTGCGAGCGCGCCTGGGCCGCCTTCGCATAGTGGACGTCGTTGGTGGCGACCAGTGGTGTGTCGTTGGCGTACGCCCATTCGACCAGACCGCGTTCGGCCTGCCCTTCGCTGGGCAGGCCGTGGCGCTGAAGCTCGACATAGAAGCGGTCGCCGAACACCCGCGCCATCTCGGCGAGGGCCGTGGCGGCCTCGTCGGGCCGGGACTGGACGAACAGGGGGTCGACGGGACCGTCGGGGCCGCCCGATAGCAGGATCAGCCCCTCGGACTTTTCCGCCACCATGGTCCAGGGCACGCTGGGCTCGTCCATCGAGCCGGCGTCCAGGAAGGCCGAGGAAGACAGGGCGCTGAGGTTCAGCCAGCCCGCCTCGTTCTGGACCAGAAGGACCACGGTCGGAACCTTGGCCCAGCGTTCGTTGATCTTGCCGCCGATGCCGGTGACGGGCAGCGCGCAGGCGATAACCGGCTGAACCCCGGCGCCTTTGGCGGCCTCGCTGAACTCCAGCGCGCCGAACAGATTGGCCCGGTCGGCGACGCCCACAGCCGGCATGCCCGCGTCGGCCGCCAGTGTCGGAACCTTGCCCGCCTTGATCGCGCCTTCCAGCAGCGAATAGGCCGACCGCACGCGCAGGTGGATGAAGCCCTGATCCCCTGCCCCGCTCACCGTCCGACGTCTCCGTTCATGGCTCGATCAGACCCCGACTCGCCCTTGGCTCAAAGCGCAGGAGTCCGCTGGAAAAACAGAGGACATTGCGGACTCATCGGACTCACGGAGAGCCCGAAAAGCCCGCCCTCAGGCGACCGGCGCCGCCAGCGCGACCTGCCAGCACATCCAGACGAAACCGCCGCAAGACGCAAGCGACAGCATATCCCTCACCCAACGCGCCATGATCTTGTCCCCAGATTGCGTGTTCTGGCTATGTTCTATGTTCTCGTTGCGTTCTCGTCAAGGGGTCGCGTTTGTCGATGTTCTATCGGACCCGACTAGACTCCCCTTGGGGAGAGCGTAGCGTGACCGCTCCTTGGCGGCCGGACGTGTCCCGCCCCAGCGCGGTAGCGGGCTGAAATGCAGCGAACTGATGGGCAATACCTGTACGGGCTGGGGCATCAGATTCATTCCGTCGCGACGATCAAGAATGGTTCGACCTACGGCGAGATTCTCGGAACGCTTTGGACGGCAGAACAGGCGCTTGCGCCGTTTCTGAACACCAGCATTTATCAGCTGAGGTATTGCCAGAGAAATGGCCAGAACCTGCTGTCGTGGGTCAAGCATGTCAGCGGCAAGGCGTTTGCGAGCGATCTCGCCAACGACCGGATCAGTGACGCCGACCTCGCAGCGCTGAAGAACTCATTATCGATTTTTGAAACCAATCTGGCGTCTGAGTTTGCCCTGATGGACACTTATCTCGTGGCCAAAAAAGGCGGATACGACACCGCCGATCTGATAGAAAACGGCGGCGCATTGTTCCAAGCGTCCCTCGGAATCAAGGTTCCTGGAGCAGTCTTGGACGTTCGTCAGGCGACCCGATGCATAGCTTTTGAGGTGCCGACGGCAGCAGGCTTCCACTTGCATCGCGCCAATGAAGCGGTCCTGCACGCATACTTTGATGCCGTTCGGGGGAGCGTCGAACACCCGAAGGACGGAAACCGCAACATGGGCGGCTACCTCGCCCTAATGGATAAAAACAGCTTGGGCGACGAACGAGTCAGGACTGCGCTCCGAGACATCAAGAACCTCCATCGCAACCCCCTAATCCACCCTGACCATTCACTCGAGACTGTGGACGAGGCGACTGATCTTTTGGGCGCAATTAGAGCCGCGATTGGTGCCATGTTGCCCAAGATACCCGAGCCGGCGGGACCGCTACTTAGTCAGATGTTCGCAGAACCCGAGCCGCCGGCCCCGCCGTCCTTAGCAGCTCAATAACTGTTCAAAGGGGTCATCTGAGGGCTTAGTTCGCCAGCGGCATTTCCAGCTGAACACAACTCACCCGGCCCTGTAGGATGTCCCGAACGCCACCCACTATCCGCCTCTTCGGCGGCAGGCGTCGCAGGAGAGCGGTCATGGCCAAGGGTCAGGTGCGCAGCAACAAGGAAACCCGGAAACCGAAGGCCGAGAAGCCGAAGCCGGCGGTGGCGGCGGGGAGCTCGCCGTTCACGACGCCGCCCGGGAAGAAATAGGCCTCCTGTATATTCGTGCATCCCCGCGAAGGCGGGGACCCAGTGCTTTGGATGATGCAGCGGTTCCGCCGATCTCCGGTCGCCCGTCCTGAAACGCCTGCGTCACGCTGGACAGAACTGGGTCCCCGCCTTCGCGGGGATGCACGGTTTTTGAGTGTGGGTGTGATCCGCCCCCCCTAGTGCGGCCAGGTTTCCTTGAGGACCTCGGCCTTGCCGTCGACGACCCGCACCTCGAGCACCGGCGTCGCCGGCTGGCCCTCCGCGAACAGTTCGTAGATCACCGAGCCGTCCTCGGCCTGGGTGCTTTCGATGATGCGCACGGGGATGAAGCCCGCGCGCGCGCCTTCGGCCGCAGTGTGGACCCGGCCGGGAACCTTGTCCCACGGAAGGTCTCGCTGGATCTCCACCACCTGCCAGCCTGAAGGCGTTTCCAGCAGGTCGAGCTCGATGTCCGAGCCGTCGGGCATCCGGCCCTCGACGTCGTAGTAGCGCCGGCCCTCGCGCTCCTTCAGCTCGGCTTCCGAGATGATCATGCCGGGGCGGGCGGTCAGGACGACGGCGCGCACCGCTCCGGGAAGATCAGCCTTTGTGGTCGGGGTGATGACGGTCGCCGGAGCGTTGGGGGCCTTGGACGCGGCCGCTTCCGGTACGGCCGCATCGCAGGCCGCAAGACCGATGACACCGGTAGCAACTGCGCAAGCCAGCAGTGCGCGAGACATGGCTCCCTCCCCTGTGATTGAAGGCACCAGTCTAAACCTACCGGAACGGGCCGCAAGTCAGGGTTTACCCCTAGTAGGCGTGGCTCTCGGCCGGGCGCTCTTCCAGATGGCCGTCCTTGAGGGCGAAGACGCGGTCCATGTGGCCGGCCAGCTCCATGTTGTGGGTGGCGATCAGGGCGGCGACGCCGGTCTTCTTGACGAGGTCGTGCAGGGCCTCGAACACCGTCTGGCTGGTGGCGGGGTCGAGGTTGCCGGTCGGCTCGTCGGCCAGCAGCAGACGCGGGCGGTTGGCCAGGGCGCGCGCGACGGCGACGCGCTGCTGTTCCCCGCCCGACATCTGGGCCGGCTGGTGGGTCAGGCGTTCGCCGAGGCCGAGGGCGGACAGCACCTCCGCGGCGCGAAGGCGGGCCTGGGGCTGAGCGACGCCGGCGATGCGCAGCGGCAGGGCGACGTTGTCGCGCGCGTCGAACTCGGGAAGCAGGTGGTGGAACTGGTAGACGAAACCGATCTTCGCCAACCGGATATGGGTGCGGGCGCGCTCGTCCAGCATGCTGACATCCTCGCCATCGATGCGGATCTCGCCCGAGGTGGGCCGCTCCAGCAGGCCGGCGGCGTGCAGCAGGGACGACTTGCCGGATCCCGAGGGGCCGATCAGGCCGACGACCTCGCCGGGACGCACGTCCAGATCGACGCCCTTGAGGACGGTCAGACCGCCGGACGCGGTGTCGTAGGTGCGGCTCAGGCCGCGGACGGAGAGGACGGAGTTACTCATACCGAAGCGCCTCGACCGGATCCATCTTCGCGGCCCGCCACGAGGGCAGCAGGCTGGCGACACAGCTCATGAACAGGGACCAGACGGTGACCCAGAAGACATCGCCCGGATCGACCAGGGCCGGCACGGCGTCCAGCATGTAGACGTCGGCGTTGAATAGCTGGACGCCCAGCAGCGCCTCGAGGAAATGCTGGATGGCGCCGATGTTCAGACAGAAGACCAGGCCGAGGAACAGGCCGGTCGCCGTGCCCGCCACGCCGATGGCCGCGCCGGCGACGAAGAAGACGCGCAGCATGGACATCTGGCTGGCCCCGACGGTGCGCAGGATGGCGACGTCGCGGGTCTTGTTCTTCACCAGCATGACGATGCCGGAGATGATGTTCAGGGCGGCGATGGCGACGACAAGGCCGAGGATGATGCTCATGGCCACCCGTTCGACCTTCAGCGCGCCCCAGAAGGCGGCGAGGCGGTCGCGCCAGTCGCTGACGATAGCGTTGGATCCGGCGGCGGCGCGGACGGCGGGATAGAGGTCGGCGACCTGATCGGGCTTGGCGACCTTCATCTCGATCACGTCCCAGACGCCCTCCTTGCCGAAGAAGAGCTGGGCCTGTTCCAGCGGCATAAAGATGTAGGCGCGGTCGAAGTCGGCCGCGCCCGAGGTGAAGACGCCGCCGATGCGGTAGACCTTTTCCAGCCCCCCGAGATTTCCGAACGCGCTGTCGGCCCCGGTCGGGGAATAGAGGGTGATCGGATCGCCGACCCGCAGTCCCATGCCCTCGGCCAGCGCCTTGCCGATGATGATGTTGTCGCCGCCGTAAGCGCCCTGGCCGAAGGTGCGTTTCGCCTCGGGAGTCAGGCTGTCATGGACATACGCCATGGAGTCCAGGTCCTGCGGACGGATGCCGCGGATGATCGCCCCGGTCGTCTGGCCGGCGGCGCGGACCAGGCTTTGGTTTTCTGTGACGGGCGAGACGCTGACGACGCCCGGGACGCGGCCGATGCGGGCGACGGCGGCCTCACGGTTCGGGTCGTTCAGGATCTGGCCCTGAACGTACATATGGCCGTTGAAGGACAGCATCCGGCTGAGCAGTTCGGACCGGAAGCCGGCCATGATGCTCATCACCACGATCAGGGCCATGACGGCCAGCGAGATGGCGACATAGGAGATGATGGCGATCAGGGCGATGCCGCCCTCCTTCCGCCGGGCGCGCAGATAGCGCAGCGCCAGTTCGATCTCCCAGGCCGAGAACGGGCCCGCCGGTTTGGTCGGTTTGGCCGCCGCGATGTCCGTCATCCGCGCACCTTCGCCAGAGCTTCGTCCAGCGGGACTGACAGCTTCTCGCCGGTGGCGCGGCGCTTCAGTTCGACGACGCCGTCGGCCAGACCCTTGGGCCCGATGGTCAGTTGCCAGGGGATGCCGATCAGATCGGCGGTGGCGAATTTGCCGCCCGGGCGTTCGTCGGTGTCATCGTAGAGGACGTCCTTGCCGAGAGCCTCCAGCTTGGCGACAGCTTCCTCGCAGGCGGCGCAGACGGCCTCGTCATTGGCGCGCAGGTTGATGACCACGACATCGAACGGGGCGACGGAGTCGGGCCAGATGATGCCGCTGTCGTCGTGGCTGGCCTCGATGATGGCGCCCAGCAGACGCGACACGCCGACGCCGTAGCTGCCCATATGGACCTCGGTGTCCTTGCCGTCGGGCCCGGCGACCCTGGCCTTCATCGGGACCGAGTATTTGGTGCCGAAATAGAAGATGTGGCCGACCTCGATGCCGCGTGCAGTCAGGCGGTCGGCCTCGACGGTCTGGGTCTCGAATTGACCGGCGTCGTGCATTTCCTCGGTCGCGGCGTACATCGAGATGCGCTCGTCGACGATGGCCTGCAGGTCGTCCCAGTCGACGTCCCGACCGGGCGCGGGCATCTCCACCAGCTTGCGGTCGCAGAAGACCTGGCTTTCGCCCGTGTCGGCCAGGACGATGAACTCGTGGCTCAGGTCGCCGCCGATGGGGCCGGTGTCGGCGCGCATCGGCACGGCCTTCAGTCCCATGCGGGCGAAGGTGTTCAGATAGGCCACGAACATCCGGTTGTAGGCCTTGCGGGCCGAGGCCTCGTCGATGTCGAACGAATAGGCGTCCTTCATCAGGAATTCGCGGCCGCGCATGACGCCGAAGCGCGGACGGCGCTCGTCGCGGAACTTCCACTGGATGTGGAAGAGGTTCAGCGGCAGGGATTTGTAGCTCTTCACGAAGCCGCGGAAGATGTCGGTGATCATCTCCTCGTTGGTCGGCCCGTAGAGCAGCTCGCGCTCGTGCCGGTCGGTGATGCGCAGCATCTCGGGGCCGTAGGCGTCGTAGCGGCCGCTCTCGCGCCACAGGTCGGCCAGCTGCAGCGTGGGCATCAGCAGTTCGACGGCCCCTGCCCGCTCCTGCTCCTCGCGGACGATCTGCTCGATCCGGTTCAGCACCCGCAGGCCCAGCGGCAGCCAGGCGTAGATGCCGGCCGCCTCCTGTTTGATCATCCCGGCGCGCAGCATCAGCTGGTGCGAGACGATCTGGGCGTCCGAAGGCGCCTCCTTGAGCGTGGGCAGGAAATAGCGCGACAGGCGCATGGGCAGAATCCGCAGACAGAAGGTGGACACGAGCTTTAGCCGGGTCACCGGGGCGAAAGCTAGGCCGAGAACGCCTGTCCCTACGGATGCGGCAGGCCGATGCCGTATCTGGCGGCCAGATAGGGGATGATCGCCTCGTCCTGGAGGAAGCGTTTGCCGGTCGTTTCGCTGGTCCGCGCACCGGGCCAGTCGAAGGTCCCGTCGAGGATCAGGATCGGGCAGCTCTGGTGGTCCTCGCCGACCTGTTCGATGACCGGCGGGCGCGGGCGGGGATGGTCCAGACGGGTGATATCGAGCTGCGTCTTCAGGTCAGGATAGAAGGCCAGCACGCCCTCGATGACCGCGCCGGCCGGGCAGAACCAGGGACCGCCCTGATCGTCGGTCCAGCCGGGATTGAGCACGAAAAGCTGGTCGGTCATGGAACCGGCGGCGCGAGGTCGGGCAGCGGCATCCACCCGATGAAGACGAGGACCATGACCAGCGCCCAGACGAGGGCGGCGACCCATGTCGTGGTGATGAATTTGCGCTTCAGGTCCGGCTTCTCGGGCGCGCCCCACTGGGCGCCGTCGGTCGGCGGCTCGTGCCGTTCCCTCGACGTGCCCAGCGGCAGAACGGCGAACAGCACCGTCCACCAGCAGACGAGGTAGATGGCGAACATGGTGATCGGGCCGATGGGCATCAGTGCGCTCCCTCTTTCGGCGTTTCCATCAGTTCGACCAGCACCCCGCCCATGTCCTTCGGGTGGACGAAGATGATCGGCGTGCCGTGGGCGCCGATGCGCGGTTCGCCCGTGCCGAGGATGGTCGCGCCTTTCGCCCGCAGGGCGTCGCGGGCGGCGAGGATGTCCTCGACCTCGAAACAGACGTGGTGCTGGCCGCCCTTGGGGTTCTTCGCCAGGAAGCCGTGGATGGGGCTGTCATCGCCCAGCGGCTCGATCAGCTCGATCTGGCTGTTGGGCAGGTCGACGAAACAGACGCGCACGCCCTGCGCCGGCAGGTCGAACGGCTCATGCGCCTTCGTGGCGCCGAGCATGTCGCGGTACATCGCGACGCTGGCCTCGATGGAGGGGGTGGCGACGCCGACGTGGTTCAGTCTTCCGATCATTCCCGGTGCTTTAGCGGGTGTCGGCTCCGGGGAGAAGGCGGAGGGTGTCGCAGGCGCGCCTGGCAGGTCAGCGTCGACGGCGCGCCAGATAGATGGCTCCGCCGACGGCGAGGCCCGTCACCGCGGCCGTCGCCAGCGCCGCCTCGCGAGACCGCGACTGTTTGACCATCCCCATCTCGACCAGCGGGTTCGGCGGGCGGCCCCGCATGACGTCCGTGACAATGCCCTCCACGCTGTTGACCCGGTCGGCGAGCATCAGCAGCAGCCAGTGGCCCCACTGGCTTTCGCTGAACCGGAAGGCGGCGCGCCGGATCGAACCGCTCAACCCGGCGGGCGGGGTCGACAGACCCATCACCGCCGGCGTGCGCAGGTGTTCGACGGACTGCAGAATCTCGACCTCCGGCTCCTGTAGCGGCGGCCGCGCCCAGTTCATGCCGGGACCATCGTCCGCCGATCGGTCCCGCATGGGCCAGGTCGGATCATTTTCCGGATCGGCGTCGACCCCCCAGCCGACGACGCTCGTGGGGTCGATCATGGGCTGCGCAGTCTCGGCGGCGGCATAGGCCTTGTCGCTCTGTGTCATGTCACTGTCTCCACTCAGGCCGCGTTGGGGATCAGGACGGGCTTGATGCAGCCGTCCAGCTTGGACGAGAACAGGTGATAGGCCTCGGCCACGTCCTCGAGTGGCACGCGGTGTGTGATGATGGCCTTGGGATCGATCCGGCCGGCCTGGACGTGGTCGATCAGGCGGGGGAGCAGGCGTTTCACCGAAGCCTGGTTCGCGCGGATGGTGAGGCCCTTGTTCACGACATTGCCGACGGGAACCATGCAGCCGGTGGGTCCGTAGACGCCGACGATCGAGACGACGCCGCCCTTCTTCACCGAATTGATCGCCCAGTGCAGCGGGGTGGCGTTGCCGGCCTCGAGCTTCAGCTTCTTGCCGAACAGGGTGTGCCAGCCGTTGCCCGAGGCGTCGGCGCCCACGGCGTCGATACAGACATCCGCGCCCAGCCCGCCCGTGGCCTTCTTGAGGAAGACGACGGGGTCGCCGATCTCGCGGAAATCATAGACCTCGGCCGGGCAATATGTGCGTGCGAAGTCGAGGCGATATTCGTGGTGATCGATGACGACGACCCGGCCGGCTCCGAACAGCCAGGCGCAGCGCGCTGCCAGCAGCCCCACCGGGCCGGCCCCGAAGACCACGACGGTGTCCCCGGTCTGGATGCCGCCCATCTCGGCGGCCTGATAGCCGGTGGGAACGACATCCGTCAGCAGGACGGCGTCGTCGAGGTCCATCCCGTCAGGAATGATCGTCGGCCCGAAGTCGGCGTAGGGCACGCGGACATATTCGGCCTGTCCGCCGTCGAAACCGCCCGCCGTATGGGAGTAGCCGAAGATGCCGCCGACGGCCGTCGCCTGCGGGTTGGACTCGTGGCAGTTGCCGTACAGCCCCTGTTTGCAGAAGTGGCACTGGCCGCAGGCGATGTTGAACGGGACCAGCACCTGATCGCCCGGCTTCAGATTCTCGACGTCGCCGCCGACCTCCTCGACCACGCCGCAGAACTCGTGGCCGAAGGTCATGCCGACCCGCGTGTCGGGCACCATGCCGTGATAGAGGTGAAGGTCCGAGCCGCAGATGCACGACCGGGTCACCCGCACGACGGCGTCGCGCGGGTGCCGGATGGTCGGCATCGGTTTTTCCTCGATCCGGACCCGTCTCGGACCCCGGTAGTCCATGGCCAACATGGCTGCGCTCCCTGAAATGTCAGGGAGGCAACCGGGAGACGCGGCCTATGGTTCCTGTGTCCTGAGGCCTACACAGGAACCCTGGTGTCCTACTGCTGCAGCGGGAACGGGTCGGACGCCGTCGGACGCGTCGGGACCGGCATGCGCGGCAGGGGCTCGTCGCTGTTGGCCGCGTTCAGCAGGAAGGCGGCCATGATGATGGCGGCCTGTCGCAGGTCGTCGGCCCGCATGTGGTCGTAGCTGTCGATCGAGGTGTGGTGCAGCCGCGCGCCGTAGTCCAGCGGGTCCTGGATGAACTGGAAGCCCGGAACGCCGACGGTCTGCATATAGACGTGGTCGGTCGCGCCCGATGTGCGCATCGACACCGTCGTCGCGCCCATGGCGTTGAAGGGCTCAAGCCACTCCTGGAAGATCGGGGCGGCGGCGACATTGCCCTCGGCGTTGATGCCGCGAATCTTGCCCGAGCCGTTGTCGAGGTTGAAGTAGGCCACCAGATCGCCGTGGCCGGCGCGCGGCTGGATCGGCCAGCGCTGACGCCAGGTGCGGCCGTTCGGCATGGCGTCCAGCTGGGCGTCGCCCAAGGGCGCGCGGGTCGCCAGATATTTGTCGACATAGGCCAGTGAGCCCCACAGCCCCTGCTCTTCCCCGCTCCACAGGGCGAAGCGGATCGTGCGCTTGGGACGCACGCCCAGCGCCTTGAGGATGCGCGCGGCCTCCATGACCACGGCGCTGCCGGCGGCGTTGTCGACCGCGCCGTCCGAGGCGACCCAGCTGTCCAGATGGGCCCCGGCCATGACGTATTCGCCCGAACGGTCCGTGCCAGGAATATCAGCCAGGATGTTGTTGGCGTTGGTGTCTTCCTCATGGAAGCGCACCTCGCTCATCAGTTCGAGCGTGGGTTTGGCGTCCTCGGTCAGGGCCAGACGGGCCAGACGGCGATAGTCCTCGGCCGCCAGTTCCATGCCGGGGGTGCGGCGCTGGTCGTCCATGCGGTAGCCCGAGCCGTTGCCGTGCAGCAGACCGCCGTCGCGGGCCGACATCCGGACCCAGGCGAGTGCGCCCTCTTCCTGCAGAAAGGCGTCGAGCTGCCGGGCGAAGTCGGGAGCGCGCAGGCTTTCCGTCGAGGGCGCCGCGACGGCGGGCATGTTGTAGGTGTTGCCGTTGCGCAGATCCTCATCCGTCAGGCGGCGGAAGGGCGCTTCCAGCGGCTCGGAGCCGGCGGTGGGGCGCGAGACCAGAACGATCTTGCCGGCCAGCTTGCCGCGCCATTTGGCGAAGTCGCCGGCGGTCAGCATGGGGGCCACGACCACCTCGCCGCTGATCACGCCGGGGGTGGACGGCGTCCAGGCGACGGGGATGGCGCGCAGGTCCAGCGGACGCGGCGCCGTCATGCGGGCGCTCGAGCGGACGACGGACCAGCCCCGGCCGAAGTCGAACGGATCGGCGCGGACGTTGGACAGGCCCCAGTCGCGGAACTGCTGCGCGGTCCAGACCTCGGCCTGGCGCATCTGAGGGGAGTTGGTCATCCGGCCGCCGATGCGGTCGGTCAGGTAGGCGGCGGTCTGCATGACCTGGCTGTGGTTCAGCCCCTGATCGATGATGCCGTTGACGGCGACGCGGTCCACATCCTGCGCGGCGGCGGACGCGGCGAGCGGAACGGCCGTCAAGGCCAGGGCCGTGGCGGACAGAAGAGCGGCTAGACGCATGGAATTCCCCCTGAATCACTGATCTGCGGGGATAAGACTCCAGCCGCGGCGGCAATGCAAAGGTGGAACGGCCCTGCGGCGTCAGTCCGTCGCACCGGTGCGGCTGGCGCAGAAAAAAAGGGCCGGCGATCGCTCGCCGGCCCCTTCTCGATGGTTCGAACCGTAGGTCTTACTGGCCGCCCGTCATCTGGGCGACTTCGGTGGCGAAGTCCGGGCCTTCGACCTTCTCGACGCCTTCGCCGAGGGCGAGGCGGACGAAGCCGGCCAGGTGCAGGCCCGGCGCGCCCAGTTCCTTGCCCGTGTCGGCGACCAGCTGTTCGATGGTCACGTCGGGGTTCATGACGAACGGCTGTTTGATCAGCACGACGTCCTTCTGGAACTTGTTGATCTGGCCTTCCACGATCTTGGCGATCATGTTCTCGGGCTTGCCTTCTTCCTTGGCCTTTTCGGTCAGGACCTGACGTTCCTTCTCGATCGCGGCCGGGTCCAGATCGTCCGTGTTCAGCGACAGCGGAGCGGTCGCGGCCACGTGCATGGCGATCTTGCGGCCCAGTTCGCGCAGGGCGGCCTTGTCGCCGCCGCCGTGCAGGGCGACCAGCACGCCGATACGGCCGAGGCCCGGCGAGACGGCGTTGTGGACGTAGGAGGCGACGACGCCTTCATCGACCGACAGGCGGGCGGCGCGGCGCAGCTGCATGTTCTCGCCGACGGTGGCGATCAGGTTGGTGACCTCGTCCTGGACCGACTTGCCGGCTTCCAGTTCGGCGCCGTGCAGGCCCTCGACCGTGGCGTGCTCGAGGCCCAGCTGGGCGAACTTCTTGGCGGCGTTCTGGAACAGGTCGTTGCGGGCGACGAAGTCGGTCTCGGCGTTGAACTCGATGGCGGCGCCGACTTCACCGGCTCCGACTTCCTTCGATGCCACGGCGACCAGGCCTTCGGCGGCCACGCGGTCAGCCTTCTTGGCGGCCTTGGACAGGCCCTTGGCGCGCAGCCAGTCGATCGCGGCGTTGATGTCGCCGTCGGTTTCCTGAAGCGCCTTCTTGCAGTCCATCATGCCGACGCCGGACTTGGCGCGCAGTTCCATCACGAGGGCGGCTGTGATCTCGGCCATGGGGTATCTCCTGAAGTCTATTCGTATGCGGGAACGGCCGGGCGTTTAGCCCGGCCGTATGTCAGTTTCGCCGTCGATGGAAAGTCGGGGTCGTTTAGACCGCGGCTTCCTCGGTTTCGACGGCGTCGTTGGCTTCCGAGGTCGCGGCCTGGGCGGCTTCGTCGGCCACGGCCGGTTCAGCAGCGGCGATCATTTCCTCGGCGACGGCTTCAGCCTCGGCCGGGGCGACTTCGGCCGGAGCGGCCTTGGCGGCCTTCGGCGCCTTGGCTTCGCGCAGCATGGGCTCGTCAGGGTTCACCGCGGCGCCCAGGTCGACGCCGGCGGCCGACTGGCCGGCGGCCAGACCGTCGAGGACGGCGTCGGCGATCAGGTCGCAGTAGGTCTGGATGGCGCGGGCGGCGTCGTCGTTGCCGGGGATCGGATAGGTGATGCCGTCCGGGTCCGAGTTGGTGTCCAGGATGGCGATGATCGGGATGTTCAGCTTGCGGGCTTCAAGGATGGCGATGGCCTCCTTGTTGGTGTCGATCACGAACATGATGTCCGGGATGGAGCCCATGTCCTTGATGCCGCCCAGCGACAGCTCGAGCTTGTCCTTCTCGCGCTGCAGGTTCAGCAGCTCTTTCTTGACGCGGCCTTCGCCGCCGCCTTCCAGCAGGCCTTCCAGCTCGCGCAGGCGGGCGATCGAGCCCGACACGGTGCGCCAGTTGGTCAGGGTGCCGCCGAGCCAGCGGTTGTTCATGTAGTACTGGGCGCAGCGCTTGGCGGCCTCGGCCACCGGGTCGGCAGCCTGACGCTTCGTGCCGACGAACAGGACGCGACCGCCCTTGGCGGCGACGTCGCGCACGGCGACCAGCGCCTGGTGCAGCAGCGGGATCGACTGCGACAGGTCGATGATGTGGATGTTCGAGCGCGAGCCGAAGATGTAGCGTTCCATCTTCGGGTTCCACCGGTGCGTCTGGTGGCCGAAGTGGGCGCCGGCTTCGAGCAGCGAACGCATGGAGAATTCAGGCAGAGCCATGAGGGGTAGTCCTTTATCCGATTGATCCGCCGCAGGCGCTGTAAAGACCGAAGTCCTCGGAACGGAGCGAGCAGGATTTCTCCCTGACCGCGCCACGCCTGCGTGTGAAGTGGGCGGGCATGTAGTCGGGATGGCCGCAAAAGGCAAGCGCCGCGGTCAGATCAGGCTGAGGCCCAGGCCGGCGAGACCGGCCAGCAGCAGCACCGCGGGCGGAGCATACCGGCTTTTGACGACATACAGCGCGGCAACGGCCGCGCAAGCGATGGCGATGGAGGCCACCGGATTGGAAGAGCCGGTCAGGCCAATCGCCAGATTGATCGCCGTCGCCGCGATCAGGCCGACGACCGCCGCCGCCACGCCGTCGAGCGCATTGCGGATACGCGGCTCGGACACCACGGCCTCCAGCCTGTCGTAGAAGATCATCGAAAAGGCGAAGGCCGGGAGGAAGACGCCGGCCGTTATGGCCACCGCGCCCGCGAACCCGCCCACGGCGTATCCGGCGAAGGTGGCGAAGATGATCAGGGGCGCGGGCATGACGTTCGACAGGGCGACGCCGTCCAGAAAGGTCCCTTCGCCCAGCCAGCCCCGGCCGACAACGTCCTGACGCAGGAACGGGATCGCCGTATAGGCTCCGCCGAACGTCAGCAGGCCCGCCTTGAGCCCCGAAACGAACAGCAGAGGCCACGCGCTCTCCCCAAGGGGCGGGCTGCCGGCGGGCGCTGGTATCGCCGCTCCGCCCTGCCCCAGAGTCCAGACCACCAACGCTATGACGCTCCCGGCGAGCAGGAGCGCCGCCCCTCCGCGCCGCCCGCTGCTGGCCATGGCGTGAACGGCGGCGCCGACCGGCAGGATGATCCAGAACGGCGCACCCAAGAGGGTCGCGGCGCCGGCGCCGACCCCGATAATCCAGAGCCGCCGGTCGGCCAGCACGTGCTCGCCGATCCGGTGCACGGCGCGGATGATCAGGGCCACGACGGCGGCCTGGGCGGCGACCAAGGCGGCTCCGGCCAGACCACGATCCACGTCGAAGCGGAAATAGGCCCAGGCGGCGAGCAGCATCAGCAGGAAACCCGGGAGCATGAACCCCAGCCCGGCCAGCAAGCCGCCGATCCGGCCTCTGGCGTGGATGCCCAGATGCACGCAGAGCTCATGCGCCTCCGGGCCGGGCAGGACCTGCATGACGGCCAGCAGCCGGTTGAACCGGGCGGCGGAAATCCACCGCTCTTCCTCAACGAGTTCGCGCCGGACCATGGCGATCTGGGCCACCGGGCCGCCGAACGCCATCAAGCCGAACCTGAGGAATCGCAGGAACAGAGCCGGATACGACAGATCCGGCGGACGATAGTCGTCGGCCTCGGTCATGTGAGCACGATGCCAGCTTCACCCCGGCTCGTCAGCCGCCCTCTCGCACGTTTCGCATAACAGCGCTATGGGTTAACTGGGAGGGTCGATCACATGGACATTCGCACCGGAGCCTTGGCCGGAGGCTTGATACTCGCCGCCGCCATCGCGGGCGCCGCCACGTCACAGCAGCCGCCGCCGTCCCGCGTCGCAGCGGCCCAGGTCGATCTGCCGAGATCGCGCGCCGACAACGCCGCCCTGGCCGCCGCGCAGAAGGAACCGCTGGCTGCCCGGCTGCGCGGCGTCCTGAGTCAGGATCTCGCGTCGCAGCGCGTGCTGGCCGTAGCCGACGCCTCGCCCGTGCCGGTGCTGGCCCCGGCGGATCCGAACCTGCTGCGTATCGCCCGCATCTTCACCGGAGACCGGCACTACATGCTGGTGGTCCAGCGCGGCGAGCAGATCATCGAGATCTACGGCGCGACCAAGGCCTTCCAGTCCCCCATTGCGTCGCCGTCGCAGCAGCCGCCTCAACAACCGCCGACGACAAGGCCTCCGCTCACTCGCGCGCCGACGACGGGAACACTTTCGACCGGCGGCCGTCCTGGTGTGCCGCCCGGGACCATCGCACGGGCCGGGCCCCGCATCGCCGCCGCCCGGATCGCTCCGGCCGCCTCGCGCGCGGCCGTTCAGGCGCGGGCGGAGGGGCTGACCAACGTCCGGACCGAGCGGACGGAATACGGGGTCGACGTGACCTTCAGCCGGTTCGGGGCCGCCTATAATGTCAGCTTCATCTGCGAAGGGCCCGGGGCGGCGGGCTGCTCGGAAGCCGAAGCCGTCGCCTTCGCCTCGACCCTGCAATTGATCGGCGGAGGCGCGTCGTGAAGCGCCTGACCCTGACGGCCCTGTTCCTGCTGACCGCCTGTTCGCCGAACGGCTGCGTGCAGGAGCCGGACGCGCCGGCGGCGACAACCGATACGCCCGCACCCGCGCCGGTCCCGACCGAACCGGCTCCGCCGCCCGGCGAGGTCCCGCCCGCGCCCATTCCCCAACCGGAGCCCGTGCCGGAGACCCCACCCGGCCCCGAACCCGTCACCTGGCCGCACGATCCGGGCGGCGCCCTGCCCTCAGGCTCAGGCGCGGGGGCGACCGACGCGACCCTGTGGGCCGCCGGCATGCGGTTCCCGATGGAGGCCGGGCCCGCCTACGCCAATTCGCAGGTCTACGGCTACGGCGGGTTCGCCGCTCCGGGGCCGGGCGGCCAGTGCGACCCGCGCAACTATGCCTATCCATGGCGCGACAATTTCTGCGAGACCCGGTCCTGGACCAATGGCATGTGCCCGGCCGGACGCGGCCATCAGGGCCAGGACATCCGCCCCGCCACCTGTGTGAAGAAGGTCCACTGGATCGTCGCCGCCGAGAAAGGCCGGATCACCTCGATCGGCAGCTACACCGTCACCCTGCTGGGCGATTCCGGACGCATCTACCGCTATCTGCATATGGACATGCCGGGGGTGAACGCCCTGTTCCCGACCATGGCCTCGCGCGATGTCGAGCGCGGCCAGCATATCGGACGGGTGTCGGCGGACTTCGGCGGCAACGCCACGACCATCCACCTGCATTTCGAGATCAAGGCGCCGGTGGTGATCGCGGGCAATCCGGCCAGCGTGAACTTCGTCCCGACCTACACCAGCCTGGTCGACAGCTATGGCCGGATGCTGAACGGCACGGCCTGAGTTCAGGTCCCGCGCGGCTTGGCGCGGCTGGTGGCCTCGGCCTTCGTCGGGTCCTCGGGCCACGGGTGACGCGGATATCGGCCGCGCATCTCCGCCCGCACCGCGGCCCAGCTGCCGGCCCAGAAACCTGCAAGGTCCTTTGTCACCTGCACCGGCCGCCGTGCCGGAGACAGCAGGGCCAGGGTCAGGGGGACGCGCCCGGCGCCGACGGTCGGATGGATCGCGACCCCGAACAGCTCCTGCACCCTGATGTCCACGCGCGGCCCGCCATGCGCCGCGTAGTCGATGGCCGTCGAGCCCAGTGGTGTCTGCAGCCTGGCAGGAGCCAGCTCGTCCAGCGCCCGCTGGCGGTCCCAAGGGACCAGCGTCTTTAGTCCGGCCTCGAGCGCAGCGTCGGAGATGGCGCTCACAGCCTGGACATCATCGAGCAGCGGCCAGAGCCAGGTTTCGATCGTCGCCCGCAGGCCTTCATCCGAAACATCGGGCCAGCCGGCCTCGAGCTGGCCGAGGAAGAGCAGCCGCGCCCGCAGGCCCGAGGCGCGTTCGCCCCATTTCAGATCGGTCAGTCCGTCGCATTCGACCTCGGCCTTGAGCGCCGCCGTGATCGCGGCCCGGTCCGGAGCGCCGACAACCTTCTCATCCAAGATGATCGCGCCGATACGGCGGATGCGGCGCATGGCCATTCGTCCCGAGGGTTCGCGGGTGAGCCGGTCCTCGACCGCGATCCGTTGTTCCAGCGCCGCCGGATCGACGGGAACGGCCAGCCGGATGCGGTCTCGCGCGTCCCCGCCGCCCAGCTCGGCCACGGCCAGCCACGGTTCGCGCGCCAGCAGCTCAGTCGGATCCACAAAGGCGCCCCGGCCCGAGGCCAGCAGCACCTCGCCAGGCTTGCCCCGCGCCCGCGCCACGCGTTCGGGAAAAGCCTCGGCCAGCAGGGTGCCGGGGTCGGTCTCGCCGCCCTGTCCGCCTCCGGCGGCGCGGGCCCAGCGATCCGCCAGCTTCACGGCGTCGCGCGCTCTGGGCGACCGATCCCGATCCAGCTCCCGAAGACGCTCGCGCAGGTCGACGTCATTGCCGCCCAGTCCCGGTTCGCTGAGCACAGCGGCGATGCGCGCGCCCAAGGCCGCACCTCCCGCGTCGCTGGCGGCGGCGACCATATGCGCCAGCCGGGGTGGCAGAGGAATGCGGGTCAGTCTCTGTCCGTGCGTCGTAAGGGCGCCGGCGGCGTCCAGAGCCCCCAGCCGTTCCAGCACCTTGCGGGCCTCGGCGAACGCGCCTGCGGGCGGCTGGTCCAGCAGGGCGAGCCCCTCGGTCGACCGCGCGCCCCAACGCGAGAGGTCGAGGGCGAAGGCGGTCAGATCCGCCTCCAGAATTTCGGGCCGCTGGTGCGGCACAAGGCCCCGCGTCGCCTCCTCGTCCCACAGGCGGTAACAGACGCCGGGCTCGACACGCCCCGCCCGGCCCCGGCGCTGCTCCGCCGACGACCGGCTGACCCGCACCGTCGCAAGGCGCGTCAGACCGCTGGACGCCTCGAATCGGGGCACGCGCGACAGGCCGCCGTCGATGACGACGCGCACGCCCTCGATGGTCAGGCTGGTTTCGGCCACCGAGGTCGCCAGCACCACCTTGCGACGGCCGGGTTCGGCGGGCCGGATCGCCCGATCCTGTTCTTTCGCATCCAGCGCGCCGTACAGGGGCGCGATATCGACGGCCGGATCGCGTACGGCGTCCCTCAGCCGCTGGGCCGTGCGGTGGATCTCGCCCTGCCCCGGAAGGAAGACCAGAACGGACCCCGTCTGCTCGGCCAACGCCAGCCGGACCGCCCGTGCGGCGGCGTCCTCGATCCGCTCAGCGGCGTTGCGGCCGAGATAGCGGGTCTCGACCGGGAACATCCGGCCCTCTGCCTCAATCACCGGAGCGCGGCCCAGCAAGGCCGAGACGCCGGCGATATCCAGCGTCGCCGACATGACCAGCAGCCGCAGGTCCTCGCGCAGCAGGCCTTGCGTCTCCCGCGCCAGCGCCAGCCCGAGATCCGCGTCCAGCGACCGCTCGTGGAATTCATCGAACAGCACGGCGCCGACGCCCTCCAGCCCGGGGTCGTCGAGGATCATCCGGGTGAAGACGCCCTCGGTGATCACCTCGATGCGGGTGCGCGGTCCGATCCGGCTCTGCATACGGGTGCGGTAGCCGACGGTGTCTCCGGCCTGCTCCCCGAGGGACGCCGCCATCCGTTCGGCCGCCGCCCGCGCCGCCAGCCGGCGCGGCTCCAGCACAAGCACCTTGCCGTCGCCCAGCCAAGGCTGGTCCAGCAGGGCCAGCGGCACGACCGTGGTCTTGCCCGCACCCGGCGGCGCCGCAAGCACGACCGCGTTGGTCGCAAACAGCGCGGCCTTCAAAGGCTCCAGAATGGCGTGAATGGGCAGCATCCGCCCGGGCATAGACGCTACACCCCCTTTCACGAAAGCGTCTCCGGGCCTTCATCAATCGGAAACCGCGTTGCCAGCGGGGTCATGCGCCGCTAGCGTCCGCGCCATTGAAGGCGGTCCGGGGAGGACTCGCCGTGTATCAGGGGGCGAGACTCAATGTCCGCAGAAGGCCTCAGGCCCAAGGGGAACCGTCTGTTCCTCAAGAAATCCGTAGCCCAGATCCAGAAAGAAGCGGCCAAAAGCGAGCTGAAGCGCTCGCTGGGCCCCATCAATCTGATGAGCCTGGGCATCGGCGCCATCATCGGCGCCGGCATCTTCGTTCTGACCGGTCAGGTCGCCGCCGCCAACGCGGGTCCGGCGATCATGCTCAGCTTCATCGTCGCGGGCGTCGCCTGCGGTCTGGCGGGCCTGTGCTACGCCGAACTGGCCTCGACCATGCCGGTGTCCGGCTCGGCCTACACCTATGCCTACGGAACCCTGGGCGAGGTCTTCGCCTGGATCATGGGCTGGCTGCTGGTGCTGGAATACGGCGTCGCGGCCTCGACCGTCGCGGTCGGCTGGTCCGGCTACGTCGTCTCGATCCTGCGTGACTTCGGACTGGCGGACGGCCTGTTCCCGATGATCCAGTACGCGGGCGGCGAAGGTCCCTCGTGGGCCACGCCGCTGATCCAGGCCGTGACCACGGATGGCGTCGCCAGCTTCCCGATGACCGGCACCTTCAACCTGGTCGCCGCCATCGGCATCGCCGCGGTTTGCAGCCTGCTGGTCCTCGGCGTCAGCGAGTCGGCCTCGATCAACAACGTCATCGTGATGATCAAGATCATCGTGCTGCTGACCTTCATCGCGGTGGGGATCCAGTACATCAACCCCGACAACTGGGTGCCCTTCATCCCCGAGAACACGACCGGCAAGTTCGGCGAGTACGGGGCCACCGGCATCCTGCGCGGCGCCTCGATCATCTTCTTCGCCTATGTCGGCTTCGAAGCGGTCTCGACCGCGGCGGCCGAGGCCAAGAACCCGTCCAAGGACGTGCCCGTCGGCATCCTCGGCGCCCTGATCGTCTGCACCCTGATCTATATGGCCGTCGCGGCGGTCATGACGGGCGTGGTGCCCTACCTCGAGCTGGCGAGCCCGGCGCCGGTGGCCGTCGCCATCGACCGCATGGGTCTGGAATGGGCCGATACCGGCATCATGACGCCGGACGGCACGCCGCTGAACCTGATCAGCTTCCTGATCAAGATCGGCGCCATCACCGGCCTGTCCTCGGTCATGCTGGTGCTGTGCTACGGCCAGACGCGGATCTTCTACACCATGGCTCGCGACGGCCTGCTGCCGCGCGCCTTCGCCGTCATCCATCCGAAGTTCCGCACCCCGTGGATCGGCACCATCCTGCTGGGCATCCTGATCGCCGTCGCGGCGTCCTTCCTGCCCATCTCGATCCTGGGCGACCTGGTGTCGCTGGGCACGGCCGTGGCCTTCTCGATCGTGTGCCTGAGCGTGATCTTCCTGCGCATCAAGCATCCGGAGATGGAGCGTCCGTTCAAGGTGCCGGGCGGCATCGTCACCGCGGTGCTGGGCATCCTGTCCTGCCTGGCGCTGGCCGGCTTCAACTTCTGGCCAATGATCCAGCATGCGATGGACGGCAATCCGCTGCCCCTGACCATCCTGGCCGGCTACGCCGCTGTCGGCGCCGTGATCTACATCATCTACGGCTTCTGGCACTCCAAGCTGGCCAAGGGCATCGACATCACCGAGGACACCAAACTGTCCAGCCCGGCCGCCGCGCTGGGTGGCGATGTGGACAACGTCAAGGAAGACTGATCCTCGCGGTCAGCCAGGCCTCAAGCAGCGCGAACGCGCGGTAGGCCACGAAAAAGGCAGAGGCCCGGGCGCGATCCCGGGCCTTTCGCTTTTGCGCGGTCTCGCCTAGAGGCTGTTCCCCTACCTATGCGGATGTGGCGGAACTGGTAGACGCACCAGATTTAGGTTCTGGCGCCGCAAGGCGTGGAGGTTCGAGTCCTCTCATCCGCACCATCTTCTGGACCTATGCTCGCGACGCAGTCGCTCGCGGCTTGAGGTCGAGGGTCCAAGGCCCGCCCTGAAAAGCGGGCCTTTTCGCTGCCGATAATGTTCTTGCTTTGTTCTGTTGCGTTGCTATCTTCCCATCATGGCTGAAGCGGCGAAAGGACGGGGGGCTCGATCGAATGCGACGGGCCGGTTCGAGCCGGAAACCGTGCAGGCCTTCGATGACGGCTGGACGACCGACGACGCGGAGGCCGCGCCCCTGCGTACGACCCTGACGCCCGAACACGCCCGGACCATCATCGCGCGAAACACCAGTCCGGACATCGGTTTCGACCGGTCCATCAACCCCTACAAGGGCTGCGAACATGGCTGCATCTACTGCTACGCCCGTCCGTCCCATGCCTTCATGGGCCTATCCCCGGGCCTGGATTTCGAGAGCCGACTCTTCTTCAAGCCCGAGGCGGCGCGTCTGCTGGAGCAGGAGCTCTCAAAGCCCCGCTACGTCTGCAAGCGGATCCACATAGGCGGCAACACCGACCCCTATCAGCCGGTCGAGCGCGATCTGAAATCGACGCGCTCGATCCTCGAGGTGCTGCAGCGGTTCCGGCATCCGTTCAGCATCATCACCAAGTCGGTGCTGATCACCCGCGACGCCGACATTCTGGGGGCCATGGCGGCCGAGGGGCTGGCGTCGGCGTGCGTGTCGATCACGACGTTGGATCGCGGACTGGCGCGGGCGATGGAGCCGCGCGCGTCGACCCCCGCCAAGCGTCTTGAGGCGATCCGCAGTCTGGCTGACGCGGGGGTGCCGGTGACGGTCGGATTCGCCCCCGTCATTCCGGGTCTCAACGACCACGAGCTGGAAGCCATTCTCGAGGCGGCGGCGAAGGCGGGCGCGGTCTCGGCCATGTATGTGACCCTGCGTCTGCCCCTCGAAATCAAGGACCTGTTCCGCGAGTGGTTGGCCGACGCCCGCCCTGTCCGCGCCGCCCGCGTCATGTCCCTGATCCGCCAGACGCGCGGCGGCCGTGACTACGACCCGGACTGGTCGCAGCGGATGAAGGGCACGGGTCCCGTGGCCGAGCTGATCGGGGCCCGCTTCCGGGCGGCCGTGAAGCGCTACGGACTCGACGCGCCCCGTCGTCCCGTGGACGAGACGAAATTCCGCGTCCCGCCCGACATGAAGAAGCAGATGGACCTGTTCGACATCGCGTCCTGACGACCGGGAGAACCCGGTTTCGCAGACAACCCTGTCGTGCCATGATCCCGCCTGTCCGTTGACGCCTCCCCCTCGTCCCGGCTCCAGTACCCTCGAATTGCGTCTCCACCCGTCGCGTATGTCGCGCGCGGGTTCTCGAACAGGAGGCTGACATGGCCCGAACTATCGTGCTGATCCACGGAGCCTGGCTCAATTCCCGCTCTTGGGAGGGGTTCAAGGCGCGCTACGAGGCCAGGGGCTTCACCGTCCTGACCCCCGACTGGCCCCATGACGACCGCGCGCCGGAGCAGCTGCGCGCCTCGCCGCATCCTGAACTGGCGCGCACGGGTCAGAAGGCTATCGTCGACCGTTACGACAGCCTGGTCCGCGCCCTGCCGGCGCCGCCGATCCTGATCGGCCACTCGTACGGCGGGGTGATCGTGCAACATCTGGCCGACCGGGGTCTGGGCGCCGCCGCCGTGGCCATCAACCCAGCTCCAACGCCCGGCGTGCCGCTGGGGCCGCATGCGATCGTGTCCGCTCTCCCCGTGCTGTGGAATCCGTTCACGGGCGGCCAACTGAAGGTGATGTCGCGCAAACATTTCGCAACGCGGTTCGCCCAGACCGCCCCGCGTGATCAGGTCGATGCCCTGTATGACCGTTACGTCGTGCCCACGGCGGGCAAGGTCTACTGGGACGGCATTCTGAAGCCGGAGCCGATCACCTGGCGCAACCCGAAACGCCCCCCGATGTTGCTGATCGGCGGCGAGGTCGACCTGATCGCCGACGCCAGCATGACCCGCGCCATCTATCAAAAGCAGAAGCAGGCGCCGTCGGCGACCGAACTGAAGATCTTCCCCGGCCGGTCGCACTGGACCGGCATCGACGCGGGCTGGGAAGAGGTGGCCGACCATGCGCTGGACTGGGCTCTCGCCCACGCGCCGAAACAGCCGGCCTAGTCCTCGTCAGCGGCGGCCGGGTCGATGGCGCAAGTGACCAGATCGCGCCAGGTCGGATCGGAGGCGTCGACCAGATCGACATCCTCCATCAGGGCCACCGCCCCGCCGCCGTCGGGCAGAATCAGGCCCAGAACCTCCATCTCCTCTCCGTCGGGACCCAGGTGGGTCTCGGCCTGCACCGCCACCGCCGCCTGTTCGCCGTCGTCGTCCCACCAGATGACCGGCTGCGGCAGGTCCATCACGATCGGCCGCGGGTCGTCCGTGTCGCCCAGCGCGAAGACCGCCCGCCGCGCCTGCACGTCGTCAAGCGTCGCCACCGCGCCGGTGAAGGGCTTGAGCCGGGTCCAGTCCTCGGCGTCGAAGCCGCCGCCATCCTCGTCGGGGAGGTCATCGGTCATGGTCATCGCCTATCGTCTGAATATTCCGACCAGTTCGACATGGGCCGACCAGAGGAACTGATCCACTGGCGTGACCCGCTCCAACCGGAAACCGGCGTCGATGAGGATGCGCGCGTCGCGGGCGAAGGTCACGGGATTGCAGGACACATAGACCAGCACGCCAGCCTTCGTCCCCGGCAGTTGCCGTGTCTGTTCGATCGCTCCCGCGCGCGGCGGGTCCATGACCACGCCGTCGCAGCCGCGCAGGTCGTAGGGAGCCAGCGGCCGCCGGAACAGGTCGCGCGCCTCAGCGGTGATCTGCTTCAGGCCTTTCGCCGTTCCCATGCCCGCCTTCAGCGCCGCGATGCCGGGGGCCGATCCGTCGGCGGCCAGAACCGGCGCGATCGCCGCCAGCGGGAAGGTGAAGGTCCCGGCGCCGCAGAACAGGTCGGCGATCTTCTTCGCCCCCTTCACCGCCGCGACCGCGCGCTCGACCATGGCCGCCTCCGCCTCGGGCACGGCCTGCAGGAAGCCGCCCGGCGGCACCGGCACGGTCGCGGCGCCGAACATGACTTTCGGCTGGCGCTCCATCATCAGGGTCTCGCCGGCCAGACTGAGCCGCGCGACATCCGCCGCGGCCGCCGCCTTTATCGCGCGCATCTGCGCGTCGCCGGACAGGCCGCCCGAGCGCCGCTCGACCCCCGTCACATCGACGTCCAGTCCGGTCAGGGTCCAGGTCACGTGAAGGGTCGGCGCCGACTTCGGATGCTCAAGAAACGGCGCGGCGATCCGCGCCAGCGCCGGGAAGGCGCTCACCAGCCGCGGATCGGCCACCGGGCACACCGTCACCTCGACCAGCCGCCAGCTCTTGCGCGCCTTGAAGCCCAGCATGACGCGCCCGTCCTCGCCGCGCCGGGCGTGCAGGGCCAGCCGCCGCCGCGTGCCGGGCGGCACTGCGACGGTCGGCTCGACCTCCGCCTCGATTCGCTCGCGCGCCAGCGCCAGCCGGACCTGGTCGGCCTTCCAGTCCAGATAGGGACCGCTGGCCCAGTGCTGCAGGGAACAACCGCCGCAGTCGCCATAGTGGGGCGAGACCGGCGCCACCCTTTCCGGGCTGGCCGCCAGTACCTCGACCGTCTCCAGCCGCCCTTCGCGCACTTCGCCGCGCACCGTCTCGCCCGGCAGGGTCAGGGGCGCGAACACGGGCCCTTCGGGCGTTTCGGCGATCCCGTCGCCCTGCCCGCCCACGCGCGCGATCGTCAGCGTTTCCGTCATGGACCGTTCCTAGAGGCTGAACGCTGCTTGGGAAACCTGAACGAAGATGAACGGCGCGCTCAAAAGCCGTTCAGCTTCACACGGCTATTTCTTGCGGACAGAAGCCCAAGGATCGACGCCCATGTTCGCCTCCCTGAAGACCGCCACAGCCGCCACCGCTCTCGCAGCCGTGGCCGCCCTGTTGGCGCCCGCCTCGGCCTCGGCCCAGACCTACAGCTATCAGGGCCCGCAGAACTACGGCAACGGCGGTTATGACCAGCGGTACGATTACGATCAATCGCGCTACGGCTACCAGGACCAGACCTATCGCGGTGGCTATGATCAATGCCGTAGCGACCGCAGCAGCCGTCAGGGCGGCGGCTTGGCCGTCGGCGCCACGCTTGGCGCGGTCGCCGGATCGCAGCTGGCGGCCCGCGGTCGCCGCACAGAAGGCAGCATCCTGGGCGGCGTGCTCGGCGCGGTGATCGGCGCCGGCGTCGGCGGCAGCTCGGCCCGCGACTGCGGCGACAACTACGGTCGGTACGACTACCGGTACGACGAACCCCGCTATGGCCAGTCGCAATACGGCTACCAGTCCTATGACCGCGGCTATGAGACCGACCGCTACGACCGGTCGTATCAGTCCGGCTATGAACAGTCGCGCTACGGTCAGTCCTATGACTCCTATGGCTACGACCGGTCCGGCTATCAGGACGGCTGCCGCACGGTCGAGGTCCGCAGCCGCGACTACAACGGCCGCTATGTGACCCGATACGAGCAGTCCTGCCCGAGCCGCTACTGAATCACGGAATTGCGTCGCCGGTTATTTTTCAGCCCCCCTGTCGATCGGCGACGTGACGGAGACCCCCGGTGGAGCAATCCACCGGGGGTTTTTCCTTTTTGGGGCGCTAGCGCGAGCGACGCGGTCGCTCGCTGCTTCAGCGCGGTTTGGGCGCTACCGCTTCGCCCAGAGCAGATATTCGACATTGCCGTCGCCGCCCGTGATCGGGCTTTCGGCTGTTGCCTGAACAGTCCAGCCTTGGACTTCCAGCCATTCAGAAACGGAAGACAGCGCCCCCTGACGGGCCACGGGGTCCTTGACCACGCCCTTCTTGCCTCCGCCGGGTGATGAGGCCTCGAACTGCGGTTTGACCAAGGTGACCAAGTCCGCGCCCGGCGCGGCCAGATCCAGCGCAACCGGCAGCACCTTTGCCAAGCCAATGAAACTGGCGTCGCAGACGATCAGCTGCGGCGCATCCGGGATCAGGTCACGCGTCAGATCGCGGGCGTCGGTCTGTTCCAGATTGATCACGCGAAGATCGGCGGCGACGCGCGCATGCATCTGGCCCGAGCCCACGTCGACGGCATAGACCCTCGCCGCGCCGCGCGACAGGCACACCTCGGTGAAGCCGCCCGTCGATGCGCCGACGTCCAGCACGATCCGCCCCTCGACCTGAACGGGCCACAGGGTCAAGGCGTGATCCAGTTTCAGCGCGCCACGGCCGACCCACTGATGGGCGTCGGCGTAGGTGACTACGGCATCCTCCGCGACCGGCTGGGACACAGCCTTGGCCGGCGCGCCGTCCACGGTCACGCCGCCCGCCTCGATCGCCGCCTTCGCCCGCGACCGGCTCTCCGCCAGACCGCGCGCGACCAGCAGCTGGTCCAGACGGGTTCTCATTTCCGTTCTCCCCGGCGAATGCCGGGGCCCAGATGCAAAGACTCAATCAGGAAAGAGCAGAGCGCGTCTCGTTGAGCACACGTTTGCGCCATTTGATCTGGATCCCGGCATTCGCCGGGACGAGCGGCAGGGAAAATCACCCCACCGCGTCCAGACGCGCCAACGCCGCCTGCAGCTTCACCTTGCCGGCCTCGGCCTCGGCCAGTTTCTGACGTTGTTCGTCGACCACTTCAGGGGCGGCGCGGTCCACGAAATTGGGATTGCCCAGCTTCTTGTTCACATGGCCGATGTCGCTGTCGAAGGCGGCGATTTCCTTGGTCAGACGGGTACGTTCCGCCGCCACGTCGATGATGCCGGCCAGCGACAGCGCCGCCGTCGCCCCGCCCGAGACAAAGGTCACCGCGCCATTCGGGGCCGCTTCCACCGTCGTCAGCTCACCCGCCCGGCCGAGCGTCAGGATCAGGTCCCGGTGCCGCGCCATACGCTCCGCCGTCGCCGCGTCGGGTGTGACGAAGGCCAGCGGCGGCTTGGCCGAAGGCGGCACGTTCATCTCGGCGCGCAGCTGGCGGATTTCGGTGACCAGATCGACCAGCCAGCCGATCTCGGCCCCGGCGGCCGCATCGATGAAGGCGTTCGGCAGGGCGGGCCAGGCCGCGCCGATCAGGGTCGCTTCGGTCCGTGCCGCGCCCTCCCCGGCCAGCTTGTCCCACAGCTCTTCGGTGATGAAGGGCATGACCGGATGCATCAGCTTCAGGGTCTGGTCGAGCGTCCAGGCTGTCATGGCGCGGGTCTCGGCTTTCGCCGCCTCGTCCGAACCCATGAAGACCGGCTTGGCCAGTTCGAGATACCAGTCGCAGAACACGTTCCAGACGAAGCGGTAGAGGGCCGAGGCGGCGTCGTCGAAACGGCCCCCCTCGATGGCTTCGCTGACCGCACGTTCGGCCTTGGTCAGTTCGCCGCGAATCCAGCGGTTGATGGTCTGGTCGACCTTGGCGGGGTCGAAGCCCTCGACACGCCGCGCCTCGTTCATCTGGGCGAAGCGGGCGGCGTTCCACAGCTTGGTGCCGAAGTTGCGATAACCTTCAATGCGTTGGCGCGACAATTTGATATCGCGAGTGCCCGACAGAATGGCCATGGTGAAGCGCAGCGGGTCGGCCCCCAGTTCGTCGATGATGCCGAGGGGGTCGATGACGTTCCCCTTCGACTTGCTCATCTTCTGGCCCTTCTCGTCGCGGACGAGGCCATTGATGATGACGCGTCTGAACGGGACCTCGTCCATGAAATGCAGGCCCATCATCATCATCCGGGCGACCCAGAAGAAGATGATGTCCGCCGCCGTAACCAGATCGCTGGTCGGATAGAACCGCTCGAGGTCTTCCGTCTTCTCCGGCCAGCCCATGGTCGAGAACGGCCACAGGGCCGAAGAGAACCAGGTGTCCAGAACGTCCTCGTCCTGGGTCAGGACGACCTCGGAATCATAGTCGGCCATCGCCTGTTCGCGGGCGTCGGCCTCGGTCTCGGCGACGTAGATCTCGCCGTTCGGCCCGTACCATGCGGGGATGCGGTGGCCCCACCAGAGCTGGCGCGAGATGCACCACGGCTCGATGTTGCGCAGCCATTCGAAATAGATCTTCTCGTAGCTTTTCGGCTCGAAGACGGTGTCGCCCTGCTCCACCGCCTTGATGGCCGGCTGCGCCATGGTGTGGGCGTCGACGTACCACTGGTCCGTCAGCCACGGCTCGATGACCACGCCCGAGCGGTCGCCGTGCGGGATGACGTGGCGGGTCTTCTCGATCTCCCTCAGCCAGCCCTCTTCTTCGGCCCGGGCGACGATGGCCTTGCGCGCGGCGAAACGGTCGAGGCCCTCGTACTCGGCGGGCACGTCCGGCGTATCGGCGGCGGTGATGCGGCCGAAGGCGTCCATGATGTTCAACGCCGCCAGCCCGGCCCGCTTGCCGACCTGGAAGTCGTTGAAGTCGTGCGCCGGCGTGATCTTCACCGCGCCCGAACCCTTGGTCGGATCGGCGTAGTCGTCGGCGACGATGGGGATGCGCCGCCCGACGATGGGCAGGGTGACGAACTTGCCGACCAGTCCGGCATAGCGTGCGTCGTCCGGATGCACGGCCACGCCGGTGTCGCCGAGCATGGTCTCTGGCCGCGTCGTGGCCACCACGATGTAGTCGCGGGTCTCGTATTCCGTGGGCTGTCCGTCGCCGTCGAAGGCGACCGGGTGCTGATAGGTGACGCCGTCCGCCAGCGGATAGGCGAAATGCCAGTACGACCCGTCCATCTCGCGCTGCTCGACCTCGAGGTCCGAGATGGCGGTCTGGAATTGCGGATCCCAGTTCACCAGACGCTTGTCGCGGTAGATCAGGCCGTCCTTGTGCAACTGGACGAAGACCTTGCGCACCGCAGCGTTCAGCCCCTCGTCGAGGGTAAACCGCTCGCGGCTCCAGTCGCAGGACGCGCCCAGCCGGCGCAGCTGCTGGACGATGGCGCCGCCGCTCTCGGCCTTCCATTCCCAGACCTTGGCCACGAAGGCGTCCCGGCCCATGTCGCGCCGACCGATGTTGCCGGCGGCCGCCAGCTGGCGTTCGACCACCATCTGGGTGGCGATGCCCGCGTGGTCCGTGCCCGGCAGCCACAGGACGGCCTTGCCCTTCATCCGGTGATAGCGGGCGAGGATGTCCTGCAGGGTGTTGTTCAGCGCGTGGCCGATGTGCAGCGAGCCCGTCACGTTCGGCGGCGGGATGACGATCGAATAGGCCTCGGCGGCGCCGTCGGTCTTCGGGGCGAACAGGCCGCTGTCCTCCCACTGCTTGTAGATGCGCGGTTCGGCGGCGGTCGGGTCGAAGGTCTTGTCGAGCATGGTCATCTTCTTTTCCCTAGCGCTCCGCGCGCGGCGCGTCGCTGCTTGAGGGGGTCTTCAGACAAAAGATTAGGGCGGCCCCGACTGGAGCCGCCCCGGAATGATCTAGCCTTGATCAGGTCGCAGGTGAAGCTAGCCGGCGGTGCGGGCGATGCGTTCGACTTCCTTGCGTACCTGGGTCTCGACGATGGCCGGCAGATTGGCGTCGAGCCATTCCTTCAGCATCGGGCGCAGCAGGCCGCGGACCATCTCGTCGATGGTGGGGCCCGAGGGAAACTGAACGTCGGCCGGCTCGGGTTTCTTCAGGGTCGAGGCGAAGCCGGCGAAGGCCGAGGCGGCGCTGGCCGCGGCGCTGTCGCCGACCAGCGGATCGTAGGCCGTCGTCGCGGCCGGATGGTCGGGCGACTGGGCCGCGACCGGCTCGGCGTAAACCGACTCGCTGACCGGGAAGGGTTCGGGCTCGGCGGGCGAGACGTCCAGATCGCCGATGGTTTCGGCGGCGGGGGGCTCATAGGCCTCGGTCAGCTCCAGCACGTCCTCTTCGGCGGCCTCGGGCTCCTGCATCGACGGCGTTTCGTCCATCAGGGCGGGCGATGGCGCGGGCTCCGCTTCGGCTTCCGGCTCAGGCGCCGCAGCGGCGGTCGCCGTCTCGGCGGGCGCGTCGTCCTCGGAGATGATCCGGCGGATCGAGGCCAGGATTTCCTCCATCGTCGGTTCCTGGGCGGCGGTCGTGTCGGTCATGTCGAAACCCCGGGGCGAATGGCGGCTGGGGCCGGCGAACCGCCCCATCTACGGCTGTCGTCGCATCTCAGCCCGCTGGAATCAACGGGCGTTTTTCGCCTGACCGGTTAACCGCCGGGACGAAAGTCGCCCCGCAGGCGACGCCGGCGACATCAGTCGCGCGGCGCAGTCTGGACGACTTCGGACTTCAGCTGCGTATCGATCGGCGCGTCGGCGGCGTCGTTGGCGGGCATGATCGAGGGCGCGGCGATCCGGTCGATCGACTCGATCAGGCCGTCCCACGGCAGGCCGCCGCGGTTACGCACGCGGTTGTAGTTGTCCGCCGGATCATAGACCGGGATCGAGGCGTCCAGATCCGGGCCTTCCAGCCGGCCCATGGCGGCCAGCAGATTGGCCTGGGCGACGTATTCGTTGCGGCGCGCGCTGGCCAGGGTGACCTCGGCGTTGCGCAGCTCCAGCTCCTGGTTCAGCACGTCCAGGGTGGTGCGCAGGCCGACCTGGGCCTCCTGCCGCACGCCCTCGGCGGCGACAGTGGCGGCGCGGACCGCCTCCTGGCCGGCCGTCAGCGTCGAACGCGCCGACAGGGATTGGGCATAGGCCGAGCTGACCGACTGCAGCGTGTTGCGCCGTTCGCCCTCGACATTGATCTGGGCGACATTGGCGCGTTCGCGGGCCTGGGCCACGCGCGAGCTGGTCAAGCCGCCCGTGAACAGCGGCACCGAGATCGATGCGCCGGCCTGGAAGCTGCGGTTGTCGGCGATGTCGCCCGGGCTGCCGATATCGTCGGTGTCGCCGCCGTACGATGCGGTCAGACGGGCCGACGGCAGATATTCGGCCTTGGCCGCGGCGACATTGGCTTCGGCGGCCTGCAGATTGTAGCCGGCGGCGCGGATGCCGGGGTTATCCAGCATCGCGACATCGAGGGCGGCGTCGAAATCCGTCGGCAGGTTGGGCAGGGTCGGCATCGGCGCCAGGTCGCCCGGCGCCTGACCGACGACGGCGGCGTAGACCGCGCGGGACACGGACAACTGAGCCTGGGCGTTGGCCAGATCGGCTTCGGACTGGGCAAGGCGGGCTTCGGACTGGGCCACGTCGGTGCGGGTGATCTCGCCGACCTCGAACCGGGCCGAGGATTCATCCAGCTGGCGGCGCAGGACGCCGAGGTTGGACTGGCGGATGCGCAGGATGTCGGTGTCGCGGATCACGTCGGCATAAGCCTGGATCACCGAGGCCAGCACCGTTTGCTCGATATCGCGCAGGTTCTCGCGGCCGGCCAGGATGTTAGCCTCCGCCGCGGTGATGCCGTGACCGATGCGGCCGCCGGACCAGATGGTCTGCGACAGGCCGATCGAGGCTCCGCCCGAGGTTCCGTCGCTGTTCGACGCGGGGACGTTGATCGTGGTGTCCGGGATGCCGTCGTTATTGGTGTCGACCTCGCGCGGGCCGCCGGCGCTTTCACTGTAGGCGTAACCGGCATTGGCGGTGATATCGATCTGGGGTCGCAGGCCGGCGCGCGCCTGGACGATCGATTCGTCCAGCGCCCGCTGACTGGCGCGCTGCGCCAGAAGAGAGGGATTGGTCTGATAGGCCAGAGCCAGCGCTTCCTTCAGCGTCTCTGCCCATGCGGGAGCGGCGACGCCGGAGAGGATGGCGATAGCGGCCACCGAGGCCAGCGCGCGCGAACGTTTCAGCATTGTGGTCCTGAGCCCCTGGGCGCGGGGGAAGCACGCCCTTTGTATAGATAGGTCTGATGCGGGACGGTTTACCCCCGCGCCAGTTAAGTTTTTTTCACGCGAAGGTTCTGCGGATTCCGTCGCCCCGGCGCTACAGGGCGAAGGCGGGTTCCGGAGCCATGTCGGCGAGAACCGGCGGAGTCGAATCGAACAGCTCGCGGCGCGACACGCCCTGCTCGCCGCGGATGTAGAGCACCGCCTTGCCGACGGGCCCGCCGCGCTCGACGACCGCCAGCCGGCCGCCGACCTTCAGCGCGTTAAGCCAGGCTTCCGGCCGGCCGGGAACGCCGGCCTCGGAAACGATCAGGTCATAGCCCTCGCCGGACGGCGCCGACAGCGGAGCGACGACGGTCCGGACGCCCTCCTCCGCCAGCACGGACCCCGTGACGCCGAAGACGGCGTCGTCGGCTTCCTGCGCCGTCACGGTAAGGCCGAGGCGGGCCAGCACCGCCGCGCCATAGGGCGCCGCAATGGCCAGGGCGGTCTCGCCGGGTTTGGCGTCGAGCGCCATCAGCAGCTTGGACAGGTCGCGGGCCATCATCAGCCGGCGGCCGCTCGCGATCTCGGGTTCAATCTCGGCATAGGCGGACCAGGCGCGGTCCTGCGGCAGGAAGCGTTCGCGCGGAACGGCCAGCAGCGCTGCCTGCAGCGAACGGTCGGTGACGTCGTTCACGCGGACCTGGCTGTCGACCATGACCTTGCGGGCGGCGGCGAAATCCATGGGGCGACGATCCTGCGACTGTGGGCGCCCGGCGACACGCCGGGAAATCTGGCGCGCTTATAGGTCTGTGCGTTGCGGGCGACAATCCGATCTGATAGCGAACGCCCCTCGCGATGGCGAGGTCGTCCCCGGATGACCCAGGGCCTGATGGCGGAGTGGTTACGCAGAGGACTGCAAATCCTTGCACCCGAGTTCGATTCTCGGTCAGGCCTCCATCGCGATTTTCTTCAGAGCAGCCCGCCAGGCCTTCAAACCGGCGCGGTGATCCAGCCGATCACCGATGCCGCGCTGACCCCGGCCGTGACGATGGCGACCGCGAGCGCGAGGCGCGCATTGCGGTGGATGAAGACGAAAACGCCGCCAAACATGATGAAACCCTCCCCGGACGCCGCCACAGCGACACAAGCTCGGCCGTTCATCAAGGTGTACAAGGCGTTAATCGCAATTCCGTGATCGTTTCACGCCTGTCGGGTGAAATGATGCAGCGCGATTCCACTGGCGACCGAAACGTTCAGGGAATCGAAGCCGCCCGACATCGGAATTCCGACCGGCCGGCAGCGCGCGATGACCTCCGGCGACAGGCCGGGCCCCTCCGGACCCAGAATCAGCGCCACCCGCCCGCCGCGAGGCATGAGATGCAGCGGCGTCTCGGCGCCGGGCGTAAGGGCCATGACGGAGAAGCCGGCCCGCTCCAGACCGTCGATCATGTCTGACGCCTTCAGCCCCGTGACCATGGGCGTGCGCAGCACGGCGCCGACCGAGACCCGGATAGCCTTGCGGTAGAAGGGGTCGCAGCAGGTCTGGTCCAGCAGCACCGCCCCGGCCCCGAAGGCGGCGGCGTTGCGGAACAGGCCGCCCATATTGTCGTGGTTGCCGATGCCGCAGGCGGCGACCACGACCGCGTCGGGCCCCAGCGGCGCGAGTTGCGCCCCCAGCGTCGCCGGCCCGGGCTTCTGGCCCAGCGCCAGGATGCCGCGATGCAGGTGAAAACCGGCGATGGCGTCGAGAATCGGCTGGTCGGCGACATGGACCGGGACCTCGTCCGGCAGGCGGGCGATCACATCCGCCAGCCCTTCGACCCGTTTCGCGTCCAGTAAAAGCGCGGCTGGCCGACACAGCGATTGCGGCGATGTCAGCACATTCAGCACCACCTCCCCCTCGGCCACGAACAGGCCCTGCCTGCCCGTCAGGTCGCGTTCCTTGATATCCCGGAAGCCCGCGATGCGCGGATCACAGGGGTCGTCGATGCGGATCACGGCCAAGATCGGATATTTCCCGTTGCGTCACTCTGACTCGCGCTGCTATAGCGCCCGCCTTCCCGAGAGGAAGTGTTCCGCGGTAGCTCAGTGGTAGAGCAGCCGACTGTTAATCGGCTGGTCGTAGGTTCGAATCCTACCCGCGGAGCCACTCCTTCCCCACCACAGCGTCAGACCGAAAAAAAGCCCGACGCAAGCGCCGGGCTGAAGAAGTTCGGTGATGGTGGGTGTCCTCGAAGAAGGAAGACATTCCTCCGATGGATTGAATTGGTTAACCGGACGTAAACCGTTTCAGATCGCATCCGGCAGCCAACTCGATTGCCGGGCGCCGTCAGCCCCCGTCCAGATGACCCGCCAGCCCTGCCCCGCCCGCTCGACGCGCGGCGCCGCGCCCGCGAAGGTGTGACCCGGCCAGTCAAAACGCGCGCCGCCCGCCTGAATCTCGTCGGGACCATCCGCCGGTCTCAGCATCAGGCTCCAGCGGCCCTGGGCGTCCGGCGTGACGCGTATGGACTCGCCCGCAGCCTGCACCGCGAGCGGCGCTGACGCCGGGGCCCGACCCGACGCCAGTCGCATACGGCCATCGCTGTCGACAGCGCCCAGGGCCGGCGCCCGGTCCAGACGCCGGGTCGGCCCCCCGGTGCGCAGAATGGCGATTGGCCCTCGGCCGCCGGCGACGATCAGCAGGCGGTCGGGAGACGGCGCGGCGTCCTGGCCGATCTGGGTCTCGGGGCGCAGCCACAGATCGCCCGCGGGCGCGGTCATGCGAATCTCGAACCGGCCGCGATCGTCCGCCGCCGCCGCATAGGCCGCGCCCGAATCGCTGCGCAGGACGACGCGGGCTCCCGGCTGGGCTGCGCCGGTGAAGATCAGGCTGGACGAGGCCCGCTGCACGGCCTGGATCTCGGGCGGGCGGCTCCAGCCGGCCGCTGCGCTCTCGACACTGGCGGGGGCTTCGGGCGCTGAGGGCGGCGCGCAGGCGACGGCCAGAGACGCCAGAAGCGCCGCCAATCCCGCCTTGCCCAAGATGGCCCGTTTCATCGCGTCGATCCGACCGCTAGGAGTATTCCCCCCAGATAGCGCGCCCGGGGGGCCGCTGTCTCCCACCGTTCCCGAGGCCCCATGTCTACGCCTGCCATCCAGCCTTTCGACGGAAAGTCCGTCTGCCTGTTCTGTGGTTCATCGGACGCGTCCGATCCCGCCTACACCGAGGCGGCGCGCGCATTCGGCGAGCAGACGGCGCGGGCCGGCTGGCGGCTGGTCTACGGCGGCGGCGGCGTCGGCCTGATGGGCGCCTCGGCGCGCGGGGCGCACGAGGCGGGCGGCCGGGTTCTGGGCGTCATGCCCGGCTTCCTGCGCAGCCGCGAGCGGCTGTTCGACGAGGTCGAAACCATCGTCGTGCCGTCGATGCACGAGCGGAAGACAATCATGTACGACCAGTCGGACGCCTTCGTGGTCGCGCCCGGCGGCGTCGGCACGCTGGAGGAGGCCATCGAGGTGCTGTCCTGGAAGCGCCTCGACCTGCATTCCAAGCCGGTCATCTTCCTGAATCTGAACGGCTTCTGGGACACGCTTCTGGCCATGCTGGAACACAGCATCGAGTCCGGAATGACCCCGGCCACCTTCCGTCAGGCCTGGGTCGTCTGCGACACGGTCGAGGCGGCGATTGAAGCCATGAAGGATGCGGACGCCATGCCGCACTTGAAACATGATCGCCGATAAGTAATCACTGGTCAGTCAGCCGGTGTTCGTGCGTCTCTTTTGGAAACGCGCCTTGACAGTTTCATATAAAAACGGACATTGGCGCTGCGGGAACGATGGTCGTTTCCGCCTGTCCGGAGACCTCCCCATGCGTGCTCTGCTTATCGCCGCGGCCCTGTTCGTCGCCGCTCCCGCCGTCGCCCAGACTCCGGGCTCGAGCGCCGTTCTGGCTGACGCCTCCAAGGCGCCCGCCTCCGCCACCATCATCGACGGCGCCTCGTGGCGCTGCACGGGCGGTTCCTGCACCGCCAGCGGCGGCGCGAATCAGCCCGCCTCGCGCGCCTGCCGCCGCGTCGTAGCCCGCTTCGGCGCGGTGTCGTCGTTCAGCTACAAGGGCGTCGCCCTGTCGGCCGAACAGATCGCCGTCTGCAACGCCTGATCTGACATCGCCGAAAACGAAAAGGCCGCCCTGCAAGAGGCGGCCTTTTTGCTGTGCGTCCCCTGAAGGGGTCTAGGCCGTCTCGCCGCTCAGCCGCTTCACGATCCGCTCGCGGCCGATCATGGGGGCCAGCGTCGCCATGTCCGGGCCGTGAGCCTGGCCCGTGATCATCAGGCGCAGCGGCATGAACAGCGCCTTGCCCTTGGCCCCCGTCGCCTCCTTCACCGCCGCAGTCCACACCGGCCACAGGGTCTCGTCGATGGCTTCCGGCAGGGCCGCCAAGGCGGCCTGGGCGAAGGCCGGGTCCTCGATGATCGGCGTGACCGGGCCGCGAACCATCGTCGCCATTTCAATGACATCGGCGAACTTCTGAAGGTTTCCTCGCACGCCATTCCAGAAGGTTTCGCCCAGATCGGCGTTCAGTTCCACCAGCCGCGGCTGAGCCACGGCGTAGGGCATGGCGTGCAGCGCCTGGGCGTTCAGACGGTCCAGATCGGCGGTGTCATATCGCGCCGGCGACCGGCCCATCTTGGCGAAGGCGAAGCTGGCGCCGAGGGCGTCGATGGACTCCCCCACCTCCAGCGGATCGCTGGTGCCGATACGGCCCAGGTGGCTGGTGATGGCGATCGGCTCATAGCCCTTGTCGCGCATCTCGGCGATCGACAACGAGCCCAGACGCTTGGACAACGCCTGCCCGTCCTCGCCGACCAGCAGGGGCATGTGAGCGAACTCGGGGACCGGGCCGCCCAGCGCTTCGAATATCTCGATCTGGGCGCCGGTGTTGGTGACGTGGTCCTCGCCGCGGATCACATGGGTGATGGCCATGTCGATATCGTCGACGACCGACGGCAGGGTGTAGAGGAACAGGCCGTCCTCGCGGATCAGCACCGGGTCCGACATCGAGGCCGTGTCGACCTCGGCATGGCCGCGCGACAGGTCCTCCCAGGCCACTCGGCGCCCATCCAGCTTGAACCGCCAATGCGGCTTGCGCCCCTCGGCCTCGTAGGCGGCCTTCTCCGCATCGGTCAGCGCCAGACCGGCGCGGTCGTAGATCGGCGGCAGGCCGCGCGACAGCTGCACCTTGCGGCGGCGGTCCAGCTCCTCGGAGGTGTCGTAGCAGGCATACAGCCGTCCGGCCGCCTTCAGACGCGCCGCGGCCTCCTCATAGCGGTCGAACCGCTTCGATTGATTGTGTCGTTCGTCCCAGACCAGACCCAGCCAGGTCAGGTCGTCCTCGATGCCCTGTTCGAACTCGGGCGTGGAGCGCGCCAGATCGGTGTCGTCGATGCGCAGGACGAAGCTGCCGCCCTGCCCCCCGTCTTCCCTGAAGGAGTGGGCGAACATCCAGTTCACCAGGGCGGTGCGGACGTTGCCGACGTGAAGCTTACCCGTGGGAGACGGGGCAAAACGGACCTTGACGGACATTCTTCAGACCTTGGAAACGCGGGGCGCACAGGTCGCCCCCGCGGCCCTTCAAGTCAAGGCTCGCGGGCGATCAGTCGTCGCGGTGGACGCGTTCCCGGCGCTCGTGACGCTCCTGGGCCTCGACCGACAGCGTCGCCGTCGGGCGGGCTTCCAGCCGTCCGAGGCTGATCGGCTCGCCGGTCTCCTCGCAATAGCCATAGGAGCCGTCCTCGATGCGGCGCAGCGCCTCGTCGATCTTGGAGATCAGCTTGCGCTGGCGGTCCCGGGTGCGCAGTTCCAGCGCCCGATCGGATTCCGACGACGCCCGGTCGACGAGATCCGGATGATTTTCCGTCTCGGCCTTCAGATTGACGACAGTCCCCTTGGACTCGCGAAGGATGTCGTCCTTCCAGTCCATCAACTTGCCCTTGAAATAGGCCAACTGCCGCTCGTTCATGAACGGCTCGTCGTCCGACGGCCTGTACGAGGCCGGTTCGGCAGGCACGGAGGCCAATGCGTTCATAGTCGCACTCACGCTCTCAACCAGCGCCCCCCTGTGGCGCAGCCCTGCCTATAGGGATGCCGGAGAGTCGCGGCAACAACGCTCGCAAGAGCGTGACCCGTGCAGCTTACAGTCCTGACGCGAGCGTGACATTTCTTCATCACCCGTCGATCGGTGACCACGCTTTTGCGAGAGATTACGGCAACTTATGCTGCGCTGCGGCGTAGCTCGGCCTTGGCGAGCTCGACGGCGGCCCGCAGATCGATCTGGTCGAGAAGGCCGTTCAGGCCTGCGTCGGCATCGATCGGCCGCTCTTCGCGCAACGTCCGCGAGAGCCGGTCCAGCGCCCCCTCGCCCGCTTCACCCTGCAAAAGGGCCAGCTTCAGCTCTTCCAGCCGGTCCAGCAGGCCGCCGCCCCGGCGGATGGCCCGGCGGCGTCGTTCCGTGACGTCCTCAACGCCCTGCAGCGCCATCAGGGCGGAGACGTCGCTCACGCCCGAGACGCCCGCAGCTGAAGCCGCAGGCGTTGCTCCGGCGCTGGCTCCCGTCGAGGGCAAGGAGAAGCCCCCGCTGGCGCGGGCGGGACGGCTGCCTTGCGGCGACGACGGTCCGGACGGGCCTGTGACCTTCATGCGATGCGACTCCAGCACATGCCCGACCATCGTCGGCCTCGCGTCACTGTTTGGTTAACGCCCCGGCAGATTCTGCCGCCGTTACCGACATCTGAACGAGCGCCACCCTTGTTTTCACAAGCATTTTTCACTGGCACGCCTCTGGCATCACAGGAAACGCAACAGTACCTGGACGCCCCGCCCATGCAGAAACTGCTCGCCTCCCTCCTGACAGCCGCCGCGCTGGCAGGATTCGCCGCGCCCGCCTCGGCGCAGTCGCGGATCAAGGACATCGCGGCCATCGAGGGCGTCCGCACCAACCAGCTGGTCGGTTACGGACTGGTGGTCGGGCTGAACGGCACCGGCGATTCCTTGCGCAACTGCCCCTTCACCCGCCAGTCGCTGGAAGGCATGACCGAGCGGCTGGGCGTCAACATCCGCGGCTCGAACGCCAACTCCAAGAACATGGCCGCCATCATGGTCACGGCCGAGCTGCCGCCCTTCGCCACGCCGGGTGCCCGGGTCGACGTCAATGTCGCCAGCATGTGCGACGCCAAGAGCCTGCTGGGCGGCACGCTTCTGGTCACCAGCCTGCAGGGCGCGGACGGTCAGGTCTATGCGGTGGCGCAGGGCTCAATCCAGACCGGCGCCGTCTCGGGCGGCGGCGCCTCGGGCTCCTCGATCACCCGCGGCGTGCCGACGGCCGGCCGTATCGCCTCAGGCGCCACGGTCGAGCGTGAGACCGGCTTCCAGCTGGCCAACATGAACGAGGTGCGGCTGACGCTGCGCAATCCCGATTTCACCACGGCCCAGCGCGTCGCCGCCGCCATCAACCAGACCTACCCCGGCACGGCCCTGGCCGAGAACGGCACCGTCATCGCGCTTCGCGCGCCGGGTCAGATGGGCATGGCCGGCTTCATCAGCATGGTCGAGAACATGCCGGTCCAGGTCGACGCCCCGGCGAAGGTCATCATCGACGAGGTCAATGGCGTCATCGTCATGGGCGAGGCCGTGCGCGTCTCCACCGTCGCCATCGCCCAGGGCAATCTGACCATCTCGGTTCAGGAAAGTCCCCGGGTCAGCCAGCCGGAACCCTTCAGCCGCGGCGGCCAGACCGTCGTGGTCCCGGAGTCCACCGTGGCGGTCGAGGAAGAACTGGGCCGCCAGATGCGCATCGTCGGCGGCGGGACCTCCCTGTCCACCCTCGTCAACGGCCTGAACGCCCTCGGCGTCAGCCCGCGCGACATGATCAGCATCCTGCAGGCCATCAAGGCCGCAGGCGCCCTGCAAGCCGACATCGAGGTGATGTGACCATGAACCCGCTGATCGCCGCCGGCGCCGCCGGCCTGCTCCCGCCCGTCGCCAACGCTGTCGGTGGGGCCGCGGCGCGCGTCGTCACCGACAAGATGCGCGAGACGGCCGAGGCGTTCGAAGCCTCTTACCTCTCGCAGATGCTGAAACCCATGTTCGAGGGCCTGTCGACCGAGGCCCCGTTCGGCGGCGGCGAGGCCGAGGGCACATGGCGCGGCTTCCTCGTCGAGGCCATGGCCAAACAGACCGTCAAAGCCGGCGGCATCGGCCTGGCCGATCAGGTCGTCGCCCAGATGTTGAAGATGCAGGAAGCCGGAGAAGCCGCATGACCGAGTCCGCCACCATCAACGCGAAGGCCCGCGTCCGCCAGCTGACCGATCTCACCGCCCGCCTCACCGAACGTCTCGTCGAGGAATCGAAAGCCTTCGAGGCCCGCCGCCCGCAGGACGCCGCCGCGACCCTGACCGAGACCCAGCAACTGGCCAACGCCTACCGCCGCGAGTCCGCCCAGGTGAAGGCCGACCCGTCGGTGCTCGCCGCCGCGCCGGCCAGCGACCGCATGGCTCTGATCAAGGCCACCGAGGCGTTTGAGGCGGTGCTGTCGCGTCATGCCCGCGCCGTCGAGGCCGCTCGCATTGTGTCCGAAGGGCTGGTCAGGACCATCGTAGCCGAGGTCGCCAGCCAGCGCGGATCGCCATCCGCCTACGGCGCCTCGGGTCAGGCCACCGCCGGCGACGGCCGCGCCGTGGCCTTCAACCGCACGGCTTGAGGACGATCGTCCGCTCGACGCCAATAGCCTCGACGAAGTCTGCGTCGTGGCTGACCACGACCAAGGCGCCGTCATAGGCCCCGAGCGCCGCCTCGACCGCCTCGATCGAGTCCAGATCGAGATGGTTGGTCGGTTCGTCCAGGACCAACAGCTGCGGCGGCCGCGCGCCGCTCATCACGCAGGCCAGGGCCGCGCGCAGACGCTCGCCGCCTGACAGGGTCGCGACGGTCCGCTGCGCCGCCGTGTTGCGGAACAGGAACCGCGCCAGCGCGGCATGGGCGCCGTTCGGCGTCGCCTCCGGGTTCAGCCGCCGATACGCCTCGACCAGCGTCTCCTGCGGCATCAGGATGTCGGCCGCTTGATCCAGCAGGGCCGAGACGACCGGCCGCTCCACGCGGCCCGACGACGGCTGCAGTTTCCCCGCGATCAGCTTCAGCAGGGTCGTCTTGCCCGACCCGTTCGGCCCGGTGACCGCTACCCGCTCGGGCCCCGTCAGCCGCAACGACACCTGCTCCACGATCCGTCGGCCATCCGGCGCGTCCCAGGTCGCCTCGTCGATCACCAGCGCCGTTCGCCCGCCCGTCAAGCCCGTGGGCGGCATGGGAATATCCAGCGCTCGCACCCGCTCGACCCGTTCTCGCGCCTCGGCCAGCGCGGACTCGGCGTCCGCCGCCTTGCGCTCCGCCAGCCGGTTTTCGCGCGCTCCGCTGTTCTCCGCCCGCTCCGCCATGGCGCCGAGCACGATCTTCGGTTCCGACTTCTTCGCCGCAAACGCCCGTCCGGCCCTGTCGCGCCGCGCCTTCTTCTCAAGCGCAACCTGCCCTTCGCGCGCCACCCGGCCTGTCTCACGCTCCGCGACCTCCAGACCGCGCGCCGCCGCCGCCCGTTCGGTCGCCTTGCGCTCAGCGTAGAGGTCGTAGTCCCCGCCATAGATCGCTGCGCCCAGCGACGACAGCTCGACAATCCGGTCCATGGCCCGCAGCAGGCCGCGGTCGTGACTGACCACCACGGCGCCGCCCTTCCAGCGCGCCAGCACCCCGGCGACAATGGCGCGGCCTTCGGCGTCCAGATGATTGGTGGGTTCGTCCAGCACCAGCAGGTCAGGCTGCGCCAGCAGCAAGGCCGCCAACCCCAGCCGCGTCTGCTCCCCGCCGCTCAGCGACGCGGTCGCGCGACGCAGGTCCAAACCGTCGAGGCCGGTCTCATGCAGCGCCGCGGCAACCCGCTCATCCAGCGTCCAGTCAGCCTCGGCGAGGTCGTCTTCCGACCCTTTGCCAGCCAGCACCCGAGCCACGACGGCCAAGGGCTCCGCGACGCCCAGCGCCTCGACTACCGTCTCGTCCGGCGCGGGTTCACGTCTCTGCTCCAGCCAGCCGATACGACCAACGCGCGCCACCGCGCCCTCGGCTGGTTCAGACAGACCCGCGATCAGGCGCAGCAGCGTGGTCTTGCCCGCGCCGTTGCGGCCGACGACGCCCGTGCGCTCGCGACCGAACGTCAGACTTAGATTGTCGAAGAGTGTGGAACCGTCAGGCGTGCGGGCCGCGACGCGATCGAGCGTCGCGAGTGCGGATGCGGACGGGTTTGGGCTTGGGAGCGAGGGCATAGGCGAGCACGAGCAGCATTGGAGCGGAAAGGGCGATACCGATTTCCAGCGCGCTGATCATGTTCGTCGGGCCTCCAGTAAACTCACTCGAAGCAGGGAAGATGAGGTCGATGTCGCCGGGGCGCAAGCCATTTCGGCAATGGCGCCGCTGACGAAGCCGTGTGACGGTGGCCGCGGAGACCGGATCATGCGCCATCGCCCCCTGCTCGCAGCCTTCGCCATGGGCGCCGCCCTGACCGCCTGCGCCCATGCGCCTGAGCCGGTAGCCGGGCCACCGGATTATTCCGCGATCGCCATCCAGCCATCGGTTAAGGCCGGTCTCTATGCCGAATGCATAGCCCAGGCGGCTGAGGCCCGTACGTATGGCCGTGCGCATGATGAAGACACGGAGATGGTTCTTTTCGTCTGCAGCGGCGCGCCCGCCCGCGCCTTCTACGATGGATTGGCGAGCCGCAGCGCCGACGTCGGGTCCGAGACCAGCGTCGGCGGCCTCACTTACCGCTCCACCAATCGCGTTCAGACCAATCTCTTCGGGGTCGACTACTGCCAAACCGATGGCAGGACGTACGCCTGCGTCATCAGTCTGAACGCCGGCGAATTCCTCAGGCCCTGACAGTCTGCTGACAGGAACTGGCAGCAGACTGGCGTTCCCCGCCTGCGGTTCCTATAATGTTCTTGCTGAAAAGCGCGAACCAATCCCCATATAGCGCTGTCGCGCCGGACCCTCCCCGGCCCCACCGCGTTCCCGGACAGGCATGACCGAAAAGCACAACTTCATCCGCGTGCGCGGCGCGCGCGAGCACAATCTCAAGGGCGTCGATCTCGACATCCCGCGCGAGCAGCTGGTGGTCATGACCGGCCTGTCGGGGTCGGGCAAAAGCTCGCTCGCCTTCGACACCATCTACGCCGAGGGCCAGCGCCGCTATGTCGAGAGCCTGAGCGCCTACGCCCGCCAGTTCCTTGAACTGATGGGCAAGCCCGACGTCGACCTGATCGAGGGCCTGTCGCCAGCTATCTCCATCGAGCAGAAGACCACCTCGAAGAACCCGCGCTCGACCGTCGGCACGGTGACCGAGATCCACGACTACATGCGCCTGCTGTGGGCCCGCGTCGGCGTGCCCTATTCGCCCGCCACCGGCCTGCCGATCGAGAGCCAGACCATCTCCATGATGGTCGACAAGCTGACCGCCCTGCCCGACGGCGAGCGGCTGATGCTGCTGGCGCCGGTCGTGCGCGGCCGCAAGGGCGAATACCGCAAGGAAATGGCCGAGTGGCAGCGCGCCGGCTTCCAGCGCCTGAAGATCGACGGCGAGTACTACGCCATCGAGGACGCCCCGACGCTGGACAAGAAGTTCAAGCACGACATCGACATCGTCGTGGACCGGATCGTCACCAAGGAAGGGCTCGAGGGCCGCTACGCCGACAGTCTGCAGACCGCGCTCGGTCTGGCCGACGGCATCGCCGTGGCCGAATGGGCCAATGTCGCCGAGGGCGAGAAGGAGCCGCGCCGACTGACCTTCTCCGAGAAATTCGCCTGCCCGGTCTCGGGCTTCACCATCAGCGAGATCGAGCCGCGGCTGTTCTCGTTCAACAACCCCTTCGGCGCGTGCCCGGCCTGCGACGGCCTGGGCGTCAAGCTGGCCTTCGATGCGGATCTGGTCATCCCCGACCGCGACAAGACCCTGCACAAGGGCGCGGTGGCGCCTTGGTCGCGCGGCCCCTCGCCCCTCTACACCCAGACCCTGCAGTCGCTGAGCCGCCACTACGGCTTCTCGATGGACAAGCCTTGGCGTGAACTGCCGGAAAAAGCCCAGGACGTGATCCTGCGCGGCTCGGGCGGCGACAAGATCAAATTCACCTACGACGACAACGCCCGCAAATACGAGGTCTCCAAGGCCTTCGAGGGCGTGCTGCCGAACCTCGAGCGCCGCTGGCGCGAGACCGATTCCTCATGGGTGCGCGAGGAGCTGGGCCGGTTCCAGTCCGAGACCCCGTGCGAGGTCTGCCACGGCAAACGCCTCAAGCCAGAAGCGCTCGCGGTCAAGGTCGCCGGTACGGATATTGCCGAGGTGTCCTGGCTGTCGATCAAACACGCCCACGAGTGGTTCACCGCCCTGAACGACAAGCTGACCGACAAGCAGATGGAGATCGGCCGCCGCGTCCTGAAGGAAATCACCGACCGGCTGCGCTTCCTCAACAACGTCGGCCTCGACTACCTCAGCCTGTCGCGCGCCTCGGGCACCCTGTCCGGCGGCGAGAGCCAGCGCATCCGTCTGGCGTCGCAGATCGGCTCGGGCCTGACCGGCGTGCTCTACGTCCTCGACGAGCCCTCGATCGGCCTGCACCAGCGCGACAACTCCCGCCTGCTGGAAAGCCTGCGCGGCCTGCGCGACCTCGGCAACTCCGTCCTCGTCGTCGAGCATGACGAGGAGGCGATCCTGACCGCCGACTATGTCATCGACATGGGCCCGGCCGCCGGCATCCATGGCGGCGAGGTCTGCGCCCAGGGCACGCCCGCCGAGGTCATGGCCAATCCCAAGTCGCTGACCGCCAAATACCTGACCGGCGAGCGCGAGATCGAACTGCCGCCCGAGGGCCGCCGTCCCGTTGACCGCAAGAAGATGCTGAAGATCAGCGGCGCGACCGGCAACAATCTGAAAAACGTCACCGGCGAGATTCCCGCCGGCCTGTTCACCTGCGTGACGGGCGTGTCCGGCGGCGGCAAGTCGACCTTCACCATCGAGACCCTCTACAAGGCCGCCGCGCGCCGGCTGCACAACGCCTCGGACGCCCCTGCCCCCTTCGACCGGATCGAGGGGCTGGAGATGTTCGACAAGGTCATCGACATCGACCAGTCGCCCATCGGCCGCACGCCGCGCTCGAACCCCGCCACGTATACCGGCGCCTTTGGGCCGATCCGCGACTGGTACGCCGGCCTGCCGGAGTCCAAGGCGCGGGGCTACGGCCCCGGCCGGTTCTCGTTCAACGTCAAGGGCGGCCGCTGCGAGGCCTGCCAGGGCGATGGCCTGATCAAGATCGAGATGCATTTCCTGCCGGACGTCTACGTCACCTGCGACGTCTGCAAGGGCAAGCGCTACAATCGCGAGACGCTGGAAATCGTCTTCAAGGGCAAGAGCATATCCGACGTTCTGGATATGACGGTTGAAGAGGCGGCCAGCTTCTTCAAGGCCGTGCCTTCCATTCGCGACAAGATGCTGACGCTGAACCGCGTCGGCCTCGGCTACGTCAAGGTCGGTCAGTCCGCCACGACCCTCTCGGGCGGCGAGGCCCAGCGCGTCAAGCTGTCGAAGGAGCTGTCCAAACGCGCCACCGGCAAGACCCTGTACATCCTCGACGAACCGACCACGGGCCTGCATTTCGAGGACACAAGGAAGCTGCTCGAGGTGCTTCAGGAACTGGTCGAGAACGGCAACACCATCGTGGTGATCGAGCACAATCTCGACGTCATCAAGGTGGCCGACTGGCTGCTCGACTTCGGCCCCGAGGGCGGCGATGGCGGCGGCGAGATCGTCGCGGTCGGCACTCCCGAACAGGTCGCCGCCAATCCGAAGAGCTGGACCGGCAAATACCTCAAGGAGGTCCTCGACCGCCATGAGGATCGCCGCAAGGCGCGGGTCGCCGCCCTGTCCGAAGACAAGCCGGCCCGGGCGAAGAAGCGGGCCTAGGCGGCCGGCGTCGCCTTGCCCGTGATGTCGCGCCAAGCGGCGGCGAAGGGTGCATACATGACGCCGACCGTCAGGGCGTAGACGATCGCCTCGACCACGGCCTGACCGATCACCCAGGGATTGGTCACATCCAGGGCTGCGCGGACGGCCTCGGGGTCCTGACCGGCGCCGAAGGACCAGCTTTCCAGCCCCGAGATGATCGCCAGCGGCATCGTGACGATGGACGAAAGCAGCTGGATCAGCAGCATCATCACGATCGCCAGGACGGCCATGCCCAGCAGGGGCCAGAACCGCCCCTTGGTCACTGCGAACGAGTCGAAGAAGGCGAACCGCTTCTCGGCCACGGTGATCGGCACGGCGAGACTGAGGCGGACGGCCAGCCAGATGAAGCCGCAGACGATGGCGAGGAAGCCGACGATCGCCGCGATGGCCGCCACCCCGTCGCCGCCCCCGGCCTTGGCCGCCGCGATTAGGAGGCCCCAGGCCATGAAGGCGACAAAGGCGGCGAGGCCCATGACCAGCCCGAGGACAAACGTCACCACCAGCACCCGCACCTCGTCCATGCCGAGGCGTAGATAACCGAAACGATCGCGCGACGGCGTCAGCACGCCGCGCGCCACGGCCGCGCCGAGCATGGCCCCCACAACCATGCTGACCGGCAGCAGCCAGGCCACCTGCGCCATGATCGCGCCGAACTCCGACATCAGCGCCATGACCTGATCGAGACCGGGTTGATCGACCGACTCCATCGCCTCCGCCCGGGCGGACCAAGCCTCCAGCGGCCCGATCACGGTCGACAGCGAGAACAGGGCCGTCAGCGTCAGGACGGCGTAGAGCAGCGTCCAGGCGAGCAGCGCCAGCGGATTGCGCCGGACGAGGCGGAAGCCTTCAAAGGCTGCGTCGGTGGCTGAAAACGCCATGGAGGTCTCCTGTCTCTGACCGATGCTGGCTTAGGCGACCGGCGTCGGCTCGTCCACGTTCGACAGCGGTCCGCTGTCCGCCAGTTGCCGGCACGCCGAAGCGTAGGGGACGACGTGCAGGGTCAACAGCAGACCGTAGATCATCGCCACTACGAGAGCCCCGACCGCAAACCACGGCCAGTTGGCTGCAAACATGGCGGTCAGGCCCTCGAACGGGTTCGCCGCCATGTTGTCCGAATGAAGCGACGCCCGGTCGATGCCGCCCGAAATCCCGGCGCTAACGACGATGGCGATGCCGATGCCGTACACGACGAACTGAACGACCATGAGCAGAAGCAGGAGCAAGAGCATCATGCCGAACAGCGGGAGCGTCTGATCCCGCCCCAGCCGCCAGCCCTCGGCGAATGCGAAGGTGCGATACAGAACGCTGGCCGGCATGATCAGGCTGACCCGGGCCAGTGCGATCAGGACCGCCACAAAGCCGGTGACGATGAGGCCGATGATGACCAGCCAGTTCATCGGCGAGCCTGCGCCCCACACCGCGAAGCCGATCGCGCCTCCGATGAGCACCATGACGATCATGGCCGCGTACAGGCCCACGATCAGCGCCAGTCCGACGACCGCGATCCTCAACTCGTCCATGCCGAGACGCAGCGAGAAGAAGCTGCTCTCCCGCGGCCGCAGGACGGCGCGCATGATCGCCGTATAGACGACCACCATCAGCAGCAGCTGGACGATGTTGAACAGCCAGGACACCGCTTGGAACTGCATCATCTCCGCGAAAGCGGCGTCATGGGCGCCGCCATCGGCGCGCTGGAGTTCCATGGCCGCCACCATGTCGCCCATCATCGGCAACATGAACCCGAAGGCGGCCGCTGACGGCACGACCAGTATCAGACCCCAGACAAATACCGCCAACGGCCGCCGGCCGATAAGGCCGAACGCATCATTGACCGCTGTCCCGATTGAAAATCGCGCCATATCGTCCCCCATCCCGCGCGCAGCCTAGCCCACGACGGCCTGCCCCGCTAGAAGCCGCGCATGACGGAAACCCTGAAGCCCATCCACGTCGTCGGCGGCGGACTCGCCGGCTCGGAAGCCGCCTGGCAGATCGCCAATGCGGGCGTTCCCGTGGTCCTGCACGAGATGCGCGGCGTCCCCGGCGTCAAGACCGACGCCCACCAGACCGACGGCCTGGCCGAGCTGGTCTGCTCCAACTCGTTCCGCTCCGACGACTGGCAGCACAACGCCGTCGGCCTGCTGCACGCCGAGATGCGAGCGCTCGATTCGATCATCATGGCCTGCGGCGACGCCCATCAGGTGCCGGCGGGCGGCGCCTTGGCTGTCGACCGGGACGGCTTCTCGCAGGCCGTGACGGCGAAGCTGGAAGCCCACCCCCTCATCACCATCGTGCGCGAGGAGATCGCCGGCCTGCCGCCGGAAGACTGGGACAACGTCATCGTCGCCACCGGCCCCCTGACCTCCCCCGCCCTCGCCGCCGCCATCCTCGAGACGACCGGCGAGGAGAGCCTCAGCTTCTTCGACGCCATCGCCCCGATCGTCCACGCCGACAGCATCGACTTCGACATCGCCTGGCGCCAGTCGCGCTACGACAAGGAAGGCCCGGGCGGCGACGCGGCCGCCTACGTCAACTGTCCCATGAACAAAGAACAGTACGAAGCCTTCATCGACGCCCTGCTGGACGGCCCCAAGGCGGAGTTCAAGGACTGGGAGAACGTCCCCTATTTCGACGGCTGCCTGCCCATCGAGGTCATGGCCGAGCGCGGCCGCGAGACCCTGCGCCACGGCCCGATGAAGCCCGTCGGCCTGACCAATCCGCGCGACCCGCAGGTCAAGTCCTACGCCATCGTCCAGCTGCGTCAGGACAATGCGCTGGGCACCCTGTTCAACATGGTGGGCTTCCAGACCAAGCTGAAGCATGGCGCCCAGGCCGAGGTCTTCCGCATGATTCCCGGCCTGCAGGACGCCCAGTTCGCCCGCCTCGGCGGCCTGCACCGCAACACCTTCCTGAACAGCCCGAAGCTGCTGGACCGCCAGCTGCGCCTGAAGGCCATGCCGCGCCTGCGCTTCGCCGGTCAGGTCACAGGCGTCGAAGGCTATGTCGAGAGCGCCGCCATGGGCCTGCTCACCGGCCGCCTCGCCGCCGCCGAACGCCTTGCTCAGGCAGGCCGGGGCCGTCCGCTGGAGGCCCCGCCCGTCCACACCGCCATGGGCGCCCTGGTCGAACACATTACCGGCGGCCACCTCGACGGCCCCGGCGGCATCTCCAAATTCCAGCCGATGAACGTCAACTACGGCCTGCTGCCGCCGCTTGAGGCGCCCAAGGTCGATGAGGCCGGCGTCAAGATTCCGATGAAGGAGCGCGGCCGGGCGAAGAAGCGGCTGATGAGCATCCGCGCCCTCGATGCTCTGAAGGCATGGCGGGACGCGGGATGACCCAGGAGCCCGAACTCGAACGGCTGACCGCGCGCCGCGTCACCCTGATCCACCGCCTCGACATGATCGCGAAGGGCGCGAAGCTGACCTATGACGACGGCACGCCCGTCGACATGGCGTCCGAGGAGGCCAGGCTCAAGGACGAGGTCGCCCGGCTCGACCGGAAGATCGCCTTGCTGGGTCCGTCAGCGGGTCAGGCCTGATTGCCGAGGTCGAGAGAGCGTCGCATGTCTTCACCGACCCGCCCTCTCGAGTTTGCCCGCCGGGCCATCCGCCGCCGCATAACCGACCTGTTCAACGACGCCTCGAAGGGCGAGCGTCCTATCCTGCGCCGCGCCGACGCCATGTTCGCGACCGACTCCGTCGCATGGCGCGTCAACGGCGACATCGTCACCATGATGATCGGCGGCGTCTCGGGTCTGCTGTTGCAAATGCTGCATCCGGCGGTGCTGGCCGGCGTCTGGGACCATTCAAACTTCCGTTCCGACATGCACGGACGGCTGAGGCGCACGGCCAAATTCATCGCCGTCACCACCTATGACCACGCCGAACACGGCCTCGCCGCCATCGACCGGGTGCGCGGCATCCACGACCGGCTCGGCGGCGTCCTGCCCGACGGAACGCCCTACCGCGCCGGCGACCCCGCCCTGCTGGCATGGGTCCATGTCACCGAGGCGATCAGCTTCCTCAACGCCTGGATCCGCTATGCCGAGCCCGACATGTCCGCCGCCGATCAGGACCGCTATTTCGGGGAGATGGCCATCGTCGCCGACCGATTGGGGGCCGACCCGGTTCCGCGCGACCGCGCTTCGGCCGAGGCCCTGATCCGATTGATGCACCCCGCCCTGCGCGCCGATGCCCGCACCCGCGAGGTCGCGCAGCTGGTGCTCAACCAGTCCGTCGGCGCGGCCATGACCGACGCGGCCTCGGCCGTGATCATGCAGGCGGGCGTCGATCTGCTGCCGGACTGGGCGCGTCGGATGCACGGGCTGAAGACGCCGCCGGCCCCTCTGGTTCGCGCCAAAGCCCAGGCCCTCGCCCGCACCCTGGGCTGGGCCTATCAGGGCTCGCCGAACCACGAGGTCTGGCCCCCGGACGTAAAGGTCTGGCCTCGCGACTGAGACCGGACGCGATCTGGTGTATGCTGCGCGCCATGCCGTTCAGCGCGATCCCGATGTCGTCGTCCGCACCGAAGGCCGCCCCCGCGCCGACGGATCTGCAGGCCGTCGTCCGGGTCGACCGCCCTCTCGTCTGCGCCATCAATCACGACAAGGACCGCGAGAGGGACGGCCGCACCACGGTCGTGGTCATGCAGCCCTTCGCCTATGAGCACAGCCCGACCAGGCGCACCATCTGGGTGCCCGCCTCCTATGTCACCGACTTCGCCTCGATCCCGCAGGTCGGCCGCTGGCTGATTCCGCCGTTCGGACGCCACGCCATCGCCGCCGTTGTCCATGACTGGCTCTATTCGGTGGGTGAACCCGGCAAGCGCGGCGAGGCCGACGACATCTTCCGCGAGGCCCTGACCGAGCTGGGCGTCGACATGGCCCGGCGCAACATCATGCACGGGGCGGTAACCGCCTTCGGGGCCGGCGGCTACGCCCGCGCCGAAGCGACCTGGCCGACCCAGTTCATGGACTGGCGCACGGGCAAACCCCTGTCCCCTCCGGCGCCGCGCTCGGCCTTCTTCGGCCAAGGCGACCCGGCGGTCATCGAACGGGTGAAGTCACAGCCGCCCGCGAACTGCGGCCCACAGCAGCCGTAGCCGCCTTCCGGCCGGCCCGGCTTCCGGCCGGCGCGCGAGGGTTGCCGGCAGGACCGCAGGATACGCCCCGACCGGCAGCGCCCTCGCCGCCCGGGCCGCCTCCGGCAGAGCCGCGCGCGCCTCGTCGAACCGGCCCGTCTGCACAAGGCCCCAGACCCGGCCGGCCGGGATCGCGTGGTCCGGATTGTCGGCGCCCAGCATCCGCGCCGCCACCTGCATGGGCCGGGCGTAGAAGGCGTCCAGATCGTGCGGCTCGCCATGGACCCGGCCGATGTGGGCTTCGATCAGGGCGTTGAACGGCGCGCCGTCCAGCCCGTGACGAGCGACGATATCCGTCAGCGCCTCCAGCACTGGATGCCCCTTGCGCGGAACGCCCGCGAAAACCCCGTCCATCTGCTCGCGCCACCAGACGTAGCGCATCTCGGCCAGCAGCGGCTGGGTGACGCGCGTCGGAATGGCCAACAGCTCGGCCTCGAAGGCGTACAGCGCGATCAGGTCCGCGCGCAGCCGTTCGTCGGCCACGAAGCGGCTGGACAGCCACCGGTCGGGATCGGCGGCGCGGACCTGTTCGTCGAGGGTGGCGGGCTGGTACACTTTTTACCGTTCACCCCGGCGAATGCCGGGGCCCAGATGCAAGGTCTCGGTGGCCGATACCGCGCACGAATGCCCGATGCCAGCCTTCCGGAATTCACGCTCGTGATCTGGGTCCGGCATTCGCCGGGATGCACGGGATCAGCCAAACAGGGTCTGGTACATCGCCATCGACGTCAGCATCGGCAGCGACAGCAGCAGGTTGGTCCGGCTGGCCAGCATGGCGACCCGGGCGGCCTTGGCCTTCACGTCGTCCGCGGCCGGGACGATGCCCAAGGCGCGCTTCTGGTTCGGCCAGATGATGCCCCAGACATTGAGGAACATGATGATGGCCAGCCAGACGCCGATGCCCATCAGGGTGAAGCCCTTCTGGTCCTCGGTCAGGCCCTGCGCCAGGCCGAAGGTCAGCACCTCGGCGGCGTAGGCGTGGCCGCGGGTGAACATGACGGCCAGACCGGCCAGCACCGTCACCAGCGCCGACCAGCGGAACCAGAACAGGGCCTCGGGCGCGATATGCTTGCCGATCGCCGGCTTCAGCTCGGCCGGGATGCTGGGCATGACGCGGATCTGGACGAAGTTGAAATAGTACAGCAGCCCAATCCACAGGATGCCGGCGGCGACGTGGACCCACCGGAACACCGCCTGCCAGAAGCTCTGGTCGAAGCCGCCGGGCGCGATGCGGCCGAACGACAGGATCATCACCCCCGCCAGCACGAGGCTCAGCAGGATGGTGGTGCGGAAATTCGACAGCAGCTTGCCCATGGTCAGCCCCTCCCAGAGCTTCGATTCGGTGAAGCGGCACCATAGCTCTCCCTCCCCTTCATGGGGAGGGTGGTCGCGCAGCGACCGGGTGGGGAATGTCTAACACACCCCACCCCGTCGACGCTTCGCGCCGACATCCCTCCCCATACAGGGGGGAGAATCGAACCTACGGCCGCGAGGCCATCCCCAGCTTGACCGGCTTCAGGTCTTCCTTGTCCCGGTTCCCGCGCTTGACGCCCCACAGCAGGATGATTGGCGCGCCGACATAGATCGACGAATAGGTGCCGACGATGATCCCGAACATCAGGGCGATCGAGAAGCCGAACAGGGCCTCGCCGCCGAAGAAGGCCAGGGCCGCCAGCACCATCACGGCGGTGATGCCGGTGATGACGGTCCGCGACAGGGTTTCGTTCAGCGACAGGTCGATCACCTCGCGCAGTGGCATGGTCTTGTATTTGCGCAGGTTCTCGCGAAGGCGGTCGAACACCACCACGGTGTCGTTCATCGAATAGCCGATAACCGTCAGGATGGCGGCGACCATGGTCAGGCTGAACTCCAGCTTGAACAGCACGATCAGCCCGAAGGTCAGGATCACGTCGTGCAGCAGGCCGGCGATCGCGCCGAAGCCGAACTGCGGTTCGAACCGGAACCAGATGTAGGCGAACATCAGCAGGATCGCGACGCCCAGCGCCATCAGGCCCGACTGGAACAGCTCGCCCGAGACCTTGGAGCCGACGACGCTGACGCCCGAATAGGTCACCTCGCCGACGGCGCCGGTGATGGCGCTCTCGACCTGGTTGACGACGGCGGTCTGGTCGCGGCCTTCCGGCACCTGGAAGCGCAGGATGGCGGTCGAGCCGTCGTCGATATTGGTGTCGCGCCGGGCGATGCCCTGCACCTGCACGTCGCCCAGATCCAGCCCGTTGGCTGCGCTGCGGACGCGTTCAAGCTCGATCACCTGCCCGGCCGGTTTGGAAACCTCCATCGAGGCGCCGCCCCGGAAGTCGATGCCCATGTTCAGGCCGGGGTAGAAGCAGGCGACGATCGAGGCGACGCACAGCACGACCGACAGAACGGCGGCGTAGCGGGCGTATTTGACGAACTGGAAATTCGTCTTCTGCGGCAGCAGTCGGATAAGGGGCCATCCACGCATCGCCATCACTCCGCGATCGGCAGTTTTTTGGGTTTGGCCACCTTCAGCCAGTAGGCCAGCAGCACCTGGGCGACCAGCACGGACGACAGCACCGAGGTGAACACCCCGATCGACAGCGTCCAGGCGAAGCCCCGCACAGGCCCCGCGCCGAAGATGAACATGATCGCCGCCGCCACCAGTGTGGTCACGTTGGCGTCGATGATCGTGCCCATGGCCTTGTTGAAGCCGGCGTCCATGGAAGCGATCACGCTTCGCCCGGCCCGCGCCTCGTCGCGCATCCGCTCATAGATGAGCACATTGGCGTCCACCGCGACCGCAAAGGTCAGGATCAGACCCGCGATGCCCGGCAGCGTCAGCGTCGCCTGGGTGAAGCTCATCGCCGCGATGATCAGCAGGCCGTTCAGGACCAGGCCGATCACCGAGATGCCGCCAAAAAGGAAGCCGTAGGCCAGGATCATGAACACCACGATGATGCCGAAACCGATCGCCGTGGACAGGCCCCCGGCCGAGACCGCGTCCTCGCCCAGTTCGGCGCTGACGGTCCGGCGTTCCTCGACCTTGAGCGGGGCCGGCAGGGCGCCGCCGTTCAGCAGGTTCACCATCTCGGCGGCCTGCTGGATCGTGTAGCTGCCCTCGATGATGCCGGAGCCGCCGGTGATGGCGCTGCGGATGTTCGGGGCCGAAATCACCTTGCCGTCCAGGATGATGGCGAAGGGCTTGCCGATGTTGGCGGCCGTGGCCTCGCCGAAGCGGCGCGCGCCGGCGCCGTCGAAGCGGAAGCCGATGGCGGTCTGGTTGTTCTGGTCGGCCGTCACCTCGGCCTTGGTCAGGTTCTCGCCCGACACCAGCACGCGGCGCTTGACGAGGAAGAAGGCCTGGCCGGTCTCCGGCGCTCCGGGGATCAGTTCCGAGTCCGGCGGCACGGCGCCGGCCATGGCTTCCTCGACCGAATTCTCGACGTCGACCATCTGGAAGGTCAGCAGCGCCGTCTGGCCGATAACGCGTTCCAGCTGGGCCGGATCGCTCTCGCCCGGGGCCTGGACCACGATCCGGTCGGCGCCCTGACGGGTGATGGAGGGTTCGCGGGTGCCCAGGCTGTCGATCCGGCGGCGCACCACCTCGATCGACTGGGTAACGGCGTCCGAACCCATGGAGTTCAGGGCCGCCTCGGTGAAGGCGTAGCGGATGCGGTCGCTGCCCAGACGCTGGACCGAACGGTCGGCCACGCCGGTCGAGCCGGGGCTGACGAGGGCGCGCATCGACTGCAGCGCCAGATCCATCTGTGTCGGATCGGCCAGGGCGACGATGACGCCGCCCTCTTCGCGTCCGATGCTGTTCACCCCGACCCTGGCCTCTGCCAGAACCGTGCGGGCGTCCTCGCCCAGGTTGGTCAGGCGCTTTTCGCGCATGGCCGGAACGTCGACTTCCAGCAGCAGATACGATCCGCCCTGAAGGTCCAGCCCCAGGTTCAGCCCGCTCTTCGGCAGCCAGCCCGGCAGGGCCTCGCGCTGGGCGGGGCTCAGCAGGTTCGGATAGCTGAACAGCAGCCCGAACAGCAGCGAGATGACAAGAAGGATGACCTTCCAGCGCGACAGATGGATCATGCGGGCGTCCCCGACCTTTTCAGAACGGCGTCAGGACTTGGCGATGGTCTTGGTGTCGTTCGCGGCGATCGCCGTGCGGTCGCGCACCTGGGTGATCATCTGCTTGACCACCGCGACGTTCACGCCCTGGGCGATCTCGACCATGGCCTGGTCGTTCTCGACGCGGGTGACCTTGCCGATCATGCCGTTGGACAGCACGACCGTGTCGCCCCGCTTGAGGCCGGCGACCAGCGCCTGATGGGCCTTCATCTGCTTCTGCTGCGGACGGATCAGCATGAAGTAGAACAGGATGATCACGGGGACGAAGAAGATCAGGGTGCCGAACGGCCCCGCCAGTAGTTCCTGCACGATGGTCTCCGCGAACGTCCCGGGCCGCCCGACGCGGCCCTTGAAAATGAGGCGCGGAAACTAGGGTGCGCCGTCATACTTTGCAACGCGACGTGTGTTCGCGGCGCCGCTTTGCGTTATCGCGGCAACACGGTCAGCGGATCGACGGCGTTCGGCTGGTCGCCGCGCATGCGCCAGGTCTCGAAATGCACCGACGGCCGGCCGTCTCCGGCGGTCATGCCGACCGTGCCGATCTGCTGTCCGGCGCGGACCTCGTCCCCGTCGCGCACGAGGGTCGAGCCTAGGTGGCCATAGACCGAACGCCATCCGTCGCGGTGGACCACCAGCACGGTCAGCCCCTGCCCCGCCAGATCGTCGCCGACATAGCCGACCCGTCCGGCGGCGGCGGCGCGCACCTCGGCTCCCGCGGCCGCGCCGATGTTGATGCCGTTGTTGCGCTCGCCCACGCCCACCGGCCCGAAGCGCCGCAGGATGTCGCCGCGCACCGGCCAGTCCAGAGTGACCGTGTTAGTCGCCGGCGGGGATGCCGGAGCGGGAGCGACGGCCTCAACCGTCGGCGCGGGCGCCGGATCATACCGCGAGGCTGGCAGGGCGGCATTGCCCGACGGCGGAGGCGGCGGAGGCGGGGGCGGCGTCCCCGCCTCGGGCACATAGACTCCGCTCGGCGACGGACCCGTCGCATAGGGATCGCCTCCGATGTCCACGGCCGTGGCCGGCAGGATCAGCCGCTGTCCCGGCGCGATCGTGGCGCGGGGGCCGAGGGCGTTCAGGTCGATCAGGTTCTGCACCGGCGTCTGGAAGCGCCGCCCGATGCCTGAGATCGTGTCGCCCGGCTGGATCTCATAGACGGCTCCCGCCTCGACGGCCCGGGAGCCCGAAGCCGGCGGCGGCGGCGTGCTGAAGCCTTCCGAAGCCGGGCCGGCCGCCGGCGCGGCGCTTTCGGAATAGGTGCGCGGCGCCGTGTTAAGCGGCGCGGACAGGGCGCCGCCTTCGATGGTCTCGACCGGCGCGGCCCGAGGCGGCGGAACCTCGTCAGCGGGATTGGTCGCCCCGCGCACGCCCTCGCCGCTCGGCGCCGGAACGGTCGACAGCGGAGGAATGGTTGAGGCCGGTGCGCGCGCCGGAGCGGGCGCCGAACCGGCGGCATGGATCGAATAGCGCGGCTCGGCCGGATAGCTGGCGCAGGCGGCCAGCGTCATCATCCCGCCCAGCACCGCGAAAACCCTGATCCCGAATCGAATTGTCATGCCGTCTCCCGCCCCGTGGTCGTACCGCCGGTGTGCCTCGCCCGTCGCCCCAAGCCAACCCGTCAAACGGCGCGAAAGTTGGGCGCGAAGGTTAACGGGGCGCCGCTGGACACGTTTGCCGCACGTCGACGAAGACCCGTCGGTTCAGCGGCTCAGCGACGCCATCCGCGGTCGGTCGGGCCAGTTGCGTTTCGCCATAGGCCCGGATTTCCGTGTCATCCCAGCGAACCCCCTGCCGCACCAGCTCCAGCGCGACGTTCTCGGCTCGCTGAAGGCTCAAGGCCATGCTCGTACGAGCGTCGGCCTCGGTGTCGGAGTGGCCCCCGATACAGTATCGGATCTCGCCCGGCCGGTAGCCGGCGACGATGAACCTCAGGCTTTCGCGCGCAGGTGGCGTCACCTCTGCACTGCCCTGCTCGAAATACGGCCCGTAGTAATGCCACAGAGCCATGTACGGCGGCGTCCGGTCTGCCCCGTCGCGCCCCGCGACCTCGGCCGCGACGCAATCCTCCGGCACGGGTTGGCCTGTCTCGACGGTTTCGATCCGACCGTAGAACACATCGTTGTTGGCGAGTTCCAACCGCGCCTCGACCAGTCGCTCGGCGACCACCCCTTGAGCCTTCCCTCCGGTGAACAGCCGGATGTGTGCGTGTGCTCGCGTTCCGCCCTGTTCGGCGGCCAGTGACCGCAGCGCCCGGTAGCCGTCGGGCGACAGCCGCGCCGTCCCGGGGTCAAAGCAGACCGGCGTCACGTCCGCCTTCGCCGCGCCCGCAAAAGCGAGGCAGGATGCGATCAGAAGGGCTGCGATTTTCCAGACCATCCCACGACACTGCTCCCGCAACCCTCGCGTGTCACCCCTCCTTGGCCGTCCCCTCAACCAGCGGCACGAACCGAACCTCGCTGAGGCTCTCGCGGCGGAAGGACCCGTCGGGCTGGCCGACATAGCGGTGCAGCATCTGCACCGAGCTGCGCCCCACAGGGCAGACCAGAATCCCGCCCGGCTTCAGCTGGTGCAGCAGCTCGGTCGGCTCTCCGGGCGCCGCGGCTGTCACCATGATCCGGTCGAACGGCGACTGTTCCGGCCACCCCAGCCCACCATCTCCGTGCCGGGTGATGACATTGTCGATCTTCAGTTCCTTCAGCCGGTTCTCGGCCTCGGTCAGCAGGCTGCGGTAGCGCTCGATGGAATAGACATAGCGCGCCAGCCGGCTCAGCACGGCGGCCTGGTAGCCGCTGCCCGTGCCGATCTCCAGCACCCGGTGGCGCGGCTGCACGTCCAGCGCCTGGGTCATCAGGCCGACGATATAGGGTTGGCTGATCGTCTGGGCGCAGTCGATCGGCAGGGCCTGATCCTCCCACGCCTGATCGAGGAATTTCTCATGGACGAAGACGGCGCGGTCGATCGACTCCATCGCCGCCAGCACCTTGGGGTCAGTCACCCCCTGCTGCCGCAGCCCCAGGATCAGACGCCCGGCCCTGTCGTCGTTCAGCTTCATCCGCCGACCATACCCCTCGGCGGCGCCCCGCCCAGCACGCCCTTCAGGTCATGGATGCTGGGCGCGTGGGTCAGGTCGATATGCAGCGGCGTGACCGAGATCTTTCCCTCGTCCATCGCCCGCAGGTCCGTGCCTGCGGCATGGTCCTGTTTCGAACCGCGGAAGCTCATCCAGTAGTAATCCCGGCCCCTCAGGTCGGTTCGCTTGACCGCATGCATCTCGCCGATGTCGCGGAAGCCCTGACGCGTCACCTCGACCTCCTTCACCTCTTTCGGCGCGCGGGCGGGGAAGTTCAGGTTCATCACCACCCCGTCCTGCCACGGCTGGGCCAGCAGGCGGCTGATGATGGCGGGGGCATAGGCCTCGGCCGTCTCCCAGTGCGCCGTCACCTCGTCGTGGAACCGCTCCAGGCTCTGGCTCAGCGCGATCGAGCGGATGCCGAAGGCCATGCCCTGCAGCGCCCCGGCCACCGTGCCCGAATACGAACAGTCCTCGCCGACGTTATGCCCCCGGTTCACGCCGGACAGCACGAGATCCGGCCGCTCGGGCATCAGGTCGTTGACGGCCAGCACGACACAGTCGGTCGGCGTCCCGGTCACTGCGAACCGCTTCTCGCCCATACGATTGACCCGCAACGGCTCGGTCAGGGTGATCCCCCGCCCCTTGCCTGACTGCTCGACAGCGGGCGCGCACACCCAGATGTCGTCGGACAGGGTCCGCGCGATCCGCTCAAGACATTCCAGCCCCTCGGCCTCGATGCCATCGTCATTGGTCAGAAGAATGCGCATGCCGCCCGCGCTTTTGCGGTGCGTCGGGCCGTCGCGCAACGTCTTACGTCAGCTAGCGGGCCGGATATCGTCCGCGAGGATCACGAAGGCTCCGCCGCAGTCGTTGCGGATATCGGATCGCTCATGCTCGATCCGCCCGTTCACCGCCTGGCTCCAGGCCGCGGTCCGGCCCGTGATCCGCACCTTCTGACCGCGCAGATCGCCCATGGCCTGCTCCATCTCGCCGCGCGACGCCGCGCCCGAGACGCAGGGCCGCGAGAATGGCTGCAGCACCTGATCCTCGTCGCCGTACAGCTGGAACTCGCCATTCGAGAACCGGACCCAGCCGGTGAAGGACGTGTCGCCGACGGCGTAGCTGTAGGTGTTCGACGACGGTCCGGTGGAGGCGCAGGCGGACAGGGTCAGCACGACGGCGGCCATGCCAAGGATCGTTCGCATCATCTCTACTCCGCTCATCCCGGCGAAAGCCGGGACCCGGTTCTTTGGGTGACCCGGCTCCCGAGAACCGATCAGCCGGCTGTCCCACTCACCAATGCATCACGAAGGCACTGGGTCCCGACTTTCGCCGGGATGAGCGGATTAATTCCGGGATCAGCCGACGTGTGTCACCCCGCCCATATAGGGCAGCAGAGCCGACGGCACTGCGATCCGTCCATCGCCGTCCTGATAATTTTCCATGACAGCGACCAGCGTCCGGCCCACGGCCAGCCCCGAGCCGTTCAGGGTGTGAACGAACTCGGTCTTCTTCTCGCCGTCGCGCTTGAACCGCGCGTCCATCCGCCGGGCCTGGAAGTCCCCGCAGTTCGAGCAGCTCGAGATCTCGCGATACATTCCCTGCGACGGGAGCCAGACCTCCAGATCGAAGGTCTTCCTCGCCGAAAAGCCCATGTCGCCCTTGCACAGCAGCATGCGGCGGTAGGGCAGCTCCAGCTTCTCCAGCACCACCTCGGCGCAGCGCACCATCCGCTCGTGCTCCGCCTCGGAGTCCTCGGGCCGGGTGATCGAGACCATCTCCACCTTGTGGAACTGGTGTTGCCGGATCAGCCCGCGCGTATCCCGCCCCGCCGACCCCGCCTCGGCCCGGAAACAGGGTGTCAGGGCGGTGAAGCGGATGGGGGTCGCGAGCTCGCTCTCGGGCAGGATCTGCTCGCGGACGAGATTGGTCAGGGAGACTTCGGCGGTGGGGATGAGGAAATGCCGGTTCTTAAAATCCCCCCGAGAATCCGCCTCTTGCAGAAGTGCTCGATCGCTTTGCCAAGACTGTTGCCCCAGCTCTTCAATCGCTCCGTCCCTTGCGGCGGTCAGTGCGGCTTCATCACCGACGGCCGCTTGAAGGTCCTCCATGATCGCCAGCAGTTTGGGTCTTTGGACATCTGCCGAGGCTTTGGCCAGTGCTTCAATAAGTTGCCGCCGCGCTTCACGATCGAGCGTAATCGCCGAGAACAGGTCTTCCTCGAACTTCGGCAGCTGCCCCGTCCCGAACATCGCCTCGTCGCGCACCAGATACGGCGGATTGACCTCCAGATAGCCGTGCTCCGCCGTCTGCACGTCCAGCATGAACTGGCCGATGGCGCGTTCCAGCCGCGCCAGCCCGCCCTTCAGCACCGCGAAGCGCGAGCCCGACATCTTCGCCGCCGCCTCGAAGTCCAGCAGGCCCATGCCCTCGCCCAGATCGGCGTGATCCTTGGCGGGCCCACCTTCACGGGGCTGGCCCCAATGCTGGCCGACCAGCACGTTTCCGGTCTCGTCATCGCCGTCCGGCACGTCTTCTGCCGCCAGATTCTTCTGCGCCGCCAGCAGGTCGCGAAGCTCGCCGCCCGCCCGCGTCGCCTCCTCGCCCGCCGCCGCGATCTCGCCCTTCAGGCTCTCGACCTCGGCCTTCAGCCGCTCGGCCTCGGCCATCTCCTTCTTCGCCATGGCGGCGCCGATCAGCTTCGAGCTCTCGTTGCGCCTCGCCAGCGCCGTCTGCTCGGCCGTCTGCGCCGTGCGCAGGGCCGTATCCAGCGCCAGAATCCGCTCGACCAGCCCCGCCGCGTCCTCGACGCCGCGCGACGACCAGCCGCTCACGAAGGCGGCGGGATTGTCTCGAATGGCGCGGATGTCGTGCATGGTCGGTCTCTCGGGAAGGAAGCGATGCTCTAGCCCCCACCGCGGATTCCGCCAACCCGCTGGTTCGCCAGAAAACTCCGTGCATCCCCGCGAAGGCGGGGACCCAGGTTTGAGCGGCCGCAAAGCAGGTTGGGCTAGCCCATGCCCATTCCGACACCGGCGGTCAGGCTAAAGCCTGGGTCCCCGCCTTCGCGGGGATGCCCGGATAGGGGCAGGATCAGCGCGCCACCCGATCGAGCAGATCATCCCATCCCGGGTTCATCTCTTCGATCAGCCTCAGCTTCCAGAGGCGGTTCCATTTCTTGATCTGGCGTTCACGCTTGAAGGCAGCTCCGCGGGTCTCGTGGCATTCGTACCAGACGAGCCGGGCCACGCCGTGTTTAGCCGCAAAGCTGTCGGGCCGGATCTTTTCCCGGTGCTGACATACTCGCGCGATCAGGTCGTCAGTCGAGCCGGTGTACAGCGTTCCGTTTCTCTGGCTTGCAACGATGTAGGTGTAGAAGGCCAAGAGCAGCGCCGAGGCTAAAACCTGGGTCCCCGCCTTCGCGGGGATGCACGGAATAAGTGCACGGCATCTGCGCGCTGTCTAACGAAAACATGTGGAGTGACGCCATTCGGAAATGAGGACTCTCACCCCTCCCCGATGGAGACTCTCGAGACATTTTTCCGCCCTTCTCGCCCCTCGATCCTGCGTCTGGACACCGGCCCGACTGCATGCGTCCGCTTCTGACGCATGGCCGTGTACAATGGATCGAACCCCCACGGGGACAGGTCTTTGACAGCGCCAAACCTCGCCCGGAGCCGCCTCAGGCCCCGGTGCCCGCAGTCCCGGCAACTCGGTTTTCGTCGTGACGATTTTTCTCGTGGCGACCGGGACTCCCGCCCCTAGATCAGCCCGCTCAGCGGCGAGCTCGCGCTCGCATACATCCGCCGCGGCATCCGCCCCGCCAGATACCCCTGCCGCCCGGCGATCACGGCATGCTTCATCGCTGACGCCATCAGGATCGGATCGGTCGCCCCGGCGATCGCCGTGTTCATCAGCACCGCCTCGCAGCCCAGCTCCATGGCCAGCACGGCGTCCGACGGCGTGCCCACCCCCGCGTCGACCAGCACCGGCACCTTCGCCTGCTCAACGATCAGTCGGATGTTGACCCGGTTCTGGATCCCCAGCCCCGAGCCGATCGGCGCCGCCGCCGGCATGATGGCCGCGGCCCCTGCCTCTTCCAGCCGCCGGCACATCACCACGTCGTCGGTGCAATAGACCATGACCTGGAAGCCGTCCTTGATCAGCAGGTCCAGCGCCCGCAGCGTCTCGATCATGTCGGGATACAGGTGCGCCGTGTCCGACAGCACCTCCAGCTTGACCAGATCCCAGCCGCCCGCCTCGCGCGCCAGCCGCAGCGTCCGCACCGCGTCCTCGGCGGTGAAACAGCCGGCGGTGTTGGGCAGGAAGGTGAACCGGTCCGGCTTCACATAGTCGACCAGCATCGGCTGGTTCGGATCCGTCAGGTTCACCCGCCGGACCGCCACCGTCACGATCTCGGCCCCCGCCGCCTCGGCGGCGTCGGCGTTCTCCTGATAGGTCTTGTACTTGCCGGTGCCGACGATCAGCCGGCTGTTGAAGGTCCGGCCGGCGACGGTCCAGGTGTCTGCGGATGCGGTGGGTGAAGTCATGGGGCGGGGTTTAGCCCGTCCGCCGCCCAAGTCGAAGTCCCCGGTGGAGACTTATTGACCCGCCGCCTGCCGCCCGTCCCGCGCCGCGACCAGAGCCGAGACGTTGATGTCCGAGCCGACCACGCAGGTATCGGCGCTCAGCGGGCAGATGCCCAGCGTCCGCTCGATCTCGCGCAGCCGCACCACCTCGGGGTTGGACCGGATCGATTCGGCCAGCAGTCGGTTGGCCTCGGCCTGACCCCGGGCCTGGGCGATCCGCGCCTCGGCGTTGGCCCGCTCCAGATTGACCCGCTCCAGGGCGGCGCGGGTGTTCTGCTCGGCCGTCGTGCGCGACTGGATCGCCGCCAGCACCGTCTCCGGGTAACGGATCGAGCCGACCCACTCCATGCGGATGATCTCCAGCCCCTGCGGCGTCCATTCACGCTGCAGGGCCTGCATGGCCCGCTGCAGCACGATCTGGCGTCCCGGGCCGATCAACTGGCCGGGGCAGTCGGCCGCATCGGGCGTGCCGGGCGCGGCCGCGACAGCGCCGGGCGCGATGGGCTGGACGTTGGGCGTCGCCGACTGCTGGGCGTTGCAGGCCACGGGCAGCTTCTCGGTCTCCCGCGCGATGGCGGCGCGCACCGAGGTCCGCAGCGGCCCGTCGATGAAGGCGTCGAACTCCTGCCGCCAGGTCGCATACAGATCGGCCGCCTTGTCCTCGCGAATGCGGAAGGTCAAGGCCACGTCGGCCGTCATGGGCAGACCCAGCACGTCGGAGAAGGTGATCTCCTCGTTCTCGCGCCCGTCACTGTTGGCCTCGCGGGTATAGCTGTAGGTCCGCTGCAGCGTCTGGTAGGTGCGAATCTTCTCGCCAATGCCTTCCCAGTGGAAGCCTGGCCCCAGTTCGCTGCGCTGGACGCCGGGGTTCGGACCGAATTTGGTGGTCTTGATCCCCATATAGCCGCTCTCGACCGTGACGCTGCACGAGGTCACCGCGACCGTCGAAATGACGATCAGCAGGCCGATCAGCAGGACCAGGCTGAGCGTCCGCCCCACCGATCCCCCGCCACCGCCGCTCGGCAGTTTGATGCCCGACAATCCCGACCCGAAATGCGACATGCCCTAAGCCCTCAACCCTTCAACGATTTGACGGCCCAGACCCACAGCCGCCACGCGGCCCAGACCAGCACCAGAATGCCCGCGATTCCCAGCGCCGAGGCGGTGATCAGGCTGCCCGCGAAATGGGCCTCCAGCACCGCCGGCACCGCGTACCGGATCAGGAATATGAAGGCGATCACCAGCCCGGCGATGCCTGCGGCGACGCCCAGAGCGGTCTTGATCTCTCTGTCCATGGTTCCCCCTCCGGTTCCATCAGAGCGCACGGAGAGGTTTCGCGCAAAGGCTTTCGTCAGCCGCCCCCGACGAACTGGACCAGTTCGATCCGGTCCCCCTCAGCCAGCGCCGTCGTCGCATGCAGCGACCGGGGCACGATCTCCAGATTGCGCTCGACCGCGACCTTGCGAACGTCCAGCCCCAGTTCCTCGACCAACGTCAGGATGGTGGTCGCCGCGACCTCGCGGAGTTCTCCGTTGACCTGAACGCGCATGCCGTTACGTCACTCTCCTGAGCGCCCCGGTTTGATAACCGCCACGCCTCAGCTAAAAGGCCGGTCCGATTCCGGTCGGACCCGCAGTTCCACGAGCTCATGCCCGAACCAACCGTCCTCTACGTCCTGAACGGCCCGAACCTCAACCTGCTTGGGGTCCGCGAGCCGGATATCTATGGACACGAGACCTTGGCCGACGTGCAGGCGCTGTGCGAGCGGGCGGCTGGCGACGCGAGCATGGTCTTCCGCCAGACCAATCACGAGGGCGAGCTGGTCGACCTGGTCCAGGAGGCCCGCGAAAAGGCCTCGGCCCTGATTATCAACGCCGCCGGCTACACCCACACCTCCGTGGCCCTGCTGGACGCCCTGAAGACGCTGACGATCCCGATCGTCGAGGTCCATCTCTCCAATCCGGCGGCGCGTGAACGCTTCCGCCATCGCTCCTATGTCTCGCCCGTCGCGGCGGGCGTGGTTTCGGGCTTCGGCTCATTCAGCTACGAACTGGCCGTCAAGGCTGCGCTCAAGCTGGTGCAGGAACGCGCCGGCCATGCCGACCGTTCGGTTCAAGACGACAAGAAGAGGCTCTAACACCCATGGCCGATCCCAAGACCCCCGCGCCCAAGCTCAAGAACGAGGCCGAGATCGACACCACGCTGGTGCGGCAACTGGCCGACATCCTGAACGACACCTCCCTGACGGAGATCGAGGTCGAGCGCGGCGAGCTGCGCATCCGCGTCGCCCGGGAAGTCTCGGCTGCCCCGGTCATGCAGTACGCCGCCGCTCCGGCTCCCGCAGCCCATACGCCCGCTCCGACCGCCGCGGCTCCGGCCTCGATGCCCTCCGACCCCGCCACCATCGTCGCGAAGTCCGGCGAAGAGGTGAAGTCGCCCATGGTCGGCACGGCCTATCTGCAGGCCTCCCCCGAGGCCCCGCCGTTCTGCCAGCCGGGCGACAAGGTCAAGAAGGGCCAGACCCTGCTGATCGTCGAGGCCATGAAGACGATGAACCCGATCCAGTCCCCGCGCGACGGCGTCGTGAAGGAAGTCATGGTCGGCGACGCCCAGCCGGTCGAGTTCGGCGAGCCCCTCGTCCTGCTCGAGGCGTAAGCCCATGTTCACGAAGGTCCTGATCGCCAACCGCGGCGAAATCGCCCTGCGGATCCACCGCGCCTGCAAGGAGATGGGCATCTCCACCGTCGCCGTGCACTCCGAAGCCGACCGCGGCGCCATGTGGGTGCGGCTGGCTGATGAAAGCGTCTGCATCGGCCCGGCCCCGGCGGCCAAATCCTATCTGAACATCCCCTCGATCATCGCGGCGGCCGAGATCACCGGCGCCCAGGCGATCCACCCCGGCTATGGCTTCCTGTCCGAGAACGCCCGCTTCGCCGAGATCGTCGAAGCCCACGGCATGACGTTCATCGGGCCCAAGCCCGAGCACATCCGCATCATGGGCGACAAGATCACCGCCAAACAGACGGTGCTGGACGCGGGCATTCCCTGCGTGCCCGGCTCTGCGGGCGAGGTCGAGACCGTCGAGGCTGCGGTCGAGGCCTCCAAGGCCATCGGCTTCCCCCTGATCGTCAAGGCCGCCGCCGGCGGCGGCGGGCGCGGCATGAAGGTGGCCCTGACCGCCGACGATCTGGTCGAGGCCGTCCAGACCGCCCAGTCCGAGGCCGCCGCGGCTTTCGGCAACGGCGCCGTCTATATGGAGCGCTATCTCCAGAAGCCGCGCCACATCGAGTTGCAGGTCATCGCCGACAGCCACGGCAATGTCGTGCACTTGGGCGAACGCGACTGCTCGCTGCAACGCCGGCACCAGAAGGTGCTGGAAGAAGCCCCCTCGCCCGCCCTGTCGGCAACCGAACGCGTCGCCATCGGCGAGACTGTCAACAAGGCCATCGCTTCCATCGGCTACCTCGGCGTCGGCACGATCGAATTCCTCTGGGAAGACGGCGAGTTCTTCTTCATCGAGATGAACACCCGGCTGCAAGTCGAGCATCCGGTTACGGAAATGATCACTGGCGTCGATCTGGTGCGCGAGCAGATTCGCATCGCCGCCGGCCTGCCTCTGTCGTTCACCCAGGCCGATGTGACCTTCACCGGCCACTCCATCGAGTGCCGGATCAACGCCGAGAACGCCGAGACCTTCACACCGTCGCCCGGCACCATCACCGACTTCCACGCCCCCGGCGGCCTGGGCGTGCGGCTGGATAGCGCCATCTTCGCCGGCTATTCGATCCCGCCCTATTACGACAGCCTGATCGGCAAGCTGATCGTCCACGGCCGCGACCGCGAGGAGTGTATCGCCCGCCTCAAGCGCAGCCTGAACGAGATGGTCGTCGGCGGCATCGACACCACCATTCCCCTGTTCCAGAAGCTGCTGCAGGAGCCCGACATCCTGTCCGGCGACTACGACATCCACTGGCTGGAGAACTGGGCCAAACGCCAGAAGGGTGACGCCTGACGGCGTGATGGACGAGCCGGGCTTTAGCGCCAGCAGCCCTTTCGGCGGTTTCGGCCCTGACGAACTGCTGCAGTGCTACGCCACGGGCGTCTTCCCCATGGGCGAGGGCCGCGACGACCCGCGCATCTTCCTCGTCGAGCCCGAGCAGCGGGGCGTCATCCCGCTGGACCGGTTTCACATTCCAACCCGGCTGAAACGCACCGTCAGGTCCGACCCCTTCGAGATCCGTGTCGACACGGCCTTCGACGCCATGCTCGACGCGTGCGCCGCGCCGGCCCCGGGGCGCGAGGACAGTTGGATCAACGGCCCGATCCGCCGCCTCTACATCGAGCTGAACGCCCGCGGCCGGGCCCACTCCATCGAATGCTGGCGCGACGAGCGGCTGGTGGGCGGGCTTTACGGCGTGACCCTCGGCGGAGCCTTCTTCGGCGAGAGCATGTTCAGCCGCGAGCGGGACGCGTCAAAGGTGGCGCTGGTCCATCTGGTCGCCCGTCTGAGGCGCGGCGGCTGGCGTCTGCTCGACGCCCAGTTCCTGACCGGGCATCTGAGCCAATTTGGAGCCGTGGAAACCCCGCAGGGTTTCTATCTTGCCATGTTGAAGGCCGCGCGGGCCGTACAGCCCGATACGCGGTCGCTGTTCAAGTCGATGACGGGCGCGGAGGCGGTCTTCTACGCCTTGCAGCCCACGACCCAGGCGTCATAGACCGGGTGCTGCAGGCCGCTGATCGCGGGAGCCGAGGCGAACATCCATCCGCGGAAGATCTGGCGCGGCTCGCTGACCTGAATCACCCCGCGCGGCTGCAGCGAGACTTCCAGATAGGCCACGGAATCGGACACCTGCTCGTCGGCGGCTGACACCTCGCAGGCGCGGGCGGTGAAGATCAGGGTCTTTTGGAACCGCACCGGGCGGCCGCCCACCTCGACCTCGAACCGCATGGATTCGGCGGTGATCTTGTCTATAGCCTCGACGATGGCGACCCGGCGGCGCTGGCGGCGGGCCGGTTCGGCCGGCGTTTCCACGCGCTTCACCTCAGGCGTCCCGGCCTTTTCTTCCTCGGGCGCATCCTCATCGATCGGCTCTTCGGCGACGACGATAGCCGGAGCCGGAGGCGTCACCGCGACCGGCGAGGCCGGAGCCGGCGTGCCTTCGGGAGCTGGCTCGACCGGCGCGGGCGGCGTCGGCTGTGCGTTGAGCGCGGCGGTCGGGTCCTGAACAGGCACTGCGTCTTGGGGCAGGTCATTCAGGGCCGAAGCGACGACCGCGCCTGACGCCGTGAGCGCCAACACGGCCACCCCGGCCAGAATGAAGCCGCGAACCGTCATTCCGGGCGCCAGGCTTCGTAGTCGCCGGTCGCGGCCGGACGCTTGCCTTCGGCCGCGAGCGAACCCTGCGGACGCCAGGCCATCGGCGTGCCGGTCAGGTTGGGAAGATGATCCTCTTCCCACTTGCGGCGCGGCAGGGGGTGCTCGGTCGGCAGCTCGTCAAAGGTGTAGTGAAGCCAGCCGTGCCAGTCCGGCGGCACCTTGGAGGCGTCGGCATAGCCGTTGTAGGTCACCCAGCGGCGGCGACGGCCGTCATAGCTGCTCTTGTCGCGCGACAGGTAGTAGCGGTTGCCGAACTCATCGGTCCCCACGTGCTCGCCGCGCTTGGCGATCGTGAAGAAGGTGCCGATGGTGGCGCCGCTGGTCCAGCCGAAGATTCTGCCTAGCACGTCGGGAAATCCACTCACGATCCGTCGGTCGGCGGGGGCCGGCGACGCAGGAGCAAGCATAGAAACCGGCGAGGCTTCCGTCCAGCGTCGCGACGCCATCGCAAACCTCAACATCCTGGGGGTAACCCCTCGTTGACACGCCAGATTTATTGCGGATGAGCCGCGAAGGCCTTTAGGCTGGCCCACAGGCCACGCCGAGACCGCCGCATGCGCTTTCCTTTCGCTTCACACGCCGCGGCCCTGCCGCGTCCCGTACGCCAGATCGAGCGGTGCGGACGGGTCGTCTCCGTACGCGCCCCCGAGGGCTGGACCGATGCGCAGATCGAAGCCTGGCTCGACTGGGCCGACATCGAGGGCTTCACCGTCGGCGACGAGGATCCGCTGGCCGAAGCCATGGCCGGCTGGGCGGCGGAGCTGGCGAGCGGCGACGCGGTCGAACTGACGGCGACCCTCCTGCTCGGGCTGGTTTCCCCGGCCCGTTCGGGGCGAGTCACCCCCGACATCCTGAACCTCTCCGATCCCGGCGCGGGTGACAAACTTGCCGCCGAGGGCGCGCGCCGGCGAGCCGGGCGCCGCTCGGCGGGGGCGGTCGAAGCGTTGGCGACGGCCCTCTCCAACGTCTCGGATGCAGTGAGCCGGTGCGAGGGCCCGCGTGCGGACTGCGCCGACCCGGCGTCCAATCCTGCTCTGGCGAGAGCCGCCCTCGCCGCACGACGCAGCGGAGCATCGGACGCGGACATCGTCCGAGCCATCGCGGGCGAGCAGTTCAGTTCTGTGCCCCTCCCCCTCTCGCCACCGCCCGTGATTGTCGCCTTGGCGGACCGCGCGATGATCGCCTCGGGCGCTCCGGACGCCCTGCTGGCGGCCGAAGCGGCGCTGGAAGGCGATCTGCTGCTGACGTTCGAGCCCGACGACGCCGAAAGCGCCGCCGGCACAGCCCGTTCGCCGGCCATCCTGCTGTCCTTGACGGCCCTGCGCACCATCAGCGGCTCGGCCATCGAACCGGCGCTGGGCGACCTCGTCCGGCTGTGGTCACGCGCCCTGACTGCGCGGGATGCGTCATCGATCTCGATCGGCCTCGGCGGGCTCGGCGATCTGATTTTGAAAGAGGGACCTGACGACGCCGCATTACGGGCAGCCCAACTGGCGGGAACGGTCACCGCCGCTTGCGAAACCGCCCCGTCCCTGTTCGTCGACGACGTGGAGGCGTCCCTCCGTCTCGGCCTCAGTCCGCTCTCGGCTGTGGAGGTCTGGCAGACCGGAGACGGCGAGATTGTAGGTCGGCTGCGTCCCGCCTTGGCCGCGGCGATCCGCAGGGCTGGTGGCGAGATCGATTCGGCGGAGCGGCATCTGTTCGGCCGGCGCACGCTGGTCGACGCGCCCGGTCTGGATCACGTGGCGCTGAGAGCAAGGGGCTTCACCGACATCGAACTTGAGGCGGTGGAAATCGCCCTGGCGCAGGTCGATGACCTGGCCGACGCCTTCAGATCGCCGGTGCTCGACGCGGGCTTCGTGCGCGATGTGCTGGGCATCGAGGTCGTCGACGGAAACCTGCTGAGCCAGCTGGGCTTCTCCGACGAGGCGGTCCGTCAGGCGCAGGCGTGGGCCCTCGGAGAACCCGATCTGGCCGGATGGACCGAAGCCCCTGAAGCCTTGAAACCGATCCTCGCCGATCCCGCCGGTTTCGACGCCAGCCTGCGCGCGATCGTCGAACAGGTCAGCGCGGCGCCGGACCCCGCGCCGACGCTCATGGAATGGCGCACGACCGCCATTCAGGCAGCGCGCCTGCTGGGCGACGCGGCCCGCGAAGGGCGGCGCGCGGTCCGCCTGCAGCGAATGGCGCCTCCCGCCGGCCCGCTGCTGAGCCTGACCGACCCGGACGAGACGATCCGTCAGCGTCGCTGGGAGCCGGAAACCCGCGCCGTGGAACGGGTGGTCGAGAAGGTGGTCGAACGCGACCGCACCCGGCGCAAACTGCCGGATCGCCGCAAGGGCTATATCCAGAAGGCCGCCGTGGGCGGGCACAAGGTCTATATCCACACCGGCGAATATGAGGACGGCGAACTCGGCGAGATCTTCATCGACATGCACAAGGAAGGCGCCGCCTTCCGCAGTCTGATGAACAATTTCGCCATCGCCATCTCGATCGGCCTGCAATACGGCGTGCCGCTGGACGAGTTCGTGGACGCCTTCGTCTTCACCCGGTTCGAGCCGGCGGGCCGCGTCACCGGCAACGATTCGATCCGCTCGGCGACCTCGATCCTCGACTACATCTTCCGCGAGCTCGGGGTGTCCTATCTGGACCGCAGCGAACTGGCCAATGCGGACGCGGAGACCCTGAACGCTGACGGCCTCGGGACCGGCAAGGCCGAGGACGGCGAGCCTGAGACCGTGCCGGCAGCCCGTTTCATCTCCAAGGGATTCGCGCGCGGGGCAGCGCCCGACAATCTGGTGGTCCTGCCCTTCGGCCAGTCGCGCGGGGCGCCGGCGCCCGTCGCGGGGGCCACGGAAGCGGTCGCCTGCCCCTCCTGCGGGGATTTCACCCTGCAGCAGCGGGGCGCGGGCTGGACGTGCGATACCTGCGGCGCGGCGCCGTCCATGCAGGGTTGATCAAGGATTGTGCGCCATGATGGCCTGCGTCTTGCATATCCGAAGGCGAGACCGGAGCCCGTCATGAAAGCCACCCTGACCGTTACCCTGACCGCCATCCTGATGGCCGCCGCCCTGCCCGCCGCGGCGCAGAACGCGGGCCAGATCGCTCGGGTACGCGGCGGGGCGAGCTGCTCCGGCTGCAACCTGTTCCAGGGCGATTTCGGCGGACTGGAGGCGCGAGGCCTCAATCTGGCGGGCGCGCGTTTGCGGCAGGCCGACCTGAGCCTGGCGGTCATGAACCGGACCCGCTTCGCCAACGCTGACCTGCGTGACGTCGAAGCGTACGGCGCTGTCTTCTCGGGCTCCAGCTTCTCGGGCGCGAACCTCTCCAACAGCAGCTTCGTCGGCGCCCATCTGGACGGCGCGTCCTTCTCGGGTGCGACCCTGACCGGGGCCAATTTCTCGGGCGCTTCGTTGCGTGGAGCCACGGGCCTGACCCAGGCCCGTTTGAACCAGGCTTGCGGCGATGAATCCACGCTGCTGCCGGCCGGCCTGACGATCCGTAACTGCCAAGCTGACTGATTGCAGCCCTGCACCTTACCGCGATTTAAGTAGGGTTCATCGGGGTTTGGCCTCATGACAGAGGGGTGAAAAAGCTCGCTGTTTCCATGACCCGTCGCCTTTCCACCGCCAGCCTTGCGCTGGGCGCGGCCGTCGCGGTTCTCGCGAGCGCCGGATCGGCGAGCGCCGAAATTACACTTCAGTTCGGTTTTCAGGACCGCGATGTGGCGCGGATGGTGTCCCTGGGCGGTTCCTGCAACCGGTGTGAACTGTCGGGGCGCGACCTGACCGGCGCGGCCTTCACCGGCGCCGTTTTCGTCAACGCCACCCTGGTGGGCGCAAACCTTCGCGGCGCCGAACTGCAGGGCTCGAACTTCACGGGCAGCGACTTCAGCCGGGCCGACCTGACCGGCGCCGAGATGATCGGCGCCAACTTCACGGGCGCCAACTTCACCAATGCGCAGATGTCCGGCGCCGAGGTTTCGGGCGCGACCCTGGTGCGGGTTCGCATGGCCGGGACGGATCTGAGCGGAGCCGAACTGAACGGCGCCAATATGAACGGCGCGATCCTGACCGGCGCGGACCTCTCGTCGACCGAGATGAACGCCACGACCCTGGCGAACGTGAGCGCCCGGTCCGCGGACATGCGCAGCGCCGAGATCGCCATGTCGAACCTGACGAACGGCGACTTCCGCAACGTCTCGTTCCGCGACGCCACGCTGAACGGCGCCCGGCTGACCGGCGGAAACTTTGCCGGCGCCGATTTCCGCGATGCGGAAATGCACCGCACCGACATTCGCGGGGCCGACCTGTCGGGCGCGCGCGGCCTGACGCAGGAACAGGTCCAGCGGGCCTGTGGCGACGCCAACACCCGCCTGCCCGGCGACCTCACCCCGCGAGTCTGCCGCGGCATCACCGGCGTTCGCGTCATGCCGCACCCGCGCGCCGTGCCGGTCCCGCCCGCGCCGCCGGTTCCTCCCCGGGCGCGCAATATCGCCAGCGCCGGCCACTGACGAAAAAGGCCGCCGTCCCCGAAGACGGCGGCCTTTTTCTTGTTCGCCCTGAACCACTGCTCAGGTCTTGAGCGGCAGGGCCGCCCGGATATGCAGTTCCTTGTACTGACGCTCGGCCGCGTCCGAAGGCGCGCTCATCAGCAGGTCCTGGCCCTGCTGGTTCAGCGGGAAGGCGATGACCTCGCGGATGGCGACCTGATTGGCCAGCAGCATGACGATGCGGTCGATGCCGGGGGCCAGGCCGCCGTGCGGGGGCGCGCCGAAGCGGAAGGCGTTCAGCATGCCGCCGAACTGGTCCTCGACGACCGAGGCGTCATAGCCGGCGATCTCGAAGGCCTTGAGCATGATCTCGGCCTTGTGGTTCCGGATCGCGCCCGAGCACAGCTCGTAGCCGTTGCAGACGATGTCGTACTGGTAGGCGCGGATGGTCAGCGGGTCCTGAGTCTCCAGCGCCTCAAGCCCGCCCTGCGGCATGGAGAACGGGTTGTGGCTGAAGTCGACCTTCTTCTCTTCCTCAGACCATTCGAACATGGGGAAGTCGACGATCCAGCAGAATTTGAACTGGTCCTCGTCGATCAGCTTCAGCTCGGTCGCCACGCGGGTGCGGGCCAGACCGGCGAATTTGGCGAAGACCGAAGGCAGGCCGGCGGCGAAGAAGGCGGCGTCGCCCTTGCCGAGGCCAAGAGCAGACATCAGAGCCTCGGTCGGCTCCTGGCCGAGGTTCTTGGCGATGGGTCCGCCCCAGGCCTGCTGGTCATCGGACCAGAAGATGTAGCCGAGGCCGGGCTGGCCCTCGCCCTGCGCCCAGGAGTTCATGCGGTCGCAGAAGGCGCGGCTGCCGCCAGTCGGGGCCGGGATCGCCCAGACGGCGTTCTTTTCGTCGGCGCCGAGGATCTTGTTGAACAGGCCGAAACCGCCGTCGCGGAAGTGATCCGACACGTCCTGCATCCTGATCGGGTTGCGGGTGTCCGGCTTGTCGGTGCCGTACCACTTCATCGACTGCTCGTACGTCAGGCGTTCGAAGCCCTTGTGCTCGAGAGTCTGGCCGAAGTCGTTGGTGAAGGTCTGGGCGCCGTCGATCGGAGAGACCGGCTTGCCCTCGGCGAACTCCTCGAACACCCCGTGCATGACGGGCTCGATGGCGGCGAAGACGTCTTCCTGGGTGACGAAACTCATCTCGACGTCGAGCTGATAGAATTCCAGCGAGCGGTCGGCGCGCAGGTCCTCGTCGCGGAAGCAGGGGGCGATCTGGAAATAGCGGTCGAAGCCCGAGACCATCAGCAGCTGTTTGAACTGCTGCGGGGCCTGCGGGAGGGCGTAGAATTTGCCCGGGTGCAGGCGCGACGGGACGAGGAAGTCGCGCGCGCCTTCCGGCGACGAGGCCGTCAGGATGGGCGTCTGGTACTCGAGGAAGCCCTGGCCGACCATGCGCTGTCGGATCGAGGAGATGACCTTCGAGCGCAGTACGATGTTCTTGTGCAGGGTCTCGCGGCGCAGGTCGAGATAGCGGTGTTTGAGGCGGATTTCCTCGGGGTACTCGGGCTCGCCGAAGACGGGCAGCGGCAGTTCGGCGGCTTCCGAAAGGACCTCGACGCCGGTGACGCGCAGCTCGATCTCGCCGGTCGGCAGGTTGGCGTTCACGACCGAGGCCTCGCGGGCCACGACCTCGCCGTCGACGCGGATGACGCTCTCGGCGCGCAGGCGTTCGACGGCCTCGAAACCCGGGGTTTCGGGGTGGAGCACCAGCTGGGTCAGGCCGTAGTGGTCGCGCAGGTCGATGAACAGCAGGCCGCCGTGGTCGCGCTTGCGGTGAACCCAGCCGGACAGGCGGACATTCGAGCCCGCATCGGTCAAACGGAGGGCGCCGCAGGTGTGGGAGCGGTAGGCGTGCATGGTCGGTACGTCTTGGAATACGGGCCGGGGAGGCCTCAAATCGGGAGGCCGGAAGGGCGCATTATCGCCTCCGAAAGTCAAGGTTTGCGGGCTCCCGGCGCCCGTCTGCGACGTGCCGGCAGCAAAAATTGTCAAAACCGCCACTCTCGAGACATCCACCCCTCCCCTTTCTTTACACCAGCAGGGAAGCACAGCCGTGCGTCAGAAACGGTCGGACGGCGCGAGAGGCCGCTGTGGCGGCGCTTTATGGTTGATGACGGTCAGCATGGAGCCATAGCGATGGCCGTGGCCAGCCCGAGAGCGTCGATCCGCTCCGGCGGCGAAGGGGGCGAGAGTCCTCTTTTCCAGTCCCCGAAAGGGCGGACCGGACGGCATCGGAGTCCCCATTCGGCGTCCACAGGCGCGTTGCCTTGTCCAAGGCCCCGGGGAGGAACCTGAGCCGCGGTCTGCTATAGCTGTCCCATTATGATCGCCCGCCCCCCTCCTCCCGGCCAGATGCGACTGCCGCTGCAAAGCGACCTGCCTGACGGCGCGGCGGGGTTCGTCGTGTCCGACTGCAATCGCGCGGCGGTGGAGGCGCTTGAGGACTGGCCGAACCTGATCGGCGGGGCGATGGCCATCTGCGGGCCTCCCGGATGCGGCAAGAGCCGGCTGGCGCAGATCTGGGCTGAACGCGTCGGGGCGGTTGCGCTGCACGGGGCCGAGGCGGCGCTGGTCGATCCGCTGGAGATCGAGGGTCGTCCGGTGATGCTGGACCGGGCCAGGGACGTTGACGACGAAACCCTGTTCCACCTCATCAATCTGGCCCAGGCGCCGGGCGGAGCCCTGCTGATGGTGGCGCGGTCGGCGCCGTCCAGCTGGGAGGTCGCCCTGCCCGATCTGCGGTCGCGGCTGGATGCGGTCATCAGCGTGTCGATGGAAGCGCCCGACGACGCCGTGCTGGCGGCCATGCTGAATGCCCGGTTCGCCGAACGGGGCATCCGGCCGCAGAAGGACGTCGTGCCCTATCTGCTGCGCCGCATCGACCGGTCGGCGGCGGCGGCGGAGGCGGTCGTCGAGACGCTGGACGCCCTGCACAAGCCGGTGACGCGGGCGCTGGCGCGGGAGGCGCTGGGGGGCGTGGACGAGAGCGGGGAGCTGTTCGAGTAGCCAGCTACCAGAAACGCCACCACGGACGCCGGGACTCCTGCCACTCGCCACCACCATCGGGCCGGGAAAGCTCAACTCCCCCAACGCTCATGGCCGTGGCGGGCCGCGCAATAAACTCTACAAGAGACGGCTGAAACCAAGCCGTTTCCGCCGAGCCGGCAAAGCCCACGTTCAGCGCCATGTCGTCTTCCGGCGCCCCGACGACATCCACCGAGGTCACGCTGACCGTCGTAACGCCGTAAAGGACTCCCTCAATGTCCGCATAACCGGCGGCAACCGTCTCAGGTGTGGAGCGGATGCGCACGACATCGAACATCTCAATATCCGCCACAGCCTACAGCCCCAGCTTCGCCTTCAGGATGTCATTCACCGCGGCCGGGTTGGCCTTTCCGCCGGTGGCCTTCATGACCTGACCGACGAACCAGCCGAGCGACTGGGGCTTCTCGGCCACGCCGGCGGCCTTGTCGGGGTTGGCGGCGATGATCTCGTCGATGGCCTTCTCGATCGCGCCGGTGTCGGTGACCTGTTTGAGGCCGTGCTTCTCGACGACCTCGGTGGGCGAGCCTTCGCCGTTCCAGACGTGGTCGAAGACCTCCTTGGCGATCTTCGACGAGATGGTGCCGTTCTCGATCAGCTCGACCAGCTGGGCCACATGGGCGGCCGTGAGGGTGTTTTCCGAGAAGTCCTTGCCCTCGGCGGCCAGACGGGCGGAGACCTCGTTGGTCACCCAGTTGGACACCAGTTTGGCGTCACGGCCCTTGGCGGCGGCTTCAAAGAAGTCGGCCTTGGCCTGTTCCGAGATCAGGACCACCGCGTCGTATTGCGACAGGCCGTAGTCGGCCATCAGCCGGCGGCGCTTCTCGTCCGGCAGCTCGGGCAGGTTGGCCTTGATGTCGTCGATCCAGGCCTGTTCCAGCTCGAGCGGCAGCAGGTCGGGGTCCGGGAAATACCGGTAATCCATCGCCTCTTCCTTGGAGCGCATCGAGCGGGTTTCACCGGCCGTCGGATCGTAGAGGCGCGTTTCCTGATCGATCTTGCCGCCGTCCTCGAGGATCTCGATCTGGCGGCGAGCCTCGTAGTTGATGGCCTGGCTGATGAAGCGGAACGAGTTGACGTTCTTGATCTCGCAGCGCGTGCCCAGATGGCTGAAGTCGCCCGTCGCCTTGTATTTGGCGTACTGGCCCTCGCGGCACACCGAGACGTTGACGTCGGCGCGCAGGTTGCCCTTCTCCATGTCGCCGTCGCAGGTGCCCAGATACATCAGGATGGTTCTGATCTTCTTGACGTAAGCCACGGCTTCTTCAGGAGAGCGGATGTCCGGACGCGACACGATCTCCATCAGGGCGGTGCCCGCGCGGTTCAGGTCGACATAGCTCTCGCTCGGCGACAGGTCGTGGATCAGCTTGCCCGCGTCCTGCTCCAGATGCAGGCGTTCGATGCCGACGTTGAAGAAGGAGCCGTCCTCGGCCTCCACCTCGACGACGCCCTCGCCGACGATGGGGAAGTAGAGCTGGCTGATCTGATAGCCGGTGGGCAGGTCGGGGTAGAAATAGTTCTTCCGGTCGAACTGGCTGCGCCGGTTGATCTGCGCCTTGAGGCCGAGGCCGGTTTTCACGGCCTGTTCGACGCAGTGGCGGTTCAGGGTCGGCAGCATGCCGGGGAAGCCGGCGTCGACCAGCGACACCTGCTCGTTCGGCCCCGCCCCGAAGCCGACGGCCGCGCCCGAGAACAGTTTGGCGTTCGACGCCACCTGGGCGTGGATCTCCAGCCCCATGACGATTTCCCACGGGCCGGTGCGGCCCTGGATGAGTTTGGATGTGTCGGTCATGCTCACCACCACTTCTCGGGCTTCGCGACAAACCCCGCCGCGTCTTCCAGTGCGCTGGCGACCTGGAAGACCGTCGCCTCGTCCAGCGCCTTGCCGATGACCTGAAGGCCCAGCGGCAGGCCGCCGCTGTCGACGCCCGCCGGCACCGAGATGCCCGGCAGGCCGGCGAGGTTGGCGGTCACGGTGAAGATGTCGTTCAGATACATCTGCAACGGATCGATCTGCTTGTCGCCCAGGGCGAAGGCGGCCGACGGAGTGGACGGCGTCAGGATGGCGTCAACCTTGTCCCAGACGGCGTCGAAATCCATGGCAATGCGGCGGCGGACCTTGAGCGCCCGGACGTAGTAGGCGTCATAGAATCCGGCCGACAGGACATAGGCGCCGATGGTCAGGCGACGCTGGACCTCCTTGCCAAAGCCTTCGGCGCGGCTGGTCTCGTAGAGATCGGTCAGACTGGTCGTTCCCTCGGCGCGATGGCCGAAGCGCATGCCGTCGTAGCGGGCCAGGTTGGACGAGGCCTCGGCCGGGGCGATGATGTAATAGGCCGGCAGGGCGTATTTGGTGTGCGGCAGGCTGATCTCGACGATCTCGGCGCCGCCGGCCTTGAGCCATTCGACGCCCTGGTCCCACAGCTTCTGGATCTCGGCGGGCATGCCGTCGACGACGTATTCCCTGGGGACGCCGATACGCAGGCCCTTGACCCCCTTGTTAAGGGATCGGGTCCAGTCGGGGGTTTCGACGTCGAGGCTGGTCGAGTCCTTCGGGTCGAAGGAGCACATGGCGCGCAGCAGGATCGCCGAGTCCTCGACCGTTTTCGTGATCGGCCCGGCCTGATCCAGCGAACTGGCGAAGGCGACCATGCCGAAGCGGCTGGCGCGGCCGTAGGTCGGCTTGACCCCGACCGTGCCGGTGAAGGCGGCGGGCTGCCGGATCGAGCCGCCGGTGTCGGAGGCGGTGGCGGCGAGACACAGGTCTCCGGCGACGGCCGAGGCCGAACCACCCGACGAACCGCCCGGGGTCAGGTCGGCGTTGGAGGTCTTCGACTTCCACGGATTGACCACCGGACCGAAGGCCGAGGTTTCGTTGGACGAGCCCATGGCGAACTCGTCCATGTTGAGCTTGCCCAGCATGACCGCGCCGTCGCGCCAAAGGTTGGAGGTGACGGTGGACTCATAGGGCGGCACGAAGCCGCGCAGCATGTTGGACCCGGCCGTAGTCTGGACCCCGTCGGTGCAGAACAGGTCCTTGATGCCCAGCGGCGCGCCTTCGAGAGCGCCGCCCTCGCCTTTCGCGATACGGGCGTCCGAGGCGCGGGCCATCTCCAGCGCCTTGTCCGTGGTCTGGACGACGTAGGCGTTCAGGCGCGGATTGGCGGCGTCGATGTTGGCGACGAAGGCCTTGGTGATCTCCTCGGACGAGAAGGATTTCGCCTTCAGGCCGTCGAGGGCGGCCTTGAGGGTCAGTTTCGTAAGGTCGGACATACTATTCGACCACCTTGGGCACGACGAAGAAGCCGTCGGCGGACCGCGGCGCGTTCCCGAGCACGTCAGCGACCTTGCCGCCGTCCGTGACGACGTCGTCGCGCAGGCGCAGGGGCTGGTGGACGTTGGAGGTCATGGGCTCGACGCCCGCGACGTCGACCTCGTTCAGCTGCTCGATCCAGGCGAGGATGCCGTTCAGCTCCTGGGCCAGCGGCTCCAGACGCTCCTCGGGGGTCTTGATACGGGCGAGGTGCGCCACCCGGCGCACGGTCGCGGCGTCGATGGCCATGCGGCCCTCCAGCAACGGAAACGGAAGCGGCGGGAATAGCGGTCCGGGCGCCGAATCTCAAGAACGGCGCGCGATGACCGTGATCCAGTCGGCTTCGCGGCCGTGGAAGAGCGAGCGCCAGTCCACGACGAGGCCGTGTCGGGACAGGCCGTCGACCATGTCGGCCTCGCGCCAGCGGACGACCTGATACGTCCCTTGAGCGTCGACCGAAGTCTTCTCGCCCTCGCCTTCCTGCCATGACAGCAGGAGGGTTCCGCCCGGGCGAAGCGCCTCGGCGATCCGGGCGATCACACCGTCGACCAGTTCGCGGCCTATGTGCTGGATGACATAAAGGGCGACGAGGCCATCCCACGGGCCGCCGAGGTCGCCCGTGATCAGATCCAATTGGTCGACAGCCCGGCCCCGCTCGCGCTGGAAGGCGATGAAGCCTTCGGAGAGGTCCGTGCGCCGGACCTGCACGCCCATGGCTTCCAGCCGGTCAGCGTCCCAGCCCGGCCCGGAAGCGACCTCCAGCACGCGGCCGCCGGCCCCTACCGCGGCGACGAGCCGTTCGAGGGCCTCGACATGCTCCGGCGTCGGGGCGTGGTCGGTCTCGGCCGCGTAGCTTTCGGCGGAGGCGTCATAGCCCGCCACTGTCGCCCGGTTGCGGGCCAGATCGTCGGATGCGTTCACTGCGCCGGGGTGACCGTCACCGTGGGCGGGGCCGAGCCGTCGGCGGCCACCGCCCAGCCGACCATGACGCGGCGGGTCGAGCTGCCGATCGCGGTCGTGGCCGGGTCCATGACGCTTTCCTTGACCTCCAGATCGACGCGGCCCGGGGCTTCCGACAGGACGCGGTATTCGAGGAAGTCGCCGAGGCGGAAGACGCGCCAGCCCTCGGCGGGGTCCTGGAAGAAGGCCAGGTGGGTGTAGAGGCCGTTCATGGCGGGGTCGCCGCCCGCCGTGCCGAACAGTTTGACTGTCAGATTCCCCTGCCCTTTCAGGGGGTCGAGGCTGACCACGGAGGCGGCCTGTTGCGTATCGGATGTGGCGTCAGGCTGAAGTGTCGCGGCGGGGCCTGCGGCGGTCAGGGGCGCGGCGGCGGGCGCGGGCGTTGCGGCCTGTTCGGCGGGCGGGACCTCGGTCGTGCGGGTCCCGACCTGGATGTCGCAGGCGGCGAGCGCCAGCACGGCGGCAAGGAAGGTGATCGGCTTCATCGAAAGTTCCCCCAAACGACGCCAGGCCACCTTGCACTTTGACAGGGCGGCTCGCCAGTCCTACCGCCAGAGCGTGACCGTTCTATCGCTCGAAGACCTCGCCGCCTCGACCCCGCCCGGCACGCCGTGGCTGGGGCTGGACCTCGGCGAGAAGACCATCGGCGTGGCCGCGTCGGACACCACCCGCATGATCGCCAGCCCGCTGTCGCTGATCCGCAAGACGAAATTCACCGACGACGCCCATGCGGTGCTGAAGCTGATGGACGGGCGCAAGGCCTCGGCCCTGGTCATCGGCCTGCCGCTGAACATGGACGGGAGCGAGGGGCCGCGGGCGCAGTCATGCCGGGCCTTCGCGCGCAATCTGCAGCGTATCCGCGCCGTGCCCTGCGCCTTCCAGGACGAGCGTTTGTCGACCAGCGCGGTCGAGCGCTTCCTGATCGGGGAGCTGGACCTGACCCGCAAGCGCCGCGCCGAGGTGGTCGACCGCACGGCGGCCGCCTGGATATTGCAGGGCGCGCTGGACCGGTTGAGGGATCAGGCCGGACGATGAGCGGCCTGCTCACCGGCATCGTTCCCGTCTTCGCCATGATCGCCCTCGGCTGGGGGCTGAAGAAGCGCAATTTCCTCACCGACGACGGCTGGCGGGCGGTCGAGCGCCTGACCTATTTCGTCTTCTATCCGGCCTTCCTGATCCCGGCTGTCTGGCGGGCCGACTTCGCCGGCGGCGCGGCGGGGCCGGTGGCGATGGCCACGGTCGCGGTCGCCCTGACCGTCGCCCTGCTGACGGTTCTGGCCAAGCCGCTAATGCGGATCAACGATCCGGCCTTCACCAGCGTGTTTCAGGGCGTCATCCGGTGGAACGGCTTCGTCTTCCTGCCGGTGGCGGGGGCGGTGTTCGGAGAGCCGGGACTGGGCGTGGCGGCGGTGGCCTTCGGCGTTCTGGCGCCGGCCCTGAACGTCGTCTGCGTCCTGGTTCTGGCGCGCTGGGGCGCCGGCCAGGGCGGCGGCTGGCGGTTGGCGCTGTCATCGTTGGCGAAGAATCCGATCATCTGGGCCTGCGGAACCGGAGCGGTATTGAACCTGACCGGCGTCCCCCAGCCTGCCCTGCTGATGGCGGGGTTCGATCTGATGGGCCCGGGGGCCATCGCCCTGGGCCTGATGACCGCCGGGGCCGGGCTGAGTTTCCGCTACGCCGCCTCGCGACCGGTGCTGATGGTCACGGTGACGGCGATCAAGCTGATCGTGCTGCCGCTGGGCATGTACTGGCTGACGGGCGTGCTGGGCGGAGACCGGATGGCGCAGGGTCTGGCGCTGCTGGCAGGCGCTTCGCCGGGGGCGGCCGCGTCCTATGTCATGGCGCGCCAGATGGGCGGCGACGCCCCCCTGATGGCCGGGGTGGTCGCCCTGACCACCGTGGTCAGCGCCTTCACCATTCCGATCCTTCTGGCGGTGTTCGGCTACATCTGAGCACGCGGCGTCTTCCGTTCCGCCCCGCCCGGCCCTATAGGCGGGCCTCGATGAGCCAGCCCGCCGCACTCACCGATCTGATTCTCGAGCGGCTGGCGCCGTTCCCGCGCAGCCATTTCCTGTCCGCGGGCGATCTGAACGCCGCCACGACGCCGCCGCTGCTGGATCTGGCCGACGCCTTCGTCGACTTCAACCGCCAATCCTCCAAGTCGCTGGACCTGATGCGCGGGCGCACGGTCATGAACCTGTTCTTCGAGAACTCGACCCGCACCAGCGCCTCGTTCGAGATCGCGGCCAAGCGGCTGGGCGCGGATGTGACGGCCCTGAGCCCCCGGACCTCGTCCGTGGCCAAGGGCGAGACCCTGATAGACACGGCCGCGACGCTGAACGCCATGAAGCCGGACGTGCTGGTGGTGCGCCACGGCGCCTCGGGGGCGGCGGCCCTGCTGGCGCAGAAGGTGGGCTGCGCGGTCGTCAACGCCGGCGACGGGCGGCACGAGCATCCGACGCAGGCGCTGCTGGACCTTCTGAGCCTGCGCCGGGCCTTTGGGGACGTGGGTGGGCTGACGGTCGCCATCTGCGGCGACATCGCCCACAGCCGGGTGGCGCGGTCCAATGTGTCCATGCTGTCGATGATGGGCGCGCGGGTCCGGCTGATCGGCCCGCCGACGCTGGTCCCCGGCGACGCCGACCGCTGGGGCTGCGAGGTCTTCCACGACATGCGCGAGGGCCTGAAGGGCTGCGACGTCGTGATGATGCTGCGCCTGCAGCTGGAGCGGATGGAGGGCGCGCTGGTGCCGTCGACCCGCGAGTATTTCCGCTTCTGGGGGCTGGACCGCGAGAAGCTGTCCTGGGCCAATCCGGGCGCGAAGGTCATGCATCCCGGGCCGATGAATCGGGGCGTGGAGATCGATTCCGACGTGGCCGACGACCTGACCGTCTCTCTGATCCAGGATCAGGTCGAGATGGGGGTGGCGGCCCGCATGGCGGTGCTGGCGGCCCTGTCGGCGCGGCTGGACGGAGCGACGGCATGAGCGGCATCGCCATTCTGAACGCCCGACTGCTGGACCCGGCCACGGACTATGACGGTCCCGGCGCGGTGCTGGTCGAAGACGGCCGCATCACCGAGGTCATCCACAGCGCGAGTGCTGTGGCTCCGGAGGGCGTCACCGTCATCGACGCAGGCGGCCTGTGCCTGTCGCCCGGCCTGATCGACATCCGGGTCAAGACGGGGGAGCCGGGCGCAGAGCCGAAGGAGACGCTGAAATCAGCCAGCCTGTCGGCGGCGGCGGGCGGCGTGACCACCATCGTCATCCAACCCGACACCGATCCGGCGCTGGACGATCCGGCGATGATCGAATTTATCCAGCGGCGCGGCGCGGCCCTCAGCCTCGTCAACGTCCGTGCGGCGGGCGCGGCGACCAAGGCGCGCGACGGCGTCCGCATGGCCGAGATCGGCCTGATGGACGAGGCCGGCGCGCTTTATTTCACGGACGTCGACCGGGTCATCGCGAACACCCGGACCCTGCAGCGGGTGATGAGCTACGCCGCCGCCTTCAACGCCCTGATCTCCTGCCGTCCGGCCGAGCCATGGCTGAGCGAAGGGGCGGTGGCGACCTCGGGCGAACTGGCGACGCGGCTGGGTCTGGCCTCGGCCCCGGCCATCGCCGAACGCATCCAGCTGGAGCGTGATCTGGCCTTGGTCGAACAGACCGGCGCGCGTTTCCTCGTCGACCAGATCTCGACCGAGGGCGCGCTGGAGACGCTGGCGCGGGCCCGGGCCAAGGGGCTGGAGGTCGCCGCCTCGGTGTCGATCAACCACCTGTGCTTCAACGAGATCGACATAGGCGACTACCGGACGTTCTACCGGCTGGACCCGCCGCTGCGGCCCGAGAGCGACCGGCAGGCGCTGATCGAGGCGGTGCGCGACGGCCTGATCGACGCCATCACCAGCGCCCACGCCCCCGCCCCCGCCGAGGACAAACGCCGGCCCTTCGCCGAGGCGACGCCGGGCGCTGTGGGGCTGGAGACGCTGCTCGCGGCGACCCTGTCGCTGCATCATGAGGATGGGCTGGATCTGCTGGATATTCTGCGGCCCCTGACCCACGGCCCGGCGACGCTGCTGGGGCTGGACGCAGGGGTGTTGGCCGCGGGCGCGCCAGCGGACCTGACCCTGTTCGATCCGGGCGCGCCGGTCGTGGTCGACGCGGATGCGCTGAAGTCCAAGTCCAAGAACTCCCCCTTCGATGGCCGCCGTCTGCAAGGCCGGGTGTTGCTTACCGTCGTCGGCGGACGCATCGTCCACGACGCACGCTAAGAGGGAGCGAATCACTTGCAGGATCTGGTCGGACCCGCTCTGGGGACGCTCGCCCTCGTGGCGGTCGGCGGCTACCTGCTCGGTTCCATACCGTTCGGCGTGATCCTGACGCGCCTGATGACGGGCGAGGATGTGCGCAGCATCGGTTCGGGAAATATCGGCGCGACCAACGTCCTTCGGACGGGCCGCAAGGATCTGGCCTTCGCCACCCTGATCCTCGACGCCGGCAAGGGCGCCGTGGCGTTGCTGCTGGCCAGATACATGCTGGGCGGCGTGAGCCATTCGGCCGAGGTGGCGGGCGCCATCGCCGGCGGGGCAGCCTTCATGGGCCACCTGTTCCCCGTCTGGCTGAAGTTCAAGGGCGGCAAGGGGGTGGCGACCTTCTTCGGCCTGCTGCTGGCCGCCTGCTGGCCGCTGGGCCTGCTGGCCGGGGCGACCTGGCTGCTGGTCGCGGCCGTGTTCCGAATGTCATCGCTGGCGGCGCTGATCGCCGCGGTCGCCGCGCCGGTTTACGCCATCCTGCCGCTGACGGCGCTCGGCCTGCCCGCGCCGACGCCGGTCGCGGTCCTGTCGGTGTTCACCGCCGCCCTGATCTGGATCCGCCACCACGAGAACATCGCCCGCCTGCTCAAGGGGACGGAACCCCGCATCGGCGCCAGAAAGGGGTGAGCCCCTCCCCGCCCCTGCCGGAGGCGGAGCGATTCGCGCGGCTCAGGCTGGCGCGCACGGACCGGGTCGGGCCCGTGACCTTCCGGCAGCTTCTGGACCGGTACGAGACGGCCGAACGCGCGCTGGAGGCCCTGCCCGAGCTCGTGCGGCGCGCCGGAGGCAAGGGCGAAGGTCCGCCTCCCGTCGGTCAGATCGAACAGGAACTGGCGGCCGGAGACCGGATCGGGGCCCGATTGATTGTGCTGGGGGATGCGGGGTTTCCAGAGCCGCTGGCGGCGACCGACCCGCCGCCGCCCGTGCTGTGGACCCTCGGCGACGCCGGCCTGATGAGCCGGCCCTGTATCGCCGTGGTCGGCGCGCGGATCGCCTCTGCGGGCGGCCAGCGCATCGCGCGCGGTCTGGCGCAGCAGCTGGGCGAAGCGGGGCACGTCGTCGTCTCCGGTCTTGCGCGCGGGATCGACGGAGCGGCGCATACGGGAGCGCTTCCGACCGGGACGGTGGCCGTGCTGGGCGGCGGAGTGGACGACATCTATCCGCCGGACAACGCCGACCTGTATCGCCAGATCGTCGAACGGGGGTGCATCGTTTCCGAGAGCCCGGCCGGGGTGCGGGCGCAGGCGAAGGACTTTCCGCGCCGCAACCGCATCATCTCGGGCCTGTCGCGCGGCGTGATCGTAGTCGAGGCAGAGCTGAGGTCCGGTTCGCTGATCACGGCGCGGCTGGCCGGGGAACAGGGCCGCGATGTCTTCGCCGTGCCGGGTTCACCGCTGGATCCCCGTTCGAAGGGACCCAACGAGCTGCTGCGGCAGGGCGCGATCCTGTGCGAGGGGCTCGAGGATGTAGAGCGCGCCTTCTCGACCCTGCGCACCCTGCGGGAGCCGGGACCCGACAATCCATTCCGCGGCGCGCCTGACGAGATCGACGCGGCCCTGATCGAACGGGTCGCGGCCCTGCTGTCGCCGACGCCGACGCCCCGCGACGAGCTGGCGCGGGCGACCGGCGCGCCGGCCGGAGCGGTGGCCGCGGCCCTGCTGGAGCTCAGCCTGGCGGGGCGGGCGACCCTGCTGCCCGGCGGTCTGGCGTCTAGCTAGGCCCGTCGTTTGAGCGGCGCTGCGATCACCACCGGACGCGCCAGCGGGCGCAGGGCCAGCGTCTCGGCCGCCTCGAGTGAATCCGCCAGGGCCTCGTCCCCCGCATCCCGGGCCATCACGGCCAGTTGCCCGGCGAAGTCGCCGATGTACTCCCGGACCGGATCACGCAACGCGGCGGGCGTCCCTGCGGTCCGTTGGGTGGTTGGCGCGGCAAGCGAAACGGTCGGGTCGGACATGTCTGACTCCTGCAGATGCAGAGGAATAGACACAACCTCTACGTGTTTTACAAGATCATACACCGTATTTCGGGTTGCGCATGGGATACGCCGATTGACAGCGACGCTCGCTCCAACCACGTTCCGCCCCCTTTCCGCGCCGTTTCAAGGCCCCCTCCCCGCATGAACCTCGTCGTTGTCGAGAGCCCCGCAAAGGCCAAGACCATCAACAAATATCTGGGCCCGGACTTCACCGTCCTGGCGTCCTACGGGCATGTCCGCGACCTGCCGTCGAAGGACGGGTCCGTGCTGCCCGACGACGACTTCGCGATGTCGTGGGAGGTCGACGCCAAGGCCTCCAAACGCCTGTCTGAAATCGCCGAGCTCGCCAAGAAGTCCGACCGCGTCATCCTGGCCACCGACCCCGACCGCGAGGGAGAGGCCATCAGCTGGCACGTGCTGGAAATCCTGACCAAGAAGAAGGTGCTGAAGGACACGCACGTCGAGCGCGTCACCTTCAACGCCATCACCAAGAGCGCCGTGCTGGAGGCGATGGCCAATCCACGTCAGATCGACATGGAGCTGGTCGAGGCCTATCTTGCCCGCCGCGCGCTGGACTATCTGGTGGGCTTCACCCTGTCGCCGGTGCTGTGGCGCAAGCTGCCAGGCGCGCGTTCGGCCGGACGGGTGCAGTCGGTCGCCCTGCGCATCGTCGTCGATCGCGAGATGGAGATCGAGAAGTTCAAGGCGCAGGAATACTGGTCCGTCGAGGCCGACCTCAACGCCGACAGCCCGCCCTTCACCACCCGTCTGGTCAAACACGCCGGCAAGCGGGTGCAGCGGCTGGACATCACCTCGGAAGCCATGGCGAGCGCGGCGCGCGACGCGATCAACGCCGGAACCTTCACCATCGCCTCGGTCGAGAAGAAGCCGGTCAGGCGCGCTCCGTCCCCGCCGTTCATGACCTCGACCCTGCAGCAGGAGGCCTCGCGCAAGCTGGGCTTCACGGCGCAGCGCACCATGCAGGCGGCGCAGAAACTGTATGAGGGCGTCGACGATCAGGGCGGTCTGATCACCTATATGCGGACCGACGGCCTGTCGGTGAGCCCGGAAGGCATCGCCCAGGCGCGCGAAGTCATCGCGGACCGGTTCGGGCCGGCCTACGTTCCGGAACAACCCCGCTATTACAAGACGAAAGCCAAGAACGCTCAGGAAGCGCACGAAGCCATTCGCCCGACCAACATGACCCGCGCGCCCGAGACCCTGCGTCTCGAGGGCGACCTGCAGAAGCTGTACGAACTGATCTGGAAGCGGACCATCGCCAGCCAGATGGAGTCCGCGCGTCTGGACCGCACCACGGTCGAGATCGAGGAGCCGACGGGTCAGACCGGCCTGCGCGCGACCGGTCAGGTCGTGGCTTTCGACGGCTTCATGGCCGTCTACGAAGAGGGCCGCGACGACAAGCCCAAGGACGGCGCCGAGGACGAGGACGAAACGACCCGCCTGCCCGCGCTGAAGGAAGGCGCGATCGCCAAGGTCGAGGCCATCCGCACCGAACAGCACTTCACCGAGCCGCCGCCGCGCTATTCGGAAGCGACCTTGGTGAAGAAGCTGGAAGAACTGGGCATCGGTCGTCCGTCGACCTACGCCTCGATCCTGACGACGCTGCGCGACCGTGAGTACGTCCGCACCGACAAGAACCGCTTCTATCCCGAGGACAAGGGACGGCTGGTCACGGCCTTCCTGGAGCAGTTCTTCGCCAAATGGGTCGAGTACGACTTCACCGCCGCGCTCGAGACGCGGTTGGACGAGGTGTCTGCCGGCAATCTGAACTGGAAGGTGCTGCTGCGCGAGTTCTGGTCCGACTTCCATGTCGCGACCCAGGCCGCGGGCGAGCTGCGCACCACGGCCATCCTCGACGCCCTGAACGAGTCGCTGGGCCCGCACATCTTTCCGCAGAAGGAAGACGGTTCCGACCCGCGCGAATGCCCGCTGTGCCATCAGGGCCAGCTGAGCCTGAAGACCAGCCGGTTCGGCGCCTTCATCGGCTGTTCGCGCTATCCCGACTGCAAATTCACCCGGCCGGTGGCGACGCCGGACGCGGCCGACGGCGGCGCGGACGGCGGCGACCGGGAACTGGGCGTCGATCCGGTGACGGGCCAGCCCGTGTCGCTGAAGATCGGCCGCTTCGGCCCCTATGTGGAGACCACGCCTCCGGGCGAGGAGAAGCCGAAACGTTCGTCCCTGCCCAAGGGCTGGTCGCCGGCGTCCCTGACGCTGGAACAGGCGCTGCGCCTTCTGGCCCTGCCGCGCGAGGTGGGGATGCACCCGGAGGACGGCAAGCCGATCACAGCGGGGCTGGGCCGCTACGGGCCGTTCGTGCTGCACGCCGGGACCTACGCCAATGTGGCTGACATCGACGAGGTGTTCGAGGTCGGCCTGAACCGCGCAGTCGTGCTGCTGGCCGAGAAGCGGGCCGGCAAGTTCGCCGGCCGTGGCGCGGCTGCGGCGCCGCTGAAGGATCTGGGCGCGCATCCAGAGACGGGCGAGCCGATCCACGTCATGGCGGGCCGGTTCGGGCCCTATGTAAAGTCGGGCAAGATCAACGCCACATTGCCCAAGGGGACGGCGCCGGAGGATCTGACGCTGGAGGACGCCCTGCCCCTGCTGGCGGCGCGAGCTTTGGCGGCGCCGTCGAAGGGCAGGAAGGCTCCGGCGAAGAAGCCTGCGGCCAAGAAGCCGGTTGCGAAGAAGGCTGCGGCGAAGAAGCCCGCCGCGAAAAAGACCGCCAAGCCAGCGGTCTGATTTCTCTTCCGCTCATCCCGGCGAAAGCCGGGACCCAGATCTTTGGGTCATGTAGCGGGGTCCGATGACCTTCGTCCGCCAGCCCTGAAGCGCCGGCGTCAAGCTGGACAGGACTGGGTCCCGGCTTTCGCCGGGATGAACGGGAGTGGGATCAGCGCTTCAGCAGATGATCCCGCGCCGCGTTGAGGCGTGACGCGAGGCCCTGCGTGCCGCCCTGATCGGGATGGGCGCGGCCCATCAGGCGTTTCCATGCGGCGTTTATGTCCTGAACGGTGGCGTCGGCGGACACGCCGAGGATCGCCCGCGCTTCCGTGTCACTCATGGCGTCGCTTCGCGGAGCCACGGTCCTCTGGCGCGAGGCGATGGTCAGCCACAGGCTCGCGCCGATCAGGCCGACGGCGGGGATCCACGCGCCCCTTGAGGCCAGCAGGACCCCGCCAGCCAGCATCACGGCGCTGAACAGGGTGGCGGCGACGCGCCACTGGCCCCGGCCCCTGCCCTCCGTCTGGCGGCCCAGCCGGACCAGGGCCCAGACGGCGATCGCGGCGAGGGCCAGCCAGATCAGGTTCAAGGCGTCATGCCGCCGCGTCGAGCGGGGCGTCCAGCGCGCCGCTGTCCAGCCCCAGCGACTGCATCAGATTGCGCATCTCCTGCCGCGCAGCGACGTGGGCCAGCGACACGGCCACGGGGCGGATGTCGTTGGACAGATCAGCCACGGTCAGGCCGAACGGGAAAAGCTCGCGATAGATGACGCGGTCCCGCAGGCCCGGCCCCATGCGAAAGCCGACGCGGCGGGCCAGCTTCTCCATCCGCTCTTCCAGCCGCTGGCGGTTGCGGGCGGCGGCGACGGCGAGGCGGTTGGTGACCACGATCCAGTCGATCTGTGCGTGACGGCCCTTGGCGATGGCGCGCTGCTTGCGGGCCTCCCAGACGCTTTCGGAATAGATGGAGGGCTTGAGCAGATCGAGGGTGACGGGGTCCACCGAACCCAGCAGGTCGAAGTCTACGAAGCTGTCGTTCATCGGGGTGACGATCTGGTCGGCCAGGCCGTGGGCCGTGCGCGACAGCAGGGTGTCGCCCCCGGGGGTGTCGATGAGGATGACTTCTGCAGAGGCTTTCGCCTCGGCGAACGCGGCCTCGAACCGGGCCAGTTGCTCGGCCTCGTCGGCGCGGGCCAAGGCCTTGCCGTCGCCCATGTCTGGCTCGATCGGCATGGGCAGGACGTGGCCGTTGCCCGCCATCCAGGCCGCGCGGTTGGCGAAGAATTTGGCCATCGAGCGCTGGCGCAGGTCCAGGTCGATGATGGCCACCCGCTTTCCGGCGTGCAGCAGGGCGGTGACGATATGGATGGCGAGGGTGGACTTGCCCGCCCCGCCCTTTTCGTTGCCGACGACGATGACCGTGGGGTCAGCCATGGAGACTCATACCTGTGTGGGGCCGCCGACTCAGACGCGCGGCCAGAACAGGCAGAATCGCGACCGGCGGGGCCGGCGTCAACGCAGGTAAATCGAAGGTCTGTGGATGCCGTCAGACGGCGCGGCGGCACCAGGGATCGTCGATCCCGGCGGCGGCGCAGACGGCGGCGGCGCCCGAGGCTGGCGTGCGGACCTTCAGCCGGGTGAGGCTGCGGCCGCCGACATCGACGGCCTCATAGACCGGCGACAGCCCGTCGAGGGCCCAGGCCGCCTGCCCGGCCTTTAGGCGGGTCCAGGCCGCGCGGGCCGAGGCTTCGCTGGAATAGGCGCCGAGTTGCACCAGACCGCGCGAGGCGGCGGGCGCGGCGGCCGGACGGTTCTGCATCGCTGGGCGCAGACCGGCGCGGGAGGCGGCGTTGTCGATACGCGTGGACACCTGCTGCACAACGGCGTCGGCAACGGCGGGCGCGGCGGCGGCGACAAGCTGTGGCGCGGCGCGTTCGACCATGGCGCCCATGTCAGCGTCGCGGGCGTCCCAGAGAGCGTGGGGGTCGAGAACCTCGACACGGATAGCGGGACGAAGGCCGGACTCGGTCGCCGCTCGTTGAACTGCAGGCGTCCCCTCGACGCGCGCACCGCCGTCGAGCGGAATGGCGGCGACGGACTCAGCGAGATTTTCGAAACGGTGCGGGTCGCCGTCGACCATGCCACAGGCGGTCAGGCCCGAGGCGGCGAGGAGGACAAGCACTGGACGGATCAGGAGGCTCGGCGTCATAAGCCAACCCTTGCACGCCAGCGTTTGCCGCTGGGTTCACAAGCAGGCTTAAGCCGAAGGGTTAATCCGTTTATCATGACCGAGCCCGCCTCCCTTCCCATCGCCCGCACCGTCGCCGCGCTGCGCGAACAGGTCAGCGCGTGGAAACGGCAAGGGTTCACCGTTGGCTTCGTTCCGACCATGGGAGCGTTGCACGAAGGTCACTTGACCCTCGTGCGGGAGGCCGGCCAGCGAGCGGATCGCGTGGTCGCCAGCGTCTTCGTCAACCCGACCCAGTTCGCGGCGCATGAGGATCTCGGGACCTATCCCCGGCGCGAGGCGCAGGACGCAGAGATGCTGGCGGGTGCTGGCTGCCATCTGCTGTTCGCGCCCCCCGTCGCGGAGATGTATCCGGACGGCTTCGTCACCGCCGTCAGCGTCGGCGGGCCGTCCGAAGGGCTCGAGACCGACTTCCGCCCGCATTTCTTCGGCGGGGTGGCCGTGGTCGTGGCCAAGCTGCTCAATCAGGTCCAGGCCGATGTCGCCGTATTCGGGGAGAAGGACTACCAGCAGCTGATGGTCGTGCGCCGCATGGCGCGCGATCTGGACATCCCCACCGGGATCGTCGGATCGCCGACCGAACGGGACGGCCACGGCCTGGCTCTGTCGTCGCGCAACGCCTACCTGAGCCAGGCCGAACTGGAGACCGCGCGGCGATTGAACGGCGTGCTGGCTGAGGCCGGGATACAGGCGACGGCGCGGCGCCCGCTGGCCGCCGTCGAACGCGACGCGCACGCGGCCCTGCTGAAAGCCGGGTTCGAGCGAATCGACTATGTCGCCGTGCGCCGCGCCGACGATCTGGCCGCGTTCCGCGACGGCGTTGTGGACGCGCCGGCGCGCATTCTGGCGGCGGCCTGGCTGGGCCGGACGCGGCTGATCGACAATATGGCGGTCGCTGAGCCGTCCTAGGCCAGCTTCAGGTCCATCGGTCCGCCGATCCACTCCACAGCCGCCTTGCGCCGCGCCTCGGCCGCGGCCGTGGGGTTGCCCAGCGCCGTCTCGGCCTCGGCGAGGACGAAATAGCTGTACGGGTCGCCGGGCCAGTCCTCGAGCAGTTCGACGATCTTGGCCTTCGCCCCCGCCGCGTCGCCCTTGAGCAGCAAAGCGGCGGCGAGGCTGCGCCGGGTCGGATACCAGAGGATCGGCGGGTCGCCGCCCTCGGAATCGCCGCTGGCCTGAATTTCAGCCGCCCGCGTGAAGGCGGCGATGGCGGCGTCGGTATTGCCCTCGATCATGGCGGCGCGGCCTTCCAGCACGCGCTGGGAGACCTCGGTGAACTCGTTGCGCATCTTGCCCTGTGGCCCGGCGGCGAAGTCGGGCGCGGCGCGCAGGACGGCGATGGCCTCGGCCTCGGCCCGCACGGCCGCCGCGTCCCCTGCCCGCGCCGCCGCCTCGCCCCGGGCGAAGCGCCAGCTGACGCGCAGCATCGGATGGCTTTCAGCCGGCTCGGTCAGCGACGCGACCTTCTCCGGCGAGCCGAAACGGCCGTAGATGGCGTAGGCGTTGTTGGCCATGGCCTGACGCCAGATATTGGTCGCCGGGATGTCGGGATAGGTGGCGAGGAACCAGTCGGCCAGCTTCAGCCCCTCCTCGCCCCCGCCGGCCATCAGGGCTCCGCCCATGCCGAAATGGATGTTGTGGCCATGCAGCGGCATGCCCGGCACGCCGCCGGGCGGCCGCGCCAGCCCGTCATAGCGGCGGTCCAGCGCCACCGCATTGACGTTGGACATCATGGCGTCCTTGTACCGCCCCACGCGATAGAAGGTGTGCGACGGCATATGCACCAGATGGCTGGCGCCGGGAGCGAGGGCGGCCAGCCGTTCGCCGTAGGGTATGGCCTTGTGCGGGTCGTCCGACCATTCGGTCAGGTGGATGTACAGGTGGATAGCGCCGGGATCGTTCGGCGCCTGGGCCAGAGTCTGTTCGAGAATGGTCATGGCGCGGGTGATGCCGGGATCGGCGGCCTTGCCGTCGTCGTCCCACCATTCGTCGGCGTTCAGCATCCAGGCGTCCGCCGTGAGCGCGGCGACCGTGACGTCAGTCGGATTGTTGCGCGCGATCCGGTCCATCGACTGGGCGAACCGGCGGCCGCGCGAGGATTTCCCGCCCGAATAGCGCTGGACCAGGGCGTCGATCATCTGGCGCTGCATCGGCGTCGCCCGCCGGGCCATGCGGCGGGCCTCTCGCGCGGACTTGAGGGCGGCGGCGAGGCTTTCGTCATCGTTGCCGCCGCCATTCAGGTTGGGACCCAGCGCCCATGCCTCGCCCCAGGCGCACATGGCGCAGGTCGGGTCGAGCAGCCGGGCCTTGCGGAAGGCGCGCACCGACTCCTTGTGCTCGAATGCCCACCTCAAACGGACGCCGTGGTTGAACCACGCCTGGGCCTCGGGGTTGGCCGTATCGATGGTGAAGCCGCCCGTGCCGAAGCCGTCGACCATGACCATGTCGGCGACCGGAGTGCCGGCGTTGGCCGAACCAGCTTGTCCGCAAACCTGCGGGCGTTCCAGCAGGGCGCGCACGGCGCTGTCCGCAGTCGCATCGGCGACGGCCGCCGGTCCGATCAGGGCGGCGGTCAACGCCACCCCGGCCATCAGTATCGTACGCATCCACCCGTCTCCCCGTCTTTCACGCCAACCTGCCGCGAAAGACGGGGAACGCCAAGCCGGATCAGCCGCAGTCGACGCGTTCGATGATGCCGGTCGCCTGGTTGAAGCGGATGTTCAGCCGGTCGGGCCGCAGGTCCTTGGTCGTCGGACAGGTGGTGCAGACGATACGGACGTTGGCCCCGGCCGCGAAATCGACGGCGCCGACATGGGAGCCGATCAGCGACTGCGCCGCAGCCGCGTCGCAGCGTTGCGGCACGGGGGTCGTTTCAGGCGTATCGACCGGCGCGCACGCCGCTAGCGTCAGGCCTGCGGCCCAGAGAAGCGCCCTCATCCGCATTTGACCTCGCGGATGACGCCAGTGCGTTCCTCATAGAAGATGTTCAGGCGCGAGGGGCTGTAGTCCATCGTCACCGGGCAGGTCGTACAGGTGACGCGCCAGGTCTCGTTGGAGGGCTTGGCCGGCAGTTCGGAGCGGTTGCGGCCGACGTAGCGCTGGTACTGATCGGCCCGGCACTGGGTCGGTCCATCCGACGGCGCCGTCGGGGCGGTGGGTTCCATCGGGGCGCAGGCGGCCATCAGACCGGCGGCCGCGAGGACGGGTACAAGGGTTCTCATCGGCATGGTTTCCTTGTGGGGGTCAGCCGCAGCGGACCTGTTCGACGATCTGGGTCTGTTCGTTGAAGAAGATGTTCAGGCGTTGAGGGGCGTAGTCCTCGGTCACCGGGCAGGTCGTACAGGTAACCCGGCGGTTCACCACATCCACGGGAACGGGAATCTGGGTCTTCGGTTTCCCGACCAGCCACTGAAGCTCGCCCGCGCGGCACATGTCGGCTGTCGGATTGACCGGCGGAGCGCCGACAGGCTGGTTGATCTGGGCCTGCTCGACCGCCCGCGGCGCGGCGGCGTCCGAGGCCGGCGTCGAACAGGCCGCCAGCGCCGCCAGCGCGATCAGGCCGCCTTTTCCCAGCGTCCTTCGGGCGACTGTTTCCAGTAGGCGAGGTTCGCGCCCTGATCCTTCAGCGTCTTCCAGCGGACCCGCGCGCCTGACAGCGCCTCGTCGTTCTGTCCGTCGAAGATGATGAAGCATCGGTCGAAGCCTTTCGTATCGCCCAGCTCTGCGCTGTCCACGATGAACAGCGCCTGAGCCGCGTTCGGGTTCTCGGTCGTCTCGGTCAGCAGGATAGGCTGACGCGCTGCTTCGGGCTCGCCTGAGCGGCCATGGGCGAGGAAGCTGTCGTCGCGGTACGTCCACAGTCGCTCGTCCAGATCGTCCAGCAGGTGCGGGTCGGACGCGCGGACCAGCGCCTTCCAGCCCCGCTCGCGCGTCTTTTCCAGCAGACCGGGCAGGACCTGGTCCAGCGTCGAGCGCTCGAGATGGTAGAACCAGATTTCCGGCGTTGCGTCAGACACCCGGTTCTACCTCTCGCAGCCGATCAGGACTCGTAGGAGTCGGCCACCATCCGGTCGAGCGTGCGCACGCCCCAGCCCACGGCGCCGTCCGGCACGGTCGGGCTCTTCGAATCCTTGACCCAGGCCGTCGGGGCGATGTCGATGTGCGCCCAGGGCGTGCCGTTGGTGAAGCGCTGCAGGAACAGGGCGGCGGTGATCGAGCCGCCGGCGCGGCCGTTGCCGGTGTTCTTCACGTCGGCGATCGGCGTGTCGATGTGTCGCTCGTAGGCGGCCGGGATCGGCATCCGCCAGGCGTTCTCGCCGACCTTGGGCGCGGCGGCCAGGAAGTTGTTCGCCAGCTCGTCCGAGTTGGAGAAGACACCGGCGTATTCCAGACCGAGGGCCACGATCATGGCGCCCGTCAGGGTCGCCAGGTCGAGCATGAATTTCGGCTTGAAACGCTCCTGGGTGTACCAGAGGCAGTCAGCCAGAACCAGGCGGCCCTCGGCGTCGGTGTTCAGCACCTCGACCGACTGGCCGGACAGGGACATGACCACGTCGCCCGGCCGCTGGGCCGCGCCGTCGGGCATGTTCTCGACCAGACCGATGACGCCGATGGCGTTGACCCTGGCCTTGCGGCCGGCCAGCGCGTGCATGAGGCCGGACACGGCGGCCGCGCCGCCCATGTCCCACTTCATGTCCTCCATGCCGTCGGCCGGCTTGATGGAGATGCCGCCGGTGTCGAAGCAGACGCCCTTGCCGACGAAGGCGATCGGCTGTTCGCCCTTGGCGCCGCCGTTCCACTTCATGATGGCGACCTGGCTCTCGCGCACGCTGCCCATGCCGACGGCCAGCAGGGTGTTGAAGCCGAGTTTGGTCAGTTCCTTCTCACCGAGGATCTCGACCTCGAGGCCGAGCTTCTCGAGCCCCTTGACCCGTTTGGCGAACTCTTCCGGGTACAGGATATTGGCGGGCTCGCTGACCAGATCGCGCGAGAACTCCACGGCCTCGGCCACGGCGGCGAAATTGGCGTAGGCGGCTTCGGCGGCCTTCGGATCGGCGGCGACGACCTTGATGGTCTCGATCGACGGCGTCTTCTCGGGCTTCAGCGTGGTGCGGTATTTGAGGAAGCGGTAGCTGGCCAGACGGGCGGCGAAGGCGGCGCGGGCGGCCTGGGCGGCAGACAGGTGCGAGGCGTCGATGGTCAGGGCGGTCGCGCCCGACATCTTGACTGCGTGATAGGCGGCGCCGGCGGCGGCTTCGAGCGCAAGATCGTCGAACTTGCCGGGATCGCCGGCGCCGGTCAGCACGATGGTCGAGGCGTCCACGCCCGCGGGGGCGGCGACGACGAGGGTGCTGTTCGATCCGCCGGTGAAGCGGCTGGCGGTCATGGCGCGGGTGAGCGCCCCGGACGTCGCGGCGTCGAGCTGGCTGCCCGTCCCGACGAAGGCCCGACCTTCGTTGACGAGGACGGCGAGAACCTCGGAGGGGCTCGCGGACGCGACGAATTCGATCTTCATTTACTGCTCCCGCCGGGCATTACGCGCCCGGTGATGGTGTCGACAAGGATGAGCGCGCGCAGTTTCACCGGCGCGGTCGGGTGTGTATTAGATGCTCTCCCTCGCCGCCGCCTGCAACGGGCGATTTCTCCCGAACATGACCCTGATCCAAGGCTATCTTTTCCGGCAGATCGCGCGCCCCGTCATCGGCGCGTGCGCGGCGCTGACCGGAATCGGCATTCTGAGCCAGAGCCTGGATCAGCTGGAGGTCATCGTCGAACGGGGTCAGAGCCTGTGGGTGATGATCAAACTGACCCTGCTGGCGGTGCCACAGCTGCTGGCCGTGATCGTGCCCATCGGCATGTTCGTCGGCGCCCTGATCGCCTTGACCCGGCTGCAGCGCGAGCAGGAACTGACCGCCGTCTTCGCCTCGGGCGTGACGCGTTGGTCGGCGATCCGGCCCGCGATCAAGCTGGCGACGATCGCCGCGGTGATCACATTGCTGATCACCACGGTGCTACAGCCGTGGGGCCAGCGTCAGGCTCGAGCCGAGGCCTTCGCCATCCGCACCGATCTGGCCGCGGTGCTGATCGAGGAAGGCCGTTTCGTCCAGGGCCCCGAGGGCCTGACCGTCTACGTGCAGCAGATCGAGCAGAACGGCCTGCTGAAAAACCTGTTTGTCTACGTCGACGAGGGCGACAAGGTCACGACCTGGGACGCCGCGGAGGCGCGGTTCGGACGAATCGACGGCAGCCCGGTGCTGACCCTGATCAACGGCTCACGGCAGAGCTATTCGTCGCGCGGCGTGCTGGAATATATCTCGTTCGGGCGTACCGTGGTCGACCTTGCGCCCTACGCGAACCTGACGGACCGGATTCGCTACAAGCCTTCGGACCTGTACCTGCCGCAGCTGTTCAACCCCTCGCCGCAGGACCTCGAGACCGTGGGATCGGCCGGTGAACTGGTGGCCGAGGGACACTCGCGTCTGTCCGCGCCGCTGTATGCGTTGATGGCGATGGCGATGGCCCTGACCGCGATCATGGGCGGCCAGTTCAGCCGAACGGGCTACAGCCTGCGAATCGCCAAGGCCGCCGGCGCCTTCCTGATCGTGCGCGTCGCCGGCTACGGCGTCGTGTCGGCGAGCGCCTGGAACGGGTGGCTGAACATCTTCCAGTATCTGTTGCCGATCGTGGCGACCGCCATCGCGCTGAGACTGCTGTTCCGGGCGCTCAAGCCCCGGCGCAGCCGCGCCTGGCCCATGCTGGACCAGCTGAGGGCGAGGTTCGCGTGAGCCGTATCGCCCTGCCCGTCCCGTGGCTTCGCCTCGGCCGTATCGAGCGCTATGTCCTGCTTCAGCAGGCGCGATCGCTGGCCGTGGCCCTGGGCATCATCAGCGCCCTGATCATGCTGATCGACTTCGTCGAGATTTCGCGCGGGGTCGGGTCCGATGTCGATCTATCAGCGCCTCACATCCTCGGCCTGATGTTGCTGAAGTCGCCGCAGGTGATCGTCCAGCTGCTGCCGTTCGTCTTCCTGTTCGGGACCTTGGCGGCCTTCGTCGGGCTGAACCGGCGCAGCGAACTGATCGCCATGCGGGCGGCGGGCGTTTCGGCCTGGCGGTTCGTGCTGCCGGCGGCGGGCGCCGCCCTGATGTTCGGCGTGCTGACGGTCGCCGCCCTGGGCCCGCTGGCGGCCTCGGCGGACGGCCTGTTCCAGCGCGAACGGTCGCGGCTGTCCGGGTCGGCGACCGCAGGCGACGCCGAACAGGCCATCTGGATTCGCGAAGGCGACGACACCCGTCAGATGGTCATCCGCGGCGCCCGGCAGGACCGCACGAACGCCCGCCTGCTGGGCGTCAGCTTTTTCATCTACACGACGGATGCCGCCGGGATGCGCACCTTCTCCGAGCGGATCGACGCCGCCTCGGCCACCCTCGCCGCCGGCCGCTGGCGTCTGGTTGACGCGGTCGGGGCCCAGATCGGCCAGCGCGCGGTGCGTTACGCCACGCTGGATCTGCCATCGAGCCTGGCCGATGACGAGGCGTTCGAGCGGTTCGCCCGGCCCCAGTCCACCTCCTTCTGGTCGCTGCCGGGCCAGATCACGCGCGTGGAGGATGCGGGTTTCTCGTCCACGGCCTACCGGTTGCGACTGCAGCAGCTTCTGGCGACACCCCTGATGTTCGCGGCCATGTCGATCCTGGCCGCCGCCTTCTCGCTGAGACTGATGCGACTGGGCGATCTGGCCCGGATGAGCGTCGCGGCGGTGGTGCTCGGGTTCGGCTTCTTCTTCGTCAATCAGGCCGCCTCGGCTTTCGGCTCGGCCGAGGTCATACCGTCGTGGCTGGCGGCCTGGCTGCCGCCTTTGTTGACCGCGCTCGCCGCCTTCACCTTGCTGTTCTATACCGAAGACGGCTAAGCGAACCCTCGTCGCCCCTCCACGGCCAGAGTGATTTTTTGCATGCAGCGTGACCGCCGCGCGCCCGACACGGCAGCCTTGCGCCGCCGGCTTCTGGCCGGCGCGGCCGCCGTCGCCCTGACGATGTCAGCCTCGATCGTCCACGCGCAAACCGCGCCCGCCGCCGCCACGCCGGCGCCGAACGTGGCCGGCCCGGACGGCCTGACCCCCGACGCCCTCTATCTTGAGGCCGACGCCGCTTCCCGCGAAGGCGATGTCATCACGGCGAGCGGGGCCAACGACAGCCGGGTGCTGGCGCGGTTCCGGGGCTCGACCCTGAGAGCCGGCGAGATCAGCTATGACCTGGCGCAGGGCGTCGCGACGGCCAATCGTCGGGTCGAGTTCGCCGACGCCGGCGGCACGGTCATTTTCGCCAGCTATCTCGAGCTGGATTCGGACATGAAGGCGGGCGTCGCCGTCGACCTCGCCAGCCGCTTCGCCAACGGCAGCAGTCTGATGGCCGCGACCGCCGTGCGCCGGAGCGAAAATGTCAACGAGCTGAACTACGCCATCTTCACCCCCTGCCCGATCTGCGACGCCGAGGGACGACCGAAGCAGCCCAGCATCTCCATCCAGGCGGAGAAGGTGGTCCAGAACGAGGAACTGCGCGCGGTACTGTATCGCAACGCCGTCTTCCGTCTGGGCGGCGTGCCGGTGCTCTACCTGCCCTATTTCGCCCATCCGGATCCGACGGTCGAGCGCGCCTCGGGCTTCCTGGTGCCTATTCCCAGCTATGATGACGGGCGGGGCCTCAGCCTTGAGACGCCTTATCTTCACGTCGTGTCGCCGTCAGAAGACTGGCTGATCAGCCCGCAGTTCAACACTGACGTGGCGCCCTTCCTGAACCTGCAATGGCGCCGCCGGTTCTCGAACGCGACCGTGGTGGCGCGCGCCGGCTATACCTACGAAGAGAATTTCGGGGATTTCGACGGCCCGGACCCCGATACCCTGCCCGACATTCCGATCGAGGCCGAACACCGCAGCTATCTGCTGGCGTATGGCCGGTTTGATCCCGAGGGCCCGTGGCGCGCCGGTTTCACCGCCGAACGAACGTCGGACAAGACGCTGTTCGACCGCTACGACATCCACGATCCGTATCAGGACAACGGCCTCTACTACGGCGACCGCCGCCGGCTGATCAGTCAGGTCTACGCCGAGCGCCAGACCCTGCGGTCCTATTTCTCGATCGCCGCCTTCGATCTCCAGAGCCTCCGCGTCGCGGTTCCGAACGAGGATGCGCCGGGCCTGAACGAATTCGAGGCCGACGGCAGTCTGCCGTTCGTGGCGCCCTTGATCGAGGCGCGCTGGGAACCCGAAGGCCCCGTGCTGGGCGGCCGTCTGAGACTTCGGAGCACGGCGGTCGCGCTGTATCGCGACAACTATGTCGGCAGCCCGGTCCTGCGGCCCGAGGTCATACCGCCCGGCTTCGCCTATCCTCCGCCCGGATCCGTCGTCGGCCTGCCCGGCGTCGACAGCCGCCGGATTTCGGGTCAGGCCGAGTGGCGCCGGACCATGATCTCCGGCGCCGGCGTGCGTTGGGAACCGTTCATCGATGTGCGGGCCGACGCCTATTCGGTCGCCGACCTGCCGCCGGGCATGGGACTGAACGACGAGACCATCACCCGCGGACGCGCCACGGCCGGTCTGGATGTCAGCTATCCCCTGATCCGGCGCATGAGCGACACCGCCGATCTGATCCTCGAGCCGATGGCGCAGTTCTCAGCCTCTACCGATCCGGATCTCGATCCCCGCATTCCGAACGAGGACAGCCAGACACTGGAGCTCGATCAGGGTTCCCTGTTCCGGACCGACCGGTTCCCCGGCTACGACCTGCTGGAAGGCGGCCTGCGGTTCACAGCCGGCATGCGGGCCACGATGCGATGGGATCAGGGCCGGGAAGCCAGTCTGTTCGTTGGACGCAGCCTGCGCGACGCCGAGCAACCCGGCTTCCGGGTCCCTGTGCCCGACGCGCCGACCCTGCTCTATGATCCCTCGGGCCTTGCGCCGACTACCTCCGACTGGGTCGTGCAGGGCACGTTCTCGCCTTCCGACCGTATTCGCGGCTGGGGCCATGCCACGATCGATTCGTCGGGCGAGGTGCGGCGCGCCGAAGTCTCCGCCGATGGGCGCTGGGGCCGCCGCAATCTGGCGACGGTGACCTACATCATCGACCGGTCCAATCCGGTCGAGGGCCCGCTGAATCGCAACTATGAATTCGTCCAGCTGTCAGGCCAGCAGTTCATCTACGGCAACTGGGGCGTGACCGTCGCGGGCATCGCCGACCTCGAACAGGGCGAGATCACCCGCTCGGATATCGGAGTGCTGTTTGATGACGATTGCTTCCGGTTCGAGCTCGGATGGCGGCGTGACAACACGCGCGTTCGCCCGACGGGGCCCTCCGAGGGCGTCTATGTGCGCCTAAACCTCGCCACTTTCGGCGGTACAGGGTATTGACGCAGCGACAGGCGCTGGACGCCGCGCGGCCCGGGGGCGCGCGGAAGGACTATCCGGAGCAAATCCGGGCCAACGCCGCTTGAGGAATACGGACTGACATGGGTTTGACGCGTTATATGACGGGCGTGGCGATGGCCGCCCTCCTGGCCGGTACAGCCGTGGCGCAGACCGCGCCGGTACAGGCTCCCGCCGCAGCGGGCACCCTGAATCCGGCAGCAGAGGCGGCCCCGGCGGCGGCTCCGGTGGCTCCGACCTTCCAGATGTCCGACGGCATCCTCGCCACGGTCAACGACAGCGTCATCACGGGCTTCGACCTGCGTCAGCGCATGCTGCTGCTGATCGCCATGACCCAGGTCCAGCCGACGCCCGAAAACATTCCCGCCATTCAACAGCAGGCCCTGAACCTGCTGATCGACGAGCGGCTCCAGGCCCAGGAACTGACCAAGTACGAGGACCTGGTGGTCTCCGACGAACAGGTCGACGAGGAACTGGCCGCGATGGCCCAGGAAGTCGGCGCCTCCCCGACGACCTATATCGAATTCCTGTCCCAGGGTGGAATCCGTCCCTCTACCCTGCGTGAACAGCTCCGCACCCAGATCGGCTGGGGTCAACTGGTCGGCGGCCGCTTCCAGGGCCGCGCCAGGGTCAGCAAGGCTGCGGTCGACGCCGCCCTGCGCCAGGCGTCCGAAGCCGCGTCGAAGAAGCAGTATCTGATTGGTGAAATCTACATCGAGGCCAGCCGCGTCGGCGGCCAGCAGGCCGCGCTGAACGGGGCCACCCAGCTGGTGCAGCAAATGGTCCAGGGCGCGCCCTTCCAGGCCGTCGCCCAGCAGTTCTCGGCCGCCCCCTCGGCGACGCGCGGCGGCGACGCCGGCTGGGTCGTGGAAGGCGCCATTCAGCCGGCCCTGCAGCAGGCGCTGGATCAGCTCGAGGTCGGCCAGCTGTCCCGACCCATCCCGGTCGATGGCGGCGTCTACATCGTCTATATGCGCGACAAGCGCGACGGGGCCTCGGCCAGCCTTGTTCAGATGAAACAGATCATGATCGAACTGCCGGAAACCGCCAGCGATGCGGACGTGGCCGCCGCCACCGCCCGTCTGGAGGCTCTGCGGCCGCAGCTGACCTGCGACACCATGCTGGCGCGCGCGACGTCCGAACAGGGCCTTCTGGGCTCCGATCTGGGCGAGGCCGACGTGCAGAACCTGGCGCCGCAGTTCCAGCAGGTCGCCCGCTCGGCCGAGGTAGGCTCGGTCAGCACCCCGGTCCGCACGCCGCTGGGCGTCCATCTGCTGGGCGTCTGCGGACGCCGGGCCGGCGGCATCGAGGCACCCGACGCACGCGCCGTGGAATCCGCGCTGTTCCGTCAGAACCTCGCGACCCTGGGCAAGCGCTATATGCGCGACCTGCGCGAGGACGCCCTGATCGAGATGAAGTGATGACCGGCCCCGCCCCGTTGGCCCTTTCGATGGGCGAACCGGCAGGCGTGGGGCCCGAGATCATCGCCAGGGCCTGGACCGCACTGAAGGCCGAAGGTCCGGTCTTCGTCGTCGTCGGCGACGCCGCCCTGCTGCGCGCGCAGGGTCAGCCGGTGCAGACCGTGCTCTCCGCGTCTGACGCCGCGGCGGTTTTCAGCCGCGCCATACCGGTACTGGACATCCCCCTGCCCGCCGCGGTCGAAGCCGGGCGGCCCGAGGCCGCAAACGCCGGGTCCGTTGCTGACTGGATCGAGTATGCCGTCAATCTGGCAATGTCGGGCGAGGCTTCGGGCGTGGTCACCGCTCCCATCGCCAAGGCCCCGCTCTACGCCGCCGGCTTCCGCTTTCCCGGGCACACCGAATTCATCGCTGAACTGACCGCCGACGCGTCGTTCACCGGCGCGCGCGGTCCGGTGATGATGCTGACGGCCAGGGACCTGCGCGCCTGTCTCGTCACCATCCATTCGCCGCTGGCCGAGGTGCCGGAACTGGTTACGGTCGAGCGGGTCTGCCGCACGGCGCGGGTCGTGCATGAAGCGCTCAAGCGCGACTTCGGCATCGCAGCGCCCCGGCTGGCGCTGGCCGCGCTGAACCCGCATGCGGGCGAAGGCGGCGCGATCGGGCTGGAAGAGATCGAGGTGCTGGCCCCGGCGGTCGAGCTCTTGCAGGCCGAGGGGATCACCATCACCGACCCCCTGCCTGCCGACACCCTGTTCCACGACGACGCGCGCGCCACCTACGACGCCGTCCTGTGCCTGTACCACGATCAAGCCCTGATCCCGGTCAAGACGCTGGACTTCTGGGGCGGGGTCAACACGACCCTGGGCCTCCCGATCATCCGGACCTCGCCTGACCACGGCACCGGTTTCGACATCGCCGGCAAGGGCGTGGCCCGGGCCGACAGCCTGATCGCGGCCATCCGTCTGGCCGGACAGATGGCGGCGGCGCGCGCGGCGCTGTAAGCAGCCCGTGTGACCGACCTCCCCACCCTCCGCGAATCCCTCGACGCCCACGGGCTGTCGGCGAAGAAGAGCTTCGGCCAGCATTTCCTGCTGGACCTGAACGTGACCCGCAAGATCGTGCGTCTGGCCGGCCCGTTCGAGGGCCGCGCGGTCATCGAGGTCGGTCCCGGTCCCGGCGGCCTGACCCGGGCCCTGCTGGAGAGCGACGCCGGCAAGGTGGTTCTGGTCGAGAAAGACCCCCGCTTCCTGCCCCTGCTGGCCGAGCTGGACGACGGTTCGGGCCGGATGACGGTGGTCGAGGCCGACGCCCTGAAGGTGCGCGAGGCTGAACTGGTCGAGGGGCCGGCGCATCTGGTGTCCAACCTGCCCTACAACGTCGGCACGCCCCTGCTGATCAAATGGCTGACGGGGCCGTGGCTGCCCCACGCCCTGACCCTGATGTTCCAGAAGGAAGTAGCCGAACGGATCGTCGCCGCGCCGGGCGACGACGCCTATGGCCGGCTGGCGGTGATCAGCCAGGCTGTCGCTGACGTTAAACTGGTCATGCACCTGCCCGCCGCCGCCTTCACGCCGCCGCCCAAGGTGGCCTCGGCCGTGGTTCATGTGGTTCCGAAGCCGGATCGTCCCGATCGCGCCCTGCTCCAGAGCCTCGAACGCGTCACTGCGGCCGCGTTCGGCCAGCGTCGCAAGATGCTCAGATCCAGCCTGAAACAGCTCGGCGGCGCCGCGCTGTGCGAAGCCGCCGGCATCGAGCCGGACGCGCGGGCCGAAGTGATAGATCTGGCGGGATTCCTGCGTCTGGCCCGCGCCGTGGCCGGCCAGCCGGCCGATCCCGTCGCTCCGGACGAGGGCGTGACCCTCGCCCGCAGGAAGCGGACCTGAGCTTCTAGACCGCCTCGTTCAGCAACGCGTTCCGGTAGACATCCACCCAGACGTTGCGGAACCGCTTGGACCGTTCGGCGTGGTAGATGTGCGCCAGTTCGGCGTAGCTGCGGTCGAAGTCGTCGTTGACGAAGATGTAGTCGAAGTCCCCGCAGTGCTCGATCTCGCCCTTGGCGTTGGCGATGCGGCGCTCGATGACGTCGTCGGCGTCCTGCGAACGGGTCACCAGACGGCGGCGCAGTTCCTCGAGGCTGGGCGGCAGGATGAAGACGCGGACGGCGTCCTCCGGGCATTTGCGGGCGATGTCGCGGGCGCCCTGCCAGTCGATGTCGAACAGAACGTCGCGGCCCTCGGACAGGGCCTTGTCGATAGGCGCGCGGGGCGAGCCGTAGCGGGCGCCGTGAACGTCGGCCCATTCGAGGAAGGCGTCGGCGTCGATCAGGCGCTGGAATTCGTCGGCGTCGACGAAGTGATAGTCACGGTCCGCGACCTCGCCCGGGCGAATGCCGCGCGTGGTCATGGAGATCGACAGCTCAAGCCCGCCATGGTCGGCCATCAGGCGGCGGCACAGGCTGGTCTTGCCGGCGCCCGAGGGGCTGGCGACGATCAGGAGGACGCCGCGGCGGGGCGTGCGTTCATTCGACATTCTGGACCTGTTCGCGCAACTGTTCGATGACGGCCTTCAGCTCGAGGCCGATTCCGGTGAGCGCGGTCGTAGCCGATTTCGAGCAGAGGGTGTTCGCCTCCCTCATGAATTCCTGCATCAGGAAGTCGAGTTTTCGGCCGGCGGGGGGTTGCTGCAACAGGGTGCGAGCAGAGGCGACGTGGGCCGTCAGCCGGTCCAGCTCCTCGCGCACGTCGGCCTTGGTCGCCAGAGCCGCAGCCTCGAGGAAGATGCGGTCCTGAAGACCCGGCGCATCAGGAGCGAGTTCGGTCATGCGGCGGGTGAAGCGCTCGCGAATGGCGTCAGTCTGGGCGGTCGCCTCGGTTTCGGCCTGGGCGACCAGGGCGTCGATGCGATCGATGAAGTCCGTGATCACAGGCAGAAGCTGGCCGCCCTCGCGGTCACGCGACAGCTTCAGGGCGTCGAGGGCGTGGTCGATCGTGATGGCCATGGCGGCCTCGACGGCGGCGCGGGCGTCGGCGTCGTCAGCCTCCTCGGGCGCTTCCAGCACGCCGCGCAGCGACAGCAGGCCGTCGGCCGAGGGCGGCGTGGCCCCCTCCTCCGCCAGTTCGTTGGCGAGGGCGAGGTAGCGGGCGAGGATGTCCTGATTGACCTTCAACGAGGCGGCGCCCTGTTCGGCGCGCTTGGCCTGGATGCCCAACGTGACCTGTCCGCGGTTCAGGCGGGCCTGGGCCGAGGCCTTGGCGTGACGCTCAAGGGTGTCGAAGCCGGGCGGCCCGCGGAAACGGACCTCCAGATTGCGGCCGTTGACGGAGCGCGCCTCGACCGACCAGCTCCAGTCGCCCCCGCCTTCGATAGCGAGCGACCCGTCCGCGCGGCCGAAGCCGGTCATACCGGAGATTTGGCTCATCGGGCGGGCGCCGGGGCGGCTTGCGGAATGCTGATGACGCGGGCTCCGGGCGGGACGGTCACGCCGGGTGGGGCGACCGCTCCGGAAGCGGCGTCGCTCGGCGCGTTGGGGACGCCCGGGACCGTGCCCGGCGCGGCAGGCGGCGCGGCTTCCGGCGGCAGGCCGGCCTTGCGGCGCTCGATCTCACGCCAGCGGGCGACATTGGCCAGATGCTCGTCGTAGGTGCGGGCGAAGACGTGGCCGCCGGTGCCGTCGGCGACGAAGAACAGCTCGTCGCTGCGGGGCGGGTTGAGGACGGCGGCGACGGCGTCGCGGCCGGGGTTGGCGATCGGCGTAGGGGGCAGACCGTCGATCTGATAGGTGTTCCAGGCCGTCGCCCGATCCAGTTCCGAGCGTCGGATGCCCCGGCCCAGCGGGCGGCCGCGCGTGATGCCGTAGACGATGGTCGGATCACTCTCCAGCCGCATGCCGGCGCGCAGCCGGTTGGTGAAGACGGCGGCGACGCGCGGACGTTCAGCCGCCAGACCGGTCTCCTTCTCGACGATCGAGGCCAGCACCATGGCTTCTTCGGGCGAGCGGACGACCGTGGTCGGGCTGCGCGCGGCCCACAGGCGGGCCAGGTTCTCGTCGCGGGCGCGGCGCATGCGGGCGACCACGGCGTTGCGGGTCTCGCCGCGGCTGACTTCATAGGTGTCGGGCCACAGGGAGCCTTCGTCGGGCGTGCCGTCGACCGTGCCGATCAGGATCGGCTGCCGGTTGAGAATGTCGACCGCCTGAACCGAGGACCAGCCTTCCGGCAGGGTGACATAGTGGCGGACCACCCGGCCCTCGACCAGCAGGACGATGACGGAGCGCAGCGACGCCTTGCTGGGCACCTCATACTCGCCGGCCCGCAGCTTGCGGTCCGCTCCGGTCAGGGTGGCGGCGGCCTTGAACATGTCGGTGGAGCGGATCACGCCCGCCGACTTCAGCGTGGCGGCGATGGCGGAGACGCCCGCGCCGCTGGGCAGGGTGACGATGGTCGTCTCCTGCCCATCGCGCGCCGCGGGGCCGGGGGCGTAGAAGACGCTCCAAGCCGCGACCAGGGCGGCGATGATGAACAGGCTGAGGGTGGCCGTGGCGGCCAGGAAGGCTGTCCTGCGGCCCGATCCCCGTTCGACCCCCACCTAGCTCACCTTGCGGAAGATGACGGTGGCGTTGGTGCCGCCGAAGCCGAAGCTGTTCGACATGGCGACGTCGATCTCCATCGGCTGGCCCTTGTCGCGGACCATGTTCATGGCGGTTTCCTGCTCGGGGTTGTCCAGATTGATCGTCGGCGGCGCGATCTGGTCGCGGATGGCGAGGATGCAGAAAATGGCCTCGATGGCCCCGGCGGCGCCCAGCAGGTGGCCCGTCATGGACTTGGTGGAGGAGAGGGCCACGTTCGGGGCGTGGTCGCCCATCAGCTTCTCGATGGCGCCGGCCTCGATCCAGTCGGCCATGGTCGAGGTGCCGTGGGCGTTGACGTAATCGATGTCCGAGACCTCGATCCCGGCCCGTTTCACCGCCATCTGCATGGCGCGGTAGCCGCCGTTGCCGTCCTCGGCCGGGGCGGTGATGTGGTAGGCGTCGCCGCTGAGGCCATAGCCGATGACCTCGGCGTAGATGGTCGCGCCGCGCGCCTTGGCGTGCTCGTACTCTTCCAGCACCACGATCCCCGCGCCTTCGCCCATGACGAAGCCGGAGTGGTCCTTGTCCCAAGGCCGCGAGGCCTTTTCGGGCGCGTCGTTATAGGCGGTGCACAGGGCTTTGCAGGCGAGGAAGCCGGCGATGCCGATCGGGACGATGGAGCTTTCCGCCCCACCGGCCACCATGACGTCGGCGTCGTCCATCATGATCATCCGCGCCGCGTCGCCGATGGCGTGGGCCCCGGTGGCGCAGGCGGTTACCACGGAGTGGTTCGGACCCTTGAGGCCGTGACGGATAGAAATCTGGCCGCTGGTCAGATTGATCAGGGCCGAGGGGATGAAGAAGGGGCTGACCCGGCGAGGACCCTGCTCCTTGAGGATGATGGCGGTGTCGGCGATGGGGCCCAGACCGCCAATGCCCGAACCGACCATGACGCCGGTGCGCTCGCGCTGTTCCTCGGTCTCGGGCTTCCAGCCGGAATCCGCCAGGGCCTCGTCCGCGGCGGCGATGGCGTAGACGATGAAGTCGTCGACCCGCTTGCGGTCCTTGGGCGACATGACCTTTTCGTGGTCGAAGACGCCCGGCTGGCCGGGCGCGCCGCCGCCGCGACCGTCCACGGACGGGATTTCACCCGCGATGGTGCAGCCATAGCCCTCGGTGTCGAAGCTGGTGATCGGGCCGATGCCCGAACGCCCCTCGAGAATGCCCTTCCAGTTGTGGTCCACACCCCAGCCCAGGGGCGTGAGCAGACCGAGACCGGTGACGACGACGCGGCGCATGAGCGCTCCTCGTTGCAGAATCCTGACCACAAACAGTAATGGCCGCCGGGCGACCCCGCTAGGGGCGCGCCACGGCGGCCATCAAAGTCGTATCGAAGGTGGCGGCGATCAGCCGGCCAGCTTCTCGTCGATGAACTTCACGGCGTCGCCGACCGTCTGGATGTGTTCGGCGGCGTCGTCCGGGATTTCGATGTCGAACTCTTCTTCAAAGGCCATCACCAGCTCGACGTTGTCGAGCGAGTCGGCGCCCAGATCGTCGATGAAGCTGGCCTTTTCAACGACCTTTTCCGGATCGGCGTCCAGGTGGTCGATGACGATCTTGCGGACGCGTTCCAGGGTGTCGGACATGGGTGTCTCTGCTTTTAGGGCCGCAGGAGCGGCTGTTGTCTCAGTCACTGCCGTATGACGACAGCGGCGACGGCGCAAGCCTTCAACGAAGACTCAGGCCGGTCGGTTGCGTGGGCTTTAGCACAGCCGTTGGGGCTGGAAATAGGGGGAACGGCCTTTACCGCCGTCATCCTCGGGCTTGACCCGAGGATCAGATGGAGGGGCGAGCTGTGTCGAACGACACAGCCCTGCGAGGGCGCCCGCGCGCCGGCGACCGAACACCGGATGGTCTGACCCTCGGGTCAAGCCCGAGGGTGACGGGAGAGGCGGCAGGGCCGCCCTCGCCCGTCAGATCATCGCCATGCCGCCGTTCACGTGCAGGGTCTGGCCGGTGACATAGGCGGCTTCGTCCGAGGACAGGTAGACCGCGGCGGCGGCGATCTCGTCGCCCGCGCCCAGCCGGCCGAGGGGGATGGTCTTCAGGATGGTCTCGCGCTGGGCGTCGTTCAGCACGTCGGTCATCGGCGAGGCGATGAAGCCCGGGGCGATGCAGTTCACGGTGATGCCCCTGGAGCCCACCTCCTGCGCCAGCGACTTGGAGAAGCCGATCATGCCGGCCTTGGAGGCCGCATAGTTGGTCTGGCCGGGGTTGCCGGTGACGCCGACCACCGAGGTGACGCCGATGATCCGGCCCGAGCGGCGCTTCATCATCCCCTTCATGGCGGCGCGGGACAGGCGGAAATAGCTCTCCAGATTGATCCGGATGACGTCCTGGAAGTCCTCGTCCTTCATCCGCATCAGCAGGCCGTCTTTCGTGATGCCGGCGTTGGCGATCAGGATGTCGAGCGGCGCGCCGGCGGCTTCCTCGGCGCGGGCGATCAGGCCGTCGACCGATTCGGGGTCGGACAGGTTGGCGGCGGCGGCGAAGGCGCGCTCTCCGAGCTCTTTTGCCAGATCCTGCAGCACGGCCTCGCGGGTGCCGGACAGGACGACGGTGGCGCCCTGCGCGTGGAGGGCGCGGGCGACCGCGCCGCCGATGCCGCCCGTGGCGCCGGTGACGAGGGCGGTTTTGCCGGTGAGATTGAACATGTCAGTTCTTTCCATGACTTGCAGCGCGGTCGAGGTTGAGACCGCAGTGAAAACAGACTCTGTTTGGCCAGGCGCTTTTCACGTCCTGGCCAGGAATGGCCGACGGCCCTCGTGAAAAGACGTCGGTGCGACAGCGCGGACACGGAAACGACCTCGCCTTGGCGCCCAGAAACAGAACGGGGACCATCAACAGCGCGGTAGCCCAGACGGGCAGCCAGAATATCGTGGACATCCAAAAGCCCATGAGGAGACACGAACCCCAGAAGGCAGTTCTGGCCCGCTTATAGACCGTCGTCGACATGCCTACGCCAAACTGGCGACGAAGGCTTCCAGCTCTTCGGGCGTATTCAGGGCGCCGCTCTCGGCGTCGGGCGCGATCCGCTTGGCCATGCCGGTCAGGACCTTGCCCGAGCCGATCTCGGCGAAGCGGGTGACGCCGCCCTCCCCGGCCATCCATTCCATGCTCTCGCGCCAGCGGACCCGGCCGGTGACCTGTTCGACCAGCAGGCGGCGGATCACCTCGGGATCGGTCTCCGGCCGGGCGGTGATGTTGGCGACGACGGCGACCGAGGGCGCGACGATGGTCGCCGAGGCCAGGGCCGTGGCCATCTCGTCGGCGGCAGGCTGCATCAGCGGGCAGTGAAAGGGCGCCGAGACGTTCAGCGGAATGGCGCGCGCGCCCAGTTCCTTGGCCTTTTCGATGGCGCGGTCCACGGCGGCCTTTTCGCCCGAGATGACGACATTGCCGTTGTTGTTATCATTGGCCACGACGCAGACCCCGACCTCGGAGCCGGCCTTGGCCGCCTCTTCCGCCAGCGCCAGATCGGTCTTGGGGCCGATCAGCGAGGCCATGGCGCCGCGGCCCACGGGGACGGCGCGCTGCATGGCCTGACCGCGCAGCTTCAGCAGCCGCGCCGTATCGGCCAGCGAGATCGCGCCCACGGCGCACAGGGCCGAATACTCGCCCAGCGAATGGCCGGCGGCGTATGTCGCCTTCGACAGATCGAAGCCGAACTCGGTCTTCAGCACCCGCATCGCCGCCACCGACACCGCCATCAGGGCGGGCTGGGCGTTCTCGGTCAGGGTCAGCTGGTCCTCGGGGCCCTCGCGCATGAGCTGGCTGAGGTTCTGGCCAAGGGCCTCGTCGACCTCGGCGAATACGGCGCGGGCCGAGGCGAAGGTGTCGGCCAGGGCGGCGCCCATGCCGACCGACTGGCTGCCTTGTCCCGGGAACAGCAGGGCGAGGGTCATGAATGGGCTCCTGAGCCGTGAATCGAGCGCGAACCGATAGGCCGGGCCTGCCGCAGGGGCAAGTCGTCCCCACCCGCTCACAACTCGGGTTTGACATGCAGGTAATTACCTGCATATATGCCCGCACACCCCAAGAGAGACCGAATGGACGCTGACAAGGTTTTCAAGGCGCTGGGCGACCCGACCCGCAGAAAGCTGCTCGATCTCCTCTGCGAGAAGAACGGTCAAACGCTCGGCGAGCTTTGCGAGAACCTCGACATGGCCCGGCAGTCCGCCACCCAGCATCTCGGAATTCTCGAGGAGGCCAATCTGGTCAGCACCGTCAGGCGCGGCCGGGAAAAGCTGCACTTCATCAACCCCGTGCCTATCCACGAAGTCTACGAGCGATGGGTGCGGAAGTTCGAAATCCAGCGGCTCAGCCTGCTGCACGACCTCAAGACAGAACTCGAAGGAGACAAGACATGACCCGCCAGACCACCAGCTTCGTCTATGTGACCTACATCGTCTCGACGCCCGAAAAGGTGTTCGAGGCGATCACCCGGCCCGACGTCACCCGCCGCTACTGGGGCCACGAGAACGTCTCGGACTGGAAGCCGGGCTCCCAGTGGCGGCACGTCCGGGACAATGAGGAAAAGACGGTCAACCTCGTCGGCGAGGTGATCGAGTCCACGCCGCCGTCCCGTCTGATCGTCACCTGGGCCAACGCCTCGGAGGAAGCCGATCCTGACGCCTACAGCCGCGTCACCTTCGACATCGAGCCCTATGAAGACATGGTGCGACTGACGGTGTCCCACGACGATCTGGTCGTCGGCAGCGGCATGGCGGCCGGGGTCACCAAGGGCTGGCCGATCGTGCTCTCCAGCCTGAAGTCCCTGCTGGAAACGGGTGAAGGCCTCGACATCTTCGCCAAGCCGCAAGCAGCCTGACGATGACCGAGCCCTATGCCGGCGGATGCGCCTGCGGCGCCGTCCGTTATGAGATCAAGAGCGAGCCCCTGTTCCAGAACCATTGCCACTGCCAGCAATGCCAGAAGCTGAGCGGCACGGGGCACGGGTCGTATCTGACCTTCCCCGGTCGTGCGGAGGCGAGCCTGACGGGCGAGGTCGGCACATGGGGCGTGGCGGCCGATAACGGCGTCGGAAAACGCCACGCCTTCTGCCCGACCTGCGGCGCGCCGGTCTGGCTGGCGTTCTCAGCGGCGCCCGATCTGATCGCGGTCCACGCCGGCAGCCTCGACGATCCGGGCCGGTTCAGGCCGCAGGCGATCACCTATGGCGTCCGGGCCCATGCGTGGGACACGATGGATCCGGCGCTTCAGACCTTCGCGCGAATGCCGGGATAGCCGCCCCCTAGAACAGCACCGCCGGGTTCATGATCCGGTGCGGGTCCAGCGCGGCCCGCACCGCCTGCATGGCCGCAATCTCGACCGGCGACTTGTAGCGCCGGGCCTCTTCCGTCTTCAGCCGACCCAGCCCGTGCTCGGCCGAGATGGAGCCGTCGTAACGGGCGACGATGTCGTGGACGACCTGCGATCCCTCGGCCCAGCGGGCGATGAAGGCCGGATGATCCCCGCCTGGCGGACACAGCACGTCGTAGTGGATATTGCCGTCGCCGACGTGACCGAAGGCGCTGACCCGCGCGCCCGGGTGGAAGCGTTCGACGGCGGCCGTGGCTTCTTCCAGGAAGTCGGCGATGCGCGAGACCGGGACGGAGACATCGTGCTTCCAGCCGCCCCCCTCGGGCTTCTGGGCGGCGGACTGCTCCTCGCGCACCTTCCAGAAGGCGGCGCGCTGGGCGTCGTTCTGGGCGATGGCGGCGTCGACGATCAGGCCGGTCTCGAAGGCGTGGGTCAGCAGCCGCTCCATGGCGGCATCGGCCGCGCCGGGCTCGCCCGAGACGAGTTCAATCAGGACGTACCAGGGCGGGGTGCTGTCCAGCGGCTCGCGCGTGTCGGGGATGTTGGCGAGCACGAACGTCATGCCGATCCGCTTCATCAGCTCAAAGGCCTCGACGCCACCGCCGGTCTCGGCCTTGGCGCGGGCCAGAAGGTCGATGGCGGCGGCGGGCGTCTGAAGCCCCACCATGGCCGTCGCCCGGCTGCGCATGACGGGAAACAGCTTCAGGGTCGCGGCGGTGACGATCCCCAACGTGCCCTCTGCGCCGATCAGCAGCTGTTTGAGGTCATAGCCGGTGTTGTCCTTCCGCAGCCGCTTCAGCCCGTGAAAGATCTGGCCGTCCGGCATCACCGCCTCCAGACCCAGCACCAGATCGCGCATGACGCCGTAACGGATCACGGCGGTGCCGCCCGCATTGGTCGAGACCACGCCCCCGATGGTCGCCGTGCCCTCGGCCGCGAGGCTGAGCGGAAACAGCCGGTCAGCGGCGGCGGCGGCCTGCTGGGCCTCGAGAAGGGTGATCCCGGCCTCGACCGTCATGGCGTCATCCAGCGGGGTCACATCGCGGATGGCGCGCAGCTTGCGTGTCGACAGCAGGACCTCGCCAAAGGGGATCTGACCGCCGACCAGGCCCGTGTCGCCGCCCTGGGGCGTGATGGCGACGCGGTGTTCGGCGCAGATGGCGACCAGCCGGGCCGTCTCATCCGTCGCGCGGGGGGTCAGCATCAGGGGCGTATGCCCCTGCCAGCGGTTTCGCCACTCCGTCAGCCAGGGCGCGATCTCGGCGGGATCGTCGGTCCAGCCGCCGGGGCCGGCCGCGGATTTCATGGCTTCGAGGGCGGCGGCGGACGGCGGGGTCATTCGCCCTTGTCTCAAAGTCATGGACGCGGCGAAAGGGCCAAGCCACGCTCGCGCCATGACGACCGCCCTTCCCTCGCCCGTTCCCGCCGTCGGCATCGTCTGCCTGCGGGGCGATCAGGTGCTGCTGATCCGGCGCGGAACGCCGCCCCGGCAGGGCGAATGGAGCCTTCCTGGCGGCCGGATCGAGCCGGGCGAGCGGGCCGTCGACGCCGCCCTGCGCGAACTGCGCGAGGAAACCGGCGTCGAGGCGGAGATCACCGGCCTGATCGACGTGGTCGACGGCCTCTTCCCGGAGGCGGGCCGCCACTATGTGCTGATCGACTACGCCGCCCGCTGGATATCGGGCGACCCCGTCGCCGGAGACGATGCGACCGAGGCGCGCTTCGTGCCGCTGACTCAGGTCGAGACGCTGGTCAGCTGGTCGGAGACGCACCGGATTATCGCCCTGGCTGCAGCGTCTCGCGATTTGGGACGCGACCAGCGTTCTGCGACGTGACAAGCTGTTCCTTTCCGGCGATCGGCCGGTTGGGGACATCACCATGCATATCCGTAGTCTCGTGGCGGCGCTCGCCGCCTCGGTCGCCCTGCTCGCGCCCGCGGCCACGGCCCAGACCGAGTCCATCGACTTCACCCTGACCAACAACACCGAGCATGTGCTGACCGCCCTGTTCATCTCCCTGCCGTCGACCAACGAATGGGAAGAGGACATCTTCGGCGCCGACGTTCTGGGCTCCGGCGAGAGCATCGAGATTTCGATCGACGATGGCCTGCCGGAATGCGTCTACGACATCCGCGCCGACTTTTCGGACGGCGATTCGGTTCAGGTTGCGGAGGTCAATTTCTGCGAGCTGGACGGCGAGGAACTGACTATCAACGAGGAATAGTCCGGCACATCCCGGCGAACTGCAGGGCGGCTCCCGACGGGGGGGCCGCCCTTTTCATTACGCGGATGTCATCTTCGACTGTCCGGTTTCTGTGGCGCGCGGGTCACAGGGTGCTAACCTGAACGGGATTTGGGAGGCTTCATGGACACGTCTGTTATCTTCACCCTCGCCCTGGTCGCGCTGGCCTTCGTTCTGCTGTTCAGCGTGGTCAAGATCGTGCCCCAGGGGCGCGAAATGACCGTCGAGCGGTTCGGCAAATACACCCGCACCCTGTCGCCGGGCATCAGCATCCTCACCCCCTTCGTCGAGCGGATCGGCCGGCGGATGAACATGATGGAGCAGGTCCTCGACGTGCCCCAGCAAGAGGTGATCACCAAGGACAACGCCATGGTGAAGGTCGACGCCATCGTCTTCATCCAGGTGATGGAGGCCTCGGCCGCCGCCTATCGGGTCGAGAACCTGCCCTATGCCATCACCCAGCTGTGCATGACCAACCTGCGCACCGTGGTCGGCTCGATGGAGCTGGATGAGGTGCTGTTCCAGCGCGACTCGATCAACTCGCGCCTGCTGACCGTGATCGACGCGGCGACCGAGCCGTGGGGCGTCAAGGTCAACCGGATCGAGATCAAGGACCTGACCCCGCCGGCGGACATCACCAACGCCATGGCCCGCCAGATGAAGGCCGAGCGCGAGAAGCGCGCCGTCATCACCGAGGCCGAGGGCGAGAAACAGGCCGCCATCGCGCGCGCCGAGGGCGCCAAGCAATCGGCCATCCTCCAGTCCGAGGGGCGCAAGGAAGCCGCCTTCCGCGACGCCGAGGCCCGCGAGCGCGCCGCCGAGGCCGAGGCCAAGGCCACCGCCATGGTGTCGGAAGCCATCGCCCGCGGCGACGTCAACGCCATCAACTATTTCGTGGCCCAGAAATACGTCGAAGCCTTCGCCGAACTGGCGCGCAACCCCACCGCCAAGACCGTCATCGTCCCCGCCGAGATGAGCGGACTGGTCGGCACCATCGCCGGCCTGGGCGAACTGGTCGGACTGGCGAAGGAGCAGCAGCAGAGCCGCACCGACGTTCGCCGCGACCCGCCCGCCGCGCCGACGCCTCCGCGCCCGCCGCGTCCCGCCGTTCCGAGGACCTGATCCATGGAAGCCCTGACAGACCTGCACGCCGCCCAGCCGTTCTGGATCTGGCTGGCCCTCGGTGTGATCCTGCTGGCGGTCGAGGCCGCCTTCTCGACCGAATGGCTGCTGTGGCCGGCGGTTTCGGCGGGGATGGTGGCCGTGGTCACCGCCCTCGGCCTGCCGCTGGGCGTCGTGGGCGAGGTCGCCCTGTTTGCGGTGCTGACGGTGGCCATGACCCTGCTGTCGCGCCGCCTGATCCAGCGCGTGAACCCCAGCGACAGCCCGGACATCAATGCCCGTGACAGCCGTCTCGTGGGTCAACGGGCGCAGGTGGTCCAGCCGTTCGTGGACGGGCGCGGCCGGGTGTTCGTCTCCGGCGCCGAGTGGGTGGCCGAGATCGACGGCGCGGGCCCGCTGATCGGCGAGAGCGTGATCGTCGACCGGGTGGACGGATCAAAGCTGAGGGTGCGAAGCGCCTAGGCCTTCCGCATATCCTCGATCCCGCGATTGGCGAGCCCGTCGGCGCGCTCGTTCAGCTCATGCCCGGCGTGGCCCTTGACCCAGTGCCATTTCACGTCGTGACGGGCGCGGGCCTCGTCGAGCCGCCGCCACAGGTCCTCGTTCTTGACCGGCTTCTTGTCGGCCGTCTTCCACCCGCGCGCCTTCCAGCCCCGGATCCATTCCGTGATCCCGGTCATGACGTATTTGCTGTCGGTGTGCAGATCGACGCGGCACGGCCGGGTCAGGGCCTCCAGCGCGCTGATCGCCCCCATCAGCTCCATACGGTTGTTGGTCGTCCGCGGCTCGCCGCCCCACAGTTCCTTCTCGTGGCCGCCGCCGGTCTGAAGGATCGCCCCCCAGCCGCCGGGGCCGGGATTGCCCTTGCAGGCGCCGTCGGTGTGGATGATGACGTGACTCATGGGCGCGTCCTAACAGGTTCGCTTGGCGTCGCGCCACTGAACGGCCTATATGCGGCGAGAGATTTCGACCGGGCCGACCCGGCCTGACTGAGGAGAGTTGTCCGTGGGTTCATTCAGCATCTGGCACTGGGCCATCGTCGCCATCATCGTGCTCCTGCTGTTCGGCGGCCGCGGCAAGCTGTCGGGCCTGATGGGCGACGCCGCCAAGGGCGTGAAAGCCTTCAAGGACGGCCTGAAAGACACCGACGAGAACAAGCCGTCGGATCAGCGCGCGGGCGCCCTGCCCCGCACCGACGCCGAAAAAGAAGATCTGAAATCGTAAGCCGCATTTGACGTCGGAGACCTGACGCATGGGTGGCCTGGGTCCCGGTATCGGGGGCGGCGAATATCTGGTGATCGCGGTCGTGGCCCTGCTGGTGGTGGGGCCCGAACGCTTGCCGCTCCTTTTGCGCAAGCTGGGCAAGATGGTCGCCAAGGCCAGAGGCATGGCCAATGAGTTCCGCTCCAGCTTCGACGAGATGGCGCGCCAGTCCGAGCTGGACGAGCTGCGCAAGGAGGTCGAGGCGCTGCGGACCGGTCAGGGCATGCACGCCCTCGGCGCGGACGCCGATGCGGCCTTCAGGGAAATCCGCGACGATCTGAACAAGCCGCTGAATCCGCCCATGCTGGCCGCGCCGGATGAATGGCCCGATAGCCCGCCGGTCATGGCCCCGCTCGAGGCGCCGGTGGCGGATGTCACGCCGCCGAAGCCGAAACCAAAGACCGCCCGGAAAACGCCGGCCAAGGCCAAACCGGCCGCCTCGATCAAGGCCGCCAGCGGCAAGGCGACGCCGGTTCGCGCCCGGAAGGTCGACCTGTGACGCTCGACCACGACGAAAACGAGATCGAGGCGTCGCGCGCGCCTCTGATGGATCACTTGATCGAGCTGCGCGGACGGCTGTTGATCTGCGTCGTCGCCTTCATCCTCGCCTTCCTGGTCTGCTTCTATTTCGCCAGCCCGCTCTACGTCTTCCTGGTCAAACCCTACGTCGTGGCCAGCGCCCTGCAGGCCGTCGGCGGCCACAACGTGTCGCTTCAGGACCTGATCCTGACCATGGTCGGGGTGAAATCTCTGGCCGACGGTCAGCATGAGACCGCGCAGCTGATCTACACGGCGCCGCTGGAAATCCTGTTCGTGAAGATGAAGCTGGCGGGGCTGGGCGCCGTCGTCGCCGCCTTCCCGATCCTCGCCTTCCAGCTGTACCGGTTCGTGGCCCCCGGCCTGTACCGGAACGAGCGCGGCGCCTTCCTGCCGTTCCTGATCGCGGCCCCGGTGCTGTTCCTCCTCGGCGCCGCCCTCGTCTATTACATCATGCTGCCCATCGTGATGCTGTTCTCGCTCAATCAGGGCATCGTGGCCGAAGGCGTGACCGCCGCCCTGCTGCCCAAGGTGTCCGAATATATGAGCCTGGCCACGGCGCTGATCCTGGCGTTCGGTCTGTGCTTCCAGCTTCCCGTGATCATGACCCTTCTGGGCCTCGCCGGCATCGTCAGTTCGAAGCTGATGGCCGAGGGTCGCCGCTACGCCATCGTGGCCGTGGTCGTGGTCGCCGCCATCGTGACGCCGCCCGACCCGATCAGCCAGCTGATGCTCGCTGTGCCGCTGGTGCTGCTGTATGAGATCTCGATCTGGTGCGTGCGTCTTATCGAACTGCGCCGCAAGACGGCCGACGCCGCGGCCTGAGCGCCGGGAGTGAGATCATGACCGCACCGGTCTTTTCGCTGACGCCCCGTCCGGCCGCGGTTCTGGCGCGACTGCAGGCCTTTCCAGGCGCGCGTTACTGGGCGGCCGCCGTGCTGGTCCTGCTGGCGCTGGTCGTCCGGCTGACGGTGTCTTCGGCCATGGGCAACGGTTACGGCTACACCTGTTTCTATCCGGCGGTGATCCTGGCCGCGTACTGGCTGGGCGCGCGGCCCGCATTGCTGGCCACGGGCCTGTCGACGGTGATCGTTTACGCCTTCCTCGGACCCGTGCCCCTGCACTGGAATCTGGACGGCAGAGGTCTGGTGGCCCTGACCTTCTTCCTGGTGTCCTCCCTGCTGCTGATCCACATTCTCAGCACGATCCGGGCCCAGTTCGCCCTGCTGGCCGCCACCCATGCGCGGGTCGAGGCGCTGGCTACCGGCCAGGCCGAACTGTTCCACGAGCACGCCCAGAGGACGACCGACCACCTGCAGCTGATCTCGGCCATCCTTCAACTGCGGGCGCGCGAGGAGGCCGATCCGATGGTCTCGCGCGTGCTGACCAACGCCGCCTCCCGCACCCTGCTGATCTCCCGCGCTCACCGCGAGTTCGCCGGCAACCCTGACAGCCGTATTCCCTTCGACGCCTTTGCCCGCAAACTGGTCCAGGCCTCGGCCGCGCGTGGCGGTCTGCCGGCGGACAAGGTTCGCATCGCCGGTGGCGATCTGGATGTGCCGCTGGAGCATGCGACGGCGCTGGGGCTGGTGCTGCTCGAATATCTGACGACGCTCAGGGCGTGCCCGTCGGCCACCACCTTGGCCGTCATCCTCGCCGACGACGGGGATCAGAGGACGCTCAACCTGGTGGCCACCGGTGATCGCGACGTCGTTCCGCCGCGGGACATTCCCCTGTTCGAGGCGGTGTCCGAGCAACTGGGCGGCGAACTCCTGATCACGCGCGGCGCCACAGGCTGCGGCGTGCGCATCAGCTTCCCCGCCACGATCCAGCCGACCGAGGCATGGGAGCCGGTGGCTCTCAGCCTGCACTGACGCAAGCGTAGCCGGAACCCCGGACCCGCAGCGGGTGTTTGATTGGGAACATCCATCCGGAGCCGCGCCATGACCGTCCTTTCCCGTCTCGTAGCAACCACTGCCCTGGCCGCCTTCGCCCTCGGCGCAGCGGCCTGCACCCAGCAGGAAGCGGCTCCCGCCGCCGAACAGGCCGCCGCGCCGGCCGCTGCGCCTGAAACCCGCACCGTCGTGGAAACCCGCGAGGTCGCCGTGCCGGTGCCCGTCGCTCCGCCGACTGTCGTGGTCGAACGCCCCGAAGTCCGTGCTGGCGACAGCACGACCGTGCGCGCGGGCCGGGACGGGATCGAGGTCGAAACGACCAACCGCTAGACCCTCACGACAAAAAGGCGACGGCGCCGGAGGGCTTCCCCTCCGGCGCCGTTTTTCGTGCAGCCTCGGCCGTGGATCAGCAGCTATAGTACATGTCGAATTCGACGGGGTGCGGGTGCAGTTGCAGACGCATCACCTCTTCCATCTTCAGCTCGATGTAGCTGTCGATGAAGTCGTCATCCATGACGCCGCCCTTCTTGAGGAAGGCGCGGTCCTTGTCGAGGTTTTCGAGGGCCTCTTTCAGGCTGCCGCAGACCTCGGGGATGTTGCCCCGCTCTTCCGGCGGCAAGTCGTACAGGTTCTTGTCGGCCGCCGCGCCCGGATCGATCCGGTTCTCGATGCCGTCCAGGCCGGCCATCAGCAGGGCCACAAAGGTCAGATAGGGGTTGCCCATCGGGTCCGGGAAACGGGCCTCGATACGCTTGGCCTTGGGCGAGTTGACGAACGGGATGCGGATCGACGCCGAACGGTTGCGCGCCGAATAGGCCAGCTTCACCGGGGCTTCGTAGCCCGGAACCAGACGCTTGTACGAGTTGGTCGTCGAGTTGGCGAAGGCGTTGATGGCCTTGGCGTGCTTGATGATGCCGCCGATGTACCACAGGCACATGTCCGACAGGCCGGCGTATTTGTCGCCGGCGAACAGCGGCTTGCCGCCGTTCCAGACCGACATATGCACGTGCATGCCCGAGCCGTTGTCTCCGAAGGTCGGCTTGGCCATGAAGGTGGCCGACTTGCCGTAGGCGGCGGCGACGTTGTGGATCACGTACTTATACATCTGAAGGCGGTCGGCCATCGTCAGCATGTCCGAGAACTTCAGGCCCAGTTCGTGCTGCGCCGGGGCGACCTCGTGGTGGTGCTTCTCGGGCTGCATGCCCAGGTCGCGCATGACGCCGAGCATCTCGCCGCGCAGGTCCTGGGCGCTGTCCGTCGGGTTGACCGGGAAATAGCCCCCCTTGTGCGTCGGGCGGTGGCCCATGTTGCCTTCGGAATATTCCGCGCCCGTATTGGCCGGCAGTTCGATCGAATCGTAGGCGTAGCCGGTGTCATGCGGCGCCGTGCTCCAGCGCACGTCGTCGAAGATGAAGAACTCGGCTTCCGGCCCGAAATAGACCGTGTCGCCCACGCCCGACGACTGGACATAGGCCAGGGCCTTCTTGGCCATCGAGCGGCTGTCGCGATTGTAGGGCTCGCCGGTGTCCGGGTTCAGCACGTCGCAGAACAGGAACAGGGTCGTCTGCTGGTAGAAGGGGTCGATCCAGAAACTGTTCAGGTCCGGCTTCAGCAGCATGTCGCTTTCGTTGATCGCCTTCCAGCCGGCGATCGAGGAGCCGTCGAACATCGTCCCCTCTTCGAGGAATTCGTCGTCGACCAGATCGATGTCGAAGGTGACGTGCTGCATCCGCCCCTTGGTGTCGGTGAACCGGAGGTCGACGTATTTGACGTCCTTTTCCTTGATCTCTTTGAGGATCTTGCTCGCGCTCATGGTGGTCGACGTCCTGTGGCTCGGGGAGGTTACAAGAAACGGCCGCCCCGAGGGACGGCCGGTGGAAGGGTCAGACGGCCTGTGCGCCCGTCTCGCCGGTGCGGATACGGATGACGTCGAGAACGTCGGTGATGAAGATCTTGCCGTCGCCGATCTTGCCGGTGCGGGCTGCGGCCTGGATCGCGTCGACCACGGAGTTGACCATGTCGTCCGACACCACCACCTCGATCTTGATCTTGGGCAGGAAGTCGATGACGTACTCCGCACCGCGGTACAGCTCGGAATGGCCCTTCTGGCGGCCGTATCCCTTGGCCTCGAGCACGGTCATGCCTTGCACGCCGGCGTCCTGCAGCGCTTCCTTCACTTCATCCAGCTTGAAGGGCTTGATGACGGCTTCGATCTTTTTCATTGGCGGTCCCAGGCGGGCGTTATCATGCCGCGCGCACGGGACGTAAAGGGACATTGCATTGCACAATAAGGCAAGCGCTTTTCGTTCCCTGTCGCCATCCGTGAACGGAGGACCGGCGCGATGACGGATGGAGTTCTCCCGAACTGGCGGAGCGCGCTGCCATGGCCGACCGAAAACACGCACAAACACGCGCGTGGGCGGCTCGGAGTTGTCTCGGGCAAGGCCAGCCAGACCGGTGCGGCGCGGCTGGCGGCGCGGGCCGGCCTGCGCATCGGCGCGGGTGTGGTCCGCATTCTCTGCCCGCCCGATGCGACCACGGTGATCGCCTCCGCCATCGAGGCCGTCATGCTGACTCCGTTCGGCTCCCCGGAAGCGCTGACGGAGGCGGTCGAAGGGATGGACGCCGTGGTCATCGGTCCCGCCGCCGGGGTGACCGACGCAACCCAGGCCCATGTGCGCGCCCTGGCCGGGACCGGCGCGGCGCTGGTGGTGGACGCGGACGGGCTGACGGTGTTCGAGGGCTGGCCCGCCGATCTTTTCGACGTTCTGGACCGCGACGATGTCCTGACGCCCCACGAGGGCGAGTTCAAACGGCTGTTCCCGGGCCTGCTCGACAAGGGGCGTGAGGATGCGGCGCGGGCGGCGGCGAAACGTGCGGGGGCCGTGGTCGTGCTCAAGGGACAGGCCACCATCATCGCTGCGCCGGACGGCCGGCTGGCGGTCAACGACAATGGCGTCCCGTGGCTGGCCACGGCGGGGACCGGCGACGTGCTGGCCGGCATGATCGGCGGGCTGATGGCCCAGCGGATGGACAGTTTCGACGCGGCCCGGGCGGCGGTCTGGATGCACGCCGAGGCCGCGCGGGGCTTCGGGCCCGGCCTGATCGCCGAGGACCTGCCCGACCGGCTCCCGCAGGTTCTGGCCGGCCTCTACTCACAGGATCGCTGAGCGCCGCCGGTCCGCCAGTTCAATTCGTCATCGAACGGGCCTATCTGCACCGCTACGCCGCTGGAGCCTGTTCCCTTGCTGATCGTCCTGTCCCCGGCCAAGCGGCTGGATTTCACCGAGGCTCACCCCGACGCACCCGCATCCGAGCGGCGCTTTCAGGACGACACCGCAAACCTGTCGCGGACGGCCCGGGCGCGGACCGTGGCCGAGCTGCGCCGGCTGATGGGCATTTCCGACGATCTGGCCCGGCTGAACCGCGAACGCTTTCAGGCTTTCGACGCGACCTCCACCGACGGGGTTCAGGCCGCCTTCGCCTTCGCCGGCGACGTCTACGAGGGGCTGAAGGCGCGCGAGCTGGACCCGCCGTCGCTGGAGTGGGCGCAGGACCATCTGCGCATTCTTTCGGGCTTCTACGGCCTGCTGCGGCCGCTGGACCGCATCCAGCCCTACCGGCTGGAGATGGGAACCCGGCTGAAGACCCGCCGCGGGTCCAGCCTGTATGACTTCTGGGGCGACCGGATTTCGAAACAGCTGAACGCCGACGCCGAGGGTCAGGCCGACCCCACTCTGGTCAATCTGGCCAGCCAGGAATATTTCGGCGCCGTCGACGCCAAGGCGCTGAAACTGCCGGTTGTGACGCCGCATTTTCGCGAATCGAAGGACGGCGAGAGCCGCATCATCTCCTTCTTCGCCAAGAAGGCCCGGGGCGGCATGGCGCGCTTCGCGATCGACGAACGGATCGAGCGGGCGCAGGACCTCAAGGCCTTCGACCGCGACGGCTACGCTTTTGACAAGGCGGCGTCGACGGAGACAGAGTGGATATTCACCAGATCGGGAAATTAAACCCGGCTGTCGCCTTCGCAAACGCGAACGGCTAGGCTGGCGAGACTGACGGACGGACGAGATTCCCCATGTTCCAATGGCCCAAACGCGGCGACGGCTCCCAGACCTCAAGCGAACCCTTCCGCGACATCGGCGACCTGAAGGGTCAGGTGGCGGTGATCTCGGGCTCGACCTCGGGCATCGGCCTGGCCTTCGCCCGCGCCATCGCCTCGCGCGGCGGGGACGTGGTGCTGAACGGGCTGGGCGACCCCTCCGAGATCGAACGCACCCGGGCCGAGCTTGAGGCCAGCTGCGGCGTCCGCGTCCGCTATCACGCCGCCAACATGCTGCGCGGCGACGAGGTCGCCGACATGGTGGCCTATGGCAAGCACCAGCTGGGCCGGGTCGACATCCTGATCAACAACGCCGGCGTCCAGCACGTCGAGGCGGTCGAGAAATTCCCGGCGGACAAGTGGGAACAGATCATCGCCATCAATCTGTCCTCGACCTTCTACGCCACCCGCGCCGCCATCCCGATCATGAAGGCGCAGGGACGCGGCCGGATCATCAACGTCGCCTCGGCCCACGGCCTTGTCGCCAGCCCGTTCAAGTCGGCCTATGTCGCGGCCAAGCATGGCGTCATCGGCTTCACCAAGACGGTGGCGCTGGAAGTGGCGCAGGACAACATCACCTGCAACGCCATCTGCCCCGGCTTCGTCGAGACGCCGATCGTCGAGAAGCAGATCGCCGATCAGGCCCGCACGCGCGGCATGTCGAAGGAGGCGGTGCTGAAGGACGTCATCCTCGGCTCCCAGCCGACCAAGCGGTTCGTCACCACGGACGAGCTGACAGGGATGATGCTGTATCTCGTCTCCGACCTCGGCGCCTCCGCCAACGGCGCCAGCTTCTCGATCGACGGCGGCTGGACGGCGCAGTAGGGCCGTCAGGCCCGGGCGACCCATCCCCGGAAGGTGAAGGCCGCGTAGAACAGCTGCGGGTCTGTGAAGCCGGCGGCGCGAAGAAGATCCACCTCGGTCTCTGGCGTGAGGATGGGCAGCCGATCGCCGAGCGAGCGCGCGCCGGCTCCCGCCCTGTCAAAATCCACACCGTTGTCGGCGGCGAAGGCGGCGAACCGATCCAGCCAGAGGTTACGGTCCGGACCATCCGGCAGGCTGTGATGAGCGGCGACGAAGGCGGCGCCCGGCCTGAGCCGACGCCGGATCTCGGTCAGCGTCGCCAGCCGCTGCGCGAGCGGAACGAAATGCAGCGTCAGTAGACAGGACGCCCCGTCGAACGGGCCCTTCGGCGCCGTCTCGACATAGCCCTCATGCAGGTCCACCCGCCCGGCGAGGCCGCCGAGCGTGAGACGGGCGAGCTTGAGCATCTCGGCCGAAGGATCCACGCCTACGAAACGCCATCCCGGCTGCGCCTCGGCGAACGCCCTGAGTTCCAGCCCGCCGCCCGCGCCGACCACCAGGATGCGACCGTCGGCCGGCGCCGTTTCAGCCAGAAGCAGCCGGGTCATGCGCTGCAAGTCGCTGAAACCGGGCACGAGACGGGGCGGGTTTTCGGCATATCGGGCGACCGCCGCGGGATCGTCGAATCCGGTCACGGCCGGCCGGGCGCGGCGCCCGCCTCTTCCAGAACGAGCGAACGATGGGCGGCGACGCCCGCCATCACGCCGGCGGCGGATGCGAGAGTGGCGTTGTACATGGACATCGCGGCGTCGCCGGCGGCGAAAACCCCGGCGACGCTGGTTTGCTGCATCGGGTCGACCTCTATGTGCGGGCCGGTCATGCCCTCCACCAGGGCGCAGCCGAGTTGCTCCGCCAGCGGACTGGCCATTCGCGTCTTCGGCGCAGTGAAAACCGCCTCGAACGGGAGCTCGCGTCCGTCGGCGAGACGCACGGCCCGGGTCTTCGCGCCGTCACCCAGGAGCTCGACGACCGGCGTACGTTCGATTTCCACGCCGCGCCGGAGCAGCAGGTCCGCCTCCTCGGCGGAGGGCTCGAACACGCCTTGCGTAAAGAAGGTCGTCGGCCCCCAGTCGGGCAGGATCATCGCCTGATGAACGGCCCCGGCGACGTTGGCGATCACGGCGAGACGACGGCCGGCGACCTCATAGCCGTGGCAGTAGGGGCAGTGGAGCACGCTCAACCCCCAACGCGGCGTCATGGATTCGAGCGGCAGTTCGTCCGCCACTCCGGTGGCGAGGACGAGCTTGCGGCCTTGAACGGACGCACCGTCGGACAGGGTCAGGACCACCCCCTCATCGGCCTTCAAGGCGGACAGGGCTTCCGCGTGGACGAAGTCGACGGTCGGGTAACGAGCCAGTTGGGTCAGCCCCTGACGCATGATCTCGGCCGGCGCGACGCCATCCTGGCCGAGGAAGCCGTGAGAGGCCGGGGCGAAGCGGTTTCGCGGCCGCCCGGCGTCTACCAGCAGAACCCTCCGTCGTGCTCGCGCGAGCTGCATGGCTGCGGACAGTCCCGCGAAACTGCCTCCGGCGACAACGACATCGTAGCGATCCATCCGGCCCTCTCGTAACTTCTTAGGTTACAAGAAAGATAGCGCACCTCACCGATCATGCAACTCCCTTTGTTACGTGTCCGACATCGGATAGACTGCCCGGATGTCCACCGACAACCGCTTGTCCCGAATGCTGCATGTCCTGATCCATATGGATCATATCGGCGCGCCCGTGACCTCCGAAACCATCAGTCGAATGCTCGACACCAATCCGGTGGTCGTCCGGCGAACCATGGCCGGCCTCAAGGCGGCCGGGTATCTGAACTCGGTCAAGGGTCACGGCGGCGGCTGGACGTTGGCCAGACCGCTCGATGAGGTGACCCTGCGCGACATCCACCTCGCGTTGGGAAGCCCGCGGGTGTTCGCAATCGGCTTTGCGGACGACGACCCGCCTTGCCGGGTCGAACGCGCGGTCAACGGCGCCCTGAAGGACGCCATGAGCGAGGCCGAGCAGCGTCTTCTGGGCTGGTTCGGCGAGGTGACGATCGGCGTCATCTCGCGCGAGGTCGCCAGTCTGGGCGGCGTCCACCCGGGAGCTAGCCCACGTACCCCGCCGCACGCCTGAGCCGATCGTTGATCGCCTCGCCGAGGCCGTGCGCCGGGATCGGCGACACGGCGATGCCCGAGGGCCGTTCGCGGTCGGCCTCGCGCAGGCGCCGGAACAGGTTGGCCGCCGCCTCGCGCAGGTCGCCCGACGGGCTCAGACTCCAGCGCGGATCGCCGGCGCCCGGGCCGAATTCCAGCAGGATTTCCCCGTCGCGGGCCGCCTCGGCATCGATCCGCACGGGCGCGTCGGGGGCGTAGTGCAAGGTCAGACGGCCGGGTGAGCGATGCCCCTCCCCGCCCCGGTCGAGCGGGCCGACGACCGCCTCGATCTCGTCGCGTGTGACCGAGCCCGGGCGCAACAGGGCGACCCGGCCGTCCAGCACCGAGACGACCGTGCTCTCGACGCCCACGGCGCACGGCCCGCCGTCGATGGCGGCGCCGGCGGCGAAACCGGTCTCCTCCACCGCGTCGGCGAAGGTGGTCGGGCTGGGCCGTCCCGAGCGGTTGGCCGAGGGCGCCACCAGCGGCCGTCCAAAGGCGGAAATCAGGGCGCGGGCGCGGGCATGGCCGGGGACCCTGACGGCGACGCTGTCCAAGCCCGCGCGGGCGAGGTCGCAGACGCCGGCCCGGTCGCGGATGGGGGCCACAATCGTCAGGGGTCCGGGCCAGAAGGCCTCGGCCAGCGCCTGGGCCCTAGGGTCAAACACGGCGACCGCGGCAGCCTGAACGGCGTCGGCGACGTGGGCGATCAGGGGGTTGAAGCGCGGGCGGCCCTTGGCCTCGAAGATCGAGGCCACGGTGCGGGCGTCGCCGGCGTCGGCGGCCAGTCCATAGACAGTTTCGGTCGGCAGGATGACCAGACCGCCGGCGTTCAGAACCGCGACAGCCTCTGTATCGGACGCGCTCAGCCGGGCCGCGCCTGAAGCGCGACCCGCACCGTCACCCGCCGTCCGACCAGCCCGTTCCACGGCCCCGAGGTTCCTATTCCAAAGTCCGCGCGATCCAGCGTCAGCGCGCCGGTTAAATGCGCCCGGTCGCCGCTGATGCGCAAGTCCAGCGGGAAGGCGACCGCGCGGGTCCGTCCCTTAATCGTGATATCGGCGTTGGCCGTATAGCGGTCACCGCCCAGCGGCTGGAGAGACTTGAGCTCGAAACGGATCACCGGATAGCGCGCGGCGTCGAGAAACCCCGGCCCGATGGCCCGTCCGGTCGCAACGGCTGGCGACATTCTCAGTGACGCCGCTTGCACGACCACCGAGGCCGTGGCGGCCTCCGGATGCGCCGGGTCCAGAACGATGGACCCTCGCCAGTCCTCAAACCGCCCGGTGCGGGCGGAGCCCAGGGCCTGCACCGACATCTCGATGCGCGACGCGTCGCGGTCGAAGACCCACGGCCCGGGAGCAGCCCCTGTCAGCAGGGGCGCGAGCAGCGCCAGCAGCAGGGCGGCCAGCAGCCTCACGGGCGGCGCGGAATCCACGGGATCATCCGGTGCAGCACATTGTCCCGGTCGACGAACTGATGCTTCAGCGCGCCGATCACATGCAGGGCGATCAGGACATACAGTCCCTTCGCCGCCGTCTCATGCAGGTCCATCAGCTCGCCCGCCACCTCGCGGCCGCCGCCGATCGGCAGCAGCGGCCACTCGAACAGGCCGAACCAGATGATCTCGCGTCCGCCCGCCGACGACGCCGCCCAGCCCACCAGCGGCATCGCGATGAGGAAGACGTAGAACAGCACGTGCGTGGCCCGCGCCAGCAACTTCTGCCAGCGCGGCATCGCCTCGGGCAACGGAATGGCGGGATTTGCGAGACGCCAGACGATCCGGCCGAGGGTCAGGACGAGAATGGTCAGGCCGACCGACTTGTGGATCTGGACGAACTCGCGGGACAGCGGCCCCTCGGTCGCCTCGTGCGCGGTGATCAGCAGAACCTGGGTCACGACCAGAAGCGCCGTCAGCCAGTGAAGGGTCAGTGAAACGGTGGAATAGCGGTTGCGCGGTTCAGCCACGGGGAGCTCCTTCGAACGCCCTCACTCTGACCCGGCCCGGCGCGTTCGCCAAGCCGCCGCTTGCATGCCCCGGCGGCAAGGCGGCATGAACGTGGAACACGTTGAACCGGATTCCCGCCATGACCTACCGCGCGCCCGTCCGCGACATCGCCTTCGCCCTGCAGGCCGTGGCCGGCATCGACAGGGTCGCCGCTACCGGCGCCTTCCCCGACTACGACGCCGATGTGCTGGGCGCCGTGCTGGAAGCCGCGGCGCAGTTCTCCGAAGGCGTCCTCGCCCCCCTGAATCGCATCGGGGACCAGAAGGGCTCGACCTTTGCCGACGGCTCCGTCACCGCAGCCCCCGGGTTCGCCGACGCCTATCGCCAGTTCGCCGCGGGCGGCTGGACCGGCCTGTCCGCCCCCGCCCACGTCGGCGGCCAGCAGCTGCCAAAGGCCCTGGAGCTGGCGGCCTATGAGACCGTCCACGCCGCCAACATGGCCTTCGGCCTGTGCCCCATGCTGTCGCTGGCGACAATCGAGGCGCTGGAGGCGCACGGCACGCCGTCGCAGCGAGACACCTATCTGACCAAACTGGTCAGCGGCGAATGGACCGGAGCCATGGTGCTGACGGAGCCGCAGGCGGGCTCCGACCTGGGCGCCCTGACGGCCACGGCGACGCCGAACGGTGACGGGACCTACGCCCTGAATGGCCAGAAGATCTTCATCACCTGGGGCGACCACGACGCGACGGACAACATCGTCCACATGGTGCTGGCCCGCCTGCCCGACGCCCCCGCCGGCCCCAAGGGCATCAGCCTGTTCCTCGCCTCGAAATTCCTCGTCAAGGACGACGGGACGCTGGGCGACCGCAACGGCTTCCGGCCCGTAGGGGTGGAGCACAAACTGGGCATCCACGCCTCGCCCACCTGCGTCATGTCCTATGAGGGCGCGACCGCCGAACTGGTCGGCCAGCCCAACCAGGGCCTGGCTCATATGTTCGTCATGATGAACGCCGCTCGCCTCGCGGTCGGGGTCGAGGGCGTCGGCATCGCCGAGCGGGCCTATCAGCACGCCCTCGCCTACGCTCTTGAGCGCCGGCAGGGCCGGTCGGTCTGGACCGGCGAAGCCAATGCCCCGATCATCGACCATCCCGACGTGCGCCGCACCCTGTCGGTGATGAAGGCCAGGGTCGCGGCCGCCCGCGCCGTCTGTCTATCGACCGGAGTCGCGGCCGATCTGGCGAAGCATTCCGCGACCGAGGAAGAGCGCCGCCGGTGGAAGGGCCGCGAGGACCTGTTCACCCCGATCGCCAAGGCCTGGTCCACTGATGTGGGCTGCGAGGTCGCCTCGCTCGGCGTCCAGATCCACGGCGGCATGGGCTTCATCGAGGAGACTGGCGCCGCCCAATACTATCGCGACGCCCGCATCGCCCCGATCTACGAGGGCACCAACGGCATCCAGGCCATGGATCTGGTCGGCCGCAAGCTGTCGATGGACGGCGGCCAGTCCGCCCGCGACCTGATCGCCGACATGAAGCTGACGCTGGCCCAGTTGCCGGCCGTTTATTCCGGCAAGCCGGTGGAGCGGTTCGCAGCGGCCATCGAAGCCGTCGAGGACGCGACCCTGTGGCTGCTGGACCGCAAGGCCGCCGCCGACGGAGCCGCCGACGTTCTGGCCGCGGCCGACGCCTATCTGAAGCTGCTGGGCGACGTCGCGGGTGGCTGGATGCTGGCCCAGGGCGCGCTCTACGCCCGCGACCAGCTGGACGGCGGCCAGGGAGACCCGGCGTGGCTGGAGGGCAAGATCACCCTGTATGAGATTTACGCCGCCAATGTGCTGGGCCACGCGTCGAGCCGTCTGGCGGCCGTGGGTCAGGGCGGTTCGCTCCTCGAACGGATGAGCGTGGACGTGCTGGCAGGCTGAATTCAGCCGGGTCTGCGGCGTTGGCGAGATTGGCGGTCCAGCCGGCCGATTCCATTGCAGTTCATGCAGGCCCCACGCTTGCGGGAACGGCAGGGACTGCACACCCCTCAGATGTGGATCACGCGTCCATAGGCGTCCAGCGCCGCCTCGTGCATGGCCTCGGACATGGTCGGGTGCGGATAGACGATGCCGTGGATGTCTTCCTCGGTCGCTTCCATGGCGATGGCGGTGACGAAGCCCTGGATCATCTCGGTGACCTCGGCGCCGATCAGGTGGGCGCCGACCAGGGCGCCGGTCTTCGCGTCGAAGATCACCTTGACGAAGCCCTCGATTTCGCCGGCGGCCACGGCCTTGCCGTTCACGCGGAAGGGGAAGCGTCCGACCTTGACCTCGCGCTTGGCCTCGCGCGCGCCCTGTTCGGTGATGCCCACGGAGGCGACCTGCGGCTGGGCATAGGTGCAGCCCGCGATGGGCGAGCTGACGTTCGGCGTCTTGTAGCCCGCAATATGTTCGGCGGCGTGTATGCCTTCGTGCGAGGCCTTGTGCGCCAGCCAGGGCGCGCCGGCGCAGTCGCCGATGGCGTACAGCCCCTTCACGTTTGTCTGGCAGTGGCCGTCGATGGTGATGTGGCCGCGGTCCATGTTGACGCCCAGCGCCTCCAGACCGATGCCGTCGGTGTTGGCGGTGATGCCGACCGCCGAGATGCAGACCTCGGCCTCGAGCGTCTCGGCCTTGCCGCCGGCTTCGATGGCCACCTGCACGCCCTTGCCGCCCTTCGAAACCTTGGTGACCTTGCAGCCGGTGCGGAATTTCATGCCGCGCTTCTCGAAGGCCTTCTGGGCCGCCTTGGACACTTCCTCGTCCTCGACGGGCATGATGCGGTCGACGGCCTCGACCACCGTCACCTCGGCGCCCAGTGCGCGGTAGAAGCTGCCGAACTCGACGCCGATGGCGCCCGAGCCGATCACCACGATAGAGGCGGGCATCTTCCTCGGCGCCATGGCCTCGCGGTAGGCCCAGATCCTGTCGCCGTCGGCCTCGAGGCCGATCTGCGGGATCGCCTTGGCGCGGGCGCCGACCGCCAGCATGACCGCCTTCGCCTCGACCGAGCGCGAGCCGCCGGCCTTCAGGGCGACGACCACCTTCGGAGCGGCGACGCCCTTCTCCAGCCTGGCCGTGCCTTCGATCACCTCGATCTTGTTCTTCTTCATCAGATAGGTGACGCCCTTGTTCATCGTGGCGGCCACCCCGCGCGAGCGCTGGATGATGGCGTCGAAGTCGAACCCGACCTTGTCGGCGGACAGGCCATAGTCCTTCAGGTGCGACAGGCTCTCGTACTTCTCGCCCGACTTCAGCAGCGCCTTTGTCGGGATACAGCCCCAGTTCAGGCAGATGCCGCCGAGGCTCTCGCGCTCGACGATTGCGACCTTCTGGCCCAGCTGGCTGGCGCGGATCGCGGCGACATAGCCGCCCGGGCCCGAACCGATGACGATGAGGTCAAATTCAGCAGCCATGTCAGATCAGCTTCTCGATGTCGGCCTTGATGGCCTCGGGTTCGACCTGCGGAGCGTAGCGCGCGACCACGCGGCCCTCACGGTCGGTCAGGAATTTGGTAAAGTTCCACTTGATGTCACGGCTGCCCAGGAAGCCTTTCTTCTGGCTGGTCAGCCAGTCGAACAGCGGGTGCCGGTTCCGGCCGTTGACCTCGACCTTGTCGAACATCGGAAAATCGACGCCGTAGGTGCTGGAGCAGAAGCTGGCGATCTCGGCCGCCTTGCCAGGCTCCTGCTCGCCGAACTGGTTGCAGGGGAAACCCAGCACCTCGAATGGCTTGTCGGCGAACTCGCGATGCAGGGTCTCAAGCCCGGCGTATTGGCCGGTGAAGCCGCATTTGGAGGCCGTGTTGACGATCAGCAGGGCTTGGCCGCGATACTGCTCCAGCGCCTGCTCGGCGCCGTCGATGGCCGTGGCGCTGAAATCATAGACCGAGGTCACGCCTCTCATCCCCTACGCCAGCATCGTCACGGGATCTTCGATCAGAGGCTTGAAGGCCTGCAGGAAGCGCGCGCCCGTCGCGCCGTCGACGACGCGGTGATCGCAGGTCATGGTCACGGTCATCACGGTGGCGACGGCCAGCTGACCGTTCTTCACCACCGCGCGCTGTTCGCCGGCCCCGACGCTCATGATCGCGCCCTGCGGCTCGTTGATGATCGAGCTGAACGACTTGATGCCGAACATGCCCAGGTTGGAGACCGTGAAGGTGCCGCCCTGGAATTCCTCGGGCTTCAGCTTCTTGTCACGCGCGCGCTTGGCCAGATATTTCGATTCCATCGCGATCTGCGACAGGGTCTTGGTCTCGGCCTTGAAGACGATCGGCGTGATCAGGCCGCCGTCGATCGCCACCGCCATCGCCACATCGGCGTTGTGGTGTATGGCTATGCCTTCCGGCGAATAGCTGGCGTTGGCTTCCGGCACGGCCTTCAGGGCCATGGCGGCGGCCTTGATAACGAAGTCGTTGACCGAGACCTTCACGCCCGACTTTTCGAGCAGGGCGTTGACCTTCGCCCGCGCGGCCAGCAGGGCGTCGATCTCGACATCGATGAACAGCGGGAAATGCGGAACGTTCTGGACGCTCTCGGTCATCCGCCGGGCGATGGCCTTCTTCATGCCGTCCAGCGGAATCAGGTCGTAGCTGCCGTCCGCAATGCCCATCTGGGCCAGCGACTGGACCTTGCGGACCTCGCCGGCCGGAGCCGAAGCGCCTGCAGCGGCGTGAGCCTGGGTTCCGCCCTTTACGCCTTCGACATCGCGCTTGACGATGCGGCCGTGCGGCCCCGTGCCCTTGACGGCTTTGAGGTCGACGCCGTTCTGGGCCGCGATGCGGCGCGCCAGCGGCGAGGCGAACACGCGCTCGCCATCTGTCTTCGTCGGAGCGGATTTCGGAGCGGCGGAGGGTGCGGGAGCAACCTCGGCCTTCGCCGGTTCAACCTTGGCCTCGACCGGAGCAGCGGCGGCCTTCGGCGCCGGAGCAGCCGCGCCGCCCTCGTCCTTCAGGCGAGCGATAGGCGTATTGACCTTCACGCCTTCCGTGCCTTCGGCCACGAGAATGTCGGTGACTTCGCCCTCGTCGACAGCCTCGACCTCCATGGTCGCCTTGTCGGTTTCGATCTCGGCGATGACGTCGCCGGCCTTGACCTTGTCGCCGACCTTGACGTGCCGTTTGGCCAGAACGCCCTCTTCCATCGTGGGCGACAGGGCGGGCATCAGGATGTCGGTCATGTCCCCGCTCCGCTTTTCGGTTCGGCCGCCAGACGGTGGGCGTCCTCCCACCCTTTCAGGATGTCCTGAAAGGCGCGTTCCTGATCCAGTCCCGGACCGGCCGCCGCATACGCCCTCGAGAAATGCCAGGCCAGCTCGGCCAGTATCGCGCCCATCAGACGGGGATCCTTGGCGGCGGGCTTGATGATCATCGCCGGTCGATCTCCCGCCCACCAGACGCGGGCCAGTTCAACGACGCGGTCAAGGGGCTCGTCGAAGACGGGCTCGGGGATGGGCAGGCTCTGGCCTTCAATGCTGAGGGTTTCGTCCGTCATGCCATCACCTGCTTCACGGCCGCGACGATCTTGTCCACGCCCGGCAGCGACAGGGCTTCCAGATTGGCGGCATAGGGCAACGGCACGTCTTCCTGATGCACCCGCACCGGCGGCGCATCCAGATAGTCGAAGGCATGTTCGATGACCCGGGTCACGACCTCGGCGCCGACGCCCATCGGACCCCAGCCTTCCTCGGCGGAGACCAGACGGCTGGTCTTCTTGACGCTCTCGACAATGGTCTCGTGGTCGAGCGGACGCAGGGTGCGCAGGTCGACGACCTCGCACGAGATCCCCTCACCGGCCAGCTGTTCGGCGGCCTGAAGCGCGAAACCGACCATGCGGCTGTGGGCCGTGATGGTCACGTCCGTGCCTTCGCGGCGGACCTTCGCCTTGCCGATCGGGACCAGATAGTCCTCGACCTCGGGCACGTCGAACTCCAGCCCGTACATCATCTCGTGCTCGAGGAAGACGACGGGGTTGGGGTCGCGGATGGCCGACTTCATCAGACCCTTGGCGTCGGCGGCGTCATAGGGCGCGACGACCTTCAGGCCGGGCACCTGGGCGTACCAGGCCGAATAGTCCTGACTGTGCTGGGCGCCCACGCGGCTGGCGGCGCCGTTGGGGCCGCGGAACACAATGCCGGCGCGGATCTGGCCGCCCGACATGTACAGGGTCTTGGCCGCCGAGTTGATGATGTGGTCGATGGCCTGCATGGCGAAGTTGAAGGTCATGAACTCGACGATCGGCTTCAGGCCCGCCATGGCGGCGCCGACACCGAGGCCGGCGAAGCCGTGCTCGGTGATCGGGGTGTCGACGACGCGCTGGTCGCCGAACTCCTGCAGCAGTTCGCGGCTGACCTTGTAGGCGCCCTGGTACTGGGCGACCTCCTCGCCGATCAGGAACACCTTCTCATCCCGGCGCATCTCTTCAGCCATGGCGTCGCGCAGGGCGTCGCGGATGGTCGTCTTGACGAGCTTCGCGCCGGCCGGGATTTCGGGATCGCGCAGTTCGACCTTCGGGCCCCTGGCCGTGTCGTCCTTCTTCTCGGGATCGCCCGACTTGTCGGCGGCCGGCGTATCGTCGACCGGACCGGCTGCGGGAGCCTCGGCCTTCGGAGCCGGAGCCGCGGCGCCGTCTTCACCCGCCAGACGGGCGATCGGCGTATTCACCTTCACGTTCTCGGAGCCTTCGGCCACGAGAATTTCCAGCACCTCGCCCTCGTCGACGGCCTCGACTTCCATCGTCGCCTTGTCGGTTTCGATCTCGGCGATGACCTGGCCCGCCGAGACGGTGTCACCCGCCTTGATATGCCATTTGGTCAGCGTGCCCTCTTCCATCGTGGGCGACAGCGCCGGCATGAGAATGTCGGTCACGGTCAGGCCTCCACGTAGACGTCGGTGTAGAGCTCGGACGCATCCGGCTCCGGGCTTTCCTGGGCGAACTGGACGGCGTCCGCCACGATAGTCTTGATCTCGGCGTCGATGGCCTTGAGGTCGTCCTCGGTGGCCCCGGCCTGGTCGAGCAGCATCTTCACGTGATCAATGGGATCGCGGGTCTTCTTGACCTCGTCGACCTCTTCCTTGGCCCGGTATTTCGCCGGATCGGACATCGAGTGGCCGCGGTAGCGGTAGGTCTTCATCTCAAGGATGTAGGGACCGCCACCCTCACGGGCGCGCTTCACGGCGCGGGCCGTGGCCTCGCGGACCGCCAGCACGTCCATGCCGTCGACCTGCTCGCCCGGAATGCCGAAGCTGGCGCCGCGTTCGCTGAGCTGGGTCGTGGACGACGAGCGTTCGATGCTCGTGCCCATGGCGTACTGGTTGTTCTCGATGATGTAGATGGCCGGCAGCTTCCACAGCTGGGCCATGTTGAAGCTCTCGTAGACCTGGCCCTGGTTGGCCGCGCCGTCGCCGAAATAGATAAACGCGACCGAGTCATCGCCGCGGTAGCGCCCGGCGAAGGCCAGGCCGGTGCCCAGCGCAACCTGCGCGCCGACGATGCCGTGGCCACCGTAGAAGCCCGTGGCGGTGTCGAACATGTGCATCGAGCCGCCCTTGCCCTTGGACGAGCCGCCGATGCGGCCGGTCAGCTCGGCCATGACCTCTTTCGGGTCCATGCCGGCGCACAGCATGTGGCCGTGGTCGCGGTAGCCGGTGATGATCTTGTCGTGGCCCTGTTTGACGCTCTCCTGAACGCCAACGGCCACGGCTTCCTGGCCGATGTACAGGTGGCAGAAGCCCCCGATCAGACCCATGCCGTACAGCTGGCCCGCGCGCTCCTCGAACCGGCGGATGAGAACCATCTCGCGGTAGAAGCGCAGCAGGTCCTCCTTAGAGGCGCCCGGCGTATTGGGCAGTTTGTTCGCCTTGCTGGAATCAGCTTTGGCGGCGGGGGCTTTCGCCATCCGTCATCTCCCGGCTGGGCCCGCCGTTGCAGGCCTCTTGTCGTTACGGAAAGGGGCTTTAGCAGCCTTCGTTCCCGAAACGCAAAGCGCACCGGTGAAGCTGTAACGAAAGTTCACGCCCGAACGAAACCGGTTCGGATGCGCACGCGTCCGAACTCAGGTTTCGTTCCAGCGAGGAGGAGCCTGATCTGCGATCAGGCTCGGGGAGCGGAGGCCTTGGTCGCGACCGGGGCGGAGACGCGGATTACATAGTCGCGGGGGTCGCTGAAGCCGAGGACGGCCCGAGCGCGCTCCTCCAGCAGATCGCGTGAGAGGCTGTCGGTGCGGAGGTAGCGGACGCGGACCTCGAGGTCCCGCCGTTGTTCCATGATCCCGGCCAACTGGGCCTCGCGGCGCACCAGCATCGCGTCGCGCTCGTGACCGCTCAACAGGCCGCGCTCACCCGTCAGGGCCTGAACGCCCAGATAGACGATCAGCAACGCCAGGATGATGGACGGGAAATACGGTTTCATCCGCTCGGGCACTGGGGGGACGCTCCTTCTGAGCGTGGACTCAAGATTGAAGGAGTCTGACCGAAAATGCCTAACGAACCGTAGCTTGACCGCAGAAACTGCGAACCGGCGCCTACCGGTTCAGCAGCATGCCGTCCCCGAAATAGGCGCCCTGATCGCCCAGCATCTCCTCGATACGGAGCAGCTGGTTGTATTTGGCCGTCCGGTCCGAGCGGGCCAGCGAGCCGGTCTTGATCTGTCCGCAGTTGGTGGCCACGGCGAGGTCGGCGATGGTCGAATCCTCCGTCTCGCCCGACCGGTGGCTCATCACGGCGGTGTAGCCGGCGCGATGCGCCATATCCACGGCGTCAAGAGTCTCGGACAAGGTACCGATCTGGTTGACCTTCACGAGAATGGAGTTGGCCAGACCCTCGCCGATGCCGGCGGCCAGACGGGCCGGGTTGGTGACGAACAGGTCGTCGCCGACGATCTGGCAGCGGTCGCCCAGACGCTCGGTCAGCAGGCGCCAGCCGTCGAAGTCATCCTCGGCGCAGCCGTCCTCGATCGAAACGATGGGGAAGCGTTCGCACAGGTCGGCCAGATAGTTGACCATGGCCTCGGCCTCCAGCGTCTTGCCCTCGCCGGCCATGATGTATTTGCCGTCCTTGAAGAATTCCGTCGCCGCGACGTCGAGGCCCAGGTGGAAGTCCTCACCCGCCAGATAGCCGGCCGCCTGCCCCGCCTTGGTGATGAAGCTCAGCGCCTCCTCGGCCGAGGCGAGATTGGGGGCGAAGCCGCCCTCGTCGCCGACGTTGGTATTGTGGCCGGCGTCCTTCAGCTGCTTCTTCAGGGCGTGGAAGATTTCCGAACCCATGCGCAGGGCTTCCGAGAAGCTCTCGGCGCCGGTGGGCAGGATCATGAACTCCTGGATGTCGATCGGATTATCGGCGTGGGCGCCGCCGTTGATGATATTCATCATCGGGGTCGGCAGGATGCGGGCCGAGACGCCGCCCAGATAGCGGTGCAGCGGCAGGCCTGACGAAATGGCGCTGGCCTTGGCGCAGGCCAGCGACACGCCGAGGATGGCGTTGGCGCCCAGCCGGCCCTTGTTCTCGGTGCCATCCAGCGCGATCAGCGCCTCGTCGATGCGACGCTGGTCCTCGGCGTCCATGCCGGACAGGGCGTCGAAGATCTCACCATTGACGGCGTCGACGGCCTTGCCGACCCCCTTGCCGCCCCACAGGTCCTTGTCGCCGTCGCGCAGCTCGACGGCCTCATGCGCGCCCGTGGAGGCGCCCGAGGGCACCGCCGCGCGGCCGAAGCTGCCGTCGTCGAGGATCACATCCACCTCGACCGTCGGATTGCCGCGGCTGTCGAGGATCTGGCGGGCGACGATGTCGGCGATGTCGGTCATGTGAGCGCTCTGCTGTCAGGGAAGTCGGCGGGGTGTAACGCAGCCCCCGCCGAATCGCCAACCTCAACCGGTCACGCGCAGCCCTCGACGTACTGGATGCTGGGGCCGCCGGCCGCGACGTGCTCGACCTTGCCGTCGGTTCCGATGTGGTAGCTGACGCCGCGGGCAGCCGGGTTCTGGACGTAGCCGGCGCTTCCACCGCTGCTCCAGGCGGTGATGTATTCCGCAGGCGCGGCGCTGTATTTGTGCGGCGAGGCTGTCGCAGCCGCGCCATAGGCGGCCTTGATGGCGGACGCCTGATCGCCCACGCCAAATCCGCGGTCCGTCTTCAGCGTCGCGCCGCGATCCAGCCACACGCTGGTCAGGACGCCGTTCTCGATCATGACCGTCAGCCCTTCTGGCGCACGGGCCGGGTGGAAGGTGTCGCACGACGCCGGATCCGGCCCGCCGACCGCGCCGGGATTGGAGTCCGCGCCAAGCGCCGTCTCAACCTCGGCTCGGGTCATGCCAATGCGCAGCGGGCCCCAGCCTTGGGCGGAGACGCTATTGGCCGACGTGGGAGCTGCAGCCGCAGGCGCGGACGAGGTCGGCGGTGACGCGGGTGCTGCAGGCGCCGCGGCGGGCTCCGGATCGGGCGCGCCGCAGGCGGCGAGCGCGAGAACGGCGGATGTCAGCAGCAGCGATCGGATCATGGCTTTGGCTCCTAGGGTTGGAGCGCATCAACGCACGAAAACGGCGCGCGGAGAACCGCGCGCCGTCAATCAGTCAGCCGAGGCTGGAAAGACTAGTCTTCCTTGGGCGTCAGAACCTGACGGCCGCGATAGGTGCCGGTCTTCAGGTCGATGTGGTGCGAGCGGCGCAGCTCGCCCGTGTCCTTGTCCTCGGTGTAGGCGTTAACGCCCAGCGAGTCGTGCGAGCGGCGCATGTTGCGACGCGAGGGCGATACTTTGCGCTTCGGAACGGCCATGTCCGTCTCAATCTTCTAAGTCGGCGCTGCAGGAGCGCGAAAACAACAGCGGCGGCCCGAAAGAGCCGCCAGCGAGGGCGGGCTTATGCATGAACCCGCGGGCGATTTCAAGGCATGTCGCGGCGCAGCCTAATCCAGCGCGTATTCCATGACCAGGAAGTAGAGATCGTCCCGCAGCGGCAGGCCGAAGCGCGGGTTGCCATAGGGGAACGGCAGGGTGTCCCCGGTCAGGCGATAACCCAGCCGCTGATACCAGCCGATCAGGGTCTCGCGCTGCGGAAACACGGAGATTCGCACGCGTCGCGTCCCGAAGCGCTCGGACAGCGTCGTATGCGCGGTCTCGACCAGCCGGCGCCCCAGACCCCCGCCTTGCAAGGTCGGGCTGACCGACAGCATGCCGAAATAGCCCGTTCCCTCGCCGCGGTCGGCGATCAGGACGCAACCGACCAGCTCGTCCCCTCGCCATGCCGACAGCAGGACCTGTTTCGGATCGGCGATGATGTCGGCCAGGTCTTCCGGATCGGTGCGCTGGCCGTCCAGCAGGTCCGCCTCCGTGGTCCAGCCCGCGCGCGACGCCTCGCCGCGATAGGCGCTCTCGATCAGGCGGTGCAGGGCGGGGATGTCCGTCAGGACGGCGTCGCGGATGGTGATCTCAGTCATGGGCCAGCGTTTCGCTGACCGCCTCGCCGATCGCAAGGGAACTGGTCAGGCCGGGGCTCTCGATGCCGAACAGGGCGACGAGGCCCTCGATCCCGTGATCGTCGCGCCCGCGCAGCTGGAAGTCGGGCTGCGGCTCACCCGGCCCGTGCAGCTTGGGCCGGATGCCGGCGTAGTCGGCCGTCAGGGCGCCGTCGGGCAGACCCGGCCAGAACCGGCGGATGTAGTTTTCGAACTCGCCGACCTTGGCCGGATCGACGGAATAGTCCTCGGTCTCGACGTAGATGAGGTCGGGGCCGAACACGGCCTGACCGCCAAGATCCTTGCGGTAGTGGGTGCCCAGCGCGCCGCGAATGGGCGGCGGATAGACCAGCCGCTCGAACGGCGCCTTTCCGGTCAGGCGGAAATAGACGCCCTTTCCGAAATGCCCTGCCGGGATGCCGGCTGGCGGATAGCCGACGATCCGGCCCGCCACATCCTGCGCGCCGAGACCGGGCGCCGTGACCAGCAGGCGGGTGGTCAGGGTCGCCCCGCCTTCCCCGCCGGCGGTGATGGTGAAACCGCCGCCGGGCAGCGGCTCGGCCCGTTCGAAGGGCGTGGAGACCACCACCGAGCCGCCCGCGTCCTCGATCTCGCCCTGCAGGGCCAACATATAGCCGTGGCTGTCGAACACGCCGCTCTCGGGCGACAGGATGGCCGCGTGGGCGTTCAAGCCGGGTTCCAGCGCCCGCGCCTGAGCCCCGGTCAGGTGATCCAGCCCCTCGACCTCGTTGGCGACGCCCTGTTCGAAGATGGCCTCAATGCGCGCGACTTCGGCCTCCTCGGTCGCCACGACCAGCTTGCCGCATTTGCGGAAGTCGACCTTGTGGCTTTCGAGGAAGGGATAGAGGGCGCGCCGGCCCTGAACGCAGAACCGCGCCTTGAGCGAGCCGGATGGATAGTAGAGGCCGCCGTGGATGACCTCGGAGTTGCGCGAGGACACGCCCTGTCCGATGTGCGGCTCCTTTTCGAGCACCAGCACCGACAGGTCCCGCTTCGCGAGCGCGCGGCCGCAGGCCAGACCGACCGCGCCGGCGCCCACCACCGTCGCGTCGAAATCGAAGCTCACGCCTGCGGGCCGTAGAGCTTGGCCGCCCGCGCCTCGAAACAGTGCATCAGCTTGCTGACCGCCCGGTCGAAATTGGCATGTAGCATGGCGTCGAGAATCCGCGACTTGAAGGCGAAGTCGATGAAGAACTCGACCCGCGTCCCCCTGGGATCGGGGAAGAACTCCCAGCGGTTGTTCAGATGCCTGAACGGCCCGCGGAGCAGGCCGACCTCGACCATATTACGGTTCCGGTCATGCCGGACCCAGGTCGAGAACTTCTCCTTGAGGAACGAGAAGCCCACGGCCGCCTCGGCGTCCAGAACCGACACGCCCGGCGCCTCTTCCCGGGGAGCCCATGTCCGCATGGCGGTCACCCACGGCACGAACTCGGGATAGGCGCGCACGTCGGCGACCAGCTCGGCCAGTTGCCCGGGCTCGTACGGCAGGATTTTCGTGACGCGGTGGACGGCCAAGCGCGGCTCAGCGTCCGGTCTGCGCCAGACGCGCCGCGCGCAACCGGGCGAAGTCGTCGCCGGCGTGGTGCGAACTGCGGGTCAGGGGCGACGAGGACACCATCAGGAAGCCCTTGGCGCGGGCGATGGCCTCATAGGCCTTGAACTCTTCCGGGGTGACGAACCGCTCGATGGCGGCGTGTTTGCGCGTCGGCTGCAGATACTGGCCGATGGTGATGAAGTCGACGCCGGCCGAGCGCATGTCGTCCATCACCTGCATGACCTCTTCGCGGGTCTCGCCCAGGCCGACCATGATGCCGGACTTGGTGAACTGGTTGGGGTCGCGCTCCTTGACCATCTGCAGCAGGCGCAGGCTGTGGAAGTAGCGGGCGCCGGGCCGGATCTTCAGATACAGCCGCGGCACGGTCTCGAGGTTGTGGTTGAACACGTCCGGCGTGGCGTCGATCATCACCTCGGCCGCCCCGTCCTTGCGCAGGAAGTCGGGCGTCAGGATCTCGATCGTAGTGTTCGGGGCCTGCAGCCGGATCTCGCGCACGACCTCGGCGAAATGCGCTGCGCCGCCGTCGGCGACGTCGTCGCGGTCGACCGAGGTGATCACGACGTGGTTCAGGCCGAGTTGCGCGACGGCCAGACCGACCTTGCCCGGCTCTTCCGGGTCCAGCGGCTGGGGCAGGCCCGTCTTGACGTTGCAGAAGGCGCAGGCCCGCGTGCAGGTGTCGCCCATGATCATCAGGGTGGCGTGCTTCTGACTCCAGCACTCGCCGATGTTCGGGCATGCGGCCTCCTCGCAGACCGTGACCAGACCCTTGTCCTTCACGATCGCCTTGGTCGCATTGTACTGGCCCGAGCCGGGCGCCTTGACGCGCAGCCAGTCGGGCTTCTTCAGCACGGCCGTCTCAGGCCTGTTCTGCTTTTCCGGGTGACGCAGCTCGGCCGGCGTCTTCGTCAGGGTGTCGATCAGCGTGACCAAGGCGTCGCGGGCTCCGGGCTGTGCGAGACCGCTATGTCGTCCTTCCTCGCGACGAAGGCAAGGCAGGGCCAAGGCTCACGCCAGGTAACGTATCTTTTCAACCGGGCCGCACCGCCCTAGTTTGCGTTCAGCATAACGGGCCGGACCCAACCGGGCCCCACGGAGGATGGTTTTGCGCGTACCCCTGGATACCAAGGCCGGTGAGCAGACCATTTTCGACGCCCTGATCGCGGCTCGCGAAAAGTACGGCGACAAGGAAATCCTCGAGGATCAGGACCGCAAGCCCCTCACCTACACCGGGCTGATCCGCGCCGCCTTCGTGCTGGGCCGCAAGATCGCCGCCATGACCGAACTGTCGGAACGGGTCGGCATCCTGCTGCCGTCCAGCATGGGCGTGGTGGTCACCTACTATGGCCTTCACGCTCACGGGCGCGTGCCGGTAATGCTGAATTTCACCTCGGGCGAGGCCAATATCAAGGCGGCCATCAAGGCCGCCGGCGTGAAGAAGATCCTGACCGCCAAACGCTTCATCCTCCAGGCCAAGCTGGAAGATCTGGTCGAGGATATCGGCGCCGTCGCCGAGATCGTCTGGCTGGACGACGTGCGCAAGACGATCGGCATCCAGGACAAGGTCTACGGCCTGATGGCCGGCATGATGCCCAAACGCTTCCGCACGAAGACCGAGCCGTCGTCGCCGGGCGTGGTCCTGTTCACCTCGGGCAGTTTCGGCGCGCCCAAAGGGGTGGTGCTGAGCCAGTGGAATCTGGTCGCCAACTGCCGTCAGGTGGCCCAGCACATCGACCTGCTGCCCGAATGGGTGATGTTCAATCCGCTGCCGACCTTCCACTGCTTCGGACTGACCGGCGGGGTCTTGCTGCCCATCCTGCACGGGATGAAGGCGTTCCAGTATCCGTCGCCGCTGCACGCCAAACAGATCGTCGAACTGCTGCCCGAGGTGAAGGCCTCGATCCTGTTCGCGACCGACACATTCCTGAACCAGTACGCCCGCGTCGCCGGGGCTGATGACTTCTCCACCCTGCAGTTCGTGGTCGCCGGCGCCGAGCGGGTGCGGGACGAGACCCACCACCTGTTCAACACCCGCTTCCACGGGCTCAAGCTGCTGGAAGGCTACGGCGCCACCGAAGCGGCCCCGGTCGTGGCGGTGAACCATCCGGACCGCAACCGACCCGGCACCGTCGGCCAGATGATGCCCGGCATGGAATGGCGGATTGATCCCGTAGACGGCATTCCCGACGGTGGACGGCTGTATCTCCGCGGGCCCAATGTCATGCACGGCTATCTGTCGGCCGACGATCCGCTGTCGATCGATCCCCTGCCGGGCGGCTGGCACGACACGGGCGACATCGTCGACATTGACAAGGACGGCTACGTCTCGATCCTTGGCCGGGTGAAGCGGTTCGCCAAGATCGGGGGCGAAATGGTGTCCCTGGCCGCGGTCGAGGGGCTGGCCAGCGCGGTCTGGCCGGACGCGCGGCACGCCGTCGTTTCCATCCCCGACAGCCGCAAGGGCGAGAAGCTGGTGCTGGTCACCGACCGCAAGGACGCCGATGTTGCCCGCCTCGCCGAATGGGCCCGCAGCCACGGCGCGCCCGAACTGGCCGTGCCCAAGAAGATCATGCGCGTCGTCGAGGTGCCCGTTCTGGGCACGGGCAAGACCGACTACGTCCGCATCCAGCAACTGGCCGAGGTCGACAGGGCGGCCTGAGCCGCGGCTTTGATATGCAGCCGACTCGGTTGCAGACTGACTCTTCCATCAAGGGAGGGTTTCATGTTCGACAGGGTCTCCGCGTATCAGCCCCAGCTTCTCAGCGTCCTGCGCATCGTCGCGGGCCTGCTGTTCGTCAGCCACGGCACGGCCAAGGTGCTTGGCTTCCCCGTCGTCGAAGGCGTGCCGCCGCCCGGCATGAGTCTCGCGGGACTTTCCGGCCCGCTGGAATTGGCGCTCGGCATCCTTCTGGTGCTCGGCCTGTTCACACGCCCCGCCGCCTTCCTCGCCGCCGGCTTCTGCGCCGTCGGCTACTGGGCGATCCACGGCATGCAGAGCCCGTTCCCCATCCTGAACGGCGGCGAGACGATCGCGCTCTATTGCTTCGTCTTCCTGTACCTGATGGCGGCCGGTCCCGGGCCGTGGAGCGTCGACGCGGCCATGCGCAAGAAGGCCTACGCCTGACCGATCCGCACACCCGTCATCGAGATTGAACCGCCCTCGATGATGTCGTTGAAGAAGCTGACGTCGTCGCCCGGCCTGCGCTGGGCGGCGACGTACAGCAGCGGCAGATAGTGTTCGTCGGTCGGCACGCTCAGCTGCGCGTCCTCGGCCAGACCGACCCAGTCGATCAGCGCCGCGTCGTCGCCGCGCAACAGCGCTGACTTGACCGCCTTGTTGAAGCCTGAAGCCCAGCCATAAGCCTCGCCGCCCGCGCGCTTCCAGGTCCGCAGATTGTGGACGAAGTCGCCCGAGCCGGCGATCACAATGCCCTCGTCGCGCAGCACCGAGAGTTTCCGCGCCAGATCGAAATGTCCCTGCGCGTCCAGTCGGCGGTTCAGCGACAGCTGCACCACCGGCACGTCGGCCTCGGGCCAGACGTGAGCCAGCACCGACCACGTTCCGTGATCCAGACCCCATTGCGTGGTCTGTGTCGCTCCCGTGAGCTCCGACACCCGCGCCGCCAGTTCGGGCGAGCCGGGCGCCGGATACTGCATGGCATGCAGTTCGTCGGTGAAACCGCCGAAATCATGGATGGTTTCCGGGTTGGTCTGTGCAGTCACGCCCAGCCCGTCGGTTTCCCAATGGGCCGAGATCATGACCACGCCCTTCGGCTTGCCGATCGAGGCGCCGACCGACCGCCAGACTTCCGCGTACGGACCGCCGAGCGCGTTCATGGGGGAGCCGTGACCGAAGAAGACAGCAGGCTGCATGGGAATCCCTCCTTGAAAGCAGGACTATTTAGTAACAGTGTCTGTGCTTAAATTGTGCTCCGTACGATGTGACGCAAGTGACCGGCGTCAGAATCTTGCGCGCGGCGGCGCCCCTCCCCAGATGCTGAAAGCTTGGCCGGGAGTTGGAAGCATGTTCGATCATTTGTCCCTGGGTGTTCGCGACCTTGGCGCGGCCCGTCGGTTCTACGCCGCCTTCCTCGGTCCCTTGGGTCATGGCGAGACCACGGCGACCGAGGCTGAGCTGGCCTATGGGCCGGGCGGCGAAACCAGTCAGTTCTTTCTGTATCCGGTCAGCGGCGACCGCGTTTCCGGTCTGGGAACCCACATCGCCTTCACCGCCCATAGCCCGGCTGCGGTGGACGCAGCCTGCGCCGCCGCCATCGCCAATGGAGCGACCGTCGTGCGCGCTGCGGGCAAACACCCGGACATCGCGCCCGACTATTACGGCGCCGTGCTGCTGGACCCCGACGGCAACAAGCTGGAGATCGTCGCCGGCCTCATGCACTAGACCGGCCGATCGGGCAGACCCGATCGTAGAAGGCCTGATCACCGGGCGTCGGCTGGCCCCGCGACAGCCGGAACCGGTGTTCGACCACCATGGCCTGCTGCTCGATATTCAGATCAGCCCAGCCGCAGTCCATGCCCACCGGGTACTCATAGGACGACGGCCTGTCCCCGGCCCTCAGCTTGCCGGTCAGCAGGTTCACACCCTGCTGCGCCTGCCAGACGTGGGTCAGTTCATGGATGAAGGTCGCCTGCGTCCCGAGCGACGCCGAGGCGATATCCTCCGGCAAGGTCGCGCCCGGCCAGACGATCCAGTCTCGCCCGAACCAGCGGCCGGCGACGAAGGCCCGGTCGAACGGCGGCGGCGACTTCAGAAAGCGGATCGTTTCGAGGCTCAGGGAATCGGCGAACGCCTCTTCCGCCAGCGCCCGCTCTGCGACCGTCAGCCCACGAATCATTGCCCGGCATAGCCTCCGGTCGGACTGATCCACTCCCAGTGCCAGGGCTCATAGACATAGGGGGTGAAGCCGAACCGTCCGGCGTTCCTGACCAGCCAGCGGTAGGTCGACGTCCGCGTCATATGCAGCCGGCTGGACGCCGAGGTGTTATCGACCCCCAGTCCCGCGAGCTGGCCGACATACAGGTCCACCGCCGTGCCCGTCCGATGAGGCGAGCAGACCGCACGCCTCAGTCCGTCGCAATTGCCCGACGCTGCACAGCGCGCCGCATCGGCCTCGGGATCGCGGAAGCCGGAGAAGATTTGCAGCAGTTCCGGATTGCTGGCGACCTCGGGCACCTCGGCGCGCGCCGCCGCGACCATCTGCCGGTAGGCGTCCAGCACGTCGCGCCGCAGCAGGCGCGTCAGCCGGTCGGCGTGCTCTTCCGATTCGACCAGATAGCCGAGCTGATACAGCGGCGGCGGATCCGGGCATGGGTCCTCGCGCACCCGGGCCATGATGAAGGGCCGCCGCTCCTGCCAAAGGCCGCGGAAGGTCTGGAAGGTGGCGGCGTCGAACCAGCCGGTCGGCGGCAGGCCATGGCCGATCTGGAACTCCGCCAACCGCCGCGCGAACACCGGCGAGTTCGGCGCACAGTCGGTGCCCAATTCGTGCTGGATCAGCGGCAGATAGGTCTCCCAGCCATATTCCGTCGGGCCGAACGGCGTCCATTCCATTCGCTGCCAGGAAACGCTGTTGGCGAAGGCGGGACCGGCCCATTCGATGGCGTCCGCGTCGCAGACCTCGGCCTGGCCCGACCGCGCGCGAGTCTGCGCCTCGGCCGCCGTCGTCGCGAACAGGCCGGCGGCGGTGAGCAGCAACAGGATCAGACGCATCAGCATGGGCTGATGGTGACCCCGTCTGTGTGGCCACGGCAAGGCCCTTCGCGGATGCCCGCAAAGTCGGCATGGTGAGGCTACGGCCGACTCGGGCCGGATCGCCGGACCTGTCCATGACCGACGCCCCCGTCGCCGCACCCGCACCCGCCCGCCGTTCCAACGCCATACTGGCCGCCTTCTCCGGCCCCTGCCTGCCGCTGGCGGCCTTCGGAGTCGCGCTGCCGGTCACCCTGCCCGAGTTCTACGCCACCTATGTCGGATTGGAGCTGGGCGTGGTCGCCGCTGTCTTCATGGCCGTCAGGCTGATCGACATCGTCTTCGACCCCTTCATCGGCTGGGGCATGGACAAGACGAAGACGAAATGGGGCCGCTACCGGCCGTGGATGGCGATCTCGACGCCGATCCTGATGCTGTCGGCCGTGATGATGTTTGTGGTCGTCCAGCCGGGCGCGGGCGCGGCCTATCTGTTTGGCTGGCTGCTGGTCCTTTACCTCGGCTTCTCGATCGGCACCTTGGGCCAGCTGGGCTGGGCCTCGGTGCTGGCGCCGCAATACGACCAGCGCAGCCGCGTCTACGGCTGGTGGCAGGTGTTCAACATCATCGGCGTGATCCTGATCCTGATCCTGCCCACCGTGGTGGTGAAGACCGGCCTCGGCGACTACGCCGACGGCGTGCGCATCATGGGCTGGGCCATCATGATCGCCCTGCCCGTCACCATCGGCCTGGCCATGTTCGTCGTGCCCGAGCCGGTCAACGCCGGCGCCGCCCCGCACGGCGGGCCAAAAGCCTACCTCGGCCTGTTCGGCAAGAAGACGGTGCGCAAGCTGCTGTTCGCCGACCTGCTGCTGGGCGTCGCGCCGGGGATCACCGGCTCACTGCTGTTCTTCTTCTTCGGCCAGATCAAGGGCTACGACCACACCCAGGCCTCGCTGTTCATGCTGTTCTATTTCGTCGCCGGACTGGTCGGGGCGCCATTCTGGGCCTGGCTGGCGACGCGGATCGGCAAGGACAAGGCGCTGGGGGCCGCCAGCCTGATCTTCGCGGTCTTCTACATCGGCGCGACCCTGGTCCCGGGCGGCAATTTCGCCCTGACGGCCGTCGCCATGTTCATCGCCGGCCTGCCCTATGCGGCGGGCCTGTTCCTGCTGCGGGCCATGATGGCCGACGCGGGTGACGAAATCCGGCTGGACACGGGCGTGGACCGGACCGGCCTGATGTTCTCCATCCTGTCGGCCACGACCAAGATCGGGCATGTCGTGGCCCTGATCCCCTATCTGATCCTGCAATGGGTCGGCTTCCGCGCCATCCCGGGGCCTGAGGGCAACAGCGAAAGCTCGCTGCTGACCCTGCAGATCCTCTTCATCCTTGTCCCCGGCCTGCTGCTGGCGGCGGCGGCGCTGGTGCTGAGGGGTTACCCCCTGACCCCCGCCCGCCATGACGAAATCCGCAAGGCGCTCGAGGCCCGCGACGACGCGGCGACGGATCCGGCAGCGGAGCCGGCATGACGCCCATCGACCGCCTGACCGCCATCATGGCCCGGCTGCGCGACCCGGTCGGCGGCTGCCCGTGGGACGTCGAGCAGACCTTCGCCACCATCGCCCCCTATACGCTGGAAGAGGCCTACGAAGTCGCCGACGCCATCGAACGCGGCGATATGGACGAGCTGCGCAGCGAACTGGGAGACCTGCTGTTCCAGGTCGTCTTCCACGCCCGCATGGCCGAGGAACAGGGCCTGTTCGCCTTCAACGACGTGGCCAACGCCATCGCCGACAAGCTGGAGCGCCGGCATCCGCACGTCTTCGGCGACGAGGCCGCCAAGCCTGACGGCGCGGCCCAGAAGGCCCGCTGGGAAGACATCAAGGCCGCCGAACGCGTCGCCAAGGCCCAGCACGGCGTGCTGGACGACGTCCCCGTCGGCCTGCCCGCGCTGGCGCGAGCGGCGAAGTTGACGAAGCGTGCAGCCCGCGTGGGCTTCGACTGGCCCTCGACTGACGAGGTCTTCGACAAGCTGGACGAGGAGGTCGCCGAACTCCGCGTCGAGATCGCCGCCGGCGACCTCGACAAGGCGCGGGACGAGGTCGGCGACCTGCTGTTCGTGGTCGCCAATCTGGCGCGCAAGCTGGGGGTGGAGCCGGAAGACGCGCTGCGCGGGGCGAATGCGAAATTCGTGCGGCGGTTCGGGTTTATCGAGGCTGAACTGGCGAAGGACGGGCGGTCGCCTGAGCAATCCGATCTGGCCGAGATGGATGGACTGTGGGACGCGGCGAAGGTGCACGAGAGGCGCTGACATTATAACCTGAGGCTGTATTCACTGGCGCCCCAGGAGCACGGCAGACAAGCTGGCCCTCCGTCTCCTCCCTGTTCGCGAAGCGAATGGGGAGGGGGACCACGAAGTGGTGGAGGGGTAGATGACGGCGCTGCTGACGGTTGAAAGAGCCCGAGAACTTCGCCGGCGAATGACGCCCGCCTGAGGCGCGGCTATGGGTTTGTCTTCGCGGCAAGCGACTGGCGGGGCTGAAATTCCGCCCCCAGCACCCGATCGGCCCCTACGTCCTCGACTTCTACTGCGCAGCGGCGAAGCTGGCGGTGGAGGTGGATGGGTCGAGCCACGAACGTTCAGAGCAGATCGCGCACGACGCGCGCCGGACGGCATGGCTGCGGGAACAGGGCGTAAGGGTCGTTCGGCTCGCCGCCGAGGATGTTCGAGTGCATCTGGACGGGGTCGTGGACTTCATTCGGCGAACCGCTCTGGACGGGTGTGGCGGCTGATACCCCTCCACCGCTTCGCGGTCCCCTTCCCCATTCGCTTCGCGAACAGGGAGGAGACAATCATCAACCGCCCGCGAACTGCCGCTCAAACCGCCCCAGCGCCGCCGGGTGCAGCCTCACCACCACATGCGTCCGGCCCTCGTCATCGGTCTCGCGACCGGTGACCCGCCCGTTCTCGTACAGCCAGGCCAGCGCCTCGCCCTGTGACGGGTCCAGCACCAGTTCCGTCTCCGGGTCGTCGTCGATCAGCCCGGCGATGGTCTCGCGCAGGGGTTCGATCCCCTCCCCGGTCCATGCCGAAACCGCAACGGCCTTGCCCTGCGCCTGCAGGCGCTCGGCATGACCCAGCACGGCGTCGCGCACGTCCTCGGCCAGCAGGTCGGTCTTGTTCCAGACCTCCAGCACGCGCCGCGTCTTGCCCTCGGGCGTGGGGATCTGTTTCAGCACCGCCTCGACGTCCTTCGACTGGGCGTCGCTGTCCGGGCTGGCGATGTCGCGGACGTGCAGGATCAGGTCGGCCTCGCCCACCTCTTCCAGCGTGGCGCGGAAGCTCTCGACCAATTCGTGCGGCAGGTCCGAGATGAAGCCGACGGTGTCGGCCACGATGGCCGGCCGACCCTGGGGCAGACGGATGGTGCGCTGGGTCGTGTCGAGGGTGGCGAACAGCAGGTCCTTGGCGAAGACCTCGGACCCCGTCAGCCGGTTGAACAGCGTCGACTTGCCGGCGTTGGTGTAGCCGACCAGGGCGATGGTCGGGAACGGGACCTTCTGGCGCTGTTTGCGGTGCAGGCCGCGCGTCCGGCGCACCTCGTCCAGTTCGACCTTCAGCTTGACGATCCGGTCGGCGATCAGGCGGCGGTCGAGTTCGATCTGGGTTTCCCCGGGGCCGCCGGTCGAGCCGGTGCCGCCGCGTTGCCGCTCAAGGTGGGTCCAGGTCCGCACCAGTCGCGACTTCTCATAGTCCAGCCGCGCCAGCTCGACCTGCAAGCGGCCTTCCTTGGTCCGCGCGCGGCGGCCGAAGATCTCGAGGATCAGGCCGGTGCGGTCGATGACCTTGCAGTCCCAGGCCTTTTCCAGATTGCGCTGCTGCACCGGCGACAGGTCGTCGTCGATGACCACGGCCTCGGCCTCGGCGGCTCGCACCAGCGCGGCCAGTTCCTCGACCTTGCCGGTGCCGAACAGGGTCGCGGGCGTCACCTTGCGGATGCGCACGATCTCTTCGGCGCGCACGTCGAGGTCCAGCGCCCGGGCCAGGCCGACGGCTTCTTCCAGACGCTCTTCGGCCGCGCGCGAGCTTTCGCTGCGGCCGTCCGGGTGGATGACGATGGCCCGGATCAGCGGGACGGCGTGGTCGATCAGTTGGCTGGCCAAGTGTGGAGAGTTCGCTTTCGTGTTCGGGAACGGGCGTGCTGACGATCAACCGCCGGATACGCCAAACGATCCGGCGTCGGCCGGATGGATGCAGAGATAGTGCGCCGCGCCCGGATTTGAAGCGGCTCAGTCCTCGTCGGCCTCGGGCTCGTACAGCTGCACGGGTGCGGAGGGCATGATGGTCGAGATGGCGTGCTTGTAGACCAGCTGCGACTGGCCGTCGCGGCGCAGCAGCACACAGAAGTTGTCGAACCAGGTCACGATGCCCTGCAGCTTGACCCCGTTGACCAGGAAGATGGTCAGCGGCGTCTTGGTCTTGCGGACGCTGTTGAGGAAGGTGTCCTGAAGGTTCTTGGACTTGTCTTGCGACATGGCAGGTTCAGCCTGTTCTTGCTTGTTCTCCGGCCGAGGAGGAGCGGCGCGGGGCTGGATCGGATGTCCGGCCCGCCACCTTAGACGCCGCCCGCGCGGGGCCGCAACGCCTAGATGGCGTCGCGGATCGCCTGATCGAGATACAGGGTGCGCAATCGGGTCGCGATCGGGCCGGGCTTGCCGTTGCCGATCTTCGTTCCGTCGATCGACACCGCCGGCATCACGAAGCCGCTGGCGGAGGTGTAGAAGGCCTCCCTCGCCCGCTTGGCCTCGTCGACGCTGAAGGCCCGTTCCTCGAACGCCAGCCCCTCTTCCTCGATCAGCTTGAGCACCGCCGTCCGGGTGATGCCGCGCAGGATGTTGGACTGGGCGTCCCGCGTCCGCAGCTTGCCGTCTTCGTCGACAATCCAGGCGTTGGTGGACGAGCCCTCGGTGACGAGGCCCATTTCGTCGACCATCCAGGCCTCGGCCGCGCCCTTCTCCTTCGCCGCCTGTTTGGCGAGGACGTTGGGAAGCAGGCCCACGGTCTTGATGTCGCAGCGGCCCCAGCGGATGTCGGGATGAGTGACCACGGCCACCCCCTTCTTCGCCGCCGCATTGCCCTTCGACAGCGGCAGGGTGCGGGCGGTGACGACCACGCTGGGTGGGGTGCCGTCGGGCGGAAACGGATGGTCGCGCCGCGCCGTGCCGCGCGTGACCTGCAGATAGACCAGCCCCTCGCGCACCCGGTTGCGGCGCACCGTCTCGTTCAGCACCCGCGCCAGCGCCTCGGCCGTCATCGGGATGGGAATGCGCAGCTCGTTCAGGCTGCGGTGCAGGCGCGTCATATGGCCGTCGAAATCGGCCAGCCGGCCGTCGAACACCGACCAGACCTCATAGACGCCGTCGGCGAACTGAAAACCGCGATCCTCGACATGGATCACGGCCTGGCCGTGCGGCTGGTACTGGCCGTTGACGTAGGCGACGCGGCTCATTCCTCGATGACCTCTTCGATGTCTTCCTCGCCGCCGCGCGCCGGAGACACCCCGAGCGATTTCAGCTTCCGGTGCAAGGCCGACCGCTCCATGCCGATGAAGGCCGCCGTGCGCGAGATATTTCCACCGAAGCGCATGATCTGCGCCGCCAGATATTCCCGCTCGAACACCTCCCGCGCCTCGCGCAGCGGCAGGGCGATGATGCGTTCGCCGCCCAGGGTGCCGGTGGAATTCGCGTTGGTCGCCTCCTGCGGCAGCATGTCGGCGCTGATCGGCTCGTTGACGTCGCCGGTCGCCAGAATCAGCAGCCGCTCGACGTTGTTGCGCAACTGACGGACGTTGCCGGGCCATGGATGGACCTGCAGCACCGCGATGGCGTCGTCGCCAATGCGCCGCCGGGGCAGGCCCTGCGACGACGACAGGGTGTCAATGAAGTACTCAATCAGCTCGCTGATGTCCTCGCGGCGCTCCGATAGGGCCGGTACGCGGATGGGAACCACGTTCAGGCGATGGAACAGATCCTCGCGGAACCGCCCTTCGGCGATCTCCTGCTTCAGGTCGCGCGACGTCGAGGTGACGACGCGAATGTCGACCTGCACGTCCTGCTCGCCGCCCACCCGGCGGAAGCGCTGCTCGACCAGCACGCGCAGAACGCGGCTCTGGCTCTCACGCGGCATGTCGCCGACGTCGTCGAGGTAGAGGGTGCCGTTGTGGGCCCGTTCGAAGACGCCGATCTTACGAGGCCGGCCATCGACGCCCTCCTCGCCGAACAATTCGATGTCGAGGCGTTCGGGGGTCATGCCGGCGGCGGCGATGGCGACGAACTCGCCCTTGGCCCGGGCGCTGGCCTCGTGGATCTGACGCGCCACCAATTCCTTGCCCGAGCCCGGAGGGCCGGAGATCAGCACGCGGCTGTTGGCCGGAGCGACCTTGGCGATGGTGCTGCGCAGGGCCTGCGCCGCAGCGGAGCGGCCAATGAAGCCGGTGGGCGCCGCGACCTGGGCGCGCAGCCGGCGGTTCTCCCGCTTCAGCGAGCTGGTCTCCAGGGCGCGCTGCACGACCACCACCAGCCGGTCAGACTTGAAGGGCTTTTCGATGAAGTCATAGGCGCCGCGCTGGAGGGCCGTGACCGCCGTCTCGATGTTGCCGTGGCCCGAGATCATCACCACCGGCAGATCGGGATCCAGTTCCTTGATCACGTCCAGCAGTTCCAGACCGTCCAGTCCACCGCCCTGCATCCAGATGTCCAGCAGCGCCAGCGACGGCTTCCTCGCCCGGATCGCGGCCAGGGCCTCGTCGGAATTGGCCGCCGTGCGGACGGCGTGGCCCTCGTCCTCGAGCAGGCCCGAGACCAGCTCGCGGATGTCGGCCTCGTCGTCGACGACCAGAATGTCGGCTCCCGTGGATCGCATATCGCCTCGCTATTCGGCGGCCGGGGCGGTCGGAGCCCGGGATGCTTTCGCATCCTTCGCCCCGGCCGCGCCGGCCGTTTTCGGTTGGGATTTGAGAGGGAAGATCAGGCACACGCGGGCGCCCGACAGGTGTTCTGCATCGGCCAGCTTCAGCTCGCCGCCATGTTCTTCGCAGATGCGTTTGACGATCGCCAGGCCAAGGCCGGTGCCCTTTTCGCGCGTCGTGACATAGGGTTCGGTCAGCCGGTCGCGGTCCTTGGCCGGCAGGCCGAGGCCGTCGTCCTCGATGACGAAGGTCGCCGTGTCGTCCTCCACGACCAGCCGCGCGGAAATGCCGGGCCGCTCGCCGTCCTCAGGCCGCGGCGCGATGGCCCGCCTCGCCGCCACGGCCTCACCCGCGTTCTTGAGGATGTTGGCCAGGGCCTGACCGATCATCGGCCGGTCCGCATGCAGGGTGACCTTGGGCAGCGGCTCCACCAGTTCGACCCCGATCGCCGCCTCCGCCACCCGCTGGGCGAACACCGCCTCGCGCAGCAGTTCGGCCGGATCGGCGGCGGTGAAGCGCGGCGCCGGCATGCGGGCGAAGGACGAGAACTCGTCGACCATCCGGCCGATATCACCGACCTGTCGGATGATGGTTTCGGTGCAGCGATCGAACACCTCCACGTCATCCATGACCTGACCGCGATAGCGCCGCCGGAGCCGTTCGGCCGATAGCTGGATCGGCGTCAGCGGGTTCTTGATCTCATGCGCGATCCGCCGCGCCACGTCGCGCCAGGCGGCGTTGCGCTGGGCCGTGACCAGCCGGGTGATGTCGTCGAAGGTCAGCACCATCTCGCCGCCGACGCCGCCTTCGATGCGAACGCGCAGACGCCGGGTCTCGCCCTCGAGACTGACGTCGATCTCTTCCTCGATATGGGCCTCGGCCCGGCCCGCCAGTTCGCTGAGTTCGGGCGACACCTCGCCGAGCGGGCGGCCGATGATGTCCGGGTTGCGGATGGCCAGAAGCTCGACGGCGCTGTCGTTGATCGCCGAGACGCGCCGCTGGCGGTCCAGACCGATCACGCCTGCGGACACACCGGACAGCACGGTTTCGATGAAGCGGCTGCGGCCCGTGGCTTCCTCGCTGGCGGCCCTCAGCGCGGCCTGCTGGGCCTCCAGATCGCCGGTCATGCGGTTGAAGGCGGCCGACAGGGTCTTGATCTCGCCCGGTCCGTCCTCGCCGTCGACGCGCGCCGTCAGGTCGCCGCCGGCCACCCGGTCCGCCGCCTCGACCAGCCGCCCGATCGGCGCCGAGATGGCGCTCGCGGCGCCCATTCCCAGCCAGATTGCGCCGACCAGAACCAGCAGGGCCGTCTCGATATAGCTCAGGGCGAAAGCGGCCTGTATCCGCTGGCGGCTGTCCTGCGCCTCGCGATAGGCAATGATTGATTCCTCACCGTTCCGCATCTGGGCGATCAGTCCATCCTTCAGCGGCCGCACCAGATACAGGTAGGCATCGCCGTACTCCGGAAGGACGATCAGGGATCTTACCGTGTCCGGATTCTCGGTCACCTGCTGCGGCGGTTCGCCACCCTCGGCCGCCGCTTCAAGTACCGCCCGCGGCGGCGCGACATAGGGCGGCGCCCCGGCGCCCTCGCCGCTGGCCAGCACCTCGCCGTTCGGCCCCAGGATATAGATGGCCGGATATCCAAACAGATCGGCGATCTGGCTCAGGGCGTCCGAGAACTGGATCCGGTTCTCGAACAGCGGCCGGGCCCCCGCCAGCTGATCGGCGATCACGCGCAGGTCGCCGTCCATTTCGTCGGAGACATCATCCAGATAGGCCTCGCCGATCAGGGCGCCGTTCTGGACCGCCGACGACACATTGTCGCTGAACCACTGATCGACCCCGCGATTGACCAGCACCCCGAACACCAGGGCGATCACGACCGCAGGGACGAGAGCCACCAGCGAGAACAGAGTGACGAAGCGCAGGTGCAGGCGGGCGCCTGCGTCCGTCCGCCGCTGAAACAGGGAAAGCGCCCGCCGTCCCACGACAAACGCAAGCCCTCCGATGAGGACCAGATTGGCGCCGAGAATAACGAGAACCGCCTGGCTGGCGGCCGCACGCGCGCCCTCGCCGCTGCTGCCGGGCGCGACGGCGACCAGCCAGATGGCGGCGATCGTGGTCAGGAAGGCGAGGGCATAGGCGATCAGAAAGACATTCCGCCGCCGCTCTTCCGACCAGCCGGCAAACCAGCGAACCGCGCCGCGTCGCTCTGCGGCGGGCCCAGGTTCTGCGTCGGCGGTCGGTGTATCCGTCATGCCACGCGAGCTTTGACCACCTGTGGCGAAATATCAACAGCGTGGTTGCCCGAATGCGTCACTGGCCGCCACAAGAGCGTAAGCGCTCCCTCCACCTCGTCCGGGGTTTCGAGCCGGCAGAGGCGGGATTTCGCCGCCCGACGTTCCAGCGGGTCCTCGGGCCAGGGCGCCTGTTCGACATACCAGCCGAGATGTTTGCGGAACATCTTCAGACCCAGCGGCAGGCCATAGAAGGCGACCGAGGCCCGCAGGTGTTCGATGACAATCTCCAGCCGTTCTCCCCGCCCGGGCTCGAGCAGCACAGTCCCGTCGGCCAGCGCCCGCTCCATGTGGGCGGCCAGCCACGGCCGACCATAGACGCCGCGGCCCAGCATCAGGGCGTCCGCGCCCGACTGACCCAGAGCCTCGCGCGCGTCATCGGCGGTCAGGATGTCGCCATTGACGATGACCGGAATGCCCACCGCCGCCTTGACCTCGCCGACAGCCGTCCAGTCGGCGACTCCGGTGTAGAATTGCGCGCGAGTGCGGCCATGGACGGTCACGGCCTGAATCCCGATCTCTTCGGCCCGTTTGGCCAGCAGCGGCGCATTGCGATGCGCATCGTCCCAGCCCAGCCGCATCTTGACCGTCACCGGCCGCGAGGTCGCCTCCACGGCCGCCTGCATCAGCCGGCAGGCCAGCTCGGGCGTCCGCATCAGGGCCGAGCCGCAGGCCGAACCCGTGACCTCCTTGGCCGGACAGCCGAAATTCAGGTCGACGATATCGGCTCCGGCTTTCTCGGCCATGCGCGCGCCCTCGGCCATCGCCTCCGGATCGCGCCCGACGAGCTGGATCACCGTCAGCGGCAACCCCTCGCCCACCGCCGCGCGCCGGACGACATCGGGACGGGCCCGGGCCAGTTCGGCGGCCGCCACCATCTCGGTGGCGACGTAGGCCGCGCCGAGTCGCGAGGCCAGCCGACGGAACGGCAGGTCGGTGATCCCGGTCATGGGCGCGGTCAGCACCCGTCCGGGCACCCACACGTCGCCGATCTGTATCCCTGCAGCAGCCATGAGGCCCTTTCCGCGCCGTCGACGCCTCTCGTCAAGCGCAACCGCGGCGATTAGAAGGCCGGGGATGACCACGCCAGCACCCGCCTTCGCCGCCATCGTGGTCGCCGCCGGCTCCGGCTCCCGCGCCGGAGGCGCCAAGCAATGGCGCGCGCTCGGTGGCAAGCCGGTGGTTCGCTGGTCTGTTGAGGCCCTGCTCAGGGCCGGCGCGGAAGACGTCGTGGTCGTGGTTTCCGCCGGTTCGGAAGCCGAGGCGCAGGCCGCCCTCGCGGGTCTTTCGGGTTGGCGGCTAGCTACTGGCGGCGACACCCGCGCGGCCTCGGTGCGCAACGGCCTGCAGACGCTGGGTGGACCCGGCGATCGCCCCGTCCTGATCCATGACGCCGCGCGGCCCTTCCTCTCCTCCACGGTCATCTATAGGCTGATCGCCGCGCTCGATGACGCCGACGGCGCCTTGCCCGCCCTGCCCGTGGCCGACAGCCTGCGCCGCGCGACTGATGGGCTGGTCTCCGGTGGGGTCGAGCGCGACGGCCTGTGGCGCGCCCAGACGCCGCAGGCCTTTCGGTACCAAGCCATCACCGACGCATACGCCACTTGGCCCGCTGACGAGCCCGCGACCGACGAAGCCGTCGTGCTCGAACGCGCCGGCGGCCGCGTCTGCATCGTCGAGGGCGACGCGCGCCTGATGAAACTGACCGTTCCCGAGGATTTCGCCATGGCCGAAGCGCTCATACCCCGCCAGATCCGCGTGGGTCAGGGCTTCGACGCCCATCGCTGGGGCCCGGGAACCTCGGTCTGGCTGTGCGGGGTCGAAATCCCCCACGACCAGACCCTGATCGGCCATTCCGACGCCGACGCGGGCCTGCACGCCCTCACCGACGCCATCCTGGGCGCCATGGGCGACGGCGATATCGGCGATCACTTCCCGCCCACTGATCCGCAATGGAAGAGCGCCGCCTCGGACCTGTTCCTGATCCACGCCGTCGAACGGCTGACGGCGCGCGGCGGCCGGCTGGTGAATGTCGACGTCACCCTGATCTGCGAACGCCCCAAGGTGAAGCCGCACCGTCAGGCCATGCGCGAACGGCTCGCCGCCATCCTGTCGCTTCCGCTCGACGCCGTCAGCGTTAAGGCCACGACCACAGAGGCCATGGGCTTCACCGGCCGCGGCGAAGGCCTCGCGGCCCAGGCCCTCGCGACGATCGAGCTGCCGGCCTAGAGCGGGCGTTCCGCCGGAGGGAACATGCTCCGCCACAGCGAGCCGAACAGATTAACGTAGTCGTCCGTCCACGGCCGCACCGTCGTCGGCAGCGGCTGTTTCCAGCGCGCGTCGGCGCGGAAGTCCGCCAGCCCCTCGGGCGTCGGCGACAGGATCAGGGCCTCGGTCGAAGCCTCGGCCATTACCGGCGTCGAATCCCCCTCGTAGTAGATCTGGTGCAGGTTGGCCTTGCCCAGCGCCTGCGCCGCCGCGATGGCCGGCAGGGTGATATCGAGGTTACGGTTCGACAGGTGCAGCAGCACCACGCCGTTCGGCTTCACCAGCTTCAGATAGCCTTCAATGGCCTCGGCAGTAAGCAGGTGCGTCGGGACCGCGTCCGACGAGAAAGCGTCGATGATCAGCAGATCGTACGACCCCGCCGGCTGCTTCGCTAGGGTCAGCCGCGCGTCGCCCAGAACCGTATCGATCGGGCCGGCGGCGCAGTTGGAGATGAAGGTGAACCACTCCGGGTCGCGTGACAGCCGGTCGACCATCGGGTCGATCTCGAAGAAGGTCATCGAGTCCCCGGCGCGTTTGTAGGCCGCCATGGCGCCGGAGCCCTGACCGACGACGCCGATGCGAGCCGGACCCCGCGCCTGAACCATCTCCGCAGACTGGCCGATGGGGGTGGCGGGGGCGTAATAGAGGGTGGGCACGCAGTCGAACCGCGGGTCGCGCGCCTGGGCCCCGTGCAGGGTCGTGCCGTGCATCAGCACATGGACATCGCCGCCCAGCCGGGGGTCGGGCAAGCTGGCTACCCGCATCACGCCAAAGAAGCTCCGGCCCGAATAGCTCCAGTCGTAGCCGCGTGCGATCCACTGCGACGACAGCGCGATCGCCAGCAGAATGGCCGTGAAAGCCAGCGCCCGCTCACGCACCAGGAAGGCGCAGATAGCGACCGGCAGCAGCATGATCATCGCCAGTTGTCCCATCTGGAATGGCGAGGTCGCATAGAAGGCGGTCCGCGCCGCGTCATTGCTGTTCAGCCAGAGGGATAAGGCCACCGGCGACGCGGCGATCAGCAGCGCGGCGACCAGAACCCCTGTCTGCGTCGGGTTGAGCGGGCCCCGCCCCCACGGCCGGGCCAGCCCGACCAGCACGAGGACCAGCGGATACTCCCAGACCATGTTGAAGATGACCGGCGCGATCAGGGCGGTGAAGGCCCCGCCCACCACGCCGCCCAGCGACATCAGCAGATAGAATTCCGTCAGCCGGTCCGGCGCCGGCCGCCGAGCGGCCAGCATCTGGTGACACATCAGGGCGGCGAAGAAGAAGGCGATCAGGTGTATGGCGAAGGCCATCGTCCAGTTGGACGAGCGGAAGGCCACGGTCAGGACGCAGACGGCGCCGATGGCGGCCTGGATCGGCAGGGTTGCTGTCAGTGGAATCCACGGCCTGTTCTGGAAGGCGATGACGAAGGTCAGCAGATACAGGGCCAGCGGCACGACCCACAGGAAGGGGGCCGAGGCCACGTCGGTCGACAGGTGCGAGGTCACCCCCAGCATCAGGCTGGACGGCGCGGCGGCCAGCAGCACGAGGATGACCTTCTCGCGCAGGGTCATTGGCGGACTGGCGGCCAGCCGGGCGGGCTCGGCGGTGCGGTCCAGCCGCCGGGTCCAGACCACGAAGGCCAGCGCCACGACCATCAGCATGAAGGCGACGTAGCCGCCGCTCCAGCCCCACCGCTGTCCGGACAGGGTCGTCAGCGGCTCGATCAGGATCGGATAGGACAGCAGGGCCAGGAAGCTGCCGAGGTTCGAGGCCGCGTACAGCACATAGGGGTTCTGCCCGTCGGCATAGCCGGCGCGCACCCGGGCGTACCAGGCCTGCAGCAGAGGAGCGGTCGCCGACAGCACCGCGAACGGCGCGCCGACCGACAGGGCCAGGGTCGCCAGAAGCCAGCCGATGGGCGCTGACGGATCGGGGTCTCCCAACCAGCCGTTGATATGCAGCGGCAGGAACAGGGCGGCGACGGCCAGCAGCGCCAGATGGACCGCCACCTGCGTCTTGATCGACCCGACCTTCTGCAGAAGGTGGGCATAGCCGTAGCCGGCCAGTAGCGCCGTCTGGAAGAAGACCATCGCCGTGTTCCACACCGCCGGCGAGCCGCCCAGCATCGGCAGGACCAGCTTGGTCACCATCGGCTGGACCACGAACACCAGAGACGCCGAGGTGAAGATGGCCAGGGCGAAAAGCAGCGGCGTCAGCCTGTCCGGCCCGCGCGCGTCGATAGCCGTGTCCCCGGTGGTGTCGCTCATGCCCGCCCCGTATGCTGGCGCCGTTCCGGGCGCTTCGTCTCACACTGGACCGACTCGCCGCTCATTCGGAAGGCCCTCGCCGCATGTTCCCCGACGATATTGAAGCCCTGGCCCGTCGGGTCGTCGAAGCGGCGGTCAAACGCGGCATCGTCGTCGCCACGGCGGAGAGCTGCACCGGCGGACTGGTCGCGGGCGCCCTGACGGCGGTCGCGGGTTCCTCGGCGGCGCTCGACCGGGGCTTCGTCACCTACAGCAACGCCGCCAAGACCGAGACGCTGGGCGTTCCCGCCGACCTGATCGAAGCCCACGGCGCCGTATCCGAACCCGTTGCCCGGGCGATGGCGAAGGGCGCTGTAGACCACTCTGCCGCTGTGGCGTCAGTCGCCGTGACCGGCATCGCGGGACCGGGAGGCGGTTCCGACGAAAAACCTGTCGGCCTCGTCCATTTCGCAGCCTCGGGGCCTGCAGGCCTGATCCATGACGAGCATCGCTTCGGCGACCTTGGGCGCGAGGCCATCCGTCTCGAAAGCGTGCGGGTGGCGCTGCGGATGCTGCTGGACCGGATCGGCTGATGATCGTTGACGCCCGCGGCCACCGCTGTCCGACCCCCAGCCTGAAGCTTCAGAAGGCGATGCGCCAAGCCCCGGCGGGCGGGCGGCTGACCCTGCTGGCGACGGATCCGATGGCCCGTATCGACGTGCCGCACCTGATGACCGGGCTCGGAGGCTGCGTCGTCTCGATCGACGAGACGGACGGCGTCCTGACTATCGTGGTCGAGACGCCCGCCGCTCCGACAGATTGACGACGCTTTCCGGCAGCGGCGTGTCCGGCTCGATCTCGGGCGCGCCGATCGACCGCGCCGCGATCTCCATCTCGGTGGTGAAGGCGCCGCCGTAGAAGATGGCGTTGACGTTCCACGACAGCCAGATCAGCAGCACGACCACCGCGCCGACGGAACCATAGGTCGCCCCCAGCGGCGCGATCTGCTCGACATAGATGGCGCAGAGCCATGACGAGATCGTCGACATCACCGTCGCCACCACACCGCCGGCGATGGATGGGGCCCAGGCCACCGGCGTCCTGTGGGACATGGCGTAGCGGTAGAGCATGGTCAGGCCGATCGCGAGCCCCAGCGCGGGCCACAGACCGTCGAGCGGCAGGCCGCTCGAGGGCGGCGCCTCGCCCGGACCGGCGTGTTCCAGCAGCCGGGAGGTCACCACCGCACCGGACACGACGGTGAACAACAGGAACGCCGCCAGGGCCACGAAAAAGGCCAGCAGGTTGAACTTGAAGAAGCCGTGCGGCTCCTTCTCGTCATGGATCAGGTTGAGCCCGGCCAGCAGCGCCTTGAAGCCGCGATGGGCGGCGTATCCGCCGATGACGAGGGCGAAGAAACTCTGCGCCGACACCGTCCGCGCCGAGGCGTTGGCCAGCCGCTCGATCTCCAATCGGAAAATGGCGCGCGCGGCGGTCGGCATGACATCGGCCAGCGCCGCCGCCTGCTCGCTGACCTGGGTGATGGAGAGCACCGCCTTATAGAAGCCGATCAGGATGGCGATGGCCGGAAAGACCGCCAGCAGGGCGAAGAAGGACACCCCGCCCGTGTACAGCATTACGTCGCGGCCCCAGCTGCGCGTAAACGCCTTGACCGCCAGCCGGCCCCACAACATGGGCGTGGCCCAGCGCGCGGCGACTTCAATGTCCGAGTTGGCCTGCAATCCGGTCCCCACAACCGCCTCAAGCGCGCACTTCTAGCGCAATTCGGTCCCGGGGAAAGCGCTGGTCGGAAAGCCGTCGCAGACCCGTTGCTTCCGACGGCCTGCGGTCGCTATGGTCCGCCGCCAATGAAACCGCGCCAGGGGCTGGGGCGGCTGGAGATTCCGATCTTGGGTTCCGATCCACGCATTCTGGTCGTCGCCCCTGACGACGACCTGATCGGCCCGCTGTGTCAGGGGCTGGACGCCCTCGGCTGGCGCACCGTGACGGCGCGCTCGCTCGCCGGCGCCATCCAGACCCTGATCGACTGGCCGCTGGAGGCGGTGATCCTCGACGCCCGGATGCCCGACGCGCCGCAGGGAGTCGAAGCCCTGCGTCAGACCGTCACTCCGCGCCGCTTGCCGGTCCTCGCCATCGGCGCTGACGCGACCGGCTGGGAGCCCGGCGCGGCCGACATCGCCATGTCCGCCCCGCCCCACGCCGCCCAGGCGGCGCTGCGTCTGGAAAATCTGATCCGCTCCGCCATCGCCGAGGAAGAGGTCAGCCTGCGGGAAGCCACCTTCGCGGCGCGCGGCCAGCCCCTGCCCCTTTCGGACACCGATGCGACCCCGCTGCGCGTGCTGGCGGCGGGCAAGCCCGACCGGCATTTTCTCGCCCTGTCCAACGCCCTGACCGAACGCGGCTGCGAGGTCGTGGCGGCGCCGACGCCCTACACTGCCTTTGACTACCTGCACGAAAAGCCCTTTGACGCCGCCGTGCTCTGGGGCGCCGAAGATCACACCCCGGCCCTGTCGATCGCCTCGGGCATGAAGCGGAATACGCGCCTCTATCATATCCCGGCGGTGCTCTATCTGCGCGGCTCGGGCGAGATCAATCTGGCCGAGCTGTACAACCGCGGCTTCGCCGACGTCGCCGCCGCGGACACGCCCGAGGAAGAAACCGCCGAGCGCATCACCGCCTTGGCGCGCGCCCACAGACGCCACGTCGCCATCCGCAGGGCTCTGGAAAGCGCGCGCGGTTCGGACCTGACCGATCCCGCCACCGGCCTGTTCACGCCCCAGCTATTCGCCAGCCATCTGGCCCGCGTCGCCGAGGGCGCCCGTCTGCGCCGCCGCCCGCTGTCAGTGGCCGTCCTGCGCGTATCCGAAACCGAGGCTGTCGCCGAAGCCCGGAAGGGCGGCTGGCTGGATCGCGCCCTGCCTCAGATTGGCGCTATGGTCTCGCGCCTGATCCGCACCGAGGACACGGCGGCGCGCCTGTCTCCCGATGTCTTCGCCCTCGCCCTGCCAGCCACCCACGGGCCGTCGGGACGCATCGCCGCCGACCGGATCGCCGCCGTCATCGGCTGCACCGCCTTCGACGCCGGTCCCGACCGGTCGCCCTTCGTGGTCGAGTTCGAGGTCGGGGTGGCCGAGGTGTCGCCGGGCGAATCTCCCGCCGCCGTGCTGGAGCGCGCTTCGAAAGACGTTCGGTCACAAGCCTGACGCTCATTTGACAATCTGATTTGTCTAATGCAAGTTCGCGCCATGACGGCGCGTCCTTCAGCCCTGCTCGACGACCTGGACACCGCCCTGCTGGCGCTGGCGCCCATCCGTCGCCGCATCCTCGCCGCCCTGATCGAGCCGGCCTCGGCCGCCGGCCTGTCAGAGAAGCTGGGCCTGCCGCGCCAGAACATCGGCCATCACCTGCGCGCGCTCGAGGCCGCCGGCCTGATCCAGCTGGCTGAGGAGCGGCGCAAACGCGGATTCACCGAACGCCTGTTCGTCGCCGCCCGAAGCTATGTCTTCGACCCCGCCATGCTGCAGGCGCCGCCCGACCCCGATGCGGTCGAGGCGCAGGACCGCCACGCCGCCGACCATCTGATTTCCACTGCCTCGACCATCGTCCGCGACGTCGCCCGGATGCGTCAGGACGCCGCCGCCGAAGGCTCGCGCCTGCTGACCCTGACGGTCGAGGCCGACGTCACCTTCGCCACGCCCGCCGATTTCGACGCCTTCACCGAAGAGGTCAGCGCCGCCGTCGCGGCCCTCGCCCGCAAATACTCGGCCCCCTCGGGCCGCCGTTACCGCCTCACCGCAGCCGCCCATCCGGCGACGCCCAGACCCGCTCCAGCCAGGAACTGACCCATGACCGAAGCCGCCAAGCCCATGGAAGACCACGTCCTCGTCGAGGTCACCGTGCCCGCTCCCGCCGACGCGGTCTGGGCCGCCCTGCGCGATCCACAGCAGATCAAGAACTGGTTCGGCTGGGACGCCGACAGTCTGAAGGACGAGATCGACTTCATCTTCGTTACCCACGCCGAGGCCGACGACGAACGCCGGGCAGTTTCCTTCGTCGGTGTCAACGACCGCTACGAGGTCGAGGCTCGCGGCGATGCCAGTGTCGTCCGGGTGGTCCGCTCGGCCCCCGTCGACGAATGGTCCGACGTTTTCGACGGCATGATCGAGGGCTGGATTTCCTTCACCTGGCAGTTGGCCTTCGCCTTCGCCCGCCATCCCGGCCAGACGCGCCGGACGATCTTCTTGTCGGGCCCGCCTCGCGCGGACCAGCTGGGCCGGTCGCTGCTCGGTCTCGACGCCGCTCCGGCGCCCGGCGAGCCCTACGCTGCGCCACTGGGTCCCGACGCCGACGCCTCAGGTCAGGTCTGGTTCGTGGCGCGCCACCAGCTGGGGGTCACGGTCGACGCCTGGGGCGACGGTCTGCTGGTCGTGGTCGACCAGCCGGGCAACGAGAAAAATCCCCGCGGGACAACGATGCTGACCCTGACAACCTACGGCCTGTCCGACGCGGTCTTCGCCAGTCTGGAAAGTCGCTGGAAGGCCTGGTGGGACGAACGTTTCGAAAACGTCGCGCCGGGTTGCGGCTGATCCCCGTCAGAGCCGGCGATACATGAGGTGCAGCCCGACCAGCCCCTCGCGGGGGTGGTCGAACGCCTCGGGCGCTGTGCCGATGATCTCGAAACCCAGCGACCGCCACAGGCTCACCGCGGCGTGGTTCGCCTCCACCACGGCGTTGAACTGCATGGCGTGATAGCCGTCCTCCGCCGCGGCGCGGATCACCGCCTCGCCCAGCGCCCGGCCGACCCCCCGTCCCCGGGCCTCCGGCGCGACCATGAAGCTGGCGTTGGCGATATGGGAGCCGGGTCCCAGCTGGTTGGGGCCGAATTTCGCCGTGCCCAACACCGCGCCTGCCTCGTCGACCGCGACCAGCACCACCCACGACGGCGGATTCCACAGCGCCTTGCCGAACGCCTCGGTCAGGTCGCGCGGATAGGTGTAGGTCTCGCCGGCGGCCGCCGTCGCCTTCACGATCGGCCAGACCGCAGCCCAGTCCCCCTCCGTCGCTACGCGGACACGGACCGTCACGCCGCCTGCGCCACCCGCGCCAGATCGGCGGTGATGCGTTCGGCGACCTTCAGCCGGTCGGCCGCCGTCTCCCACTCGCCCTTGACCACGATCTTCTGGTCCGGCCGGATTTTCCAGAACGCGTGATTCTTCTGGATCAGCCCGACCAATCCCATCGGATTGGGGAATTCGTTGTTGCGCAGCGTCAGCACCGCGCCCTTGGGCCCGATGTCGATGCGTTCTATGCACGCCGTCTTGCAGTTGGCCTTGATGCCGACGATGCGCAGTAGCTGTTTCGCCTCGTCTGGCAGCGGTCCGAACCGGTCGATCAGTTCGGCGGCCAGCGCTTCGCGCGTCTCGGAGTTCTCGGCGTCGGACAGTCGGCGATAGAGGCTCAGACGAACGTTTAGGTCCGGAACGTAATCTTCTGGAATCAATACGGCCGCGCCGACGTTGATGGCCGGCGACCAGCCCCGATCGACGACGCCCCCGCCCTCGCCTGCCTGACGCAGTTCGGCGACCGCGTCTTCCAGCATCTGCTGATACAGCTCGACCCCGACCTCCCGGATGTGGCCGGACTGTTCGTCGCCCAGCAGGTTGCCTCCACCGCGCTGATCCAGATCGTGACTGGCTAGCTGGAAGCCGGCGCCGAGATTGTCCAGCGACTGCAGCACCTGCAGCCGCCGTTCCGAAGAGAGGCTCATCGGCTTCTCGGGCGGCGTGGTCAGATAGGCGAAAGCACGCGCCTTGGCCCGCCCGATCCGGCCCCGGATCTGGTGCAGCTGCGCCAGGCCGAACATGTCGGCCTTGTGCACGATCAGGGTGTTGGCCGTCGGCACGTCCAGCCCGCTCTCGACGATCGTCGTCGACAGCAGCAGGTCGTAACTGCCGTCGTAGAAGGCGCTCATCACGTCCTCCAGCTGGGTCGGGGACATCTGGCCGTGACCGACCACGAACTTGATCTCGGGCACCTGCTCGCGCAGGAATTTCTCGATGTCCGGCAGGTCCGACAGGCGCGGCACGACATAGTAGGCCTGACCACCGCGGTACTTCTCGCGCAGCAGGGCCTCGCGCACCAGCACCGGATCCCACGGCGTCACATAGGTCCGCACCGCCAGACGATCGACCGGCGGGGTGGCGATGATCGACATCTCGCGGATGCCCGACAACGCCATCTGCAGCGTCCGGGGGATGGGCGTCGCGGTCAGGGTCAGCAGGTGAACGTCGGCCCGCAGGGACTTCAGCTTCTCCTTGTGCTTGACGCCGAAGTGCTGCTCTTCGTCGACGATCACCAGACCCAGGTCCTTGAACCCGACCTGCTCGCTCAGCACCGCATGGGTGCCGACGACGATCTCGAACGAACCGTCCTTCAGCCCCGCCCGCGTCTCGGCGGCGTCCTTGGCCGTCACCATCCGGGACAGGTGACGCACCTTGACCGGCCAGCCGGCGAACCGCTCGCTGAAGGTCTTGAAATGCTGCCGCGCCAGCAGGGTCGTCGGGCAGACGATGGCCACCTGTTGACCGCTCATCGCCACCACGAAGGCCGCCCGCAACGCCACCTCGGTCTTGCCGAAGCCGACGTCGCCGCAGATCAGGCGATCCATCGGCGTGCCCTTGCCGAGGTCCTCCAGCACGTCGCCGATGGCGTTGAGCTGGTCGTCCGTCTCCTCGTACGGGAAGCGGGCGCAGAACTCGTCGAACAGCCCCTGCGGCGGCGTGATCGCCTCCGAGGTCCGCAGCGCCCGCTTGGCCGCCAGGGCGATCAGCCCCTCAGCCATGTCGCGCAGGCGGGCTTTCGCCTTCGCCTTGCGCGCCTGCCAGCCCGCGCCGCCCAGCCGGTCCAGTTGGGCTCCGTCGGCGTCCGAACCATAGCGGGTCAGCAGGTCGATGTTCTCGACCGGCAGATACAGTTTGCTGTCGCCGGCGTAGAGCAGCTCGAGGCAGTCGTGCGGCGCCTCCTGGATGTCGAGCGTCTTCAGCCCCTCATAGCGGCCGATGCCGTGATCAAGGTGGACCACCAGATCGCCGGTCGTCAGGGCCGAGGCCTCGGCGAGGAAGTTCGAAGCCCGGCGCTTCTTGCGCGGCCGCGCCAGCCGGTCGCCGAGGATGTCGGTCTCGGAAATGACCGCGACATCCGCCGTCTCGAACCCATGCTCAACCGGCAGGACGCCGCGCAGATAGATGTCCTTCGGCGCCTTCTGGACATCGGCCCAGTCGCGCACCGCGACCACATGCTCCAGCCCGTGGTCGGCCAGCATGGCCGCCAGACGTTCGGACGAGCCTTCGGTCCACGAAGCGAACAGCACCCGCTTCCCGGCCGCCTTCACGGTCTCCGCGTGACGCGCTACGGCCTCGAACAGGTTGACGCTGTCCTGCGCCCGCTCGGCGGCGAAGCTACGGCCCAGTCGGCCGCCAGCATCCTCGCCAGGACCATGGAAAGGCGACATCCGCCATACTCGACGGCCGGCCAGGGCGCTGTTCCAGTCGCCCTCGTCCAGATACAGCCGTTCGGGCGGCAGGGCGCGGTACGCCGATCCGCCGCTGCCGACCTTCCGGCTCATTGCAGCATCGCGGCGCGCCTCATAGGCGTCACGCGTCAGGTTCCAGCGTTCGGCCCGCGCCGCCTCGACCTGATTGTCCAGGAACAGGCTGGCGTCATCCGGCAGATAGTCGAACAGCGTCTCCAGCCGCTCGTAGAGCAGCGGCAGCCAGTGCTCCATGCCCTGCCGCCGCGCGCCCTCGCTGATGGCGGCGTAGAGCGGATCGTCGCCCGCCGCGCCGAACAGGCTCAGATAGCCGGTGCGAAACCGGGAAATGCTTTCGGGGTCCAACAGAGCCTCGGACACCGGGGCCAGCGACACCTCGCGCCTCTGTCCCGTCGACCGCTGCGTCGCCGGATCGAAGGTGCGGATCGATTCCAGCTCCGAGCCGAACATGTCCAGCCGCACCGGCTCGTCGAACCCGGGCGGATAGACGTCGATCACCCCGCCCCGCACTGCGAACTCACCCCGCTCCGACACGGTCGAGGCGCGCATATAGCCGTTGGCCGCGAAATACCGCTCCAGCGCCCCCGTATCGAGATCCAGCCCGACCGTGGTCTCGAACCCTGCCCCGCACGTCACCTCGCGCGGCGGCGTCCGCTGGATCGCCGCCCCGACCGTGGTCACGACCAGAGTCGGACGGCTGTCGCCCTGTTGCCGCTGGGCCAGATTGGTCAGCGCCGCCATCCGCTCGGCCGACACCGAGGACGACGGGCTCAGCCGGTCGTAGGGCAGGCAGTCCCACGCGGGGAACTCGATGACCTCGATGTCTTCGGCGAAAAAGCCGAAGGCCTGAACGAACTCGCCCATCCGGGCATAGTCGCGCGCCACGAAGACGCCGACACCGCCCCCGGCCTTCAGTCGTTCGGCGACCGTCAGCGCGTCCAGCCCCTCGGGAGCCCCGCCCAGTTCCTGATCGCTCCTCTTGGGCAGCACGGCGTCCATCAACCTGCGCCCTCGGCGACCGCAGCGGCGACGTGGTCGCGCATGAAGTCGCGGATCTTGCCCATCACCGGAGTCTCATGTTCGTCGGGGGTCGGCACGGTCCCGGTGATCCAGCCGTAAAGCGCATAGTCATCAGCATCCAGAAGCGCCTCGAACGCCCCCAGTTCCGCTTCGCTCAGCGACGGGCCGACACTGTCCACAAACGGGCCCAGCACCAGGTCGGCTTCGCGAAAGCCTCGACGCCACGCGCGAAAGCGCGCGCGGGCCAGACGGGTCTGCTCACGGTCATCGGTCATGGAGCGGGGGATATAGCGGGGCCGGAGCCCCGCCGCCACCATGCTCAGCCCGGCCAGATCGCCTTTCCGTGGTTGGTCAGGGCGATACGCTCATCCAGCCCGAGAGACCCGCCGTTGATCAGCCGGGTCACCAGGGCGACATTGTCGATGTCAGCGGCCGGGTTCAGTCCTCGCGTGCGCCAGTAGTCGATGGCGCAATGGACCGACCCCGCCGGCGTCGCCACCTGATCCGGATCGGCTTCATAGGCCGCGCCGGTGCGGGCGTAGTTGGCCCGGCCCGTCAACTGGATCAGCCCCCGTCCCCGGTATCGCCAGCCGTCGCCCGGCTGGGTATTGCCCAGATTGGTCGCGCCCCAGGCCCCGCCATAGACCGCGTTGGCGATGGCCTGCTGGTCCGCCTGTCGCCCCGGCGCCCGCCCAAGCGCCTCGCATTGGGCTCGGGAGATGCGGGCGGCGGAAAAGGTCCGCTTGAGGCCGTCGACCGAGTAGTTCAGGTTCTCTTCGATCGGGCGGAAACCACTCTCATGACTGACCTGCGCAAAGAAATGGATCAGCCGCAGACGGGTGGTCAGGCCGCCCTCGCCGGCGTACTGCGCGATCAACGCGCCCGTGCCCTCCGGCGCCCGGCCATCCGACATATAGCCGGCCAGGGCCTGATAGGTGCGGGGCCCCAGCTGGCCGTCGGCCACGCCGGGGTCGTATCCCTTGGCGCGTAGAGTGTTCTGCAGATCCTGGACCGACATGCGCCTGCCCTCCGTCCTCGTCGATGTCGACAACCGCATGATGATACAAACGGCGCAGCAATACAATCTCAAGGTGTATTCCTGACGATGCGCCCCGAGATTCTCTTCCCGCTGTTCGCCGAGGTTTCGACCCTGAAGGGGGTCGGCCCGAAGATTCTGCCGCTGGTCCAGAAGCTGGCCGGCCCGCTGGTGCGCGACGTCGTGTTCCTGTCGCCATCAGGCCTGATCGTGCGCCGTCCAATGACCGCCGCCGACGCCGCCGAGGGTCAGGTCGGGATTTTCGAGATCAGTATCGACCGCCTGATCGTGCCGTCAAAACCCGGCGCGCCGATCAAGGTGCGGGCGACCGATTCCACCGGCTTCGTCCACCTGATCTGGTTTGGCGGCTCGGCCCAGCATATCGACCGCCTGCTGCCGCGCGGCCAGACGCGGCTCGTGACCGGCAAGGTCGAGCGGTTCAATAGCGAGGTGCAGATCGTCCACCCGGATATCTTCACCCCCGAACAGGCCGGCGACATTCCCGCCATCGAACCCGTCTATCCGGCGACCCAGGGTCTGACCTCCCGCGTCATACGCAAGCTGGTGCAGGCCTCGCTCCAACAGGCGCCCGACCTGCCCGAATGGCAGGATCCGGCTTGGCTGGCGAAGACCCGCTGGCCCGGCTGGCGCACCGCTCTCGAACGCCTCCACGCGCCGGAGGCCGAGCCTGATCTGGAACCAGACGCCCCTGCCCGTCAGCGTCTGGCTTATGACGAGCTGTTCGCCCACCAGCTGGCCCTCGCCCGCCGCCGCCGCGCCCGCCAGATTACGCCGGCGCCCGTCATCCATCCCGGCGACGCCTCGTCCCGCCTGCTGGAATCCCTCCCCTTCCAGCTGACCGGCGCCCAGCATCAGGCCATCGCCGAAATCCGCCGCGACCTCGCCTCGGGGGAACAGATGGGCCGGCTGATTCAGGGGGATGTCGGCTCGGGCAAGACCGCCGTCGCCGCCCTAGCCCTTGCCGACGCCGCCGCCTCCGGCTTCCAGTCCGCCCTGATGGCGCCGACCGAAATCCTCGCCCGCCAGCATTTCCAGCGCATCGCCCCGATGATGGAGGCCGCCGGCGTCAGCGCCGTCCTCCTGACCGGCCGCGACACCCCCGCCGAGCGCCGCGCCCGCCTTTCGTCCCTTGCGTCTGGACACGCGCAGGTCGCCATCGGCACCCACGCCCTGTTCCAGGACGCCGTTCGCTTCGACCGGCTGGCGCTGGCCGTGATCGACGAACAGCACCGCTTCGGCGTCAACGAACGCCAGAGGCTGCAGGCCAAGGGCGATCCGCGCACAGGCGGCGTCCACCTGCTGACGATGTCGGCCACCCCGATCCCCCGTACCCTCGAACTGACCCAGTACGGCGAACTGGAGGTGTCGCGCCTGACCGAAAAGCCGCCGGGCCGCACGCCCGTCACCACGGCCGTCCTGCCTCTGGCCCGCATCGGCGAGGTGGCGAAACGTCTCAAGGCCGCCATCGACAGCGGCGCACAGGCCTACTGGATCTGCCCGCTGGTGGCCGAGAGCGAGGCCAGCGATCTCGCCGCCGCCGAGGCGCGCGCCGCCGATCTGCGCCGCATTCTCAAGGTCGAGGTCGGCCTCGCCCACGGTCAGATGCCCGGTCCGGAGCGCGAGGCCGTGATGGCCGACTTCGCGGACGGCCGCATTCCCCTGCTCGTCGCCACCACCGTCGTCGAGGTCGGAGTCGACGTTCCCAACGCCACCATCATGGTCATCGAACACGCCGACCGGTTCGGCCTGGCGCAGTTGCACCAGCTTCGGGGCCGCGTGGGCCGCGGGGCCAAGGCGAGCGCCTGCATCCTGCTGTACGGCGGCGGCGACGACGGACTGGGCGAAACGGCGAAGACCCGGCTGGAGACCCTTCGCCGCACCGAGGACGGCTTCGAGATCGCCGAAGAGGACTTCCGCCTGCGCGGCGGCGGCGATCCGCTGGGTCTGAAGCAGAGCGGCTTCCCGGCCTACCGCTTCGCCGATCCGATCCGACATCGCGCCCTGATGTTGACGGCCGCCGACGACGCCCGTCTGGTTCTGGGTCGCGACCCTGACCTGACCAGTCCGCGCGGCGAGGCGGTCAAGGTGCTGGAAGCCCTGTTCGATTGGCGCAACGACCGTCCCGTGATCGACTAGGCGGCCGAGCGCGCCTGCCAGGCCGTCAGTCGCGCCTGAACATCAGCTTCAATATCGCCGTAGAACAAGTTGTAAGGACGAGATTTTCTTCGATCCGCCCAACTTCCCGTCTCGCGGAAGGACTCGGTCGTCGGCTCGGTATGCCGCAACAGGCCGTCCCGGCACTGTGTCTCTATTTCGCGCGCCATCAGCGCCGGCCGCGCGCCCCATTCCAGACCGGTGGCGTTGGTCGCGCCCTTGTGGAAACGCGCCTCGACCGTGGCGGTGTTGGTCGAGCCCGTTACCGGGTTGACGCAAAGGGCCGGCCGCCCCGCCAGCTCCACCAGTCGCCCGCGCGCGTCCCAGACCAGGGCTCGGCGCAGCCTTCGCCGCGCCGCGCCGTCATTGCTCACACCCACGGGCGACCAGCCCACGACACAGCCGACCTGATCCCGACGCGCGCAGGCCGGGACCATCGGCGACAGACCGTCCGCCGCGGCCACCGTGTCGATCAGATAGACCGCGACCAGCCGTCGCCGCAGCGCCGGATCGGAGGCGACCCGCTCGCGCACCAGCCGCTCCACGATGTCGCCTCCCTGCTCCACCCCCGCCAGCACGATCGGCCCGTCCGGATGGTTGGCGATCCAGACATCGAACGCCGCCGCCGCGTCGCCCCAGGCGAAGGCTCGGGCCTCGCGCGCGTCCTCGCGCAGCGTCAGCCGCGTGTAGAGGCTGCCCTGTCGGTACCGGGGCGCGCTGATCGCGCCCGCCCGTGCGAACGGCCCGGCGTAGTTGGGCAGGACGACGCGGCTTAGGTACGCATCCGCGCCCCGATCCCCGATCGGTCCGTTCCAATGCCGCCCGCCGTCATAGGTCGTCGAATGAACGAAGAAGACCGCCGCCGGCCCGGCGCCCGGCGTCCGCGTCTCCCGCAGCGCCCAGGCTGCTGGCGCGCCGTAGTCCGGCGCAGGCGGCGGCGTATAGGTCTGGAACGGCACCTGCGGGTCCAGCCCGGCCTTGAGGATGTCACCCCGCCAGACCGCGACCGCAGCGACCAGTAACAGGACGACCGTCAGGCCGATCCAGCCGACCCACTGGCGAAAGGTCAGCCTGCGCAGACTCATCGATACGGGTCCGCGGTGGTCAGGAAGTCCTGCACATAGCGCCGCACGCCCTCTTCCAGCGGCGTGGACTGCCCGCTGAAGCCGGCTTCGCGTACCCGTTCCATGCGGGCCTCGGTGAAATACTGGTACTTGTCGCGGATGCTCTCGGGCGTATCGATGTATTCGATCCGCGGCGTCTTGCCCGCCGCCGCGAATGTGGCGTTGGCCAGATCGAGGAACGATCGCGCCTGTCCGGAGCCGGCGTTGAACACCCCCGACACCTCGGGCGTCTCCAGCAGCCACTCCACCATATCGACCACGTCGTCGACGAAGACGAAGTCGCGCATCTGCCCGCCGTCGGCGTAGTTCGGATTGTGGGAGCGGAACAGGGTCACGGGCTCGCCGGCCTGAACCTTGGGCCAGATCTGGGCGACGACCGACTTCATCCCGCCCTTGTGGTACTCGTTCGGCCCATAGACGTTGAAGAATTTCAGCCCCGCCCACTGGGTCGGCGCGGTTCTGGCCAAGGCCTGCCGCGCGGCATACTGGTCGAACAGGTATTTCGAATAACCATAGGCGTTTAGAGGCCTGAGCGCAGACAGCGACCTAAGATCATCCTGATCCTCGAAACCCATTCCGCCGTCGCCGTATGTCGCCGCCGACGAGGCGTAGATCAACCGTGCGTCACGCAGGGCGCACCAGGCCCACAGGTCGCGCGACAGGCTGAAATTGGTGCGCAGGATAAGGTCGGCGTCCGGCTCGGTCGTCGAGGAGATGGCCCCCATATGCACCACGGCCTCGACCCGTTCGGCGTTGCGCTCCAGCTGGTCGAACAGCTCTTCCGGCTCCCAGAAGTCGGCGATCGGATGCTTGGCCAGATTCTTCCACTTGCCTAGGTCAGCCGTCTCAAGCCGATCGCACACGACGATGTCCCGCCGCCCCTCGGCGCACAGGCGCGCGACGATGTTCGAGCCGATGAAGCCGGCCCCGCCCGTCACCACGATCATGCGCCGGATCATGCTTCGCCCTTCATCTTCTCGACCGTCTTCGTGGTCGAATAGCCATCCTCGAACGTGGCCAACCTCACCTCGCCGCCCCAGCTCTCGACCAGATCGCCGCCGACCACGCCTTCGCGCGTATAGTCCGCGCCCTTGATCAGCACGTCGGGCCGCAGCCGCTCGATCAGGGCCAGCGGCGTGGGATCGTCAAATGCCGTCACCCGGTCCACGGACTGCAAGCCGCCGATGACCACCGCCCGGCTGTCCAGATCGTTGATCGGCCGCCCCTCGCCCTTCAGGCGGCGCACGGATGCGTCCGTGTTCAGCGCCACCACCAGCCGGTCGCACCAGCCGCGCGCCTGGGCCAGATAGGCCACGTGGCCGCGGTGCAGGATGTCGAAACAGCCGTTGGTGAAGCCGACCTTTAGTCCCTGCCGCTTCCAGCCCTCGACGACATGCGCCAGTTCTTCCAGCGGCATGACCTTGGCGTGGGCGCCCGCCGCGTGCTGGCTCATCTCCGCATCGATCAGTTCGGCGGGCGTGACCACGGCGGTTCCCGACTTTCCGACCACCACGCCCGAGGCCAGGATCGCGAATTCCACCGCCGTCTCCAGCGAGGCGCCGGCCCCCAGCGCCAGACCCAGCGCCGCCAGACCCGTGTCGCCGGCGCCCGAAACATCGAACACCTCGCGCGCCCGGCCCGGGAAATGCTTTACCGGCTCGCCGCGCCGCATCAGACTCATGCCCTTGCCGGCCCGCGTCACCACCACCGCCTTGGCCGTGGTGGCGTGCAGCAGCGCCTTCAGCGCCGCCTCGACCTCGGCGTCGCTCTCGACTGGCAAGCCGGTGGCGGCGGCCAGTTCACTGGCGTTCGGCTTGATCAGATCGACCGCGCCATAGCGGGCGAAGTCCCGTCCCTTGGGATCGACCACCACCGGCGCGCCGCTCTTCGTCGCGGCAGACAGAGCCTGTGCGATCACCAGATCGCTGACCACGCCCTTGGAGTAATCCGACAGGAGATAGACGGAAGAGCCCGTAAAGGCGTCGCTTTCATCGCCCATCAGCGCCGCCGCCTCCTCGTCCAGCCGCAGCAGCTGCTGGCCGGCGGCGACGAAGCGCGTCTTGACGATGGTGGCCGCCCCGGCCCGGCGTTCGATGGCGTCCTCGATGTCCGGCTCGGCGGCGATCAGGGCGGCCAGTTCGTCGCCGGCCGCATCCTTTCCCGCCACGGCGCCCAGCCGCGCCGTCCCGCCCAGGGCGGCCACGTTGCGGGCCACATTGCCCACCCCGCCCGGCATCGCGACGGTGCGGCGCGTGCGCAGCACGGGGATGGGAGCTTCCGGCGAAATCCGGCTGACCTCGCCATAGACATAGCGGTCCAGCATCAGGTCGCCGACGCAGGCGACCTTCAGCCCGCGCACCCGCTCCAGCAGCGCCTGCAGTTCCCCCAGATCGAGCGTACGTTCAGCCATGAGTCTGAGCTAAAGTGTGCTTGTCGCCTGCACAAGGGAAAGGGAGCCATGCCGGTCAGAGCCGCCGAACACCCGGACGCCGAACCGCTTGCCCGCCTGTGGTGGGCCGGATGGCGCGACGGGCATGCCGCCATCCTGCCGGAGGCCCTCGCGCGGCTGCGCACCCTCGACAGCTTCAGGGAGAGGATCGGACAGGCCCTGCCCGATGTCCGCGTCATTGGACCTGCCGGAGCGCCTTTGGCCTTCCATCTGATCAAGGCCGACGAACTCTATCAGTTCTACGTTGCGGCAGAGGCGAGGGGCACGGGCGTCGCTGCCGAGCTGATGGCTGACGCCGAGGCGACGCTCGCGGCAAGAGGCGTTCAGACAGCCTGGCTTGCCTGCGCCATCGGCAATGATCGCGCCGCACGATTCTATGAAAAGGCCGGGTGGGTCAGAACGGGGGTGGCCGATGTGCCCGCCGAAACCTCGGAGGGACTCTTTCCGCTCAAGGTCTGGCGCTACGAGAAGCGCCTGACGGCCGCCTAGGCCGCTTTCGCCATCCGCGCCTTGGTCAGGTCGTCATAGGCGATCAGGTCGGCGGCCAGCGCCTCGAACTGGTCAAGCGGCACCATGTTCGGCCCGTCCGACGGCGCATTGTCAGGGTCTTGGTGCGTCTCCATGAACACGGCGTCGACGCCCACGGCCACGGCGGCCCGCGCCAGCACCGGTACGAACTCCCGCTGGCCGCCCGAGGACGTGCCTTGCCCACCCGGTTGCTGCACGGAATGGGTCGCGTCGAACACAACCGGACAGCCGATATCGCGCAGCACCGGCAGGGCCCGCATGTCCGACACCAGGGTGTTGTAACCGAAGCTGGCCCCGCGCTCGCAGGCCATGACATTCGGATTGCCCGCACCAACCACCTTGGCGATGACGTTCTTCATGTCCCAAGGCGCCAGGAACTGGCCCTTCTTGATGTTGATGACCTTGCCGGTCGCGGCAGCGGCCAGCAGCAGGTCGGTCTGGCGGCTCAGGAAGGCCGGGATCTGCAGTACGTCCACAGCCTGGGCGGCGATCCGGCAATGCTCCTCGGTGTGCACGTCGGTCAGCACCGGCAGGCCGGTGACTTCCCGGATCTCGGCGAAGATCGGCAGCGAGCCCTCAAGGCCGAATCCCCGCGCGGCGGTGGCCGAGGTCCGGTTCGCCTTGTCGAAACTGGTCTTGTAGATGATCCCGACGTTCAGCCGCTCGCCGATCTCCTTCAGCGCATGGGCCATCTCCAGCGCGTGCTGGCGGCTTTCCAGCTGGCAGGGGCCGGCAATAAAGACGATCCGCTGACCGCCGCCGATGCTGACGGGCCGCTTCAGGCCTTCCTTGATGTCGATGACGGCGTTTGGCTTGGACAAGGCAGGCTTCCCGGATTTGCGGTGGCGACGCGCGGTTGGCGCCGCACCCATGCGGCGATCAGGTGGCGTCTGACGGCGAGGTCCGCAAGTTATCAGGCGCCCGAGCCCATGGCCACCGAGGGAGCTATCGCCCTTGCCGACCGCCCCCTCCATTCCAATGTTGGAAATGTCGCGGGTCGCTGGATCCAGCGGCCATGCTTCACCGTAGTTCCGGGTTCATCCGGTCATACAGGGGCACAAATCGATGCAGACGGCTGTGACGTCCAACGAGGCCCGAAACTGGTTCAGGGGGATTGACGCCGGTCCGCCCTCCATCGGAGGGTCCCGTCCATGACGTCGGTCACCGCCGAGCGGCATGAGGCAGGCGCCCGCACCCCCCGCGGGTTCACGTTTCTGCTGCGCCTTCTGGCCTCGAATTGGACCTTCGGCCGCCTGACCGTCCTTCTGCCCAACGGCGAGGTGCATCAGCTCGAAGGCTCCCAGCCTGGCGTGTCGGCGATTTTCGACATCAAAGACTACCGCTTCGCCCGCCGCGTTCTGGCCTCGGGCGATATCGGCTTCGCCGAGGGCTATATGGCCGGCGAGTGGGAGAGCCCGCATCTCGCCGCCCTGCTGGAATCCTTCGCCAACAACTACGATCACATCCGTCGCCTGGTGGACGGGCATCCGGCCATGAAGGCGGTCAACTGGTTCGCTCATCGGAGGAACCGCAACAGCCGCAAGGGTTCGCGCAAGAACATCCACGCCCACTACGACCTGGGCAACGCCTTCTATGCGTCCTGGCTCGACTCCTCGATGACCTACTCCTCGGCCCGGTTCACGGGGGCCGGCATGGCGCTTGAGGCCGCCCAGCGCGAGAAATACGCCTCCCTCGCCCGCCTGATGGACCTGCAATCCGGGCAGTCCGTGCTTGAGATCGGATGCGGCTGGGGAGGCTTCGCCGAGTTTGCCGCGAAAGAGGCCGGCACCCGCGTGACGGCCGTCACCATCTCGCAGGAGCAGTACGACTTCGCCCGCCAGCGCATGTTCAACGCCGGCTTGTCGGACCGCGTCGACATCCAGCTGATCGACTATCGCGACGTCGAAGGGACCTTCGACCGCGTCGCCTCGATCGAGATGTTCGAGGCTGTCGGCATGGAGTACTGGCCCGCCTATTTCAGCAAGATCCACGAGGTGCTGAAACCCGGCGGCAAGGCGGGCCTGCAGATCATCACGATCGATGACGACCTGTTCGGCGGCTACAACAAACGCACGGACTTCATCCAGAAATACATCTTCCCGGGCGGCATGCTCCCTTCCGAGAAGGAGCTGAAGCCGGTCATCGATGGCGCCGGACTGGAATGGCGCGCGATCGAGCGGTTCGGTCAGGACTATGCCGAGACCCTCAAGCTCTGGGACGAACGCTTCCAGACGGCCTGGGGCGACATCCGGCGGATGGGCGGCTTCGACGAGCGGTTCCGGCGGCTGTGGCGCTTCTATCTGGCCTATTGCGAGGCCGGCTTCCGCTCGGCCCGGACCGACGTGGTACAACTGGTCCTCGCGCGCGACTGACCGGCGCGCCGGACGCTGACATGACTGACGCCTCGCCCCTGATTTCGACCGAAGATCTGGCCGCCCGTCTGGGCGACCCCGGCCTGCGCCTCGTCGACGCCAGCTGGCATCTGGACGGCCGCGATGGCCGACCCGACTTCGAGACGACCCGTCTGCCCGGCGCCGTCTTCTTCGATCTGGACGCCACTTCGGATCCAGACAGCGCCCTGCCTCACATGCTGCCGTCGCCGGCCGCATTCGCCGCGCGCATGGGTGGCCTCGGGCTTTCGGATCAGGACGCCATCGTCGTCTACGACACGGTCGGCATCCGGTCCTCCGCCCGGGCCTGGTGGATGTTCCGCGTCATGGGCGCGGCCCATGTGCGGGTGCTGGACGGCGGCTTGCCGAAATGGATGGCCGAGCGCCGGACGGTGGAACACGGTCCCTCCGTCGCGCCCGCGCCGGCCGTCTTCTCTCCACGCCCGGAAGGCGAAGCCGTGGCCGCACTCGCCGACGTTCAGAACGCGCTGGCGAGTGGCCTGCAGGTGCTCGACGCCCGGTCCGCCGGTCGCTTCCACGCCCGCGAGCCCGAGCCCCGCGCCGGTCTGCGCTCCGGACACATGCCGGGCGCACTGAACCTGCCCTTCCCGGACCTGCTCGAGGCTGATGGCATAATGAAGCGCGGCCCGGCGCTGGAACAGGCGTTCCGCGACGCCGGCGTCGACATGGATCGTCCCGTCATCACGACCTGCGGATCGGGCGTCACGGCCGCCGTCCTCAGCCTTGGGCTGGCCGTGCTTGGAAAGCCGTCCCGCCTCTACGACGGAAGCTGGGGCGAATGGGGCGGCCGGTCGGACACCGACATCGCCCCCTAGAGCGATCAGGCCGGCGGCGCGACCGGCTCCGGTCCCGCGATATCCGCAGGCACATCGACCTCGCCGCGCGAGACCACCGTGGCCGCCACCAGATCGCCGGTGACGTTCAGCGTGGTCCGGCACATGTCCAGGAAGCGGTCGACGCCCAGGATCAGGCCGATGCCCTCCGCCGGCACCCCGACCATGGTCAGGATCAGGGCGATGACCGGCAGCGAGCCGGCCGGCACGCCCGCCGTGCCGATGCCGCCCAGGATGCAGACCAGCATCACCACCAGCTGTTGCTGCAGATTCAGGTCGACGCCGAAGAACTGGGCCAGGAACAGGACCGTCACGCCCTCGAACAGGGCGGTGCCGTTCTGGTTCGCCGTGGCGCCCACGGTCAGCACGAAGCGCGAGATGCGCCGCGGCAGCATCAGCTTCTCTTCCGCCGCCTTGATGGCGATCGGCAGGGTGGCGTTTGACGAGGCCGTGGAGAAGGCCACCACGAACGGCTCGCGCACCCCGTTGGCGAACTTCAGCGGGTTCATGCCGCCGAAGATCCAGACCAGCAGCGGATAGACGATGAACATGTGGATCGCCATCGCTCCGACGGCGACGCCGGCATAGGCCCCAAGCCGCACCAGCAGGTCCCATCCGAAAACGGCCGACAGGTTGAACATCAGGGCCGCGATCGCGAACGGGGCCAGTTTGATGACCAGGTTGATCAGCTTCATCATCACTTCCAGCAGCCCCTGCAGGGCATTCTGGAGGGCGTCCGTGGCCGGACTCTTGGCCATGACCATGCCAATGCCGAAGATCAGGGCGAAGACCATGACCGGCAGGATCTGGTTCTCGGCCGCGGCCGTGACCACGTTGGACGGAATCATGTCGAGGAAGAACTGACCGGCCTCGATCGACTTGGGCGCATTGCCGACGATGGCCGAAGCCCCGTCCGCGCCCTGCGCCAGCAGCTGCTGGGCCAGAACCGGATCGACGCCGTCACCGGGGCGGAAGAGATTGACCATGCCCAGCCCGATGCCCACGGCTATGGCGGAAACGATGATGGTGAAGACCAGCGTCCTGAAGCCCACACGGCCCAGCGACTTCAGATCGCCCATCTCGGCCACGCCGACCGCCAGCGCGGCGAACAGCAGCGGCAGAACCAGCATGAACAGCAGCCGCAGGAAAATCTGGCCGACGGCCTGGATGATATCCATCACCTCGGGGATGACGGTCTGGCCGGTCAGGTTGACGTAAAGCCCGCCCCCCAAGCCAACCACAAAGCCCAGCAGCATCCAGAGATAGAGCGGCACGCCGCCCTTTTTTGTCGTTTCCATGCGTCCCCCGGCTCCCCGCCGATGTCGTTTATCTGAAGGGCAGGGCGTAGATCAGGCCGCCCGGCGTTCCGTTCCATTGTGCGTTAAGCCCACGCGTCAGGTCGAGCGATGAATCCGCACCGACGTTACGCGCGAAGATTTCACCATAGTTTCCCTCAGCTTCGATCGCCGACTTCGCCCAATCCCTGCGCAATCCCAACATCGCTCCGAAGTCGCCTTCGGCCCCCAGGAGCCGCCGCACCCGGGGATCGCGCGAATCCTCCGCCTGCTGATCGGCATTGTCCTGCGTCACGCCCAACTCCTCGGCCAGGATCACCGCGTTCAGGGTCCAGCGCACGATCGACGTCCATGCCTCATCCCCGCGCTTGACCACCGGCCCCAGCGGCTCCTTGGAGATGACGTCCGGCAGAACGGCGTGCTGTTCGGGATTCGACAGGGTGGTGCGCGCCGCCGCCAGCGCCGAGATGTCCGCACTGAACGCGTCGCAGTCCTCCCGCCCGTAGGCCGCGCGCGCGGCCTCCTCATTGGCGGTGACCACAGGCGTGTATTCCAGTCCCCGCGAGCGGAACCAGTCGGCGACGTTCAGCTCCGAGGTCGAGGCCTGCTGCACGCAGATTCGCGCGCCGTTCAGTTCCGCCGCGCTGGCGAGGTCCAGAGATCGCCGCACCAGAAAGCCCTGACCGTCGTAATAGTTGATCCCGGCGAACCGCACGCCCTCCCGGGCCTCCCGCGTCAGGGTCCAGGACGTCGAACGCCACAGCACGTCGATCCGTCCGCTGCGCAGCGCCTCGAATCGCTGGCTGCTGGTCAGGGGCACGAAGCGCACTGCATTGGCGTCGCCCAGCACCGCGGCGGCCAGCGAACGGCAGAAGTCGGCGTCGAAGCCGCGCCACTGGCCCCGATTGTCCGTGTAGGCGAAGCCGACCAGTCCCTCATGCACGCCGCAATTCAATCGCCCGCGGCGCTTGATCGCAGCCAGGGTCGGGCTGGCGAAATCGGGGGCGGCGGTGTTGGTCTCGGCGGCGGCGTCCGCGGCGTCATCGCCGGCCTGCCGGTCGCCCGGCCCGCAGGCGGCAAGCGTCAGAACCGCGACTGCGATCGCCGCGGTCGCCACCCGGCGCGCCGTCAAACCTGCATTCATACCGCCTCGCCGAAGTCTCTCAGACCTTGCGCCCCGTCTCGCTTTAGAGGCCTTTGGACGCTGAACCGCAAGCCTCGCACTCCAGTCCCGCACCCCGAATGTCCGACCGCAGCGACCGCACCCGCCTCATCGCCTCCGCCACCCGGCGCGGCCGCGGCCGTCGCGCGGTCGCCCCGCCCGTCGAACGGGCCTCGACCCTGCTGAACGACGCGCCTGCTGACATGCGCGATGCTGCGCTCGGCCCCGTCTACGGCATCGAGGACCTGAGCGCCGCCCGCGAACTCCGCACGGCCCTGGCCGATCTGGAAGGCGGCGCCGACGCCTTCCTCGTCCCGTCCGGCCTCGCCGCCGTGACCGTCCCCCTGACCGCCCTGCTCAGGCCCGGCGACGAGATCGTGACTACCGACGCCCTCTACGGGCCCACCCGCCGCTTCCTGATGCGGCATATGAAGGCGCGCGGCGTCACCACAGTCTTCCACGCTCCCGACGCCTCGACCGACGACATCCTCGCCTGCCTGACCTCCCGCACACGGGTTCTGCTGATCGAATCGCCCGGCTCCCTGACCTTCGAGATGCTGGACGTCCCCGCCCTCGCCGCCGCCTGCCGCGCGAAGGGCATTCGCATGGTCATGGACAACACCTGGGCCGCAGGCCTCGCCTTCCGCCCCCTCGCCTACGGCGTTGATGTCAGCGTCCAGGCGGTGACCAAATACGTCGGCGGTCATTCCGACCTGCTGATGGGCTCCATCGCCGTCGCCGACCAGGCCGTGGGGCGCGTCATCCATGAAACCATCGAGGACCTCGGCTGGCGTGTTTCCGCCGACGACGCCTGGCTGGCCCTGCGCGGCATCCGCACCCTTCCGCTCCGCTACGAGGAACAGGCCCGCTCGGCGATGACCGTCGCGACCTGGCTCCAGTCCCGCCCGGAGGTCGCCCAGGTCCTCTATCCCGCCCTGCCCGGCTCGGTCGGCCACGAGCTCTGGCGTCGCGACTACGCCGGCGCGGCCTCCCTTTTCGGCGTCGTCATGCGGGACGGCGACGAGGCCGCGGCCCATGCCCTGATGTCGGCGCTCGAATTGTTCGGCCTCGGCTATTCGTGGGGCGGGTTCGAGAGCCTGATCACCCACGAGACGGGCCAGCTGTCCGGCCGCCGAAATCCACCTGCCCTGCCCGGCCAGTTGCTGCGCCTGCACGTCGGCCTCGAAGCGCCCGCCGACCTGATCGCCGATCTCGAAGCCGGCCTCGCGGCGTGGCGCGCGGCGGTCAGCTGAGCCTGGCCCGCGCCGCCTTCAGCTTCGCCTTCAACGCCTCTCGCGCCTTGGATTGACGTTTCCCCAGCGCCGTCGCTTCCCGCTCCAATTCCGCCCGCCGCGTCTCCAGCGCCTCGGTCTCGCCTGCCTGCGCCGCGTCCAGTTCCGCCAGTTCCTCCTCCAGCAGCTCGACCCGCGCCACATCCTTCGCGCTCGGCCCGCGCTTCTTCGCCGCCTTGGGCGCCTTCGTCTTCTCCACCTTGCCGATATCGACCGACAGTCCGCGCTCGATCAGTTCCCCAGGCGCCTTCAGAGCGGCGTCCCTGTCCGGCCCCTCCTTCGCCTCCACGGCAGACCCGTCCTTGAACAGATCGCGCTTCACGCCCCAGGCTTCCAGCGCCTTGGCCCGGGACGTCGCCGCCACCGTCCAGGAGTGGAAACCGTCGGAGTAGGAGAAGACCTTCAGAGCGCGCGCCATTGCTTCTCAACGGCCACGCTGCCCGCCGGTTCAGTCGAGCACGATCCACGTCGGCGCATGGTCGCTGGCCCGCTCTCGCCCGCGCACCTCTCGGTCCACGCCCGCATCGCTTAGCCGGCCGGCCGCGGACGGGCTCAGCAGCAGGTGGTCGATCCGCAGCCCCGCATCCCGCTCCCACGCCTGCCGGAAATACTGCCAGAAGGTCCATGGCGGCGGATCGTGCGGAAACCGCTCCCGGATCGCGTCCGTCCAGCCCTGCTCCACCAGCCGCACATAAGCCGCCCGGCTCTCGGGCTGAAGCAGGGCGTCCTTTTTCCACGACCGGCTGTTGTAGATGTCGGCCTCGGTCGGCACGACGTTGTAGTCGCCCGCCAGCACCACCGGCACCCCGCTGGCCAGCAGCCCTTCAGCATGGGCGATCAGCCGCTCAAACCACGCCAGCTTGTAGTCGAACTTCGGCCCCGGCTGCGGATTGCCATTGGGCAGGTACAGGGATGCGATCAGCACCCCGTCCACCGCCGCCTCGATATAGCGGCTCTGCACATCCTTCTCGTCGCCGGGCAGCCCGCGCCGCGTCACCACCGGCTCGGACCGCGACAGGATCGCCACGCCGTTCCACCGATGCTCGCCCTTCCAGACCGCGTGATAGCCGGCATCCCGGATCGCCGCGGCCGGGAACTGTGCGTCGGTCGCCTTCAGCTCCTGCAGACAGGCGATGTCCGGCCGCGCCTCATCCAGCCACGCCAGCAGGTTCGGCAGCCGCGTATTGACGCCGTTGATGTTGAACGTGGCGATCCGCATCGCCGCTGAATGCGCGGGCGGCGGCGTTGTTCATCGTCGCCGGAGTCATGATTCTTTCGATGATCCTGGGAGGTGCCGTCGATCAGTTGATGAGGCTCGCCTTGACGAGGTGCGTCGTTCGCAGCGTGGTTGCTGCTCGACCGCGCTTCACGGGGATTTAGGCACTGAGCCGGTCAGACGGACCAGTTGTGGGGGTCTACTTGCCGCCCTCGCCATCGGTCCGCTCTAGACCAATGGCGGACCTTGACGGGCTCGATTGCTTGTTGGGATCACGGTGTTAGGCTTCCTTGTTTCAGGAGGCCGCCATGTTCGCAGCTCTATTGCTTGCCCTGTTGTTAGGAACTCAAGACCCCACACCTGAGCCCGAGCCCACGCGGGAGCCAGCGGCGCAGGTTCGGGCCGAGGCCGAGCCCCTGTCCCCGGCCCGCGAGCGGGAATCCCGGATCATCTGCCGACGCGAGACCGTGACCGGATCGAACCGCACCCGGAAGGTCTGCGAACGGGAGGGCGTTATTGACCACGTCCGCCAACAATCCCAACGGTGGCATGAGAATGCCGTGAGCGGCATGGGGACTCCCGACTGCCGCACCACGCCCGAAATGTGTGGTGGAGGACGCCAGTAGTTACGATCACCGGCAGGACGGCTCGGGATCGGATGGGCGGCAAGCTTCCAACCTAGGCCAACGTCCTCTTTCCACCCGTTGCGGACTCTGCGAGAGCCCGCTCCAGGGGGAGCATCTGCCAACCCGGTGTAAACTCCGGCCGTCAGTCCGGCTAAAACCGTGGCGCGCCCAGCAGGACTCGAACCTGCAACATCCCGCTTAGAAGGCGGGTGCTCTATCCGGTTGAGCTATGGGCGCCCGACGGCTCAAGTAGCGCGAAGCGCGGTAGCCGAACAAGAATGGCTCAAGTAGCGCGAAGCGCGGTAGCCGAACAAGAATGGCCTCAAGTAGCGCGAAGCGCAGTAGCCGAACAAGAATGGCCTCGAGTAGCGCGAAGCGCGGTAGCCGCAAAAGAAATCAGTGCGTCCAGGGCTGTTTGCGGAAGGTGGCGAAATTGTCGGCGTAGGCCTTGAGGATCACCGGCGGATCCTGCGGCTCCTGCAGACGGAACGGGATGCCGTGCCGCTCGGCATAGGCCACGGCCTCTTCCGCCGTGTCGAAGGTCAGACGCACCTGACCGTTCATGTCCGACGAACTGGTCCAGCCCATCAGCGGATCGATCGTTCGCGCCGACGCCGGCTCGAACTCCAGACGCCAGTCTCTCGCCTTGGCCTTGCCGGACTGCATCGCGGTCTTGGCGGGGCGGTAGATGCGGGCAAGCATGAGCGCGTCCTGAAAGTGTGGGGGTCGACCCCGCGTGGGGCTCAAATAGCTTGTGGCTGCGACGGGGTCCAGCGTCCCGAACCCGCTTCGCCCTGCCTCAGAAAGCCGAGACGGCGAAGTTCGGCAATCGAGGTCCGCGCATCGGTATGATGCACGAACACCCCGCCCTCCCGCTCCCACAGGCGCCTGAAGCGGTCGTTGTCATCGACCAGCACGTCGCCGGGGTGGCAATGCTCGCGTTTCAGCGCCGCGCTTGTCGTGATGACCTCGACCCCGGGAAAATGGCGCGCCGCCCAGCGCCGTTTCTGCGGCTCAGCCCATGCGCCCCGCGGCAGGCCGGTCAGGATCACGGGCTCCCGGTCTCTCACCGCGTCGTACAGGGTCATGGCGTCGGGCAGCAGGTCCAGCCCGTTGAAAAAATCGGGCGCCGCCTCCAGCCTCGCCCAGAAGGCTTTGAGGCCGAACCGTTTCTCGAACACCCGCGGCGGCACGCCGAGGACTGCGGTCGCGCCGCGGTCGAAATCGGCCAGCACGCCGTCGCAGTCCAGATAGATACGAGCTTCAGGACGGGGCTCTCGTGGCATGATCGGTCTCCGGTCCGACAACGGACCAACCCGATAAATGCAGGGTGAGTTCCCGAACGAGGCCTGCGCTCAAGCAGCGAGCGACCGCGTCGACACGATAGCGTCTCAAGACTGCGCTCAAGCAGCGGGCGACCGCGTCGATTGCGATAGCGCCAGAAATAATGGTCGGAGTGAGAGGATTCGAACCTCCGACCCTCTGGTCCCAAACCAGATGCGCTACCAGGCTGCGCTACACTCCGGCGGCGGGATTTGACACACTCGACGCCGCGCCGCAACGCGCCGGGAGGACTTATTCCGCGAAGAAGGGGTGACGCACCCTGTCGCCCGCCTTCGCCCCGATCTCGTCCGCCCGTCCGGCCCGCAGTTCCAGCACGCCGCTGGCGGGGCCGTTCGAAGGAATGATCGCCTCCGACTGGGGCGTAGCGTTCTTCGCGATTGAGACGATCCGGCCGCGGGGATCGATGTAGATGATGTCCAGCGGGCTGGGCGTGTTTCGCATCCAGAATCCGCGTTCGGCCACATCCGGAAACTGGAACAGCATGCCGCGGTCATCTGGAAGCGGATCGCGGAACATCAGTCCGCGCTGGCGCTCGGCCTCATCGTCGGCGATCTCGACCATGAATTTGTGCTCGCCGGTCGAGGTGGTGATGGTCAGGGCTTCCAGCGGATTTCCGTTCGCGTCCTTGGGCGTTCCCGCCCCCGCACACGCGGCCAGCACGGCGCCGGCGAACAGGACGGCCAGTACTCCACGACCCAGTATTCCACGACGTAGCATCACGCATCCACCCTCATCGGGGCGGAGGTTATCCGCCCGGCCTGATTTCCGCGACCACCAGACCCTTGGGGCCCTCGGCGAACCGCACCGCGACGGTCTCGCCCGGCAGGAGATCATCCAGCCCGCAGCGCCGCAACGTCTCGACATGGACGAAGATATCGCCCGGCGCGCCGTCGCGCACCACGAATCCGTAGCCCTTGGTGCGATTGAACCATTTGACGACAGCGTTCTCCATCGGAGGGCCCGATCCGGTCTCGCCCTCGGCGACCCGGTCGGCCTCATGCTGTCTCAGCCCGTCATAGCCGGTGCGCTTCGGCGCCGGAGCCAGGTCAGGATCGCCTTCGCCCAGTTCGTGAACTTCCGTAACCTGCCAGCCCTTGGGCCGGCGCGCGCAGTCGCAGGTGATCGGCGCACCCTCGGGGGCCGTGTCCCGCCCGGCGTCGCGCAGGCTGGAAACGTGCAGCAGGACGTCCTTCATGTCGGTAAGACTGGGATCGTCAGGCACAATGAAGCCGTACCCCTTGCCGGGATCGAACCACTTCACCCGGCCAGCGATGCGCACCGCCTCGACCGTACCAACGCCCTCGTAGTCAGACACAGCCTTCCCCCTGCCCGCGACCCGTGCGGACAGCGCTTATTTAACACGGTTCTGTGAAGGCCGGAAAAGTAAAAAACTCCGGTTTCCCAAGATTGGGACGGATTGGGGTCAGCCGGGCTCGCCGGGACCATCGAGAAGCTCGCGAATTTTCTGCGTCAGTTCGGGCGCACGGTAGGGTTTTCCGATCAGCTCAAGCCCTCCCCGATCATCGGCCCGATCGCCCCATCCGGTCGTCAGCAGCACCGGAACCCCGGGTTGAAGCCGCCGCACCTCGGCGGCCAGAACCAGGCCGTCCATCGCGCCGGGCATGACGATGTCCGTGAACAGAAGATCGAAGCCCAGACCCTCCATGACCATCGACAGGGCCTCGTCGGCATCGGCGGCCTGATGGACCTCGAAGCCTGCGTCCTCGAGCAGGGTCGCCCCCATCAATCGCACATCAGCATTGTCCTCGACCATGAGGATCGATGCGCGGGCATCGTCAACGGACCGGTCGCGCGACGGAGCGGGGGCGGACTCTTCGGACATTTCGATCAACCGGCTACCCCGTCGTCCGCACGCCGGACACGGCATTCAACGCACCAGACCCTGAAAGGCTCGGCGTCGCGACGCAGATAACAAAAAGGGGAAGCTCCGCGCTGGCAGTCCCTAGGGGAGTCGAACCCCTCTTTTCAGGTTGAAAACCTGACGTCCTAACCGATAGACGAAGGGACCGCTGCGCGGAGAGCGGGCGATATAGCCGCCGATTCCGGGGCGTGCAACCCCTTCTCCTCCCCATTTGCAAAGCAAAGAGGGAGGTGGCTCGGAGGCGCAGCCGACGAGACTCAGGGGGCGGCCGGGAGAACGGTTACGCCATACGCGGATCGGCCACGTCCTCGATCTCGAATTGAACGCCCTTGCGGCCATTCCAGTCGTCGGCCTTCAGCCGCCCGACCACGCTCAGCCCGCCTTGCCCCGACAACAGCGACTGACCGCCCGGCAGGTCGGCGCAGCGCCAGCTGATCGCCTTGACCGAGACCCCGTCGGCCCCCACCAGCCGGCAGCGCACATGGCCGCCGTTCATGGCCACGGCGTCGCGCACCGACACATGCTCCAGCGCGAACAGCGGCTCGGGATTGGCCGGTCCGAACGGCGCCAGCTGCTCAAACTGTTCGAAAAGCCCACGCGTCGCCGCGCCCGGATCGATCAGGGCGTCGATCTCGACCACGTCCAGCGCATCCGCCGCCGCCTGCTCGCCCGCCATCCGCTCATTGAGGAAGTCGCGCAGCCGTCCGATCTCGTCAGCCCGCACGGTCAACCCGGCCGCCATGGCGTGCCCGCCGCCGGCCATCAGCACGCCGCTCTCCCATGCCGCCTGCACCGCCTTGCCCAGGTTCATGCCCGGCTGCGACCGGCCAGAACCCTTGCCGACCCCGTTCACCGCATCCACCCCGATCACCACCACCGGCTTGCGCCAGCGTTCGCGCAGACGCCCGGCCACGATGCCGACCACGCCCGGATGCCAGTCGTCGCCCTCGATCACCACCACGGCCGAACCGTCGGCGTGGGCGCCGCTGGCCTCGACCATGCGCGTGGCCTGATCGGTGACCTGTTTCTCGACCTCGCGCCGGGCGATGTTCAGCGCGTCCAGCTCCTGCGCCAGCGCCGCCGCCTCGATGGGATCGTCGGTCGACAGCAGGCGCGCGCCCAGATCCGACTTGCCGATCCGTCCGCCGGCGTTGATGCGCGGTCCCAGGATAAAGCCGGCATGGTTCGACTTGGCCGGCCCCGGCTCGGCCCCCGCCGCCGCCAGCAGCGCCCGCAGGCCGGGATTGCCCCACTCCGACATCCGCCGCAGCCCGAGGCTGGTCAGCGCCCGGTTGAACCCGGTCAGGCCGGTGACGTCGCAGATCGCCCCCATGGCCGCCAGATCCAGCCACTGGCGGATGTCCGGCTCCTTCAGTTCGCCGAACAGGCCGCGCCCCCGCGCCTCCCGGTTCAGCGCCGCCAGCAGCACGAACACCACCCCCGCCGCCGCCAGATTGCCCTGCCCCGAGTTGCAACCCGGCCGGTTTGGATTGACCACGGCGGCGCAGACCGGCGGATGCTCGCGCATCATATGGTGGTCGATGACAACGACCTTCAGACCGATTTCGGCGGCGTGCGCCACAGCCTCGTTCGCGGCCGCGCCGCAGTCGACGGTGATGACCAGATCGGCGCCGGAGGCCTTCAGCGTATCGAAAGCCCTCGCGCTGGGGCCGTACCCTTCGGTCATCCGGTCCGGCACATAGATCGGCAGGTCCGCGCCCATGGCCCGGAACCAGCGAACCAGCAGGGCGGCGCTCGACGCCCCGTCCACATCGTAATCGGCGAAGACATGGATCGAGGCCTGCGCCTGCAGCGCGTCGAGGATCGCCGCGGCCGCCGCATCCATGTCCATGAAGCTGGACGGATCGGGGAACAACGCCTTCAGCGTCGGCTGCAGGAAGTCCGCGCCCTGATCGGCCCGCACGCCGCGCGCCGCAAGCGCACGCGCCAGCGGCTCTTCCAGACCCAGGGTCTGCATATGCGACCGGATCAGCCCCGCCTCGGCGGGCCTCTGCCGCCAGGCGCGGCCGGACAGGGAGCGGGAGACGCCCAGAAACGCAGGCGCGCCTCCCCCGTCGGCCATCAGATGGGTCGGATGGTGCGGATGCGCTGGACCGTGCGGGTCGAGGAATCCATCACCAGCGTGTGGGTCGAGACAAAGCCGTCAGCCACCCGGACGCCGTCAAGCATGGCGCCCTTGGTGACGCCCGTGGCGGCGAATATGGCGTCCTTCGACACCAGTTCATGCAGGTCGTATTTGCGATCGAAGTCGGTGACCCCCGTCTTGCGCGCCCGTTCCCGCTCATCGTCGTTGCGGAAGATCAGCCGGCCTTGGAAATGGCCGCCGACGCACTTCAGCGCACTGGCCGCCAGAACACCTTCGGGCGCCCCGCCCGAGCCCAGATACAGATCGATGCCTGTCTCGGGTTCGGCCGTGTGGATCACGCCCGCCACGTCGCCGTCAGTGATAAGCAGCACCCGCGCCCCGACCTCGCGCAGGGCGGCGATCAGCTCGGCGTGACGCGGCCGGTCCATGACGCAGACGGTGATGTCTTCCGGCTTCACCCCCTTGGCCGAGGCCAGCGAGCGCACATTGTCCTGGGGCTTCATGTCCAGATCGACCGTGCCGGGCGCGAAGCCCGGGCCGATGGCGATCTTGTCCATATAGGTGTCGGGCGCGTGCAGCATGCCGCCGCCCGGCGACATCGACAGCACGCACAGGGCGTTGGCCATGGCCTTGGCCGTCAGGGTCGTGCCTTCCAGCGGATCGAGGGCGATGTCGATGGCCGGGCCTTTGCCGGTGCCGACCTTCTCGCCGATGTACAGCATCGGTGCCTCGTCGCGCTCGCCCTCGCCGATGACGATCTTGCCGTCGATATCGAGGCTGTTCAGCGCCGTCCGCATGGCGTCCACGGCCAGCTGGTCGGCCTGTTTCTCGTCGCCGCGGCCGATCTGGGCGTAGCTGGCGATGGCGGCCAGCTCGGTCACCCGCGCGGCGTCGGCGGCGAGCGTGGATGCGTAGGGGGCCGGTCCGGCCATGAGCATTCTCCTGAAACGATGATTCCCGGATTCTGCCGTCCGGGCGACTGTTCTATTGAACGGGGCGGCGATCGACCGGCGGCGGCGCGCGGCCGCGCTCGCGGGTGCGGGCGATGAAGGCGTCCATCTCGGCCTGGGTCTCGGCCGTCACAGGCGCGACCGGAACGGCATTGACGCGCGCTTGGACCTCGGCCGCGTAGGCCGCGGGGTCCCCCGTGGCCTGCCAGTCGATGCGCGACACCTCGCCGGCCAGTCCCGCATTGGTCACCCGCAGCGTATTGACCTGAGTCGCGATGGCGACCGGCGCGGGCAGCGGCTCGAGGCTCTTCGGGAAATCGGCCCACTGTGGATATTCGCGATTCGCATCGACGAGGGCCTGCACGCGCGGTGCGATGGGCGAACTGGGGTCCGTGGCGGGATCAAAGGCGCTGGTCACACAGGCCGTCAGCCCGCCTGTCAGCAGGACCGCCGCCGTCATCGCTGCGAATTTCCGGATTGGCGCGTTCATGTCAGGCCCGGTCATATGCCATGATCGTGACAGGCGGAAGGGCGCGCGGCCCTTTGCGACCAATCCAGACGACCCCCGGAGCCCTTCCCGAATGGCCAAGCGTCCGACCCCTCCGCCCGCAGACGCCGCTCCGCGCGCGCCGCGCAAGTCCGGCCGCCCCACCTCGGCCAAGCCGCCACGCCCGCGCGCCGCCAAGGCCGCCGCCCGGCCCGCGTCGCCGACGGAACAGCCCACGCCTCAACCCGAGCCGGCGCCCGAACCAGCGCCCCAGCCTGCCGACGCCTTCGCCTTCCCCGGCGCCGATCAGCGGCAGATGCTGGAGACCCTGTCGATGAACCTGGCTAGGGCCGCCATGACCGCCCAGTCGGCCATCGCCGAGGCCGCCCTGTCCCAGGCCGACCGGCCCGCCGCCCTGTCGCCCGATCCGTTCAATGTTGGCCCGGCCATGAACTCCGTCATGACCAGCCTGGCCTCGCGCCCCGACAAGCTGTTCGCCGCCCAGGCCGATCTGTTCAACCGCTACATGGATCTGTGGGCCTCCACGACCCGCCGCGCCGCCGGCGAAGTGACTCCCACCGCCGCTCCCTCGAAGGACAAGCGGTTCAAGGACCCCGCCTGGTCCGAAAATCCCGCCTTCGACGTCATGCGCCAGTCCTATCTGGTGACCTCCGAATGGATGAACGGGCTGGTCTCCAGCGTCGAGGACGTCGATCCCCTGACCAAGCGCCGGGCCGAGTTCTTCACCAAACTGCTGACCGACGCCTTCTCCCCCTCCAACTTCCTCGCCTCCAACCCGGCCGCCCTCAAGGCGCTGGCCGAGACCAACGGCGAATCGCTGGTGAAGGGAATGCAGAATTTCGCCGCCGACATGGAGCGCGGCGCCGGCAAGCTGAAGATCAGCCAGGCCGACTACGGCCGCTTCGAGGTGGGCGTGAACGTCGCCACCGCGCCCGGTCAGGTCGTCTGGCGCGACGAGCTGTTCGAATTGATCCAGTTCGACCCCGCCACCGACAAACAGCGCGCCACGCCGCTGCTGATCTTCCCGCCGTGGATCAACAAATTCTACATTCTGGATCTCCAGCCGGAGAATTCGATGATCCGCTGGCTGTCCAGCCAGGGCTTCACCGTCTTCGTCTGCTCCTGGGTCAATCCGGATGTCGACAAGGCCGGCTTCGGCTTCGACGACTATCTGCAGAAGGGCATCTACCGCTGCGTCGAGAAAGCGCTCGAGCAGTCGCAGGCCAGGCACATCAACACCGTCGGCTACTGCATCGGCGGCACCCTGATGGGCGCCGCTCTCGCCCATATGGCGGCCCACGACGACGACCGCGTCACCGCCAACACCTTCTTCGCCGCCCAGCACGACTTCGCCGAGGCCGGCGACCTGCTGCTGTTCACCGACGAGCACTGGCTGAACGAGATCGAGCAGCAGATGGACGCCGCCGGCGGCGTCCTGCCCGGCGCGGCCATGGCCGAGACCTTCAACGCCCTGCGCGCCAACGACCTGATCTGGTCGTTCTTCGTGTCGAACTACCTGATGGGCAAGGACCCGCCCGCCTTCGACCTGCTGTTCTGGAACGCCGACCAGACCCGGATGCCCAAGAAGCTGCACATGGACTATCTCCGCTCCATGTACGGCCAGAACCGCCTGTCGCAGGGTCAGTTCGAAATCGGCGGGATCACGGTCGACCTGTCGAAGGTCACCATACCCCTCTATTTCCAGGCCAGCCGCGAGGACCACATCGCGCCGATGAACTCGGTCTATCGCTCGGCCCGCGCCTTTTCCAACGCCGACGTGACCCTGACGCTGGCCGGCTCGGGCCACATCGCCGGAGTGGTCAATCCGCCTTCGGCCAACAAATACCAGCATTGGACCAACCCTGCCCTGCCCGCCACGCTCGGCGAATGGCAGGCGAAGGCGCAGGAGCATCCGGGCAGCTGGTGGAACCACTGGGCCGGGTGGCTGCATGACAAATCGGGCGACTGGGTTCCCGCCCGAGACCCCAAAAAAGGCCCGCTTCCGCCTCTAGAACCGGCGCCGGGCTCGTATGTGAAAGTGAAGTCTTGAAGCGTCTCGAACCGAACCTGCTGCTGGCTGTCACCACCGGCTGCGCCCTGCTGCTGGTGGTCATCACCACCGTCATCTACGGCCCGCCCGCCAGCCTTCTGCGCAATCCGCTGATGGCGATCATCTGCGCCGGCGGCTTCGTGCTGCTGAACCCGATAATGCTGCGGATGATGAAGATCGCGCCGCGCCCGCCGCTGATCAATCCCGACAGCCGCGGCACGGCCGCCTGGGCCACGGCCTTCCCCATGCTGGTCATAGCCGCCGCCGCCGTGCCGGTGTTCTGGCCGGGCCCCGACTACGGCCTGCTGGTGATCATCGCCTCGGTCTGGTTCGGCGCGACGGTCGAGTCAGCGATCAGGGCCAGCCGTCAGGCCGGCTGAAACTTCAGCGCCACGCCATTGTTGCAATAGCGTTTTCCGGTCGGCCTCGGCCCGTCGTCGAAGATATGTCCCTGATGCCCCAGACAGCGGGCGCAGTGATACTCCACGCGCGGAAAGCCGATCTCGAAGTCCGTCTTCGTCCCGATATTGGCGGCGATGACGTCGTAGAAACTCGGCCAGCCCGTACCGCTGTCGAACTTCCACTGCGACCGGAACAGCGGCAGGTCGCAGCCCCGGCAGACGAAGGTCCCGCGCCGGTGCTCATTGTTCAGCGAACTGGTCCCCGGCCGCTCCGTGGCCTCGTGCCGCAGCGTCTGATAGCTGGCCGCCGGCAACCGCGCCCGCCACTGGGCGTCAGTCAGCCGCCGGAATGGCGAGTTCGCATACTGCCGCTCGGACGCGTCAGCGGTCCCGGGCGAGCATGCGGATATGGTGACCGCGCCGGCGGTCAGGAGCAAATGACGGCGGTTGAGGGCGTGGGTCATGGCAAGAGATACGTCGGCACGAGAACCGGAGTTTCAAGTGCGCGTCCTTCTCCCCTTGCGGGAGAAGGTGGCCGAGCGCAGCGAGGGCGGATGAGGGGTCTCACCGGCCTGCGCGACCCTTCATCCGTCAGCCTCCGGCTGCCACCTTCTCCCGCAAGGGGAGAAGGATCACGATAGCCCCGTCCCCTCGTCCAGTCCCAGCATCAGGTTCAGATTCTGTACCGCCGCCCCCGACGCGCCCTTGCCGAGGTTGTCCAACAGGGCGATCAGCCGGACCTGCTCCCCGCCGCGGTCGCCGAACACATGCAGCCGCATCCGGTTGGTGCCGTTCAGCCCCTCGGGGTCGATCCCCGTCATGGCCTCGGTCATCTCCAGCTCGGCCACCTCCACGAACCGCGATCCGGCATAGGCCTCGGCCAGCGCGCCGTGCACCACCTCAACCGATGGCGACTTCGGCAGGGCCGCCAGCTGCAGTGGAACCTCGACCAGCATCCCCTGCCGGTACGCCCCCACCGCCGGGGCGAACAGCACCGGCCGCTCCAGCCCCGTGTGCAGCGTCATCTCCGGCACATGTTTGTGCTTCAGCGTCAGCCCATAGGCGCGGAACGCCTCGGCGCCCGCCTCGAACTCGGCGATCATGGCCTTGCCGCCGCCGGAATAGCCCGACACCGCATTGACCGTCACCGGCCAGCCCGCCGGCACGATCCCCGCCGACACCAGCGGCCGGACCAGGCCGATGAAGCCCGTCGGATAGCAGCCCGGGTTCGACACCCGCGTCGAGCCCGCGATCTTCTCACGCTGCCCCGGCGCCATTTCCGCAAAGCCATAGGTCCAGGACGGATCGACCCGGTACGCCGTCGAGGCGTCGATCACGCGCACCGCCGGATTGTCGATCATCGCCACGGCTTCCTTCGCCGCCTCGTCCGGCAGGCACAGGATCACTGCGTCGGCGGCGTTCAGCGCCTCGCGCCGCGCCTCCACGTCGCGCCGCCGGTCGCCCAGCAGGATGAGCTCCAGATCGCCGCGCGCCTCCAGCCGTTCGCGGATCTCCAGCCCCGTGGTCCCGGCCTCGCCGTCGATGAAGATGGTTTTCGACACGTGCTCAGCCCCACAAACCGAAGATGAATCCCCAGCAGGCTCCGATAAGGCCCACAAGGAGTAGAAATACGGCCATGCACAACACGACCGACAGCCAGAAAGATATGGGCTGACCGCGGCGGCGCGACCCTGACCCGCCATAGCGGTCCGGGAAGGCGCCGGTGGCGATCCCTGTCCAGATGCACCAGGCCATTGCATAGGCGCCGACGGCGGCGAGCAGGCTGAAACCGAATGCGATGATCCGGGGGTTGGCTGGCGACCGGACCCCTGCCAAAGCCGCCACCTCCCAGATCAGCCCTGCAACCACGAGCGTTAGCACCACGCTTATGGCGACCACCGCGAACCAGTATTCCGCATTGCGCCGTTCGCGCACGTTCGGATCACGGAGCCATTTGGCGGCCTCGGGCCCTCCAAACAACAAGGCCCACAGGGCTCTCGCCATCATCTGACCGAGCCAGGCCAGACCGGCTGTAAGGACCAGCGACATGAACATAGGTGGCGTCCCCCCGCCCAAAGAAAAAGGGCGCTCCGGTTTCCCGAAGCGCCCCCATCCATACCGTAAGTGAAACGGCTTAGCGCTTCGAGAACTGGAAGGACTTGCGGGCCTTGGCGCGGCCGTACTTCTTGCGCTCGACGACGCGGCTGTCGCGGGTCAGGAAGCCGTGCGGCTTCAGGACCGGGCGCAGCGCCGGCTCATAGTGGGTCAGGGCGTGCGACAGGCCGTGGCGGATCGCGCCGGCCTGGCCCGACAGGCCCGAGCCCTGCACGGTGCAGTCGACGTCGAACTGGGTCAGACGGTCGGTCACTTCCAGCGGCTGGGCGATCATCATGCGCAGGATTTCGCGGGCGAAATACTGCATCTGATCCTTGCCGTTGATGGTGATCTTGCCCGAGCCGGGCTTGATCCACACGCGGGCGATCGCGTTCTTGCGCTTGCCGGTCGAATAGGCGCGGCCCTGGGCGTCCAGCTTCTGGACGTAGACCGGGTGCTCTTCGCCCGCGCCGGGGCTCTGCATGCTCTTCAGGGCGTCGAAGCCCGTCAGGGTTTCGGTCGGTGCGGTTTCCACGGCGGGCGTGTCAGCAGTCACGTCGGTCATGCTCAGACGCTCCGGGTGTTCTTGGCGGACGCCGACTTGAAGTCGATCGTTTCCGGCTGTTGGGCTTCATGGGTGTGCGCGGCGCCGGCGAACAGGCGCAGGTGCGTCATCTGCAGGCGAGCCAGCGGGCTCTCCTTGGGCAGCATGCGCTCGACGGCCTTCTCAAGCACGCGCTCGGGGAAGCGGCCGTTCAGGACCTTCTCCGGCGTCGTCTGCTTGATGCCGCCCGGGTGACCGGTGTGGCGGTAGTAGATCTTGTCGGTGTTCTTCTTGCCGGTGAACACCACCTTGTCGACGTTGGTCACGACGACATAGTCGCCGCAATCGACGTGCGGGGTGTAGTCGCCGCGGTGCTTGCCGCGCAGACGGTTGGCGATGAAGGTCGCGAGACGGCCCACCACGACGCCTTCGGCGTCGATATGGATCCACTTCTTCGTGACCTCGGCCGGCTTCAGCGCGACCGTGGTGCTCTTCAGCATGTTCGGGGTTCCCGGGAATAGACGAACGGAGTGCCCCCCCGATGACCGGGATGAGCGGAAGGCGCGCTGATAGAGGAAGGGGGGCGCAGGGTCAATGGGTGCTCATGCGCGATGATGGCATCATCTGTTTGAAAATACTCATCTAATTTAATACGGTATTAAAATACCGCACTTTCTTCGTCTCCTCCCCATCTCCGATGGGGAGGTGGCGCGGCGCGTCTTCGCGCCGTGACGGAGGGGAGCCGCGCCGCCGCCTTACCCCTCCACCCCTTCGGGGTCCCCCTCCCCATCGCCTTCGGCGACAGGGAGGAGACAGGTCGCGCCGCTCGCGGATCTATAGTCGGATTGGCGAGAAAATATCCTGTCTTTCCAGTGACATCCGCTTTTCCTACCCACTCTTCCTCAGCACCCCCTCCCGGCGCCCCATCATCCTCCCATCCCGTCGGTGGGGAGGGCGTCGGATCCACGCTTCTCGATGTCGGCGGGCTGTGGTCGAGCGATGAAGCCCGGCGGCGCTTACGCCGGGGGTCCTTGAGGATGTCGATGGATGGCATCCGCCTGCTCGCCGCGCGCTTCTTGTGCGGGACCTCTGCGGCGCTTGACGCCTCCGCAAGTCCCCCCTTGGCCGGGTCCGCAAGGAACCGTCCGGGCGTCGGCAAGGCCCGAACAGGGCCGGCGGCCGGCACGCGCGTGGAAAACGACGACGCGGGGCTGTCGGCTTCGTCGAAACGGTAACTCTACAACAAGCACCGGGCGAGGCCCGGTCGCCCCGCGCCCTCCCCGAACTTTTCCGCGGAAACGCCGAAGAGCGATGACGCACGCCTCATGGCGCGCTAAACCGCCGCCAAACCCCCAGGAGCCCTGTCATGACCGTCGCCGCCCGCCTCGCCGAACTCGGCATCTCCCTGCCGGAACCCGCCAAGGCGGTCGCCAACTATGTGCCCTTCGTCCAGACGGGCAATCTGGTCCACATTTCGGGCCAGCTGTCGAACGACGCCTCGGGCGGCCTCAAGGGCACGGTCGGCGCGGACGTGTCGCAGGAGGACGCGGTCAAGGGCGCCCGCATGTGCGGCGTCAACCTGCTGGCGCAGATCTCGGCCGCCCTCGACGGCGACCTCGAGCGCGTCGTGCGCGTCGTCAAACTGGGCGGCTTCGTCCAGGCCGCCGGCGACTTCGAGGCCATCCCGGCCGTCATCAACGGCTGCTCCGACCTGATGGTCGAGGTCTTCGGCGACAAGGGCCGCCACGCCCGCTCGGCCGTCGGCGTCTACAAACTGCCCCTCGGCTTCGCCGTCGAGGTGGACGCCATCGTGGAAGTTCGCTGATCCGTCAGGTCCAGATATTCCGTGCATCCCGGCGAAAGCCGGGACCCAGTCCTGTCCAGCTTGACGCCGGCGTTTCAGGATTGGCGGCTGCTCGCGACAGGGCGGACCGTTCGCCCAAAGCACTGGGTCCCGGCTTTCGCCGGGATGCACGGATTTGAGTTTCCAGATCCAGGTCCATAACGCCATCGCCGACATAGGCCGTGAGGCTTGGGACGCCTGCGCGTCCGCCTCCGGCGACCCGTTCGTCAGCTTCGACTTCCTCGACGCCTGCGAGGCCTCCGGCAGCGCGGTCCCGCGTCAGGGCTGGGCCGGCCGTCACCTGTCCCTGCGCGACGAGACAGACCGCGTCATCGGCGTCATGCCCCTCTGGCTCAAGGGCAACAGCCAGGGCGAATACGTCTTTGACCACAGCTGGGCCGACGCCTACGAGCGCGCCGGCGGCCGCTACTATCCCAAGCTTCTGGCCGCCGTCCCCTTCACCCCGGTCACCGGCTCCCGCTTCCTCGCCCACCCCGATGCAGACGCCGCCACGGTCCGCCAAGCCCTGCTGCAGGGCGCCCTGGCCCTGACCGAACGGCTCGGCGTCTCCTCCCTGCACGTCAACTTCCCCACGCGATCAGAGTGGGCCGCCATGGGCGAGGCCGGCCTGCTGCAGCGGCAGGACATGCAGTACGTCTGGCGAAACGGCGGGTATCAGACCTTCGACGACTTCCTGTCCGCCCTGTCCTCGAACCGCCGCAAGACCATCCGCCGCGAGCGCCGCGAGGCCCAGGCCGGGCTCGACATCCGCATTCTTACAGGCGCCGACATCACCGAAGCCCACTGGGACGCCTTCTTCGCCTTCTACATGGACACCGGCGAGCGGAAGTGGGGCCGACCCTATCTGACGCGTGACTTCTTCACCCGCCTCGGCGCGACTATGGCCGACCGCATCGCCCTGGTGATGGCTTTCCGCGGCGGAGACGCCATCGCCGGCGCCCTCAACCTGATCGGCGCCGACGCCCTGTACGGCCGCCAGTGGGGCGCGCTGGAGGAAGTCCCCTTCCTCCATTTCGAGCTCTGCTATTATCAGGCCATCGAATTCGCGATCGCCCGCGGCCTGTCCCGCGTCGAGGCGGGCGCGCAAGGGCAACACAAGATCGCCCGGGGGTACCTGCCCTCCCCCGTCTACTCAGCCCACTTCATTGCGGACCCGGCCCTGCGCGAGCCTGTGGCCCGCTACCTCGAGGGCGAGCGACCGGCGGTGGAGGCCGAGATATTCGCCATCACCGACGAACTCTCGCCGTTCCGGAAGGCCTGATGCCTCAGTCGGCGCGCTTCGGGCGGTCCCCGCCTATGAACCAGCCGGCGATCCAGCTGACGATGCCCGTCACGATCGCCGCGCCGATGCCGGCCCAGAGGCCGTCGACGACGAAGCCGCTCAGCAGCATCGCCACCAGACCGATGGTCGCCGCGTTCACCACCAGCAGGAACAGGCCGAAGGTGATGATCGTCAGCGGGAAGGTCAGGATGGTCAGGATCGGCCGCACGATGGCATTGGCCACGCCCAGCAGGATCGCCGCCAGCAGCAGCGACGGCGTATCGGTGAAGCCGACTCCCGGCACGATCTGCGCCGCCAGCCACAGGGCCAGGCAGGTGACGAGAAACTGGACAATGAACCGAAGCATGGCCGACTCCCTTTTGACCTTGACCATAACACCTGACGACGGCGGGGGCTCCCCTCGCTTCCGCGCCGTCGCCAACCTCGCCTGAACGCCTCCCGGAGCCTAGCATGACCCTGAAAGCCCCGTACGACCCCGACAACATCTTCGCCAGGATCCTGCGCGGCGAGATTCCCTCGGTGAAGGTCTGGGAGGACGATCACATCCTCGCCTTCATGGACGTCTTCCCCCAGTCGGAAGGCCACGTCCTGCTGATCTCGAAGATCTCGACCGCCCGCACCCTGCTGGAGATTGAACCCGACGCCCTCGCCCGCCTGACGGAGGCCACGCGGCGCACGGCCCGCGCGGTCGACAAGGCGCTCCAGCCCGACGGCTTCCAGATCATGCAGTTCAACGGCGAGGCTGGCGGCCAGACCGTCTTCCACCTGCATTTCCACATCGTCCCGCGCTGGACCGACCGCCAGATGAAGGGCCACGGCCACGCTCCCATGGCGGATGCCGAAACCCTGCGCGCCCTCGCCGATCGGATCGCGGCGGCGCTCGACTAGTCGGCGCGGAACTGCAGCTCGGCCAGTTTGGCGTACAGCCCGCCCTGCGCCATCAGCGCCCGGTGCGTGCCCTCCTGAACAACCTTGCCGTCTTCCATCACCACGATCCGGTCAGCCCGCAAAACGGTGGCCAGACGGTGGGCGATGACGATGGTGGTGCGGTTCTCCATCGCCTGATCCAGCGCCGCCTGGACCAGACGCTCGTTCTCGGCGTCCAGCGCAGAGGTCGCCTCATCCAGCAACAGGATCGGCGCGTCACGGACCAAGGCCCGCGCAATGGCCATCCGCTGCCGCTGCCCGCCCGACAGGCTCTTGCCGCGCTCGCCCAGCGGCGTGTCGAACCCTTCCGGCAGAGCCTCCACGAACGTCAGCGCCTGCGCCTCCTCGGCGGCGGCGCGGATCGCGGCCTCGTCCGCCTCCTCCCGCCCGAAGCGGATATTTTCAGTCGCCGAGCCCGAGAACAGCGGCGCCTCCTGCGACACCCAGGCGAAGCGGCCGCGCACGGCGACCGGATCGGCCTCCCGCACGTCGATCCCGTCCACTGACACCACGCCGGACTGCGGATCGTAAAAGCGCAGCAGCAGCCTGAAGACCGTGCTCTTGCCCGCCCCCGACGGCCCGACCAGGGCCACCGTCTCGCCCGGCCGCACCGTTAGCGAAAACCCCTTCAGCGCCGGCAGGTCGGGCCGGCCCGGATAGGCGAACTGCACCGCCGACATCGACACCTCGCCCATCGGCGGCTCGGGCAGGACCCGCGGCGTCTCCGGCGCCCAGATGGCGGCCTCGCTGCGCATCAGCTCGTCGATTCGCTCCATGGCGCCCGCCGCCTTCTGCACATCGCCCCAGCTCTCGCCCAGCGCGCCCACGGCCCCGGCCGCGAACACCGACAGCAGCACGAACTGCAGCAGCGCGCCCGGCGACATGCGTCCGGCGATGACATCCTGCGCGCCCAGCCACAGCACCAGGGTCACGCCGCCGAACATCACCACGATGATCATGGCGGTCATCAGCGCCCGCGCCTTCATCCGCACCAGCGACACGCCGAACGCGTCCTCGACCGCCTTGCCGAACCGATCGATGGCGCTGGCCTCGCGCCCGAACGCCTGCACGGTCTCGATCGCGTCGACGCTCTCGCCGGCGAAACCGACGGCGTTGGCGAACCGGTCCTGCGACGCCACGGTCAGCTTCCGCACCCGCCGCCCGAACAGGAAGATCGGCCCTAGCAGCAGCGGCACGATCAACAGGACCAGCCCGGTCAGCTTCGGACTGACCACGAACAGCAGCACCGTCCCTCCGATCAGCGTCAGGAAATTGCGCAGGGCGTAGGACACCGACGTCGTCAACAACGTCTCGACCAGAGCAATGTCGGTCGTCAGCCGCGACAGCACCTCTCCGGTGCGCATCGAGGCGTAGAAGGCGGGATCCAGCGTCAGGATGCGCTGGAACAGGCCCTTGCGCAGATCGGCGATGACCCGCTCGCCCGTCTTGGTCACGAAATAATAGCGGACGGCGGTCGCCAGCCCGAGGAACAGGGCGTTCGCGCCCAGCAGCAGGAACCACAGGTTCAGCTGCGATCCGCCGTTGTCGAATCCGTTGTCGATGGCGCCCCGCGCCGACGCCGTCAGGGCCAGCGAAGCGACCGTAGACAGGATCAGCCAGATCCCCGCCATCGCCATATGGCCCTTGTGCCGCATCGCATAGGGCAGCAGCCGGCCCAGCGGACGAACGTCCCGGCGCTTCTCGCGCCGCTTGCCCGCCTCGCCCAGTTGCTCGATCAGAACGGCCCCCGCGCCGGGGCGTCCCCGGATGTCAGCGGCGTCTGCGGTGGCGGTTGCATCTGTCATGGCGCGCGCCTCTTGCCCCGGAACGGCCCCCGGTGTAAACGCCGCCGCTCATTCCCGCCGTCATCCCGGCGGGTTTCTCATTTTCGCGCTCCGACGGTCGGCATCGTCATCGCGCAGAGACCGGACCAGGACCATGAAGGCGGATACGCACCCCGACTACCATTTCATCACCGTGACGATGACCGATGGTACGACCTATCAGACGCGCTCGACCTACCAGAAGGAAGGCGCCGTCCTGAACCTGGACATCGATCCGCTGACCCACCCGGCCTGGACCGGCGGCAACCAGCACATGCTGGACCGCGGCGGCCGCGTTTCGCGCTTCAACAACAAGTTCGCCGGCTTCATCAAGAAGTAGGCCGCTGTCGGGGCGGGCTTTCGGGCCACACCCTGAGGCAAGTCGACAACAAAGGCGTCGGTCCCCCGGACCGGCGCCTTTCTGTTTGGCCGGAACGCCGATAACATGGCGGCGTTGGCCTTTTTCGGGGGGTGTGGACACGGTGTCCCGCATCGAAACCGGCGTAGAGACCTTGGCGATGAATCGACGGCAACTCGGATTGGGCGCGGCCGTGACGGCGTTTGCGTCGGCTATGGGTCAGGCCGCGCTGGCCCAGACCCGCGATCCGGCCGCCGTGGCCTTCTATGACCGGTTCAACGACCAGCTGGCCGCCCTGCCCGCCGGCATCCAGCCCGACGTCCGCGCCTTCTACGAGCTGAACGGCTGGCGTCCCGTCTGGAACGCCGAACGCCTGCGCGCCTTGCAGGCCGCCGCCGGTCGCGCCGAACGCCACGGCCTGGCCCAGTCCGACTATTTCAACTTCGAAACCTTGGCCGCGAACCGCGACTCCGCCGAGATGCGCACCACCGCCGCCGCCATGGGCTACGCCCGCGTGCTGGCCGAGGGCCGCGTCCGTCCCGAGACGGTCGAGGACCTCTGGGAGATGCAGAAGAACCGCGTCGACCTGCCCGTCGGTCTGAACGACGCCTTGGCCCAGAACCGTCTGGTCGACTGGTTCGAGGGCCTCGCCCCCACCGACATCGGCTATTCCAACCTGTCCGCCGGCTACGTCCGCTATCGCCGCCTGATCCGCGAAGGCGGCTGGCCCGTCTTCCGTCAGGGTCCGACGATCGAGCCCGGCGCCAGCGACGCTCGCATTCCGGCCCTGATCCAGCGCCTGGTTGCCGAGGGCGACCTGCCCGCCGCCGATGGCGCACGCCTGACCCAGCAGGGCATCGTCTACGGCCCTGAACTGCAGGCCGCCGTTCGCGGCTTCCAGGTGCGGCATGGCCTCGTCGCCGACGGCCGGATCGGCACCGGCAGCCAGCGCTCGCTGTCTGCCTCCGCCGAGGACCGCGCCCGCCAGATCGCCCTGAACCTGGAGCGCCGCCGCTGGCTGAAGCGCGAGGTCTCGCCCGAGCGGATCGAGGTCAACACCGCCGCCGCCATCATGGTCTACTGGAAGGACGGCCGTCCCGTTCACTCGAACCGCGTCGTCTGCGGCTCGCCCAGCAACCAGACGCCCAGCCTCGAGAAGCCGTTCGCCTCCGTCGTCGCCAACCCGCCCTGGTATGTCCCGGCCTCGATCGCCCGTAACGAAATCCTGCCGCGCGGCCCCGGCTATCTGGCCAGCCAGAACATGTACATCTCGAACGGCACGGTCATCCAGCGCGCCGGCCCGACGGCGGCGCTCGGCTATGTGAAGTTCGAGCTGCGCGACAGCTACGCCATCTTCCTGCACGACACCCCGTCCAAGGCGGCCTTCAACCTGTCCACCCGGCAGCGTTCGCACGGCTGCGTCCGCGTGCAGAACGCGGTTGAGTTCGCCCGGCTGCTGCTGTCGCCCGATCCGGTTCTGCTGGCCGAGTTCGACACCGCCCAGGACACGCGCGAGACCAAGCGCATCCAGACGGGCCGCGAGATCAGCGTGCGCCTGCTTTACTGGACTGCTTTTGTCGACGGTCAGGGCCGCGTCGCCTTCCGCGAGGATGTCTACAGCCGCGACGCCAAACTGGCTGAAGCGCTGGGCATCGCCCTCAGCCTGCCCAAGCCGGTCGATGACGGCGCCCGCGTCGCCAACGACGTCGGGCCGTAGCCTAGCTTCCGAACGCCGCTGTCAGCCGGTCCAGCTGGCTCTGCACCGGATTGACCGCATCCTCCTCGGGCGCGTCCAGATACATGCGGCGGTCCAGATGCAGGACGCGGTCGTACAGCTTCTCGGCCCGGACCAGATATTCGACCAGGGCGATCGGCAGTTCATTGTTTGTGGGCTCGGTCTCGGGCTTGCGGTCGGTCAGCCGGTAGCGCGCCTCGCACGCCGCCAGCGCCGTCATGTCGCCCTCGCGCACCGCGCGCTGCACCAGCAGCCACGAGGCGATCTGCATCAGCCGGGTGGTCAGCTTCATGCTCTCGCCGGCGTAGGCCAGGGCCGTGGCCCGGGACAGCAGCTTGGATTCGCGACGGCCATCCCCGTCCAGATAGGCGGCGGTGTCCTCGACCAGCTCCATGCCTTCGCGGAAGGTGCGGTCGAACAGCTCCGAACGCGCGAAGTCGTCCACGACGGCGGCGCGGCTGCGGCCGGCGGACGGAGGAATGTCGGCGTCGGTGGGCATGAAGTCGGTCAAACTCATAAGGGAACACGCATCCGTATCACGACCGGCACGGTTTCGCGCGGCGCATCAACGGACTGCAACGGTTGTGCCAACAGCTTGATTCAGGGCCGGAAGTTGAACATGGCGTCGGCGGCGTTGCGTTGCGACGACTTGCCCTCGATGGCCGCCTTCGACCGCGCGATCTCGGCCTCCAGCCCTTCGATGCGCTGCTTCAGGTCCTCGACCGAATAGCCGTCCAGATCCTCGCGCGTCAGGGCGATCAGCGGCGCGCCGCGCGCCGGACGGGGCTCCAGATCATCGAACATCGCCGCCTCCTTCGTGGCCAAGGGTTACGCAACCCCCTATCTGAACGCCCGGATACGGACGATTGCAAGAACGGGATGTACGGATGCGGGTCATCGAGATCGAAGGCGGAGCGGGTCCGGCTGAAGCGCTGATACCGGCCGAACGGCCCGATCCCGTCGCGGGACCGGGTCAGATCCGGATTCACGTGCGAGCCGCCGGGATCAACCGCCCCGACATCCTGCAGCGCCTCGGCCGTTATCCGGCCCCACCCGGCGCCTCGGACATCCTCGGCCTCGAGGTCGCCGGCGAAATCGATCAGATCGGCGAAGGCGCGAGCCGGTGGAAGCTGGGCGACAAGGTCTGCGCCCTGCTGGGCGGCGGCGGCTATGCAGACTACGCAGTCGTCGACGCCCGCCACGCGCTGCCCGTCCCGGTCGGCGTAGACCTGGTTCAGGCCGCCGCCCTGCCTGAAACGATCTGCACCGTCTTCGCCAATGTCTTCGAGGCCGGGGCGCTCAAGGGGGACCAAACACTGCTGATTCACGGCGCGACCAGCGGGATCGGCGTGACCTCCATCCAGATGGCCAAGGCAGTCGGCGCCCGGGTCATCGCCACCTCCCGAGGCCCGGACAAAGCCGCCGCGGCCCTTCGGCTGGGTGCGGACCTCAGCCTCGACGCGCTCTCCGACGACATGGGAACAGCCATCGCGGCGTTCGGCGGCGTGGACGTGGTGCTGGACATGGTCGGCGCCGACTACGCCGCCCTCAATCAGGCGGCGCTGAAGCCTTTCGGGCGCTGGGTCGTCATCGCCACCCAGTCGGGTTCAGCGGCGCAGATCGATCTGGCGCGGCTGATGATGGAGCGGATCGTCCTCACGGGCTCCACCCTGCGCGCCCGCCCCGCCGACGAGAAGGCCCGGCTGATCGCCGCCGTGGAAGCCACGGTCTGGCCTTGGGTCGCTTCGGGCGCGGTTCGCCCGCCCGTCGAGGCGACCTTCCCGCTGGAACAGGCATCGGCCGCCCACCTCGCGCTGGAGGCGGGCGGCCATGTCGGCAAGATCGTGCTGACGACCTAGCGTCCGCCGCGGCGGATGGGACGCATGGACGAGATCCGGTCGTTCATGCCGGAGCTGCGCAGGTTCCGGACATCGTCTCGCAGGGTCACGCACACGCCGCGGAAATAGGCGTCGGTGCAGACCAACCAGTCGCCCCGAAGCTGCAACGAGCTGATGGTGTCGTTGAAACCGGTGTTGGCGAGGTTCGGAACCTCATCGTCGAACCGGAAGCTCGCGCCGCGGAAATCGGCGTCGCGGTAGACCATGGCCGAGCCGCGCCCGCCTCCGCCGCCGGGCCAGCCGGGACCATTGCCGCCGCCGCCCGGCCGGTCCTCGTACTGGCCCCGGTTCGGACCGCAGACCAGCAGGCCGTCGTTGTTGCGGATTTCATAGTCGGAACACCGGTTCAGCTCGATCGACGAGCCCCGAATCTGGCCGCGGTTCGTGCGGCAGTCGGCGTACAGCCGCCCGCGGTTGGTGTATTCGCCGCTGCAGCTCTCGCGATAGTCGCCGCGCGGCGCGACCCGGGTCCCATAATCCTGACCGGCCGAACCAGCCCCGCCCGAAACGACCGCCATCGCGGCCAGCATCTCGATCAACATGGTCGTCCCTCCAACAAGGTTTGCATGACGCACAACGCGTCTGTGGCCTCACTGTTCAGCTTGCCGGATGAACCTTGGCTGTACAGCCGCGCCAGCATCCGTTTTCTTTTCGCGCGAATAGGCCTATATCGCCATCATCAACGCCCGGTCGAAAGGCCGGGCGCCGTCGTATCCAGAGCCCGGTTTCCGGGCCTGAAAACAAACCGGAATGCGTTCATGACCGACATCCTCATGCCCAAGGCCACCGCGGTCTGGCTGGTCGACAACACCTCCCTGACGTTCGAGCAGATCGCCGACTTCTGCGGCCTGCACCCGCTGGAAGTGCGCGGCATCGCCGATGGCGACGTGGCCCGCGACATCCGCGGCGCCGACCCGCTGGTCAACGGCCAGCTGACCCGCGAGGAACTGGACAAGGCCCAGAACGACGAGAACTACCGCATGCAGGCCGTGGTCAGCCGCCACGCCGAACTGATGAAGGGTGGCAAGCCCGCTCCCAAATACACGCCCGTCTCGCGCCGTCAGGACCGCCCGGACGCCATCGCCTGGTTCGTGCGCAACCATCCCGAGGTGACCGACGCCCAGATCGCCAAGATGCTTGGCACGACCAAGTCGACTATCGAGAGCGTGCGCAACCGCACCCACTGGAACAGCGCCAACATCAAGCCGGTCGACCCGGTGACCCTCGGCCTCGTCGGCCAGCTGGCCTTGGACGAACTGGTCCGCAAGGCCGCCGACAAGAAGGCGAAGGACGACGCCAAGAAGGGCGGCGCCACGCTCCAGCCCGTCGACGCCCCGGCCGAGCCGGTCGAGGAAGAGTTCGTCCCCGAGGCCCGCGAACGCCGCGGGGCCGAGCCCACCGCGGCTTCGGTGTTCGGCGACAAGGACTGATCGAAAAACGGCCCCGGAGATCGCTCTCCGGGGCCGATGTCTTTGTCGGGAGGCCGCTTCGCTATCCTGCGCGCGCCTCCAGGCTGGTGATCTGTTCCTTAAGTCGGAGCTTCTGCTGCTTCAGCTCCCTGACGTGAAGCGAGTCCGTGGCCGGGTGGATCATCTCTCTCCGGATGGTCTCATCCAGATTGCGGTGACGGTTTCCCAGTTCGCGGATACGAGCTTCGATGGTCATGGCTTGCGCCTCCATGTCTAAGGGACCAGTACAGTCAGCGCCCGGTCAGACCGGCTGTAGAATCACATTCCGGTGAGTTGCCGACCGTCCGGACACAGACGACCCTGGAGCCCGAATTGGCCGAAGATGTGAACGGAGCCGTACGGAACCTTTCCGGCTCGACGCCCCCCAGACTGATCGTGGGAATTTCTGGAGCGTCCGGCGTGACTTACGGCGTCGGGGTGCTGGACGCCCTGCGCGAGCTGGGGGTCGAAAGCCACCTGGTTGTGACCCGCGCCGCCCTGCTGACCCTGTCGCAGGAGACGGACATTTCCGCCGACGACCTGATGGCGCGCGCCGACGTGACGCACCGCCTCAACGACGTCGGCGCCTCCATCGCTTCGGGCTCGTTCCGGACCATGGGCATGATTATCGCCCCCTGCTCGGTTCGCACCATGAGCGAGATCGCCACCGGCGTGACCTCCACCCTGCTGACGCGCGCCGCCGACGTGGTGCTGAAGGAGCGTCGCCCGCTGGTGCTGATGGTGCGCGAAACGCCGCTTCATCTCGGCCACCTGCGCACCATGACGGCCCTGGCCGAGATGGGCGCCGTCATCGCCCCGCCCCTGCCGGCCTTCTATGCGAAGCCGACCAGCATCGCTGACATCGTCGACCAGTCGGTCGGGCGGGCGCTGGACGTCTTCGGCCTCGACTGGTCCGCGGTTCGCCGCTGGGACGGGCTGAAGGGCGCGGCCCCCGAATGAGTCTCTGGGACTGGGCGCTCACGGCCTATGCCGCCGAGGGCGTGGCTGACGCCTGTCTGGAGCTTCAGGACTCGGCCGGCCAGAATATCCCCCTGCTCCTCTGGGCCGCGTGGTGCGCCGCTGAGGGACGCACGCCCGACGAGGACGCCCTCGAAGCCGCCGCCGACACCGCCCGGGCATGGCAGGAGACGGCCATCGCCCCTCTTCGCGCCGTGCGCCGCGCCCTGAAACCCCGCGCTCCGGATCTTGACGACGAGGCTCGCGAAGCCGTCCGGGCGCAGGTCAAGGCGGTGGAGCTCGAGGCGGAGCGGCGCCTGCTGCTGGCGCTGGAGGCCCTGCCCCCCGCCTCAACCGGGCCTGCGCAGCCTCCGCTTGCCGCCATGGTCGCCGCCGCTCGGGTCTGGTCGCCGATGACGCCGCGCGCGGGGCTGGTTCGCCTCGCCGAGCGCCTTCCGGCCTGAGGCGGCGCAAGATATAAAAGCGTCCGGGGTGCGAGCATGAATGACGACGAACCGTTTCTGACCGAGGAAGAGCAGGCGCTCCACGCCCGGCTGAAGCTGCTTCAGCTCGAGCACGCCGATCTCGACGCCTCGATCGAGGCCCTCGGGCGCATGCCGGTGCCCGATCAGCTGATGATCGCGCGCCTGAAGCGGAAGAAGCTGCTGCTGCGCGACGAGATCACCAAGATCGAAGACCGGATCCTGCCCGACATCATTGCCTGAGCGGTCAGCGGCCCTTTTTGCGCACCCACATGGCGGCGTCGGCCTCGGCCAGCCAGACCTCGGGGTCGGTATGGCCATTGAAGGCACGCACTCCGAACGATCCGCCCAGCTTCGCCGACTGACCGTTCCAGATGAAGTCTTCAGCCGCCAACGCGTCGGCCAGTCGCTGGGCCTTGTCGCGCCCCCCGTTCAGACCCGCGTTCAGCATCAGCAGACCGAACTCGTCCCCGCCCAACCGGCCCACGGCGTCCGATTCGCGTAAGTTCGCCGTCAGCAGATTGGCGACGTGAACCAGCGCCGCGTCGCCCGCGGCATGGCCGAGGCTGTCGTTGACGCCCTTGAACCCGTCCAGATCCAGATACAGCAGCACCGCCGGCGTCCCGTGGCGCTGGCAGAAGGCCATGGCGCTCTTCATCTGGGCGATGAATCCGCGCCGGTTCAGCACCGGCGTCAGCACGTCGTGATCCGCCGCCGCCTCAGCCGCTTCGGCGCGGCGGCGCAGGGCCTCGATCTCCGCGCGCAGGCGTTCGATCTCGCTATAAGGGTCGATGACGGCCGCGTTGGTCACGAGCGAAGTGGGCTCCACGGCCTCGCGACTCACCACGCGCGGCCAAGGGTCAGCCTAACGCGGTCGGTTGCGGGCGCAACGCGAGTCCTGTATCGCGCCGCTTTCCCGCGAAAGAGCATGCACCCATGCCGACCCAGACACCCGTGGCGATCATCATGGGCAGCCGCTCGGACTGGCCGACCATGAAACACGCCGCCGACGCGCTGGATCGCCTCGGCGTGGCCTGGGACGCCAGGGTGGTCAGCGCCCACCGCACGCCGCAGCGCCTGTTCGACTTCGCGACCGGCGCCAAGGCCGCGGGCTTCAAGGTCATCATCGCCGGCGCGGGCGGCGCGGCCCACCTTCCCGGCATGGCCGCCTCCATGACCGAACTGCCCGTGCTGGGCGTGCCGGTCGAGTCCAAGGCGCTGAAGGGGCTGGATAGCCTTCTCTCCATCGTCCAGATGCCGGGCGGCATCCCGGTCGCCACCCTCGCCGTAGGCGAGGCGGGCGCCAAGAACGCCGGCATTCTCGCCGCACAGATCCTGGCCTTGGCCGATCCCGTGCTGGCCGGGCGCCTGACGGCGTTCCGCGAGGCCCAGACCGAGGCGGTCCACGAGACGGTCGAGGACTGAGTGGCTCCTCTGGCTCCCGGCTCGACCCTCGGCATTATGGGCGGCGGCCAGCTGGGCCGCATGCTCAGCCAGGCCGCGTCCCGTCTCGGCTTCAACGTCGTCATCCTCGACCCCGAGGAGAACAGCCCCGCCGGACGCGTGTCCCAGGGCCAGATTGTCGCCGCCTATGACGATCCCACAGCCCTGATGGTGCTGGGCCAGACCTGTCAGGCCGTGACCTTCGAGTTCGAGAACGTCCCGGCGACCTCGGTCGAGCGGCTGGTTCAGGGCGGCGCGGTCGTCGCCCCCGGCCCCAAGGCCCTCGCCGTGGCGCAGGATCGGGTCGACGAAAAGACCTTTCTCAACGGCGTCGGCGCGACGACGGTCAACTTCGCGGCCGTCGACAGCCTCGATGACCTGCTGGCCGCCCTCGAACGGCTCGGCGCGCCCGCCCTGCTGAAGACCCGCCGCGACGGCTACGACGGCAAGGGTCAGGTCTGGGTCCGCTCCGCCGCCATGGCCGCGGACGCCTGGAACGCCATCGGTGAACGTCCCGCCATTCTGGAAGCCCGCGCCGACTTCGCGCGCGAACTGTCAATCATCGCCGCCCGCGGCCGCGACGGCGCGGTCGCCGTCTATCCGCTGGGCGAGAACATCCACAAGGGCGGCGTCCTCAAGACCACCTTCGCCCCCGCCGCCGTCGACACGAAGACGGAAAAGCGGGCGAAGGCCATCGCGAAGGCGATCTTGGACGGCCTCGACTACGTCGGTGTCCTCGGCGTCGAGCTGTTCGACCTCGGCGACGGTCGCCTGCTGGTCAACGAGATCGCGCCGCGCGTCCACAACACCGGCCACTGGACCCAGGACGGCTGCGCCTGCGACCAGTTCGAACAGCACATCCGCGCCATCGCCGGCTGGCCTCTGGGCCCCACGACGGCCCACGCCCGCGTCGAGATGACCAATCTGCTCGGCGACGAAGTCTACCAGTGGATGACGCTGTCTACGAAGGCCGACGCCCGCCTCCACCTCTACGGCAAGGCCGACGCCCGCCCCGGCCGCAAGATGGGCCATGTGAATAGGGTGAAGCCGCTTTGAGCCAAGGCCCGTGGAGTGTCGCGCCCTCACCGACGCCCAGATCGACTGCCGGCTCGCGGGGACGAGTATTTATTCAGGCCCTGTCTCTTTTGCTGTTCGCTCCCCTGCTGGCGACGGTTCTGCTCGAGCCGAGACCGGTGCTTTCGAATGACGCGGACCAGATCTTTCAATGGACTGTGATGAGCGGGGCCCAAGCCTGGCTCTTACTGGCCGTCGGCCTCTCGGCCTGCCTCATCGCGGGTGTCGTGGCGACGCGAGCGCGCATCGCGCTTTGGCTCTGCCTCCCCGCCGCGCTTCTCGCGGTCACGGCTGCGGCATCGCAAAGCCAGAACGTCCGGGGGCGCGTAGTTCTTACACCCGAAAGGATCGTGCGGGCTTCGGGCTGGCCGGGATACAGGGTCAGGATGCAGCCAACCTCCGCGGTGCAACGCATTGAGGTCAGGTGCTTGGCCGCGGGTTGGGCGCGAGCGGCCACATTTGACTATCAGATCGTACTGGATGGCGGCTCCAGACTGACATTGGGAAAAGCTCTGCCTGACCGCTCTCCGGCGACGATCTCGCGCTGGGTCGAAAGCGTTGACGCTTGGGACGCCTCACCGGGTCTTCGGCAAGTCCCGCGCGCAGTCAGTATCTCCCCCGGATGCGTGGAAGGCCTCGCCGCCTACCTCACCCCGTCGGCGCTTGAGGCTGTGAAACGCATGCGGACCCGGGCGGCGTCGAACTAGGACGCGTCGGTCTTCGCCCCATACCGCATCCGGCTCAGCGCCTCGCTGACCTTCCTCAGCGGCGCGTCGAAATCCTTGCCGGCTTTCCACTTCTCGAAGGCCATGACGTTCTCGATGCGCGCGGCCACGAACGCCTCCGCCGCGTCCCTGCCGTCGAACCAGCGCATCGTCAGCGCCGGGATCAGAATGCCCGACAGGATCGCCCGCTTGGAATAGTGGTTCCAGTCCGTCGCCGTGTCCCCGGCCCAATTCCACAGATGGTCGGCGCTTTCCCACGCCAGCTTCAGCCCCAGATCCGCGTTGGTCGGCAAGGCCAGGAAGGCGGCGCAGCGGCGCGTGGCCTCCAGATCGGCGGCCCCTGCCTCCATCCGGGCGGAGACCGCACGGGCGATTCGCTCGCGCATCTTCAGCGTTTTCGCATCGACCTCGGCCAACACCGCCAGCGCCCGGTCGTCGTGCCTCCTCGACAGCAGGGCCGCCAGGTCCCGCGCGCCGTTGGGCAGCAACAGTTCCTCATCGCCGAGGGACAGGCCATTCTCCGCGCAGGCCCGCCTCACCATCCGGCTGTTCCAGCCCAGCGCGGGAGCCAGCCGCACGGCCGCGTCCAGCACGGACTGCTCCATCCGGTCGCCCCAGTCCTCCCCGGGCGTCTCGTTCGACAGGTGTGGCGCTTCGGTCATGGCGACAGCATAAGCCCGTCCGGCGGGCGTTTCGACCCTTCAGATTGAGGCGCGACGATCTGGACAGCGGGGGGGCAAACGTGTATCAGCCCGCCTTCATCCGCGGACCCTGTCCACGGAAGACGATTTTATTTGTCTGCCCGTCTCCCTTTCGAGGTGCGCGGCGGGCGGCCAAAGGAGAGTTCAACCTGGTACAGATTTTCGTTCGCGATAATAACGTCGATCAAGCGCTGAAGGCCCTCAAGAAGAAGATGCAGCGCGAAGGCAGCTTCCGCGAGATGAAGCGCCACGTGCACTACGAGAAGCCCTCGGAGAAGCGCGCCCGCCAGAAGGCCGAGGCCGTGCGCCGCGCCCGCAAGCTGGCCCGCAAGCGCATGCAGCGCGAAGGCCTGCTGCCGCCTCCGAAGCCCCGCGTGCCGGGCGTGGGCGGTCCGCGCTCCTAAGCAGCGAACGCTACACCAGACAGATCAAGGGCCGCCCCGGGAAACCGGAGCGGCCCTTTTTCTTGTCTCCTCCCTGTCGCGCAGCGATGGGGAGGGGGACCGCGAAGCGGTGGAGGGGCGCCGAACTGCGCTCCCTGCTTCTACCCCTCCACCATCCGGGCCGAGTCGCCCGGATGGTCCCCCTCCCCATCGGCTTCGCCGACAGGGAGGAAACGGCAGCTCTAGCTCGCCCCGCCCCGGATCGCGCCGGCGAAGCTCTTCCAGCTCAGCTTCACATCCGACAGCGCCCCGGCCCGGAAGGCCCGCCCGGCGATCCAGACCATCAACAGGGCGAAGGCGAACATGCCGGCGATGGAGCCGATCAGTTCGATCATCGGCGGTTCGGACGGCAGGCGCGCCATCATCACGAAGGGGGTGAAGAAGGGGATCATCGACATGATCTGGACGACCGGCGCATCCGGGGTCCGCAGCGCCATCTGCATGGTGATCATGGGAATGATGAGGATCATCATGATCGGCCCCATCAGGGTCTGGGCGTCGCGCGGCGTCTCGCAGAAGGCGCCGATGGCCGCGAACAGGACCGCGTACATCATATAGCCGCCGACCATGAAGGCCGCGAACCAGCCCAGCATGCCGCCGTTCAGCAGGACGTCGCCGACATCGCCGGCATACTGCGGCAGGAAGCCGATCATACCCGCTGCGCCGATCGATCCCCACGCCGCCAGCACCGTCAGGGTCAGCAACGCCACCCCCAGCACCTTGCCCGTCAGGATCTCGGTCGCCGACGCGGACGAGAGCAGCACCTCGAGGATCTTGTTCGACTTCTCCTCCATCACGCTGTTCAGCAGGATCGAGGCGCCGGTGATGATCAGCGACCAGAGCAGGAACCCGCCCGCCAGGCCGATGATCTGGGGCAGGCGGTCCCGGAACGAGACCTCGCCGCCGCTGGCGGATTTCGGAGAGAAGGCCGTCACCGTCGGCCGGAACGCCTCGGTCGCCTCGACCACCGCGCCGTCGATACCGGCCGCGCCGAAGACCGAGCGACGATTCGCGGCGCGAAGGGCGTCACGCACGAAGTCCTCGACGGTGTCGTCGGTGGCCCGGGCCGTCCAGACGCGGGCGCCGGGCTTGCCCTCCGCGTCGCGGGTCAGGAAGACAACGGCGTCGAGCCGCTGGTCCTTGGGCGTATCCTCATCGAGGAGCCGGCGCACGACTCCGGTCTGGGCCTCGCCGGGCGCGGCGGCCGTGATCTCGGCCGGAGTCGGGACGATCCGCATCCGGGTCCCCCCCAGCGACGCCAGCGCGCCCTGGGCGGCGTTCGGCGCGGGAGCCACGCCCCCGGTGGCCTCGGCGGCCTTTTCCGCAGCCTCTCGCGCACGTTCGGCGCGACGCTCGGATTCGCGGCGCAGGGCGTCGCTGACCGCTCCGGCCAGCCCCACGGCGGCGGGGCCCTCTTCGATCACCGCCACTTCCCGGACGGGTTCCGAAGAGCGGATCATGATCGGCACGGCGCCGCCCAGAACAGCGAACAGCGGAAAGGCCAGCAGCGACAGCCAGAAGCCCACCGTCTTGGCGTAGGCGGCGAATTCGCGCCGGGCGATCAGGAAGGTGCGGTTCATCGGGCGGCCTCCGCCACTTTCACGGATTGATCGACGTCGGGATTGTCCCCCGTCAGATGGATGAAGGCGTCATGCAGGCTGGGCTCGCGCAGCTCGAACCGCCGCACGTCCAGTCCGCCCAGGAAGGCCGCCTTCAGCGCCTCCTGCCCCTTGCCGCCCTGCCCCAGCGCGGCCTTCAGCACGCGCACGCCGTCGATTTCGGAAACGACTTCGACGCCGCTAACGCCCGGAAGGGCCGCGGCCTGCGCCGCGTCGATCGCGCCTTCCAGTTCGAGGAACCGTTTCGAGGTCGCCCGCGCCTCGGTCACCGTGCCCTCGAACGCCTTCTGGCCGCGGGCCAGCAGTACGACCTTGTCGCACAGCCGTTCGGCGTGCTGCATCACATGGGTCGAGAACAGCACCGTCGCCCCGTCCGCCGCCAGCCCCCGGATGACCTCCTCCAGCCCCTGCTGGTTCACCGGATCCAGCCCCGAGAACGGCTCGTCCAGAATGACGAACTCGGGCCGATGCACGACCGAGGCGATCAGCTGGACCTTCTGGGCCATCCCCTTGGACAGCTCCTTCATCTTCTTGTTCCTGGAGGCGCCCAGACCCTGGGCCTCCAGCATGTCCTTCGCCCGACGCCGGCCCTCGCCCAGCGGCAGACCTTTCAGCGAGCCGAAGAAGGCGATCGCGTCCACCGGCGTCATCTTCTTGTAGAGGCCGCGCTCCTCCGGCAGGAAGCCGATCCGGTTGCGCACCTTGCGCCCGTCATCGGCGCCGAGAATCTCGATCCGGCCCGAGCTGACGCCCTGCAGGCCCAGGATCATGCGGATGGTCGAGGTCTTGCCGGCCCCGTTCGGACCGAGGAAGCCGCAGATGGCGCCCTTCTGGACCTCGAAGCTCAGGTCCTTCACGGCCCGGAACTCTCCGTACCGCTTGCTGACCCCGTCCAGCGTCAATGCCGCCGCCATAATCCCTCCGACCCAACTCAATGTCCTTGCATGATGGATAGGAGTGTAAAGGACGGTTGACAACCCGTCGCGAGGCGGTCGACGCTCCGCTGTCATGAATTCCGTGTCATGTTCGCGGGATACGAGTCGCCCGCGCCAGCGAAAGCGTGAATGCCCTACGAAGTCTCCTCATCCCCCGTCGCGCCGCGAGCCGGATCCCGGCTGTGGACGGTCGGCGCCACCGCCGGGGTCGCGGTCGTCGTCCTGCTCGTTGCGGCCATTCTTCAGCCCGAGGCCGCCGTCTGGCTGTTCGGGGCCGCCGTATTGATCGGACTGGCCACCTGGACGATCCACCGCCGCCCCGACGTCGCAACCGAACCGGTGCACGCGACGCAAACGGAACCGCCGGCCGACCGCCTGTTGCTGGACAGTGTCTTCGAGGCCCTCGCCGACCCTGTGCTGGTGGTCTCCGGCGGCGAACCGGACGACATCGCCGGTCGTCGCATCGTCCTGGCCAACACGGCCGCGCGCGACCTGCTGCGCATCCAGACCGAGGGGGCCCTGCTGGTGCCGGTCCTGCGGGATCCGGCGGTGCTGGAAGCCGTCGACGAGGCCCTGTTCGGCGGCGTAACCCGCACCACCGACTACGCGGGCGTGGGGGCCCAGACGCGGCACTGGCGCGCCCTGACCCGTCCCCTGCCCTCGGCCGAAGGCCAGACGCTGGCGCTGCTGGTCCTGCGCGACGAGACCGACGTACGCCGCATGGAGCTGATGCGCGTCGACTTCCTCGCCAACGCCAGCCACGAGCTGAAGACGCCGCTGGCCTCGCTCGCCGGCTTTATCGAGACGCTCAAGGGACATGCCCGGGACGACCCCAAGGCGCGGGACAAATTCCTCGACATCATGGCGACCCAGGCCGACCGCATGAGCCGGCTGGTCGCGGACCTGTTGTCGCTCAGCCGGATCGAGCTCAACGAACACATCCCGCCCGCCGGCCGGGTTGATCTGGCCCGCGCCGCCGCAGACGTGATCGACGCCGTCAGCGTGCTGTCCGCCGACCGCGCCGTCACCGTCAGCCTGCAGGACCGGGACCTCGGCGCGCCGGTGAACGGCGACCGCGACGAGATTCTGCAGGTGGTCCAGAACCTCGTCGACAACGCGATCAAATATTCCCCGTCCGGCGGCACCGTCGAGATCGTCATCCAGCCCGACATCGCCCTCGACGAGGCGTCTGCGCCTTGGTCCGGCGGCAACCGCGGGGACGGCGCGACCCGTCTGCCGCTGGTCACGCCCGACCGCGAGACCGGCCAGCGCTACGCCGCCATCACCGTGCGCGACCACGGCCCCGGACTGGCGCGCGAGCATCTGCCCCGGCTCACCGAACGCTTTTATCGCGTCGAGGGCCAAAAGAGCGGGGAAAGGCAGGGAACGGGTCTGGGGCTCGCCATCGTCAAACACATCGTCAACCGTCACCGCGGCGGCCTGACGGTGGAAAGTGCGCCCGGCCATGGCGCGGTTTTCACAGCCTATTTCCCCGTCGCCGCCGCTCGGTCCACGGCCGCTGTATGACAGACCGGCGTCGCGGGGCCGTGCAGCGTAACAGAACTGTCATTCGCCCGTCGTAATCCGCTGACCATTCCCGGGCAGTTATCGCGACGGGGGCGTACGGGGGTGCCGGCGTCCTGATTCCTGTTGTCACGGACGTCCATGACCTGGCTTTTCCTGCCGATCCTGATCGCCGCTGCCGTGGCCGCCTGGCTGGGCGGCCGCCGGGTCGCGCGTCGGCGCGGTGAAGGCCAGAAGCCCCATTCCCGTCCCGGCCAGCACGGCGCCTACGCCCTGATCTGGACCGTGGTCCCGGCGCTGGTCATCCTGATCGCCGCCAACGTCTTCTCCGCCCCGATCGAACAGCAGCTGACGGCCTCCGGCGCGCCCGAGGCCGTGCAGCAGCTGGAGCCCTTCCGGCGCGAGGCCTTCTTCGCCGACGCCCGCGCGGTCGGCGCCGGTCGTCCCGCGGTGCAGATCTGGCCTGCGCCGTACGCTGAACTGCTGCCGGTCGAAGGCCGCCGGGTGTCCCGTATCGCCCTGATGCTCGAGCTCGGCGCCGTGGCCGCCGCCGTCCTCGCCGCGTTGGCGGGCGCCCTGTTCGTCTTCAGCCAGATCCGTCCCGGCATGCGCGCCCGCAACAGGGTCGAGGGCTGGGTTGTCGGCGTGCTGTTCGTCTGTTCAGTCGTCGCCATCCTGACCACCGTCGGGATCATCGCCTCGCTCGTCTATGACTCCATCCGGTTCTTCTCGTCGGTGCCGATCACCGAATTCCTGTTCGGAACCCAGTGGAGCCCCCAGACCGCCATCCGCGCCGATCAGGTCGGATCGACCGGCGCCTTCGGGGCCCTGCCGCTGTTCGCCGGCACCTTCCTGATCATGCTGATCGCGATGTTCGTGGCCGCCCCGGTCGGCCTGTTCTCGGCCATCTATCTGTCCGAGTACGCGGGCCCGGTGTTCCGCGCGACCGTCAAGCCGGTGCTCGAGATTCTCGCCGGCGTGCCGACCGTCGTCTACGGCTTCTTCGCAGCCCTGACCGTCGGCCCGGCCTTCCGCGTCTTCTTCAACGAGATCGGCGCCCTGCTGGTGGGCGGCCCGCTGGACGGGCTCGGCCAGTATCTGATGCTGGTCCAGAACCAGATGGCGCTCGTGGCCGGCATGGTCATGGGCATCATGCTGATCCCCTTCGTCAGCTCCCTGTCCGACGACATCATCAACGCCGTGCCCCAGAGCCTGCGCGACGGCTCCTACGCCATGGGCGCGACCAAGTCCGAGACGGTGAAACGCGTCCTGCTGCCCGCCGCCCTGCCCGGCGTCGCCGGCGCCATGCTGCTGGCCATGTCGCGGGCCATCGGCGAGACCATGATCGTGACCATGGCCGCTGGCCTCGCCGCCCGTCTGACCCTGAACCCGCTGGACACTGTCACCACCGTCACCGTCCAGATCGTCACCCTTCTGACCGGCGACCAGGAGTTCAACAGTCCCAAGACCCTGTCCGCCTTCGGCCTCGGCCTGACCCTCTTCCTGGTGACCCTGGCGCTGAACATCGTCGCCCAGCGCATCGTCCAGACCTATCGGCAGCAGTATGACTGACGCGACCGTCACGCCCGAGATGCGCGCCGACCGCCTCCGCGCCGGTCTCAAACGCCGCTACGCCCGCGAGGGCCGGTTCAAGCTGTACGGCCTGCTGGCCATCGGCGTGGCCGTCGGCTTCCTGCTGCTGCTGCTGGGCCGCATCATCGAACAGGGCCACACGGCCTTCTACGCCCACACCGTCACCGTGCCCGTCTATATGGACCCGGCCCGCGTCGACCGCGGCTATCCGCAGGGCACCAATTTCGAGCTGCTGGTCGCCGAGCAGCAGCTGGCGCGCTTTGGCATCGTCGATGACGCCCAGGGCTCGAAGGCTGGGGCCATGCGCAGCCTGTTCTCGTCCGAACTGAAGTTCGCCGCCGCGTCGCGCGTCCAGAGCAATCCGAACCTGATCGGCCAGACCGTGCCGATCGCCGCCCCCGTATCCGATGACGCCGACCTGTTCTTCAAGGGCGAGATCTCGCGCGACACGCCTGCCGACCAGCGCCGCCTGACCGACGAACAGATCGGCTGGCTGGACCGGATGAAGGCCTCGGGCCACGTCGCCGTCCACTTCAACACCGGCCTGTTCACCAAGGGCGATTCCACCGAGCCGGAACTGGCCGGGGTGCTGGGCGCCGTCGTCGGCTCTGCCCTGATGCTGCTGGTCACCGCCTTCATCGCCATCCCGCTGGGCGTCGGCGCGGCCCTGTATCTGGAAGAATTCGCCCCGCGTGGCCGGATCACCGACCTGATCGAGGTCAATATCAACAACCTGGCCGCCGTGCCGTCGATCATCTACGGTCTGCTGGGTCTGGCCCTGTTCATCAACTGGATGCACCTGCCGCGCGCCAGCCCGCTGGTCGGCGGTCTGGTGCTGGCCCTGATGGCCCTGCCGACGATCATCATCGCCACCCGTTCGTCGCTGAAGGCGGTGCCGCCGTCGATCCGCGAGGCCGCACTGGCCATGGGCGCCTCGAAGACCCAGACCGTCTTCCACCACACCCTGCCCCTGGCCATGCCGGGCGTCATGACCGGCGCCATCATCTCCATGGCGCACGCCCTGGGCGAGACCGCCCCCCTGCTGCTGATCGGCATGGTCAGCTTCATCCCGGGCATTCCACACAGCATCGGCGAGCCCACGGGCGCCCTGCCCTCGCTCGTCTACATCTGGGAAAACGCCTCCGAACGCGCCTTCCACGAGCGCACGGCGGCCGCCATCCTTGTCCTTCTCGCCTTCATGATCGTCATGAACGCCGCCGCCATCTTCCTGCGCCGGCGCTTTGAACGCCGGTGGTAGTCCGATGAAATTCAATCTCTTCAGGGCTCCGGAGAATGACGGCGGTCAAAAGGACCCGCTGGACCGGCCGCGCATGGGCGGCGCCGTCCTGCCGGCCGCGACAGGCGCCGACCGCAGTGACGACTCCCTGCTGGCTCCCGCTGACGGTCACGCGGCGCCCAATGACGGCCAGCCGGCGCTGAGCCCGACCATGGCCGCCCCGAAGGCAAGCCACCATGGCGGCGGCCCCCTCGGCCCCACCAAGATCGCCGCCCGCGACGTCTCGGTCTTCTACGACGGCAAACAGGCGCTCTACGACGTCTCGCTGGACATTCCGGACAAGACCGTCACCGCCCTGATCGGCCCGTCCGGCTGCGGCAAGTCGACCTTCCTGCGGACCATGAACCGCATGAACGACACCATCACCGGCGCCAAGGTCACCGGCCGCATCGAGATGGACGGCGCGGACATCAATGCGAAGGCGGTCGACCCCGTCCTGCTGCGCGCCCGCGTCGGCATGGTCTTCCAGAAGCCGAACCCCTTCCCCAAGACCATCTACGAGAACGTCGCCTACGGCCCCCGCATCCACGGCCTCGCGGCGTCCAAATCGGAACTGGACGGCGTGGTCGAGGCCTCGCTGAAGCGCGCCGGCCTGTGGGAAGAGGTCGCCGACCGCCTGCACTCGCCCGGCACCGGCCTGTCCGGCGGCCAGCAGCAGCGCCTCGTCATCGCCCGCGCCATCGCGGTCGAGCCCGAAGTCATCCTGATGGACGAGCCCTGCTCGGCCCTGGACCCGATCGCCACCGCCCGCATCGAGGAACTGATCGACGAGCTGCGCGAGCGCTATTGCATCGTCATCGTCACCCACTCCATGGCCCAGGCCGCGCGCGTCAGCCAGCGCACCGCCTTCTTCCACCTCGGCCGCCTGATCGAGACCGGCGACACCGAGGACATCTTCACCAATCCCCGCGAGCGGCGCACGCTGGACTACATCACCGGAAGATTCGGCTGATGAACCAGCACACCGTAAAGGCCTATGGCGACGAACTGAACCAGCTGACCGCCGAGGTCGCCCGCATGGGCGGTCTGGCCGAGGCCCAGGTCGCCGACGCCGTCGACTCCGTAGCCCGCCGCGACATCGCCCTGGCCCGCGCCGTGGTCGAGCGCGACGGCCGGCTGGACGCCATGCACCGCGACATCGAGCGCAAGGCCATCCGCCTGATCGCCCTGCGCCAGCCCGTCGCCTCGGACCTGCGCCGCACCCTGGCCTCCATGAAGCTGGCGGTGGATCTGGAGCGGACCGGCGATCTGGCCAAGAACATCGCCAAGCGCGGCCTGATCCTCGCCGAGGGGGATCCCATGCCGCCCCTGACCCGCTCCATCGAGCGGATGGGCAAGCTGGTGTCCATGCGCCTGCGCGACGTGCTGGACGCCTACGCCGCCGCCGAGATCGACCGCGCCATCGCCGTCTGGAACACCGACGACGAGGTCGACGAGCACTACAACGCCCTGTTCCGCGAGCTGCTGACCTACATGATGGGCGACCCGCGCACGATCACCGCCGGCACCCACCTGCTGTTCATGGCCAAGAACCTCGAGCGCATCGGGGATCACGCCACCAACATCGCCGAAACCATCTACTACGAGATCACGGGCCAGGAATTCACGGGAGAGCGTCCCCGCTGGAATCCCGACCCGCTCGCGCCGACCGACGACACCGACCCGACGACCGCCTGACCGGAGAGTTCGACGTGCAGCCCTATATCCTGGTGATGGAAGACGAGGACGCCCTGGCGACCTTGCTCTCGTACAATCTCGAGAAGGAAGGCTATCGCGTCGTCGTCGCCGCCGACGGCGAGGAGGGCATGCTCCAGATCGACGAGCGCCTGCCCGATCTCGTCCTGCTGGACTGGATGCTGCCCAAACTGTCGGGCATCGAGGTCTGCCGCCGCATCCGCGGCCGGGCCGAGACCCGCAACCTGCCGATCATCATGCTGACCGCTCGCGGCGAGGAAAGCGATCGCATCCGCGGCCTCGATACCGGCGCCGACGACTATCTGACCAAGCCCTTCTCGATGAGCGAGCTGATCGCCCGCATCCGCGCCGTCCTGCGCCGCATCCGTCCGGGTCTGGCCGACGACCGCATCAACCACGGCGACATCGTCATCGACCGCGTCGCCCACCGGGTCCGCCGCGCTGGCAACGAGATCCATCTCGGCCCTACCGAATTCCGCCTGCTGGATCACCTGATGCAGCACCCGGGCCGGGTGTTCAGCCGTGAACAGCTGCTGGACGCGGTCTGGGGCTCGGACGTCTATGTCGAGGCGCGCACCGTCGACGTCCACGTCGGCCGTCTGCGCAAGGCGTTGAACGTCGAGGGCACGGTCAATCCGATCCGCACCGTGCGGTCGGCGGGCTATTCCCTCGATCTGGGCGGCTGAACCCGGACCGGCGGCGGGGTGCGCCCCAGCTCCCGGATGAACCCGTCCTGCGCGCCGGGCAGGCCGTAGGAGATCGGCGCGGGGCAGCCCCTGACGGTGCGGTCCAGCAGCAGGTAGCGCCGGACCTCGCCGTCCTGCCTGTAGGTCATGTCCGGCTGCAGTTCCCGGGAACCGGACGGCTGCTCAATCCGCTGATACCCGCCGCCGTCGCAACGCGGCGCGCCCGAGGTGTCGATCACCCGCAGGCGAATCTCGGGACTTGCCGACGGAACAGGCGCGCTCGTCGCCAGCGGGTCTGAAACAAGCATCAGCAGAAGCGGCAGCATGACAACGTCTCCGTGCGTTCGCAGTCTACTCCCGATCGCGGCGCGCGTCATCCGGTTGGCGGCACGGAAGGATCGGACTTCCCACCGCTGACGAAGCGGCTAGGGTCCCCTCCTCAGTTCAGGGAGCTTCGCCCATGCGCCGCCGCACCTTCCTCTCCACCCTGCCCGCCGGCGCCCTCCTCGCCGGAGCGAGCGCAGCCACCGCACGCGCGCCTTCGGCGACCCCCGCCGCTCTCCGGCAAGCAACGCCCGCCGACCCCTTCGCCGGCGTCGGCCCGGGCAACCGCAACAGCGGCGTCCAGTTCGTCGGCCGCTCGACCGTCTGGGGCGCGCACGGCGCCGCCGCCACGGCCCATCCGCGCGCCACCCTGATCGGCATCGACACCCTGAGGCGAGGCGGCTCGGCCATTGACGCGGCCATCGCCATCAACGCCGCGCTGGGCTTCCTCGAGCCCACAGCCAACGGCATCGGCGGGGACGCCTTCTGCATGATGTGGGACCCGGCCCAACGGAAGGTCGTCGGCTTCAACGGCTCGGGAAACAGCCCCCGCGGCCTCTCCCTTGAAACCGCCCGCTCGAAGAAGGCCGAGGACGGCTACCTGCCGCCCTATGGCGCCGTCACCGTCAACGTCCCCGGCACGGTCGACGCCTGGTGGAGCGCGCACCAGCGCTACGGCAAACTACCGTGGAAAGACGTTCTCCTGCCGGTGGCCGAGCTGTGCGAGGAGGGCGTGCCCATGCCCCAGCTGATCGCCTGGTACCTCGAGCGGAACATGGCCGGCTTCGACCGCCGCGCGGCGATCATCGAGGAGAACGACAACCGCAAGAAGGTCTACGCCCCCGACGGACGCACCCCGAAGGTCGGCGAGGTCTTCGCCAACCCCGACCTCGGCCGCACCTACCGCCTGATCGCCGAGGGCGGCCGCGACGCCTTCTACGAGGGCGTCATCGCCGACCACATCGAACGCTATTTCCGCCGCATCGGCGGCTGGATGACGAAGGCCGACCTCTCGCCCCACCGCACCGAATGGGTGGAGCCGATCCTCACCGACTATCGCGGCGTCGACGTCTATGGCCTGGGCCCCAACACACAGGGCCTGTCGACCAACCAGATCCTCAACATCTGCGAGAGGTTCGACCTCAAGGGCATGGGCTTCCAATCCGCCGCCTCGATCCATCATCAGGCCGAGGCGAAGCGCTTGGCCTTCGAGGACCGGGCCAAATGGTTCGCCGACGACCGCTTCAGCCGCACCCCCGTCGAATGGTTGAACTCCAAGGCGTACGCCGCAGAACGCGCCCGCCTGATCCGCCCCGATCGCATCATGGACCGCGCCTTCCCCGGCGACGCCCCGACCCAGGGCGACACCACCTATTTCAGCGTCGCCGACAAGGACGGCATGATGATCAGCTGGATCCAGTCCAACTACCGCGGCATGGGTTCCGGCCTCGTCCCCGACGGCCCCGACGGCTCCACCCTCGGCTTCATGTTCCAGGACCGCGGCGAGCTGTTTGCCCTGGCCGACGGCCACCCCAACGTCTACGCCCCCGGCAAACGCCCCTTCCACACCATCATCCCGGGCTTCGCCTGCAAGGGCGGCGAGCCATGGATGGCCTTTGGCGTCATGGGCGGCGGCATGCAGCCTCAGGGACAGGCCCAGATCATCATCAACATGGTCGACTACGGCCTTGACCCGCAGGAAGCCGGCGACAGCCCGCGCTGGCAGCACGAAGGCTCGTCCGAACCGACGGGGCACCCGGCGGAAGGCGTCGGCGTCCTGCATCTGGAAACGGGCGTGCCCGCGGCCTCGAAGGCGCAGCTTGAGGCCATGGGCTGGGTCCTTGGCGGTCCCAACGGCGGCTTCGGCGGCTATCAGAACGTGGTGCGTCAAACCAACGGACGAGGGCCCTGGACCTATGGCGCGGCGACCGAGATGCGGAAGGACGGCATCGCGCTGGCCTACTGATCCCTTCAGGGTCACAGCCTCGCCACAATGACTGCCGAGCGTGCGACACGCGCCGGTTGGGCGATGTCGATAACCGGGGGATATGATGTTCGCTCTTCTCGCCGCCGCCCTGCTTGCCGTCGCCCAGCCCGCCTGCACCCCGATCGAGGGGTCTGACGCCCTCTGGCGGGAAGACCTGCGCCTCGTCGCCATCGGAGAGCTGCATGGCACAGCCGAAGCGCCTGCCGCCTTTGCCGATCTGGTGTGTCTGGCGCTGCAACGCGGCCCGGTCACCGTCGCGCTGGAATACCCCGTCCAGATGCAGCCGACCATCGACGCCTTCATGGCCGAGCCCGACGAACCTGCGGCGCGCCGTGTGCTGCTCGGTTACGAATACGGTCCCTTCCGCCATCACGACGGACGCGGCAGCGAGGCGATGATGGCGATGCTCCAGCGCTTGCGCACCCTGCATCAGGCGGGCGGCGACCTGCGCCTGCTCGCCACCGTGCCGGACAGCCCTCGCGTCGCCGGATTCAGCCAGTCCCACGCCGAACTGGACCGCGCCCATCTCTGGTCGACGGCGGCCCGCGCCGCGCCAGAGCGTCGCATGATGGTTTTCGTCGGGTCGGTCCATGCCGAAAAATCGCGCCGGATCGGATCGCCTTTGGGCCTGCCCGCCGCCGCCCATTTCCGCCCCGAGGAGGTCCTGTCCCTGTTCGTCGCCCAGCAGGGCGGCGAGGCCTGGAACTGCCGCGAGGACTGCGGCGTCCACGCCGTCCCGGTCGCCGAGCCCGCTGATCGCCGCGGCGTCGTTCTGACGCCCCAGGCGGACGGGACCTTCGACGGCTACTTGGCGCTGGGCCCTTCTACGGCCTCGCCGCCCGCGGGGCTTCAGCCTTCCGCCACGATCTCTTCCGGCTCCAGCTCATAGACCGTCGCGCAGTATTCGCAGGTCACGCGAATCTTGCCGTCGGCCTCGATCATTTCGGCCCGCTCTTCCGGCTTGAACGACGTAAGCACGCCCGCGATCCGGTCGCGCGAACAGCGGCACTGGGCCACCAGCGCCCGCGCATCCTCCAGCCGCACCCCGTCCTCATGGAACAGGCGGAACAGCAGGGTTTCGGGCGTGATCGTCGGGTCCAGCAGTTCGTCGTCGCCCAGCGTCTGGAACAGGGCCCGCGACCGGTTCCACGCCTCATCGGTCGAGCCGCGCGCGGCGTCGCCCGCGATCAACTGGATCAGCGCCCCGCCGGCTCGCCAGCCCGTGCCCTCGTCCGTCGTAACCGAGCCGACCGACAGCCGGACCCTGGTCGGAATCTGCTCCGACTGCTGAAAATAATGTTCGGCGGCCAACGACAGGCTCTCGCCCTCGATCGGGGTGATGCCCTGCGTCCGCTCGAAATCGGGGCCGCGGTCCAGCGTCATCACGAACACTCCTTGCCCCAGCAGCGAGCGCGCGCCCGGCCGGGCGAAGCCCTGTGACGCCGCGGCCACCTCGGCTTCGTCGAACCGGCAATAGCCGCGCATCTGCCCCTGGGTGTCGTAGTCGGCGACGACGTAGCGCACCGGACCGTCGCCCTGGGCCTGCACGATCAGTCGGCCCTCGAACTTCAGGCTCGATCCCACCAGCGCCGCCAGCGCGCACGCCTCGCCCAGCAAGGCGGCGACCGGCTCGGGATAGTTATGCGCCGACAGGATGGCGTCGATCGTCTCGCCCAGCCGCACCAGACGCCCGCGCACGGGCCAGCCCTCGATCTGGAAGGCGGCGGCCAGATCGTCGGCGGGGTTGGCGGGCGAAGGCGACATATGCGCGTGATCGGTCACGGGCGATCCTCGGAAAGGGCGATTGTGCGGAAGCGCCGTCAGATAGGCGCGGCCATCGCGAATGGTAAGACCTGCATGCTACAGCAGGAACCGGCGGAGCTCCGGCCCCGTTCGTTCAAGGCCCGATTCAAGCGCACAGACCCGGCGGTTTCATGACCAAAGCAACCCTCAAGCCCCTGAACCAACAGGCCATCGTTATCACGGGCGCCACCTCGGGCATCGGTCTGGCCACGGCGCGTCGGGCGGCGAAGGCGGGGGCCTGCGTCTTCCTGATCGCGCGGGGCGAGCAGGACCTCAAGGCGCTGTGCGAGGAGCTTCAGCGCACCGGCGCCCGCGCCGCATGGGCCGTCGCCGACGTGGCCGATCAGGCAGCCATTACCGAGGCCGCGGAAAAATGCATCCGGCTGTTCGGCGGCTTCGACACCTGGGTCAACAACGCCGGCATCTCGATCTTCGGCGCCATCAGCGACACCACGCTCGACGACCAGCGCCGGCTGTTCGAGACCAACTACTGGGGCGTCGTCAACGGCTCGATGATCGCCGCCCATCATCTGCGCGACCGTCCGGGCGGCGGCGCCATCGTCAATGTCGGCTCCATCCTGTCCGACGCCCCGATCCCCGTGCAGGGCGTCTACGCCGCCTCGAAACATGCGGTGAAGGGCTTCACCAACGCCTTCCGCATGGAGCTGATGCGCGAACAGGCGCCGATCACCGTTTCGCTGGTCAAGCCGTCGGCGATCGACACGCCCTATAACAAGCACGCCCGCAACCTCACCGGTCAGGCGATGCATAATCCCCAGCCGGTCTATGCGACCCACGTGGTGGCCGACACCATCCTGTACTGCGCCAGCCATCCGATCCGCGAGATCACCGTCGGCGGCGGCGGCCGGCTGATCGCCAGCTTCTATTCGGCCCTGCCCGGTCTGGCGGAACCTCTTTTCGCCCGGTTCGCTCCTAGCCTGATGCGGGACAGGGGTTCCGCCTATCAGCCGTTCGACGACGGGCTCTATGACCCGACCGACGACGGCCTCGACGAAGAGGTTCACTATCCCATGGTCCGCCAGTTTTCCGCCCTCGCCGAAGTTCGCAAACATCCGGGAATCACGGGCGGCGTCGTCGCCATTCTTGCCGGCGTCGGCCTTGCCGCCCTGTTGCTGAACCAGCGCTCGGGCCCGACCCGTTACGAGCGTCTTCGTGGCCGCATCGACCCGCGCGGCTGGGTGGATGCCCACGCCCTGCGCGATCGCTTCGGCAATCTGGCCGAGACCGTGCGCCACGGTTTCGCCGACGCCGGAGAACGCGCCTCGGACCTCAGCGACGAGGCCCGGCACCGCGGCGAACGCATTCTCCACGGCGCACGACATTCCTCGCGCAAGGCCTTGAAGAAGCACGGCAAGACCGCGCGCCGCTACGCCCATGACGCTGGAGCCTATGCGAAGGATCACGCCCGCGAAGGCGGCGCCGCACTCGCGCTTCTGACCATCGCCGCCGCCATCGGCGCGGCTGCCATGGACGCCCGCCGCCCCGACAGCCGCCTGCGCAGCCTCGGAAAATTCTGAGGACTGCGTCCGTTTCTGACGTAGCGGTCTGACATTCTAAACGCCGGCCGTCCCTCGCGGGGCGGCCGGCTTTCGTTATCCGGACCATCAGGACTGTCCGGACCATGTTTCGTGCCGCCACCGCCATTGCTGCAACTGCGAAGGTAGGCCAAGCTCGCCCCATGGCTGATCCGGCGACCTTCGTCTTCGATTTCGACTCCACCCTCGTCCGCATCGAGACGCTGGAGGCCCTCGCCGACATCGCCCTGGCCGGCGCGCCCGATGCCGACGCCGTCCGCGCCGAGATCGTCCGTCTGACCGATCAGGCCATGACCGGCGAAATCCCCTTTGGCGAGGCCCTGCGCCGCCGCCTCGAACTGCTGCCCCTGACCCGGGACCATGTCGCCGAGCTGGCGGCCCGCATCCTCGACGAAGGCACGCCTTCCGTGCGCCGCAACCTGCGCTTCTTCCACGAGAACGCCGACCGCATCGCCATCCTGTCCGGCGGCTTCCGCGAGATCATCGCCCCCCTCGCCGCCCATCTGCATATCCCGCCGGAACGGGTCCTCTGCAACGACCTGACGTATGACGCAGAGGGTCGTGTCACAGGCGTCGATCAGGACAATCCGCTGGCCCACGCGGGCGGCAAGTCGGTCGCGGTGCAGGCCCGGAACTTCCCCCGTCCTGTGGTCATGATCGGCGACGGCTGGACCGACGCCGAGGTCCGCCTCTCCGGCGCCGCCGACCGTTTCCACGCCTTCACCGAGATCGTCCGCCGCGACCGCGTCGTGGCCGCCGCCGACGTCGTCTCACCCTCGATGGACGAGTTTCTGCACGCCGAGGGCCTCGCCGGCCGCTGGTCCTACCCCCGCGCCCGCATCCGCATCCTGCTGCTCGAGAACATCCACCCGGCCGCCGTCGAACGGCTGCACGAGGCGGGCTATTCGGTCGAGACGCAGAAGGGCGCGCTTGACGAAGACGCCCTGATCGAGGCCCTGCAGGGCGTCCATGTGCTGGGCGTCCGTTCCAAGACGCAGGTCAGCGCCCGCGTGCTGGAGGCCGCGCCGCGTCTGATGGCCATCGCCGCTTTCTGCATCGGCACCAACCAGATCGACCTCGACGCCGCCGCCGCCCGGGGCGTGGCCGTCTTCAACGCCCCCTATTCCAACACACGCTCGGTCGTGGAACTGGCCGTCGGCTTGACGATCGCCCTGATGCGCGACGTCGCCGACAAGTCGGCCGCCATGCATCGCGGCGAGTGGAACAAGTCCGCGACCGGTTCGCGCGAACTGCGCGGCAAGACGCTCGGCATCGTCGGCTACGGCGCCATCGGCTCGCAGCTGTCGGTGCTGGCTGAGGGTCTGGGCATGCGGGTTATCTTCCACGACCTGACCGAGCGGCTGGCGCTGGGCAACGCCCGCCGCATGGCCTCGCTGGACGCCCTGCTGGCCGACAGCGACGTGATCAGCCTTCACGTCGACGGCCGTACCGAAAACACCGCCCTGATCGACGCCGCCCGTCTGTCGAAGATGAAGCCCGGCGCCCTGCTGGTGAACCTGTCGCGCGGCCACGTCGTCGACATCGGCGCCCTGGCCCAGGCGCTGGGCGCCGGCCGCATCGGCGGCGCCGCCATAGATGTCTTCCCCGAGGAGCCCGCGTCCAACGCTGACCCCTTCGACAGCCCCCTGCGCGGTCTGCCCAACGTCATCCTGACCCCTCACATCGGCGGTTCGACCGAGGAGGCCCAGGAAGCCATCGGCGAATTTGCCGCCGAACGCCTGCTGGCCTACCTCAACCGCGGCGACACCACCTTCTGCGTCAATCTGCCGAATGTGCAGCTGGCCGAGGTCACCGGCGCCCACCGCATCCTGCACATCCACCGCAACCAGCCCGGCGTCCTGGCCGAGCTGAACCGCGAACTGGCCGCCGCAGGGCTCAATATCCTCGGCCAGCACCTGAAGACCGATGAGCGCACCGGCTACGTCATCACCGACGTCGATCGCGACTACGACCCGGAGTCGCTGCGAACCCTTAGGGGTGTTGCCGGAACGCTGCGTTTCCGGATGCTGCACTGAAACCTTCCCTGACGGCATCTTGCGCCTGCGGGAAACGGGCGCACACTGCCCTTAACGGTCGCATCGTGACGGCCGAGGGAGGATCATCGATGTCTCGTTTCCTGCGCGGCGCCGCGCTTGCCGCACTCACAGTCGCAGCGACCGCCGCCATGGCCTCGGCCGCCAACGCCCAGACCTACGGCCGTCTGGTCGTGTTCGGCGACAGCCTGAGCGACAACGGCAACCTGTACGCCGCCAGCGGCAACACCCAGCCCACCTCGCCGCCGTATTTCCAGGGCCGATTCTCCAACGGCCCCGTCTTCACCGAACTGCTGGGCTTCACCGCCGGCCGTTCGGCCGCCGGCGCGCCGCGGACCGGCAGCATCAACTACGCCTACGGCGGCGCGCGCACGGACAGTCAGGCCTTCCCTCCCGGCATGCGCAACCAGCTGCTGCAATACACGGGAGGGGGCGGCACGTTCGGCGCGACGGATCTGGTCAGCATCCTTGGCGGCGCCAACAACATCTTCCAGGCCGTTCCCGCCGCCGCGGTTTCCGGTAATCCCACCGGCTTCATCCAGCCGGTAGCCCTCGCCGCCGCCGCCGACATCAACTTCATCGTCAACAGCGTCGCCACGGCTGGCGCGGGCACCATTCTGGTCGGCAACCTGCCGAACCTCGCCATCACGCCCCAGTTCAACCAGGGCCCCAACGCTGCGGCCGCGCCCCTCGCCGACTTCGCCGGCACCCAGTTCAACGGCGCCCTGCTCACCGGGCTGATGACGACGGCCGCCGCCCGGCCCGGCACCAACATCATCCTGATGGACCTCTACAAGATCGGCACGACCCTGGCCGCCAATCCCGGCGCCTTCGGCCTCACCAATGCGCGGGACGCCTGTTTCAACGGCGTCACGGTCTGCGCCTCGCCGGGGACCTATCTGTACTGGGACAACGTCCATCCGACCGCCGCCGGCCACCAGCTACTGGCCCGGCTGGCCAACGACTACCTCTACTATGGCGACATCGGCGCCCAATCGACGGTCCAGGCAGAAACCGCCTTCCGTCAGCGTGAGGACCTTCTGGACCTGTCCGCCGAAAGCCTGTCGGGACGCGCCGCCTGGGAAGAGGGTACGCACCTGACCTTCAGCGCCATCGCCGACAGCGTCGAAACCGACGCACGCGGCACGGTAGCGGCGGCTGACGCCACCGGCTGGGGCATCCGCGCCGGGCTGGACAGCGTCATCTCCCCAGGCGCCCGCATGGGCTTCACCGCCACCTACCGCACGGCCGAGGTCGACGCAGGCGCCATGGACTTCGATGTCGAGTCGTTCGCTATCGACGCCTTCGCCGGCTGGCGCTCGGGCAATATGTTCGTCAACGGCACGGTCGGCGGCTCGATCGACCAGTATGACGACATCACCCGCGTTACCTCGCTGGCCCCCATCGTCCACAGCGGTGAAACGGACGGCGGCAGCATCGGCGCCCGGCTCCAGGGCGGCGTATGGTTTGACATGGGCGGCATCGGCCTGTCGCCGCGCGCGGCGGTCAGCTGGGTCTCGACGGATGTCAACGGCTATACCGAACAAGGCGTCGGCGCCCAGTATGAGTACCAGGACCGTACCGTCCAGGCCGCCAGCGGCGAAATCTCGCTGCGGGCCGAAGGCGGCGGCAACGGCTTCACCTTCTATGCCGAGGGCGGCTATCGCGACTCGTTCGGCGACAGCAGCGACGCCGTGCGCACGCGCATCACCGCCAACCCGGCGCAGATCCTGTCGCGGGAAATCGAGGATCCGTTCGGCGGCTCCCTGATCGCCTCGGCCGGCGTCGACGCCGACATCGGCCCGGTGAGCATGAACATCGGCTACCGGGGCCGCTTCGGCGACCAGGCCGACGCTCACGTGGGCGCCATCACCTTCCGCCTGCCTCTGTAAGAGAACGGCACATCCCTGAACGGGGCGCGCGATCCAGCCGGATCGCGCGCCCTTTTTCGTTCCACCCTGCGACGAACTGCCACCCCTGCTCGCCCCAAAGTGGCCCCAGCGGTCCTCGATAAGCGGCCCTCACCGGTCGCTGGCCGCAGTGTGTCGCGTTCGTTGCGGCCCGCCAGCGCCCCCTCCCCTGCTCTCCCGAGCCCGAAAACGGAGCCGACGCCGCATGCGACGCCTGTTGCCGACCGCCCGGTCGTTCCTCATCCATTCCGGCCAGGCCGCCGCCCTGGCTTGCGTCGCCGTACTGGCCATGGCGGCCGCGCCGCTGTCGGCGGCCGACCCCGCCACGCCTGTCGAGACCTTCGCCGTTCCCGAAGCCCCTCCGGTCACCGCCGTCGCCGAGGCCGCCGGCCCGGTCACCCGCCAGATCGCCTTCGACACGCCGGTAAGGGGCTATTCGATCAACTCGCCATTCGGCCCCCGCCGGTTGGCCGGTCAGGCCCTGCGCAACCACGAGGGCGTGGACATCGCCGCGCCCCAAGGCACGGGCGTCTTCGTGTCCGCCGAGGGTTCTGTCGTCCGCACGGGCTATGACGCCGCCGGCTATGGCCGGTTCGTCGAAATCCGCCATCCCAACGGCATGAGCACCCTCTACGGCCACCTCAGCCGGCTGGACGTGGCCACGGGCGATCGTGTCTCCGGCGGCGAGCGCATTGGCCTTGTCGGCTCCACGGGCCGATCGACCGGTCCTCACCTGCATTTCGAGGTCCGCCGCGGCGACCGTCAGGTGAATCCGGTCAAGGTCATGGGCCGCGAGTTCGCGGTTGTGGTCGAGGCAACCGCAGCCTGAATTTCTGCCTCGCGGCGACGCTTTCTTCACCACTCCCCCCGATAGTCCTCGCGGGAGGGCGTGTTGGAACGCATCATCTACTGCATCGCGTTCGAGCATGACTGGCGCTGGACACTGGCCGCCGGTCTCGTTTGCGTGCTCGGTATCGGAACCACCGTTCATCTGCTGACCCAGGCGGCGGCGTTCGGCAGGTCGGAACGGCTCCGGCGCGTCGCTGTGGCGTCCTCTATCGGCGGTCTGACGGCCTTCTCCACCCATTTCGTCTCCATGCAGGGCTATCAGGCCGGAGGCGAAATCCGGTACGATGTCGGGCTGACCATCGCCTCCCTGTTGATGGTTCTGGGAGCCATGGGGCCGGCCTGTCTGCTGGTTATGGCGCGCCCGGGCCGCCTCGCCCGCGCCGGCGCGGCGTTGTTGGCCTTTTCCGGCGTCGCGGCGATGCATTTCATCGGCATGGCCGCCTTGCAGTTCGCCGGTCACATCAGCTGGGATCCCGGCTACGCGGCCCTGTCGGTCATCGGCGGCATGGCGGTCGCGGGCCTGACAGGCGCCCTCGTCTGCGGCCCAGGAGCTTCCCGTCTGGTCGGCTCCAGCCTCGGCGGCGCCGTCTCGATCATCGTGCTGCATTTCACCGCCATGAGCGCGATGACGATCACGCCCCACACGGCGTCGGCCGTAACCGGCGTCACCGTTTCCGGCACGGTCATGAGCTCTGTCCTCGCCGCCATGATCGCCGGCATTGTTGGCGTGGGCGTTGTCCTGACATGGATGGACTGGCGTTCGCGTTCCAGCGCACTCGCCCAGATCCGCGAGGCCATCGACGCCATGCCGGACGGCATGGCCTTCTATGACGCCGACGACCGCCTGGCTCTGTGGAACCACCGCTACGCCGAAGTGAACCCGGAACTGTCGTCCAACCTTCAGGTCGGAATGAGCTTCCGCGAGATCATCAAGATCGGGCTCAGCGAAGGTCTCTACGCCGACGCCCTCGGCCGCGAGGACGCGTGGATCGCCGAGCGGCTGGAGTCGCGCAAGGCGCTGACGACCACGATGGAGCAGCGGATCGCCGGCGACCGGTGGCTGCGGGTCTCTGACCGCCGTACGTCCGCCGGCGGCATCGTCACCGTCTGCACCGACATCACCGACCTGAAAAACGATGCCGCCCTCCTGGCCGAGGCCCGCGACGCGGCGCAGGCGGCCAGCAGCGCCAAGAGCCAATTCCTCGCCAATATGAGCCACGAGATCCGCACGCCGCTGAACGGCGTCATCGGCCTGGCCCAGGTGATGGGCCGCACCGAGCTGTCGATCGAACAGCGCGAGATGCTGGAACTGATCCAGTCATCCGGCCGCACCCTCCAGGTCCTGCTCAGCGACATCCTCGACTTGGCCCGCGTAGAATCCGGTCGGCTGGAGCTGTCCGAGGAAACATTCGACCTAGGCCGCGCGGTCCGCGAGTCAGCGCACCTTTATGAAAGCGCCGCCAACGAAAAGGGACTGCAGTTCTTCGTCGAGATCGCGCCTGAGGCCGACCGCTGGATCGCCGGCGACATGGTGCGGCTCAAGCAGATCCTGACCAACCTCGTCTCCAACGCCGTGAAATTCACCAGCACCGGTTTCGTCAGCCTGACCGCCGCTCCCGGTCCGGACCGCGACGGCGCGCCGACCCTGCGCTTCTCGATCGAGGACACGGGCATCGGCTTCGACTGCGAAACCCGCGAGCGCCTGTTCAGCCGCTTCGAACAGGCCGACGGGGCCATTACCCGCAAATTCGGCGGCTCCGGTCTCGGCCTCGCCATCTCGCGCCAACTGGCCGAGATGATGGGCGGCGATCTGGACTGCGAAAGCGAACCTGACGGCGGCTCGGCCTTCATCCTGACCATACCCTTCCGCGCCGTCGAGAAGCCCGACACTGCAGGGCTGTCGGCGGTTGATGCGGACGAAGGCGACCAGCCGGCGATCCGGGTCCTGCTTGCCGACGACCATCCGGTGAACCGCAAGGTCGTCGAAATGATCCTGGCCCAGGCTCCGGTCGAGCTTGTCTCGGTCGAGGATGGCGCGCGGGCCGTGCAGGCCTGCCGTGACGGCGACTACGACCTGATCCTGATGGACATGCAGATGCCGGTCATGGACGGCCTGACCGCCACCCGCGAGATCCGCCTGCACGAGGCGGCGATGGGTCTGGCCCGCACCCCCATCGTCATGCTGACCGCCAATGCCCTGCCCGAGCACATCGCCATGGCCGAGGCGGCAGGGGCGGACCGGCATCTGGCCAAGCCGTTCGATGCCGCCGAACTGCTTGAGCTGACTGTCACCCTGCCCCGCGCCGCGGCCGAGGCGATCGCCGCCTGATCCTATTCGTAGCCGTGGGCGGCTTCGTTGATGACCTGCGAGGGCATGGACGAAAAGTCGACGCTGACGGGCTGGGCGAGTTTGGCCCGGAACGTCTTGATCACATGCTCCAGCCGCCGCCGCACCTCGCGCTCGGCCTCTGTACCATCGGTCAGGTTCAGCGGGGCCAGGCAGTAGTCGATGATGGCCGTGGGGTTGTTCAGCGGTTGCATGGGGTCTCTCCTGATTATTCGGCCGCCACGAACTGGGCGGTCTCGGTGGAATCCTTCAGCGCCGTCGTGGACGACTGGCCGTTGGAAATGACGGTGGCGACCTGGTCGAAATAGCCGGTGCCGACCTCGCGCTGGTGCCGGGTGGCGGTGTAGCCGGCCGCCTCGTTGACGAACTCGCGCTGCTGCAGCTCGGAATAGGCCGCCATTCCCCGGTCGCGGTAGCCGTCGGCCAGCTCGAACATGCTGTTGTTCAGCGCGTGGAAGCCGGCCAGCGTCACGAACTGGAATTTGTAGCCCATGGCCCCCAGCTCGCGCTGGAATTTGGCGATGGTGGCGTCGTCCAGTTTGGCCTTCCAGTTGAAGGATGGCGAGCAGTTGTAGGCCATCAGCTTGCCCGGGTGCTCGCGGTGCACGGCCTCGGCGAAGCGGCGGGCGTCGTCCAGATCGGGATGCGACGTCTCCCACCACAGCACGTCGGCGTATTTCGCATATGACAGGCCCCGCGCGATGCAGTGGTCCAGCCCCGTGCCCGGTTTCAGGCGGAAGAAGCCTTCCGGCGTGCGGTTGTCGCGGTCGATAAACGGCTGGTCGCGTTCGTCCACGTCAGAGGTGATCAGCTGGGCGCTCTCGGCGTCAGTGCGGGCCACCGTCAGCGTCGGCGTGCCCATGACGTCGGCGGCCAGACGCGCGGCGATCAGGTTGCGCTCGTGCGCCTGGGTCGGGATCAGCACCTTGCCGCCGAGGTGTCCGCACTTCTTCTCCGAAGCCAGCTGGTCCTCGAAGTGAACCCCCGCGGCGCCGGCCTCGATAAAGGCCTTCATGATCTCGAAGCTGTTCAGCGGCCCGCCGAAGCCGGCCTCGGCGTCGGCGACGATCGGTGCGAACCAGTCCCGTTTGGCCCCGCCTTCCGCGTGCTCGATCTGGTCGGCGCGCTGCAGGGTGCGGTTGATGCGGCGGCATAGTTCGGGCGCGGCGTTGGCCGGGTACAGCGACTGGTCCGGATACATGGCCCCGGCCGTATTGGCGTCCGCCGCCACCTGCCAGCCCGACAGATAGATGGCCTTCAGCCCCGCCCGGACCATCTGCATTGCCTGATTGCCCGTCACGGCGCCCAAGGCATTCACGAACGGCTCGTCGTGCAGCAGTTCCCACAGCCGGTTGGCGCCACGCGTGGCCAGCGTATGGGTGATCGGGACCGAGCCGCGCAGCCGCTGCACATCCTCGGGCGCATAGGGCCGCTCGATACCGTCGAAACGGCCATAGGGCGAAGGGACGAGATCGGCGAAGGTCGTCATGGCGGTCTCGGCTCGAGGGTGCAGCCGGGCTGCGGGTCTCGAGGAGCAGAACACGCGGAAGTCACGGTTGACACAGTTCTATGACGATCTATCGCGTCATTGAGTCACATTATGACATTCCTTGTTAAGTCATTTTGTGACCTAATGCGATCATGGACGCCGTTCCGGATCGAAAACTCTTCCTCGGCGGCCGCCTCAAGCGGCTGCGGCGCGAGCTGTCCCTGACCCAGACCGCGATGGCCGCCGACCTCGGAGTCTCCCCCAGCTATCTGAACCATATCGAACGCAACCAGCGCCCCGTCTCGGCGCAGTTGCTGCTGCGGCTGGCCGACACCTATGATGTCGACCTTCGCACCCTCGGCCAGTCTGGAGGCCCCGCCTCCGAGGCAGAGCTGGCCGAGGCCTTCGCCGATCCGATCTTCCAGGGTCTGGCCGTACCCCGCCACGAAATCATCCAGCTGGCCGAGGACCAGCCCGCCGCCGCCGACGCCCTGCTGCGCCTCTACCGCGCCTTCACCGACCGCCGCACCCGCGACCGGGCCGAAACCGACGTCCTCGGCGGCCGGGGCGACGACAGCCCCGCCGACTGGGTGCGCGAATACGTTCAGGCGCGCCGCAACCACTTCCCCGAGCTGGACGCGCTGGGCGAAGCCCTGTCCGACGCGCTGGACTGCGAAACGCCCGGCGAGTCCTTCGAAACCCGCGCCCGCGCCCGGCTCCTGACGCGTCACGGCCTGACCGTCCGCACCCTGCCCGCCGAGGTCATGGTCGAATGGACCCGCCGCTATGACCCCCATCGCAAACGGCTGCTGCTGTCAGAGACGCTGGGCGCTTCCTCGCGCGCCTTCGCCGTCGCCTACCAGCTGGCCCTGGCCGAGCATGACGCCGATCTGACCGCCCTCGCAGACGCCGCAACCGCGCCGGACGAGCCCACCCGCCGTCTGCTGAAGATCTCCCTGACGAACACCCTCGCCGCCGCGATCCTGATGCCCTACGCGACCTTCCAGCGGACGGCGGAGCAGACAGCGTACGACATGGCGCGGCTGCAGGCCCGGTTCGGCGTCGGCTTCGAACAGGCGGCGCACCGCCTGACCACCCTGTCGCGGCCCACCGCGCGGGGCGTGCCCTTCTTCCTCATGCGGGTCGATCAGGCTGGCAATATCTCCAAACGCTTCGCCTCTGGCGCCTTCCCCTTCTCGCGCTTCGGCGGCGCCTGCCCACGCTGGCGGCTGCACAGCGCCTTCCGCACGCCCGGCAAGATCATCACCCAGATCATCGAGACCCCCGACGGCGGCCGCTGGTTCACTCTCGCGCGCACCGTCGACCGTCAGGGCCACGACGCCTTCACCGAGGGCCACGACCTCGCCATCGGCCTCGGCTGCGAGCTGAAACACGCCCACCGCCTGATCTACGCCCGCGGCCTGGATCTGACCGCGCCCGAGGTCACCCCCATCGGCCCGGCCTGCCGCCTGTGCCACCGCCACCCCTGCGCCGAACGCGCCGCCCCGCCGGTCGACCGGCCGCTCGCCGTCGACGACTGGGCCAAGTCGATCAGCCCGTACCCGTTCGCAGGCTTGGCCAACTGAGTGAACCATCCCCCGCTTGAGGGATTTAGACGGCTCGCCTGATAGAAGAGTCCCGTGAATCCAGTGTTGTTTTTCCGTAAGCACGGGCTCCTGCTGTTCGTCATCATCGAACTGGTCGCCGCTGCGGCGCTCGCCGGCTGGCTCCTGGCGGGGCTGATCCTCAGTTAATCCCGAGGCCCCGTCGCGCCGCCTCAAGCTCGCCCTTCATCACGGCCTTCAGCCGCGCGGGCGCGACGATCGCGACCTGGTCGCCCCAGCTGAACAGGTGCCAGGCCAGTTCGCGCATGCCCGACGCCCGGAAGCGCACCACCACCCCGCCGTCGGCCTGTTCCTCCACCGCCTGCGTCGGGTGCCAGCGCCACGCCCGGGCCTCGGCCGCGCCCTCGGGCGTGACCTTCAGCACCACATCCTCGATCTCGTCCTGATAGATGCCGAACGACTGGCTGGCGAAGACCTGCAGATCGAAGTCCGCCGGCGGCGACGCCGTGCCGGCCTCGGCCTTGACCGCGCTCATCCGGTCCAGGCGGAAGGTCTGGATGCGGCCGCTCTCGCGGTCGGCGGCGACCAGATAGTTGGCGCGCCCGAACATCACCCCGCACGGCGCGACGCTGCGTCGCCGCGCCTCCGCCCCCGGTCGGCTGTAGATGAAGCCCAGCGGCTGGCCGGCCAGAATGGCCTGTCGGATCTCGGTCAGTACCGCCTCGTCCGCCGACGGCCGCGGCCCCGCCTGCACCGCGATGGTCTCGGCCCGCACCAGCGCCTCAAGATCGGGGGCCAGACGGTTCAGCGTCGTCGAGCGCATCGCCGACTTCAGTTTGCGCTCCAGCCCCTCCAGCGCCGCCGCCCGCCCCGGTTCGCCCGTCGCCCGCAGCCCCTGCGCCGCCTTGTTCAGCTCGACCAGTTCCTCCGTCGTCGGCGCCTGCTCAAAGGCCGACAGCCCGCCGCGGATGCGCCAGCGCTTGTTCGGCGGGTCCGACACCTCCTCTGCCTGCGGGAATAGCGCCAGCACGGCGTCGCGCAGCCGTTCAGCCGAACGCCGCCCCACGCCAGCTTCGCGGGAAATCTCGTCGATCGTAATCCCTTCGGCGCTGGCGGCCATTCGCCGCGCCATTTCGATCACCAGGGCCGCCTTGTCGTGTCTCATGCAACGAAGGTCGCATACGACCGTTTTTGACGCAACGCTGCTTCATGGTCGGTTTCAACAGAGACCTGACCCCCGGAGACATCCCATGGCCCGCGCTTTCGTCCCCCAAGCTTCCGTCGCCGCTTCCCGCTACCTGATCGTGCCTTGCGACGCCGACGGCTGCGGCGATCTGGCCGTTATCTGGGACCGGCTGGAGGAACAGGTCATCGACGTGATCGACGCGAGCGCCAGCGCCCGCTACGCCGACGAAGACGCCTTGTGGGACGAGGCCCGCCCGGCCTTCGCCCCCGCCGAAGACTTCCGTATGGCGGCCTGATCGGCTGCGGCGCGCCGTTACGAACGCGGTCCGTGCAAAGGTGATTCCAGCGTGAACTGCGGCGGCCGCAGCGCGGGGCCGACGCCGGGACGCTCATCTGCGGTTTGCACCGACCAGCGCCCTCTGCTCTGGAGCGCGGCGACCAGCCGGCCGCCGAGATCAAGAGTCAGGTTCACCGCGACGCAGCTGTGCGGACCCGCGCCGAACGGCAGCCATGCGACGCGATCGCGCCTGTCCCTCCAGCGGTCCGGACGAAAGGCGAGCGGATCATCCCACCAGGCCGGATTCCGGTGGATCGCATAGGGACAGACGACAACCACGTCGTCGGGTGTCACCGGATGAGCCATGATTTCGTGGGCGACCGCAGGGACGCGGCCGAGAAACCACGCCACCGGATAGAGCCGCAATGCCTCCAGGATGAGGTGGGCGGGCTCGTCCTCGAACGCCTCGTTCCGGGCCATCAGCCAAACCGCCCAGCCGAAGGCGAAACCGATCGATCCCACCATTGCGAACAGCAGGGAGACATAAACGTCGGTGATCTGTTCCACCGAATTATCGGGCGCGGCGCCGGCGAGTATGTCCAGCAGATCTCCTTCCTCAATCCCCGGCCCTGACGCCAGCTCAACCCGCACAGCACCGATGAGCCGCTGACGCAGGGTTTGCGCACGCAGATTCCACCAAGGGGGACGGCGACGCAGGATGCGTGACGCAACCACCTCTCGCACCAGTGTCCGGAATTCCGCGCCGCGTCGCGGGGCGGAAAGCAGGGGTTCCAGGAGATCGAAGAGCAGACGGTTCCCCGTCGCCGGCCAGGCCGTACGCGCTGGCAGTTCCGCTACGGCGCCTTCGATGTCGACGTCCTGGAGCCGGGCCTCCAGGGCCGCCCGGGCGGCGGCTCCGACGGAGATCTGCGCCTCCCGCGGCTGCAAGGGCCCGTTGCGCGTGCCGAAGAAGTCGGTCGTATCCCGATAAAGGCCTTCGCGATTCCACAGGATGCGCCGCCCCGCCTCGGCATCGGCCACGCAGAGCTGTCGACCCGGCAGCCACGTGGCAGGCCGCCCGTCCGAAAAGGCGGTTTCGATGAACCTGAGCGGATCGCTGCGAAAACTCATTCGCCATCATCCCGAGACGAGAACCCTGGATCAATCTCTACACAAACGTGTGACACACATTCGTACAACCTTGCACTTCAAATGACGCCGTGCTCGGCTGGGTCGTCTGCAACCAAGGAGGCCGTCATGGCGAAGTTGATGCATACGTTGCGTGTGGCTCTGAATCTCCGGATGTCGAACTGCAAATATTTGTGGAGCCATTACGCAGAGCTCTGACCGGAAGCGGCGGGAGAGCGGACATGGTCGGCCCTCCCGTTCGCTCGGCCAGACAGGTAATGCGACCACCCCATCCAGTTGATGATCTGACGCAGCGCATCCAGAGGGACGGGCGCGTCTTCCGGTTGCCCGACGGCGACCTGGGAATCTTCTCGCCGGAGGCCGTGGACGAGGCGGACGCCGCCAATTTCGCGGGTCTGACCATCCCTCCGGGCTTCGCCGACATCTTCCGCCCCGCGCGGCCGATCGCCTGGCAGGCCGTGCGCGCCTCGGTCTTCGCGGAAGCCCGCAAGTTGAACGCCGCCGGACCTCTGGCGGCCCTGTATGGACGTATGGAGGAACACGCCTCCGCTGCGCCCCAAGGCCCGACAGACCTGACTCTCTTCGCGTCCCGATTGGCGCCTCGTTCCCTGATCGGCACGGTTGTGGCCGACTTCCATCCTGCCGAACTGGCGTTGGTCGAGCGCGATCATGACTGGCGGCTGGATATGCTGTTCGGCGACCCGGACACGCCGCCCGACAGGCGGGCCACCCTGTCCGGCCGGGCCAACGAGGTTCGGGTCGGACGGGCGGTCCGGCGTGTGGTTCGGGAGCGTCGCGCCGGTCGGCGCCCACCGCAGCTCGACTTCACCCAGGGCCTCCTTCCCTGGGTTGACGAAATGGGCGTCGGCCGCACCGCCTATGTGCTGACCACGCTCCTGACGGCGATCTCCGGCGCGCCCGGCCCGGTCGCCGCCTGCCTGCTCCATGAGTTGCTGACCCGGCCCGAGTGGAAGGCGGCGGTGTCGGAAGAGATGACCACCCTCTCGGTCGATGACCTCTGCGAAGCTCCGGGACGCCGCGCACCGAAGACACAGCGCTTCGTCATGGAGGTGCTGCGGTTCTGGAGCTTCCCGCTGCTCGCGCGCCGTACGGTGAAGCGATCCTTCTCCGTCGAAGGCCATGCCCTGTGCCCGGGCCAGTCGTATGTCCTCAGCACCTGGCTACCCCACCGCGACCCGGAGTTCTGGGACAAGCCCGAGCGTTTCGACCCGGATCGCTGGAGCGCCGCCTTTCCGGCAACCTGCCCCGGCGCCTATGTGCCCTTCGGCTGGGGAGCCAGAACCTGTCTCGGCGCGACGCTCGGCATGTCGCAACTGATCCTGTTCTGCCACCTCATGACGGTGACGTTCCAGGTCGAGCTGGATCCCTCAAGCGATCCACGCATCGCTCTCGGCAATATCGCGGCTCCCCTGGATCTGGTCGGCGCGATTACGCGCGCCGCACCGCAGGCCGTTTAACCGGCATCAGGATGGATAGAGATCCCGGAGATGGGCGAGAGACGCCTCGGCCATCTCCCGCAGCACGCCGATGTCGATCTGGTCCAGCCGGTTGACATAGATGCAGGCCACACTGGTCTTCACCTTGCCCAGCCGCGCCAACATCTCCGCCTGCCCGTCCGCGCCGGATGTCACATAGAGCACCGTCTGGGCCTTGCGCGGCGAGAACCCCAGCCGCGGCGCATCGCCCTCATGCCCGCTGGCGTACCGGTAGTGGTATGCGCCGAAGCCGATGATTGACGGCCCCCACATCCTCGGCGGCTCGCCGGTGATTTCCTCGAACAGGCCGCACAGCGTTTCCGCGTCGGCGCGGCGCTGGGGGTTTTCCACAGCGGCGATGAAGTCGGCGACCGAGACTTCGGTGGGTTTGGTCCTGGCTTCATAGGCCATGTCAGAGCGCCTTCACGATCCCCTCGACCATCTTCTTGGCGTCGGCGAACAGCATCATGGTGTTGTCGCGGAAGAACAGCTCGTTCTCAACGCCGGCGTAGCCCGCCGCCATGCCGCGCTTGATGAAGAGCACCGTGCCGGCCTTCTCCACGTCCAGCACCGGCATGCCGTAGATCGGGCTCTGCGGGTCGGTCTTGGCGGCCGGGTTGGTGACGTCGTTGGCGCCGATGACGAAGGCCACGTCGCAGCTCGAGAATTCCGAGTTGATGTCCTCAAGTTCGAACACCTCGTCATAGGGAACATTGGCCTCGGCCAGCAGCACGTTCATGTGGCCGGGCATGCGGCCGGCGACGGGGTGGATGGCGTATTTCACCTCGACCCCCTCCTCCTTCAGCTTGTCGGCCATTTCGCGCAACGCGTGCTGGGCCTGGGCCACGGCCATGCCGTAGCCGGGCACGATGATGACCTTCGAGGCGTTCTTCATGATGAAGGCGGCGTCGTCGGCGCTGCCCTGTTTGACCGGCCGGGTCTCCACCGCGCCGGCAGGGCCCGCCGCCGTATCGCCGCCGAAACCGCCAAGGATGACCGAGATGAAGCTTCGGTTCATCGCCTTGCACATGATGTAGCTCAGGATCGCGCCCGAGCTGCCGACCAAGGCCCCGGTGATGATCAGGGCGATATTCTCCAGCGTGAAGCCCAGCGCCGCCGCGGCCCAGCCCGAATAGGAGTTGAGCATGGACACCACCACCGGCATATCCGCTCCGCCTATGGGGATGATCAGGGTCGCGCCGAGGATCAGGGCCAGCAGGAAGACGCCCCAGAAAGCCCAGGTCGCCGTCCCGCCCGTGCCGATCATGATCCCGATCAGCAGCGTCAGGCCCAAGGCCAGACCGATGTTGATCAGGTGCCGCGCCGGCAGCAGGATCGGCGCGCCCGACATCCGCCCGTCCAGCTTGGCGAAGGCGATGACCGAACCGGTGAAGGTGATGGCCCCGATGGCCACACCCAGCGCCAGCTCGATGATCGACTGGATCTTGATCCCGCCTGCGCCGTCGGCGATGCCGAAGCTCTCTGGCGCATAGACCGCGCCCACGGCGACCAGACAGGCCGCCATGCCGACCAGACTGTGGAAGGCCGCCACCAGCTGGGGCATCTGGGTCATCTGCACCCGCGCGGCGATCAGCGCCCCCGCCCCGCCGCCGACGATAACGCCGCCCGCGATGAGCGCCAGCGTCAGCGGATCCAGCGTCCCCGTGCTCCATAGCGTCAGCAGAGTCACCCCGACCGCCATCGCCATCCCGACCATGCCGAAGGTGTTGCCCTGCCGGCTGGTCTCGGGGCTCGACAGGCCGCGCAGGCTGAGGATGAACAGCACGCCGGAGACCAGATAGGCCAAGGCCGCGAAGGATGCGTTCATGCCGTGTCCCCGAGTTTCAGCATCAGAAAAATCCCACCGCGGCCGGTCTGGCCGGATCGGTCGTGACCGCCACCTGCGACTCGCCGTTCTTGATCATGGCGATGGCGACGGAGCCGCGTCCGCCGGTCTTGGTCACCGTGCAGCTGCCATTGTCGGACGGCAGCCGACCGCCCTTCGAGCCGCGCCCGGTCTCCGCGATCCGGTTGGCCCAGGCTTCCTTGTTGTAGGTCGAGGCCTGATAGGTCACCGGCTTGAACCGGCACACCAGCGACCAGCTGGCGCCCTGCAGGGCCGCGACGTGCCACGGCAGGCCGCTCTCGATATCGGCGCCGAGCCGGGTCTGGGCGTTCGCCGCCGACGCGCCCGCGACCACCAACACCATCAACCCGATCCGCCCCGTGCGCATGTCAGCGCCCTCCCGGCGGGCAGGCCGTGCGCGCCAGCCGCCACAGGGCGGCGACGATGAACAGCGGGGCGACGAAGACCATGGCCCAGTCCCAGACGCTCATCGGCTTGTCCTGCGCCACGATGCGCAGCAGCACCGAGGCGAACAGCAGCACCACGCCGCAGTCCAGAAACCGCAGCTTGCGGATCGCGTCCTTCTCGCCGAACCAGCTCCACAGCCACAGGCCCACCCCGATCGCCGTGGCGACCCACGACGCGCCGACCGCGAACTGATGGACGTCGAGGGTCATGCCTTCGGCTGCCGGTAGCGGGGAAACAGCGTGCGGGTACGCAGGGCGACGACGAACTGGATCGTGAACAGGCAGACCAGAGCCAGACTCAGTCCAAGCCCGGCCCAGTCACTGACTCGCTGATCGTCCCACGCCCGCCACGCCGAGGTCAGGATAAGGGCAGGATAGACGATCAGGATCAGCCCGAGTTCCACCCGCTTTCGCAGGGCCTCGCTCAGCCGCCCGCTCATCAGGGTGAAGGCCAGCACGAGCAGCAGCGCCAACGGCACGATGGCCATCATGAGGATGGCGGAGATCATGACCCGGCGGCCTCAGCGGGCTTCGCTGGCCGTTCCTTCTTCTTGTACATGGCCAGCATGCGTCGGGTGACCATGAAGCCGCCGAAGATGTTGACGCTTGCCAGCGTCACAGCCGCGACGCCCGCGCCCTTGGCGATCCAGCCGCCGTCGGCGCTGGCAGCCGCCGCCGCGATCAGGCCGCCGACGACGATCACCGAGGAAATGGCGTTGGTCACGGCCATCAGCGGCGTATGCAGGGCCGGCGTGACGCTCCAGACGACATAGTAGCCGACGAAGATCGCCAGCACGAAGATGGCGAGGCGGAAGACGGTGGGATCGACGTGTTCCATTAGCTCAACCCTTGGCTTCCAGCCGTTCCAGGCGGTCGTCGATGCTGAGGAGGAGAGCCAGAACGCCCCCCACCAGCAAACTCCAAAGCAGGACATAGAGGCCGAGCGTCAGTCCGACCGTTCCGTGGGCGACATTTCTTGGACCCACAGTGAAAGAGGCCGCAATCGCGACCAGCGCGAGCAAGGGGCCGCCCACCAGGATCAGACGGCAGACAAATCGAAGGAAACCCTTGAGCCAGCGATTCATCCCCTTACCCCCTCATGCACCACGGCCCCGCCGTGCGTCACCGCCGCCGCCTTCAGGATCTCGTCCTCGAGGTCCAGCGCCAGCGCCCCGTCCGCAATCATCAGCCCCACAAAGGCGACCAGATTCTTGGCGTAGAGGGCCGACGCATCCGCAGCGATCCGGCCCGGCAGGTTCGTATGACCCACGATCTGCACGCCGTTCGCCGTCGTCACCACTTCGCCCGCCTTCCCCCCCTCGACATTGCCGCCCGCCTCGACGGCCAGATCGATCAGCACCGACCCCGGCTTCATCGTCGCCACCTGATCCGCCGTGACCAGCACCGGCGCCGCGCGGCCGGGGATCAGGGCCGTGGTGATGACGATGTCCTGTTTCCTGATGTGCTCGCCCGTCAGCGCAGCCTGTTTGGCCTGATACTCAGGCGACATCGGCTTGGCGTAGCCGCCGGCCGTCTGGGCGTTCCTGAACTCCTCGTCCTCGATGGCGAGGAATTTCGCGCCCAGCGACTCCACCTGCTCCTTGGTCGCCGGCCGCACGTCCGTCGCCGTGACCACCGCTCCCAGCCGCCGGGCCGTGGCGATGGCCTGCAGCCCCGCCACGCCCACGCCCATGACGAAGACCTTGGCCGGAGCCACCGTCCCCGCCGCCGTCATCATCATCGGGAAGCCTTTGCCATAGGCATACGCCGCCTCGATCACCGCCCGGTATCCGGCCAGATTGGCCTGCGACGACAGGGCGTCCATCACCTGCGCCCGCGAGATGCGCGGCACGAACTCCATGGCGAAGGCGGTGGCGTTAGCCTGCGCCAGCGCTGTCACCGTCTCCTTGTCGCGGTACGCATCCAGCATCGCCACCACGATCGCGCCGGGCTTCAGTGCGCTGGTCTCCTGCGCCGTCGGCCCGCGCACCTTCAGCACGATATCCGCGCCTGACAGCACCGCCTTGGTGTCCTTGGCCACGGTCGCGCCGGCGGCGGCGTATTCCTCGTCGGGTATGGAGGAGCCGCCGCCCGTCCCGGCCTCGACCGTCACGGTCGCGCCCATGGCGATCAGCTTCTTCACCGTTTCCGGAGTCACGGCGCAGCGCGTCTCGCCATCTCGGCGTTCGCGGGTCACGGCGATGGCGACAGCCAAGCGAATCCCTCCGTCATCTCTCGAACGACGACGTTAGGCTGATCGGAGAGGCTGCGTCAAAAAGGAGCGAGTCCCTCCTCCCCTTGCGGGAAAAGGTGGCAGCCGAAGGCTGACGGAGGAGGGGTCACGCCAGCGGCGGGGGCTCGCCTCACCCCCTCGATGAGGTTGTCGCCTGCGCGACCCCTCATCCGACCCGCTTCGCGGGCCACCTTCTCCCGCAAGGGGAGAAGGACGATTTCTAGTGAGCCTTCTTGCCCGACTTCAGGGCGAAATAGCCCAGCACCAGCATCACCACGGCGGTGATGGCGCCGCCGATGAAGCTGCCGCCGGGCTGGAACCAGATCACCAGAAAGGCCAGCAGGGCTGCGATCCACAGCGAACCCCATTTCGACATCTTGATGAAGGCGTGGAAGGTCGAGGTCTGCTCGCTGATCTCCTGGGAGCCGCGAACATAGGCGTCGTGGGAATCGGCGTGGTGCGGGTCGGCCATGTCGGTGTCCGGGAATCTGGAACGGCGGTTGGCGCTCTTATAGCGGGGCCTGCCGTCCGCTCAAGCGGCGGCTGACATTTCCGCTCAGTCCAGAGCGGCCAGGACGTCGCGGGTGAAGGGGATGAAGTTGAACGGCTTTCCAGCCGGGTCCTCGCCGCGCCGCACGATGACGATGTTCCGGCTCGGCACGATGATCACATATTGCCCGCGGTTGCCGTTGGCCGAGATGGCGTCGGCCGGAATCCCTTCCGACTTGTTGAACAGCCAGAAGGTCGCGCCATAGCCCTGCTCGCCCGTCGGCGGCTGCGGCCCCGACGGACGCGACACATGCTCGCGCCAGCCCTCGGGCAGCACACGCTGCCCGTCCACCATCCCGTCATTCAGATACAGCCGCCCGAACCGCGCCAGATCGCGGGCCGTCGACCACACCTGGCTGGACAGCATGTAGTTGCCGCGCCAGTCGGTCTCGGCCCAGGTGTCATTCATGCCCAGCCGCTGGAACAGTTCGCGCGGCGGATGCGCCTCGAACGTCGATGCGATGGCCATGATCGCCAGCAGGATATCGTTGTTGGCGTACCGGAACCGAGTCCCCGGCGCCGTGATCAGCGGCCAGGTCGTGACCTGCTCGTCTACGCCCACCCCGCCGAAATACAGGGCGTCGGTGCGGTTGCCCGCCGTGTCGCTGGTCAGGCCGGAACCCATCCGCATCAATTGGTCCAGCGTGATCGCCGCACGTGGATCGCCCTCGCGGCCCCAGTCGGCGATCGCCGCCGGCGCGTTCACATCCGCCTCCCCGCGCTGGACCGCCGCCCCGATCACCGTCCCCGCCAGCGACTTGGCCACCGACCACGTCCGCTGCGGCGTATCCGGCCCGAAGCCGTCGGCGTATTCCTCGGCCACCACCCGGTCGTTCTGCAGCACCAGCACGGCGGTCGTATTGGAACCCTTGCCGTAGCCGCCCTCGAAAGCCTGTTCGACCGCCTCGTTCAGCAAGGCGGCGTTGCCCGCCGGTTGTCCCGTCACCAACGCCTGATCTGCAGCCCCCGTCGGCGAGGGGGTGGCGATCCGTTCGCCGCGCCAGCCCACCGGCATGATGGCGCACCCGCGACCCGGGCTCCAGACCGCCGAGCGCGGCGGCATGGCCTCGTCCCAAGCGACCGAGACCTGCGCCGCAGACACCTCGACCGGCATCTCGCGCACCAGCGGGTCCAGCTCGGGATATATCCCCGTCAGCTCATTGGCCTCGACGCTCTCAAACGTTCGCGTCCCGCCCGCCGCCTCGGCGGTCTTCAGCGCGCTGCACACCGTCAGAGCCTTGTACCCCGCCGCCATGGCGCGAACGCTGGCGGACGGCGCAGCCGGCGCCGGCGTCTGGGCGAAGGCGCCGAACGGAGAAGCGGCGATCAGGGCCGCGGCGAGGATCAGGGTGCGCATGACCCGACGCTCGCCCGCCCGGTGCTCGCCGTCAACTCAGACCAGCGCCTCGAACCGGTCGATCAACCCTTCCAGCCGCTTCGTGCCGATGGTCCAGAACGCCGGATCGCGCGGGTTCAGCCCGAACGGCGCCAGCGCCTCGACATAGCCCCGCGACCCACCCCCCGCGAGCAGCTCGCGATACAGCGGGGTGAAGCCCGCCGGGTCCTTGGCCCGCGTCTCCATCAGCGCCGCCACCAGCAGATCGCCGAACGCATAGGCGTAGACATAGAAGGGCGAGTGGACGAAGTGGCTGACATAGCTCCACCAGTGCTCGTAACCGGCGTTCAGCGTCACCGCCGGCCCCAGCGACGCCCCCATCTCCTCCATCCAGATCTCGCCGATCCGTTCGGCCGGCAATTCGCCGGCCGCCCGCTCGTCGTGGAACCGCGTCTCGAACCGGTGGAAGGCGATCTGACGCACCACCGTGTTCAGCCCGTCCTCGATCCGCCCGGCCAGCAGCCCGCGCTGCTCGGCCTTCGGCGCCGTCTTCAGCAGCCGGTCGAAGGTCAACCCCTCGGCGAAGATCGACGCCGTCTCCGCCAGCGTCAGCGGCGTATCGGCCAGCAGCGACCCCTGCCCGGCCGCCAGCGTCTGGTGCACGCCATGGCCCAGCTCATGCGCCAGCGTCAGCACGTCGCGCCGCTCGCCCATCCAGTTCAGGAACACATAGGGATGCCGGTCCGAGGTCACCGGGTGTGCATACGCCCCCGACTGCTTCCCCGGCCGCGCCTTGCCGTCGATCCACGGCTTGTCGAAGAAGCCCCCCGCCCGCTCCGCGAACTCCGGCCCCAGATCGGCGAAACTCTCGAGCACCAGCTGCTTGCCCGCCGCCCAGTCATAGCCGCGCGGCGCGCTCGTCTCGATCGGCGCATTGCGGTCCCACTGGTCCAGCGTCGCCTTGCCCATGGCCCGGGCCTTGAGCGCGTAATAGCGGTGCGACAGCCTGGGATAGGCGGCGGCCACGGCCTCGGCCATGGCGTCGACCGACTCTCCGTCCACCTCGTTGGACAGGTGCCGTCCGTCGGCGGGCCGTTTGAAACCGCGCCATTTGTCCTCCAGCGCCTTGTCCGCCGCCACGGTGTTCATCACCATCGCCATGGTCGCCGTCCGCGCGCCCAGCGCCTCGTTCAGCCCCTCCGCCGCCGACTTGCGCCGCGCCGCCTTGGGGTCCGACAGCCGGTTCAGCGCCTCGGCCAGGGTCAGCTCGTCCTTGCCGGCCTTGACCTTCATCGCCGCCAGCGTCTCGTCGAACAGGCGCGGCCACTGGGCGCTGATCGGCCCGTGCTCGGCCAGGAAGGTCTCCAGCTCCTGCGAAAGCTCGTGCGGTTTCGTCGCCCGCACGCGCCGCAGCCACGGCCGCCAGCGCGCCCCGGCCGGATGCGCCGTCAGCGCCGCCTCGACCTCTGCCTCCTCCAGCTGGTTGACCTCCAGCGTGACCCAGACTGTCGGCGTGGAGATCGCCGTCATCTTCTCACGCACGGTCGCCTCGAAGCCCGTCGCGGCCGTATCATTGCGGCTCGTCGACGCCGCCAGGAAGGCGTATGCCGCCAGCCCGCCCAGCACGTCCCACGCCTGTTCGTATAGCGTCACGGCCCTGTCCAACCGCTCGCCCAGCGTCGCCGCGTCGGCCCGCGCCGCGACCAGCTGCCCCTGCAGGGCGTTCAGCTCGGCCACCAGCCCCCTCGCCTTCTCCAGATCGGCCTCGATCCGGGCGTCGTCGCGCGAGGCGTACAGGTCGGACAGGTCCCACAGGGGGGCGTCCAGCGGATCGGTGGGGGTCTTGAAGGGAGCGTTCATACCTCCGTTGTGGGGACGCCAGACGCCGCGCGCAACGTCCGGAAGGCGCCAGACCCACGATCTCCCGCCCCTCATACCGGCGGCGAAGGAGAACCCGTATGAGCTTCCGCATCCTGCCTCTGCCCCTCGAACCCTTCCGGCCCCTGTTCGCTCTCGACGACGCCGCGCTGGAAGCCATGGGCGCGCGCCGCATGATCGCCGACGCGCCTCACAGCGCGCCCTGCCGCGTCAGCCTCACGGACGCCGATCCCGGCGACCGGCTGATCCTGCTGAACCACCGCCATCTCGACGACCCCTCCAGCCCCTACCGGTCCGAAGGCCCGATCTTCGTTCGCGAAGCGGCGGTCGAGGCGGCTCCCGCCACTGGCGTCGTGCCCGACATGCTGTCCCGGCGCCTGTTGTCCGTCCGCATCTATGACGCCGGCTGGATGATGACCGACGCCGATGTGGTCGAGGGCGCCCACCTCGGCGACCGCCTCCGCGACTGGTTCGACCGCGAGGAGACGGCGGTCGCCCATATCCACACCGCCCGGCGGGGTTGCTACATGGCCGCGGCCACGCGGGCCTGACGGCTCAGGACGCGGGCCGCGCCGGCGTCGAGGCGTTCAGCCTTCCACCGCTGGACACCCAGCCGTCGAAGCCCGACCGGCCGTCACCCAGCGACACGCCGCGCGCTCTCGGTTCCTCCCGCGCGGTCATGGGCGCCGGCGCGCAGGTCAACGCTCCGGGGGCTCCCCGGCATCCGAGCGCCTCGCCGCCCGTCCGGACGAACGAGAGCGTCAGCGTGTCCCCGGCTGGCAGAAACTGCGCCATTGATTGGAACGGCGGCTGCTGCGACGTGAACCCGTCCTTGTCCGCATGCCCCAGACCGGTCAGCGCCAGCATGCGGGCTCCCGGCGACCGCCCGACCGCCGCCATCAGATGCGCCGCCATTGACTGCTCGCGCAGCTCCGTGGTCCCCGGCGCCTCGATCACATGATCGAACGCCACCAGCGCGATGTCCGCGCCGCCGGCCCGGAGCTGCCGCACGCGTTCGATCAGCTCCAGCATCGCCAGACTGCCTCGCCCGCCCGCCTCGTCCCAGGCGGGCGCCAGCAGCAGGGCGGCCCGCGCAGCCTCACCGCCGTCGGAAGCAAGATACGCATCCAGCGCCGCCTGATTGGCCGGCGCATGCTCGACTCCCACCAGCAGCCGACGCCCGTCCGTCGTCAGACTGCAGGCCAGATCCCCGAACAAAACCGGCAACTCCGCCGTGCCATGCGCCTCACCCACGACGATGAAATCGGCTTCCGCCTCGACCAGCGCCTGACTTCCGGGCAGTTCAGGACATCCGGCCCGGGCGATGGCCGGACAGACGAGCAGCATCAGGACGGCAAGGATCAGTCGCATCCCGCTGTGATGCCATCACCCGCCGGTCCTGCAAATCCCGACGCGTCGAGATTTCGATCAAAGGGGCCGCTGGCCCTCGAAGGTCGAAATCAGCGCCTTCAGGTCCGGCTCGTCGACCCGCCGCACGGCCTCGTCGCGGCTGACCCAGACCCGCTCGCGCTCGGCGCGCTCCTGCCAGTCGTCATGCTGCACGCGAACCTCAAGGGGATAGACGGCAACCACGCACCAGCGCGGCGCGCGGCGTTTCAGGATTTTCAGATAGCGAAAGGTCCCCACCGGCTCATGGCCGATCACGCCCTCGATCCCGGCCTCCTCCAGCGCCTCCTGGGCCGCGGCCTCGGCGTCGGTCTTGCCGACCATCCGGCCGCCCTTGGGCGTCACCCAGCGCCGGGTTTCGCGCGAGGTCACCAGCATGATCTCGAGCCCCGCCTCCGTCTGCCGCCACGGCAGGGCCGCGACCTGACGCCGTTCGGCCGTCTGGGTGCGGATCACGTCGCCGGTCATCAGGTCAGGAAGGCTCCGCCGATCCAGAAGAACAGGGCCGCGATGGCGGCCGAGGCCGGCATGGTGATGAACCAGGCGGTGACGATGCTCCGCGCCACGCCCCAGCGCACCGCCGAGGCCCGCCGCGCCGCGCCCACGCCGACGATGGCGCCGGTGATGGTGTGGGTGGTCGACACCGGAATGCCGAGGCCCGTGGCCATGAACAGGGTGATCGCCCCGCCTGTCTCGGCGCAGAAGCCCTGCTGCGGGCTCAGCCGCGTGATCCGGGAGCCCATGGTGTGCACGATGCGCCAGCCGCCGAACAGCGTGCCCAGGGCGATGGCCGCCTGACAGGTGATGACCACCCAGAACGGCACCATGAACTCCGATCCCGGAGGCGCGCGCGAATACAGCAGCACGGCGATGATCCCCATCGTCTTCTGCGCGTCATTGCCTCCGTGCCCCAGCGAATAGGCCGAGGCCGAAACGAACTGCAGCCGGCGGAAGACCTTGTCGGCGAACGACGGATTGGCCTTCACGAACGCCCACGAGACGATGAAGACCAGCAACAGGGCCAGGGCGAACCCGACCGCGGGGGACAGGAAGATGGCCGCCACCGTCTTGCTCACGCCCGCGACCACGATGACGCCGGGCCCGGCCTTGGCGATCCCCGCGCCCAGCAGCCCGCCGATCAAGGCATGGGAGCTCGACGACGGTATCCCCGCCAGCCAGGTGATGACGTTCCAGCTGATCGCACCCATCAGGGCGCCGAAGATCACCTGATCGGTGATGATGTCGGGGTCGATGATCCCCTTCCCGATCGTGTTGGCCACATGCAGGCCGAAGAACAGGAAGGCGATGAAGTTGAAGAAGGCCGCCCAGCCCACGGCGTAAACCGGCGGCAGCACCCGCGTCGCCACGATGGTCGCGATGGAGTTGGCCGCGTCGTGCAGACCGTTCAGGAAGTCGAACAGCAGGGCGACGGCGATCAGAAAGATCAGGATCAGCAGGGGGCCGTCCATCGGGCCGCCTCCTTACAGGTGTTCGACCAGAACGCCGTTGATCCGGTTGGCGACGTCCTCGAACCGGTCGACCACCTTCTCCAGATGGTCATAGACCTCGGCGCCGGTGATGAAGGCCATGGGATCGCTGCCCTTGTGCGCCTGATAAAGCGCCTTCATGCCCTGGTCGTACAGGGTGTCGCTGTCGCTTTCGAGCCGGGCGATCTTTTCCGTCAGCTCGTTCAGCCGCCCGTGGTTGCGCCGCATCGCCGGCAGCAGGCTGACCGCCTCGACCGTCAGCAGGGCGGCGTCCACGGCGATGTCGCCCAGCTGGCGCATATGGGGTGCGAACGACCGCATTTCGTACAGGGTGATGACCTTGGCGGTCTTCTGCATCTGGTCGATGGAGTCATCCAGCGAGTTGGTCAGCCCACGGATGTCCGACCGGTCGAACGGGGTGATGAAGCTGCGCCGCACGGCGAACAGCACCTCGCGGGCCACCTCGTCCGCCTCGTGCTCGTGATCGACGATCTTCTGGCACCAGTGCGGCACCTCCTCGCCGCCCTCCAGCACCTTGCGCAGAGCCTCTGCGCCCTTGATCAGCGTCGCGGCGTGCGCGTCGAACAGGCGGAAGAAATTATCTTCCTTCGGCAGCAACGTCTGGAACCAGCCCAGCATCGACGAATCTCCCGCTCAACCCTGTGCGGTCACTCCCGCGTCCGCGCTGATGCGTCAACCCGTCAGTCGTCGGACGGTTCAGCGGCTGGACTTGCCCGCCGCGTCGGCAAGGGCCGTGCAATCAAACCGCACGCAGAATTTCTCCGACAGCTCGGTCATGCGCGGGACCAGCAACGGCATCATCGTCTGCTGCATCTCCATGCTCAGCGTCACCTGTTTGCGCACGACCGAGCGGCCGATCGGCGACTGATAGAAGGCGATGGCGGCCTCCAGTTCAGGCACGGTGAAGCTGTCGGCCACGTCGTCGCGCATCTCGGTCATGACCGTGCCCATCACGTCCGTGAAGATGGCGGTCAGACTGTCGACCATCCACGTCCGCTGGTCGGCGGGCAGCTCGGCCACGTCGAAACCGTCCTCGATCTGGCTGCGAAACTGCTTCAGCAGGTCTCCGCCCTGCGTCAGTTCGAGATAGCGCTCCGCCAGATGCAGATGGCTCTCGCGCGAGGCGTTCGGCGCCGTCTGGGCCCAGGCCGGGCCGCTGAAGGCCGCCAGCATGACGGCCAGAATGACGATGAACCGCATGACGCCCACTCCCTTGCAGGGGCCATATTCAACGACGCTTGCATCCGCGCAAACAAAAAGGGCGGCAGACCCTGCGGTCGCCGCCCTTCGTGCTGCAGTTCAAGCAGGATCAGACGTTCAGCGACGCCGGATCGATCTTGAAGCCCGGTCCCATGGTCGAGGACAGGGTGATGCGCTTGACGTAGGTGCCCTTGGCGCCGGCCGGACGGGCCTTCTGCAGGGCGTCCACATAGGCCTTCACGTTGGCTTCGAGGGCTTCCTGGGTGAAGGAGGCCTTGCCGATGCCGCCGTGCGCGATGCCGGCTTTCTCGACGCGGAACTCGACCGCGCCGCCCTTGGCGTCCTTGACGGCCTGGGCGACGTTCGGAGTCACGGTGCCGACCTTCGGGTTCGGCATCAGGCCGCGCGGGCCCAGCACCTTACCCAGACGGCCGACCAGGGCCATCATGTCCGGGGACGCGATGACGCGGTCGAAGTCCATGAAGCCGCCGTTGATCTTCTCGTACAGATCCTCGGCGCCCACGACGTCGGCCCCGGCTGCCAGAGCCTCGGCGGCCTTGGCGTCCTTGGCGAACACAGCCACCCGGACATCACGACCCGTGCCCGACGGCAGGTTCACAACGCCGCGGACCTGCTGGTCGGCGTGACGGGGATCAACGCCCAGGTTGACGGCGATCTCGATCGACTCGTCGAACTTGGCGGTGGCGTTGGTTTTGACGGCGGCGATCGCCTCGGCGAAGCCCATCGGAGCGACGGTGTCGCCCGTGCGGGCTTTGACGCGCTTGGTTTGCTTGGCCATGTGCTTAGCCCTCCACGACGTTGAGGCCCATGGCGCGAGCCGAGCCTTCGATGATCTTGGTCGCGGCGTCCAGGTCGTTCGCGTTCAGATCCTTCATCTTCTTTTCGGCGATCTCACGCAGCTGGCTGCGCTTGATCTTGCCGGCCACTTCGCGGCCCGTCATCTTCGAGCCCGACGTGATGCCGGCGGCCTGCTTGATGTAGTGGGTCGCGGGCGGGGTCTTGGTGACGAAGGTGAAGCTCTTGTCCTGGTAGACCGTGATCACGGTCGGCAGGGGGGTGCCCTTCACTTCCTTCTCGGTGCGCGCGTTGAACTCCTTGACGAAGCCCATGATGTTCACGCCGCGTTGACCCAGTGCGGGCCCGATCGGGGGGGAAGGCGTGGCGTTGCCGGCCGGCACCTGCAATTTGATGTAGCCGAGAATCTTCTTGGCCATTGGTCTCTCCTTACGATGATCCCGAACTCAATCGGGACCGGTGAGCCGTGGTCTGGCATGGCTGCCTCCCACGGATTTGCGTGATCGCTCACGCCGCCCTGTTCAGAGCGAGGCGCGCGTGTAGCAGAAGCGGCGGGCCGAAGCAACGCGTTCTCCCTCCCCCGAAGTGGGGAGGGACGGCGAGGCGGAGCCGAGCCCGGGTGGGGAAGTGTGAAGCCGGGCCCCGTCCGTGCGGAACTGGCGTTCCCCACCCGGTCGCTGCGCGACCACCCTCCCCACTTCGGGGGAGGGAGAACGATCAGCCCGCGCTCTTCTCGACCTGATTGTATTCCAGATCGACCGGCGTCGGACGGCCGAAGATGGACACCGCGACCCGCAGGCGCGCCGCGTCCTCGTCGACGCTCTCGACCTGGCCGTCGAAACTGGCGAACGGGCCGTCGATGACCTTGACGGTCTCGCCGATGTCGAAGCGGATGGTGGGCTTCGGACGTTCGACGCCCTCCTCCACCTGGCCGATGATGTTCTGGACCTCACGCTCCGAGACCGGCAGCGGCTTGGTGCCGCCCGCGGCGCCCAGGAAGCCGGTGACCTTCGGCGTGTTCTTGACCAGGTGATAGGCGTCGTCGGTCATCTCCATCTTCACCAGCACATAGCCGGGGAAGAATTTGCGCTCGGAGTTCACCTTGCGGCCGCGGCGGATCTCGACGACGTCCTCGGTCGGCACCAGGATTTCCGAGAAACAGTCCTCGAGCCCCTGCTGGCGCGCCTGATCCGTCAGGTGCTGGGCGACCTTCTTCTCGAAGTTCGAATAGGCGTGGACGATGTACCACTTGTGCCGGGGATTGGCGGCGGGCTTCGGCGTTGCGTCGGTCATTGGGGGGTCTTTCTTACTGGCCGATCGCGAGCACGATGCGCGACAGGAAGGCCAGGCCGGTGTCGACGACGAAGAAGAAGATCGCGGCGATCACCACCATGATCAGCACCATCACCGAGGTGATCCAGGTTTCCTTGCGGCTCGGCCACACGATCTTGCGCCCTTCGGCGCGAACCTGGCTGGCGAACTGCGGGATCGAGGTCCGCTTCTTCGGCAGGGCGGCGTCAGTCGCCACGGCCGCGCCGGCGATGGCGGGCTGGACGGTCTGTGTACGGCGCCCCGAAGGGCTCTTGGCCTTGGCCATGCTCGGTTCTCGTTCTCAACGCAGTCTGACGATGCAGATGGGGACCCGCACCGTCAGTGAAAAGTGGCAGGAGTGGAGGGACTCGAACCCACGACCCTCGGTTTTGGAGACCGATGCTCTACCAGCTGAGCTACACTCCTGTGGTCCCGGTGGAAACTACAACGCGCCAGAGGGTATGTCCCCCGGGCGCGTTCGGCCTCCCCAGACCGGGCCGTATGCCCGACCGCGCCGGGGTTTTCAAGCACGGATACGGCTCAGTCCTCGTACTGCGCCGCCACCGCCCGCGCCTCGTCCTGGGCGTTGATCACCTGCTTGAACAGCAGCTTGTCGATGCGGCGGTCGTCCATGTCGATGATCTCGACCTCGAACCGGCCCAGCTGCAGGATCTCGCCCTCGTGGGGCACGCGCGACAGCTGGTGCAGCACCAGTCCGGCGATGGTGTGGAAGCCGTCGGCCTCGCCGAAATCCTCGCCCAGCGTATCCGCCAGTTCGTCGATGTCCGTCTGCCCGTCGACCAGCCAACTGCCGTCCTCGCGCTGGCGCACATTGACCTCGGCGTCGTCGTGGCCCTCGTCGAAGTCGCCGGCGATCATCTCCAGCAGGTCCGTCGCCGTCACCACGCCCTCGAAGGCGCCGAACTCGTCGACCAGAAACGCCATATGGACCTTGGACGCCTTCAGAATCTCCAGCGCCTTCAGCACCGAGGTCGACTGGGGAATGAAGGCCGGCGTCTGGACGTGTTTCTCGATATTGAACTCGCCGTTGTCCAGCAGGCTGTCCAGCAGATCCTTCTTGTGGACCACGCCCAGCGGGTTATCGACGTCGTTCTCGCGCGCCACCACGATGCGCGAATAGGGGCAGGTGCGGACTTCCTGACGCAACTGCTCCTCGGTGTCGTCCAGGGCGACCCAGAACACCTCGTGCCGAGGCGTCATGGCCACGCGGATGGGACGGTCGCCGAGACGCAGGATCTCCTCGATCATCTCCTGTTCCTCGGGCTCGATCAGACCGGCCGAGGTGCCCTCGGCGATCATGGTCTCGACCTCCTCCTGGGTGACGTCCGAACCGTCGCGGTCCTTGACGCCCATGATCTTGAGAATGGCCGAGGTCGAGGCCGTCAGCAGAACCACGAAGGGCTTGAGCACGACCGCCAGGGTCGAGATCGGCGCCGCCATCTTGGAGGCGATCGATTCCGGGAAGATCAGCGCCAGCCGCTTGGGCACCAGTTCGCCGACGATCACCGACACATAGGTGATGAAGACGACCACGATGCCGGTGGCGATGACATGCGACCAAGGCGCCAGGGCCGGGACCGAGGTCTCGATGATGCGGTTCAGCTCGCCGCCGATGGCCGCCTGGCCGTAGGCGCCCGCCAGAATCCCGATCAGGGTGATGCCGACCTGGACCGCGGACAGGAAGTGCGTCGGGTCCTCGGCCAGGTGCAGGGCGGCGCGGGCGCCCTTGTCACCGCGCTCGGCGCGGCTCTGAAGCTTGGATCTGCGCGAGGAAACGACCGCCAGCTCGGTCATGGCGAACAGGCCGTTGAGCACCACGAGGAGCAGAACGACGACGATGGCGAGGGCTAACATCTAGTGGGGGCGGAACCGGCGCGGCGCGACAGTCGGCGTCCGCGGGACCGATGATAGGGGGAATTCGCCCTCGCCGCCACGGTTTCCTTGCGGCGTCACCCGGTTCGGCCGGCCTCGACCGAGCCGTAGGGGCCGCGCGCGCCGTCATCAGGCATGGCCGTGCAGGCCGACATGCCCAGGAAGGTGCCGATGAACAGGCCGGTACGGATCGCGCGTCGCATGGTTACTCAATTCCTAACGTCGGTGCTGCGAACGTAGGAACCGGTGCGGGGTTGCACGCAAGCGTCTGCCCCCTGCGGGCGGGCCGTTAACCGGGCCGTTCCCCCCGCACGCGAGTCCCCCTCGCCGGCCCCTGTCGCGCAGACCGGCGATATGCCAGTCTCGCCCCGGGAGGACTGAGCCATGATGCTGACCCGAAGGGCCGCGCTGCTGGGGCTGGCCGGCACGGCGACGCTGGGCGCCGCGCGCCTTTCCGGCGATCCCGACGTGGTCGTGGTCGGCGCCGGCTCGGCAGGCATCGCTGCGGCGCGCACCGCGCAGGCCGCGGGACTCAGCGTGATCGTGCTTGAGGCCATGGACCGCATCGGCGGTCGCGCCTTCACAGACACCGCCACCTTCGGCTCGCCTTTCGATGTCGGCTGCGCCTGGCTGCACAAGGCGGACGACAATCCGTACACAGGCTACGCCCGCGACAACGGCTTCACCCTTCAGGCGCACGAATACGATCTGGAGCGCGTCTGGCTGGGCCCGGACCCCTCCTCCGCCCATCTGGTCAACGAGGCCGAACATGCGATGAGCGAGGCCATCATCGCCGCGCCGGAAGACGTAGCGGCGTCCCTTGTCGCGGATGTCTCAACCCCGGTCGGGGAAGCTGCGGGCGACTATCTGGGCGCGCTCGACATGGCCGTCGATCTCGATGAGCTGTCCACCTTCGACTACGCCAACGCTGACGACCTGGCCCCCAACTTCCTGTGCGCCCAGGGCTATGGCTCGATCGTGGCCCATCGCGGCCGTGGGCTGCCCTACGGCTAAACACACCGGTACGTCGCGTTCGCTGGGACGGCCCGGGCGCGGTGGTCGAGACCGACGCCGGCGCGATCCGCACCCGCGCCGTCATCGTCACCGCCTCGACGGGCGTCCTCGCCTCGGGCGCGATCCGGTTCACGCCGGAACTGCCCGGCCCGACACAGGACGCCATCGCCGACATCCCTATGGGGATGCTGGCCAAGATCCCGCTCCAGATCCGCGATCAGCGCTTCGGCCTCGAACCCTTCACCGATGTCCTGCTGGCGCGGCGCGGGCGGCGCGACCTCTATTTCCTCAGCTTCCCCTTCGCCAGCGACCTCATGGTCGGCTTCGTCGGCGGCGATCTGGGCTGGGAGCTCTCCGCCGCGGGCGAGGCCGCCGCCGTCGACTTCGCGACACAGGGACTGGTCGAGATGTTCGGCTCGAACGCCGCGCGCTCCGTCGTGAAGGGCGCCCTGACGCCTTGGGCCTCGAATCCGTGGACGCGCGGAGCCTATGCCGCCGCCAGCCCCGGTCGCTACGGCGCGCGCGAGGCGCTGGCCCAACCCGTCGGCGACCGCATCTTCTTCGCCGGCGAGGCCCTCGCGGGCGGCCTGATCCAGACCTGCGGCGGGGCCTGGCGCTCAGGCGAGGCGGCGGCGAGGGCTGTGCGCGCCCTGATCTAGCTAGCCCGCCCACACAGCAAAACGGCCCCCGGATCGCTCCGGGGGCCGTTCGCATTCAGATCGTCAGATCAGCGAGGACTACTCGGTGATCTTGGAGACCACGCCGGCGCCGACGGTGCGGCCGCCTTCGCGGATGGCGAAGCGCAGGCCCTGGTCCATGGCGATCGGGGTGATCAGCTCGACGTTCAGCTCGGCGTTGTCGCCGGGCATGATCATCTCGACACCCTCTTTAAGGTGCACGATGCCGGTCACGTCCGTGGTGCGGAAGTAGAACTGCGGGCGGTAGTTGGTGAAGAACGGCGTGTGACGGCCGCCCTCTTCCTTGGTCAGGATGTAGGCCTCGGCCAGGAATTTCGTGTGCGGGGTGATCGAACCCGGCTTGCACAGAACCTGACCGCGCTCGACGTCCTCACGCTTGGTGCCGCGCAGCAGCACGCCGACGTTGTCGCCGGCCTGACCCTGATCCAGCAGCTTGCGGAACATTTCCACGCCCGTGCAGGTCGTCTTCTGGACCGGACGGATGCCGACGATCTCGACTTCCTCGCCGACCTTGACGATGCCCTTTTCGACGCGGCCCGTGACCACGGTGCCGCGGCCCGAGATCGAGAAGACGTCTTCCACCGGCATCAGGAACGGCAGGTCCACCGGACGCTCCGGCTGCGGGATGTAGCTGTCGACGGTTTCCATCAGCTTGAGCACGGCCTGCTCGCCGATTTCCGGGTTCACGCCGTCGGTGGCGGCCTTGGCCGAACCGGCGGTGATCGGAATGTCGTCGCCCGGGAACTGGTACGAGCTCAGCAGCTCGCGGATCTCCATCTCGACCAGCTCGAGCAGCTCGGCGTCGTCGACCAGGTCGACCTTGTTCATGAACACCACCAGGGCCGGCACGCCGACCTGACGGGCCAGCAGGATGTGCTCGCGCGTCTGCGGCATCGGGCCGTCAGCGGCCGACACCACCAGGATGGCGCCGTCCATCTGCGCGGCGCCGGTGATCATGTTCTTCACATAGTCGGCGTGGCCGGGGCAGTCGACGTGGGCGTAGTGACGGTTGGCCGTCTCATATTCCACGTGCGCGGTGTTGATCGTGATGCCGCGGGCCTTCTCTTCCGGAGCCGCGTCGATGTCCGCATAGGCCATCGCCTTGGCGCCGCCGGCCTTGGCCAGCGTCATCGTGATCGCCGCCGTCAGCGTCGTCTTGCCGTGGTCAACGTGACCGATCGTGCCGATGTTGCAGTGCGGCTTGTTACGTTCGAACTTTTCCTTGGCCATTCTCTTCTCTCCGTCCCCTGAACAGGGGGCTTTTCCAAAATTTCAGGGGTGGTGTTTAAGCGGAATACTTCTTGATCACTTCGTCGGCGACGTGTTGCGGCACCGGCTCATAGTGGTCGTACTGCATGGTGAAGGCCGCGCGGCCCTGCGACATGCCGCGAAGCGTGTTCACATAGCCGAACATGTTGGCCAGCGGCACGAAGGCGTTCACGACGGTGGCGTTGCCGCGCATGTCCTGACCTTGGATCATGCCGCGACGGCCATTCAGATCGCCGATGACCGAACCGAGGTAGTCCTCGGGGGTCACGACCTCGACCGCCATGATCGGCTCGAGCAGCTTGGGAGCGCCCTTTTCCTTCAGTTCGCGGAAGGCGGCGCGGGCCGCGATTTCGAACGCCAGCACGCTGGAGTCGACGTCGTGGAACTTGCCGTCCGTCAGCGTCGCCTTGAAGTCGATCAGCGGGAAGCCGGCCAGCAGGCCGTTCTCCTTGGAGGACATCAGGCCCTTTTCGACGCCCGGGATGTATTCCTTGGGCACCGCGCCGCCGACGATCGAGTTCTCGAACACGAAGCCCGAGCCGGGTTCGCCGGGCTCGAAGGTGATCATGACGCGGGCGAACTGGCCCGTACCGCCGGTCTGCTTCTTGTGCGTGTAGTCGATGTCGACCTTGCGGCCGAGCGATTCACGGTAGGCGACCTGGGGCTGACCGATGGTGGCGTCGACCTTGTAGGTGCGGCGCAGGATGTCGATCTTGATGTCCAGGTGCAGCTCGCCCATCCCCTTGAGGATGGTCTGGCCCGACTCGTGGTCGGTCGAGACGGTGAACGAGGGATCTTCCGAGGCCAGCTTGGCCAGGGCGACGCCCAGCTTCTCCTGGTCGGCCTTGGTCTTGGGCTCGACCGAGATCTCGATCACGGGCGCCGGGAATTCCATCTTCTCGAGGATGACAGGCGACTTCAGGGGATCGCACAGGGTGTCGCCGGTGCGGGTGTCCTTCAGCCCGGCCAGGGCGACGATGTCGCCGGCGTAGGCTTCCTTGATGTCCTGACGGTCGTTCGAGTGCATCAGCAGCATGCGGCCGACGCGCTCTTTACGATCGCGGCTCGAGTTCAGCAGGCCCATGCCGGTTTCCATCTTGCCGGAATAGATGCGGCAGAAGGTCAGCGAGCCGACGAAGGGGTCGTCCATGATCTTGAACGCCAGAACCGACAGGGGTTCGTCGTCCGAGGCGCGGCGAACGATCGGCTCTTCCGTCTTGAAGTCGATGCCCGGGGTCGGCGGAATGTCCACCGGCGCCGGCAGATAGTCGACGACGGCGTCCAGCAGCGTCTGCACGCCCTTGTTCTTGAAGGCCGAGCCGCACAGGATCGGATAGAAGGCGCCGGTCAGCACGGCCTTGCGGATGCACTTCTTCAGCACTTCCAGCGAGGGCTCGGTGCCGTCCAGATAGGCTTCCATCGCCTCGTCATCCAGTTCGACGGCGTTGTCGATCAGGTACTGGCGAGCGGCGACGGCCTTGTCCATCAGGTCGGCGGGGATTTCGCCGATGGTGAAGTTCGCGCCCAGGGCGTCGTTGTCCCAGACGACCGAGTTCATGGCGACGACGTCGACCAGGCCCGTCAGCGAGGATTCCGAACCGATCGGGAACTGGATCGGCACGGCCTTGGCGCCCAGACGGTCGCGGATTGACTGCACCGAGGCGTCGAAGTCGGCGCCGATCTTGTCCATCTTGTTGACGAAGACGATCCGCGGAACCTTGTACTTGTCGGCCTGACGCCAGACGGTCTCGGTCTGCGGCTCGACGCCGGCGTTGCCGTCCAGCACCGTCACGGCGCCGTCGAGCACGCGCAGCGAACGCTCGACTTCAATGGTGAAGTCCACGTGGCCGGGGGTGTCGATGATGTTGAGGCGCTTGCCCTTCCAGTAGGCGGTCGTCGCGGCGGACGTGATGGTGATGCCGCGCTCCTGCTCCTGGTCCATCCAGTCCATGGTCGCGGCGCCGTCGTGGACTTCGCCGATTTTGTGGTTCTTGCCGGTGTAATACAGGATCCGCTCGGTCGTCGTCGTCTTGCCCGCGTCGATGTGGGCCATGATGCCGAAGTTGCGGTAGTCCTCGATCTTGTTTTCGCGGGCCATGAGAAGCGTGCCTTGAAGTGAGTTCAGGACGCGTTTCGCGCCCTCGGGGAGATGTCGATCTGTGCGGATAAGCGAGCGCGGGCGATTTAGCTCAAACCGCCCGCGCCGGATAGTCTCTAGATAGGAACCGAAGACGGCCCCTTGAAGGCGTTTACCAGCGGTAGTGGCTGAAGGCGCGGTTGGCCTCGGCCATCTTGTGGGTGTCTTCGCGCTTCTTGACCGCGGTGCCGCGGTTGTTCGAAGCGTCCAGCAGCTCGGCGGCCAGCTTTTCCGTCATGGTGTTCTCGCCACGCTTGCGCGCGGCGTTGACCAGCCAGCGGATGGCCAGGGCGCGGCGGCGATCGGGGCGAACCTCGACCGGCACCTGATAGGTGGCGCCGCCGACGCGACGCGAACGGACCTCGACCGACGGCTGGACGTTTTCCAGGGCGGTGTGGAAGGTCTGGACCGGCTCGAAGTCCTTCTTCTTGTCGGCCAGGATTTCGAACGCGCCGTAGACGATGTTCTCGGCGACGGCCTTCTTGCCCTCGTACATGACGTAATTCATGAACTTGGTGACGGTCAGATCCTTGTATTTGGGATCCGGCAGAACTTCGCGTTTCTGGGCGCGGTGGCGACGGGACATGGGCTTGGCCTTCTAAAGACGTATCGGACGGCCGGCCCAGAACTCGAAGGAATGGGCCGGCGAATGGAATGGGTCGGTCGCTTACTTCGGACGCTTGGCGCCGTAGTGCGAACGGCGCTGCTTGCGGTCCTTGACGCCTTGCGTGTCGAGCACGCCGCGCAGGATGTGGTAGCGAACGCCGGGCAAGTCCTTGACGCGGCCGCCGCGGATCAGGACCACCGAGTGCTCCTGCAGATTGTGGCCTTCGCCGGGGATGTAGCACACGGCTTCGATGCCGGTGGTCAGGCGGACCTTGGCGACCTTACGCAGAGCCGAGTTGGGCTTCTTCGGGGTCGTCGTATAGACGCGGGTGCAGACGCCGCGGCGCTGGGGGCAGCCCTTCAGGGCCGGCACCTTGTTGCGCACCGGCTTCGGTTGGCGCGGCTTGCGGATCAGCTGGTTGATAGTCGGCATGGAGTCTCGGTTCTCTTCAATCGATGGGGGCGTGTGCCTTTCGGCCGGAGCGCCCCGGTGAGCCTTCTTTTCGGACGACGCTGACGCGCCGCCCCGGGTTTGATCTCGAGCCGGAGACACGACCGCCAAACGAAAAAACCGGAACGCGCGCTTCGGGCGTTCCGGCGGGCGCAGCCCGTCCGCTCAATTGTCACGATCCCGGAACCCGGCGAACCGGGAACCTCGAAAGTGGGGGGCTTCTACGCGCGAGGGGGCCTCAGGTCAAGGGAGAGGCGGAGTCCTCGAGCCGGACGCGGGTCGTGAAACGGACCTTGGCGTCAGATGCCGCCCGATTGCGGGTTCGAGGACTCAGGCGCGCCCTGGTGGCGGCTTCCAGGGCCGCCGCGCCGAGGCCCTCGCCGGCCGGGGTCTCCGAGATGACAATGCAGTCTCTCAACCGGCCATCGCGGTTGACCCGGCATTCCAGCGTCGCCGCGCCTTCTTCAACCGGCGCGATCACCTCGACGGCGGGGAGCGTAGTCGGCAGTCCGGCCTGCGCGACCGTATCCTGACCCGGCGCCGCCAACCCGAGAAGCATCGCCACCAGCAACATCGTCACGGTCTCCCGCGCCGCCGACAAGGGCGGCCTCCATCGGAAAACCCTACCACCGGTCCGAATGGCAGGGAACAGAGGGCCGGACAACGAAACAGGCCCCAATACCGCCACGCTCGCCCCCTCCCATACGCGCATGGCGGGAGTACGGGGCATTGAGCGACCGATCTGGGTTTGGCCTGCGCGACACGAGCGCTGGCGCAAGCCCGCTATTGTGGCGGTGTCGCTCGGCCTGCACGTCCTTGTCCTCGGCTATGTCGCGCTCAAGAGCTTCACCCCTCCCCGCCAGTATGCCGACGGCACACATGGCGACCCATTGTTCCCCGCGCCGACCATATATCTGCAGATCGAACCCCGCCCCCTGTTACGCGGCGAGATGGCCCGGACCCGCGAAACGCCGCCGCCGAAAGCCATTGTGCAAACCATCCCGGATGCGGGCACGCGGCTGACCGAGACCACCGGCGCCACGGGATCCGCCGACGCTGGCGACCGACAGGCCCAGCCATCCCCGCGAGCAGCCGCGGCCGGAGCCCCCGCCCCTCCCGCCGACGTCGGGACGCTGCCCTGGCAGGTCCGCCCCCGCACCCTCGGCGACCGCATCGCGCAGGGCCTGCGCACCAGCCCCCTCGGCTGCGCCGCCGGATCCGTGCTCAGCGCCGCCGAGCGGGCCATCTGCGACGATCGCTTCGGCCGCCGCGCCGCCGCCGCCCGGCCCATCGAGGGCACGGGCAATCCCGAACGCGACGCCCGCTTCGCCCGCGAAGGCGCCAGCCGTCTGCGCGAATACGAGGTGCGCCGCCGGCCGCTGTCCGGCGGTCCGGGCATCGTCGGTCCCCAGGACGGGCCCGGCTCGAACTTCGGCATCGGCGTCGCCGGGGCCCATCTGGATCCGTCGCTGCGCCCCGACTCGACGACGAACATCCGCACCCGCCGCGACGGCCCGCGCAACAACGATGCGCCGCTGACGCCGGGGTCGAGCGTCACCCGCGACCCGCCGCCGCGCTAAAGGTTGCTCGACCGGATCAGCCGGCGCGATGCTCGGGACAGGTGGCGTCGTGCACGGCCGCGCCCAGATCGATGGCCGCGGTGGCTGCGCTCGCCCCGGCCCAGAGCATCAGGCTGACCGCCAGAATGACGGCGACGGCCCTGCCCTCGCCCGTATCCAGGTATGCCTTGATCGTTTTCGGCTTCATCGAGTCCCTCACGAGGCAAACGTGTCAGCGGCCGCGGCCATCGTCAACTCACGATAGAAAAAGGCGGCCCCGTTCCCGGAGCCGCCCTCTTCATTTCCAGTCCGTAGCCGTCGATCAGCCTTCGCTGCTCTCCAGCTCCAGCGCCAGATCAGCCGGAAGCGGCTCGATGGCCTCTTCCCGCTGCGACGTCAGTTCGGCGTCGCGTTCGTTGGCGATCTTCTGCAGGGCGCGGAGATAGGCGCCCGTGCCCGCCGGGATCAGGCGGCCGACGATGACATTCTCCTTCAGGCCTTCCAGCGTATCGACCTTGCCGTTGACCGAGGCGTCGGTGAGGACGCGGGTGGTCTCCTGGAAGGACGCCGCCGAGATGAAGCTGCGGGTCTGCAGCGACGCCTTGGTGATGCCCAGCAGGACGGGCTGGGTGGTGGCCTGACGGCCGCCGCGCTTCTCGACCTTCTGGTTTTCCAGAACGGCTTCGGCCACCTCGACCGTGTCGCCACGGATCAGGGTCGTCTCACCCGAGTCCAGAACCTCGACCTTCTGCAGCATCTGGCGAACGATCACCTCGATGTGCTTGTCGTTGATCGGCACGCCCTGCAGTCGGTAGACCTCCTGCACTTCGTTCACCAGGTACTCGGCCAGGGCCTCGACGCCCTGGATGCGCAGCAGGTCGTGCGGATCCGGGTTGCCGTCGATGATGTAGTCGCCCTTGTTGATCAGATCGCCGTCGTGGACGGAGATGTGCTTGCCCTTGGGGATCAGGAATTCGACCGGTTCGGCCTGGTTGCCGTCGGCATCCAGTTCCGGCGTGATCTTGATGCGACGCTTGTTCTTGTAGTCGCGTCCGAATTCCACGCGGCCGTCCATCTCGGCGATGACCGCGCAGTCCTTGGGTCGACGGGCTTCGAACAGCTCGGCCACCCGCGGCAGACCGCCGGTGATGTCGCGCGTCTTGGCTCCCTCGGTCGGGACGCGGGCGATGATCTCGCCCGGCTTGACCACGTCGCCGTTGTTCACGGACAGAACCGCGCCCACCGGCAGCAGGTAACGGGCGTCAGAGCCCGAGGCCAGCTTGGCGTAGGCATCCCCGGAGGTGACGCCCATGGCCGGACGCAGGTCGGCCCCACGCGGGCTGGCGCGCCAGTCGCTGACGACGCGCTGGGCGATGCCCGTCGCTTCGTCGGTTTCCTCGCGGACCGACAGGCCCTCGACCAGATCCTCGAACCGGATCACGCCGCCGACTTCCGTCAGGATCGGAGAGGTGTAGGGATCCCACTCCGCCAGACGCTGGCTGCGCTTGACGTCCGAACCCTCGACCACCCGCAGACGGGCGCCGTACGGGATCTTGTGGCTCTCGCGGTCCTTGCCGTCGACGACGATGGTGACGACGACGTTGCGGCTCATGGCCACCAGATCGCCGTGCGCCGCCTTGACGGTCGGGCCGGTGATCTTGGCGACGCCGGGGTTGGTCGCCTCGTAGAACGAGGTTTCCGCCACCTGCGCCGTACCGCCGATGTGGAAGGTCCGCATCGTCAGCTGGGTGCCGGGTTCGCCGATCGACTGGGCGGCGATGACGCCGACCGCTTCGCCGATGTTGACGTTGGTGCCGCGGGCCAGGTCACGGCCGTAGCAGAAGGCGCAGATGCCGGCTTCGGCTTCGCAGGTCAGGGCCGAGCGGACCTTGACCGACTGGACGCCGGCGTTGTCGATGACCTCGACCTCTTCCTCTTGCAGGTAGGTGTCCGCCTTGAACAGGACGGTGTCGCCGCCCGGCTCCTTGATGTCCTCGGCCGCGTAACGGCCCAGAACGCGTTGACCCAGCGAGACCAGCACGTCGCCGCCTTCGACCACGGCGCGCAGGGTGATGCCCCGCGTCGAGCCGCAATCGTCCTCGGTGACGATCGAGTCCTGCGCCACGTCGACCAGACGACGCGTCAGATAGCCGGAGTTGGCGGTCTTCAGCGCGGTGTCGGCCAGACCCTTGCGGGCGCCGTGGGTGGAGTTGAAGTACTCAAGGACGGTCAGGCCTTCCTTGAAGTTCGAGATGATCGGCGTCTCGATGATCTCGCCCGACGGCTTGGCCATAAGGCCCCGCATGCCGCCCAGCTGCTTCATCTGCGCCTGCGAACCACGGGCGCCCGAGTTGGCCATCATGAACACCGAGTTGATGTCAGGGGCCTGACCCTTGGCCAGAACGCGCGGTTGCGCGATCTCGCCCATCATCGCATCGGCGATCTTGTCCGTGGCCTTGGCCCAGGCGTCGACGACCTTGTTGTACTTCTCGCCCTTGGTGATCAGGCCGTCGGCGTACTGTTGCTCGTACTCCTCGACCTGGGTGCGGGTGTCCGCCACCAGACCGGCCTTGGCGGCCGGAATGACGATGTCGTCCTTGCCGAACGAGATGCCCGCCTTGGCGGCTTCGCGGAAGCCCAGCTGCATCATCTGGTCGGCGAAGATGACCGTCGCCTTCTGACCGCAGTGGCGATAGACCTGATCGATCAGGTTGCCGATCTCCTTCTTGGTCAGGTTCTTCTCGAGCAGGCGGTAGCCGATGTTCGCGTTATGCGGCAGCAGCGCGCCCAGCTTCATCCGGCCCGGCGTGGTGTCGATGACCTTGGTGATGACGTCGCCTTCGGCGTTCATCTCGGTCCAGCGGGCCTTGATCTTGGTGTGCAGGGACACGACGCCGGCGTCGAGCGCGGCATCGATCTCGCCCATGTTGGCGAACAGCTTGCCCTCGCCCTTCTCGCCTTCCTTGATCAGCGACAGGTAGTACAGGCCCAGGACGATGTCCTGCGACGGCACGATGATCGGCTTGCCGTTGGCGGGCGACAGGATGTTGTTCGTCGACATCATCAGCACGCGCGCTTCCAGCTGGGCCTCGAGGCTCAGCGGGACGTGGACGGCCATCTGGTCGCCGTCGAAGTCGGCGTTGAAGGCGGTGCAGACCAGCGGGTGCAGGCGGATGGCCTTGCCCTCGATCAGCTTCGGCTCGAACGCCTGGATGCCCAGACGGTGCAGGGTCGGGGCGCGGTTCAGCAGCACCGGGTGCTCGCGGATCACCTCGTCGAGGATATCCCACACCTGCGGCTGCTCGCGCTCGACCATGCGCTTGGACTGTTTGACGGTGCCCGACAGGCCCTTGGCGTCAAGGCGCGCATAGATGAACGGCTTGAACAGCTCGAGCGCCATCTTCTTCGGCAGGCCGCACTCGTGCAGCTTCAGCTCGGGACCCACGGTGATGACCGAACGGCCCGAATAGTCGACGCGCTTGCCCAGAAGGTTCTGGCGGAAGCGGCCCTGCTTGCCCTTCAGCATGTCGGCCAGCGACTTCAGCGGACGCTTGTTGGCGCCCGTGATCACGCGGCCGCGGCGGCCGTTGTCGAACAGGGCGTCGACCGATTCCTGCAGCATCCGCTTTTCGTTGCGGATGATGATGTCGGGCGCGCGCAGCTCGATCAGGCGCTTCAGACGGTTGTTCCTGTTGATGACCCGGCGATACAGGTCGTTCAGGTCGGAGGTGGCGAAACGGCCGCCGTCCAGCGGCACCAGCGGGCGCAGTTCCGGCGGAATGACCGGCACGACCGTCAGGATCATCCACTCGGGCTTGTTGCCGCTTTCGAGGAAGGCCTCGATCAGCTTCAGGCGCTTGGAGGCCTTCTTGGCCTTCATTTCCGAGGGGCTGTCGGCCAGTTCGCCGCGGTGCTTTTCAGCCTCGGCGTGCAGGTCGATGCCGATCAGCAGGTTGCGCACGGCCTCGGCGCCGATTTCGGCGGTGAAGCCGTCATCGCCGAATTCGTCCTGGTAGCGGTAGAATTCGTCTTCCGTCAGCAGCTGGTTCTGCTTCAGCGGGGTAAGGCCCGGCTCGGTGACGATGTAGTTTTCGAAGTAGAGCACGCGCTCCACGTCCTTCAGCGCCATGTCCAGCATCAGCGAGATGCGCGACGGCAGCGACTTCAGGAACCAGATGTGGGCGACCGGGCTGGCCAGTTCGATGTGGCCCATCCGCTCGCGCCGGACGCGGGCCAGCGTGACCTCGACGCCGCACTTCTCGCAGATGATGCCCTTGTATTTCATGCGCTTGTACTTGCCGCACAGGCATTCGTAGTCCTTGGTCGGGCCAAAGATACGGGCGCAGAACAGGCCGTCACGCTCGGGCTTGAACGTGCGGTAGTTGATGGTTTCCGGCTTTTTGATCTCGCCGAACGACCACGAACGGATCTTCTCCGGCGAGGCCAGGGCGATCTTGATCTGGTCGAAGGTCGGGGTGACCGGGACTGCATTGAAGATGTTCAGGACTTCCTGGTTCATCTTGATTCCTTCTGCGGGGTGACCCGCGAAAAATAGAGAAGAGTGGCGAGTGGCTGGTGGCTAGTGGCGAGTGAGAAGGGCTGGGGCGGCGGTGAATTTCTTCACTAGCCACTAGCCACTGGTCACTCGCCACTCACCCTCAGCTGTTCTCCAGCTCCACGTTCAGACCCAGCGAGCGCATTTCCTTGACGAGCACGTTGAAGCTCTCGGGAATGCCCGCCTCGAAGCTGTCGTCGCCGCGGACAATGGCCTCGTAGACCTTGGTCCGGCCGGCCACGTCGTCCGACTTCACCGTCAGCATTTCCTGCAGGGTGTAGGCGGCGCCGTAGGCTTCCAGGGCCCACACCTCCATCTCGCCGAAGCGCTGGCCGCCGAACTGCGCCTTGCCGCCCAGCGGTTGCTGGGTGACGAGCGAGTACGGCCCGATGGAACGGGCGTGGATCTTGTCGTCGACCAGGTGGTGCAGCTTCAGCATGTAGATGTAGCCGACCGTGACCGGGCGCTTGAACTGCTCGCCGGTCTGGCCGTCATAGACGATCGACTGGCCGGTGCGGTCGAGACCCGCCTTCTCCAGCAGTTCCTCGATGTCGTTGATGTGCGCGCCGTCGAACACCGGGGTGGCGAACGGAACGCCCTTGGACAGGTTGCGGGCCAGCTCGACCAGATCCTCTTCCGAGTCCGGAAGCGGCGTGTCGGCGCCGTAGATGCTGGTCAGGTGATCGATCAGCGCCTGCTTCTGTCCGCCCTGTTGCCAGGCTTCCAGAAGACCCTGGATCTGCTTGCCGAGACCGGCGGCGGCCCAGCCCAGGTGGGTTTCGAAGATCTGGCCGATGTTCATGCGCGAAGGCACGCCCAGCGGGTTCAGAACGACGTCCACCGAGGTGCCGTCTTCCAGGTGCGGCATGTCCTCGATCGGCAGGATCTTGGAGATGACGCCCTTGTTGCCGTGACGGCCGGCCATCTTGTCGCCGGGCTGAAGCTTGCGCTTCACGGCCACGAAGACCTTGACCATCTTCATCACGCCGGGGGGCAGTTCGTCGCCGCGTTGCAGCTTCTCGACCTTGTCCTCGAAGCGGCGGTCGAGCGCCTTGCGGGCGTCCTCGAACTGCTTCTTCATGGCTTCCAGCTCGCCCATCGCCTTCTCGTCGTCGAGGGCGATCTGCCACCACAGGCCGCGCGACAGCTCGCCCAGCTTGGCTTCGGTCACGACGCCGCGGCCCAGGCCCTTCGGACCCGAGGTGGCGTTCTTGCCGAGGATCAGCGGGCGCAGACGGCCGTAGACGTTGCGCTCGAGGATCTTCAGCTCGTCGTCGCGGTCCTTGCCGAGGCGTTCGATTTCCGAACGCTCGATGGCGATGGCGCGCTCGTCCTTGTCGACGCCGTGGCGGTTGAAGACGCGCACGTCGACGATGGTGCCGGCGACGCCCGGCGGCAGACGCAGGCTGGTGTCGCGGACGTCCGAAGCCTTCTCGCCGAAGATGGCGCGCAGCAGCTTCTCTTCCGGCGTCATCGGGCTTTCGCCCTTCGGCGTGACCTTGCCGCACAGGATGTCGCCCGGCTGGACCTCGGCGCCGATCGCCACGATGCCGGCCTCGTCGAGGTTGCGCAGGGCTTCCTCGCCGACGTTCGGGATGTCGCGGGTGATCTCTTCCGGCCCCAGTTTGGTGTCGCGGGCCATGACCTCGAACTCCTCGATGTGGATCGAGGTGAAGACGTCGTCGCGCACGATGCGCTCCGAGATCAGGATCGAGTCTTCGAAGTTGTAGCCGTTCCACGGCATGAAGGCGACGAGGGCGTTGCGGCCCAGAGCCAGTTCACCGAGGTCGGTGGACGGGCCGTCGGCGATCACGTCGCCCATCTTCACTTCATCGCCCACGCGCACGATCGGGCGCTGGTTGATGCAGGTCGACTGGTTGGAACGCTGGAACTTGGACAGGCGGTAGATGTCGACGCCCGAACGGCCGGCGTCCAGCTCGTTGGTGGCGCGCACGACGATGCGGGTGCCGTCGATCTGTTCGACGACGCCGTCACGACGGGCGACCACGACGGCGCCGGAGTCCACGGCCACGACCGCTTCCATGCCGGTGCCGACCAGCGGTGCGTCGGACTGCACCAGCGGCACGGCCTGACGCTGCATGTTCGCGCCCATCAGGGCCCGGTTGGCGTCATCGTTTTCCAGGAACGGGATCAGGGCGGCGGCGACCGAAACGACCTGTTTCGGCGACACGTCCATCATGTCCACGTCGGCCTTGATCAGCAGCTGGGAGTCGCCGTTGATCCGTCCGGGGACCAGGTCCTCGACGATCTCGCCGTTCTTCAGCTCGATGTTGGCCTGGGCGATGGTGTATTTCGCCTCTTCCATGGCCGAGATGTAGACCACCTCGTCCGTGGCCTTGCCGTCCTTCACGCGCCGGTACGGGCTCTCGATGAAGCCGTATTTATTGACCCGCGCGTGCGTGGCCAGCGAGTTGATCAGGCCGATGTTCGGGCCTTCCGGCGTTTCGATCGGGCAGATGCGGCCGTAGTGGGTCGGGTGCACGTCGCGGACTTCGAAGCCGGCGCGCTCACGCGTCAGACCGCCCGGGCCAAGCGCCGAAAGGCGGCGCTTGTGGGTGATCTCGGACAGCGGGTTGGTCTGGTCCATGAACTGCGACAGCTGCGACGAACCGAAGAACTCGCGCACGGCCGCGGCGGCCGGCTTGGCGTTGATCAGGTCGTGCGGCATCACCGTGTCGATATCGACCGAGGACATGCGCTCCTTGATGGCGCGCTCCATCCGCAGCAGGCCGACGCGGTACTGGTTCTCCAGCAGCTCGCCGACCGAACGGACCCGGCGGTTGCCCAGGTTGTCGATGTCGTCGATCTCGCCCTGGCCGTCCTTCAGGCCGACGAGGATCTGCAGCACCTTCAGCACGTCTTCCTTCTGGAGGACGCGGATTTCGTCGGACACCTCGGGGGTTTCCAGACGCATGTTCATCTTGACCCGGCCCACGGCCGACAGGTCATAGCGCTCGCTGTCGAAGAACAGCGAGTTGAACATGGCTTCAGCGGCTTCCGGGGTCGGCGGCTCGCCCGGACGCATCACGCGGTAGACGTCGAACAGCGCGTCCTCGCGGCCGGTGTTCTTGTCGATCCGCAGGGTGTTGCGCATGTAGGCCCCGACCGTAACGTGGTCGATGTCCAGCACGTCGATGGTGGTGAAGCCGTAGCTTTCCAGCAGTTCGATCGTCGGCGCGTCCAGCTCGTCGCCGGCCTCGGCGTAGATCTCGCCGGTCTCGTAGTTCACGGCGTCGGCGGCCAGGTATTTGGTCAGCAGGGCGTCGGCGGCCAGCGACAGCGACGTGGTCGTGTCACCCAGCTTCTTGGCCTGACGGGCGCTGATCTTGGTGCCGGCGGCGGCGATCACTTCACCGGTGTCGGCGTCGACCAGGTCGAACTCGGGCTTCACGCCCTTCCAGCGCTCGGCCTTGTACGGCGTGACCCAGCCCTCGCCGCGCTTCTCGTAGGGCACGGTCTCGTAGAAGGTCTTCAGGATCTCTTCGCCGTCCATGCCCAGACCCATCAGGAAGGTCGAGGCCGGCAGCTTCCGGCGGCGGTCGATGCGGACGTAGACGATGTCCTTGGCGTCGAACTCGAAGTCCAGCCACGAGCCGCGGTACGGGATCACGCGGGCGGCGAACAGCAGCTTGCCCGAGCTGTGCGTCTTGCCCTTGTCGTGGTCGAAGAAGACGCCCGGCGAACGGTGCATCTGGGACACGATCACCCGCTCGGTCCCGTTGACGACGAAGGTGCCCTTGTCGGTCATGAGCGGGATATCGCCCATGTAGACGTCCTGCTCCTTGATGTCCTTGACCGAGCGCGCGCCGGTCTCTTCATCCGCCTCGAACACGATCAGGCGCAGCTTGACCTTCAGCGGCGCGGCATAGGTCATGTCGCGCTGGATGCATTCCTCAACGTCGTACTTCGGGTCCTCGAACTCGTAGGAGACGTATTCCAGGATGGCGCGTTCGTTGAAGTCCTTGATCGGGAACACCGACTTGAACACCGCCTCGATGCCCTGGTCCTTGCGCGGCCCGCTGCGCACTTCGCGCTGCAGGAACTGCTCGTAGGAGGCGCGCTGAACCTCGATCAGGTTCGGCATCTGCACCGCTTCGGGGATCCGGCCGAACGAGTGGCGGATGCGCTTCTTGCCGGTGAAGGTCGTGGCGTGTGCGAACTGACCGTTGGAGACGGCGACTTCGGCTTTGGACTTGGCCATTCTATGTTCCCAATGCGGGCCGGGCAGCCCGCGTAAAATGCAGCAGCAGCCGCGGCGGCGCGGGTGCGCTGTCGCGGCTTCAGGTTTCTCGGCGTCCACCCTCAATCCCTTGCGGAATCAGGACGCCAGCAATGTGAAGCTCCCTTGGGGAGGAGCACGCCTTCGCTCGGTCGGAGGGCGACGGACCGAGCCTCGGCGCTTTCGCGCGCATACGGGGGTGTGTGCGGGACCGGCACATATACGCGCTTCTTCGACGAAATAAAGGCCTGCACTGATCTTTCCTGCGTCCTGCGCGAGCCAGGTCCCCATTGCTTTGCAGCGGGCGGGAAAATAGCGTCCCCGCCATGAAACACCTGATCCTCGCATCCGCCGCCGCCCTTACCCTCGCCGCCTGCGCCAGCGCGCCGCCGCCTTCCCCCGCCGCCACGCCGGGAACCGGCACCGCCGAGGGCTGGGCCGCCGGCAACGCCGAGTATCTGACCCTCAACGCCGTCCGCCGCGGCTGGACCACCACCGAATCCGGCCTCCAGTACCGCCGCGTCGGCCGCGCCCACCCGGAAGGCCGCCAGCCGTCGGGCTCGGACACGGTCAAGGTCCACTACCGCGGGACCTTCGTCGACGGCCGCGAGTTCGACAGCTCCTACAGCCGCAACGAACCCGCCGAATTCCCGCTCAACCGCGTCATCAAGGGCTGGACCGAGGGCGTCGCCCTGATGCGCGAGGGCGAAAAGTTCGAGTTCGTCATCCCCGCCTCGCTTGGCTACGGCGAACGCTGGGTCGGCGGCGACGAGCTGCCGCCGAACTCGACCCTGCTGTTCACGGTGGAACTGCTGGAAGTGAAGCCGGCGGCTTAAGTCCTCTCATCCGATCATCCCCGCGAAGGCGGGGACCCAGTGCTTTGGGTGTTGCAGCGGTTCCATTGATCCGCGGACGGCTATCCGAAAGCGCCGGCGTCAAGCTGGACAGAACTGGGTCCCCGCCTTCGCGGGGATGCACGGAACGGAGTTGCCCCGCTCTAATCCAGCGTAATCCCCGGCCGCCATCCGCTGGCCGTCAGAAACGCCTTCGCGTCCGTCAGCCCGAGTATCTCCCGGAACGCGGCGTCCTTGTCCGCCGCGTGCTGATAATAGGCCTTGGCGATCCGGTACCCGACCCAGTAGCCGAGGTCCCCGGGCGTCTCCGGGGTCGAGTTGTATAGCCAGTCCTTCAGCTCGGTCTTGTCGATGTCCGCCGCGAACCGGGTCTCGATCTCCAGCTCCCGCCCCTCGGTCATGGGTCCGAAATACGCATAGGCCGGAGCCCCCGACAGCACCTCGGTCAGGAACTCCGCCGCCCCCTCGGCCAGCGATAGCTCCAGTACGGTGTGGGCCTGCTCCTCGGTCATCGCCGGCGACTGCTGGGTGTGCACATATTCATGCACCAGCACCCCGACGAACCGGTCCTCGATGTCCGGATTGATGAAGGTCGCGGCGCACAGGGCCTCCAGACCGACCTGCACGCCGTTCGTGGGACTGCCGATGGCCACGGGCCGCCCCCGTCCCACCGCCACCGTCACCGGCGGAAACCTCGCGTCCGGCGAACGGCGCATAAATTCCTTCAGCGCCGCGTCCACCCGCTCCCGCACCTTCGGCAGGGTCCCCGCGCAGCGCCGCGCCTCGACATAGATTTCCGGCCGCGCCGCGATCGCCTCGGCCATCCGCACCCCCGTGACATTGCGCACGCTGGCGAGATGCCTGAGCCCGGCCGAGCCGGCTTCCAGATAGTCGCGCTGGAGCTGCTCGGCGCTGGGTCGTCCGCCATTTGAGTCATAGACTTGGTAGAACAGATCGACATCGTCCGTTTCCAGAACCGGGCCGTCCTGAGCCGCGGCCGGCCCCGCAAGCGATGCCAACGCCAGCAGCCCCGCTGCTCGCAGGCCAATGAACTTGCCCATGTGGTGCTCCCGCCGGGTGACCGGGTTTCTTACAAGCGGCGCCGTAGCCCTTCTATCGAAAAATGGGCCACGTGGGCGCGGGTGCCTTCTTCCCCGTTCATCCCGGCGAACGCCGGGACCCAGTGCTTTGGGTGATCAGCCCCGACCGATGATCCTCGCAGCCTGTCCGTGAGCGCCGACGTCAAGCTGGACAGGACTGGGTCCCGGCTTTCACCGGGATGAACGGAGCGTGGTTGCATCGACGGAACCCGGAACATGACGGCGTTTTAATCCGGCGCGGCCTGCTCAAGCTTGACCCCCGCGCACGCCCGGCGTGATCTGCGCCTCCCCTTGGCCTCCGAGTGTCCCGATGATGCGTCCCGCCCGCCTGCTCGCCTCCGCCTGCGCCGCCGCCCTGCTGTTCGGAGCGGCCCCCGGTCTGGCCCAGGTCGGAACGCCCGCTCTCGACCGCGCCCTCGCCCCCATCCCCGCGCCGCGCGACGCGCCCTACCCCGGCGTCATCAAGCTGGAGATGGACGCCACCGACATCGACCGCCGCATCGTCTCGGTCAGACAGACCATCCCCGTCGCCGGCCCCGGCCCGCTGATCCTGCTCTATCCGCAGTGGATTCCCGGCAACCATGGTCCCGTGGGTCCCGTTGACGACATCGGCGACCTGCACATCATGGCGGGCGGCGAGGAACTCCGCTGGGTCCGCAACACCGCCAACACCAATGCGTATCAGGTCGAGGTTCCGGCCGGCGTCAGCGCCGTCGACGTCTCCTTCAAATGGCTGACCCCCATCGAGGGCAATCAGGGCCGCATCGTCTTCACCGACGAGATGCTGAACATCCAGTGGGAGAAGGCCGTCCTCTATCCGGCCGGCTACTATTCCCGCCAGATCACCATCGAGCCGACCCTCAAGCTCCCGGCCGGCTGGCAATACGGCACGGCGCTCGACACCCGCGCCTTCCAGAACGGCGTGGCGACCTTCGCCCCCATCACGCTCGAGCATTTCGCCGACAGCCCGGTCTTCGCCGGCGCCCACTATCGTCAGATCGACCTCGATCCGGGCGGCCGCTCGCCCGTCCGCCTGAACATCGTCGCCGACGACGCCGACATGCTGGCCGCCACCGACGAACACATCGCCCTGCACCGCGAACTGGTCCGTCAGGCCGACCGCCTGTACGGCGCGCGCCACTTCAACCACTACGACTTCCTGCTGGCCGTCACCGAGGACCTCGGCGGCATCGGGCTGGAGCATCACCGCTCGTCCGAGAACAGCGTCGACACCCGCTATTTCACCGACGCCCAGGCGACGATCGGCGACCGCGACCTCCTGGGCCACGAATACACCCACTCCTGGAACGGCAAGTGGCGCCGCCCCGCCGACCAGCTGACCCCGACCCTCAACGAGCCGCTGCAGAACTCCCTGCTCTGGGTCTATGAGGGCCAGACCCAGTACTGGGGCCTGATCCTGACCGCCCGCGCCGGCCTGATGACCAAACAGCAAGCGCTGGACGTCTTCGCCAACACCGCCGCGACCTACGCCGAGGACAACCCCGGCCGGACATGGCGCGCCATGCAGGACACCACCAACGATCCGATCATCGCCCAGCGCCGGCCCCAGCCGTGGGGCAGCTTCCAGCGCAGCGAGGACTACTATCGCGAAGGCGCCATGATCTGGCTCGACGCCGACACCCTGATCCGCGAGCAGACCAACGGCCGCAAGTCGCTGGATGACTTCGCCAAGGCCTTCTTTGGCGTTCAGGACGGGAATTGGGATCCGGCCCCCTATACCTTCACCGATGTCACCTCGACGCTGAACGGCGTTCAGGCCAACGACTGGGCCCAGTTCCTGCGCACCCGGCTCGACGCCGTCGGCGCCGGCGCCCCGACACCCCTCGGCGGCATCGAGCGCGGCGGCTACCGCCTCGTCTGGCGCGAAACGCCCAATGACTATTCCAGGGCGCTGAACAAGGAATACAGCCGCGTCGACTTCGCATACTCGCTCGGCCTCAGCCTGAACCCGGCCAACCGCGTCACCGCCGTCCGCTGGGGCTCGCCCGCCTTCGAGGCCGGCCTGACCTCGGGCTGGGAGGTCGTGGCCGTCAACGGCCGCGCCGCCAGCGCCGACGCCATCTCGGAAGCCATCACCGCCTCGAAGGGGAACACGACGCCCATCGAGATGATGCTCAAGAAGGGCGACCGCTTCCGCACCATCGCCTTCGACTATCACGACGGCCTCCGCTACCCGCACCTCGAGCGGATCGCTGGTGCGCCCGACCGTCTCGGCGACATCCTCGCCCCCCGCCGCCGTTGATCGTGAGGGACAATCAGATGATCCGCACCGCCGCCCTCGCCCTCCTCCTGACCTCGGCCGCCCTGCCCGCTCTGGCGCAGGTTCCGGCCTCGCAGGCCCAGACCCCCCTGCCCGCCCCGACCAGCCTGCCGCACGCCCTGCCGCCGATTCCGGCGCCGCAGGACCGCGACTACCCCGGCGTCATCGGCATCGAGGCCAATCTGACCGATCTCGACCACAAGGTCATCCGGGTGCGCCAGATCGTCCCCGTCTCGGCGGGTCACCTCGTCCTGCAGTATCCGAAATTCATCCCCGGCAACCACGCCGACACCGGCCCGATCCAGCTCGTCTCCGGCGTCACCGTCACCGGCAATGGCCAGCGGATCGAATGGGTGCGCGACACCGTCGGTCCCCACGCCTTCCACCTCGACATCCCCGCAGGCGTCAGCGAGATCGAGGTCGCCTTCGAATGGCTGACCCAGCCTGACAACGCCGTCTGGCGGGTGGTCATGACGCCCGAGATGGTCAACCTCCAGTGGGAGAAGGCCCTGCTCTACCCCGCGGGCTACAACCACGACCGCATCACCTTCGCCCCCTCGGTCGTCCTGCCCGAGGGCTGGAGCCAGGCCAGCGCCCTCGAGCTGGACCCCGCCTCCCCCTCCGGCTCGACGATCCGCTTCCGCCCCATCTCGCTCGAGCATCTCGCCGACAGCCCCATGTTCGCGGGCAAACACTACCGCCGCATCGATCTCGATCCGGGCGGCCGCTCGCCGATCCATCTGAACCTCGTCGGCGACACCGCCGCATCGCTGAACGCTTCCGACGAGCGGATCGAACAGTACCGCTCGCTGGTCGATCAGGCCGACCGCCTGTTCGGCGCCCGCCATTTCGATCACTACGAATTCCTGCTCGGCCTGACCTCGAAGATGGGCGGCATCGGCCTCGAGCATCACCGCTCGTCCGAGAACACCGCCAGCCCCACCTTCTTCACCGGCTCCAACCCCGACTTCGGCGCCCGCACCCTGCTGCCGCACGAGTTCACCCACAGCTGGAACGGAAAATTCCGCCGTCCTTCAGACGAGTACGTCCAGAACCTCAACCTCCCCACGCAGAACAGCCTGATGTGGGTCTATGAGGGCCAGACCGAATACTGGGGCGACGTCCTCGGCGCCCGCTCGGGTCTGGTGAACAAGGAGGAGGCCCTCGCCAACCTCGCCGAGGTCGCCGGCTTCTATGACCAGCAACCCGGCCGCGCCTGGCGCTCGCTGCAGGACACCACCAACCACAACCTGCTCGGCTATCGCACCACCAACCCTTGGGGCTCGTGGATGCGCGGCACCGGCGACTACTACCGCGAGGCCCTGCTGATCTGGCTGGACGCCGACACCCTGATCCGCGAGCAGACCAACGAACGCAAATCCCTCGACGACTTCGCCAAGGCCTTCTTCGGGGTCGATGACGGCGTCTGGGAGGCCAAGCCCTACACCTTCGACGACGTGGTCCAGCACCTGAACGCCGTCTATCCGCACGACTGGGCGAGCTTCCTGCGCACCCGTCTGGACGCCGTCGGCCCCGAGGCCGAGGCCCCGCTCGACGGCGTTGCCCGCGCCGGCTACCGCCTGACCTATGTCGACGACCTGAACGCGGTCGAGAAGCGCATCCAGTCCGGCTGGGCCAGCGACTTCCAGTATTCGCTGGGCTTCAGCCTGAACGCCGCCAACCGCATCACCGGCGTCCGCTGGGGCAGTCTCGCCTTCGACAAGGGCCTCGGCGCCGGCTGGGACCTGATCGCCGTCGGCGACCGCACCGCCTCGGCCGAGGTCCTGCGCGAGGCCGTCACCGCGGCCAGGGGCGGGTCCGACCCCATCGTCCTCGTCGTCAAACGCGGCGACGAGTTCCGCACCCTGTCCTTCGACTACCACGACGGCCTGCGCTACCCGCGCCTCGTCCGCACCGAAGGCCGCGACCGCCTCGCCGACATCCTCGCGCCCCGCCGGCGATAGGCTTCGTCTCCTCCCCATCCCCGATGGGGAGGTGGCGCGGCGCGCCTTCGCGCCGTGACGGAGGGGTGCCGCGCGGTCTTCGCTGTCTCCGCTCGAACTGCACCCGGCCAATTGCCGCTCATGCAGCCGCTCCAATTGCAGTTCACGCGCAAAGAAAAACGGGCCGGGGATCGCTCCCCGGCCCGTTCATTTGTTCAGCTAACCGCCCTCAAGTAGCCCGAAGGGCGGCCAACTCAAGTGTCTTACTTGACCTGGACCTTGGCGCCGGCTTCCGTCAGCTTCTTGGCGACTTCGTCGGCGGCTTGCTTGGAGACGTTCTCGACGACGTTCTGCGGAGCGCCTTCGACCAGGTCCTTGGCTTCCTTCAGACCCAGGTCCGAACGCACGCCACGGACTTCCTTGATGACGTTGATCTTCTTGTCGCCGCCGTCCAGCAGGACGACGGTGAACTCGGTCTGCTCTTCAGCAGCTTCGGCCGGAGCAGCGGCGCCGCCCGACGGCATGGCCATGGCGACCGGAGCAGCGGCGCTGACGCCCCACTTTTCTTCCAGCAGCTTGGACAGTTCGGCGGCTTCCAGAACGGTCAGCTTCGACAGGTCTTCAACGATTTTGGCGAGATCGGCCATTTGAGTTTTCCTTCGGAGGATTGGTTGTCAGAGAGAGTTTTGCAGAGATGAAAGAGGCGGTTCCGCTTACGCGGCGTCCTTCGAGGCGTACGCGCTGAACACGCGGGCCAGTTGGGAAGCCGGGGCTTGCACGACGCCGGCGATCTTGGTCGCGGGGGCGTTGAGCAGGCCGAGCAGCGAAGCGCGGATCTGGTCCAGCGACGGCAGTTTGGAGAGAACCTCCACGCCCTTCGCGTCCAGAACCTTCTCACCCATGAAGCCGCCCAGAACGACGAACTTGTCGTTGGCCTTGGCGTATTCAGCGGTGATCTTGGCGGCCGTCACCGCGTCGTCGGCGTATGCGATGCCCACGGGACCCTTGAACAGGCCGTGGTAGTCGCTGCCTTCGGCGGCATCCAGCGCCTTGAGCGCCAGGCGGTTCTTGACCACCTTGAACGTGCCGCCTTCTTTGCGAAGACGTCCACGCAGATCTTCCATGTCCGCAACGGTCAGACCCAGGTTGTGGGTCACGACCACGGCGCCCGCGTCGGCGAAAACGCCCTTCAGCGTTTCGATCGACTCGGCTTTTTGTGCGCGGTCCATTGCGGTCTCCAGTCTGGTATTCGCCGCCGGGCTTATTCCCGACGACGGATGTTTGGCCAAAGCGCCGCGCAGCGCTGCGAAGCGTTCAGGCCGGTCGTAATGTCCGAAGGAGGCTCAAGCCACGTACGGCCCGGATACCGGGTCGACGATGGCCGTCTGCATCCCCATCTCCCCACGGCGTCAGAGGGCTCTCTGACATTTATGGACTGGGCGACCCCCAGACCCCGAAGTTCTCGGACAGGACCGCCGCGGCCGAAGCTGCGACGGAGAAGGCGCGCTCTATACACGGATATCCCGCGAACTCAAGCGCCCGCGCCACATTCCGGGTGGGCACAGATCGAAAACGCTCCGTGTACGCTGACCGCGCTTGACGGGGGCGCTCCGGCGATCATTACAATCCTGTCATCAAATCGGGATCGGGGGACCCCGCGTGAACCAGGACGGACCACAGGCCGAGTTGCTGCGCCGCGCCGCGGAAGCCCTCGCACGCCGTGACCCGCAGTCCGCCCTCGGTCTGCTGGATCAGGCCGACCGGCTGGGCGTCACCCACAACGCAACGCTGAACCGGGCGCTGGCGCTCAGGCTGATCGGTGACTTCAACGGCGCCCTGGCGGTGCTGGACGACGCCCTGGCGATGCAGCCGTATGATTTCACCGCCCTGCTGGGCAAGGCGGCGATGCTGGAGAAGATCGGCCAGGGCCTGGCCGCCGTCGACGTCTATCGCAACGCTCTGAAGATTGCCCCGCCCCGCGACCGCTGCCCTTCCCCGATCGTGGCCCAGATGGACCATGCCGATGGCGTTGTACGCCGCCATGCCGAGGCCCTCCGCGACCATATGCGGAACGAGACCGCCGGTCTTCGCGGCGCCGTGGACCCCGCCGTTCTCGACCGGTTCGACGAGGGGCTGGAAATCTACGCCGGCCTGAAGACCGCGCCGAAGCAGGAACCCCTGCTGCTCGACTACCCCCGCCTGCCGGCCATCCCCTTCTACGATCGCGCCCTGTTCCCCTGGCTGGAACAGCTGGAGGCGGCGACGCCCGTCATGCAGGCCGAGCTCGAGGCCCTGCTGGGGTCGTCCATGGACGAATTCGCCCCATACATTGCCTATCCAAAGGGAGCGCCGGTCAATCAGTGGGGCGAGTTGAACCATTCGCGCAAATGGTCGTCCCTCTGGCTGTGGCGTGACGGCGCGCGACAGGACGCGGTCTGCGAACGCTGCCCGCAGACCGCCGCCCTTCTGGAATCCCTGCCGATGTGCCGGCAAGAGGGCTTCGCCCCCACCGCCGTCTTCTCGGCGCTCCAGCCCCACACCCACATTCCCGCCCACACCGGCTCGTCCAACGTGCGGCTGCTGACCCACCTGCCTCTGATCCTGCCGGGGCCGGCGCGCTTCCGCGTCGGCAACACCGTCCGCGACTGGAAGATGGGCGAAGCCTGGGTCTTCGACGACACCATCGAGCATGAGGCCTGGAACGACGCCGACCAGATGCGCGTCATCCTGATCTTCGACATCTGGAACCCTTGGCTGACGGACGACGAAAAGACCCTGATTACCGCCATGATGCAGGCCCAGCGCAGCTTTGTGGGCGAGCGCTGAGCTTCACTCCCCATTCGCGAAGGCGAATGGGGAGGACAGGTCGGCGCGCAAGCGACGACCAGGAGGGGGCGACGCCGGCAGGTGTTGTTTGGGTTCAACCGGTCTCCGCCGGTGCCGCCCCCTCCTGACCGCTGCGCGGTCTGTCCTCCCCATCGGCCTTCGCCGATGGGGAGGTGAACGTCCGCGTTAACCCAGCGCTCACCACCCCCCACAACCCGATCTTCACCTTGAGCGGGCTAGAAACGTCCCGGAATGAGCCAGTCCAGCTTCGCGCGACGGCCGGCCGCACGTGATGATAAAGGCGCTCTCCCATGGCCAAGACCGTTCTGGTGGTCGACGACGATCCGACCCAGCGTCGCCTCGCCCAGGCCGTGCTGGAGCGGGAAGGTTATGCCGTCGTCCACGCCGAATCCGGCGGCGAGGCCATCGACCGCCTGACCAGGGGGGGCGGCGCCGATGTCGTCCTGCTCGACATGGTCATGCCGGGCATGAGCGGCATGGAAGCCCTCGCCGAAATCCGTACAGCCGGCGTCGTGACGCCGGTCATCGTCCTGACCGCCTCGGGCGGGGTCGACGCCGTGGTCAAGGCCATGCAGGCCGGGGCCCAGGACTTCTTCGTCAAGCCGGTCTCGGCCGAGCGCCTGCTGGTCGGCGTCTCGAACGCCCTGCAGATGACCCGACTGACCGCCGAGGTCGGCCGTCTGAAGAAACACGTTTCCGGCCGCACCTCCTTCGACGACCTCGTCGGCCAGTCAGCGCCCATGCGCATGGTCAAGTCGCTCGGGACCCGCGCCGCCAAATCCTCGATCCCCGTCCTGATCACCGGCGAAAGCGGCGTCGGCAAGGAAGTCATCGCCCGCGCCCTGCACGGTGCCTCCGACCGGTCGGGCAAGCCCTTCGTGGCCGTCAACTGCGGCGCCCTGCCCTCGAATCTGATCGAGTCGATCCTGTTCGGGCACGAGAAGGGGGCCTTCACCGGCGCCCACGACAAACACCTCGGCAAATTCGTGGAGGCCAACGGCGGCACCCTGTTCCTCGACGAGATCGGCGAACTGCCGCTGGACATGCAGGTCAAGCTGCTGCGCGCTCTCCAGGAAGGCGAGATCGACCCTGTCGGCGCCAAACGCTCGGTCAAGGTCGACGTCCGCATCGTTTCGGCCACCAACCGGGACCCCGCACAACAGGTGCGCGAGGGCGCCTTCCGCGAGGATCTGTTCTATCGCCTGAACGTCTTCCCCATCGAGGCCCCCTCCCTGCGCGAACGCCGCGAGGACATTCCCGCCCTGGTCGACCATTTCATCGCCCGCTTCAACGTCGAGGAAGGCAAGCGCATCGCCGGCTGCTCGGGCGAGACCCTTGGCCTGCTGTGCGCCTTCGACTGGCCGGGCAACGTCCGTCAGCTTGAGAACGCCGTCTACCGCGCCATCGTCCTGGCCGACGCGCCCTTCCTCCAGCCGCACGACTTCCCCGCCATCTCGGGCCGCGCCACGCCGCTGGCGGACCATGAAGACGAAGCCAGTGTCGCCGGGATCCCGATGGCGGCGGCGGACATCGACCTGCCGCCCCTGCCCGATTCGCCCATCCGCATCCTCGACGAGCGCGGCCACCTGCGAACGCTCGAGGAGATCGAACGCGACCTCATCCAGCACGCCATCGAGGTCTACGCCGGCCACATGTCGGAGATCGCCCGCCGGCTCGGCATCGGCCGCTCGACCCTTTACCGCAAGGTCCGCGAACAGGGTCTGGAAGGCAGCCTCAGGGAAGTCGGCTAGGGGGCCTGCAGCGGCCGCCACCGCAAAGCCCGTAATCTGACCAAAAGTTCATTGGCCAGCGGCGCCGCTACGGCCGAAGACGCTTGGGCTGTGCGCCACCGCAACTCCCGGTTTCGTCGCTGAAACGCGACGGAAACATACGCGGGCGACGTTGCAGCTTCGTCTTCCTCCCCCAAGGCCATCGCATGCTCCTCGTCACCACCGCCCTGTCCGGACTCATGGCCGGGGCTATCCAGACCGCGCCGCCGCAAACGGCCGCTCCGCAAACGCCGCCGGCCCCTGCGCCCGCCGCGACCGCCCCCGCGCGCACCGATGACGACGCGTACGACCTCGGCACGGTGGTCACCACCGGAGCCCGCCCGCGCGGCAGCGTCAATTCCGACATCCCGCCGGACGTCACCCTGACCGCCGAGCAGATCCAGGCCTATGGCGCCTCGGACATCGCCGAACTGCTGACCTATCTGGAGCCCCTGACGCGCAGTTCGCGCGGCCGCGAGGGCGGCCAGCCGGTGTTTCTCGTCAACGGCCGCCGCATCTCGGGCTTCCAGGAGATTCAGGGCATCCCGACCGAAGCCATCGAACGCACCGACATCCTGCCCGAGGAAGTCGCGCTGGAATACGGCTACCGCGCCGACCAGCGCGTGGTGAACTTCGTGCTCAAGGCTAATTTCCGCTCGCTGGTGGGCCAGCTCTCGGGCCGCGCCCCGACCCAGGGCGGCCGCACCATCGGCGAGATCGAGGGCAATATCCTGCACATCGCCGGCGCCACCCGCTGGTCCCTTGACGCCGAGTATGAACGCTCGACCCCGCTGTATGAATCCGAGCGCGACATCGTCCGCGATCCGGCCCCCGGCGAGTTCGGAGACCCGGAACTGCGCGACGCCTATCGCACCCTGCTGGCGGAGAGCGAACGCACCACCGTGCGCGGGACCATGAAGCGCGACCTCAACGGGACGACACAGGGCACCGTCAGCGGCAGCCTCGAAAACACCGCCAGCCAGAGCTACAACGGCCAGCCCGGCGTCGCCCTGATCCTGCCGGCCGGCAATCCGTATTCGACATCGCCTGCAGCCGTTCCCGTCTTCCGCTACCTTGACGACCCACAGGCCCTGGATCGCGAGTCCGATGTCCTGACGGGCCGCATCGCCGGCGTTCTGGACGGCTACATTGGAGAGGACTGGCGCTGGACCCTGACCGGCTCCTATGACCGCGCCGAGAGCGACACTGTGACCGGCCGCGGCTATGCGGCCACGCCGTTCCAGACGCGTCTCACCGCCAACGATCCCACCGCCAACCCCTTCGGCGCAGTTGGTCCGTCGGACTTCACCGCCCGGCCTGACGACACCTCCAACTCGGTGTCACAGGTGCTGGCGGGCGAACTGGTGCTCAACGGCGACGTCTACGACCTGCCCGCCGGCGGCATCTCCTCGACCTTCAAGTTCGGGGCCGACACACGTTCGCTGGATTCGACCAGCCTTCGCGACGGGACTGCCATCGATCGCTCCCAGTCGCGCGACCGCTTCAACGTCCAGGCCAGCTTCGGCATCCCGATCGCCAGCCGCCGGCAGGGCGTCCTGCCGCAGTTCGGCGACCTCTCGGCCAATTTCAACATCGGCTATGAGGAGTTGTCGGACTTCGGCGGCCTGTCCACCCTCGGCTTCGGCGTCAACTGGTCGCCGATCGAGCCGGTGTCCCTGCTGGTCAGCTACACCGACGAACAGGGCGCGCCCTCGATCTCCCAGCTGAACGACCCGATCATCGCCACGCCCAACGTGCCGGTCTTCGATTTCGCCACCGGCCAGACCGTGTTCGTGACCCGCATCGACGGCGGCAACCCCGATCTGAACGCCGACCACCGCAAGGTCTGGAAGCTGGGCGGCACGCTCAAGCCCTGGTCCGAGACGGATTTCCGCATCCAGTCGACCTGGACCTGGAGCCTGACGGAAGACGCCATCGCCGCCTTCCCGACCATTACGCCCGACCTCGAGGCCGCCCTGCCCGGTCGCTTCGTTCGCGGCCCCGCCGGCAATCTGCTGTCGTTCGACGCGCGGCCGCTGAATTTCGAGCGTTTCGAGCGTCAGGACATCCGTACGGGCGTCAACTACTCCCGCGCCTTCGGCAAACCCAATCCGGCCGCCACGCCCCTGCCCGGCCAGCCCGGCGGGATGCGCCCCCCGGGCGGCGGCGGGGCGCCGATGATCATCCGTCAAGGTGGCGACGGCCCGGGCGGCGACGGTCCCCGCGCCGGCGGCGGCGGTCCCCAGATTCGCATGGGCGGCGGAGGTGGTCGTAGCGGCGGCGGCGGCATGCAGCCCGGCCAGGGCCGTTTCAACGTCTCGGTCTACCACACCTACCGGATCCAGGATGAGATCGTCATCGCCGACGGCCTTCCGGTGCTCGACCTGCTGGACGGCTCCGCCACCGGCAGCCGGGGCGGCACGCCCCGCAACGAACTCCAGGCCCAGGCCGGCGTGTTCAAGAGCGGCATGGGCGCCTTCCTCAACGCCAATTGGCGCGAGGGCACCTTCGTCGACGGCGGGACCGGCCCGGACCTGACCTTCTCGGATCTGGCCACGGTCAATCTGAACGTCTTCGTCGATTTGGGCGGCCAGGCCTCGTGGGTCGCCAAATATCCCTGGCTCAAGGGTTCGCGTCTCAACCTCGGCGTCCAGAACATCTTCGACAGCCGTCTGGAGGTTACCTCCAGCGCCGGCGACGCCCCGCTGAACTACCAGCCCGACTACCTCGACCCCATGGGCCGCACGATCAGCCTGACCTTCCGCAAGATCCTCTTCTAGTCGGCGCCGGGGGCCTTGCGCCCCCAGCGCCGCTTCGGCGCCTCGCCCTTCGCCTTGGCCGCGATCTCCTTCAGCTTGCGGCCCTGCATGGCCGAAAGCGCCTGACCCGGAGCCCCCTTCTCGGGGTCGCCAAAGGCGCGGCCGTGGGTCTTCACCCGCTCGCTGACCGAGTCGATGAACTCGCCCTCCCATTCGGACAGCGAAACGCCCGCCTTCTCTGCCGAGCGGCGGGCGCGTCGTAGTGCATTCAGGGCTGCCCTCTGGGCCGCCTTGCGTTCGGCTTCGAACGGACTGGAGGGCGGCTTCTTCGCGCCGCCCTTGCCCCCGCCGAAGCCGGTTCGCTTCAGGGTCAGATCTCGCCGAGCGCCGACAGATACAGGTCCAGGATCGCGTCCTCTTCCTGCCGCTTGGCCTTGTCCTGCTTGCGGATGCGGATGACCTTGCGCAGGATCTTGACGTCGTAGCCCTCGCCCTTGGCCTCCAGGAAGACCTCCTTCATGTCGGCCATGACGGCGGCCTTGTCCTCTTCCAGACGCTCGATGCGCTCGATGATGGTGCGCAGCCGGCCCTGGGCGGCCGAGGTCAGGACGTCGGGCGAGGAATCGAAGGAAGCGTCGTCGGCCAAGGGAATACTCCGGAAAAAATCACGCCCTCAAGCAGGCCGAAGGCCGGTAGGGCAAAAAGAATGCAGACGCTAACCACGCCCGGGCGCACGACTCAACGATGGCTGGGGGCAGACGCGAAAAAGGCTGCGGACAAGTCCGCAGCCCTGAAAATTTCGAACCGCGCTGTAGCGCTGGCGACCGTATTTAGCCCTGCTTCGCCTTGAAGCGCGGGTCGGTCTTGTTGATCACGTACACAACACCCTTGCGGCGCACGACCTTGCAGTCGCGGTGGCGGGTCTTGAGCGACTTGAGCGAGCTGCGGACCTTCATGGTCGTCGTCCTGAGGCAAAGCAAAAACAGAAAGGCCGCGGGAAGAACCTGCGGCGGAGCGGTGCGTATAGAGAGGCTTCCCGGAATCGTCAACCACCGACCGGCGTGACTTTGCAGGCTGTTGCGGCAGACTGCGGCACGACGGAGACGATCATGACCGACGACCACCGAATCTACCGGATGAGCTTCGCCAGCATCTATCCCCTCTACATCGCCAAGGTGGAGCGGAAGGGCCGCACGAAGGACGAGGTCGACCAGATCATCCTCTGGCTGACCGGCTACACTCCGGAAGCGTTCGAGACCCGGCTCGCGAACAAGGCCGACGTCCGGACGTTCTTCGCCGAGGCGCCCCGGCTGAACCCCGCCCGGACCCTGATCACGGGCCTGATCTGCGGCATCCGCGTCGAAAACATCGAACAGCCGCTGATGCGCGAGGTCCGCTACATGGACAAGCTCATCGACGAGCTGGCCAAGGGCAAGGCGATGGAGAAGATTCTGCGCAGTACGGATCTTCTCTCTCCGTGCATCCCCGCGAAGGCGGGGACCCAGGTTTGAGCGGCAGGCAGGAGGGCAAACGAACCGGCGTTGCGTCCGGCGCCGGCGGCGAAGCTGAAACCTGGGTCCCCGCCTTCGCGGGGATGCACGGAATCAAAACGCTGAACCTCGTTCAGGAGGTCGAACGGTAGCGCACCAGGGATGCCCCACATATTGCAACGCTTCCCGCCCTCGCGCACTTGTTATGACGGGGCGGCCGCCGGGGACTCTACAGCTACATCATGCGTATCAGCCTTCGACTCATTCTCATCTGTTCCGTCGCCGCCTGCGCCCCCATGCTGCCGGAGGCGCCGCCTGTGAGGCCGAGCCCGGCCCCGGCGCCCGCTGCGCCCGCCGCTCCGGCGCCCAACCCCGCCCCTCCGCCCGCCGCCGTACCGGATCAGGCGGGTTTCGAGGGCTGGAAACAGGGCTTCCTGTCCCGCCACGGCGGCGTCCGCCGCGATCAGTACGCCCGCGAACTGGCCGGCCTGACCCCGGACCCCTCGGTCATCCGCCTCGACGGCAACCAGCCCGAGTTCAGCCGCCCCGCCGGCGCCTATATCCAGTCCGCCGCCTCGGCCACCCGCATCGCCCAGGGCCGCCAGCGCGTCGACCGCGTACCGTGGGAGGTTACCCAGCGCTTCGGCGTGCCCGCCGAGATCCTCGTCTCCATCTGGGGCAATGAGAGCAGCTTCGGCGCTGTCCAGGGCGACTATGACGTCATCCGCTCGCTGGCCACCCTCGCGTTCGACGGCCGCCGCCGCGACTGGGCCGAGGCCCAGCTGAAGGACGCGCTCGACATCGTCGTCGACGGCCGCCGCGACCGCGCCGGCCTGAAAGGCAGCTGGGCCGGCGCCATGGGCCAGACCCAGTTCATGCCCGACAACTTCCTGCGTCTCGGCGTCGACCAGACCGGCGACGGCAAGGTCGACATCTGGGGCTCGGACGCCGACTCCCTCGCCTCCGCCGCCAATCTGCTGGCCCAGGCCGGCTGGAAGCGCGGCCAGAGCTGGGGCTATGAGGTCGTCCTCCCGTCCGGCTTCGATTACGCCGAGGCCGAGGGCCCACGCCACAACTGGCGCTACTGGGCCGGGCGGGGCGTCACCCTCGCCCGCGGCGGCGCGCCCACCGACGCCGAGGCGCTTGAGGAAGCCGTCATCCTGCTGCCCCAGGGCGCGCGCGGCCCGGCCTTCCTGGCCCTGCCAAACCACTATGTGATCCGCCGCTACAACAACTCGGTCTCCTACGCCCTCGCCATCGGCCTCACAGCGGACGGCATCGCGGGCAAGCCGGGCCTCGTCGGAACCTGGCCCGATGACGCGCCTCTCTCCCGCGACCAGCGCATCGGCGCCCAGCGCGCCCTGACCGCCCTCGGCTACGACACGGGCGGCGTCGACGGCGTCGTCGGCTCCAACACCCGCGCCGCCCTGCGCCGCTGGCAGATCGCGTCGGGGAAGGTGGCCGACGGCTATCTGACGGCCGATCTGGCGGACGAACTGATCCGGAAGGCGGGGTAGGCCTCATGTCTCCTCCCCATCTCCGATGGGGAGGTGGCGCGGCGCTCTTCGCGCCGTGACGGAGGGGTGGAGGAGGATCGCATGCGATCCGACGACGACGCCGCCTTGCCCCTCCACCCCTTCGGGGTCCCCCTCCCCATCGCTGCGCGACAGGGAGGAGACAGGGTGACGCTCCTCCGCGTTTCTATAGTCGCATTGGCGGAAGAATATCCCGCCCTTTCAACCGCTTCCGCTTTTCCCAAACTGAATCATCAGCGGGTATCCCGGCGCCCCCATAATGCTTCCCATCCCGTCGGTGGGGAGGGCGTCGGATCCACGCTTCTCGATGTCGGCGGGCTGTGGTCGAGCGATGAAGCCCGGGGGCGCTTACGCCGGGGGTCCTTGAGGATGTCGATGGATGGCGTCTTCCTGCTCGCCGCGCGCTTCTTGTGCGGGACCTCTGCGGCGCTTGACGCCTCCGCAAGTCCCCCCTCGGGCGGAACCGCAAGGAACCGTCCGGGCGTCGGCAAGGCCCGAACAGGGCCGGCGGCCGGCACGCGCGTGGAAAACGACGACGCGGGGCGGTCTGTCTCGTCGAAACGGTAACTCTGCAATCAGCACCGGGCGAGCCCGGTCGCCCCGCGCCCTCCCCAGCCTTTGGCGGCCCTTCGCCAGAGCGCGTCGACCCATGCCCGATGGAAAGAAACCTTGTGACCCGCTGCAAATCATCCCGACTGACCGATCGCGACTTCATCCGTGCGCTGCAACTCATCCGCCTGAATGGCCTGCCGACCGGCGAGTACGAGCCCATGTCGAACCGCGAGGAGATGTATCTGCGCATCGTCCGCGCCGGTCATCCGGTCGACGTCGAGGACTTCGTCCTGTCGAAGCCTCTGTTCCAGCTGGAAGCCATGGAGCGGCGCGCCAACGAGGAAGACGCCGCCGCCGAAACCACATGATCGTTGTTAACCCGCGCCGCCTTCGCTAACCCGAAGCGGACACCCGCCGGAGCTCTCCATGTCCCGTTCGTCCGATCGTTTCGAAGGCACCTCGAACTACATCGCCACCGACGACCTGAAGATCGCGGTCAACGCGGCCGTCGCCCTCGAACGCCCCCTGCTGATCAAGGGCGAGCCCGGCACCGGCAAGACCGTCCTGGCCTATGAGATCGCCCGGGCCATGAACGCCCCCCTGATCACCTGGCACATCAAGTCCACCACCAAGGCCCACAACGGCCTGTACGAATACGACGCCGTCTCGCGCCTGCGCGACAGCCAGCTGGGCGAGGAACGCGTCCACGACGTGCGCAACTACCTCAAGCCCGGCAAGCTGTGGGAGGCCTTCACCGCCCCGAACCGCCCCGTCCTGCTGATCGACGAGATCGACAAGGCCGACATCGAGTTCCCCAACGACCTGCTGCAGGAACTCGACCGCATGGAGTTCTACGTCCAGGAGACGGACGAGACGATCCGCGCCGAGGTCCGCCCCGTCGTCATCATCACCTCGAACAACGAGAAGGAACTGCCCGACGCCTTCCTGCGCCGCTGCTTCTTCCACTACATCCGCTTCCCGGACGACGGGACCATGCGCGCCATCGTCGAGGTCCATTTCCCCGGCATCAAGCCGCGCCTCGTCTCCGAGGCCCTCAAGACCTTCTACGAGATCCGCGACACGCCGGGCCTGAAGAAGAAGCCCTCGACCTCCGAACTGCTCGACTGGCTGAAGCTCCTGCTGGTCGACGACATCGATCCTGAAACCCTGCGCGAGAAGTCGCCCAACAGGCTGATCCCGCCCCTGCACGGCGCCCTGCTGAAGAACGAACAGGACGTCCACCTGTTCGAACGCCTCGCCTTCCTGAACCGCCGCGAGGGCGCCCGGCCGGGCGGCTGACACAGTGGGGTTGCTGTTCAGACACACGCCTTACGGCGATTTCACTGGATTATCGGGCCCGCGCGCTCAGGATAGGACCACGAACAGGACTACCCGATGATGACCCTGCGTCCCTTCCTTCTGCCGACACTCTGCGCCCTCGCCGCGCTGACGGCCGCATGCGACGGCGACCGTTCCGTGCGCATCACCTCGACCACCACCGAGAGCGACGCCAAGGGCGTGCTCAAGGTCGTCGACGCCCTGCAGTGCCCCCAGACCATGGGCTCCCTGACCCGCAAGGGCTCGGCACAGGCCGAAGGCAAGGTCTGCACCTACGTCGGCCGCAGGGGGACCGAAGTCAGCCTGCATCTCGTCCCGCTTGACGGCGAAGCGCCGGCCGAGGTGCTCAAGGCCTTCGAAACCCGCCTGTCCGCCTCCCTCCCCGCCGCCGTCGCCCAGCTGAAGGCCTCGGCCGACGCCGACAAGGCCCGCATGGACGCCGACCTCGCCCGCGCGGCCGCCGCCGACGCGGAAGCCTCCGCGGCTGACGCGGCCGCGGCCAGCGCCGACGCCGCCGCCACCCGGGCGGATGCGGCCGCGGCTTCGGCCGACCGCGCCTCTGTGCGCGCCCCGGGCGTGGCGATCGACGCCAACGGCGACGACGCCAGCGTCCGCCTTCCCGGCATGCGTATCGAGACCAAGGGCGATCAGGCCAGCGTCCGCATCGGCGGCTTCCACATCGACGCCAACGACAGCGACGGCTCGGCCCGCGTCCGCGCCTCGTCGGGCGGCGGCGACAGCCTCAGCGTCAACGCCCAGAACAACGCCGCCGAAATCCGCACCAGCGCCGCCGGCGACGCCACCCGCACCAGCTGGATCCTGAGCGACAACCGGGAAACGGAGTCGGGCTGGCGCGTGGTCGGCTTCGAGGCCCGCGGGCCGGTGGGCGGCCCTCTGGTCGTCGCCACCGTCCGCTCGAAGGACAACAATCGCGGCCGCGCCTTCGAGGACGCCAAGGACCTCGTCACCCTCAACGTCGGCGAATAAGCCCGCTTCCGGCCTTGATCGCGGCCCGTTGATGCGTCACCAACCCTGCCCACGAGTGCAGGACAAAACCTTGGCCGTCACGCCCCGCAAATCCGCGAAACCGCCCCGCGCCTGGCAGCGCATGCTGTCCGGCCGCCGCCTCGATCTGCTCGACCCCTCGCCCTTCGATATCGAGATCGAGGACATCGCCCACGGTCTGGCCCGCGTCGCCCGCTGGAACGGCCAGACGATCGGCGAACACGCCTTCTCGGTCGCCCAGCACTCCTGCGTCGTCGAGGAGATCGCCGCCCACATCCAGCCCGGGCTCGAACCGAGATGGCGCCTGGCCGCCCTGCTGCACGACGCCTCCGAATACGTGATCGGCGACATGATCTCGCCCTTCAAGGCGGCGCTGGGGGTGAACTACAAGGCCTTCGAAGCCCGCCTGGAAGACGCCATCCACGTCCGCTTCGGCCTGCCGCCCAAGAACCCCGTCGAGATCAAGACCCTGATCAAGAAGGCCGACGTCGCCTGCGCATACTTCGAAGCGACCCAGCTGGCCGGCTTCACCAAAAAGGAGGGCCTGACCCTCTTCGGCGCCCCGCCGGCCGGCTACGATCTGATCATCGACCCCCTGCCCGCCCCCGTGGCCCAGCAGCGCTATCTCGAGCGCTACCGCGTCCTCGCCGAGGCGACCGGCGTCGTCCCCGCCCCCGACGCCTGGCACACGGAATAGCGATGGCCGGTCCGGGGGAACAGGGCGTCCGCATCGGCCTCTCGGCCGTCGTCATCGCGCTCCGCGACCGCCGGGCCTGCGTCCTGACCACCCCCGGAGAAGACGGCTCAACCGCCCTCCCCTTCGGCCCCTTCGACCCGGCCCGCGACCGCACGTTCGAACGGGCCCTGCGCGACTTCGTCACCGCCCAGACCGGCTTCCGCCTCGGCTTCGTCGAACAGCTCTACACCTTCGGCGACCTGGGCCGCGCCAGCCCCCGCGCTACCCCCGGCCCCGAGCAGCACCGCGAGGTCTCGGTCGGCTACCTCGCCCTGACCGCCGACGCCGCGGACGCCCCCCAAGCCGAGGCCCGCTGGACGCCCGTCCTCGAAATCTTCCCGTGGGAAGACCGCCGCGACGGAGCCGCGCCTTGCGTCGCCCCCCTCATCGACGCGCTTAACGCATGGGCCGAGGCGGATCCTCGCCGACAGGCCCGCGTTGAGACCCTCTTCGCCACCACCCCGGCTCACCGCTGGAACGAAGGCCAGGTGCTGGACCGCTACGAACTCCTCTACGAGGCCGGCCTGGTCGCAGAGGCCGCCCGGGATCAGGAACGCCTGCCGCTGCCCGGCGCCCCTGGCCGCGCCATGGCCTCGGATCACCGCCGCATCCTCGCTACCGGTCTCGGCCGGCTGCGCAGTAAGCTCAAATACCGCCCGGTCCTTTTCGACCTGATGCCCGCGACCTTCACCCTGTCCGAACTCCAGACCGCCGCCGAGGCCGTCGCCGGCCTGTCCCTGCACAAGCAGAATTTCCGCCGCGGCGTCGAACGCACCGGCCTTGTCCAGCCCACGGGCCGCCTCTCCGCCGCCACGGGCGGCCGCCCGGCCGAACTGTTCCGCGTCATCGACGGCGACCTGTCGACCGGCGAGGCCCTCGGTCTCCCGCTGCCCGCGCAACGCTGAGCCGATTTCCCCGATATCCCGCTTGCGGCGCAGCCCGTCGCCCATTAGAGAAGCCGCTCGCTCGACCAAGCGTCCTACGGCCCCGCGGAGAGGTGGCAGAGTGGTCGAATGTACCGCACTCGAAATGCGGCGTGCCTTTGCGGGCACCGTGGGTTCGAATCCCACCCTCTCCGCCACCGGCCTTCCCGGCCCATCCCATATGCGCCGGAAGTTTTGCTATTGCGGCGAGCTGCAACCTTCCACGGGCCCTGACAGCTTCGGCGAGGCCAGACCCGCGTTCCAGTTCCATGCGAGAGTCCCGCTGGCCCGGCGCCGGCACATCGCCTGCTCGTGCAGGGCGAACATGCCCGGAAACAGACCTTCAGCCGGCATCGGGGCTTCCCGGAAGGCGAGATATGCGCCGGAAGAACCGTAGGCCGACCAGACCGGACCATCGGCCGCTTGTGGCGCCCCGGTGCGTGCGAAGCTGACCCAGTAGTCGACCATGGCTGCCGACAGGCTCGCTTCCCCGGTCGTGTCGGGAATCCTCGGCCAGAGCGGCGGCGTGCGATCCAGCATGCCGAACATGTACGGCAGCTCGCTGGCATGGAAGCCGTGCAGGCCGGCCGCCTCCATGGCGGGGTAGCCGTGATCGAAGAGATAGAGGAACGACGGCTGCCCGAGGGCCGTCTGGTTGCGAACGAGGCGCTCGGCCGTCCAGCCGTAGAGCGCGTCGCGGGTGGCCGCCAGGATGCTCTCGCCCACGTCCGACGCCGGATAGAGCCGCAGGAATTCGTCAGCCAGATCGCCGTAGCGGTCGCGGATGACGCGCTCGTATTCGGCTGCGCTGCCGGGCGCCGGTGGGGCGAGCATGCGCAGCGAGCGAATCTCGCCGCTGTTGAACCCGGCCATGAGCGGAACCGGCGCCTGCTCCCTGCGGCCGAACACATCGACCAGCTGGCCCGGCAGCACCACGCCGTCCACCGCGCCGAACGGGGCGAAGCCGCTGCGGGCCGCGCTGTCGGTCAGCGTCTGCGGATCCATGCCGCGCAACACCCTCAGGCTGGGCGCCTGGAGGATGCGGGCCAGGTTGCGTCCGGCGGTCTCGGCCGCGAGCGCGCCGAACCGGGCCTGCTTCAACTCGGGCGTGGAGATCATATAGGCGCTCTGGGCGATCGCCTTGGCGAACAGGCCGCGCGCGAGCGGCGAGGCCATAAGATACGTGACGCTGAGCCCCCCGGCGGACTCGCCGGCGATAGTCACATTCGCAGGATCGCCGCCGAAGGCGCTGATGTTCCGCTGCACCCAGCGCAGGGCCTCGATCTGATCCATCAGGCCGTAGTTGCCCGAGATTCCGACCGGCGACTCCGCGCTCAGATCGGGATGCGCCAGATAGCCGAGCACGCCGAGGCGGTAGTTGATCGAAACCACGACTGCCCCTTCGGCGGCCAGCACCGAACCGTCGTACAGCCGTTCCTTGCTGGATCCCGCGACCAGCGACCCCCCGTGAATCCAGACAATCACCGGCGCCTTGCCCGTCGTTGAAGGAGTCCAGACGTTCAGCGACAAACAATCCTCGCTCGTGGCTCCGAGCGTGTCCGAATAGATGTGCGGCGCGCCCGGGGTCGGCTGGACACAGGCCGGCCCGAAGGCCGATGCGTCCCGGACCCCGGACCAGCGGAGCGCGGAGGCCGGCGGCCGCCAGCGGTTCTGCCCGACGGGCGGGGTTGCGTAGGGAATGCCCTTGAAGGCCAGCACCTCGCCGACAGCCCGGCCTCGCACGGCTCCGGTCGGTGCGGTCACAACCGCCGGGTCTGACTGGGCCAGCGCTCCGGCGGCGCAGGAAACCAGTCCCGCGAACAGGCCTGCAACCAACGCCAGCCGGCTCATCCTCACCGACGCGCTCATGAGGCCGCTCCCGCTCTCGACGTGTCCCGCCCCAGAACCCGGGCCAGCCACAGGAACAGGCCAATGGCCAGCACATAGAAGGGCGTCAGCGTATAGAGCGCGATCTGCAGCGAGTTGTCAGGATGGGCCGCACGGAAGAAGTCGCTCGCGGCGCCTACATAGGTCGGCCCCAGACCCATGCCGATGAAGTTCATCACCAGCAGCAGCAGCGCGCCCGACATGACCCGCTGGTTCGGCTTGACCTCTTCCTGAACCAGCGCCACCGACGAGGAGAGGTAGAAATAGTTCAGGAACGTGGGTCCGCACAGCAGCGCCAGCGCCAGCGGCCACGACGGAGCCCAGACGAAAGCCACATAGAATGGCAGGGCCAGCGCCAGCGAGATGGCTGGCAGCAGGGCGTAGGCCTTCTTCGAACGCCGCGTGAAGCGGTCGATCAGCCAGCCCGAGGCGAAGATGCCGCCGCCCATGCCGATGGCCACGACCAGCGCATACCAGAGCGCCACATCGCCCAGCGTCATGCCCTTTTCGCGCATCAGGAACAGGACGGCGAAATTGCCCAGACCGTAGGTGATGATCTGTGTGACGCCGCTGCCGAGTGCGGCCAGCACCAGGGTCGGCCGCGAGAAGAAGGCGCTCACCGTGCCCCAGAACGGCGCTCTTTCCGGGGGAGAGGCGCCCCCGGTCTGGTCCAGACCGCCCCGGCGGGGCTCCTTCACCACCAGCGGCGTGACCACCGCCACGATCAACCCCACGACGCCGATGGCGATGAAGGCGTCGCGCCAGCTGAAGGCTGCGGCGATCGAGGCGCCGAAGGCGATGCCCAGCGCCGCCCCTACCGGGGGCCCGAGATTGTAGATGCCCAACGCCATGCCGCGGCGGCCGGGCGGGAAATAGTCGGTGATGATGGCGTACGAGGGCGGAACGCCTCCAGCCTCGCCGAAGCCCACCGTCATGCGCGACACCGCCAACTGGCCGAAGTTTCGCGACAGCCCGCAGGCGATGGTCGCCGCGCTCCAGATTCCGCAGGCGACGGACACCACGGCCACGCGATTGGTCCGGTCCGCCAGCCAGCCGACGGGAATGGCGATGAAACAGTAGAAGAATGCGAAATAGAGCCCGCCCAGCAAGCCCAGCTGGCTGTCCGTTATGTGCAGCGTGTCCTGGATCGGTTTGGCCAGGATCGACAGTAGCTGCCGGTCGAGGAAGTTCAGGACATAGATGAACCACAGGGAGCCGAGGGCGACCCACGCCTTCGTTCCGACGCCTGAGGTCGGCGCGGGCGGCGGGACGGCGATCGCATCGGTCTGGCTCATGATCGTTTCCTCGTGAAGCGAGCCTTTGGGCCCGTCTATTTTTCAGGGTGGGTCAGGGCGGCGTAGACAAGGGCGCGGGCCTGGGCGCGGAAGGCGTTGCCGACCGGGTCGGCCAGCCGCTGGATCAGGCCGATGAAGATCAGGTCGTTCTCGGGATCGATCCAGAACCAGGTGCCGCCCCCGCCGCCCCAGCTCATTGTGCCCCGCCCCTCGACGAGCCCGAGCGCGGGCGGATCGATGAGGACGGCGAAGTCGAGGCCGAAGCCGAACGCCGGATTGAAAGGCAGCAGCCGCAGCGGATTGGACGTCTTCAGCACCGCGTCTGGAATGACATTCTGGCCCATCAGATCGATAGAGCCCGGTGCGAGAATCCGCACGCCGTCCAGTTCGCCCCGGTTCAGGATCATCTGGCAGAAGCGAGCGTAGTCCATCGCGGTCGAGACCAGCCCGCCTCCGCCGCCCTCGAACTTCGGCGCGCGGGTGAAGTCGTTGAGCGGTAGATCGAACGCGCCGGTCGCCGCCTTGAGGCCGCCGGCCCCGTCATCGGCATAGATGGCCGCCAGCCTGTGCACATTGTCCGGACGGGTCTGGAAGCCGGTATCGACCATGCCGAGGGGACCGAAGATCCGGTCCTGCAGGAAGTCGCCGAAAGCCTGACCCGACAGCCGCTCGACGATCACGCCCTGAAGATCCGTGGCGATGGAATAGAACCACTCCGTTCCGGGCTGGAACATCAGGGGGATCCGGGCCGCCCGCTGAACCAGATCATCAAGGCTTTCCGCCCTCAGCACGCCCTGCTCGCGGCAGGCCCGCTCGACCGGGTGAATGTCGAACAGCCCATAGCCGAACCCGGCCGTGTGGCTCATCAGCTCGCGCATCGTCGGCGGGCGGACCAAATCCTCAACGATCATCGCGCCGCCCGCATCGACGCCCGCGTAGACCTTGAGGTCTGAGAACTCGGGGAGGAATTTCGTGATCGGGTCGTCGAGCCGCCAGCGCCCCTCCTCGAACAGGACCATCAGGGCGACGCCGGTGATCGGCTTGGTCATGGAATAGATGCGGAAGATCGCGTCCCGGCCCAGCAGCGCGTCATCGTCCAGACGCGCCCTGCCCCGTGTCCTGAAGTCGACGACCTGTCCGTGCCGCATCAGCAGGGTCGAGACCCCCGCCACCTGCCCCGCCCCAACCATGTCCGCCATCCAGGCGTCCAGGCGCTCGAGACCCCCGCGATCGAAACCCACCGCTTCGGGGTCGGGCGCGAACGGAAGGCCGCCGACCTCAGTCATCGCTTGAGGTCTTTCGTCGCTCCGCTGCCCGGCCTTCGCACAGGCCGACAAAGCCGTGCGCCATGAAGGCCGCCATCCGCGTCTTGATGGCGTCGAAGTCGTCAGACCGGCACAGACCGCCGGACAGGTGATCGATACGCCCGGTGCGCGCCAGGGTCAGCGTGAGGGCGCCGGTGACGAAATGATAGCCCCAGAAGATGTCCTCGTCCGCGCAATGGGGCATGGCCTTCTTCAGAAGACCGACGAGCCGGAGCACCACCGGATCGTACAGCCGATCCATCACCTCGGCGCCCCAGGCCGGGGTGTTGTTGATCTGGGCGCTCAGCGCCCCGAAATGCCGCCAGCCCTCGCCCCCGGTCGAATAGGTGTCGAGGTCTGTATCGAGAAAGGCGCGCAACGCGCCTTCGACGGTCGGCTTGCCGCCGACCGACGCCTCATAGGCGTCTAGCGCCTCCATCCGGCGACCGACGGTGATCGGCGCACGCCGCGCCATGACCTTGTCGAACACCTCCTGTTTGTCGGTGAAATAGTAGTGCACCAGCGACTTGTGGACCCCGACCTTGTCGGCGATGTCCTTGACCGTCACCCCGTGCAGGCCGTGCTGCGAGAACAGTTCCTCGGCCGCGTCCAGTATCTGCTCGAGACTCTCCGCGCGTTGGTCGGCCTTGCGGCGTGGGGTGCGGACGGGCGTGGACATGACCTGAACCTCAAGGCGGTCCGGCGCGTCCTGATACCGACGCGCCGACTCGATGGCGGAGACATCGGTCATCCTAAGCACCCCCGTAGGTGGCGCGAAGCTGCGTCTTGTTGATCTTGCCGGTGGCCGCCAGAGGCATGGCGGCGACACGAACGATCCGCTCGGGAATCCACCAGTCGGCCACCCGTCCCTTGAGACTGGCTTTCAGCGCGGTGTCCTCGATGTCCTGCCCCTGCGCCGGTTCGATGACCATGAGAGGACGCTCGCCCCATTTGGGATCGGCGCTGCCGATGACGGCCACAAGGCTGACGGAAGGCAGGGCGCCGACGATCTCTTCAATCTCGACCGGGTTGATCCATTCGCCCCCGGACTTGATCAGGTCCTTGGACCGGCCTGCGAGAGTCAGATTGCCGGCGTCGTCGATGATCGCCAGATCGCCGGTGTCGAACCATCCGTCGGCGTCCAGCGCCGATTCCGACGCTCCGAAATAGCTCTGCACCACGCTCTGGCCGCGGACTTTCAGATAGCCCAGGGCGTTGCGTTGATCCGGCAGCGGCGTCCCGCCGGCGTCCGTTAGCAGCAGGTCCAACCCCATGGGCGGCCGCCCTGCCCCACGCGCCGCGCCTGGCTTGTCGCTACGCGGAGAAATCGTGCCCTGAGGCGACAGCTCCGTCATGCCCCAGCTGGTCTGGACGGTAACCCCCAGACGACTCTCCATCCGCTTGAGCAACGTGTCGGGACAGCTGGACCCACCGATGACGATGCGCTCCAGGTCCGGCGTTTCGCCCCCCGTGGCGTCGAGATGATCCAGCAGGCCCAGCCACACGGTCGGCACCCCGACGGCCACGGTGACTCCATGACGGTTGATCAGGTTCGCCAGATTGCGGCCGTCCGTGACCCGGCCGGGCAGAACCATGCTCGCGCCCACGGCCGGCGCAGCGAAGGGCAGCCCCCAGGCGTTGGCGTGGAACATCGGCACGGCGACCAGAATAACGTCCTCGGCGGTCAGGGCCAGGGCGTCGGCCTGGAGGGACCGGATGGTATGCAGGTAGTTCGACCGGTGGGTATAGGCGACGCCCTTGGGCGGGCCGGTGGTGCCCGAGGTGAAGCACAGTCCCGCCAGCGACCGTTCGTCGAATTGGCCCCAGGCTGTCGATCGCCCGTAATCCGACAGCAGCGCCCCCAGATCCGTGGCCGGGGTCCATCCGCGAACCGCCGCAGGCAGATCGCCGTCCAGAAGGATCAGTTGCTCAAGGCAGGGGCAGCACGCCACCAAGGCTTCCGCCATGGCGGCGAGACCGGCGCCGACAGCCAGAACACGGTCTCCGGCCTCGATGATCATCGCCGCCAGATGGGCGAGCGTCAGCCGGGGGTTCAGGGTGTGGCAGACAAGGCCCGCCCCCATGGCGGCATACCAGATCTCGACATGGTGCTGGCTGTTCCATGCCAAGGTGGCGATCCGGTCGCCGGGCGCGAGGCCCAGCGACAGAAGCGCGCCCGACAGCCGGTTCGCCCTCGCTCGCAGGTCGGCATAGCCGATGGTCAGGTCGCCGCCCTCCGCGGCTGTGATCACCCGCGCCTGCCCATGCCATTTGGCGCCGTGATCGAGGAAGCGATCCACGGTCAGGGCGTAGTCCTGCATCGGGCTGAAATCGGGCGTCGTCATGCCCGGATCGATGAGGAGATGAAGGAGATGGCAGAGGCCATGGGAGGGGATTCCACGCGTTACAGGACGCCGGCGCCGGGCCGGCGATCACCGCGAGGGCGACGGAAGGGGACACCGCCGCCCTCACGGGTCCGGTCAGAAGGTCTTCATCAGATTCAGACCGATCTGCCGTGGGGGTCCGGAGTAGCGCAGGCCCGCGTTGATCGCCGCGATATAGGTCTGGTCCGTGGCGTTCAGCGCGTAGGCCGCGAGCGTCCAGTCGTTGCGCTGCCAGGTCAGTTTCAGATTGACGATGTTGCGGGCTTCCAGCTGATCGCCCAGCGCCTCGTTGTTGAAGATCGACGTGTAGGCCTCGCCAATGTGCGAATAGTCGATCCGCGGCGTCAGCGTGGCTCCCCCGCTGAGGGCGAACTCGTACTGAACCCCCGCATTGAAGGTGAACTCCGGCGCATAACTCTGGCTGTTGCCGCTCAGGTTCTGGCAGTTGCCGGCGGCAGGCCCGGTCACGGGGTTGCAGGGAAGGCGCGCCAGGCGCGGATCGACGGCGAAGAACTCGCCCAGTTCGGAGCTGGAGATAGAGGCGCCGACATCGACGGACCATTGGCCGAGGCGCATCTGGGCGGAACCTTCGATCCCCTTCAGCACAGTCTCGCCCGCCACGTTCACGATCGAGTTGAACAGCGGCACCGTCGGATCGCCAACGACGACCTGGAAGCCTTCATAGGCCATGTAATAGGCGCCCAGCTGGGTGCGGACGCGGCCGTCGAACATCGTCGACTTCCAGCCCAGTTCGTAGTCGATGACGTCTTCAGGCCCGAACGAGCTGGCTGGCACATAGAAATTAGGCGCGTTCAGCCCGCCCATCTTGAAGCCGGTCGCGACGAAGCCGTAGACGAAGTTGTTGTCGTCGATCTTGTAGTTGAGGCTCAGCTTGCCGGTTGTCTTCTCGGCGGTGACCTCGTCGTTCTGCAGCAGGGTCAGGCCAAACGCCGGATAGGTCGTGTAGACGTTGTCGTTGGTCGAGGTGCTCTCCGACCAGCGGGCCCCCAGCTGGACCTGCAGGCGGTCCGACACGTCGTAGCTGATCTGGCCGAAGACAGCCTTGGTCTCCTTCGGTGTCTCGCCGAAGATGTAGTAGTCGACCACGCCTTCGGGGAAGCCAACGTGATAGGCGCCTTGGGGGAAGGTCGTCACCGGGAAGACCACGTCGTCATATTGCCAGAACGCGCCCAGGATCCAGGTCAGACGCTGGTCGTCTGGCGAGACGATGTTGAACTCCTGCGACCAGACCTCTTCCTCGACGCGGTCGTAGAAGGTGTTCTTCAGCAGGCTGGTCCCATCCAGATCGGTCGAGAACTCGCTGATCCCGTCCTGATAGCCGGTGATCGACCGGATGGTGATGCCGTTGTCGAATACATAGCTGACGTTCAGCGACACCCGCGCCGTCTCGTCCTGACCCGAGTGAGGCCCGTTGGCGGTGATCTCGAACGGATCGTTGGTGGCCAGCGCCGGGTCGGCCGGATAGCCGCCGAAATCGAGGTTGTTGTAGTCGCCCTTCAGCAGCACCCTCAGGGCCGGCGTCGGCTGCCACAACAGGCTGGCGCGAACGCTGTTGGAAGTGATGTCCCCGGGGTGGCCGGTATAGGGGCCGGTGATCTCGTGGAAGCTGTCGCGGACCTCCGAGTTGGCGGCGAGGCGCACCGCCAGCGTATCGGTCAGCGGCATGTTCACCGCGCCCTGCAGCTTGATGTTCCCGTAGCTGCCGACCTGCCCCATCGCATAGCCGTTCACGCCGGTGAAGTCGGGGTTGCGGGCGTTGATGAAGACCGCGCCGCCCGTGGCGTTCGTGCCGGCGAAGGTGCCCTGCGGCCCGCGCAGCAGTTCAACGCTGCCGATGTCGTAATAGGGCTCGGCCTGGAAATAGCCGGGGAAGACAGGAACGCCGTCGCGATAGGTGGTGACGCCGACGCCGATGGCCGTTGTGGGCTCGGACTTTCCGATGCCGCGCACGTTGAAGAAATTGCCTTGGCCGAAATTCTGGACGGTGGTCGAGGGAGCCACGAACTGGAGCTGCTCCAGAGAGGTCACGCCCTTGTTCTCGAGGTCCTGACCGCTCAGCACGGTCGCCGCGACCGCGGTCTCCTGCAGATTCGTCGTCCGGCGTTCAGCGGTGACGACAACGTCATCCAGCGTCGTTTCCTGCTGCTGGGCGGCCGGCTCGTTAGCGCCCGGCGTCGCCTGCTGGGCCTGTGCGGCTCCGGCCCACAGCAGCACGGCGGCAGATGTCGTGATCCAGAGCTTGCGGCCCATGGTCGTCCTCCCTCGAGATGTTTCCTCGGCGCTCTTGCGACGCCATGAACCGGACGGTCCCACCGAACCGGGGCCGTGTCAATCTTCACTAGCCGCCGGGTGAATATTGACCTTCTGGCCAATGTCAGGGCAGGTTCGCCTCCGGTTCCCAGAGGGCGCCGAACGCTTGTGGAGTCACCCATGACCATCGATCTGACGGGCCGCGTGGCCATCGTGACAGGCGCGGGAGGCGGTCTCGGCCGCAGCCACTCGCTGGCTCTCGCACGCTATGGAGCGCGGGTTGTCGTCAACGACATGTCGCCGGCCGGCGCCGAATCAGTGGCGCGCGAGATTCAGGGCGCGGGCGGCGAAGCCATCGCCTGGACCTGCAGCGTCACCGACCGCGACGCCGTCGGGGCCATGGTCGCCGGTGCGGTCGAGCGCTGGGGGTCGATCGACATCCTGGTCAACAATGCCGGCATCCTGCGGGACCGGACCTTCGCCAAGATGGACCTCGACGACTTCGCCGCCGTGATCGACGTCCATCTGATGGGATCGGTGAACGTGACCAAGGCCGCTTGGCCACACATGCGCGAGCAGGGCTATGGCCGCATCATTTTCACCACCTCGTCCTCGGGCCTCTACGGCAATTTCGGCCAGTCAAACTATTCCGCCGCCAAGATGGCCCTTGTCGGTCTGATGCAGACCTTGGCGCTGGAGGGCGAAAAGTCCGGCATCCGCGTCAACTGTCTGGCGCCCAGCGCCTCCACGCAGATGACCGCCGGCCTTTATTCCGAGGAGGACCTGAAGGGTCTGTCTTCGGATCTGGTCAGCCCCGGCGTCGTCGCCCTTGCGGCGGAGGGGGCGCCGACCCGGGTCGTTCTGCTGGCGGGCGCGGGCGCTTTCGAACAAGCCCATGTGACCATGACCCGGGGGGTCTATGTCGGAGACGCGCCCGACGCGGCCGAACAGATTCAGGCGCAATGGGCTAGGATATCCGATCGGGCGAACGAAGCTGTCCCGGCCTCCGGCGCGGCCCAGTATCATCATGAGGTCCAGCATCCCGATCGGCGCATACGGCAGGCGCAGCCGGCCTGACGTCGCCCGGGCCGGGCGGAGTCATGGGTTCCTGACACCGCCGAACCGCTCGATCCGGAACGGCGCCAGGTCGATCGCCGGATCACGGCCCTCGGCGAGAGACGCCGTCAGCTCGGCCGTGATCGCCGCCATGGTCAGCCCCAGATGCTGGTGCCCGAAGGCGTAGAGAATACGCGGCTCGCTCTCCAGCCGTCCGATCGCGGGCAGATAATCGGGCAGCGTCGGCCGCGGCCCGACCCAGCGGTCCGGCTCGGATGAGAAGCGGATGCCGAGGTCGGACAGCCGCCGCTCCAGCATGCGCCATTTGCGGGGATCGCCCGGCGCATCGGGCGAGCCGAACTCGACGAAGCTGGAAGCCCGCAGGCCGCTGGTGAAGCGCGACACCACCATCGAATGCTCCTCGAACACCGTGGGCGGCAGGGCTTCGTCCCAATCGTGCACGGCGCTCTGCACCGAATAGCCTCGCTCGGCGATTACGGGCGCCCCGACGCCGAGCGTGCGCATCACCCCGCCCGCCCAGGCGCCGGCGGCGACCAGCGCGCCCTCGGCCTCGACGGAGCCGCCGCCTTCGAGCTGCGCAACAATGCGGGTCCCGGTTGAAAGGCGCATGACCCGGGCTTTGACCACCTCGCCCCCACGCGCGCGAAACGCGCTCATGAGCGCGTCCCGGGCCGTCTGGGGTTCGCTGACCTGGGCCGTGCCGGAGAAGCGGATGCCCGCGACCGGGGGCCGGGCCACGGCTGCCGCATAGGGCTCCAGTTCATCCGCCGTCAGGGCCCGGAAGGCGGCGCTTCCCGTTGCGGCCCGGTCCCAAACCCGGCGCCCCGCCTCGGCCGCGCGCTCCGACATCCAGACCACGGCATGCCCATCGCGGCCGACGACATCTGGCGCGCCCGAGAACTCCGCCAGCCGTCGCCAAGCCGGAAGCGCATCGGCGAGAATGGCGGTCAGCGCCGCCTGCCCTCTCGCGTGACGCGCCGGATCGGACGCGGCGATGAAACGCCACGCCCACGGGAGCCAGAGACCGGCGTCCCGCCATCGGAAGTCCAACGGACCCCCGACGCCGAACAGCCGACCGGGAAAATTCCTCAAACTCTCGCGCGACGCCAGCGGCGAGACCTGTTCCGCGGCGATATGGCCGATGTTGCCGAACGAAGCCGCGCCCCGGGGGTCGCCCGGATCGATCAGGGTCACGGCGAAGCCCGCGGCCTGCAGACGCAGCGCCGAGGCGGCTCCAACCAGACCGCCGCCGATCACGAGATAGGACTTCGGCTGCATCGGTTCCCGTTGCCTCGACCAGAGGATCGTATACGATAATGACTTAAACCGTTGGAAGCGAGAACCCGATGTCGATTTCCTGGGAGGGCGTGATCCCCGCCGCCACGACACAGTTCGCGGCGGACTTCTCGGTCGATTTCGCTTCCACCGCCACGGTGCAGGACGGGCTGATCCGCGACGGCGTGCACGGCCTGATCGTCATGGGCACGGTGGGCGAAAACAACTCGCTGGACGCCGACGAGAAGCGCGCGGTTCTGGCGGCGACCGTCAGGACTGTCGCCGGCCGGGTCCCCGTGATCGCCGGCGCGGCCGAGTTGGACACCCGCCGCGCGGCCGCCTTCGCCCGGGACGCCGAGGCCATCGGCGCCGATGGTCTGATGGTCCTGCCCGCCATGGTCTACGTCCCGACCCAGGCCGAACTCGCGGCCCACTTCCGGACCGTGGCCGAGGCCACCGCTCTGCCGATCATGCTCTACAACAACCCACCGGCCTATCGCGTCAGCATCGGCTTCGAGGCCCTCCAAGCCCTCTCGGACCTCCCCAATATCGTCTGCGTCAAGGAAAGCGCGTCCGACACGCGCCGCTTTACCGATCTGCTGAACGAGTTCGGCGACCGCTATGTGCTGTTCGCCGGGCTGGACGATGTGGCGCTTGAAGGATTGATGCTGGGCGCGCGCGGCTGGGTCTCGGGCCTGACCAACGCCTTCCCGAAAGAGTCCCTCGCCCTGTGGGACGCCTTCAAGCGGGGCGATATGGACAAGGCGCTCGCCATCTACCGCTGGTTCATGCCGTTGCTGCACCTCGACGCTGACCATGACCTCGTCCAGTCGATCAAACTGGCCGAGCAGATCATGGGCCGGGGTCACGAACGCGTCCGCCCGCCGCGCCACCCGCTGGTCGGCGCCCGCCGGGCCGAGGTCGTGGCCATGGTCGAGAAGGCCGCCGCCACGCGGCCGGCCCTCTAGCCATGGCGCGCCACGTCTTCCGCTGCATCGACGGCCATACCGCGGGCAATCCGGTGCGGCTGGTGATCGAGGGCGCGCCCGCCCTGACCGGCGATACGATGAGCGCCCGGCGGCAGGACTTCCTCGCCCGCTACGACTGGATCCGCACGGGCCTGTGTTTCGAGCCGCGCGGGCACGACATGATGAGCGGCGGTTTCCTCTATCCACCGACCACGCCCGAGGCCGATGTCGGCATCCTTTTCATCGAGACCAGCGGCTGCCTGCCGATGTGCGGGCATGGGACCATCGGCATCGTCACCTTCGCGCTGGAGCATGGCCTCATCAAACCCCGCACGCCCGGTCGGGTGATCGCCGAGGTCCCGGCAGGCGTCCTCGAGCTCGACTACGTCGCGGACGGCGCCCGCGTCCGGTCGGTCCGCATCCGCAACGTCGCCTCATGGCTGGAGAGCCAGGGGATCGAGATCGTGGTGCCTGACTTCGGCCCGCTGACGGTCGATGTCGCCTATGGCGGAAATTTCTACGCCATCATCGAGCCCCAGGGCGCCTACGCGGGGCTGGACGATCTCGGCGCCGCCCGCATTCTGCAGCTTTCGCCGGTCATCCGCTCGCTGGTGCGCGGGGCCTTCACCCCGGTGCATCCGCTCGACCCGACGATCCGCGGCGTCTCCCACCTGCTGTGGGCCGACAAGCCCAGAGGCGAAGGCGCCGACGGGCGCAACGCCGTCTTCTATGGCGACAAGGCCATCGACCGCAGCCCCTGCGGCACCGGCACCTCGGCGCGGCTGGCCCACCTGCACGCCACCGGTCGCCTGCCGGTCGGTCAGGCCTTCGTTCACGAAAGCTATATCGGCAGCCGCTTCATCGGCCGGGTCGAGGCCGAGGCCGAGGTCGGCGGCCGCCCCGCCATCATCCCTTCGGTCGAAGGGTCGGCCATCGCCACGGGGCTGAACGAGATCTGGATCGACGACGAGGACGTCTTCGCCCACGGCTTCCAGGTGGTCTGAGCATGGCCAGCCCCGCGCCGCGCCCCCTGCCCGATCAGATCTTCGCAGAGGCGCGCGAGCGCATCCTGTCCGGCCGCCTCCCCGCCGACACGCCGATCCGTCAGGACGCGCTGGCGCTGGAACTGGGCGTCAGCAAGATTCCACTGCGCGAAGCGCTGGCGCGGCTGGAGAGCGACGGACTGGTCGTCTCTCATCCCAACCGCGGCTTCATCGTTCGCCCCCTGTCGCGCGCCGACGCCGAGGATGTATTCGACCTGCGCCTGCGCATCGAGCCCAACGCCTGCGTGCTGGGCGCGCTGGAAGCGGATGAGGCCGCGCATGACGCCGCCCGCGCGGCCTTCACAGCCCTCGACGCCGCGCTTCGCGATGGCCTCGCGGACATCGGCCGGCGCAACCGTGAATTCCATCTGGCGCTCATCCGGCCTTCACGCCGCGGCGTCACCATCGAAACCGTCGACCGGTTGCTGGCCTTGTCGGAACGCTATGTGCGTGTGCACCTGGGCGAGGATCGCCGGCTGGACCGCGCTAGCCATGAGCACGAGGCCCTGCTGCAGGCTTGGCTGGACCGCCGGACCGAAACCATCCGCCGGGAAGCCCGGACGCACATTCGCGCAACCCTGATCGACCTGCGCGTCCAGTTGCCCGAAGCCTAGGCGACGGGCCAGGCAGGAACGTCTGCAAAGGGTTCGTCGAGACTGTGCTGCGGCCGGGTGAACCACTCGGGGCCGGCGTCGGTCATGTGGAAATGGTCTTCAAGCCGTACGCCGAACTTCCCCGGCACGACGATCATCGGCTCGTTCGAGAAACACATGCCCTTGGCCAAGGGCGTGACATCGCCCTTCGCCAGATAGGGCCCCTCGTGAATATCCAGCCCGATGCCGTGGCCGGTGCGATGCGGCAGGCCGGGCAACCGATAGCCGGGACCGAAGCCGTCGGCCTCCAGCGAGCGCCGGGCCGCCGCGTCCACGGCTTCGCAGGCGACGCCCGGTCGGGCGGCTTCGAAGGCCGCGGCCTGGGCCCGCTTCTCGGCTTCCCAGACGGCGCGCACCTCGGGCGTCGCCTCTCCGAACACATAGGTCCGGGTGATGTCCGAGCTGTAGCCGTCGATCCGCGTGCCGGTGTCGATCAGCACCACGTCGCCGGTCGCGAGAGCCCGATCGCCCTCGCCCCCGTGCGGCAGCGAGGTGTCCTCGCCGAAGGAGACGATGCAGAAGGAATTGCCCGAGCCGCCCAGCGCGCGATGCTGATCGTCGATGAAACGGACCACCTCCGATGCGCGCTGCCCGGCGTGAAGTTGTTCACGGGCGCGCCGATGGACCTCGATCGTGATCGCCTTGGCATGGCGCATAAGAGCGATCTCGGCCAGTGACTTCCGGCTCCGCAGCGGATGGATCAGGGGGGCGGCGTCGGCGAGGCGCGCATCGTCGATCTCCTCGCGCAGGCTGCGGTACATGGCCAGTGCCATGCGCTCGTCGACAGCCACCCTGCCCTTCGCGCCGATCCGGTCCGCGACCAGCCGCCAGGGACTCTCATCCTCCTCCCAGGTCAGGATGTCGCCGGGCAGGCTGATCAGCCCCTCCATCTTCTCAAGCTCGAAGCGAGGGGTGATGTACTCCAGCCCGCCGGATGCGTGCACCACGGCGCCCAGCAGCCGCTCGGACGGATACCAGTCGACGCCGGTGAAGTAGCGCAGGCTCGAGGTCGAGCCGAGCAGCACGGCGTCCACCCTCGCTGCTTCCATGCCTTCTCTCAAGCCAGCCAGCCGCGCCGTCCGTTCATCGACGCCAATGGGCGCCGGCGCCGATCCTGAAACGCTCGCCATCGTTCGCTCCCGCCCTCACCGGATTGAGTATCGTATACGATCCTGCTCAGAAGAGAGCTGAACGGCAAGAGGCAATAAGTCAGCTGTCGCGATCAGACTCCTGGGCCCCGCTCCGCGAGCCCCAGTCCTTGTTGATAGCCAGGGCGATCAAGGTGCAGACGGCGCCTGAAAGCAGATAGGCGCCCACCGACCAGACGCCGAACTGATGGGCGAGGAACAGCGCGACCAGCGGCGCGAACCCGGCCCCCACCAGCCACGCCGAGTTCGCGACGATGGCGGCTCCGGTATAGCGGTGCTGGGGCGGGAAGCGGTCGTTGACGAGACCTGACGCCTGCCCGAACGCCAGTCCGAGAAGTGCGAAGCCGACAAGCATATAGGCTGTCTCGCCAATCGGTCCGGCGTTCAAAAGCTGGGGGGCGAAGCCGCTGAAGGCGGCGATCAGGACGGCTGAAACCGCGACGACCAGACGCCGGCTGACCTTGTTGGAGATGATCCCCGACGCCAGCATGGCGATGATGCCCACCACCGCCCCGACCATCTCGATCAGCAGAAAACGGACAGGCTCCTCCTGCCCGGTCAGGACGACCCACGAGAGCGGGAACACCGTCACCAGATGGAACAGGGCAAAGGCCGCCAGCGGCGCGAGGGCGCCCAGGGCGATCGTCCGCCATTCCTTGAACAGTGTGGCGAAGGCGGGAGACGGCTGCAGTTCGCGGCTTTCGAACATGCGCTCGAACTCGGGCGTCGCGACCAGCCGCAGGCGGGCGAACAGGGCCACGACGTTGATCGCCAGAGCCACGAAGAACGGATAGCGCCAGCCCCATGAAAGGAAGTCGGCCGGCGAGAGAATGATCAGGAAATAGGCGAAGAGGGCCGCCGCGACGAGCAGGCCCAAGGGGGCGCCCAGCTGGGGGAGCATCGCATACCATCCGCGCCGATCCTTCGGCGCGTTGAGGGCCAGAAGCGACGGCATTCCGTCCCAGGCGCCGCCCAGCGCCACGCCCTGCCCGAACCGGAACACGCCCAGCAGGATTGCGGACAACGGCCCGATGCTCTGATGGCTCGGCAGGAGGGCGATAGCCATCGTCGATCCGCCCAGCAGGAAAAGAGCCAGCGTCAGCTTCACCCCGCGCCCGTAGTTCCGGTCGATCCACATGAACAGCAGCGTGCCGAACGGCCGCGCGACGAACGCCAGCGAGAAGACCGCGAACGACAGAAGCGTCCCCGTGACCGGGTCCACATAGGGGAAGACGACCGCCGGAAAGACCAGCACCGAGGCCAAGGCATAAACGAAGAAATCGAAGAACTCGCTGGTGCGGCCGATGATCACGCCGATGGCGATATCGTTCGGCTTGACCTCATGATCGTCGGCGTTGACCAGCCGGGCGTCGCGTTCGAGAGGCGTCGATGTGGAGGAGCCGGTTGGTGCGTTCATTTCCCACTCGCAGACATGACGGCCGCCGCGACCTGGGTCGTGCGAACTCGCCCGCTACCTCTGCCGGTATAGGCGCAAAACGTGTATGGGACAAAATGTCCAATGTAGCCTGTCGCAGGCGCGGCCTAACGGCAAAGTCATGAGCGAACACCTGTCCTTCCGGAGACGACTGGTCGGCCTGACGTTGCTTCCGCTGATCGCCGCGCTGTCCGGATGCCAACACGCGGTGCTTAACCCGGCCGGCGATATCGCCCTGCAGCAGCGCGACCTGATCTATATTTCGACAGGCCTGATGCTGCTGATCATCATTCCGGTGCTCATCATGATCGCCGTGTTCGCCTGGCGCTATCGGGCCGGCAATCGCAAGGCCGTCTACGACCCGAAATTCCACCACTCCACCGCGCTGGAACTCGGCATCTGGTCCATCCCGCTCCTGATCATCATCTGCTTGGGGGCTCTCACCTGGTCGAGCACCCACCTACTGGATCCATTCCGCCGCCTTGACCGGATCGCCGAGGGACGGCCGACCGATCCGAGCGTGGCTCCGATGGTCGTTCAGGTGGTGGCGATGGACTGGAAATGGCTCTTCATCTACCCCGAGCAGAACATCGCCACGGTCAATGAACTGGTCCTGCCCGTGGATCGCGAGGTGCGGTTCGACATCACCTCCACCAACATGATGAACACCTTCTATGCCCCCACGCTGGCGGGAATGATCTACGCCATGCCCGGGATGCAGTCCCAGCTCCACGCGGTGCTCAATCGGCCCGGAGACTACGAAGGATATTCGGCCAACTACAGCGGCGCCGGGTTCTCGGACATGCGGTTCCGTCTGCGTGGCGTGCCGCAGGCCGGTTTCGATCAATGGGTCCGTCAGGTCCAGGCGACGGGGAGCGGCCTGACCACCGAGGACTATCTGGCGCTTGAACGGCCCACGGAAAAGCACCCGCTGACCCTGTACAGCGCCGCGCCCACAGGCCTCTTCGCGCGGGTGGTGAACCGCTGTGTGGCGCCGGGGACGACCTGTCTGGTGGACCAGATGCATCACCCGGCCCCGGAGCCTCCGGCCGCTTCAGGCGAGCGCGGCCCGCAGGGCCCGGCCCACGCCCCCGCCCCCTCCTCACATACAGCGCCGGTGACCGGCCAGGCCGCGCATGGCTAGGCTGACGGAGATCCCCATGTCCCCCCCGACCCCCTCCTTCAGCCCGATCTTCGGCCGCCTCAGTCTGGAGTCCTTCCCGATCCACGAGCCGATCCTGATCGGCACCTTCGCGGTCGTGGTGCTGCTGGGCCTCGCCGTCCTTTCGCTGGTGACCCACTTCAAGCTGTGGGGTTGGCTCTGGCGAGAGTGGCTGACCAGCGTCGACCACAAGAAGATCGGGATCATGTATCTGATCCTCGGCATCGTCATGCTGCTGCGCGGCTTCGCCGACGCCCTGATGATGCGGCTGCAGCAGGCGATCGCCTTCGGCGGCAGCGAGGGCTACCTCAACGCCCACCACTACGATCAGGTCTTCACCGCCCACGGCACGATCATGATCTTCTTCGTTGCCATCCCGCTGATCGTGGGCGTGGTCAATTTCGTCATGCCGCTGCAGATCGGCGCGCGCGACGTGGCCTTCCCGTTCCTCAACAGCCTCAGCCTGTGGCTCACCGTGGCGGGCGCGATTCTGGTCATGGTCTCGCTGTTCGTCGGCGAGTTCTCGACCGCCGGATGGCTGAACTATGTGCCCGTCGCCAACATCCAGAACAGTCCAGGCACAGGGCCCGACTACTATCTATGGGCGCTGCAGATAGCCGGGGTCGGCACGACCCTGTCCGCCATCAACATGGTCACGACCATCTTCAAGATGCGCGCGCCCGGCATGACCCTGATGAAAATGCCCGTCTTCACCTGGACCGCGCTGTGCAGCAACGTGCTGGCCATCGCCATCTTCCCGGTCCTGACCGGCGCCTTCGCCCTCCTGATGCTCGATCGGTACATCGGGACCAACTTCTTCACCAACGACCTCGGCGGCAACGCCATGATGTACTGGAATCTGGTCTGGATCTGGGGGCACCCGGAGGTCTACGTCCTTATCCTCCCCGTGTTCGGCATCTATTCCGAGATCACCTCGACCTTCTCGGGCAAGCGGTTGTTTGGCTATTCGTCGATGGTCTACGCGACGGTGGTCATCACCATCCTCAGCTATCTGGTGTGGCTGCACCACTTCTTCACCATGGGGTCGGGAGCCAGCGTCAACTCGTTCTTCGGCATCGCCACCATGGTGATCGCCATCCCGACGGGCGCGAAGATATTCAACTGGCTCTTCACCATGTACCGGGGCCGCATTCGCTACGAACTGCCCATGGCCTGGGTAATCGCCTTCATGATCACCTTCGTCGTCGGGGGCATGACGGGCGTGCTGCTGGCGGTGCCGCCGGCCGACTTCGTGCTGCACAATTCGCTCTTCCTCGTCGCCCACTTCCACAACGTCATCATCGGCGGCGTGGTCTTCGGCCTGTTCGCCGGCATGACCTACTGGTTCCCTAAGGCCTTCGGCTTCAGGCTGGACGGCTTCTGGGGCTGGGTGTCCTTCTGGGGCTGGGTCATCGGCTACTGGGTGGCCTGGACGCCGATCTACATCGTCGGCCTGATGGGCACGACGCGCCGCGTTCGCTTCTTCGAGGATCCGACGCTGCAGCCGTGGTTCATCGTGGCCGGCATCGGCGCCCTGATCATCCTCGTCGGCATCCTGGCCTTCATCATCCAGATCGCTGTCAGCATCAAAAATCGCGACATGCTGCGCGACACCACCGGCGATCCCTGGGACGGGCGGACCCTGGAATGGTCGACGGCGTCACCGCCTCCCGCCTACAATTTCGCCTTCACTCCGGTCATTCATGACCTCGACGCCTGGTACGACATGAAGGACCGCGGACACGCACGACCGGCGGGCGGCTTCAAGCCGATCCACATGCCACGCAACACGGGCGCGGGCGTGATCATCTCCGGCCTCGCCCTTGTGCTGGGCTTCGCCATGGTCTGGTACATCTGGTGGCTGGCGGCGCTCAGCTTGGTGGCGCTGCTGATCTATTCGATCGTCCATACCTTCAACTATGACCGCGCATATTTCGTCCCCGTCGAGGTGATCGCCGCGGACGAGCAGGCGCGGCGGGTAATGGAGGCCGGAACATGAGCGCGGCCCGGACCAAGGTGACCGAGGAACCGACCTTCTATCTGGTTCAGGAGGACGACCACGCAGGGGAGCACGAGAGCCCCACCCTGCTGGGCTTCTGGATCTATCTGATGAGCGACGCGCTGATTTTCGCGACGCTCTTCGCCACCTACGGTGTGCTGGTCACCGCGCAGGCAGGAGGACCGTCGCCGGGCGATTTGTTCCAACTTCCGCTCGTCGCGCTCAACACCGGCCTGCTGCTGGTTTCCTCGATCACCTACGGCATGGCCATGCTTGATGCGCAGGCCGGCAAGACGCGTGGCGTGCTGACCTGGCTGGCGATCACGGCCCTGTTCGGCATCGGCTTTGTGGGCGTCGAGTTCTACGAGTTCTCACACCTCATCGGTGAAGGGGCAACGCCCCAGCGTAGCGCCTTCCTGTCGGCCTTCTTCACCCTGGTCGGCACGCACGGCCTGCATGTAACCTTCGGCATCCTCTGGATCGGGGTGATGTTGGCTCAGGTCGCGCAGAAGGGCCTGACTCCTGACAACCACCGCCGCCTGACGTGCCTGGGCATGTTCTGGCACCTGCTGGACGTGGTCTGGATCGGCGTCTTCACCTTCGTCTATTTGCTGGGGGCCCTGCAGTGACTGATCGCGACGACAATCACGCGGACACCGCCCGGGGCCTGCCCGACCATGAGGCCGGTCACAGCCATGGCTCGCGCCGGGGCTATCTGACGGGTTTCATCCTGTCGGCGATCCTGACGGCGATTCCGTTCTGGCTGGTGATGGCCGGGGTGCTGAGCGTCCAGACCACGGCGATCATCGTCGTCGTCCTCGCCTTCGTTCAGATCGTTGTTCACACGATCTTCTTCCTGCACGTCAACACGCGGTCGGAAGGCGGCTGGACGCTGGTGGCGCTGGTCTTCACCGCGATCATCGTGCTGATCGTCATCGGGGGGTCGCTATGGATCATGTACCATCTGCACGGCAACATGATGCCCATGGCGCCGCCGCCCGTCCCGGCGACCGCGCCATAGGGCGGGGCCTGCTGCTGGCGCTGTGCGTCGCGCTGGCCGCTGCGTTCGGCGCGCTGGGGGTCTGGCAGGTCGAGCGGCTGGCCTGGAAGCGGCAACTGATCGCCACGGTCGAGGCGCGGATCAGCGCTCCGCCGGTTCCGATGCCGCGGTTGAGCGAATGGTCGGCCGACAAGACCTATTCCCGGGTGAGCGTCACCGGGGTCTTCCTTCACGACCGGGAGACGCCGGTTCTGGCGGTAACGGAGGCCGGGCCCGGATGGTGGGTGATAACCCCGCTGCGAACCGATGCCGGCACAGTCCTCGTCAATCGCGGGTTCGTACCGAGCGGGCTGCGTGCGCCCTCCAGTCGACCGTCGGGCCAGACCTCCGGAACGGTGCGGGTCACAGGCCTGCTGCGCGCGACCGAGCCCGGAGGGGCCTTCCTGCGCAGCAATGCTCCGGCCGCGGGTCGCTGGTATTCGCGCGACGTCGCGGCGATTGCGCGCGCCCGGGGCATCGCGGGACCGGTCGCGCCCTTCTTCATTGATGCGGACGCCCCCCCCAACCCGGGCAGCTATCCGGTCGGCGGAATGACCGTGGTCCGCTTCCGCAACGATCACCTCATCTATGCCTTGACGTGGTTCGCCTTGGCCGGCCTGTCACTGGTCGGCGGCGCCATCGTGTTTCGGCACAGGCCGCGCGGCGCGCCGTCTTGACGCGCCTCATGCCGGGCCAGCATAAGGGCGGCCCGTCGCGACGGCGGCCGGCTTAGCTCAGTTGGTAGAGCGCCAGTTTTGTAAACTGGATGTCGCGGGTTCGATTCCTGCAGCCGGCACCATCGCCGCCCGTCAGCCGCCGCCCAGCGCCACCGCGATCCGGTAGACGACGAAGGCCGCCAGATAGGCCAGGCCGAACATGTAGACGACCATCACCCACATCCATTTCCAAGAGTTCAGCTCGCGCTTGACCACGCCCAGGGTCGCCACGCACTGGGGCGCGAAGACGTACCAGGCCAGGAAGGCCAGGCCCGTCGCCAGCGACCACTGGGCGGCCAAAGTCGCGCCCAGCAGGCTGGTGGCGCTCTCGGGGTCGGCGACGGCGTAGACGGTGCCCAGGGCCGCCACGGCTACCTCGCGGGCGGCCATGCCGGGAACAAGGGCGATGACCATCTGCCAGTTGAAGCCGATGGGGGCGAACAGCGGCTCCAGCGCGTGGCCGATCATGCCGGCGAAGCTGTAGTCGATGGCCGGCAGGGTCGCGCCTTCGGGCGGATAGGGGAAGGTGGCCAAGGCCCAGACGATGATCATCAGCGGCAGGATGATCCGCCCTGCCCGCTCGAGGAAAATCCGCGCCCGGATCCACAGATTGAAGAGGACGCTCTTCATATCGGGCGTCTTGTAGGCCGGGAGCTCCATCATGAAGGGCTCGACCGCGCCCCTCCAGAAGACCTTGCGGATGACGAAAGAGACCGCGAGGGCGCTGACGATGCCGGAGGCGTAGAGGCCGAACATCACCAGCCCCTGCAGGCTGGCGAAGCCCCAGACCTGCTGGTTGGGAATGAAGGCGGCGATGATCAGGGTGTAGACCGGAATGCGCGCCGAACAGGTCATGAGCGGGGCGACCATGATGGTGGTCAGCCGGTCGCGTTTGCTGTCGATCACCCGCGCCGCCATCACGCCCGGGATGGCGCAGGCGAAGCTCGAAAGCAGGGGAATGAAGGCGCGGCCGTGCAGCCCCGCCCCGCCCATGACCCTGTCCATCAGGAAGGCGGCGCGGGCCATGTAGCCGAAGTCTTCCAGCAGGATGATGAAGAGGAAGAGGATCAGGATCTGGGGCAGGAAGACCAGCACACTGCCGACGCCCGAGATCAGGCCGTCGACGATCAGGCTTTCCCAGATGCCGTCGGGCATGACTGTGGCCACCGCGACGCCCAGCGCCGCCAGCAGGCCTTCGATGCCGTCCATCAGGGGCGTGGCCCAGGTGAAGACGGCCTGGAACATCACGAACAACAGGCCCAGCAGGATGACCAGCCCGCCGACCGGATGCAGCAGGATGGAGTCGATCCGGCCGGTCAGGGTGTCGGGCCGCTCGGGCGGGCGAACGCAGACCTTCATGATCCGCTCGGCCTCGCGGGCGGCGGTGCGCAGGGCGGCGGCGTCGGGCGCGACCCAGGCGCTGGCGGCGGTCAGCGGCGCGGCGTCCAGCACGGTGGAGACGGTCGCGATCAGGTCGTCGATGCCGCGCTTGCGGGTCGCCGTGGTGGGCACGACCGGCACGCCCAGGTCGGCCGACAGCCGCTCCAGATCGATGCGCAGGCCCTGACGCTGGGCGATGTCGTACATGTTGAGCGCCAGCACCATCGGCCGGCCGACGGCCTTCAGCTCCAGCACCAGACGCAGAACGAGGCGCAGGTTGGTGGCGTCGGCGACGCAGACAATCACATCGGGCGGGGTTTCGCCCGCCAGCCGGCCGAGGACGGCGTCGCGCGTGACCTCCTCGTCGGGGCTGCGGGCGCGAAGGGAATAGGTGCCGGGCAGGTCAAGGACCGACAGGTGGCGGCCCTCCGCCGAGCGGATCAGGCCCTCCTTCCGCTCGACCGTGACGCCGGCGTAGTTGGCCACCTTCTGGTGGGCGCCGGTCAGGGCGTTGAACAGGGCAGTCTTGCCGCTGTTGGGATTTCCGACGAGCGCGACCCGGGCGCTCCGCACCGCCATATCCATCAGGCGGTCGCCTCTTCGCCCACGAAGCCGGCTTCCGTCGCGACCGCCGGATCGAAGCGGACGGTCAGGCTGGCGGCCTCGTGCCGGCGCAGGGCCACGCGCATGTCGTCCACCCTCATCGCGATGGGATCGCGGCCGAACAGGCCTTCGTGCAGCACTTCGACCCGCGCGCCCTCAACGAAGCCGAGCTCCAGCAGACGGCGTTCCAGCTCCATCGCGTGCTCGTCGTGATGGCAGTGGTCGCCGACCTTGACGATAACGCCCCGGTCGCCCTGTCGGGCCTGGCTCAGTTTGACGGTATCGGACATCACGCTCGCAGGGTCATCGCGGCCTTCCGCGCTTGTTGACAGTGATTATCAGGTGCGAACAGCCGCCGTCCAGCCCGGCGTGACGCCGCACCGGTTGCCGGGCGCGGCGGTTCGGCTATCAAGGGCGGGTACCGCCGGAGCCGCCCATGACCCGCCTCGTTCTGACCGCCCTCGCCGCTGCCGCCCTGACAGGATGTGGGTCCGGCGAGAGCGGAAGCGATGCGCCCGCGGCTCCTGCAAAGCCCGCCCCGACGGCGGCGGAAAAGGCCGCCCTGCTGGCCGCCCTGCCCGCGCCGTACAATCAGGCCGATCTGGAGAATGGCCGCCGCGTCTTCGCCCGCTGCCGCTCGTGCCACACCGTCACAGAAGGCGGGCCGAACATGACGGGTCCGAACCTGTACGGCGTCTTCGGCCGCCCGGCGGGCAGCCAGCCGAAGTTCAACTATTCGGCCGCCGTGAAAGAGGCCGGTTTCGTCTGGGACGCCGAACATCTGGATCACTGGCTCGAGAACCCGCGCACCTTCCTGCGCGGCACCAAGATGAGCTTTCCCGGCTTGCCGGAAGCCACGGACCGTCGGGACGTCATCGCCTGGCTGAAGGTGGAGACGGGTTACACGCCACCCGCCGCCTGATGAAGGCCCGGCTCGCCCGTTTGCCGAAGAGTCCGGAGTCCGCGAAAATTCAGCGGACACATCGGACTCTTCGGAGCGATGGAGGATGACGGGCGCGGGGCGAGACTGTCATCCCGGCATTCTAACCTCGCCGCCGAAGGCGCCATACAGACGGCCGCCAGCCAGAAATATGTCCTTCGTTTTGAAGGCCCTGACGGTTTCTCGGGCGCCACAAAGAAAGTTTGCGGCGCGCCCTATTCCGCCGCGGCCGGAACCGGGTCGTTGGCGGTGACCTCCTGGGCTTCCCACTCCTCGATCTTACGGGCCGTGTACTCGGGCGATTTGGTGAAGCGCGCCAGCACGCCATAGATCACCGGCACCACGAACAGGGTCAGCAGGGTCGCGAACATGGCCCCGGCGAAGATGACCACGCCGATGGTCTGGCGGCTGCCCGCGCCCGCGCCCTGCCACAGAACCAGCGGCAGGGCGCCGAAGGCGGTGGCGATCGAGGTCATGATGATCGGGCGCAGACGCAGGGTGGACGACTCGATGATCGCCTCCTGGATCGAGCGTCCCTGATCGCGCAGCTGGTTGGCGAATTCGACGATCAGAATGCCGTTCTTGGCCGCCACGCCGATCAGGATGATCAGGCCGATCTGCGAGTAGATGTTGAGGCTGGAGCCCGCCATCATCAGGCCGAACAGCCCGCCGGCCGCGGCGAGCGGCACGGTCAGCATGATGACCGCCGGGGTGATCCAGCTTTCGAACTGGGCGGCCAGCACGAGGAAAACCAGCAGCAGGGCCAGTCCGAAGGCCGCGGCGACTGCTCCGCCCGCCTCCTGCTGGTCGCGCGCCGCCCCGCCCCACTGGGTGGTGACGACGCCCTGGGGCTGTTCGCGCGACACCCGGGTCATGAACTCGGTGGCGTCGGCCAGCGTCGTGCCGGGGTTCAGGTCTGCAGAGATCGAGATGGCCCGCTGCCGGTCGAGCCGGCGCCGGTCGGGAGTGTCGCCCGACGTCTGGGTCGTGACCACCGCGGACAGTGGGACGAGCTGACCTGAGCCGGTCGCCACGTAGAGGGATTCAAGATCGGCCACGTTGCGGCGCTCATCGCGGTCGGTCTGCAGGATGACGTCATATTCCTGACCGCCGCGCAGATAGGTGGTGGCGCGGCGGGAGCCGAACATCGTCTCCAGCGTGCGGCCGACGGCCTGTGACGACACACCGAGGGCGGCGGCCTTCTCGGGATCGACGTCGACCAGCAGGCGGGGCGCGTTCGGTTCATAGTTCAGGCGCGGCCGCGACAGGCCGGGGTTCTCGAGCGAGGCCGCCAGAACCGGCTGCAGCCAGTTGTAGATGTCCTCGTATTCGGCGCCCGTCACGACCATCTCGATCGAGTTTGAGTTGCCGCCGCCGCGCTGGAAAGCGCCGGGGACCGAGGCGTTGACCTGGGCGTCGGTCTGGCCGCGCAGCTTGCCGTTCAGTTCCTGGGCGATCTCGTCAGCGGCGCGATCGCGCTCGGACCAGTCGCTGAGGATCAGGCTGCCGTTGCCGGAATTAAAGCTGCCGCCGCCGAAGCCAGGAGCGGAGATCAGATAGGAGTCCGCCTCGCCGCTGGCCTTGTACTCGGCCAGGATGGGCTCGATCCCCATCATGATCTTGCGCGTGTAGTCGAAGCCCGCGCCTTCGGGGCCCTGAACGCGGACCTGTACGCGGCCGCGGTCTTCGGCCGGAACCAGCTCATTGGGCAGGGCGAAGAACATGGCCGCCGCGCCGCCCCCGACGGCCAGAACCAGCACCGAGACGCCGACGACGGCGACCCGCCGACCCAACATGGCCTGCAGCGAGTTCTGGTACGAGTTGCGCAACGCCTCCATGGCGCGGTCGACCCGGCGCGACACCCAGCCGCCGCCCTCGGCAGGCTTGAGGATGCGCGACGCCAGCATGGGCGACAGGGTCAGGGCGAGGAAGGCGGAGAAGGCCACGGCCGCCGCGATCGCCGCCGCCAGCTCGACGAAAAGACGGCCGACATAGCCGGGCAGGAACAGCAGGGGCGCGAAGACGGCCAGGAGGACGATGGTGGTGGCGACGACGGCGAAGAAGACTTGACGGGTGCCGCGCTCGGCGGCCACCAGCGGGGGCTCGCCGTGGTCGAGGCGGCGCTGGATGTTTTCCGTCACCACGATGGCGTCGTCGACCACGAGACCGATGGCCAGAACCAGCGCCAGCAGGGTCAGCAGGTTCAGGGAGAAACCGAGGGGCGCGAGGACGATGAAGGTCGACAGCAGGCATATCGGCGCGACGATCGAGGGGATGAAAGCCGCCCGGATGCTGCCGAGGAAGATGAAGTTCACCAGCGCGACCAGCGCCAGCGAGATGCCGATGGTGATCCAGACCTCCTCGATGGCGTGGGAGGTGAAGACGGAGTTGTCCGAGCCCACGACCAGTTCGGTGCCCTCCGGCAGGCTGGGGCGAACCTGCTCCAGCATCTCTTCGACACCTTCGGAGATGGCGAGGTCGTTGGACTGGGCCTGACGGGTGACGGCGAGGCCGATCTGGTCCTGTCCGTTGCCGCGGAACAGGCGGCGGTCTTCGGCGGGGGCTTCCTCGATGCGGGCGATGTCGCCGAGGCGGGTGACGTAGCCGGACTGACCCTGAATGGCGCCGGTGGCGCCGCTGGGCAGGGCCGTGGCGCTGGACGCCGCGCCCCCGGCCGTCGCAGCGGCCACGCCGCTGGAGCCGCGGGTGCCGATGGGCAACTGACGGAAGTCCTCGGCGCGAGCGTAGGTGCGCGCGACGCGGACCGTGTAGTCCTTCTGGCCCGACTCCAGCTGGCCGGCGGGCAGTTCGACGTTCTGGGCCGTCAGGGCGGTTTCGACGTCGGTGACGGTCAGGCCGCGCGCGGCCAGAGCCGAGGCGTCCAGCCAGATGCGCATGGCGTAGCGCTGCTCGCCGTAGATCTGCACCTGGGCCACGCCCGGAACGGTGGCCAGGCGGTCGATCAGATACCGGTCAGCGTAGTCCGTCAGCTCCAGCCGGTTCATGGCCGTGGAGCGCAGGAACAGGATCATGATCGGCTGGCTGTCGGTGTCGGCCTTGGACACCTCCGGCGGCTGGGCCTGATCCGGCAGGCGGCCGACGACGCGGGACACGCGGTCGCGCACGTCATTGGCGGCGTCGTCGATATTGCGGTCCAGCGAGAATTCGATCGAAACGTTGGAGCGGCCGTCGCGGCTGGACGAGTTGATCCGCTCGACGCCCTGGATGCCGGCGATCTGCTGTTCGATCGGCTCGGTGATCCGGCTTTCTATGACCTCCGCCGAGGCGCCGGCGTAGCTGGTGCTGACCGAGACGATGGGCGGGTCCACGTCGGGCAGTTCGCGCACTGGCAGGAAGAAGAAGGCCGCGGCGCCGATCACGCACAGGACGATGGCGGCCACCGCCGCGAAGACGGGGCGGCGGACGGCGAGATCGGAGAGCATCATTGCGCGGCGCCCCTTGCCGAAGCCGCGGCCGGAGCGGCGCCAGCCGGGCGGCGTGCGCCCTGACCTCGCGGGCCGCCCTGTCCGGCGACGCTGACGGGCGCGCCAGGCTGGATGCGGTTCAGGCCCGAGCCGACGATGCGGTCGCCGACGTTCAGGCCGGAGACGATCTCGACGAAGCCGCCCTCGACCGAACCGGTCTCGACCTCGACACGCTGGGCCGTGGAGCCCTTTTCGCCCTTGGCGATGCGGTAGACGAAGGCGCCGTCGCCTTCATATTGCACCGCCGCTTCAGGCGCAGCGGGGGCGGTGCGCTGGCCCTGCTGGACGGCGACGCGAACGGCCATGCCGGGGCGGATGCGATAGCCGGGGTTGGGCACTTCGGCGCGGGCGGTGACGGCGCGGGTCTGTTCGTTGATGCGGGTGTCGATCAGGGCGATGCGGCCGGTGAAGACCTCATTGCCATAGGCGTCGATCGTGGCCCGAATCGGCGTGCCGGCGCGCAGCACGCCCAGATACCGCTCGGGCACCGGGAAATCGACGCGGACCACGTCGATGTCGTCGAGCGTGGTGATGATGCCGCCCGGGTTGACGAGGGTGCCTGCCGTCACGGAGCTGAGGCCCAGAACGCCGGCGAAGGGCGCGCGGATCATGCGGTCGCCGCGGCGCGCCTGTGCGGCTGTCAGCGAGGCCCGGGCGGTCGCGAGGGCGGTCTCGGCCTCCTCGGCGCTGACGCGGGGGGCGATGCCGCGATCCGCCAGCCCCTTGAAGCGGTCGTACTGGCGCTGGGCCTGGGCTACCTGGGCGCGGGCCTCGATGATGCCGGCGTCCTCCTCGCGCGCCTGCAGTTCGACGAGGGGCGTGCCCGCCGCGACCCGCTGGCCGTCGGTGAACAGGACGCGCGTGATCAGTTCGCTGGTCGAGGAGGTGATGTTGACCGAGCGGCGACCGCGGGCGACGCCGAGGACGCGGATTTCGTCGGTGAACGACCGGGCGCCGACGACGGCTTCGGACACCGTCTGGCCGCGTCCGCCGCCCGGGCCGCCCCGGCCGCCGGGACCGCCGCCGCCCTTCTCGTCTTCCGCGAAGGCCATTCTCAGGACGACGGCCACGACCATCAGGCCCAGCAGGACGGCGGCGGCGGCGAGGAAGAAGTGGCGTTTGATCACGCGGGACCCTCTCTGGCAGGGGGAACGAGCCGACTTAGCGGCTGAGGCCGTCGACGCAACTAAAGTGATTGTAACGAGTGTTGCGGCGGTTTCCGTCGGCCGGAAGCCGCGCTTCTATGTCGCGGTCAAAACCGGCGCCAGAGGGCGACGACGGGCCCGCCGCTTTCCGGCGTCTCGCGGCCGGCGATGGCCTGACGCCATCCGGCCTGCAGGCTCCAGTCGCCCAGATCACGCACCACCGAGGCCTCGACCGACAGCCAGCGCGGGCCCCCGTCGTCGGCCTGTCCCCCATAGGCCTGGGCGAGGACCATCCAGTCGTCGCTGAAATGCGCGCCGGCGGTGGCGTCGATGCGGATTTCGTCGGGCAGGCCCTGACGCATGCGGCGCGCGGCCTGCAGTTCGACGAAGCTGCCGGTCGGGGCCCAGCTTCCGCTCCAGCCATTGAACGACCGCCCGATGGAGCCGCGCAGCTCCCAGTCGCTGTCGCCCTGTCCCGGCGCGGCATAGCCAGCGTTGCGGCCCTCGCCGCCGTCTGCATAGCCGGCGTAGAGGCTGGCGGCCGTGCGGTCGTCCCGCCACGCCTGCCAGGTAACGCCGAGCTCAAGCGGCCCGCGTCCGTCATAGTCGACAAAAGCGTCCTCGCCCGACTGCCAGTCGCCCTTGAACTGCACGGTGAAACGGTCGGTCAGGCCGTATTCGGCGAAGACGCCCAGAGAGGTGTCGCGTCGTTCAGCGGGCAGGTCGGCTAGGGAGCCCCCGGGGTCGAAGCCGCGATCGGCCTGCATGTCCTCATATTTCAGGATCAGCTGCCCGTGGCCCTTCGGCTGGGTCCACGGACCCGCATGGGCGGCGCCGGCCGCCGCGAGGAGCGCCAGTCCGATCAGCAGCCCCCCGGCCGATCTCATCGCATGTTTCTCAAGCGTCGTAGCCCGGGGATTTCCGGTCCAGCATCCGCAGGGCGCCGGGCCAGGCGAGGCCGGAGATGAAGCCGATGCCCCTGCCCTGTTCCTTCGTCTCGGCCTGGGCGGCGTCGGGGGCGAACAGGACATGGTCGCGTCCGCCGGACAGCGCCGCCACCTGTTGGGCGCAGGCGCGCTCGAGGAAGAACATGCCGACCCATGCCGCCGCGGCCGTCTGACCGACCGCCAGCGTTCCGTGGTTGCGCAGCAGCATCAGCGGCTTGTCGCCCAGATCCGCCACCAGCCGTTCACGTTCGTCGTGGTTCAGCGCGAGGCCTTCGTAGCCGTGATAGGCGACCTGATGCTGCAACAGGCAGGCGTTCTGGCCGATCGGCAGCAGGCCCTCCTGCTGCGCCGCGACGCCGACGCCGGCGACCGTGTGCAGGTGGATGACGAATTGCGCGTCCTCGCGCGCCGCATGGATGGCGGAGTGGATGGTGAAGCCGGCCGGATTGATGAAGCTGGTCGTCTCCTGGACGATGTTCCCCTCCAGATCGACCTTCACCAGCGACGAGGCGGTGATCTCCTCAAAATACCAGCCGTAGGGGTTGATCAGAAAATGATGCTCGGGCCCCGGCACGCGCGCGGAGATATGGGTGAAGATCATGTCGTCCCAGCCGTGCAGGGCCACCAGCCGGTAGAGGGCGGCCAGCTCGACGCGGACGTTCCATTCCGCCTCTGACACCCTCGATTTGAGAGATGTTGTCGCGCCGTCGGCCATGGTCGTCTCCTGATTGCGACGCACGCTCGCGCCGGGCGAGGCCGGCGTCAAGATTCAGCTTCCGTTAACCGCGTCTTAGCGTCCAGCTTGTTAGTTCGGTCCGTCGAACTCCATCGGCTCGCCGGAGACGTCCGTGGTCCTCGTTCAACTGGTTCCCGCCGCCCGTCCCCAGGCCGAGGCTCCGAGCGCCAGCGATCTTCTGGCCCTGGCCCGGAACACCAGCCCGGATGCGCGCCAGCGACTGCTGCTCGGCGTCCTCGCCCTCTGCGACGCCAGCCCGCCGTCGGGCGAACTTTCGCCCGTTCTGAGTGAAATCTTCCTGACCCTCGCGCGGCAGGCCGAGCGAGAGGTCCGGAAGGTCTTGTCGGAAAAGCTGGCCCACGCCGACTGGGCCCCGGCGGCCCTTGTCAATGTGCTGGCGCTGGACGAGATCGAGATCGCCCGCCCGATTCTGGCCTCCAGCCCGATCCTGCAGGACGACGACCTGCTGCGGGTCATGGTCGAGGCCTCGCTGGAACACCAGATCGCCATCGCCCGGCGTCCGCAGATCAGCGGACGGGTCGCCGACGCGGTGATCGAGCGCGGCGAACCGGCGGTGCTGACGGCGCTCGCCACCAACCGGACCGCCGATCTGAGCATCGACGGCGTGCGCCGTCTGGTCGAACATTCGCGCCGCATCGCCGCCCTGCGCGCACCCCTCACCCGCCATCCGCGCCTGACCGAGGCCTTGGCCGAGCAGATGTATCACTGGGTCGGAACAGCCCTGCGCCAATCGATCACCGCCCGCTTCAATGTCGATGACAAGGCGCTGGGCGCCGCCGTCTACGACGCGGTCGAGGGCGTCATCCGCCACAAGCGCGCAGACGAGGTTGTCCAGGAAGACCCCGGCCGCGACGAGATGGAACGGCGGCTGATCGACAAGCTGCAGTCCGCAGGTCAGCTGCGCCCGGGCTTCCTGATCCGCGCCGTCCGCGAAAAGCGCCTGAGCCTGTTCGTGCACGGTCTGGCCGCCCTTGGCGGGTTCGCGGCCGACGACATCCGCCATTCACTGGCCGCACCGACTCCGGAAGCGCTCTACTACGCCTGCGCGGCGGTGGGCATCGACCGCGCGGTGTTCCCGACGCTGCTGACCGAGTTGCGCAAGCTGAACCAGTCGCTTCCCGGCGATCGCGGCGAGGCTGTCTGGCTTCGCGGCGCCCTGTCGTCCACCTCGGCGGCGCGGGCGTTCCGGGCGCTGATCGCGGACAGCCAGGCCGATTTAAAAGCCGCCGTTTGACTTCCCCGGCCGGCTCGGCTTGCGTGGGCGGGTGAGCGATCTCCCCATTCCAGACATGCGCCTGGCCTTCGTAGCTTCGGACCGACCTGAGGCGCAGACCGCCCGTGAGCGGCTGACAGCCCTGTACGGCTCGGTCGAACCCGATCATGCCCATGTCATCGTCGCCTTGGGCGGCGACGGCTTCATGCTGGAGACCCTGCACACGGTGATGGAGCGGCGGGTCCCCGTGTTCGGTATGAACCGCGGCTCGATCGGCTTCCTGATGAACGACTATGAGGAGGAGGGATTGCTGGAACGGCTGGCCAGCGCCGGCCGGGCCGTGATCCACCCCCTTCAGATGGACGCCTGGACCGAGGCCGGTCAGGTCCACAGCGGACTGGCCATCAACGAGGTCTCCCTGCTGCGTCAGACGCGTCAGAGCGCCAAGCTGCGGATCAGCGTCGACGACCGCGTGCGGCTGGAGGAACTGTCCTGCGACGGCTGTCTGCTGTCCACGGCGGCGGGGTCGACGGCCTATAACCTGTCCGCGCATGGACCGATCATTCCTCTGGATTCCCGGGTGCTGGCCCTGACCCCGATCAGCGCCTTCCGCCCCCGCCGGTGGCGCGGCGCCCTGCTGCCGCATCAGGCCAAGGTCTGTTTCGAGGTTCTGGAGGCGGACAAACGGCCCGTCAGCGCCACGGCCGACAATTTCGAGGTCCGCCGCGTGACCCGCGTCGAGATTCGGGAACGCCGGGACATCGCCCTGACCATGCTGTTCGACGCCGGCCGGTCGTTCGAGGAGCGGGTGCTGGCCGAACAGTTCGCCTCCTGAGGCCATGCACGGTTTTTTAGGGAGACTGGCCCAGACTACGTTCCGTCTGTCTTCAGGAGTCCGCCGTGACCAACCCCGCCCAGGTCATTCGCCCGCCCAACACCCTTCGCATGAAGGTCGGCGGAGCCTTTGGCGGCATCGACGCAGGAGCCATCGCCAAGGCGGAAGCGGCCCTGAAGGCCATGTCTTCCCAGTTCGGCCAGTGGCTGCAGGACGAGATCGTCAAATTGGACAAGGCCCAGGCGGACATTCGCGCGCAGGGTTATAACGCCCAGACCGCCGAGGCCCTGTATTTCCGCGCCCACGACCTGAAGGGACTGGGCACGACCTATCAGTATCCGCTGGTCACGCGCCTGGCCGGTTCGCTGTGCAAGATGATGGACGACCCGGCCAAGCGCATGGCCGCCCCGGTCGTCATCCTCGACGCCCACATCGACGCCATCAAGGCCGTGGTTCGCGACCAGATCCAGACCGACGACCACCCGGTGGGCAAGGTTCTGGCCGAGACCCTCGAAGCCCGCGTCGCCCAGCATCTGGGCTGAGCCGCCTCCCCAGTTCGATTGAAGCCGACACCCGCCCGACCGGCGGGCGTTGCGCTGTCAGGCGGCGGCGCTGAGACGGGCCTTGGCCGGCAGCGGGTCGTGGTCCAGCCGTTCCATCAGATAGGCCAGGTCCTCGCGCGGCGCGTTCGGGCGCTGTGTCAGGAAACGCTCGAGCATCCGGTGACGGAATTCGTCGCCCGAGGTGTCCACGCCCTCGGCCTGCAACTGACGCCAGGTATCGACCCCGGCGCGATAGGCCTGGAACAGCCGCGGCGGCAGGCCGGCGCGGTCGTAGACGGCCTTGAGCCCCAGCGGACCAGCGTCGTGAATCATGAGCGAGGCGCGCGCCAGCGGGGTTCCCGCCAGTTCGGCCATGCCATGTTCGAACAACGCCATCTGCCCGCGGGCCAGCGCCCGCAGCAGCAGCGAGGGGGTCAGGGCGCGGCGCGCGTTCAGGCTTTCCACGAACTGCGGCAGGTCGGACTGGTTGGTGGCCTGATCGACCAGATCGACGGTGGCCCGCTCGCGCGCGAAGGCCGCCAGACGGATCGCCGTCTCGGGCGCCACCGCATGACGGGTGACCAGATGTTCGCGGACCGCGTCCGAGGCCAGTTCAACCAGCCGTTCGGTCACCGTCAGCGGCAGGACCTGCCGATAGGCGATGGCCGCCACGATCTCGGGCGAGGTTCCGAACCGGTCGACGCAGCGCCCCAGGGCGGCCTCGGCGACATCGGCGTTGTCGTTCGCCGCCAGCGTCCGCACGGCCTGTTCACAGCCGACCTCGGCCAAGGCCTCGGCCACGTCCCGTCCGACGGTCGGGCGGCTGGCCACAGCGACCTGACGCACGGCCGATCCGGCGCGCACGATCTCGATCAGGTCTTCGTCGGTAAAGACGGGGGAAAAGTTGATAATCGGCAGGGCCACGCTGTCCACATCAGCCGCCATTCGCCGCGCCACGTCGCGGGGAATCAGGTCCGAGGCCTTCAGCGTCACGGCCATGGCCCGGCGTACCAGTTCCGCCGCGTCCTGTGACAGCATGCGCAGGATCTTCCGGGCCGCCGCGCGGTCGTCCTCGCCCAGTTCGGCCCGGTCCATGCTGCGACACAGTTTGTGGGCCGCCGCCGCGCGCTCGTCCTGGTCGGCCGCCCTGATCAGGCGATGGATGTCGATCTCGGTGAGACGGGCGCGGTAGGCGGTCATGGGCGGATCCAGGATTTGCCGGTCAACATCGGCCCGTCATCCCTAACGGGCGGTTTACCATCACCGGATTCGGTATCAGATGCGCGATTCCTCGCCCGGACCGAAGGCGCCGCCGAAGCCGCCGTTCTTGCCGTCGCCTTCCTGCCCCAGAAGCAGGGCCAGCAGGCTCTGGTCCTGCTTCAGCCGATCAAGACGGGCGGCGAGCATCTGGTCGCGTTCCGAAAGGTCGGGCGTAGACTGCAGGGTCCCCGAGGCCGCCGCCGGAGCGCCGTCTCCCGCGCTACGCTGCAGATTGGCGTGAACCTCAGCCACGGTGGCGGGCCGGCCGTCGCGGTAGAAGATCGAGCGGTTGGCGGCCGCGGCCTGAGGGAAGATCGCCGCGGCCGAGCTGCCGGGACGGCGGTCCATGGCGTCCATCAGCTGGGCGGCGCCCGCCGGACCAAGGAAGTGGGCGGCGTACAGATCCCCTGCCCCGGGCTCACGCCCCGAACGTCCGCGCAGATAGGCGGCGTTGGAGGCGGTCAGTTCGGCGGCCATCGTTGACGCCGCCTGGGCGTCAAAGCGCAGGTCCAGCACGACATTGCGGGCCGAGCCCTCGACCCGCCAGCGGCCGTCCCCTCCGCGATAGATCAGATCGGCGTACTGGCCGTAGCCATGCTTGGCGCCATGCGCCTTCACCGTCCCCAGCCAAGTCTGTTCGATGAACTGGAAAAGGCCCGCGGCGGAGGAGGTCCGGGCCTTGGCCGAGGGGTTCATCGCGCTTTCGCGGCGCGCCGTCCGGACCAGGAAGTCCGCGTCCACGCCGGTGGCGTTCGAGGCGCGCCGGATGGCCGCCTCGACGCCGCCAGAGGATGGAATCGCTCCTACGCTCATGCTCATCAGGCTCGACGACCGTGGTTAATCAAACCCTAACGACGAGGTTAACGTCCACAGTCCCTTAACCTGTGCAGTCGCGGCCGGGTCCATGGCGTTTCCAAGGCCACGCCTGTCCAGAATTTGCCGCAAGCCCGGCGCTCAACTTCCCCGTGGGACGCTGTGGGGACGGCGAGAGACAGGGAGTGACGGCCATGATGATGACGACCGCTGGCGGGCCCGGACTGGTGCATCCGCTGGATTTCAATGAACGCAGACGACCCCGGTTTTCCCGCGCGACATGGATTGCGACGGGGATCGTGATCGCGGCCCACACGGGGCTGGGCGTGGCGCTGTACTATCAGCGGTTCGAGATGCCGGCAGTGGCTACGCCCCCTGAGAGCCGGCCGTTCGAGGTGACGTTCCGCAGGCCCACGCCGCCGGAGCCGCTGGAGGCGAAAACGCCGCCCGCCCCGAACCTGCCGGTGAACGAGACGCCTGTTCCCATGACGCCGACCGACACCTTGCCAGTCGTCCCCAGCGATGCGGAGCCGACCGACAGCACGACCATCACCTTCGATACGGTGGTCAGGGATCCCGCGCCCGACGTCCGGACGACCGAGCCGACGCCGGCTCCGCCGTCGGTGATCACCAACCCGAGCTGGTCGAGGCAGCCGACATCCGAGCAGCTGATGAGGGCCTATCCGGCCCGGGCCATCTCGGCGGAGGTGTCCGGGTCGGCTGCCCTGAACTGTCTGGTCATGCCGAACGGAAACGTGACGGACTGCAGTGTGACGCGCGAAACGCCGGGCGGCTACGGCTTCGGCCGGGCGGCGCAGAGCCTGTCGCGCCATTTCCGGATCAACCCGCGGATGGTCGATGGCGCAGCGGAAGGAGCGCGGGTCAATATCGCCCTGCGTTTCACCCTGCCGGAAGACTAGGCGAGCCTGAGCGGATCGAGGGCGGCGGCGTCCGCCAGGGGCGCCCTGCCCTCGATGCCGTCGGCGACGACCTGGGCCACCAGCGGCCCCATCAGCCAGCCGTTGCGGCGCGGAGCCAGCGCCATATGCAGGCCCGGCTCGCCCGCGGGACCGGCCAGAGGCAGGCCGTCGGGCGTGGCGCCGCGAATGCCGACCCGGACTGCGCCCGCCTCTCCGGTCGCGCCCAGCAACGCCAGACCGGCCTCGACCTGCCGCGCGGATTCGCCGGCGTCCGGCTCGAGATCGCGACGGCCCGGCTCCATAGTGGCGCCGATGACGACGCCGCCCTCGCCCGGGGCGACATAGGCGTTCGCCGCCCGGATCACCCGGGGCGGCGCGGCGGTGGCGACGGCTGTGAGCTGGCCTCTGATCGGTTCAATTCCGTCCACGAGGGCGGCGATCGGGTCGGGAAGGCCTTCGATTCCAGGCTCGACCCCGGTGGCCAGAACCACGGTCGGGCTGAACCATACCCGCCCGTCGCCCGCCTCGACCCGCCAGCGCCGGCCTTCGCCCGCCAGACGGACGACCCGGCCGCGCACGACGGACACGCCCGGCGCCCGGGCAAGGGCCGTCAGGGCCGGCCCGACGTCGATCCGCCAGTCGTCCGACGTGGTCAGTCCGCCCTGGATTGGCCGGACTTCGAAGCCGGAGGCGCGCAGTCGCCCGAGAGCCGCCGCGGCGTCAGGGCCGCGCCAGTCGGCGCCGTCACGATGAAGTTTGAGGCCGTGCGCCTCGGCCACGGCGGGCCACAGGTCGCGGGCCCGCTTCAGCAGGGCCGCGCGTTCACGCGGCAGGTCGTCGAGCAGGGATTCCAGAGCCGGAGCGAGCATGCCGGCGGCGACCGCGCTGGCGTTCGAGCCGCCCGGATCGACGACCGTCACGGCATGGCCCCGCGCGCCCAGCTCTGCGGCTGTGCAGAGGCCGAGGACGCCGGCGCCGATGACGATCACGTCTGGAGAGGAAGCCACGGGCGATCTGATCGACCGCCCGGAGCTTCTTTGCAAGGGCGCTAACGCGATGCCCGCGGGGCATCGCTGCTTGAGCGCCCTATTCGGCGGCGATAGCGGCGGCGCGGGTGGCGTCGATACGGGCCGTCAGGGCTTCGTGCTGGGCCCACAACCGGGTGGGCAGACGCTCGCCAAACTGGGCGTAGAACTCGGGGATCAGCGACGCCTCCTCGGCCCAGACCTCGGCGTCGACGTCGAGCAGGGTCGACAGATCGTCGTCCGACAGGTTCAGGCCCGACAGGTCCAGCGCCTCGCGCGTCGGGACGCGGCCGACAGGCGTGTCGACGGCCTCGGCCTCGCCGTCCAGACGTTCCGAAATCCACTTCAGAACCCGGGCGTTATCGCCGAAGCCCGGCCACACGAATTTGCCGTCGTCGTTCTTGCGGAACCAGTTGACGAAGTAGAGGCGCGGCAGTTTCGCAGCGTCGGTCTTGCCAGCCATCGACAGCCAGTGGGCGAAATAGTCGCCCATGTTGTAGCCGCAGAAGGGCAGCATGGCGAACGGATCGCGGCGCAGGGTCCCGATGGCGTTCTCGGCGGCGGCGGTGCCTTCCGAGGCGACCGTCGAGCCCATGAAGACGCCGTGCTCCCAGTCGAAGGCTTCGGTCACCAGCGGCACGGCCGAGGCGCGGCGGCCGCCGAACAGGATGGCGTCGATCGGCACGCCCTTGGGGTCTTCCCATTCCGGCGCGATGGTCGGGCACTGCGACGCCGGGGCGGCGAAGCGGGCGTTCGGATGGGCGGCGGGCTCGCCCGAGGCCGGGTCGTGGGCCACGCCCTTCCAGGTCGTCAGGCCTTCCGGCGCGTCCTTCGACAGGCCTTCCCACCAGACGTCGCCGTCGGCGGTCAGGGCGGTGTTGGTGAAGACGGTGTTGGTGGCCAGGGTGGCCAGCGCATTGCCGTTGGTGTTGCGGCTGGTGCCCGGGGCGACGCCGAAGAAGCCGGCTTCCGGGTTGACGGCGTACAGGCGGCCGTCATCGCCGAAGCGCATCCAGGCGATGTCGTCGCCGATGGTCTCGGCCTTCCAGCCGGGAATAGTCGGCTGGAGCATGGCGAGATTGGTCTTGCCGCAGGCCGAGGGGAAGGCGGCGGCGACGTATTTGGCGCGGCCCTTCGGATCGGTCAGCTTGAGGATCAGCATGTGTTCGGCCAGCCAGCCCTCGTCGCGGGCCATGACCGAGGCGATGCGCAGGGCGTAGCATTTCTTGCCCAGCAGGGCGTTGCCGCCGTAGCCCGAGCCGTAGGACCAGATCTCGCGGGTTTCGGGGTAGTGGACGATCCATTTGTCGTCGTTGCAGGGCCACGGCGCATCGGCCTGACCCTCGGCCAGCGGGGCGCCCAGGGTGTGGACGGCCGGCACGAAGACGCCGTCGTCGCCCAGCACGTCCAGCGCCGGCTGACCCATGCGGGTCATGATGCCCATGGAGACGGCGACATAGCCGCTGTCGGTGATCTCGACGCCGAGGGCGCTGATCTTCGAGCCCAGCGGCCCCATCGAGAAGGGCACGACGTACATGGTGCGGCCGGCCATGCAGCCGTCGAACAGACCGTTCAGGCGCTCGCGCATCTCGACCGGATCGGCCCAGTTGTTGGTGGGGCCGGCGTCGATCTGGTTGGCCGAGCAGATGAAGGTGCGGCTCTCGACCCGGGCCACGTCCCTGGGATCCGAGGCGGCGTAGTAGCAGCCGGGGCGTTTGGCCTGATCCAGTTCCTTCAGCGTGCCCTTGCCGATGAGGTCCGCGACAATCGTCTTCTTCTCGGCCTCCGAGCCGTCGCACCAGTGGACGCGCGCGGGCTTCGTCAGGGCGGCGATCTGCTCGACCCAAGCGATCAGGCCGGCATGGTTGGTGGGGGCCGGATGCAGGCCGGGAAGCGACTGGGTCACGCGTATTCTCCTGAACGTCGCCCGGCGATCTGACGCCGCCGTGGCTCCTCCGATGCGTACATATCACGCAATGTTTCAGCCGGAATGACACCGAAGCGGACGCGGCGTCAACCGATGCACGTTTCAACCTCTCGCGAGCGGGGAGCTCAGCAGCCGGCGCATATTTCCATTCCCTGCGGGCCCCGGGGCGGGGTATCGGAACCGCCATGCAGACCATGGATCCGATCGAAGCGACTCCTCCTGGCGGCCTGAGGTCGCCCGCCGTGGCGCGGAACACCGGGCCGATTCTGGAGGTGCTGCGGGCCCACCTGCCGCCGCGGGGCGAGGTGCTGGAGATCGCCGCCGGGTCGGGCGAGCACGCCGTGGCCTTCGCAGGGGCCCTGCCCGGACTGTCGTGGACGCCAACCGATCCGTCGCCGGATGCGCGGGCCAGCATCGCGGCATGGGCGGAGGCGGCGCGTCTGCCGAACCTGCGGGCGCCGCTGGCGCTGGACATGCTGGACCCGGCGAGCTGGCCGGAGGGCCCCGTGCAGGCGGTGATCTGCATCAACATGATCCACATCAGCCCTTGGGAAGCGACGGAGGGGCTGATGGCGCTGGCGGGGCGAACGCTAAGACCCGGCGGCCTGCTGGCGCTTTACGGGCCATATCGGGAGGCCGAGGTTCCGCTGGCGCCCTCGAACGCGGCCTTTGACGAGAGCCTGAAGAACCGGGACCCGGCCTGGGGTCTGCGCGACCGGGACGCGGTGGCGGCGACGGCGAAGGCCGAGGGGCTGGCGTTGACCCTGCGCGTCGCCATGCCGGCCAATAATCTGATGCTGCTGTTCCGGCGGGTCTGATAGAGGCGGCACGATGAGCTTCACCCGCACCTATGACGGCCCTGAGCCGGTCCGGATCAACAAATGGCTGGGCCAGTCCGGCGTCTGCTCGCGGCGCGAGGCCGACGCCCTGATCGCCGACGGCCTGGTCTCGGTCGACGGCGAGGTGGTCACCGACGCGGGCCGCAAGCTGGAGCCCGGCCAGACCCTGACATTGAACGAGCGGGCCACGGCCGCCCTGGCCGAGGGCGTGACGATCGTCATGCACAAGCCGCTGGGCTTTGTCTCGGGCCAGCCCGAGCCGGACAAGATCCCGGCGGTCCGGCTGATCACAGAGGCCAATCGCGTCGGCGAGGGCGCGGTCCCGGCCGAGGGCGCCTCCCTGCCTCCCATCGGGCGGCTGGACGAGGATTCACGCGGCCTGTTGCTGCTGTCGTCGGACGGGGTGGTGGCCAAGGCGGTGATCGGGCCGCAGTCCGATCTGGACAAGGAGTATCTGGTCCGGGTCGCCGGCGACATCACCGAGAAGAAGCTGAAGATCCTGCGCCACGGACTGATGCTGGACGGCCGCCAGCTGAAGCCGGCCTACGTCAGCCGCATGGAATCCTTCCGCCTGAAATTCATCCTGCGCGAGGGCCGCAACCGTCAGATCCGACGGATGTGCGAGATGGTCGATCTGGAAGTCGTCGACCTGATCCGGGTGCGGATCGGACCGCTGAAGCTGGACAATCTGCCCGAGGGCCGATGGCGGATGCTGACGGCCGAAGAGCGGGCGGCGCTGGTCGGCTGAGTCAGTTGTCAGCGGGGACGTAGGTCAGCCGCATCGCGTCCTCGCCGATCAGCTCGTTGGCGACGAGGCGGAGCGGCGGCATGGGGCCGGCGAAGAAGGGTTTGCCGCTTCCCAGCACGACGGGACGGAGATAGAGCCGGTATTCGTCGATGAGACCCGCCTTGCCCAGGCTTTGCGCCACGGCCGGTCCGCTGACGTCAATCTCGCCCGCGAGATCCTTCTTCAAACCGCGAACCACGCCCTCGATGTCATCGCTGACGAGGGTGGCGTTGGGGCCGACGGAGGTCAGCGAGCGCGACGCGACCCATTTGGGCTGCCTGCGCCACGCCGCCGCGAAGGCGTGCAGGTCCGGGGTCCAGTCGGGTTGGTCCTCGTCCCAGTAGCGCATGAGCTCATAGACGCGGCGGCCGTAGACGCTGCCGGTCAGGCCGCCCACCTGCTGGATCCAGTGCCGGAACAGGGCGGGGCCGGGAGCGAATTTGTCATGGTCGACATAGCCGTCCAGCGACACGTTCATTCCGAAGACGATCCGCGCCATGCCTAGTTCGCCCCGCCGGCGGCCAGTGCGGGGTTCTTCGCCTCGGCCGCCCGGAACGGCTTCAACTGGTCGGCCAGCGCTCGCTGGAAGGCCGGACGCGCCTCGGCCCGGGCGACGTAGTCGGCCAGCGCCGGATAGTCGGCCAGGATGTCCGTGTGGCGCAGGTCGCGGAGCACATGGGTCATCAGGATGTCGGCGGCGCTGAACCGGCCGCAGGCGAACCAGCGGCGACCGCCGAGAGCGGACTGGAGATCGCCCAGGCGCTTGCGCAGCATGGCCTCGACCTCCGGGCGACGGTCCTTCGCCCAGGCCTTGTCGGCGTTGAACAGATCGATCGTGGCCAGTTCGGCGACGAAGGGCTCGACGCTGTTCATGGCGGCGAACAGCCAGGTCAGGACCATGGCGCGGCCTGCCTCGTCCGCCGGCATCAGCTGGTCCGAGTTCTGCGCGATGTAGAGGACGATGGCGCCGCTCTCGAACATCTCGACCTTGCCGTCGCTGAAGGTCGGGACCTGTCCGAAGGGCTGGCGGGCGCGATAGGCGGGGGTGGACTGGTCCTCGAACCCGATCAGATGATCGTCATAGCCGAGACCCGCCTCCTCCAGCGCCCAGCGGACGCGGATGTCGCGGACGGAACCCTGGGCGAAGGGCGGCGCCCATTTGAAGGCGGTGACCTGGATCATGGCGGCTTCTCCGGTTTGACAGTTGCGTTGATATCAACGTAATTGAGTCCATGTCAAACGCCCCGACCTTCGCCAGCACGATCCACATCCGGGATCACTGCCTGTGCCTGCACGCCCAGCGGGCGGCGCGGACACTGTCGCGGCGCTTCGACGAGGCGTTCCGCGAGCTGGGCATCACCAGCGGCCAGTTCTCGTTGCTGAACGGCCTGAACCGGCCCGAGCCGCCGACCATCGGGGCGGTGGCGACGCTGCTGGCCATGGACCGGTCGACGGTGACGGCCAATTTGAAGCCGCTGGAGCGGATGGGGGCGGTCGTGCTGGGCGTCGATCCGAAGGACCGCCGCAGCCGCCGCCCCGCCCTGACCGACGCGGGCCGCGCCCTGCTGGCGGCGGCGACGCCGATCTGGATCCGCGAGCACGGCGCTGTCGAGGCCGGACTGGGCGGCGGCGGGGACGCCCTGCGGGCGGGTCTCAGACAGGTCGCCTGAGACCCTTCCCGATCACTGATGCACGATGTTCACGTCGCCGTTCGCGCCGGTGATGGCGGTGTCGGTGGCGTTCACCTGGGTCGCCTTGACCCGGTTGATGTCGGCCAGGGTGATGTCGGTGTCGCCGCCGTCGAAGGCCGGCGCGATGGCGTGGCCGACGTGCTGGCCGCCGGTGTAGGTCCCGTTGGCCGCGAGGACGAAATCGACCGGAGTGTCCCAGGCGCCGCCCGCCGCCTTCTTCGCCGCGATCGTGGCGGCGTTGGACAGGGTGATGGTCACATCGCCGCCGTTATGCGCCACACGGGCCACATCGTGTTCCAGCATCGTGTCGGAGTCCGCGGCGCGCACGAAGCAAAGGTTTTTGCCGGGCCGCACATGCAGGGTGTGCGTCGCCGTCTTGGCCCGCAGCATGCCGTCGGGATAGACGAAATAGGCGCTGGTTCCGCGGTCGTCGTTCGCCGAGGTGAAGAACTGCGCCGCTACGTTGGGGTAGAGCATGATGACCTCCCGGTCTTGATTGGATGCAACCTCTGGTTACCACCGGTTGTGAGAAGGGGCGAGTCTTTTCTCGCTCTGATTGTAGCCGGCCCGGCGCCAAGGACCGCGCAGGCTGAAGCGCCTCTTCGGCGTTTCCGCGGAAAAGTGGGGAGGTCGCGGAGCGCGGGCGGCTGGCCCGGAACCGATATGTGGCCCCCTGCTTTCGCGTTACGGGGACCGTTGATGTGTTTTCGGCGTCGCCGCCTTCGCTCCGCGCGACCGGTTCACGCAAGCCGACGGGGGCGGGCTTCGCTGGCGGCCTGCGGGGCTTTTGGGACTTTCCCACCCCGGCCTTTTCGCCGCATTCATCCCTGTCCGTCGTACGCTCGCGACGGGCGGAAGGCTTCCAGGCCTCCCGGCCCCCGGGGTTTAGGCGCCCCCGGGCAGTCCCCCGTCCCCACGCCCCCGATGTTCCACAAGCACAGTTCTTCACCGCTCAAGGGTCCGGGCGACGATTACAGGACGACGTTTCCCGCTCGATCGCATCCCGCCGCACGTGATTGGCCCTGGCGCCAGACGCCCTCCCCCGCGACGGGATGAGGAGGATCATAAGGGGTCAGGGGGCGGCGCCAGAGATTCCGTTTGGGAAAAGCGGAAGTGGCTGAAGAGGCGAGATATTTTCTCGCCAATGCGACTATACTCGACGGAAGCAGCGTCATCTGTCTCCTCCCTGTCGCGTAGCGATGGGGAGGGGGACCGCGAAGCGGTGGAGGGGCGCCAGACCCGCGCTCCCTGCTTCTACCCCTCCACCCCTTCGGGGTCCCCCTCCCCACGGAGTGGGGAGGAGACGGGCGGCGCGCCTGTGCGCGGATGAGAGAAACAGCCCCACCTTCTTCTCCAGCAGGGCGACCAGCCCAGCTGCATGAAGGCGTAGTCGTCGGGGATGTCGAGGCAGATGACGCGAGCGCGCTTCAGATGGGCCCGGAAACGGCGCTGGAGCCGGGCGCGGTGGGCGCGCTCCATAACGAAGATGATGTCGGCCCATTCCACCAGTTCAGCGGAGCAGGCCTCCTCCGCATCGGGAGCCAGGCCGGCGGAGGCGGTCTCGACGCCGGGCCGGGGCGCGAAGACCTGCTCGGCCGTGGGCGAGCGGAGGCGGTTGCGGGAGCAGAGGAAAAGGAGGTTGGTCAGGGCAGGATTGCCTACTTACCCATAACCCTGTTCCAGTCGACTACATAGCCAGCCTCTTGGAGTTCATGGGCGAGTTTGGTTCGCCAGCCGCCGCCATCGTCAAAGGCCGTATAAACCACGCCAGCAAAATCAGATGGAAACTTAACCTCACCCCGCATCAACGTGCACACTTTGGGACGACCTAGCCGCCCCATGAAGTAGCCCAGTTCCAAGAGAACGTTCTGCCGAGCCCTCGCTTCCAAGTCGGTTTCATTATTCGCGCGCCCAAGGTCGTCTGCACTCAAAAGGACAACGGCGAACCCGACACCTCCGTGGGCCTCGACCTTCTCTATTACGGTGCGCCCCCGATTTGCCTGCTCGTGCAGGATGACAGGCCGGTATCCGAGCTTCTCCAAGAAACGCGCGATAGCCTCACGCATTCCCTCATCGTGCCCGTGAACCACAAAGATCTCGTTTGAAGCTTCGGCTGTTTCGCCCGACGACCCAGCGGTGGCGAGTTCGCCTTCCTCAGCTTCCTCTAAGATATCAATCAGGCTGCGCAGCTTATCGAGTGTTCGACCAACCGCGGCTTGCGCTAATTCTCTTCTGCGAATGGCCGTCGATGACACCGAGCCTTTCACATGTAGAAATTTTCCAATCCAGTCTTCGTCCCCCTTCAGGACTCGGCGGACAGAGTGTTCGACCTTGTTGGCCCAGCCATCGGCACCGCTCTGCACAGCGATATCACCGTGCAGCTTCTCGCCCTCAGCGATCCGCTGCTGAATCAGCTTTATCGCAGCCGCTCTATCCAAGTCGTCGCCCCCCTAAAGCGGAATATTATCGTGCTTCTTCCACGGATTGCTCTGCTGTTTGTTCTTCAGCGTCCGTAGCGCCCTGATCAGCCGTCTCCGCGTCCCGTGCGGCATGATCACGTCGTCGATGTAGCCGAGGCCCGCCGCCACGAAGGGGTTGGCGAACTTCTCCTTGTACTCGGCCTCGCGCGCGGCCAGCGCCTCGGGGTCGCCGGCCTCCTTGCGGAAGATGATCTCGACCGCGCCCTTGGCGCCCATGACGGCGATCTCGGCCGAGGGCCAGGCGTAGTTGACGTCGCCGCGCAGGTGTTTGGAGCTCATCACGTCATAGGCGCCGCCATAGGCCTTGCGGGTGATGACGGTCAGCTTGGGCACGGTGGCCTCGGCATAGGCGAACAGCAGCTTGGCGCCGTGTTTAATCAGGCCGCCGTACTCCTGACGCGTGCCGGGCATGAAGCCGGGGACGTCGACGAAGGTGACCAGCGGAATGCCGAAGGCGTCGCAGAAGCGCACGAAGCGGGCGGCCTTGCGGCTGGAGTCGATGTCGAGGACGCCGGCCAGCACCTGCGGCTGGTTGGCGACGAGGCCGACGGTCTGGCCGTCGAGACGGCCGAAGCCGGTGACGATGTTCTTCGCGAAGTCGGGGCCGATCTCGAAGAACTCGGCCTCGTCGACCGTCTTCAGGATCAGCTCCTTGATGTCATACGGCTGGTTCGGATTGGCGGGCACGAGGGTGTCGAGGCTGGCCTCGTCGCGCTCGGGGTCGTCGTAGCTGTCGCGGACCGGGGGCTTTTCGCGGTTCGACAGGGGCAGGAAGCCGATCAGGCGGCGGACCTCGCTGAGCGCCTCCAGATCGTTCTCGAAGGCGCCGTCGGCGACGCCGGACTTCTGGGAGTGGACGCGGGCGCCGCCCAGATCCTCGTGGGTGACGACCTCGTTGGTGACCGTCTTCACCACATCGGGGCCGGTCACGTACATGTAGGAGGTGTCCTTCACCATGAAGATGAAGTCGGTGATGGCGGGGGAATAGACGTCGCCGCCGGCGCAGGGCCCCATGATGACGCTGATCTGGGGAATGACGCCCGAGGCCAGGGTGTTCTGGAGGAAGATGTCGGCATAGCCGGCGAGGGCCTCGACCCCCTCCTGGATGCGGGCGCCGCCGGCGTCGAACAGGCCGATGATCGGGGCGCCGTTGGTCAGGGCCATGGTCTGGATCTTGACGATCTTGGCCGCATGCGCCCCGGAAAGAGAGCCGCCGAAGACGGTGAAATCCTTGGAGAAGACGTAGACCAGACGGCCGCCGATGGTGCCGCGGCCGGTGACCACGCCGTCGCCGGGGATGCGCTGCTTCTCCATACCGAACTGGGTCGAGCGGTGCTCGACGAACATGTCGGTTTCCTCAAACGAGCCTTCGTCCAGCAGGACGTCGATGCGCTCGCGGGCGGTCAGCTTGCCCTTGGCGTGCTGGCTGGCGATGCGGGTCTCGCCGCCGCCGAGGCGGGCGCCGGCGCGGCGCTGTTCCAGCTGTTCGAGGATGGTCTTCATGCGGGGTCTCCTTGAGCGCTGGCTTAAGGAGACGCGCGGGCGGTGGCAAGCGAACCTAGCCCGAGAAGCCCTCGCCCAGCCGGGTCGGCTCGACCCTGCCGGCCAGCCGCTGGAGTTCGGCGACGTGGGCGGCGAAGGCGCGGCGGCCGGACGGCGTGAAGGCGGCCCAAGTCCGCTGACGGCCGGCGGCGGCCTGTTTGTGCAGCTTGATGTAGCCGGCGTCCTCGAGCTGTTTCAGGTGTTTGGACAGGACGGAGTCCGAGACGGCGATGGCCTCGCGGATGGTCGCGAACTCGGCTTCTTCCGCCGCCGAGAGGATGGCGCATATCTGCAGGCGGCCGGGGGCGTGGATGACGGCGTCGAACTGCGGGACGCTCATTGATCGACCCCGGTCTCGCGCCGGTAGACGCGCAGCCACAGGCGCGAGCCGATGAGGCAGAAGATGAAGGCTGCCGCCATCAAGGCCGCCGCTCCGAGCGCCAGCATGACGCCGGATGTGGCGAAGTGATTGAGCAGTATGGCCAGGAGCATCAGCGGGATCAGCACAAGGCCAAGGCCGATGGCGACCCAGCGGGCGCGGCGGGGCGACAGGCCGGTGATGCTGACGCCCAGCCGGTTCGCCTCACGCCGGAAGAGGACGGTCAGAAGCAGGACGCCGATGGCGACGCCAAGCGTGTTCAGGGGCAGGTCGAGCGCCTGCGTGCCCACCATCATGGCGCAGATGGCGGAATAGCCGATGTCGTAGCGCCATGAGCCGGCGGCGACCTTGCGCTGGATGTCCTTCTGCGAGCGCTGGATGGCGGCGAGCGCCTCGGCGGGTGTCGGGTCCTTGGTCATGGCGTCTTCCTCACTTTCCGTATTGGAAAATGATCTACGCTTTCCATTTTGGCAAGTGGAAACTTTCCGATCTGGAAAGTTAGCAGAGGGCGCGGAACCACCGGTCGAGCAGCATGGCCTCGGCGCGGCGGCCGGCAGTGCGTTGCGCGGCTTCCTCGTCGACGCCCCACTGGCGTTCCTGGAAGGCCTCGTCGAGGCGGCTGAGTTCGAACGCGGCCTCGCCCGGCAGGACCCCGCGCTGCAGCGCCAGGCCGAGGACGGCTGAGCCCAGCAGGGGCACGGCGGTCGCCAGGCCGGTCAGGGTGAAGTCGTCGAGACGAAGGGCCAGATCCCGCACCCGGGCGATGGCGGCGGGATCCTGCGCCCGGTGGATGATCCCCTCGGCCGGTTCGAGGTGCACGCCCAGCTCCACGGCGGCCCAGTCGCGCCAGGGCGTCCATTCACGGGCCTGTTCGACGGCCAGCGAGGTCGGGTGGTCGGCGAGGTAGCAGAGCAGATCCGAGCCGGCGAAGGCGGCGATCTCCTCGGCCACCGGTTCACGCGCCTGACTGACGCGGTCGATGGCGGTGGAGGCCAGACGGGTGGCGGGCATGGTCGCGGGGTCGATGAACTCGCCCTGTGCGGCCCACTCGTCGGCGACGAGGCGGGCGGCGGCCTCGGTCGGCAGGATCAGCTGCGCGTGGGCCGGGGTTTTCGGGGTGCGGCCGTCGAGGGTGACCGCCCAGCCGGTCGGGATCTCCTTGACGTCGGCGGTCGTCCAGAAGCGTTTGAGACGTTCCTCGGACTCGCGGAAGCCCTTGCGCGCGGCGACGTTGGGATCGAGGGGCGGGATGTGGCTCATGACGGGTCTCAGGCGGCGCGGGTCAGGTCGGCGAAGCCGTCCAGCACCACGGTCAGTTCGGAGAAGGATCGGGCGACGTGGCGGGCGCCGGCGGCCTGCTGTTCCTCGATCGTATGGAAGCCCCAGGCGACGCCCAGCGGGAGGACGCCGGCGTTGATGGCCATGGTGATGTCATGGGCGGTGTCGCCGATCATTACGGTGCTCCCGGGCTCGGCCTCGCAGGCGGCCATGGCGGCGTGGAGCATGGCGGGGTCGGGCTTGCCCGGGCCGTCCTCGGCGCAGTGGGACGAGATGAACAGGTCGGCCCAGCCCTCGCGGGCCAGGTTGCGGGCCACGCCGCGGCGGTTCTGACCCGTCGCCAGGGCCAGCCGCCAGCCGTCGCGGTGCAGGCGGCGCAGGGTGGTCATGGCCTCGGGATAGAGCGGCTCCTCATGGCCCTCGGCGTACATGCGGTTGAAGCTGGCGCGGAAGCCGGCGATGAAACGGGCCAGTTCGTCGGGGTTCAGGCCCGGCTCCAGCACCGCCATGGCGTGCTCCAGCGACAGGCCGACGATCTGGCGGACGCGGTCGTAGTCCGGCTCGGTCAGGCCGATGTCGCGCGCAGCCTCGCAGGCGGCGCGGTGGATCGAGGCGCGGCTGTCGACCAGCGTGCCGTCGATGTCGAAGACTGCGAGGGGGCGGGTCACCTAAGCACCGTGCATCCCCGCGAAGGCGGGGACCCAGGCTTGAGCGGCGGCAAGAGTGGTGGACGGTCTGGCGGCGGCGTCATCCGGCAGCGGTGACGTGGCCGAAACCTGGGTCCCCGCCTTCGCGGGGATGCACGGAGTTGAAGAACTCATCGCTGGCGGCGGACCCCTTCGAAGGGATCGCTCTCGTTGCCCTCGGCTTCCTCGAAGCCGAAGTGGGCGAAGCCGGCCTTCATTTCCGCGCTCAGCGGGGCCTCGACCTTGAGCATGCCGCCGCGCGGGTGCTCCAGCTCGATGCTGCGGGCGTGGAGCTGGAGCTTCAGCGGGCCGGACAGCTCCTTCGACTTGTCGTCCCCGTATTTGGGATCGCCGAGGATCGGATGGCCGATGCCGGCCATGTGGGCGCGCAGCTGGTGGGTCCGGCCGGTGAAGGGGCGCAGGGCCATCCACGAGGCGCGGTGGGCGGCGCGGCTGATGGTGGCGAAGGCGGTCTCGGCCGGTTCGGCGCGTGGGTCCTTCCGGTCGGCGGGGCGCATCATCTCGAAGTCGTTGATGCCGGTCTTCTTGAGCGGCATGTCGATCTGGCCGGCCGAGGGCTTGGGGTTGCCGATGACGATGGCCCAGTAGGTCTTCTTCGCCTGACGCCGGGCGAAGGCGCCGGCAAGCCGTTTGGCGGCCTCGGGACCCTTGCCGAGCAGCAGGACGCCGGAGGTGTCGCGGTCGAGGCGGTGAACCAGACGCGGACGATCCATCCCCTCCCCCCAGGCCGACAGCAGGCGGTCGACGTGGCGGCTGGTCTTGGTGCCGCCCTGGACGGCGAGGCCGTGGGGCTTGTTGATGGCGATGACCATGTCGTCCTCGTAGAGAACGAGGGATTTGGCGAACTTGATGTCCTGCGCCGACAGGGTGTGGACGTCGCCGGCCTGACGCGAGGTGTCGTCGGGGATCGGCGGCACGCGCACGGCGGCGCCGGCGGTCAGGCGGCCCTCGGGCTTGATGCGGGCGCCATCGACGCGGATCTGGCCGCTGCGGGCCATCTTCTGCACCTGGATGTTGGACAGGTGCGGCCAGCGCCGGCGGAACCAGCGGTCAAGACGAATGCCGTCCTCGGCCTCTGCGACGTAGATGGTCAGAACCTCGCGCTTGGGCGCGGGCTCGGACTCTTGAATGGGTTCGCCAGATTCAGGGGGGGTCAAAGGGCGGCTCCGAAGGCGCGGCGGGCGACCATCAGGCCGATGAACAGGGCGGCGATCGACAGGACCACCGAGGCGGCGACGTAACCGCCCGCCAAGGCGAATTCACGGCGCTCGATCATCAGGGCGATTTCTAGCGAGAAGGCCGAGAAGGTGGTGAAGCCGCCCAGCACGCCGACGGCGGCGAACAGGCGCAGGCTTTCGCCGTGCGCCCCGCCCCGGAAAGCCAGCCAGCCGGCCAACAAGCCCATCAGCAGGCCGCCCGCGAGGTTCGCCGTCAATGTGGGCCACGGCCAGCCCGTCGCCGGCATCAGCCGGGCGAGGCCGTAGCGGGCGACGGCGCCGAGGGCGCCCCCGGCTGCGACGATCAGGAAACGGGTCATGGCGGGGCTTATACCGGACCCGCCGCGAAAACGAAGGCGCGCAGCCTGACTGAAACTTCACTTGCCCGGAGGCAGGGTTAACGCCGATACCTGAGTGCAACGGCACAGCTTCGCGCTGTGAGGGAAGACCATCGGCCCGGCGACGGCGATCCGTCATACTGCCGGGCTCAGGGATCAGGGACCGCCGAAGCGTATGTCGCACGACGATCAACATTACGGTCAGGACGGGCACGCTCACGGCGGGCGCGGTCACGACGGCCACGGCTCGCCGTTCGACGGCGGGCACGGGGGTCAGGGCCATGACGCCCGGCTGCACAACTCGATCCCGCCCGCGCCCAACCCGCCGCCGCCCGGCGCCGCGGACAGCCCACATCGCGCGCCGCCCCAGCCGACGCCGCACGCGGTCAATCCGCTGCGCGAGGGCGACGGCATCCTGAGGCCGATTCAGGAGAGCGAGTATTTCTCGACCGCTCCGGGCGCCGAGCAGATCGTTTCCGCCCACATCGACGAATATTTCAACCAGCCGCTGGACCTGTTTCCCTTCTGGGAGGACGGCCGCAAGCCGGACCGCTTCCACGTCCTGTTCAATCGCCAGATCGAGGAGCGTTTCCCGATCGACCAGGACATCCGCAGTCACGTCCATACCTATGGACGCGGGGTGTTTCGGGCGCTGATGGTGCATATCGGGGTCAAGCGGCTCAATCAGGCGCTGGCGCTGATCGCCTTCGCGGCGCTGGCGACGCTGGGGCCGACATGGTTCACAGGCTGGACGAGTTCGCCGCAGATGGGCCTCGGCCTGGCCGTCGGCGCCATGATTGTCGTCTTCGGCCTGTGGTGGGGCGTGCAGGCTGTGCTGTTCACCCAGTACCGGTTCCGGCTGGAGAACGACTCCTACGAGATGTCGCGCGAGATCGTGCAGCGGACACGCGAGCTACAGAACCTGTTCACCTCGGCCCGGGCAATGGCCGATCAGGCCGAGACCCAGTTCCAGATGGACGGCAAGGGCTGGGGCGCGCGCGCCATGTATCTGACCCGGTTGACCATGTGGCTGGGCGCGCGGATGGAATACCTCGAAAAGTACGTCCAGATGGAGCTGTGGCGCGTGCGCCGCGAACGCTACTGGACCCGCTGGCTGCAGCGGTTCGCCACGCCGCTTGTGCTGATCGTCTGGCTGGCATTGTTCGCGCTGGAGCCTGTGGCGGGCGACATGCTGACCTTCCGTGGTTTGCAGGGACTCGCCGTCCTTCTGGGCGTGCTGGTCAGCTGGGTGTCGTATGTGCGCTGGCGCACGCCGATGGAGGCCATCCAGCAGAAGCTGGGGGTCGAGGGCTGGGTCCGCTACGCTTCGCTGGACGTCGACAACGCGGTCGGCGAACAGGTGCGCCGCGACAAGGAGCGGCTGGTCGAGTACCGGGCGCTGACGCGGGGGCGGTAAACAAGTGGCTAGTGGCTAGTGGCTAGCCACCCTTACCGCCGCAGCGCGTCCTGAACGCCGCGGGCGTCGTAAGCGTTCGGCCGATCAGGCTTCTCGCCATTGCCCATGACCACTTCGAGCGAGGTCGAGGTCGGCGACGGGCCGCTGAAGTTCAGGCCGATGCCGACGCCGACGCCCGAGCTCGAATAGTTTCCATACCGGCCGTCATAGCGGCTGGAGCCGTAGCCCACGCCGAAGCTGGGGCGGAAGCCGCCGGCGCTGTCGAGCCGGCCGTCGGTCCAGCTCTGGGTCACCTCGAACCAGTCGTATCCCTGCGACGTGGTCAGTTCGGCGGCGCGCAGCAGGGCCATGTCGGCAACCGGGCCCGGCGCGCCGACGCCATTGTAGGTGACGCGGAAGCGGTTGGATTCGATCCGCTGCTCGGCATAGCCCTGCCCGCCCGGCGACATCTGGGCGCCATAGGGGGCCAGGCTGGCGCAGGCCGACAGCGCAAGCCCCGCGGCGGCGATCAGGGGCAGGGTGAAACGGGTCATGACGGGTCTCCGGGGCGTGTGTAGATTAGCGCTCTGTGGAGCCGGATCGTTCCCTTGATCCGATCATCCCGGCGAAAGCCGGGACCCAGTGCTTTCACGGGGCACGCTGCCAGGGATCGCCAGCCGGTCAGAACGGACGCACCGATCGCCCAAAGAACTGGGTCCCGGCTTTCGCCGGGATGAGCGGAAAACTAAAGGCCAGCCGCCATGCGCAAGGCCTCGAAATCGTCTGGCGGCGGCGCCTCCACCGTGCGGTAACCGCCGTCGGGATGCGGGAAGACCAGTTTGGCCGCGTGCAGCATCAGGCGCGGCGCGGCGCGGCCGGCGAAGGTCAGGGCCCCGCCATAGCGGGCGTCGCCGGCGAGAGGGCGGCCGATGGAGGCCATGTGGACGCGCAGCTGGTGCATCCGGCCGGTGGCCGGATCCAGCTCGACCAGCGCCCCGTCGTCCGAAGCCGACAGGGTGCGATAGCGGCTGAGGGCGGCCTGGGCGCCGGGGGTCTCGGCGGCGACGGCGCGCATATAGCTTTCGCGGCCGATCTCCTGACGCAGCAAGGGCTTGTCGATGACGCCGGACGCCGGATCGGGCGCGGCGGAGACGAGGGCCAGATAGGTCTTCTTGAAGCGCCGCGCCTGCATGGCCTTGCCGAGAAAGCCGGCGGCGGGCTTGGTCCTGGCCGCCAGAATGACGCCGGAGGTGTCGCGGTCCAGACGGTGCACCAGATCGGGCCGCTTGCCGTTCGAGCGCGCGAAGGCCCACAGCAGGTCGTCCAGCGTATGCGCCTGGATGCGGCCGCCCTGGCTGGACAGGCCGGCGGGCTTGTTGAAGGCGATCACGGCCTCGTCCTCGTGAATGATCCACGAGCGGACGGCGGCGATGTCGTCTTCGGACAGGGTGACGGGAGGGGCGAAGGCCATCACGGCTCATCGCCCGTCGCCGCCCTCACGGTCAAGGCGTCCGGCAAGGCGGCCGAGCCGGCGGTGTTGTCGAGGATGCACCAGGTCGGGGCGGCGGCGGCTTCCTTGCGGAGCGTTCGCGCCGTGTCGGCCAGCGCCTCGGGGCTGTAGGCGGAATAATAGACGCGGGGGGATCCGTGCATGCGGATATAGGTCAGACCGCGCCAGCCGCCGGGCTTCTCGGCTCCGGCGGGTTTTGCAGGATCGGCGGCGACGCGGGCGATGCGGCGTTCAGCCAGCCACGCGTCCGTCTCCGGCGTGAACCAGTCGGCGTGGCGGGGCTCGCAGGCCACGGGCGCATCCATCCGGGCCTGCAGGGCGTCGAAGAAGCCGGCGGCGAGGGCTTCGTCGAACTTCAGGCTGGGCGGCAGCTGGACGAGCATCACCGCCAGCTTGGCGCCAAGGCCGGCCACCTCGCCGGCGAACCGGTCGAGAACCGCCTCCGGATCGGCCAGCCGCTGGTCGTGGGTCAATAGGCGCGGGACCTTGACGGAGAAACGGAAGGCGTCAGGGGTCGACGCGGCCCAGCGCTCCCAGGTGGTGCGCCTGTGGGGTCGGTGGAAGCTGGTGTTGATCTCTGCCGCATTCATCACCCGGGCATAGCGCTCGAGGTGCGAACCCTGCCCGCAAAAACGATCGGCGACGGCGGCCGGAATGCTCCAGCCCGCCGTGCCGATCCTCAGGTCGAAAGACGCCATACACGGCCAAGCCGTGAGGCCCCGGCCGGGTTCCTCAGCGCAGGACGCCGCGCTTGCTCATGGTCCAGGCGTACCATGCGAGGAAGGCGGCGATGAGGGCGATGACGTATGGCATATACCTCATCATCGCCATCTCGGCGGAAAGCGGCGGGGCATCGATAACCTGACCGTAGATCAGGCTGACGAAGGCGCCGATCAGCGACAGCCCGAAGGCCCAGACCGCGAGCCTGTTGCGCAACAGCAGCAGGATCGAGCCCGCCACGGCGCCCCAGACGCCGAGAACCCAGGGCGCATACATCCATGCCGGCATGGCGAGGAAGTAGTCGATCATCGGCTGATCGAAGCCGCTCGCCCGCAGGTAGGTTTCGCCCTGTGTCGTGGTCATGATGAAGTCGTAGCCGCCGAAAGCATTCCACAGCAGGCTCACGACGCCCACCGCCCATAGGTGCCAGGGCGTGCGTGTTGTCATCGAGGTGGTGTCGGTCATCGTCCCCTCCCAAGGATTCTCCGAGAGACCGAGCATGATCCGAAAACGGCGTTACGGCAACGGTTAGTCCGCGGGCTCGCCGCCATCCTTCGCCGCGCGCATCGCCGACCAGCGTTCGAGGCGCTCCTTCACCTTCGCCTCATGCCCCTCGCCCTTTGGCGCATAGAAGGTCCGGCGCTCCATGCCGTCAGGGAAGAAGTTGGCGCCGGAGAAGCCTTCGGGCGTCGAGGGGTCGTACTGATAGCCCTTGCCGTAGCCGAGCTGTTTCATCAGCTTCGTCGGGGCGTTGCGGATGTGGGCGGGCGGCATCAGGGAGCCGGTTTCGTGCGCCGCCTTCTTCGCCGCCTTGAAGGCTTCGTAGACGCCCACCGACTTGGGCGCGGTCGCCAGATGGACCACGGCCTGCGCGAGGGCCAGTTCGCCCTCGGGGCTGCCGAGGAAATCGTAGGTGTCTTTGGCGGCGTTGGCGACCAGCAGGGACAGGGGGTCGGCCTCGCCGATATCCTCGACCGCCATGCGCACGATGCGGCGCGCGAGATACAGCGGATCCTCGCCGCCGTTCAGCATCCGCGCCAGCCAGTAGAGGGCGGCGTCGGGGTCCGATCCGCGCACCGACTTATGCAGGGCGGAGATGAGGTTGTAGTGCTCCTCGCGGCTCTTGTCGTAGGCGGGGGCGCGCTTCTGCAGGATGCCGGCCAGGGCCTGCACATCCAGCGGATCGGTTGAAGTCAGGTCGAACAGAACCTCGGACATGGTCAGCAAATAGCGGCCGTCGCCGTCGGCCAGCGCGAGCAGCGCCTGACGGGCTTCCGGCGTTAGCGGAAGGGATTTCCCTTCCTGCTCCTCGGCACGAATCAACAGTTGATCGAGAGCCGCGTCGTCCAGCCTTTTCAGGACATAGACCTGGGACCGCGAGAGCAGCGCCCCGTTCAGTTCGAACGACGGATTCTCGGTGGTGGCGCCGACGAGGGTGACGATCCCCTCCTCCACAAACGGCAGGAACCCATCCTGCTGGGCGCGGTTGAAGCGGTGGATCTCGTCGACGAACAGCAGCGTCGACTGACCGGCGGCGCGGCGCATGCGGGCGGCCTCGAACGCCTTCTTCAGATCGGCGACGCCCGAGAAGACGGCGCTGATCTGCTGGAACTGATAGCCGGCGGCCTGGGCCAGCAGGCGGGCGATGGTGGTCTTGCCGGTGCCGGGCGGACCCCAGAGGATCATAGAGCCCAGGCGCCCGGCCTCGACCATGCGCCGGATCGGTCCGCCGGGGCCGAGCAGGTGATCCTGGCCCACCACCTCCTCGAGCGTGCGCGGCCGCAGGCGGTCGGCCAAGGGCGCGTCAGGGGGATGGATGCCGGAGGCTTCGAACAGGTCGGTCATGCAGGTTCAGAGATAGGCGTTACCGCCGGGGTTTTCACGCGTTACTGTCGGCTGAACGCAGGAGAACGCGCCATGGCCGCAGACCACAACGCCCAGGGACCGACCACGGGCGTCACCCCGCATCTGTCGATCCCATCGCGCGGCGGTCAGGCGGCCATCGAATTCTACCAGCGCGCCTTCGGGGCCGAGGAGCTGCGCCGCATCCCCGCCGAGGACGGCGAGCGGCTGATGCACGCCCATCTGCTGATCAACGGCGGCAGCGTCATGCTGGCCGACGAGTTTCCGGAGTATGGCGGCGAGCAGGACGTCGTCCCCAAGGGCGTGACGATGCATCTTCAGGTCGACGACGCCGACGAATGGTGGACGAGGGCGTTGCTGGCGGGCGCGGTGCCGGTCTTCCCGCTGGAGGACCAGTTCTGGGGCGACCGCTATGGCCAGTTGCGCGATCCGTTCGGTCACTGCTGGTCGATCGGATCGCCGATCAGGGAAGGCTAGCGGACGGGCAGAACGCCGCGCTGCCCGCGCCGCTCGACCAGCAACCGGGAGCCCCGCGGCAGGTTGGAGAGCTGCTGGGGCGACGTGACGGGACGATCGTTCACCGCCATGATGATGTCGCCGGCGCGAAGGCGCACGCCCCGGCTGGCGTAGCTGTTGCTCGCCACGCGGGCGACGATGACACCGCTGGCGAACGGATCCCCCCCCAGACTGTCGGCCAGCGCCGGATTAAGCCCCAGAACCTCAGCGCCTGACAGACCGCCGGACTGGATCACTGCAGCGTCGTCCAGACCGGCCTCGCCCGGCAACCGCTGGACACGCGCATCGAGGATTTGCGCCCGGCCGTCGCGCAGGACCGACACCCGGACCGTCTGGTCGGGCTCGCGCGTGCCGACGCGGTAGTTCAGGCCGCCCTGATCGTTGATCTCGGCGCCGTCGATGGCGGTGATGACGTCTCCCGTCTGGACCCCTGCCCGGTCTCCCGGACCGCCCGGATAGACTTCGGTGACAACGAGCCCCTGCGGCCGGTCGAGGCCGAGGCTCCGGGCAACATCGGCGCTGACCGCCTCACCCTTCACGCCCAGCCATGGCCGGACCACGGCGGTGGCGCCGCCCACGGCCGAGTCGACGACGCGCCGCACCATGGTCGCCGGCACCGCGAAGCCGACGCCTGACGATGAGCCCGAGCGCGAGAAGATGGCCGTGTTGATGCCGATCAGGTCGCCGTCCATGTCGACCAGCGCGCCGCCGGAATTGCCGGGGTTGATGGCCGCGTCCGTCTGGATGAAGGAGCCGGAATCCGAGATGCCGGTCTCGGTCCGGTTCAGGGCCGAGATGATGCCATTGGTGACCGTCTGGCCGACGCCGAAAGGGTTGCCGATCGCCAGCACCAGATCGCCGACCTGCTGCTCTTCGCGATCATCGATGTTCAGCGTTGGCAGTCGTTCGTTGACGCCCTCGAGCTGTAGCACGGCGATGTCGGAGCGTTCGTCAGCGAGCACGATGCGGGCGTCGAACTCCCGCCGGTCGTTCAGCACGACCTTGATCTGCTGCATGCCGTTGATGACGTGGTAATTCGTGACCACGACGCCGTCCGCACGGACAATCACGCCAGAGCCGACCGAGCCGGTCTGGCGCTGCCCCGGAATGCCGAAGAAGGGGTCTCGGACGACCTGCACGCCGCGCGCCGCGATATTGACGACGGCGGGCGCCGCCTCGCGCACCACGGGCGAGAAACTTGCCTTCATCGCCTGATCGCTGCCCGGGACGACCCGGTTGTCGTCGAAGACCCCGTCCTGGGCCTTGCTGTCGTTGGACTGGCCGCAGGCGGCGAGCGTCAGGGCGGCGGCGATGGCGAGCGTACAGGTCTTCATGGTCATCCGGTTCGGTCAGAAACGCACAGGCTACGCCATTCCGCACCGGCTTTTGGACCGGATCAAGGCGTCGGCGGGGCCTCAACGGGTGCGGCGTCGCGACGTTCCTGCCCGCGCCCCACCAGCCAGCCGATGATCGCCGCCAGCAACAGGACGAGCGCCGCCAGATAGAAGGCCAGCCCTGGCGCCTGGATGACCGCGAACTCGCCTACCGACAGCGAATAGACCCAGCCGAAGAACAGCGGCGACATCACGCCGGCGATCGAGGCCACGCTCATATTCGCGCCCTGAAGCTGGCCCTGCTCGTCCTCGCCGACGCGGCGGGTCATCAGGGCCTGCAGGGTCGGCATGGCCAGCCCCCACAGGGCATTGGGCAGCATGGCGGCGATGAACCACAGACCGTCCGGCGCCCAGCCCATGGCGGCGATCCCGACCGTGCCGCCGACCAGACCCAGCACCATGGTCCGCCGGTCGCCCAGCCGCTTGACGACCGGCCCGACCAGAACGCCCTGCACCACCATGTCCAGCACGCCTACCAGCGCCAGCAGCAAGCCGACCTCACGCGGGCCCCAGCCGTAGCGCCAGGCGGCGTACAGCACGAACACCGCCGAGAAGACGTGGTGGGCGAAATAGAGGAGGAAGTTCACGACCGACAGGCCGCTGAGCTCGGGGTGGCGGCGCAGCAGGATCAGGGAGCCGACGGGATTGGCCCGCTTCCAGCTGAAGTCCATCCGCTTCTCCACCGGAAGGCTCTCGGGCAGGACCAGCAGGCCGTACAGGAAGGCCACCGCCGACAGGCCGGCGGCGAACCAGAAGGGCACGCGCGGGCCGAATTCGCCGAGGAAGCCGCCCAGCACCGGGCCCAGCACGAAGCCGCCCGAGAAGGCCGCGCCGATCAACCCATAGGCCCGGGCCCGTTTCTCGGGGGCGGTGATGTCGGCCATATAGGCGTAGATGGTGGTGAAGCTGGAGGAGGTGATCCCGGCGATGATCCGCCCCAGCGCCAGCCACCACAGGTCCGGAGCCACGGCCATCAGCACATAGTCCAGCGCCAGACCGGCGCAGCTGATCAGGATGACCGGACGCCGCCCGTACTTGTCCGACAGCGACCCGATGATCGGCGAGCAGATGAACTGCATACCCGCCCACAGCGCCACGAAGACGCCGTTGATCACCCCCGCCTGGGCGTTGGAGCCGACGAAGTCCTCGATCAGGCGCGGCAGGACCGGGATGATGATCCCCATGGCCACGATATCCAGCACCGCCGTCACGAAGATGAAGGCGAGCGCGGCGCGATGGGTGCGGAGACGGCTGAGGGCGGACATGGGAGGCCTTGCTGGGGGACGCGCCTTCTAGCCGACACGGGCTTCCTCGTCAGCCCTGTGCGACGCCCCTCAAACCGAGGTTGCAAAACCTTAATCCCGTGACGCCTTGCGCGAACCGGCGGCGCAAGGCCAAGCTGACGGCATGACAACCGTGATCGAAACGCCCGTTATCGAGGTCAGAGGCCTGACCAAGACCTACGGAACCGTGCGCGCCCTCGACGGGCTGGATCTGTCGATCCCCAAGGGCGGCGTCTATGGCGTGCTGGGCCCCAACGGGGCCGGCAAGTCGACGCTGTTCCGCATCCTGCTGGGCCTGATCCGCGCCTCGGACGGAACGGCGAGCGTGATGGGCGGCGGGGTCGGCGACCTGACCGCCATGCGCCGCATGGGTTCGATGATCGAGACCCCGCGCTTCCCGCCGTACATGACCGCGCGGCAGGTGCTGCGCTGGCTGGCGCTCGAGCACGGCGTCGGGGCCGAGGCCGATGTCCCCCGCTGGCTGGAGCGCGTGGGCCTGACCGAAGCGGCGGACCGCAAGGTGCGCGGCTTCTCGGTCGGCATGCTGCAGCGGCTGGGCGTGGCCGCCGCCCTTCTGAGCAGGCCCGAACTGATCATTCTCGATGAGCCGACCAGCGGCATGGATCCCCCCGGCATCCAGGAGATGCGGGCTCTGATCCGGTCCCTGGCCGACCACGACGGCGTGACCGTCGTCCTGGCCAGCCACCAGCTGCTCGAGGTCCAGCGCGTCTGCGACCGCGTCGCCATCATGAACAAGGGCAGGCTGGTGCGCGAAGGCGCGGTCAGCGAGCTGACGGCCATCGGCGAACGTCTGCGGCTCTCGGCCCGGCCGGTCGACAAGGTGCTGGCCGTCCTCGGCGCCAAGGGCGTCCGCGACGGCGAGGCGGTGCTGGCCGACGTCAGCCGCGCCGAGGGTCCCGCCCTGATCCGCGGCCTGGTCGAACAAGGCGTCGACATCCACGAGGCGCGCTGGGTCGGGACCGATCTGGAAAGCATCTTCTTCACCGAGACGGGCTCGGTTCAGGCGCGGGAGACGGTCCATGCTGGTTGACGCCATCCGCGCCGAGGGCTTCCGCCTTTCGAAGAACCGGACCGCCGTGTTCTGGAGCCTCGCCTTCGTCCCCATCGTCACCGTGGCGATCGGCGCCCTGACCAATTTCGTGCTCAAGGGCAGCGAGACCAAGATTCTCGGCGACGAGAAGATGCCGCCGCAGCTCAAGGAAGCGCTGGGCCGCGGGACGCTGGACATGGCCGACGCCCTTGTGACCACGGCCGCCAATTTCGCCAATCCGCTGGTGCTGCTGTTCGTTCTGATCGGCGCGGCGACCATCTATGCCGGCGACTATCGCTGGGAGACCTGGCGGCTGATCAGCGCCCGCAACAGCCGGACCAATCTGCTGCTGGCCAAGCTCGCCGTCGTGGCGGGGCTGGCGCTGGCAGCGATGGGTCTGATGCTGGTCGCCGGGGTGATCGAGAACCTGATCAAGGCGGCGGTATTCGACCGCACCCTGACCATGAACATGACCGGCGAGAAGGCCGGCCTGTTCGCGGGCTTCGCAGGCCTGTCATGGCTGCGCATCGTCCAGTTCGCCATGATGGGCATGCTGGCGGCCGTCGTGACCCGGTCACTGCTGGCGGCGCTGTTCGTGCCGATGGTGGTCGGGATCGCCCAGTTCTTCTCGCCCCAGATGCTCGTCCCGATGGGAGTCATGCCCGACGCCTGGCTGGCGGTGCTGGTCAACCCCGGGGCGGCGATAGACGCCATCCAGACGGCGCTCAAGGGCGGTGTGGAGGCTGCGGCCCTGCCGGACAGTCTGGCGCTCAAGGCCTGGGTGAGCGTCGCGCTGTGGACCTTCGGTCCGTTGGCGGCGGCGCTCGCATGGTTCAGGCGGCAGGACCTGTCGAAGGAGTAGCGGTCAGAACCGCTTTTCCATCCAGACGTCGCAGCGCGCATAGGGCGTCGGCTGCGGCGGCAGGTCGACGAAGCCGAAGCGGCGGTACAGGGCGATGGCGTGGGTCTGGGCCTTGTTGGTCTCAAGGTACAGGCGGGGCCCGCCCGCGGTCCGCGCGGCGGTCTCGCACGCCTCGAGCAGCCGCCAGCCGAGATCGAGGCCGCGCGCGCTTTCGACGACGGCCATTTTCCCGACCTCGTAGCCGCCGTCCGCCATGGCCATCAGCGAGCAACAGCCGACCGGCTCGCCGTCCCGTTCGGCGATGAAGATGAAGCCGCCCTTGTCGAGGATGGAGCCCTGCGGATCCCCGAGCACAAGCTGGTCATTCGCTTCGAGCACATAGCCGCCGGCGATCAGCCAGTCCTCGTTCAGCGACCGCCATGCGGTGGCGTGATCGGGGCGGTAGTCGTTGATCGAGATTTCGTTTGCCGTCATGGGGCCCTCCCCTCCTCATCTGGGCGCTATGAGCACGAAGAAAAGGCCTGACGGCTCCGGGTCAGGCGATCTTCCAGCGCCGCGAGGTCGGACACGAACCAGACGTGAGCGCCCTCATTGGACTCTCGCACAAAATCCCTGAGAGCGTCGCTTTCCGAAAGCTGTGCAGAGAGGTCGCCGACAATCGCCAGACGGACCCGGTAGGTGACGAATTTCTGGATCACCGCGCCCGCCAGACCCGTGCGCAACCGCAGAAAATCCTCTCCCAGCCGCGCCACAGGCAGCGCCAGCCAGTCGACCTCCAGCCCCCACAGTCCGCCAATCAGATCGAGCGCGTCCGCCTCGCTGGAGAGGCGCGGCCCCTCCTCCGCGCACAGCAGCACCGTATGTACGCCCAGCTTCTTGAGTTCACCGTCCATACGTGGCGTCAAAATGAAAAAGGGCGGCCGGTTCGCACCGGCCGCCCTTTTCTCAAGCCCCTGACGGGAAGCGGCTTACGCTTCGTCGTCGCCCTCGATGGCGTAGACCGGACCCGAGTCCAGGCCCTTGGCGTCGGCGTCGCGATCGACGAACTCGATCACGGCCATGGCGGCGTTGTCGCCGTGGCGATAGCCGGCCTTCATGATGCGGATGTAGCCGCCGTTGCGTTCGGCGTAGCGCGGGCCGATCGTCTCGAACAGCTTGCCGACCTGCGGCACGTCACGGACCTGGCTGATGGCCTGACGGCGTGCGTGCAGGTCGCCCTTCTTGGCGAGCGTAACCAGCTTCTCGACGAAGGGACGCAGTTCCTTCGCCTTGGGAAGCGTGGTCGTGATCTGCTCGTGCTTGATCAGCGACGCAGCCATGTTGGCGAACATGGCGGTCCGGTGTGCGCTCGTACGACCGAGCTTGCGATAGGCGGCGCCGTGGCGCATCGGGGTCTCTCCTACTCAACCCTGGTATCCGTCACGCGGACCTGGGGCTTTCTCATTCTAACCGCTCCGCGATCCGGCCAGAAAACCTGACAGAACCAAGGGCGGAGGGTTGAAACTAGATCTGGTCGTCGAACTTCTTGGCCAGGTCTTCGATGTTTTCAGGCGGCCAGTTCGGCACATCCATGCCGAGGCTGAGCCCCATCGTCATCAGGACTTCCTTGATTTCATTCAGCGACTTGCGGCCGAAGTTCGGGGTGCGAAGCATTTCGCCCTCGGTCTTCTGGATCAGGTCGCCGATGTAGACGATGTTGTCGTTCTTCAGGCAGTTGGCCGAACGCACCGACAGTTCCAGCTCGTCCACCTTCTTCAGCAGGGCCGGGTTGAAGGGCAGGTCCGGCTTGCCGTCGGCAGCTTCCACGGCCTTCTTCGGCTCGTCGAAGGTAATGAAGATCTGCAGCTGGTCCTGGAGGATGCGCGAGGCGTAGGCCACGGCGTCCACCGGCGAAACCGCGCCGTTCGTCTCGACCTCGAGGATCAGCTTGTCATAGTCCAGCGACTGGCCCTGACGGGTCGGCTCGACCCGATAGGCGACGCGCTTGACCGGCGAATACAGGGCGTCGACAGCGATCAGGCCGATCGGGGCGTCTTCCGGACGGTTCAGCTCGGAGGCGACATAGCCCTTGCCGTTCTGAACGGTCAGTTCCATGCGCACCGAAGCGCCCTCGTCCAGCGTGCAGATCACGTGGTCGGGGTTCAGCACCTCGATGTCCGACGGGACGTCGATCTGGCCGGCCGTCACGGCGCCGGGGCCCGTGGCGCGCAGGGTCATGCGCTTGGGGCCTTCGGCGTGCATGCGCAGCGCCAGTTGCTTGATGTTCAGCACGATGTCGACGACGTCTTCCCGCACGCCTTCCAGCGAGGAGAATTCGTGGACGACGCCGTCGATCTGGATCGCGGTCACGGCCGCGCCTTGCAGCGACGACAGGAGAACGCGGCGCAGGGCGTTGCCGAGCGTCACGCCGAAGCCGCGTTCCAGGGGCTCTGCAACCAAGCGCGACTTGCGCTGCGGGTCGGAGCTCGCCTCGATCTGCGGCTTCTCGGGACGGATCAGCTCTTGCCAGTTACGTTCGATCATGGGTGTCCCTCGAAAACGGAGTTCGCCGGTCCCTCGCCCCTCGTCAGGCGCGCCAGGACCGGCGGAGATATAGTCGGTCTTGGTTCGCTTAGACGCGGCGGCGCTTGGGCGGACGGCAACCGTTGTGCGGCATCGGCGTGACGTCGCGGATGGTGGTGATGGTCAGGCCGACCGACTGCAGGGCGCGCAGGGCCGATTCACGGCCGGAACCGGGACCCGAGACGTTGACTTCCAGCGTCTTCACGCCGTGTTCCTGCGCCTTCTTGCCGGCGTCTTCGGCGGCCATCTGGGCGGCGTACGGGGTCGACTTGCGCGAACCCTTGAAGCCCATGTGTCCGGCCGACGACCACGAGATCGCGTTGCCCTGGGCATCGGTGATCGTGATCATGGTGTTGTTGAAGGACGCATTCACGTGGGCGACGCCCGAGGTGATGTTCTTGCGCTCGCGCTTCTTTACGCGACCCGGTTCCTTGGCCATGTGTCTGTCTTACTTCTTCTTGCCGGCGATCGGCTTGGCGGGACCCTTGCGGGTGCGGGCGTTGGTGTGGGTGCGCTGGCCGCGGACCGGCAGGCCCTTGCGGTGACGCAGGCCGCGGTAGCAGGCCAGGTCCATCAGACGCTTGATGTTCATCGACGTCTCGCGGCGCAGGTCGCCCTCGACGGTGTGATCGCGGTCGATGGTCTCGCGGATCTGCAGCACTTCAGCGTCGGTCAGCTGGTTCACGCGGCGGGCGGGCTCGATGCCGACCTTGGTCGTGATTTCCTTGGCGGCGTGGGCGCCGATGCCATGGATGTACTGCAGCGCGATCTCTACGCGCTTGTTGGTCGGGATGTTGACACCAGCGATACGGGCCACGAAGCTCTCCAGATACGCGTTGGCGGACGCAACAAACGCTCCGGTCAACAGACCAGGAGCGCCGACGCCCTTCGCGGAAGCGCGCCTTATACAGGGGATTCCCGCTGCGTCAACGGGTGAGGCGTGCTCAGGACCCTCAGTCAGGGCGCGCGCAGGTCGCCGTCAGGGCCGGACAGCCGTAGTCGATGGAGAAGGTGATCTCGTGGCCCGCGACCGGATCGCCGTTCCTGGTGGGCGGCGCATAGCGGTAGCGGCGCGCCAGCTGAAGGCCCGCCTTGCCGAATCCCTCGCCTGCCGGCGTCTCGGCGAGGACACGGCAGTTGGTCAACCGCGTATCTAGACCCACCATACAGCGGATCACCGCCCACCCGCCCACCCGACGATACATATGCGCCGGGGGCGTATTGTCCCGGATCCGGGCGGCTGTCGGACGGCTGAGCAGCCTGGCATCGACGAAGACCGCGTCGCCCGGGCGCGCGCCTGCGCCGGTTCCCGCGCCTGTGCCCGACCCGACGCCTGTGCCCGACGCGACGCCGACGCCGCCGAGGCCCGGGCCGCTCCGATCCGCGCCGACGGAGGAGGCTCCAACGAGAAGAGGCTGTTCGGGCGCGGGCACCATGGTCGCGATCAGCTCGGGCTTTGGCGTCGGCAAGGGCGACGGATGAACCCGCGAGGGTGCGGCCGGCTGGCCACCCTCGGGAACGGGGCTTTGTTGAAGGGGCGGCGGAGGCGCAGAGGGCGGGCGCAAGAACAGAACCACATCAAAAGGGGGGCGGGGCGACCGGGGTGGAATGTTCGCCGTCGTGCGCGCCACGACCGCCAGCACCAAGAAGTGCGCGGCAGACACGACCATGACGATGCCGCCCGTCCGGAGGCGCTCCTTCGTCAGATATGGGGACCGGATCCTCACCCTCCGGTCCTATCACGACACGCGAACACGCTGAAGACACAGCAGGGCGTTGAGGCCATCTGATCCCTGCGCAGGGCGAGGGGCGCTGGTGCTCATGGTTCACGCCAACGGCCCGGCCAGCCAATAGCCTCTCCGGGCTGGTCGTGACCCGTAGCGCGGCGCGCGAACGTCCGGATCAGCGGCCGAACTGGACGAAAACCGTCACCCGTTGCCCCTCGACCGGCCTGCCCGATGCGCTCATCGGCGGGCGGAAGCGGAAATAGGTCTCGGCCACGGTCACCGCGGCCGGCCCGAACCCCTGGCCCGGCGGCGTTTCGCTGACGACCCGGCAGCTGTCCAGCCGCTCGTCGAGGCGGATGACGCAGTTGACCGATCCACGGCCCGAGCGGCGGCCACGGGGGATGACGCGGAAGATTTCCTCCTGCGAGGCGCCCCGGATGAAGCGGGGACCGATGCCGCCGGAGCCGGAGCCCTCGCCGTCGCCATTGCCTGTTCCCGTCCCGTTGCCCGTACCGCCCTGCCCCAGGCCGGGGGTCGGGCTGGCGACAGGCGCCGCGCCGATCACCAGAGCGGGCTCGGGCGCCGGTCGGGGCGGCGCGGGCAGTTCGGCCTTGGGCGGCGGCTTGGGCGTGACATGAACCCGTGACGGCGCGGCCGGCTTGCCGCCGCCGGGGTCCGGGGTCGGCTTCAGCGGCGGGGGTGGAGGCGGCGGGGGCGGCGTCGGGCGGAACAGCACCACGCTCATCGGCGGGAGCGGCGGCAGCATCGGCGGCGTGGGCTGGGTGCGCGCGACCACGACGAACACAAGCGCGTGCCCGGCCGCTACGGCCGCCACGATGCCGGCCGTGCGCAGCCGCTTCTTCGTCAGCCAGGGGGGTTGGATTTTCACGCTCCTGTCATGCCACCGGGGACATGAACGCGCAGGAGCGCCAAAAGGTCAGGCGCCGTTCAGCTAGCGGAGCTGTCCAGCGCCGCGTCGATGGCCGCGGCCACCGTGGCGATCGCGCCCATGCCGTCGATCTCGGTCAGCAGACCCTTGTCGGCATAGTAGGGCAGAAGCGGCGCGGTGTTGCGGTTGTAGGCGTCCAGACGGACCTTGAAGCTGTCAGGATTGTCGTCGGGACGGCCCTGGTCGGCAAAACGCACGGCGACCCGCTCCAGCAGGGCCGCGTCGTCGACCTTGAGACGGACCACCCGGTCGATCCTCTTGCCCAGCTTGGCCAGCATGGCGTCCAGCGCCTCGGCCTGGGCCACGGTGCGCGGGAAGCCGTCGAAGATGGCGCCGCCGGCGTCCTCGGCCTCTTTTAGCCGGGCCTCGATCAGGGCGATGACGATGGCGTCCGAAACCAGACCGCCACCTGCCATGATGGCTTGGCACTCCTTGCCCAGCTCGGAGCCCGACGCGATGGCCTCGCGCAGCATGTCGCCGGTCGACAGCTGGACCATGCCGCGGCTCTCGACCAGTCGCTTGGCCTGGGTGCCCTTGCCCGCTGCGGGCGGTCCGAACAGAATCAGGTTCATCGCCGCCCCTCCCCCGAAGGTCTTAGCGCCGGGCGGGGGCGGTGACGCCCTTGCCCGGGGTCCGGCCGCGGCCGCGCAGCTTGGCCTTCTTGATCAGACCTTCGTACTGGTGCGCCAGCAGTTGCGACTGGATCTGCGCCACCGTGTCCATGGTCACCGAAACCACGATCAGGATGGAGGTGCCGCCGATCACCGCCGGCCCCATGCCCGAGTTGGCCATCAGCATTTCCGGCAGCAGGCAGACCGCGGTGATGTAGGCGGCCCCGATCACGGTCAGGCGGGTCAGGACATAGTCCAGATACTCGGCCGTGCGCTTGCCCGGACGGATGCCCGGCAGGAAGCCGCCGTATTTGCGCAGGTTCTCGGCCGTGTCCTCAGGGTTGAAGGTGATCGAGGTGTAGAAGAAGCAGAAGAAGACGATCAGCGCGCCGTACAGCAGCATGAAGACCGGGCGGCCGTGCTGCATCTCGGCGGTGACGAGCGGCAGCCAGTCCATCCACGTCGGCAGATCCGCATTGGCGGTCATCTGCGCCACCGTGGTCGGCAGCATCAGCAGCGACGAGGCGAAGATCGGCGGAATGACGCCGGCCGTGTTGACCTTCAGCGGCAGGAACGAACGCTCGCCCCCGGCCATGCGGTTGCCTTCCTGGCGCTTCGGATACTGGATCAGAAGGCGGCGCTGGGCGCGTTCCATAAAGACGATGAACACGACCACGGCGATGGCCATGGCGGCGAAGAACAGAAGGGTGAAGGCCGAGATCTGGCCCTGCTGCGCCAGACCGAACATGCGGGCGATGGTGCCCGGCAGAACGGCGACAATGCCGGCGAAGATGATCAGCGAGATGCCGTTGCCGACGCCGCGCGCAGTGACCTGCTCACCCAGCCACATCAGGAACATGGTGCCGCCGGTCAGGACGGTGATCGTCGAAATGATGAAGAACAGGCCGGGCTGGTCAATCAGGCCGGGCTGGGCGTTCAGACCGATGGCGATGCCGGCCGACTGGAACAGGGCCAGGACCACGGTCAGATAGCGGGTGTACTGGTTCAGCTGCTTGCGGCCGCTTTCGCCGCCTTCCTTCTTCAGCTTCTCCCAAGGCGGATACACAGCGCCCATCAGCTGGACGATGATCGACGCCGAGATGTAGGGCATCACGTTCAGGGCGAACACGGCCATGCGCTCCACGGCGCCGCCCGAGAACATGTTGAACATATCCAGGATGCCGCGCTGGCCTTCGGGGTTCTGGAAGAACTGCAGGAAGGCTTCCGAGTTGATCCCCGGGATCGGCACATAGGTGCCGATGCGGTAGACCAGCAGGGCCAGGATCGTAAACAGCAGACGTTTGTGCAGCTCGGTCGCTTTCGCGAACGAGCCCATGTTCATGTTTGCTGCGAGTTGTTCGGCGGCCGAAGCCATATGTCGTCACCCCGACTGATCAGAACGCGGCGCATCGGACAGGAATCCGTCGCCACGGTCCAGATAGGCGAAGGGCGCCCTCTTAGCGAGAGCGCCCCTCAAGCTTATTTTTTGGCGGCAGTCCGGGTCGTCCGAGCCGAGATCTTGTTGGCGTCGCCACGGGGAGCCTTGGGAGCCGGAACCTTGCCCTTGGCGGCGTTGCGCTTCTCGACGCGCGCGGCGGCCTTGGCTTCAGCAGCGATACGCTCCTGAACGACGGTGCCGCCGGCGGCTTCGATCGCCTTGACTGCGCCGGCCGAGGCCGACCAGACGACCAGGTTCAGCTTGGACTTGACCTCGCCGGTGCCCAGGATGCGGACGCCGTCCTTGACGCGACGGATCACGCCGGCGGCGACCAGGGCGTCGCCCTTGATCTCGCCCTTGATGTCCAGCTTCTTGGCGTCCACGGCGTCCTGCAGACGCCACAGGTTCACTTCGGCCAGTTTCAGCGCGTTCGGATTGTTGAAGCCGCGCTTGGGCATACGCATGTACAGCGGCATCTGGCCGCCCTCGAAGCCGCCGATGGCGACGCCCGAACGGGACTTCTGGCCCTTGACGCCGCGACCGGCGGTCTTGCCCTTGCCCGAGCCCGGGCCACGGCCGACGCGCATGCGCTTCTTGTGGGCGCCTTCGTTGTCGCGGATTTCGTTCAGTTTCATGTGCCTGATCCTTTCGGGTGCTAGCGCCCGGGTCAGACCCGGACTCGGCGTTGAAATAATTGAAGGGCCGCTTCTAGGCGGCCCCCTTCAGCATCGCAAGACGCGAGACGCCCTCCCCCGGTTCGGGAGAGGGCGAAACGGCCTACTTTTCGACGATCTCGGTCAGGTGGGCGACCTTGGCGATCATCCCGCGAACCGAGGGGGTGTCTTCCAGCGTGGACTCGCGGCCCATGCGGTTGAGACCCAGACCCATCAGGGTGGCGCGCTGGTCCGACTTGCGGCGGATCGGCGAGCCCGTCTGACGGACGGTGACGGTGGTCTTGGATTCAGTCTTGGCCATGGTCTCAGGCTTCCTGGGCTTCAGGCGCCGCTTCCGGAGCCGAGGCGCCGTCGTTGCGGCGGCCCATCAGATCGGCGACCTTCTTGCCGCGCTTGGACGCGACCTGACGGGGCGACGACTGGACCTTGAGGGCCTCGAACGTGGCGCGGATCATGTTGTAGGGGTTCGACGAACCGGTCGACTTGCCCACGACGTCCTGGACGCCGAGGGTTTCGAGCACGGCGCGCATCGGACCGCCCGCGATGACGCCGGTCCCGGGAGGGGCGGCGCGCATCATGATCTTGCCGGCGCCCCAACGGCCGTTGCCGTCGTGGTGCAGGGTGCGGTTCTCGCGGAGCGGAACGCGGATCATGGTCTTCTTGGCTTCTTCCGTCGCCTTGCGGATGGCTTCCGGCACTTCGCGCGCCTTGCCGTGACCGAAGCCGACGCGGCCCTTGCCGTCGCCGACGACCATCAGGGCCGCGAACGAGAACCGGCGGCCGCCTTTGACGGTGGCTGCGACGCGGTTGATGTGCACCAGCTTCTCGACGATGTCCGAATCCGGACCGTCGACGGCGGGAGCGTTGCGGTTGTCACGACGGTTGCGATCGTTGCCGCCGCCGCCGCGTTGGGGTGTTTGCGCCATCTGTCGCGTCCCTTAGAAGTTCAGGCCGGCTTCACGCGCGGCATCAGCCAGCGCCTTCACCCGTCCGTGATAGATGTAGCCGCCGCGATCGAAGACGACATCCTTGATGCCCTTTTCGAGGGCGCGTTCGGCGACCAGCTTGCCGATCAGAGCGGCGGCTGCGACGTCCGAACCCTTGGCCTTCTTGCCCTTCTCGCCTTCCAGCGAGGAGGCCGAGGCGATCGTGACGCCGTTCAGGTCGTCGATGATCTGGGCCGAGATGTTCTTGTCCGAACGGTGCACCGACAGGCGCAGACGGCCGTTGGCGACAGCCTTCAGGCGGCGGCGGGTGCGCTCCGTACGGCGCTGGGCTTGTTGTCGAAGAGAAAGAGCCATGACTTACTTCTTCTTGCCTTCCTTGCGCCGGACCTTTTCGCCCGTGTAGCGCACGCCCTTGCCCTTGTAGGGCTCCGGCGGACGCAGCTTGCGGATGACGGCGGCGATCTGACCGACGGCCTGCTTGTCAGCGCCGGTGATCTTGATTTCCGTCTGCTTGGGCACCGCGAAGGTGACGCCGGCAGGCGGCTGGATGTCGACGTCGTGCGAGAAGCCGAGCTGCAGCGACAGGGCGTTGCCCTTCATCGCGGCGCGGTAACCCACGCCAACCAGGTCCAGGCTCTTTTCAAAGCCCGTGGTGACGCCGACGACCATGTTGTCGACCAGGGTGCGGGACAGGCCCCACATGGCGCGCGAACGCTGGTTGTCCTCGCGGATGGCCAGGTTCAGGCCGTCGTCGCCCTGGGTGACTTCGATTTCTTCAGCGACGGTCCAGGAGCGTTCGCCCTTGGGACCCTTCACCGAGACGGTCTGGCCGTCGAGCGTGACAGTCACGCCCTTCGGGATCTCGATGGTGCGTTTTCCGATACGGGACATCTTAGTAGACCCTGCAGAGGACTTCGCCGCCCACCTTGGCTTCGCGAGCCGCGGTGTCCGACATGACGCCCTTGGACGTGGAGAGGATCGAGATGCCCAGGCCGTTCTTGATCGGCTTCAGGTCGGAGATCGCGGAGTAGACGCGGCGGCCCGGCTTGGACACGCGTGCGATCTCGGCGATGACCGGCTGGCCGTCGAAGTATTTGAGCTCGATCTCGAACTGCGGGAACTCGCCGGGGTTCTGAACCAGCGAATAGCCGCGGATGTAGCCTTCGTCCTGCAGCACGTCGAGGACGCGCTGACGCAGACGGGAAGCCGGGGTGAGCACCTTGGAACGCTTGCGCATGTGCGCGTTCCGGATGCGAGCGATCATGTCGCTCAGGGGATCGTTGATCATCATGTCTGTCGCTCCCCTTACCAGCTGGACTTGGTCAGACCCGGGATCTGACCCAGGTTGCCGAGTTCGCGCAGGGCGATACGGCTCATCTTGAGCTTGCGATAGAAGGCCCGCGGACGGCCCGTCACTTCGCAGCGGTTACGAATCCGGTTGGCGGCCGAGTTGCGCGGCAGCTTGGCCAGCTTCAGGCGCGCTTCGAAACGCTCCTCAAGCGGCAGGGATTCATCGTTGGCGGTCGCCTTCAGGGCGGCCCGCTTGTCGGCGTACTTCGCGACGAGGGCCTTGACCATCTCGTTGCGGTTTACGGCGCTTTTCTTAGCCATTGTGCTTTTCCCTTCCCGCTCAGTTCGTCACGAACGGGAACTTGAACTCGGTGAGAAGCGCGCGTGCTTCGTCATCGGTCTTGGCCGTGGTGCAGACGATGATGTCCATGCCCCACATCTGGTCGATCTGGTCGTAGTTGATCTCGGGGAACACGATGTGCTCCTTGAGGCCCATGGCGTAGTTGCCGCGACCGTCGAACGAGGTCGGCTTCAGGCCGCGGAAATCCTTCACGCGCGGCAGCGCGATCGTGATCAGGCGGTCGAGGAACTCGTACATCTGGTCGCCGCGCAGCGTGACCTTGCCGCCGATGACCATGCCCTCGCGCAGCTTGAAGCCGGCGATGGAGTTGCGGGCCTTGGTGGCGACGGGCTTCTGACCGGCGATGGCGGCCAGATCCTTGAGGGCCGCGGTGGCCTTCTTGGAGTCAGCCACGGCTTCGCCGATGCCCATGTTGAGGACGATCTTGTCCAGCTTGGGCATCTGCATCGGGTTGGTGTAGCCAAACTTCTCGGTCAGCACGCCCTTGATGCGGTCGTTGTACTCGCCCTTGAGGCGCGGGGTGTATTTGGTGTCGGCCATCAGATGACGTCTCCCGTCGTCTTGGCGAAGCGGACCTTCTTGTCGCCTTCGATCTTGAAGCCGACGCGGGTAGCCTTGCCATTGGCGTCGGCGATCGCGACGTTCGACAGGTGAAGCGACGCTTCCTTGTTCTTGATGCCGCCCTGGGGGTCGGCCTGTGTCGGGCGGGTGTGGCGCTGAACCATGTTGATGCCTTGCACCAGCACGCGGTTCGTCGCCGGCAGGACCTTGGTCACCTTGCCGGTGCGGCCCTTGTCCTTGCCGGTCAGGACGACGACGTTGTCGCCCGATTTGATCTTGGCGGCCATGACTACAGGACCTCCGGAGCCAGAGAGATGATCTTCATGTGGTTCTTGGCGCGCAGTTCACGGGGAACCGGGCCGAAGATCCGCGTGCCGACCGGCTCGTTCTGCTTGTTGACGATGACGGCGGCCGACTTGTCGAAACGGATGACAGAGCCGTCCTTGCGCATGATGTCCTTGGCGGTGCGCACGACGATGGCGCGAACGACGTCGCCCTTCTTCACGCGGCCGCGCGGAATCGCTTCCTTCACCGAAGCGACAATCGTGTCGCCCACCGAGGCGTAGCGGCGCTTGGAGCCGCCCAACACCTTGATGCACATGACCCGGCGAGCACCCGAATTGTCGGCTACCTCCAGGTTAGTTTGCATCTGGATCATATGATCAGATCTTTCTGATTACGAAGCCGAGGCCGAGGAGTCCGACAGGACTTCCCAGCGCTTCAGCTTGGACTTGGGGGCGCACTCGATGATGCGAGCCTGATCACCCACCTTGAGGGCGTTGGCTTCATCGTGAGCGTGGTACTTCTTGGACAGGCGCACGATCTTTTTCAGGACCGGGTGCAGCAGCGTGCGTTGGACGACGACGACGACAGTCTTGTCGCCCTTGTCGGAGACGACCACGCCTTCGAGAACTCGTTTGGGCATCTTCGTTTCCTTAACCCGCCGCGCGGTTCGCACGCAGAAGCGTGGAAATACGGGCGATGTCCTTGCGCACTTCCGAGACCCGATGGGTCTTTTCCATCTGGCCGGTGGCGGCCTGGAAGCGCAGGTTGAACTGTTCCTTCTTGAGCTTCAGCAGCTCGTCGGACAGCTGATCGGGCGTCTGGGCCCGGAGGTCGGCGATCTTGGTCATGCTCCGACGTGCTCCACGTGCGAGACACCGGCGTCGAGGCGGGTGACCACCTTCGTACGGACCGGCAGCTTGGCGGCGCCAAGACGCAGGGCCTCACGGGCGATGTCGTCCGGCACGCCGTCGATTTCAAACAGGATCCGGCCCGGGTGGCAGCGCGCCGCCCAGTGATCCACGGCGCCCTTGCCCTTACCCATGCGGACTTCGGCCGGCTTGCCCGTGACGGGCAGGTCGGGGAAGACGCGGATCCAGACGCGGCCCTGACGCTTCATCTGGCGGGTGATCGCGCGGCGGGCCGCCTCGATCTGACGCGCGGTGATGCGTTCCGGCTCGACCGTCTTCAGGCCGTAGGACCCGAAGTTCAGCGAGAAGCCACCCTTGGCGGCGCCGTGAATGCGGCCCTTGAAGGCCTTGCGGTACTTGGTTTTCTTCGGTTGCAGCATGACTTAGCCCTCACGGCCGCGGCGCGGACCACGGTCGCCGCGCGGGCCACCCCGTTCACGGCCTTCGTTCGAAGAAGGACCCGAGGCTTCGAGAGCCCAGCGCTTGTCCTGCGCCATCGGATCGTGCTCGAGGACTTCACCTTTGAAGACCCAGACCTTCACGCCAATGATGCCGTAGGTGGTCTTGGCCTGGATGAAGCCGTAGTCGATGTCGGCGCGCAGGGTGTGCAGCGGCACACGGCCTTCGCGGTACCATTCCATCCGCGCGATTTCAGCGCCGCCGAGGCGGCCCGAAACGTTGATGCGAACGCCCTTGGCGCCGAGACGCATGGCCGACTGCATGGCGCGCTTCATGGCGCGGCGGAAGGCGATACGGCGTTCCAGCTGCTGCGCGATGTTCTCGGCGATCAGCTGGGCGTCCGTCTCGGGCTTGCGCACTTCGACGATGTTCAGGTGAACTTCACCCTCGGTGCGCGCCGAGATGTCCTTGCGGAGCTTCTCGATGTCCGCGCCCTTCTTGCCGATCACGACACCCGGACGGGCGGCGTAGATCGTCACGCGGCACTTCTTGTGCGGGCGCTCGATGATGATGCGCGACACGCCGGCGGCGTTCAGGCGTTCCTTCAGCCACGTGCGCAGCTTGATGTCCTGGTGCAGCAGGTTGGCGTATTCGGCGCCGCGGGCGAACCAGCGGCTGTCCCACGTCCGGTTGACGCCGAGGCGCAGACCGATCGGATTGATTTTCTGACCCATCAGGCGGCCTCACCAGCTTCGCGCACCACGATGGTGATTTCCGCGAAAGGTTTCAGGATGCGCGACGAGCGGCCACGAGCGCGGCTCGCGAAACGCTTCATCACCAGGTTCTTGCCCACGAAGGCCTCGGCGACGACCAGGTTGTCGATGTCGAGGTTGTGGTTGTTCTCGGCGTTCGACACGGCCGAATACAGCACCTTGCGGACGTCGGTGGCGATGCGCTTGCGGCTGAATTCCAGCTCGTTCAGCGCCTTCTGCACCGGCAGGCCGCGGATCGACTGGGCGACCAGGTTCAGCTTCTGAGGGCTGATCCGGACGTTCACCAGCTTGGCGCGCGCTTCGGTCGGGGCGACCCGACGTTCATTCTTGGTCTGGGCCATCAGTTATTTCCTTTTGGCCTTCTTGTCCGCCGCGTGCCCGGGGAACGACCGGGTCGGGGAGAACTCGCCGAACTTCATGCCGACCATTTCTTCGGAAACCGACACCGGCACATGCTTGAGGCCGTTGTGGACACCGAAGGTCAGGCCGACAAACTGCGGCAGGATGGTGGAGCGGCGCGACCACGTCTTGATCACGTCCTTGCGGCCCGACGACGCTGCCGTCTCGGCCTTCTTCAGCAGATACCCGTCGACAAACGGGCCTTTCCAGGAGGAGCGGGCCATCGGTTAGCGAGCCTTCTTCACGTGGCGGGTACGGATGATGAACTTGTCCGTAGCCTTGTTCTTGCGGGTGCGGGTGCCCTTGGTGTCCTTGCCCCACGGCGTAACCGGGGTGCGACCGCCAGAGGTCCGGCCTTCACCACCACCGTGCGGGTGGTCGATCGGGTTCATGGCGACGCCGCGAACGTGCGGACGCCAGCCCATGTGACGGACGCGGCCGGCCTTGCCGAGGTTCTGGTTCATGTGGTCGGGGTTCGAAACCGCGCCCACCGTGGCCATGCAGCCGTCCAGAACCATGCGAAGCTCGCCCGAGCCGAGACGGATCTGGGCGTAGCCCTGATCGCGGCCGACCAGCTGGGCGTAGGCGCCGGCCGAACGGGCCAGCTGGGCGCCCTTGCCCGGCTTCATTTCGACGTTGTGGATGATCGTACCGACCGGCACCGAGCGCAGCGGCATCGCATTGCCCGGCTTCACGTCGACCTTTTCACCAGCCACGACCGTGTCGCCCGCCTTCAGGCGTTGCGGCGCGATGATGTAGGCCTTTTCGCCGTCCTCATAGACGATGAGGGCGATGAAGGCGGTCCGGTTCGGATCGTATTCCAGGCGTTCGACGGTCGCCGTGGCGAACTTGCGACGCTTGAAGTCGATCTTGCGGTACAGCGTCTTGGCGCCGCCGCCGCGGAAGCGGACAGCGATACGACCGCCAGCGCCCCGGCCGCCCGACTTGGTCAGGCCTTCGGTCAGCGACTTCTCGGGGCGTCCTTTATGGAGCTCCGAACGGTCGATCAGCACCAGGGCGCGGCGGCCCGGCGACGTCGGATTGTAAGTCTTCAAGGCCATCTGATCAGAGCCCCGTGGTGACGTCGATCGACTGGCCTTCAGCCAGCGTCACGATCGCTTTTTTGATGTCGACCCGACGGCCCATGATGCCGCGGAAGCGCTTGGTCTTGCCCTTCTGAACCAGGGTGTTGACCTTCAGGACGTTGACCTTGAACAGGCTTTCGACCGCAGCAGCGATCTCGTCCTTGGTCGAGGTGCCGGAAACCCGGAACACGACCTTGTTCTGCTCCGACAGGATCGTCGCCTTCTCGGTGATGATCGGCGACAGGATGGTGTCGTAGTGTTTGGCGGTGGGTTGAGCGCCGGCCATTATGCGGCTCCCTGTGCAGCAGCCTGCTCGCGACGCGAGGGCTTGTGATCGGCGTAGGTGGCTTCGATGGCCTCGACGGCCGCCTTGGTCAGCACCAGCTTGTCCGCACGCAGGATGTCGTAAACGTTCAGGCCGGCGTTCGGCAGGACGTTGACCATCGGGATGTTCCGAGCGGCCAGGCCGAAGTTCGTGTCGACTTCCGGACCGGCGATGATCAGCGTGCGGGTCCAGCCCAGCTTGCCGAGCGTTTCGCGCAGACCGGCGGTCTTGGCGTCCTTCAGCGAGATGCTGTCGACGACGACCAGGTCACCGGCGACGACCTTGGAGGACAGCGCATGGCGCAGGGCCAGGGCGCGGACCTTCTTGGGCAGCGAGAAGCCGTGGTCGCGAACGACCGGGCCGAAGGCGCGCGAACCACCGACGAACTGCGGGGCGCGACGCGAACCGTGACGGGCGCCGCCGGTTCCCTTCTGCTTGTACATCTTCTTGCCGGTGCGAGAGTTCTCGTTCCGGGTCTGGACCTTGTGGGTGCCGGCGCGGCGCTTGGCCAACTGCCAGTTGACGTAACGGGCCAGGATGTCGCCGCGGATGTCGGTGATGCCGAAAACGGCTTCCGACAGTTCGACGTCACCGGCGGCCTTGCCGTCGAGTTTGATGACCGAGAGTTTCATTACGCTTCACCGCCTTCGGTGGTTTCGACGGCCGGGGTTTCCTCGGCCGGCGCTTCAGCCGGTTGAGCCGCAGCAGCCGAAGCACCGTTGGACTTGACGCCGCCGGGGAACGGAGCGTCGGCCGGACGGGCCTTCTTGATGGCGTCGCGAACCTTGACCCAGGTGCCTTCGTGACCGGGGACAGCGCCCTTGATCAGCAGCAGGCCACGCTCGACGTCGACGCGGAACACGGTGAGGTTCTGGGTGGTGACGACTTCCGTGCCGTAGTGGCCGGCCATCTTCTTGCCCTTGAAGGTCTTGCCCGGATCCTGACGCTGACCGGTCGAACCGTGCGAACGGTGCGAGACCGAGACGCCGTGGGTCGCCCGCAGACCGCCGAAGTTCCAGCGCTTCATGGCGCCGGCGAAGCCCTTGCCGATGGTCTCGGCCTGGACGTCGACCTTCTGGCCCGCGACGAAGTGGTCGGCCGAGAACTCGGAGCCCACATCCATCATGGCGTCCGCATCGATGCGGAACTCGGTGACATAGGCCTTCGGCTCCACCTCAAGCTTCGCGAAGGACTCGCGCTGGGCCTTGTTGGTGTTCTTGGCCTTCTTGGTGCCAGCGCCCAGCTGGAGAGCGACGTAGCCGTCACGCTCCTGGGTACGTTGGCCGACGACTTGGCAGCCGTCGAGCTGAAGCACAGTGACCGGAACGTGTGCGCCGTCATCGGCGAACACGCGGGTCATGCCCAGCTTCTTGGCGATCACGCCCGTGCGCATCGGATCCCGCCTCTTTCTTATTAAATCTTGATCTCGACATCCACGCCGGCGGACAGGTCGAGCTTCATGAGCGCGTCCACAGTCTGCGGGGTGGGGTCGACGATATCGAGGACACGCTTGTGCGTGCGGATTTCAAACTGCTCGCGCGACTTCTTGTCGACGTGCGGCGAGCGGTTCACGGTGAACTTTTCGATCAGGGTCGGCAGCGGGATCGGACCGCGAACGGTCGCGCCCGTGCGCTTGGCCGTGTTGACGATTTCGCGCGTCGAAAAGTCGAGGACGCGGTGATCGAAGGCCTTGAGCCTGATGCGGATGCTTTGATCCATATCGGTCGTATTTCCCAAGCAGGCGAACCTGCGTCCCTGTGAACCATTTCAAAGACCGGAGGTCTTCAGGCCGAAGCCTTCAGAGTACGCACGTCCGCAAAAACGATCGGCCCACGCAGTCACCCGCGAAGGCCGTTGAAGTCCTGGGTCACTGCAAAGAACAGGGTCCGAGGTCGTTCCTGCGAACCGCGTCTGCATCCCAAAAACACGCGGGATGCACAGCCGGTCCAACAAGAGTGGGGGCTTATGACCGCCGATTCCGATTTGGTCAAGCGGCGAAAACGTGGCGGACGCTGGGTTTACCCCGTTTCGGCGGAATCCGGGCGCACGGGCCGCCTCATGCCTGTCTTTACAGTACGCGAACGGATCGCGGTTCCGGCTCTGCGGAAAGCGAACCAGCCAGAAAGCCCGTTTCAACGCTTATTCCTGACCTAGGATTCACAGTGCGCCGTTATGCCTACGCTTGTTCGCCGCAGCGTGGCCATAATGCGTTGCCGTAGCGCTACAGCCGGCCCAAGCGTCTGTTTTGTGACGGCTTTGTAATAGCCACGCCAGCTTCGCCATTGGTAGCAGAGCCGCCCCGCACCGACTCCCCGCGTGCGCCAATGGAAAACAAGAATGAAGTCTCTCTTCCTCGCGACCGCCGCCGTGGCCGCCTTCGCCGCCGCTCCCGCCCTGGCCCAGGAGCCGGTCGGTTCGGTCGGCCTGACCTATTCGGACAGCCAGATCGAGTTCGGCGGTCTGGAAGCCGAATCCGACAGCTACGCCCTGGACGGCGTCGTCGCCGTGCCGGCCTTCGGCCGCTGGACCTTCACCGCCGCCGCCAACGCCGCCCAGACCGACGATGGCGTCGATGACGACACCGCCTTCACCGGCACGGCTCACCTGACCACCCTGGTCGGGTCCGACCTGCGCGTCGGCGGCTTCGTCGGCGCAGCCGACTATGCCGACGAAACGGCCCTGACCGCAGGCGCCGAGGTCCAGAAGTATCTGGGCAAGGCCACCCTGACCGGCGTGGTCGCCTACACCAGCGCCGACGACAGCGATGTCGACGCCTGGTCGGTCGGTGCGGACGCCGCCTTCTACGTCATGCCGAACCTGCGCCTGAACGCCGGCCTCGGCTATGTGACCGCCGACGCCGCCGGCTTCGACATCGACGGCATGACCTACGGCGCCGGCGCTGAATACCAGATCGGCGGCACGCCGTTCTCGGTCACCGCCGGCTATTCGCACGCCGACGTGGAAGACATCGATGTCGACACCGTCTCGGTCGGCCTGCGCTACAGCTTCGGCGGCGGCCTGCAGGCGCGCGACCGCGCCGGCGCGGCTCTGCCGGGCGCAGGCGTCATGGGCCTTCTGGGCGCGCTGTAAGCGTTCCGGACGACTGACGAAGGAAGCCCCGGCGGAGCGATCCGCCGGGGCTTTTTCATGTGCGAGTGCAGGACATGAAAAAGGCCCGGAGGGTTCCACGCTCCCGGGCCTTTCCCATTGCGGCGGCTGACAGGGAGGTCAGGTGCCGATGTGAATGTCTCCCACGCCCGCCACGGAACGGCTGACCGAACCGGTCGCGCGGGCAACGTTGACGTCGCCTGCCCCGGCGAGCGAGACGGACACGTCCCCGGCCACGCCGCCGAAGTCGACGTCTCCCACGCCGGCGATCTCGATGCTCAGGGTCGGCGCCGTGCCGGCCCGGACGGACACATCGCCCGCTCCGGCGAGGCTGATGTCCGTCGGTCCGTCAACGCGGGCGACGATCACGTCGCCGGCGCCCGACAGCGAGACCTCCAGATCCCGGGTGGCCCCGGCGGTGACCGTGCCCGCGCCTGCGATGCTGATTTCCAGCCCCGAGGAGGTTCCGGCGCGGATGTCGCCCGAGCCCGCGACATCCAGCGACACGCGACCGTCCGTATTGGCGACGTTCCAGTCGCCGCAGCCCGCGTTGCCGAGATCCACCGAGGTTGCGCCGCGCCCCACCGATCCGAACACGGCGCCGGAAGCGTCCACATTCACGTTGCGGGGCGTGCGGATGACGATCAGCGGCGCGTCGGACAGATTGATCCGGCCCAGGCTGCGGACCTCGACCGAGGCGCCCTCCCCCGCCGTCCGGGCGTTGTCCGGACCCGAGCGGCAGTTGCGAAGGCTGTCTCCCCCGCCGAACAGGCCGCGACGACCGCGGAGGCCGCCGTCGATCCGGACGTTGGCCCCGTCGCGGGTCACCTGCACCGCCGGCAGGCCGGACGAGCCCTGTTCGACCTCGACGGCGATGTCGTTGCGGTCCTCGGCCACCACGGCGACGCGGGCCACGGCGTGGCGGATGTCAACCTCGGGGCCGGATTGAGCGAACGCGGGGCCAGCCACGGCGGCTGCAACGATGGCGGATGCGAAGGCGAGTTTCATTGGAGAGGTCTCCCTACGGATACGATTCAAGGGGCGGCGCATCAGCGGTCGCGGCGGGGCTGACGCACGGCTTGGCCGGCCACCACAATATTCCCCGACCCCATAACGCTCTGCGAAACGGCGCCGGTCGCGCCCCCGACGTTGATGTCGCCGGAGCCCATGATGTTGGCTTCGATGTTCGTGACCGTGCCGGGAATGTTGATGTCGCCCGACCCCATGATGTTGGCCTCGACCGGACCATCCACGCGGGCGGCGCTGATATCTCCCGATCCCATCACATTGGCCTCCAGCCCGCGGGTCGCGCCGGCCTGGATATCGCCCGAGCCCATGATGCTGGCTTCCAGCCGGCCGGACGTACCGGCGCGCATGTCGCCCGAGCCCATGATGGACAGGGACATGGTTCCTTCGGTGTTGGCGATGGTCCAGTCGCCGCAGCCGCCGTTGTTCAGCTCGATCGACGCGGCGTCGCGGCCGATGGCGCCGAACACGGCTCCGCTGTTCACATCGACCTCGACGGCGCGGGGCGTGCGGATGACGATCAGCGGCGCATCGGCCAGTCTGACGGTTCCGACCTGACGGACCTCGACCGAGGCCCCTTCGCCCGGCTGACGCGCGCCTTCGGGACCCGACTGGCAGTTGCGGATGGCGCTGTTGCCGAAGAGGCCGCCCTTGAGGCCGCCATGGATGACGACATCATCCCCGCGGCGGCGAACTTGAAGGGTCGGAAGGTCCGACGTTCCCTGCTCGATCTCGACGCCGATGTCGGCGCGGTCCTCGACGATGACCACCACGCGCGCGACGGCGTACTCGATCTTTGCGGATGGCCCGTCGTCAGCAGCGACGGGACCGGCGGCGACGAGCGCGGCGGCGATGGCGGCGGCGGATGCGATGGCGAGTTTCATGACGGCGTTCCCTCCCGGAATGTGACGGGAAGGTGCGACCGGCCAACGGTGAAGTCAGCTTAAAACGAGGTCATGACTTCGAATTCATCGAAGTCGCTCGTGTCACCCGAATTCCGTCGTCGGAGTCGTCGAAATCCGTCGTCCACTCTCAGGTGGTTTCCGGACCCTCAGGCCCGCAACGCGCCCGCGCCGTCGGCCGCGCCGATCTCGGGTTCGAAATCGCGTTCGAAATGAGCGATCCGGCTCTTCAGGCCTCCTACCCGCTTCAGCGCCAGCGAGGCGGCCCAGCGCGCGGCAAGCTCGGGCCCGGCCATGCGGTCAGTCATGCGCGGCTGTCCACCCCGGCTGCGCAGCACGGCGTTGGTATAGAGGGCGCCGTTCCTGAACCGCGACGGCCAGGTCTGGAAGTCCATCGACAGGGAGACGCAGAACCGGTCCAGGTTCTCGACCCGGTGCGGCGCATAGATCGGCCAGGTCAGGGCCTGGCCGGGCTCGAGATCCATGACCTGGGCGTCGGCCTCGAAAGCCAGCGAATAGGGCAGTTCCTCGGTCGTCTGGCGCGACACGACCTGCTCCATGTCCGCCTCGGCCAGATGGGCCTCGTCGCCGGGATAGACGAAGATCCGCTTGCGGCCGCGCATGTGGAACAGCACAACACCCGCCGCGTCGAAATGATACGGCACCCGCGCCTTGGGCGAGGACAGGATCAGCTGGCCGGCGTTGCGCACGGCCCTGAGGCCCGGATAGGCGCCCTGCACCTTGCGGAACTCTTCCATCGCGGCTGCCCACAGCTCGGGCCAGCCGGTCTCGACCTCGCGCAGATTGACCCACAGCCGGCCCTGCTGGATCGCCGAGAGCAGTTCCTCGCCGTTCAGCCGCCCCCGCGCGCCGGTGCGCAGCGAGACCTGACCGGCCTCGTCGTAGTCGTACAGGTTGATGTCGAACAGATGGGCCGGATACCGGTCCAGCACGGCCGCCAGCGCCTCGTCGGAGGCGAAGCCCTGCTCGATCAGGCTGTGCGGATGGACCTCGGCCTGTTTGATCGGGCCGGAATAGCGGGTGCGCGCAGCGGTCATGGATTGTCTCAGGCCGGAACGGTTCGGGTCGATGTCGCACGGGCCTTTGCAAGGGCCGCGCCTGCCGCCTGCATGGCCCCCTTCAGACGCGCGCCCGAGGTGGTTTCGCAGGCCTCGATGGCCGCCCAACGCCGCCGTACGCTGGTGCGCAGCCTCTGGCCTCGCCCGCCCAGCACGCCCACGGCGGCCTCACTGACCGCCGCGCCGAGGCCCGGCTTCAACACCACGGCCTCGCGCACGATGCGCGCGCCATTGCAGAAATACTTTTTATAATGCTCGCCCTCGAACCCGAAGTCGAAGGTGCGGTACCCCAGCTCCGACGCCAGTCGCATGGTGTCCATGCTCAGCAGGATGCCCGGCGAACAGCGCGCCAGCGCGGGGTCATAGCCGGGGAACCAGAAATGGTACTGGTCGCCCGCGTGTAGCGAATATTCGATCGCCGTCAGCCTGTCGCCGGCCCACAGGCCCGCCATCGAGGCGCCGAAGCCGTCGCGGTCTTCCTTGAGCAGGGCGTGGAGCAGATCCACGGTCCAGCCGCAGGCGAAGATGTCGTGCCGGGACGTACGCTTGTACTGATCCCGCTTGAGATCGATCAGCCAGTCCAGCAGGGCCGGGTCGCGCAGGCCGCGCTCGACCCGCAGGGGGCCCAGTTCGGCCTCCATGCTGCGCCGGGCGCGCTCCTTGTCCTTGAAAAATTTGCCCTGGTTGGCGCGGCGCTCGGCGTACCAGCCGTCATAGCCGCCCTCGCCAAGCTCGACCTGAACCGTGCGGCGGTCCTCGCCGAGGCCGGTTTCACCGACCCAGGCGGTGACGTTCAGCCGGGTCGCGCCCAGCGTCCGGGCGACCTCTTCCAGCGAGGGAGCCTGACCGGGGAAGGCGATGACGCCGTGATAGTCGTTCATCGGCGCGGCCAGCGGCTGAAGCGCCCCGCCCCGCCGCTGGTGAGGGAAGAAGCCGACCGTGTCGCCGCCGCGCGTGAACACCGCCACGGCCGCGTCCGGACTGATGCGGCCCGCGACCTGCACGAACTCGGGCCGGAAATAAGGGCTGTTCAGCGCCGGATCGGCGGCCAGCATGTCGCGCCACAACGCCCAACGGGTCTCGCCCAGCGCGTCGATCGCAACGATTTCCACCTCAAGCGCAGCCATTCGATCGTCCCGCGACGCATCCCTGACGGACGGCCTCCAACCGCGCCCTTCTAATCCACCGCCCGTTTCGGGCCGGTGAGCGTTCATGGTGAACGGCGTGTGACCGGGAGCCCCTTGAGGCTTCGAGGCGTTGCGACTCCACAACCCCCTTTCCGCCGGAGCTCCCATGACCGATCCGAACCGCCCCGAGAACCGCGAGACCGAGAACGAGGACCAGCGCACCCCGCCCCGCGACGGCCAGCCGCCCCGTCCCGCCACCGAGCCGCGGGGGGCGGAAGGCTCGTCCAACTCCGGCGAGACCGCGACCGACCCGGCGACCGGCCGGCCGAACCCCTGAGTGGAACAGGGCGCGCCGTGAGGGATTGGGACCGGACACATCAAACATCCGGATTGCCATGTCGCTTCGTCTGATCCTCGCCTCCGCCAGCCTCCTCGCCCTCGCCGCCTGTGGCGCGCCCGATCCGGAACAGCCCGAACAGGCAGCGCCTTCGACCCAGGCTCCGGTAGCTCCGGCGGGCAATCCTGTCCTGACCGCCGCCCAGATCGAGGCCGGCGTTCCGCAGGCGTCGACGGCTCCGGGCGCTGCCGCGCCTGCCCCCGCGCCCGCCCCGGCGACCGGCGAGACGGGGGCCGGACCGGCGGTGACTGCGCCCGACCCGGGTCTGGTGCGGCTGCAGGTCCTGCTCGACCGGACGCCTTTCTCGCCCGGCATGATCGACGGTCTGGCGGGGGACAACACGCGTCAGGCCATCGCCGCCTATCGCAAGGCCAACAACCTCGGCTCGGGCGACGCCGCCGACGCCGCCCTGCTGCAACATCTCGCCGCCGCCGACACCGCGCGGGTGATGACGCAATATGTGACGACGGCCGCGGACATCGCCGGCCCGTTCAGCCCGCCCGCCCAGGGCGAACTCGCCGATATCGCCCGCACCGGCACCAACTTCACCAGCCCGCGGGAGCGGCTGGCCGAACGCTTCCACATCACCGAGGCGCTGCTGCAGGGACTGAACCCCGGCGTCGATTTCCGCCGCGCCGGCCAGACCATCGTGGTGCCGGCGGTGACGAATACGCCGTTGGCGGGCGTCGCCCGGATCGTGGTCGACAAGACCGAGCGATCCGCCCGGGCCTTCGACGCGTCCGGCAAGCTCTTGGCCTTCTACCCGGCCACCATCGGGTCCAGCGAGCGTCCCGCCCCGTCGGGCACCGTCACCGTGACCGGCGTCGCGCCCGAGCCGAACTACACCTACGATCCGAAACGGGTCAGCTATGACCGGGGCGACGAAAAGGTCGTTCTGCCCGCCGGCCCAAACAATCCTGTGGGCACGGTCTGGATCGACCTGTCGCGCGATACCTATGGCATCCACGGCTCGCCCGATCCGTCGAAGATCGGCAAGACGGCCTCGAACGGCTGCGTCCGCCTGACGAACTGGGACGCCGAACAGCTGGCCGCGGGCGTCAAGCCGGGCGTCGAGGTCCGGTTTATCTGACCGTCAGGTGATCAGCAGGGTTTCGGTCGGCCACAGCACATGGTGCCGCCGGTCGTCCCCGGCTCCGGTGGTGCAGCGCGCGCGGCTCAGGCGGATCAGTCCGTCGGAGTCGCGCAGCACCATTCCGGCTTCGCTGACGCTGCGCACGCAGGACCAGTGGCAGTGGCGGCCGGTCAGGCTGATCAGGACCGAGCCGGGGCCGTTTTCCTCCACGTGGTCGCGGACCGCGTCCCAGTAGCGGTCCAGCGATACGGGCTCGGCGTTGAAGGCGCGCCTGTGCGTGAACGGCAGGCCCGTCTCGTCCTCGACGTACATATGGGCGCGGCGCAGCAGCTTGCGCAGCGTCTGGACGCCCATCCCCTCTCCGGCCAGCGCGCCCGCCAGATCGCCTTCGGTCGCCAGTTCCTCGCACAGGACGCGGAACAGCGCCCGGTGATGGTCGGGCTTGAGACGACTGTCCCAGGTCGCACAGACCTCATGGGTGCTGTTGATGATGGCGTAGATGCCGCACAGCGTATCCAGGCTGCCCTGTCGAAACATGTCGCCCCCCGCGAATCCCCGCCCCCAGCGGTACAGCAAAAACCCCGCCGGAGTGATCCGGCGGGGCTTCTGTTACGCGTTACTGTATCGACCGGTTACTCGGTGATCTTGGAGACCACGCCGGCGCCGACGGTGCGGCCGCCTTCACGGATGGCGAAGCGCAGGCCCTGGTCCATGGCGATCGGGGTGATCAGCTCGACGTTCAGCTCGGCGTTGTCGCCGGGCATGATCATCTCGACACCCTCTTTAAGGTGCACGATGCCGGTCACGTCCG